>Ga0209563_100018_pt1 | contig 747850 bp, 673 predicted proteins | sample AraplaCvi_mMF_r2_FD_184271 | JGI IMG/M metagenome (GOLD analysis project Ga0209563, IMG submission 184271) | Arabidopsis root microbial communities from North Carolina, USA - plate scrape CL_Cvi_mMF_r2 (SPAdes) (version 2) | ecosystem: Host-associated > Plants > Roots > Endosphere | place: USA...
ACACGAATTGCTTGATTCAGTTGTTAAAGAGCGGTTGGTTAAGATCTTTCGTCTCAACCGAGGCGCGCATTCTACAGCAGCCTCATTTGCTGTCAAGTGGTTATTTTCAGAAGTTTTCGAAGATTTCCTCAACAACTTCAACCACTTGCGCTTGCGATCTCTCGTAAGCGGGAGGCGAATTCTACAGCGTTACACGCTGCTGTCAACACCTCTTTTTCAACTTCCTTTTGGCTTCGATGAACTGAAGCAACTTGCTGTCGAGAACTGCGTAACTCATTGTTTACCAAGGAGTTTTCCGTTTCGACTGCGCCGGAAGTGGGGCGAATTATAGACAGATATAATTCGCCGTCAACTCTTAATTTTGCTTTTCTATCAATAAGTTAGCTTCGGTTAAAAAACAGCCGGCATCCACTGCGCGTCTATATAGAAGGGAAGTTCAAATAACGCCCGCCTCCTTCAGTGCGGCCACATGAGCAGCTCCCAACCCCAAAACCCCCTGCAGCACCTCAAGCGTATGCTCCCCCAATAGAGGAGGCGCACTCCGGTACTCCACAGGCGTCTTGGATAAGCGTATCGGGCTCGCAACCTGGGGCACCGTCCCCGCCAATGCGTGAGGCAACTCAATCGCCAAACCCCGCGCCTGGACCTGAGGATCGGAGAACACCTGCGCCAGATCATTGATGGGCCCACACGGCACGCCCAATTGCTCCAGCTGCGACACCCACTCAGCGGTCGTCTTGAAGACCGTCGCCTGGCGAATCAAAGGAATCAGCTCCGCACGATTAGCTACCCGTGCGCGATTGGTGGCGAAACGCACGTCATCCGCCCATTGCGGTTGCCCAGCGACTTCAGCGAATTTACGGAACTGCCCGTCATTGCCTACGGTGAGGATGAAATCTCCATCGGCCGTAGGAAAATCCTGATAAGGCACGATATTAGGGTGAGCATTCCCCAGGCGCTTGGGCGGCGCCCCGGTTGTCAGGTAATTCATCGCCTGATTCGCCAGGCATGCCACCTGCACATCCAGCAACGCCATGTCGATATGTTGCCCACCACCATCGTGGTCGCGATGAGCTAGCGCAGCCAGGATCGCGACGGTCGAATAAAGTCCGGTCAAGATGTCGGTCAAGGCTACGCCAACCTTTACCGGCCCGGCACCTTCATCCCCTTCAGGCCGCCCGGTCAGGCTCATGAGCCCGCCCAGACCCTGGATCATGAAATCGTAGCCGGCACGCATCGCATAGGGGCCCGTCTGACCAAACCCCGTGATGGAACAGTAAATCAGCTCCGGGTTGACCTCTTTGAGGGATTCATAGTCCAGCCCATACGCCGCAAGGCCGCCCACCTTGAAGTTTTCGATCAGGATGTCCGACTTGGCAGCCAGATCACGCACCAGCTTCTGGCCTTCCGGCCGCGTAAAGTCGATGGTCACCGACTCTTTATTACGGTTGGCCGACAGGTAATACGCCGCCTCACTGGTATTTTCGCCATCCGCATCCTTAAGGAAGGGCGGCCCCCAAGCGCGCGTGTCATCGCCGCTGCTCGGCCTTTCGACCTTGATCACCTCAGCCCCAAGGTCTGCAAGAATCTGCCCGGACCAGGGGCCCGCGAGTACTCGCGACAAATCCAGCACTCGCAGATGCGAAAGCGCGCCCATGCCCATGCTCCTATTAATAGAACGCTTGAAGACCGGTTTGCGCGCGCCCCAAGATCAAGGCATGCACGTCATGGGTCCCTTCATAGGTGTTGACCACTTCCAGGTTGACCAAGTGGCGCGCCACTCCGAATTCGTCGGAGATACCGTTACCGCCCAGCATGTCCCGGGCCATGCGCGCGATATCCAATGACTTGCCACACGAGTTACGCTTCATGATCGAAGTGATCTCAACCGCCGCCGTCCCCTCATCCTTCATCCGACCCAGGCGCAGGCAACCTTGCAGGGCCAAGGTAATCTCGGTCTGCATGTCTGCCAGCTTCTTCTGGATCAACTGAGTGGCAGCCAGTGGGCGACCAAACTGCTGGCGATCAAGTGTGTACTGGCGTGCGGTATGCCAGCAGAACTCAGCAGCCCCCAGCGCCCCCCAGGAAATCCCGTACCGTGCCGAATTAAGGCAGGTAAACGGCCCTTTCAAACCCCGTACATCCGGGAAGATATTTTCTTCGGGCACAAATACGTTATCCATCACGATTTCACCGGTGATGGAGGCCCGCAGCCCCACCTTGCCGTGGATAGCCGGAGCGCTCAGACCTTTCCAGCCTTTTTCCAGGACAAAGCCACGGATGTCCCCGGCATCATCTTTGCCCCACACCACAAACACATCCGCAATCGGACTGTTGGTGATCCACATCTTTGCGCCGGTCAGGCTGTAGCCGCCATCCACTTTGCGTGCACGAGTAATCATCGCACCTGGGTCGGAACCATGGTTGGGCTCGGTCAGCCCGAAGCAACCGATCCATTCACCAGAGGCCAGTTTGGGCAAGTACTTCTGTTTTTGCGCCTCGGTACCGAACTCATTGATCGGCACCATGACGAGGGAAGACTGCACACTCATCATCGAGCGATAGCCGGAGTCGACACGCTCCACCTCCCGAGCAATCAAACCGTAGCTGACATAGTTCAAGCCACTGCCACCGTACTGCTCAGGGATCATCGCCCCCAGCAAACCGGTCTCGCCCATCTCGCGGAAAATAGCAGGGTCTGTCTTTTCGTGGCGAAAGGCTTCGAGCACGCGGGGAGCCAGCTTGTCCTGAGCAAATTGCTCGGCGCTGTCACGCACCATGCGCTCTTCTTCGGTGAGCTGTTGATCCAACAGCAGTGGATCGATCCAGTTGAAGCTTGCCTTGCCAGCCATGAATAAGTCCTCGCGGAAAAAATCAGAAGTCGTGGAACCAGACTAGGCGCGGTCAGCGCAGAGGGCAAACGAGGTTTTTGCATAGGCTTGTGCTAATTTCTCACTTCGTAACACTAAAAAAGCCCAGAAATGCGCTTTATCTGTGAGGGCAACGTACATGCGCAGGAAAATCCCCAGTACCACCGCGCTCATCAGCTTTGAGGCAGCAGCCCGGCACGAGAGCTTCACCAAGGCAGCCTTGGAGCTTTCCATCACCCAAGGCGCGATTTGCCGACAGATCGCCAGCCTGGAGGAGTTTTTGAGTGTCGAGCTGTTTCGCCGCTCACGCCGTGGGGTGAAGCTGACGGAGGCGGGGCTGTCTTATAGCCGCAGGGTTGCAACGCAACTGGACGCCGTAGAGCGCGACACCTTGTCGGTGATGGGCCAGCAGGGCGCCAATGTGATCGAACTGGCGGTGGTACCTACCTTCGGCACGCAGTGGCTGATCCCACGCCTGAAAGACTTTCAACATCAGCACCCGGAAGTCACGGTGAACCTGACGAACCGCACACGCCCCTTCCTGTTCGCCGACACCGAGTTCGATGCCGCCATCTACTTCGGAGATGCCGATTGGTCGGGTACGCAATCCCACCGGTTAATGGGCGAAAACCCGGTACCGGTATGCAGCCCGCGCTTACTCGGCGACCGCACGCACTTCACCCCTCAACAGATCGCCGAGCTGCCCCTGTTGCAGCAGACCACACGCCCCTACGCCTGGCGCCAATGGTTCAACGCCCAACACCTGAGCATCCCTCGCGACATGACAGGCCCTCGATACGAGCTATTCTCGATGCTGTCTCAAGCGGCCATGCATGACATGGGCATCGCACTGATTCCTCCCTTCCTCATACAGCGGGAGCTGAAGGAGCAACAACTGGTAATCGCGAGCACCGAAGCACTGACCAGCGAAAAGGCTTATTACCTGATGATTCCTGACAAAAAGGTCGAATCCGCCTCACTGCATGCATTCAGGGACTGGCTGCTCGACCAGTCAAGACGCTACAACCCATGTAAATAAAGGACAAAGCGCAATTGCTGACTTTGTAGTCAGATAAATTAAGATCCTACAGATATACGTATATGTCGCATTTAAACAGACTGTACTTGTCAGCCAAAAATAAGGCTAAAAGTCATGTATTTCATGGCTCGTAGCGACTCTTACCGGCCAATGCACGACTATTCACACTGGCAATGGAAAAACGGACCGAAAACGCCTGGACGCCTTTAAAGACCTGTATTTAAAGAGGTTATTTCAGCTTGTTGCGACAATCAGTCACAGGGTGACTTGTAGTTAATTTTTCGTCACCCGTCATAATCCCTTGATGGCCGTAAAGTTCGCCTGCAAAATGCCGCGCCCCGCTGTCATTTCAGCGGGATCGTGCTGATCGGCCGCCCCAGTTGCGCCACTCGCGGTGCACTGGCCTTTTTACAAAAAGATCAAAAGCAAAAAGATCATGCAGGAGATTTGACGTGCACATTGGTGTTCCTCTCGAAACCCAGACCGGTGAAACGCGGGTGGCTGCCACCCCGGAAACCATCAAGAAGCTGATCGGCCAGGGCCATAAGGTCACTGTACAAAGCGGCGCAGGCATCAATGCCAGCATCGTCGACAGTGCCTATGAAACGGCAGGCGCCACCATTGGCAGTGCCAACGACGCGTTTGGCGCCGAGCTGATTCTCAAAGTGGTTGCCCCCAGCGACAGCGAACTTGCGCTGATCAAAAGTGGCACCGTGTTGGTGGGCATGCTCAACCCGTTCAGCAACGAAACCATCGCCAAGCTCGCCGAGCGCGGCATCACCGCCTTCGCCCTGGAAGCCGCGCCGCGCACTTCACGCGCTCAAAGCCTTGATGTGCTGTCTTCGCAAGCCAACATCGCCGGTTACAAGGCCGTGTTGCTCGCCGCTCATCACTACCCGCGTTTCATGCCGATGCTGATGACTGCTGCCGGCACTGTAAAAGCCGCGCGCGTACTGATCCTCGGCGCCGGTGTGGCGGGCCTGCAAGCCATCGCCACGGCCAAGCGCCTGGGCGCGGTGATCGAAGCGTCCGACGTACGCCCGGCGGTTAAGGAGCAGATCGAATCCCTGGGCGCCAAGTTTGTCGACGTCCCGTACGAAACCGATGAAGAGCGTGAATGCGCCGTCGGTGTCGGTGGCTACGCGCGCCCGATGCCCAGCAGTTGGATGCAACGCCAGGCCCTGGCCGTGCACGAACGCGCCAAACAGGCCGATATCGTTATCACCACCGCCCTCATCCCGGGCCGCAAGGCGCCGACCCTGCTCAGCGCCGATACCGTGGCGCAGATGAAACCCGGCTCGGTGGTCATCGACCTCGCTGCAGCCCAAGGTGGCAACTGCCCGCTGACCGTGGCCGACCAGGTCGTGGTGGAAAACGGCGTGATCATCTGCGGCCCGACCAACCTGGCGGGCGCTGTCGCCGCCGATGCGTCGGCCTTGTATGCGCGCAACCTGCTGGACTTCCTGAAGCTGGTCTTCACCAAGGAAGGGCAGTTTGAAATCAACCTCGAAGACGACATCGTCGCCGCGTGCCTGATGTGCCGCGACGGCCAAGTCATCCGCAAAAACGCCTAAGCAGGGATTCAGACGATGGAAGAGCTTATCTCCCCCGGTATCTACAACCTGATCATCTTTGTGCTGGCGATTTATGTCGGTTATCACGTGGTCTGGAACGTAACACCTGCATTGCACACGCCGCTGATGGCCGTGACCAACGCCATTTCCGCGATTGTCATCGTCGGCGCCATGCTGGCTGCCGCGCTGACCGTCACCCCGTTGGGCAAGACTATGGGCACACTGGCCGTGGCCCTGGCGGCGGTAAATGTCTTCGGTGGCTTCCTGGTCACCCGCAGAATGCTTGAGATGTTCAAGAAGAAAGCCCCGAAAGTAAAAGAAGAGGCGCCCAAGTAATGAGCATGAATCTCGTGACGACGCTCTACCTGATCGCGTCGATCTGTTTCATCCAGGCCCTTAAAGGCCTCTCGCACCCGACCACTTCGCGGCGCGGCAACCTGTTCGGCATGCTCGGCATGGCGCTGGCGGTACTCACTACCGTCGGCCTCATCTATAAGCTGGGGGCTGAACTGGCGACTGCCGGTATCGGCTACGTCATCGTTGGCCTATTGGTTGGCGGTACCGCCGGCTCGATCATGGCCAAGCGTGTTGAAATGACCAAGATGCCCGAGCTGGTCGCGTTCATGCACAGCATGATCGGCCTGGCCGCGGTGTTCATCGCCATTGCCGCCGTGGTCGAGCCGCAGTCCCTGGGCATCGTCAAGCACTTGGGCGATTCGATACCGGCCGGTAACCGCCTGGAACTGTTCCTCGGTGCCGCTATCGGTGCAATCACCTTCTCCGGCTCGGTGATCGCATTCGGCAAGCTGTCGGGCAAGTACAAGTTCCGCCTGTTCCAGGGCGCACCGGTACAGTTCGGCGGCCAACACAAACTGAACTTGGTACTCGGCCTGGCAACCCTGGGCCTGGGCCTGGCGTTCATGTTCACCGGCAATCTCAGCGCATTTGCACTGATGCTGGCCCTGGCCTTCGTGCTGGGTGTGCTGATCATCATCCCGATTGGCGGCGCCGACATGCCCGTGGTGGTGTCGATGCTCAATAGCTATTCCGGCTGGGCAGCGGCGGGCATCGGTTTCTCGCTGAACAACTCGATGCTGATCATCGCCGGTTCCCTGGTGGGCTCCAGCGGCGCGATCCTGTCGTACATCATGTGCAAGGCGATGAACCGCTCCTTCTTTAATGTGCTGTTGGGCGGTTTCGGCAACGCGCCGGATGCTGGCGCTGCGGCGGGCTCCAAAGAAGCACGCCCGGTGAAGTCCGGCTCCGCTGATGACGCCACCTTCCTGCTGACCAACGCCGACACCGTGATTATCGTCCCAGGCTACGGCCTTGCGGTCGCGCGGGCACAACACGCGCTCAAGGAACTGACCGAGAAGCTGACCCACCACGGCGTCACCGTAAAGTACGCGATCCACCCGGTGGCGGGCCGTATGCCGGGGCACATGAACGTATTGCTGGCCGAGGCCGAAGTGCCTTACGACCAGGTGTTCGAGATGGAAGACATCAACTCCGAGTTCGGCCAGGCCGACGTGGTGCTGGTATTGGGCGCCAACGACGTGGTCAACCCGGCCGCCAAGAACGACCCGAACTCACCCATCGCCGGCATGCCGATTCTCGAGGCGTTCAAGGCCAAGACCATCATCGTCAACAAGCGCTCGATGGCCAGCGGCTACGCCGGCCTGGATAACGAGTTGTTCTACCTGGACAAGACCATGATGGTGTTCGGTGATGCCAAGAAGGTCATCGAAGACATGGTCAAGGCCGTCGAATAACACTGCGCCAGCGCAATACCTGAAACCCTGGCCTCACGTAGGCTGGGGTTTTTTTATGGTTCCCACGCTCTGCGTGAGCGCGCATCCAGGGATGCTCTGCGTCCCGCTTTGCACACACATGAAACCCGACCAAAGGCTCTAAATCGCGACCTGGCATTCGACCATGGTAGCGGGCCGAAACTTTTTGAAATCACTACACTGCCCACCTTGCTTTCCGTAGCCAGAGATAACAATTCATGTACCGTGATCGTATCCGCTTGCCTTCGTTGTTGAACAAGGTCATGAGCGCGGCAGATGCCGCTGCACTGATCGAGGACGGCATGACCGTCGGCATGAGCGGCTTCACCCGTGCCGGTGAAGCCAAGGCCGTCCCCCACGCCCTGGCCGAACGCGCCAAGACTTCGCCACTCAAAATCACACTGATGACCGGCGCCAGCCTGGGCAATGACCTGGACAAGCAGTTGACCGAAGCCGGCGTACTGTCACGACGCATGCCCTTTCAAGTCGACAGCACTCTGCGCAAGGCGATCAATGCCGGCGAGGTGATGTTTATCGACCAGCACCTGTCGGAAACCGTCGAGCAACTGCGCAACAATCAGCTCAAATTGCCCGACATCGCCGTGATCGAAGCCGTCGCGATCACTGAGCAGGGCCATATCGTGCCCACTACCTCCGTAGGCAACTCGGCCAGCTTCGCGATTTTCGCCAAACAGGTGATCGTCGAGATCAACCTGGCGCACAATCCGAACCTGGAAGGGCTGCACGACATCTACATCCCGACCTACCGGCCGACGCGCACGCCGATCCCGCTGGTGAAAGTCGACGACCGTATCGGCAGCACCGCGATTCCGATCCCGCCCGAGAAAATCGTCGCCATCGTCATCACCAACCAGGCGGACTCCGCCTCCACGGTAACGCCGCCGGACAGCGACACCCAAGGCATCGCCAATCACCTGATCAACTTTCTCAAGCAAGAAGTCGATGCCGGGCGCATGACCAACAAGCTCGGCCCGCTGCAAGCCGGCATCGGTAATATTGCCAACGCGGTGATGTGCGGATTGATCGAGTCGCCGTTCGAAGACCTGACCATGTACTCGGAAGTGTTGCAGGATTCGACCTTCGACCTGATCGACGCCGGCAAGCTGAGCTTTGCCTCCGGCAGTTCGATTACCTTGTCGGAGCGACGCAATGCCGATGTGTTCGGCAACCTGGAGCACTACAAGGACAAATTGGTGCTGCGCCCGCAGGAAATTTCCAACCACCCTGAAGTGGTACGGCGCCTGGGCATCATCGGTATCAATACCGCGCTGGAGTTCGATATCTACGGCAACGTCAACTCCACCCACGTCTGCGGCACGCGGATGATGAACGGCATCGGCGGCTCCGGGGATTTCGCCCGCAATGCGCACCTGGCGATCTTCGTCACCAAGTCCATTGCCAAGGGCGGCGCAATTTCCAGCGTGGTACCGATGGTCAGCCATGTGGACCACACCGAGCATGACGTGGACATTCTCGTCACCGAAGTAGGCCTTGCCGACCTGCGGGGCCTGGCGCCACGGGAGCGCGCTCGGGTGATCATCGATAACTGCGTGCACCCAGCCTACCGCGATGCCCTCAACACTTACTTCGATGCCGCCTGCGCCATCGGTGGGCATACGCCGCACATCTTGCGCGAAGCATTGAGTTGGCACATTAACCTGGAAGAAACCGGGCACATGCTCAAGGCTTGATGAATACAGATCCGGGCTGATGCAAATACAGTTTCATCAGCTCGGTGAACCCACCTGCACTTATGGAAAAAACTGTACTGCTGTACTGGTCATTTCCTACCGAAATATCCCACACACCAACTCAAAAATGCCGATTTCGCACCTTTTAAGTGCGCACAGGTACAGTTGCCCCAATTTCGTACCGTACAGCCTCGCTAAACAGTTAACTGGCCTCTCACAATACAGGTGAACTGTATCTAGAGAGTCTTGCCTCGGAGGAGGATCATTGGCATCAGTTAAACCACTACCTAATCCCGCCACAAGCGGAAGGATGTCATCATGGAACGTACACTCAGTTCCGAACTGTTCTTCGAAGAAAAAGCTGTAAACACCCAGGCTTCCCTGCCTTTGCGCGTTCTCGCCAACCTGATGTTGTGGCAGCGCCGCATCTCCAGCCGCCACCAGTTGGCTCGCCTGGATTCGCGTCTGCTGGCTGACGCCGGTATCAGCGAAGCTCAACGCTACGAAGAGCTGAGCAAGCCGTTCTGGCGCTAAGTGGCGCCCGCTGGCCCTGACCTGACGGGTCCACTGCCAGCACCCTGATTTGTCAAAGCAAAGCCCGCCCCGGGTAACCGGAGGCGGGCTTTGTTGTATCTGCGATAGCGCATTGGATAGGCTCGATTCAAGCACACAGATACAGTTTCAAATTTATAAAATATGACAGGTACAGTTTAATTACAGGCTTCCGAATAGTCCTGCACACGCCTAATATCGGTTCACCACGTGGCGAACCCTGTAGAGCGTGCGTCTGATGCTCGACAGTCCCAGTCCGTTTCATTGTGGCCGTTTCGCGCCACCTTATTATTCGTCTACAGGAGTTACCCCATGTCCCGTCTTCGCCTGCTGTGCACTGCCGCTGTGCTGACTCTGGCTGCCAATGCCAACGCGAGCAGCCTGATCATGACGACTGACTCGATCGTCGGCGCTCTGAAGGCAACCTCCGATGCCACGTCTGATGCCACCTCATCCCTGCGCGACAACAAGGTCGTACAAGCGGCCCGTGACGACGCCGCCAGCTTTGTCGCCAGCCAAGGCGCCATCCGTGGCGTGAAACTGGAAAGCGCCCTGGCCCAGATCCGCCAACAAGCGCCGCAGTTGAATACCGCTACCGATACGCAGCTGGCACAGGCCATCCTGGCTATCTGACCCACGGCAACCAGACGGGAGCGCCTGCCGCTCCCGGATGGCTCGGCGCTGGCTCTCGCCCGGCCGTTGCGCTAGCCTTGGCGCTCGCTTTCAGTTGTCGAGTCCCATGGCTTTTTCATACCGTTTATTGATTGTTCCTGTACTGTTTTGCGCCTGCTGGTCACCCATGGCTTCAGCGTTGGATGTGTCCACCCAGAGCACGGTTGTCAGCGTGTATGCCACCAGCAAAGTGACCTCTGCGCCGTTCGACAATAAGTTGGTCCTGGCCGCTCGGGATGATGCTGCCGCTTTCATTGCCACTGACGGCCAATGGCGGGGCGCACGCCTGGAGTCCGCGCTGGACTATCTGCGCCGCACCCAGCCAAAACTTCATGCAAGCGACCTTGAACTGGCGCAAGCAATTCTCGTCCAATAATCATCGTTGTATTTCTATCTTTGTCATTGGAGTCACCCCATGCGTAGCCCGCTGATCGTCGCCGCCCTCGGCCTGCTGTTTTTGGCCGATGTCGCCCAGGCGCAAACCTTGAAGGCCACCAGCAACATCGTCGTGCGTGCCTCGGCGCGCACCATTGATTTCACCTCGGACACCACCACCTCCATCCGCGACTCCAAGATCGTGCGCGAAGCCCACGATGACGCCGCCAGTTTCGTCGCCACCAATGGCGAGATCCGTGGCGCCCAGCTGGAAGCAGCGTTCGATACCCTTCGCACCCGCGTGCCAGAAGCCCGTGATGCCAGCGACCAGACCCTCGCCGAAGCTATCCTCGCTCTGTGAGGCGCCTCAAAACCTGGCTCCTGGCCGGGGCCGTGCTGCTGTGCGCGAGTACGGCCCAGGCCGGCCTGCAACTGCGGCTCAAGACCGAAGGCTTGAGCCCGGCCGAACAGCAGGCCAGCCAGGCATTGCTGGATGAAGCGCTGCGCTCCTTGCCGCCGCGCTTTGTCGAGCAATTGGACCGACGTATTGATGTCGGCTGGACCGACAAGATGCCTGAGAACGCCTACGGGCAGGCATCCCTGGTGTCCGAGTTGGACCTCAACCAGAACCTGCTCGCCAGCCTGACTGACGGCAGCGCCGCCACCCAGAAAACCAATCGCCCCCACGGTACGGTGCGCCGGGAAATGCTCGCCACCGTGCTGCATGAACTGACCCACATCTATGACCGTGCGCGCCTGTGGTCCAAGGACGAGCGCACGCTGATCCAGCGCTGCAGCCGTCAGAACAACATTACCGGCTTGATCGGCTTGCCCGACCAGTGCCGTGGCCAGAACGACCGCCGCTTTACCCTCAGTGACGACCCGCGCCTGCTGGACCTTGCCGGCTGGCCACAATATGTGGGTCGGCGCGGAGAGCGTGAGCAGCACAACCATCAGGTGGTGCGCAGCCCGGACATCTACGAAACCACCAGCCCGCTGGAGTTCGTGGCGGTCAACATGGAGTATTTCCTCCTGGACCCCAGCTACGCCTGTCGCCGCCCCGCGCTGTTCCGTTATTACAAGGATCACTTCGGCTGGGCCCCGCCTGAACAGGACACCTGCGCCAGTACCTATGCCTTCCTGAACGCGGGCAACGATTTCGCCAAGACGCCCCTGGGCCAGATCGATCCGGAGCGCGTGTATGAAATCGACTATCTGCTGGCCGAAGCCAACCAGAACCTGGTGAGCCGTTGGGGCCATAGCATGTTGCGCCTGGTGATTTGTGCGCCGGGCCGCCCGCGTGGCCCGGATTGCCGGCTGGACCTGGACCGGCATCTGGTGCTGTCCTACCGCGCCTTCGTCGGTGACGTCCAGCTGTCGAGCTGGGATGGCCTGGTGGGTAAATACCCGTCGCGGCTGTTCGTACTGCCGTTGGCCCAGGTCATTGATGAATACACCAAGACCGAACTGCGTGGCCTGGCGTCGGTGCCGCTGAAGCTCAGCCGTCAGGAAATCAACGACACCGTCGAACATGCGGCGCAGATGCACTGGAGCTATGACGGCAACTACTTCTTTATCTCCAACAATTGTGCGGTCGAAAGCCTGAAACTGTTGCGCAGCGGCAGCGCCAACCCGCAATTGACCGGCCTGGACAACATCACCCCCAACGGTTTGCTGGAAGTGCTCAGCGCCCGCGGCCTGGCCGATACCAGCGTATTGAATGACAAGCGCGAGGCACTGCGGCTGGGGTATCACTTCGACTCGTTCCGCGAGCGCTACCAGGCCATGTTCGATGTGCTGCGCAAGCAACTGCCGATCAAGCAGACCCAGGTCGAAGACTGGTTGTCCCTGGATGCGCAAGCGCGTCGCCAATGGTTCAGCCAGGCCGACCTGCGCACCAGCGCCGCGCTGTTGCTGCTGGAGCAGGCCAGCTATCGCAAACAACTGATGCTCGCCCAGGATGAGGTCAAACAACGCTACCTCAATGCCCGCGAGCTGAAATACGGCGGCATGGAGAAAGCCAACAACACGCTGCAGCAAATTCTCGCCAACAGCGGCTTCCTGAGTCGCCCGGCCGAGTTGCTGGACAGCGGGGGTTATGGCCTGCCGCAACCTTCGGAAGCCAAGCGCCTTGAATCAGAAAGCGCCGAACGCCAGAAACAGTTGCAGTCGTTGACCGGCGAGCTGGATAAGGAGGTGAGGGCGCTGCTCGATCCTTCCCGCGCCGCCGAGATCGCCGCGTGTGAAGCCAACCTCAAGCAGGTGGGTGAGCATTTGCGGGCCTTGCACAAAGCCGCCGGCGGCCTGGAACTACCCTGATAGTCTGGCAGCGACCACTATCCAAATGTGGGAGCTGGCTTGCCTGCGATGGCGGTGTCACAGCCATAAGAGATGTTGGCTGATACACCGCCATCGCAGGCAAGCCAGCCCCCCACATTTTGTTCTGCACCAACCTGAAGAATGATGCCTGCCCTTCATCAGCTGTTTTCTCAGCGAAAGCTGGCTGAAAGCTTCCCCGTCTAGGATCGCCCTCACTGCCGGCAACAGACCGGCTGTTAACAACAACAATGGTGATTCCCGATGTCCGCTCGTACCCGCCTGTTCGCTCCAACTCCACCCGTACGCCTCGTGCCTTTCGTTCTGCGCTGACCGCCACTCGGTTCGCCATTCCCTAGCCGCGCTACGCCTGGAGTATTCCTATGCTGACTTTCCTTGGCTTTGCCATGGTCATCACGTTCATGTTCCTGATCATGACCAAGCGCCTGTCCGCGCTGATCGCCTTGATCATCGTGCCGATCCTGTTCGCGCTGTTCGGCGGTTTCGCACCGAAGATCGGCCCGATGATGCTCGAAGGCATCACCAAGCTTGCGCCGACCGGCGTGATGCTGATGTTCGCCATCCTCTATTTTGCCTTGATGATCGACTCCGGCCTGTTCGACCCGGCCGTGCGCAAGATCCTCAAGATGGTCAAGGGCGACCCGCTCAAGGTGTCGGTCGGCACCGCCGTGCTGGCCCTGGTGGTGTCCCTGGACGGTGACGGTGCCACCACCTACATGATCTGCGTCGCGGCCATGCTGCCGCTGTACCAGCGCATCGGCATGAGCCCAAGGATCATGGCCGGCCTGATCATTCTCGCCGGTGGCGTGATGAACATGACCCCCTGGGGCGGCCCGACGGCGCGCGCCGCCAGTGCGCTGCATGTAGACCCGTCGGACATCTTCGTACCGATGATCCCGGCCATGGCCGCCGGTGTGGTGGCGATCCTGGTGATTGCCTACATGTACGGCAAGCGCGAACGTGCGCGCCTGGGTGAATTGCACCTGCAGGGCGACGAGATCGACCACAGCGAAATCAGCGTGTCGCAATTCCCCGACGCCCGCCGGCCGAAATTGATCTGGTTCAACGGCGCCCTGACCCTGGCGTTGATGTGCACCCTGATTGCCGGCCTGTTGCCGCTGCCGGTGCTGTTCATGGTGGCGTTCAGTATCGCCATGATCGTCAACTACCCGTGCCTGCAGCAGCAGAAAGACCGCGTCGCGGCTCACGCCGGTAGCGTATTGGCGGTGGTGGGCTTGATCTTCGCCGCCGGTATCTTCACGGGCATCCTGTCGGGCACCGGCATGGTCGACGCCATGTCCAAGAGCCTGTTGGCGGTCATCCCCGAAGCCATGGGCCCTTACCTGGCGGTGATCACCGCGCTGGTGAGCATGCCGTTCACCTTCTTCATGTCCAACGATGCGTTCTACTACGGCGTACTGCCGGTACTGGCCGAAGCTGCCAGCCATTACGGCATCACCGCGGTGGAAATGGCGCGGGCGTCGATCGTCGGGCAGCCCGTGCATTTGCTCAGCCCACTGGTACCCTCGACGTACTTGCTGGTTGCCCTGGCGGGTATCGAATTCGGCGATCACCAGCGCTTCACGCTCAAGTGGGCAGTGCTGGTGTGCCTGTGCATAATGTTCGCCGCACTGCTGATGGGGATTTTTCCGCTGTTCAGCACTCTATAATCGTACCGACTCACTCACCGCGCGGCGCTACAGCTTGCGCGGTTAACACTTGCTCAAAGGAATACACATGGAATGGCTGACCAATCCGGAAATCTGGATTGCCTTCTTCACCCTGACGGCTCTCGAGATCGTCCTGGGCATCGATAACATCATCATGATTTCGATCCTGGTCAGCCGCATGCCCAAGCATATGCAGGCGCGCACCCGGATCTTCGGCCTGGCACTGGCCATGGTCACGCGCATCCTGTTGCTGCTGTCGATCACCTGGGTCATGCAACTGACCGCCGACCTGTTCGTCGTGTTTGGCCAAGGCATCTCCGGTCGTGACCTGATCCTGTTCTTCGGTGGCCTGTTCCTGCTGTGGAAAAGCTCCCAGGAGATGTACCACGCGCTGGAAGGTGAAGATGAAACCCACGACGAGCCCAAAGGCGCCGGTGGCAAGTTCATCTACACCATTATCCAGATCGCCATCATCGACATCGTGTTCTCCCTGGACTCGGTGATTACCGCCGTCGGCATGGTTTCCCACGTGCCGGTGATGGTTGCCGCCATCGTCGTTGCGGTATTGGTGATGATGCTGGCTGCCGGCACCATCAGCGAGTTCATCGACAAGCACCCGTCGCTGAAAATGCTGGCGCTGTCGTTCCTGCTGGTCGTGGGTACCGTACTGATCGCTGAATCCTTCGACGTACACGTGCCAAAAGGCTACGTCTACTTCGCCATGGCGTTCTCGCTGGCGGTGGAAGCGGTGAACATCAAGATGCGTACCGCCATCGCGAAAAAGAAGAAACAGCAGGACCCAGTGAAACTGCGCAAGGACATTCCGGGTCAGTAAATTTGACCCGCGAGTGATCGTTCCCACGCTCCGCGTGGGAATGCCCTCTCGGACGCTCCGCGTCCGCAAAGTGACGCAGAGCGTCACAGGATGCGTTCCCACGCCGAGCGTGGGGAACGATCTTCATGACAGTTTTGTTTCAATCCCAAGTTTAGCTATGCGATGCTGGCGCAGAGCCCATTCGCCAACTACAGCTTAGGTACAAGACGTAGAGCGGCACGCGGTAACTTTCCTTCGCTCCTGCTGGAGCGCACCCACACGGGGGGCCGAGCATGCTGACCTTGCTCAATCTGCTTTCCGCCGTGACCCTGCTTATCTGGGGCACGCATATCGTCCGAACCGGCATCCTGCGGGTCTACGGTTCCAATTTGCGCCAAGTCATCGGGCAGAACATGTCCAAGCGCTGGCTGGCATTTGTCGCCGGTATCCTGGTGACGGCCATGGTGCAAAGCAGTAACGCCACCGCGATGCTGGTGACTTCGTTCGTCGGCCAAGGGCTGATGAGCCTCACGCCGGCCTTGGCCACCATGCTTGGCGCCGACGTCGGTACGGCCTTGATGGCGCGGGTGCTGACGTTCGATTTGTCCTGGCTGTCGCCGCTGCTGATCTTCCTCGGGGTGATTTTCTTCCTGTCGCGCAAGCAGACGCGGGCAGGACAGTTAGGCCGGGTGGGGATCGGCCTGGGCCTGATCATCCTCGCGCTGCAATTGATCGTCGAAGCCGCCGGGCCCATTACCCATGCCCAGGGCGTGAAAGTCATCTTCGCTTCGCTGACCGGCGATATCTTGCTGGACGCCCTGGTGGGCGCGCTGTTCGCCATGATTTCCTACTCCAGCCTCGCTGCGGTGCTGCTCACGGCCACCCTGGCCGGTGCCGGCGTGATCGGCTTGCACGTGGCCATCGGCCTGGTAATCGGCGCCAACATCGGCAGCGGGGTGCTGGCGTTTCTCAGTACCAGCATGCAAAACACTGCCGGTCGCCAAGTGGCCCTGGGCAGCCTGTTGTACAAATTGATCGGTCTGTTGCTGATCATTCCGGTGCTTGACCCGCTCGTGGGCTGGATGGACGGCCTGGACTACAGCGTTCAGGGCATGGTCATCACCTTCCACCTGCTCTACAACGTCAGCCGTTGCCTGATCCTGTTGCCCACCATCGGGCCCATGGCACGCCTGTGCGAATGGCTGCTGCCGGAACGCCCCGAAACCAATGGCAAGGCCAAGCCACGCCATCTGGACCTGGCCTCATTGAATACCCCAAGCCTGGCCCTGGCGAACGCCGCCCGCGAAACCCTGCGCCTGGGTGACTTGATCGACAATATGCTCACTTCGATGCAGGAAGTGCTGCGCGGCAACCAAACCGCCGTTACCCAAGAAATGCGCAGCCTGAGCGATGACGTCGAAGCGCTCTACAGCGCGATCAAACTCTACCTGGCGCAAATGCCCCGTGAAGACCTGAGTGAACAGGACAACCGCCGCTGGGCCGAGATCATCGAGCTGTCGATCAACTTGAAATTGGCCGGTGACCTGATCGAACGCATGCTGCGCAAGGTCCAGCAACAGAAGACCTCGCAACGCCGGCAATTTTCCGAAGTGGGCCTGGAGGAACTCAGTGGCCTGCACAGCCAGTTGATCGCCAACCTGCGCCTGGGCCTGTCGGTGTTTCTCAGCGGCGACCCGGAAAGCGCCCGTCAATTACTGCGAGAAAAGCGCCGCTTCCGTGCCCAGGAACGCCGCCTGGCCCACGCCCATGTCAGCCGCTTGCAGCGCAAGATCGTGCAGAGCCTGGAAACCAGCTCCCTGCATCTGGAACTGATTGCCGACATGAAACGCTTGAACTCGTTGTTTTGCAGCAGTGCTTATGTAGTGTTGGAAACGTCCGACACTGGCGCGCTCTCCGCCGAAAGTATTGCCGACATCACCCATTCACCCTGAACGTACGCCCGCGAGCGAAGTCAGTTAACAATGGACCTCATTCGCCAGGAAGCTTGTTATGCGTCGCCTGTTACTCGCCTGCCTGCTCTTGGGCTCGGTACACACCTTTGCCTTTGACCGCCTGCAAGTCGAGGGCTACACCTTGCCCAACGGCCTGCAACTGCTGCTCAAACCGGGTACCGAGCGTGGGCACGTGGCTATTCGCCTGGTGGTTGGGGTGGGCCTGGACGACTTCGGTTGCGAAGAAAAAGAACTGCCGCACTTGTTCGAGCACTTGCTGTTCAGCGGCATCGATGGCGGCGGCGAAGGCGACCTCGAAGACCGCATGCAAGCCCTGGGCGGCGAGTGGAACGCCTACACCAGCAACGCCGACACTACTTTCGTGATCGAGGCGCCCGCGCAGAACCAACGCAAAGTACTGGACCTGCTGCTGGCAATCCTCACGCGCACGCAACTGACCGACGCTCATATCAACGCCGCCAAACAGGTGGTGGAGCGAGAAGACGGCGGCCATTATTCACACTTGCAACGCCTGCTGGATCGCCAAGACCTCGGTCACAGCGCCAGTAACCAATTGGCCGTGGAGTTGGGCCTCAAGTGCGCCGAACGCGCCGAGGTCAGCCACCTCACCCGCGACCAGTTGGAGAAGCTGCGCAAAGAATGGTACGCGCCGAACAACATGACCCTGATCGTCGTCGGCGATCTCGACAAACTGCTGCCCGCCTACCTGGAACGCACCTATGGTCAACTCGACCCAGTGGAGCCGAGCGAACATCGCCCCCTCCCGGAAATCCAGCATACCGCCGCCATCCACCGCGACCTGATCCGCGGCTGGGTGGGCGATGGCGCCAAGCTGCACTGGCTGTTCCCAGAGCCTGTGCTGGACGACCAGCATGATGAAACCTACAACCTGCTCAAGGACTACCTCGACTGGGCGCTGTACCGGCAACTGCGCCTCAAGCACGGTTTGTCCTACGGCCCGTGGGTAGAACGCGAAGTGCTCGGCGGCGTTGGGTTCCTCAGCCTGAATGCCGACCTTGAGCGAGAAAACCTCCCTGAAGCCGAGCAGGTCTTGCAAGACCTCAAGGCCCAACTGCTCAAGGATGGCCTCGACCCAACAGTATTCACACGCCTGCAACAAGCCGCCATTGCCCGCCAAGCCTGGGCAGTGCAGGGCAACAGCGCACTGGCCGACTATTACTGGAGTGCGGCCGGCGACTACTCCAATGGACGTTTCAGCGACCCGGTCAAACGCATCAAGGCCGTGAGCCTGGCGCAAACCAACCAGGCCATGCGCGAAGCGTTCCAGCAGCCGGGCTACTGGCGCATCGAAAAACCGCTGTTGAGTTATGACGCCTTGACCTGGATCGGTGCGGGCGTACTGGGCCTGATCGTCCTTGGTTTGATCGGCCTGAGGCTTTATCGCAAACCTGTTGAGTAATGAGGCACAGAATATCGGGCCAAGGCGTTATTCTGTCTGAGATTTTTCCCACAACCAGTGAACCGCCCATGCCGAACTTGCCGCCCCTCATCCAGCGCGTTATAGAACTGATCAAGCGCTACCCAGGGGTGATTGCACTCGGCGGTTTCATCTCGGGGGTGGGCAGCTTCATCCTGGTAGACCGCCAGCAGGGCATGGCCAGCTGGATCGCGGTGATCATGCTGGTGAGCTGGTTGTGGCTGATGCTGGAGAACAGCTTTACGCAACTGTTCACCAAAGTCTTCAATCGCGAGATCCCTGAACCGCTGCTGCGCTACGCCACCCAGATGATCCACCAGGAAAGTCTGTTTTTCGTCCTGCCCTTCTTTTTCGTCACCACCGCCTGGAACAGCGGCCAATCGTTGTTCACTGGCCTGCTCGGCGCAGCGGCGCTGGTGTCGATCATCGACCCGCTGTATTACAAATGGCTGGCGCCCAAACGCTCGCTATTCCTGGCCCTGCACACCCTGACCCTATTCGCCGCGTTGCTGACCGCGCTGCCGATCATCATGCACCTGACCACCGCCCAGAGTTACAAACTGGCGTTGGGCGTGGCCATGGTCCTGTCGATCCCGAGCCTGGCCGTCAGCCTGCCGCTGCGTAGCCTCAAGGGCTGGGCGATGCTGCTGGGGGTAACGGCCGCCATCGGCTGCGCCGGCTGGTTCCTGCGCAGCTGGGTACCGCCCGCCACCCTGTGGATGACCGAAGTCGCCATCAGCACCCAACTGCAAGACCGCACGCCGGGCGACGACCTCAAGCAAGTCACTTCCGCCCAATTGCGCAGCGGTGGGCTGTATGCGTACACCGCCATCAACGCACCACGCGGGCTGGATGAGCGGATTTACCATGTGTGGAAATTCAACGGCCAGGAAGTCGACCGCATTGCCCTGGACATCCATGGTGGGCGTAAGGAAGGCTATCGCGCCTGGACCCACAAGCAGAACTTCCCCGGTGACGCCGTAGGGCGCTGGCAGGTGCAGGTGCTCACCGAAGACGGGCAAGTCATCGGCGTTCTGCGCTTCAAGGTGATAGACACAGCACAAGCGGACAACCCAAAGTAAGCCGGATCGTGCTATTACGTAGCAATTGTGGATAGCCAAACAAGCTCGGAGCTTATGACCACTCGCACGACGGCCGGCGCGGCCCATCTAGATACGTCCAGCACCCCGCCTTCGCTACGGATTACCGGCGACTGGACGCTGGCCCACTACGCCGACCTGAAGAAGCTGTCGGCCGCACTCGACGGCCAATACGACGCCGGCGCCCGCATTGACCTCAACGGCCTCGGCGCGCTGGATACCGCCGGCGCCTCGCTGCTGGTAGAGCTGCTGGGCCCTGCACGCATCGAACACTCTGCCGAACAGACCGATTGCACCCTGGCAGCCGCCGACCGTGCACTGCTCAAGACCGTCTACCGCTCCCTGAATGACTTTTGCGTACCGATCAAAGAGCCGGAAGAGGCCGCCGGCATTCAAGTGTTAGCTCGCATCGGCCGTGCAGTAGACACGGTCTGGCAAGACGCAATGAAGCTGTTGGGCTTTATCGGCCTGATCCTCGAAACCTTCGCCCGCGGCATTTGGCGGCCCAAACGCTGGCGCCTGACGCCCATGGTCGCCCACATCGAACAGACCGGCCTGGATGCGGCGCCTATCGTTGCGCTGTTGACCTTTCTGGTCGGCGCCGTCGTGGCCTTCCTCGGCGCCACCGTGCTCAAGAGCTTCGGCGCGACGATCTTTACCGTGGACCTGGTGGCCTTCTCCTTCCTGCGCGAATTCGGCGTGTTGCTTACCGCAATCCTCATCGCCGGCCGTACCGCCAGTGCGTTCACCGCGCAAATCGGCTCCATGAAAGCCAACGAAGAAATCGACGCCATCCGCACATTGGGCCTGGACCCTATGGAGCTGTTGGTATTGCCCCGCGTGTTGGCGCTGCTGGTGGCGTTGCCGATGCTGACCTTCCTGGCGATGCTCTCGGGGATCGTCGGCGGCGGCGTGGTGTGTGCGGTGGCCCTGGATATTTCGCCAGCGATGTTTCTTTCGCTGCTGCAATCGGACATTGGCGTGCAGCACTTTCTGGTGGGCATGGTGAAGGCGCCGATCTTTGCGTTTTTGATCGCGGCCATCGGCTGCCTGGAAGGTTTTAAAGTCAGCGGCAGTGCCGAGTCGGTCGGCGCGCACACCACGTCCAGCGTGGTGCAATCGATCTTTGTGGTGATCGTGCTGGATGCGGTCGCGGCGATGTTCTTCATGGAGATGGGCTGGTGAGTCGTCTACACCGTGCGCCCACTGAGGCGGTGATTGAAGTACGTGGCCTGTGCAACCGTTTCGGCAGCCAAAGCGTGCATGAGAACCTCGACCTGGATTTGTACAAGGGCGAGATCCTGGCGGTGGTGGGGGGCTCTGGCAGCGGTAAATCCGTGTTGTTGCGCAGCATCGTTGGCCTGCGGCGCCCCAGCGAGGGCGAAGTGCGGGTGTTCGGCAAAAACCTGCCGAGCCTGCCTGAACATGAACGCTCACTGGTAGAACGCCGCTTTGGCGTACTGTTCCAGAAGGGCGCGCTGTTTTCCTCGCTGACGGTGACCGAGAACGTGGCTCTGCCATTGATCGAGCACGCCGGCCTCAGCCGCGCCGATGCCGAGCACCTGGCGGCGGTCAAGCTGGCCCTGGCGGGGTTGCCGCTGTCGGCGGCCGACAAATACCCGGCCTCGTTATCCGGCGGCATGATCAAGCGCGCAGCTCTGGCCCGCGCACTGGCCTTGGACCCGGACATCCTGTTCCTGGACGAACCCACCGCCGGTCTCGACCCGATTGGCGCGGCGCAGTTCGACCAACTGATCCTCACCCTGCGCGATGCGCTGGGCTTGAGTGTGTTCCTGGTCACCCACGACCTCGACACGCTGTACACCATCACCGACCGTGTGGCGGTGCTGGCGCAGAAGAAAGTGCTGGTGGCCGACGCCATCGATGTCATTTCGGAAACGGACGACGCCTGGATTCACGAATATTTCCACGGCCCCCGGGGCCGCGCGGCATTGGATGCCGCTCAATCGCTCAACGAGGTATGACATGGAAACCCGAGCCCATCATGTGATGATCGGACTGTTCAGCGTAATTGTGGTGGTCGGCGCGATGCTGTTTGGCCTGTGGCTGGCCAAGTCCAGCGTCGATACCGCCTTCCAGGATTACGAAGTGATCTTCAACGAAGCGGTCAGCGGCCTGTCCCAGGGCAGTGCGGTGCAGTACAGCGGCATCAAGGTGGGCGACGTGATCAGCCTGCGCCTGGACCCCAAAGACCCACGCCGCGTCCTGGCGCGCATCCGCCTGGCCGGGCAAACGCCAATCAAGGAAGACACCCAGGCCAAACTGGCCCTGACCGGTATCACCGGCACCTCGATCATCCAGCTCAGTGGCGGCACCCCGCAGAGCCCGGAGCTCAAGGGCAAGGACGGCAACCTGCCGGAAATCATCGCGTCGCCATCGCCTATCGCACGCCTGCTCAATAACAGCAACGACCTGATGACCAGCGTCAACCTGCTGCTGCACAACGCCAACCACCTGTTCTCGCGGGAAAACGTCGAACGCCTGAGCAACACCCTGGACAACCTGCAACAAACCACCGGCGCCATTGCCGAGCAACGCGGCGACATCAAGGTGGTGATGCAGCAATTGATGCAGGTGAGCAAACAGGCGGGCGCGGCGCTGGAGCAAACCACCGTACTGATGCGCAGCGCCAATGGTTTGCTCAGTGAACAAGGTAAGCAAGCCTTCGGCAGCGCCGAGCAGGCGATGAAATCCCTGGAGCAAAGCACCGCCACCATCAATACCTTGCTGACCAATAACCAGGACTCGGTGAACAGCGGCATGCAGGGCCTCAACGAACTGGCGCCAGCCGTGCGCGAGTTGCGTGAAACCCTCGGCTCGCTGCGCGCCATCTCCCGCCGTCTGGAAGCCAACCCCAGCGGTTACCTGCTGGGCAGCGACAAGAACAAGGAGTTCACGCCATGAAGCGTGCGTATCACATGATCGTCCCCATGGCCCTGGCACTGGTCAGCGCGTGCTCGATCCTACCCAAGCCGGACCCTTCGGACGTGTACCGCCTGGCGTCCACCCAGCCGGACAGCCAAGGCACGCCGGTGAGTTGGTCGCTGCGCGTGACCAAGCCGCAGACCAGCGAGTTTCTCGACAGCTCGCGCATCGCCGTGGTGCCAGATGGCAACTTGATCAGCAACTACGCGAACTCGCGCTGGAGCGACCCGGCGCCGGTGCTGCTGCGTAATCGCCTGCTGGATGGCTTCCAGCGCGACGGGCGCGTGACATTGTTGAGCACTGACGAGACCAACCTGCAAGCCGACTATGAACTGGGCGGGCAGTTGCAGGCGTTTCAGAGCGAGTATCGGGGCAAGACGGTGGAGGTGGTGATTCGCCTCGACGCGCGATTGGTGCGTGGGCGTGATCAAAGGATTATCGCCAGCCGTCGGTTTGAAGTGAGGCAGCCGGTGAGTGACACCCAGGTGCCAGCGGTGGTGGCTGCTTTTGGCCAGGCTGGGGATCAGTTGAATAAGCAGGTGGTGGATTGGGTGGTGAGTCAGGGCAATACAGCACTGAAACCTTGAGGACCTCATCGCAGGCAAGCCAGCTCCCACAGTTTGATTTGTGAACACAGTCAAATGTGGGAGCTGGCTTGCCTGCGATAGCGATTGTAGCCTTAACCAAAAAACCAGTAGCACACCGAAATAGCCGCGACTACACCAGCAAACTCCGCGAACAACGCACACCCCACCGCATGCCGAGCCCGCTGGATCCCCACCGAACCAAAGTACACCGCCAACACATAGAAAGTGGTTTCCGTACTGCCCTGAATCGTCGCCGCCACCAAGGCCGGGAAGCTGTCCACACCCTGGGTCTGCATGGTCTCGATCAGCATCGCCCGCGCCGCGCTGCCGGAGAACGGCTTGACCATCGCGGTCGGCAGCGCGTCGACAAAGCGCGTATCCAGGCCCGTCCAGGCCACCACATGGCGAATCCCTTCCAGGCCGAACTCCAAGGCGCCCGAGGCACGCAACACGCCAACCGCACACAGCATCGCCACCAGATAGGGCAACAGGTTCTTGGCCACGTCGAAGCCTTCCTTGGCGCCTTCGACAAAGGCCTCGTACACCTTGACCTTGCGCAACGCGCCGATCACCAGGAACAGCATGATCAAGCCAAACAGCGTGAGGTTGCCCAGGATCGACGACAAACCGGCCAGCGCTGTGGCAGACAGGGTCGCCAGCAGCGCCATGAAGCCGCCCAGTACCAGCGCGCCGGGGATCAGATAGGCCAGCACCACCGGGTCCCACAAACGCAGGCGCTGCATCACCGCCACCGACAGCAGGCCCACCAGCGTCGAGGCGCTGGTGGCCAGCAGGATCGGCAGGAACACCAGCGTCGGGTCCGCAGCGCCTTGCTGGGCGCGGTACATGAAGATGGTCACCGGCAACAGCGTCAGCGAGGACGCGTTGAGCACCAGGAACAGGATCTGAGCGTTGGTCGCCGTATTGGGGATGGGGTTGAGCTCTTGCAGCGCCTTCATGGCTTTCAGGCCGATGGGCGTGGCGGCGTTGTCCAGGCCCAGGCCGTTGGCGGCAAAGTTGAGGGTGATCAAACCGATCGCGGGGTGCCCGGCGGGCACTTCGGGCATCAGGCGGCGAAACAGCGGGCCGAGGGCCTTGGCCAGCCAATCGACGATCCCGGCTTTTTCGGCGATCCGCAGAAAGCCCAGCCATAACGTCAGGGTACCGAACAGCAGCACCATGACTTCCACCGATAATTTGGCCATGGCGAAAATGCTTTCGACCATCGCCGCGAAGATCCCGGCGTTACCGCCCACCAGCCATTGCGCCAGCGCTGACACCATTGCCACGACAAAGAAGCCAAGCCACAGGCCATTGAGCATCAGATAAATCCCCCGAAAGATGGGGCGAATGATAACGGGGCTGGCAGAAACGACAAACCCCGGAATTTTCCGGGGTTTGTTTTCGATCAATCTGCAATCAGCTACGGGTGGCTTGTGCCGTAGGCAGGGCTTCCTTGCTGCGCCAGTGCGGCAAGGAATTCCAATAGCGCTCGCCCTTGGCGTCGTCGTACATGCCTTCCCAACGGGAGATAACCAGTACGGCCAAGGCGTTGCCGATCACATTCAGGGCGGTACGCGCCATGTCCATCACACGGTCGACACCGGCGATAAACGCCAAGCCTTCCAGTGGGATGCCCACGCTGCCCAGCGTCGCCAGCAACACCACGAAGGACACGCCCGGCACGCCGGCGATGCCTTTGGAGGTCACCATCAGGGTCAGTACCAACATCAATTGCTGGCCGATCGACAGGTCGATGCCATACAGCTGGGCAATGAAGATTGCTGCGATGCTCTGGTACAGGGTCGAACCGTCGAGGTTGAACGAATAACCGGTCGGCACCACGAAGCTGCAGATCGCTTTCGGCGCGCCGTAGGCTTCCATCTTTTCGATCACACGCGGCAGCACGGTTTCGGAGCTGGCGGTGGAGTAAGCCAATACCAACTCATCTTTGAAGATGCGGATCAGCTTGAGGATCGAGAAGCCGAACAGGCGGGCGATCAAACCCAGGACCGCGAAGGCGAAGAACAGGATCGCGACGTAAACCAGGATCACCAGCTTGGCCAGCGGCAGCAGCGAGGCGAAGCCGAAGTTGGCGACCGTCACCGCGATCAGCGCGAATACACCGATAGGGGCGTACTTCATGATCATGTGGGTGACTTTGAACATGCTCTCGGACACGCCCTGGAACATGGTCACCAGCGGCTCGCGCAGCTCAGGCTTGAGGCTCGACAGCCCCAGGCCGAACAGCACCGAGAAGAAGATGATCGGCAGCATCTCGCCACGGGCAACAGCGGCGAAGATGTTCGAGGGGATCAGGTTGAGGATGGTTTCGATGAACGCATGTTCATGCTGCACTTCGGCGGCAGTCGCCTGGTACTTGGAGATATCCACGGTACCCAGGGTACTCATGTCGATGCCAGCGCCTGGGTGGAACAGGTTGGCGAGCAACAGGCCCACCACGATGGCGATGGTGGTGACGATTTCGAAGTAGAGGATGGTTTTGACGCCGATACGACCGAGCTTTTTCGCGTCGCCTACACCGGCGATACCGACGATCAGCGAAGAAATCACAATCGGGATCACGATCATCTTGATCAGGCGGATAAAGATATCGCCCGCCGGCTGCAACACATTGCTGATCCACCAGGCCTTTTCAGCACTGAAATGGTTGAGTACTGCACCGATTGCAATGCCCAGTACCAAACCGATGAGGATCTGCCAGGCGAGGCTTAGCTTTGCCTTCTTCATGTCATTACCCTTGCTTCAAGTGGACTTACGGCAAATGCGCCAGCTGCAACGCTCGAAAGCGAAAAAGTGTGTGCATCTGCCTCCATGGAAGGTCACCGCAGCGTGGCCGAAATGGCTTACTGGCAGGCGAAAAAAGGCGCAACTATTCCCATGCAAGGGAGCGACGTCTAATGCCGTAAACGCCTACCCCATGCCGAATCGGCATGGCTTTTTTTGAAATAATTTGTCCAAACGGTCAGTTCGTATCTGCCATTCCGGCGGGTGAATATGCCGTTGAGCGGCTAAATCAGGCTCGCGCAGAGATACTGGACGACTCGGATTGATTGGCAGAAATGTCTGAGAAATCCATCACCTAGCGCCAGAAAGATCCTATAGCGTCGATGAAAAATTCTCGATAGATGGTCACAACGACATACCCGGTAATGGTTGGCCAGAGGCAAAAAGCAAAACGGCGGCTATGAGCGGCATGAAACGCGGGGATGAGAGTCGTAAGCCCGCCGCAAGTTCAGCAAGCTTGAGGTCTTGTGAACTTGCGTCGCAGCTTTTCGCCTGACCCGGCCCTTGCGCAGGTACTCCCTGTACCCGTAGGTCACGCCGATCCTGATCGATCAGAGCAACCCGGCCCCCTGGTCATGCATCACTCAAGGAGCGATGCAAACAGAAAGAAGCACAAGGGCTTCCTTCTATGGACGCCAGCTCCGTCAGACGGAACCTAGTACCAATTCGGGTCTTTCTTGAGCTGCTCCATCAGCAGCTTTTGCATACCCTCGTCCGGCTTACCGAGAAAACGGTAATCGGCGTGCCGTGTCGGCGACTTGTCCGCTGGCAAACCAGCCGGGACTTCCACCAACATGGCGTAGGCATCTTCCTTGTCGAGGCTGAAGGCGACGATCAGGCGCTTGTTCAGGCAGGTGTCTGCGGTTTCGCAGAGCGGCCCGACCAAATACTTGTCGCCATCTTCCTCAACGGCATTCATTTGCTCGGCCGTGCCCGACAGGTTCATCACCCATTCGGGCAGGCGTTCCTCTTTCTTCACCACGTCTTGCCAGGTTTCACGGTACTGCGGATCCGCGCTGAGCAATTCGTTAGCCCGGGATTGGCCGTCATTGGCGGCCAAGGCAAGGCCACTGCCGCCCAACAGCAGGGCAGCAGCAAGGGCTTTAAAAGGCAGGCTGACCATATTCAACCTCGGCCTTTGCGACCAAAGAAGAACGAAGCGATAAACATCACCAGGAAGACCACAAACAGGATCTTGGCGATGCCGGTGGCGGTGCCCGCGATACCACCGAAGCCCAGGACTGCGGCCACAATGGCGATGATCAGAAATGTGATTGCCCAACTCAACATGGTGATTCTCCTTATGCTTCTATAGGGGTAACAGCGGTGATGCCGTGCAGTCGCTCAACATGAGCGACGTTTTTTGCCTAGAACACCCAACGGTCATGGGCCGGCAGCTCGTCCAGAGTGGAACCCTGATCTACCAAGCTCAATTGCGGGGCAGTCACATCGGCGCTGGCGCTGCCAATGGAACGGAAATGGGTCTGGGTCATGATGGGACGTTCAAATTGCGGGGCTGGCTGCGCACGCTCCTGCCAATGCTGCAACTGCTGGCCGGCAATCAACGTGACCATCAACGCCAGGCTGGCGAACAGGCCCTGCTGCAAGCGCAGCGGCGATACACGCAATTGGCTGAGGCTTTGGCGAGTCATACAGCATTACTCCCGCATTCTGATTATTCGTTCATGACGCTCTTGGGGGAGATATTGCAGAGTGCATGCCAGCTTTATTGCAAAATAAAACCTAATAAAATCAATAAGTTATACTTGATCGATAGAATCATCGCCTAGCATCCTGCACGATGCCTCGGTATAGGCCGTGCGAAATGCACGATGCCCAGTAGACGGAACCAGACACTTGGCGCGCACATCGAAGGGTCGAAGAGCAATAAGGCCTTAAAATGTCCGAAAACCACGTCTGTAGGAAGGCGCGCAGATAGCTGCACGAAGAAGCCTTTTATGAATCAGAATAAACCATGCAACTTGCCCGATTATTCCGGGACTAAACACCATCACATTTATAGTTAAGGAGTGCGGGACAGATGGATTCAGCCAAGGAACTTCAAGGCCGCATTCTTTTAGTGGATGACGAATCCGCGATCCTGCGCACCTTCCGCTATTGCCTGGAAGATGAGGGCTACACCGTCGCCACCGCGAACAGCGCCGCGCAGGCCGATGCCCTGATGCAGCGTCAGGTGTTCGACCTGTGCTTCCTCGACCTGCGGCTGGGCGAGGACAATGGCCTGGACGTGCTGGCCCAGATGCGCGTGCAGGCTCCGTGGATGCGCGTGGTGATTGTGACCGCCCATTCGGCTGTGGATACCGCCGTGGACGCCATCCAGGCTGGCGCCGCCGACTACCTGGTCAAACCTTGCAGCCCAGACCAACTGCGCCTGGCTACCGCCAAGCAACTGGAAGTGCGTCAGCTCTCAGCGCGGTTGGAAGCACTGGAAGGCGAAGTGCGCCAGCCCAAAGACGGCCTCGACTCCCATAGTCCGGCCATGATGGTGGTGTTGGAAACCGCGCGGCAGGTGGCCGGAACGGACGCCAACATCTTGATCCTCGGCGAGTCCGGCACCGGTAAAGGTGAGTTGGCCCGGGCGATACACGGCTGGAGCAAACGCTCGAAGAAGTCCTGCGTGACCATCAACTGCCCCTCACTGACCGCCGAACTAATGGAAAGCGAACTGTTCGGCCACAGCCGTGGCGCGTTCACCGGCGCCAGTGAAAGCACCTTGGGCCGAGTGAATCAGGCGGACGGCGGCACGCTGTTTCTCGACGAGATCGGCGATTTCCCCCTCACGTTGCAACCCAAGTTGCTGCGGTTTATCCAGGACAAAGAGTATGAGCGCGTGGGCGACCCGGTCACTCGCCGCGCCGACGTGCGCATCCTCGCAGCCACCAACCTGAACCTGGAAGACATGGTGCGCGATGGCCGGTTCCGTGAAGACTTGCTCTACCGCCTGAATGTCATCACCTTGCACTTGCCGCCGCTGCGCGAACGCAGTGAAGACATCCTGACCCTGGCTGACCGCTTCCTTGCCCGCTTCGTCAAGGAATACGCACGCCCGGCACGCGGCTTCAGTGATAATGCCCGCGAAGCGCTACTCAACTATCGCTGGCCCGGCAACATCCGCGAACTGCGTAACGTGGTGGAACGCGCCAGCATCATCTGCCCTCAGGAAAAGGTGGAGATCAGCCACCTGGGGATGGCCGAGCAACCGGCCAACAATGCACCGCGTATCGGAGCGGCTTTGAGCCTGGACGAGCTGGAAAAAGCTCATATCGGCGCCGTACTTGCGACCAGCGACACGCTGGACCAAGCGGCCCGCACACTCGGCATCGATGCGTCGACGCTGTACCGCAAACGCAAGCAGTACAACCTTTGAACAGGACTTTATGAAGCTCGCGATGAAACTGCGCACCCGGTTATTCCTGAGCATCTCAGCGTTGATTACCGTGGCTTTGCTGGGGTTGATCCTGGGCTTGGTCAGCGTCATGCAAATGGCCAAGACCCAGGAATCGTTGATCCGCAGTAATTTCATCACCCTGGACCTGGGGCTCAAGTTGCGTCAGAGCCTGGGCGACCAGTTGATCATGATGCTGGAGAAGCGTCCCGACCCAGACGCCCTGCAAGCCTCAAAGCAGCATTATTTCGATCTGTTGGACCAGGGCATCGCCCATGAACAGGCCGACGGCAAAAACCATGGTTTCAGCCAGGCACGCTCGGATTACCAGAATCTGCTCAATGCGTTTGACCAATCCCAACAGGCATCACCGCCTGCGGGCAGCAAGGAAAGGCTCACCGAAACCTTCAACATACTGCGCAACGGCTTGATTGCCGAACACAAGCGGGCGCTGGAAAATATCAGTACCAGTGAGCATAAATCCCGTGAGCGCGCGTTGTTGATAGCGGGTCTACTCGGGCTGGTGGGGCTCGCGGTGCTGATCATCGGTTTCGTCACGGCCCATGGCATCGCCCGGCGTTTCGGTGGTCCCATCGAGGCCCTGGCCAAGGCCGCCGACAAGATCGGGCAGGGCGACTTTGAAGTCACGCTGCCGATCTCCTCCGCAGCGGAAATGAACCTGCTGACCCGCCGCTTCGGCATCATGGCCGAAGCGTTGCGCCAACATCAGGCCACTAACATCGATGAGCTGCTGGCCGGCCAACAGCGCCTGCAAGCGGTGCTCGACAGTATCGATGACGGCCTGTTGATGATTGATCGCCAAGGCTGCCTGGAGCACCTCAACCCTGTGGCGCAGCGCCAATTGGGCTGGGATGAGGAGCGGCTGGGTCAAGGGCTTGGCGAAGCCATGGGTCGCGCGGAAATGGATGAACAGCTGCAACTGGTGCTACGCGGCGGCAACCTGGAGCGGGCCCCGGATGATCTGGAGGTGGAAGTCGAGGGTGAGTTACGCCTGCTGACCTACAGCCTGACCCCGGTTAGCCATACACAGGGTCACATTCTCGGGGCCGTGATGGTGCTGCATGATGTGACAGAACAGCGCGCCTTCGAACGGGTGCGCAGCGAGTTCGTGTTGCGCGCCTCCCATGAGCTGCGCACCCCGGTTACCGGCATGCACATGGCCTTCGGCTTGTTCCGTGAGCGGGCCAAGTTCCCACCGGACTCCCGCGAGGCGGACCTGCTGGATACGGTCAATGAAGAGATGCAGCGCCTGATGCAGTTGATCAATGACCTGCTCAACTTCTCGCGCTATCAGAACGGCCTGCAAAAACTCACCTTGGGCACGTGCGATGTCACCGACTTGCTGGAGCACGCACGGGCCCGATTTGCTGAGCCTGCGAACGCCCAGCACATTGAGTTGCTGGTAGAAGCTCAACCTGAATTGCCACGGCTGTATGCCGACCAAGTGCAACTGGAGCGGGTGCTCGACAACCTGCTGGGTAATGCCCTGCGCCACACCGCCGAAGGCGGGCAGATTCGTCTGCAGGCACGACGGCATGGTGAGCGGGTGATTATCAGCGTCGAGGATAACGGCGAAGGCATTGCCTACGGCCAGCAAGGGCGGATCTTCGAACCCTTTGTACAGGTGGGCCGCAAGAAGGGCGGTGCGGGCCTGGGCTTGGCACTGTGCAAGGAAATCGTGCAATTGCACGGCGGCCGCATGGGTGTGTACTCGCGGCCGGGGCAGGGTACGCAGTTCTATATGGCATTACCCCTGTAGGAGAGAGCTTGCTCGCTCCTACCTGTACACCATCAGCGGTGATTCAAGGCCCGCAGGATTGCGGCACTTTCAGCATCCGGAGTGCCATCAAACAGCGATGGCCGGAAGCGCATCTGGAACGCGGCGATGACGTGCCGCGTGGCCACATCCAACTCGCCAGTCTGCGGCGTCTGGTAGCCCAGGCGCGCCAGCTCTTCCTGGAACCAGGTAATGCTTGGTAACTGCGCGGCGTACTGCACCTGGAACCGGGCCACTGCCTGGGCATCCGGCCACACGGCCAGACCTTCTGCCGCCAAGCGTTTCCAAGGGAACAACGGGCCTGGGTCCAGCTTGCGCAGTGGGGCGATGTCGCTGTGCCCGATGATGTTCTTGGGGTCGATGCCATTGCGCTTGCTGATGTCCTTGAGCAGCACGATCAGCGACTGCACCTGCGCTTCGGAATACGGGTACCACACACGCCCCGTGGGAGTATCACTGAACCCTGGGTTGACGATCTCGATGCCGATGGAGCTGGAATTGAGCCAGGTGCGCCCCATCCACTCGCTTTCCCCCGCGTGCCAGGCGCGCTGGCTTTCATCCACCAGCTTGTAGATGGTGCCGGAGGCGTCGTCGCCGATCAGGTAATGACTGCTGACCTGGCCATGGGTCAACAGCGCCAGGGAACGTTCAAGGTTGGTCGAGGTGTAATGCACCACAACGAACTGCACGCGGTTGTCGTGGTTAACCGAAGGATGGCTGGTGTTCAGGCGCGGGCCACTGGCGCAGCCGGCGAGCAGAAGAAACGCTAAAGCGATATACAAGGATTTCATGGCGAGAGGCATTACACTGAAAGACGATAATGCAACAGTGTAACGTACGGCTCACGGCCAAGCGGTCAAATTACAAAATGGAACATCTTTTATGCCGCCTGCACCTGATTACGTCCCGCAGCTTTTGCCCTGTAGAGCGCTTCATCGGCACGCTTGAGCGCCAGGTCACTGCGCTCGCCGGGTTGAAACTGCGCCACGCCCATGGACACCGTGATCGTTACCGGCTCACCCTTGAAGTGGAACGGGCACGCTGCAATAGCCTCACGCAATACTTCACCTACCGCCAAGGCATCCGCCAAGGCCGAGTCGGGCATTAGCAGCACAAACTCTTCACCCCCGAAACGCGCGATGAAGTCCGTCGGCCGCAGGCGCTTGCTCAGCACATTGGCGATGATCTTCAAGACTTTGTCCCCTGCCAGGTGACCGTAGCCGTCGTTGATGCGTTTGAAGTGGTCCAAGTCGAGCATGGCCAGCGACAGGCTGTTACCGCGCTGATGCCAGGCGTTGACTTCGTAATCGAGGCGTTCGCTCCACGCCGCACGGTTGGGCAACCCGGTGAGCGGATCGAGCAAGGCCTTCTGGCGTTGTACCTCCAGGTGCTCGCGGTAGCCCTGGGCCTCCTGCTCCATATGGGCCACGCGTTCAGCCAGACCTTTGAGGCGTGCGGCCACTTCCTGTTCGCGCAGGTCACGCTGTTGCTGGTGTTCATCCATGGTGCCGAGCAAGCCTTCAAGATGGCTTTCGAGCACCTGCTTGAGGCTGTCCAGGTCGGCAGCGTCCTGCACGCTGCTTTGCAGGCCGTCGACCTGCTCGCGAATCTGCGTGTCCAACTCCCGCGCGGCCAGGCTGCTGTCGGCGTGGCCCTCGCTGGCGACCTGCAGATGACCCTGGAATGCCTCGAGACGCTCGTTGAGCTGCTTGAGATAAGCCTCGAACTCATGCTGGCCACTGTCGGTGACCGCCAGCATCAGCACGGCCAGGTCATCCAGGATCGGGAGCAGTTCGTACCAATTCAAACCATGGGCGAGACGTTCACGCATCGCCTCGGCCTGGGGCTGGTGACGTTCAGGCAGGGAAAGGTCTTCCAGCAGGCCGAGCAAAGTGCCTTCAATGTGCTTGGCCACCGAACTATAGGACGGTTCAGGCGAATCAGGCAGGGCGTAGGTGCCGTCCGGTTGCAGTTCGTCGGGCTCGGGACCTTCCAGCACAGGGGGCAGCGACAGGCTGCCGATGGTGGTTTCATCCGGCGTTTCGACTGGAACCGGCGGCGGTTCGATAAAGGCGGCGAGTGCGCTTTCTTGAGCAGGCTCCGCAACCGGAGGCGCCTGCACGTCGGGTTCAGATAATTGCGCAGGCGCCGCAATCGACGGCAGCTCTGGAGCGTCGAATAACGGCGTGTCGCTGGCGACCTCTTGCCCTCCGGCCGCTGCAACAGGCGCAGGCTTCAAGGCCACGGGCGTAGGTGACAGCGGTGCAAAGGCACGCAAGGCTTGGGTCAATTCTTCCGATTGCGCAGGTTCTTCCGGTTCGGGCGCGGGTGTGGGCGCTGCAGGCTTTGGCGGTGCCAATTGCGCTGCCGGCAGTGGCTCCGCGTCAACCGGGAGCGCTTCACTGGCGGCCTCTTTACTACCGAACAGGCGTTGCAACAGACCCGGGCCTGGGCGTGCGGGTTCGCCTTCAGGCTCCAGATTATTCAGCGCCTGCCCCTGCAGGCTGCTCAGCTCACTGAGCAGCAGCGGTATCTCCCGCGCTTGCGCCACGCGACCATCGAGTTGCTTGGCGAAGGTTTTCAGCGGACGAGCCACCTCGCGGGGCAGCGGCAGCTTTTGCAACTGGGTGACCAAGGCGGTGAGCGCGGCGCTGATCTGGTCGACGCGGGTTTCGCGGCGCTGCTCCGAATCCAGCACGGCCTTTTCCAGGCGTGGCAGTAAAGCGGCGAGGGCAGCATCCATGTCGTCCGTGCGCACGACATCGCGCATTTCCTTCATGCATTGGTCGACAGCTCGGTCGGTGCCTTCGGCGGCCAGCGTGCTGCGCACCAGCCCGCGGCGCAGCAAATCGAGGCGGGCAGCCCAGCGGCGTTCGAGTTTGTCTTGTTGCTCGATGCTCTGGAGGTATTTCTCTTTCCAGCGCTGGGCGTCGTCGCTCATGCAAGGGGTCCGCGAGGGCCTGGGCTCAACGCGGGTAATGCATCAGCCGTGAGCGAACCCGGCAGACGAATCTCTACCGCGACCGGCAGGTGATCGGAAATGGGCTGCGCCAGCACTTGCACACTTTCCAGTGTGAGGCTTGGGCTGAGCAGGATATGGTCAAGACAGCGCTGCGGGCGCCAGCTGGGAAACGTGGCTTCGACTTGCGGCGCCAGTAACCCCAGGTCGCGCAGCGGAGAATTCTGCAGCAGGTCGTTGGCATGGGTGTTCATGTCACCCATGAGCACCTGGTGCTTGTAGTTGCCAATCAATTCACGCACATAGGCCAGTTGCAGGTTGCGCGTACGCCCCCCTAGGGCCAGGTGCATCATCACCACCACCAAGGCTTCCGGGCCTTCGCCAAAACGCACAAGGATCGCCCCGCGCCCTTTGGGGCCTGGCAAGGGGTGATCTTCAATAGCCGTGGGTTTGAGGCGGCTGAGTACGCCATTGCTGTGCTGCGCCAGGCGCCCCAGGTTGCGGTTGAGTTGCTGATACCAGTACGGGAAGGCGCCCAGCTGAGCCAGGTGTTCCACCTGGTTGATATAGCCGGAGCGCAGGCTGCCGCCGTCGGCTTCCTGCAGCGCGACCAAGTCGAAGTCGCTGAGCAGGTCGCCGATTTTCTGCAGGTTACCGGTACGCCCCTTGTGGGGCAGCAGGTGCTGCCAGCCACGCGTGAGGTAATGCCGATACTTCTCGGTACTGTTGCCCACCTGGATATTGAAACTGAGCAGGCGCAAGCGGCTATCTGCCGGCAGGCCTGTGGACTCCAGGTGATGCTCGTTGACCTGCGGTTCATGCAGGCCAACGACACGCTCGGTACCCCAGCGGCGCATGGCGAGCCCCTTACTTGGCAGCGCGTTCTTTGGCAATCAGTTGGTCAGCAACGTTGAGGGTCGCTTCAGGACCACCGGTGCTGCCCAGGTCGAAACGGTATTTGCCGTTGACGATCAGCGTGGGAACGCCTTGCACGCCGTACTTCTGCGCGAGTTCCTTGGCCTGTTTGATCTGGCCCTGGATAGCGAAAGAGTTGAAGGTCGCCAGGAACTTGTCCTTGTCGACACCTTGAGTAGCAACGAAGTCAGCCATTTCGTCCGGTTTGGTCAGGCGCTTGCCCTGTTTCTGGATCGCTTCGAAGACGGCGTTGTGGACCTTGTGCTCAACACCCATGGCTTCCAGGGTCAGGAACAGTTGGCCGTGGGCGTCCCATGGGCCACCGAACATGGCGGGAATGCGACGGAAGTTAACGTCCTTGGGCAGCTTTTCAGCCCATGGGTTGATAGTCGGCTCGAACGCGTAGCAATGCGGGCAACCGTACCAGAACAGCTCCACCACCTCGATCTTGCCGGGTACCGCAACCGGAACCGGATTAGACAGCTCAACATAGGTTTTACCGGCTTCAAGCGGCACATCGGCAGCTTGTGCGGTCATGCCGAAGAGGCTGGCAGTGACGAGAGCGGCGCTGAGGATCAGATTACGCATGCTTTACTCCTGGACAAATAAAGTCGCCTCACGCGACCTTTGTTGTGACAGGTCTACGCGGACATGAGTTCGTTAGTGTAACGGCAGCGGCCACAAAAAAGGGCGGCCTGAGCCACCCTTTTTATGCTTGCATCGCGGGATTAATCGAGCGTTAACGCCCAGCCCCGTCAGTGCAGGCCCTGGATATAACTGGAGAGGGCTGCGATGTCTTCGTCGCTCAGCTTGCGAGCGATGGTGCGCATGGTCATGGCGTCCCCATCGTTGGCCCGGCCGGCTTCTTCTTTGCGAAAGTCGGTCAACTGCTTGGCGATGTAGGTGGCGTGCTGGCCGCTCAGGTGCGGGAAGCCTGCGGCAGCGTTGCCTGCACCATTGGGCGAGTGGCAACCGGTGCAGGCAGGCAAGCCTTTTTCCAGGTTACCGCCACGGAACAACTGCTCTCCGCGGGCGACCAGTTTAGGATCGGCAGCTCCCACGCTGCCCTTCTGGCTGGCAAAATACGCCGCGAGGTCCGCCAGGTCCTGATCGTTGAGATTGGTCAGCAGGCCGGTCATTTCCAGCACCGTGCGCTTGCCGTCCTTGATGTCGTGCATCTGCTTGCTCAGGTAACGTTCACCCTGGCCGGCCAGTTTGGGGAAGTTCGGCGCCGGGCTGTTACCATCCGGCCCGTGGCAGGCACCACACACGGCGGCCTTCGCTTGACCGGCAGTGGCATCACCTTTGACGGGGCCCTCTGCAGCGACGGCAGCGCCTGTGATGCCCAAGGTCAACAGCAGACTCACGATCAGTTTGTTCATCAGCTAATCCAACTACGGCTAAGGGTTTAAGAGTTATCTACCGGGTTTACTCACCATCAAATCAATGACGGCCTGGTAATCCTCAGTACTGCAGTCCATGCACAAACCACGCGGCGGCATTGCCTTGAAACCCTGGGTCACGCACTGCGTCAGCCTGACCATGCAAACTCGGTTGATCCTGTGTAGCCTGAGCGCCGTAAAGCGGAATCAGGGCAGCAGAAGCGAGCAACCGTCGGTCCATACATCGACCTATTCAGGGTTTGAGAGCGTTTTGCGTTCTAATGCGCAATAAAGGTCTTTCGCTCCCGTGAACCTCATCCTTCGCTGGGACAAAGCACACACAAAATCTGCGGCATTATATACTGGCGCTACTGAAACGGAAACGACACCGCTTGCCGCACCCTTTCTCGGCACCGCCCACATCGGAAATCTCATGCAACTCAAGAACCCCATCCTCGGCCTGTGCCAACAGTCCACCTTCATGCTCAGCGCCGCCAAAGTGGACCAATGCCCCGATGACGAGGGCTTTGAAGTCGCCTTTGCCGGCCGTTCCAACGCCGGTAAATCCAGCGCACTGAACACCCTGACTCACGCCAGCCTGGCGCGCACCTCGAAAACCCCGGGCCGCACGCAACTACTCAATTTCTTCAAGCTAGACGATGATCGGCGTCTGGTCGACCTGCCGGGCTACGGTTATGCAAAAGTACCTATCCCGCTGAAGCTGCACTGGCAGCGTCACCTTGAGGCTTACCTGGGTGGTCGCGAGAGTCTGAAGGGTTTGATTCTGATGATGGATATCCGTCATCCAATGACCGACTTCGACTTGCTGATGCTCGACTGGGCTGTCGCCAGCGGCATGCCGATGCACATTTTGCTGACCAAGGCCGACAAGCTCACCTACGGCGCAGCCAAGAACACCCTGCTCAAAGTGCAGTCCGAAATCCGTAAGGGCTGGGGCGATACCATTACGATTCAACTGTTCTCCGCCCCCAAGCGCATGGGCCTGGAAGAAGCCTACACCGTACTGGCCGGCTGGATGGAATTGGCGGACAAGGGCGCAGAAATCGCCGAATAACTTTTCTGCGGGCAAAAAAAACCCCGGACTTCTTTTGGGGAGGGGAAGTTCGGGGTTCAAGTTCCGGACCGCTAGGGCGGGGTCCGGAATTATCTGCCAACACTTAACACAACATAGGAGCATTGAAGGGCTTCACCACCCATTCAGTAACTCTGAGTGGCAGTTCACAGGTTAAGTTCCGACAGGCTCAAAAAACTATTGGAAATAACTGACCCCCGTTTGCGCTCTAAACCGCTTCGCCACCACTGGCGATGATGGCAAAGCCGCAGAATCAGTGCGCCTCGTCCCAGTTATCGCCTACGCCTACGTCCACCACCAAAGGCACGTCCAACTGCGCCGCCGCGCTCATATGCTCGCGAATCTTCTCGCTGACCTGCGCGACCAAGTCTTCACGCACCTCCAGCACCAATTCGTCGTGCACTTGAAGGATAACCTTGGCATCCAGGCCCGACTCGGTCAGCCAGTTATCCACCTGCACCATGGCTTTCTTGATGATGTCCGCCGCCGTGCCCTGCATCGGCGCGTTGATCGCCGTGCGCTCGGCCGCCGCGCGCTCCTGGGGCTTGTTGGAGTTGATATCCGGCAAGTACAGCCGTCGTCCGAAGAACGTTTCGACATACCCCTGATCCGCCGCCTGGGCGCGGGTGCGCTCCATGTATTCGCGCACCCCTGGGTAGCGGGCGAAGTACACATCGATGTAAGCCTTGGCGGTCTTGGTATCGACGCCGATGTCCTTACCCAGCTTCTGGGCGCCCATGCCGTAAATCAGGCCGAAGTTGATCGCCTTGGCGCTGCGGCGCTGGTTGGACGTGACCTCATTCAACTCGACCTTGAACACTTCGGCCGCCGTGGCCGTATGCACGTCCAGGTCATTGCGGAAGGCGTTCATCAAGCCTTGGTCCTTGGACAAATGCGCCATGATCCGCAGCTCGATCTGCGAATAGTCCGCCGCTAGCAGCTTGTAGCCCTTGGGCGCGACAAACGCCTGGCGAATGCGCCGCCCCTCGGCGGTGCGCACCGGGATGTTCTGCAGGTTCGGATCGCTGGAGGACAAGCGCCCGGTCGCCGCGACGGCCTGATGGTAAGACGTATGAATACGCCCGGTACGCGGGTTGATCTGTTCCGGCAGGCGGTCGGTATAGGTACTTTTGAGCTTGCTCATGCTGCGGTACTGCATCAGCACCTTGGGCAGCGGGAAATCATCTTCGGCCAGTTTGGCCAACACTTCTTCTGCGGTGGATGCCTGGCCCTTGCCGGTTTTCTTCAGCACCGGCATGCCGAGCTTCTCGTACAGGATCGCCCCGAGCTGCTTGGGCGAACCCAGGTTGAATTCTTCACCGGCGATCTCGTACGCCTGGCGCTCCAGCTCGACCATCTTGTTACCCAACTCGATGCTCTGGATGCCGAGCAGGTCCTTGTCTACCAGTGCGCCCTGGCGCTCGATGCGTGCCAGCACCGGCACCAGCGGGATCTCGATGTCCGTCAGCACACTGGCCAGGCTCGGGATCGCGGCCAGTTGCGCGTACAAGTGCTGATGCAGGCGCAAGGTCACGTCGGCATCTTCGGCCGCGTAGGGGCCGGCTTGCTCAAGGGCGATCTGGTCGAACGTGAGTTGCTTTGCACCTTTGCCGGCGATGTCCTGGAAGCTGACCGTGTCGTGGTCCAGGTACTTCTTCGCCAGACTGTCCATATCGTGCCGCGTCGCGGTGGAATTGAGCACGTAGGATTCGAGCATGGTGTCGAAGGCGATGCCGCGCACGGTAATGCCCTGGGCAGGGTCGCCGCCAATGGCGCAGTTGGCCAGGATGTTCATATCGAACTTGGCGTGCTGGCCCACCTTGAGTTTGGTCGGGTCTTCCAGCAGCGGTTTCAGGGCCAGCAGCACGGTGTCGCGGTCCAATTGATCCGGCGCGCCGATATAGGAATGGGTCAGCGGGATGTAGGCGGCTTCATGGGGCTGCACAGCAAACGAGACCCCGACCAATTGCGCCTGCTGGGCGTCGATGCCGGTGGTTTCGGTGTCGAAAGCAAACAACGGCGCATCGTGGAGTTTTTTCAGCCACACGTCGAAGGTGGCCTGGTCCAGAATGGTGGTGTAAACCGCTTCTACCGGTACCGATATAACAGCCTCGACCGGCATTTCGGCGGCAGGCGCAACTTCGCTCGCCGATTTGAGCTCGACACGCTTGGCATCGCGCTGGATCTCGTCGTACCAGCTTTTGAACTCAAGCAGCGTGTACAGCTCCAGCAGCTTTTCGCGATCCGGTTCGATCAGGTGCAAATCATCCAACCCGATATCCAGCGGCACATCGATCTTGATCGTCGCCAACTGATAAGACAGGAATGCCATCTCCTTATGCTCTTCCAGCTTGGCCGGCAGGGTCTTGGCCCCACGGATAGGCAGGGTCGGCACAATATCCAGCTGCTCATAAAGCTCTTTGAGGCCGCCATTGACCCCTACCAGCAAGCCGGAGGCGGTCTTGGGGCCAATGCCCGGAACGCCGGGAATGTTGTCGGACGAATCCCCCATCAACGCCAGATAGTCGATGATCTGCTCCGGAGCGACACCGAATTTCTCCTTAACGCCCTCGATGTCCATCGAGCTACCGGTCATGGTGTTGACCAAGGTAATGTGGCCGTCCACCAACTGCGCCATGTCTTTGTCACCGGTCGAGATCACCACCGGGCGGCTGGCGGCCGCGCTGCTGCGGGCCAGAGTGCCGATCACGTCATCGGCCTCAACGCCCTCGACGCACAGCAACGGGAAGCCAAGAGCGATCACGCTTTGATGCAGCGGCTCGATCTGCAGGCGCATGTCATCGGGCATGCTCGGGCGGTTGGCTTTGTATTCGGCGTACATCTCATCGCGAAACGTCCCACCCTTGGCGTCGAAAACCACGGCAAATGGGCTGTCCGGGTACTGCTTGCGCAGGCTTTTGAGCATGTTCAACACGCCCTTGACCGCACCGGTGGGCAGGCCTTTGGAGGTGGTCAGCGGTGGCAGCGCGTGGAAGGCGCGGTACAGATAAGAAGAACCGTCCACCAGGACGAGGGGCGCTTGGCTCATGAGCAGGATCAACCTTTTCGGCGGGTCAGGCGCTAGAATAGCCGGACCAATGAAAACAAAGGGACAAGGTTATCATGCGTACATTCAATCGCCTGCTGTTGACCGGTTTGATTGCACTCGCTCCGATGGCTGCCACGGCGGCAGACAGTGCCCCTGGAGGTGATCCGGAAGTTACCATTCGCACGGAAGGCGACAAAACCATCCAGGAATACCGCCAAAACGGCTTTCTGTACGCAATCAAAGTCACCCCGAAGGGCGCACCACCGTACTTTCTGGTACGTGCGGACGGCACCGACGCGAACTTCATCCGCTCTGACCAGCCGGATATGCTGATCCCGTCATGGAAGATCTTCGAATGGAAATGATTTCTTAATTTTAACCGGCGCTGCCCACCGCAGCGCCCGTAACGGCAGTTTTAACCATGTCTGTGTTCACCCCCCTGGCTCGGCCCGAGCTGGAAACCTTTCTCGCCCCTTACGGGCTCGGCCGCCTGCTTGATTTCCAGGGGATTGCCGCCGGCAGCGAAAACACCAATTTCTTTATCAGCCTGGAACAGGGTGAATTCGTCCTGACCCTGGTTGAGCGTGGCCCGGTGGCAGAAATGCCGTTCTTCATCGAACTGCTTGACGTGCTCCACGACGCCGATCTGCCTGTGCCGTACGCCCTGCGTACCACCGACGGTATCGCTTTGCGCGAACTCAAGGGCAAACCGGCCTTGCTGCAACCGCGCCTGGCGGGCAAGCACATCAAGGAGGCCAATGCGCAGCATTGTGCCCAGGTTGGCGAACTGCTCGGCCACCTGCACTTGGCCACCCAGGGCGAAAAGGTACTTGAACGCAAGACCGACCGCGGCCTGGCGTGGATGCTCAGCGAGGGCGCGCAGCTTATTTCGCACCTCAACGAGGCCCAGCAACGCCTGTTGCGCGATGCGCTGGCCGAGATCGACGCTCACAAGGCTGACATCCTCGGCCTGCCACGAGCGAATGTGCACGCCGATCTGTTTCGCGATAACGCGATGTTTGAAGGCACGCACCTGACGGGCCTGATCGACTTCTACAACGCCTGTTCGGGGCCGATGCTCTACGACGTGGCAATCGCCTTGAATGACTGGTGCTCGGATGCCGATGGCGTGATTGACGGTCACCGTGCCCGGGCGCTGCTGGGCGCTTACGCGGGGCTACGAGCGTTTACCGCGAAGGAAGCCGAGCTATGGCCGACCATGCTGCGCGTGGCGTGCGTACGGTTCTGGCTGTCCCGGCTGATCGCGGCCGAGTCATTTGCCGGGCAGGATGTGTTGATTCACGACCCGGCTGAGTTCGAGCATCGCCTGGCGCAGCGTCAGCAGGTCACGCTCCACCTACCGTTCGCGCTTTAAAAGACCGACTCGGTCAATGTGGGAGCTGGCTTGCCTGCGATAGCGGTATCAACTGAGCCAACGCTATCGCGGGCAAGCCCGCTCCCACAGGGGTTTTGTGTTACCTGTTAGAGCGACTCCAGGCAACCGGCCAGATCATTGCCGAGTTTTTCCAGCACCTGCTCATAACCCTGCGCGGTAGCCGGCGTATAGCCACCCAACGCATCCAATTCCGCCAACTTCACCGGCAACCCGGCCACCAGGGTTTCGGCCAAGCGAGGTCGCAACGGCGGCTCGCTAAACACGCAAGTCTTGCCCACGTCCTGCAAACGCGCGCGCATCGCCGCTACGTGCTGCGCGCCCGGCTGCACTTCGGCGGCCACGCTGAACACGCCAGCATGCTTCAAACCGTACGCCTCTTCGAAGTAATCAAAGGCTTCGTGGAACACGAAGTACGGTTTGCCATCAACGCCCGCCAAACGCTGCTTCAGGCGCGCATCCAGCGCGTTCAGGCGTTCTTCGAAGGCCTTCGCATTGCTCTGATAACGCTCGGCATTGGCTGGGTCGGCAGCGCTCAGATCGGCCGCCATCCGAGCGGCGATCACACGTGCATTGACCGTGGACAGCCACAGGTGCGCATCCACACTGCCTGGGCGGTGATCGTGGTCATGTTCGTCGGCTTCATCGGCATGTGAATGGCTATCTTCGCCGAAGATGCGCAGTTTCATGCCTGGCAGGTCCTGCACGGCCACCGTTGGCGCCGTACGGCCTTTGAGCACACGCGGCAAAAACGTTTCCATGTCCGGCCCGATCCAGTACAGCAGGTCCACCGACTGCACACGCCGTACGTCGGATGGGCGTAAAGCGAAGTTGTGCGGCGACGCCCCCGGCGGCAGCAATACCTCTGGAACAGCCACGCCGTCCTGCACGGCAGCGGCAATCAGTTGCAACGGCTTGATGCTCGTCAGTACCTTGACCTCGGCCTGAGCGGCACCCGCAACGAACAAACTGGTGACAAATACGACAAAAACGGGAAAAAGTCGGGACACGATGACCACTCGATGGCGTAGGAACGGGTAACATAATAACGTCTCTATCAAATATCTGTCGCCGCTCATGCCTAAAACACCGCTTGCCAGCCGTCCCCACGACCACTCTCACTGCGTGCACACCGCATTGTCAGAGGCCGACACCCTGTGCGCAAAGAAAGGCTTGCGCCTGACTGCCTTGCGTCGCCGGGTGCTGGAGCTGGTGTGGCAGAGCCACAAGCCTTTGGGCGCGTACGACATTCTGGGCGTCCTCAGCGAGCAGGACGGCCGCCGCGCCGCGCCGCCCACCGTTTACCGTGCGTTGGATTTCCTGCTGGAAAACGGCCTGGTGCACCGTATCGCCTCGCTTAACGCCTTTGTCGGTTGCAACCACCCGGAGCACGCGCATCAGGGCCAGTTCCTGATCTGCCGCGAGTGCCACGCCGCCATTGAGCTTGAACAAAAAAGCATCAGCGACGCCATTATCAAAAGCTCTGCCGACGTCGGCTTCAAGGTCGAAGGGCAAACGGTCGAAGTGGTCGGCCTGTGCGCAGGCTGCCAGGGGGTTTGATGAGCAATGCGTTAATCCGCCTGGAGCAGGTCGGGGTCACGTTCGCCGGGCAAAACGTGCTGGAGAACATCGCACTGAGCGTGGAACCGGGTCAAATCGTCACCCTGATCGGCCCCAACGGCGCCGGCAAAACCACCTTGGTGCGCGCCGTGCTCGGGCTGCTCAAGCCCCACAGCGGCACGGTTTGGCGCAAGCCCAAGCTGCGCGTGGGCTATATGCCGCAAAAGCTGCACGTGGACCCGACATTGCCGCTCTCCGTATTGCGCTTCCTGCGCCTGGTGCCTGGCGTAGACCGCGCCCGCGCCCAGGCTGCGCTTAAGGAAGTCGGCGCCGAACACGTCATCGACAACCCGGTGCAAAGTATTTCTGGCGGCGAAATGCAGCGCGTGCTGCTGGCCCGCGCCTTGCTGCGCGAGCCCGAGCTGCTGGTACTCGATGAGCCCGTGCAAGGTGTCGATGTCGCCGGCCAGGCCGAGCTGTACAGCCTGATCACCCGCCTGCGCGACCGCCATGGTTGCGGCGTGCTGATGGTCTCCCACGACTTGCACCTGGTCATGAGCACCACCGACCAAGTGGTCTGCCTCAACCGCCACGTGTGCTGCTCCGGCCACCCGGAACAGGTCAGTGGCGACCCGGCGTTCGTGGAGCTGTTCGGCAAGAACGCCCAGAGCCTGGCGATCTACCATCACCACCATGACCACGCCCATGACCTGCATGGCGCCGTCGTCGATACCCCCCACGTTCATGGAGATAGCTGCAAGCATGGCTGATTTTCTGCTCTACGCCCTGCTGGCAGGCTTGGCTTTGGCACTGGTGGCGGGCCCATTGGGCTCGTTCGTGGTGTGGCGACGCATGGCCTATTTCGGCGACACCCTGTCCCATGCCGCCTTGCTGGGCGTGGCCATGGGCTTTCTGCTGGATGTAAGCCCGGCCATCGCCGTGACCGTCGGCTGCCTGCTGCTGGCGGTGCTGCTGGTGACCCTGCAGCAACGCCAGCCATTGGCCTCCGACACACTGCTGGGCATCCTCGCGCCCAGTACCTTGTCTCTGGGCCTGGTGGTGCTGAGCTTCATGCATGAAGTGCGCATCGACCTGATGGCCTACCTGTTCGGCGACCTGCTGGCGATCAGCCCGACCGACCTGGCCTGGATCCTCGGCGGCAGCGCTGCGGTGCTGGCGTTGCTGGTGGCCCTGTGGCGCCCGTTGCTGGCGATCACCGTGCATGAAGAACTGGCCAAGGTAGAAGGCTTGCCCGTCGCAGGCCTGCGTATGGCCTTGATGTTGCTCATCGCCGTGGTGATTGCTGTCGCGATGAAGATTGTCGGCGTATTGTTGATCACGTCGCTGCTGATCATTCCAGCCGCCGCTGCCCAGCGCCACGCTCGCTCTCCGGAGCAGATGGCAATTGGCGCCAGCCTCCTGGGGATGCTTGCAGTGTGTGGTGGCCTGGCGCTGTCCTGGTTCAAGGACACACCGGCCGGGCCGTCGATTGTGGTTACGGCGGCCGCCCTGTTTCTGCTGAGTTTTGTCCTGCCCCGTCGAGGGGTGTAGACTTGCTCGCTTTTTGCGCAAATAGAGAGTCGCAGGAATGAAGCCGTTCACCTCCCGTTATCTGCTCCTTGCCGCATTTTCACTGCTGCTGGGCGCCTGCCAAAGTACGCCGCCCGCTGCCCCCCAGGCTCCGGATCCACGGGCTGCGGCCATCGCGCAGCTGGAACAAAACCTGGCCAGCAGCGAATTGGCCACCGCCGAAGACCAACTGGCTGCATTGCAGGCCCAATCGCCCAACGACCCGGCACTTGAGGCCTACCAGCGTCAATTGGCCGAAGCCTACCTGCAACGCAGCCAGATCGTGCTGCAAAAAGGCGACGTCAACGCTGCCGCCACGGCCCTGAGCCGCGCCCGCGCCTTGATGCCCAAGGCCCCTGCGCTGACCGGTGGCGTCAACAGCGCCATCAGCCATGCGCGCAAAGCCGAATTGGACCAGGCAGAAGCTGCGTTGAAAGCCGCTGAGGCCAAGCCTGCCGCCAAGGTCATCGACCCGGCAGCGCCGAGCACCACCGTGGCGCTGAACCTTGCGGATGTTGAAGACATGCGCCATCAGTTGGACGCCATCGCCACCGATGTGGTGAATTACCAGTGCGACGTCAGCATCCAGGTGCCACGCACCCAGGATTACCCGTGGCTGGCCACGTTACTGACCAAGCGGGTCAAGCGGATTGATTCGGGGTATGACCTGAAGATTCACCGGCAAATCCTGAAACATATTCCGGCGCAGGTTGTGCTGATTCCGCGCAAGGCGGACTAAAAGCATCGCAGGCAAGCCAGCTCCCACATTTGAACAGTGTGGGAGCTGGCTTGCCTGCGATGACGACCTAACAAACAACCGATAAGTTAAGCCGGAATCGCCTTGGATTTCGGCTCACGCTCCCACACCCGATGCTGGGCAATCGCCGCAAAGAAGGCCTTGAACGCCTTGGCATCCGCGCCCACGATCAACCCCGCATCCTCCTCCAGTTTCAGCAGGTCCAGCAACGGCTTCACATCGCTGGCTACCGCAATCGCCTTCAGGTGTTTGTAGGCTTCCAGTACGTAATGCAACGCCACGCCATCACCGCTCAGCGCCTTCACGGACTCTTTGCCACCCGGGATAAACACTGCGTCGAAGGCAATGGACGGCATGCCTTCCATGGAGGCGTCGACCGGCAGCGTCTTGCCCTGCGCGGTGGTTACCGGCGCCGAAGTAGGCCCCAGCAACTTGGCATGGGCGCCTTCAGCTTCAAGCGCGGCTTTTAACGCGTCAATGGCCGCACCATCAACGCCGTTGGCTGCCAGAATCGCCACTTTGCGCGTTTTGATATCGCCCGACAGCAAATTCACCTGGCTCAAGGCTGGCGATTCTTTCAACGACGTTTCACGTGCAGGCACGGTGCCCTTGGTCGGCGCCGGCAAGCCGAGGTTCTGCGCAACGCGCTTGGCCAGCTCCAGGTCGATATTGGCCAGGATCTCGTTGACCTGGCGCGCACGGATGAACTCGCGCTCCACCTTGCCCAGCTCAAAACTGTAGGCCGCGATAATGTGCTCTTTCTCGTGGTGGCTCATGCTGTTGTAGAACAGCGTCGCCTGGGAGAAATGGTCACCGAAGGATTCGCTGCGCTCACGTACTTTGTTGGCATCGACGCGCTCGTAGTAGGACTCAAAGCCACCATCGGTAGGACCAGCAGGGGTTTCTTTCGGCCAACCACCATCAATAGAGTTTGGCTCGTAGGACGCACGACCCTTATCAATCACGGTGCGATGCTGAGCGTCGCGCTGGCCGTTATGGAAAGGCACGACAGGCCGGTTGATTGGAATCTCATGAAAGTTCGGCCCGCCCAGTCGGCTGATCTGGGTATCGGTGTAGGAAAACAGACGGCCCTGCAGCAATGGGTCGTTGGTGAAGTCGATGCCCGGCACGATGTGGCCCGGGCAGAACGCAACCTGCTCGACTTCAGCGAAGAAGTTGTCCGGGTTACGGTTGAGCACCATTTTGCCCAGCGGCGTGATCGGTACCAGTTCTTCTGGAATGATCTTGGTCGGGTCGAGCAAGTCGAAATCAAACTTGTGCTCGTCTTCTTCGGCCACGATCTGTACGCCCAGCTCCCACTCGGGGTAATCGCCGCTTTCAATCGCTTCCCACAGGTCACGACGGTGGTAGTCCGTATCTTTACCGGCCAGCTTTTGCGCCTCATCCCATACCAGCGAGCAGGTGCCGACTTTTGGACGCCAGTGGAACTTCACGAAGCTGGACTTACCTTCGGTATTGATCAAACGGAAGGTGTGTACCCCAAAGCCCTGCATGGCGCGCAGGCTTTTTGGAATGGCGCGGTCGGACATGGCCCAGATCACCATGTGCGCGGATTCCGGTTGCAGCGAAACAAAGTCCCAGAACGTATCGTGGGCCGAACCGCCGGTAGGAATCTCGTTATGAGGCTCGGGTTTCACCGCGTGGACGAAGTCAGGAAATTTGATCGCATCCTGGATGAAGAACACCGGCATGTTGTTGCCCACCAGGTCGAAGTTGCCTTCGTCGGTGAAGAACTTCACGGCAAAACCGCGAACGTCACGCACGGTGTCGCCGGAGCCACGCGGGCCCTGCACCGTGGAAAAACGCGCGAACACCGGGGTTTTATGCTCAGGCGTGCGCAGGAAACCTGCCTTGGTCAGCGCCGAATGGTCGCCGTAGCTCTGGAAATAGCCATGGGCCCCCGTACCACGGGCATGCACGATGCGCTCAGGGATGCGTTCATGGTCGAAGTGCGTGATCTTTTCACGCATGATGAAGTCTTCCAGCAGCGACGGGCCGCGAGCGCCGACTTTCAGGCTGTTCTGGTTATCGGAAATTTTCACGCCCTGGTTGGTGCGCAGGGCCTGGCCGGTTGCATCGGAACGGAATTCTTCCAACGCCTGCAGCTTGGCGTTGGTGTTGCCACGGTCCAGGGTATCAGTGCCCGCGAGTTCACTCTTCGGCGGGGTGGCTGGCTTCTTGGTACTCATCAGTCAAAACTCCTTATTCAAAGTGGCCAGAGCGGTCCCCGGCTCGTTTGAGCAAAACCCCAGGCACGGCACCTGGGAAATCGAGTTGCTTAAGTAGTGACTGACGCGGTTTTGCACCGTTCCTTTTTTATGACCTTTGATCGCGTTATTGCCAAATGACTGGATGAATACGAAATAAATGCTAAGAAACGCTATACGGACAGGCTAAAATGCGCGCCCGGCTAACCGCTGATCCCTTTTCAATGCGCCCCACAAGGTTCGCTACGTGATCGAGTTTCAAAACGTCCATAAAACCTACCGCGTCGCCGGTAAGGATATCCCCGCCCTGCACCCCACCAGCCTGCGCGTCGCCAACGGCCAAGTGTTCGGCCTGATTGGCCACTCGGGTGCGGGTAAAAGCACACTGCTGCGCCTGATCAACCGCCTGGAAGAACCCAGCGGCGGGCAGATCACGGTCGACGGTGAAGAAGTCACCGCCCTGGATGCCAACGGCCTGCGCCGCTTCCGTCAGCAGGTCGGGATGATCTTCCAGCACTTCAACTTGCTGGCGTCCAAGACCGTGGCCGACAACGTCGCGCTGCCGCTGACGCTCGCCGGTGAACTGTCGCGCAAGGAAATCGACCAACGTGTGGCTGAGCTGCTCGCCCGCGTCGGCTTGTCGGACCACGCCAAGAAGTACCCGGCGCAGTTGTCCGGCGGCCAGAAACAGCGCGTCGGCATCGCCCGAGCCCTGGCGACCAAGCCAAAAATCCTGCTTTGTGACGAAGCCACCAGCGCCCTCGACCCGCAAACCACGGCGTCGGTCCTGCAACTGCTGGCCGAGATCAACCGCGAGTTGAACCTGACCATCGTGTTGATCACCCATGAAATGGACGTGATCCGCCGCGTATGCGACCAGGTCGCCGTGATGGACGCCGGGGTGATCGTCGAGCAAGGCTCGGTGGCCGACGTGTTCCTGCACCCCAAGCACCCGACCACCAAACGCTTCGTACAAGAAGCCGAACAGGTGGACGAAGGCGAGCAGCGCGACGACTTTGCCCATGTGCCAGGCCGTATCGTGCGCCTGACGTTCCAAGGGGACGCGACCTACGCGCCACTGCTGGGTACCGTCGCACGGGAAACCGGTGTGGACTACAGCATTCTTGCCGGTCGTATCGACCGCATCAAAGACATCCCTTACGGGCAACTGACCCTCGCCGTCACCGGCGGTGACATGGAAGCTGCGTTTGCACGCTTCACCGCCGCAGACGTTCACATGGAGGTGCTGCGCTGATGGACGTGTTCCTGAGTTTCTTCGCCAATATCGACTGGTCTGAAATCTGGCTCGCCACCGGCGACACCATGACCATGCTGTTCGGCTCGCTGTTCTTCACCGTGCTGCTGGGCCTGCCCCTGGGCGTGCTGTTGTTCCTGACCAGCCCGCGCCAGCTGTTCGAACAAAAAGGCCTGTACGCGCTGTTGTCGCTGATCGTGAATATCTTGCGCTCGCTGCCGTTCATCATTCTGTTGATCGTGATGATTCCGTTCACGGTACTGATCACCGGCACGTCGCTGGGTGTTGCCGGTGCGATCCCACCGTTGGTCGTCGGCGCTACGCCATTCTTTGCGCGCCTGGTGGAAACCGCACTGCGCGAAGTGGACCGTGGCATCATCGAAGCCACCCAGGCCATGGGCGCCACCACCCGCCAGATCATCACCAATGCCCTATTACCCGAGGCCCGCCCTGGCATCTTCGCGGCGATTACGGTGACGGCTATTACACTGGTTTCCTACACCGCGATGGCTGGTGTGGTCGGTGCTGGCGGCCTGGGCGACCTGGCAATCCGTTTTGGCTACCAGCGCTTCCAGACCGATGTGATGGTGGTCACTGTGGTGATGCTGTTGATTCTGGTGCAAATTCTGCAAACCGTCGGCGACCGGCTGGTGGTGCACTTTTCTCGTAAATAACGGCCATTGCCGGCGCGCAGCCGGCAGATGCCCGAACAAGGAGCTTGCTGGATGAAAAAACTACTGGTTGCCTTCGCCGCCGTGGCTGCGTTTTCCGCCCACGCCGAGACCATTACGGTCGCTGCTTCGCCGGTGCCTCACGCCGAAATCCTCGAATTCGTGAAGCCTGCCCTGGCCAAAGAAGGCGTGGATCTGAAGGTCAAAGTCTTCACCGACTACGTGCAGCCGAACGTACAGGTGGCTGAAAAGCGCCTGGATGCCAACTTCTTCCAGCACCAGCCGTACCTGGATGAATTCAACAAAGCCAAAGGCACTCACCTGGTGAGCGTCGGCGCTGTGCACCTGGAACCTCTGGGCGCTTACTCCAGCAAGTACAAAAAACTGGCCGACCTGCCTGACGGCGCCAACGTGGTGATCCCGAACGACGCCACCAACGGCGGCCGTGCGCTGTTGCTGCTGGCCAAGAACGGCCTGATCACCCTGAAGGACCCGACCAACATCCTGTCGACCATCAAGGACATCACCGGCAACGATAAAAACCTGAAATTCCGTGAACTGGAAGCCGCTACCTTGCCGCGCGTGCTGACCCAGGTCGATCTGGCGCTGATCAACACCAACTACGCCCTGGAAGCCAAGCTGGACCCATCCAAGGATGCCCTGGTGATCGAAGGCAACGACTCGCCTTACGTGAACATCCTGGTGACCCGCGAAGACAACAAGGATGCAGACGCGGTGAAGAAGCTGGTTGCAGCCTTGCACACGCCTGAAGTGAAGAAATTCATCGAAGAGAAGTACAAAGGCGCGATCAAGCCAGCGTTCTGATATCTCCTGATCTGATCGTTCCCACGCTCCGCGTGGGAACGCCTCTTGTGACGCTCTGGGTCACGCTTGGGGACGCAGAGCGCCCCTAACTGCATTCCCACGCTCAGCGTTGGAACGATCATCAGGTGCTCACTTGCGCTGTAGCAACCCCGGCAACTGCGCCACCAGCTTCTGGTTGTTCAACGGCGCACGAATAAACCCACGCTGGGTACCATCCGGGCCGATCAGTGCCAGGTTACCGCTGTGGTCGACAGTGTAGTTCGGCTTGTTGGTATCCGCCGGAATGAAGGGAATGCTCACCGCATTCGAAACCTTCTGTACATCCTCCACATTCGCGCCAGTCAGGCCTTGGAACTGTGGGTCGAAGTAACCCAGGTACTGCTTGAGCTGCGCCGGGGTATCGCGGTTCGGATCGACGCTCACCAGGATCACCTGCAACTTATCCACAGCCTCTTTGGGCAGTTCGCTCTTGATCTGGCGAAGCTGGGCGAGGGTGGTCGGGCAGATATCCGGGCAGAAGGTGTAACCGAAAAACAGCAGGCTCCACTTGCCCTTCAACTCATTGACCACCACCGGCTGACCTTCCTGGTCAGTCATGGTCACCGCTGGCAACTGGCGGCTTTGCGGCAGCAGAATGATGCCGGCGTCGATCAGCGCAGTGGGGTCGCCCTGGCCTTTGCCCGAGAGCACTTTGTTGACGGTCAGGCCCATGATCAACGCCACCAGGGCCACGAGGATGAAGACGGTTTTTTGAGTTCGAGTCATAGGTTCAACAATAAGTAGTGGTCTACGAGCAGGGCGATAAACAGCAGCAGCAAGTACCAGATAGAGTACTTGAACGTGTTGATCGCCGCGTGCGGCTGGCTGCCACGGTACAACACCCAGGCCCATTGCAGAAAGCGCGCCCCCAATACCAGCGCAAAGCCCAAGTAGAGCAGCCCGCTCATGTGGATAACGTAGGGCATCAGGCTCACCGCCAGCAGGGCGAAGGTGTACAGCAGGATATGCACCTTGGTGTAGTGCTCGCCATGGGTGACCGGCAGCATCGGGATGTCGGCCTTGGCGTATTCCTCTTTGCGGTGAATAGCCAGGGCCCAGAAGTGTGGCGGAGTCCAGGCGAAGATGATCAGCACCAGCAGCAAGGGTTCGGCACTCACATGCCCAGTGACAGCCACCCAACCCAGCAGCGGCGGCGCCGCACCGGCCAGACCGCCGATGACAATATTCTGCGGCGTCGCTCGCTTGAGAAAGCCGGTGTAGACCACCGCATAACCCAGCAGCGAAGCCAAGGTCAGCCAGGCCGCCAGCGGGTTGGTGAACGCCAGCAGCAGGGCCAATCCTGCAATCGCCAGGAACAACGCAAACGCTAACGCCGCCATCGGCGAGACACGCCCCTCAGCCATCGGCCGCTTGTGAGTGCGCGCCATCACGGCATCAATCCGTCGATCCACTACATGATTGACCGCCGCCGCGCCGCCGGCACACAGGGCAATGCCGAGGTTGCCGAACACCAGCACTGTCCAGGGCACACCGGCGCGGGTGGCAAGGAGCATGCCCACCAGCGAAGTGATCAGCATCAGCACCACCACTTTGGGCTTGGTCAGCTCCAAATAGTCACGCCAGATCGCCCGGTCGCGACGTGCGCCGATCACGGCCGCCATGGCAGTTCTCCTTTAAGGGTGATCAGGCCTGACACCTGTTTGCGCGGGATAAAACGCCAGCCGAACAGGCGCGAGTGACGCACCCGAACCAGGCTGGTGCGCGCGTGATAATTGACCAGCACCAGCGTCATCAACAACGTTGCCCCGCCAGCGTTGTGCGCGACCGCCACCGGCAGCGGCAGGCCGAACGCCACATTGCTCACCCCCAGGCAGATCTGCGCGGCCAGGGCGATCAACAACAAGCCGGCCAGGCGCGTCATCCCCACTGCCCGCAGTTGCCAGGCCAAACCGAGCAGCACCAGCGTGACCAGCACGGCGCCGATGCGATGCGTCAGGTGGATGGCGGTGCGCGCTTCGCTGTCGAGCTGGCCCCCCAGGTAATTGGGGCCGATGTGCTGGGTCAGGTGAAAACCATTGGCGAAGTCCGCTGCCGGCCACCATTGGCCGTGGCAGGTGGGCAAATCGACACAGGCCACCGCGGCGTAGTTGGAACTGACCCAGCCGCCCAGGGCGATCTGCCCGATCACCAGCACCAGCCCCGCCGTCGCCCAATATTGCAGGCGCTTGGGCACGACCAGCGCCGGTAGTACGCCGGACAGCCGCAGGGTCAGCAGAAACAGCAGGCTCAAGGTCGCAAAGCCGCCCAAAAGATGCCCTGTGACCACTTGCGGCCAGAGCTTCAAGGTCACGGTCCACATGCCAAACGCCGCTTGGGCGAACACCACCGCCAGCAGGAACAGCGGCAGCTTCACCGGCTGGCCCGGATCGCGTCGATGACGCCACGAACGCGCCGCCAGCAGCGCGATCAACAGGCCCAGGCTGCCCGCGAAGTAGCGATGGGTCATCTCGGCCCAGCCTTTGTCGGCCTCCACCGGCGTGTCGGGAAAGTGCAACTCGGCATGAGCCAGTTGGGCTTCGCTTTGCGGCACGCTGATAAAGCCATAGCAGCCCGGCCAGTCCGGACAGCCGAGGCCGGCGTGGGTCAGGCGGGTATAAGCACCGAGCAGCACGACAAACAACGCCAGTAACGTGGCAAACAGCGCGAGGCGAAATCCAGGCTTGGCCATGAGGGTGCCCTTATCCGATGTTCGACAGTTTCAGCAGCAAGCGCAGATCGTTGAGCAAGTCCTTGCCCTTGACCTTGGCGTCGTAGCGCAGCACCAGATTGCCGTGGGGGTCGACGATCCACAATTGCGCATCGCCAGGCGCGGCAGCGTTCCTGGTAAAGGTCGACACATCCAGCGGGTAGCGCTGCAGCTGTGGATATTCGGCTTTGAGCTTGGCCTCGTATTCGACGCTCAACGGTTGCGCACCCGCCAGGGCATGGCTGGAACGGGATGCATCACGGCCAAGGCTGATCTGCAGCTGACGCGCCAGGTAGACCAGTTGCTGGCAATTGGCAGCACAGGCGGTGGGGGCGGTGACCAGCAGTTGCCAGCGCTGTTCATCGGCCTGCACGCCGATGTCGGCGCGGGTCTGGCCGTTGCCAATCAGTTCGCCGTGATAGCTGCGGCTGTCCGGCACCCAGAACTGCAATTTGTACATGAAGGTGGCCAGCACCATCGGGCCGATCACCATCATCAGGATCAAAATCAGCTGCCAGCGCCCCTTGCGCCGATCAGGCGTGTCAGATGTGCTGGGTGGATTCATGACCGCTCCCATGGGGCTTCTCCTTTTTGTTATGCCATCCGAGGTAGAGGTAAAGCGCCAGCAACGCCATGGCCATGGCGAACCATTGCACAGCGTAGGCCAGGTGTTTTTCCGGGCCCATGGCGACCACAGGCCAGCTGGTTTCGTAGGTACCGGGGCCCGCTTCGGCACGCAGCTCATAGGCAAAGCCACTGCGCCCCAGTTCGCCCCACAGGGCGGCAGGGTGCAGCGCGGTCAGCAGGCGCGGCCATTGCGTGCTGGCCGGGTCGGCATGCAGTTGGAAGGTCTCGCCGGGGGCGACGTACACCCAGGCGTCGAGGTTCAGCGTCTGTTCAGGGGTTGTAAAGGCGGGCGCGATACGCCGGTCCGGCCAGGGCAGCCAGCCGCGATTGAGCAACAGCCACAGGCCGCTGGCCTGGTCATGAAAGGGTTGCAGCAACTCGACACCGGCCTTGCCGTCACGCATGCGGTTATCCAGCAATACGCTGTGTGCATCATCCAGTTGCCCGCGAAGGTGAACGCGACGGAAGGCTGGATCAGCCATGTCATTGAGCTGAGCACTGCTGACCGGCTCGGCGGCGCGGCGCTCGGCATAACGGTCTACCAACAGTTGCTTTTCGTGCCCGCGGGACAATTGCCAAAACCCCAGGCCCACCATCAACGGCAGCAACACCAGTACCACCAGCGTCGGCGCGATGCCCGGGCGAAAGCGTTGCATGGCACTGGCTATACTCGATCTCATCGCCCCTCCCCAATTAGCCCGGAGCCAGACCATGCTCAAAGCCGCCATTGCCCTGATGCTGATCGCGACCGTCGTGAGCCTGTTCAGTGGCTTGTTCTTCCTGGTCAAGGACGAGGGCAACTCCAACCGCCTCGTCACTGCCTTGACCGTGCGTGTCACGCTGGCCATGATCACCGTGGGCTTGATCGCCTGGGGCTTTTTCAGCGGCCAATTGGTCTCTCATGCGCCGTGGTAAGCGGCGTCACAGCACATAGACAAAGAAAAACAGCCCGATCCACACCACGTCCACAAAGTGCCAATACCAACTGGCCGCCTCAAAACCGAACTGGTGCTCGGCATTGAAATGCCCGCGCAGGATACGCATCAGCATCACAAACAGAATGATGGTGCCGATGGTCACGTGGGCGCCGTGAAAGCCCGTGAGCATGAAGAACGTCGCGCCGTACACCCCCGAACCCAAGGTAAGGCCCAACTCTTTGTAGGCGTGGATGTATTCCTCGGCCTGGAATCCAAGAAACGCCAAGCCCAGCAGCACGGTGATCGCCAGCCAGACTTTCAGCGCACCACGATGGCCTTTGCGCAGGGCATGGTGGGCAATGGTGATGGTCACGCTGGAACTCACCAGCAAGATGGTGTTCACCAATGGCAGGCCCCAGGGGCTGATGGTGCCTTTGGGCGCAGGGTAGAGCTTAGGGTCGGGGTTGTTCAGCAGGGGCCAGGCAAACTCAAAGTTCGGCCACAGCATGTGGGCAATGCCCTTGGGCCCCTCGCCCGCCAACCAAGGCCCGGCCCAGACGCGCACGTAGAACAGCGCACCAAAAAAGGCGATGAAGAACATCACCTCCGAAAAGATGAACCAGGTCATGCCCCAGCGGAACGAGCGGTCCATCTGCGCGCTGTACAGCCCGGCGCGACTTTCCTTGATCACCGCGCCAAACCAGCCAAACAGCATATAGGCCAGCAACAAACCGCCGACGAAAAAGATCCACGGCCCGTGGGATTCGGGCCGCGCGGCCTTCAAGTCGTTGAACCACACGGCCAGGCCATACACGGTGACCAGCAGGCCAATCGTGGCAATTATTGGCCATTTGCTTTGCGCTGGTACGTAGTACGTATCATGAGTCGACATGTATTCGCTCTCCTGATTGAGGGGGCAAACAGTAGCTAGCCCCCGGTCCTGACGGCCACGGGCGGCTGGCGCGCAGTGATATCGAACAGCGTGTACGCCAGGGTCAAATGCTTCACATCCTTGGGCATCGCGCGGTCGACGATGAAACGTACGGGCATCTCAATGCGCTCACCGGGCTGCAACACTTGCTGGGTGAAGCAGAAGCATTCGGTCTTGTGGAAGTACATCGCCGCTTCGGCCGGGGAAATGCTGGGTATCGCCTGGGCTGTCATCGGCTTATCGGTGGGGTTGTAGGCCACGAACAGCATCTCGTTGACTGCACCGGGGTTGACCACAATCTCATCGGCCTTGGAGTGGAATTCCCAGACCATGTCGATGGCGTTGGTGGACAGAAACTGCACCCGCACCTGGCGCGAGGGGTCAACCATTTGCTCACCCTCGTACTGCCCGGCGGTCTTGCCGTTGATGCCGAACGCCTTGCACATCACGTCGTAGATCGGCACCAGGGCGAAGCCAAAGGCGAACATCGCCAGCACTAGGATTAGCAGGCGGGTGACCAGGCGCTTGAGCGGGACGGAGTCAGCCATGGCGCCCACCTGGCTTTGGACTTTCTGTGGGAGCTGGCTTGCCTGCGATGAGGGCCTGAGGGTTGGTAGATTCAGCGCCTGACCTACCGCCATCGCGGGCAAGCCCGCTCCCACAGGGGGAGTATAGGGAGGGCTTCATTTGACCTCCGGCGGCGTGGTGAAGGTGTGATACGGCGCGGGTGAGGGCACGCTCCATTCCAGGCCCTCGGCGCCATCCCACGGCTTGGCCGGCGCAGGCGGGCCGCCACGGATGCACTTGATGACAATGAACAGGAAGAAGATCTGCGTGGCGCCGAACATGAAGGCACCAATGGACGAGACCATATTGAAGTCAGCGAACTGCAGGTTGTAGTCCGGCACTCGGCGCGGCATACCGGCCAGCCCCACAAAGTGCATGGGGAAGAACGCCATGTTCATGCCCACGAAAGACAACCAGAAGTGCAGCTTGCCCAAGGTTTCGTCGTACATATGGCCGGTCCATTTCGGCAGCCAGTAGTAGGCAGAAGCGAAGATCCCGAAGATCGCGCCGGGCACCAGTACGTAATGGAAATGCGCCACCACAAAGTAGGTGTCGTGGTACTGGAAGTCCGCCGGGGCAATCGCCAGCATCAGCCCGGAGAAGCCGCCGATGGTGAACAGGATCACAAAGGCCACCGCAAACAACATCGGCGTCTCGAACGTTAGTGAGCCTTGCCACATGGTGCTGACCCAGTTGAACACCTTCACGCCCGTGGGCACGGCAATCAGCAGGGTGGCGTACATGAAGAACAGCTCACCCACCAGCGGAATGCCCACCACGAACATGTGGTGCGCCCACACGATGAACGACAGGAACGCGATGCTCGCGGTGGCGTAGACCATCGAGGTGTAACCGAACAGCGGCTTGCGCGAGAAGGTAGGGATGATCGAGCTGACGGCGCCAAAGGCCGGCAGGATCATGATGTACACCTCGGGATGCCCGAAGAACCAGAACACGTGCTGGAACAGCACCGGATCACCACCACCGGCCGCACTGAAGAAGCTGGTGCCAAAGTGAATGTCCATCAGCATCATGGTCACGCAGCCCGCCAGTACTGGCATCACCGCGATCAGCAGGAATGCGGTGATCAGCCAGGTCCACACGAACAGCGGCATTTTCATCAGGGTCATGCCCGGCGCACGCAGGTTGAGGATGGTGGCGACCACGTTGATCGCGCCCATGATCGAACTGATGCCCATCAGGTGGATCGCAAAGATAAAGAACGTCACGCTTTCCGGCGCATAAGTGGTGGAGAGCGGGGCGTAGAAGGTCCAGCCGAAATTCGGCCCGCCGCCGGGCGTGAACAAGGTGGACACCAGCAACAGGAACGCCGCCGGCAACAGCCAGAAGCTGAAATTGTTCATGCGCGGCAGGGCCATGTCCGGCGCGCCGATCATCAACGGGATCATCCAGTTGGCCAGGCCGACAAACGCCGGCATCACCGCGCCGAATACCATGATCAACCCGTGCATGGTGGTCATCTGGTTGAAGAACGCCGGCTGCACGATCTGCAGGCCCGGCTGGAACAACTCGGCGCGGATCACCATGGCGAACGAGCCGCCGAGCAGGAACATGGTGAAGGCGAACCACAGGTACATCGTGCCGATGTCTTTGTGGTTGGTGGTCAGCACCCAGCGCATCAAGCCTTTGGCGGGGCCGTGGGCGTGGTCGGCATGACCGTGGTCGATCACAGTGCTCATGGCCGTTCTCCTGCAAGCGAGTGAGCGGGGCGATTCAGGGCATTGGCAATGAAAGTCGTCATTTGCTTTGGGCCTGTTTCAGAGCCAGCACGTCTTTGGGCGTGACCATGTCGCCTTTGTTATTGCCCCAGGCGTTACGCTCATAGGTCACCACAGCGGCGATATCCACTTCAGAGAGCTGCTTGCCGAAGGCTGCCATCGCGGTGCCGGGCTTGCCGTGATACACGATGCTCAGATGGTCTTTGGCCGGCCCGGTGGCGATTTTCGAGCCCTTGAGCGCTGGGAACATCGGTGGCAAGCCTTGGCCCTCGGCCTGGTGACAGGCCACGCAAGTGGTGTGATAGACCTTGTCGCCACGTGCCACCAGTTCGTCCAGTGTCCATTCTTTGGAGGTCAACTCCTTGAGCTTGGCGGCCTCCTCCTTGCGCTCCCCCAGCCAGGTGTCGTAGTCGGCCTTGGACTTGACCTCCACCACGATGGGCATGAAGCCATGGTCCTTGCCACACAGTTCGGCGCACTGGCCACGGTAGATGCCGGGCTTCTCGACGCGGGTCCAGGCCTCGTTGACGAAGCCAGGGATAGCATCGCGCTTGACCGCAAAGGCCGGCACCCACCAGGAGTGGATCACATCGGCAGCGGTCACCAGAAAGCGCACCTTGGCGCCCACCGGCAATACCAGCGGCTGGTCGACTTCCAACAGGTAGTGCTCACCCTTGGTGGCCTGGTTATGGATCTGCTCGGCGGGGGTGGCCAGGTTGCTGAAGAACTCCACATCCTGACCCAGGTATTTGTAGTGCCACTTCCACTGATAGCCGGTGACCTGGATATCGATATCCGACTCACTGCTGTCGTAGATGTTGATCAGGGTCTTGGTGGCCGGAATAGCCATGGCCACCAGGATCAGCAAGGGCACCACGGTCCAGAGGATTTCCACGGTGGTGCTTTCGTGGAACTTGGCCGCTACCTGGCCCGTGGACCGACGGTGCAGGATCATCGACCAGAACATCGCGCCAAACACGACGATGCCGATCACCACACAGATCCAGAAAATGGTCATGTGCAGGTCAAACACAGCGTGGCTGACTTCAGTAGCCCCTGGCGCCATATTCGTAGTCCAGGCGGCGTGCGCCTGGCCGAATACCGACCACAACAGGAGGCCCATCCAAACGTGTGGATGTCGCGTCATTGCGGGTTCCCCTTTATGTTTCTTGTTATCCCGCCGGTTTGCACCTGCGGCGAAGGGAGCGGCTTCCATACTGCTTACAACCGCCAAGCCTTGCCTGCGTCATGCAGTTGGGCGTCATCAGCTAATTGCGTACAAAATCGAGTATAGACAGCCGTAGCAACCCCGCAATGTGTGGGGGCAAATGAATAGAAACAGACAGACGGAGCCCGTAAAATAGGCAGCGGAATCGTTTATCCGACGAACGATGGCATTTCGATATAACCCCTGCCTATAACCATGAAATAATTATGACAAATGCGTCTTAGGCGCTCGTATAAACGAACTACCTTATCTTCTCCCTTTTCCTATGCCTGCTTCACTGGAGCCCTCATGAACACCGCCGCATTGCGCGAGCAGATTTCCCGTGCCCATCAACACGAAGCCAGCACCGGCCAGCTCGTCAGCCAGCTGAAAAAACAAGTGCCGCACCTGCATTCGTCCATCGCCCTGGCTGACGGTGATCGCAACATGGTCATGACCCGTTTTGTGACCGCTTACATCGACCTGGTTCCTGATTTGCTCGACGCCGCCAATGACGTGGCCCGTGAGGCCGGGATTGAAAGCCAGATCAAACCGGTACTGAAAATCGCTGAACATTTCTTCCTGCAGCCGCCAGCGATTCTGGCCGGACACGACGGCCTTGATGGCCTCCTGGATGAGGCCTACCTGGCGCATCGCCTGGTCGAAGAAGTGAACGATCTGTATATCAAGCATTTTGGCCAGCCGTTGATTCCAGCGGATACCACCGTGGCCAACGTGATCGCCCATCAACTGATCGGTGAAGACTTCGCCAACCAATTGGATGAAGCCGTGCACCTGGCGGTGGATGAGATGCTTAACGAGGAAAGCTTTGCGCTGGAGTCGGTCGAGGCCTATCGCGAACAGCTCAAGAGCCCGCAGACCGAAGCGTCCTGGAAGCGCTGGCCATGCCTGTCGCGCCAGCTTGGGGTTGAGCTGTCGCTGGATCAACCTGCGTAAATCGTCCGGCTTACAAAGATCAACTGTGGGAGCCGGGCTTGCCCGCGATTGGCGGAGTATCAGCCAACAGATTAGTTGACTGAACCACCGCCATCGCGGGCAAGCCCGGCTCCCACAGTTTTTTGAGGGGTCAGGCAGGCGCTGAGCCGATCCCCACTGTCGTTCGCACCCGACCTTCCAGCCGACGCTTCAACCCACGCGCCTCGATCACCAACGTCGAGCCCTTGGCCGCATTGGCCCGGTCCCATTCTTCCAGCAACTCCAGGCAAGAGTGGTCGATGTAACTCAAGTTGCTCAACGGCACATGCAGGGTGGTCCCCGCAGGCACCGCCGACAACACCTGAGTCAACGCCGGCACCTTCAGAAAGGTCGCCGCCCCCGTCAAACGCAGCTCCATCTCACCTTCCTGGGGCAGGTCGATCAGGCTGACTTTCAGGCGCGAGGCCTTGAAGGCCAACTTGAGCAATGTGAGCCCGAAGCCCACCAGCACGCCGGTCAGCAAATCGGTAAAGATGATTGCCAGCGCGGTGGCCGCATAGGTGAACATCGGCATCCGCCCATAGCGCCCCAGCGCCTTGAACGCCTTGACGTCTACCAGCTTGATCCCGGTGTATACCAGCACACCCGCCAGGCTCGCGACCGGAATGCTCTGCAGCACGCTCGACAGCAAAAGCACGAAACCCAGCAACCACAGGCCATGGAACATCGCCGACAGACGCGTGGTAGCACCAGCCTGGACGTTAGCCGAGCTGCGTACGATCACGCCGGTCATTGGCAATGCACCCACCAGGCCGCAGAGCATGTTGCCCACGCCTTGGGCCGACAATTCCTTGTCGAAATCGGAACGTTGACCACTGTGCATACGGTCCACCGCTGCGGCAGACAGCAGGGTTTCGGCACTGGCAATAAACGCCACGGCGAATGCCGCGATCAAAAGCTGTGGATCTGCCAGGTTCAGCAGGTCGCTGGGGCGCAGCCAGTCGATAGCGTCCGCCAGGTTTTCCGGGACTTCCACGCGCTTGACCTGCAACGCCAGCACCAGGCTGGCGACGGTCGCCAGGCCCACGCCAAGCAACGCGCCAGGCACAAACCGCAGTTGTTGCGGGCGGAATTTGTCCCACAGGTACATCACCAACATCGTCGACAGGCCGAGTACGCCAGCCTGCCAGCCGAGACCGGCGCCGAAGGTAGGAATCGCTTCAGCCAGCGCTGCCGGGAAGCCTGCGAGGTTATCCAGCCCTGACGGCTTGGGCGCGCCGTCGAGCATCACATGGATCTGCGACAGCACGATCAACACGCCAATGCCGGCCAACATGCCGTAGACCACCGCCGGCGCGGTAACGCGAAACCAGCAGCCCAGGCGCAAACGCCCGGCCACCAATTGCAGGAAGCCGGCCAGCAACAGGATCGGCCCCAGCATCAGCATGCCGTGCTGGCGCACCAGTTCGAACACCAGTACCGCCAGACCCGCCGCCGGGCCGCTGACTTGCAGCGGCGAGCCGGCCAACCAGCCCACCACCAAGCCGCCGATGATGCCAGTGATCAGGCCTTTGGCCGGCGGCATGCCGGACGCAATCGCGATGCCCATGCACAGTGGCAAGGCGACCAGAAAAACAACCACCGAGGCGAGCAGCTCCCGTGGCAATACAGCTTTCAATTGAGCAGCACGCATGATGACTCTCCCGAGGCATTCGCCGGGCGCGGTAAAGCCTGGCTGCATCCATGGCAGCCACCGCATTACCCGGCAGGGAAGTGTTTTAGAAGCGCGCTTTAGGCGTCGCTGAAGGGATCGGCTCGGTGCCGTTCAGCGGTCGGAACGCCGCTTCGTCCGCATCGTAGGCCCGGATTTCGCTGGTCTCGATGTTGTAGATCCAACCATGGATAAACAAATGACCATTGGCCATGCGCGAAGCCACGGAAGGGTGGGTGCGCAAATGTTGCAGTTGGGCGATAACGTTTTCTTCGGTCAGCACCGCCATGCTCTCGCCTTCGTTGGCGCAGTCGCAGTTGTCATGGACCATTGTCTTGGCGACCTCGGCGTGACGCAACCAGGCCTTGACCGTTGGCATCTTCTCCAGGCTGTCGGGGTTAAGCACCGCACGCATGGCGCCGCAGTCCGAATGCCCGCACACGATGATGTGCTGTACGCCAAGGGCGAGCACCGCGTACTCGATAGCGGTGGAAACACCACCGTTCATCTGGCCGTAAGGCGGCACCACGTTACCGACGTTACGGGTCACGAACAGGTCGCCTGGGGAGCTTTGGGTGATCAGCTCGGGCACGATACGCGAGTCGGCGCAGGTGATGAACATCGCCCGTGGGCTCTGGGCGGTGGCGAGTTTCTTGAAGAGTTCTTCCTGCTGGGGGAAGACGTCGTGATGGAAATGCAAAAAGCCGTCAACGATATGCTGCAGCGCTGCATCGGCGGATTCCGCCACCTGAGGGGCTGAAGCCGACGCAGCCAACGGCTGTTTATCCTTGTCACTCATGATTCATCCTCTTGATCAATGCAGGGGAGGGTTCAGGTCAGTTCGACGCCATGGCGGTGAAATAGTTGTAAAACAAGCACCGGCCAGGCCGCCGACTCATCAGTCACTCGCTGAACAAGGTAACCGTCGAAACTTAACTCAAACTGAATGAACCGCTCTAGAACGCGGGTTTCAGTGATGTCAAAACGCGACTATTCCTACAGCAAAGGTGCACGTCTCTCCATCAGTCTACAACAAAGCCATCTGCCTGCCCGGTGGGCAAAACACCGTGCAATCGAGGTTGAACCCTTCCCGCCGATTCAGCCCCAGGCGCTTGATCGCCTTGCTGAAACGCTGCGCCAGCAAATCGGCAAACGGCCCCTCACCACGCATGCGCACGCCAAACCGGCTGTCATACACCTCACCCCCGCGCACCTGGCGCACCAGGCTCATCACATGGGCCGCACGCTGGGGGTAATGGGCCGCCAACCACTCCTCGAATAACGGCGCCACCTCCAACGGCAGGCGCAGCATCATATACGCCGCGCTTTGTGCGCCGGCCGCGTGAGCTTCGGTAAGCAGGCTCTCCAGCTCGCTGTCGTTGATCATCGGGATCATTGGCGAGCACAGCACGCCCACCGGGATACCCGCGTCGCGCATTACCCGAATCGCCCGCAGCCGTGCCTTGGGCGCTGCGGTGCGCGGTTCCAGGATGCGCTTGAGCTCATCGTCCAGGCTGGTGAGGCTGATCATCACCGCCACCAGGCGCTGGCGGGCCAACTCGGTCAGCAGGTCGAGGTCGCGCAGGATCAGCGAACCCTTGGTGATGATCGTCACTGGGTGGCGGTAGCGCAGCAGGACTTGAAGGGTTTGCCGGGTGATCCGGTATTCGCGCTCGATTGGCTGGTACGGATCGGTATTGGAGCCCAGGTTGATCGGCGCACACACGTAGCCCGGCTTCGACAACTGCTGTTCCAGCACATCGGCCGCGTTGCTCTTGGCAATCAATCTGGTTTCAAAGTCCAGCCCGGGCGACATGTCCCAATAGGCATGGCTGGGCCGTGCATAGCAGTAGATGCAACCATGTTCACAACCGCGATACGGATTGATGGACCGATCAAACGGCAAGTCCGGGGAGGTGTTGCGGGTGATGATGGTCTTGGCCGTTTCGATACGCACTTCGGTGCCTTGGGTCGGCGGCACTTCCTGGTACCAACCGTCGTCCTCGGCCACGCTGACGGTGGGTGCAAAGCGATTGTGCAGGTTGGTGGCCGTACCCCGGCCACGGGGCGGCAGCGCAGTAGACATGAAAACGCCTCGATACTGTTTTTATATACAGTATCGAGGCGCGAAGCTTCTGACCAGTGCCGTTGGGCGGCCAGCGAACTTATCAGTGCTTTTGCGTCACCTGCCCCAGGTCATCGCCCGAGGTGGTGTGCAGATCGTTTTTGCGCAGATCCGCCACATCGCTCGCCTTGACCGGTGCGCCCTGGTTGCCCCAACTGCCACGGATAAAACTGACCACATCCGCCACTTCCTGGTCCGACAGACGCCAGGCAAACGCCGGCATGGTGAAGGTTGACGGCGCCGCATGGGTGGCCGGCAAGGTGCCGCCGTTCAACACAATGTTGATCAACGACGTGGCATCTGCCGTCTGCAACACCGGGTTGCCCGCCAGCGCCGGGAATACCCGCGTATAGCCATGGCCGTCGGTACGGTGGCAGGCCGCGCAGTTGTCGATGTACACCGACGCACCCGGTTTGCTGTCATCCCCCTTCCACAGCGCTTGCGCTACCTGCTTGTCGTACTGGTGCGGCTGATCCTTGGGATCGACCGCCGGCAGGCTCTTGAGGTAACGGGCGATGGCGGTCAGGTCATCTTCCGACATGTACTGCATGCTGTGCACGACCACATCACTCATGCCGCCGAATACCGCGCTGCGGTCGCTGCGACCTGTCTTGAGGAACTGCACCAACTGCTCCTCGCTCCAGCTGCCGAGGCCGTCCTTGTGGTCGCCGCGCAGGCTTTTGGCAATCCAGCCTTCCAATGGCGCACTGCCAGAGAGGAAGGCGCTGCCGTCCGTGGCACTCAGGGCTTTTTCCTGCATGGTCAGGGCACGCGGCGTATGGCAGGCGCCGCAATGTCCGAGACCTTCCACCAGGTAGGCACCGCGATCGATCACCGGGTCGGCAGCGGCTTGCGGCTGATGCGCCTCGACTGCCGGGGCAAACATCCAGCGCCAGGCCGCCAACGGCCAACGCATGCTCAGGGGCCAGGGTATATCGCTGTCCTTGTTTTCCTGGGCGACCGGTTCGACCCCCTTCATGAAGTACGCATACAACGCTTGCATATCGCTGTCGCTGACGCGCGCGTAAGACGGGTAGGGCATCGCCGGGTAAAGCGTACTACCGTTCTTGGCGACGCCATGGCGCACGGCCTTGTCGAAATCCTCGAAGCTGTAGTCGCCCAGGCCGGTCTTGTCCGGGGTGATGTTGGTGGAATAGATCACGCCAATCGGTGTTTCCATCGGCAGGCCGCCAGCGAAGGGCTTGCCACCCTTGGCGGTATGGCAGGCAACACAGTCGCCGGCCCGCGCCAGGTATTCACCCTGTTTGATCAGATCGGTTTCGGCAGCGCTGATCGAGCAGCTGCTGAACAGCGCCAGGGAGGCAATAACGAATGCTTTCATGGTCATCGCTCCTTATGCCTGAACCAGTGGGCCGGGGTTTTTGAGGTACTGCTCGCGAATCGCGCGAGCCGACCAATAAGTCAACGCTGCCACCAGGCCGGTAGGGTTGTAGCCCAAGCCTTGTGGGAAAGCGGAAGCACCAGGGACAAAGACGTTGTGTACATCCCAGCTCTGCAAGTAGCGGTTCAACGCACTGGTTTTCGGGTCGGTGCCCATGATCGCGCCACCGTTGAGGTGGGTGGTCTGGTAGGAGGCGGTATTGAAATGCTCACCGACCTTTTTACCCAGCACGGCGATGGCCTTGGGGTTCATGGCCTGGGCCACTTTGCCCATTTTTTCCATCATGAAGCGGTTCATCTTGATGTCGTTTTCTTGCCAGTCGAAGGTCATGCGCAGCAGCGGCAGGCCGTAGGCATCGCGGTAAACCGGGTCCAGATCCAGGTAGTTGCTGCGGTAGGACTGATGGGCACCGTGGGAATCCATTGAGACTTGATGGGTGTAGTAATCGGCGGTGGCGCGCTTCCAGGCACTGCCCCACGCCGGGGTGCCCGGCGGGTTGGACGTACCGGCAATCGGCCGGCTGCCCGCCTGGTTGACCCACATCGGCGACCCCCCCACAAAGCCATGGGGGCCATGGTCAAAGTTGTCGGCGTTGAAGTCGTCGATGGCCACGCCATTGCCGCCCGCGCCGATAAAGTTGTTGGTGTGGGTGTCCTTGTCGAAGAACGCCTTGATGGTGCCCATGTTCTGGTAGGCGAAGTTGCGGCCTACCACACCCTCGTTGGTAATCGGGTCATAGGGCTTGCCGATGCCCGACAGCAGCATCAGGCGCACGTTATGGAACTGGAATGCGCCAAGAATCACCAGGTCGGCCGGTTGTTCACATTCGCGACCCTGGGCGTCGATGTAGGTCACGCCGGTGGCTTTCTTCTTGGTGCTGTCGAGGTTGACCTTGAGCACGTGGGAATTGGGCCGCAGCTCGAAGTTGGGCACCTGGCGCAAGGCCGGCAGGATGTTCACGTTCGGCGAGGCTTTGGAATACATGTAGCACACGTAGCCACTGCAAAAACCGCAGAAGTTGCACGGGCCCATCTGCGCACCGTAGGGGTTGGTGTACGGCCCCGACGTGTTGGCCGAAGGCAGGTTGTAAGGTTTGTAACCTACGTCGGTCGCCGCTTTCTGAAACAGCTGGGCGGAGACGGTATTTTTCTGCGCCGCAAGCGGGAACGGGTTGGAGCGATCCGGCGCGTAGGGGTTGCCGCCACGGCCCTCGCCGACCAGTTGGCCCTTGACCGTCCAGGCTTGCCCGGAGGTGCCAAAGACTTTTTCCGCATAATCGAAAAACGGCTCCAGCTCTTCATAGCTGACGCCGAAGTCCTGGATGGTCATGTCCTTGGGAATGAAGTTCTTCCCGTAGCGCTCTTCGTAATGGCTGCGCATGCGCAGCTCAATCGGGTCGACGCGAAAATGCACGCCCGACCAGTGCAGCCCCGCACCACCAACACCGTTACCCGGCAGGAATGCGCCCAACTGGCGATTGGGCAGGGCAACGTCATTCACGCTGTGGCGAATGGTCACCGTTTCTTTGGAGATGTCCTGGAACAGCTTCTTACGCACGCTGTAGGTCAATTCGTCGATGACCTGGGGATAGTTGCCGTCTGGGTAAGTGTCCTGCATCGGGCCGCGCTCCAGCGCTACCACGTTGAGGCCCGCTTCCGTCAGCTCCTTGGCCATGATCGCGCCCGTCCAGCCGAAGCCCACAATCACTGCATCCACTTTCTTCATGATGGTCGCCACGTTTATGCCCTCTCACCGCGAATGGAAACAGCCGGGAAGGGGTATTGCTCGTTGCGTTCCACCCAATCCATGAAGTCGGCGCGGGCGCCGGGGAAGCCGATCATGGTCCAGCCGACCATGCCTTTATTACCGCCGTGGATAGGGTCGCAGAAGAAGCCTTCCTTGGTGTTTTGCAGCAAAAGGTTGAAGAACATCTTGGGCGGCACCGCGTCGAAGTGCGCCGCCACTTCGCTACCGCCAGCCTCCAGACGCCTGAGCATATCGTCTCGGGTAGCGCTGTCTTGCGCAGCAAAAGCTTTACCGTTGAACGCTTTCGACCAGGCATCCGTCGCAGCAATACCCAGGCGATAGATCTCCTTGGGCACCAATTTGCTCTGCCAGCCCATCTCCGGCGCCGCATCGGCGTTGAACGGGCCTTGCATGAACCACAGGGCGCCACTGGCGTAAGGGGTGTTCATCTGGCGGTCGATGTATTCCGGCGCGCCAGCCTCCAAGGCACCGGGTCCCTGGGCGTCAGCGGGAATCAAGCGCTCGACGGCGGCGTTGATAAACGCCCATTCCTCGGCCGTGAAATAGCTCGGCTCATAGGCTTTATCGCTCGCCGCAGGTTTGGCCGGCTCGGCCTGGGCCGGTTCCGCAGTGGCCATCAACATCGAACCGCCAAGGCCAGTGCTGGCGACCGTGACCACCGGGATCAAGGTCAAGGATTTGCGTAAAAAGTCACGCCGGGGGTTGTCTTGATCTTGATCAGACATAGGTACACCTCATCATGTGGTCACGGGTTTATCCGCCGCTTCTGGGAGCAGCGTGAAGGCTTTGCGGCTAATTGGATCCAAGCAGATACAGCACAATGGCAAACATTAGTTACAAATGATAGCAGGCTAAGAATTCAGAGGCGTCAATTCGGCGACAAAAACACCGGATCAGATAGCAAGTATCACGATTCTTTGACGCGAACCTCACGCCTTATTGACCCGCCGTGAGTGAGTCTGTGGCCCATCAACCACTTCCTCGCTCGGTCACAACGTTCATGTTCAACACACGCATACTGCTCGCTCTCGGCCTGGCGCTCATGAGCCTGCTCAACACCGTACAAGCCGATGAGGCTGCGTCGATCCGCTCGCGGGAATGGGCCCAGCCGGTGGGTAACCAATACAACCTGCATCAAATGACACCCACGCTCTATCGCAGTGCATTGCCGGACGAGCGTGCGCTGCCGCTGTTGCAAACGCTCAAGATCGCTACGGTCATCAACTTCCTGCCGGAACCTGATGCGCAGTGGCTCCAGTCATCTGATATCAAACAGGTGCAGTTGAGTTATCGCACCAACCACGTCGACGATGCCGACGTGCTGGCGGCGATCAGGGCGATTCAGGCAGCAGAGGCCGATGGCCCGGTGTTGATGCATTGCAAGCACGGCGCCGACCGCACCGGCCTGATGGCAGCGATGTATCGGGTGGTGGTTCAAGGGTGGAGCAAGGAGGACGCGCTGAACGAAATGACCTTGGGCGGCTTTGGCAGCAGCAATGGTTTCAAGGACGGCGTTCGCTACATGATAAAAGCTGATGTCGACAAGTTGCGTACAGCTTTGGCGAATGGGGATTGCAGCACCAGCGCCTTTGCGTTGTGCTCAATGAAAGACTGGATCACCACAACGGGCCAGCAAGAGAAAAAATTGTAGGAGCGAGCTTGCTCGCTCCTACAGTGAGTGCGGTTTTAGTCTTTTTTCAGCTTCGGGTTCGGGAAGAACTGCACTGCCTGCACTTTAGGATCCGCCGGCGCTTTCAACGCGGTGGTATTGACCCTAGTGCCCAATTCCTTGGGCACCGACAGGCCTTGATCATTCAGCGTATCGGTATACCCGCAGGCCACGCATTCGCGGTGCGGCACGCTGTTTTCGGTCCACATCTTCAACTTGTCCGGCTCGCTGCACGCCGGGCAGACCGCCCCGGCGATAAATTGCTTTTTGGTGATCACAGGCCCTTCACTCATGCTGCTGCGTCCTCACTCAGGCCGCTGTGGCGCAAGAGTGCGTCAATCGACGGCGCGCGTCCGCGGAAGTCGACGAACAGCACCATCGGCGCCTGGGAACCGCCACGCGCCAGGATGGCTTCACGGAAGGCACGCCCGGTCTGGGCGTTGAGCACGCCGTCTTCCTCAAACTTGGAGAACGCATCCGCCGACAGCACTTCGGCCCACTTGTAGCTGTAGTAGCCCGCCGCATAACCGCCGGCGAAGATGTGAGCGAAGCTGTTGGGGAAGCGGTTGTAGGCCGGTGGGCGCATGACCGAGACTTCATCGCGCACGCCTTCAAGCACCTGGGCCACACTGCGACCATCGCCATGGGTGGCGTGCAGTTCAAAGTCGAACAGTGAGAACTCCAGCTGACGCACCATCATCAGGCCGGACTGGAAATTTTTCGCCGCGAGCATTTTCTCCAGCAAGTCCTGGGGCAGGGGCTCGCCGGTTTCGTAGTGGCCGGAGATCAGCGCCAGGCCTTCAGGCTCCCAGCACCAGTTCTCCATGAATTGGCTCGGCAGTTCCACCGCGTCCCACGCCACACCGTTGATACCGGATACCCCGGCATGTTCCACGCGGGTGAGCAGGTGATGCAGGCCATGGCCGAATTCGTGGAACAGGGTGGTGACTTCATCGTGGGTCAGCAGGGCAGGCTTGCCGCTGTCGGCCGGAGTGAAGTTGCACACCAGGTTGGCGACGGGGCTTTGCAGCACGCCATCAACGGTACGGCGGCGGTCACGGGCGCCATCCATCCAGGCACCGCCACGCTTGTTGGCGCGGGCGTACAGGTCGAAGAAGAAACGTCCGACGTGCTCGCCGTTCTCCTTGATCTCGAACAAGCGCACATCCGGGTGCCAGGTGTCGAAGCCTTTAAGCTCGGCGATCTCGATGCCGTACAGGCGCTGCACAATGGCAAACAGGCCGCCCAGCACTTTGTCGATGGGGAAGTAGGCGCGTAGCGCTTCCTGGGACACGCTGTAGCGCTGCTCACGCAGTTTTTCGCCGTAGAAACCGCTGTCCCAGCTTTGCAGATCGGCGCAGCCTTGCTCGGCGGCATAGGCCTTGAGTTGCTGCAGGTCCTGGGCGGCAAACGGCTTGCTGCGCTTGGCCAGGTCACGCAGGAAGCTGAGCACCTGGTCGCTGGACTCGGCCATCTTGGTGGCCAGGCTCAGCTCGGAGAACGACGCATAACCCAGCAATTGGGCCAGTTCCTGACGCAGGTCGAGGATCTGTTCCATCACCGGGCCGTTATCGTTCTGACCGGCATTCGGGCCTTGGTCCGAGGCACGGGTGCAGTAGGCGGCGTACACCTCTTCACGCAGGGCACGGTCCTGGGCGTAGGTCATGACGGCGTAGTAGCTGGGGAATTCCAAGGTGATCAGCCAGCCGTCGAGGCCCTTGGCCTGAGCGGCGGCGGCCATTTGCGCCTTGGCCGAATCGGTCAGGCCGGCGAGGGTGGCTTCATCGGTGATGTGTTTGGTCCAGGCCTGGGTGGCGTCCAGCAACTGGTTGGAGAATTTGCTGCCCAGCTCGGATAGCTTGCTCTGTACCTCGGCGTAGCGTTTTTGCTGCTCCGGCGGCAAGTCGATACCCGACAGGCGGAAGTCACGCAGGGAGTGCTCCAGAATGGTTTTTTGTGCCACATCGAAACCGGCAGCTTCCGGGCTGTTGGCCAGGGCTTCGAAGGCCTGGAACAGCTCACGGTTCTGGCCCATTTCGGTGGAGTAAGCGCTCAAGGCCGGCAGGCACGCCTCGTAGGCTTCGCGCAGTTCGGCGCTGTTGCACACGGCATTGAGATGGCTGACCGGGCTCCAGGCCGCGCCGAGGCGATCATTGAGTTCATCCATGGCCAGGACCAGGCCGGCCCACGTCGGATTTTTACCCTGGCTTTGCAGGATCTCTGCGATTGCCACGCGGTTGTCGGCGAGGATCTGTTCGATGGCCGGCTGGACGTGCTCGGCACGGATCGCCGAGAACGGCGGCAGGTCGTACGACTGCAAAAGAGGGTTGTTCGCGCTCACGGTGGGCACCTTGGCTGAAGAAACATGTAGAACAAAGATGGGGCCATCTTAATTACAATCAACACCCACCGCAGCTATCAGCACAACAGAGAGAGGCTATCGTGACCCTTCGCACCTATCAGAACCACACGCCAACCCTCGGCGCCGGGGCGTTTGTCGATATTTCGGCGGTGGTGATCGGCGATGTCGAAATCGGCACTGACAGCTCGGTTTGGCCGCTGACCGTGATTCGCGGCGACATGCACCGCATCCGCATCGGTGCGCGCACCAGCGTGCAAGACGGCTGTGTGCTGCACATTACCCATGCCGGGCCGTTCAATCCGCAGGGTTACCCGTTGCTGATCGGCGACGATGTGACCATCGCCCATAAGGTCATGCTGCATGGCTGCACCGTAGGTAGCCGCGTCCTGATCGGCATGGGCAGCATCGTGATGGATGGCGCCGTGGTTGAAGACGACGTGATCATCGGTGCCGGCAGCCTGGTGCCGCCAGGCAAGAAACTCGACAGCGGTTTTTTGTATGTGGGCAGCCCGGTTAAGCAGGTTCGCGCATTGACTGACAAAGAGCGCGCCTTTTTCACCTACAGCGCGGCGAACTACGTGAAGCTCAAAGACCTGCACCTGGCCGAAGGATTCGATCAATGACCCTGCATCACCCCACCGTCCTGTTCGACCTGGACGGCACCCTCACCGACCCGCGCGAGGGCATTACCCGTTCGATCCAGTACGCCCTGGCCAAACTGGGCATTGATGAGCCCGACCTGACCAAGCTCGAACACTTCATCGGCCCGCCCTTGTTGCAGGCGTTCATGCAGTTTTACGCCTTCGACGAGGCCAAGGCATGGGAGGCGGTGAATTTCTACCGCGAGCGCTTCAAGATTACCGGACTGTATGAAAACCGCGTGTTCGACGGGGTCATGCCGTTGTTGGAAGAGTTGAACAGCCAAGGGCGCCAGCTGTACATCGCCACCTCCAAACCGTGGGAATTTGCCCGCGAGATTGCGCGGCATTTCGACTTTGCCAAGCACTTCAAGGTGATCTACGGCAGCGAACTGGACGGTACGCGCACCAACAAGGTCGAATTGATCGCGCATTTGATGCGTGAGGAAAGGCTGGACCCAGCCACCACCCTGATGATCGGTGATCGCAAGCATGACCTGATCGGGGCACGCAGTAATGGTCTGGATTCGGTCGCCGTGGGGTATGGGTTTGGTAGTTTTGAAGAGCTGAATGCCGAGGCGCCAACCTGGCATTTCGAGACGTTGGACCAGATGCATCAGGCGTTTTTGCAGCGTCCTTGAGACCGCTTTCGCAGGCAAGCCAGCGCCCACAGTTGACCGCATTCTCATGTTGAAAATCGGTCAATTGTGGGAGCTGGCTTGCCTGCGATAAGGCCCTAACGGCCAACCCTCTCCAACTGCCTCAACGCCGCCTTACGCTGCTCCACCGGCAGCTCACCCAACTTCTCCACCGCCGCATAAAACCTCACCCAATCCCCGCCTTCCCGCGCAAACAACGCCGCAAACGCCGGCACCCATTGGTCATACAACCCAAACGGCAAAAGCCGCGCGTTATTCATCGGCTGGTTGATCCAGGCGTCATAACGCTTGTCACCACCCCATTGGCTATCGCGCAGGTGCCGGTATTCGCTACGCAACTGCTCGAATTGCGCCGCTTTGGCCCGGCGCATGGCGTCCGCCGCCAACGGCTGCGCGTACAACGCCTCCAGACGTTTGCGGGTATCGAGAATCAGCCGGATAAATTGATCGCGTTGCTTCAACGCCGCATCGCCGACAGGCGCCAGGCCCCGCGCCGCACGCCATTGTCGGGTGCCTTCCTGCTCGACAAAACTGGCATAGGACTCGTTGAACTCGGTGTCGTCTTTCACGTAGAAGCGCTGGTGGGCCAGCTCATGGAAGATCAGCGTGGCGAGGCGCTCATCGCCCCAGCTCATCATCGAACTCATGATCGGGTCGTTGAACCAGCCCAGGGTGGAATAGGCCTCCACGCCACCAATCGACACATCCATGCCCTGCTGCCGCAACAGCGCCGCCTCGCCCCGCGCAGCGCCTTGGTTGTAGTAGCCGCGATAGGCGACGCAACCGGCGATGGGAAAGCAATGGTTCTGTGGTGACAGAGAAAATTCCTGCGTGGCAAAGACATTCCAGACCACATAGGGCCGGCCGATATCGGCATACAGCCGATAACTTTGGTTGTCAGGCAGATGCAGTTGTTCACTGGCAAAGGTTCGGGCTCTCTGCGATTGAGCCAGATGCTCGCGCAGCACTGGCGGGCGAGCAGGGTCGGCGATGACCTCGGCAACCGGCTCCCGGGCCCGCAACAGCTGCCACTGGCCACTCGCCAACTGGCTGTAATAACTGACACTGGAGCAGCCGCTGAGCAGCACAACCATCAGCCCTGGAAGAAAACGCCTGATCATGCCCTGACTGCTCCTGGATGATGGGTTCGCCAGACTATCGCGCTTGCAGGGGATTTTTCCACGGCATGGCGTGTTTATACTCAAGCCTCTCTTCGTGTTGAGTACCTGCCATGCGCCAGCTTGTGCTTCCCCTCGCCGCTGTGTTCCTCAGCGCTTGCGCCTATACCCCCATCCCCCCTGTGGACCCGCAGCAGGCCTGGGTGGATTTCACCACGCCGACACCGGGTTCCAAGTTGGTGATGGCTCAGCGCCTGGACGGGAAAAACCTCGACGACGGGCGCTTTTTTCAAATGCCTCCCGGCCCTCACGAGCTGATGGTGCGCTTTGACTTTGAAGTGCCCGCCGGCGGCGGCCTGGGTGGCCTCAGCCAGATGATGTATCGCACCTGCTTCATGACGCTGCAGTACGACCACTTTCAGGCCGGCCAGCACTATGTGCTGGAAGGGCGATCACTGGCGTTCACGCCCAACATCCGGCTGTACGACTCAACCCGCCAGCTATTGGCCGAAGAGCGCAGCGTGAACTGCATCTGAATCAGTCGTTGTTCTTTTGATAGATGATGCGCTTGGTGCCGCTTTCGCATGAGCCGACAATCATGGCTTCGTCATGGTTCTTGGCTTCTTCGGCGGTGATGATTTCCAGGGTGTAGGACGGAATCGCCTTGGCCTGGATCTTCACTTCGATTTCTTTCCTGAGCTCTTCACAATCTTTTGGCGCGGCCACGGCCGAAGTGGCCAATACACCGCAGATGATTGCCAAGGCAAAACGTTTCATGTGTGGAGCTCCCTGAATGCGCTGCGCACGAGTGTGCGCCTAGGCTGCATGGGCTATTCGACCACATTTTGCAAACACGAGTTCTAATTTAACGCAGCACCAAAAATGTGAGAGCGGGCTTGCTCGCGAATACGCAGTATCAGGCACCGAAGATATCGGCTGATCCACCGCATTCGCGAGCAAGCCCGCTCCCACACAAGATGACTGCTGTGTCAGTTGACCAGCGTGGCATCCAAGGTGATGGTTGCATTCAGCACCTTGGACACCGGGCACCCTTCCTTGGCCTTTTTGCTCAGTTCATCGAACTGCGCCTGGCTCGCGCCTGGAATTTTGGCCTTCAGGATCAGATGCACTGCTGTAATCGCAAAGCCGCCCTCGACCTGGTCCAGGGTCACTTCGGCCTGGGTGTCGATACTGTCAGCCTTGAGCCCGGCGTCGCCAAGAATCATGGAAAACGCCATGGAGAAACAGCCGGCGTGAGCCGCGCCGATCAATTCTTCAGGGTTGGTACCCTTGCCGCCCTCGAAGCGGGCCTTGAAGCCGTAGGGCGCTTCGCGCAGCACGCCGGTTTCGGTGGAAATGGAGCCCAGGCCAGTCTTCAGGTCACCTTCCCAATGCGCGGATGCCTTTTTAACGATACTCATAGCTTTCTCCTCGAACGGTGGTTTTGCGTCGGTAAGGGTTCTGAGGATAGACGCCGCGGCAAAGTTCACTTGTAAGAAAAACCTAGTGATTAAGTAGGAAATTTGGCGGTTACTATTGAATCTCGGGTATATGCCCTCATTGCATAGGGTATGCACATGCAGCGGCAGGTTTTGGCTCGTTTAAAAAAGCCTGTGCGCCCAATTGGAGAAGCAGGCTTATGAAATCGCTGTCCGACGTAAAATTCTCGACCCTTGACCTCGTGCCCGTGCGCGCCGACGGCAACCCGGCGCAGTCCCTGCGCAATTCCCTGGACCTGGCCCAGCATGTGGAGAAGTTCGGATACCACCGTTTCTGGGTAGCCGAGCACCACAATATGGACGGTATCGCCAGTTCGGCTACCTCGGTACTGCTCGGTTACCTGGCAGGCGGCACCTCGACCATTCGCGTGGGTTCCGGCGGGGTGATGCTGCCTAACCACGCGCCACTGGTGATCGCCGAGCAGTTCGGCACCCTGGAAAGCCTCTACCCTGGCCGTATCGACCTGGGCCTGGGGCGCGCCCCCGGTTCCGACCAGATGACCGCCCGCGCCCTACGCCGTGAGCGCTCCGGCAGTGCCGATGACTTCCCCGAAGATGTGGCCGAGCTGATGGCCTACTTGGGCCCGCGTACGCCCGACCAACGGGTTATCGCGGTACCGGGCACCGGCACCAATGTGCCAGTGTGGCTGCTGGGTTCAAGCCTGTTCAGCGCGCAATTGGCCGGTGAGCGTGGCTTGCCTTACGCCTTCGCCTCCCATTTCGCGCCGCGCCTGATGCACGAAGCAATTCGCGTGTACCGCAATCACTTCAAGCCTTCGGCGGTGCTGGACAAACCCTACGTGATGCTCGGCATTCCGCTGGTGGCCGCGGACACCGATGAGCAGGCCGATTACCTGGCCACCTCGGTGTACCAGCGTATTCTCGCGTTGATGCGCGGCCAGAGCCTGGTGCAGCGCCCTCCAGTAAAAACCATGGACGGCCTGTGGTTACCTCACGAAAAAGACGCGGTGGGCAGCTTCCTCGGCCTGGCCATGGTGGGCAGCCCGGCGAAGATTCGCGGCAAGCTGGAGGTGTTGATCGAGCAGACCGGCGCTGATGAGCTGATTTTTACCAGTGACCTGTATGAGCACGCCGACCGGATTCATTCCTACGAGCTGCTCGCACAAGTGATGAAGGGCTGAAATCCAAGCGAAAAAAACCGACGCACTTGCGTCGGTTTTTATGTCCACAACACGGATTAACCGCGCTTGTAGGCAATTTCCTTGGTGCCACCTTCGCAGGTGCCAACTACTGTGTGGTCACTTGGCGTAGCACCTTTGTCCACCACTTCCAGCGAATACCCCGAAGCACCCTTGGCGTCGATTTTCGCTGCGATTTCGCTTTTCAGCTCTTCACAAGGCTTGCCCGCCGCCATAGCGGTACCCGCAATGCTCAACAACCCTACCGCTAACAGAAACTTCTTCATCCGTTACTTTCCTTGCGCTGATCAAAAAGAGCGTGCCGACGCTCATCGCGTCGGCACCCGTTGTTTGTAGCGCAGGTTATGGCAATCGGCCAGCGGGCAAAGTTCAACTCTGCCGATCAACTACTGGCAATGCGGAATCCCACTTTGAGCGTGACCTGGAAGTGTGCAGCCTTGCCATCCTTGATGTGACCACGGGTTTCGGTCACCTCAAACCATTCCAGATGCTTGATGCTCTTGTTGGCTTCGGCCAGGGCATTGTTGATCGCGTCTTCGATGCTGGTGGTGGAAGAGCCTACCAGTTCGACTTTCTTGTACGTGTGATGATCACTCATGGCGTTTCTCCTTTAGGTCGTCAATCAAGACTAGCAGCGAATGTGCGTACTGCTTCAGGCGACCGTTGGGAGGCGAAAGTTCAGAATTACTGCACTTTCTGAAACCGGCGCAGTCGGTATCTACACACGCCACTCAATCACTTCAGGAGATGTCCACATGGCCAACACTTCTTTACGCAAAGCGTCGCTGGAAAGCATGGAAGCCGAGATTTCGAGCCTGCTCAAATCTCTGGAGAGCCTCAAGGACGACGCGTCCGATGAGTCGCGCAAAACGCTGAAGGCCTTGAAGAGCAATGCCGAGAACGCGCTCAAGCACTCTCGCCATCTGATCAGCGACGCCTACGAAGAAAGCAAAGTCAAAATCCGCGAAACCAGCGCTGCCACCCGTGACTACGCACAAGAGCACCCATGGACGACCGCTGGCGTCGCCGTGGGCGCGCTGGGCCTGCTGGCGGCTTACCTGCTGTGCAAGCGCGGTGACTGATTGACCGGTTACACCGGTTGACGCAACAGCTCAGCCTTGAGCCATTGCGCCAACTGCCCGGCGCGCCCGTCTGCGGCGCGCTTGGGTAGCCACAACGCCAGGTGCGCCGGGGTTTCACTGAACCCCCACGGCGCCACCAGGCGACCCGCTCGCAGGTCCTCTGCCACCAGCGGTTCTGGCGCAATTGCCACTCCCAAGCCGGCAACCGCCGCTTCCAGTAAATAATACAAATGCTCAAACCCCTGGCCGAGCTTCAGCGCACCGGGTTCGATGCCGTGTTGCCGTGCCCAACTGGGCCAGGCTTGCGGCCTTGACGTGGTGTGAAGCAAGGGTTGCTCCAGCAGTTCCGACGCTGGGGCCTGACGCAGGTGTTCAAAACCGGCGAAGCGGGGGCTCAAGACCGGGCCGATACGCTCGCTGGCCAATTCATACACTTGCATGTCCGCCGGCCAAGGCGGCTCAGCGAATACCAGCAGGGCATCCAGCCCCGGACGGCGCGGGTCCAGATCGCCTTCGCCCGCCGACAGGTGCAGGCGTAAATCCGGCAAGTCGGCATTCAACCGCCCCAGCCGAGGGATAAACCAACGCGCCAGCAAGCTGCCTGAACAGCCAAGAACGAAGGGCGCATCAGCGCCGCGTTGGGTGAGTTCGGCGCACACGTCGCGCAACCGCTCAAAAGCCTCGCTGCTGGCATCTCGTAGCCTGACGCCAGCATCTGTGAGTTTAAGGCCGCGTCCATCCTTGACGAACAGGCTCACGCCCAAATGCTCCTCCAGTACTTTCAATTGCCGGCTGACAGCACCGTGGGTCACGTGCAATAGCTGCGCAGCCTGGCTGACGCTGTTAAGGCGAGCAGTGGCTTCAAAAGCGCGCAGGGCATTAAGGGGCGGGAGATCACGACTCATCTGTGAGTTTTCCTGACAGGTTACGGCGATCTTATCGGTTTTCAGGCCAGGGCGTCACGAGTAGAGTGACCGTCATTGCCTTTAAACACATTTTTCCTGGAGCGTCCCATGACTCAGTCCCAGACCGATCTACGCAACGGCCCCGACGCCAACGGCCTGTTTGGTGCGTTCGGCGGCCGCTACGTCGCTGAAACCCTGATGCCGTTGATTCTCGACCTGGCCCGTGAATACGAAGCGGCGAAGGTAGATCCGGCGTTTAACGAAGAATTGGCCTACTTTCAGCGCGATTATGTCGGACGCCCAAGCCCGCTGTACTTTGCCGAACGCCTCACCGAGTTCTGCGGCGGCGCCAAGATCTACCTCAAGCGCGAAGAGCTCAACCACACCGGCGCGCACAAGATCAACAACTGCATCGGCCAGATCCTGCTGGCCCGGCGCATGGGCAAGAAACGCATCATCGCCGAGACCGGCGCCGGCATGCACGGCGTGGCCACCGCAACTGTGGCGGCGCGCTTTGGCCTGCAATGCGTGATCTACATGGGCACCACCGACATCGAGCGCCAGCAGGCCAACGTGTTTCGCATGAAGCTGCTGGGCGCCGAGGTCATCCCCGTGGTCGCCGGCACCGGCACCCTCAAAGACGCCATGAACGAAGCCCTGCGCGACTGGGTCACCAACGTCGACAGCACCTTCTACCTGATCGGCACCGTGGCCGGCCCACACCCATACCCGGCGATGGTGCGCGACTTCCAGGCAGTGATCGGCAAGGAAACCCGCACCCAGCTGCAAGCCCAGGAAGGCCGCCTGCCGGACAGCCTGGTGGCGTGCATCGGCGGCGGTTCCAACGCCATGGGCCTGTTCCACCCGTTCCTGGATGACACCAGCGTCGAGATCATCGGCGTTGAAGCCGCAGGCCATGGCATCGAAACCGGCAAGCACGCCGCCAGCCTCAACGGCGGCGTCCCGGGCGTGCTGCACGGCAATCGCACCTTCCTGCTGCAGGACGACGACGGCCAGATCATCGACGCCCACTCGATTTCCGCAGGCCTGGACTACCCCGGTATCGGCCCGGAACACGCCTGGTTGCATGACATTGGCCGCGTCCAATACACCTCGGTAACGGACGACGAAGCCCTGGAAGCCTTCCACAAATGCTGCCGCCTGGAAGGGATCATTCCTGCCCTGGAAAGCGCCCACGCCCTGGCTGAAGTATTCAAGCGCGCGCCAAACTTGCCCAAGGATCATCTGATGGTGGTCAATCTCTCGGGCCGTGGCGACAAAGACATGCAGACCGTGATGCACCATATGGAACAGTCCAAGCAGGAGAAACACTGATGAGCCGCCTGCAAACGCGCTTTGCGCAACTTAAAGAACAAAACCGCGCCGCCCTGGTGACCTTCGTCACCGCTGGCGACCCCGGCTATGACACCTCGCTGGCGATCCTCAAGGGCTTGCCGGCCGCTGGCGCCGACGTGATCGAACTGGGCATGCCCTTCACCGACCCGATGGCCGACGGCCCGGCCATTCAACTGGCCAATATCCGCGCGCTGGCCGCCAAACAGAACCTGTTGAAAACCCTGCAGATGGTTCGCGAGTTCCGCCAGGACAACAACGACACGCCGCTGGTGTTGATGGGCTATTTCAACCCGATCCATAAATATGGCGTGTCGCAGTTCATTGCCGATGCCAAGGCAGCTGGCGTCGACGGCCTGATCGTGGTGGACATGCCCCCCGAGCACAACGGCGAGCTGTGCGACCCGGCCCAGGCCGCAGGCATCGACTTTATCCGCCTGACCACGCCGACCACCGATGATGTGCGCCTGCCTACTGTGCTCAATGGCAGCTCCGGGTTTGTGTATTACGTGTCGGTCGCCGGTGTTACCGGGGCGGGCGCCGCCACTCTGGAACACGTCGAAGAAGCCGTGACCCGCCTGCGCCGTCATACCGACCTGCCGATCAGCATCGGCTTTGGTATCCGCACACCGGACCAGGCAGCGGCCATCGCACGCCTGGCAGACGGGGTGGTAGTGGGTTCGGCGCTGATCGATCACATCGCCACGGCCAAGAACGACCAGCAAGCCATTGATGGCGTATTGACCCTGTGCGCGGCGCTGTCGGAAGGTGTTCGCAACGCACGCAAGTAAACTGCACGGCGCAACAACCGCAGCTCATACGCTAGGCTTCAAAGGAGGTGGGCATGTCGCCCACCTCCTTTTTTATCGCACTTCGTGCCCTTTGCCGTCTAACCACCTTCGCAAGCCCTGCAGTCCTTGCCCCTCGGTCGTTAAGTTAGCCGCATCAGAAGTCATTCTTGTCTCTTTAAGGAGTACATCATGGCATTTGATCTCGTCACGGTTTCAGACCGTCGTCACTCAGCACTACAAAAAGGCTTCAACCTGCGCTGGCCCTTGGGAAACGTGCAGGGCCAATCGTCGAACAAGGGCGCCAATCTGATTTACCTGTGCCGCAGCCCGCAAGACATCATGGACGCCGCCGCCCAGGCATTGGCCCTGCCCAATGGGCGCATCACCGTACGCAGCGGCGGTCATTGCTACGAAGGGTTTGTCGCCAACAAGATGCCCGACAGCCCGCATGAGGTGCTATCGATCCTGGATATCAGCGCGCTGAACCGAGTGGTCTACGATGCCAGCGGCCAGATCGGTTCCGAGCTGAATCCCACGCAGCCCTTTCGCTACCGCTTTCGCCTCGAGGCCGGCAGCCAGGCCTGGGACAGCTATAGCGCGTTGTACAAGCAAGCCAACAAGACCCTGCCCGGCGGGTCATGTTACTCAGTGGGCCTGGGCGGGCACATTTGTGGTGGCGGCTACGGGCTGCTGTCGCGCAAGTATGGACTGGTGTGTGACTGGCTCAGCGGGGTCGATATCCTGGTGCCTGACAGCCAAGGCAAAGGGCTCGAACCGCGCCATGTCAGCCGGGACAGCACGCAACAGGACGAATTGGACCTGTTCGCCGCGTGCTGCGGTGCGGGGGGTGGGCAATTCGGCATTATCACCAGCTATTACTTCGAAGACCTGCCACCGGCCCCCAAAGAAGTACTGTGGCTGGTGTTGGAATGGGATTGGTCAGTACTGACCCAGGATGCACTGAACAATCTGCTGGCGGCTTACCAGCTATGGTTTGCCAGCCATCAGAACAACCCGGACACCTGGGGCCTGGCGACCAAACTGGAAATGCGCCACGAGCACACAGGCAATATCACCCTGGGCATCCATTATGTGGACAAGGAGGGTGAGCTGAACGACCTTGCGCCCTTCGATGATTTTGTCGACAAGATGCTCACGGCCATCGGCTTACCTGCCACCGAGTCGCTGGTGCCGTTTCATGTGGTCCATTTGCCGCCTGGCACAGTCGGCGGGCGCCCCATCGACTCAGTGTCATCCGCCCAGGCTGCGGCGCGGCGCCTGGATTGGCTGGCGTGCCAGCAAACATTTAATGGTTCGGGAGACAATCAGCGTGGGCGCTATAAATCGGCCTATCAGAAAGGTGAATTCAGCCCTCACGTATTAGAGGCCATCTGGCGGGCCTTGACCTGGCCAGACCCAGACAACCACCTGACACAAAGCCTGATCCAGATCCAGTCCTTCGGCGGCCAGATCAACGCCGCCAGTGCGCCCGTACGCAAGGAGTCGTCGGCCGCCCAGCGGTCGTCCTTCCTCAAGTGGCAACCCCAATGTTACTGGCACGGCGACAGCGCCGCTGCGGACCAAGTCCATGCTGACTGGATCCGGGGGCTGTACTTCAACGCGTTTGCCGACGCTCAAGGCGTGCCGCTCAACGATGCGTTCGAAGGCTGCTACATCAATTACCCCGACCTCGACATGACTTACAAAGGGGGTAACCCGGCCAACGGCAAAAACCCCCAGTGGTACAAAATCTTCTTTCCCGATCTGATGATCGAAAGCCGCTTGCGCCGTACCAAGCAGCGCTGGGACCCGCACAATATATTTCGCAACGAGATGTCGGTGCCGTAGAACAAAAAAAGGCGACCCGAAGGTCGCCCTTTTTACAGCTCGATCCGCTCGACTTTGCCGACCAGCAATATGTAGGAAAGCGCACCGAGCAACGCCAAGACCGCGATATAGGTGATGGCCGGCGCAAACGATGAGCCACTGGCCAGAAAGCCAATCACGATAGGTGTGGCAATCGCCGCCAGGTTGCCAATGAAGTTGAACACCCCGCCGGTCAGCCCCAGCAGACGGGCAGGCGCCAAGGTCGACACCAACGACCAGGTGATCGACGCCAGGCCATTGCCGAAAAACGCCACCGCCAGAAACGCGATGACCCACCCCGTCGATTCCACGTAGTTGGCCCCGATGATCGCCGTGGAAATCAGCAGCCCGCTGATGATCGGTAACTTGCGCGCAAAGCCCACTGACGCCCCACGCCGAATCAGCCAATCGGAAAACACCCCCGAACACAGCACGCCCACAAACGCGGCCAGGAACGGCAAGGAGGCCAGCAAGCCAGACTGGATAAAGTCCATGCCGCGATATTTCACCAGGTACGTCGGGAACCAGGTCAGGAAGAACCACAGCGTGGAGTTCAGGCAAAACTGGCCCAGGTAGATGCCCCACAGCTTGCGCTTGCTCAGCACGATGCCGAGGTCGGTCCAACTGAAGGGTGCCTTGACGGTTTTAGCCTGTATGTCCACCAGCCCGCCACCGTCGCGGATCAGTTGGACTTCGGCTTCGTTGACGCCTTTGAAATCCTTGGGCTCGCGATACACCGCATACCAGATCGCCGCCCACAGGATGCCGATGCCACCGGTTACCACAAACACCATGTGCCAGCCGTACTGGTGCTGCAGCCACGCCAACACCGGGGTGAGGAACGCCAGGCCGACGAATTGCCCGGAGGTATAGACGCCGATAGCCGTGGCGCGCTCACGCTCGGGAAACCAGGTGGTGACCACACGGCTGTTGATGGGATAGGCCGGTGCCTCCAACGCACCCACGGCCATGCGCAGCACAAACAGCGCGATGAAGCTGGCGGCGAAACCGAGCATCACGGTGGCAATCGACCACAGCAGCAGGGCTGCCGTGTAGAGAATGCGCGGCGGCACTCGATCTACCAGCCAGCCACCCGGGATTTGCATGGCCGCGTACGTCCAGCCGAAGGCAGAGAAAATCAGCCCGACTTGCACCGGGTCGATCCCCAGCTCGCTGGTCAGCGCGGGCGCGGCAATCGACAGGTTGCTGCGGTCGAGGTAGTTGATGACCACGGTGATGAACAGCAGCACCATGATGAAAAAGCGCTTTCTGCTGGGCGTGACTAAAGAAGCCTGCCCGGTGAGGGATTCAGGGTGCATGGGGGGTGCCTCTTTTTATATTTGTTGAGGAAGGAACGCGCTCAATGTGGGAGCTGGCTTGCCTGCGATGGCGGCATGACTGGCACCACTGCAGTGACTGGCCCACCGCCATCGCAGGCAAGCCAGCTCCCACATTTTTAGCGCGTTTCAATCAAGTGGAAATCACCACTCGGCAAAGCTGCCATCGGCATGGCGCCAGATCGGATTGCGCCAGCGATGGCCGATGGCCGCGCGCTCAACCACATACTCCTCGTTGATCTCAATGCCCAACCCCGGGCCGTTGGGGATCTTCACAAAGCCCTGGTCATAGTCGAATACGCCTGGATCACGCACATAGTCGAGCAGATCGTTGCTTTCGTTGTAGTGAATACCCAGGCTCTGCTCCTGGATAAACGCGTTGTAGCAAACCGCATCCAGTTGCAGGCATGCCGCCAAGGCAATCGGGCCCAGCGGGCAGTGCAGGGCCAGGGCCACGTCGTAGGCTTCGGCCATGTTGGCGATCTTGCGGGTTTCGGTAATCCCACCGGCGTGGGAGGCGTCCGGCTGAATGATGTCGACGTAGCCTTCGCTGAGCACCCGCTTGAAATCCCAGCGCGAGAACAGGCGCTCGCCCAGGGCGATCGGCGTACTGGTCAGCGGCGCCAGTTCTTTCAGCGCTTCGTAGTTTTCGCTCAGCACCGGCTCTTCAATGAACATCAGTTTGTATGGGTCGAGCTCTTTCATCAGCACCTTGGCCATCGGCTTGTGCACGCGGCCATGGAAGTCGACGCCGATACCCACGTTAGGGCCGACCGCATCGCGCACGGCAGCGACGTTGGCCAGGGCCAGGTCGACTTTTTCGAAGCTGTCGACGAACTGCAATTCTTCGGTGCCGTTCATTTTTACCGCCGTGAAGCCACGCGCTACGGCCTCTTTGGCAGCACGGGCGGTGTCGGCGGGGCGGTCACCGCCGATCCATGAGTACACGCGAATCTTGTCACGCACCTGGCCGCCCAGCAGATCGCTGACCGACACACCGAGGGCTTTGCCCTTGATGTCCCACAACGCTTGGTCGATACCGGCGAGGGCGCTCATGTGCACCGCGCCGCCTCGGTAGAAGCCGCCGCGATAGAGCACGGTCCAGATATCTTCGATATTGCGTGGGTCTTTGCCGATCAGGTAGTCGGACAGTTCTTCGACGGCGGCGGCCACCGTGTGAGCGCGGCCCTCGACCACCGGCTCGCCCCAGCCGGTCACACCCTGGTCGGTTTCGACCTTGAGGAAGCACCAGCGCGGCGGAACGATAAAGGTCGTCAGTTTGGTGATTTTCATCTCTTGTCTCTCTTATAGATGCAGCGCCTGTGGGCGCGGAATATGCTCTCAGCCGAGGGCTTTCCAGGCGGCGACATAAGCCTGGGCACGGCTCGCAACCTGATCCACTGTCATGCCCGGCTTGAACAGCCCGGAACCCAATCCGAAGCCCTTGGCGCCGGCGTCGGTAAACACCTGCATGTTGTCCGGGGTGATGCCGCCCACCGGCAGCAGCAATGTGCCCGCCGGCAATACCGCCAGCCATGCCTTGATCACTGAAGGGCCCATCTGCTCGGCCGGGAACAGCTTCAACACATCGGCGCCTTCGGCCAGTGCGGCAAAGGCTTCGGTAGGCGTGGCTACCCCAGGCGACAAGTACAGGCCCGCCGCTTTAGCGGCACGCAGCACCTTGGCATCGCTGTGGGGCATGACGATCACCTGGCCTCCGGCGGCCTTGACCTGTTCGACCTGCTCAGGCGTCAACACCGTGCCGGCACCGATCAGGCAATCGGCGGGCAAGCTGTCGCGCAGGATGCGGATGCTGGTGTAAGGGTCTGGCGAGTTGAGCGGCACTTCGATCACGCGAAACCCCGCGTCGTACAGCGCCTGGCCGACCGCCTGGGCTTCGTCGGGGCGTAGGCCGCGCAGGATGGCGATCAAACCGTTTTGTGCGAGTGCTTGCTTGAGCATGTCAGGCCTCCAGTACAGGTCGAATGAGCCCGGCGGCTTGCGCCAGTTGCCACAGGCCACGCTCAGTGGCTTCTTGCGCCAGGCTGACGTGGGCAAATCCGCAAAGGGCGAGGGCGCGTTGATAGCGGGCGCAAAGTGCAGCAGCGCCGACCAGGATGATCGGCTGATGTTTGGCCGAATCTGGCAAGCCGGCGAGCTCATGGCCGATGAGCAGGCCAGACAGGTAATCGGGTTGCTGGTCGGGCGCCAGCTGCGCGGTCAGCCCAAGGGTACGGGCACTGAACAGGGTCGAAAGTACGCCACGCTGACCATCGTTGGACAGCGCCACGCGCACGCCTCGATCAAACGCCTCGGCCTGGAACTGCTCGCTTGCTTGTTGGGTACGCCCCAGGATGCTGTGCTTGCTCAACACCGCAAACACTTCGCCAGTCATGAAGGTATCGAAATGGGTAATGCGGCCTTCCACCACCTCGACCCACTTGGAATGGCTGCCGGGCAGGCCGATCAACACCTGGGGCCCTAGCCCTTGCAGTACGCCGAGCACTTGGGTTTCTTCGCCACGCATGACATTGGGCAGACCCACTTGCTCGATCACCCCCGGCACGATATGCACCTGCACCCCACGCAGGCTGCGTATGCCATGCAATGCCTGGCCGAGACTGGCGACATCCACGGGCGTGCTGCGATAGGCCGCCTCGCTCCAACCCTGTGCGCTGCCGACCATGCCGCAAGCGATCACCGGCAGCTCGGGCTGGGCATCAAGCCAATCGCCACAGGCGCTATCGAACGCCAGTTCAAAGCCGTCAGTGCACAGCACACCGGCTATTTCCCGGGGCTCTGTGGGCAAATGCATGATGCCCCAGGCTTGCGAGCGCTGTTCCAGCACAACCCCCGCGGGGCCGAGTTTGTAAGCACGAAGGGAGCTGGTCCCCCAATCGAGCGCGATCAATTGCGCCTGCATCGCTTCACCTGAAATGAGTGGGTGCTGAAAAAAGCAGATGGGCGAATATAAACCTAGGGCGCGGAATATCTCAATATATAAATATCAATCCCATATAATGAGACAAGACAAGATTAATCCTACAACTCATCCTGTTTTTACTTAGGGAAAGACGCAGGATTATCGGGTAGGAAAGGCTAAAAAATAGACAGGTCCAGTTCGCGCATCGCACCCATCCAGATGGCGTAATCGGTGTGGTCCTTGAGGTCGTCACCGGTTTCAGGGTGCAGGAACACCACCAGACCATTGCGATGCAGCGCCAGCCACGGCAACACCACGCCGATATATTCCGGCTCGAACGCCAACTGGCAACTCCAATCCGGGTGCGGGCCCACGGGCCGCTCGTGCACGCGGCCCATGCGCAGCGGGAACAACTTGGCGGCGTCTTCACAGAGCGTGCGCGCCTGCTCGATCGTGCTGGCATCGAAGTAGATATGGGCGTGGTAGCCCTTGATACGTTGCATGGCAGACTCCGGTTCCACTGTGCGCCGATCCTAGACCGCAATCGACGGCAGGGCCAGCCCGGTCAACGACTGCGCACTGCTGGCCTGTTCCGCCACCAGCCACTCGACAAATCGGTCCACCAACTGCCCACGGCGTTTGCGCTGGGGCTGCACCACGTAATAGCCCAAGCGCGACGTCACCGTGTGGCTGATCGGCCGGCACAGCCAATTCTGCTCCAGCAGGTTATCCACCAGGTGGCGCCAGCCGATGGCGACGCCCTGGCCGGCAATCGCGGCCTGGATCAGCAAGGTGTAGTTGTCAAAGCGCAATTGCCCAGGGGTCGGCGCAGCCGTGATACCCAATTCACGGAACACGCCATTCCAGTCGAACCACTGGCTGTTGTTTTCCTGGCGCAGGTGCAGCAACGGGCAGTCTTGCAAGGTCTGCACCGTCAGGGGCGCGACCTGCTCCTTGAGCCACTGCGGGCTGCACACCGGGAACACTTCCTCATTGAACAACCACAGGCTTTCGCCCTGCTTGAAACGGCCATCGCCAAACAGCACCGCCACATCAATATCGCTGCGCAGCGTGGCGTGGTTGCGCTCACTGGTGACCAGGCTGACATCCACCTGCGGGTTGGCCTGGTGAAAGCGATGCAGGCGTGGCATCAGCCAATAGGCGGCGAAGGCAAAGTCGGTGGCGACTTGCAGCACTTCATGCTGGCTTTGTTGAGTGATGGCGCCGAGGCCCTGATTGATGTTCTGCAGGCCGCCTTGCACATGCTCGAACAGCAGGGCGCCAGCGTCGGTCAGTTCAATGCCGCGGTAAATGCGATCAAACAGGCGGATCGCCAGTTGCTCTTCAAGGCGTTTGATTTGCTGGCTGACCGCCGGTTGGGTGGTACCCAGCTCCATCGCGGCCGCGGTGAAACTGCGATGACGCGCCGCCGCCTCAAAGGCGCGCAGCAAATCGAGAGAGAGGTCACCCAGCGCTTCATACATAAGCTCAACTTATCCTAGTCATTGCTGCGCATGGGCTTTACCCCATAATTTAAGGCCCGCATGCTCATTGGCATAAACACTGCCTATGGAATGCCGAGAAACCATGAAGCGCAAGAACATTCTTTTCATCATGGCCGATCAGATGGCCGCGCCGATGCTGCCGTTCTACGGGCCTTCCCCGATCAAGCTGCCCAACCTCAGCCGCCTGGCGGCACAAGGCGTGGTGTTCGAAGCCGCCTATTGCAACAGCCCGTTGTGCGCACCGTCGCGCTTCACCTTGGTCAGCGGCCAGTTGCCGAGCAAGATCGGCGCCTACGACAACGCCGCCGATTTCCCCGCCGACGTGCCGACCTATGCCCACTACTTGCGCCGCCTGGGCTACCGCACCGCACTGTCGGGCAAGATGCACTTCTGCGGCCCCGACCAGTTGCACGGCTATGAGGAACGCCTGACCAGCGACATCTACCCCGCCGACTACGGCTGGGCGGTGAACTGGGATGAGCCAGACGTACGCCCTACCTGGTATCACAACATGTCCTCGGTGCTGCAAGCCGGTCCGTGTGTACGCACCAACCAGCTGGATTTCGACGAAGAGGTGGTGTTCAAGGCCCAGCAATATCTGTTCGACCACATCCGCGAGCCGGGCGACCAGCCGTTCTGCCTGACCGTGTCGATGACTCATCCCCACGACCCTTACACCATTCCCAAGCCGTTCTGGGACCTCTACGCCGACACCGAGATCCCAATGCCCGCGACGCCGCCCCAGGCCGATCTCGACCCGCATTCCCAGCGGCTGCTCAAGGTTTATGACTTGTGGGACAAACCGCTGCCTGTGGATAAGATCCGCGACGCCCGCCGCGCCTACTTCGGTGCCTGCAGCTACATCGACAGCAACGTCGGCAAGCTGCTGCAGACCCTGGAAGACACCGGCCTGGCCGACGACACCCTGATCATTTTCTCTGGCGACCACGGCGACATGCTTGGCGAGCGCGGCCTCTGGTACAAAATGCACTGGTTTGAAATGGCCGCCCGCGTGCCGCTGCTGATCAGTGCGCCGGGGCAGTTCGCCGCTGGCCGCGTCGCCCAGGCCGTGTCGACCGCCGACTTGTTGCCGACCCTGGTGGAATTGGCCGGCGGCGAACTGGATCCGCACTTGCCGCTGGACGGCCGCTCGCTGGTCGCGCACTTGCAGGGGCAGGGCGGGCATGACGAAGTGTTTGGCGAATACATGGCCGAAGGCACCGTCAGCCCATTGATGATGATTCGCCGGGGCGCCTACAAATTCATCTACAGCGAGGACGATCCTTGCCTATTGTTCGATCTGTACAACGACCCGAACGAGCAGGAAAACCTCAGCCAGTCAGCTGAACATCGGCCATTGTTCGAGGCGTTCTTGCGCGAAGCGCGGGCTAAATGGGACATCCCGGCGATCCATCAACAGGTGCTCGCCAGCCAACGCCGTCGCCGCCTGGTGTTTGAAGCGCTGACCCAAGGCAAGCTCAAGAGCTGGGATCACCAGCCACTGGTAGACGCCAGTCAGCAGTACATGCGCAACCATATCGACCTTGATGACCTGGAGCGCAAAGCACGTTTTCCACAACCCTGCCAAAACCAATAAGTAGACAGAGGGAAGGCCATGCAAAAGTTGACCGTGGTACTGAGTTTGGTGGTGCTCAGCAGCGCCCAGGTGTACGCAGACACTCGCTGCGAAACGGTAAAGATGGCCGATCCAGGCTGGAGCGATATTGCCGCCACCAACGCTATCACCAGTTTCCTGCTGACGGGCATGGGCTATCAACCCAAGGTCGACACCCTGGCGGTGCCGATTACCTTCGGCGGGCTCAAGGACGGCCAGGTGGATGTCTTCCTCGGCAACTGGATGCCGGCGCAGCAGGGCTTCTACGACAAGTTCGTGGCCAACGGCGATGTGGTGCAACTGGCGAAGAACCTGGAGGGCACCGAGTTCACCCTCGCCGTGCCGGACTATGTGTGGGACGCCGGGGTGCATGACTTTGCCGACCTGAACACATTTGCCGACAAGTTCGACAAGAAGATCTACGGCATCGGCTCCGGCGCACCAGCCAATATCTCGTTGCAGGAGATCATCAAGAAAAATGATTTCGACCTGGGGCAGTGGAAGCTGATCGAGTCCAGCGAACAGGCTATGCTCGCAGAGGTCTCGCGAGCGGTGAAGAAACAGCGTTTCATCACCTTTCTCGGCTGGACCCCGCACCCGATGAACGTGCAGCTGAAAATGCGCTACCTCAAGGGCGGCGAGCAGTACTTTGGTGCCACCGGCAGCGTCTATACCTTGACTCGCAAGGGTTACGCACAAGCGTGCCCCAATGTCGGCAAACTGCTGACCAACCTGAGTTTTACCCAGGCCATGGAGAACAGCATCATGGCTGACGTGGCGAACAACAAGGTCAGCAATGCGCAGGCGGCGAAGACGTGGATCAAGGCCAACCCGGCGGTCCTGGACCAGTGGCTGGAGGGGGTGAAAACCCTGGACGGCCAGGAGGCGTTGCCGGCGGTAAAAGCCAAACTCTGACGTTAAAATCGGACGCAGAGCGTCCCGAGCAGCATTCCCACGCAGAGCGTGGGAACGATCAACTCTGACGCTTGCCGGCGACCCCGTGGGAGCTGGCTTGCCTGCGATAGCATCACCCCGGTATGCCTCTCACACCGAGGCGCCAGCATCGCAGGCAAGCCAGCTCCCACAGGTACCCATGCATATTGATACTCTTGCCAAAACCCTTTATCCGAGCCTGCGATGCCCCGGCCCAACCGCCATACACTCTTGCCTTTCCTGCGCTGGCTGCCGCGCCAAACCCGCGCCAGCGTCGGCCGGGACGCGATCGTCGGCCTCAGCGGCGCTGTGCTTGCGCTGCCGCAGTCGATTGCCTACGCACTGATCGCCGGTCTCCCACCCGAATATGGGCTCTACGCAGCCATCATCCCAGTATTGATCGCCTGCCTGTGGGGCTCGTCCTGGCACCTGATCTGCGGGCCCACGGCCGCCATCTCCATCGTGCTTTACGCCAGCATCAGCCCACTGGCCGTGCCAGGCTCCCAGGACTACATCACCCTCATACTGTTGCTGACCTTCCTCGCCGGGGTATTCCAATGGTTGCTCGGCCTGCTGCGCTTCGGCGCGTTGGTGAACTTTGTCTCCCATTCGGTGGTGCTGGGTTTCACCCTGGGTGCCGCCGTAGTGATCGCCTTGGGGCAATTGCCCAACCTGCTCGGCTTGGATTTACCGAGCCAGGCCACGGCTATCAATGGCCTGCTGGCGCTGATCGACCATCGTGGCGAGTGGGACCACGCGTCCCTGGCCCTGGGGCTGGGTACATTGCTGGCAGGTATGCTGCTCAAGTACCTGGTGCCACGTTGGCCGACATTGTTGATCGCCTTGGTGTTGGGCAGCCTGGCGGCATGGCTGTTGCCGGCGATGTTCGGGCATGTGGCACGGGTCAGTTCGTTTATTGGCAAACTGCCGCCGTTCAGCCCGTTGCCGATGGATCTGGATCTGGTACTACGCCTGCTGCCCAGTGCCGTGGCGGTGGGAATGCTGGGGTTGGTGACCAGCCTGTCGATTGCCCGTTCGCTGTCCGCCCGCTCGCAACAACTGCTCGACGCCAACCAGGAAGTACGCGCCCAGGGTTTATCCAACATCGTGGGCGGATTTTTTTCCGGATACCTGTCAGCCGGATCGTTCACCCGCTCGGGCCTCAGTTATGAGGCGGGTGCCTGTTCGCCATTGGCGGGGGTTTTTTCGGCCCTGTGGGTGGCGTTATTCGCGTTATTTGGCGCAACGTTGATTGCGCATATTCCGATCCCGAGCATGGCGGCGAGCATCCTGCTGATCTGCTGGGGCCTGGTGGACCACCGCGGCATTCGTGCGCTGTTCCGGGTCAGCCGCGCCGAATTTGTGGTGATGAGCCTGACCTGTGTCGCCACCTTGTTGCTGGAGCTGCAAACGGCGATCTATGCCGGGGTACTGGCGTCGCTGTTTTTCTATCTCAAGCGCACCTCGCAGCCACGGGTGCAACACTGGCGCGACGGTGAAGCGGATGTGTTGCGGGTGGGCGGCTCGATCTTTTTTGGCGCCAGCCATTACCTGCAAGTGCGCCTGCAACGTCTGCAGGGTGAGCGGGTGGTGATCGAGGCGCAGCAGATCAACTTTATCGACTATTCCGGGGTGGAGATGCTGCACCAGGAGGCGCGGCGGTTGGCGGGGTTGGGCCGTAGCTTGACGTTGCGTGGGGCCAGGCCGCAGGTGGTCGAGGAATTGATGAAGCTGGAGGGGCCGGATAACTGCCCCCTCCATTTCGAAGATTAAACCCGATCAACTGTGGGAGCTGGCTTGCCTGCGATAGCGGTGGATCAGCCAGCACATGGGTAACTGACCTATTGCTATCGCAGGCAAGCCAGCTCCCACATTAAGTGTGCCCACATCAGCGTGTGGGATCAGGCCAATTGCCGGCGCAGTTCGGCCAGTACGGGGCCCGAATCCGGACGCACGCCGCGCCACAGCAAGAAGGCTTCCGCCGCTTGCTCCACCAGCATGCCCAGGCCATCCATCGCCACCGCCGCGCCTTGCTCGCTCGCCCAGCGGCAGAATGCGGTGGGTTCCTTGGCGTACATCATGTCGTAGCAGAAGGTCTTGCCCGGCTCGATCAGGCTGCCGGCAATCGGCGGTACATCGCCTGACAGGCTGGCCGACGTGGCATTGATGATCACATCCACCGGCTCACGCAACCAGTCGAAACCACTGGCAGACACCGGGCCCAGGTCATCGAACAGCTCAGCCAGCCGCTCGGCCTTTTCCACGGTGCGGTTGGCGATGATCAACGACGAGGGTTGCTGCGCCAGCAACGGCTCCAGCGCACCGCGTACCGCGCCACCGGCGCCCAACAACAGAATGCGTTTGCCTTGCAGGCTCAGCCCGGCATTGACCGTCAAGTCGCGCACCAGGCCCGCGCCGTCGGTGTTGTCGCCCAACAACGTGCCGTCAGCCAGTTTGCTCAAGGTGTTCACGGCGCCGGCGCGCTGGGCACGTTCGGTCAGGGTATTGGCCAAGCGATAGGCCTCTTCCTTGAACGGCACGGTCACGTTGGCGCCACGGCCCTGTTGGAAAAACTCACGGGCACAGGCGGTGAAGTCCTCCAACGGCGCGAGCATCGTGCTGTAGTCCAGTTGCTCGCCGGTCTGGGCGGCGAACAGACGATGAATCAGCGGCGACTTGCTATGGCCGATGGGGTTGCCGAACACCACATAACGGTCCATCACACCGCCGCCTTGGGCGCGGCAACGCCGAGCCAGTCACGGTCTTGCAGGAAGTAGTCGGTGAGGCGCGCCTCTTCGCTGCCGGCTTCGGCCTTCCAGTCGTAGCTCCAGCGTACCTGAGGTGGCAGCGACATCAGGATCGACTCCGTACGCCCGCCCGATTGCAGGCCGAACAGGGTGCCCCGGTCATAGACCAGGTTGAACTCAACGTAGCGGCCCCGGCGGAACTCCTGGAACTGGCGTTGTTGCTCGGTGTACGCCATGGCCTTGCGACGCTGCACAATCGGCAGATAGGCATCGATGTAGGCATCGCCGATGGCGCGGATGAAGGCGAAGCAGGTGTCAAAGCCCCACTCGTTCAAGTCATCGAAGAACAGCCCACCGATGCCACGGGGCTCGTTGCGGTGCTTGATGTGGAAGTAGGTGTCACACCAGGCCTTGTAGCGGGAGTACACATCCGGGCCAAACGGTGCACAGGCCTGCTCGGCCACGCGGTGCCAGTGAATGCAGTCTTCTTCATTGCCGTAATACGGGGTGAGATCGAAGCCACCACCGAACCACCACACCGGTTCTTCACCTTCTTTTTCAGCGATGAAAAACCGCACATTGGCGTGGGAAGTCGGTACATGAGGGTTATGCGGATGGATCACCAGCGACACACCCAGGGCCTCAAACCCACGGCCCGCCAGTTCAGGGCGATGGGCACTGGCAGACGGTGGCAGACCGCTGCCGAACACGTGGGAAAAGTTGACACCGCCTTTTTCGATCACCGAACCGTTTTCCATCACACGGGTACGACCGCCACCGCCGGCTGGCCGGGTCCAGGCGTCTTCGATAAAGCGAGTGTCCGTCTCGAAGGTTTCCAGGGCGCTGCAAATGCGGTCTTGCAGGTCAAGCAGGTAGGCTTTAACGGCCTCGGTGCGGGTAGTCATGGCATCACCTTGAATCGGGCAAAGCTACGCGAGGCCCATGGGGCGTCGGCGGCAAATGGGCGCACAGGATACCACTGCGCCTACATGCCACTGCACTTAGGTGCACAGCAGTTGACGAGGATCAAGCTTAGGAGTCCGATAGGGGGCTACGCAGATTCGAACCCAAGGAGAAGTGCAGATGGCCAAACGTATCCAGTTCAGCGCCCATGGCGGCCCCGAAGTACTTGAATATGTGGACTACACGCCAGCGGAGCCTGGCCCACAGCAGGTTCGGGTGCGCAACGAGGCCATCGGCCTGAACTTCATCGACACCTATTTCCGCAGTGGTCTCTACGCGCCGCCCGCCCTGCCATCGGGCCTGGGTGCGGAAGGCGCTGGCGTGGTGGACGCGGTGGGCAGTGAAGTCAGCCAATTCAAAGTTGGCGACCGCGTGGCCTACGGCAGCGGTCCGCTGGGTGCCTACAGCGAGCGGCATGTGTTGCCTGCCGCCAACCTGGTGCACCTGCCGGATGAGATCAGCTTCGAACAGGCCGCCGGTGCCATGCTCAAAGGCCTGACCGTGCAATACCTGTTGCGCCAGACCTATGAGCTCAAAGGCGGTGAAACCATTTTGTTCCACGCCGCTGCGGGTGGCGTGGGCTCCCTGGCCTGCCAATGGGCCAAAGCCCTGGGGGTGAAGTTGATCGGCACGGTCAGTTCCCCGGAAAAAGCCGCCCTGGCCAAATCGCTCGGCGCCTGGGAAACCATCGACTACAGCAAGGAAGATGTCGCACAACGCGTACTGGAATTGACTGACGGCAAGAAGTGCCCGGTGGTATATGACGGCGTCGGCAAAGACACCTGGCTGACCTCGCTCGACAGCGTGTCGCCACGGGGCTTGTTGGTGAGCTTCGGCAATGCGTCGGGTGCAGTGGATGGGGTGAACCTGGGAATTCTGTCGGCGAAAGGATCGCTGTACGTGACCCGGCCTACTTTGGCGACCTACGCGAACAACCCGGCGAACTTGCAGGCGATGGCGGACGATCTGTTTTCGATGATCAAAAGTGGCAAGGTGCGCATTGATATCAACCAGCGCTACTCGCTGGCAGAGGCGGCCAAAGCGCAGACGGAGTTGTCGGCGCGGCGCACGACTGGATCGACCATCCTGCTGCCTTAAGATCGTACCCACGCTCTGCGTGGGAATGCATACCGTGACGCTCTGCGTCACAAGCGGACGCAGAGCGTCCAATGCGGCGTTCCCACGCAGAGCGTGGGAACGAGCTGCACCTAGGAGGGGCGCACCACATCACCCGTCACCAGGTCCCGAATCAGGCTCGGGTTCTTGCGCCCACCCAAGGCGCCGCCCAACACCAGGTCCACTTGCCCGCGAAAATACTGCTCCACGCGAATCCGCGTGCGGGCTGCCGGACGGCCCTGTGGGTTGGCCGAGGTGGAAATCAACGGGCCGACCTCGGCGCACAAATCTCTCACCAACGGATGATCACTGACCCGCAGCGCTACGGTGTCATGCACACCCGTGACCCATTCGGGCAGCAAGTCTTGATGGGGCACCAGCCACGTATTCGGCCCTGGCCAGGTGCTGGCCATGCGTTCGATCCATGTGTCCGGGAAATCTTCAAACAGAAAGTCGAACTGACGAATATTGTCCGCCACCAGGATCAGGCCTTTGTCGACCGAGCGGTTCTTGATCGCCAGCAGCCGATCCACTGCTTCTTCGTTCCACGGGTCGCAGCCCAGGCCCCAGACCGCTTCGGTCGGATAGGCGATCACCGCGCCTGCGCGAATTTCCCGTGCGGCTTCCAGCACACGCCACCTGTTGACCATTGTTTACTCTCCGGACTAAAGCTCTGGGCAGTTTACCGATCTTCGTTACAAAACCTAGCGCCAAAAACGTCCACTACAAAAGCGGACACCGCGCCAGCCAGCGCCCGCTTTCGCAAATCACCTGGCCCTCCAACTCCAGCTCCGTCAGGGTGGCCAGCACTTGGGACAACGGCCGGCCGCTGGCAATCGCCAAGGCTTCGCTGCTATGCGGTGCCGCGTGCAGCAGCGCCACCAGCGGATGGGTCACGGGCACCGGCGCAGCAGGGGGCAACCGCTGCCAACCGCGCAGGCCTTCAAGAATGTGCTCGATGGTTTCCACCAGCACCGCGCCATCACGGATCAGTTGATGACAGCCCTTGGCGGCGGGGTGGTGGATGGAACCCGGAATCGCGTACACCTCACGCCCTTGCTCCGCCGCCAGGCGTGCGGTGATCAGCGAGCCGCTGGACATACTGGCCTCCACCACCAGCACGCCTAACGACAACCCGCTGATAATCCGGTTGCGCCGTGGGAAATTACCGGCCTGGGGCGCGGTATCCAGCGGAAACTCGGAAACCACGGCGCTGCCTTGGGCGATCATCGCCGCAGCAAGCTTGCGATGGCGCTGTGGATAAAAATTTTCCAGGCCAGTGCCAAGCACGCCGATGGTATGGCCGCCCACGTCCAATGCCGCCTGGTGCGCTGCGCCGTCAATGCCCACCGCCAGCCCACTGGTGATGACAAAACCGGCGCTCGCCAGGCTGCGGGAAAAGGCCGCTGCCGTGTCCATGCCTGGGCGAGAGGCACGCCGGCTTCCGACCATGGCCAACTGTGGTTTTTCCAGAATACCGGGGTCGCCCGCCACGAATAACAACGGCGGCGCATCGTCGATCTGCGCGAGCAACGCCGGGTACTCTGGTTGGTCCCACATCAGCAAATGCTGGGCCGGGCGCGCCAGCCAGGCTAACGCCTCACTGGCACCGTCACGGACTTTTGGGCTACGTCGGGCCTCGGCACTGATGGCGGGCAAACCGAGGGAACGCCAGGCGCTGGCGGGAGCACTCAGAGCCTTGGAAGCGCAACCAAAGGCTTCGATCAACACGTGAAAACGCTTGGGCCCCAGTTCTGGCAGCCTGTGCAAGCGTAGCCGGGCTTCCAGCTCTGCCGGGGAAATATCGCTACTGTTTATCGGATTCATATGATCATCCTTGACCGGAACAAGCTGTGGATAACTCTGTTGGTAACTTATTTAGCAGGCTATTTATTGCGCTTGTTGAGCCGTCTCGAAACGGTCTTGCACGGCTAGCGACCGTGAAGCACTGAGCACCAGGGCATAGCTGAGCTTTTCATAGGTGCGAAACACCAGAAGGGTGCCGGCTCGCTCATCCGGAAGTGGTGTGGGCGTGCCGGTGAGGGCGTCTCGAACGGTGGCGCCAGCCTTGATCACCGTCAGCAGTTGGCCCTCCACCAGGCCATCGCGGCGGCCCTTGTTCAGGGTCACAGCGTCGAGCACGCCAATCTGCGTGACGCCCTTGGGGATGTCGATGATGTGCCCTGTAATCAAGGGTGCAGGTTTGCAGGGTTCCAGGCTGACCAAAGCAACGGGAGGCTCGGCGCGCAACAAGCGGTCGCCTGGGCGGATTTCCTGGGTCACCCGTTGCACTGCGAGGGTGGTGAGGCTGTCGGCAAGCACAAAGCGCGCAGTGCCGATGTCGTCGGCATTGATGCCGAGTAACTCCTGGGTAACGGGGTCGGTGTAGGCCTTGCCTCGCCGAAAGATCCCGTAGCTCGGCTGGGCCGGGTCCAGACGCCCGCGCGCATGCACACGCTCGTCGTTGGCACCCAGCACGCGCCCGCCTTGCGCCGCAATAATGTAAGGCGCGTTATCGAGGTCCTCGGGCGAGTCAAAAATACGGTTGTGCAGTAAAAAATGCTGGATGGCCTGTTGCGCGGCCTGATCCAGGCGCTCAGTGGGTTGCGCAATCAACGCCGTGGCGAACGGGGCCCACAGCAGCAAGACGAGTAGCGATTTCCTCATGGGGTGAATCTCCTTTATTATGTGCGTTCGCGTGAAATGCCATGGCCTTCGCGGCTTCCGAGCGTTTCACACCGGCCGTATGGGTCCATCCCACCGCCGATTTGTCTCTTCCTCACATGTGCAGCAATTACGCTTATGGCTATTTTGAACATCCTCGAATTTCCCGACTCGCGCCTGCGCACGATCGCCAAGCCGGTGGCCGTAGTGGACGACAAGGTTCGTCAGTTGGTCGATGACATGTTTGAAACAATGTATGAAGCCCCGGGCATCGGCCTCGCCGCTACCCAGGTCAACGTGCATCTGCGTGTCGTGGTCATGGACCTGTCGGAAGATCGCAGCGAACCTCGGGTGTACATCAACCCTGAGTTCGAACCGCTGACCGAAGAGATGGGCGAATACCAGGAAGGCTGCCTGTCGGTGCCGGAGTTCTACGAAAATGTGGAACGCCCGCTGCGCGTGAAGATCAAGGCGCTGGACCGTGACGGCAAGCCGTTTGAGCTGATTGCCGAAGGTCTGTTGGCGGTGTGCATCCAGCATGAATGCGACCACCTCAACGGCAAATTGTTTGTCGATTACCTGTCCACGCTCAAGCGGGACAGGATCAAGAAAAAGCTGGAAAAAAAGCATCGCCAGCAAGCTTGATGCCCTTCTTCCAAAGGCTTGCTGCGGCAAGCCTTTTTCTTTTGTGACTGTTTTTAACCGAGAACTCCCATGACCGAGCCATTGCGCATTGTTTTTGCCGGCACTCCTGAATTTGCCGCCGAACACCTCAAGGCGCTGCTTGCCAGCCCTTATGACATCGTCGCGGTGTACACCCAACCGGATCGCCCGGCCGGTCGCGGGCAAAAACTGATGCCGAGCCCGGTCAAGCAATTAGCACTGGAGCACAACATTCCGGTGCTGCAACCGCCGACCCTGCGTAACGCCGACGCCCAGGCCGAACTGGCCGCGCTGAAGCCGGACCTGCTGGTGGTGGTGGCTTACGGTTTGATCCTGCCTCAGGCTGTGCTGGATATACCGCGCCTGGGTTGCATCAACAGTCATGCTTCACTGCTGCCCCGCTGGCGCGGTGCGGCGCCGATTCAACGTGCCGTTGAAGCAGGCGACAGCGAGAGCGGCGTGACCGTGATGCGCATGGAAGCCGGCCTGGATACCGGGCCGATGCTGCTCAAAGTCACCACACCGATCACCGCCCAAGACACCGGCGGCAGCCTGCACGACCGCCTCGCTGAATTGGGGCCGCCCGCCGTGATCCAGGCCATCGCTGGCCTGGCTGCCGGCACACTGGAAGGCGAGGTACAGGACGACAGCCTGGCCACCTACGCGCACAAATTGAACAAAGACGAAGCACGCATCGACTGGAGCCGCCCAGCCGTGGAGCTTGAGCGCCTGGTACGTGCCTTCAACCCGTGGCCGATCTGCCACAGCACCCTGAACGGCGAGGCTTTGAAAGTGTTGGCCGCGACCCTGGCCGATGGTGCAGGCGCTCCCGGCGAGATCATCGGCGCCAGCAAAGACGGCCTGTTGGTGGCTTGCGGTGAACAGGCGCTGTGCCTGACGCGTCTGCAATTGCCCGGCGGCAAGGCGCTGAACTTCAGTGATTTGTTCAACAGTCGTCGTGAGAAATTCGCCCTGGGCACCACGCTTGGAGTGGTCACTCAATGAACCCACGTCTGGCCGCCGCCAAGGCTCTCGCCGCCGTGCTCAACGGCAAGGCTTCGCTGAACAGTTCATTGCCCACGCAGTTGGATAAGGTTGAAGACCGCGATCGGGGGTTTACGCAGGACCTGGCCTTTGGCACCGCCCGTTGGCAGCCACGGTTGTCTGCGTTGGCCGCCAAGCTGCTGCAAAAACCGTTCAAAACGGCGGACGCGGATGTCGAGGCGCTGTTGCTGGTGGGTCTCTACCAGTTGCTCTACACCCGCGTGCCCGCCCACGCCGCCATTGGTGAAACCGTCGGCTGCGCCGACAAGCTGAAAAAACCCTGGGCCAAGGCCCTGCTCAATGCCGTGCTGCGCCGCGCCCAGCGTGAAAGCGAAACGCTGTTGGCCGAGCTGGAACATGATCCGGTGGTGCGCACCGCCCACCCGCGCTGGCTGCAAAAATCCCTGAAGGCCTTTTGGCCCGAGCAATGGGAGGCTATCTGCGCGGCCAACAACGCGCACCCGCCGATGATCCTGCGGGTCAACCGTCGCCACCACAGCCGGGATGCATACCTGCAATTACTCGCCGACGCGGCCATCAACGCCACCCCGTGCGTGTACAGCACGGACGGTATCGTGCTGGAAGCCGCCGCCGATGTGCGCAGCCTGCCGGGCTTTGCCCAAGGCTGGATCAGCGTGCAGGACGAGGCCGCGCAATTGGCTGCCGATCTGCTCGATTTGGCCCCAGGCCAGCGCGTACTCGACGCCTGCTGCGCGCCAGGCGGTAAGACGTGTCACATCCTTGAGGTTGAAAAAGACCTGGCCGGTGTGGTGGCTGTGGACCTTGAGGCCAAGCGCCTGGTGCGCGTGCGGGAAAACCTTGCACGCCTGGGCCTCAGCGCCGACCTGATCGCCGCCGACGGCCGCGACACCGCGACGTGGTGGGACGGCAAGCCATTCCAGCGCATCCTGCTGGACGCTCCTTGCTCCGCCACCGGTGTGATCCGTCGGCACCCGGACATCAAGCTGACCCGCCAGCCCGACGACATCGCCGCGCTGGCGGTGTTGCAAGGCGAACTGCTCGACGCGCTGTGGCCAACCCTGGAAGTGGGCGGCATCCTGCTTTACGCCACTTGCTCCACGCTGCCCACCGAAAATACCGAGGTCATCCAAGCCTTCCTCGCCCGCACCAGCGGCGCGCGCGAACTGGACCTCGCCACCAGCGCCGGCATCAAGCAGCCTCACGGCCGCCAACTGCTCGCGCAGGAAGGCGGGCACGATGGCTTCTACTACGCCAAACTGATCAAGATTGCCGCCGTGCGCGGCTGAATGGTTTTAAGGGAGTGACCGGATGAAAATCATCATCCTTGGAGCAGGGCAGGTGGGTGGCACGCTGGCCGAACATTTGGCCGGTGAAGCCAACGACATTACCGTGGTCGACACCGATGCCGAGCGCTTGCGCAACCTGGGCGACCGCCTGGACATTCGTACGGTGCAAGGCCGCGCGTCGTTTCCGACGGTGCTGCGCCAGGCCGGTGCCGACGATGCCGACATGCTGGTGGCTGTGACCAACAGCGACGAGACCAACATGGTCGCCTGCCAGGTCGCCCACACCCTGTTCCACACCCCGACCAAGATCGCTCGGGTGCGCGAAGCGGCTTACCTGACCCGCGCCGGGCTGTTCGACAACGACGCCATCCCGGTAGACGTCCTGATCAGCCCGGAACAGGTGGTGACCCACTACATCAAGCGCCTGATCGAAATTCCAGGTGCGCTACAGGTTATCGACTTCGCTGAAGGCAAAGCGCAACTGGTAGCCGTGAAGGCCTATTACGGCGGGCCGCTGGTTGGCCAGCAATTGCGCCAGCTGCGTGAGCACATGCCGAATGTGGAAACCCGCGTCGCCGCGATTTTCCGCCGTGACCGGCCGATCCTGCCCCAGGGCGATACGGTGATCGAGGCTGACGACGAAGTGTTTTTCATCGCCGCCAAGGCGAACATTCGTGCGGTCATGAGCGAAATGCGCAGGCTCGACGAAAGCTACAAACGCATCGTCATCGCCGGCGGTGGGCAGATTGGCGAGCGTTTGGCCGAAGCCATCGAAAGCCGCTATCAGGTGAAGATCATCGAGATGAGCCCGACGCGGTGTCGGCATTTGTCCGACACCCTCGACAGCACTGTCGTACTGCAAGGCAGCGCCTCGGACCGTGACCTGCTGATGGAAGAGAACATCGCCGACGCGGATATCTTCCTGGCCCTGACCAACGATGACGAAGCCAATATCATGTCGTCCTTGCTCGCCAAGCGGCTGGGGGCGAAGAAGGTGATGACCATCATCAACAACCCGGCCTATGTGGACCTGATCCAGGGCGGCGATATCGACATTGCCATCAGCCCGCAGTTGGCGACCATCGGTACCTTGCTCGCCCACGTACGGCGTGGCGACATTGTCAGCGTGCACTCGTTGCGCCGTGGCGCAGCGGAAGCCATCGAGGCGATTGCCCACGGTGACTCCAAGTCCAGCAAAGTGATTGGCAAGGCGATCCGCGATATCGGCCTGCCGCCCGGTACCACCATTGGTGCGATCATTCGCGATGAAGAAGTGATCATTGCCCACGACGACACGGTGATCGCCACCGGAGACCACGTGATTTTGTTCCTTGTGGACAAGAAACATATCCGCGATGTGGAGAAGCTGTTCCACGTGGGGCTGAGTTTTTTCTGATTAAAAAATTGAGTGAGCCTGCCGCCGCCATCGCGGGCAAGCCCGCTCCCACATGTGATCGCGTTCCAAGTGTGGGAGCGGGCTTGCCCGCGATGACGATATCGAAACCGCTATATAGCTAAAGGACGCACAGTCATGCTCGAATCCCTGGAAAAAATGCTCGCCAAGGGTGTGGATAATTCGCTGCTGCGCTTTGGCCTGGGCAAGGGTTATCTGGACCTGAAGGACAACGCAACGGCGGCCGAGCATTTGCAGCGATGCGTCGAGTTCGATCCGAAGTATTCAGCGGCGTGGAAGTTGTTGGGCAAGGCGCGGCTGGGATTGGAAGATCGCGCGGCAGCACACCTGGCATGGGAGAAGGGCATCGAAGCCGCCCAGGCCCATGGCGACAAACAGGCCGAAAAAGAAATGACGGTGTTCCTGAAGAAACTTGATCGCCAAACCTGACGTGATCACCTGTGGGAGCTGGCTTGCCTGCGATGAAGACACCTCGGTATATCAGGCACTCCGAGGTGATGCTATCGCAGGCAAGCCAGCTCCCACATTTGATCTCCATTGGGCTGGAGGTCAGCGGTGTATCAATACCACCGCGCCTCACCCGGCGGGCGTTTCTTGAAGCGCTTCATGCTCCACATGTACTGGCTTGGGTAAGCGCCTACATAGCGCTCAACTACCTTGCTCATCGCCGCACAGGACGTCGCGGTGTCGGTGCTGTACATGTCCTCCGGCGCCGCTTCCAGGATCACCTTGTAGCCCGAGCCGTCCGGCAGGCGCAGGGCGTGCAGGAATACGCCAACGGCCTTGTGGCCCGCGAGCATGTTCGGCACGAACTTGCTGGTAAGCGCCTGGGTGGCAAAAAACGGTACGAAGATCCCGGCGGACTCAGCCGGCTCCGGGTCGGCAGGAATGCCCACCTGGCCGCCTTTGCGCACTTCCTTGATCACGCTGAGAATGCCTTCCTTGGTGGAAGCCGCCACGCGGTTGCCCAGCTGCACGCGTTGTTTGCGCAGCAGTTCGTCCACCGCCTTGAGCTTGGGCGGGCGATAGAAAATGATGGGTTTGCACTGGCTGCAATAGAAGTGGTTCAACACTTCCCAGTTGCCCAGGTGGCTGGTGATGCCCACCACGCCTTTGCCAGAAGCCAGGGCCTCGTGCAGCACTTCCAAGCCCTCGACTTCGCGGACCAGGTCGATGGAGCGCTGCGCCGGCCAGATCCACGCGCAGGCGCTTTCGGTGAGGGACTTGCCGATGTCCATCAGGCTGCGGCCCACCAGGCGCTCGCGTTCTGCAGGGTCCATGTCCGGGAAGCATTTGGAGAGGTTGATCCGCACGGTATCGCGGGAACGGTTGGGGGTTTTCCACATGATCCAGCCGATCCCCGTGCCGACGGCTTGTACGGCGCGCCAGGGCAGCAGGGCAAACAACCGAAGAGCGCCTACCAGCAAGGCGCCTTTAAACTTTTCCACAGGTCACTCCTGATCGTGTGTGGTGCGCAAAGCCGGCATTCTAACCGGCGTTGACCAAGTCCGCGTAACGGTCGCAGTCCTGGGTGTGGTCCATGACCATGCCCGAGGCCTGCATGAAGGCGTAGCAGATGGTCGGCCCGACGAAGGTGAAGCCGGCCTTTTTCAAGGCTTTGCTCATGGCTTGGGCTTCGGGCGTGATCGCCGGGACGTCGCTGCGATCCTTGAAGTGATTGACCTTGGGTTTGCCGCCGACAAACGACCACAGCAACCCCACGGGATCTTCCAGCGCCAGCCAGGCCGCGGCGTTGCGCCGGGTAGCGTTGAGCTTCAAGCGATTGCGCACGATACCCGGGTCCTGCATCAGCACCTCGATTTCGTCATCGCTCAATTGCGCCAGACGCTGCGCGTCAAAGCCGAACAACACCTTTCGATAATGCTCGCGTTTGCGTAAAACGGTGATCCAGGACAGGCCTGCCTGGAACCCTTCGAGCAAAAGCAACTCGAACAAACCCTGCGCATCGCGCAGCGGCGTTCCCCACTCTTGATCGTGATAAGCCATGTACAGCGGATCTTCAGAACACCAAAAGCAGCGTGGCATAAGGCTCCAGGGAGTGGTGGCGGGGCCGAATCGGGTATACTCCCGCTCTTTAAATCGCAGCCCAAGTAACAGGTGAATTTCGTGAGCCAGCCTACGCCAGCCGTGCGTACCTTCCAAGACTTGATCCTCGCCCTCCAGCAATACTGGGCCGAGCAAGGTTGTGTGGTACTTCAGCCCTACGATATGGAAGTAGGCGCCGGCACTTTCCACACCGCTACATTCCTGCGGGCCATCGGCCCGGAAACCTGGAACGCCGCTTATGTGCAGCCCAGTCGCCGCCCGACTGACGGCCGCTACGGCGAAAACCCGAACCGTCTGCAGCACTACTACCAGTTCCAGGTGGTATTGAAGCCCAACCCGGACAACTTCCAGGAGCTGTACCTGGGCTCGCTGAAACATGTCGGCCTGGACCCACTGGTGCACGACATTCGTTTCGTCGAAGACAACTGGGAATCGCCAACCCTGGGCGCCTGGGGCCTGGGCTGGGAAGTCTGGCTCAATGGCATGGAAGTGACACAGTTCACTTACTTCCAGCAAGCCGGCGGCATCGAGTGCTACCCGGTCACCGGCGAAATCACCTACGGCCTTGAGCGCCTGGCCATGTACCTGCAAGGCGTGGACTCGGTCTACGACCTGGTATGGGCTGACGGCCCGTTCGGCAAGGTGACTTACGGCGATGTGTTCCACCAAAACGAGGTGGAGCAGTCCACCTACAACTTCGAACACGCCAACGTCGACAAACTGTTCGAACTGTTCGACTTCTATGAAAGCGAAGCCAAGCGCCTGATCGAACTCGACCAGCCGCTGCCGTTGCCAAGCTATGAAATGGTGTTGAAGGCCTCCCATACCTTCAACCTGCTGGACGCCCGCCGTGCCATTTCGGTTACTGCGCGCCAGCAATACATCCTGCGTGTGCGCACCCTGGCGCGTTCCGTCGCCCAAGCCTACCTGCTGGCTCGCGCCAAGCTGGGCTTCCCGATGGCAACCCCGGATTTGCGTGATGAAGTGTTGGCTAAGCTGGAGGCTGCACAATGAGTGCTCAAGATTTCCTGGTTGAACTGGGCACCGAAGAGCTGCCACCCAAGGCCCTCAATACCCTGGCCGATGCATTCCTGGCCGGTATCGAAAAAGGCCTGCAGACCGCTGGCCTGAAGTTTCAAGCCAAGAAGGTCTACGCCGCGCCGCGCCGCCTGGCTGTGCTGCTGACCGCGCTGGAAACCCAGCAGCCGGATCGCAGCATCAACCTGGACGGCCCACCGCGCCAGGCGGCTTTCGACGCCGAAGGCAACCCGACCCAGGCGGCCCTTGGCTTTGCCAAGAAGTGTGGCGTGGAGCTGAGCGAGATCGACCAGAGCGGCCCGAAACTGCGTTTCAGCCAGGTCATCACCGGCAAGCCAACCGCCAGCCTGTTGCCGACCATCGTTGAAGATTCCCTGAACGACCTGCCTATCCCCAAGCGCATGCGCTGGGGTGCGCGCAAGGAAGAGTTCGTGCGCCCAACCCAATGGCTGGTGATGCTGCTCGGCGACCAGGTCATCGATTGCACCATCCTCGCCCAGAAGGCCGGTCGTGACTCCCGTGGTCACCGCTTCCATCATCCAGAAAGCGTGCGCATCACTTCGCCGGCCAACTACCTCAACGACCTGCGCGCTGCTTACGTGCTGGCCGACGCCAATGAGCGTCGCGAGCTGATCAGCAAGCGCACCGAAGAGCTGGCCCGTCTGCAAGAAGGCACCGCCATCGTGCCGCCAAGCCTGCTCGACGAAGTGACCGCCCTGGTGGAATGGCCGGTGCCGCTGGTGTGCTCGTTCGAAGAGCGTTTCCTCGACGTGCCGCAAGAAGCCTTGATCACCACCATGCAGGACAACCAGAAGTACTTCTGCCTGCTGGACGTGGACGGTAAGTTGTTGCCGCGTTTTATCACCGTGGCCAACATCGAAAGCAAAGACCCACAGCAGATCATCGCCGGTAACGAAAAAGTCGTGCGCCCGCGCCTGACCGACGCCGAGTTCTTCTTCAAGCAAGACAAGAAGCAGAAGCTGGAAGACTTCAACCTGCGCCTGCAAAACGTGGTGTTCCAGGAAAAACTCGGCAGCGTCTACGACAAGGCCGTGCGTGTTTCCAAGCTGGCGGCCTACATTGCCCCACGTATCGGCGGCGACGCAGCCTGGGCAGCGCGTGCTGGCTTGCTGTCCAAGTGCGACCTGGCCACCGAGATGGTCGGCGAGTTCCCAGAGATGCAAGGCGTGGCTGGTTACTACTACGCCCTCAACGACGGCGAGCCGGATGATGTCGCCCTCGCCCTGAACGAGCAGTACATGCCGCGCGGTGCCGGTGCAGAACTGCCGAGCACCCTGACCGGTGCGGCCGTGGCCATTGCCGACAAGCTGGACACCCTCGTGGGTATCTTCGGTATCGGCATGCTGCCCACCGGCAGCAAAGACCCGTATGCCCTGCGCCGTGCGGCCTTGGGCGTGCTGCGTATCCTGATCGACAAAAAGCTGGACCTCGACCTGACCCAGGCCGTGGTATTTGCCGTCGGCCAGTTCGGCACCAAGGTCAAGCAAGCCGGCCTGGCCGAGCAAGTGCTGGAGTTTGTGTTCGATCGCCTGCGTGCGCGTTATGAAGACGAAGGCGTGGACGTTTCCGTCTACCTGTCGGTACGTGCCCTGCAACCGGGCTCGGCACTGGACTTCGACCAGCGTGTACAAGCCGTGCAAGCGTTCCGCAAGCTGCCGGAAGCCGATGCCCTGGCCGCCGTGAACAAGCGCGTGTCGAACCTGTTGAGCAAGGCCGACAACCTCGGCACTGCCGAAGTCGACCCGGGCCTGTTTGCCGATGCCAAGGAGTTCTCGCTGAACTCAGCCATCGCCAAGGCCGAGAACGCCGTGAAGCCGCTGATCGCTGAGCGTAACTACGCTGAAGCGTTGGCGCGCCTGGCGTCCTTGCGTGAGCCGGTGGATGCGTTCTTCGAAGCGGTGATGATCAATGCCGATGATGCTGGCGTGCGCAAAAACCGCTACGCCATGCTGGCGCGCCTGCGTGGCTTGTTCATCAATATCGCCGACATCTCCGTACTGGGCTGATCATGTTGAAACTGCTGATTCTCGATCGGGACGGGGTGATCAACTACGACTCCGACGCTTACATCAAGTCGGTGGAGGAGTGGATCCCGCTGCCCGGTTCGATCGAGGCCATCGCGCAGTTGAGCAAAGCCGGCTGGACGGTGGCCATCGCCACCAACCAGTCCGGCATCGCCCGCGGTTACTACGACATCGCGACCCTGGAGGCCATGCACGCGCGTTTGCGCGCGTTAGTGGCAGAGCAGGGCGGCGAGGTGGGGCTGGTGGTCTACTGCCCCCACGGGCCGGACGAAGGCTGCGATTGCCGCAAGCCCAAGCCTGGCATGTTGAAAATTATTGCAGAACATTACAAGGTGCCCTTGGCTGGGATATGGTTCGTCGGGGACAGCCTCGGTGACCTGGAGGCGGCCAAAGCCGTCGACTCTCAGCCAGTTTTGGTTAAAACCGGAAAAGGCGAAAAGACCCAGGCTAAAAACCTGCCGGTAGGCACCTTGATTTTTGACGATCTGGCGGCCGTTGCCGCAGAACTTATCAACAACTAGCCGCCCTCGACTTCCTGACCAAGGACTGTTCGGGAGTGCGCTTTTAGCAGGCGGGCCGTGTCCCGCAACGGTAAATGCCGCCATGTCGATCTTGCAGGCCATCAGAACCTTTTTCTTTTACCTGCTGCTGGGCACCAGTTCGTTTCTCTGGTGCACCCTGAGCTTTTTTATTGCACCCTTCCTGCCCTTCAAGGCGCGCTATCGCTTTATCAACGTCTACTGGTGCCGCTGCGCGTTGTGGCTGAGCAAGGTGTTCCTGAATATTCGTTTCGAGGTCAAGGGCGCTGAAAACGTTCCTGATCAACCGTGCGTGATTCTCTCGAACCATCAGAGCACCTGGGAGACGTTCTTCCTCTCGGCGTATTTCTCGCCGTTGAGCCAGGTGCTCAAGCGCGAGCTTCTGTATGTGCCATTCTTCGGCTGGGCCATGGCCATGTTGCGTCCGATCGCCATCGACCGGGACAACCCCAAGGCTGCGCTCAAGCATGTCGCGAAGAAGGGCGATGAGTTGCTCAAGGACGGCGTCTGGGTGCTGATCTTTCCCGAGGGCACGCGGGTGCCCTACGGCACCGTGGGTAAGTTCTCACGGGGTGGTACCGCCCTGGCGGTCAACGCCAACCTGCCTGTGCTGCCAATTGCGCATAACGCCGGCAAGTTCTGGCCCAAGACTGGCTGGGCTAAACGCCCAGGCACTATCACCGTAGTGATCGGCGAACCGATGTACGCAGAAGGCGAAGGACCACGTGCCATCGCCGCCCTGAACGACCGCGCTGCGGCGTGGAATGAGGCGCAGCAACGGGCCATGGGCTCCCTGCCTCCGGAACCGGTGGTGGTGGAGACGCCGGCCGTTTGAGCATCTGTGGATAACCTGTGTACGCTTTGTTGGCGAATTGGCTTTTTTGCTTCATAACAAGCTGATTTACTTACATATTTCTGAAGCTCATAAAATTCAGAAAAACGTGCATAAGTTTTTTCTTCATAAAAAAACCGGTCCTTGTGACCGGTTTTTTATGCACAGCAGAAAAGCCGCTTTTTCAGTCCTCCAATAACGGCAGCAGCAGGATAAACGTCGAGCCCTTGCCCAGCTCACTTTCACACACGATGCGCCCACCGTGCCGCTCCAACACTGCTTTAACCATGGTCAGCCCCAGTCCAAGCCCCTCACTGCCTTGAGCCGAATCGAAACGTCGGTATTGGTTAAACAACTCCGGCAGATCCTCAGGCGCAATCCCCGGTCCCTGGTCGCTTATCCTGCATTCCAACCAACCTTGCGCACTGCCATGCCTCAACCTGACGGTGGTACCGGATGGGGAGTATTTGATCGCGTTCTCCAGCACATTGAACAACGCCCGGGTGAGCAGCGATTGGTCGGCGTAGACCATGGCCTCGTCCGCCTCATCCAGGTCGTGAACCAAATGGATGCCCTTCAACTGCGCAATCACCGCCACTTGATCAAAGGCGTCCATCACCAGCATGGCAAACAGGGTGGGCTGGAACTGGTAACCGTCCGCTTCAGCCTTGGCCAATTGCACAAAGGATTCAGTCAGGCTCAAGGCCCGCCGCACCTGCTGTTCGATCTGGGTAAACACCGGGGACTCCCCGTTGTGCACGTCCAACAGGGCAAGGATCGCTGAGTGCGGTGCACGCAGGTCGTGGGAAAGGAAACGCAGCATCGTCTCGCGGTGCTGCTGGGCTTCACGCTCCTTGCTCAGGTCCGTCAGGCTCAACAACCAGCCGAGGGCGAAATCCCCTTCGGCAGGCAGCAATGGGGCCAGTTCCATGCGCAAACTGCGTTGGTGGATATCGCGAAACTCGACCAGTTCCAGTGCCGACAGGGCAGGGCGTACACCATTGTGCAGCGGGGGATAGCCTAGATCGGCGAGCTGTTCGACGAGGTTTTCGCCGACCAGGTCATTGCCGAATACTTCACGGGCCACGCGGTTGGCCAACAGGATGCTGCCCTGAGGGTCGGTGATCAGCGTTGCTACCGGCAGGCACTCCAGCCCGTCAGCCATAAAGCGCCGCGTATCGCGTGTACGACTGACGGCTTGTTCAAGGGCAAAGATCCGCCCTTGCAGCACATCGCCCTTACTGGCGGGCGCGCGACGACGTTCCGGAAGCACCTTGGGTTCGTTATCCAGACGTGCCAGTTCCCAGCCAAAGTAGGCGAGAATTACGCTCAGACGTCGCCAATTCCAGATCAGGTAACTCAGCAACAAACCGATCAGGCATGCTGCGGGGCTCCACCAGTGGCCCAGGCGCAATAAGCCCCATGAGCCCAGCAAAGCCACGGCCATGCACGCCAAGGTCATCCACAGGGCGTAACGGGGGCGCACAAGCAGAAGGCCCAGCAGCAGGGCCACCAGGGACGTTGCCAGCAACGCCGCGAACCAGCCGGGCAGATCGACGATGCTGCGACCCTGCAATAAACCATTCAGTACTTCAGCCTGGATCTCAACCCCCGCAGTGGTGCCCACGGTGGAAGAGAGCGGCGTCACGAAACGATCGGCCATGCCATAGGCTGAGGCGCCGATCAGAACCAGGCGACCCCGCAGCGACTCGGGAGCTACCTCGCCGCGTAGTACGCTGACGTAGGACAGACTGGGAAAATGGTCTGGTTCCGAAGTGAACGGCACACGAATCTCATGTTCCTGATGCCAGTGCCCTCCAGTAGGCTCTTGTGGCAGGCCCGGCATCGTCTCGGCATGCTCGCTCATGGCGAACGCCAGCCACGCCAACTGAGGAAGCGTGCTTCCCGGCGGGCCTTCACGTAGATACACGCTGCGCACCACACCGTCGTTGTCCGCTTCGACGTTTATGTGACCGACACCCTTGGCGCACTTGAGCAGTGGCGACAACGGCGCTATGGGAGCCTTGGGGCTGACGCTGCTGTCTCCGGCGATGGGCAGCAATACATTGCCGGCTTTGCATACGGCATCGGCCAGGCGCTGCTCGTCATGACTGTGGTCGGTCTCACTGAAGATCACATCCAACAAAATGCCCGCCGGCTGTGCGGCGTTCACGCGTTCAATCAGCTCGGCATGTACGCTGCGCGGCCAAGGCCATGGGCCAAGTGCTTCCAGGCTGGGTGCGTCGATGGTCACCAGGACGATGCGTGGATCTACCGGCAAGGGCGTGAGGCGGCGCAGGCTGTCATAGAGCGGATTATTGAGCGCTAAGCCAGCGCTCAAGGATAAGTAGGCCGTAAAGGGCAGGAGTACCAAACCGATCAGCAGCCATTCACGAACCAACCCATGGAACAAAAGCTGGGCCTGGGTAGGTTGGCGTTTCTCGGTTTTGCGCCAGAGCTTCACAGGGCTAGCGCCATGAGGGGGCCAAGGCATTGATGGTCGTTAAGTAAAGATGTCATAAGCCCAGGATCCCTCTCCATGGGGTTGCGATGAAGTGCATGCGGTGTTCTGAAACCAGTGAAGCTTATTTCGGTCTCATTGGAGGACTTCCCACGACCGCGCAATGAACGATACCGCACATTGGAGCGGGCATAACGCCCCGGCGAGGCGATCACACCGACCCTTTTCCGGAACGACAGGAGCCGGTATCTTCTTTGAGGATCGTAGTGGATTGAGTTTACGGCGCTTTCAGCGTATCGAGAGATCCAGGCACTGTAGAATCCGTCCATAATTATTCAGATTCATAGGCCGGCATTTGTACAGCATGTGCCCCCATTCAAGCTCTCGTATTTTTGTAGGAAGGACCCCGCCCATGCGTGTCGCAATACTGGATGACGAACCCGCAGAGTTGCGACGGGTGGAACAGACACTGCGACAGATTCCCGGTCCGGCTGAACAGCCCTGGTCCCTGCATTTTTTTGAACGTGGCGAAGACCTGCTACGCCAGCTACGCCGGGAAACCTTTGACCTGCTGATCCTCGACTGGCAACTGCCGGATATCTCCGGGATCGCGTTATTGCGCTGGACCCGCGAGCACATGGAGTCGCCTCCCGCCGTTATCATGCTCACCAGTCGCGATGCCGAAAGCGATATCGTGACGGCGTTGAACAGCGGGGCGGATGATTATGTCAGCAAGCCGTTTCGGCCCAACGAACTCAAAGCCCGAGTCAGCGCCGTGCTGCGGCGCCACGGTTTGCAAAAGTCGGCTACCCAGGAAGTGCAGAGCTTTAACGATCTGACGTTCGACGATGCCGAACTGACCGTCACCCGAGCGGGCAAGCCCATTAACCTGACAGAACGGGAATACCGTTTGGCAAGTTGTCTATTTGCCAACCTGGCCCGGCCGTTGTCTCGCGAGTATCTCTATGAGCGGTTCTGGAGCCACGAAGAAATGGTGTCGTCGCGGCCGTTGGACACGCATATCTACCGCCTGCGCAACAAGCTAGGGCTGACCGCGGATCGCGGTTGGCAGCTGTTGACGATCTATGGGTACGGGTATCGGTTGGAGAGTGTGACACCCGCTGTGGAAAGTTAAATAGCCTGATGTTCCACGTGGAGCATTTAAAAAATGCGCGACTACGAACCAACAAAAAAGGCCAACGCTAAGCGTTGGCCTTTTGTTTTTAGCAGATGTTCCTGATCAGAAGTCCAGGTTAGACACCGCCAAAGCATTGCTCTCGATGAAGTCACGACGAGGCTCGACCGCATCACCCATCAGGGTGTTGAAGATCTGGTCGGCGCCAATGGCGTCTTCGATGGTCACGCGCAGCATGCGACGTTGAGCAGGGTCCATGGTGGTTTCCCACAGCTGATCCGGGTTCATCTCGCCCAGACCTTTATAGCGCTGGATGGTATGACGCTTGGTGCTTTCCGCCATCAACCAGTCCAAGGCTTCCTTGAACTCCTTGACCTGCTTCTTGCGTTCGCCACGCTGAATGTAAGCACCGTCGTCCAGCAGGGTGCTCAATTGCGCGCCGAGGGTAACCACGGTCTTGTAGTCGTTGCTACCGAAGAAGTCGCGGTTGAAGGTGACGTAATTGGACAGGCCGTGGGAGATCAGTTCGACCTCTGGCAGCCATACGTTACGTTCACGGTCCTCACGTAGGCTGGCTTTGTACACCAGGCCAGACTTCTCCACAGTACGCAGGCGCACTTCGTATTGGGCCAGCCAATCCTGCATGGCGGCGTGATCGCCCAACTGCTCCAGGCTCACGGCCGGCAGGTAGATGAAGTGCTCGGTCAGCTCCTGAGGGTACAGGCGCGACAAACGCTTGAGTGTCTTCATGACCATGCGGAAGTCGTTGACCAGTCGCTCCAGCGACTCACCGGAGATACCCGGCGCTTCGTCATTCAAGTGCAGGCTGGCATCTTCCAGGGCCGACTGCGTCATGTACTCTTCCATGGCGTCGTCGTCTTTGATGTATTGCTCTTGCTTGCCCTTTTTCACTTTGTACAACGGCGGCTGGGCGATGTAGATGTAGCCACGCTCGATCAGCTCCGGCAACTGACGGAAGAAGAAGGTCAGCAACAGGGTGCGGATGTGCGAACCGTCGACGTCAGCATCGGTCATGATGATGATGTTGTGGTAGCGCAGCTTGTCGATGTTGTACTCATCGCGGCCAATACCGCAGCCCAACGCCGTGATCAAGGTGCCGACTTCCTGGGAGGAAATCATCTTGTCGAAGCGGGCCTTCTCAACGTTGAGGATCTTACCCTTCAACGGCAGGATGGCCTGGGTGCGACGGTTACGACCCTGCTTGGCGGAACCGCCAGCAGAGTCACCTTCCACCAGGTACAGTTCGGAGAGGGCAGGGTCCTTCTCCTGGCAGTCAGCCAGTTTGCCTGGCAGGCCGGCGATATCCAGCGCGCCTTTGCGGCGGGTCATTTCACGGGCCTTCCGCGCGGCTTCACGGGCGCGTGCAGCATCGATCATCTTGCCGACAACCAGCTTGGCTTCGTTCGGGTTTTCCAACAGGAAGTCGGAGAAGTACTTACCCATTTCCTGTTCAACCGCAGTCTTCACTTCGGAAGACACCAGCTTGTCTTTGGTCTGGGAGCTGAACTTCGGATCCGGTACCTTGACCGAGATGATCGCCGTCAGGCCTTCACGGGCATCGTCACCGGTGGTGGCGACTTTATGTTTCTTCGCCAAGCCTTCCGCTTCGATGTAGGTGTTCAGGTTACGCGTCAGCGCAGAACGGAAACCCACCAGGTGAGTACCACCATCGCGTTGTGGAATGTTGTTGGTGAAGCACAACAGGTTCTCGTTGAAGCTGTCGTTCCACTGCAGGGCGATTTCCACGCCGATGCCATCTTCACGCTGGATGTTGAAGTGGAACACCTGGTTGACCGCGGTCTTGTTGGTGTTCAGGTATTCAACGAACGCTCGCAGGCCACCTTCGTACTTGAACAGTTCTTCCTTGCCGCTGCGCTCATCCTTGAGGACGATGCCGACACCGGAGTTAAGGAAAGACAGTTCGCGAATCCGCTTGGCCAGGATGTCCCAGCTGAAGTGGATGTTCTTGAAGGTTTCTTCCGATGGCTTGAAGTGGATCTGGGTACCGGTGGTTTCACTGTCACCGACGATTTTCATCGGCTCCTGTGGTACGCCGTGGACGTAGGTCTGCTCCCAAATCTTGCCGCTACGGCGGACAGTGAGGATCAGTTCTTCGGACAGGGCGTTCACTACCGACACACCTACACCGTGTAAACCACCGGATACTTTATAGGAGTTGTCGTCGAACTTACCGCCAGCGTGGAGCACGGTCATGATGACCTCTGCCGCCGAAACGCCTTCTTCTTTGTGCACGTCTACCGGGATGCCACGACCGTTGTCACGCACGGTGATGGATTCATCCGGGTGGATGATAATGCTGATGTCGTCGCAGTGACCGGCCAGAGCTTCGTCGATGGAGTTATCGACCACCTCGAACACCATGTGGTGCAGACCGCTACCATCATCGGTGTCGCCAATGTACATACCGGGACGTTTGCGTACGGCATCCAAACCTTTCAGCACTTTAATGCTGGTCGAGTCGTACGTGTTTTCTTCGCTCATGCCTTCACTCCCGATGGTCGTGGGTCTGGGTGATACGGCCTTGTTCCACGTGGAACAAAGCGACTGGCGTTTCCGTCTGCCAGCCTTCCCTCAATAATTCGTGGTCTACACAGGTGATAAACACCTGGCAGCGTAAGTCTTCCAACAAGCGGCATAGCGAGCGGCGGTGCTGCTCGTCGAGTTCTGACGGCAAGTCATCCACCAAATAAATACACTGACCGCGTCGAGCCTGGCTAACCAGATGGCCCTGCGCGATACGCAACGCACAGACCACCAACTTTTGCTGGCCGCGGGACAAGATGTCCGCAGCATTGTGTGCACCTAATCTAAGGCGCAAATCAGCGCGCTGGGGGCCGGCCTGGGTGTGTCCGATTTGCTGATCCCGTTGCAAGGACGTTGCGAGCACTGCACTCAGCTCACGTTCTTTGTCCCAACCCCGGTAATAACTCAGCGTCAGGCCCTCGAGGTCCAACAACTCGCTCAAGGTCTGCTCAAAGACTGGTTTCAAGGCTTTGATATAGGCGCGGCGGTATTCATCTATTTCGTCGCTGGCCAGGCACAGTTCACGGTCCCAGGCTGCTTGCGAAGCGGCGTCAAGTGTACCATGCCGCAGCCATGAGTTCCGCTGCCGCAGGGCCTTCTGCAGGCGCTGCCAAGTGGCCATGAAGCGTGGTTCCACGTGGAACACGCCCCAGTCGAGGAATTGCCGACGGATTTTCGGGGCACCTTCCAGCAATCGAAAGCTGTCGGGGTTGATCAGTTGCAACGGCAGGATCTCTGCCAGTTGAGCTGCGCTGCGCGCATTTTGCCCGTCGATTCGGATCTGAAATTCCCCACCACGATCACGCGATATCCCCAGGCTGCTATGACCGCCCTCAGCCAGTTCCACTTGGCCAAATACGGTACAGGCCAATTGTTCGTACTGAATCACGGGTAACAAACGGGCACTGCGGAAGGAACGCGCAAGCCCCAGCAGATGGATGGCTTCCAGCACACTGGTTTTGCCACTGCCGTTGGCGCCATGGAGGATATTGATGCGGGGGGAAGGGGAGAAGGTCACCGGGTGCAGATTGCGCACCGCGGTGACCGAGACGCGACTGAGGGACATCTAGCTTCTGCTGAGCATGATTACAGGCGCATCGGCATGACAACGTAAGCCGAGTCGTCGTTGTCGGATTCTTGTACCAGGGCGCTGCTGTTGGAGTCCGACAGGATCAGACGAACCTGTTCGGTAGTCATAACACCCAGCACGTCCAACAGGTAGCTCACGTTAAAGCCGATTTCCAGCGATGCGCCGTTGTAGTCGACACCCACTTCTTCTTCCGCCTCTTCCTGTTCCGGGTTGTTGGCCTGGATTTTCAGTTGACCGTTGGCCAGCTGCAGGCGAATACCACGGTACTTTTCGTTGGACAGAATCGCAGTACGGCTAAAGGCTTCACGCAGAGCCTGACGATCACCGACCACCAGCTTGTCGCCACCTTTAGGCAACACACGCTCGTAGTCCGGGAACTTACCGTCTACCAACTTGGAGGTGAAGGTGAACTCACCGGTGGTCGCGCGAATGTGGTGCTGGCCCAACACGATGCTGACATTGCCGTCCGGCTCGGTGAGCAAGCGCGCCAGTTCAAGGATACCTTTGCGTGGAACGATTACCTGGTGACGATCCGGCTGACCGATATCGGCACGCATCGAGCACATCGCCAGGCGGTGACCGTCGGTGGCTACAGCACGGATGATGCCTTCCGAGACTTCCAGCAGCATACCGTTGAGGTAGTAACGCACGTCCTGCTGGGCCATTGCGAAGCTGGTGCGCTCGATCAAACGACGCAGCTTGCTTTGCTCCAGGCTGCACGTCAGCGAGCCAGGGCCTTCTTCTACGGTTGGAAAGTCATTGGCCGGCAAGGTCGACAGGGTGAAACGGCTGCGGCCTGCCTTGACCACCAACTTCTGCTCATCCACCTTGATGTCGATCAGCGCATCGTTAGGCAGGCTTTTGCAGATATCCATCAGCTTGCGCGCCGGCACGGTGATCTCGCCGGGTTCGGCAGGCTCTTCGAGCTGGACACGACCCACCAGTTCGACTTCCAGGTCGGTACCGGTCAAGGACAACTGTTGCCCCTCGACCACCAGTAATACGTTGGAAAGCACCGGCAAGGTCTGTCGGCGCTCGACGACGCCTGCGACCAGTTGCAGGGGTTTCAACAGGGCTTCGCGTTGAATGGTGAAATGCATGGTCTAGTCCCTTGCCTTAATAAGCTGCGCTGGTGTCATCACGTAGTCAGTGTACGCAGCAGGTTCTTGTAGTCCTCGCGAATATCCGCGTCGGATTCCTTAAGTTCATTGATCTTGCGGCATGCGTGCAAGACCGTGGTGTGGTCGCGTCCGCCAAACACATCACCGATTTCCGGCAGGCTGTGGTTGGTCAACTCCTTGGAGAGGGCCATGGCAACCTGGCGTGGACGTGCCACCGAGCGCGAACGGCGCTTGGACAGCAGGTCGGAAATCTTGATCTTGTAGTACTCGGCCACGGTGCGCTGGATGTTATCCACACTCACCAGCTTGTCCTGCAAGGCCAACAAGTCTTTCAAGGACTCGCGAATCAGCTCGATGGTGATATCGCGACCCATGAAGTGGGAGTGGGCGATGACCCGCTTGAGCGCGCCTTCCAGCTCACGCACGTTGGAACGGATGCGTTGGGCGATGAAGAACGCAGCATCGTGAGGCAGATCGACTTTAGCCTGGTCGGCCTTCTTCATCAGGATCGCAACGCGGGTTTCCAGCTCCGGTGGCTCCACGGCAACCGTCAGGCCCCAGCCGAAACGAGACTTCAGACGTTCTTCCAGGCCTTCGATTTCCTTCGGGTAACGGTCACTGGTCAAGATGACCTGCTGGCCACCTTCGAGCAGGGCGTTGAAGGTGTGGAAGAACTCCTCTTGGGAACGTTCCTTGCGGGCAAAGAACTGAATGTCATCGATCAACAAGGCATCAACGGAGCGGTAGAAACGTTTGAACTCGTTGATGGCGTTGAGCTGCAAGGCCTTGACCATGTCGGCCACGAAGCGCTCCGAATGCAGGTAAACCACCTTGGCATTCGGGTTCTTCTTTAATAGGTGGTTACCGACGGCGTGCATCAAGTGCGTCTTACCCAAGCCCACGCCGCCATAAAGGAAGAGCGGGTTGTAACCATGCTTGGGGTTATCGGCGACCTGCCAGGCGGCCGCTCGGGCCAGCTGGTTGGACTTGCCTTCGACAAAGTTCTCGAAGGTAAACGTGCGGTTCAGGTAACTGGTGTGCTTGAGCGCGCCTTCTACCTGCACAGTACGTTGCTCGGAGCGCACGGGCGCCTGTTGAGAGCTGGCACCGGCCATTGGGTCGAAGCTGTCGCGGGACGGCTCTTCATTCTCTGGCGCATTATTTTTGCGCGACGACGGCTTGGACGGCGCAGCTGCCGGTGCAGGTGCTGCGGCGACAGGCGCCACTGCAGCTTGGGCTTGCGACGCGGCGGCGGCCAATGGCGCATTCGGCGCGGCGCGGGGAGCTGAACTGCGCTTGCTGCCTATTAATAAGGAGAGAGCAGGCGCCAGGCCGTTGCCATGTTCGTCGAGCAATTCGAGAACGCGGCCCAGGTACTTCTCGTTGACCCAGTCGAGGACAAAACGATTGGGCGCATAGACACGCAACTCGTCGCCTTCGGCTTCGACCTGTAGCGGACGGATCCAGGTGTTGAATTGCTGGGCAGGCAGCTCATCGCGCAAAAGCTCCACGCACTGCTGCCAAAGTTCCACTGACACGGATATCCCCTAAGTTGAAAGCCGGTGAGGCAAAAACAGCCGCCATTGTAGCGGCCAGCCGTCCACTTATCCACATGTAGGTTGTTCACAGGCCACCCAAAATCAACGTCTTAACCGCAAAAAATGCGACCAGTGGTCTGTGCATAAGCTCTGTGGATAAACCCACCTAAGCTCGTTGTACAAGTGGGGTCGAAAGTCTGTGGGTAACCGGCCTGTGGATAAGTAGCTGTTCCACACACAGCTTATCCGATAGCGCAGCACAGGCAGAGCACCGCTTCTCCCCCGTGTTGTCATTCTCTGTACAACACGTGGAACAAGGGCTCAAGGCAGTTATCCACAGATGATCGCGTCCCTAGCTTTTATAAGCTTTACAGAAAAGCTTTAAATAACTTCCTTCTTTATTTTTATATCTATCGCATGGCAGATGGAAGTCAGACGGGGAGAAGGGCGCCAGGACCCCGTCGACATCTAATTAAAGGAAAAGCTGGTTGGAAATTGACCTAGAGGCTTGCTTTCTCTAGAATCGCCGGTCTCTTAAAACGGGGGCCATTCCGGCCCGTTGTGGACGAACCAGGTAACAACGCCATGAAACGTACTTTCCAACCAAGCACCATCAAACGCGCCCGTACTCACGGCTTCCGTGCTCGCATGGCTACCAAGAACGGCCGTGCTGTCCTGTCGCGTCGCCGCGCCAAAGGTCGTGCGCGTCTGGCAGTTTGATAATCCGGTACTGGTGGTGAGTCAGGACTTCAGTCGGGAAAAGCGTCTGCTAACCCCCCGGCATTTCAAGGCAGTCTTTGACTCCCCCACCGGCAAGGTTCCGGGGAAAAATCTCCTGCTCCTTGCGCGTAACAACGATCTTGATCATCCCCGTCTCGGGTTGGTGATCGGCAAGAAGAGCGTAAAGCTCTCCGTTGAGCGCAATCGCCTCAAGCGTCTGATGCGCGAATCGTTTCGCCTCCACCAGGACACTCTGGTTGGTTGGGATATTGTTATCGTCGCGCGCAAAGGCTTGGGTGATGTAGAAAACCCCGAATTGATTCAGCATTTCGGCAAGCTCTGGAAACGTTTGGCGCGTACCCACAAGCCAGCACCAGCAGTCAGCACCGAAACTGTAGGGGTAGACAGCCTTGATGCGTAAACTGGCAATCGTTCCGATCCAGTTTTATCGCTATGCCATTAGTCCTCTGATGGCCAGCCACTGTCGTTTCTACCCCAGTTGTTCCTGCTACGCGTTAGAGGCCATAGAAAATCATGGTCTTCTGCGCGGTGGCTGGCTGACCTTTCGTCGTTTAGGTCGCTGTCATCCGTGGAATCCCGGTGGTTATGACCCGGTTCCACCTATCCCTACCTCCCGTTCTTCTTCGATGGCCGAGTAATCATGGATATTAAACGCACAATCCTGATCGTCGCCCTGGCAATCGTGTCCTATGTCATGGTCCTTAAATGGAACCAGGACTACGGTCAGGCTGCCCTGCCGACTCAGAATGTTGCTACCAATCAGGCTGCGCCGGCTATTCCGGACACCCCGCTGGGTAACAATGCGTCCGCGAGTGCCGATGTTCCCAGCGCGAATGGCGAGACAAGTGCCCCGTTAGAAACGCCAGTGGTCACCAACAAAGACCTCATCCACGTAAAAACGGATGTGCTCGACCTGGCTATCGACCCACAAGGTGGTGATATCGCACAGCTGAAGCTGCCGCTTTATCCACGTCGCCAAGACCATCCGGATGTGCCGTTCCAACTGTTCGATAACGGCGGTGAACGTACCTATCTGGCGCAAAGCGGCCTGACCGGCACCAATGGTCCGGATGCACGTGCTACCGGTCGTCCGGTTTATTCGACCGAGCAGAAGACTTATCAACTGGCAGACGGCCAGAACCAGTTGAACGTCGACCTGAAATTCAGCCTCGACGGTGTCAACTACATCAAGCGTTTCAGCTTTACCCGCGGTTTGTACGATTTGAAGGTCACTTACCTGATCGACAACACCAGCGACAAAGCCTGGAGCGGCAACCTGTTTGCCCAGCTCAAGCGTGACGCCAGCTCCGATCCGTCTTCCAGCACCGCCACCGGTACCGCCACTTACCTGGGCGCCGCCCTGTGGACAAGTAACGAGCCGTACAAAAAAGTGTCGATGAAAGATATCGACAAGGGCTCGCTGAAAGAAACCGTCCAAGGTGGCTGGGTAGCGTGGCTGCAGCACTATTTCGTGACCGCCTGGATTCCTAACAAGGGTGACGCGAACCTGGTTCAGACCCGCAAGGACAGCCAGGGCAACTACATCATTGGCTTCACTGGCCCGGCGTTGACCGTCGCTCCAGGTGCCAAGGCTGAAACCAGCGCTACCCTGTACGCCGGCCCTAAAAGCCAGGCGGTACTGAAAGAGTTGTCCCCAGGCCTGGAATTGACTGTGGACTACGGCTTCCTGTGGTTCATTGCCCAGCCGATCTTCTGGCTGTTGCAGCATATCCACAGCATCGTCGGTAACTGGGGCTGGTCGATCATCTTCCTGACCATGCTGATCAAAGGGCTTTTCTTCCCTCTGTCGGCAGCCAGCTACAAGTCGATGGCGCGTATGCGCGCCGTGGCCCCGAAACTGGCCGCGCTGAAAGAACAACATGGTGATGACCGGCAGAAAATGTCGCAGGCCATGATGGAGCTGTACAAGAAAGAGAAGATCAACCCGCTGGGTGGATGCTTGCCGATTCTGGTACAGATGCCGGTGTTCCTGTCGCTTTACTGGGTATTGCTGGAAAGCGTTGAAATGCGCCAGGCGCCGTTCATGCTGTGGATAACTGACCTGTCGATCAAAGACCCGTTCTTTATCCTGCCGATCATCATGGGCGCTACCATGTTTATCCAGCAGCGTCTGAACCCAACCCCGCCGGATCCGATGCAGGCCAAGGTAATGAAAATGATGCCAATCATCTTCACCTTCTTCTTCCTGTGGTTCCCTGCTGGCTTGGTACTGTACTGGGTGGTCAACAACGTGTTGTCGATCTCTCAACAGTGGTACATCACACGTAAAATCGAAGCGGCTACCAAAAAAGCCGAGGCGTAATTTACTCTGTGGATAACCACTCAAGACGCCCCCTAGTGGGGCGTTTTGCTTTCCGTCACTTTTGTTCTGGAACCTGCTGATGAGCGCTCCTCGTGAAACCATCGCTGCTGTCGCTACCGCTCAAGGTCGGGGCGGTGTCGGCATCGTTCGAATTTCCGGGCCATTGGCGGGCGTGGCAGCCAAGGCTATCAGCGGCCGGGAGCTGAAACCCCGTTATGCCCATTACGGCCAGTTCCTGGATGCCGACCACAGCGTATTGGACGAGGGGCTGGCCATCTATTTTCCAGGGCCAAACTCGTTCACCGGTGAAGATGTCCTTGAACTACAAGGGCACGGTGGTCCTGTGGTGTTGGACATGCTGCTGCAGCGCTGCTTGCAATTGGGTTGCCGCCTGGCCAGACCCGGGGAATTCAGCGAACGCGCATTCTTGAACGATAAGCTCGACCTGGCCCAGGCCGAAGCTATCGCTGATTTGATCGAAGCCAGTTCTGCACAGGCTGCACGTAACGCGTTGCGCTCATTGCAGGGGGCTTTTTCCCTGCGTGTGCATAATTTGACCGAGCAGTTGATCAGTCTGCGCATCTACGTCGAAGCCGCGATTGATTTTCCGGAAGAAGAAATCGACTTTCTGGCGGATGGCCATGTATTGGCGATGCTGGACAAAGTCCGCGATGAGTTATCCACAGTGCTGCGTGAAGCCGGGCAGGGCGCCTTACTGCGCGATGGTATGACGGTGGTAATTGCCGGCCGGCCCAATGCCGGCAAATCCAGCCTGCTCAATGCTCTTGCAGGGCGCGAGGCGGCCATCGTCACCGAGATCGCCGGCACTACACGGGATATCTTGCGCGAGCATATCCACATCGACGGTATGCCGCTGCACGTGGTCGACACCGCTGGTCTGCGCGACACCGACGACCAGGTGGAAAAGATCGGCGTGGAACGTGCGCTCAAGGCGATCAGCGAAGCCGATCGTGTGTTGCTGGTGGTGGATGCCACTGCACCGGAAGCAGTGGATCCTTTTGCCTTGTGGCCCGAATTCCTTGAACAACGGCCAGACCCGGCCAAAGTCACCTTGATCCGTAACAAGGCCGACCTTACGGGTGAAGCCATCGCCCTGGAAACCAGTGAAGATGGCCACGTCACGATCAGCTTGAGCGCGAAATCGGCCGGTGAGGGTCTGGAATTGCTGCGCGAACACCTTAAAGCCTGCATGGGCTACGAACAGACGTCGGAAAGCAGCTTCAGTGCGCGGCGCAGGCACCTGGAAGCGCTGCGTCATGCCAGCGCGGCCCTGGAGCACGGGCGGGCCCAGCTGACCTTGGCGGGGGCTGGGGAGCTGCTGGCTGAAGATCTGCGTCAGGCGCAGCAGCTGTTGGGTGAAATCACCGGCGCTTTCAGCTCGGATGATTTGCTGGGGCGGATTTTCTCAAGCTTTTGCATTGGCAAGTAACCGAGTTATCCACACCGTCTACCAGTTGTAAGACACCGTACCGAGCAAGGTACGGCTGTCGCCCCAATAGCAACGCCCCGCATCGTTGCAACCGGATACATATTCCTTGTCGAACAGGTTCTTGGCGTTCAGGTCCACCGACCAGTGTGGGTTGATCTGATAACCCAGTGCCGCATCCACCAAGGTGACGCTTCCTGCGTCCAGCTTCCCGTAGAGCGTAGGCGGGGTGTAGGAAAAGGTACTGTCGAAATAGCGCACCCCGCCGCCCACGGAGAAACCCTTGAGTTGGCCGTCGAGAAAGCGATATTTGCCCCACACCGAAGCCTGGTTACGCGGCACGCCCGTCATCTGACGGCCTTCTACCAGCGATGTGGCCGAATCCTTGGTTATCCGAGCGTCAGTGTAGGTATAGGCTGCCGTCACGTTGAAGTTGGAGCTGATGTTACTGTTGACCTCGACTTCCACGCCCTTGGCGCGACTTTCACCGACTTGGCGATAGCTGTTGGTGGTGGCATCAAGGTAGGTATCGTCCTGCTTGCGCAGGTCATACACCGACACGGTCATTGCCGTATCCCAGCCGATCGGTTCGTACTTAACGCCCACTTCGTATTGGCTGCTGGTGATCGGTTTCAACGGCGAGCCGGCGTTGGAGATCTGCTGCACGGGGACAAACGCGGTGGAATAGCTGACATACGGCGTAAGGCCGTTGTCGAACTGGTACATCACCCCGCCCTGGTAAGTGAATTTCCGATCCTGTGAGTTGATATTGCTCGATGGCTTGACCTTGTCTCGGTAATCGCTGTCGACCCAGTCCTGGCGGCCTCCGAGCAGAAAGAGCCAATGGTCGTATTTGCTTTGGATCTGTGCATAAACCCCTTTCATCTGCTGTTCAAGCAAAGTGTTTTGCACTGCCAGGGGAGTGAGCGGGTCGCGCAGGTACACCGGGTTATACACATCGATGGTGCCGGCGAAACCCGCATCCCAGTCTTGATTGAACGAGGTTCGGTCATAGCTGGCGCCCAATAGCACTGTGTTTTCCACACTGCCCAACTGGAACTTGCCTTCGAGCTGGTTATCCAGGGAATAGACCATCGACTTGTTGTAGCGGTCGTAGGCGTTCATGTTCAGCCGGGTGCCGAAGCCACCGTTATTCAATGAGCCAGGCCAGGTTTCGTGCCGGTTGATACGTGACTGCATATAGCGCGAGTTCTGACGGAACTGCCAGTCATCATTGAAGCTGTGGCTGAACTCATAGCCGGTGCTCCACGCTTCGCGTTCAAAGGTGTTCCAGTCCGGGTTGCCCAGCAAGGTGTGTTTGGACAGCTTGCCGTTGGGATTTGTAAGCAGGGTACCGGCGGCGGGTAGGCCGAGTTCCAGGTTGGTATGGTCTTTCTGATAGTTGGCCAGCAGCGTCAGGGTGTTGTAGTCGTCGAAGTTCAGGGTCAGGGATGGCGCGATATACAGACGATCGTCCGGAACGTGATCGGTCTGCGTGTCGGATTTACGCCCCAGCATCACCACCCGGCCCAGGATAGTGTCACTGTCGTTGAGCGGGCCCGAGATATCCACACCCAACTGGCGTCGATTATTCGAACCATAACTCACCTGCACCTCGCCTTGCGGGGTTGCAGTCGGGTGTTTACTCACCAGATTAACCAAGCCACCGGGTGCGTTTTCACCGTAGAGCAGGGAAGAAGGACCGCGGAAAATCTCGACCCGTTCCAGGCCGTAGGGTTCGCTGGTGGTGTCGTATCGATTGCCTTGAACTCGCAGGCCATCTCGCAGCAGGCCGTAGCCGTAATCCGTGGCGTTGAAACCGCGTATGAAAAACAGATCGCCTGCCAAGCCGTCGCCCGCCGCGAACGGTGGGGCGAAGATTCCCGGTACGTAGCCCAGCACTTCTGTCAGGGTCTGGGACTTCTGGTCCTTGATACGCTGGCCAGTGACAACGGACACCGAACGCGGGGTCTCGGACAGCGGTGTGCTGGTCTTCGTGCCGATCCGGCTGCTCTGAGCCTTGTAGCCTACATCCCCGGCGATCTCTTGATTAAAGCCGCCCTGTTGATAAGCGTTGACGGTGGTAGGGGCCAAGGTCAATTGGCCAGCAGGTGCCGCCTGTAATACATAGCTGCCGGGAGCCTGTGCGACCGCCTGCAGGTCCGAGTTCTGCAACAGTAGCGCAAAGCCCTGGTCCACCGAATAGTCACCTTGCAGCCCTGGCGTATTCAAACGCGCCGTTTGCTGTGGCGAGAAGGACAGAATCACATTGGCCTTGGCGGCAAACTGGCTCAAGGCGTTGTCCAGCGGGCCTGCGGCAATGGCAAAGTGTTGCGTTGCGCTGGCGGCCATGACTGTGGTGGATAACAACACACCGGTCGTAGCGGTGATGAACTGCAGACCGTACGTCATGCCATGGCAGGAAAGTCGTTTGCGGAGCGGGGTGGGAAGGCGCATAGGTGAGTAAGCCCTGAAGGTAGCGTCGTGATTACCTGTAGGGCCGCACCAGGTCAAAAAAAGATAACCCCTCTGTGGATTATTTTTCGATTAGCCGATCCGGGTGACCGACACCCAATAGCGCGTAAAGTATTTCACTTGAATCGGCAGGCTCGCTTGCAGGTTAGCGAGGACGGCATCGGTTGAGTCCAGACGGAATGTCCCGGAAACGCGTAGGCCCGCAGAGGCTGGGTCGCAGTGCAATACGCCCGGCCGATAGCGCGCCAACTCATCGATAACTTCTCCTAGCCGAGCATCGAGCACGATCAGTTGGCCATCGACCCAGGCGGCCTGTACACCGCCATATCGCTGGGCAGGGCGCACATTGTGCCGATCAAACTCTGCGCTCTCACCCGCGCCCATAGTGCGGCGAAGTTCGGGTTGGTCGCCGGGGGATATCTCAACCCGTTCTTCCAAGACGCCCACCCGCGTGGCATCCGGCAGTTGGCGCACAGTAAACCGAGTGCCCAGCGCCTTGACCCGGCCTTGGCGAGTTTCTACATAAAACGGTAAGTGCCCACCCCGCGTGCCGGTGTGGATAAGTACTTCACCCTCGCGCAGACGGATCAAACGTTGGTACCCGTCAAAGGCCACATCGATAGCGGTATGAGTATTGAGATTGATCTGCGTGCCATCCGCCAACTCGATGCGCCGCCTCTGGCCCACCGACGTGCGGTAATCAGCCCATGCGTTACCCAACGACGTATGTTGCTGGACGTTCCAGCCCAGGTAGCCACTGCCGCCAAGCACCAGCATCCACTTGAGTACCTGGCGCCGCTGTTGCGTGGTGGATAACGCGCGGCGTGTGAGATCAGGGGGCAGGCCACCGAGGCTGCGTTGCAACTGCTCCATCTGGTCCCAAGCCGCCTGGTGGGACGGGTCATGATTAAGCCACTGCTGCCACGCTTGATGTTGTGCGGGCGTCGGTGATTGCGACTGGAATTGCACATACCAACTGGCAGCGACCTCGAACGTCTTGCGGTCAGGGCTGACCATTACCGGCTGGCCATGATCAGGGAGCACTCGGTGAGGGCACGGATCATGTGTTTCTTCACCGTGGTCAGCGATACCTGCAGTAGATCGGCGATCTGTTGATAAGTCAGCCCTTCAATCTGTGCCAGCATGAAAATTCGCCGTGCACGCTCACCCAGCCCAGACAGCGCTTTATCCACAGCCACCAGGGTTTCGATGATGATTGCCTTGTCTTCCTCACTGATAGCCGTGGCTTCAGGACGCTCTGCCAGGGTCTGCCTGTAGGCCTGCTCGATGGCATGCCGGCGATACCGATCAATCACCAGGCCCCTGGCGATGGTGGCCAGATAGTCCCGTGGTTCGAGGATCTGCGCCGCATGTCGTCCACCGAGCATGCGCACGAACGTGTCGTGGGCCACATCGGCTGCATCGCTGGCGTTATGCAATTTTCCCTTGAGCCATCCGCGCAACCACGAATGGTGCTGTTCATAGATGTGGTGGACCGCTGCGGTATGTGAGGAGGGAGGCATAGGCGCGACAAGGCAGGTTAATGATAATCGCTATTATTAACTGGCCCAGTGTTTTCCCACAATAGATCTGTTTTTGTCCCACCCGGGATTAATTCCCAGCTTTGCCGTGGACGAAATCGGCCGTTTCTGTGGATTAAGCCCTGTGAATAACCGCTCCTGTGCCCAGTTGATAACAGGGCGTGAAACCTGCGTAAAAACCCATCTGTGGATAACCGGTCGTTTAATCCACAGGCTTAAAGCACTTATCCAAGGGCCTCATTGGCAGATGACCACAACGTTTTGAATCGCTGTACACATTGAAAATAAAGGCCTGTAGAGATCTATCCACAGAAATGTTGCTCAGTATAAATAAACATAAAAACAAAGATTTAATAAATTTCTCTCTTTTAATTTCTATTGTCTGTGATTCATCCACAGCTGGTTAAATTTTGTGCAAAGGGTTCTTTAGGAAGCCCTAAGTCCCTATACTTGCCCGCAAAGCTCTAAAACCCTTTCAACAAACAATTCCTGATTACCTACATAAGCAGGCACGAGGTGCGTGGTGGATTTCCCTTCCCGTTTTGAAGTGATCGTCATCGGCGGCGGTCATGCCGGTACCGAGGCAGCACTGGCGTCAGCACGCATGGGTGTAAAAACCCTGTTGCTGACGCATAACGTGGAAACCCTCGGTGCCATGAGTTGCAACCCCGCAATTGGCGGGATTGGCAAAAGCCATCTGGTCAAGGAAATCGATGCCCTTGGCGGGGTAATGGCGATGGCCACCGACAAGGGTGGTATTCAATTTCGCGTGCTCAACAGCCGTAAAGGCCCGGCCGTACGTGCTACCCGGGCTCAGGCCGACCGCATCCTGTACAAGGCAGCGGTACGCGAAACCCTGGAAAACCAGCCGAACCTGTGGATATTTCAGCAGGCCGCCGATGACTTGATCGTCGAGCAGGACCAGGTACGTGGTGTTGTTACGCAAATGGGTCTGCGTTTTCATGCAGATTCGGTCGTACTGACCACGGGCACGTTCCTGGGCGGACTTATCCACATCGGTATGCAAAATTATTCCGGTGGCCGTGCCGGTGACCCGCCGTCGATCGCCTTGGCAAAACGTCTGCGTGAACTACCGCTGCGCGTCGGCCGCTTGAAAACCGGGACCCCGCCACGTATTGATGGGCGTTCTGTGGATTTCTCGATGATGACCGAGCAAGCCGGCGACACGCCGATCCCGGTCATGTCGTTCATGGGTTCCAAAGAACAGCACCCGAAACAGGTCAGCTGCTGGATCACCCACACCAACGCCCGTACCCACGAAATCATTGCCGCGAACCTTGATCGTTCGCCGATGTATTCCGGGGTGATCGAAGGCATTGGCCCGCGGTATTGCCCGTCGATCGAAGACAAGATCCACCGCTTTGCCGACAAGGAAAGCCACCAGGTCTTTATCGAACCCGAAGGCCTGACCACCCACGAGCTGTACCCCAACGGAATTTCCACTTCGCTGCCGTTCGATGTGCAAATCCAGATCGTGCAGTCGATTCGCGGTATGGAAAACGCGCACATCGTGCGTCCGGGCTACGCCATCGAGTACGACTACTTCGACCCGCGCGACCTGAAATACAGCCTGGAAACCAAAGTGATCGGTGGCCTGTTCTTCGCCGGCCAAATCAACGGCACCACCGGTTATGAAGAAGCCGGGGCCCAAGGTTTGCTGGCCGGGACCAACGCAGCATTGCGTGCACAGGGCAAAGACAGCTGGTGCCCGCGTCGCGATGAAGCCTACATCGGCGTATTGGTCGACGACCTGATTACCCTGGGTACCCAGGAACCGTACCGGATGTTCACATCTCGGGCGGAATACCGTCTGATCCTGCGCGAAGACAACGCCGACCTGCGCTTGACCGAAAAAGGTCGCGAGCTGGGCCTGGTCGATGACGCCCGCTGGGCGGCCTTCTGCAAAAAACGCGAAAGCATTGCGCTCGAAGAACAGCGTCTGAAAAGTACCTGGGTTCGCCCGGGCACGGAGCAGGGCGACGCCATCGCAGAAAAATTCGGCACGCCGTTGACCCATGAGTACAACTTGCTCAACCTGCTTTCCCGTCCGGAAATCGACTACGCTGGTTTGGTCGAAGTGACAGGCCAGGGCGCTGAAGACCCACAAGTTGCCGAACAGGTGGAGATCAAGACCAAGTACGCCGGTTACATTGATCGCCAGCAGGACGAAATTGCTCGCCTGCGCGCCAGTGAAGACACCAAGCTGCCTGTGGATATCGACTACACCGGGATTTCCGGGTTGTCGAAAGAAATCCAAAGCAAGTTGGGGATAACTCGTCCGGAAACCCTCGGGCAGGCTTCACGTATTCCTGGCGTCACCCCGGCAGCCATCTCGCTGTTGATGATTCATTTGAAAAAACGCGGCGCGGGCCGTCAGTTGGAGCAAAGCGCTTGAGTTCGTTGGTCACCTCGCAACACGCCGAAGAGTTATCCACAGGAGCGCGCCAGTTGGGCGTTGCGCTGACCGAAGCCCAGCATGAGCTACTGCTGGGCTACCTCGCCCTGTTGATCAAATGGAACAAGGCTTACAACCTGACCGCAGTGCGTGATCCGGACGAAATGGTCTCGCGCCATCTGCTCGATAGTCTTAGTGTTATGCCATTCATCGAAAATGGTCGCTGGCTGGATGTCGGCAGCGGCGGCGGAATGCCCGGTATTCCGCTGGCGATTCTGTTTCCCGAGTCGCAAGTGACCTGCCTGGACAGCAACGGCAAGAAAACCCGCTTCCTGACCCAGGTCAAACTCGAACTCAAGCTGGACAACCTGCAAGTTATCCACAGCCGCGTCGAAGCCTTCACGCCTGAACAGCCCTTCAACGGAATTGTTTCCCGGGCGTTCAGCAGCATGGAGAACTTCAGCAACTGGACCCGCCACCTTGGCGATCGCGACACGCGCTGGCTGGCAATGAAGGGCGTCCATCCAAGCGACGAGCTGTTAGCATTGCCGGCAGACTTCCACCTCGATAGCGAACACGCCTTGGCCGTACCTGGTTGCCAAGGCCAACGCCATCTGCTGATACTGCGCCGCACGGCATGATTGGGAACACAAGCAAGAATGGCTAAGGTATTCGCGATAGCGAACCAGAAAGGTGGCGTGGGTAAAACCACCACCTGTATCAACCTCGCAGCATCCCTGGTCGCGACCAAGCGTCGGGTGCTGTTGATCGATCTCGATCCACAGGGCAACGCCACCATGGGTAGCGGTGTGGATAAACACGGCCTGGAAAACTCGGTCTACGATTTGCTGATTGGCGAATGCGACCTTGCCCAGGCCATGCATTATTCCGAGCACGGCGGTTACCAACTGCTGCCGGCCAACCGCGATCTGACCGCGGCGGAAGTGGTGTTGCTGGAAATGCAGATGAAAGAAAGCCGTCTGCGCAGCGCCCTGGCGCCCATTCGCGACAACTACGATTACATCTTGATCGACTGCCCACCGTCGCTGTCGATGCTCACGCTTAACGCGCTGGTGGCCGCCGATGGGGTAATTATCCCCATGCAGTGCGAGTACTACGCGTTGGAAGGCCTGAGCGACCTTGTGGATAACATCAAGCGCATTGCCGAGTTGCTCAACCCGAAACTGCAGATCGAAGGCTTGTTGCGGACCATGTTCGACCCGCGCCTGAGCCTGATGAACGATGTGTCGGCGCAGCTCAAGGAACACTTCGGTGACCAGCTGTACGACACCGTGATTCCACGCAACATCCGTCTGGCCGAAGCGCCAAGCTATGGCATGCCGGCGCTGGCGTACGACAAATCCTCGCGTGGCGCCATCGCCTACCTGGCATTGGCTGGCGAGATGGTTCGCCGCCAACGCCGTAATTCACGCACCGCTGCAGCCCAGCCAACTTAAGGAATCCCCATGGCCGTCAAGAAACGAGGTCTCGGACGTGGACTGGATGCACTGTTGAGTGGTCCGACCGTCACATCGCTTGAAGAACAAGCGGTGCAGGCCGACGAGCGCGAGCTGCAGCACTTGCCGCTGGACCTGATCCAGCGCGGCAAATACCAGCCACGTCGGGACATGGACCCCCAGGCCCTGGAAGAACTGTCCAACTCGATCAAGGCTCAGGGCGTGATGCAGCCCATCGTGGTGCGCCCCATTGGCGGTGGCCGCTTTGAGATTATCGCCGGGGAGCGCCGCTGGCGTGCCAGCCAGCAGGCCGGCAAGGAGACTATCCCGGCGATGGTGCGCGACGTGCCGGATGAAACCGCGATCGCCATGGCACTGATCGAGAATATTCAGCGTGAAGACCTCAACCCCATCGAAGAAGCGATTGCGTTGCAGCGTTTGCAGCAGGAATTCCAGCTCACCCAGCAACAAGTGGCCGAGGCAGTGGGCAAGTCCCGCGTCACCGTGTCCAACTTGTTGCGTTTGATCGCGCTGCCGGAAGTGATCAAGACCATGTTGTCCCACGGCGACCTGGAAATGGGCCATGCCCGTGCGTTGCTCGGTTTGCCGGAAAATCAACAGGTTGAAGGGGCGCGACACGTTGTCGCACGAGGCCTGACCGTACGTCAGACTGAAGCGCTGGTGCGCCAATGGCTCAGCGGCAAACCTGCACCGGTGGAAACCGCCAAACCTGATCCGGATATCGCGCGACTCGAGCAGCGCCTGGCCGAGCGCCTGGGCTCTGCGGTGCAAATTCGTCACGGCAAGAAGGGCAAAGGGCAATTGGTCATCGGATATAACTCCCTTGACGAGCTTCAAGGCGTCCTTGCCCACATCCGCTGAAACATTTGCTTATGTAGCGCGTGATCGGAAATCACTACCCGACAGTTGAATAGGGGCTGAACCGCCCCTATACTCTGCGCGCATTTTGTCGGCACAAATTATGCCAAGTTATTGATTTCCGGCAGCCGACCATTGAGGAGCAAGAGTGATGGAAACCCGCACGCCAAACACGTTGCCGTTCCATCGCTTGGCTGTTTTTCCGGTTCTACTGGCTCAATTTGTCATTTTGCTGATCGCCGCATTGGCGCTCTGGTATTGGCATGGAGTCGTAGCCGGGTATTCAGGACTCTGCGGAGGCCTGATAGCCTTGCTGCCCAATATGTATTTTGCTCACAGGGCCTTTCGGTTTTCCGGCGCCCGAGCAGCCCAGGCTATCGTCCGGTCTTTTTATGCCGGCGAGGCGGGGAAACTGATTTTGACGGCAGTGCTGTTTGCACTGACCTTTGCAGGTGTGAAGCCATTGGCGCCGCTGGCTGTATTCGGCGTCTTCGTGTTGACCCAACTGGTCAGCTGGTTCGCTCCCCTGCTAATGAAAACAAGACTTTCGAAACCTTAGGGCGTTTGAGGCAACCATGGCAGAAACAACCGCTTCGGGCTATATCCAGCACCACTTGCAGAACCTGACCTTCGGTCAGCTTCCTAATGGCGGCTGGGGCTTTGCCCACACCGCAGCAGAAGCCAAAGAAATGGGTTTCTGGGCTTTCCACCTGGATACTCTGGGTTGGTCGGTCGCATTGGGTCTGATCTTCGTCCTGATTTTCCGCATGGCGGCAAAGAAGGCGACTTCGGGTCAGCCAGGTGCTTTGCAGAACTTCGTTGAAGTATTGGTCGAATTCGTCGATGGCAGCGTGAAAGACAGCTTCCATGGCCGTAGCCCGGTGATTGCACCGCTGGCACTGACCATCTTCGTCTGGGTGTTCCTGATGAACGCCGTCGACCTGATCCCGGTGGACTGGATTCCTCAGTTGGCCATGGCGATCTCCGGCGACCCGCACATTCCATTCCGCGCCGTATCCACCACTGACCCGAACGCCACACTGGGCATGGCTCTGTCGGTATTCGCGCTGATCATTTTCTACAGCATCAAGGTCAAGGGCATCGGCGGCTTCATCGGCGAACTGACCCTGCACCCGTTCGGCAGCAAGAACATCTTCGTTCAAGCCCTGCTGATCCCGGTGAACTTCCTGCTGGAATTCGTCACCCTGGTCGCCAAGCCGATTTCCCTGGCTCTGCGACTGTTCGGCAACATGTATGCCGGCGAGCTGGTGTTCATTCTGATCGCTGTGATGTTCGGCAGCGGCCTGCTCTGGCTTAGCGGCCTGGGCGTAGTTCTGCAGTGGGCGTGGGCTGTGTTCCACATCCTGATCATTACCCTGCAGGCCTTCATCTTCATGATGCTGACCATCGTCTACCTGTCGATGGCGCACGAAGAGAACCATTAAGACCAGTCTCGACTAGTCTGATGTCCTTCCCGGTCAAACGGGAAGGTGGCCCAACAGGGCTATGAAACGATTTGTTTTACCGCTTTAAAATCTAAAAAACCTAAACCATACGACGTAAAAGTCGGGAGGAAAGATGGAAACTGTAGTTGGTCTAACCGCTATCGCTGTTGCACTGTTGATCGGCCTGGGCGCCCTGGGTACTGCCATTGGTTTCGGCCTGCTGGGCGGCAAATTCCTGGAAGGCGCAGCGCGTCAGCCAGAAATGGTCCCAATGTTGCAAGTTAAAATGTTCATCGTCGCCGGCCTGCTCGACGCCGTGACCATGATCGGCGTTGGTATCGCACTGTTCTTCACCTTCGCGAACCCCTTCGTTGGTCAACTCGCTGGCTAATCACTCGAATTTTCGAGTGATTGGGGTGATGGACAACGAATGAGCGAGGTGTTGGCGTGAACATTAATGCAACCCTGATTGGCCAATCCGTTGCGTTCTTCATTTTTGTAGTGTTTTGCATGAAGTTCGTGTGGCCTCCGGTCATCGCGGCTTTGCACGAACGTCAGAAGAAGATCGCGGATGGTTTGGACGCTGCCAGCCGTGCAGCTCGCGACCTGGAGTTGGCCCACGAGAAAGTGGGTCAGCAACTGCGCGAAGCTAAAGCACAGGCAGCCGAGATCATTGAGCAAGCCAAGAAACGCGGTAACCAGATCGTCGAAGAGGCTGTTGAAAAAGCCCGCGTCGAAGCTGACCGTGTGAAGGCTTCGGCTCATGCCGAGATCGAACAGGAACTGAACGGTGTCAAAGACGCGCTGCGTGCCCAACTGGGTGCTCTGGCCGTTGGCGGTGCCGAGAAGATCCTCGGTGCCACAATCGATCAAAACGCGCACGCGGAGCTGGTTAACAAACTGGCTGCTGAAATTTAAGCGAGGGCGATCATGGCAGAACTGACCACGTTGGCCCGACCTTACGCTAAGGCAGCCTTCGAGCACGCCCAGGCCCACCAGCAGCTGGCCTCTTGGTCAGCCATGCTCGGCCTGGCTGCAGCAGTGTCGCAAGACGACACCATGCAGCGCGTGCTCAAGGCCCCGCGCCTGACGAGCGCAGACAAGGCCGCCACTTTTATTGAAGTGTGCGGCGACAAGTTTGATGTGAAGGTGCAGAACTTCATCCACGTCATTGCCGAAAACGACCGTCTCCCGCTATTGCCGGAGATCGCCGCTCTGTTCGACCTGTACAAGGCCGAAGCAGAGAAATCGGTAGACGTTGAAGTGACCAGTGCTTTCGCATTGAACCAAGAACAGCAAGACAAACTCGCCAAGGTTCTCAGTGCACGACTCAATCGGGAAGTGCGCCTGCAAGCTTCGGAGGACGCATCGCTTATTGGTGGTGTTGTTATCCGTGCCGGCGACCTGGTTATCGATGGCTCGATTCGCGGCAAAATCGCGAAACTTGCCGAAGCATTGAAATCTTGAGTTTGAAGGGGCAGCAGAGCAATGCAGCAACTCAATCCTTCCGAAATAAGTGAAATTATCAAGGGCCGCATCGACAAGCTCGATGTGACCTCCCAAGCCCGTAACGAAGGCACTGTCGTCAGCGTATCTGACGGCATCGTGCGGATTCACGGTCTGGCCGACGTCATGTACGGCGAGATGATCGAGTTTCCGGGCGGCGTCTACGGTATGGCCCTCAACCTGGAGCAAGACTCCGTAGGTGCCGTTGTATTGGGCGCATACACCAGTCTGGCTGAAGGCATGAGCGCCAAGTGCACAGGCCGCATCCTGGAAGTTCCGGTTGGTAAGGAACTGCTGGGTCGCGTTGTCGACGCACTGGGTAACCCTGTTGACGGTAAAGGTCCACTGGGCAACACCGAGACCGATGCGGTCGAGAAAGTTGCTCCAGGCGTGATCTGGCGTAAGTCGGTAGACCAGCCTGTACAGACTGGCTACAAGGCTGTCGATGCCATGATCCCGGTCGGCCGTGGCCAGCGTGAGCTGATCATCGGTGACCGTCAGATCGGTAAAACCGCTCTGGCCATCGACGCGATCATCAACCAGAAAGACAGCGGCATTTTCTGCGTCTACGTAGCCATCGGTCAGAAGCAATCGACCATCGCCAACGTAGTTCGCAAGCTGGAAGAAAACGGCGCCCTGGCCAACACGATCATCGTGGCTGCCAGTGCTTCGGAATCTCCTGCGCTGCAATTCCTGGCACCGTACTCCGGTTGCACCATGGGTGAATTCTTCCGCGACCGCGGTGAAGACGCGCTGATCGTTTATGACGATCTGTCCAAGCAAGCAGTGGCTTACCGCCAGATTTCCCTGCTGCTGCGCCGTCCACCAGGCCGTGAAGCCTACCCAGGCGACGTGTTCTATCTCCACTCCCGTCTGCTGGAGCGCGCATCCCGCGTTTCGGAAGAATACGTAGAGAAGTTCACCAACGGCGCAGTGACCGGCAAAACCGGTTCCCTGACCGCACTGCCGATCATCGAAACCCAGGCTGGCGACGTTTCCGCGTTCGTTCCGACCAACGTGATTTCCATCACCGACGGTCAGATCTTCCTGGAATCGGCCATGTTCAACTCGGGCATCCGCCCTGCAGTGAACGCCGGTGTTTCGGTATCCCGTGTGGGTGGTGCCGCTCAGACCAAGATCATCAAGAAGCTCTCCGGTGGTATCCGTACCGCTCTGGCTCAGTACCGTGAACTGGCGGCATTCGCCCAGTTCGCTTCTGACCTGGACGAAGCGACCCGTAAGCAACTTGAGCATGGTCAGCGCGTTACCGAGCTGATGAAGCAGAAGCAATACGCCCCAATGTCGATCGCTGACATGGCGTTGTCGCTGTATGCCGCTGAGCGTGGGTTCCTGACCGACGTTGAAATCGCCAAGGTCGGCAGCTTTGAACAAGCGCTGATTGCTTACTTCAACCGCGATCACGCCGAATTGATGGCGAAGATCAACGTGAAGGGTGACTTCAATGACGATATCGACGCTGGCATGAAAGCCGGTATCGAGAAGTTCAAGGCCACCCAAACCTGGTAAGCCGCAGCGGGAGCCGCAAGGCTTCCGCTTGCTAACCTGATAGGTGTTACATGGCAGGCGCAAAAGAGATTCGCAGTAAGATTGCGAGCATCAAAAGCACGCAAAAAATTACCAGCGCCATGGAAAAAGTGGCGGTCAGCAAAATGCGCAAGGCACAAATGCGCATGGCTGCTAGCCGTCCTTATGCGGAGCGTATCCGCCAGGTAATTGGGCATCTGGCCAACGCCAACCCGGAATACCGCCACCCGTTCATGATCGAGCGCGCCGTCAAGCGTGCAGGTTATGTGGTAGTGAGCAGTGACCGTGGTTTGTGCGGTGGTCTGAATACCAACCTGTTCAAGGCCCTGGTCAAGGACATGGCGGTAAACCGCGAAAACGGCGTCGAGATCGATCTGTGTGTTGTTGGTAGCAAGGGTGCGGCCTTTTTCCGCAACTTCGGTGGTAACGTCGTTGCAGCTATCAGCCACCTGGGTGAAGAGCCGTCGATCAATGATTTGATCGGCAGTGTGAAGGTGATGCTGGATGCGTACCTGGAAGGCCGGATTGACCGCCTGTCCGTGGTATCCAACAAGTTCATCAACACCATGACCCAGCAGCCAACCGTGGAGCAATTGATTCCACTGGTGGCAACCCCGGATCAGGAACTCAAGCACCACTGGGACTACCTCTACGAACCAGACGCCAAAGAGCTGCTTGACGGCTTGATGGTGCGCTACGTGGAGTCGCAGGTGTACCAGGCGGTGGTCGAGAACAACGCAGCTGAACAAGCGGCGCGGATGATCGCGATGAAAAACGCTACCGATAACGCCGGTGATCTGATCAGCGATTTGCAGCTGATCTACAACAAGGCGCGTCAGGCTGCGATCACCCAAGAGATCTCGGAAATCGTCGGCGGCGCTGCCGCGGTTTAACGGTTCAAATATTCAGAGGATCCAGCTATGAGTAGCGGACGTATCGTTCAAATCATCGGCGCCGTTATCGACGTGGAATTTCCACGCGACAGCGTACCGAGCATCTACAACGCGCTGAAAGTACAAGGCGCGGAAACTACCCTGGAAGTTCAGCAGCAGCTGGGCGACGGCGTAGTTCGTACCATTGCGATGGGTTCCACCGAAGGCTTGAAGCGCGGTCTGGACGTTGTCGACACTGGCGCTGCCATCTCCGTACCGGTCGGTAAAGCGACCCTGGGCCGGATCATGGACGTACTGGGCAACCCGATCGACGAAGCTGGCCCGATTGCCACCGAAGAGCGCTGGGGTATTCACCGCGCAGCACCTTCGTTCGCAGAACAAGCGGGCGGCAACGACCTGCTGGAAACCGGCATCAAGGTTATCGACCTGGTTTGCCCGTTCGCCAAAGGCGGTAAAGTCGGTCTGTTCGGTGGTGCCGGTGTAGGCAAGACCGTAAACATGATGGAACTGATCCGTAACATCGCCATCGAGCACAGCGGTTATTCCGTGTTCGCAGGTGTTGGTGAGCGTACTCGTGAGGGTAACGACTTCTACCACGAGATGAAGGACTCCAACGTTCTGGACAAAGTGGCACTGGTTTACGGTCAGATGAACGAGCCGCCGGGAAACCGTCTGCGCGTAGCCCTGACTGGCCTGACCATGGCCGAGAAATTCCGTGACGAAGGTAACGACGTTCTGCTGTTCGTCGACAACATCTACCGTTACACCCTGGCCGGTACTGAAGTATCCGCACTGCTGGGCCGTATGCCTTCTGCAGTAGGTTACCAGCCGACCCTGGCTGAAGAGATGGGCGTTCTGCAAGAACGTATCACTTCGACCAAGGAAGGTTCGATCACTTCGATCCAAGCGGTATACGTACCTGCGGATGACTTGACCGACCCGTCGCCAGCTACCACCTTCGCCCACTTGGACGCCACCGTCGTTCTGTCCCGTGACATCGCTTCCCTGGGTATCTACCCAGCGGTCGATCCACTCGACTCGACTTCGCGCCAGCTGGACCCGAACGTGATCGGCCAGGAGCACTACGACACCGCTCGCGGCGTTCAGTACGTGCTGCAGCGTTACAAAGAACTGAAGGACATCATTGCGATCCTGGGTATGGACGAGCTGTCGGAAGCCGACAAGCAGTTGGTAAACCGTGCTCGTAAGATCCAGCGTTTCTTGTCGCAGCCGTTCTTCGTGGCTGAAGTCTTCACCGGTGCTTCGGGTAAATACGTTTCCCTGAAAGACACCATTGCTGGCTTCAAAGGCATCCTCAACGGTGACTACGACCACCTGCCAGAACAAGCGTTCTACATGGTCGGCGGCATCGAAGAAGCGATCGAGAAAGCCAAGAAACTGTAATCCTGGCGCCCGGAAACGGGCGCTCATCAGGTTGAGGCAATCAGATGGCTATGACAGTCCATTGCGATATCGTCAGCGCGGAAGGGGAAATTTTCTCCGGTCTGGTCGAGTTTGTAACAGCGCACGGCGACTTGGGTGATCTTGGTATCGCCATGGGTCACGCTCCGTTGATTACCAGCTTGAAGCCAGGTCCGATCACTCTGACCAAGCAAGGCGGGGAACGTGAGGTGTTTTACATCTCCGGTGGTTTCCTCGAGGTTCAGCCGAACATGGTCAAGGTACTTGCCGACACCGTGCAACGTGCTGGCGACCTGGATGAAGCCTCCGCTCAGGAAGCCGTCAAGGCTGCCGAGAAGGCGCTGAACGAAAAAGGCGCAGACTTCGACTACAGCGCTGCTGCAGTCCGTCTGGCCGAGGCCGCAGCCCAGCTGCGTACTCTCCAGCAGATCCGCAAGAAGTAAGCGGCCACGCCGTTTTGCTTGATGCGTGATTGATTAAAAAGGGTAGCCTCGGCTACCCTTTTTCTTTTTTGCAAAACACTTCTTTGGTCTGAACCCGGACCGCCCAGGATTGGTAGCCATTCATGTCTCTTGAAATCGTCATTCTCGCCGCAGGCCAAGGCACTCGTATGCGTTCGGCCCTGCCCAAGGTGCTGCACCCGGTCGCGGGCAATTCCATGCTGGGTCATGTTATCCACAGCGCCCGGCAACTGGACCCACAACGTATTCATGTGGTGATTGGCCACGGTGCCGATGTGGTCCGTGAGCGTCTGGCCGCGGACGACCTGAATTTCGTATTGCAAGACAAGCAACTGGGCACCGGCCACGCGACCGCGCAGGCTGTGCCTTTCATCACCGCGGACACGGTATTGATCCTCTACGGCGATGTACCGCTGATTGAAGTGGAAACCTTACAACGCCTGCTCAAGCACGTGGTGCCTGGCCAGATGGGCCTGCTCACCGTTGAGCTGGATGACCCTACGGGCTACGGCCGCATTGTGCGCAACGCCGATGGCAAGGTCGCCGCGATCGTCGAGCACAAAGATGCCAGCGAAGCCCAGCGCGCGATTACTGAAGGCAACACCGGCATTCTCGCGGTGCCTGCCAACAAGCTCGCCGATTGGATGAGCCGCCTGTCCAACAACAACGCCCAGGGCGAGTATTACCTCACCGACGTCATCGAGATGGCCGTCAGCGATGGCCTGCTGGTCGCCACCGAGCAGCCCCACCATCCGATGGAAGTGCAGGGCGCCAACGACCGCAAACAACTGGCAGAGCTGGAACGTCACTATCAACTGCGCGAAGGCCTGCGCCTGATGGCCCAGGGTGTGACCCTGCGAGACCCGGCGCGTTTCGATGTACGTGGCGAAGTCACGGTGGGCCGCGACATCCTGATCGATATCAATGTGATCCTCGAAGGCCGCGTGATCATTGAAGACGGTGTGGTGATCGGCCCGAACTGCGTGATCAAGGACAGCACCTTGCGCAAAGGCGTGGTGGTCAAGGCCAACAGCCATATCGACGGTGCGGTGATGGGCGAGGGCAGCGATGCCGGGCCGTTTGCGCGCTTGCGTCCGGGTAGCGAGCTGGGGGCCAAGGCCCATGTGGGGAACTTTGTCGAACTGAAAAACGCTCACCTGGGCGAAGGCGCCAAAGTCGGCCACCTGACTTACCTGGGCGATGCCGTCATCGGCGCCCGCACCAACATCGGTGCCGGCACCATCACCTGCAACTATGACGGTGCCAACAAGTACCAGACCACCATTGGTGAAGATGTGTTCATCGGCTCCAATAACTCGCTGGTTGCTCCGGTGACCATCGGCGATGGTTCCAACACCGCAGCGGGCTCAACCATCAACCAGGATGTGGATAAGTCCCAACTGGCTGTTGCCCGGGCTCGCCAACGCAACATCGACGGCTGGAAACGCCCGGTCAAAATCAAGAAGAGCTGAGTTATCCACAACTCGATAGGTTGAGATTCACTCCTGTGGGAGCTGGCTTGCCTGCGATAGCGGTCTGACATTCATCATGATGTCGCCTGACACGCCGCTATCGCAGGCAAGCCAGCTCCCACAGTTGTTTAGCGGCATGTCCGAAAGCTCTACAAAAATGCCTTCCGCCTCTTGACGATCTTTCACCAATAGGTTTTGATTGCCTTCGTTATCTTTCGAAACGAAACTTATCACTACCATGTCGAAACGAAACACCCCCCAACGACGCCACAATATCCTGACCTTGCTCAACGAACAGGGCGAAGTCAGCGTGGACGAATTGGCTAAACATTTCGAAACCTCGGAAGTGACCATCCGCAAGGACCTTGCCGCCCTCGAAAGTAACGGCCTGCTCCTGCGTCGCTATGGCGGCGCAATCACCATGCCCCAAGAGCTGGTGGGTGACGCTGCCCAGCCCATCTCGGTCTACAAGCGCGCCATCGCCCGTGCGGCCGTGAAGCGTTTGCGTGAACATGCGCGCATCATCATCGACAGCGGCAGCACCACCGCCGCGATGATCCCCGAACTGGGGCATCAGCCGGGCCTGGTGGTGATGACCAACTCCCTGAACGTGGCCCGCGCCTTGAGCGAACTGGAACACGAACCGGTGCTGTTGATGACCGGGGGCACCTGGGACCCGCATTCGGATTCGTTCCAGGGCCAGGTCGCCGAGCAGGTCCTGCGTTCTTACGACTTTGACCAGCTGTTCATCGGTGCCGATGGCATCGATTTACTGCGCGGCACCACCACCTTCAACGAACTGCTGGGCTTGAGCCGCGTCATGGCCGAGGTCGCCCGTGAAGTGGTGGTGATGGTCGAATCCGACAAGATCGGCCGCAAGATTCCCAACCTGGAACTGCCCTGGAGCAGCGTCCATACCCTTATTACCGATGATCGCCTGCCGCTCGAGGCCCGCGACCAGATCCAAGCCCGCGGCATCACGCTGATATGCGCGGCAATCATCTAGGAGAAGCACCATGTGTGGAATTGTTGGCGCAGTCGCCGAACGTAACGTTACTGCCATCCTGATCGAAGGCCTCAAGCGCCTCGAATACCGCGGCTACGATAGCGCCGGTGTGGCCGTCTTCACTAACGCCGGCAAGCTGGAGCGCATGCGCCGCCCGGGCAAGGTCAGCGAGTTGGACCAGGCCCTGGCCGGTGAGCCACTGGTAGGTCGCTTAGGGATCGCCCACACCCGTTGGGCCACCCACGGCGCTCCGTGCGAGCGTAACGCTCACCCGCACTTCTCGGGCGACCTGGCGGTGGTGCACAACGGCATCATCGAAAACCATGAAGTGCTGCGTGAACAACTCAAGGGCCTGGGCTACGTCTTCACCTCGGACACTGACACCGAAGTGATCGCCCACCTGCTCAACCACAAGCTCAAGGACCACAGCGACCTGACCACCGCCCTCAAGGCCACGGTCAAAGAGCTGCACGGCGCCTACGGCCTGGCCGTGATCAGCGCGAGCCAGCCTGACCGCGTCGTGGCCGCCCGCAGCGGTAGCCCATTGGTAATTGGCCTGGGCCTGGGTGAGAACTTCCTTGCGTCCGACCAACTGGCCCTGCGCCAAGTGACCGACCGCTTCATGTACCTGGAAGAAGGCGACATTGCCGACATCCGCCGTGAAAGCGTGCAGATTTGGGACGTGAACGGTCAGTCCGTGGAACGTGAAGCCGTGCAATACCGCGACGGTGCCGAAGCCGCCGACAAGGGCGAGTTCCGCCACTTCATGCTCAAGGAAATCCACGAGCAGCCGTCCGTGGTACAGCGCACCCTGGAAGGTCGCCTGAGCCAGAACCAAGTGTTGGTGAATGCTTTCGGCCCGCAAGCCGCTGAACTGTTCGCCAAAGTGCGCAATGTGCAGATCGTCGCCTGCGGCACCAGCTACCACGCCGGTATGGTGGCGCGTTACTGGTTGGAAGAACTGGCCGGCATCCCATGCCAGGTCGAAGTCGCCAGCGAGTTCCGCTATCGCAAGGTGGTGGTGCAGCCCGACACCCTGTTCGTGACCATTTCCCAGTCCGGCGAAACCGCCGACACCCTGGCCGCCCTGCGCAACGCCAAGGAACTGGGCTTCCTCGGCAGCCTGGCGATCTGCAACGTCAGCATCAGCTCCCTGGTGCGTGAATCCGACCTGACCCTGCTGACCCAGGCCGGTCGTGAAATCGGTGTCGCCTCCACAAAGGCTTTCACCACCCAACTGGTGGGCCTGTTGCTGCTGACCCTGTCACTGGGCCAAGTACGCGGCACCCTCGCCGACGGTGTCGAAGCCACTCTGGTGGAAGAACTGCGCCGCCTGCCGACCCGTCTGGGCGAAGCCTTGGCCATGGACGGCACCGTGGAAAAAGTCGCCGAGCTGTTCGCCGACAAGAACCACACCCTGTTCCTCGGCCGTGGTGCGCAGTACCCGGTGGCGATGGAAGGCTCGCTGAAACTCAAGGAAATCTCGTACATCCACGCCGAAGCCTACCCGGCCGGCGAGCTGAAGCACGGCCCGTTGGCCCTGGTGGATGACGACATGCCAGTGGTCACCGTGGCGCCGAACAACGAACTGCTGGAGAAGCTCAAGTCCAACCTGCAGGAAGTACGCGCCCGTGGCGGCCAACTGATCGTCTTCGCTGACGAGAAGGCGGGAATGACCAATGGTGAAGGCACGCATGTAATCAACATGCCGCACATCCACGACACCCTGTCGCCGATCCTCTACACCATCCCGCTGCAGTTGCTGTCGTACTACGTCGCGGTGCTCAAGGGCACCGACGTTGACCAGCCGCGTAACCTGGCGAAGTCGGTGACGGTGGAGTAAGCCTCACTGGCGTACCCAAAAGGGGCTGTTTTCAACAGCCCCTTTTTTGTGTTTTGAATTCGCTCAATTCAAGGATGCGTATTGATGCAAAACCCTCCTGCTACCGTCCACGCACGTTTGCACAATCGCCGGTTCGTGGTCGCCAACAACGCCCAAGGGTTGTCCGGTACCGGCACCGTGTTTCATTACCAGATCGAAGACGGCGTGATTTCGAGCATTTACCACGGTGGCCGAATTCGCCTGGGAACGCAGGTCGGGCGGGTGACCGGCCCAGATACTATCGAGCTGCTTTATCAGTGCGTCACCCTGGACGGGGAGCTGCTCGCAGGGTGGTCACGAGGCACGGTAGGTGTTGATCACGCCGGGCGCACTACCCTGAGTTTCGTTTGGGGCTGGCTATCGGGTGCGACCGGAGGCGGAGAGTCTAGCTATATCGAGATCACTGGCTAGAGGTATTGAAAGCACCATAAAACCTACAGGTAGGCGCATATCCCCTGTGGGAGCTGGCTTGCCTGCGAGGGCGGCGTGTCAGTCGCTGCATCTGTTACTGCACCACCGCCTTCGCAGGCAAGCCAGCTCCCACATTTGATCTCCATCGGGTTTGAGAAAGGGGTGGGTTAGGTCCACCAGTAGCGCACGAGATGAAAGAAGATCGGCGCCGCAAAGCACACCGAATCCAGCCGATCCAGCATCCCGCCGTGCCCTTCGATCATGTGGCCCCAGTCTTTCACCCCGCGGTCACGCTTGATCGCCGACATCACAATCCCTCCCGCAAACCCCAGCAGGTTGATCAGCAGCGCGATCAGGAATGATTGCCAGGGATTGAACGGTGTGGTCCACCACAGCGCTGCGCCGATCAGCGACGACAACAGGATCCCGCCGACAAAACCTTCCACGGTTTTCGACGGTGACAGGTTGGGCGCGATCTTGTGTTTGCCGAACAGCTTGCCGCACACGTACTGCAACACGTCAGACAGTTGCACCACGATCACCAGATAGGCGATCAGCAGCAGGTTACGGCCTTCGTAACCCGGTATGTCCAATGTCAGCAGCGCCGGGACGAAAGACACGCAGAACACGGCGATCATCAACCCCCATTGCACCTTCGATGCCCGTTCCAGAAAGTGCGTACTGTCGCCGCCCAGGGAGGCGAGGATCGGCAGCAGCAGGAACACGTACACCGGGATGAAGATCGAGAACAGCCCATACCAGTCGGCGTAGATCAGCAGGTATTGCAGCGGCAGGGCCAGGTAAAACGCGGCCACCAGGGCCGGGTAGTCGCTGCGCCGGGTGGGCGTGAGGGTGAGAAATTCGCGCAGGGCGTAGAACGACACCGCGTAGAACAGCAGGATCACCGCGCCGGTGCCGAGCCAGAAGGCGATGCCGATGACCACCACCATCACCCACCAGGCGTTGATGCGGGCGTTGAGGTTGTCGATAACTGCGTTGGGGCTGCCACGGGTGCGCAGCTTGAGGATCAGGCCGATCAGCGAGGCGATGACCAGGATCGCGCCGATGCCGCCAAATAACATCAGGGTTTGGCTATCCATCTCAGGAATGCTCCGGGGCAAGGGCGAGCAGGGCGTCGCGAGTGCGGGCGAGGAAGGCGGCTTTGTCTTCGCCTTCTTCCAATTGCAGGGGGGCACCGAAGCTGGTGGTGCATAACAACGGCAATGGCAATACGCGACCCTTGGGCATGACCCGGTTCAAGTTGGCTATCCACACAGGGACCAATTCGGCCTGTGGGTAACTCTTTGCCAAGTGGTACAAGCCGCTTTTGAACGGCAGCAAGCCATCCTCCAGATTGCGCGTGCCTTCGGGAAAGATGATCAACGAATCGCCGCCTTCCAGGGCCGCGAGCATGGGCATCAGTGGGTTATCCACAGGCTCTTTGCGCTCGCGGTCGATCAGCACGCCATTGAATACGCGGTTGATGATGTAGCGGCGCAACGCGCTCTTGTTCCAGTAATCACTTCCGGCCACCGGGCGTGTGAACTTGCGCAGGTTCTGCGGCAGTGACGCCCACACCAGCACGAAGTCACCGTGGCTGCTGTGGTTGGCGAAATAGATGCGCTGCACCGGCACTGGCGCGCACCCCAGCCACAGGCTGCGAGCGCCGGTGACGGTGCGGGCCATGGAGGTAATCAGCGTGGCGACCACGGGTTCGAACATGAGGATTCCTTATCCGGCAAAAGGCAGCCAAGGGCTGGCAAGGATGACGCCCAGGGTCAGCAGCGCTTGCGCGCCCAGTAGCCAGGCTTGTTTACGCAACAGTTTGAGAGCGCCGCGCCGGCGTTCGCTCCATGGCCGACCGGCTCGCTTGGGCAATTGCAGGCCAAGGGTTTGCAAGGCTTGGTCAAGGTCTGGCGTGCGGGTAACGTCGCGGGCCAGCAAGGCGAACAGATCGGCGTCAAAGGCCACCCGTAGCGCCCAGTATTTTTGCAGCAGGCCCAGCACGATCATCCACAGGGCCAGCAGCAGGCAGGTCGTCGAAATACTGGCCAACAACAGTTGGGCAAGGCCGAACAGTACGCCGAGCAACGTCAGGCCTGTGGATAACTGATCCAGGGAACGGCCACGACGTAGCAGGCTGGCGACTACCTGGAGTTCCATATCAGCGGGCATAATGCAAACCCTCCAACGCTTTACGGTGTGCGGGGTGCAGGACCACAGTGGCCCGTGCTGTACGAATAATAGCCAGTGCTTGGTCAACCGTTGCGGCGCGCCCGGTGGTCAGCAGCCAGGCGGCGACGGCAGTGGCGCTACGGGAATAACCTAGGGCGCAGCACACCAGCAAGGGGCCACTCGTTCGCAGACGTTCAATGGCGTGCGCGGCCTTCAGGCATTCGTCGGCTGTCGGGGTGATCAGGTCCAGTACCGGCACGCAGGCATAAGCACGGCCCTGTGGATTAATCGGCAGTTCGGCACACAGATCGAGAATGGCTTTGAACGGGCCTTGCTCAGAGGTTGTAGGAACTCGCCCCAGCCAGACGTTATCCACAATCAGGTCCGGCTGTGGATGTTTGCGTGTCCACAGCCGCGAATTGATCCACGCACCCACTAAATAAGGCGCATACAACCAGCGGGCGGCAGGCGTAAGACGGCCATCCGTACGTTTTTGAAAGCCCGACGCGCCGATCAAAAGGTAGTTGGCCGCGATCAAGCCCAGGGAAACCGCTGGCCACAGCAACCACAGCCAGCCGCCGCTAAGTACCAAACCCAGCGTCAGCAGTACTATCGCGCCCAGCCCATAGCGCACAGCCAAGCGCCAGCGTTGGGTATCGCGCGTTAACCGGGCACTCAACAATGGGCTCGGGTGTTCCACCGGCCATAACCACACGCACAACCACCCCGCGAGGGCGCCTGTGGGTAAGTCGATAAAGTGATGTTGATAAGTAGTCAGCACCGAGATGCCGATCAGCGCAAACCAGCCATGCACCACCCAGCGCCAAATCCCCTGGGCGTGCCGCTGATACATGACCCACAAGATCACCAGCAGGGCGATATGCAGTGAAGGCGCCTGGTTGAAGGGCTTGTCAAAACCGGCCAGCACGGCGAACAGCCAGCCGAACACACCGTCCAGTTCCGGCCGCTCAAACGTGAAGCGCAGAGGCCAGAGCAGGAAGCAACTCACGGCAATCACCTGCGCACTCAGCAGGCGCAGTGCATGTTGTTTCAACTCATGCCGTGTATTGGGCAGCAGCAGGGAGAAGCCGTAAAGCAGGTCGATGGACCAGTAGGGCACGATGGTCCAGGCCCAGAACGGCATATGGCTTTCCCAGCCGAACACCAGCGTGCCGACGTCGCTGCGCTGGCTGGTGACCCAGGTGGCAAAGCCATAGGTGCTGAAAAACAGCGGCGCCAACAGCAGCAGCCAGAGCACCGCAGGTTTCAATAAACCGGGTTCGCGCATGTTCAGATCTTCTGTGCCAGGGACACGGTGAAAATGCCCCACTCATCCACGCGCTGGGTGATCTTGCGAAAGCCCGCCGCTTCGACGAGTTGGTCCATTTCCGCCTGGCTGCGCCGGCGCATCACCCAGGCCTGGCCCTGCCGGTGGCTGGTGAGCGCACGGGCAATCAGCTCCAACTGCGGGTGCCACGGCTGCCCGGTGTAGACCAGGTAACCACCTGGCTCCACGGCTTCGGCCAAGCCCGCCAGCGAGCCGCCGACCATGGCGTTATCGGCGAACAATTCGTACAGGCCGGATACCACGGCCAGCGTCGGCTTAGGGGCCAAGGCAGCCAGGTCAGCGCGGTCGAACGCATCGCCTTTGACGAACTGGGCGATGTCCCCCAGGCCCTTCTCGCGAATCAGCGCGCCACCGTCGCGCACGTTGATGTCGCTGTAGTCGCGCAGCAGGATCGATTCCGGCAGCGGCGATACGCCTTGCAAGGCTTCCAGGATGTAGCGGCCGTGGCCGGCGGCGATGTCGACAATGCGCACTTCGCGTTGGTCATCACGCAGCTTGGCCATGGCCAGGCGCAGCAGTTCCTCGACATTAAGCTTGCGCTGGCGAATACCGCGCCAGCCGATGGAATTGAGGTAGTTGGTATCGATCATCCGCCCCAGCCCGCCCTTGCCGGTAGGCTTATTGCGATACACGTAGTCCAGGGTGCTGCCGGAATCGAAGCCGGTGTCGAAGCCCAGCTTCACCCCATCCGACAGGTTCTTGCCCAGGCCCATGCTGGCGCGGGTCATGCGCCAGTACAGGTCGCGCAGTGAATTGCGTGGCAACGGCGCGGCGAGGGATTCGGATTCGGCGCACGTGGCGCCAAGTTTGTCTGCATCCAGTAAAGAAGCGCGGTCCAGCGGGTGGGCGAAGTTCTGCAAGATAAAGCGCTTGGCGCTGGTCACAGCCACGATGCGATCACGTTCGCCGAGGGTGTCGTGAAAAAAGCCGGGGAGGATATGCAGCTCTTTTTTAAGGCTGCCGAGGCGGTCGAAGAACTGCTGCTGGGGTTTACGGTGCACCACAAAGTCGGAGCCCGAAATAAGCAGTTGGGTGGGCACCTGGATCGCCTGGGCATCGGCTACAACCCGGTCGGCGGCTTCGTACAGGCCCAGCAGCACATTCACCGAGATGGCCTTGGTGATCAAGGGGTCGCTGTCGTAGGACGCCACCCGTTCCGGATCATGGCTGAGGAACTTGGCCTTGACGTAACTGTTGACGAAAAAGTTGCCGCGAAACTTGCGCATCAGTGCCAGGCCCGGGCGGGCGAGGGGCACATACAGCTTGACCTTGAAGGCTGGCGAGGCGAGCACCAGGGCGCGGATTTTTGGCGCGTAATCATGAACCCAGGTGGCCGCAATCACCGCGCCGACGCTTTGGGCGATGACGGCGATGTCTTCCTCTTCGATGCTGTAGGTGGCATTGATGTGATCACAGAACGTCTGCACGTCGCGGGCGCTGGTGGCAAAGCTGGGGCTGTCGCCGCGCTCGCCTGGGGATTGGCCGTGGCCACGGGCGTCCCAGGCGAAGAAGTCGAATTCAGGCAGGCCCAGTTCATCCACCAGGTGGGCAATACGCCCCGAATGCTCATGGCCGCGATGGAACAACAGGATCGCCTTGCGCGGCCCGGCGCCTGCCGTGGCCGGCCAGTGCCGGTAGAAAAGCTCGACGCCATCATGGGTACTGAAGGTGTGCTCTTGCTGTTCGCGCATCGCAAAATCCTTATGCAGAAGGGAGAGATTGTTGTTCTTTGAGGCCCTGACGCACCCGGTTGACCAAGGTATAGGCGAGCAGGGCGGCGACCAGCCACATCACCGCCTCCACCCAACCGGCGCCGAGCCAGCCCAGCGCCACGCCCGTGGCCAGCACCCCGAGTACGAACGCCCGATCACTCTTGCCCATGGGCCCGTCATAACGGCGCGACGCGCCCACCATCGGCCCCAGCACCCCGGCGTATTCGCTGAATACCGCCAGCAGCGTCACCAGCAGCATCGGTGCCAGGCTCACATCGGGGATCAATGCAAAGGGCAGGATCAGCGCGCTATCGGCGATCACGTCGCACAATTCATTGAGGTAAGCCCCGAGGCGCGACTGCTGGCCGAACTCCCGGGCGAGCATGCCATCGATGGCATTGAGCGCCATGCGCACAATCATCCACAGCGGGATCAGTGCAAACAGCCAGAGGTGTTGGGCAAAGCCCGCGATCAACAGCCCCACCAGCAGGGAAATAACCCCGGCCAGCACGGTGATCTGGTTGGCGGTGGTGCCGTTGTCATAAAGACGCTGCACGAGAGGCCGCAGCAGGTTTTGAAAACGCGGTTTGAGTTGGTAGATGGAAATCATGGGGGTGGCGCTTCCTTGTCCGTGAACCCGCGAAAAACTGTTTTGGAGTGTGCCGACTAATCGCAGCCGACACCAGTGATGGCTCGTGTTTATAGGGGGTTAGTCACAATCAGAAGAACACCATGAGAACAAATGTGGGAGGGGGCTTGCCCCCGATTGCGGTGTACCAGTAACTAATCAGTCGGTTGACACACTGCTATCGGGGGCAAGCCCCCTCCCACAAGGGATTCAGGGTGAATTCAAAAGCGAACAAAAATTTCACGCTTCGTGTTATATCGTAACGAATTGTGTACAAGTGGGCGTTGAGCAGATGCAAGTGGATCTAGAGGCTGACGGGGCTTCGGTTGAAGGCCTCGCGCGTTTTCAGCAGGGGCTGTTCCACGCCCGTCGATTGCGCCAAGCCGGTATCGGCCTGACAACCCTGGCCCTCAGTGGTTGGATATTGGCGCTGTTCGTAGCGTTGTTTGCCCCGCTGTCGATCTGGCCGGTGGTATTGATCAACTGCGCGTCGGCCTTGCTGCTGCTGGTGGCCGGTTTGCAGTCGGCCTGGTGGGTGGCCGATTGGCGTGCCCAGGTGCTGGAAGCGCCGAGCGGTGAAGCGGTCGAACAATCCATCGAGACCACACCCTGGCATAAGGGCCTGATCAACCGGTTCGGCAACGGCTTGTTGGCGCAGATTGGCGCGCCGGTGCTGTGGTTGGGCGGCTGGTCGCTGTTGGCGCTGGTCAGCATCCTGCAGTTCTGGAACCTGGGCTTGCCCGCTGCCGCCATCGGGCAGTCGGCAAGTATTGGCGCAGCGCTCGCATTGGCCCTGGCGTTTGGCCTGCTGGTATTCGAACGCCGCCTGGCCCAGGAAACCGCTGCCCAATGGCCGGAAGCCTCACAGTTGGCGCAGTTGAGCCGGATGGCAATTATCTGCCTGGTGCTCAGCGCGATCTGCCTGCTGTTTGCCAGTGCAGATTCGGTCTGGCCGTTGCGCCTGGCCACTCTCATCGGGCTGTTGCCAGCGTTGGTAGCGTTGGAGTTCCTGCTCAGGGGCGTGCTGTCGCTGTTCAGCCCGCGTCAGCCGCGCCTTGAGCCGCGCTTGATGGCGCAGAGTTTCATTGCCGGCCTGCTGCGCTGGCCGCCTCAGCCCTTGCTGGCGTTGCAGCATGAGTTGCACAACCGCTTTGGCATCGACCTGCGCCAGATCTGGGCCTTTACCTACATGCGCCGGGCGTTTTTCCCGGTGTTGCTGGTGGTGCTGGCGGTAGGTTGGGCGCTGACCGGTCTGCATGAAGTGCCCCTGCAAGGCCGTGGGATTTACGAGCGTTTTGGTAAACCGGTCGAGGTGTTCGGCCCCGGCCTGCATGCCGGTTTGCCGTGGCCGTTGGGCCGCGTGCTGAACGTGGAAAACGGCGTGGTGCATGAGCTGGCGACCAGCGTCAGTGACGCCGCCACACCGCAGCTGGCCGCCGCCGAAGGCCCGGCGCCGTTGATCGCCAACCGCCTGTGGGACGCCAGCCATGTGAATGACAAATCCCAGGTTATTGCCAGCAGCAGCGGCGACAAGCAGGGCTTCCAGATCGTCAACATGGACGTGCGCTTTGTCTACCGCATCGGCCTCACCGATCAGGCCGCGCTTGCCGCCACCTACAACAGCGCGGATATCCAGACCCTGATCCGCAGCACCGCCAGCCGCATCCTGGTGCACGATTTTGCCTCGCGCACCCTGGATGAATTGCTCGGGGAAGAGCGCACCAGCCTCGCGGACGAGATTGGTCGCAGCGTGCAAGCCGACCTGCAAACCCTCGACAGCGGAGTGGAAATCCTCGCCACGGTGGTCGAGGCGATCCACCCGCCGGCCGGTGCCGCCAATGCTTATCACGGTGTGCAGGCCGCGCAGATCGGCGCCCAGGCGCTGATCGCCCGTGAACGCGGTGCAGCCAGCGAACAGACCAACCAGGCGCTGCTTCAAGCCAGTACCGCCCGCGATCAGGCCCAGGCCAGTGCCCGCGAAGTGAATGCCGGCGCCCAAGCCGCGAACCTGCGCTTTGCCGCCGAACAAAAAGCCTACGCCGCTGCGGGCCAAGCCTTCGTGCTGGAACAATACCTGGGCCAACTGAGCCAGGGCCTGGCCCAGGCCAAGCTGCTTATTCTGGATCATCGTTTGGGTGCCGACAGTGCGCCGACGATCGATCTGCGTTCTTTTACCTTGCCCGCCGACCCGTCGGCGCCGCGCAAAGCCGTTCAATAAGGAGTCTGTCTGTTGAGCGCTCATTCCCACGATCATGATCACGGCCATCACCACCATCACGGCCACCACCATCACCATCACGGCGATGAGCAGGCGGCCGGGCCTTTTCCCTGGCGGCGCATGGCGTGGGCGGTGTTGCTGGTGCTGTTTGCCGTGGCAGCGGCAAGCCTGGTGCAAGTGCGTTCCGGTGAGGCCACGGTGATTACCCGCTTCGGCAACCCTGCGCGCGTGCTGCTGGAGCCGGGCCTGGGCTGGCGCTGGCCGGCACCGTTCGAAGCGGCGATCCCGGTGGATCTGCGTCTGCGCACCACCTCCAGCGGCCTGCAGGATGTGGGCACCCGCGATGGCTTGCGGATTATTGTGCAGGCCTATGTGGCGTGGCAGGTGCAGGGCGATGCCGACAACGTGCAGCGCTTTATGCGTGCGGTGCAGAACCAGCCGGATGAGGCGGCGCGGCAGATTCGCACCTTTGTCGGCTCGGCGCTGGAAACCACGGCGGCCAGTTTTGACCTGTCCAGCTTGATCAACACCGACGCCAGCCAAGTGCGCATCGCCGATTTCGAAGCGCAGTTGCGCCAGCAAATTGACCAACAATTGCTCGCCACCTACGGCGTGCGCGTGGCGCAGGTCGGCATTGAGCGTTTGACGTTGCCATCGGTGACCCTCACCGCCACGGTTGACCGCATGCGCGCCGAGCGTGAAACCATCGCCACCGAACGCACCGCCGTGGGCAAGCGCGAAGCGGCGCAGATCCGCTCCGCTGCCGAGCGAGATGCGCGCATCATGCAGGCCGATGCCACCGTGAAAGCCGCCGACATCGAAGCGCAGTCGCGGGTTGAAGCTGCGCAGATTTATGGCCGCGCCTACGCTGGCAATCCGCAGCTGTACAACCTGCTGCGCTCGCTGGATACCTTGGGCACGGTGGTCACGCCGGGGACCAAGATCATCCTGCGCACCGACGCCGCGCCGTTCCGCGCCCTGGTGGATGGGCCGAAGGACCTGCAGCCATGAGCGAGCCTGAAAGCCCGGACAGCCCCTGGATCCAGGCCGGGCGCCTGACGTTCCTGGCACTCTACGCGGTCACCGTATTGGCGGCGTTGGCCTGGGCCTTCTCCAATGTGCGCCAGATCGACCCGCAGAATCGCGCCGTGGTCTTGCACTTCGGCGCCCTTGATCGCATTCAGAACGCCGGGTTGTTGCTGGCCTGGCCGCAGCCTTTCGAACAAGTCATCCTGCTGCCAGCGGCCGACCGGGTGATCGAACGCCGGGTGGAAAACCTGCTGCGTTCCGACGCGGCGTTGCAGGCCGATCGCGTGGCCAGTTTCGCCACGCCGTTAAGCGATGCCCTGGCCGGTTCCGGCTACCTGCTGACCGGTGATGCCGGGGTGGTGCAACTGGACGTGCGGGTGTTCTACAAGGTGACCGAGCCCTACGCCTTTGTGTTGCAGGGCGACCACGTGCTGCCTGCCCTGGACAGACTGGTGACACGCAGCGCCGTGGCCCTCACCGCAGCGCGGGATCTGGACACCATCCTGGTAGCCCGCCCGGAACTGATCGGCAGCGACAATGGCGCCGCCGAACGGCGTGAGCGGCTGCGCGGCGACCTGGTGCAAGGCATCAACAAACGCCTGGCGGAGTTGGCGGCCAGCGGCTTGGGGCTGGGTATCGAAGCCACCCGCGTCGATGTGCAATCGAGCCTGCCTGGGCCTGCGGTGAATGCATTTAACGCGGTACTGACCGCTAGCCAGCAGGCTGATAAAGCCGTGGCCAACGCCCGCACTGAAGCGGAAAAACTCACCCAGACCGCCAACCAGGAAGCTGATCGCCAGGTGCAAGTCGCCCATGCCCAGGCCAGTGAGCGCTTGGCCAATGCCCAGGCGCAGACCGCTACCGTTGCCAGCCTGGCCCAGGTCAAAGATCCCGGTTTGCTGTTGCGCCTGTACCGTGAACGCTTGCCGAAGATTCTCGGCCAGGCCGGTTCAGTGACCACTGTCGATCCCAAAGACGACTCCCGCTTGATCATCCAGGGAGCCGAACAATGAGCGCACCCATGCTGACCTCTGCCGAACAGCGCAGCGCTGCCCGGCAATTGACCTTGGCGATGCTCGCCCTGGGCTTGCTCGTGCTGGGCCTGGTGTGGCGCTGGCTCGCGCCGGACCAGAGCGGCGTCAGCCAGCTGCTGCTGGGCGTGGCTTCGCTGTTGGTGGCGGTGCCGGTGATGCGTTCAGCCTGGTACAGCCTGCGCTTTCCAAGCCTGCACGGCATCACCGATCAATTGATCGCCCTGGCCATGCTCGGCGCCTGGGCCACCGGTGATCTGCTCACCGCCGCGTTGCTGCCGATCATCATGATCTTCGGCCATGTGCTGGAAGAGCGCAGCGTGATTGGTTCCCAGGAAGCGATCCATGCCCTGGGCAAACTCACCCGCAGCCATGCACGCCTGGTGCAGGCGGACGGCAGCATCACCGAAGTGGATAACGGCACCTTGAACACCGGCGATATCGTCGAAGTGCGAGCCGGTGACCGCGTGCCGGCCGATGGCGTGGTGTTGTCCGGCCAGGCGAGCCTGGACACGGCGCCGATCACCGGCGAGTCCGTGCCGTTGGAAGCCAGCGTGGGCGTGCAGGTGTTTGGTGGGGCGATCAACCTCGATGGCCTGCTGCGCCTTGAGGTCACGCGCACCGGTAACGAATCGACGTTGGGCAAAGTTATTGCGCTGATGCAGAACGCCGAGCGGTCCAAGCCACCGATCACCCGGCTGCTGGAGCGTTATGCCGGCAGCTACATGGTGCTGGTGTTGCTGCTGGCGGCCGTCACCTGGTTTGTCACCAATGACGCCCAGGCGATGCTCGCGGTGCTCGTGGCTGCGTGCCCCTGTGCCTTGGTGCTGTCGGCACCGGCCACGGCGATTGCCGGGATTGCCGTGGCGGCGCGCCATGGCATCCTGATTCGCAGCTCGGCGTTCCTCGAAGAACTGGCCGACCTGACATCACTGGTGGTCGACAAGACCGGCACCCTGACCTTTGGCACCCTGCGCTTGCAGTCCATCGAGACTACCGCGCCGGATCGCCAAAAGCTGCTGAACCTGGCGGCCAGCCTTGGTTCGGCAAGCAGTCACCCGGTCAGCCGAGCGTTGGCGGGGTTGGCGAGCCAGGAGCAGATGCGGGTGCTTAGCGACATCCGCGAGCGTCAGGGCCTGGGCGTGGTCGCCCAGACCGAGCAGGGCGAAGCGGCGCTAGGGCGGCCGGAGTTATTTGAACAGTTGGGCATCGTCACCACCGCCGTGCCCGCCCATGATGGCCCGATTGCCGGGCTGGCGTTGAACGGCGAGTTCCTCGCCTGGCTGCTGTTGGCCGACAGCGTCAAACCCGAAGCGCGCCAGGCCCTGCAAGAGCTGCGTGACTTGGGCCTGGGCCGCCAACTGCTGCTGACCGGCGACCGCCAAAGCGTGGCCGACAGCCTGGCGCTGGACATGGGCATCAGTGATGTCGAAGCCCAAGCGCTGCCGGAAGATAAGCTCAACCGCGTGCTGGGCGAAATCAGCAGTGGCTTCCGGCCAATGGTGGTGGGCGATGGCATCAACGACTCCCTGGCGCTCAAGGCCGGCGTGGTCGGCGTGGCCATGGGCGCGGGCGGTGCCGACATCGCCCTGGCCTCGGCGGACGTGGTGCTGATCGGCAGCGACTTGCGCCGCTTGGGCACCTGTGTGCGCTTGAGTCGCCAGTGCCGGCAGACGTTGCAGGTCAATGTGATCATTGGCTTGGGCTGGACACTGGCCATCGTGGTGTTCGCCGCATTTGGCTGGCTGGGGGCGGCGGGCGCGATGATCGCGGCGGTGCTGCATAACCTCAGCACCTTGTTGGTATTGGGGAACGCCGGGCGTTTACTGCGCTTCCAGGAGCCGCTGTTGAAGCTCGACGAATAATTTCAGAAATATTTGCTCACGGCTGTAACGCCGACAGGGGGCCTCACTCTAGTGCTGTGTCGAGACTGAACAATCCGTTCAGATCGGCTCCACTACTGATCATGAGGAATACAACAATGAGCATTAAATCCGCTGCTGCTGGTGCCGCCCTCGCAATGGCCGCTGCTTCTCTGTTCGCGGGTGTGGCCACCCAGGTACAAGCGGCAGACGCCACTGTTCACTGCTACGGCGTGACCTCCTGCAAAGGCATGAACGACTGCAAAACCAAGGACCACGCGTGCAAGGGCCAGGGCGAGTGTAAAGGGATGGGCTTCAAGGCCATGACCAAATCGGCCTGCGACGCCGCTGGCGGTACAGTCGGCGAGTAACCGGCCAACGAGTGCAACCGCGGCGGCTGCCTGCCACCGCTGCGGACACTTTGCCCTGGAGTGAGTCATGTCCGCGTCCCTTCCAAGTCTGGGTTACGGCCTGGGTTTACGCAGTGAGTACTACCACCAGATCCTTGAACAGTCGCCGGCCGTGGATTGGTTCGAAGTGATCTCCGAGAATTACCTGGTGCAGGGCGGCAAGGCCTTGTACTACCTGGATGCGATAGCCGAACGTTACCCCTTGGTGATGCACGGTGTGTCGTTGTCCATCGGCGGGCCACATGCCCTCGATATGGATTACCTGAATCACATCAAACAGCTCGCAGAGCGCATTCAGCCGGCGTGGATTTCCGATCACCTGTGCTGGAGCCGTGGCAGCGCGCACCAGTTACATGACTTGCTGCCCCTGCCTTACACCGAAGAAAGCCTCTACCACGTGGCCGGCCGCGTGCGTCAGGTGCAGGACGTCTTGCAACGCCCGCTGGTGCTGGAAAATGTCTCAAGCTACGTGCGTTCCAAGGCGGATGAATTCACCGAGTGGGAGTTCCTCAACGCCTTGGCCCACCTGAGCGGCTGCCAATTGCTGCTGGACGTCAACAACGTCTACGTCAGCGCACGTAACCATGGTTTTGATGCCTGGACCTTCATTCGCAACCTGCCACCCGAAAGCATTCGCCAGCTGCATTTGGCAGGGCATATGGACTATGGCGACTATGTGGTCGATACCCATGACCATCCAGTGTGCGACCCGGTGTGGGCGCTGTATCAGCAGACCCTGGAACATCTGGGCCCCGTGTCGACGTTGCTGGAACGCGATGACCATTTTCCACCCTTCGAAGAATTACTCACCGAGTTGAACAAAGCCCGTGAGTTGGGTGCCAGCGCCTTGGCCCGGAGAGCGTTATGCGCCTGATCGACTGGCAGTTGGCATTTGAACAGCATCTATTATCCGAAGCGCCCGCGGCCAACAGCGGCTTTGCCGCCACCTTGCTGGGAGGGCCGACGTTGGATGTGGACACCGGCCTGGCGATTTACCACAACGCCTATCTTTCGCGACTGCAAGAGGTGCTGCGCCATGACTTCGGTGCCATCTGGTATTGGCTGGGAGATGAGCAGTTTTGCTCACTGACCGATGCCTACATCCGCCGTTATCCCTCGGCCCATTACAGCGTGCGCTGGTTGGGCGAGCGCTTTGCGATGTTTATCGTTGAGCATTTCATGGCTGCGCAAAGTGCGCCTTTGGCTGAGTTGGCACGCCTGGAGTGGGCGTTCACCTTGGCGTTTGACGCCGCCGAAGGGGAGCCGCTGACCTTGAATGACATGGCGCACCTGGCGCCTGAAGACTGGCCCACCTTGCAGGTTGCGCTGGCGCCTTCGGTGCAGCAGTTGCTTTGCCGTTTCAACACGGTGGCGATCTGGCGAGCCAGCAAGGATGAGTCGGATTTCCCCGGCATCCAGGCGCTGGAACCGGCGCAGATCTGCCTGGTGTGGCGCAACCAGAACCGCTGCCACTACCGCAGCCTGGAAGCCGCTGAAGCCTGTGCGCTGTCGGGCATGGTGACCATGGGCTGGAATTTTTCAGAACTGTGTACTGAGCTGACGGTCACTTATTCAGAGGGGGCGTCGCTGCAAGCGGCCACTTGGCTGAAACAGTGGGTCCAGGAAGGTTTGCTCGAGCGCCGAGCGCCATAGAAGGGGAGCTATTCATTCGATAGCTTCCTACTTTGTTTGGCATGGTCTACCCTCACAGCAGACGTCTGAAACAAGGGGGGACTACTCATGCTCGCGCAACTTCCACCGGCCTTACAGAATCTTCAGCTACCGCTGCGTCTTCGACTCTGGGACGGCCATGAATTCAACTTGGGCCCTGAGCCCAGTGTCACCATCGTGGTCAAGGACCCCACGGTTGTATCCAGGCTGACCCATCCAACACTCGACTCACTGGGCGAAGCCTTCGTCGAGGGCAAGCTGGAGCTGGAAGGCTCCATCACCGAAGTGATCAGGGTATGTGACGAGTTGAGTCACGCTTTGGTCGATGACGACGAGGAGAGTCGTCCGGTGCGCTCGATTCACGATAAGGCCACCGACGCGGCGGCCATTTCCTACCATTACGACCTGTCCAACGAGTTCTACCAGCTATGGCTGGACCAGGACATGGCCTACTCCTGCGGTTATTTCGAAACCGGCAGCGAGTCGATCGATCAGGCCCAACAAGACAAATTCCGCCACCTGTGCCGCAAGTTGCGGCTGCAGCCGGGTGAGTATCTGCTCGATGTGGGCTGCGGCTGGGGCGGGCTGGCGCGTTATGCCGCACGTGAGTTCGGGGTCAAGGTGTTCGGCATCACCTTGAGCAAGGAACAACTGGCGCTGGCCAAGGAGCGGGTGAAAGCCGAAGGCCTGGAAGACCAGGTCGACCTGCAATTACTCGACTACCGCGACCTGCCCCAGGACGGTCGTTTCGACAAAGTCGTGAGCGTGGGCATGTTCGAACACGTCGGCCACGCCAACCTGGCGCAATACTGCCGGACCCTGTTCGGCGCAGTGCGTGAAGGCGGCCTGGTGATGAACCATGGCATCACCGCCAAGCACACCGACGGCCGCCCCGTAGGCCGTGGAGCCGGCGAGTTTATCGAGCGCTACGTGTTCCCTAATGGTGAACTGCCGCACCTGGCCATGATGACCGCCGAGATCAGCGAAGCAGGGCTGGAAGTGGTCGATGTCGAAAGCCTGCGTATGCATTACGCCCGCACATTGGACCATTGGAGCGAACGCCTGGAAGACAACCTGGAAGCAGCGGCGAAGATGGTGCCAGAGCAGGCGCTACGCATCTGGCGGCTGTACCTGGCCGGTTGCGCTTATGCATTTGCCCGTGGCTGGATCAACCTGCACCAGATACTGGCAGTGAAACCCCATGCTGATGGCGGGCATGAACTGCCGTGGACGCGGGAAGATCTCTACCGCTGACCACCGGGCACTGAAGCTCAAAACTGTGGGAGCTGGCTTGCCTGCGATAGCGTTGTATCAGGACCGGATGAGTCGACTGACACACCGCTATCGCAGGCAAGCCAGCTCCCACATTGGTTTTGTGTTGGCGGTTAGAGGATGGGTGAGATCAGGCGTGCAATGCGCATCCCCAGTTGTTGCAGGCGACGGGTCTCGCGGCTTTCTTCCTGGCTGACTTCATGGGCCAGGGCAAAGTCATCCAGCAACATCTGTTCAACCTGGCTGGCGAAGGCTTCATCCACCGTCAGCAGCATCACTTCAAAATTCAGCCGGAACGAACGGTTGTCCATGTTGGCGCTGCCAATGGCGCTGATTTCGCTGTCTACCAACACCACCTTCTGATGCAAAAAGCCCGGCGTGTAGCGAAACACTCGCACGCCTGCTCGCACCGCTTCGTTGGCGTACAGGCTGGATGCGGCATATACGATGCGGTGGTCGGGCCGTGACGGCAGCAGCAGGCGCACATCGACTCCGCGCAATACCGCCAGGCGCAGGGCGGCAAACACCGCCTCGTCGGGGATGAAATAGGGGCTGGTGATCCACACCCGCTTGGTCGCGGCATGGATGGCCTCGACGAAAAACAGCGAGCAGGTTTCATAAGGGTCCGCTGGCCCACTGGCAAGCAACTGGCAGAGCACGCCGTCTTCCGGGTAGGCGTCCGGCAGGATCAGCGGCGGCAGTTCCCGTGCGGCCCAGAACCAGTCCTCGGCAAACGACTCCTGCAGGCATGCCACCACTGGGCCTGCGACCTGCACATGGGTATCGCGCCATGGCGCCAGCGGCGGTTTTTTACCCAGGTATTCATCGCCTACGTTATGCCCGCCGACAAAACCGGTGATGCCGTCCACCACGACGATCTTGCGATGGTTACGGAAGTTGACCTGGAAGCGATTGAGCCAGCCACTGCGGGTGGCGAATGCCTTGACCTGCACGCCAGCGTCACGCAGCGCTTGCACATAACGATGGGGCAGGGCGTGACTGCCGATGCGGTCGTACAGCACATAAATGGTCACGCCCTGAGCGGCTTTTTCCCTCAACAGGGCCTGCAATTGACGGCCCAGTTCGTCATCGTGAATGATGAAAAACTGGAACAGCACGGCGGTCTTTGCGTTACGGATAGCCTCGAAGATCGCGCCGAACGTGGCATCGCCATTGATCAACAGGCGCACTTCGTTGTTGGCCAGGCACGGCATGCGGCCCAGCTTGGGCATGGCGCGCAAGGAGGCATAGGCGCTGGAATTGCGCGCCGCGAGCGCTTCCTCCACCCAGGGGCGCCAGTTCAATTCGGTAATGGCCGTGTGCATTTCCTGGTTGGCCTGGCGACGGGCCTGGATGTACGCGTCGAAGGTGCTGCGGCCAAAAATCAGGTAGGGGATCAGCGTCAGGTAGGGCATGAACATCAGTGACAACGCCCAGGCAATCGAGCCTTGTGCGGTGCGCACGGTCAGTACTGCGTGGATCGCGGCGAGCGTTCCAAGAAAGTGCAGCGTGGCAATGACATAGGCGAGCAGGTGCGGGCCAAAGAAATCCATGAACGACGTAACTCCAGGCAGTCCAGTGCGTAACAGACCATGAACGGCTGTGAATGTCGCTATTTTATTTGCCATGCAACACTGGCTGCTTTGCGACGTCTAACGCCCACAATTACCCAGGAGTTACCCGATGAATGCTCGTCTGCTTGGTTTGGCCATGGTTGTTGGTTTGTCGCTGCCTGTGGCGGCACAGGCGCAGATGCTGGCGCCGGGCTTGTGGGAATTGACCACCAGCAATATGAAAGTCGATAACCAGGACCTGCCGGACTTGTCGCTGATCCTCGGTCAACTCAAGCAACAGATGACCCCTGAACAGCGCGCCATGCTCGAAAAACAAGGCATTAACATGGCCGGTAAAGGCGTACAGGTGTGCCTGACCCCGGCCCAGGTGGCCTCCGATTCGATCCCCCTGACCGACCCTCAATCGGGCTGCAAACAGGAAGTCACCGACAAGAGCGGCAACCAGTGGAAGTTCCGCTTCAGTTGCCCGAAAGCCCAGGGCACTGGGGTGGCAACGTTTCAGAGCCAGAAAGAATTCACCACCAGCGTCAACGGTACCTTCAATGCCACCGGGATCCAGCAGAAGGGTAGCCTGGACAGCCACGCTCAGTGGCTGGGCAACGATTGCGGTTCGGTCAAACCCCGCGCTTAACGCCCGAACTGCAGGGGCAAGCCCTGGCAACTGTTGACCACCTGGCCGTTGTGCCAGGCCAGGTGGCCGCTGACCAGTGTGGTACTCACGCTGTGGCGAAAGCTGCGTTCTGCAAAGGGTGTCCAGCCGCAGCGGGCGAGAATAGGCTGGCTGTTGACCGGCTTGCCGGCAGGCTCCGGTTTGATCAGTACCAGGTCGGCCCAGTAGCCTTCGCGCACGTAGCCGCGATCAGCGATGGCAAACAGGTCGGCCACGCGGTGGCTGGTCTTGGCTACCAGAGTGGTCAAGGGCAAATGCCCGTCGGCCACCAACTCCAGTAACGCCGGCAGGGCATGCTGCACCAGAGGCAAGCCCGAGGGCGCTTGCCGATAGCCCAACTGTTTTTGCGCCCAGGTATGCGGCGCATGGTCGGTGCCAATCACATCCAGACGATCACTCAATAATGCCAGGCGCAGCGCGTCGCGGTCGGTGCGGGTCTTGATCGCCGGGTTGCATTTGATCTGGTGGCCGAGGTGGTGGTAATCGCGGTCATCGAACAGCAGGTGGTGCAGGCAGACCTCGGCGGTGATGTGCTTGTCGGCCAGGGGCTTGTCTTCGAACAACGCCAGTTCCCGCGCGGTGGTCAGGTGCAACACATGCAGGCGCGTGCCATGGCGTTTGGCCAATTCCACGGCAAACGATGACGAGCGATAACAGGCCTCGGCATCGCGGATCAGCGGGTGGGCGACTGCGGGAATATGCTCGCCGAAGCGTTCGCGCAGGCGTTGCTCGTTGGCCAGGATGCTGGGCGTGTGTTCGCAGTGAGCGAGCAGGATGGTCGGCACCTCGGCAAACAGGCGCTCCAGAACGCGTGGGTCGTCCACCAGCATATTGCCGGTGGATGCGCCCATGAACACTTTGACTCCAGCCACTTCACGAGGAGCGAGGGCCGCGACGGTGTCGAGGTTGTCGTTGCTCACGCCAAAATGAAAGCCGTAGTTGGCCACTGAATGCAGTGCGGCACGGCGCTTTTTATCGGCCAGGGCTTCCAGGTTCAAGGTGGCCGGGTGAGTGTTGGGCATGTCCATGAAGCTGGTGATACCACCGGCCACCGCCGCGCGGGATTCGCTGTAGAAGCTGCCTTTTTCCGGCGCACCGGGTTCGCGAAAGTGCACCTGGTCGTCGATCATTCCTGGCAGCAGCCACTGGCCGTTGGCATCGATTTCCACCGGTTCGTTATCGCCTTGAATGCTGGCGGCAATCTTCTCGATACGACCATCGGCGATCAGTACGTCGGCGTCGAATACCTGGCCCTCGTTGACCAGGCGGGCGTTGCGGATCAGCAGGCGGCTCATGGTTCAGAACTCGTTTTGCAGGGCTTTGTAGCCGCGCACCAGGTCGACGTTGGTGCGTGCCACGTCTTCGGAAAACTCCGAAGCGCTGACACTCACCGGCGGGAATTGCGACAAGTCGGTGTTGGGGCCGATACGCGTGGTGGAGGGCACGTAGAAAGCGGCGGGCAGGTCGCGGCCGTCGACCACCGAGTTGTGGCGCACCACGCACCCATCGCCCACGGCGCAATTGAACAGCACACTGTTGAAGCCAATAAACACGCGGTCGCCCACCGTGCAGGGGCCGTGGACGATGGAACGGTGGGCGATGGAGGTGAATTCACCGATGGTCACCGCTGCGCCGGATTTGGAGTGGATGACCACGCCGTCCTGGATGTTGGAGTTGGCGCCGATGGTGATCGGGTCCATGGCGCCGCTGGCATCCACTTCGTCGGCGCGGATCACGGCGTAAGGGCCGACGAACACGTTCTCGCCGATGATGACTTTGCCGCAGATGATCGCGGTCTTGTCGACGTAGGCCGATTCGGCAATCACCGGCAGGTCGCCGGAAGGATTTTTGCGGATCATGGCTGGCTCAGTGCGGCGCACAGGGTGTTGAGGTTGTATTCGAACAGCCCGATAAAGGTGCTGGCCGGGCCTTCTGCGGCGAGGGCGTCGGAGTACAGCGTGCCGCCGATCTGTGCGCCGCTTTCGTCAGCGATCTGCTTGAGCAGGCGCGAGTCTTTGATGTTTTCCATGAACACGGCTTTGACCTTGTCCTTGCGAATCTGGGTGATCAGTGCGGCAACTTCAGCGGCCGAAGGGTCACGTTCAGTGGACAAGCCCTGGGGCGCGAGGAACTGGATGCCATAGGCCTGGCCCAGGTAGCCGAAGGCGTCATGGGAGGTGACGATGCGACGGTTACCCGGTGGCAGGGCGCCGAACTTGGCCTTGGCCTCTTCCAGCAGGCTATGGATTTGTTTGAGGTAGGCCTGGCTGTTGCGCAGGTAGGCGGTCTTGTTGGCCGGGTCGGCGGCCACCAGGGCCTTGGTGATGTTGCTCACATAAATCTCGGCATTGGCCAGGTTGTGCCAGGCGTGCGGGTCGGGAATGGTTTCGCCATCCTCGTCCATGGTGTGGGAAATCACGCCTTTGCTGGCGGTGACCACCGTTGCCTTGGTTTCGGTGCTGGTAACCAGGCGGTCCAGCCACGGCTCGAAACCCAGGCCGTTCTTGATGATGACCTTGGCCTTGAGCAATGCCTTGGCGTCATCCGGCGTGGGTTCATAGGTATGGGCGTCGGCGTCCGGGCCGACCATGTTGCTGATCTGGATATGCTCGCCACCGATCTGGTGGGTGATGTCATTGAGAATACTGAAGCTGGTGACTACTTGGAGTTTGTCGGCGGCGTGGGCCATCGAAAGCGGCAGCAGCAGACTGAACAGCACGAGTAGAGCGCGCATCGGAACACCTCATTGGGATGTGAGCAAAGGCGGGCGGCGCAACAAACCGTGCACCGGACCGAACACCACGGACAACAAATACCCAGCGCCCGCCACCAGCACGATGGCCGGGCCGCTGGGCAGTGAGTAGTAGAACGACAGCAGCAGACCCAACCACACCGACAGGCAGCCCAGCAGCGCCGATACCGCAATCAGCACCGGCAGGCGTCGGCTCCAGAAGCGTGAGGCGATCGCCGGCAACATCATCAAGCCGACCACCATCAGCGCACCGATGGCCTGGAAACCAATCACCAGGTTCAGCACCACCAGGGTCAGGAACACGCCATGGGCGAGGGGGCCGAGGCGGCTGACGGTTTGCAGGAACAGCGGGTCGAGGGTGTCCAGCAACAGCGGTCTGTAGATCAGCGCCATGGCGATCAGGCTGAAACCCGAGACCCAGAGCATGCCGGTCAGGGTGGTTTGATCCACGGCCAGGGCGGAGCCGAACAGCAGGTGCAGCAGGTCCAGACGCTTGCCGGCAAGGCCCAGGATCAGCACGCCGGCGGCCAAAGAGATGGGGTAGATGGCGGCGAGGCTGGCGTCTTCGCGCAGCCCGGTGCGGCGGGTGATCCACGCGGCCAGGCCGGCCATGCTCAGGCCTGCACCCAGGCCACCGAGGGTCAGCGCGGGCAGGCTCAGCCCGGCGAACCAGAAACCCAGGGCGGCGCCGGGCAGGATGCCGTGGGCCACCGCATCACCGATCAGGCTCATGCGCCGCAGGATCAGAAACACTCCTAGCGGCGCGGTGCTGCAAGCCAGTACCAAACCGCCGAGGAGTGCGCGGCGCATAAAGACGAACTCATGAAACGGCATCCATAAGTGGGCAGTGAAGTGCATTCAGGCCACCTGCATCTGCGGTTGCGGGCGGATCAGCTCTTTGCTGGGGCCGAATACGCAGCCGGTGTTTTTGATCTGCAGTACGTGCTGGGTGTGGTGACGCACGGAGGCCAGGTCATGGCAGACGATCACCAGGGTGCGGCCTTCGTTGTGCCAAGCGTGGATGTGTTTCCAGCACAGCGCCTGACCGTCCTCATCGAGGGCTGCGTGAGGTTCGTCGAGCAGCAGGACGGGTGCGTCGGCCAGGCTCATGCGTGCCAGCAGGGCGCGCTGCAATTCGCCTCCGGACAATGCCATCAGCGGTCGGTGTTCCAAGCCAGTCAGGCACCAGTCTTCAAGTACCGCTTGCAGGCGTTGGCTGCGTTGTTGCGGGGTGTGTTGGATGCCCCAGAAACCGGCAGCGACCAGCTCTTGCAGGCTGATGGGGAACTGGCGGTCCAAGTGTTGCTGCTGGGGCAAGAAGGCCAGGCCGCCACGGCGTGGAACATCCACAATGACCTTTCCCGCCAGCGGTTTTTGCAGGCCGGCAATGACCTTGAGCAGGCTGCTTTTGCCTGTGCCATTGGCGCCGATGATGCCGGTGAGGCTGCCTTTTTCCAGGGTCAAATCCAGTGCCGGGGTGAGCGGTTGCCCGGGGGCACCCCAGCGCAAAGAGTTACAGGTGATCATGCAAAGTCTCTCGTCCAGCGGCTTTCAGCCACGGCATCGTGCGCGTGCAGGCTTTCGGCGTGGATCACTTGGAGGTGGAAGGCTTTGATGGCATCCGAGCGTTTCAAGGCGAGGTTCAGGCGGCGAGCGGCGTCTTCGCAGAACATCAGGTTCTGCCCGTTGGCCAGGGCGAAGGCTTGTTCGTCTGCGCGTTTCACCGCGGTTTGTACGGCGGTGCCGAGCGCGGCTTCGGCAGCGTTGATCAAGCCGACTATCGGCAGGTCAGTACCTTGCAACTGAACGTGCAACTGCGCGCTGCTGCGTTGGCTATGGGGTGTGGCGACGATGCCGTTGGCACTGCCGAGCCAGGCCAGCACCGCTTCATGCTGTAACGGCGTATTGGCGAAATCATCCACAAATTGCTGCTGAATCAGCTGCCTGGCGAGGGCGGCGGAGCAAGGGCAGGTTGACGAATAAGTAACGTCAATTTTTAGTTCCACGTGGAACATCTGGTTTTCCAGGCGCGCTTCGATGCTCACGGGGTAGGTTTTCCAGCCGGCTAATGGGCTGACCAGGGCAGGGCGTTTAAGCAGCAGCTGGGTGTGGATGCGTAGGTAAGCGTTCTTAGATAAACCTTCATGTGTGTCGAGAAAACGCTGCAGTACATTACGCAGCAGTGCAGATGTCAGCGGCTGTTGATCGAGCATTTCCAGAGCCAGGTACAGGCGTGACATATGAATGCCACGGGCCGTGCCGTCGTCCAGGCTTACGCCCGCATCAGCGGTGGCGGTCAGGTGTTGACCGTCAATCAGGATTGGCAAGGCGATGCCGCGCATCCCCACCCAGTCGAGTGGCAAGGCTTGGCGTGAAGCCTGCGCGGCGATATCCGGCAGAGTCAGCGCATTCATAAGCAGGTCCATCGTTGGAAATAATTCGACATGTTATAGTATAACAATACAAGCCACGATGAATTTTCTGCACCTGCCTTTGTTCAGTCACGTCGAGTAGGGATGCTCCTTTATCTGCGGTATATGCCATGCACCGACGTCAGCTCCTCAACCTGCTGCTGGTCAGCCCCTTGTTTGCCTTGCCTTTGGGGGCTCACGCCACGCAGATTCGCAATGCACGCCTGTGGCGCTCAGACGACAAGCTGCGCCTGGTGTTCGACCTCAGCGGCCCGGTGCAATACAAGACCTTTTCCCTAACCTCACCCGACCGATTGATCATCGACTTGAGTGGCGCCGGGCTCAGCGGCGACTTTTCCCAGTTGGCGTTGAAGAACAGTGGGATTACCTCGATCCGTTCCGGGCATTTCGGCCAGAGCGACACGCGCATCGTGCTGGACCTGGTCGAGCCCATGCAGCTCAACAGTTTCGTGTTGCCGCCGCAGGAGGGACAAGGCCATCGCCTGGTGCTGGACTTGACCAACGCGACCCGTGCGCCCCGTCAACTCGCCGCTGAGCCAGCACCCTTGGTGGCGCCGGTAGACAAGGCGCATCCCAAGCGCGACATCATCGTGGTGGTCGACCCCGGCCATGGCGGCAAAGACCCCGGCGCCATCGGCTCCAAGGGCCAGCGCGAAAAAGATGTGGTGCTGTCCATCGCCCAGTTACTGGCTAAACGCTTGAAACGCGAAAAGGGTTTTGACGTGAAACTGGTGCGCAACGACGACTTCTTCGTGCCGCTGCGCAAGCGCGTGGACATTGCCCGTCAGCACAAGGCCGATATGTTTATTTCGGTACATGCCGACGCCGCGCCACGGCTGACCGCGTCGGGCGCCTCGGTGTATGCGTTGTCTGAAGGCGGCGCCACCTCGGCCACAGCGCGTTTCATGGCCCAGCGCGAAAATGGCGCCGACTTGCTGGGCGCCACCACCTTGCTCAATCTGAAGGACAAGGACCCGATGCTGGCCGGAGTGATTCTCGACATGTCGATGAACGCGACCATCGCCTCCAGCCTGCAGTTGGGCAGCTCGGTATTGGGCAGCCTGCAAAACATCACCAGCCTGCATCAGAAACGGGTGGAGCAGGCTGGGTTCGCCGTGCTCAAGTCACCGGATGTCCCTTCGATCCTGGTGGAGACGGGATTCATTTCCAACCCTCGGGATGCCCAGCGGCTGGTGACGGCGCGCCATCAACAGGCGGTGGCGGATGGCCTTTTCGAAGGACTCAAGCGTTACTTCCAGAAGAACCCACCCATGAACAGCTACATGGCCTGGGTGCAGGCGCAGAAAAACAGCCAGGCCTAACAGCCGGTCATTCGGCTGCAGGTGAACTTGGCGCTGGCGCCCCCAGAGCTGGAAAACCGATTGATGGTGGTCCAGCCTACGCGCCGCGTGTAGCCAACCCACGCCTCGCCATCCGATGCCAACCCGGTAAAAAACGTCAGTTGCCCATAACGGCTGTTGGTCTGCGCCCAATAGCGTTTGCCGATCACTTCGAAACCGCGCAAGTAGGTGGTGCTGCCGACGGTTGCCACGCTATAGGCATTGCCCAACGGGTCTACACACGCCAGCAGGTTTGCGCTGCGTATGCACTTGGCCAACAGGCTGGGTGCCTGGGCGCAGGCAGGCCCGGCGGCTGCCAATAGCAGGGCGCACAGCAGGTATCTCATCGGGTTTCTCAGCGTAAGAAGGTGACCCAGCATTGCGCCCTTCGTCGCGGCGAGCAAGAGGGATTGGCTTATTTGTATTGTTATACTATAACATAAAAGTACAGCCCGACCCGCGAACCCCTTCCCATGACCGAACACGATCTTTTGGCCCAACCAGCGGCCGACTACATGAATGAGGCCCAGCAGCGCTTCTTCCGCGAATTGTTGCTGGCTCAGCGTGATGACCTGCAAGCCCGTATCGATGCTGAGTTCCAGGCACTGCGCGAGCAGGAAACCAACAGCGACCTGGCGGATATCGGCAGTGCCGAAGAGCAACGCCAATGGCAATTGCGCCTGCTCGAGCGCGAAAAGAAGCTGTTGGACAAGATCGACGATGCCCTGGAATTGCTGGCCCGTGGCGAATACGGCTGGTGCCGTGAAACCGGCGAACCCATCGGCCTGCAACGCCTGCTGCTGCGCCCCACCGCCACCTTGTGTATCGAAGCCAAAGAACGTGAAGAGCTGCGCGAACGCCATAAACGGGCAGTTTGACCGGCCAACCTTGATGAGGAATACCTGATGCCCAATCGTCTCCCTGTGACCGTGTTGTCCGGCTTTCTCGGCGCCGGTAAAAGCACGCTGCTCAACTATGTCCTGCGCAACCGCGACAACCTGCGGGTGGCGGTGATCGTCAACGACATGAGCGAAATCAACATCGACGGCAGCGAGGTACAGCGCGACGTCACGCTCAATCGTTCGGAAGAAAAACTGGTGGAGATGAGCAATGGCTGCATTTGCTGCACCTTGCGTGAAGACTTGCTTGAAGAGGTGGGAAAACTCGCCAAAGAAGGTCGTTTCGATTACCTGCTGATCGAATCCACCGGTATTTCCGAACCTTTGCCCGTGGCCGAAACCTTCACGTTTCGCGATGAAAACGAGCAAAGCCTGGCCGACATTGCACGCCTGGACACCATGGTCACGGTGGTCGACGGTATGAATTTCCTGCTCGACTACCAGGCTGCAGAAAGCCTGGCTTCACGGGGCGAAACCCTCGGTGAGGAGGATGAACGTTCCATCACCGACCTGTTGATCGAACAGATCGAATTCGCCGACGTCATCCTGATCAGCAAGATCGACCTGATCAGCAGCCGCGAGCGCGAAGAACTGATGGCCATCCTCGAGCGCCTCAACGCCCAGGCGGAAATCATCCCGATGGTCATGGGCGAAGTGCCGCTGAACAAGATCCTCAACACTGGCCGTTTCGACTTCGAACGCGCCGCCCAGGCCCCGGGCTGGTTGCAGGAATTGCGCGGTGAGCATGTGCCGGAAACCGAAGAATACGGCATAGCGTCCACGGCTTACCGTGCGCGCCGGCCTTTCCATCCACAGCGGTTTTTCGACTTTATCGACCGCCCCTGGGTCAACGGCAAGCTGTTGCGCTCCAAGGGTTTCTTCTGGTTGGCGAGCAAACATCAGGATGCGGGCAGTTGGTCCCAGGCGGGCGGGCTGATGCGTCATGGGTTTGCCGGGCGTTGGTGGCGGTTTGTGCCGAAAAGCCAGTGGCCTCAGGACGAAGAAAGCGTGGCGGCGATCATGACTAACTGGCAGTTGAGCACGGGTGACTGCCGTCAGGAACTGGTGTTTATCGGGCAAAACATCGATTTTGTCCAGATGCGTACCGAGTTGGACGCCTGCTTGCTCAACGATGAAGAAATGGCCCTGGGCGTCGAAGGTTGGCGCCAGTTGCCCGACCCGTTTGGCCCTTGGTATGAGCAGGTCGCCTGATGCTGGCCCCGGTCATTCCCCTGCGCCCCGTCATCCGCCAGACACATGGGGAAACGCCGCTGGCGCTGTCCGATATCCTCAATGACGGCGTCAACCTGGCCATCTGGCGGCGCCAACTGCCCCTGCATATCGCTGAGTTTGGCGCTTTGCTGGTGGCGCTCAATGAACCGTTGGCCGAGTCTTTGGTGGTCGAGTTGGTTAGCGAAGACTGCGTGCCGAACTTGCAAGGTTTGGCGTCCAGTTGTCACGATCTTGAAGGCTATGATGGGTTTATCGCCGATGTGTCGTGGCTGGTCAGTGCATTCGCCTGTCTGCTGGGCGCCAAGCGCATCGGCGTGCGTTTACGGCTATTGGACAAGGCCATGTGCCCGCGCTTTCACGTCGATCACGTGCCGGTTCGGCTGATCACCACCTACGCCGGTATCGGTAGCCAATGGTTGCGTGAAGGCGTCATGGACCGGCGCACATTGAGCCAGGCGGATGCCGAGCCCACTGAGCGCATCGAGCAGATCCACTGCGGTGAAGTGGCGCTGCTCAAAGGCACCAAATGGCACGGCAATGAAGGGCACGGCCTGATCCATCGTTCGCCGGCGCTCAAGGCCGATGAGCGACGGTTGATCCTGACGCTGGATTGGCTGGCATAACCGCGTAGGATCAAACGCTCTAAACGGCCTGAACCATGCCTCTTATGCTGCAGAACATTCCTACCCATGTGATTGCCGGGCCCTTGGGCGCCGGCAAGACCAGCCTGATCAAGCACCTGCTTGCCCAGCGCCCGGCCAACGAGCGCTGGGCGGTGCTGATCAACGAGTTCGGTCAGATCGGCCTGGATGCAGCCTTACTCACCCAAGACGATGACGGTATCGCCCTGGGCGAGGTGGCAGGCGGCTGTTTGTGTTGTGTGAACGGCGCACCGTTCCAGGTAGGGCTGGGCCGCTTGTTGCGTAAGGCTAAGCCGGACCGGCTGTTTATTGAACCCTCAGGCCTGGGCCATCCGGCGCAATTGCTCAAGCAACTGCGGCAGGCGCCATGGCAAAACGTGCTGGCCGTGCAGCCTTGTGTGCTGGTACTCGATGCCCAGGCGTTGGCGGCGGGCAGGCCGTTGCCCCAGGCACAGCAGGAGGCGTTGACCAGTGCCGGCCTGCTGGTGCTGAACAAGGACGAGACGCTGACTGCCACGCAACGTCAGGCGATCGAAGCGCAATTACCCGATTGCCCGCTCCATTGGACATGCCAGGCGCAATTGCCACTCGACCGGTTGCCCGGTTTGAAAGCACAGGCCCAAAGCGCTGTGGATAACTTTGCGGTGCCTGAAGCAGTGGGGCAAATGCCGGCGATCTGGAGCGACCCTGGGCTGCCGATCTGTTTGAGCCAGAGCCAGGATGGCGGCTGGAGTATCGGCTGGCGCTGGCACCCAAGCCAGCGATTCGATGTTAGCCGTCTGCATCAGTGGCTATCGAGTTTGGGCTGGTGCCGGGCCAAATTGGTTATCCACAGCATTGACGGCTGGGTGTCCGCCAACGCTGTGGATAACAGCCCACTGCACTGGCAACCCAGCGCTTGGCGGCGCGATTCACGTGTTGAGTTGATCTTCAGCGCACCACAGGACGTGGCCGCATTGCAAAGCGCCCTGGCAGCCTGCCGTTACTGATGTTTCTTGCTGGCGTGGTCCTGGCGCCACTGGCTCAATTCGATGATCTCGGCGCTGGGCAGCGGCTCCTTGGTTTCGAACGGGTAGGGCGCCAGTTCGATCTGCGCGCTGTGGGCGCCGAATTGGGTGATGACCCCGGCGTGCCGGGTTTCGCCGGTCACCGTAAACTCGAAATTATAGATGCGCGCCAGGCGTCGGCGGCCATTGGCATCCTTGACGAAACCGATGCGTTTGAGCGCCACGGCACCGTCGAGCAGCTCGATATCGAGCTTGGCGCAATGCTGCTTGACCCGCGCCAACGCCCGTTCACGCAAGCCGTGGTTGTGCCAAACCCATGCGGCGCCGGTGGCCAGCAGCATCAAGACGAAGATGTTTCCCAGGGTCAGCATTCCATGAACTCCAACAAAGTGAGCGCAGCTTAACTGTGTCGCCGGTCTGTCGTACAGGCTGCGTTTAGTCGCATACTGCTCGGCCAGAAATTCAACGGTTTTACGGAAATCTCCCGCATGAAACGTACACCTCACCTGCTTGCGATCCAGTCTCATGTGGTCTTCGGCCACGCCGGAAACAGCGCCGCCGTGTTCCCCATGCAGCGGGTCGGGGTGAATGTCTGGCCGCTCAACACGGTGCAGTTTTCCAACCACACACAGTATGGACAGTGGGCGGGCGAAGTGTTGGCGCCGCAGCAAATTCCTGCGCTGGTGGAGGGTATTGCCGCGATTGGCGAGCTGGGCAACTGTGATGCGGTGCTGTCCGGATACCTGGGCAGTGCAGACCAGGGCCGTGCCATCCTCAGCGGTGTGGCACGCATCAAGGCGATCAACCCCAAGGCGCTGTACCTGTGCGACCCGGTGATGGGCCACCCGGAAAAGGGTTGCATCGTGCCGCAGGAGGTCAGCGATTTCCTCTTGGATGAGGCTGCCGCCATGGCGGACTTCCTGTGCCCCAACCAACTGGAGCTGGACAGTTTTGCCGGGCGCAAGCCGCAATCGCTGTTCGATTGCCTGGCGATGGCCAAGGCCTTGCTGGCGCGCGGGCCCAAGGCTGTGTTGGTCAAGCACCTGGATTACCCAGGCAAACTGCCAGAAGGGTTTGAAATGCTGTTGGTGACGGCCGACGGCAGTTGGCACTTGCGTCGGCCCCTGCTGGCGTTTCCGCGTCAGCCAGTGGGCGTGGGCGACCTGACGTCCGGGCTGTTCCTGGCGCGGGTACTGTTGGGGGATAGCCTGGTGGCCGCTTTTGAGTTCACCGCTGCGGCCGTGCATGAAGTGCTGCTGGAAACCCAGGCCTGCGCCAGTTATGAACTGGAACTGGTGCGGGCCCAGGACCGTATTGCCCACCCTCGTGTGCGCTTCGAAGCCACACCGATCAGCCTGTAAGCACACAAAACCCAATGTGGGAGCGGGCTTGCCCGCGATGGCGGAGTCTCAGTCAAAGCGATGTCGACTGAACCACTGCTATCGCGGGCAAGCCCGCTCCCACACGTTTTTGAGTTGATTCGCCGCTTGGAGTTTACGGCGCGTCGGCTTTGATTTCCCGGTAGCGCTTTTCCAGTTCCTGGCGAATCTGCCGACGTTGCTGAGCCTGCACAAAGCGGCGCTTGTCCTCGCTGTTCTGCGGCTGCAAGGGCGGTACGGCGGCAGGTTTGCGCTGGTCGTCCACGGCCACCATGGTGAAGAAGCAGCTGTTGGTATGGCGCACCGAGCGTTCGCGGATGTTCTCGGTCACCACCTTGATGCCCACTTCCATCGACGTATTGCCGGTGTAGTTGACTGACGCGAGGAAGGTCACCAGCTCACCGACATGAATCGGCTCGCGAAAAATCACCTGGTCCACCGACAGCGTGACCACATAACGACCGGCATAACGGCTGGCGCAGGCATAGGCCACTTCGTCGAGGTACTTGAGCAGCGTGCCGCCGTGCACATTGCCAGAGAAGTTGGCCATGTCAGGGGTCATCAGTACCGTCATCGACAGCTGGGCGTTTCCGGGTTCCATAGCACACTCACGGGTTGTAGGCATTGGTTGGGGGGAGGCACCTCTGCGGGTACTCAAAATCTTTGCAGCGCCATCCCTAACGGGACGCCGTCAGGCGGCTTGCCGTCACGCGCGCAGCGATCTGTTTCCATATATTGCACCGGCTTTCCAGCAGAAGTCGCGGTGTTACCCTTCAAAAGCCCTTCTCAGGGCTTTTCTTACGATCAAGGCAGACTTTTCCGACCCTTCAAAGGCGCGGCCGGAAGTGGGAAAAGCGCCGGCACCCTCAAGGAGCCCCTCGCCATGCACGCCATCAGCTTTATCCAGGACTTGGCCGTGATCATGCTGGTGGCAGGGGTGGTCACCATCCTGTTTCACCGCTTCAAGCAGCCGGTGGTGCTGGGCTACATCGTTGCCGGCTTCATTATCGGCCCCCACACCCCGCCGTTTGGCCTGATCCACGATGAAGACACGATCAAGACCCTGGCGGAGCTGGGGGTCATCTTCCTGATGTTCTGCCTGGGCCTGGAATTCAGCCTGCGCAAGCTATTCAAGGTAGGAGCGACGGCGTTTATCGCGGCGTTCCTGGAAATCGTGTTGATGATCTGGATCGGCTACGAGATCGGCCGCTGGTTCGACTGGAGCACTATGGACTCGCTGTTCCTCGGCGCGATCCTGGCAATCTCCTCGACCACCATTATCGTCAAGGCCCTCAACGACCTGAAGATGAAAGACCAGCGGTTCGCCCAGCTGATTTTCGGCGTGCTGATTGTGGAGGACATCCTGGGTATCGGCATCATTGCGTTGCTGTCGAGCATTGCGGTGAGTGGCACGGTCAGCTCCGGCGAGGTGTTCTCCACGGTCGGCAAGCTCTCGCTGTTCATGATTGTCGCCCTGGTGATTGGTATTTTGCTGGTGCCGCGCCTGCTGGCTTATGTGGCCAAGTTTGAAAGCAACGAGATGCTGCTGATCACTGTATTGGGGCTGTGCTTCGGTTTCTGCCTGTTGGTGGTGAAGTTGGAATACAGCATGGTGCTCGGGGCCTTTTTAATCGGCGCAATCATGGCTGAATCCCGCCAGTTGATTAAGATCGAGGGCCTGATCGAACCCGTTCGCGACATGTTCAGCGCAATTTTCTTCGTGGCGATTGGCTTGATGATCGACCCGCAGATTCTGCTGCAATACGCCTGGCCCATTGCGGTGATCACCGTGGCCGTGGTGCTGGGCAAGATGCTGTCGTGCGGGCTGGGCGCGTTTATCGCCGGCAACGATGGTCGCACCTCGCTGCGGGTTGGTATGGGGCTGTCACAAATTGGCGAGTTTTCTTTCATCATCGCGGCGCTGGGGATGACCCTGCAGGTCACCAGCGACTTTCTGTATCCCGTGGCGGTGGCCGTTTCGGCGATCACCACGCTGCTGACGCCCTACCTGATTCGCGGGGCCGACCCGCTATCATTGAAGATCGCCGCACTGATGCCCACGCGAATGAGCCGAGTGTTCGGCATGTATGGAGAATGGTTGCGCAGCATTCAGCCTCAGGGCGAGGGGGCGATGTTGGCCGCGATGATCCGCAAGATCATCCTGCAAGTCGGGGTAAACCTGGCATTGGTGATCGCAATCTTCTTTGCCGGCAGCTTTTTCGCAGGGCGCATCGGTGGGTATCTGGAAGGCTGGGTCAGCGATCAAAGCTGGCAGAAGGCGTTGATCTGGGGCGGGGCGCTGCTAGTGTCGTTGCCGTTTCTGATTGCGGCGTATCGCAAGCTCAAGGCGCTGTCGATGCTGCTGGCGGAGATGAGCGTGAAGCCAGAGATGGCCGGGCGTCATACCCAGCGTGTGCGAAGGGTGATTGCGGAGCTGATCCCCCTCTTGTCGCTGCTGGTGATCTTCCTGCTATTGGCAGCCTTGTCGGCCAGTATTCTGCCGACCAACAAGTTGCTGGTGTTGATTGCCGTGGTCACGGCGGCGGTGGCTGCAGTGCTCTGGCGCTGGTTTATCCGTGTGCATACGCGGATGCAGGTTGCGTTGCTGGAGACGCTGGACAACCACAAGGATACGGAACACTGACTGGCGTTGGCGGGGGCTGCTTTGCAGCCCAGCGGGAGCAAGCTCCCTCGCCACAAAAGCTATCAAGTATCAGCTTTCCAGCCAGACGTCCCGTGCCCAGTGCCACACCGATTCCCAGGTTTCTTCGGTGACCAATTCTTCTTCGGCGGACCACAACACCACGGTGCCGTCTTCTTCGACGCAGTAGTAGTCGTCGCCGTCCTGGCAGATCGGGATCAGGCTGCGATCAACACCGGCATCCCAGGCGTTGGCCGCGACGTCCGGCAGGTAAGTGTGGGACTGCGGGTCGGTGACGGTCACTGGCTCCAGGCTGCCATAGACTACGTCGCTGACGGTCAGCAAGAATTCACGGAAGACAAAGGGGATGTCGATGAACAGTTGTTCCTCGATTTCCACCAGCAGGTCTTCGTCAGGTAGCTCCAAAGGAACCGGGACCGGTTCGTTGGCTTCACGCAGTTGTTCGATGATTTCTTCCACGGCCGGGATCCTCTTGCTAGATGGCGCGGTTTATAGGGGCGTTTTATACAGTAGCTCGCTATAAGTGCAACCGTGAAATAGAAAACCCCGGACATGTCCGGGGTTTTTGTTACCGCTTGCTCAAACGCGCAGGTATTAGCCGTTCTGGCGGATACCGGCGACCAGCCATGGCTGGTCGTCGCCCTGGGCGCGTTCCATGTTCCAGCTTTCGCTGAACACTTCGCCCTGGTCGAAACGCGAGGACTTCGACACACCGCTGAAGGTCAGGGTGGCGATGGTCTTGTCGGCACGATCGTCCACGCCATCGAGCTGTACGCGCAGGTCGTCGATGTAGGTCGACTGGAAGGCGTCACCGATCTCGGCACGTTCGCGCTTGAGGAACTCCAGCAGTTGCGGGGTCACGAACTCGGAGATCTTGTCCATTTCGTTGGCATCCCAGTGCTGCTGCAGGGACTGGAAGTGGCTGCGGGCCGCTTCGACGAAACGCTCTTCGTTGAACCAGGCCGGTGCGTTGATCACCGGACGGGTGGCAGGGGCTGCCGAACCACCGAAGATCGAACCCATGGCAGGCTTCTGTTCGAACGCTTCACGCTGCATCGGCGCGCCGGCTGGAGCCAGGTGCTCCTGCTGCTTGCGGCGACGGGCGGCGATAAAGCGGAAGACCAAAAAGGCGATGACGCCCATGATCAGGATGTCGAAGATCTGCATGCCCTGGAAGCCGTCGCCCATGAACATGGACGCGAGCAGGCCACCGGCGGCGATGCCGGCCAGTGGGCCCAGCCAGCGCGAAGCACCGCCGGCCTTGGCAGCAGCGCCAGCGGCACCGGCTGCGCCTGCAGTAGCCGCAGCACCGCCCGCACCGGCGGATGGAGCCATTTGGCTGGTCTGGTGAGTCGGTGCCGCGCCCGAGCTTTTGCCGCCACCGAAGCGTTTGGCGTTGGCGTCGAGGCTCATCGTCAGGCCGATGCACAACGCCATGGCGATGCTAAGAAAACGTTTCATATAGGGAATTCCCATTTGTGGATTGCACGCGCGCCATGTTGCACAGGTGTCGTGGCAGTGGCTAGCGGCATAATGTTTCGGGCTTTTGCGTAAGACCAAATCCGAAGGGTCTGTAGGACTAATTACAGATATTGGCCCGCACGCCTCTAAAACAAGGGAGGGCCAATAATCTTCATGTTACGCAGTGTTTCATGATGGTGGGCTTATTGTGGCCAGCTCAGACCGCTTCGAGCTTGGCGTAACCCATCATCAGCCACTTGCTGCCCTCGGCGAAGTTCACCTGCACCCGGGCCTGGGCGCCGGCGCCTTCGAAGTTGAGGATCACGCCTTCGCCGAAGATCGCATGCTTGACCTGCTGGCCCAGGCTGAACGGGGTTTCCGGTATTTCGGAACCGGCAAACATGCTGCTGGAGTTCTGTTGCTGGCCACCGCCGAACGGGCGGCTGACGCTGTTGGACAAGCGCACTTCCTGGATCAGCCCCTTGGGCACCTCACGTACGAAGCGCGACACCTTATTGTAGGTTTCGCTACCGTACAGGCGTCGGGTCTCGGCGTAGGTCATCACCAGGTTCTGCATCGCCCGGGTAATGCCCACGTAGGCCAGGCGGCGTTCTTCTTCAAGGCGGCCGGGTTCTTCCAGGCTCATCTTGTGAGGGAACAGGCCTTCCTCCATGCCCACCAGGAACACGTAAGGGAATTCCAGGCCTTTGGCGCTGTGCAAGGTCATCAGCTGGATGCTGTCTTCATGCTCGTCGGCCTGGGTATCGCCGGCTTCCAGCGAGGCGTGGCCCAGGAAGGCGGCGAGCGGCGTCAGCTCTTCGTCGTCCTCGGTGTTTTCGAACGCGCGGGCGGCGCTGACCAGTTCCTCAAGGTTTTCTACCCGGGCCTGGCCTTTCTCGCCTTTTTCCGCTTCGTGATAGGCGATCAGCCCGGACTGCTCGATCACGGTCTGAGTCATCAGGTGCAGTGGCATCTCTGCGCACTTGGCGGCCAGGTTCTCGATCAGCTCGACAAACACCCCCAACGCCCCGGCAGCACGGCCAGTCAGGCCTTTGTTGGCGATCAGCAAGCGCATGGCTTCCCACATCGACACATCGGCATGGCGCGCATGGTCGCGGATCGCTTCAACGGTTTTCTCGCCAATGCCACGCGCCGGGATATTGATCACCCGCTCCAGCGCCGCATCGTTACCACGGCCCTCAAGCAAACGCAGGTAGGCCATGGCGTTCTTGATTTCGGCACGTTCGAAGAAGCGCTGGCCGCCATAGATGCGGTAGGGGATGCGCTCGCGCAGCAACGCTTCTTCCAGCACCCGCGATTGGGCGTTGGAACGGTACAGAATCGCGATATCGCTACGGGCCAGGCCGGTTTTCAGTGCGCTTTCGATGGTTTCCACCACATAGCGCGCTTCATCGTGCTCATTGAACGCCGCGTACAGGTTGATCGCTTCGCCTTCCCCGCCGTCGGTCCACAACTCTTTGCCCAGGCGCCCGGTGTTGTTGGCGATCAAGGCGTTGGCCGCCTTGAGGATCCCGGCGGTGGAGCGGTAATTCTGCTCCAGGCGGATGGTCACCGCGTCCGGGAAGTCTTCGGAATACTGGTAGATGTTCTCGATTTTCGCGCCGCGCCAGCCGTAGATCGACTGGTCGTCATCGCCCACCACCATCAGGCTGTCGCCGCCCTTGGCCAGCAGGCGCAACCAGGCGTACTGCACGGCGTTGGTGTCCTGGAACTCGTCCACCAGGATATGGCGGAAGCGTTTCTGGTAATGGGCCAGCAAACCGGGGTTGTCGCGCCACAGGTCGAGGGCACGCAGCAGCAGTTCGGAGAAGTCGATGACGCCGGCGCGCACGCAGGCCGCTTCATAGGCCTCATAAATGCTGCGCATGGTGGTCAGGAACAGGTCGCCGCTGGCCTGGATATGTTGCGGGCGCAGGCCCTCGTCTTTCTGGCCGTTGATAAACCACTGCGCCTGACGCGCCGGCCAGCGTTGTTCGTCCAGGCCCAGTTCGCGGATCACGCGCTTGACCAGGCGTTGCTGGTCGTCGCTGTCGAGAATCTGGAAGGTCTGGCTCAGCCCCGCTTCCTGCCAATGCGCCCGCAACAGGCGGTGCGCCAGGCCGTGGAAAGTGCCTACCCACATGCCGGCCGGGCTGATGCCCATCAACTGCTCGATGCGATGACGCATCTCGGCAGCGGCCTTGTTGGTGAAGGTCACCGACAGGATGGAATGCGGGGACGCGTTTTCGACCTGGATCAACCAGGCGATACGGTGCACCAGCACTCGGGTTTTACCGGAGCCAGCACCGGCCAGGACCAACTGACGGCCAACGGGGGCCGCTACGGCCTGGCGTTGGGCATCGTTGAGGGAGTTCAGCAAAAGAGAGAGATCATCGCGCATCGACGCATTCTATGGGCCTTGGGGGGCCTGGGCAAATCCCAATGCCGGATGGTCGATGCAAAACGCCTGCAGGCTAGCGACGCGGCGAACATTCTGACGGGGGTGATGACCGGTTGGTCATCGGCCGCAACCCGTGCCGTGTCTTGCTCAAGCGGTCTGGGCCAAAGGTTTGCGGCCGATCGCAGCGGGTTTTTTATGACTTGTAGCAGTTTGGCCCAGGCGCTTGCTTGTGTATGCTCCGTCGACGTTTCGGGCTCACCATTATAAGAACACCGCCTATGACCCTTAGCACCGACCTGTTTGGCCCCTCGCCGGCCCCAGCACAGGTCATCCGTAAACACTATGCAACCCAAATCGCGGTTGAGCGCACGCGCCTGCTCTATCAGGGCTCGTTGCTGCCGACGCTGCTGATGCTGGTCAACGGGCTGGTCTGCGCCTGGTTGCTGTGGAACCCCAATCAATACCTGCTGGACAGCGTCTGGCTGCTCTGGCTGCTGGCCCTGGTGGCGATGCGCGTGATTCAAGTAGCGGCCTTTGACTCGGCCATGCCCAGCCGGCAGGCCCAGCCCGTGTGGCGCCGTATGTTCATGCTCGGCTCGGCGGTCAGTGGCCTGACCCTCTCGGCTGCGGCCATTGCCCTGGTGCCCACGGACAGTTTCATGCATCAAGCCTGGGTGTTTGGCCTGATCGGCGCCGCCACCTTGTCGGCCAGCGTTGCCTATGCCGTGAGCTTTTGGGCCTACCTGTCGTTTGCCTTGCCGTGCCTGGTGCCGGCCATCGTCTACCTGTTCTGGAATGGCACACCGCAGCAACAAGGCTGGGGCGTGCTCGGGCTGATCCTGCTGGCGTCCCTGAGCCTGGTGGCGTGGCAGGTCAACCGCCTGATCCAGCGCGGGTTGTTGCGCCGTTTCCAGAACCAGGCCCTGATCGAGCATTTACAGCAGGCGCAGCAACGCAGTGAGCAGTTGAACCAAGACCTGGTGCGCGAAGTCGAGCAGCGCCGCGAGGTGGAGCAGAACTTGCGTGAAGCCCAAGTCGGCTTGCAAGACCGTGTGGCGCAACGCAGCCAGCAATTGGATGCTGCCAGCCTCGCCTTGAGTAAAAGCGAAGCGCGCCTGGCCATGGCCCTGCAAGCCAGTGAACTGGGCCTGTGGGACTGGAACCTGCAAACCGACGAGGTCCACCACACGCAACTCAAGGAGTTGTTTGGCCTGGAGCCCGAATACGTCACGGCGATGCTCAGCCACCTCAAACCGCGCTTGCACCCCGACGATCTGCCACTGCTCAAGCACGCGCTGGTAGAGCACCTCAAGGGTCGCAGCGAGGACTATCAGGTGGAATACCGGATACGTCATGGCGATGGGCATTGGGTGTGGATCGAAGACCGCGGGCGCGCCGTGGAGCGCACGCCCAGTGGCCGCGTTATCCGTATGCTGGGCACGCGTCGCGATATCAGTGCCAGCAAGGCCGTAGAAGAGCAGCAACGCCTGGCTTCGACGGTGTTCGAGGCGGCCAGCGAAGGCATTGTGATCCTCGACCCGAACTACGCGCTGATCGCCGTGAACCAGGCGTTCAGCCGCGTCACCGGCTTTGACATCGACGACATGCTTGGCCGCAACGTCGTGGAACTGCCCTGCAGTCGCGATGCGCGGCGCCACTTCCCGCTGATCCGCCAGGCATTGCTCAGCCACGGCACCTGGCAGGGCGAATTGGTGGAGACGCGCAAGAACGGCGAACTGTACCCGCAGTGGCTACAACTGAACGTGGTGCGCGATGTGCGGGGAAACGTCAGTCATATCGTAGGCTTCTTCGCCGATCTGTCCGCCCGGCGCGAGTCGGAGGAGCGCATGCGCTACCTCACCCACTATGACGAGTTGACGGGCCTGGCCAACCGTTCGCTGTTTCGCGAACGGCTGCGCGAGGCTCACCAGCGCGTGCGCCAAGGCGGTCGCAGCCTTGCGCTGCTGCATATCAACCTCGACCGCTTCAAATTGCTTAATGACAGCCTGGGCCATGAAGTGGCCGACCAACTGCTGCAGAAAATGGCGCGGCGCTTGATCAACGCGCTGCCGGAGGCCGACACCATTGCGCGCCTGTCCGGTGATGAATTCGCCGTGTTGTTTGACGCCTATGGCAACCTATCGAGCCTGGCGCGGGTGGCGACCCGGCTGCTGGCGAAATTGCGCGTGCCGGTGAATGTGGAGGGGCATGAACTGGTGGTCAGCGCCTCGATGGGCGTCAGCCTGTTGCCGGATAACGCACGGGAAATTTCTGCACTGGTCAGCCAGGCGAATATGGCGATGCAGCACGCCAAGCATTTGGGCGGGAATAATTTCCAGTTCTTCACCGACAGCCTGCAAGCCAGCACCCTGGAGCGTTTGCAGCTGGAAAACCACCTGCGCAAAGCCATCGACGAGCGTCAGCTCACGGTGTTTTACCAACCCAAGCTGTGCCTGGCCACGGGCAAGCTGAAGGCTGCCGAGGCGTTGGTCCGCTGGGAGCATCCGCAATGGGGCATGGTGCCGCCGAGCGACTTTATCGGTTTGGCGGAAGAAACCGGCTTGATCGTGCCGTTGGGCGAGTTTGTGCTGCGCCAGGCCTGCCGGCAGGCCTGCGAATGGCAGCGTCAGGGGCTGGCGCCGATTCGCGTGTCGGTCAACTTGTCGGTGCATCAGCTGCGCCAGGGCAAGCTGGTCAGCCTGGTACGCCAAGTGCTGGAAGAAACCGCACTGGACCCGCAATACCTGGAGCTGGAACTGACCGAAAGCCAGTTGCTCGACAGCGTTGAACACATCATCGCCACCTTCCAGCAACTGCGTGACCTGGGGGTGAAGCTGGCCATCGACGACTTTGGCACCGGTTACTCATCCCTCAGCTACCTCAAACGTATCCCGGTGGACTACGTAAAGATCGACCAGGCCTTTATTCGCGGGCTTGGTCAGGGACGCGAAGATGCGGCGATCACCCGTGCGATCATCGCCATGGCTCACGGGTTGGCGCTCAAGGTAGTGGCCGAAGGCGTGGAGGATCAGCAGCAGCTGGATTTCCTGCGCGGCGAGCAGTGTGACGAGGTACAGGGTTACCTGATCAGCCCGCCCATGCGGGCCGAGGGGCTGGCAGATTTGTTACGTAAAAATGCAGATTTTTCTTAGCGCAGCGTAGGCCGCCTTTATGGCTACATAGCGCCTGCCCGCTGAATCAGGGGGGAGTAGGGCGATTTAGTGATGCATCACACGGGCAAAACGACAATTCTTGTAGTATAACTACAAGCTTGCTACATCCCTGGCGCCTGCCAATAACAAGAGTCCTGCCCTTTGAACCTGTTGCAACATATCGCCCAGTCGCGCCACCTGTTACGCAAATCGGAACTCAAGGTTGCCGATCATGTGCTGCTTGACCCTGCGGCCGTGATGCACAGTTCCATGGCCGACCTGGCCCACAGCGTGGGCATCAGTGAGCCGACCATCGTGCGCTTCTGTCGCGCCATTGGGTGCTCCGGGTTTCAGGATCTGAAACTCAAGCTGGCGCAAAGCCTGGCTGCTGGTGCGAGCTTCGGCCAGTTTGCAATCCATGAAGACGACTCCGTCGCCGACTACAGCCTGAAAATCTTTGACACCACCTTGCACACCTTGATGGAAGTGCGCGAGAAGCTCGACCCGGTGGAGCTGCAAAAGGCCGTGACCGCGATGTCCCAGGCCCAGCGCGTCGAGTTCTACGGCTTCGGTGCGTCCGGCGCGGTGGCGGCCGATGCCCAGCACAAGTTCTTCCGCCTGCTGCTGACCGCCGCGGCCTACAGCGACCCGCACATGCAGGCGATGTCGGCGGTGACCTTGAAGCCCACTGACGTGGCCATCTGTATCTCCCAGTCAGGTCGCTCCAAGGACCTGCTGATCACCGCCAACCTGGTGCGTGAAAGCGGCGCTTCGCTGATCACCCTGTGCCCAAGCCAGACGCCATTGGCGGAGCTCTCCACGGTGAACCTGGCGATCGACGTGCATGAAGACACCGAAATCTACACGCCGCTGACCTCGCGCATTGCCCACCTGGTGGTCATCGACGTGTTGGCGATGGGCGTGGCCATGGCCCGTGGCCCGAGCCTGGTCAACCACCTCAAGAGCGTGAAGCGCAGTTTGCGCAGCCTTCGCCTCTCGCCAAAATCCGTCAAAGCCCTCGACGACTGAGGGTCTGTGGGGAGCTGGCTTGCCTGCGATAGCGGTCTGCCAGTTACCCTCTTCATTGCCTGATACACCGCCATCGCAGGCAAGCCAGCTCCCACATGGATTTGCGCCAGCTTCGCAAGATTCATCATCCTGTAACCCCCGCGCCGCCAAACCGTCATCCCCCGCGCCCATCCTGTACTCCCCGTACTCGCATTGGGAGACTCCAAATGACCCGGCCCTACGAAGACAGCAACAGCACCGTCAAGACCCGTCGTCAGCAGGAAGACCAGCGCCGCATGGCGTTCCGTCGCGCCATCGAAGACCGTTGCGAGGAGCGCCAGTTGCTCCAGAGCATCAGTGACTACCCGGAACTGCATTGGCAGGCACCCGTGGCTGCCCAGCGAAACGCTCAGCCAACGCGCTGATCTGCACCCGTTCGCTGCGAATAAAGCCCAGGAACGCATGGGCCACCGGTGAAAGGCGTTTAGCCTTGGCCTGCACCAGGCACCAACTGCGGTACAGCGGCAGTTCTTCCACCGGCAGCTCCTTGAGCCCGCCGGTGGCCAGCTCCAGGTTCAAGGCGTGGCGCGTCAGCAGGGCCACGCCCAACCCTGCCGCCACACACTCACGCTGCGCCTCCGCCGAGGCCACTTCTACCGTTTGGGTGAAGTGCACGCGTTTTTCCTTGAAGTATTCTTCGCAGGCCAGCCGCGTGCCAGAGCCCGGTTCGCGGATGAGCAGGGTATAAGGCTCCAGGTCTTGCAGGCGCAGCGGCCCTTGCAGGCTCAAGGGATGATCCGGCAATGCCACGGCCACAATCGGGTTGTTGAGAAACGGCAGGAACTCCAGGCCCATGTCTTGGGGCACCATGGACATGATCACCAGGTCATCACGGTTGTCCGAGAGCCGGCGGATTACCTGGGCACGGTTGACCACCGTGAGCTGCAATTGCACTTCCGGATGCTGGCGCTTGAAGGCGGCGAACAGGTGCGGCACGAAATACTTGGCGCTGGACTCCACCGCCAGTTTCAGTTGGCCTTGCAGTGAACCCTGCATGTCCGACAGCTGCATATCGAGGTTTTCCAAGCGCCCGAAAATATCGCGGCTGGCCCGTTGCAAGGCTTCGGCGGCCTCGGTCATGTAGAGTTTTTTGCCGACATAGTCGAACAGCGGCTGGCCGACCAGTTCTTCCAGCTGGCGAATTTGCAGGCTGACCGCCGGTTGGGTGAGTGACATTTCCTCGGCGGCACGGCTGTAGGAACGCAAATCACACACTTCATTGAAGATCTGCAGTTGACGCAATGTCATACGCATCAATGACTTACGCATTTTATAAGCCCTTAGCTCTCCGGTCGTCCGGCCAACTATAAGTCTTTACTTATACACAACCCAATAATTATTGATTTTTGTTAATTCTCCTGTGCGCATAGTGTGTGTCTCGCGACTGTCATGAAACATTTGGTCACGCGCCGACCCGCCTCAAGCGGGTCGAAGAACGCAGCAATCGGCTCAAGGGAATTTCCAAGTGATAAAAAAGATCCTGATCGCCAACCGTGGTGAAATTGCCGTACGAATCGTGCGTGCCTGCGCCGAGATGGGCATTCGCTCGGTCGCGGTTTATTCGGACGCCGACCGCCACGCGTTGCACGTCAAGCGTGCCGACGAAGCCCACAGCATCGGTGCCGAGCCACTGGCCGGTTACCTGAACCCGCGCAAGCTGGTGAACCTGGCGGTGGAAACCGGCTGCGATGCGCTACACCCCGGCTACGGCTTCCTGTCGGAAAACGCCGAATTGGCAGATATCTGTGCCGAGCGCGGCATCAAGTTCATCGGCCCGTCGGCAGAAGTGATTCGCCGCATGGGCGACAAGACCGAAGCGCGCCGCAGCATGATCAAGGCCGGTGTGCCAGTCACGCCGGGCACCGAAGGCAACGTTGCCGACATCCATGAAGCCCTCACCGAAGGCGACCGTATCGGTTACCCGGTGATGCTCAAGGCCACCTCCGGTGGTGGCGGCCGTGGCATTCGTCGTTGCAACAGTCGCGAAGAACTCGAGCAAGCCTTCCCCCGCGTGATTTCCGAAGCCACCAAGGCCTTCGGTTCGGCGGAAGTGTTCCTGGAAAAATGCATCGTCAATCCCAAGCACATCGAGGCGCAGATCCTCGGTGACAGCTTTGGCAACGTGGTGCACCTGTTCGAGCGTGATTGCTCGATCCAGCGTCGCAACCAGAAGCTGATCGAAATTGCCCCCAGCCCACAGCTGACCCCCGAACAGCGCGCCTACATCGGCGACCTGTCGGTGCGCGCGGCCAAGGCTGTGGGCTACGAGAACGCCGGTACCGTGGAGTTCCTGCTCGCCGAGGGCGAGGTGTACTTCATGGAGATGAACACGCGGGTGCAGGTGGAACACACCATCACCGAAGAAATCACCGGCATCGATATCGTTCGCGAGCAAATCCGCATCGCCTCCGGCCTGCCGTTGTCGGTCAAGCAGGAAGACATCCAGCACCGGGGTTTCGCGTTGCAGTTTCGTATCAACGCCGAAGACCCGAAGAACAACTTCCTCCCAAGCTTCGGCAAGATCACCCGTTACTACGCCCCCGGCGGTCCAGGCGTGCGGACTGACACGGCGATCTACACCGGTTACACCATCCCGCCGTTCTACGACTCCATGTGCCTGAAACTGGTGGTGTGGGCGTTGACCTGGGAAGAAGCCATGGACCGCGGCCTGCGTGCCCTGGACGACATGCGCCTGCAAGGCGTGAAGACGACCGCCGCCTACTACCAGGAAATCTTGCGCAACCCGGAATTCCGTAGCGGCCAGTTCAATACAAGCTTTGTGGAAAGCCACCCTGAGCTGACCAACTACTCGATCAAGCGCAAACCCGAAGAGCTGGCCCTGGCCATCGCCGCCGCCATCGCCGCCCACGCAGGCCTGTGAGGAATATAACAATGAGCAAGAAGATCTTCGTAACCGACACCATCCTGCGCGACGCCCACCAATCGTTGCTGGCCACCCGCATGCGCACCGACGACATGCTGCCGATCTGCGACAAGCTCGACAAAGTCGGCTACTGGTCCCTGGAAGTCTGGGGCGGCGCAACCTTCGACGCCTGTGTGCGCTTCCTCAAGGAAGACCCGTGGGAGCGCCTGCGCCAACTGCGCGCCGCACTGCCCAACACGCGCCTGCAAATGCTGCTGCGCGGCCAGAACCTGCTGGGCTACCGCCATTACAGCGACGACGTGGTCAAGGCCTTCGTGGCCAAGGCGGCGGTCAACGGTATCGACGTGTTCCGCATTTTCGATGCGATGAACGATGTGCGTAACCTGCGCGTGGCCATTGAAGCGGTCAAGGCCGCTGGCAAACATGCACAAGGCACCATCGCCTACACCACCAGCCCAGTGCACACCGTGGAAGCGTTCGTGGCCCAGGCCAAGCAATTGGAAGCCATGGGCTGCGACTCCATCGCGATCAAGGACATGGCCGGCCTGCTCACGCCCTACGCCACTGGCGAACTGGTCAAGGCACTCAAAGCCGAGCAGAATCTGCCGATCTTCATCCACTCCCACGACACCGCCGGTCTGGCCGCGATGTGCCAACTCAAGGCCATCGAAAACGGTGCCGACCATATCGACACGGCCATCTCCAGCTTTGCCTGGGGCACCAGCCATCCGGGCACCGAGTCGATGGTAGCGGCCCTTAAAGGCAGCGAGTTCGACACCGGCCTCGACCTGGAACTGCTGCAAGAGATCGGCCTGTACTTCTACGCCGTGCGCAAGAAGTACCACCAGTTCGAGAGCGAATTCACCGCCGTCGACACCCGTGTGCAAGTCAACCAGGTGCCGGGCGGGATGATCTCCAACCTGGCCAACCAGCTCAAAGAGCAGGGCGCTCTTAACCGCATGAGTGAAGTGTTGGCCGAGATTCCACGAGTGCGTGAAGACCTTGGCTTCCCGCCGCTGGTAACGCCGACCTCGCAGATCGTCGGTACCCAGGCGTTCTTCAACGTGCTGGCCGGTGAGCGCTACAAGACCATCACCAACGAAGTGAAGCTCTATCTGCAAGGCGGTTACGGCAAGGCGCCGGGCACGGTGAACGAAAAACTGCGTCGCCAGGCCATCGGCAGCGAAGACGTGATCGACGTGCGCCCGGCGGATTTGCTCAAGCCGGAAATGACCAAGCTGCGCGGTGAAATCGGCGCATTGGCCAAGTCCGAAGAAGACGTGCTGACCTACGCCATGTTCCCGGACATCGGGCGCAAGTTCCTCGAAGAGCGCGACGCCGGCACCTTGGCTCCTGAAGTGCTGTTGCCGATCCCTGAAGCGGGCGGCGTGGCCCGTGCTGGCGGCGAAGGCGTACCGACCGAATTCGTTATCGACGTGCACGGCGAAAGCTACCGCGTGGATATCACCGGTGTCGGCGTGAAGGCCGAAGGCAAGCGTCACTTCTACCTGTCCATCGACGGCATGCCGGAAGAAGTGGTGTTCGAACCGCTCAACGAGTTTGTCAGCAGCGGCGGCAGCAAGCGCAAGCATGCCACCGAACCGGGCCATGTCAGCACGGCGATGCCGGGCAATATCGTCGATGTGCTGGTCAAGGTCGGCGACGTGGTCAAGGCCGGCCAGGCCGTGCTGATTACCGAAGCCATGAAGATGGAAACCGAAGTGCAGGCAGCGATTGCCGGCAAGGTGAGCGCTGTACATGTGGCCAAGGGCGACCGGGTGAATCCTGGCGAAATCCTGATTGAGATCGAAGGCTGATCACAGCCTTCGAGACTGACGTTTAATCCTCGGGGGGGCAGGTGCTCCCCTTTTTTTTCGCCTGAAATTCAGGCGTTCCCGGGCTTAGAAGCTCATTTTCCACTGGCCCATCAGGCCTTGTTCGTGGCCATGGTTGCCGGCTTGGCTGGTATAGGTCAGGCCGACGCTGTGTTGGGTGGACAAGGCAAGGTCCAGGCCTGCTTGCAAGTCAAAGCTATCGCGGTCCAGGGCGGTGCCAGTGATGGTGTAACCGTCGATCAGGCCTGGCGCATAGCGCGAGGTTTGGCGGACCTGGCTATTGACGTCGCCATACAGGTGCTTCCAGCTCGTACTTAGGTGAGGCGTGAGGCTCATGTTGTTGTCGAAGCGATACAGCGTTGCCAGGCGCAGGCCAAAGGTGCTGTTCAAGTTTCGCTGGGTTTGTGGGCCGACGTTCAATGCGGTTACGCCGCCGCTCTCTTTGAAACGGTCGCGCTGATAGCGTTGGTAGCCGAGGCCGACGAAGGGTTCGACAGTGGAATCACCGCTGCCCAATTGATAGCCGAGTTCGGAGAACAGTGTCTGGCTGCTGGCGTTGTATTTGCTTTTGAGCGAGTCGTGGTAATTGAGCAGGCTGACGCTGCGTTTGTTCTGCCCGGCATGGTTGCTGTAGATCGCCCCCAGGCGCAGGGCGAAGGGGCCGTCCTGGCGCACGGCGTAGCCGCCCAAGTGCCAGCTGTCCAGGTTGGCGGCATAACGCGGGGCATCGAAGTGGCTGGAGGTCTTGGCGCCCATGACACCCACCCGCCAGGCATGGTCGAGCGCCCAGTCGGCGCCCAGCAACAGGCCTTGGGTATCGTGCTTCAAGCCGGCGCTGCCGTGTTGTGCGTCTAGGCTGCCGCCGTTGCCCAGGCCTTGCACCCAGAAGTGGCCGTCGTCGTCAGTAGGCAGTGTGCGCAGGGTGGCGAGCAATTGGCGGCTCAGGTGCTGGGTGGTGGCCTGGGTTGCGGTGGCCAGGTTGGCGTTTTGGCTGGCGGCCAGTTGCTCAAGGGCTGCGCCGATCCCTCCGGGTTGCTTGCTCAATTGCTCAAGAGATTTTTGCAGCTCCTTGAGGTCTTCCGAGTCCAACTCGCCGGATGCCACCAGTTGAATCACTGCCGGCTCCAGCACCTTGGCGACCTGCAGGCCGTTGTGCGAAGTGGCCTGCTGGGTGAGGAATCCGTCGAAGGGCGGTGGAATGGGCGGCGCTTCGAACTTGGGTATAAACGCCCCGCTATAGTCGGTGGCGTCGTAGGGATGGTTCTCATAGGGCTTGTATTCGATATCGCCTCGCGCGTGGGCGGGCTGAAAACTCGCGGCCACTGCCAGGCCGATGACGATTGCGGTTCTTTGAAGTGTAAAGGGCATGAATTCCCAACCTCTGATGAATGAGGCCGGGAATTTAGGCGAGGTGCGGGGGGATAACTGTCAGGCTATCGACCACCGTTTTGCGGGAGTTGTCTCTAGTACGGTGCGATTAAAAACTCATCTGCCATTGGCCGGTCAGCGCATGGTTGCGGCTGTTGCTGCCCACTTCGCCGGTATAGCCCAGGCCCAGGCGATGACGGACGGATAAGCCTACGTCCAGGCCCGCTTCGAGCAACAGGCTGTCCCGATCCAGCGCACTGCCTTGCACATTGAAGACGGTGCCACCGGCCAGGAAAGCCTGGCGTGTGGTGCTGTCGACATCGCCATAGGTGTGCTTCCAGCCAACGCTGGCACGAGGTGTGAGGCTGACGCCGTTGTCCAGCTGGCTCAGGTGCGCCAGGCGAAGGCCGAAGGTGCTGCTGAAGTTGTCCTGGGTCTGGCCCTCGACATGCAACGCAGCGGCGCCGCCTTTTTCGTGATAGCCGTCGCGTTGGTAGCGCTGGTAGCCGAGGTTGGCGAACGGTTCTGCGCTCAAGCGGCCACTACCCATGGCGTAGCCCAGTTCAGCGAAAGCCTGCTGGCTGTTGGCGTCATAGTCGCCCTTGGGGCGGTCGTTAAAACCGTTGAAGGCCACCGTGCGTTTACTGTCGCCCTGATGCCCGCTGTAGGCCGCACCCAGGCGCAAGGCCAGTGGGCCGCTCTGGCGCAGGGCATAGACGCCGGCGTGCCAGCTGTCGACGCTGCCGTCCACACCGGTGGTGTCCAGGTCGGTCTTGGAGTAACCGCCCAGCACACCCAGGCGCCAGTCACTATCCAGCGCCCAATCGGCGCCGAGCACTGTACCTTTGGTGCGTTGGGTCAAGCCGTTGCTGCCGTGCTCGCCATCGAGCTTGCCGTAGCTGCCGATGCCTTGCAGCCACAGGCGGCCGCGCGCGTTCGGGTCATTGAGGTTGCGCACCTCGGCGGGCACGCCGGTGGCGGCCAGTACCGGCGTATCTTGGTCATTGAGCCCCACCAGCAGTCCCGCACCGCCACCCACCTGGTGCATGGCGGCGAGCATGCTGTGGCCCACTTGCGCACTGGCATTGAGGGTGGCGCTGGTGAGGTTGGCGGTGCTACTGCCCGCCAGTTGCTCGATGGCTGCCCCGGCTGTGGCGGTGGTGGTATTGAGCAGGGCGTTGTACAGCGGGTTGTTCGTGCCCAGGCCTGCCAGGCTGTTGGCGGCGCTGGCGCCATTGCCGGTGCTGGCGAATTGGTTGAAGGCGATGTCGTTACGGGTGTATGTAAGGCCGACCTGAGTGGCGCTGTAATCCAGGGTTGGGGTCAGGAAGGCGTAGTCGCTGGTGACCTTGCCAAACGTGCCATTGATGCTGCCGGCTTGCAGCACGCTGTAATGGCTTTGCCAGGGGTAGGTGCCTTCGCCGGGGTTGACCGCCAGGGTCGCGCCATTGAGGTAAGCGGTGCCGCCGACCTTGATCGGCGCGCTGCTGCCGTCGGCGTTGACGCCATAGGCCAGGGTCGAGCCGCTGCCCATGCGCAAGTCGCGGTTGATGGTGGCGGTGCCCAACGCGGTATTGGTCTGCAGGGTGCCGTTCACCACCAGGCTGCCCACCGAGCCGCCGCCGGCATACACACCGCCTGTGTCGACCGTCACGTTACCGGCAATGCCCCCTTGGTTGACCAGCTTGGCACCGCTGGAAATCTCGCCGCCGTCGCTGAAATCGCCCTGGCCGGTCAACGTCCAGGTGCCGTGCTTGACGTCCAGCCATTCGAGGTTGCGGCTGTCGCCAAAACTGCCGCCTGCGACGTCGTCCAGGGTCAGTCGGTCGTAACCGCTGCCGCCGTCCACCGTGCCGATAAAGCGGCTGCCGTTGCGCAAGATCAGCTGGTCATCGCCGCCGCCCAAATCCAGGGCCAGGCCATTACTGCCGCTGATGGTGCCGCTATTGATAACCGTGTCGGCATAGTTGCCGACGAACTTCACGCCAAAGCCATCCAGGCCCTGAATCGTGCCGTGGTTCTCCAGGATGGTAGCCGCGAGCCCCGGCCCGTCGCTGCCGTCGTCCACCAGGATGGCATTGTTGGCACCACTGACCAACGCGCCTTTGGCGTTGTAGAGAGAGCCACCGCCCAGGGCGATCCCTTCGCTGCCGTTGGCAAAGCCGTTCTTGTCGACACCCCCGGCGCCGACACCCTGGATGACGCCGTAGTTTTCGATATGGGCGATCTTGTCGATGTCCACGCCGTCACCGTCGCCATCCGGTTGCAGCCCGGAGAACGCGCCGGTGATGGTGCCGTGGTTGATCACAGTGCCGTCGCCATCGGAACCAAAGCCCGAGCCGTTGCGGCCGATCACCGTGCCGTAGTTGGTCAGCGTGGCGCCCTCGTCCGTGGTGATGCCATGGCGGCCACCGGAAATCAGGCCATAGTTGGTCACCGTCACGCCGCTGGCGGAGTCGATGTCCACGCCATCGAACTTGTCATCGCGGGAGAAGGTGTTGCCGGTGGAGATCTCACCGTAGTTAGTGATAGAGGCGTTGGCGCCAGTCTTCATGCCGTCGCTGGCCTCCCCGCGAATCAAGCCACCGGCACGGTTGATGATCGTGGTGGTGACGTTGCCGCTGCGCAGCGCATCCAGGTCCAGCCCTTGGCCGGTGGCCGAGCGAAGGGTGCCGCTGTTGTCGATCAGCACGCTGCCGCTGACAACGTTACTGTTGATGCGCAACGCATCATTGGCACCTTGAATCACCCCACCGGCAAGGTTGTAAATGCTGTACCTGCGCTCCCCGCTGACGCTCCCCGAACTGTCGATACCCCGACCGCCACTGGAGACCAGCTTGCCCGCGTTAGTCACCACCACCCCCGCACCGCGGGTGCCGTCCTTGAGCGTCACCGCCGCCCCGGAGGTTGTAATGCTGCCAGGCGCCGACGTGGTCAACGTATCACTGCCACCCAGGGTTTGCCCCTGTGTCGTAGGCGTGTCGATCTGCAGGGTCTTGGCTGCGGCTGCTTCAATGAAACCGCCGCTGGCCAACAGGGTGATGGCGAGCGCGAGGCGTTGTGGACACGGGGGCATGCTGGGCGACCTTGTTATGGCAAGCGAGTCGACTGGTATAGCGCAAGGTCGTTGCAGAAATGTGTCGCAGTGATGGCGGTCAAGTCGTATGCATTAAATTGCATATCTCCAGGTCTTTCCCCTCCATATCTGCATTTTAATGCATATATAAAGACACTCTATGAGTGAGAAATGCACTATATTGCATGTGTCGCTCTCATCACTGCTTAGCAGGTGCACTAAATTGCAGAAAGACACCGCTTACTCTTTGACGCTGCAAATTTTCACCGCCGCGCACTGGCATGATGCTATGCGGCTTGAATTTCCTGAACCGCAACGGGGTTTTGTCGGGCCCTGCAGGTTTCATTACCGCCAGGATTATCTGGCCGATCACCTCGAAGAGATCCAGCAGCCTTTTTGCTACGCGGCCAGTGCCCGGTTCCCGCTGGATTGGGACGTTACGGTGCTCAAGTCAGCCCCCGCTTTTTTGCACGATATCGCGCCAGCCGGCGCGGCCAAGCGCTTTTTGATGCAGCGTCTTGGTCGTGAGAAACCCCAGGCCATCGATGACGACTTGTTCTTGCTGGGGCGCAGTACGCCGGCGCCGATTGGCAACATGCGGATCAAGGAGTCCATCCAAGCCCTGGGCGGTGAAACCCCGATGGGGTTTGCACGACATGAGGTCGTCAGTCGCGATAGCCGTTTCCTGGAATATGCCTATGAACAAGGTGCTGCCATCGGCGGTGCTACCGGAGCAGGGGGCGAGGCACCGAAATTGTTGATGACCCAAGGCGTAGATGGCTTGCTGTATCCAGACGCGATCCTGAATGACGCTGACGTCGCTCAGCACTGGTTCATCAAGTTCGCGCGCAACCAGGCTACGCAGACTGATCAAGATATCCTGCGAAGTGAGTACCACTATTACCGGGCGCTTGAGTCTCTTGGCATCGAAACGGTCGCCACCCAAGGGCTGGCGCTGGAAGAGGCGACAAAACCCAGCCTGTGGATGCATCGTTTTGATCGCAGGCTGGGTGAGGGCGGTGTTGAACGGCTGGCCGTCGAGTCGATCTATTCCTTGGCCGGTGTGACCACCCCTGGCAGCTACATGGATCATCTGGAGGTGGTGAGGCTGTTGGTCGATCAATGGCGAGCAGTGGGACAAGAGGACCACGTCGCAGATCTGGTCGCAGAGTACCTGCGCCGGGATTTGCTGAATAAAGTGCTGGGTAATTCGGATAACCACGGCCGCAATACATCGATCATCCGCGAGCCCAAGGCGCTGCGCCTGGCCCCCATTTATGATTTGGCACCCATGGTAATGGACGCTGAAGCCGTCACTCGAACCACCAAATGGCCCAAACCCTTGGAACTCGCCGGGGATATCAATTGGCGAGCGGTATGCGAGGCTCTGGCCGACCTCGTCGACCCCGAGCAAAGCTTTGAACGCCTGCGACAAACAGCCGAGCACCTGCGTGCATTACCGGATCTTCTGGTGGCCAGTGGCGTGCCCGCTGTGACCTTGAATCACCCAAGCATCCCATTAGGGAAACTGGACCTGCGTCTCAGGCAGTGGGGGTTGAGATGACGATTAGCATGGATGCTCGTGCGTTGTTGATCGACAGCGTCGAACAAGGCTTGGCCGGTGGCTCGCTTGAGCTGGGCTCCGCCGTACGCCGCCTGCGCATCGAAGTGACCGGCCTGCACCAAAGCCAGTTCGCCAGAATGTGCAAAATTTCGGTGCGTACCCTGGTGCATATCGAACATGGCGATGGCAACCCAACCCTGAAATCGCTGAATGCCGTGTTTCGGCCCTTCGGTTTGCAGATGGGCGTGGTCAAGGTGCGGCGCAACAGGCCCTGACCGTCAACCGCGCCGCACGTAGCCCTTGCCGAAATGCCGCTCCATCCGCGCCTGGATCAATTCCAGCCCCAGGGACATCACCCAATAAATGATCGCCGCCGTCGTGAGCATCTCGATATAGCGGTAGCTTGAGCGGCCATAGGACTGCGCCAGAAACATCACTTCCCACACGCCCATCACCGAGATCAGGGAGGAGTCCTTGAGCATCGAGATGAACTGGTTGGTGGCCGGCGGGATGATGGTGCGCATGGCCTGGGGCAGGGTCACGTGCCAGAAGATCGCCCTGTCGCGCATGCCCAGGGCCAGCGCGGCCTCGCGTTGGCCGTGGGGTACGCCGAGGATGCCGGCGCGGAAAATCTCGCTCAGGTAGGCGCCGTAATTCAGTGACAACGCGATGATCCCGGCGACGATGGCGCCTGGCACCAGCCCCAATTGCGGCAGGCCCAGGTAGATCAACAGGATCTGGATCAGCAGCGGCGTGCCGCGAAAGAACGAGGCGTAGAAACTGGCGATGCCGAACGCCACGGCACTTTTGGACAGGCGCCCCAACGCGGTGATAAAGCCCAGCACCGACGACGCGACAATGGCGCACAGGCACAAGAACAGCGTCAGCGCCGCGCCTTGCAGGAAGCCGTTGGGCGCAAGGTGCAGGCCGACCAGGTTGGGCAGCTTGTCGAGGATGATCGAGAACTTCAGGTCAAAGCTCAGGAAGAAACTCGCAAACAGCGCGAACAGCGCCGCCCAGGTCAGGTAAAGCCGTAGGCGAAAACTCATCGGCTGATATCGGCGCCGATCCATTTTTGCGACAGCACGCTCAAGGTGCCGTCCTGCTTGAGCTGGGCGAAGACCTCACGCACTTTGCTGTCCCACTGCGGGTCGCCTTTCTCGATGGCCACCGAATTGGGCTCCGAGTACAGCGGCACACCGGCGAGCTTGAAACGCTTGTCCTGGCTCAGGCGCGGCTGTGCGGTGACCAGGTTGGTGAGGATCGCATCCAGGCGCACGCCAGCGCCCAGGCCCAGATCCTGGAACGCCACGTTGTCGGTGTCGTACGGGGCGATCTGCACCTCCTCGAACGGGTACTGCAACTGCGTGTCTTCGGCGCCTTCGATCACCAGGTTCTTGTTCAGGTAGCTTTCGTAGCTAGAGGCGCTAGTGAGGCCGACTTTCTTGCCGCTCAGGTCCCGGGCGTCGTGGATGCGGTCGTCCTTGGCATTGACCACAATCACGGCGGGCGAGGCGTAGTACTCCACCGGGAAGTCGAACACCTCGGCGCGTGCCTTGCTTGGGGTCATGGAACAGATGCAGATGTCGTAGCGCCCGCTCCAGCGGCCGGCGGCGATCACGTCCCAGGACGGAGTTTCCAGGCGCAACTTCACGCCCAGTTTTTGCGCCACGGCCTTGGCCACGTCCACGTCGAAACCGTCGAGCTGGTTCTGGTCATTGAGAAATGAAAACGGCGGATAGCTTTCCATCAGCACGCCGACCAGTTCTTTTTTCTGCTCGACACGATCCAACGTGGCACCGCCAAAGGCTTGGGTTGAAGCAGCCAACATCGTCAGGCCCAGGGCCAACAGCGGTCTGAATTTCAAAATCGAACACCTGAATAAAAAAGAGGTTGTTATTAACCGAACGGTACGCATTAAATAGTTATAAGAACGACTCTCATAGTGAGTTATTTTCATAAGCATATGAGTAAAAAGCATATGGGCGCAGTAAGCACAGTAATTCTCGATGGTGGCATGGGCCGTGAACTGCAACGCCGTGGGGCGCCGTTCCGTCAGCCGGAATGGTCGGCACTGGCCTTGAGCGAAGCGCCGCAAGCGGTGGAGGCGGTGCACGCGGCCTACATCGACAGCGGCGCCAATGTGATCACCAGCAACAGTTACGCGGTAGTGCCGTTCCATATCGGCGAAGCCCGGTTCGCCCAAGAAGGGCAGGCGCTCGCCGCCCTGGCCGGTGAGTTGGCGCGACGGGCGGTGCAGGCCTCCGGTAAAGCCGTGCAGGTAGCCGGCTCACTGCCGCCGCTGTTTGGCTCTTATCGCCCAGATCTGTTCCAGGCCGAGCGCGTCAGTGAGTTGCTGACCCCCTTGGTGAACGGCCTGGCCCCGCATGTCGATCTGTGGCTGGCGGAAACCCAGAGCTCGATCGCTGAAGCACGGGCGATCCAAGCCGGGCTGCCTAAGGATGGCAAGCCGTTCTGGTTGTCGTTTACCTTGAAAGACGAAGACACCGACGAGGTGCCGCGCCTGCGCTCCGGCGAACCGGTGGCGGACGCAGCCGAGGCGGCGGCGCAACTGGGCGTGCAGGTATTGCTGTTCAACTGCAGCCAGCCGGAAGTGATCGGCGCGGCGATTGACGCTGCCCGCAAGACCTTCGACCGTTTGGGTGTAGCGATTCAGATCGGCGCCTACGCCAACGCTTTCCCGCCGCAACCCAAGGAAGCCACGGCCAACGATGGCCTGGACCCGTTGCGCGATGACCTCGACCCACCCGGCTACTTGCAATGGGCGGCCGATTGGCAAGCGCGCGGCGCTAGCCATCTGGGTGGATGCTGCGGCATCGGACCGGAGCATATTGCGGTGCTGGCGCAGCGCCTGACCGACTGATTCACCGCTAGTCAAACCTGTGGGAGCTGGCTTGCCTGCGATGGCATCAACTGGTTTTGCCTGATACACCGAGGTGTCTGTATCGCAGGCAAGCCAGCTCCCACACATGTGAGTATTAACCCCGACACTCTGTGAGTGTCTTCAACTGGCCCGACCCACTCTGGTTCGCCTGCGACAACCACGCCTCAAACCCGGCACCGACCTTCGGCCATTCCGAATCCAGGATCGAATACCACGCCGTATCGCGGTTCTGCCCTTTGACCACCATGTGCTGGCGGAACACTCCTTCAAAACTGAACCCCAAGCGCTCGGCTGCGTACTTGGACCGCGCGTTGCCGTTGTTGCACTTCCACTCCAGCCGACGGTAGCCCTGCTCGAACGTATATTTGGCCAGCAGGTACACCGCTTCGGTGCTTTTCGGCGAGCGCTGCATCGGTGCGCCGAAGGTGACGTGGCCGATTTCGATACGGCCTTGCGCCGGGACGATGGACATCAGGCTGAGGATGCCCTGAACCTGGCCCGTTGCGCGGTCGATCACGCTGAAAAAGTACGGGTCGCTGTGGGCGGCGTGGTTGTTCAACCAGGCGTCGAAGGCACTGCGCTCGGTGAACGGGCCGTAGGGCAAGTAATCCCACAGCTTCGGGTCGGCCCCTGGGCCTTCAAGGGCTTGCCACAGTTGATCGGCATGGCGCGCCGGGTCGAGCTTTTCCAGGTGGATAAAACGCCCTTCAAGCAGTTGCGCAGTCGGCGCCGGGACGCCTTTCCAATCAGCGAGGGAAGTGATCATGCTGTGCTCCTTAAAGACCTTTGCGAAATTGGATGAAGCCTGGGCGTTCGGCGATGCGCTCGTAGAGTTGGATCGCGGTGGCGTTGGTCTCGTGGGTCAACCAGTGCACTTTGCAGCAGCCATCGGCCTTGGCGGTGGCGTAGACGAATTCGATCAGCTTGCGACCTACGCCCGTGCCACGTTGGGTCGGGTCCACCAGCAAATCCTGCAGGTAGCAGGAGTTCTCGATGCTCCAGTTGGAGCGATGGTAGATGAAGTTGACCATGCCCACCGCCTTGCCGTCCTGCCAGGCCAGTGCCGAATGGGTCGGCTCGCGGGGGTCGATCAGGCGTTGCCAGGTGCTTTGGCTGACGGCGTCCGGCAGTTCGGTGTTGTAGAACGCCAAGTAGGCCTGCCACAGCGGCAGCCAGGCGGCTTGGTCGGCGGCTGTAACCTGGCGAATGTCGATCAAGCTCATTCTGAAACTCCTTGGGGAATAAAGCGGGCGAGGGTCTGGTCACGTACATCGGCACTGGCGGCCAGGCCGTCACGCACACCGGCCATGTCGGCGGCGCTGCGGTTCTGGCTGAGCTTGCGTTTGCCCACCAGGCGCTTGATCGGCAGGGCAAAGCCGACGATGGCCTTGAGCATGCCGTCAATGTAGTCCGCCGGTGCGTCGCTGACACGCCAGGGTTGGGCGCGGCCGCTTTCATGGCGGTCGGTGAGGGCGGTGACCACCTTGAGCAAGCGCTCGGCGTCGCTGAATACCGCAGGCGTGCCATAGGCGTGCACGGCGATGTAGTTCCAGGTCGGGACCACTTTGCCGTGCTCGGCCTTGGCGGGGTAAAACGCCGGGCTGATATAGGCGTCGGCACCGGCGAAGATCACCAGCGCTTCACCGCCATTTTGCAGCTCGCGCCATTGCGGGTTGGCTTTGGCCAAGTGACCGTACAGCGTGCCATTGGGCCCTTCATCGGGGTTGAGCAGCAAGGGCAAGTGGCTGGCTTGCAGGCCGTTTTCACCCACGGTTACCAACTGCGCCAGACGGGTGTGCTGGATCAGTTGCTGGATTTCGGGCAAGTCATCGAGAGCAAAGGCGCGGGGTGTGTACATGGAGATTTTCCTTGGCGAATGCCTGCATCCTAGGCAGGCTATTGGTTCGTTGTAAGAGCCATCTAGCGCTATTTTTATAGGTCCAATATGCCGCCTGTTTCGCCACCGTTGTCCTTCAACCCCGCCGGTATCGAGCTGGACCGCCGCCAGGGCCTCACGCGCCAGCTGTATGAGGCCCTGCGCCAGCGGGTATTGGATGGGCGATTGGTCAGTGGCACGCGGCTGCCCGCTACCCGTGATCTGGCGGCGGCCTTGTCGATTTCCCGCAACAGCGTGGTGCGCGCCTACGATCAGCTGTACGCGGAGGGGTTTATCGAAAGCCGGGTCGGTGATGGCACCTATGTTGCCCAATTGCCGATGGCCGAAAAACTATCCACAAAAGTATCCACAGGGTTGTCAACAGGCTTATCCCCAGGCTTATCCACAAAATGGGCGAATATGCCCGAGGATTTAGATGACGAAGTTATCCACAGCGCCGGTTTGGCACGGGTAAAAGACCATCATCTGCCTCAGCCGCCGTTGGGACCGCCCCGGGCATTTCGCGTGGGCGTACCCGCCTTCGATCTGTTCCCGTTTGAGGTATGGGCCAAGCTGAATGGGGCGTTCTGGCGCAAACCCGACCTGGAACAGCTGTGCTATGGCGACCCGGCCGGTGACGGTCGCCTGCGCGGTTTGATCGCCGCGTACCTGCGCAGCTCGCGCGGCATGCAATGCACGGCTGAACAAATTGTGATCACCAGCGGCGCACAGCAGGCCATTAGCCTTTGTGCACAGTTGCTGGTGGAGCCTGGGGATGGCGTGGCGGTGGAAAACCCTGGCTATCGCGCGGCCGGCCATGCATTCGCTTTGGCCGGCGGGCGACTGCATGGCGTGCCGGTCGACGGCGAGGGCATGGATTGCCAGGTGCTCAGTACCCTCAATGATTGCCGCGTGGCGTATGTCACGCCTTCCCATCAGTACCCGCTGGGCGTGGTGATGAGCCTGGCTCGGCGCCTGGAATTGCTGGCCTGGGCCGAACGTTCAGGCGGTTGGATCGTGGAAGACGATTACGACGGCGAGTACCGCTACAGCGGCGCGCCGCTGTCACCGTTGGCCGCGCTGGATCGCAGTGGCCGCGTGCTGTATGTGGGCACCTTCGGCAAGGTGGCGTTCCCGGCGTTGCGCCTGGGTTATCTGGTGTTGCCACCGGGCCTGGTGCAAGCCTTCACCCGGCGCCGCGCCGTGGACGTGCGTCACTCCGAAGTCAGCACCCAGGCGGTGATGGCCGAGTTCATGGCGGCGGGGCACTTCCAGCGCCACATTCGTCGGATGCGTCGCGCCGCGCTCAGCCGGCGCAATGCGTTGTTGGCCGGATGGCCCACCGGGTTGCCCGGGGTCGGCGCGTTGCCAAATGCCGCGGCGGGTTTGCACATCACGGTGCGGGTGGACAGCCTGGCCCGGGAGCAGGCGTTGCTCGCTCAGGCCCGTGCAGTGGATGTCGAGATCAATGGTTTGAGCAGCTATTGGCTGGCTGGCACACGCCCGCCACCGGACCAGCATGCTGGCCTGGTGATGGGGTTTGCCGCCGTGCCGGAGGCGGCCATTGCGCAGGCGCTGGCGCGTTTGCGTCAAGCGTGGAAGGCGTAGCCGATCAGTTCTTGAAGAACAGCGACTTGGCCAGTTGCTCACCGATACTGCGGCGGTGGATTTCTATGATGTCCCAGTCACTGGGCCCGGTACGTTGGTGGGCGCCGCCGAGCCGATGTTGTTCGCGGGTCTTGAGATGATCCTTGGTGAAATTCTCCAATGCAGCGTTCTTGGTTTCATAGTGAAAGTGCGCGTACCACAGCGCCGTGCCATTCTCGTTATCGCGAATCTCGTACTCGTCCAGAAAGTCCTTTCTGGGCCCCTTGAGGGCACGCCGAGTGATGACCTTGACGATGGTGATCAGCCCCTGGCTGTGCAGCCAGTTCACCCGTTCCGCGGTTGGGGGCTGGCGCTTGATCATGTCGATGTAGGTTTCTTTGCCCTGCCGATAGAAACGTTGTGCCGCGTCTTTGAGATGACGATTGGTCACAGCAGCGGAGGTATGTTCGCTTTCTGTGAGATTGCGCTGGGTCAGCGCTTCTTCGATGTTCTTCGACGCGTCTTCCAGCGTCTTCGCATAGTCATCGAACATATCTTGAATGTCTTGCGGAGCATGCCAGGGCTTTGTTGAGAAACCCTTGTATTTGCGAATTTCGGCGTGTTCGCCCTCCAATAGCGTTTGCCCAGCGTTGATGCTGGTGTCCAGGTCCACCGAAACAGGCACGGGTGGGTGCAGCGCAGTTTTGTGCCGTGTGACCCACACCCCTGGCGACTTTTCATGGAATGTGGCGATCACCTTGCCGGTCATGCCGGCCCTGACGTCTACCAGGGAACTGTCGGTTTCACGCGGTTCACCCATTACCAAGCCGTGATGGCGTGTTTTGATTACTTTGCGCCGCGGGCGGGGCTCGGTCTTCGAGCTGCCGGGCTTGGGCTCCAGGGCTTTCTTCGTTCGCAGCAATTGCGCCAGGTCGTGCACGGCCCTTTGGCTGAACTCGCCAATCTGTTGGCGGAAACTTTCCAGGCGGCTTTTGTGCAAGTGTTGTGGGTAATCGGCGTGAAGATCGAGCAGGCGCTGGTCGGCACTGGAAAATTGCTCTACCAGGCTGTTGAGTACATCGATGCGCTCATCCAGCGATGCGCCATTACCGCGTTCCACAATCTCATTGAAACTCTCGACGTTCAGTTCGGCGCTATCGACGATCTGGCCCATCCGCTCGCGCAGCGTGGCGGGGATCTGGCGTTGCTCTTCATCGATACACAAGTAGCGGCCCAGGATGATCTCCAGGGATTTGAGTTCAGTGAGGGTCAGCTGTGGCAACTCCCCGATGGTTTTACGAATGACGGCTGCACCCTCATCTCCCAATGCTCTGAGATCGTTGAAACGGTCGTTGATGAACTGCAGGCGCTTGATGATTGCCTGGTTCAGGGTGGACAGGTCTTGGGCGCTGCGAGCCTGGTTTTTATAGTCGATGTCCACCTCGGCGTCGAGGATTGGGGACGACGACTTCAGGGCCTCCCTATAACTCACCACTTGTTGCTCCAAAGCGATCTGAGTCAGTTGCAATTGCTGTTTCAGGTAACCGCTCATAGTGCTCTGGTAGGTGGGCACCGTGTCGATGATGCTCAAGGACTTCAGTTGGCTGATCGCTTCGTCATACGCCGCCAGCCGGCTGTCGACTTTACCGATGAACGTTGTACGTCGCAGGTCCGTGGACGGGCCAGGGGCAGCGTCCAGCGCAGGCTTTGCCTCAAGCACGTCCAGCTGTTGGCGGGCGGCGACCGCGTCGAAGGCGTTGAGTTGAGTCATAAGTGCCGCAATGCGCGCCGGCTGATCGATCTTGACCGCACGCCGCCGGTTTCGAAGACCGCCGCCGCGTAGCCGCAAACGGACATCGACAAACCATTGCCCCGCGAGGTTGCCGATCAGCGGTGGGCCGGTACGCGAAGGTTCCTTCGGGTCGATGATGACGACGCTGTCGTTGTCATCCACCGTGACCTCGAACCAACGCTCGCTGACCGGTGCGTACCACTTATCTGCAAGCGGATAGAGATTGAGATGGTGACCGGGGTTTTTATTTTGTTCACCGAGTTTTTCGGGCTTGGCGACCTTGAAGCTGTCGAGCGTCTTGGCCAGTCCGAGGCGGCTGTGACTGAGGGCTCCGCGAGTGTGCACGGGGCCTTGATGCTTGGCTGAAAGTTGGCTGTCGGAAATAGTGGCCTGTTGGACTGAAGTAAATGTCTTCTCGGTAACGGACGGCCTGCCTACCGTTTCAATCGTCGTTTTCGTGGGTTCAGTGCCGACCCTGGGGGAAGCGGATCGCTTGGACGCTCGAGGGTGGCGCAGGGCGATGTGCAGCGTTAGGGCCATGCCGAGGTTGAGGAAGACATCCACCAACGCTGTCCAGGAGGCGGGCTGGTCACTCTTGTTCACGGCCTCCTCAGCGGCCTGCAGGTCGTCCATGATTTGCCAGACCCAAGCGGCGATGCCAAGGGTGCGGCCCAGGAAGGGCAGGGCGGCGTTGAAAATTTGCCAGCCGGCCTGTCGAAAGGTCGCCCAGCGTTTCTGTACGTTGGACACCGACTGGCGTGTCGCCAACTCGACCATGGCATTGGCGTTGGCCTTGAACAGCGTGGCAAAAATGTCATTGCCCATTTCTTCATCGCTCAACGTCACCGGGCCACTCATGTACAGCACGGTGAGCGGTTCGACCAGTGCGCGCACCACGGTCCAGGGCGAAGGAAGGGTGTCGGGGAAAACGTATTGGGCGTAGTTGAATCTTTGCGGTTCAGGTAGCCAGGCCAACACCGACTCGCGCAAGGAGCGCTCATGTTTGATGGCATAGAGCAGGTTTTGCCGCGACGCAAATTGCATCAGGGCCGGCTCCAGCAATGGCCGATAGAGTACGCAGGGACCGTTGCCGGAATGCTTCGGGCCAATTACGAACATATTGGTGACCACGTCTTGCTCAGGCCCGGGGCGCAGACTGGGCACGAAGGCCAGGCGGCGGATGACAATGGGGTTCCCGTCGACACGGCGCGCATGTTCATCGGGATGCATGACGGCGGCGACGTAGCGATAACCCAGCTCATCGAAGCCGCCCTGGCTGCGGATTTTCATCTGCAGGGCCAGCAACGGCAGTTGAATCTGCAGGTGGCGGATGTAGAGCTGTTGGCGGTGACTCGACTGGGTGGGGTCATCGAGCAGTTGCTGTTTGACCAGCGCGGGGTAGCGCTGACCGATGTCGATGTCCTCGATCACGTCTTTCAGGTAGCTGTAGGTCAGCCATGCGGGCACGTCACCGCCCCTGCCGTTGTAGTGCACTGTCACGTTGCCGGTGGGCAGGCCGGTGAGGTTTTCCAAGGCCAGGTCGATCAGGCTGCGTCGTGTGGTGTCCACGGCTCCGGGGACGATAAACGTGCCCCACAGCACTGGGCTCTCGATAACGATTTCGATGTTATCCAGGTTCAGGCGCGCCCCCGCTTGGGGGGAGCGGATAAGGTTTTGCAGCTGTGTCCGGGCGTAGTCACGAATGGCTGGAATGCCGTCCTGAAACGTTTCGCCGTGATAATGGCTGTGCAGTTGGGCCAGGTTGATCATATAGCGGCCGTAGGCGGCGATATCGGAGTCCGTTGCCGAAGCCAGCCAGTCTGGAAGTTGTCGGTGAATATCGCGGATATTCGACAGCTGGTGATCGCTCATTTCTTCGATACTGGGCACGATGCGGGCAACCGTGGTCGCGGGCACCTTTGCTTCGGCCAGGTTACCCAGGCCGGATTCGCCATAACTGCCTATGGCGTAGATTTGCAACGAGATCAGATTGCAGGCCAGCGTATCGAAGAAGTTGCCGTCGGGTTCATACAAGCGCCATTGCAAGGTGGCGTCGCTGGCGGGCGCACTCATTCGCGCAGGCAGCGCGGCACCCAATTGTGCCAGTGACTCGAACGTTTCATACCCGCTCACCAACGAGTGCGTCAGGATCATCGGGCGATTGGCGTGCTCGCCCACCAATACGGTGATATCCAGGAAGCTGGCATGGGTGGACCGGCCGGCTTCAAGAATGTCCACGTCGACCAGGTACGCGTGGGTCTTGTAAGGGTCTTTCAGCGAGCGTCTGGCCAGGTCGGGTTCCTGGAAAAATGCACGTGCCATCGCGCTTTCGTGCTCACTCAGGCCTTGCTCTTCGGTGATGTTCCACACCTTCCTCAGTGTGCTGGATAAGGATTGCCAGCGCGGACCGGTGGTGCCATTGGACGCGTTCCAGAAGTCCAGTTGCTGTTCCTGGAATGCAGTGAACAGCAGGTCGGATAGCTCGTTGATCAGGCGTGCGATGGCATCGATTTTCACTGCCAGATGCACAGGAATCAGAGCGTACGGCTGCAAGGTGAGGAAATGTTGGCCGTCGATATAGGTCACTCTCTCGCTGGACAGTGCCTGGCGGGCCAGCACTGAGGTGAGCGATTCGACAGTGGCCGGCGCACGCACGACGTCGTTGCCGACCACCACCCATTGAGGGCTGACGACCATGGCCAGGTCGGGTTCGATATCCAGCGTGGGATATAGCGCCTTGATAGCTGAGCGCAATGCCGTTGCGGCCACTTCGCGGATAGTGGGGCCACTGGTTAACTGGGTCAGCAGTTCATAGGTAGTAGGTGGACGGTGATTGTTGACAGTGTCATTGGGCATGCGCAGCTCCTTTGCATTCAATGGCCCGTACGGGCTTTAAGGAACGCGCAAGGTAGCGAGCGACGTTACCGCAGGGGTGGTAGATACGTCGCGCTGCGGCTGGCTGCGGTCATGAGTCGAGGGCGCGAACGCCCCCGCCTCAGGGGGAGTCATTTCACCGTGAAAAACAACCGCCGGGCCTGGTCTAGATTGATGTCACTGAGATACACCGCGGTTTTCTGCTTCTCGCCAAGGCCGTTGAGGGTGTCGGACTCCGCGCCACGGGCGTGCTCCTGCGGGGTTTTCAGGCGCGCGCGCAGGAATGCCTTGGCGGGCACCCAGTCGGTTGAGTAATGAAAGTGGGCATACCACAGCACGCTATGGTCTTCGCGGTTGTGGATGGTGTACTCGTCCAGATAGTCCTTCTCCGGGCCTTTGAGCCGTCGCCGCGTGACGGTTTTCTTGATGACGACCTCTTGGTTTCTCAGCAGCCATTCCAGAGCATGCACGGTGGGTGGATGCTTTTTGAACAACAACGACTTGTAGCGTGAAGCCTCCTTGTAGAGGGCTTGGGCCGCCTCGTTGAGCTTTCTGTCCACAAGCGCAGCCGAGTCCTTGTGGCTCTCGGTTGCGTTGCCTTGGGTGAGGGCCTCTTTAATATTCGAAGACGCCTGTTCCAGCGCCAATGCGTGCTGGTGAAACAACGTTTCTATGCCGATGGCCGTGCGCTCCGGCTTGGCCGCTTGTTCGGCGGTCCGCTGCTTGAAAGTCTCCAGTGCGTCCAACAGGTCCTGTGCCTGTTTGATGCGGGTGGCAACGTCCACGACAACACTGGGTTGTGTTTCGGCGGGCGTTACGCGCTGTACCCAGACGCCTGCGGGCTTTTCGTGGAAGGTCGCCATGATGTCCTGAGTCAGTGGAGATCTGATATCTACCAGACCGGTTTCCTCGCCTGTTGCTGACAGGCGTGGGTCACCGACCAGCACACCGTTGTAACGCGTATAAATGACTTTTTTCCTGGCTTTAGGCGGGGTCGGCGGCGGAGTTGGCCGGTTTCTGATGGCGTCCCGGTCACTGTGCAGCAGCTCCAGGTGGCCAACGGTTTCGTTGTAGAAGCTGCGGATTTTTTCACGCAGGCGCGTAAGGGGGGTGGTCAGTGCAACGTTGGTAAATTCCGCTGGAAAGTCCTGCAGGCGTTCATCAAGGACATTGAACTGTTCGACCAGGCTGCCCACGGTTTCGATGCGTTCGTCCAGACGCGACTCGCTGCGTTCGAACAGGGTTTCACGCAAGGTCTGAATCGACAGATTGGCGCTGTCGACAATACGGTCGATGGCGTTCCAGGCATCCGGAGCCGTGGTCATGCTGTTTTCGTCCACGCACAGATTGCGCGCCAGGGTCACTTGCAGGAACCTGAGGTCGCGGGCCGTGTAAATCGGCAAGCTTTTGCGGTGTTGGCAGATAGCCTTGAATCCGGATCGCCCCATCGTTCTAAGCTGAGCGAACCGCGACTCTGTGTAGTTCAGGCGTGCGATCATGTCCTGGCTCATCTCGGTCAAGGTTTGGGCGTCCTCGATATGGCGCTCCTCGGGATGGCTGGCCTGGCGCTCAATCTGGTCCAGCACGGTTTTAAGCTTCGGTGTGAACGTGACTTGAGCTTCGCGTATACCGGTTTCCGTCAGGTCCAACTGGGCGCCGACGTAGCGCACGACTTGCTCTTGATAATTCGCAGTCGGGGCAAACACATTCAAGATCTTGAGTTGTTGCAGCGCCGTTTCGTAGTTATTTCGCTGGGCCTCGAGCTTTTGCAGGTAGATCTCACGGCGGGCATCGGCCGAAGTGCTGGCCTGGGGGTCCTCCATCTCAGCGCGGGCCGCCTGTATCTCCAATTGCGTGGCGCTCTTGTCTCGCTCAAATTCTGACAATCGCCGCTGGGCTTCCACTGCCTTGACGTCCGCTTCGGATTTGGACCTTTGCTGTTGTTTTTTCGGGCCGCCGCCGCGCAGACGCAGACGCGTGTCGATGAACCATTGGCCCTGGGCGTTGTGAATCAACGTCGGGCCTGTGCGCTCCGGTTGCTTGGGGTCGATGATGACCACTGTTTCATCGTCATCGGTGTTCACCTCAAACCAGCGCTCCCCCACGGGGGCGTAGTAGCGCTGTGCATGCCGGAATAGGTGCTGGTGCTGGCCTGCCGCGCTTTCAGCGGGGCCCAGGCCGTCGGGCTTATTGATTTTGAAGCTGTCGAGCAGGGTGGCAAGTTCGCCAGGGGCGCGCTTGATTGCGCCACTGATGTGCAAGTGAGGTGAATGTTTGGACGTCAACGCCTGGGTCAGGGACGGCTGTTGTTTGACGGTGACGTCCGTGGCGCTTGTCGGCTGCGGCAGGGTTGGCTGGGCCTTGCGTGGGTAGCCTGGACGGTGGCTGCGGCTGGCGACATGCAGGGTGATGGCCATGCCAAGGTTGAGCAGGACATCGGTGAGCGCCGACCACTCGGCTTGCTGCTCACCGTGCTCCTGGGCCTCGATAAAGTTTTGCAGTTGATCGACCACCTGCCAGATCCACACCGCCGTGCCCACGGTACGACCGAGAAAGGGCAGCACGGCGTTGAATATCAGCCAGCCGGCTTGCTTGAACGTGGCCCAACGGTTTTCGGCATTGGAAACCGATTGCCGATCCGACAGTTCGATCAAGGCATTGGCGTTGGCTTTGAACAGAGTGGAAAATCGGTCGCCGTTAAGCACTTGTTCACCTAGCGCCATGGGGCCGCTCATGGTCCATAGTTTGTCAGGCTCGATCAGGTAATCGGCCACCTGCCAAGGCGTAGGTAGTGCGCCGGGGAATACGTAATTGGCGTAGTCGTTACGCACCGCATCCGGTAGCCAGGCCAGTACCGACTCGCGCAGGGTGCTCGATTGCGAAATCCCATAGATCAGATTGGCCGGAGTCGGGAACTGCATCAGGGGCGGTGTGAACATCGGTCGATACAACAGGCATGGGCCGGCCGTCATGTCCTCGGGGCCGATCACGTACATGTTGGCAACGGTGTCCAATGTCGCTTCCGCGCGCCGCAGGGGCCGAAACGCCAATGGCCTGAGCACAATGGTTTGCCCGTCAACCTGGCGGTCAGTGGCCTCGTCTTGTAACACCGCCGCCACATAGCGGTAGCCTCGCTCGTCAATGCCTTCTTGCTGGCGAATCTTGGCTTGCAAGGCCTGCATAGGCAGTTGGATACGCAGGTGCTGGCTATAGAGGGTTTTACGGCGTAATGACTCCTGCGGGTCGTCCAGCAGTTTTTGTTTGATCAACGCGGGATAGGCACTGCCGATATCGGCATCGGTGACCAAGTCTACAAAATAGCCTGAGGTCATCCATCCAGGCAGGCTGAACCCCTTATCGATCTCGACAGATCGATTGCCGGTCGGCAGCGCAATCAGGTTTTGCAAGGCCAGTTCTACCACGCTCAAAGAGGTGGTTTCGAACTGACCCGGCACCACGAAGGTGCCCCAGATGACCGGGCTTTTCACCGTCAGGCGGATTTTATCCAAGGGAACGTTGGCGCTGGCAGGATGATCCTTGATCATTTGCGCCTTGATCACCTTCAACGCGTAAGCCTCGATGGAGGGAACGTCGTCGAGGTAAGAGCGGCCGGCGTTCTGGTTGTGCAGGGCGGCGAGGTCCTTCAAGTGCCGGGCAAAGAAGTTCTGGTCGGCGACGGACGCCTTCGTCAGCCAGTCGGGCAACTGGTTCTGATACCAGGCAAGCCCTGGGCCCTTTTCAGGGGCAAGCGGGGCGATGGCTGGCGGCGTGCCGAGGACGACATCGGCGTTATGGGTCTGGCGCAGGTCCGAGAAGTCGATTGCACCCACGGCCTCGACCAGCACGGACACCATTGCGCAGGCCTGATGATCAAAAAAGTCGCCGTCAGGCTCGAACAGCCGCCAATGAATTTCCTGGTTCGAAGCAGAGGCTGGCAGGTGCAACGACAATGAATTGCCCAGGTGCTCCAGCGAAGGAAATTTTTCATAGCCCTTGAGCAGTGAATACATGAGGATCGAACGCTGCCCTTCATGTTCGCCGAGCAGTACCGCGATCACCACTTCATTCTGGTGCGTCACGTGGTCAGCGTCGACGCGGTCGATATCGATCAGGCAGGCCTTGAGGTTGTAAGGGTCTTTGCCCTTCCTGTCGGCTTTATCGGGGTGGGTGAACAGGGTGCGCGCCATGGCGCACTCGGTGGCGCTCCAGTCGTCTGCGGTCTCGACATTCCAGACCGCCCGCAACATGCTCGACAACTCGTGCCAATGGGGGCCGCTGCCGTTGGTTTGATTCCAGTAGGCGACCAACTGTTGCTGGAAGGCCCGCAGCATGACAGGAGCCAGCAGGTTGAGGGTTTTGGCGATTTCACAGATACGCACGGGCAAGTGAACCGTCGGCTCGACGATCGGTTGCTGGGTGAGAAAGTGTTCGCCCTCGATGTACAGGGTCGGCACTGACAGAACTGCCTGTTGAGCGAGGATGTCGCTGAGTGCCTGATATTCCGTGGGCCCGGCGACAATCTCGTCGTCAATCAGTTGCCAGGTCGGCGTACCGACCATGGCGATGTCTGGGTTGATATCCAGCGTCGGGTACTGTTCCCGAAGTGACTGGCGCAACAGAGCCGATGCGGTCTCCCTGAATGAAGGGCCGACATAGAGTTGGGTGAACAGCGCTGAGCGCTCATCCAGCCGTTTGGCGTTCGTGTGGTTATTTGCAGCGGGTGAGGTCATAGAGTGGCTTCCCTGTCTGACCGGTTGATGGAGATAGCCCGAGGTATAGGTTCGGAATTTCCATGCTAGGGCTCGGCCAGACAGGTAGGCGGTGCTTACATAGGCCTGCTGTTAAATGCACGTACGCTTGTACAGCGCTTCACCTCCCGGACTTAATCTTGGTCCAGGCCCTTGTCCTGGCGCGTTCGGCTTTGCTGTCCAGGGGTTTGAGGGTGTAGAGCGTGGTCATGGCCGTGTCGGTCGGGTACAGGTTGGGGTTGTTGCGTATGGCCGGGTCGACCCGCTCGGTAGCGTCCTTGTTCGGGTTGGGATAACCGACAAAATCGCTGACCGGTGCGATGACGTCGGGTTGCAACAAATAGTTGATGAAGGTGTAGGCGTCGCCCGGATTTTTAGCGCCCTTGGGAATGGCGAGCATGTCGAACCAGATCGGCGCGCCTTCCTTGGGCAAGCGCATGTCCACGGTCACGCCATTCTTGGCTTCCTTGGCGCGGTTGGCGGCTTGGGAAAAACTGCCGGAGTAGCCCACCGCCACGCAGATATCGCCGTTGGCGATGTCCGCCATGTATTTGGAGGAGTGAAAGTAGGTGATGTACGGACGGATCTTCATCAACAGCGCTTCGGCCTTGTCGTAGTCCTTGGGGTTGCTGCTGTTGGGGTCCAGGCCCAAGTGCTGCAACGCCAGGGGCAGGATCTCCGAGGGCGAGTCCAGCAGCGCGACGCCGCATTGCTTGAGCTTGCTGATGTTCTCTTCTTTGAAGATCAGGTCCCAGCTGTCCACGGGGGCGTTGTCGCCCAGGGCCGCCTTGACCTTGGCTGGGTTGAAGCCGATCAGGATGGTGCCGTACATGTAGGGCACGGCGTATTGATTGCCGGGGTCGTTGGCCTCGATCAGCTTCATCAGCTTGGGATCGAGGTGGTTCCAGTTGGGCAGTTGGCTGCGGTCCAGGGGCTGGAACACGCCGGCTTCGATCTGTTTGGCCAGGAACACGTTGGAGGGTACCACCACGTCATAGCCGGAGTTGCCGGTGAGCAGTTTGGCTTCCAGGGCTTCGTTGGTGTCGAAGATGTCGTACACCAGCTTGATCGACGGGTGCTGGGCCTTGAAGTCTTCCAGCGCCTTGGGCGTGATGTAGTCGAACCAGTTGTAGACCTTCAGGGTTTTTTCTTCGGCCTGGGCTGCGCCGCTGACAACCACGGCGCACAGGGCGAGCGACTTGAGTATGTTCATTGGGCTGCTTCCTCGAAACCTTCCAGCACGTTGACGGCGTTGATGCCGATTTCCTCCACCGCGTAGCCGCCTTCCATCACGAACAGCGTGGGCTTGCCCAGACGGGCAATGCGCGCGCCCATGGCCAGGTAGTCCGGGCTGTCGAGCTTGAACTGCGAGATAGGGTCGTCCTTGAACGTGTCCACGCCCAGGGACACCACGATGATATCGGCGGCGTAGCGCTCGATCTCGGCGCAGGCCTGTTCCAGCGCCGCGCTCCAGGCCTGCCAGCCGGACCCGGCCGGCAACGGATAGTTGAAGTTAAAACCAACGCCGGCGCCCTCGCCATGCTCATCGGCGTAGCCAAGGAAGAACGGAAATTCTGCCTCCGGATGGCCGTGGATCGAAATGAACAGCACGTCGCTGCGCGCGTAAAAAATCGACTGCGTGCCGTTACCGTGGTGGTAGTCCACGTCGAGGATCGCGACCTTTTTGCAGCCTTGATCAAGGAATGCCTGGGCTGCGATGGCCGCGTTGTTGAGGTAGCAATAACCTCCCATCAAATCGCTGGCGGCGTGATGCCCCGGCGGGCGGCACAGGGCGAAGGCACTGTGGGCGCCTTGCGCGATGGCGGCCTGCGCGGTAAGGGCCACTTGCGCCGCGCTGTAGGCCGCTTGCCAGGTGCCGGCGGTGATCGGCGCGCCACCATCGAAACTGTAATAGCCCAATTGGCCGTGCAGGCTGGTGGGAAGCACACGGCGCAACGTACGAGCGGGCCAGGTGTAGGGCAACAGGTCGCCGTCCTGGCCGTACTCGGTCCAGCGTTGCCAGGCGCCTTTGAAGAAGTCGAGATAGTCACGGCTGTGAATACGTTGCAGCGGCGCCAGGCCGAAGTCCTGAGGGGCCTGCACGGGGCCCAGTTCACGGTCCTTGACCCGTTGCAGCACGTGATCGGCACGCGAGGGCATTTCGAAGCAGGGCATCAGTTGCCCGTCCATCAGTTCACAGCGGCCATGGTGCAGGTGGTGATCGTCCGAGTAGATCGTCAGCATTTGTTGTTCTCCGCAGGCTGTATTCGTGAGTGCAGTCTTGCGGCGCACGCGCTTTATGAGAACGACAGGAGCGGCCAAAAGGAGATAAATATGGCCAAAGTGTGTGTCCGCAATTCGCCCCTTATTGGCGCGTCATGCTCGAAATTGGCTCGGCGTGACGCCGCTCCAGCGCACGAACGCATGCCTGAAGCTCGCCGTTTCGCTGAACCCCAGCGTCTCGGCAATCCGGTGGATCGGCCACAGGTCGTTAGCCAACAACTGTTTGGCGCGTTCGAAGCGCAGCTCATCGAGCAGTTCCTGATAGCTGCAACCCAGGTTGTGCAGGTGCCGGCGCAGGGTGCGCGCCGAACAGTTCATCTGCTGGGCCAGGCCATCGAGCCCAGGTGCGGCGTGCAATTGTGCAGCCAGCAACTGGCGGATTCGCCCCAGCCAGGCCTCGCGCCCGGTGAATTCGGTGTTCTGTTTGCGACAACGTTCGACCATGGCCTGGTGGGTGACCGCGTCGGCCAGGGGCAAAGGTTGGGCGAGCCAGCGTTTATCAAAGGCGAACGCGTTGGCTATAGCCTGAAACTGGAGCGGGCAGTCGAAGCTCTCGGCGTAGCGGGCCTGATAATCCGGCGCCTCGTGCTCGAACCGAGCGCCCAACAACGGCAGGGGATGGCCGAGCAGGTCGTCGCAAATGACCTTCAGTGATCCCAGGCACAGCTCGACATTGAAGGCAGTCAGTGCCGGGTTTTCGCGGTAGTCGCCGGCCGTGAACCAGATGCGTTCGCCGTCTTCGTCCAGGCTCAGTTCAAAGAGTGTTCCCAACAGCGCCGGATACCGCAGGGCCAGGCGCAAAGCGTCACCGAAAGTGGCACTGGTGAGCAGGGCATAGCCCAGTAGGCCGTACGAGGAAACATGCATACGCCGCCCAACGATCAAGCCGATATCACGCTGATGGGCCACGGCATTGGCGCACACTTGCATCTCCTGATGTGTGGCGATACGCGTGTCGGCGCGGCTCAAATCCGCCGCACAGATGCCGCTGCCGGCCAGCAATGCTTCATGGGGCAAGCCTTCGGCCTCGAAGGTACGCAGCACCAGGGACACGGCATTGAGGGTGGTGAGGTGGGAATGCAGCATGGGAACTTCCAGCCAGGGGATGGCTGGAAGTGGAGCAAGTTACATGCCGGTCAGCTCAGCTCGCCGCACAGGTCCAACTCCACCAGGCGGCGGATTTCTTCGCTGTCCAGCCCCGCGCCGATCAAGGCGTTGAGCTTGCCGAAGGCTGCTTCTCGGGTCATGCCGCCGCCGGACAGTACACCCACGCTGCGCAGGCGGCTGCCGGCTTCGTAGACATCCAGTTCCACGCCGCCTTCATGGCATTGGGTGATTGCAACCACTACCACCTCTTGATCCTGCGCACGTTGCAGGCTGGCGAGGAAGGCCGGATTGTCACTTGGCCCGGTGCCGCTGCCGAAGCATTCGAGTACCAATGCCTGGATGCCGCTGTCGATCAATGCATCCAGTTGCGCGGCAGCAATGCCCGGAACGAGCGGCAGGACGCCAACGTTGGCCGGGGCCTTGTCGTTGCGGTAGGCCAGCGCGGCGGGAAGCCTGTCTGCCAGGGCGACACCGCCGTTGCGCTGCAGTGCGGCAAACGGGTTGCGCCCAAAACTGCGAATCTTCGCGCAGCGAGTCGGCGCCATCAGCGCGCCGTGGAAGTACAGGTGCACACCCGGCTTCAGGCCTTCGCCCAAGGCCGTCAACGCACCGCTGACGTTTTCCCAGGCATCGCTGTCGGGCACACCGGCCGGCAGCATCGAACCGGTGAACACCACCGGCGCCGGGAGGCCCAGCAGCTGGAAGCTCATGGCCGCTGCGCTGTAGGCCAGGGTGTCGGTGCCGTGCAGGATCAGTACGGCATCGCAGCCGGCGTCTACCGCCTCGACCACGGCGCTGCGCAGGCGTTGCCAGTAGGCGGGGTTCATGTTGGCGCTGTCGATCAGTGGTGACATTTCCCGGAAGCGCCACGCGGGCAGGTCTGCGTCGGCAAACTGTTCTCGCATACGCACTTCAAAACCAGACGCGGGCGCCAGGCCATTGGCGCTGGCCTGCATGCCGATGGTGCCGCCGGTGTAGAGCACCATGACGTTGTTAGCTGATTGCATCGAAAATCTCCTGAACGAAAAACGCCGCCGGGCCCAGAGCATGCCCAAGGCCGGGCGGCGTGTCATCTAGCCGTGATTAACGTTGCGCTTGAGCGCTCAGTTCAGCTGCCGGAGCCGCCTCGGTTTTCACCGGGTTGGCTGGCCATGCCTTGCGGTCCAGGTCCAGGTCGGGGAACTGGCTGGAGTCGAACACCGGGGTCTTGATGCCCGCTGCGCGCTGGTTGTCGTAGTCATTGAGGATGCGCATGGCAATCTTGAACAGGAACGCCAGGGCAAACAGGTTGACGAACGCGAGCATGGTCATGGTGATGTCGGCGAAGGCGAACACGGTGCTCAGGTTCTCGATCGAGCCCCAGAAAATCAGCACCAGCACCAAGGCGCGATAGCCCATCAGCACCTTGCGGTTATTGCCGACCAGAAAGCGCAGGTTGCTCTCGCCCAGGTAGTAGTTGTACATGATCGAGGTGAACACGAACAACGCCAGGGCCACCGAGATGAACATGCGGCCCCAGTCACCCACCACCGCCGCCAGGGAGTTCTGGGTCAGGGCAATGCCGTCGCCTTCAAAGCCTGGGGTGTAGAAACCCGACAGCAGGATCAGCAACGCAGTACAGGTGCAGATCACGAAGGTGTCGAGGAACACGCTGAACGCTTGCACCACGCCTTGGGCGATAGGGTGTTCTACCGACGCCACTGCCGCCACGTTAGGCGCACTGCCCAAGCCTGCTTCGTTGGCGAACACGCCGCGTTTTACACCCATGATGATCGCGCTGCCCACCAGGCCACCGAAGGCTTGGTCGAGGCCGAACGCGCTCTTGACGATGGTCGCGAGCATGGCCGGTACGTGGTCGAATTGCAGCACGATCACGTACAGGGTCACGGCGATGTACACCAGAGTCTTGACCGGTACCAGCAGGTCGGCAATCGAGGCAATACGCTTGATCCCGCCAATGAACACCAGGCCCAGCAACACCGCCAGCGCCAGGCCGGTGTAGGTGGTGTCGAGGCCAAACGCGTTATTCAACGAGTGTGTTACAGCGTGGGCTTGCAGGCCATTGAAGGCAAAGCCGAAGGTCACCAGCAGCAGGAACGCCATGACCATCCCCAGCCAGCGTTTCTGCAGGCCGTGCTGGATGTAATACGCCGGGCCGCCACGGTAGGTGCCTTCAGCGTCGGTGCGCTTGTACAACTGGCCGAGGGAGCACTCGATAAAGCTCGAAGACATGCCCACCAGCGCGGTGACCCACATCCAGAACACGGCACCCGGGCCACCCAACGTCACGGCAATGCCGACTCCGGCGATGTTACCGGCACCCACTCGGCCGGCCAGGCTGAGCATCAGCGCCTGGAACGAGCTGAGTTGGCCGGCGCTGCTCTTGAGGCTGTCTTTAAACACCGAGAACATGTGGAAAAAGTGACGCAACTGCACGAAACGCGAGCGGATCGTGAAATAACCGCCGAGCCCGACTATGAGCACGATCAGTACTTTCCCTGAGAGGAAGTCGTTGATGACTTCGAGCATGGAGTGTTCCTCGCTGATTTTTCTAATGGCAAACGCAGGACGGTCCGACGCATCGCTCGGCACCAGGCAGTGCACGACGCTCGATCCCCATCCTTTTGCGGGTGTTGTTATTCATGCGCTTTCGCGTGGTTCCCGGGCCTCGTTACCGACAGCCGCAGACGCGAAGAGGGGCGGCACTATACCTAGGCGAGCGTGATCCGTCTGCACGGGGCGATTAAAGGTTTCAGCGCGGTCGCGCAAGGCGAGGAAGGTTTGCGGTGCGATATTAGATTTTTTATGGGCGTCATGGAGCAACCTCAAGGCAAAAAAAAGGGCCTGAAGAACGAGCCTTCAGGCCCTCAAAAGGTGAGAGGTGTCTAGTCCCTCAACCTGGTGAGCGGTGCAACAAACGCTTAGGCCTTCAGCGGGACCAAACGTGGGGCAATCATGTTTTCCGGGCGCAGGATGTCGTCGAGCATGGCGTCGTCGAGCAAGCCTTCTTCACGCACCAGTTCCAGCACGCCGCGCCCGCTTTCCAGAGCGATACGCGCAATGCGGGTGGCGTTTTCATAGCCGATGTACGGGTTCAGCGCGGTGACCAGGCCGATGGAATGCTCCACCAGTTCGCGGCAGCGCGCTTCGTTGGCGGTGATGCCGACGATGCAGTGCTCGCGCAGCATGTCCATGGCGCGTTGCAGCAGGCGGATCGAGTCGAAGATCTTGAAGGCGATCAGCGGCTCCATCACGTTCAACTGCAGTTGGCCGCCTTCGGCTGCCATGGTCAGGGCCAGGTCGTTACCGATGACCTGGAACGCTACCTGGTTGACCGCTTCCGGGATTACCGGGTTGACCTTGCCGGGCATGATCGAGCTGCCTGGCTGGCGAGCCGGCAGGTTGATCTCGTTGATGCCGGTGCGTGGGCCGCTGGACAGCAGGCGCAAGTCGTTGCAGATCTTCGACAGCTTCACGGCGGTACGCTTGAGCATGCCGGAGAACAGTACAAAGGCGCCCATGTCGGAGGTGGCTTCGATCAAGTCGGCCGCCGGTACCAGCGGCTGGCCGCTGATGGTGGCCAGGCGTTGTACGGCCAGGGCCTGGTAGCGTGGGTCGGCGTTGATGCCGGTACCGATGGCGGTGCCGCCCAGGTTCACTTCGGTCAGCAGCTCCGGTGCCAGGGTTTTCAGGCGGGCCAGGTCTTCACCCAAAGTAGTGGCGAAGGCGCGGAATTCCTGGCCGAGGGTCATCGGCACGGCGTCTTGCAACTGGGTGCGGCCCATTTTCAGCACATGGCTGAACTCGGCGCCTTTGGCGGCGAACGCCTGGATCAGGCTGTCGAGGCTGGCCAGCAGCGCGTCATGGCCCAACAGCAGACCCAGGCGGATCGCGGTCGGGTAAGCGTCGTTGGTCGACTGCGCCATGTTCACGTCGTTGTTGGGGTGCAGGTACTGGTATTCGCCTTTCTGGTGACCCATGGCCTCCAGCGCGATGTTGGCGATGACTTCGTTGGCATTCATGTTGGTTGAAGTGCCGGCGCCGCCTTGAATCATGTCCACCACGAACTCTTCGTGGAAATCGCCGCGGATCAGACGCGCACAGGCTTCGCTGATGGCAGCGTGCTTGGCTTCGCTGAGCTGGCCCAACTCGCGGTTGGCGTCAGCGGCCGCTTGCTTGACCATTGCCAGACCGACCACCAATTTCGGGTAATGCGAAATCGGAACGCCCGAGAGGCGGAAGTTATTCACCGCTCGCAGGGTCTGGATGCCGTAATACGCTTGAGACGGTACTTCGAGTACGCCAAGCAGGTCTTTTTCGGTACGGAATGATGCAGCAGAGGACATGACGGAAATCATCTCAATATGGACCCGGAACTGGCCGGAACGCTGCGAATGCTAGGCTTGTAGAACTTTTTGGGCCAATGCTGTTAAACACTGGCCTATGCACAAACGGCATAATGCGGATGTGACCCGGTTATCTTGGCGGGCGTGTGTGCCAAAATGGTGCATTCCGTGGGAGGCAGTGATGAACCTTGAGAGCAAGTGGTTGGAAGACTTCAGCGCCCTGGCGGCGACGCGTAGTTTTTCCCAGGCGGCTGAGCGGCGCTTTGTCACCCAGCCGGCGTTCAGTCGGCGTATCCGCAGCCTGGAAGCCGCGTTGGGGCTGACGTTGGTCAACCGTTCACGCACGCCGGTGGAACTGACAGCGGCCGGGCAGTTGTTTCTGGTGACGGCGCGCACCGTGGTCGAACAGCTCGGTGAAGTACTGCGCCATTTGCATCACCTGGAAGGCGGGCAGGGCGAAGTCATGCAAGTGGCGGCCGCCCACTCCCTGGCCTTGGGGTTCTTCCCGCGCTGGATCGCGCAGTTGCGCAACGAGGGCTTGAATATCGCCACGCGGCTGGTGGCCACCAACGTCGGCGACGCCGTGCACGCCCTGCGCGAAGGCGGTTGCGACCTGATGCTGGCGTTCTACGACCCGGACGCGGCGATGCAAATGGACGCCGAGATTTTCCCGTCGCTGCACCTGGGCAACACCGAAATGCTCCCGGTGTGCGCCGCCGATGCCGAGGGCAAGCCGCTGTTCGACCTGGAGGGCGAGGGCAGCGTGCCGCTGCTGGCCTACAGCGCCGGCGCGTTCCTTGGCCGCTCGGTGAATTTGCTGCTGCGCCAGAGGGCTCTGCGCTTTACCACCATCTATGAAACCGCCATGGCCGACAGCCTCAAGAGCATGGCGCTCGAAGGCTTGGGAATCGCCTGGGTACCGCAGTTGAGCGTACGTGCAGAGTTGGCGCGCGGCGAACTGGTGGTGTGTGGCGGGCCGCAATGGCACGTGCCGCTGGAGATTCGTCTGTATCGCTGCGCGTTGGTGCGCAAGGCGAATGTGCGGTTGTTGTGGAGGAAGCTTGAAGGTGGGGCGGCGCAAAGCGCTTGAGCCCAGCGCAGAACACATGTGGGAGCTGGCTTGCCTGCGATAGCGGTGTGTCAGCCAACCTATTTTGCGCTGATCCACTGCTATCGCAGGCAAGCCAGCTCCCACAGGATTTCGTGGTGTTTTCGCTGACTCTTAAGTCAATAAAACCGCCACTTTGCGCCGCTAGACAGATGGTCATCCCAGGGGCTGTTTATCTGGATTATTACGGTATACTGCGCGGCCTTCGGCCGGTCCAACCGGCCTTAATTCGTACACCAAGCCACGCCGGTCTCCCGCGTGGCTTGTTGTTTTTTGACGCGCCTGCGGGCGCCCAGAGAGAAGAGGCACGACGATGAGTGCATTGGTTGGCGTGATCATGGGCTCCAAGTCCGATTGGTCCACCCTTAGCCACACCGCCGATATGCTGGAAAAACTCGGCATTCCGTACGAAGTGAAGGTGGTCTCCGCCCACCGCACCCCGGATTTGCTGTTCCAGTATGCCGATGAAGCAGAATCCCGTGGCATCGAGGTGATCATCGCCGGTGCCGGCGGCGCGGCGCACTTGCCTGGCATGTGCGCGGCCAAGACTCACCTGCCCGTGCTTGGCGTGCCGGTGCAGTCGTCGATGCTCTCGGGCGTGGATTCGCTGTTGTCCATCGTGCAGATGCCGGCTGGCATTCCGGTGGCAACCCTTGCGATCGGCAAGGCCGGCGCGATCAACGCAGCCTTGCTGTCCGCCAGCATCCTGGGCGCCAAGCACCCGCAGTTTCATGCGGTGCTGAAAAAATTCCGTGCTGAGCAGACAGACAGCGTGCTGGACAATCCAGACCCACGCATCGCCTGAGGTTGTTATTGATGAAAATCGGTGTAATCGGTGGCGGCCAACTGGGCCGCATGCTGGCTTTGGCGGGTACGCCGCTGGGGATGAACTTCGCTTTCCTGGACCCGGCGCCGGACGCCTGCGCTGCGGCCCTGGGTGAACACCTGCGCGCTGACTACAGCGACCCGGACCACCTGCGCCAACTGGCCGATGAAGTCGACCTGGTGACCTTCGAATTCGAAAGCGTCCCGGCCGAAACCGTGGCCTTCCTGTCGCAGTTCGTGCCGGTGTACCCGAGCGCCGAAGCCTTGCGCATCGCTCGCGACCGCTGGTTCGAAAAGAGCATGTTCAAGGACCTGGGCATTCCGACGCCGGCCTTCGCCGACATCCAGTCCCAGGCAGACCTGGACGCCGCGGTCGCCAGCATCGGCCTGCCGGCGGTGTTGAAAACCCGCACCCTGGGTTACGACGGCAAGGGTCAGAAAGTCCTGCGTACCGCGGCCGATGTGGTCGGCACTTTTGCCGAGCTGGGCAGCGTTGCCTGCCTGCTGGAAGGCTTCGTGCCGTTTACTGGCGAAGTCTCGCTGATTGCCGTACGCGCCCGTGATGGCGAAACCCGCTTTTACCCGTTGGTGCACAACACTCACGTCAACGGCATCCTGAAAGTGTCGGTAGCCAGCACTGACCACCCGCTGCAGGCCCTGGCCGAAGACTATTCCAGCCGTGTGCTCAAGCAGCTGGATTATGTTGGCGTGATGGCGTTCGAGTTCTTTGAAGTCGACGGTGGCCTCAAGGCCAATGAAATCGCCCCGCGCGTCCACAACTCCGGACACTGGACCACTGAAGGCGCCGAGTGCAGCCAGTTCGAAAACCACCTGCGGGCGGTGGCGGGCTTGCCGTTAGGCTCCACGGCCAAGGTCGGCGAGAGCGCCATGCTCAACTTCATCGGCTCTGTACCGCCGGTGGAGCGTGTGATGGCGATCGACGATTGCCACGTGCACCACTACGGCAAGGCCTTCAAGGCCGGGCGCAAGGTCGGCCACGTCAACCTGCGTTGCAAGGATCGTGCGACGCTGCAGGCGCAGATCCTCAAGGTTGAAGCACTGATCGCCGAACAATAAGCCTGGCCACGGCGGGAACCATTGGGGTTCTGCGTCTCTCTGATTGCAGGATGCCAAAGCCTGACTAGGCTTTGGCATGACTCATACCAATCAGAGGGAAATGCCATGGGTATCATCGGAACCATCTTTATCGGCTTGATCGTCGGCCTTCTGGCGCGCTTCCTCAAGCCTGGCGACGACAGCATGGGCTGGATCATGACCATCCTGCTGGGTATCGCCGGTTCCCTGGCCGCGACCTACGGCGGTCAGGCCCTGGGGATCTACCAGGCAGGCCAGGGCGCAGGTTTCATCGGCGCGCTGGTGGGTGCCATCGTGTTGCTGGTGATCTACGGCCTGATCAAAAAGAAGTAATCAGCCGACAAAGTCCTCTGCGCTGCGCAGGCGCAGAGGGCTAGAATGCTCGGCACTTGTATTTGCCGAGCCTCTCCATGCGCCGTCTTCTGTTAACGCTTCTTCTGCTGGGCTCTGGCCTGGCGCACGCTGGCGAACTGCCGGAAACCGACTGGCTCGACCTGATGCCGCTGTCGGATCAGAAAGCTCTCGAAGCCATGCCCGAGATCGACCATAACTCTCCCGAAGCTCAAGGCACGTTCACCGAAAAGGGTGGCTTGAAGCAGAGCAAGGGCCTGCCTGCGGTGATGTATTCCACCAAGACCGTCGCAGCCATGAACGGCAAAAATATCCGCATTGGCGGCTATCCGGTGCCGCTTGAAACGGACGCCAAGGGCCGCAGCACATTGTTCTTCCTGGTGCCTTACCCGGGCGCCTGCATACACGTGCCACCACCGCCGCCTAATCAACTGGTGCTGGTGCGCTATCCCAAGGGGCTGAAGCTGGATGATATCTACACGCCGCTGTGGGTCACGGGCACGTTGAAGGTGGAGAAGGTCAATAACGACTTGGCGGATGCCGCGTATGCGCTGGAGGCCGGGAAGGTTCGGGTGGTGCAGGAGTCTGATCTCTAAAGCCCAAAGCATAACCCCTGTGGGAGCTGGCTTGCCTGCGATAACAGCGCCTCGGTGTTCCTGACACATCGAGTTGTCTGCATCGCAGGCAAGCCAGCTCCCACATTGGGTTGGGTTTACAAGGCCAGGGCCGTGATGCTCACGCCCAAGGTGTGGCTTTCCCCGGGCGCCAGGTTCACCACATCGTCCAGCACGTTGGCCGTCTCGATGCACAACATCCCCTGCCAGCCGTCATCGGCCATATCGTCGAAAGCCTTGGCGCGTTCGGTCCAGGGGTTCCAGATCACGGTGGTTTTCGAGCCTTCGCTGGTGAGCTGGATACGGCGCTGCCAATCGCTATCGACGATATTCAGCTGTGCCGGCGTATTCAGGTAAATGCGGTCTGTTTCGGCGCTGAAGTGCAGCAGCCCGGCTTGTTGTTTCTCGGCCCACCCGTCGGCGGTATCGATGTAAGCCACGCCATCCAGGCCCTCGACCTGAACCTTGCGCACATCGCTCACGGCGAAGTAGGTGTGCAATGCCTGGCTGAGGGTCACGATGTCGGCGCCGCGGTTGTGGCTGGTCAGGCGGATGTGCAGTTGGTCATCCAACAGCAGGCTCAGCGTCAGGTCTACCTGATGGGGCCAGCCTGGAAAGCCGCCAGCCGGCACCGGCAAAACCAGGTCCACTCGCAGCGTCTGGCCGTCGAGTTCGGTGGTGGCCAATTCCCAGCGGGCGGTGCGCACAAAACCGTGGGCGCCGGCAGGCTGATTACTCTGGCGCATGGCTTTGACACTTTGCGGGTTGCGGTCGAACACCCCGAACCACGGCCAGCACACCGGTACGCCAGTACGAATGCCTTTGCCCTGCTTGAACACGGCCTCAGGGTTCGGCCAGATCAGCGGCTGTTCGCCCTCGCGCTGGTAACTGAAGATATGCGCACCCTGTTGGGCCACCATCAACTCGGCGCCGTTGTGGCGGATGCGCCAGCAGTCCAGCTCGTCGATTTTTACCGTCTCAACGTGGGGCGTAGGCATGACAAAGCTCTCTTAGTGGCAGGCAATGGGGCAATTGACCGTTAAAACCCGGCGAGGTTTAACGCGCCCGTGACGGTACCGAGCGCGTGCGGCCGCTGCCATCGATGGCGACGAACACAAATACGGCTTCGGTCACCTTGCGCCATTCGCTGGACAACGGATCGTCGCTCCACACTTCGACCATCATCTGGATCGAGCTGCGGCCGATTTCCAGGGCCTGGGTATAGAAGGAAAGCTGCGCACCCACGGCCACCGGCACCAGGAACGCCATGCGATCAATGGCCACGGTGGCCACGCGCCCACCGGCGACCTTGCTGGCCATTGCCGTGCCGGCCAGGTCCATCTGCGCGACCAGCCAGCCGCCGAAGATATCGCCAAAACCGTTGGTTTCACGCGGAAGCGCGGTGATTTGCAGGGCGAGATCGCCTTGCGGGATAGGATCTTCTTGTTCGAGTTCGATCATGCCGAGGGTGCCTCTGACCCGTGACGCTTCATGGGTATTTCAAGTGGATAGCCGTCTTCTCAGAAAAACGTTTCAGCACCAACATACACCGCTCGATGCGTTTCTCGTAAGGCGAACTAAAGGGAAACTCTGCCAAATCGGCTGGATGGTACCCAACAGCGTTTTGGCACAGCAGCCCCTCAAGACAGCGGGTCTGGCGCTTGCACCGGCGAGTATATCGAGACCCTGGCGCCACGACGACCTTCCGACGCTCATTTGGTCGGTAAATAGACGCTGTATCGGGGCTTTTGCGCGCAACTGTGCTCCTGGCGCTGTGCTTTTTCAGGCGATTTGCTATCTTGCCAAACCCGCCGCAAGTCACGGGCGTGCAGTCCTTTACGATGATTACTATAAGAGAAGCCTTGCCATGTCCTCCGTGCCTGCAAGCAGTGCGCAACCCTCGCGCCCGCTGACCCGCAACGACTACAAAACCCTGTCGCTGTCTGCCTTGGGTGGAGCGCTGGAGTTCTACGACTTCATCATCTTTGTGTTTTTCGCCACCGTGGTCGGGAAACTGTTCTTCCCTGTCGACATGCCCGAATGGCTGCGCATGATGCAGACCTTCGGCATCTTCGCCGCCGGCTACCTGGCGCGCCCCTTGGGCGGCATCATCATGGCGCACTTTGGTGACCTGCTGGGGCGCAAGAAAATGTTCACCCTGAGCATCTTCATGATGGCCGTGCCCACCCTGATCATGGGCTTGCTTCCGACCTACGCGCAGATCGGCCTGTGGGCGCCGGTCCTGTTGCTGCTGATGCGCATCATCCAGGGCGCTGCGATTGGCGGCGAAGTACCGGGCGCCTGGGTGTTCGTCTCCGAGCACGTGCCGCCGCGCCACATCGGCTACGCCTGCGGCACCCTGACCAGCGGCCTCACCGCCGGTATTCTGCTGGGCTCGTTGGTGGCTACCGCCATCAATAGCGCCTATACACCGGAACAGGTCTCTGATTACGCCTGGCGGATTCCTTTCCTGCTCGGCGGCGTATTCGGCCTGCTGTCGGTGTATCTGCGTCGTTGGCTGCATGAAACCCCGATCTTCGCCGAGATGCAGCAACGCAAGAGCCTGGCCGCTGAACTGCCCTTGCGCGCCGTATTGCGCGATCACCGTGGCGCCATTGTGCTGTCGATGCTGTTGACCTGGCTGCTGTCGGCCGGCGTGGTGGTAGTCATCCTGATGACCCCGACCGTGCTGCAAACTATCTATCACTTCAGCCCCACGGTGGCACTGCAGGCCAACAGCCTGGCCATCGTGACCCTGAGCCTGGGTTGCATCGCCGCAGGTGCGCTGGCCGACCGTTTTGGTGCCGGTCGCGTGCTGGTCACCGGTTGCGCACTGCTGCTGGCGACCTCCTGGACGCTGTATCACAGCCTGATGGCCCACCCGGACTGGCTGTTCCCGTTGTATGCCCTGACCGGCTTGTTTGTCGGCACCATCGGCGTGGTGCCCTACGTGATGGTCAAAGCCTTCCCGCCGGTGGTGCGCTTCAGCGGTCTGTCGTTCTCCTACAACGTTGCTTATGCCGTGTTCGGCGGGTTGACGCCATTGGCGGTGTCGCTGCTGATGAAGGAGAGCCCGATGGGCCCGGCTTACTATGTGGCCGTCCTGTGTGTGATGGGGCTGCTGGTGGGCGGGTATCTGTGGAAACGCGGTCGCTGAAGCCTGCACATTCAGATAGTGGCCTTTCATCTAATTGTCATATTTCAGACATAGAGTGTTCACACGGCCTGCCGATACTTGGCCCCGATCCAATTATCCCTATCTGCTAGGAGCAAGGCATGAAACTGAAACGTTTGATGGCGGCAATGACTTTTGTCGCTGCTGGCGTTGCGACCGCCAACGCGGTGGCCGCTGGTGTTGATCCGGCAATCCCGGCTTACGTCAAGACCACTGGTGTGTCGGGCAACCTGTCCAGCGTCGGTTCCGATACCCTGGCTAACCTGATGACCCTGTGGGCCGAGGGTTACAAAAAGGAATACCCGAACGTCAACATCCAGATTCAAGCTGCCGGCTCTGCCACTGCGCCACCTGCGTTGACTGAAGGCACCTCCAACCTGGGCCCGATGAGCCGCAAGATGAAGGACACCGAACTGGCGGCCTTCGAGCAGAAGTACGGCTACAAGCCAACGGCAATCCCGGTTGCCGTGGATGCCCTGGCGGTATTTGTGCACAAGGACAACCCGATCCAGCACCTGACCATGGAACAGGTCGACGCGATCTTCTCGTCGACGCGTCTGTGCGGCGCCAAAGCCGATGTGAAAACCTGGGGTGACCTGGGCGTGACCGGCGACCTGGCCAACAAGCCAGTGCAACTGTTCGGGCGGAACTCGGTATCCGGCACCTACGGCTACTTCAAGGAAGAAGCCCTGTGCAAAGGCGACTACAAGCCAAACGTGAACGAACAACCGGGCTCGGCTTCGGTCGTGCAGTCGATCAGCTCCTCGCTGAACGGCATCGGTTACTCGGGCATCGGCTACAAGACCGCCAGCGTGAAGACCGTGCCATTGGCCAAGAAAGGCAGCACTGACTACATCGAAGACTCTGAAGAAAACGCCCTGAACGGCAAGTATCCGCTGTCGCGTTTCCTCTACGTGTATGTCAACAAAGCCCCGAACAAGCCACTGGCGCCGCTGGAAGCTGAGTTCGTGAAACTGGTGCTGTCCAAGCAGGGCCAGGAAGTAGTGGTCAAAGACGGCTACATCCCACTGCCAGCCAAAGTCGCCGCCAAGGCCCTGGCTGACCTGGGTCTGAAAGAAGGCAACTAAGCCTGCGATACCCGGTGTAATACCGGGCCCCTGTGGGAGCGGGCTTGCTCGCGAAGGCGTCGTGTCAGTCGCCCGATGTGTTGAATGACACACCGCTTTCGCGAGCAAGCCCGCTCCCACACAAGCCCGGTTACATCCCTAATTTTTATCCGCTGCCAGCCCTGCTTCGCGGCGGATTTGTTGCGTCACTGCACTGTCATCTTTCTGTCATACAGGATCGCTAGGGTGTGCGCATGAATGATCTGGCCAATTCCACCATGACGACGACTTCCCCTCCCAAGCGCATTGATTTCAATACGCCTGAGCTGCAACGCAAGCGCCGAATCCGCGCGCTCAAGGATCGCTTCACCCGTTGGTATGTGCTGGTCGGCGGGCTCGCCGTGCTGGCCGCCATTACCCTGATCTTCTTCTTCCTCGCCTATGTGGTTGCGCCATTGTTCCAGGGCGCCTCGTTGACCAAGGAAGACGCGTTGACGCCCGCTTGGATGCAGGACGCCGGCAAGCCGTTGATGATCTCCCTCGAAGAACAGAACCAGGTCGCCATGCGGGTTTCCGACAAGGGCCAGGCGCTGTTCTTTGCCGTGGACACCGGTGCCGAGCTCAAGCGTGTCGACCTGCCGATTCCGGCCGGTACCAGTGTTGCTTCCATTGGTGAAGATCAGCCGGGCAGCCCGCTGGTGATTCTCGGCTTGTCCAATGGCCAGTCTTTGGTGTTCCGCCACACCTATAAGGTGTCGTACCCGGACGGCAAGAAAACCATCACCCCAGCGATCGAGTACCCCTACGGCGAAACGCCGATCGTGCTGGATGACGCCGGTCGCCCGCTGGAACACGTTGCGCTCAACGCCACCGATACCTCCCTGGTGGTGGCAGGTTCCGCCGGTTCGCACTTGAACGTGCTGACCCTGAGCCGTGAAGAAAACATGATGACTGGTGAGGTCACCAGCGAGCAGAAGCGTGTCGAGCTGCCGCAGATGACAGAGCCGGTGAAGGCGATCTTCATCGACCCACGCCAGCAGTGGCTGTACGTGATCAACGGCCGTGCCCTGGCCGACGTGTTCAGCCTGCGCGACAAGAGCCTCAACGGGCGCTACAAGCTGCTGGAAGACGCCGACACGGAAATCACCGCCAGCACCCAGTTGGTCGGCGGCATCTCGCTGATCCTGGGTAACTCCAAAGGCGGCCTGGCCCAGTGGTTCATGGCCCGTGACCCGGATGGCGAGCAACGCCTGAAGCAGATCCGCACCTTCCAGATGGGCACTGCACCCATCGTCGAAATCAGCGCTGAAGAGCGCCGCAAAGGCTTCACCGCCCTGGATGCTGCTGGCCAGTTCGGCGTGTTCCACAGCACCGCTCACCGCACCTTGCTGGTGGACCCGGTGGTCGACGGTCAGGGTCTGTTCGGCATGTCGCCACGGGCCAACCGTGTGATCGTCGAGGCGGGTGGCAAGCTGCAACCGTTGTTGCTCGACAACCCGCACCCGGAAGTGTCGTGGAGCGCGTTGTGGAGCAAGGTCTGGTACGAGAACTACGACGAGCCTAAATACGTCTGGCAATCCACGGCCGCCAACACCGATTTTGAACCCAAGATGAGCCTGGCCCCGCTGACCTTCGGTACCTTGAAGGCCGCGTTCTACGCCATGTTGCTGGCGGCGCCACTGGCGGTTGCTGCAGCGATCTACACCGCTTACTTCATGGCGCCGAGCCTGCGCCGCAAGGTCAAGCCGGTGATCGAACTGATGGAAGCCATGCCGACGGTGATCCTCGGATTCTTCGCCGGCCTGTTCCTGGCGCCGTATGTGGAAGGGCATCTGCCGGGCATTTTCAGTCTGTTGATGCTGTTGCCGATTGGCATCCTGGTCGCCGGCTTTGTCTTCAGCCGCTTGCCTGAGTCGATCCGCCTGCGTGTTCCCGATGGCTGGGAAAGCGCGATCCTGATTCCGGTGATCCTGTTCGTGGGTTGGCTCTCGCTGTACATGAGCCCGTACCTGGAAACCTGGTTTTTCGGCGGTGACATGCGCATGTGGATCTCCCACGATCTGGGCATTACCTACGACCAGCGCAACGCGTTGGTGGTCGGCCTAGCCATGGGTTTTGCCGTGATCCCGAACATCTACTCCATCGCCGAAGACGCCGTGTTCAGCGTGCCACGCGGCCTGACCCTGGGGTCCCTGGCACTGGGCGCCACGCCGTGGCAGACCATGACCCGCGTGGTCATCCTCACCGCCAGCCCGGGCATCTTCTCGGCGCTGATGATCGGCATGGGCCGCGCCGTGGGCGAGACCATGATCGTACTGATGGCCACCGGTAACACCCCGGTGATGGAGATGAACCTGTTCGAGGGCCTGCGCACCCTGGCGGCCAACGTTGCGGTGGAGATGCCCGAGTCGGAAGTGGGCGGCAGTCATTACCGCGTGCTGTTCCTCTCGGCGCTGGTGCTGCTGTTGTTCACCTTCATCATGAACACCCTCGCCGAGCTGATTCGTCAGCGTCTGCGCAAGAAATACTCGTCGCTTTAAGAAAGGTAGAAGTCTGTGAAACAGAACTCCCTGAATGGATGGTTCAAGAGCGGCGCCCCCGGCGTCTGGATCAGCGGTGGCGCGGTGTCCATCGCGGTCATCATGACCATTGGTTTGCTGGCTGTGATTGCGGTGCGGGGCCTGGGCCATTTCTGGCCGGCCGACCTGATCCAGGCCAACTACAACGTGCCAGGCCAGGCCAACCACATCGTCATCGGCGAAGTGGTCCAGAAAGAAGAAGTGCCGCGTGAGCGTCTGAAAAGCGCGGGCCTGCCAGTGCCGGACCAAGGCCCGGAATTCATGACCCGTGAGCTGATCAAGGTCGGCAACCGCGATTTGAACGGCAACGACTTCACCTGGATCGTCGGCGAATGGTTGAAGGACCAGACCAAACCGACCAACCTGATGGCCATTGAGCGCCGTGAATGGGGCAATTTCTACGGCACCCTGGTCAACGTCAAGCAGGACGGCAAGGTGATTGCCGAAGGCGAGGCCGCGTGGCCGGAGCTGCAAGCTCGCGTGGACCGCGTGAACAAGCTGGCCGCTCAGCTCAAGAGCCTGGAAAAAACCGATATTGGCGCGATCAACGCCGGGTTGGAGCGCATCCGCCTGCACGGTCGCAAACTGGAACTGGAAGGCAAGCTCGACGCTGCCGCCCAGGCCGACATGGACGCCGACCGCGCCGAGCTGAATGCGCGCTACCAGGACATCGAAGCGCGCCTGGCCGACCTGCATGCCCAATTCAACCGCGACGCCCTGACGGCGCGTGACGGCAACGGCAAGGAAGTGGAAATCGGCATCGGCAAAGTGGTGCACGCCTACCAGCCGAACGCCATGGGCACGATGACCAAGATCGGTTTCTACTTCAGCAAGGTCTGGGAATTCCTCAGCGATGACCCACGGGAAGCCAACACCGAAGGCGGGATCTTCCCGGCCATCTTCGGCACCGTGATGATGACCCTGATCATGGCAATGATCGTGACCCCGTTTGGCGTACTGGCCGCGGTGTACCTGCGTGAATACGCCAAGCAGAACACCTTGACGCGCATCATCCGCATCGCCGTGAACAACCTGGCCGGTGTACCGGCGATCGTCTACGGCGTGTTCGGCCTTGGCTTCTTCGTGTATGTATTGGGGGGCTCGGTCGATCGTCTGTTCTTCGCTGAAGCGCTGCCTGCGCCGACCTTCGGTACGCCGGGGCTGCTCTGGGCTTCGCTGACCCTGGCGCTGCTGGCGGTGCCGGTGGTGATCGTGGCCACCGAAGAGGGCCTGGCGCGGATCCCTCGAACCGTGCGTGAAGGCTCCCTGGCGCTCGGCGCGACCAAGGCGGAAACGTTGTGGAAGATCGTGCTGCCAATGGCCAGCCCGGCGATGATGACCGGCATGATCCTCGCCGTGGCCCGCGCCGCCGGTGAAGTGGCGCCGCTGATGCTGGTGGGTGTGGTGAAACTGGCGCCGTCGCTGCCGCTGGACGGCAACTATCCGTACCTGCACCTGGACCAGAAGATCATGCACCTGGGCTTCCATATTTATGACGTCGGCTTCCAGAGCCCCAACGTCGAAGCGGCACGGCCTCTGGTGTACGCCACCGCGTTGCTGCTGGTGCTGGTGATCGCCACGCTCAACCTGTCGGCAGTGTGGATTCGTAACCACCTGCGCGAAAAATACAAAGCGCTGGACAGCTAATGCGATCCAATGTGGGAGCTGGCTTGCCTGCGATGCAGACGACGCGGTGTATCAGTAAGACCGCAGTGATGCCATCGCAGGCAAGCCAGCTCCCACAGACACAGAATTTGAGTAAGCCGCCCCGGCGGTTCAACGAATGAATTGGTAGCACAGGGAGCATCCCATGCAACACGAAACCCAATCCCACGGCATCAACATGTCTGCCCTGGGTCGCGACAAGCAGAGCCTGAGCCTGGCCCAGGAAACCGTGGCCATCGAAGTACCGGGCCTGAGTCTGTACTACGGTGACAAGCAGGCGCTGTTCGACGTCAGCATGAACATCCCAAAACAGCGTGTGACCGCCTTTATCGGCCCGTCGGGCTGCGGCAAGTCGACGTTGTTGCGTACCTTCAACCGCATGAATGACCTGGTGGACGGTTGCCGTGTGGAAGGCGCGATCAACCTCTACGGCACCAATATCTACCGCAAGGGCGAGGACGTGGCCGAGCTGCGTCGCCGCGTGGGCATGGTGTTCCAGAAGCCCAACCCGTTCCCCAAGACCATCTACGAAAACGTGGTCTACGGCCTGCGTATCCAGGGTATCAACAAGAAACGCATCCTCGATGAAGCCGTTGAGTGGGCGCTCAAGGGCGCGGCATTGTGGGACGAGGTCAAGGACCGCCTGCACGAATCGGCACTCGGCTTGTCCGGCGGCCAGCAGCAGCGTCTGGTGATCGCCCGTACCATCGCCGTAGAGCCGGAAGTGCTGCTGCTCGACGAACCGTGCTCGGCCCTCGACCCGATCTCCACCCTGAAAGTCGAAGAGCTGATCTACGAGCTCAAGTCCAAGTTCACCATCGTCATCGTGACCCACAACATGCAACAGGCGGCGCGGGTTTCCGACTACACCGCGTTTATGTACATGGGCAAGCTGGTGGAGTTCGGCGACACCGACACCCTGTTCACCAATCCGGCGAAGAAGCAGACCGAAGACTACATCACCGGTCGCTACGGCTAGGAAGCTGTGGTTCTGATTGCACTGACGCTGCGGTTTTCCGCACCTTACCGGACGCTCCAAGGACGCCAACATGATTAGCAAAGAAGGCCTTACCCACCACATCTCCGCGCAGTTCAATGCCGAGCTTGAGGAAGTGCGCAGCCACCTCCTGGCGATGGGCGGGCTGGTGGAGAAGCAAGTCAATGATGCGGTCACCGCGCTGATCGAGGCCGACTCGGGCCTGGCCCAGCAGGTGCGTGAGATTGACGAGCAGATCAACCAGATGGAACGCAATATCGACGAGGAGTGCCTGCGCATTCTTGCCCGCCGCCAGCCAGCGGCCTCGGACCTGCGTTTGATCATCAGCATTTCCAAGTCGGTGATCGACCTGGAACGCATCGGTGATGAAGCCACCAAGATTGCCCGCCGCGCCATCCAGCTGTGCGAAGAGGGTGAAGCCCCCCGTGGCTACGTGGAGGTGCGCCATATCGGCGATCAGGTGCGCAACATGGTGCGCGATGCCCTCGACGCCTTCGCCCGCTTTGACGCCGAACTGGCGTTGTCGGTGGCCCAGTACGACAAGATCATCGACCGCGAATACAAGACCGCGCTGCGCGAGTTGGCCACTTACATGATGGAAGACCCGCGCTCGATCTCGCGGGTCTTGAACATTATCTGGGTGCTGCGTTCCCTGGAGCGTATCGGCGACCACGCGCGCAATATCTCGGAATTGGTGATTTATCTGGTGCGCGGCACCGATGTGCGGCACATGGGCCTCAAGCGCATGAAAGCCGAAGTTGAAGGGACTGCTGATCTAATCCCTAATGTTTCGGGCGAATCTGACGATAAGTAAGGTTGCCCGAGAAATTAACGCCCGGCCTCTGGCCGGGCGTTTTCGTTTGTGGCATCTGAATTTTTTGCACAGCAGGCGCCATAAAGTCCTTCTGTGACCCGCGAGTTTTGGCAAAATGCCATCAGTCAGGCGTTTTGCAGACGTTTTTATAGGATGAAGGGTCGATGAGTAAAGTCAGTGTGTTGGTGGTGGATGACGCCTCGTTTATTCGCGACCTGGTGAAGAAGTGCCTGCGCAATTACTTCCCCGGAATCAAGATCGAAGATGCGGTGAACGGCAAAAAGGCGCAATCCATCCTGATGCGCGAAACCTTCGACCTGGTGCTGTGTGACTGGGAAATGCCGGAAATGTCCGGTATTGAGCTGTTGACCTGGTGCCGCGAGCAAGCGCACCTGAAGGCCATGCCGTTCGTGATGGTGACCAGCCGTGGCGACAAGGAAAACGTGGTGCAGGCCATCCAGGCCGGCGTTTCCGGCTACGTGAGCAAGCCGTTCACCAACGAGCAGTTGCTGAACAAGGTCAAGCAAGCCCTGCACAAGATCGGTCGCCTCGATGCGCTGATTGCCAGCGCGCCGACCAAGATGAACTCAGCCTTCGGCAACGACTCCCTGAGCGCCCTGACCGGCGGCAAACCCGAAGCCGTCAAGCCGGCCCCGGTGGCGGCGCCCAGCAAAGGTTTGCTCAATACACCGCCAGTCAAGGCCCCCGCCGCAGCGGCGCCGGCTGGCAGTCGCGGTCAGGGCCAGTTGCGCCTCGCAAGCGGCACCCAGCAATGCGTGATCAAGGCCCTGAGCATCAAGGAAGCGTTGCTGGTGGTAAAGCGTGGCGAGGTCTTGCCTCAGGTGCTGGAAAGCGCCGTGCTCGACCTTGAGCAGGGCGACAACGCCGAAGTCGCACGGCTCAACGGCTACCTGCACGCCATCGTCGCCTACGAGCCCAAGCCCGACAGCGACTGGTTGCAGCTGACCTTCCGCTTTATCGACCAGGATGCGCAGAAGCTGGACTACATTTCCCGCCTGATCGCCCGTGGCACGGCGCAGAAGCATTTCGTGCCGGGTGCGTGACCCTTCAAGGCGACGCTTAGTCCATGTGGGAGCGGGCTTGCCCGCGATAGCAATCTCTCAGTCAACGATGCGCTGGCTGACCCACCGCTATCGCGGGCAAGCCCGCTCCCACACACAGCACTGCGCTTGCAGTCAGTCCAGCAGCAAGACCTTGGCCAACACGATCTTCGGTCCTTTCATTTTCTTGATGATGATCCGCAAGCCTTCAACTTCCAGCACTTCTTCTTCTTCCGGCACGCGCTTGAGCGTGTCGTAGATCAGGCCGGCCAGGGTTTCGGCTTCGATGTGGTCCAGGTCGACGCCCAGCAGGCGTTCCACCTTGAACAACGGCGTGTCCCCACGCACCAGCAGTTTGCCGGGCTGGTAGGCGAGGATGCCGCGCTCGGCCTTGCGGTGTTCGTCCTGGATATCGCCCACCAGCACTTCCAGCACGTCTTCCATGGTCAGGTAACCGATAATCTTGCCGTCGGCCTCTTCCACCAGGGCGAAGTGCGCGCCGCCTTTGCGGAACTGCTCCAGCAGTTGCGACAACGGCATATGTCGCGATACGCGTTCCAATGGGCGGGTCAATTCGGCCAGGTTGAACGATTCGGGGATATGGTCCAGGGCCGCCAGTTCCAGCAGCAAATCCTTGATGTGCAGCAAGCCGACGAACTCGTTGCGCACCGCGTCATACACCGGGTAACGGCTGAATTTGTGACGACGGAACAGCGCGAGGATTTCCTTGAGCGGGGCGTTGAAGTCCAGGGTCACCAGGTCTTCCCGGGAGTTGGCCCAGTCCACTACTTCCAGCTCGCCCATTTCCACGGCGGAGGCCAGTACACGCATGCCTTGGTCGCTGGGGTCCTGGCCGCGGCTGGAGTGCAGGATCAGCTTGAGTTCTTCGCGGCTGTAATGGTGCTCATGGTGGGGGCCAGGCTCGCCTTGGCCCGCGATACGCAGGATCGCGTTGGCACTGGCGTTGAGCAGGTAGATAGCCGGGTACATCGCCCAGTAGAACAGGTACAGCGGCACGGCCGTCCATAGCGACAGCAGCTCGGGTTTGCGAATCGCCCAGGATTTGGGCGCCAGTTCACCGACCACGATGTGCAGGTAGGAAATCACGAAGAAGGCGGCAAAGAACGACACGCCCTTGATCACTTCCGGCGACTGCACGCCGACCGCGCCCAGCATCGGCTCGAGGATGTGCGCAAAGGCCGGTTCACCGACCCAGCCCAGGCCCAGGGACGCCAGGGTGATACCCAGCTGGCAAGCCGACAGGTAGGCGTCGAGCTGGCTGTGCACGGTACGCAGGATCTGCCCGCGCCAGCCGTTCTTATGGGCGATGGCCTCGACGCGGGTGGCGCGCAGTTTGACCATGGCAAATTCCGCCGCAACGAAGAAACCGTTGAGCAGTACCAGGATCAGTGCAAAAAGAATCATGCCGAAATCGGCGAAGAGTGTCGCGAGGGTGATGCCAGGGGAAGGGTCCATGATGGGGTTTTGCAGGTTCCGTGTGTTCAATAAGGGGTGACAGGTGGGCCTGAAAGGCAGGCACAAGTCGGCCAATGTAGCGGCTGACGGGGCGCTTGCCTAGTGCCCGCTGCCGGGCGGGGCTGCAAAGTCGTGTCGCAGAACCCGTGTGGGAGCTGGCTTGCCTGCGATGGCGGTCTGCCTGCTACCGATAATTTGGCTGACCCGCCGCCATCGCAGGCAAGCCAGCTCCCACAGTGGGCCGTGCTCACTTCCACTTAATCATCGGCCTCGACCGCTCGCGAACGGTTTACCTGCGCCGGCGGAAAGTGACAGGTAAAGGTACTGCCATGCCCCAGCACGCTGCTGATTTCCAGGCGGGCCCGATGGCGCAACAGCACATGTTTGACGATGGCCAGGCCCAGCCCGGTGCCGCCGGTATTGGAGTTACGGCTGGAATCGACACGGTAGAAGCGCTCGGTCAGGCGCGGCAGGTGCTTGGCGTCGATACCGATACCCGAGTCCTGCACACTCAGGTGTGCGCCATGCTCGTCGGCCCACCAGCGAATGCGGATATTGCCCTTGTCCTGGGTGTACTTCACCGCGTTGAACACCAGGTTGGAGAAGGCGCTGCGTAGTTCGCCTTCACTGCCCTTGAGCAATACGGTTGGGTCGGCCTCCAGCGTGATCTGCTGCCCGCGTTCGCCTGAGAGCGCCTGGGCATCGTTCTTGATCGTCTGCAACAGGCTCTGCACCGCCACGGGGTGGTTATCCGAGGGGTAGTCCGTGGCTTCAAGCTTGGCCAGCAACAGCAGGTCGTTGAGCAGGGTTTGCATGCGTGAGCCTTGTTGCTGCATCTGCTGCAGGGCGCGGCTCCAGCGCGGGTTGATCTCATCGACATTGTCCAGCAACGTCTCCAGGTAGCCGCAGATCACCGTCAAGGGCGTGCGCAACTCGTGGGAGACGTTGGCGACGAAGTCCTTGCGCATCTGTTCCAGCTGGTGGATACGGGTCACGTCACGTACCAGCATCAAGTGTTCGTTGTTGCCGTAGCGGGTCAGGTACAGCTGGATGCGCACGCGGTCGTTGGTGGGCGAGGGGATTTCCAGAGCTTCTTCGTAGTTGTCCTGCTCGAAGTACTCCTTGAAGCGCGGGTGGCGTACCAGGTTGGTTACCGGCTGGCCGCTGTCCTGGGGCGTCTTGAGGCCCAGCAGGGTCTCGGCGGCGCGGTTCCACCATTCGAGGTTGCCGTCGCTGTCGAGCATGATCACCGCGTCCTTGAGTGCGGCGGTGGACTCCTGCACCCGGTCGATCACCGCTTGCAGGCGCCCGCGTACCCGTTGGTCGCGGCGTTGCAGGTGGTAGATGCTGTCGAACACCTCGCCCCACAGGCCATAGCCATCGGGCGGTGCTTCGTCGGGTTTGTGCTGGCGCAGCCATTCATGCAGGCGCAGCAATTGTTTGAGGGTCCAGCCCAGGTACAACGCGATGCCGGCGGCCAGGCTCCAGCCGTAATAGCCACTGATCAGCCCGACCAGCAGGCAGGCAGTGATCAACAGAAGCATGTGGCGGATCAGGGTGCCGTGCCAGTTCTGGTTCACTTAAACATGCGTCCTTGTCAGCTGTTTAGGGAGGAAGGGACTGGCTCAGCCTTTGGTAGAAAACCGATAGCCGGTGCCGCGCACGGTTTGTACCAGATTCTCGTACGCATCGCCCAAGGCTTTGCGCAGGCGGCGGATATGCACATCCACAGTGCGCTCTTCCACATAGACGTTGCCGCCCCATACCTGGTCGAGCAGTTGGCCACGGGTGTAGGCACGCTCCTGGTGGGTCATGAAGAACTGCAGCAGGCGGTATTCGGTCGGTCCCATCTCGGCAGGCTTGCCGTCGATGGTCACGCGGTGGCTGATCGGGTCCAGGATCAAGCCGTCGACTTCGATAGGCGCTTCGCCATCGGTCGGGCCGGCGCGGCGCAGCACGGCTTTGAGGCGCGCCACCAGTTCCCGTGGGGAGAACGGCTTGGTGATGTAGTCATCGGCGCCGACTTCCAGGCCCTGGATCTTGTTGTCCTCTTCGCCCTTGGCGGTGAGCATGATGATCGGGATGTCCCCGGTCAGCTCGTCACGCTTGAGACGGCGGGCCAACTCGATGCCTGAGGTGCCGGGCAGCATCCAGTCGAGCAGGATCAGGTCCGGCTTGCGGTCGACGATAATGGCGTGGGCCTGCTGGGAGTTCTCCGCCTCCAGGCAGTCATAGCCGGCCATTTCCAACGCGACGGCGATCATTTCGCGAATGGGCGCTTCGTCGTCAACGATCAGAATGCTCCTGCCAACCATGCTCAATCCTCTTGTCATTTAACTGTCTTGCGCCGCATTAGATAACGGAATTATTGCAGTCGTGTGACAGTAATTTAGTCGCTTGGGCAATTAACGGCACTCTGGACTACCCTTTGGGTCCGAATCCTGACAACCACAAAAGGAAGGTTCCGATGACTTACAGCACTGTTTCCTGGAAAGCCCTGCTGGTATCTGCGGTGTTGACGCTGCCAGGCCTGGCGTTTGCGGCAGAGCCGGCGATGACCCAAGACGGGATGTTAGTGGATCACAAGGGGATGACGCTCTATACCTTCGACAAGGACGCTGATGGCAAATCAGTGTGCAAGGACCAGTGCGCGACCAACTGGCCACCGCTGAAGGCAGAGTCCACTGACACCAAGACCGGCGATTGGACGGTGATCACCCGCGACGACCAGACCAGCCAGTGGGCCTACAAAGGCAAGCCTGTCTACACCTACAAGGACGACAAGAAAGCCGGTGACAAGACCGGTGATGGCAAGGGTAGCGTCTGGCACATCATCAAGCCTTAAGTCTGCGGCGCTGCTGAATCCATCGGGGGCAAGCCCCTCCCCATTTTTTGATCTGCGAATACAGTCAAAATGTGGGAGCTGGCTTGCCTGCGATGGCGTCCCAACAGCCACCACAGAATCCTCAGCGAACCGCGTAATCCACCACGATCCCGACAAAAATCGCCAACCCCGCCCAGTGGTTATGCAAGAACGCCTTGAAGCACTTCATGCGGTCCCTGTCACGCGTGTACCAGAACTCCCAGACAAAGCAGCCCGCTGCCGCCAGCAACCCCAGGTGGAACCACCCGCCCAACTCGAACCGCGCGCCGGCCAGCAACAGGCATGCCAGCGCCAGGCCTTGCAGGGTGAGGATGATCACGCGGTCAGCGTCACCGAACAGAATGGCGGTGGATTTCACCCCGATCTTCAAATCGTCATCGCGGTCGGTCATGGCGTAATAGGTGTCGTAGCCCACCGTCCACAACAGGTTGGCGATGTACAGCAGCCACGCGGTGGCAGGCAAATGGCCGGTCTCGGCGGTAAACGCCATCGGCATGCCCCAGGAAAACGCTGCGCCCAGCACCACTTGGGGGTAATAGGTGTAGCGCTTCATGAACGGGTAGCTCGCCGCCAGAGCCAGGCCGCCCAGGGAGAGCAGGATGGTGCTGGCGTTGGTCAGCAGCACCAGCAGGAAACTGATGCCCATCAGCACGGCAAAAAACACCAGCGCTTCTTTCGAACTGATCTTGCCGCTCACCAGCGGGCGTTGCTCGGTGCGTTTCACATGGCCATCGACCTTGCGGTCGGCCCAGTCGTTGATCACGCAGCCGCCGGCCCGGGTGAGCACCACGCCCAGCACGAAAATCACGATATTGATCAGCGACGGCGAACCCTTGCCGGCGATCCACAGGGCCCACAGCGTCGGCCACAGCAGCAGGTAGATGCCGATGGGCTTGTCCATGCGCGTCAACTGAATGAAATCCCAGGCCCTGGGGTTCAGGCGGTTCAAGGACTTGAGCAGACGTTGGTACATCAGCAGTTCTCCGGATGATCGTGCAACGCGCGCCAGAAACCTGGCAAAAAGACTTCCGCCACCAGCACGCTCAGCGCTCCGCGGTCGAAGCGCGAGCGGCGTGCCCACAGATTATCGGCCTGGTCCGCTGTCGGCAGCCAGGCACGAGGGTAGTGACACACTTCAATGGCCTGGCGGGTGAAGGCGCGGTCGCAGAACAGCAACTCGCCCAGCGAACGGCTGCCCAGCTCGTCCATGTGCAGGCCATCGCCCTGCAAAGCACTGCGGGCCGCCACGCTGCGGGCGAACACCCAAGGCAGGCCGTGCCCGCGCAAATACACCTCGCGTACCCAGCCGATACTGGCCGGCGGCAGGTCCAGGGCGGCGCATTCATCATCGCGCAACGGTTGCCAGCCTTCGAACAGCGGCGTCACGCTGAAAGCCTCGTTGGACAGCCACGTCAGCCGTCGCGTCAGCGAGCCTTCGTCAAATAGCCAGTTGAGGGTCAAGGGCGTGGGCAAGGGGCTCAGAAGGCTCTGGGTCAGCCATTGGCAAGCATCGGGAAGGGCGATTGAGTGCGGCACGGTGAGTCAGTATTGGCAGCAAAAGAGGCGGCGAGCTTACCATGGCACCCTGAACTTTTGCCGCGCCAAACCGGCCGTTTGCGTCGAACGTGCTTGCATCTGCCGGCCCCGATCAGTACAAAACGCCCTGAGCCGCGCGGCAACGCTGGATCCATCGACCGCCGGCCAACACGCCTGAACCTGAGGAAGCACGTAATGAAGAAGTGGCAATGTATCGTCTGTGGCCTTATTTACAACGAAGCGGACGGCTGGCCGGATGACGGTATTGCACCAGGCACTCTGTGGCAGGACGTCCCGGAAGACTGGCTGTGCCCGGACTGCGGCGTGGGTAAGTCGGACTTCGAAATGATCGAAATCGCGTAATCCCGAATTTAAGAAACGTACTACAAGGAGAAAGGAATGAACGCACCTGTCGTGATCATCGGCACAGGATTGGCCGGTTACAACGTCGCCCGGGAGTTTCGCAAGCTCGACAGCGAGACCCCATTGCTGCTGATCACTGCCGATGACGGACGCTCCTACTCCAAGCCCATGCTCTCCACCGGCTTTGGCAAGAACAAGGAAGCCGATGGCCTGAGCATGGCCGAACCCGGCGCCATGGCCGAGCAGCTCAAGGCCCAGGTGCGCACCCATACGCGTATCAGCGGCATCGACCCAGGCCACAAGCGTCTGTGGATCGGCGAGGAAGCGGTGACCTATCGCGACCTGGTCCTGGCCTGGGGCGCAGAAACCGTGCGCGTACCGGTCGAAGGCGATGCGGCTGATTTGATTTTCCCGATCAACGACCTGGAAGACTACGCACGCTTTCGTGCCGCTGCTGCTGGCAAACGGCGCGTGCTGCTGCTCGGCGCCGGCCTGATCGGCTGCGAATTTGCCAACGACCTGATCCTGGGCGGCTATGAAATCGACCTGGTCGCGCCCTGTGAGCAAGTCATGCCGACCCTGCTTCACCCGGCGGCGGCCGCCGCGGTGCAAGCCGGGCTCGAAGGCATCGGGGCGCGCTTTCACCTGGGCCCGGTGCTCAATCGCCTGCAACGCGCCGCTGATGGCCTTGAAGCGCACCTCTCGGACGGCGAAGTGATCCACTGTGACCTGGTGGTGTCCGCCATCGGCCTGCGCCCACGCGTAGACCTGGCCGCAGCCGCTGGCCTGCAAATCAACCGCGGAATCATGGTGGACCGTCACCTCAAGACCTCCCACGCTAATATCTACGCCTTGGGCGACTGCGCCGAGGTCGATGGCCTGAACCTGTTGTACGTGATGCCGCTGATGAGCTGCGCTCGCGCCCTGGCACAAACCTTGGCTGGCAATGCCACGGCGGTGAGCTATGGGCCGATGCCCATCACCGTGAAAACCCCGGTCTGCCCGCTGGTGGTATCACCTGCGCCACGAGGCACCGAAGGCGTCTGGAGCGTCGAAGGGCAGGGTGCCGACATCAAGGCCCTGTGCCGCGATGCCAGCGGCCGTCTGCTGGGTTATGCACTGACCGGCAGCGCTGTCATGGAAAAACTGGCGCTGAACAAAGAACTTCCGCCGTTACTGGCGTAAATACCACCCGTTCTGTCGCAAACATCACGTTCATACCCGTAGAAAGGCCGCCGCGAGACTGGCGCGGCGCCCGAGGGCGTGCCATCCTCACTCCCGTCTGCCGCAGAGTAGAGCCTGCGGCGCCTTGGCGCTGCTCCACCAGAGAGCAGCACGGACATAACAACAAAAAACCGTCAAAGAGGCTTCACATATGCGTAAACCAGATCTCGCAGCCGCCATCGCTGAAAAAGCCGATCTCACCAAAGAACAGGCCAACCGCGTCCTCAATGCCGTCCTCGAAGAAATCACCGGCGCCCTGCACCGCAAGGACAGCGTCACCCTGGTCGGCTTCGGCACTTTCCTGCAACGCCACCGCGGCGCCCGCACCGGCAAAAACCCGCAAACCGGTGAGCCAGTGAAAATCAAGGCGAGCAACACCGTAGCGTTCAAGCCGGGCAAGTCGCTCAAAGACAGCGTCAACCCGTAAGTTAAGCGGTACCGTCTCGAAGGGAGGCGGGGCGGTAAAGAAGATGGGCACGCCGACTGGGTCGGGTGCCCATTTTTATTGTGCGAGAGAAGCATTTTTGCCACCACAACAGACGTTGCCTCTTGCGTAGATATAAGTGAGTACAGTAGCCATTGATCGAATCGATGTTATAGAGTTTCTATATTGACTCAGTGTGGAACTACATCCAAACGACAGGACACATATAGCGCGAGACTGCAGGGAGCGCTCTCTAAACTCATTTAGAGGTGTATATATGAAAGTTCTTGATCTGCCTTTTGTTCCACCTGTCCAATTACCCCACGAGAAAAAAGTAGAAGCGAAGGCTCCGTCGGCGTCGGGTGCTGCCGGAGCAGCCACCGCTAACGTTGAGGGCGTTTCGAGTGGCGCGGACGAGCAGGTATTTAAATGCATAGCAGCGACCCCGGAGGAGATCGCTGCTAAAAAAAGGCAAATGGGTGCTGCGATTGCTAATAATTTGGGACCCGATCAATTAGACCTTCCTGCCCCCGAAGATCTTAAATTCAAACCTGGCGCTCCAGGCAAACCTCACACTCCAGGCAAACCTAGAACTGGCGGAACTAATGGTGGATCTTCCCCTGCCGTGTCCACACCTAAGCCAACTGTGAAGCCTAAGCCAACGGTAACACCTAAGCCAACTGTGAAGCCTAAGCCAATCACACCTACTCCAACAAAACCAACGGCTGTGCCGAACACTCCGAGTGGTGTAGTGAGCACCGCGCAAAACATTGTGAGTCAGCCCCAGAACTTGCCGCCGGCCCCTCCATCAGTAGCGGCCAGTGTGCGTAATGCTTTTATAACGGCCAGTGCAAACAACATAATCAGCAGCCCCTTCACTGTCGGCCAGCAATTCACGTCTAACTACTTCCATAATAAATTTACAGCGCAAAGTCAGATGCCAGGAGCGCCAGTACAGAATGCAGATGGCACGATTGGAAGCGTAGACCCTGCCGCGACGAAAGAGCAAAAAATGGAGGCTCGCCTCACCGGTGCTGAAATAAAAAATGAGGCAACGGCCAACCTGTTTATTTTTCTCAACTTAGGAGCAGAAGCAAATGCGGTGCAGCCGAGCGATCAAGCGCCTAAGGACACAGATGGGCGCCTGAAGAACCTTGAGGCGTCGATGGATGCAATCGAAGAGCAAATGCCGGAGCTCGCTAAACGTTTCAAACTTCTTTACGAACCGTACGAAGCGGCCGAATCATCAGTGGCGCCGACTGAAGAATCTCGTATGGACAATATTGAAAAACGTCAGGAACACATAAATGAAATGATCAATTTATTGAAGATTGTTCAGAATCAGAGATCGCAGAAAACACCAGGCGTGTAAGGGAGATATAGTGTTTATTTAACAAGTGGGGCAGGCAATGCGACGAGCGTTATTGGCTTAAATAACGTTGTCTCTTTTTATGGGCAAGAGCACCAATGAAGGTGACAGGTTTATCTGACTTTTGTGTCGACTTTGATCTGAGTGATCTGCCCATTTTTAGCGTCCTGTCATTAATTTTGGCTCCGATCATCAGAACTTTTAATTCAGGATTGCCCCTCTGTTTTTAAGTGCCCTGAAGAAACTCGATAAATTGTTTGGTGAATTCCGGCCCTTCGTACTCTTCAAGATTCTTGATATTGAAGAGTGCGCCTCGTTGCGTTGTGAGCTTTTGCAGACGGCGTTTCAATAACTTATTGATCGGGTTTTCTGGCTCAGAGATAATCAATGCGAGCGCTTTGCGGGCGCGAACAGACACGTCTTTGAAAAAAATGTGCTGGGGATCTGCAGGGGGAATGATCTGCTCAAGATCACAGTCTGTAAACGTTACCCAATCCAGTTTGCACAATTCAAAATCAACAAGAAGGGGGGTGTTGGGCGGTTCGGATATGAAACTTACCTCTTGTAATTTTCCCGAAAACTTGAGGTTTTTTATTTTGCTGGCATTGAACGAGTTGTCAATGATCTTGCACTGGGTAAATATGCAGTTGCTGAATTCGCAATCTTTCAAAGACGCTTCTCGAAAGTTGCACTTTATGAAAGTGCAGTTCTCGAATTTGCTGTTGCTGAAGCCTGAAGCCTGAAAGTCAACCGTCTTGAAGTGACAATGGGCTAATAAGGTCTTATTGAAAAATCTTGAACCGGAAAAATCACTTTTCTCAAAGCTGCAGCTTTCCAATATACACTGATCGAAAATCGGATCGGAGAGCTTCGCATCTTTTAATTTACAATCGATAACACGTTCTTTTTCAAAACGCGTTTTTTTAGGTAACACAAGCCCGTCTTGCTGTATGCCTGACAGTACGAATGATGGCATTTTGTCATTCACCATAATATTCCTTCATAACCATTGCCCCAGTCCCCATAACGCCGCTGATGCGTGCCTCTTTTCCAATCAGCCTTAGTCGTGAGGTCCCACCAGGTTTTAGTTTTAGTTTCATACACATCGGGAAGACGCTGCCCTGATTTCGATACCTCCAGGTGTCCCAATGATGGATCATTTTTTACTCTGGTTTTGAAGTTTGCATCAATTCTCTGCCCTACATACCTGCGATAGCGAGAACGTGCTTGTCCGAGATCGCCTCTATCATAGGCTCGTTTCACCGCTGCTCTTTGCCTCGGGGTCAATGACCTTTGGGGGTTACTGTAGACAGCCTTCTTCGCTGCATTGGCATGCGCTTGAAGCTTAGCAGTGGTTGAGCCGCACGGTGCCCATCCCAACGGATCGATCCATCCCGAGGGGTTAGGAGAATACTGATAAAGGTTAAAACCTCCTGCTAGCCCGACAGGGTCCGGCGTTGTAAAACGCCCCACGTCGGGATCATAAAACCGGAATGTATTAAAATGCAGCCCCGTCTCCCGATCCAGATACTGCCCTTGGAATCGTAGATTTTGCTCTTCAATGTAATGTGGCTCCCGCACCTCTTCCAAGGTATTGCCCCACACCTGATAAGTCGCACGCCAGGTAATTTGCCCATCGGCCTCGGTCAGTCGCTCCGGCAGTCCGTTAAGATCATTGTGGTAGTAGCGGGTTTTTTGCAGTGGGCCGATGCCGTCAATCCTGGCCAGGGGCACGTAGCTTTCACCTTCGTATAGATACAGACTGGTCTGGCTGTGTTTGAACTCCTGCAACAGACGTAAACCATCCCAGGTGAAACTCGTCTGGCCCAACGGGCGGCCATTGTAATCATGCTCGGTTTTTTCGATCCGCCGCCCTAGGGGGTCATAGGTCATCCTGACCACGTGGCCGCTCTCATTTCGCACTTCAACCAGCCGGCTTTCCGCATCGTAGGCAAAGCGCTGCAAGCCACGAGCAGAGCTGCGTTTTTCGATCATTCTTCCTAAAGCATCATAGGCATACCGTATGTCTTGATAGACGAGCAGGCGATTATGTCGTATGAGACCACCTTGATTTGGGCGGTCCAGCAGATTGGCCGCAGCGTCATAGGCGTATGTTTCGGTCCGGCCAACTTGGTGGCTTAAAAGGATTCGGTCGGTGCTGTCGTAACCCAGATGTTCTTGATGATCATGTTGGTGGTTTATACGACGTCGCCCGATCAGGTTGTCACTGGGGTCGAAGCTATAGTCCGTCTCGACCAGGGGAGGCAACTGCCAAGGCTGGTCAATGCTGCGACGCTGTCGTGAGCGAACCCTGCCACTTCGGTCGTATGCGGTACTCGTTTTGAGTTGGCCCTGGGTACGCTGTACTTCGCGATGCAAGCGATCACGCTCAAAGTCGCTGATGACTTTTCCATCGATGTTCAACTGATGCAGGTGGCCGCTACCGTAGTACAGCCTGTTCAACCATCGACCGTCGGGCAAGCCGGTTTGAACCAGGTTTCCCAGCTCGTCGTAACGATGCTGCACAGACCCTGCCGAGCTTTGCTCCTCAAGCAGTTGCCCCAGCGCGTCATAGCTGAAACCGAGTAGCTGCTGGCGGCCATCAAGGGCGGTGAAGGTGACACCGACCAACTGGTCGTTCAGGTCGTGTTCATAGACCGTGGTGCCGTCCGCGGTGGTTTTACTGACCAGGCGGCCAACAGGATCGCGCTGAAACTGGTGCGACAACGGCGCTACCGGCTCGCCCTCTGTTCCCGGTAGATAGTCCACGGCAACAATATCGTCCAGTGAATCGTAGGTGTAGCAGCGTCGGCTTTGATCCAGATCCTGCTGCTGCACCATGCGGTCGGCTGCGTCCCACTCAAAGCGATAGCTCTCGCCATTCTCGTTGGTCAGCTTGCGGAGTCGTCCGTAGGCATCATGATCGAACATCACCGAACGGTTATGCGCATCCCGGCGTTGTTTGACCAAGCCACGAACGTCATAGTCATAGCGTGTGGTGCTGCCGGCAGGGTCAACGTGGGCAGTCAGATAACCATTTGCGCTGCGCTGGAACAGTTCGACGCGGCCATCTGGAAGCTGGCATTCCAGTAGTAGCCCCTGAGGACCGTACCGATAGCGCACCGATTCACCCTCGGCATTGGTCTGCACCACCAAATTGCCGAAGGCGTCGTACTGATAGCGAGTGGGATAACCCGAGCAGTCCACTTCTTCGACCAGTTGGCTCCATTCGTTCCAATGCAATGTTCTGGTTTTTTCGGTCGCATCGATGATGCGTACCGGCTGGCCGAAACCGTCATAGACATAGCGCGTACGGTTGCCCAGGGGGTTGATTTCCTCGATGCAGTTACCACGCTGGTCGTAGCGATAATGCCAGCTGTGGCCCGCAGTATCGGTTTCCACCTCGGGCAATGCCCAATGCGCCAGCCACTGCGTGCTGCTGGTTCTGGACAGTGGATCGATGACGGCGCTCAGGTTGCCGCACGCGTCATAGTTGAAACGCCACTGGCCGTTTTGCGGGTCAATCGCACCGAGCAGTTGGCGATCTTCGCTCCATTCAAACTGCCACGTATGGCCGAGGTTATCGATGTAGCGAGTGATCTGGAACTGCGGATTCCAATGCCGAGTGCTGACGCGCCTCAACCCGTCGGTGACGCGCGTAATGCCCGCATCCAAGTCGTAGTCGAAGGTGTATTCATCACCCGCATCTGTCCAGTGCCGACTGACGCGCCATTCCGAGCCGTCTGGTCCAGGTACTTGAGCCCATTGGTAGAAGCAGCGCATGCCACTCGGCAATCGGTGCACGGTCATGCGCCTGCCGCTGTCGTAGGCAAAGCTGCGAAGGGTCGTGCCCTGGGCGTCCAAGACTTCGGCAAGATCGCCGTTGCTGTCATAGCGATAGCTGACGAGCACGTCGCAGCGCCCATCGAAATGGTCTTGGCGCAGGTAACGGCGTTCGATATGGCTTACACGCCCAGGATGCTCTGCGGTGTAGCTTAGGTCGACGTGCATCAAGTCATGGGTGTCGCGCAGGCGGCACAGCCGTCCTTGGGCATCGTAATCAAGGAAGATCCGCCCTTCATTGCGATCACCTAGCAGTTGCAGACGCATTCGAGAGTGGTTCTGCGGGTCGAGTTCGAACAGCCGATACAGGCCGTCGGTACTCTCGATCAAGACCGCTGCGTCACCACTGCGCCTGACCGCAAGACCTTCGACTGGGTCGAATGCTCCGCCGGACGCAGGGATGTAACCGATCTCCAAGCGCCTTCCCTGTTCATCGATATAAAACAAGTTTTCGTCTTTATCGATCTCGACCGATACCTCATAGGCAACGCTCCAGCCCGCCCCAAAGAGACCGTCGGTCCGTGCGTCGAGGCTGCTGTAGAAACGCTGCCAATCGATGGGAAACAGCCCAGGAAGCACGAAATCCAGTTCATCCTCATCACCTAGAATCTTAGCGCCGGTCGCACTGTGCACGGGGTTGGGGGAGCCGTTCATGGCGCTCTTGAGCGCAGAGGTTATTTTGCTGGTGCCATAGGAGACTCCAGCCCCTACCACCACACTGCCGAACAGGCAGGGCAGTTTGCTCCAAAAGCACTTCACATTGCCGCGTAGCATCAACAAGGCAGTAATCGCCAGCCCCACCCCCGGCGTTTTCCCGCTACGAATCTCCTGCACCACAATGGTCTCACCACCAATGCGCACATCCGGCGAAATCAGGCCCTCAGCCGTCCCAATCTTGGCGTCACAGGTACTGCGATCACCGCTGCGTGCCGCAGGCTGCCCGTTGATGAACACCGAGCTGGAACCTTCGGCAATAAACTGCAGGGGCATGGGCGGATGCTTGTTGCACACCACGGTGTCCAGCGGGCACGGCTCGGTGCCGGGGGCGGGCGAGGCGACGGTCGGGCGCCACATCTGCGAGAAAAACTCCCCGGCCATATCCAGGAAGCTCGGCGCTGCCGGCTCGCTGGGCGCGACCGGTACAGCCGTCATCTTGCCTGCGGCGCGGGCGGCCTTTTTGCCATTGATGAACACGTTGTGCGAACCGCTGGTGATGAAGGCATCGATCACCGGCGGGAACACCCAGTTGGCGGCGGACTCGCACCAACTGGATATCTTCAAGTCCGCCCCCGTGAGGCCAGCGGTAATACCGACGACCGCGCCCACCACCAACACCAGGGCTACACCGCCGGTGGCGATGGTTGCACCCGTCGCGAGGAACACCGCCCCGGCAACGGCCAGGCAGCCCACGGTGGTGAGCGCCGCATAGGCGGCCACTTCCAGCACGCCGCCGAGAATATCGGCCATCACCGAGGTGTGCAGCAGTGCGTCGCCTTCGCGGGCCGCCCAAAGATCCTCACTCATTGCTCAGACTCGACTCAGGGCGTGGCGAGGAAGTGGAGTGTGTTTTTCAGCGTTGCCCAGTGTGCCGCTTCGGCAGGGCCCAGGGGCTGGGTCTTGACGTAGCTCAGGGCAATCAGATTGCGGGTGCCAGGTATCTGCATCGCCAGCTGATACTGGTAAATGTTGTCGCTGCCTTTGTTGAAGTGGTTCTGCACTTCAAACGCATCGATGTCCTGCGCTGGGCCGACCTTGACCGCTTGTGCAGGGCTATAGCGCAGATCTTTGACCTGCTGCTCGAGTTTTTTCAGCTGGCCTTCAAAATTGCTTTGCAGGCTTTCGCCGTCCGCCAACGGGCTGCGGCTCACCACCAGGGTGGTGCCCAGCTTGGCGAACTTGAGGATATTGATGGAGGTGTCCTGTACCTCGGCGTCGGGAAGGGTGAATTGGGCTTCGTTGATCAGGTAGTTCATGGTGACAAAATCTCGTTATTGACCAGCACCGGGCTTACCGGGGAATTTTGACTCGACGGCGGACTTGATCGTGCTTTGCACGCCCTGGGCACCCGGCGAAGTGCCTTTGTCGCTGCCCAGGTTGATGTCCAGCTTGCCCTTCGTCTGGATCTTGCTGCTGCCGGTGGAAAACAGGTTGAACGAGCCACAGGTCAGGTTGATGTCGCCGCCAGCCTTGAGCTCAATCACGCTGTCGCCGCACACCAGGCGAAGACTCTCGCCGGCCTCGATGGTGTAACTCGTGGCGGCGCTGTCGGACTTGGCACCGCCCACGATCACCGTGTCGTTATTGCGCACAACCCGCAGGCGGTTACTGCCAATGGTCACCGTCTCGTTATGCCCAATATTCTTGTTGCGGTCATGCCCCACCGAGTGGCTTTCATCCACCTCCACCACGATGTCCTGGTTACGCTCGGCATGGATATACAACTGCTCCAAGCCCTTCTTGTCCTCCATGCGGATTTCATTGAAGTTGGCCGGCGTGCCGCCTTTGCTGGAGCGACTTTTCATGCCGCTCTGGGTGGCGTTCTCCGGCAAGTCGTAGGGCACCGTCTGCTCAGCGTTGTAGACCCGCCCGGTGATGATCGGTCGGTCGGGGTCGCCTTCGAGGAAGCTGACGATCACCTCTTGGCCGATGCGCGGAATCTGCATCGAGCCCCAGTTCTTGCCGGCCCAGGATTGCGACACACGAATCCAGCACGAGCTGTTCTCGTTGGATTGGTCGTGGCGGTCCCAGTAGAAATGCACCTTCACGCGGCCGTACTGGTCGGTCCAGATCTCCTCGCCCTTGGGGCCTACCACCAAGGCGGTCTGCGGGCCTTTGACGATGGGGCGGTGAGTATTGGCCAGCGGGCGGAAACTCTGTTGGGCGTCGATGCAGGTCAGGCTGCTTTCAAACTGCGCCGAGCCTGAACCGCCACCGCTTTCCAGGCTTTCTTGCACGATGAAGTAGCGGCAACCGACGATCAGGTACTCGCGGTTCTGGTCCTGGCGACTGAAACCGGTGAGGCTGAACAGATGGCCCGAGCCCAGCCCGCGCGCATTGCCGCTGAACTCAATCTGTTCATGCAGGGTTTGCAGGGCCTCGATGCGGGTGCGCGCATAGTGTTCGCCGTCGGCGCTTTGCACGTAGGTACCGGGGTAGTCGTACAGCGGGTAGTCGCCGGCGGTGTGCGGGCGCGGCATGGCCGAGCGCACGTCGATGCTCGCGCTGGGGCGCTGGAAGTCGTAGTCGTTCAGCTCCAGCGAGCCCGGCTGCACCTCCTGCGCCAGGTGCCAATTGTGCATATGGTCGCGTTCGCGCTGCTGCTCGTCCTTGGGGTAGTAGGGGATCGACGCGTAGCCGGGCACGCTGGTGTGGGCGCCATAGGCGTCGGCCAGCACCAGCACATGGCGGTCCTGTTCATGGCGGAAGAAGTAGTAGATGCCTTCCTGTTCCATCAGTCGGCTGACGAAATCGAAGCTGGTCTCGCGGTACTGCACGCAGTACTCCCACTCGCGATACGGCCGGCTGAGGGCGTCTTCAAAGTCGGAAAAACCCAGGTCACGGAACACCTGCTTGATGATCTGCGGGATGCTCAGGTTCTGGAAAATCCGGCAGTCGGAGGTGCGGCTGAGCAACCACAGCCAAGGGCGCAGGGTGACTTGGTAACTGGCGAACTGGCCTTTGTCGATGTTCTGGCTGCACCGCGCAACGATCCCGTGGAAATGCCGCTCGCCGCCGTCCGCCAGTTGCAGGCCGACGCTCATCGGTTTACCCAGCAATTGGTTCAGGTCGATGTTGGCGTCCAGGGACGTCAGTTGCAGCTCATAGTTGAACAGCCGGCCCAACTCTTCACCGCCGCCCATTTCGTTGAGCAGCAGCACATCCGGCCCGAGGGGGCTGTTGATCTTGGCCAGGCGTGAGGCTTGGTTGAATAGCATCGGTAGTCCCGTAAATACCGTCATCACTGACGGAACCGGATCAACTGTGGGAGCTGGCTTGCCTGCGATAGCGGTGGATCAGTCAACATCAATGCTGAATGTCAGACCGCTATCGCAGGCAAGCCAGCTCCCACACTGACCGTATTCCAACAATAGTTATTCGGTGTCGCTGAAGTCGTAGTGCAGTTCATTATCCCGACTACTGATCCGCACCCCCGCCAGTGCCTTGCCTTCCAACATGCGCGTGAGGAACTCGCGGCTCATGTCCGGCAGCAGGCTGTTGGTCAGGATGGTGTCGATCATGCGCCCGCCGCTTTCGGTCTCGGTGCAGCGCGAGACGATCAGGTCGACCACTGCGTCGTCATACTCGAACGCGACGTTGTGGGTGTTCTCCACACGCTTCTTGATGCGGTTCAGTTGCAGGCGCGTGATCGCTTTGAGCATCTCATCGCTCAGCGGGTAGTACGGGATGGTCACCAGGCGGCCGAGCAAGGCCGGCGGGAAAATCTCCAGCAGTGGCTGGCGCAGGGCCTTGGCGATTTCCTCGGGCTCGGGGATGTTCGCCGGGTCTTTGCACACCTGTGATATCAGCTCTGTCCCGGCATTGGTGGTCAGCAGGATCAGGGTGTTCTTGAAGTCGATCACCCGGCCCTCGCCGTCCTCCATCACGCCCTTGTCGAACACCTGGAAGAAAATCTCGTGCACGTCCGGGTGAGCTTTCTCCACCTCATCGAGCAGCACCACGCTGTAGGGTTTGCGCCGTACCGCTTCGGTCAGCACACCGCCTTCGCCGTAGCCGATATAGCCCGGAGGTGCGCCCTTGAGCGTGGACACGGTGTGGGCTTCCTGGAACTCGCTCATGTTGATGGTGATGACGTTCTGCTCACCGCCATACATGGCTTCGGCCAGGGCCAGGGCGGTTTCGGTCTTGCCCACACCCGAGGTGCCGGCCAGCATGAACACGCCAATCGGCTTGCTCGGGTTGTCGAGGCCGGCGCGGGAGGTCTGGATGCGCTTGGCGATCATCTGCAGGGCATGGTCCTGGCCGATGATGCGTTTCTTCAGGTGCTGGTCGAGGTTGAGCACAGTTTCCAGCTCATTGCGCGCCATGCGGCCCACCGGGATGCCGGTCCAGTCGGCGACCACCGAGGCCACGGCCTGGTAATCCACGGTCGGCAGGATCAACGGGGCTTCGCCTTGCAGGGCGGTGAGGCGCTGTTGCAGGTCGACCAATTGCGCACGCAACGCATCGTTGCCGCTGTCCACCACACCGGCTTTTTCGCGCAGGGTTGCGCGGGTGGCGAGCAATTCATCTACCAAGGCTTTTTCTTCAGCCCAGCGGCTTTCCAGCGTGGCCAGACGCTCACGCTCGGCGGTCAGCAGCGCTTCGCTATTGGTTTGACGCGTACCAATGGCAATGCCGATCGCATGCTCACGGGCGATGATTTGCAACTCGGTTTCCAGGGCCTCGATACGCCGACGGCTGTCGTCCACTTCTGCTGGTACCGCGTGCAAGCTGATAGCGACGCGGGCGCAGGCGGTGTCCAGCAGGCTTACGGACTTGTCCGGCAACTGGCGCGCCGGAATATAGCGGTGGGAGAGCTTCACTGAGGCTTCAAGAGCTTCGTCGAGGATCTGCACCTGATGGTGTTTTTCCATGGTGGAAGCCACGCCGCGCATCATCAGCAGGGCCTTGTCTTCCGACGGTTCGGCAACCTGCACCACTTGGAAGCGGCGGGTCAGGGCCGGGTCTTTCTCGATGTGCTTTTTGTACTCGGCCCAGGTGGTGGCAGCCACGGTACGCAAGGTGCCACGGGCCAGGGCAGGCTTGAGCAGGTTGGCTGCGTCACCGGTGCCGGCAGCGCCACCGGCACCCACCAGGGTATGGGCTTCGTCGATAAACAGGATGATAGGCTTGGGCGAGGCCTGCACGTCTTCGATGACCTGGCGCAGGCGCTGTTCGAACTCGCCTTTCATGCTGGCGCCGGCTTGCAACAGGCCCACGTCGAGGCTGCGCAGCTCCACGTCCTTGAGCGCAGGCGGCACGTCACCGGCGACGATACGCAGGGCGAAACCTTCGACCACGGCGGTCTTGCCCACCCCGGCCTCACCAGTGAGGATCGGGTTGTTCTGGCGCCGACGCATGAGGATGTCCACCAGTTGTCGGATCTCCTCGTCACGGCCCACGATTGGGTCGAGCTTGCCGCTGCGGGCCTGTTCGGTCAGGTCCACAGTGAAACGCTTGAGCGCTTCCTGCTTGCCCATCGCGCTGGGCGCCATGGCACCGCTGGCCTCGCCTGGCACACCGGCATTGAAACCGTCGCTGGCGCTCAAGGCATTTTCCGGCGAGTCACCGACGTATTCGTCAAAGCGCTCGCTCAAGGCCTCGGCCTTGATCTTGTCGAACTCGCCGGACAGGCCCAGCAGCGCATGGCGCAGGCTCGGTGTCTTCAAGATGCCCAGCACCAGATAACCGGTGCGCACCTGGCTTTCGCCAAACATCAGGCTGCCATACACCCAGCCGCGTTCTACGGCCTCTTCCACATGGGAGGACAGGTCGGTGATCGACGTGGAGCCGCGCGGCAGTCGGTCCAGGGCTTCGGTGAGGTCGCGGGCCAGGCGCGCCGGCTCCACGTTGAACTGGCGGATGATGCGGTGCAGGTCGGAGTCCTGCAGTTGCAACAACTGGTGAAACCAGTGGGCCAGTTCCACATACGGATTGCCCCGTAATTTGCAGAACACGGTGGCGGCTTCGATGGCTTTGTAGGCCACGCTGTTGAGTTTGCCGAACAGTGCGGCGCGACTGATTTCACCCATGCTCTGGATTCCTTGAGGTGGTGGCGTGGTCGGCGTAATGCCGGGCCAGGATTAGGTCGTTGGCGTCATGCGCAGGTTGGCCGAGCCAGGTGTTGAAGCCCAGGCGGAACTGGCCGTTGAGTTGCAGCGCCGGTACTTCGGGTTGTTGCAAAACCAGGTTCAAGTCCCAGTCCAATTCATGGCCCAGGTACTCGGCCACCCACGCCACCAGCTCGTTGAACGGCTGTTGGCCGGGCAGCATGCCCATGTAGTTATCCAGCGTGAGCGGGCCCAGGCGGATGCGGAATTTGTGCTGGCGGTCCCATACGTGGCTGCCCAGGCAGAAGTCCACGCCCAACTGGTTGGCGCTGACCCCCACGCGGCTGCGTTCGGGCAGTTCAAGCCATTGGCCGACGTATTCCTCGATCTCTACCGGCAGGCCGAAGTACTCGCCCAGGATCGCTTTCAAGCCATCCGGGTAGCGGGTTTGCGCCGACAGATGGCCGCTGTAATGCAGCTTCGCGGTATCGGGGATCAGCCCTTGATTGAGCAGGCTCGGCATCCCGCGGCCACTCAGGGCGGCGAGGCGGGCGGACCAGTAGTCATCGTCCGGGCGGTCATGGCTGACCGTTGGCCGCGCCTCGGCCCAGGCCCGATAGAACAGGGTCAGCAGGCGATGGTGGAATACATCCAGGAACTGCTTGCTGGTGCTGTCGGCGTTGTTGCGTTGGCGCTCGCGCACGTACTCGGTGATGTGCAGCGGCAGCGGCCCGTTGGGGCCGCCGAGGCCGAAGAAGAACTGCTCCAACCGCGCCGGCTTGCCGTCGCCACCGGGGGCGACCGAGGCGAGGGTGGCGGGTGCGAAGGTGCAATCGGCCTGCTGCCCCAGGCGCAGCGGATCATCGGCCAGGCGCAGGGAATGGCCCAGGCGTGGCAGCTCGGGCGTTTCGCACTCGATGCGCCGCAATGCCTGGAAGAAGTCATATTCCCAGGGCTCCTGGTGCATCGCGTCCAGGGTTCTCACAGGGTCGGACGCCGTCCGGGCTTGGCTTTCCATCGCATGATCTCGCCGCGTTCGGTGGTACGGATCACCGTCTCGGTAAAGCTGTTGATCGACACGTAGCGTGCCAGGAAGCGCTCCAGCACTGCACCGAGCAGGAACACGCCGGTGCCGCGAAACGCGTTTTCATCGAACTCCAGGGTGATTTCCAGGCCGCGGCCAAACACAATCGGGCCAGGCATCGGCAAGCGTCGGGTCACCGCCTTGCTGCTGACTTCGCGCAGGCCTTCGATCTGCAATTGCAGGGCGGCGTCATTGCTGTCGCCGTACAGGCGCAGCAATTCGCGCAAGGCGCCGGCGCCCTGGCCCTGTTCGCTCAAGGAGAGGTAGTTGAGCGACAACTGGCTGATCAGGCGCCAGGCCTTGGCGTCATGTGCGTGGCTGGCACGCGGGCGGCTTGGCCCGGCGACGCATCGCACGGCCAGTACCGGCGCGCTGTCGGCCAGGGTGAAGTCGGTCTTGCCGTTGCCCACGCTCATGAACAGCGGCAGGTCCCGGTTGGTGCACAGCGCCGTCACGCCCAGTTGGCGCAGGTCATGGCGATACGGCGCCTGGCGGCTGTCCACCAGGCTGACGAAGGTTTCACTGCCCACATAAGTGGAGCGTGGGCCATTGCGGCGTTGGTCGCTGGACAGCACCCGTGGCTCGCGGCGCACGCTGTAATAGGCCTGGTCGCGGCCATAGCGCGACGGATCGCGCACCGCATAGAACGGCAAGAACGGCTGCTCCGGTCCGGTGCCATGGCCGGTAATGCCACTCAAGGAGTGAATCTCGAAATCCATCGGCCGGGTACGGTCGGCGATCACATGGTGTTCATTGACCCGGTCGGACAAGTGGATGCGGTCCACGCGCTTGGGGAACAGGTTGATGGCGGGCGTGCAGAACGGCAAGAACTGCGCCGCGCCGACACTGCCTTCCAGGCTCGGTTCGTGGCGGTCGAACAACACGATCAGTTCCAGCTCCTGGCCGTCACACCGCTTGACCGCGCGTCTCAACTCGGCGAACTCAACGAACAGGAAGCGATGGGGCAGGGCGAAGTACTCCTGCAACAGGCGATAGCCCTGGAACGCCCGCGCCACCACCGGCATGGCCGCATCGGCATCATCGAACCCCCGCGAGCGCAACGCGCCCTGGGGCAGGCGCTCGACCCAATCGCCACCGGGCTGGCGCGCAAACACCGCGCAGGCATTGCCCAGCAGTTGTTCGTAGAGGCGAAACGGTTGTTCATCAGCGCCGCTCAGGTACAGCGGCAAGGTATCCAGGTCGAGGCTGTTGAACGGCAGCTCGGCACCGGTGCGCAGGGTCAGGCGCAGGCCCGCCTTGGCTTTCGGTTCGCTGGCGGCCAGGCGTCCGAGCACGGCGGCGGGGTTGCCGAAATATTCGGCGTTGCTGACCTGCAACGGCCACAGCGTCACCGGGTGCGCGGTGCGGTACTCGCAGCAGGTCTGGGTTTCACGGCCCAGGGCGGCACGCAGCACCGTGTCCCGGGGCAGCGGGAAACCGCCGGCCAGGGAGCCTTCATCGGGGTCGGTCTGCAATTGCACTACGGTCATCGACGGCGTCGGTGCCAGGTAGTGCGGGTAGGCGATTTCCAGCAAGTTGTGGGTGAAGGTCGGGTACTCGGCGTCGAGCTTGAGCTGCACGCGGGCGGTGAGATAGGCGAAGCCTTCAAGCAAACGTTCGACGTACGGGTCGGCGCAGTCCATGCCGGACAGGGTCAGCCGACTGGCGATCTTCGGGTATTCCTTGGCGAACTCGGCGGCGCTTTCGCGCACGTGGTGCAGTTCCTGGTTGTACAGCTCCAGCAGGCGCGGGTTCATGGGCGTCTCCGCTGGTCGGCATTGAGCACGCGCACATGGCCGGACTCCAGGTCCACGTCGGTCTGCAACAGCAAACGCAACGGCACCGGCTGTGCCCACAGGTCGCCTTCAATCTCGAAACTCAGGGCGTTGTGATTCATCTCGCCATGGCCCATGCGCGCCTTGACCCGCAATGTGTGGCGCAAAATACGCGGCTCGAAAGTGGCGATGGCCTGGTAAATCAAGGCTTCTAGGGCTTTGATATCGACGCTCGACGCGCTGTTGCCCGCCAGTGCTGGCAGGCCGTAATTGACCACCGAAGTGCCGGCCGGGGTGTGCAGCGTGGCATCGGTATCGAGTAACGAGGTGGTGTTAAGCAACCACGCCAGGTCACGCAGCACCGAGGCCTTCAATTGGGTCAGGGACAGCACGCGTTTGTCGGCGCTTTCCTTGGGGTTGGTCGGGTCGTCGTCGGTCAACCGGTCCAGCAGGGACGGTTGCAGACGGTCGCGGGAAGCGATTTCAGTTACCACCAAAGCAGCTCCACGGACGGGTTGCGAGAGGGACACAATGGCCGTGGCACCGGGCCACGGCCACAAGGGCTATCAGCGTTTGGTGTTGGAGCGGATGTTCCAGCCAAACTTGATGGCGCCGCCGTCTTTGGTGCCGTCGGCTTTCTGCGGCTGGTAGTCGACCATCACTTGGGCGAAGTTCAGGGTGACGTTTTCGGTCAGGCGATCATCGCTGCCCGAACCGCCGGTGCTCAAGGAGGTGACCAGCACTTCTTCCAGGTTGATCACCATGTACTCGACCTGGCTCTCGCCACCGGCCTTGCGCACGGTCAGCTTGACCTTGTCGATGTGCTTGCCGCTGGCGCAGTGCATCATCAGGTTGGGCGAAGCCTTGTCGACGTACTTGGTCAGCGACAGGTCCTGGATATTCACCTTGCCCGCGCCACCGCCACCGCCGACGTGCATGTTGCCGGACTGGGACATGCCCCAGCTCCAGTTCAACACATCGATTTCGTCCTTGTGGGCCTTGTCCATGGACTCGCCCTTGATGTCGCCGATCTTGATGAAAATATCAACAGCCATGTTTTCTCCCTGTGTGGCCCATGCCACTTGATTGGGTGATCGTTCCCACGCTCTGCGTGGTAACGCATCCTGTGACGCTACGCGTCACCGGGACGCAGAGCGTCCCGGGCGGCATTCCCACGCGGAGCGTGGGAACGAGCTAGCTCAATCGTTACTTATGCGCTTTTTGCCGAAGGCAGTTTCGATACCAGGCGCAACGACACCGTCAGCCCTTCAAGCTGATAGTGCGGGCGCAGGTAGAACTTGGAGTTGTAATACCCCGGGTTGCCTTCGACTTCTTCCACGATCACTTCGGCCGCCGCCAACGGGTGCTGGGCCTTGGTGGTTTCGGTGGAGTGCGCCGGGTCGCCGTCGACGTAGTTGAGGATCCAGTCCTGCAACCAGCGCTGCATTTCGTCCTTCTCTTTGAAGGAGCCGACCTTGTCGCGCACGATGCATTTCAAGTAGTGGGCGAAACGGCAGGTGGCGAACAGGTACGGCAGGCGTGCGGCCAGGTTGGCGTTGGCGGTGGCGTCCGGGTCGTCGTATTCGGCAGGCTTTTGCAGCGACTGGGCGCCAATGAACGCGGCGAAGTCGGTGTTTTTCTTGTGCAGCAGCGGCATGAAACCGTTCTTCGCCAGTTCCGCTTCACGGCGGTCACTGATGGCGATTTCGGTCGGGCACTTCATGTCCACGCCACCGTCATCGGTAGGGAACGTGTGGGCCGGCAGGTTTTCCACTTCACCACCAGACTCGATACCGCGGATGCGCGAGCACCAGCCGTAGTGCTTGAACGAACGGTTGATGTTCACTGCCATGGCGTAGGCGGCGTTGGCCCAGGTGTACTTGGAGCTGTCGGCGCCGTCGGTGTTTTCTTCGAAGGCGAAGGCTTCTACCGGGTCGGTCTTGGCGCCGTACGGCAGGCGTGCCAGGAAGCGCGGCATGGTCAGGCCGATGTAGCGCGAATCTTCCGATTCACGCAGCGAGCGCCAGCCGGCGTATTCCGGGGTGGTGAAGATCTTGGTCAGGTCGCGTGGGTTCGACAGTTCCTGCCACGAACCCATGCCCATCACGGTCGGCGAGGCCGCAGCGATGAAAGGCGAGTGCATGGCGGCGCAGACTTTTGACAGCTCGCCCAGCAGTTCCACGTCGGGCGGCGACTGGTCGAAGTAGTAGTCACCCACCAGGCAGCCGTAAGGTTCGCCACCGAACTGGCCGTATTCTTCTTCGTACATCTTCTTGAAGATCGGGCTCTGGTCCCACGCGGTGCCCTTGAATTTCTTCAGGGTCTTGTGCAGGTCTGGCTTGGAGATGTTGAGCACGCGAATCTTCAGTTGCTCATCGCTCTCGGTGTTATTGACCAGGTAATGCAGGCCACGCCAGGCGCTTTCCAGTTGTTGGAAATCCTGGTGGTGGATGATCTGGTTGACCTGGGCGGTGAGCTTGGCGTCGATGGCGGCGATGATCGATTCGATCGACTTGATCGCGTCGTTGGACACCAGGTCGGTTTGCGCCAGGGCCTGTTCAGCCAGGGTGCGCACCGCGGTTTCAACGGCTTCGCGGGCACGCTCGGTCTTGGGCTTGAATTCTTGCAGCAGCAGGTTCGCGAACTCGCTGGCTTCTTCGGTGGTACCCAGGATCTGGCTGCCTTCGCGGGCGGTATTGTCCGTCATGATTACTGCTCCCCTGCAGGCTTGGGCGCGCTGGCAAGTGCCTGAAGCAATGCCGGGTCCTTGATCGCCTTCATGATGATTTCTTCAGCGCCAGTCTTGCCGTCCATGTAGGTCAGCAGGTTGGCCAATTGGGTGCGGGCTTCGAGCAGCTGATTCAGGGAGTCGACCTTGCGGGCCACGGCGGCCGGGCTGAAGTCGTCCATGCTTTCGAAGGTGATGTCCAGGCTCAGGTTGCCTTCGCCTGTCAGCTCATTGGGTACGTGGAACGCGACGCGTGGCTGCATGGCCTTGAGGCGTGAGTCGAAGTTGTCGACGTCCACCTCAAGGAACTTGCGGTCGGCCACGGGTGCCAGCGGCTCGGCAGGCTTGCCGGCGAGGTCGGCCATCACGCCCATCACGAAGGGCAGCTGGACCTTTTTCTCGGCGCCGTAAAGCTCGACGTCGTACTCGATCTGCACTCGAGGCGCACGGTTGCGCGCGATGAATTTCTGAGAACTTTGCTTCGCCACGTTGCTGCTCCTGGTCGCTTGAGCGACGGTGTTGTTACTGCACGGTCCGGCGGCTTACTCGCTTTCGGGGCCGCGCAGGTTTTCAAATTGGGACATGCCATCGGGAATCAGATTGCGCACGATGGCCGCAAAGTCGGCATGTACCAGATTCTTGGCTCGGTTCAACAGCACCGGCAGCGGGCTCGAAGGCTCGTGGCGGGTGTAGTACGCGAGGATTTTGTCGAGGCTGCGCAGCACATCGTCGCGGGTGGCGATGTCGCCAGAAGGGCGAGGAGCTGCGGGCGCGGCGGCGTTATCGACCGAGGGGGCATTGTCTTCACTGACGGCCTCGGGATCGCTGCTGCTGTCGGTGCCTGGCACCGCTTGGTTGAGTAGTTGCAGGGCCTGTTTGAGCGGCTGCTTCAAGGCGCTGAGGTCCACGCCCTGGGCGGAACCGACTTGGTCATTGACCTGTTGCTCAATGGCCTCGCACGCCGCACGCGCCGCGCTCAAGGCGTCACGGGTGGCTTGCAGTTGTTCGGGGTCGCTGTCCAGGAACGCGGCGTTGAGTTGCTGGTTGCCCAACTGCTCATCGGCAAAACTCTGCAGGCCGCTGGCGTTGAGCGCTGCGCGCAGGCTCACGGGCCCGAAGGTGCGCGAGCGCGTCAGGATGCTTTCGCGCAGCAGACGGATATTGGTCTCGCAGGTCAGGCCGGTAAGGGCGTTGATGCGCACGGTGGGGTCGTTGTCATCGTCGGCATCCAGGCGCGGGTGCAGCTCGGCCCAGTATTGGCGCAGCAAGGCGTCGATCAGCGTGAGGACTTCGGCCAGCCCGGCCACACCCTGGAGGGCGAGGGTGCTTTGCAGCAGAAAGTGGGTGATGCGCAGGTCTTTGCTGCGCTGCAACAGGTCGAGGCTTTGCTGCTGGATGCTGCGCCACTCGGGCGGCTCAGCGGGCAGGATCGAGTCGCCCATGCTGCGTTCGGGTTGGCCCTTGGCATCACGTTCCAATTGCAGAAATTGCGCGTCATATTCCATGTCCTCGCCACAGGGCGACGTCGCGGAAACGGCGGTGAGCAGCAACGGCACATCCACTGAATTCGATCTCCTTATCGGCCCGCTGGATGGCGGGCAATGCATGCACTAGTTGCGTAATGAACTTTGCATGTTTTCTTGGTCATACACTCAGCGAGCCACTACTGTGCCATCACTGATGTTCAAGAAGTTGTGCATTTTTGGTGTAGTACTTATGGCTTGTCAAGGTAAGCTATTCGCCCTCTGTGACAGATGTGCGGTGTTTAACAACCTGCGCGACTGGCGAGTCGAAAGGCGCGCCCAGAGCGGATTTTTGTCATGGAAGCCAGTTAAGATCAGCGATCATGCTGGTAAAAGCAGATTTTGGCGCTCGTTTGTACGACAGGACGGGACTCTCCAGGGCGGTGCTGCCTCCTGGGTAGACTGCGCGCGATGTATCAGCAAGGAGGCAAGATGTCGCTGTGTTTGACTATCACTAGTTATCACAAGATCACACCTGGGCAATGCCCCGAAAAGTCCATGGATCAGGGCGTGATGGCTATTGGCCGCAGTTCTGACAATGACTGGGTATTGCCCGACCCTGAGCGTCTCGTCTCTTCGCAACATTGCGTTATTCAATACAAAGATGGCCGTTATTATTTGACCGATAACAGCACCAATGGTGTGGAGTTGGTCAAGGCGGGTATTCGTATGCGTCGGGGTAACAGCGAGCCGTTGCAAGACGGTGAATTGATCCGCATCGGCGATTACGAAATCCAGGCGCGTATCGACTTCAACGTGCAGGCCATCGACAGCCAGCCATTTGCCGGTGACTCACCCAATAGCTTTGAAGCGCTGATGGGCGCCGTGGCGAGCCAACCTGCGCCCACGCCGATGATCGCGCCGCAGTTCCAGGGCGCCTCGGCCATGGAAACTTTGCCAGACCTGTTCGACTTCCTCAGCCCCACCGCCGTGCCGCCGCCCACCGTGGCGGACCATGTGCCGTCCGAGCAACACGATTTTCGCCCCCCGGCCCCAGTGGCCGTACCGGCGCCCGAAAAGCCATTGGTGCAAGGCTCGGTGATTCCCGAAGACTGGGACCTGTTCGGCGACGCGCCCGCGCCCGTGGTCAATGCTGCGCCCGCCCCAGACCCGATCATCCCGCCGCCACCTGTGGTCGAGCCTGTTGCGCTCCCCGTGGCCAATGCCGAGCCACAACCGGACCTCCTGCAAGCCTTTCTGCGCGGTGCGGGCCTGGACCAGTTGCGCCTGGACAAAGCCGACGCTTGCGCGCAGATGGAAAGCATCGGCCGCAGCTACCGGCTGATGGTCGAGGGCCTGATCGACGTACTGCGCGCCCGTGCCAGCCTCAAGGGCGAGTTTCGCATGCAGCAGACGATGATCCGCCCCGCCGAAAACAACCCGTTGAAATTCGCCCCGAATGCCGATGAAGCGTTACTGCTGTTGCTGCGTCATGGCAACCAGGCGTTTATGGCGCCGGACCTCGCCGTACGTGACAGTTTCGACGACCTGCGCGCCCACCAGTTGGCCGTGATGGCTGGCGTGGAAGCGGCGATCAAACACCTGCTCACGCGCTTTGAACCGGCGCAATTGGAGGAGCGCATGGGCAAACCCGGCGGCCTCTCGAGTCTGTTCAACGGTTCGCGCCAGGCCCAGTACTGGCAGCAGTTCACCGAGCTCTACAGCAACATTTCCCGCGAGGCCCAGGACGATTTCCAGGACCTGTTCGGTCGCGAATTCAGCCGGGCCTACGAAGAACACAGTGCACGACAGCGACGCTGAAAACGCCTCGCACCAATGGATAAAACGGATAGCTAAATACGTCATTGAGGACGCAGGATGATTCCCAGGTTTTTACTCGCAGCCGCCACCGCGCTGCTGCTGACGGCGTGTGCCAACGACACTGCCAAACCCCAGGCGGCTGCCGAGGCCGAAGCTGACACGGCCGCCGTTGAGCTGCATTTTCATGCGATTGCCGGGCTTAACCCCGGTGCCAACGGCCAGGCCGCGCCGGTGCGGGTGCGCATTTTCGAATTGAAAAACGCCGCGACCTTTTCACGCTCCGATTACTTCGCCCTGGCGGACCGTGCGCAATCGACCCTCGGCCTCGACCTGCTGGACCAGGACGAAGTGATGGTGCAGCCCGGCCAACAACTGAGCCTGCAGCGCGATCTCGACCCGTCCACGCGCCAGATCGGCTTGCTGGTGGGCTACCGCGAGTTGGACCGTGCGCAATGGCGCACGGTCATCAACGTGCCGCCGCGCCAATACAGCGAATACCAGATCAGCCTCGACGTGCATGCCGTGCGCGCCGACGTCGTGGCTTCCCCATCCAGCCCAGCCCAATAACAAGCAATCGGAGCCCCCATGTCCTGGAACAATCGCGTGGTCTGGTCGGAAGGCATGTTCATCGGAACGCAGCACTTCCAGCAGCATGACCGTTACCTGGAAAACCTGATCGATGCCCGCAGCCGTCCGTTGTCAGCGGGTGCCTGGGGGTTCTCCGAACTGCTGATCGACCAGGGCCTGCTGGCCCAGGGCAAGCTGGCGATTGTGTCGGCCCGCGGCCTGCTGCCCGATGGCACGCCGTTCAATATTCCCCAGGACGACCTGGCGCCGAGCCCGTTGAACATCGACGACAACCTGCGCGACGGCCTGGTGTACCTGGCCCTGCCGCTCAAGCGCGCCGGCGCCCGTGACACGGTGGACGAGGGTGAAGCCCTGGAAGCGGCGCGCTACGTGAGCAAGGTGCGTGAAGTGCGCGACGACAACGCCCCGTTCGAAAACCGTGCACCGGTGGCGGTGGGCTCGCGGGCATTGCGCCTGCTGACGGCGCAGGACGGCATCAGCGACTACGCCGCCATCGGCCTGGTACGCATCAAGGAAAAGCGTGCCGACCGTGCGTTGGTGCTCGATGACACTTACATCCCGCCCGTGCTGGACGTGGCCGCAAGCAAGCCGCTGACGGCCTTTCGCAGCGAACTGCTGGGCCTGTTGCACCAGCGTGGCGAAGCCCTGGCCGGCCGCGTTGTGGCCTCGGGTGCCGGGGGGGCCTCTGAGATCGCCGACTTCATGCTGTTGCAACTGGTCAACCGCGCCCAGCCGCTGATCCAGCACTTCAGCCAGTTGAGCCCGTTGCACCCGGAGCGCTTCTTCAGCGAACTGGTCAGCCTGGCCGGTGAGTTTTCCACCTTCTCAACCTCCAGCCGCCGTCCACACGAATACCCGCAGTACCAGCACGACGACCTGGCCCTGAGCTTCATGCCGGTGATGGCGGCCCTGCGTGAAGCGCTGTCGATGCTCATCGACAGCAAGGCCACGCCGATCCCCATTGTGGAGAAAGCCTACGGCATCCATGTGGCGATGTTGGCCGACAAGACCCTGCTCGACAACGCCAGTTTCATCCTCGTGGTACGCGCCGATGTGCCCGGCGAAACCCTGCGTGCGCGTTTCGGCCAGCAGAGCAAGGTCGGCTCGGTGGAGCACATCCGCGACATGGTCAACCTGCAACTTCCGGGCATCGGCCTGCTGCCGTTGCCGGTGGCGCCACGCCAGTTGCCTTACCACGCTGGCAGCACCTACTACGAGCTGGACCGTGGCAGCGAGCACTGGCAGCAGCTGAATAATTCCGGCGGTTTCGCCTTCCATATCGCCGGGCAGTTCCCGGGCTTGAACCTGGCCTTCTGGGCGATCCGAGGATAATTGGCGATGCATCCCAATGATGATGACCGCACCCAGTTCATGCCGCGCCCGGGTGGCCGAGAACCTGCACCCGCGCGTGCCGAACCTGCGCCGCTGTCGATGCCGGCTGCGCCGATCCTCACCGGCAAGAGCCAGGGCCTCAACCCGCTGGAAAGTGCCGCCGGCCCGTTGCTGGCGTTGTTGACGCGGTTGCGCAACACCATCGCCCATCCCGCGCCGGCCAGCCTGCGTGCGCAGTTGCTGGCGTACCTGCGCCAGTTCGAAGAACGCGCCGAAGCCGCCGGTGTGGCACGCAATGAAGTGCTGTTGGCCCGTTACGCGCTGTGCACTGCCTTGGATGAAGCGGTGCTGAGCACGCCGTGGGGCAGCACCAGTGACTGGGGTAAGCAGAGCCTGCTGATCACCGTGCACAACGAAGCCTGGGGTGGCGAAAAGGTTTTCCAGTTGCTTGACCACTGTCTGCAAAGCCCACGGGAACGCCTGTACCTGCTGGAGCTGTTGTACCTGTGCATGTGCCTGGGTTTTGAAGGGCGTTACCGCGTGATGACCGACGGGCGCAGCCAGTTGGAAGCCTTGCGTGAACGCACCGCCGCAGCGATACGCAGCGCCCGTGGCGAGCACGAGCGTGAGCTGTCGCCGCACTGGCGCGGTGTAACCGTGGCCCGTGATCGCCTGGCGCAATTCATGCCGCCATGGATTGCCGTGGCGATTGGCTTGGCGCTGCTGTTGGCGTTGCTGTTCGGCCTGCGCCTGAAGCTGGCCTCGGACGCCGAGCCGGTGTTCAAGAATATTCATGCCCTGGGCGAGATCCCGGTGCAGGCCATCGACCGTCCGGTGGCGCAGCCCAAAGTGATTGAGCGCCCGCGCCTGGCCGGGTTCCTGGCCGACGACATCAAGGCCGGCCGCGTGGCGGTGGAAGACAAGGTCGACCGCTCTGTCGTGACCATTCGTGGCGATGAGCTGTTCGCCTCGGCCAGCTCCAGCATCGTCGATGACTACCAGCCGCTGATGCTGCGCATCGCTGACGCCATTCGCAAGGTCAAGGGCCAGGTGCGTGTCACCGGGCACAGCGACAACCGCCCGATTGCCACGTTGCGTTTCCCGTCCAACTGGGCGTTGTCCGAAGCCCGGGCCAAGTCGGTGCTGGCGATTCTCGCGGCCAAGACCGGCCAGGCCGAACGCTTCAGCGCCGAAGGCCGCAGCGACACCGAGCCGTTGGCCACCAACAGTACTGCCGAAGGCCGTGCCCGCAATCGTCGGGTTGAAATCACCGTATTGGCGGAGGGCGTCGAGTGAAGGCGTTTTTCAGTTTCATGATTCGCTGGGTGATCCCCGTGCTGGGCCTGATTGCCCTGAGCCTGATCATCTGGTTTGTTGGCCCGCTGCTGGACGTGCTGGTGCCCGAAGGGCGCCGTTGGGCGCTGATCGTGCTGGTGTTTGCGCTGTGGGTGGCCTACCGCGTGTTCCGCATCATCCAGGCCCGTCGCCAGGCCGCCGAAGTGATGCGCAGCCTGGCCGCAGAAACCCCGGTCGACCCCAACAGCGTCGCGACCGCCGAAGAGCTGTCCACCCTGCGCCAGCGTATGGACGAAGCCCTGGCACTCCTGAAAAAGGCCAAGCTGGGCGGCGATGAGCGCCGCAACCTCTACGAGTTGCCGTGGTATGTGATCATCGGCCCGCCGGGCTCGGGCAAGACGACCGCGCTGGTCAATTCCGGGCTGCATTTCCCACTGGCGGCGCAATTGGGCGCCGGTGCGGTGCGGGGTGTGGGGGGTACGCGCAACTGCGACTGGTGGTTTACCGACCAGGCTGTATTGCTCGACACCGCTGGCCGCTATACCACCCAGGACAGCAACTCCACGGTGGACAAAGCCGCCTGGTTGGGCTTTCTCGACTTGCTGAAAAAGCAGCGTGCGCGCCGGCCTATCGACGGGGCATTTATCGCCATCAGCCTCTCGGATCTGCTGCTGGGCACCGACGCCGAGCGCGCAGCCCATGCTGCCGCGATTCGCCTGCGCATCCAGGAGCTGTATACGCAACTGGGCGTGCGTTTCCCCATCTACCTGATGCTCACCAAGCTCGACCTGGTGCCGGGCTTCATGGAGTTCTTCGACAACCTGAGCAAGGAAGAGCGCGCCCAGGTGTGGGGCATGACCTTTGCCCTGGACGACGGCAAAAACAGCGACAGCCCGCTGGCGCACCTGCAAAGCGAATTCGCCGGCATGGAGCAGCGCCTCAACGAACGCCTGGTCGAGCGCTTGCAACAGGAACGCGACCCGGCACGACGCGACCTGATCTACGGCTTCCCGCAGCAGTTCGGCGCGTTGAAAGATTGCCTGCAAAACTTCCTCGAAGGCGTGTTCAAACCCAACGCCTTTGAAGAGCGCGTGTTGCTGCGTGGCGTGTACTTCACCAGCGGCACCCAGGAAGGCAGCCCGATTGACCGCCTGATCGGTGCCATGGCCCAGAGCATGAACCTGGACCGCCAGCACCTGGCGCGCCAGAGCGGCACCGGGCGCAGTTACTTCATCGAAAAACTGTTCACCGCCGTGGCCTTTGCCGAGCGCGGCCTGGTGGGGGTGAACCCGAAAGTCGAGCGGCGCCGCAAGTGGATCGCCCGTGGCGTACTGGCGGCCACCGTCGCGCTGGTGGTGGTGGTCAGCGGCCTGTGGTGGGTGAGCTATCGCGCCAACCAGGCATATATCGCCCAGGTCGATCAGAAGGTCGCGCCCCTGGGCCAGACCGTACAGAACCTGAGCCCGGCACAGCGGGAAGTGCTCGCCGTGCTGCCGTTGCTCAATGCGGTGAAGAACCTGGCGGGGGATTCGCCGAGCTGGTCCGAAGGGCTGGGGCTGTACCAGGGCGATATGCTCGAAGCCGAGTCCGCCAGCGTGTACCGCAAACTGTTGATCGCCGTGTTCGCGCCACGCCTGGTGACGCGTATCGAAGAGCAACTGCACGGCGGCGGTAACTCGGACTTTCTCTACGAGGGCCTCAAGGCTTACCTGATGCTCGCCGACACCGAGCATTACGACCCGGACTTCATCAAGGCCTGGATCGCCCTGGACTGGGACCGCAACCTGCCCCGCGACCTGCCGGCCGACCAGCGTCAGGCCCTGGCCGGGCACTTGCAGGCGCTGTTCGAACGCCACCCGCCGAGCGCACGCCTGGACCCACGGCTAATCGACGATTTGCGTAGGCAGTTGCAGCAATTGCCGGTAGCCCAGCGCGTGTACGACCGCGTCAAGCGCCAGAAACTGCCCGAAGGTATCCCGGACTTTCGCCTCAACGAAGCCGCCGGTCGCGATGCCGCGCTAGTGTTCAGCCGCAAGAGCGGCAAGCCGTTGGGTGAGCCGTTGAGTGGTTTCTTTACCGCCAAAGGCTATCGCCAGGCGTTCTTGCTCAGCAGCTTGAACCAGACCGGCACCCTGGCCGAAGAGCAATGGGTGCTGGGCCATGAACAGGCCGACCAGCAGAACGTGGTGAGCCTGGCCGCCGACGTGCGCCGTTTGTACTTCCAGGATTACCAGCGCCAGTGGGACGCGTTGCTCGCCGACATCGACTTTGTGCCGATCACCAGCGTGGCCCAGGCCGCCGATGTGCTGCGGGTGATTTCCGGTCCCACCTCGCCGCTGAAAAAACTGTTGGTGGCGGTTGCCAGGGAAACCGACCTGCAAGCCGAAGAACGCCAACTGGCCGCCAAAGGCGTGCCGGTGGAAGGCGGCGTGGACAAGCTCAAGGAACGCCTCGGCAGTTTGCTGGGCGAGGCGCAACCGACGGCGAATGCACCGGCACCGGCGGATGATCCCGTGACCGCGCACTTTGCCGAACTCAACAGCATCGTCAGCAAAAACGAAGGTGAACCGGCGGCCATCGACGGCCTGCTGTCGGACATGAATGCACTGTATGTGCAGGTCAGTGCCATGGTCGGTGCCAGCGGCGATGCCTTGCTCGGTGAGGCCAAGAACCAGGCGGCGGCTGCGGCCACGCGGGTCAGCCTGAACGCCGAGCGTGAGCCGCCGCTGGTGCAGGGCATGGTCAAGTCGGTGGTCAATTCCACCACCAACAGCATGATGGGCGGGGTGCGTAACCAGCTGAACGCGGCCTGGGTCAGTGAGGTGGTCAACGTGTATCGCCAGTCGTTGGCCGGGCGTTACCCGATGTCGCCGGGCAGTGCGCGGGACGCCACCCTGGATGACTTCGGCCAGTTCTTCGGCGTGGGCGGGGTGATGGACAACTACTTCCGCAAATACCTGCAGCCCTATGTGGACACATCGGCACAGACCTGGCGCTGGCAACCTGGGGCGGCGCAGAAGCTGGGGATTGCTCCTGGCGTGCTGCAAACCTTCCAGCGTGCGGCGTCGATTCGGGACGCGTTCTTCCGCTCCGGTGGCACCCAACCCATCGTGCGTTTCGAACTCAAGCCGGTGTCGATGGACCCTACCATCACTCAGTTTCTGCTTGACCTGGACGGCCAGCAATTGAGCTACGACCACGGCCCGAGCCGGCCGGTGGCGATGCAATGGCCGAACCCGGGCAGCATTGGCGTGGTGCGTATTTCCATCATGCCCCCGTCGGCCAGTGGTCGCTCCGGCATCACTCTGGACGGCCCGTGGGCCTGGTTCCGTCTGCTGGAGCAATCAGACCTCACCGCAGGCAACTCGCCGGATCGTTTCAACCTGCGCCTGCGAGTCGATGGCGCGAGCATCGCCTACGAGTTGCGCGCCAACAGTGCCTTCAACCCGTTCAAGAGCCGCGTGCTCAGTGGCTTCAGCCTGCCGGAGCGGCTATGACGGCCCTGGGTTTCTACGGCAAGTTGGCCAGCCGCGGGGACTTCGTCAGCCGCGCCTTGCCGCAGAGCTTTATCGGCCCGTGGGACAGCTGGCTGGCGGCGGGTTTGCTCGCCAGCCAGAACAGCCTCGGCGCTGACTGGCTGAATGCGTACTTGGTCAGCCCGTTGTGGCGCTTTGTGCTGGCGCCGGGCGTGTGCGGGCCGGACGCGGCGGCGGGCGTGGTGATGCCGAGCATTGACCGGGTCGGGCGTTACTTTCCGCTGGCGGTGGTGACCTTGCTGGATCACGACACCAACCCGGCGTCGCTGGTGGGCGGTTCGGACGCCTGGTTCGAGCAGGCTGAAACCTTGTTGCTCAGCACCCTCGACAGCGGCGCGACCTTCGAAAGCTTCAACGCCGGGCTCGACGAGTTGGGTGTGCCGGCCAGCGAGCCGCGGGCGGTGGACAGCCGTTTCGCCGGCCTGCAAAGGGTGGCAGCCACCGTGCCGCACCAGCGTATGACCGCACTGGCCGAACAGGCGTGCGAGGGCGCAAGCCTGTGGTGGGGGCGAGGCTCGCAGCGTATCTCCCCCGGTTTATTACGGTGCCAGGGCCTGCCTGCCGCCAGCGATTTTGCGCAGTTTTTGCTCGGACAAGAAGGTGTGGTGTAGATGGGCGTGACGTACGAATCCGCGAGCAAAAGCCATGTGGGCATGGTTCGCCAAGTCAACGAAGATGCCTTTCTGGATCTGCCGGAAAACCGCCTGTGGGTGGTGGCCGATGGCATGGGCGGGCACGCGGCGGGCGACTATGTCAGCAGCTTGATCGTCGACAGCCTGCGCCATGTGCCGCTGGGCCGCTCTCTGGATGAATACTCGGCGGCGCTGCGCAATGACCTGCTGCGCATCAACGCGGCCGTGCGCGAAGAAACCGCCAACCGTGGCGTGACCATGATGGGCAGCACCGTGGTGGTGTTTGCCGCGCGCGGCTTGCGCGGGGTGTGCCTGTGGGCCGGCGACAGCCGCCTGTACCGCTTGCGCGACGGCGTGCTGGAAAGCATTTCCCGCGACCACAGCTACGTGCAAGACCTGCAAGACAGCGGCCTGCTCAGCGAAGCCGACGCCCGCACCCACCCGCGCTCCAATATCGTCACCCGCGCCATTGGCGTTGAGGCCCAGTTGGACGTCGCCTCGGTGGACCTGTTGATCGCTCCCGGCGACAGCTATTTGCTGTGCAGCGATGGCCTCAACAAAACCGTCGAAGACCACGAAATCCGCGAGGTACTCAGCCATGACGCACCGGATGAAATCGTGCGCAGCCTGGTGCACTTGGGCCTAAATCGCGGCGCACCGGACAACATCACCACCCTCGTCGTGAAGGTCTCGTCATGAACATCGTCATCCCAGGTTATGACATCGAAGGCGAGATTGGCGAAGGCGCCATGGCCAGCGTGTACCTGGCGACCCAGCGCTCGTTGGAGCGCAAGGTGGCGTTGAAGGTGATGGCGGCGGCGCTGGCGGCCGACCCGAGTTTCTGCGAACGCTTCCTGCGCGAGGGCAAGACCCTGGCGCGCTTGTCGCACCCGCACACGGTGACCATCCATGACATCGGCAACGTCGGTGAGCTGTATTACATGGCCATGGAATACCTGCCCAACGGCACGCTCAAGGAGCGCATCGCTGCTGGGCTGACCCCGGAGCAGGGCGTGACGCTGATCCGCCAGATTGCCTCGGCCCTGGGCTATGCCCATGCCCAAGGGCTGGTGCACCGCGACGTCAAGCCGGCGAACATTCTGTTTCGCGCCGATGGCACGGCAGTGTTGTCGGACTTCGGGATTGCCAAGTCGCTGGACGATCGCACCCAGTTCACCCAGGCCGGGTTTGCCGTGGGCACGCCGAGCTACATGAGCCCGGAGCAGGCGCGGGGCCAGGAGATCGATGGCCGCGCCGACCTCTACGCGCTGGGCGTGGTGCTGTATGAAATCCTCGTCGGCAAGCTGCCTTATAACGGCACCGATGCGCTTTCCACGGCGCTGGCGCACCTGACCGAACCCTTGCCGGAATTGCCTGTGCACCATGGGCGCTATCAGGGCGTGCTGCGCAAGTTGTTGGCCAAGGACCCGGCGGAACGTTATCCGGATGCGGCAGCGTTGTTGTTGGCGCTGGATCAACTGCCGGCTGATGAATCGGATGCCACGCTGGTGCGGCCGCTGCCGATTCCATTGAGCTTTGATCTGGCGGGTATGACCCCTGTCACCATCGACATTCCGACGGATAAACCGCAGCCGCAGCCAATAGTGCGTCAACCGGTGGTGACGCCGACGCAGCACAATGCCCCGTCCGAGCAGCGCCGTGGGCCGGTATTGGCTTTGGCCGCCGTGGCAGTCGCCGTCGCGTTGGCCATTGGTGGCGCCAGCTACTGGTGGTTGAGCGGCGGCGATGAACCGGCCAAGCCGCCAGCCGCCGTGGTGCCCAAGGTGACGCCGCCCGTGGCTGTCGCTGAAGTGGATGGCGGTCAGCGCCCGTTGCTGATGGCAGGCAAGAAAACCTTGTTCCAGCGTGTACTCAGCAAACCCGGCGCCCAGCTTTCAGCGGACGCCGGGAGTACGCCGGGTAAAGCGCTGCCGGCGTTTTCCGTGCTCTACGTGTATCAGCGCAAAGAAGTCGATGGCAGCCCGTGGGTACGCGTCGGCGCGGCCACTGATGGTCGCAGTGACGGTTGGCTGCCGGCCTCCCAGGTCAGCGACTGGAAACAAAGCCTGGTGCTCAAGTTCACCGAGCGCTCCGGCCGGGCTCCCGTGATGTTCCTGCGCCAGCCCGGTGAGGTGGAAAAACTGCTGGCCGACCCTGCCGCAGCGAAAAGCGCCTTGGCCAAGGCGCAGAACAACCGTGAAGACAACCAGCAAGTCCTGGCCCTGGAACCCACCGCCAGCGCGGTGCCGCAGAACCAGTTCTACCTGTTGCCGATCTTCGATTCCAAGGAGAGCTTCGACGACAACGGCCAGCCGGTGCAGTTGCTCAACGTGGCCTCCATCGACCCAGGCAGCCGCGCCGCTGCCAGACCCGCCAGCCCGACGCTCAGCGCCAATGCCGACGCGTTCCGCACGGCGGTGGTGCTGGTGGTGGACACCACCGTGTCGATGCAGCCCTACATCGACCAGATTCGCGACGTGGTGCACGAGCTGCAAACCCGCATTGCCGAGCGTGGCGAGTTGGACAGCGTCAGCTTCGGCATGGTCGGCTTTCGCAGCAGCATCCAGAAAACGCCGGGCCTTGAGTATGTCGCCAAGACCCTGATCAGCCTCGACCAAGGCCGCGACCCGCAGCGCTTTCTGGATATGGCGCGCCAGGTCAAAGCGTCGACGGTGTCCAGCCACTCGTTCAACGAAGATGCGTTTGCCGGGGTGATGCAGGCAGTGGACGGCATGGATTGGTCCGGCTACGGCGGGCGCATCATCCTGCTGGTCTCCGATGCCGGCGCGCTGCGCAAGAACGACCCGTTCGCCGCCACCCAGATGAACGAAGCGGAAGTGCGCCAGGCGGCGCTGGGCAAGCAGATCAAGATCTACGCGCTGCACCTGCGCACCGATGCCGGCAAGAAAACCCATGCCGGCGCCGAGAGCCAGTATCGCGTCCTCACCGCCGACGCCAACCCGCAGATCGGCGACCTGTACACGCCGGTGCCAGGGGGCGATGTGCGCAAGCTGGGTGAGCGCGTCGAGGAGATCGGCACGGTGTTCGCCAACCTGGTGCATCAGGTGCGCAGCAACACGCCGCAGCCCGTGCCGTTGCTCAGTGCCGCGCCGAGCCTGGCGGACAAGTCCGCCGCCGTCGGCTATGCCATGCACATGGACTTTCTCGGGCGCAAGACCGCGAGCCAGGCACCGCAATTGGTCAGCGCCTGGACCGCTGATCGTGACCTGACCAACCCGGCGCTGCCAGCGTTCCAGGTGTGCGTGATGTTGACCAAGCTGCAACTCAACGACCTGCAACAATCGTTGAAGTTGATCGTGGATGCGGCGCGCAAGACCCAAAGCTCGCCCAAGGATTTCTTCCAGGAAATCGCCAGCGCCTCGGCCTATATGAGCCGCGACCCGCAGGCCCTGCGCAAGGGCGGCAACCTGGCTGACGGTGGCCTGCTCGGTGAATACCTGGAGGGCCTGCCGTACCGCAGCAAGTCGCTGAACATGACCCAGGACCTGTGGTTGTCATTGAGCGTGGCCGAGCAGGAAGACTTTATCGACGAGCTGGATTCGAAAATCCGTCTGTATGAAACCTTCCATAACGACGTGGCCAACTGGGTCCGTTTCGGCGATGCCGAACCGGGCGATGCGTTGTATCGCGTGCCGCTGTCGACGCTGCCGTAATGTTGAACCTGAGCGCGGTGCACAAGAGCCGGGGCGTCGGTAGCCAGCGCTACAGCCTGGTGATCCCTGCGTTGCAGCTGGGCGCGGGTGAACAACTGGCAATTGTCGGCCCCAGTGGTTGCGGCAAGAGCACCTTGCTCGACCTGCTGGCGCTGGTGTTGGCGCCGGATCAGGTGGGACAGTTTGCATTCAACCAACACGACGTCGGCGCGCTGTGGCGTGCCGACCGGCAATCGGCGCTGGCCGCGTTACGCAGCCAGCACTTGGGCTATGTGCCGCAGACCGGGGGGTTGCTGGGGTTTCTGGACGTGCGCGGCAATATCGCGCTGTCGCGCCAACTGCTGGGCTTGCAGGATGACGGCCGCGTGGCGCGCCTGGCTGAGCAGTTGCAGATCAGCGATCAGTTGGCCAAGCGCCCGGCGGCGTTGTCGGTGGGCCAACGCCAGCGGGTCAGCTGTGCACGGGCCCTGGCCCATGGGCCGCAACTGGTGCTGGCTGATGAGCCGACGGCGTCCCTGGACCCGCTCAACGCCGAACGCGTGATGCAGGCGCTGCTGGCCCAGGCCCGCGAACACCGTACGGCCTGTGTGATCGCCACCCATGATGAACCGCTGGCCCGCGCCAGTGGCTTGCAGGTGCGGCGTATCAGTTGCCAGCGCGATCCAGACGGCGGTATCACCGCAACCCTCGGGGAGGCGTGCTGATGCGCATCGGCCTGGTTGCTTCGCTTGCGTGGCAGGACTACCGCAACGATGGGTGGTTGTCGGCCTGTGCGGTGTTGGCATTGGTGGCGGTTATCGCGCCATTGCTGGTGTTATTCGGGCTGAAATTTGGACTGGTTAGCAGTTTGACCGAACGCTTGGAGACCGACCCCGCCAGCCGTGAAATCATCCCATTGGGCGGTGGTCGATTCAGCGCGGCGTTTATCGCGCAACTGGGTGAGCGCAGCGAGGTGGCGTTTGCTGTGCCGCGCACACGGCAAATTGCCGCCACGGCGCAGGTGGGCACCCTGACCCTGGAAATGCTGCCGACTGCCGCAGGCGACCCGTTGTTGGCAGGCTTGCCGATGCCCCACGGCCTGGACCAGATCGTGCTCAGCCATACCGCCGCCGAAAAGCTCGCGGCAAGGCCCGGTGACTGGCTGGAAACCAGCTTTGCGCGGCAAGTGGCGGCGCGCGTCGAGGCCCAGCGCACGCGGTTGCAGGTGCTGGCGGTGTTGCCGCTGGAGGCCTTCGTTCGCGAGGGCCTGTTTGCCGATCTGGCGTTGTTGGAGGCAGCGGAAGATTATCGCGATGGCCGTGCGGTGCCGGCGTTGGGTTGGGCCGGTGAAGCGGCGAGCGTGAGCGAACAGCGTATCTACCCGGCGTTTCGCCTGTACGCGCGCAGCCTCAGTGATGTGGAACCGTTGCGGGTGTATTTCGCCGGGCAGAACCTGTTGGTTTCAACCCAGGCGCACACCATCGCTCAAGTGCAATCGTTGAGCCGCAACCTGTCGATTGTGTTCTGGATCATCGCCGGGTTGGCGCTGGCCGGGGCGTTTGCGGCGATTTTCGCGGGCACCCTGGCGGCGGTAGCGCGTAAGCACCGTGAACTCTCGGTGTTGCGCCTGCTGGGGTTTTCCACCGCCGCCTTGTTGCTGTTTGTGCTGCTGCAAGCGCTATACAGCGCGGGTTTTGCCGCTGTGCTCAGCGTTGGGCTGTATGGCCTGGCTGAGGCGGCGTTGAACAAGCTTTTTGTGCAGGTGCCGGGCGAGTACGCCAGCCACCTGTTGGCGCGCCATTATGGCCTGGCCCTGGTGGCGGTGCTCGGTGTCAGTGCCGTGGCGGCCGCCTGTGGTGGTTGGCGGGTGGCACGTATCCAGGCTTCTGAAGGAATCAGAGATGTATAAATTACTGGGCGCCTGTGTGGCGCTGAGCCTGGCCTCGCTGGCCTGGGCCGATGAGGCAAGTGACAAGCTCGACAACCCCAAGCCGTTGCCGGACGACGTGAGCCTGCCGCTGCCCTGCGAAGGTAACATGGTATTCCGCTACGCCTACATTCTGGCCCAGGGCACCCTGGATGACCGTGAAATCAACCTGGGCTACCCCTTTGCCGAAGGCGAGGCGGGTTATCAGCAGTCGTTTATTTCCGGCTACCGGCGCGACTTCATCAACGGCCAGTTCACCCTCAAGGACTTGCCCAAGGACTGGAGCAAGGTCATCGCGCCGCAGATGCCGAAGACCGACGCCAAGACCCCGCTCAAGCCCATGCTGTACTTTATCGGCAAATACGAAGTGACTGCTCGCCAGTACGCCCAGGTGATGGCCCAGGCGCAATCCCTGGCCAGCGGAGAACCGGCTCCCGCATGTGAGGCGCCCAGCGGCATGGCCGGGCGTTTGCCCAAGGTGAAACTGTCGCGCTTTGAAGCCGAGCGTTTCTCGGCGGTGTACAGCGCCTGGCTGATGAAATACCACCGCGAACTGCTGCCGGTAAGCGGGCGCGGTGCGTCGGCCGAAGACGGCGGCCTGGGTTTTGTGCGCCTGCCCACCGAAGTGGAGTGGGAGTACGCCGCACGCGGCGGCCAGGCGGTGAGCCGCCAGGACCTCGAAGGCCGTCTGTATCCACGGCGCGCCGAGGGCAGTGAAAGCGATGGTCCGCTGGCCGATTACGCGGTGTTCAACCAAGTGGCCGGCGGCACCGGCCAGGCGGCGCGGTTGATGCCCATCGGTACCAAGTTGCCCAACCCCATCGGCATGTTCGACGTGATCGGCAACGCCGCGGAAATGGTCCAGGAATCCTTCCAGCTGGTACACGCTGGCCGCCGCCAGGGCACCTACGGCGGCTTTGTGGTCAAGGGCGGCAACTACCTGGAAGGCGAGGGCACGTTGTTCACCGGCATGCGCCGCGAATACCCGCTGTTTGCCGCTGATGGCACCGAGCAAAGCAACGAGACCACCGGCTTTCGCGTGGCGATTGGCGCGTTGTCGGCGCCGCGCTCGCGCTACAAGGAATTGTTTGCCCAATGGCAGAAGGAAGGCCGTCTGGCCGCGCTGACCGATGCCATCGACGACGCCCAGGACCCGACCAAGCGCCTGGACAGCATCATCGCCGCCAGTGTCGATCCCAAGCTTCAAGCCGAGCTGGGCGTGGTCAACGAAGAGCTCAAGCGCAACGTGTCGCTGATCGCCCAGCAACGCGAAGAAGCCGCGGGCAATTTGATCCAGTCGGCGGCGTTGGTGGCCGAGACCATCAGCAACTACAACATCCGCCTGGCCAACCTGCACAAGAGTCGCCAGCAGGCGGTGGACAGCAAGGACGAGGCCAGCGCGCAGCTGTTTGACATGGCCATTACCAATGGACGCAGCGCGTTGGACGGCGCGGTGGCGATTTACATCGACAACCTGGCCACCGGCACGCGCTACACCGATGCGGTGATCCAGGCGCAGTTTCAACGGATCAAGGAAGAGTTGGATCGCAAGCCAGTGCTCGGCAAGAGCCTGGTGACGCGCGCGACACTGTTCGTTCGCCATGTCGGCAACTACCGCAAGCAACAGCGGGCCGACCCGGCAACGATCTTGAAGGAATTGCTCGCAGCGAGCGGTCAGCGGTCTTGATCGTTGGCTGTCTAGCGAGCTTGGAAGGGACTCAGGCGGCGGTGGGCCGTGCTGGGCAAGTCAAACTTAACAGAGATCACATCTATGCTTTTTTCCCGTAAGGCGGTTTCCAAGCGTCACCTGCTGCTGATCGCAGCTGGTTTCAGTACCGTGTTGACTGGTTGCGCTACGTCGCCTGCGTCCAAGGTGGCGTCGAGCACCAAGGTCGAGTACTACCCCAACTGCTACGAGCCGGTGCAGCACCTGCGCGCCACCGATTCGGACATGACCAAGTCGGTCGTCACCGGTGCCGCTATCGGCGCGGCCGGCGGTGCCCTGCTGGGCGCGCTGACCGGCGACAAGGACAGCCGTGGCCGCAATGCCGCGATCGGTGCCGCAGGCGGCGCCCTGGCTGGCGGTGCGGCGGGTTACTACACCGAGCGCCAGAAACAGATCACCGATGACAACCAGCGCATCGCGTCCTACTCCACCGACTTCAACAAAAGCGCCTCGGACATCGACCGCAGCACCGCCTATGCCAAGGCCTCGCAGCAGTGCTACCAGAGCGCATTCACCAAGCTGGTGGCTGATCGCAAGGCCAAGACCGTCAACGACACCGAAGGCCGCAAGCGCCTGGCGGAAATCGTCGCGGGTCTGAAGGAATCCAATGACCTGATCGTGACGGTCAACGGCAAGGCCAGCGAAGACCTGAACAACTACACCCAGGCGTACGAGAAAGACCTGCAACAGGTCGGCGTACAGCGCAGCGATGTGGTGACCGTGGCCACCGCCGATACCACGCCAGTGGTCGCTCCGGCCAAGGGCAAGAAAGCCGTCAAGCCAGCCAAGAAGCCGGTGCTGCCGACAGTGCCGAAAGAAGCGGTAACCACCGAACGTAGCATCCAGACCGTGCAGGCCAAGCAAGCTGAAAGCAAGCAGGTCGCCAGTGCGGGCAAGACCCAGATCGAAGCAACCTGCCGCAATCCAAACCTGGCCGATTGGGCGCCAGTGCCATGTCCTAACGTTTAAGTACTTGTTGCTATAAGCGTTAAACGCCAACCGATCTGCGCCTAAAGCGCGAGATCGGTGGCGTTCTTTTTGCAAATCGTTACACTGCTGCGGCCACTCCAATAAATACACCGAGGCCGTGTGCATGAAATTTCGTCTTCTCCTGTGGGTGCTGGGCCTGATGATGGGCAAAGCCAGCCGCACCAACCCCGCCTTCCAGCAGCAACTGGGTGACAAAGACCTGGCCTTCCAGCTGCAGACCCTCGACGGCAAGGTTGCCCGTCACTTCATCGTCAAAGACCAGCGCATCACCAGCCGCTCAGGTGTCCACCCGGCGCCGGCCTTCGCCATTGCCTTCAAGGATGCCGCCTACGGCTTCGCCACGATGCAGGCGAAGAACAAGCAACTGGCGTTCATGACGGGGATTCAGGACAAGTCGATCCAGATCAAGGGCAACCCGGCACTGGTGATCTGGTTCCAGGGGCTGACCAAGTATTTGAAGCCGAAGAAAAAGAAGTAGGCGGTCAGGTAGACCGAGTTGAATTCATCGCAGGCAAGCCAGCTCCCACAGTTGACCCTATTTCAACGTTGGAACGCGGTCACTGTGGGAGCTGGCTTGCCTGCGATAGCGGTGTAACAAGCGCCAGATTTACCCCTGGCTGAACTGCGAAGCCAATTCGCGCAACAGCACTTCGGCATCCAGCACTTTACCGACCACATCCTCCGCCTTCTCGCGGCTCAAGCCCAGGCGCTCAAGCAATGCGTCCGGAATGGATTCATCCGGCCCGGAGCCAATCCCCCGGCTGCGCAACAGGCGCACCGCCAGGCACACCAGGTTCGGATACTCGGCGTATTGCCCGTCATACGTCGGGTCGTGCTGGAAGCGCAGGGCGGTGCACAATTCGTCCGGCATGTCCCAATAGCGCATCAGCCAGGCGCCGATCTGTTCGCGGCTGATGCCCAGCAAATGTTGCTCGACGTAGCTGTGGCACAGGTGCGGGTTGACCTCCAGGTGGCGGCAGATCAGCGAGAAGTGCGGCGGAAACACGTGGGCCAGCAGCAGGTAGCCGAAGTTGTGCAGCAAACCTGCCAGGTAGGTCAGGCCGGCTTCCGGGCGCTGGGCGCGGGGCATGGCACGGGTCAGGCCTTCAATCACGGCGGCGGTGTAGATCGACTGGTGCCAGTACGGCGTGGACAGGTGCGGGCGGTCCTTGGGCAGGCTCAGGGTTTTGCCCAGGGCCAGGCCCAGCGCCAGGTTGATCACAAGATCAAAGCCCAGCACGCGCACGATGGCGTCTTCGACTGAGCGGATCTTGCCCGGCGAAGCGTAGTAGGGCGACGCGGCCCAGCTTACGACCTGGGCGGCGAGGGCCGGGTCGGTTTCCACCACGCCGGTGATGTCGTCGATGGTGGCATTGGGATCGACGCGCAGCTTGATGATCTTCTGCGCGGTGTCGGCCAGCGGTGGAATCTCGATGGTCGCTTCCAGGCGCTGCTGAATACGACGCGCGGTGAAGGCTTGCATCGCCTGGGTGATTTCCTCACGGTCATCATTGGGGCGGTCGAGATTCGGGCGGATGTTGCTCAAGGGTTCCCCGAACTGCGCGGCGCTGGCCTTGGTGAGCAGGCTCTTGAAGGCGTCGCTGGGGATTTCCAGCAACAGCCCGGCTTCGCCCGAATGCACCAGCAGGCTCGGCTCATTGAGCAAGCGGCCTTCGTACAGGCATGGCGAACTGGTCAGGGGCGGCAAACCCGGCAGCAGGCTCAGGTCATGCTTGCCCAGCATGCGCTCGACACGCTCGGGGGCGACGGCCGTGAGGCGGCGACCGGTGAGTTCGGCGAGGCGGTTGAGGTCCAGCAACTGGCTTTGGGGGAACAGCACCATGAGCGCGCCAACCGCATCTTCAAGCAACACCGCCTGGACCTTTTGTGCAGGGTTCAGGCCAGGCTGTTCGATGACTTCCGTGTAGGGGATGGCGAGCTTTGCGAGCAGCGCCCGAATGACCGGCGGGGCGGTCAGTGGGGCTGTGGCGAGGGCAACTTCTGACATGGCCTGATCCAATTTCTTACATTCATTGGAGTATAACCAGCTTGATACGGGTGTTGGTCGGATAAGTGCGTCAGGCGTCACACTTGGCCGTATTGCTGGCCGTGCCGCAGCCAGCGGTTGAGCAAGGGGCTGACGTGATCGGGCCAACGTTCGAGCAATGCTTGCGCAGCATCGCGCACGGCGGGCAGCAGGTCGGCATCGCGCATCAGGTCGGCGACCTTGAATTGCAGCAGGCCGGTCTGGCGCGTGCCGAGCATTTCACCGGGGCCGCGCAGTTCGAGGTCTTTTTCGGCGATAACAAAACCGTCGTTGGTTTCGCGCATGATGCCCAGTCGCTGGCGACCGATCTGCGACAGTGGCGGGTGATAGAGCAGCACGCAGTGGCTGGCGGCACTGCCCCGGCCAACCCGCCCGCGCAGCTGGTGCAGTTGCGCCAGGCCCAGGCGTTCGGGGTTTTCGATGATCATCAGGCTGGCGTTGGGGACGTCCACGCCCACTTCAATCACGGTGGTAGCCACCAGCAATTGCAGGTTGCCGGCCTTGAACTCGGCCATTACCGCGGCTTTTTCCGCCGGTTTCATACGGCCATGGATCAACCCCACCTTGAGCTCACCCAAGGCACTGGTGAGGTCTTCATAAGTGGTTTCGGCGGCCTGACAGGTCAGTTCTTCGGACTCTTCGATCAGGGTACACACCCAGTACGCCTGGCGGCCTTCGGCGCAGGCACCGCGCACGCGCTCGATCACTTCGACACGTCGGGTGTCGGTGACCAGCACGGTGTTGACCGGCGTACGCCCCGGCGGCAGTTCGTCGAGGATCGAGGTGTCGAGGTCGGCGTAGGCGCTCATGGCCAGGGTGCGTGGGATCGGCGTGGCGGTCATGATCAACTGGTGCGGGTTCATGCGCCCGCCCACGCCTTTCTGGCGCAGGGCCAGGCGCTGTTGCACGCCAAATCGGTGCTGTTCGTCGATGATCACTAGCGCAAGGTTCTTGAACTGCACTTCGTCCTGGAACAGCGCATGGGTGCCCACCACCATCGGTGCGCCGGCGGCGATCTGCTCCAGGGCGGCCACGCGGTTCTTGCCTTTGAGCTTGCCAGCCAGCCACGCCACCTCCAGGCCCAGCGGTTCGAGCCAGCGCTTGAAGGTGATGAAGTGTTGTTCGGCGAGGATTTCCGTCGGTGCCATCAGCGCCACTTGATAGCCAGCTTCCAGGGCTTGCAGGGCGGCGAGGGCAGCGACCACGGTCTTGCCTGCCCCTACGTCACCCTGGATCAACCGCAGCATCGGTTCTTGCTGGCTGAGGTCGTAGGCGATTTCATTGCCCACGCGCTGTTGCGCGCCGGTCGGCGCAAAGCCGAGGTTGGCCAGGTATTGCGCAGGCAGCCGCGTGGCCTTGGGCATCGCCGGGGCGCGCAGGGAACGCATGCTTTCGCGCAGGCGTTGCTGGGACAGCTGGTGCGTGAGCAGTTCTTCAAAGGCCAGGCGATGCTGGGCCCAGTGATGACCGAGGGCGAGTTCGTCCACATCGGCATCGGCGGGCGGGTGATGCAAATACCGGATCGCATCGGCCAGGGGCGCCAGCTGATAGTCGCGGGCCAGCTCCAGGGGCAGCCAATCGGGCAGGCTTTGCGGGCCGAGCATGGTCAGGGTCTGCATGCACAACTGGCGCAGGCGTTGCTGGGTCAGGCCCTCGGTCAGCGGGTAGATCGGCGTGAGCGTGGTGTCCACCGGTGGCGGCTCATCGCCGGTAATGGCGCGGTATTCCGGGTGGTAGATTTCCAGGCCCGATGCGCCTGGGCGTGCCTCGCCATAGCAGCGCACGCGGGTGCCACGCTTGAGCCCTTCCTTCTGCGCGTTGCTGAAGTGGTAGAAGCGCAAGCTCAAGCCGCCAGTGCCGTCCTGCAGGCGCACCACCAGGCTGCGGCGCTTGCCCATCACCACGTCGGCGCCACTGACGGTGCCTTCGATCACCGCGTCTTGCCCAGGGCGCAAATGGCCGATGGGCACCACGCGGGTGCGGTCCTGGTAGCGCAGGGGCAGGTGGAACAGCACGTCCTGAAGGTTCTCCAGGCCGACCTTGGCCAGCTTCTCGGCCATGGCCTCACCGACACCCTTGAGTGCCGTCACCGACACCTGCGACAGCTCAGTCATACCGTGGCTTAGCTCGCAACGGGCGGCTTGGCCACCGAACACAGACGGATCGAGTCCGCGAGGATCTCAATCGCTTTGGGGCGCGGGAAGCTGGCGCGCCAGGCAATCGCTACGGTACGGAACGGCACCGGCGGCGTGAGTGGGCGAACTTCGATCACGCCCTGGGCGTAGTGATGGCTGTCTACCGCAGACAGCGGCAGGATCGAAATGCCCAGGCCGGAAGCGACCATATGGCGAATGGTTTCCAGGGAGCTGGATTCCACCGTGGTGTGCTTGGCGCCGTCGTTGCCCTTGGTCAGGGTCGGGCAGGCTTCCAGCACCTGGTCGCGGAAGCAGTGGCCTTCACCGAGCAGCAGCAGGCTCTTGTCGTTGAGCAGGCCGGCGTCGATGGTGTCCTTCTTGGTCCACGGGTGAGAGGCTGGCATCAGCACATAGAACGGCTCGTCGTAGAGCGGCAGGGTCAGCACGTCCGCTTCGTTGAAGGGCAGGGCGATGATGATCGCGTCCAGCTCGCCGTTGCGCAGTTTGTCGCGCAGCACGTGGGTGAAGTTTTCTTCGATATACAGCGGCATCTGCGGCGCGACGCGATGCAGTTGCGGGATCAGGTGCGGGAACAGGTAGGGGCCGACCGTATAGATCGCGCCGACCTTGAGCGGCGCGGTCAGCTGGTTCTTGCCGGCCTGGGCCAATTCGCGAATGCTTTGCGCCTGTTCCAGGACCTTCTGCGCCTGGGCAACGATGCCTTCGCCCACCGGGGTGAGGCGAACGGCGCTCTTGCTGCGCTCGAAAATCAGCACACCGAGTTCGTCTTCAAGCTTTTTCACACCCACCGACAGCGTCGGCTGGCTGACGTGGCAACGCTCGGCTGCATGGCCGAAGTGCTGTTCTTGGGCGAGGGTCACGATGTAGCGTAATTCTGTGAGAGTCATAGCGGGCGTCCATGAGGTTGCGGGCCAAGCATACCGGCTGCAATCGATAGACGCACGTTATCAGAACTTTGCTGGGGATTGAGTGGGGAGTGTCGGAATTTTGCTGAGGTAATAAAGCGAATGTGGGAGGGCACCAGTCCCTCCCACAGTGCTCTGTCAGCGGCGACGCTTGTCGATGTTGTAGACGAACGGCGCGACCAGTTCGACGCTGCCGTTTTTCAACAGGTCTGCCGGTGGCTTGGGTAGCGGCTGAGCCTTGCGGATCATCTCAAGCGTTGCACGGTCCAGGTCGGCGTTGCCGGAGCGGCCTTCCAGTTCGTAGGACAGCACATTGCCTTCGCCATCGACCACGAAGCGCAAGCGGTTCATACCTTCCTTGCCACTGCGTTGGGCGCCGGGCGGGTACTTCTTGTACTTCTGCAGGTGCGCCAGCAACGTGCTTTGCCAGGATGCCTGGGCGGCCAGCTGCTGTGCCGACGGGCCCGGTGTAGGCTGGGCGGACTTCTGCGCAGGTGCGTTGCTCGGCGGCGTTTCGCTCGGTGGCTCCTCGGAAGGTTTCTCCTTGGGCGGCTCGGGCTTCTTCTCCACCGGCTTTGGCGGTTGTGGCTTAGGCTTGGGCTTGACCGGCTTGGGCACCTGGATCGTTGGCTTGGGCGCCTCGGCCAGCTTCGGCAGGGGCAGCTCTTCGACCGGTGGTGGCGGCGGCGCAACGACCTTGGGCGGTGCTGGAGGCGGCGGTGGCGCTGGCAGCGGCGCCAGGTCGATGACCATGGCGGCGGGTGGCAGCTGGATCGCCTGCGGAGCGGACCATTGGAGCGCGATGATGATCGCGACGGCATGCACGCCCAGCACGACGGCGAGGCTGGTGCCATAACGCGTCAGTTTGTGGCGCGTCGTGATCATTTCTTGGCTGCCGTCTCAAGTCCGACCAGGCCTACCTTGAGGTAGCCGGCTGCCCGCAGGGCATCCATCACGCTCATCAGGTCGCCATAGTCCACGCCTTTGTCGGCTTGGAAGAAGATCGTCGTGTCTTTCTTGCCTTGGGTCTTGGCATCCAGCACCGGCCCCAGGGTTTCAGCCTTGACCTCTTCTTCGCCCAGGAACAGGCGTTGGTCCGCCTTGACGCTGAGGAATATCGGTTTCTCTGGCCGCGGCGCCGGCTTGGCGCTGGACGCGGGCAGGTCCACTTTGATGTCCACGGTCGCCAGCGGTGCCGCCACCATGAAGATGATCAGCAGCACCAGCATCACGTCGATAAACGGCGTGACGTTGATTTCGTGGTTCTCGACGAGTTCGTCGTCGCCTTGATTCAAATGCAGGCCCATGGCCGATTACCCCACTTTCACCATGTGCGGTTGCGAGCTGCGCTCGGTAGGCAGGTGATCGAGGTCACGGCTGACCAGCAACAGGACTTCAGCCGATGCATCCGATACCTGAGCCTTGTAGCCGGCAATCGAACGGGCGAAGACGTTGTAGATCACCACCGCAGGAATCGCGGCAACCAGGCCCAGGGCGGTAGCCAGCAGGGCTTCGGCGATGCCGGGGGCAACGACGGCGAGGTTGGTGGTCTGGGTTTTGGCGATGCCGATGAAGCTGTTCATGATGCCCCACACGGTACCGAACAGGCCGACGAAGGGTGCGGTGGAACCGATGGTAGCGAGTACGCCGGTGCCGCTGCTCATGTTACGGCCGCAGGCGGCAACCAGGCGCTCCAGGCGGAAGCTGACGCGCTCCTTGATGCCTTCTTTTTCGCGAGTGTTGGCCGACAGGCGCATTTCTTCCAGTGCGTCGTGCACCAGCAGGTTAGCCAGGGTGCCCTTCTTGGTCGCGGTTTCGCTCGCTTCCTTGAGGGTGGTGGCTTTTTTCAGGTGGACGATTTCAGCGCGCAGACGACGCTTGGCGCCCAACAGCTCGAAGCCTTTGGCAATCCAGATGGTCCAGGTGATGATCGAGGCAATGGCCAGGCCGATCATGACGGCTTTCACCACCACGTCAGCATTCTGGTACATGCCCCATGGTGACAAGTCGTGGGCCATGCCCAGGGTGTTGTCTTCCTCAAGCATCACGCCGGTTTCGTCGGCAGGTGCGGCGGCGCCGGCGGCCTGGGCCGGGTCGGTGGCCACTGGCGCGACGGCAGGCGTTGCCGCAGTAGCGGCATTTTGCTCGGCAGCGGCCGGAGCGGCGGGGGCAGTGGCGTCAGCGAATGCGGCGGTCGGTGCCAGCAATACGCTGAACAGCATCGCAGCAATCGCACGCCAGGCGCGGGAGGGGCTGTGAAGCTTGGTTGGCGAAGCGGGGTTTGTATGACGTGTCATGCTGGCCGGACCTGAGAGAAAAAATGGGTGATCGTCCTTCCAGACCATTTCGGGTCGAGGACAAATGGGCGGTTATTATTGCAAGTAATTCTTGTTAACTAAAGTGGCACTGTTACTTTATTTCGCTTTTTACTGGCCGTTGATCCACTCGCGCGGCTAATCTGCGCCTTTGAGAATGGAGTTTTATGATGTCTGCGCCTTCTGTTGTGATTGCCGGTTGCGGCGATGTGGGTAGTCGGCTGGCTAGCCAATTGCTGGCCTCGGAATGGGAGGTTCATGGCCTGCGCCGCGATATTTCGCGCCTGCCCGATGGGGTGATCGGCATCGCCGGCGACCTGTTCAAAAAGGACTGCCCTGACACCTGGCCCATCGGTGGGGTGGATTACCTAGTGTATTGCGCCGCTGCCACTGACCACGACGAAGCCGGCTATCGCGCCGCCTACGTGCAAGGGTTGCTGCATGTGCTGGAGTGGCTGGAAGACTACGGCCAGACGCCCAAGCATTTGCTGTTTGTCTCCAGCAGCAGTGTGTATGGGCAGCAAAACGGCGAGTGGGTCGACGAAACGTCCGAGACGCAAGCGAAGGGCTATTCCGGGCAGGTGATGCTGGAGGCTGAACAGGTGGCGCTCAACAGCGGTATTCCAGCGACCATCGTGCGACTGACCGGGATTTACGGCCCGGGTCGTGAATGGCTGCTCACTCAGGTTCGCCAAGGCTATCGCGTAGCGGTTGACCCGCCGTTGTATGGCAACCGTATCCACGCCGATGACGCCGCGGGCCTGCTCGCCTTTTTGCTGCGGCATGTGGAAAAGGGCGGTTCGCTGGACAAGGTCTACATCGGCGTTGACGATGCGCCGGCACCACTGGCCGAGGTGGTGGCCTGGTTGCGCGAGTATCTGGGTGTGACCGAGTGGGCTGAAGATGCAAGTGTGCGCCGTGCTGGCAGCAAACAATGCAGTAATGCGCGTATCAAGGCGCTTGGCTGGATGCCGACATACCCGACTTACCGGGAAGGCTATGCGGCGATTCTGAAAGGCTGAAGCGCGCAAAAAATGTGGGAGCTGGCTTGCCTGCGATAGCGGTATATCAATCACATCTTTGTTGGATGTAATACCGTCATCGCAGGCAAGCCAGCTCCCACATTTGGATTTGGGTGAGGCTTTTATTACTTTTCAAGCAACCATTGGCGAGGGCCTGGCGTAAACGAAGGCACTTCATCGGCCTGTGCGGTATTGATCGCCTGGAAGATCTCCAGTTGCTCACCCTTGCGCGCGAAGATCCAAGGGTTGCCCTGGCCGTTCAGTTGCAGCCAGATGCTGTCATAGCCGCCGCTCATGGAGGCGCAATCGCCTGCCAGACAGAGTGAATAACGATCAACCCCCGGTAGGCCGGCGACCTTGCCGTCTGCCTGGAACTGCACCGTGGCGCCGCTGCCGGTGCCGTCGCTGATCTTCCAGTCGCCGCCCATATAGGCCGCGTACAGCGCGCGTTCGAAGTTGGCGCCCAGTGGCGCGCCTTCTGGGGCCGGGTCTTTGGCGCGGGCAAACAGCTGCTCGGGCTCGTTGTCGTTGGCCACTTGCAGCAGTTGCTTGCCTTTGCGCTTGAGTTCGGTGGCAGAGCTGCCATAGAAATCCACGTTCCATGCGCCGGGCTCTTCACCCGACAACTTGCCTTCCGCCACTTCAAAACCGTTGTAGTAGCGGGCCTGCAAGGCCTTGGTGTTGACCTCCCACTCAAGGTTGGGGCCATAAGACTGCAGGGCTTCACGCAAAGGGCCGCCCTTGGCTGCCGCGTCGATGGCGGCCTGGTTGATCCAGGTACCGCTTACATCCAGGTCGGCGGGGTTACTGGCACAGCCACCGAGCAACAGGGCGAGCAACGAAGAGGCTACAAGCGCTTTGCGCATTACGAAATCCTTCTGAAACGAAGTCGGCGCAGCCTTTTGGGGCTGCGCCGGGTGTTTTACTCGATGACCAGAATGGCGTCCATCTCAACCTGTGCACCCTTTGGCAGGGCGGCCACGCCGATGGCGGCGCGGGCTGGGTAAGGTTGTTCGAAGTACTTGCCCATGATCTCGTTGACCTTGGCGAAGTGGCTGAGGTCGGTGAGGAAGATGTTCAGCTTGACGATGTCCTTGAACGAACCACCGGCAGCTTCAGCCACGGACTTGAGGTTTTCAAAGACCTGTACGGTCTGGGCTTCGAAGCCTTCAACCAGTTCCATGGTCTTTGGGTCCAGCGGGATCTGGCCGGACATGTAGACGGTGTTGCCCGCCTTGATCGCCTGGGAATAAGTGCCGATGGCGGCTGGAGCTTTATCGCTGGTGATAACTGTCTTGGTCATGAATGACTCCTTGTAATGGATCGGTTATGCACGCATGCGGGTGATGCGGATCACACCGGTCAAGGCGCGCAACTTTTTGATCACGCGGGCCAGGTGCACACGGTCGTGCACGCTGACCACCAGTTGGACCACGCTGATGCGACCATCGCGTTCGTCCATGCTGATTTTCTCGATATTGCCGTCGGCGGCGTTGACGCTGCTGGCCAGCAGGGCGATGAGGCCGCGCTGGTGCTCCAGCTCCACCCGCAGCTCGACGTTGAATTCGCCGGTGACATCCTTGGCCCACGAGAGCTGGATGCATTTTTCCGGGTTGTGGCGGATTTCAGTGATGTTGCGGCAGTTGTCCAGGTGCACCACCATGCCTTTGCCGGCGGACAAGTGGCCGACAATCGGGTCGCCCGGGATCGGCGTGCAACATTTGGCGTAGCTGAGCACCAGGCCCTCGGTGCCGCGAATTGCCAGCGGGCCTTCAGGGCTCGGCAACTGTTCGCCTTCGCCCAGCAGGCGGCGCGCAACCACGTAAGCCATGCGGTTGCCCAGGCCGATATCTTCCAGCAGGTCTTCGATGGTTTCCTGGCGGTACTCGTGGAGCATCGCTTGCACGCGCTCTTGCGGGATCTTGTCCAGGGCGCTGTCGAAGCCGTTGAGCACCTTGTTCAGCAGGCGTTCGCCCAGGCTGATGGATTCGGAGCGGCGCTGCAATTTCAGCGCGTGGCGAATATGCGTACGCGCCTTGCCGGTGACCACAAAGTTGAGCCAGGCCGGGTTGGGGCGAGCGCCCGGTGCGCTGACGATCTCCACCGTGGAACCGCTTTGCAGTGGTTCGGACAGCGGGGCCAGGCGCCGGTTGATGCGACAGGCGATGCAGCTGTTGCCGACATCGGTGTGCACTGCGTAGGCAAAGTCGACCGCCGTGGAGCCTTTGGGCAGCTCCATGATCCGGCCTTTGGGCGTGAACACGTAGACCTCGTCCGGGAACAGGTCGATCTTCACGCTTTCGATAAATTCCAGGGAGTTGCCGGCACGTTGCTGCATTTCCAGCACGCCCTTGACCCATTGGCGCGCACGGGCATGGGTGCCTTTGGGCTGCTCGTCGCCGCTGGACTTGTACAGCCAGTGGGCGGCGATGCCGTTGTTGGCCATCTCTTCCATTTCGCGGGTGCGGATCTGGATCTCGATCGGCACGCCGTGCATGCCAAACAGGGTGGTATGCAGCGACTGGTAGCCGTTGGCCTTGGGAATTGCGATGTAATCCTTGAACCGGCCCGGCAGCGGCTTGTACAAATTATGTACAGCGCCCAGCACGCGGTAGCAGGTATCGACCTTGTCGACGATGATCCGGAACGCGTACACGTCCATGATCTCGTTGAAGGCCCGGCGCTTGCCGCGCATCTTCTTGTAGATGCCGTAAATGTGCTTTTGCCGACCGCTGACCTCGCCCTCGATCTCGTCGATCGCCAGGCAATGGCTCAGGGACTCTTCGATCTTGTTGACGATTTCCTTGCGATTGCCCCGTGCGCGCTTGACCGCCTGGTAGATGCGCGCCGAACGCATGGGGTGCATGGCTTTAAAACCGAGGTCTTCGAATTCGATACGAATGGCGTGCATGCCCAGCCGGTTGGCGATGGGCGCATAGATTTCCAGGGTTTCCTTGGCGATGCGTCGGCGCTTTTCGCCGGACAGCACTTCCAGCGTGCGCATGTTGTGCAGCCGGTCGGCCAGCTTGACCAGGATCACCCGAATGTCTCGGGCCATGGCCATGGCCATCTTCTGGAAGTTTTCCGCCTGGGCTTCGGCCTTGGTCTCGAAGTTCATCTGGGTCAGCTTGCTGACCCCATCGACCAGTTCGGCCACGGTTTCGCCAAATTGCGCACTGAGCGCTTCCTTGGCAATGCCGGTGTCTTCGATCACGTCATGCAGCATCGCGGCCATCAGGCTCTGATGGTCCATGTGCATGTCGGCAAGAATATTGGCCACCGCAAGAGGATGGGTGACATACGCCTCGCCGCTACGGCGGCGTTGGCCGTCGTGGGCTTGTTCGGCGTAGAAATACGCTCGGCGAACCAGATTGACCTGGTCGGCGCCGAGGTAGGCCGATAAGCGATCGGCGAGGGCGTCTATGCTCGGCAAAGTGTGAACTCCTGCCGATGGCTGTGACCCCGTGCCGTGCTACGTCGACCAGGCATAGGCTTAGACGTCCTCGTTGGACTCGCCTTCGAACGCTGCAAACAGCGGTTCGTCTTCAACGATTTCGGCGTTGGCGATGAACTCGTAGCTCATCAGGCCTTCAGCGATTTCACGCAGGGCTACAACGGTAGGCTTGTCGTTTTCCCACTGGACCAGGGGCTCTTTGCCGCCAGTGGCCAGTTGACGGGCACGCTTGGTAGAGAGCATGACCAGCTCAAAGCGGTTATCCACGTGTTCTAGGCAGTCTTCAACGGTTACGCGGGCCATGGTATTCCTCGGAGCGAATGCAAGATGCGCGCTGCCCGGTTGGGCGAGCGGACTGAGCAGTTTAAAAAATCACCAGCGTTTAGGGAAGCGCTGATTTTTCGCAGGCCTTCGCAAAACCGCTACAAGTGCCAATGTAAGGCCCTTGCAGCTGTTTTGGGAAGCGCCAATCAACCGAGCAATTCGGCGAGTAATTTGCCGAAACGCTGCTGTTGGCGCTTTTGCTGCAGTTGGTTGGCGCGGAAAATCGCCTTCAAATCGTCCAATGCGTGGGTGAAGTCGTCATTGATGATCAGGTAGTCGTAGTCGACGTAGTGGCTCATTTCGCTGACGGCCTCACGCATGCGACCTTCGATGATCTCGTCGCTGTCCTGGCCACGGTTGGTCAGGCGCTGGTGCAGGGCTTGGAGCGAGGGCGGCAGGATGAAGATGGAGCGCGCCTTGGGCATCAGCTGGCGCACTTGCTCGGCGCCCTGCCAGTCGATCTCCAGAATCAGGTCGTGGCCTTCGTCCAGGGTCTGTTGCAGGTGGCTCTGCGAGGTGCCGTAGAGGTTGCCGAACACTTCGGCGCGCTCCAGGAAGTCACCGTGTTCGATCATCTTGACGAACTCGGTACGCTCGACGAAGTGATAGTGCACGCCGTCCACTTCGCCCGGGCGCATGGCGCGGGTGGTGTGCGAGACCGAAATGCGGATCTGCTCGTCAGCGTCGGTCAAGGCCTTGACCAGGCTGCTCTTGCCCGCGCCCGAAGGGGCGGAAATGATGTAAAGGGTGCCGGTGCTGTGGGTCATGGAGGGTGCCTTACTCAATATTCTGTACTTGTTCGCGCATTTGCTCGATCAACACTTTGAGGTTGACCGCCGCCGTGGTGCTGCGCGGGTCGAACGCCTTGGAGCCCAGTGTATTGGCTTCGCGGTTGAGTTCCTGCATCAGGAAGTCCAGGCGCCGACCGGCGGCACCGCCCGACTTGAGTACGCGGCGCACTTCAAGGATATGGGTACTCAGGCGGTCGAGTTCTTCGGCCACGTCGCTCTTCTGTGCGAGCAGGACCATTTCCTGTTCCAGGCGCGTCGGGTCGAGGTCGGCCTTCATGTCGGTGAAGCGGTCTAGGACCTTCTGGCGCTGGGTGGCGAGCATCTGCGGTACCAGTTCACGCAGGGTCACTACGTCGGCTTCGATCGATGTCAGCCGCTCGCTGATCAGGCGCGCCAGTTCGGTGCCTTCGCGCTCACGGCCGGCCTTGAGTTCCTTCAGGCCCTGGTTGAACAGGGCGAGGGCTTCGGCATTCAGGGCCTGTGGGTCAGCCGCGTCGGCCACCAGCACGCCGGGCCAGGCCAATACTTCCAGAGGGTTCAATGCGGCCGGCTGCTTGATCAGGCCGGCGATGGTTTCGGCAGCGGCCACCAGTTGGGCGGCGCGGTCGCGGTCGACCTGCAGCGGCTTGCCGGTGGTTTCTTCGGTAAAGCGCAGGGTGCATTCCAGCTTGCCACGGGAAATGCCCTGGCGCAGCGCTTCACGCACGGCGCCTTCGAGGTCGCGGAACGACTCTGGCAGGCGCAGGTGCGGCTCCAGGTAACGGCTGTTGACCGAGCGCAGTTCCCAGCTGAGGGTGCCTTGGGTCCCGGCTTTTTCGACACGGGCGAAGGCGGTCATGCTGTGCACCATGGAGGTACCTCGCGTTGGATAAATAGAAATTGGCCAGGCCGACCTGTAGGAGCGAGCTTGCTCGCGAAGAACGCAAGGCGCCGCGCTGAATCAGCAAGCCCCCGTAATTGTTGGCGTTTTTCGCGAGCAAGCTCGCTCCTACAGTCTGGAGGCGCAGGATTGTAGCGCAGTGGGAGGTAGGCGCCCAAACCCGGGCATTGGTAACCGGATTTTTTAGAAGTGCCCCGAACCGGCTTGCGGCTCTATAATGCTCGGCAGTTTTTCGTCCTCAGTACAGGTATCCCCTATGAAACGTCCAAGTGGTCGCGCTGCCGATCAGCTCCGCTCGATCCGCATCACCCGCAACTACACCAAACACGCCGAGGGATCCGTACTGGTCGAGTTTGGCGATACCAAGGTCATCTGCACTGTCAGCGTCGAAAACGGCGTGCCGCGCTTCCTCAAGGGCCAGGGCCAGGGTTGGTTGACCGCTGAATACGGCATGCTGCCGCGCGCCACTGGCGAGCGTAACCAGCGTGAAGCCAGCCGTGGCAAGCAAGGCGGGCGTACCCTGGAAATCCAGCGCTTGATCGGCCGTTCCCTGCGTGCCGCCCTGGATATGTCCAAGCTGGGTGACGTGACCCTCTACGTCGACTGCGACGTGATCCAGGCAGATGGCGGCACCCGCACGGCGTCCATCACCGGCGCCATGGTGGCCCTGGTCGACGCACTGAAAGTGATCAAGAAGCGTGGCGGCCTGAAAGCGGGTGACCCGCTCAAGCAGATGATCGCCGCTGTGTCGGTTGGCATGTACCAGGGCGAGCCTGTGTTGGACCTGGACTACCTGGAAGACTCGGCCGCCGAGACCGACCTCAACGTGGTCATGACCAGCACCGGTGGTTTCATCGAAGTGCAGGGCACTGCCGAAGGCGCGCCATTCCAGCCGGCTGAGCTGAACGCCATGCTGGCCTTGGCCCAGAAAGGCATGACCGAAATCTTTGAATTGCAGAACGCCGCGCTGGCTGACTGAGCCGGCCCCAAGGAGAAGCGCCATGAATGACAGCCAGTTGCCGGTCCCGGCCCCGTCCAAGGAAGTACGCCAGTGGGCAATGTTGTGTCATTTTGCGGCATTCCTGGGGTTGGTATTCCCCTTCGGCAGCTTGCTGGGGCCGTTGATCCTGTGGCAATTCAAGAAGGACATGGACCCGCTCATCGATGACCAGGGCAAGGAGGCGCTGAATTTCCAGATCACCGTGGCGATCGCCTGGCTGGTGTGCCTCTTGTTGGGCTTCGTGGTTGTTGGCTTCTTGCTGATGACCGTGCTGGTGATCGGGGCGTTGATACTGACGATCATCGCCGGTATCAAGGCCAACAAAGGCATTGCCTATCGCTATCCGTGGACCTGGCGCCTGGTCAAGTAACCGAACGGCCACAAAAAAACCGACATCAGTGTCGGTTTTTTTGTGCCTGGAAAACGACCTCAGATGGTCAATGTCCAGTCGTAGTCCACGATCAGCGGCGCGTGCTGCGAGAAGCGCGGCTGGCGCGGCAGGCGTGCACTGCGTACGAACCGGCGCAGGCCTGGGGTCAGCAGCTGGTAGTCGAAACGCCAGCCCAGGTTGAGCATCTCAGCCTGTTCGTTATCTGGCCACCAGCTGTACTGGTCGCCTTCGCGGCTGACTTCGCGCAGGGCATCGACATAGCCCATGTTGCCGACAATCTCGTCCATCCAGGCGCGTTCCGGCGCCAGGAAGCCTGGGGATTGCTGGCTGTCGCGCCAGTTCTTGATATCCAGCTTCTGTTGCGCCACGTACAGCGAGCCACAATAAATGTACTCGCGACGTTTACGTCGCTGTTTATCCAAGTAACGGGCGAAATCGTCCATTAGCTTGAATTTCTGGTTCAAGTCTTCATCGCCGTTCTGCCCGGAAGGAAGCAGCAAGGTCGCGATGCTGACCTTGTCGAAATCGGCTTGCAGGTAACGCCCGTAGCGGTCGGCTGTCTCGAAGCCGAGGCCGCTGATGACCGCCTTGGGTTGCAACCGCGAGTACAAAGCCACGCCACCTTGGGTGGGCACTTCGGCATCGCAGGCATAAAGGAAGTAGCCATCCAGTTGGAAGGCTGGGTCGTCCAGTTCAAAGGCGGAGGCACGGGTGTCCTGCAGGCAGATGACGTCGGCATTCTGTGCTTGCAGCCAACTGAGCAAACCACGCTCGACTGCAGCCTGAATACCATTAACGTTCACACTGATGATCCGCATAAATGGCCCCAAAAATCGCGTGCGTGTATGATACACGCCGTCCACCCAATTAGCTAAATCCGTGGTATCTGAGGCTTTTTTCATGCAGGCGTATCAGCGCGATTTCATTCGTTTTGCCATCGATCGCGGCGTTTTACGCTTCGGTGAGTTCACCCTCAAGTCCGGGCGCACCAGCCCGTACTTCTTCAATGCGGGCCTGTTCAACTCAGGTTCGGCCCTGGCTCAGCTGGGCCGTTTCTATGCGGCAGCCATCGTTGAGAGCGGTATTTCCTTCGACGTACTCTTTGGCCCGGCCTACAAGGGTATTCCCCTGGCAGCGGCGACGGCGGTAGCGCTGGCGGAGCATCACGGGCAGGACTTGCCGTGGTGTTTCAACCGTAAGGAAGCCAAGGCCCATGGTGAAGGTGGCAGCCTGGTCGGCGCGCCATTGACCGGCGAGGTGCTGATCATCGATGACGTGATCACCGCGGGTACTGCTATCCGTGAAGTGATGCAGATCATCGCTTCCCAGGACGGCGCCAAGGCTGCCGGTGTACTGATCGCCTTGAACCGCCAGGAGCGCGGCAACGGTGAGTTGTCGGCGATCCAGGAGGTGGAGCGTGACTTCGGCATTCCGGTGGTGAGCATCGTGTCGTTGAACCAGGTGTTGCAGTTCCTGGAAGATGACCCGCAGCTCAAGCAGCATTTGCCGGCGGTGCGTGCCTACCGCGAGCAGTTCGGCGTCTGACACTGAATCCTGTGGGAGCGGGCTTGCCCGCGATAGCGGTGTGTCAGGCGGTGCATTTTAGAATGTACTGCCGTCATCGCAGGCAAGCCAGCGCCCACATTTGAACTGTGTACAAACAAAAAGCCCCGCTCAATTCGATTGAGCGGGGCTTTTTGCTTTGCAGCGGTTAAGGACGCTTGCGGTTACTGATCAGCGTGCCCACACCAGTATCGGTGAAGATTTCCAGCAGGATTGCATTTGGCACGCGGCCATCCAGGATCAGCGAGCTGCCGACGCCGCCCTGCACCGCTTCCAGTGCGCAACGGATCTTCGGCAACATGCCGCCGTAGATGGTGCCGTCGGCGATCAGGTCGTCTACCTGCTGGGTAGTCAAGCCGGTCAGTACCTTGCCTTCCTTGTCCATCAAGCCGGCGATGTTGGTCAGCAGCATCAGCTTTTCAGCCTTCAGTGCTTCCGCCACCTTACCGGCTACCAGATCGGCGTTGATGTTATAGGACTCGCCATTAGCACCCACGCCGATCGGCGCAATTACCGGGATGAAGTCGCCCTTGACCAGCAGGTTGAGCAAATCGGTGTTGATGCCGATGACTTCGCCCACCTGGCCGATGTCGATGATTTCCGGCTGGGTCATCTCCGGCGTCTTGCGGGTCACGGTCAGTTTCTTGGCGCGGATCAGTTCCGCATCCTTGCCGGTCAGGCCGATGGCGCTGCCGCCGTGGCGGTTGATCAGGTTGACGATGTCTTTGTTGACCTGGCCGCCGAGGACCATTTCCACCACGTCCATGGTTTGCGCGTCAGTGACGCGCATGCCATCGATGAAGTGACTCTCGATGGACAACCGCTTGAGCAGGTCGCCGATTTGCGGGCCGCCGCCGTGGACGACCACGGGGTTGATCCCTACGGCCTTCATCAGCACGATGTCGCGCGCAAAGCCGGTTTTCAGCTCATCGCTTTCCATGGCATTGCCGCCGTACTTGATCACCAGCGTCTTGCCGACGTAGCGTCGAATATAAGGCAACGCTTCGGACAGGACCTTGGCGGTGTTGGCAGCGGCTTCGCGTTCGAGGGTCATTCAGGGCTCCGGGCAAAAAATCAGAACGGTAATTGGAGATCAGGGGCAACACGTTTCAACTGGGCGTGGAACACGTCCTTGATGCGCTGCAACTCAGCCTCGGTATCCGCCTCGAAACGCAGGACCAGCACCGGTGTGGTGTTGGACGCGCGAACCAGGCCCCAGCCTTTGGCGTAATCGACTCGCACACCATCAATGGTGGTCAGGTTGGCGCCTTCACCCCATTGCGCATCGTGCAATGCGTCAATGATGCTGAATTTGCTCTCCTCGGTCACATGGATATTGATTTCTGGCGTAGAAATATCATTCGGGAAGGTCTGAAACAGCTCTTCGGCCGTGGATTTCTCCTTGCTGAGGATCTCCAGCAGGCGAGCGGCGCTGTAAATACCATCATCAAACCCGAACCAGCGCTCCTTGAAGAACACGTGGCCGCTCATTTCACCGGCCAACAGCGCGCCGGTTTCCTTCATTTTCTTTTTGATCAACGAGTGACCGGTCTTCCACATTAGCGGGCGACCGCCGTACTCCTTGATCAATGGCGTCAGGCGACGCGTGCATTTCACGTCGAAGATGATCTCGGCGTTGGCATTGCGCGCAACCACGTCGCGGGCAAACAGCATCAACAGGCGGTCCGGGAACACGATCTCGCCGGTTTCGGTCACCACGCCCACACGGTCGCCGTCGCCATCGAACGCCAGGCCGACGTCGGCGCCTGTTTCCTTGACCTTGGCAATCAGGTCCACCAGGTTTTCCGGTTTGCCCGGGTCTGGGTGATGGTTGGGGAAGTTGCCGTCCACTTCGCAGAACAGTGGGATCACTTCGCAGTTCAGGGCTTCGAGCAATTGCGGGGCAATCACACCCGCTGCGCCGTTGCCGCAGTCCACCACGACTTTCAAGCGGCGGGCGAGCTTGACGTCACGGGTGATTTCATCGGAGTAGCGTTGCAGGATGTCAACCTTGGTGATGGTCCCTGTGCCGCGGGTCAGGTCGTTGGTCTTCAGGCGGGTGTGCAGGGCCTGGATCTGCTCATTGGCCAGGGTGTCGCCAGCGATGACGATCTTGAAGCCGTTGTAGTCCGACGGGTTGTGGCTGCCGGTAAGCATGACCCCGGATTTGCCCGCCAGTACGTTGGCGGCGTAGTACAGCGCGGGGGTTGGGACCAGGCCGACGTCGCTGACGTGGCAGCCGCTGTCAGCCAGGCCCTGGATCAGTTGCTCGACCAGCTCCGGGCCAGACAAGCGGCCGTCACGGCCTACCGAGACGTTGGGTTCGCCTTGGGCCAGACTCTGGGAGCCGATGGCGCGGCCGATCCAGTAGGCGGTTTCGGCGGTCAGGGTCTTGGGGACCACACCACGGATGTCATAGGCGCGAAAAATGCTGTCGGGAAAGGTCGGGGCTACGCGGGCTGCGGTACTCATCGCGGGGGAAACTCCATCTGAAAGGGGGCAAGGCGGGCCTGATGTGGCTGGCCGGCAGGCTCAAACTGAAGGGTATGACGGCGTTTTCGACAGAGAGTTCGTGGTGTAAAAATGCCATCGGCGCTTCGGCGCTAGCATTATTTTTACGTAGTCCTTTGATTTCATTAGAGAAATCTCGATGATTATTTCCGCGCATTCTTCATCCTGAAAAGCCGGGCGGTGGCGCGTGGCCGGACGATTGCATCCGGCCACGTTCAGCTTAGTCAGTGACTGCCGGAATGCCCAAAACCGCCTGCGCCGCGTTGGGTTTCATCGAATTCCTGCACCAATTCAAAATGCGCCTGCACCACCGGCACCAATACCAGTTGGGCGATGCGCTCGCCGACGGCGATGTTGAAAGCAGTCTGGCCACGGTTCCAGCACGACACCATCAACTCGCCCTGGTAGTCGGAGTCGATCAGGCCGACCAAGTTGCCGAGCACGATGCCATGTTTGTGACCCAGGCCGGAGCGCGGCAGGATCAGCGCCGCCAAGCCAGGATCGCCGACATAGATCGACAGGCCAGTGGGAATCAGGATGGTTTGGCCCGGCTCAAGGACGGTGTCCTCCTTGAGCATGGCGCGCAGGTCCAGGCCGGCGGAACCCGGCGTGGCGTAGGCCGGCAGAGGGAATTCGTTGCCGAGGCGTGGGTCGAGAATCTTGGCTTGCAAAGCGTGCATGGACATTAAACCTGGTTCAGCCGTTGGGCGATAAAAGAGATCAGTTGGCGGGCAATCTTGCCCTTGCTGGTCTGGGCGAAAAGGGTGGCGTGCAGTTCGCGGTCGATCACGCTGCACGCATTTTCCTCGCTGTTGAAGCCGATGCTCGGGTTGGCGACATCATTGGCAACGATCAGGTCGAGGTTTTTGTCTTTCAGTTTGCGTGCGGCGTAGTCCAGCAGGTGCTCGGTCTCGGCAGCGAAGCCGACGCTGAACGGACGGTCTGGACGGGTTGCGATGGTGGCCAGGATGTCCGGGTTACGCACCATTTGCAGGAGCAGGCCGTCGCCGCTCGTAGGGTCTTTCTTGAGCTTCTGCGGGGCCACGACCTCCGGGCGGTAATCCGCAACCGCTGCCGAGGCGATAAACAGGTCGCAGGGAATGGCGGCTTCGCAGGCCGCCAACATGTCCCGGGCGCTGACTACGTCGATCCGCGTGACGCGATCAGGGGTCGGCAGATGCACGGGACCTGTGATCAGTGTGACCCGTGCGCCTGCCTCGACCGCGGCTTCTGCCAACGCGAAGCCCATTTTTCCTGAGCTATGGTTGGTGATGTAGCGGACCGGGTCGATGTTTTCCTGGGTTGGGCCGGCGGTGATCAGCACGTGCTTGCCGGTCAGGGCCAGGTGCTGGAAGCACTCGGCGGCGCACTGCGCCAGGTCCGTGGCTTCGAGCATGCGGCCCAGGCCGACGTCGCCGCAGGCCTGGCTGCCGGAAGCCGGGCCGAACACCTTGAGGCCGCGGGTTTGCAGGAGTTGGGTATTGGCCTGGGTGGCCGGATCGCGCCACATGGCCTGGTTCATGGCCGGTGCTATAGCGACGGTGGCGTCGGTGGCCAATACCAGGGTGGTGAGCAGGTCATCGGCAATGCCCTGGGCCAGGCGGGCGATCAGGTCGGCAGTGGCCGGGGCGATCAGCACCAGGTCGGCCCATTTGGCCAGTTCGATATGGCCCATGGCGGCTTCTGCGGCCGGGTCCAGCAGGTCGAGGTGAACCGGGTGGCCGGACAGGGCTTGCATGGTCAGCGGGGTGATGAACTCACTGCCACCACGGGTCATGACCACGCGCACTTCGGCGCCCTGGTCCAGGAGCCTGCGAACCAACTCTGCGCTCTTGTAGGCGGCAATGCCGCCGCCGACGCCGAGAACGATGCGTTTCCGATACAGACGCTGCATTGGTTTGCCTTTCCAGTTCAGTGATGCCAGTTCAGTGACGCCTGCGATGACCCCTCCCCAGGTGAAATCGCCGGCAAAAAAGAGGGCCCTACGATAACACAGCGCCCGCCGGGCAACAGCGGAGCAGATACAGGGAGGTGGGATGAGTATTCGTGATTGGCCCGTGGCGGAGCGTCCGCGGGAGAAATTATTGGAAGGCGGCGCAGCGAGCCTGTCCGATGCCGAGCTGTTGGCGATTTTCCTGCGTACGGGGGTTGCCGGGCGAAGTGCGGTGGATCTGGCGCGCCATCTGTTGGCGCAATTCGGTGGCCTGCGCCCGTTACTGGAGGCCAGCCAGACGTTGTTCAGCCAGCATCTGGGGCTGGGGCCGGCGAAGTTTGCCCAACTGCAGGCGGTGCTGGAAATGTCCCGGCGCCACTTGGCTGAGCGCTTGCGGGCTGACTCGGTGCTGGAGAGCCCGTTGGCCGTGCGCGAGTACCTCAAGGCGCTGCTGCGCCATGAGCCCCATGAGATATTCGGCTGCCTGTTTCTGGACTCCAAGCATCGGGTGCTGGGGTTCGAGGTCATTTCCCAGGGCACCATCGACGCTGCGATTGTCTATCCGCGACAAGTGGTCAAGCGCGCCTTGGCGTACAACGCGGCGGCGTTGATCCTGTGCCACAACCACCCGTCGGGGAGCGCGGAGCCCAGCGCGGCTGATCGAAAATTGACCAAGCTGCTGCAAAAGGCGCTGGACGTGGTGGATGTGCGGGTGCTGGACCATATCATCGTGGGCGATGGCGACCCGCTGTCGATGGCTGAATACGGTTGGTTGTAACGGTCCGGCCTCTGTAGGAGCGAGCAAGTTCGCTCCTACAGGTGGGAGTGTGCCTTAGGGCTTGAGGCTGACTTTCGAATAGTCCTGGCGCCCGAACGGGCTTACCTGGTACCCCTGGATGTTCTTGCGGGTCAAGGCAAACGCCGTCGGATGCGCCAGTGGCAGCCACAGCGCCTGTTGCTGGATCTGCGCCTGGGCCTGCTGATACAGCTTGCTGCGCACACCTTGCTCACTGGTGGTTTTGCCCGCGCTGATCAACTTATCCAGGGTGGGGTCGCAATAGCGGGCAAAGTTGGTGCCGGACTTCACCGCTGCGCATGAGAACTGCGGCGTCAGGAAGTTATCCGGGTCGCCGTTGTCGCCGGCCCAGCCCATGAACAGCAAGTCGTGCTCGCCGGCCTTGGCGCGGCGGATCAACTCGCCCCATTCGATCACGCGAATCTCGGCCTGGATGCCAACCTTGGCCAGGTCGGCCTGCAACAGTTGGGCGCCGAGGTTCGGGTTGGGGTTCAGCAGGCTGCCCGTAGGGCGGGTCCATATTGTGGTCTTGAAGCCGTCCTTGAGCCCGGCGCGGCCCAGCAGCGCCTTGGCTTTGGCGAGGTCCTGCGGGTAGCCTGGCAACTCCTTGGCATAGCTCCAGGTGTTCGGCGGGTAGACACCGTTGGCTGCTTCGGCGGTGCCTTCGAACAAGGCCTTGAGGTAGCTGCCCTTATCAAAGGCCAGGTTGATCGCCTGGCGCACTTCGGGCTTGTCCAGCGGTGGGTGCTGGCTGTTGATGGCGACGAACGCGGTCATGAAGGCGGCGGTTTTTTCCACCTTCAGCGCCGAGTCTTTTTCGGCCTCGCCCACATCCAGGGGCTTGGGTGACAGGGCGATCTGGCATTCATCGCGGTGCAGCTTCTGCAGGCGTACGTTGGCGTCCGGGGTGATGGCGAAAATCAGGTTATCCACCGCCGGTTTGCCGGCGAAGTAGTCCGGGTTGGCCTTGTAACGCACCACGGCATCTTTCTGGAAACGCACGAACACAAACGGGCCGGTGCCGATTGGCTGGCTGTTGAGCTTCTCGGGTGTGCCGGCCTTGAGCAATTTATCGGCATATTCAGCCGGATAGATCGAGGCAAAGCCCATGCTCAGTGCTGGTAAGAAGGTGGAATCGGCATGGTCGAGGGTGAAGCGCACGGTCAGTGGGTCAAGGGCGTCGATTTTCTTGACCAGTGTGGGCAATTGCAGGGATTGGGCGTGAGGAAAGCCGCTCTGGGCGATCTTGTGCCACGGGTTGGCCGGGTCGAGCATGCGCTCGAAGCTGAAGCGCACGTCTTCGGCGGTCAAGGTGCGGCTTGGGCTGAAATAACTGGTGCGATGGAATTTCACATCGGGGTGCAGTTTGAAGGTGTACGTCAGCCCATCGGGCGACACTTCCCAGCTGTCTGCAAGGCTCGGTACCAACTTGCCACTGGCCGCGTCGAATTCCACTAAACGGTTCATCAGCACGTCGGCCGAGGCGTTGGTGGTGGTCAGTGAGTTGTACTGCACCACATCGAAGCCTTCGGGGCTGGCCTCGGTGCATACGCTCAAGTTGGTGGCCGCAACGGCCATCGGCGCAATAAAGAGAGGGGCAAGCAATAGCGGTAGGGCAGCGAGGCGCATATTCGGTTTCCTGTGCAGATCGAAGGCCCATCTGCGAGTGCAGTCTGGAAAAAGCCTACCGTAGAGGTCTGATTGATAAATGACTAGCCCATTTTTGCCTGTGCTTTTGGCCAAAATGCTGTTTTGATGGCGCCTCAGCGTGTTTCGCCGTGCACTTCCCTGTGACCGCAGGCGTTGTAAATCATTCTGTGCGACGAGCGGTCGGCTGTTACAGCGGCCCCTCCTGGCAGCGGTTCAGGCACTTGTGGCCAAGATTTACGCTGCTAAAAGTACACAGGTTGTTGTTGCACTGGGGTCTTTCTGGTATAAAGCAGCGCTCTTTTCTAGGGGCCCGGTTCCTTCACTGTAGGTGTAGCCGGTAAGACCCTAAAGAAACGCGGCGCCTGGCGCCAAATGACTGAGAGATTAAGCGGCCAACCCATGCCGGGTTGGGCATGTGGTTTTAGAGGGCTGAGGCATGTCGAGAGTCTGTCAAGTTACCGGTAAGGGTCCGGTGACTGGGAATAACATTTCCCACGCAAATAACAAAACCCGTCGTCGTTTCCTGCCGAACCTGCAGCATCACCGCTTCTGGGTTGAAGAAGAGAAACGTTTCGTGCGTCTGCGCGTATCTGCTAAAGGCATGCGTATTATCGACAAGCGTGGCATCACTGTCGTGCTGGCCGAAATCCGCGCCGCTGGCAAGATCTAAGGAGCTCTATCATGCGTGAATTGATTCGAATGATCTCTAGCGCCGGTACTGGTCACTTCTACACTACCGACAAGAACAAGCGTACTACCCCGGACAAGCTCGAAAAGAAAATGTTCGACCCGCGCGTTCGCAAGCACGTGATCTACAAAGAAGGCAAAATCAAGTAATTGATTTTCCTCCTTGTGAAAAAAAGCCCGTATCTCACGATGCGGGCTTTTTTTTGCCTGATCGTTCCCACGCTCTGCTGATCGTTCCCACGCTCTGCGTGGGAATGCCGTCTCGGACGCTTAGCGTCCCGTTGTCGATCAATCAATTATCAGGCTTTCTCTTCAAACACCACGTAGATCTTGCGGCACGCTTCCAGCACTTCCCAGGTACCGCTGAAACCGGCAGGGATCACAAAGCGATCGCCGGCCCGCAGGGTCTTGGCATTCCCCTCGGCATCACGCAACACCGACACGCCTTGCACGATCTCGCAGTACTCATGCTCGGTGTAGTTGACCTTCCACTGGCCCACTTCACCTTCCCAGACGCCGGCGTTCATCTGGCCGCATGGGCTGTTGTAGTGGTTGTAGAGTGTCTGCTCGGGATCGCCCTTGAGGATTTTCTCGGCGGCAGGGCGGTAGCGTTCGGGGGCGGTGTTGGCTTGGCTGAAATCGACGATGTCCTGGATGCTCATGTGCATTTCCCGTCTGGCCTGCGGTTGGAGAGTCCAAAGTCTATGTTTATTAAAATGAACATCGCAAGGGCGTTTGCCGCCGTTATGTCAAATATATTGAAACATCCCCAGCCGCTGGTTTAGGGTGGCAGCTGCCTTGAGCCGAACAGCAGGCTGGTCGGGCAAGCATTCGTGATGGCGCCGGGATAAACCTCCCAGGCCCTTGTATTCAATAAGAGGAGGACACTCGCATGACCACCCTGACCCGTGCCGACTGGGAACAACGCGCCAAGGCTCTGAAGATCGAAGGCCGCGCCTATATCAATGGCGAATACACCGCCGCCGTTTCCGGTGACACCTTCGAATGCATCAGCCCGGTGGATGGGCGCTTGCTGGCCACTGTCGCCAGCTGTGATGCCAGCGATGCCCAGCGCGCCGTGGAAAATGCGCGTGCCACTTTCAATTCCGGCGTGTGGTCGCGCCTGGCACCGGCCAAGCGCAAGTCCGTCATGATCCGTTTCGCCGCGCTGCTCAAGGCTAACGCCGAAGAGCTGGCGCTGCTTGAAACCCTGGATATGGGCAAGCCCATCAGCGATTCCCTGAACATCGACGTCCCCGGCGCGGCGCAAGCCCTGAGCTGGAGCGGCGAGGCGATCGACAAGATCTACGACGAAGTCGCCGCCACGCCCCACGATCAACTGGGCCTGGTGACCCGCGAGCCCGTCGGTGTTGTTGGCGCCATCGTGCCGTGGAACTTCCCGTTGATGATGGCGTGCTGGAAACTCGGCCCGGCGCTGTCCACCGGCAACTCTGTCATCCTGAAGCCGTCCGAAAAATCCCCGCTCACCGCCATCCGCATCGCCGCGTTGGCCGTTGAGGCTGGTATTCCAAAAGGCGTGTTCAACGTGCTGCCTGGCTATGGCCACACCGTGGGTAACGCCCTGGCGGTGCACATGGACGTCGATACCCTGGTGTTCACGGGCTCCACCAAGATCGCCAAGCAACTGTTGATCCGCTCCGGCGAGTCGAACATGAAGCGTGTATGGCTGGAAGCCGGTGGCAAGAGCCCGAACATCGTGTTTGCCGACGCGCCGAACCTGCAAGCGGCGGCCGAATCCGCCGCCAGCGCCATTGCCTTCAACCAGGGCGAAGTCTGCACTGCCGGCTCGCGCCTGCTGGTCGAGCGTTCGATCAAAGACACCTTCCTGCCGCTGGTGATCGAGGCCCTCAAGGGCTGGAAACCCGGCAATCCACTGGACCCAGCCACCACTGTGGGTGCGTTGGTGGATACGCAGCAGATGAACACCGTGCTTTCGTACATTGAAGCCGGCCACGCCGACGGCGCCAAGCTGGTCGCGGGTGGCAAGCGCACCCTGGAAGAGTCCGGCGGCACCTACGTCGAGCCGACGATTTTCGACGGCGTGACCAATGCCATGAAGATCGCCCAGGAAGAGATCTTTGGCCCGGTCCTGTCGGTGATCACTTTCGACAGCGCCGAAGAAGCCATCGCCATCGCCAACGACACCCAATACGGCCTGGCTGCGGCGGTGTGGACGGCGGATATCTCCAAGGCACACCTGACGGCCAAGGCTCTGCGCGCCGGCAGCGTGTGGGTTAACCAGTACGACGGCGGCGACATGACCGCACCGTTCGGTGGTTTCAAGCAGTCGGGTAATGGCCGCGACAAGTCGCTGCATGCATTCGACAAGTACACCGAGCTGAAGGCGACCTGGATCAAGCTCTAAGCAACACTGCTGATCCCCTGTAGGAGCGAGCCTGTGTGGGAACTGGCTTGCCTGCGATAGCATCACTGAGGTGTGGCTGACACACCGAGGCGTCTGTATCGCAGGCAAGCCAGCTCCCACATAAGCTCGCTCCTACAGTTCGTTTTGCGAAGCAGAATTATCCACAGGAGCGTGGCAATGCGTTGGGCGACATATTTCGCCGTGCTGGCCTCGGTACTCAGCGTTGGCCTGGCCCTGGGTGTCAGCATGCCGTTGGTATCCCTGCGTCTTGAAGGTTGGGGTTATGGCAGTTTCGCCATTGGCGTGATGGCGGCGATGCCGGCATTCGGCGTCCTGCTGGGCGCCAAGGTCTCCAGCCGCATGGCGTCCTGGCTCGGCACTGCCAACCTGATGCGCCTGTGCCTGTGGGCCGGTGCGGTGTCCATCGGCTTGCTGGCGATCCTGCCCAGCTACCCGGTGTGGCTGGTGCTCAGGCTGATGATCGGGGTGATCCTGACCATCGTATTCATCCTTGGCGAAAGCTGGATCAACCAACTGGTGGTCGAGCAGTGGCGTGGCCGGCTGGTGGCGCTCTACGGATGCAGCTATGCCTTGAGCCAGCTGTCGGGGCCGTTGCTGCTGGGCCTGATAGGCACCGATCATGACTATGGCTTCTGGGTCGGCGCAGGCCTTTTAGTGGTGGCGCCGTTACTGTTGCTAGGACGTACCGGGGCGCCGACAGCGGATTCGTTCAGCGTGACGTTTGGCGACCTGTGGCGCTTTTGCCTGGGCCTGCCGGCGATTGCCTGGGCTGTGGCGTTGTTCGCTGCCTTCGAAGCGATGATTCTGACGTTGTTGCCGGTGTATTGCCTGCAACAGGGTTTTACCGCTGAGATCGCCTTGGCGATGGTCAGCACGGTGGTGGTGGGCGATGCGTTGCTGCAATTGCCCATTGGCGCGCTGGCCGACTACCTGCCGCGACGCACTCTGTTTCTGGCCTGTGCACTGCTGTTGCTGGCGTCGAGCCTGGCGGTGCCGTTATTGATGCACACCTTGCTGATCTGGCCGGTGTGGGTGCTGTTCGGCGCCAGTGCCGGCGGGTTGTTCACCTTGTCGCTGATTTTGATTGGCGAGCGCTACCGCGACGATGCGTTGGTGCGTGCCAACGCTCACGTGGCGCAGCTGTGGGGCATTGGCTGCCTGATCGGGCCGCTGGTGGCAGGAGCGGGCAGCCAGTGGATCAGCGGGCATGCGCTACCGCTGCTGATGGCCGCCGGGGCGCTGGGGTTGGTGGTGCTGTTGCTGCGCCAGGGGGCTTTCGGCGCTACGCAGCCGGCCTGACCTTTAAACGCGGCCAATGTGGGAGCTGGCTTGCCTGCGATGACGGTTTGTCAGCCAGCTGATTTGTTGTCTGGCACACCGCTATCGCGGGCAAGCCCGGCTCCCACAGGTGATCCGCAGGGGTTTTAGAGCATGCGTTCCAGGCCAACACTGGTGGCGAACCAGGCGTTGAACCGCCGCCACCAACTGCCCGGTTCGCGCGTCAGAGTGTGCATCTGGCCGTTGTCTTCTGTCACCCACACCACTTGGCCGTCCTGCAGTTTGGCCTCATAGCTCAACGCTGGCGCCATACCTTCCAGCGCCAGGTTGCGCACGTGTTCGGCCAGTTCGGGGCTGTCCACCAGTACGCCGACTTCGGTGTTCCACAGCACTGAGCGCGGGTCGAAATTGAATGAGCCGATAAACGACTTTTCTCGATCGAAAATCATCGCCTTGCTGTGCAGGCTGGAGTCCGAGCCGCGCCAGCTGCCATGCCGAAACAGGTGCGGGCCGCTGCTTGCGCTGGGGTCGCCCGGTTGCCGGCGCAACTCATAGAGCTTTACTCCGTGCTCCAGCAGCGCCTTGCGATACGGCGCATAACCGCCGTGCACGGCCGGTACGTCGGTGGCTTCGAGGGCGTTGGTCAGCAGGCGCACCGAAACACCCGCATCGGCACGCCCTGTGAGGTAGACCAGCCCAGGTTGGCCCGGTACGAAGTAAGCCGAAATCATGATCAGCTCATGGCTGACCCCCGCCAGCTCTGGCGCCAGCTGGGTGGTCAGCAACAGTCGCGGGTCGGGGTCGGCCTTGGCCAGTACCTTGCTCGGTGCGTCCCACAGCGCCTGGTTCCAGGCCCAGATCAACTCGCGGCGCCAGATGTCCATGCGGGGCTGGGTCTGGTAAGTGCGCAGGCGGTTATACAGCGCGTGGTTCTGCTGACGGGACTGAGCCAGCGAGGCTTCAAGGCGCCCGCGGGCGACGGCGAGGTCGACCTTGGAGGGTTTGTTCGAGACGAAGTCATCGATAGGCTTGCTCAGGGCGCTGTTCCAGTACTGGTCGAAGCTGTGACCCAATTGCTCGGCCACCGGCCCCACGCTGAGCATGTCGATGTCGGTGAAATTCAGGCTCGGTTCGGCGTCGAAATACTCGTCGCCCAGGTTGCGCCCGCCCACGATGGCCACGCTGTTATCGGCCAGCCACAGTTTGTTATGCATGCGCCGGTGTTGCAGTGACAGGTTGAATACCCGGCCCATGGCGCGCGTAACGCCGGTGCTGCGCCCCAGGTGCAAGGGGTTGAACAGGCGTATCTGCACCTTGGGATGGGCGGCGAGGGTGGCGATGATCTGGTCGAGGCCATCGCTAGTGGTGTCGTCCAGCAGAATGCGCACGCGCACCCCGCGGTCGGCGGCCTTGAGCAGTTCGTCCACAAGCATGCGTGTGCTGATGCCGTCGTGCACGATGTAGTACTGCAAGTCGAGGCTGGTCTGGGCGTTGCGGATCAACTCGGCGCGCGCCATGAAGGCTTCACTGCTGTTGGGCAGCAACCGGAAGCCCGAGCGCCCTTGGTAGGGGGCGGCCTGGGCCTGGATCGAGCGACCGAACGAGGAGTCCTTCGCCGGCAGGGCATCGCTGGGGATGCGCGGGGTGTCGACCGTGGCACAGCCGCCCAGGGCCAGGGCGCCTAGCAGGCAAAACGGTAAAAGCCGTCGAATCATCAAGGAAACTGCTTCCAGGTCAGGGCGGTTGTGGCATATGACGGCAATTGCTCGGGAAAGGTCAGTCCGCCGTCTCTTCCAGCATCTTGCCTGCGGCCGCCCCCACCTTGCGCACGGCCTCTTCAATCTGCGCCGTTGGCTTGGCAGCGTAGTTCATGCGCAAGCAATTACGGTATTTGCCGGAGGCAGAAAAAATACTGCCTACCGCCACCTGTACGCCTTGTTCTACCAGCACGCGGTTGAGCTTCAAGGTGTCGAACCCTTCAGGCAGTTCGATCCACAGCATGAAGCTGCCCTGGGGCCGGCTGGCGCGCGTGCCAGCGGGGAAATAGCGGCTGACCCAATCAAGCATCAAGTCGCGATTACGTTGGTATTGGGTGCGCATCCTGCGTAAATGCGGCTCGAAATGCCCGCCTTTGAGGAATTCGGCAATGGCGATCTGCGGCTGTGTGGCCGTAGAGCCGGTGCTGATGTATTTCATGTGCAGCACCCGTTCCAGGTAGCGTCCCGGTGCGACCCAACCAATGCGCAGGCCGGGCGCCAGGGTTTTGGAGAACGAGCTGCACAGCAGCACACGGCCGTCTTCATCGAAGGATTTGATAGTGCGCGGGCGTGGGTAGCTGTAGGCCAGTTCGCCATACACATCGTCTTCGATAATCGCCACGTCAAAGCGCTGGGCCAGGGTCAGCAAGGCGCGTTTGCGCGCTTCCGGCATGATGTAGCCCAAGGGGTTGTTGCAGTTTGGGGTGAGCTGGATGACTTTGATCGGCCACTGTTCCAGCGCCAGTTCCAAGGCTTCGAGGCTGATGCCAGTGAGCGGGTCGGTGGGGATTTCCAGGGCTTTCATGCCCAGGCCCTTGAGGGTCTGCATGGCGCCGTGGAAGCTGGGCGAATCCACCGCAACGATATCGCCGGGCTCACAGATGGCGTGAATGCTGGCGGAGAGGGCTTCGTGGCAACCGGTGGTGATCACGATGTCTTCGGCGCTCAGTTGGCAACCGGAGTCCAATGACAGCCGGGCGATTTGCTCACGCAACTCCATACAGCCAAGGATATTGTCGTAATACAGCCCCGGCAGGTCTTGGCGGCGGCTGACACGGGCGAGGCTACGCAGCAACGGCTTCAAGGTGGGCGACAATACATCCGGCATGCCGCGGCCCATCTGTATGACGTCTTTGCGCGGCACCGCACGAATCAGTTCCAGCACCAGGTCCCACTGGGAGATTTCCACTGGCCGTTGGGCCGGGCGGCCTATCTCGGGCAGCGCCGGCAGTTCACGGCCCACCGGAACAAAATAGCCTGACTTGGGCTTGGGCATCGCCAGGCCGTTGTCTTCGAGCAACCGATATGCCTGCTGCACGGTGCTCAGGCTTACCCCATGTTCCACACTCAAGGCCCGCACCGAGGGCAGTCGATCGCCCGGACGATAAAAGCCCTGTTCAATGCGGGTGCCGAGCAATTCGGCGAGGTTGACGTAAAGGGTCATGGTGCTCGCTCCCGAGGGACCAGTACAGATAGAGGGAAAATACAGGATTCAGCCACGCAGCGGCAGTCTCTGTATGGGTTTAATAAAAGTTGGCTGAATCTGTCATGGTTCTGGCCGCCCACGCATGCTGATCACTCAAGGCAACGGGCCAATGAGGGGCAGTCAAATGAGCGGCATGAGCGATGTACGGCTGGCGTTACGCAGTCAGGAACTGGAAGCGGGGCAGGAGCCGGTGCTCACTGCCCCTGCGCCTGGCCGCTGGAGTCTGTTCTGGCGCCGTCGCCATACGCGCAAGGCCCTGCTGGACCTGAGCCGCGAGCAGTTACGCGACATCGGGCTGACCGCCGAGCAGGCGCGCCGTGAGGGTTTGAAACCCTTCTGGCGCGATTGATCAGAGCAGTTCTTTGAGGCGGTGCCAGAGCATCCCCAGTGCCAGCAACGGCGAACGCAGGTGTTTGCCGCCGGGGAAGGTGATGTGTGGCACCTGAGCGAACAGATCGAAGCGCCCCTGTTGCTGGCCGCTGATGGCCTCGGCCAGCAGCTTGCCCGCCAGGTGCGTGGCGTTGAGGCCATGGCCGGCATAGGCCTGGGCGTAATACACGTTGGGTTGATCGGCCAGGCGGCCAATCTGCGGCAGGCGGTTGGCGCCGATGCCGATCATGCCGCCCCATTGGTAGTCGATTTTCACGTCTGCCAATTGGGGGAATACCTGCAGCATCTTCGGCCGCATGTAGGCGCCGATGTCCTTGGGGTCTCGACCGGAGTAGTGGCAGGCGCCGCCGAACAACAGGCGACGGTCGGCGGACAGGCGGAAGTAATCCACCGTCACGCGCTGGTCACACACGGCCATGTTCTGCGGTAACAGGCTGGTGGCTTGCGCCTCGCTCAAGGGCTCGGTGGCAATGATGTAGCTGCCGGCGGGCAACACCTTGCCGCTCAGTTGCGGGTTGAGCCCGTTCAGGTAGGCGTTGCAGGCCAGTACCAGGGTCTTGGCGCGCACAGTGCCTTGGGCGGTGTGCACCTTGACCTCAGGACCATAGTCGATACGGGTCACTTGGGATTGCTCGTACAGCGCCACGCCCAACTGCTGGGCAACGGCAGCCTCACCCAGTGCCAGGTTCAGCGGGTGCAGATGGCCGGAACCCATATCGATCATGCCGCCTACATAGCGATCAGAGCCGATTACGGTGCCCATCTCGCTGGCTTGCAACAGGCGCACTTCGTGGCGGTAACCCAGGCTGCGCAGCTCTTCGGCATCCTCGGCCAGGCCCTGCAGGTCGCGGGGTTTGTTGGCCAGGTCGCAGTAGCCCCAAGTCAGGTCACAGGGGATCTGGAAGCGCTCCACACGCTGGCGCACGATCTCCACGGCTTCCAGGCCCATCAGCTTCATCTGGCGCACGCCGTCGCTGCCGATCACCTGGGTGAACTGATCCAGCCCGTGGCCGACACCGCGAATCAACTGGCCGCCATTGCGCCCGCTGGCGCCCCAACCGATTTTGCGCGCCTCCAGCAACACCACGCGAAAGCCGCGCTCGGCCAATTCCAAGGCGGTGTTGAGCCCGGAGAACCCCCCGCCGATCACACAGACATCGGCGTTTACCTCACCGGTCAGCGTCGGGTAATCCGGTTGCGGCACGCTGCTGGCGGCGTAGTAGGAAGCGGTGTGCCGGGCGCTGGCGGTCATGGGGAACCTCCCTGTCTGGAAAATTTGACGCAGGATACAGTGGTCGCACGACGCTGTCTGCGCGGGGCGTTTTGCGTCAGAATCCACGTCTATTCGCCGTTCGGTATGGGTTTCGATGAGTTGCAACAGTCAGAAAATCAGCGCGCTGCGTCGCCAGATTCCTTCGTTCGAGTGCGTCCCCGGTTGCCACGACTGCTGTGGGCCGGTGACCACCTCGCCCGAGGAAATGTCGCGCCTGCCGCGCAAGACCGCTGCCGAGCAAGAGGCGGCGATGGACGAGCTGAACTGCGTGCATCTGGGGCCCAAGGGTTGCACGGTGTATGACGAGCGGCCGCTGATCTGTCGCCTGTTCGGCACCACCAAGACCTTGCCGTGCCCTAATGGCCGCCGGCCAGTGGAGCTGATTCATCCGCGGGTGGAGAAGCAGATTCATGAGTACATGGCGAGTACCCGGCAGGTGTTGGTCTAGCGGATGTATTCGGTTAAAACCAAGGGAGCAGGCAAGCCAGCTCCCACATTTGACCGTGTTGTGTCAGTGGGTCAGTCAGGGATCGGCAGGTTCAGGCTTTCTTTCACCTCTTCCATCACGATATAGCTCTTGGATTCGCGTACATGGGGGAGTTTGAGCAGGATATCGCCCAGCAATTTGCGGTACGAAGCCATCTCCGAGATTCGCGCTTTCACCAGGTAGTCGAAATCACCCGACACTAGATGGCACTCCAGCACGTGAGGCAGTTTCAGCACGGCTCGGCGAAATTCTTCAAAGGTGTCACCCGACTTGTAATCCAGGCTGATCTCGACAAATACCAGCAAACTTCCCTTCAAATGCTGGGGATTGAGCCGTGCGTTGTAGCCCATGATGATCCCTTCGCGCTCCAGGCGCCGCACGCGCTCGGTGCAGGGCGTGGTGGACAGCCCGACCTTTTCCCCCAGCTCCGTGAACGAGATGCGCCCGTCGGTTTGCAGGATGCGCAGGATATTGCGGTCGATCTTGTCCAGCTCCCGTTTGGTCTGGGTGTTGGTACGCATAGGGGATACGCCTCTGTCAAAAGGGTTTTTGCCAAGAATTGTCGCCAAATATAGGCATTTATATAGTGAAATGCACTGTCGATTGTTTTTTACACTGCGCTCATCATTGCTCGAATAACACACGTCAGCGGCCAAGCCCGCGATGAGGATATAAAAATGCGCGTTCTGGTCTTGGGTAGCGGCGTCATTGGGGTGACCAGTGCCTATTATTTGGCGCGGGCCGGCTTTGATGTCGTGGTGGTTGATCGTCAGCCTGCCGCTGCCATGGAAACCAGTTTCGCCAACGCCGGCCAGGTCTCCCCTGGGTATGCTTCGCCCTGGGCCGCGCCGGGTGTGCCACTCAAGGCGATCAAGTGGCTGTTGCAACGCCACGCGCCGTTGGCAATCAAGGCCACTGCTGATATCGACCAATACCTGTGGATGGCGCAGATGCTGCGCAACTGCACGGCCAGCCGCTACGCGGTAAACAAGGAACGCATGGTGCGCCTGTCCGAGTACAGCCGCGACTGCCTCGACGAATTGCGCGCCGAGACCGGCATTGCCTACGAAGGGCGCAGCCTCGGGACTACCCAACTGTTCCGCACCCAGGCCCAACTCGATGGTGCCGCCAAGGACATCGCCGTGCTGAAAGAGTCCGGCGTGCCATTCGAATTGCTCGACCGCGCCGGCATTGCCCGGGTTGAACCGGCTCTGGGCAGCGTCACCGATATCCTCGCGGGTGCCTTGCGCCTGCCCAACGACCAGACGGGCGATTGCCAGATATTCACCACGCGCCTGGTCGACATGTGCAAACAATTGGGCGTGGAATTCCGCTTCGAACAAGACATCCAGCGCCTGGACTACGCAGGCGACCGCATCAATGGGGTGCTGATCGACGGCAAGCTGGAAACCGCCGACCGCTATGTACTGGCCCTCGGCAGTTACTCGCCCAAGTTACTCAAGCCATTGGGCATCAAGGCGCCCGTGTACCCGCTCAAGGGCTACTCGCTGACCGTGCCGATCACTAACCCGGCAATGGCGCCGACCTCGACCATTCTCGATGAAACCTACAAAGTCGCGATCACCCGTTTCGACAACCGTATTCGCGTCGGTGGCATGGCTGAAATAGCCGGTTTTGACCTGTCGCTGAACCCGCGGCGACGTGAAACCCTGGAGATGATCGTCAACGACCTTTATCCTCAGGGCGGCGATCTGGCCCAAGCCAGTTTCTGGACCGGCCTGCGCCCGACCACCCCAGACGGCACGCCGATTGTGGGTGCCACGCCGTTCAAGAACCTGTTCCTGAATACAGGCCACGGTACCCTCGGTTGGACCATGGCCTGTGGTTCGGGTCGCTTGCTGGCCGACCTGATGGCGAAGAAAACGCCGCAGATCAGCGCCGCAGGCCTCGATATTTCCCGTTATGGCAACCACCAGGAGTCCGCACAACATGTCAATCCAGCGCCAGCTCACCAATGAGCGCATGAGCCAGATCGTTGTCCACAGCGGTACCGTGTACCTGGCAGGGCAGGTAGGCGACGACATGAGCGCCGGGATTGAACAGCAAACCCGTGAAACCCTGGTCAATATCGAGCGCTTGCTGGACTTGGCCGGTACTGACAAGTCCAGGTTGCTGTCGGTGACGATCTACCTGAAAGACATCGACGCCGACTTCGCCGGCATGAACGCGGTGTGGGACAAGTGGCTGCCCAAAGGCGTCGCCCCGGCCCGCGCCACTGTGCAAGCCAAGCTGTGCGAACCCGAGATTCTGGTAGAGCTGTCAGTCGTGGCTGCGCTGTCTTAACAATGATCCCTCTCCCGGTGCCGGCGTTGTTGGTCTGCACCGGTTTTTTTATTGACTTTGCTGCCTAGAAGCCTGCCGACATGCGTCCAGCCCGTGCCCTGATCGATCTCCAAGCCCTGCGCCATAACTACCAATTGGCCCGAGAAGTCACCGGGGCCAAGGCCCTCGCCGTGATCAAGGCCGATGCCTACGGCCATGGCGCGGTGCCCGTGGCCCAGGCACTGGAGGCGCAAGCCGACGGGTTCGCGGTGGCGTGCATCGAGGAAGCGCTGGAACTGCGCGCCGCCGGCATTCGTGCGCCGGTGTTGCTGCTGGAAGGTTTTTTCGAAGCCGACGAGTTGCCGCTGATCATCGAGCAGGATTTGTGGTGCGTGGTGCATTCGTTGTGGCAGTTGGAAGCCATCGAGCAAGCTCGTTTGAGCAAGCCGCTGACAGTGTGGCTGAAGCTGGACTCGGGCATGCACCGTGTGGGCCTGCACCCCAAGGATTACCAGGAAGCGTATCAGCGCCTGCTGGCGAGTGGCAAAGTGGCGAAAATCGTGCTGATGAGTCATTTTGCCCGCGCCGATGAGCTCGATTGCGTCAGCAGCAACGAACAAGTAACGGTGTTTGAGGCGGCGCGTCAGGGGCTGGCGGCTGAGGTCAGCCTGCGCAACTCACCGTCTGTATTGGGCTGGCCGAGCGTGTCCAGCGACTGGGTGCGCCCCGGTATCATGCTTTACGGCGCAACGCCCTTTGGCGAAGACCAGGCCATTGCGGCGCGCTTGCAGCCGGTGATGACCCTGGAGTCCAAAGTGATCTGCGTACGCGAATTGCCGGCCGGTGAGCCGGTGGGCTATGGCGCCAGGTTCGTCACGTCCAAGCCGATGCGCATCGGCGTGGTTGCCATGGGCTATGCCGACGGTTACCCGCGCCATGCGCCTACCGGCACACCGGTGCTGGTCGCTGGCCAGCGCAGCCGGCTGCTGGGGCGCGTGTCCATGGACATGCTGTGTGTCGACCTCACCGACTTGCCCCAGGCGGGCCTTGGTTCCACCGTAGAGCTGTGGGGCAAGCACATCCTCGCCAGCGATGTGGCCGTGGCCGCCGAGACCATCCCTTATCAGATTTTCTGCAATCTGCGCCGAGTGCCAAGGCTCTATAGCGGCGCTTAGCCGCCGGCAACGAACCGAGCACGCCGGGATTTAGGCCCAAGTGTTGTAAATACTGAACGCTGTCGCCATGATAACGCTCAATTACAACAAAGCCTGAATCCTAGGAGGCTCCTGCATTGGACGTCGGCGAACGACTGCAATCCATCCGTAAACTCAAAGGTCTTTCCCAGCGTGAGCTCGCCAAGCGTGCGGGCGTCACCAACAGCACCATTTCGATGATCGAGAAAAACAGCGTCAGCCCCTCGATCAGCTCCCTGCGCAAGGTGCTGGGCGGTATCCCCATGTCCATGGTCGAGTTCTTTTCCGAAGAAGTCCTCCAGGAAATACCGACGCAGATCGTCTATAAAGCCAATGAGCTGATCGACATCTCTGACGGTGCCGTCACCATGAAACTGGTGGGCCGGGCGCGCCCAAGCCGGGCCATCGCATTTCTCAATGAAATCTACCCTCCGGGTGCCGACACGGGCGAAGAAATGCTCACTCATGAAGGCGAAGAAACCGGAATTCTGGTGGAAGGGCGCCTGGAATTGGTGGTCGGCCTTGAAACTTTTGTGCTCGAAGCGGGCGATAGCTACTACTTTGAAAGCACCAGGCCTCATCGTTTTCGCAATCCGTTCGACGTGCCGGCGCGACTAATCAGCGCAGCCACACCCGCGAACTTTTAAGAATAGAGGCGCCCTGCCAGCGTTGCAGAGGTTCCCGCAGCTGTACACCGTGAGGCCGAATCTCCCTTTATTTAATAGGGTTGTTTCGGCCAGGCGGGCTAACCGTTATACTTTCGCCGCCTGCGAAACCGTGGCCGCAGGCGTGAATAGCCACCATTGAGGGTGAACGCGTGAACCTAATTATGAAAATGCTGGCTGCACCAGCAACCGTACTGGCCCTATGGGCTGTCAGCGCTCAAGCTGCGACCAATGATGACATTGCCAAGCGCCTGGAGCCTGTGGGCCAGGTTTGCGTCCAGGGCCAGGAATGCAAGGGCATGGAAGTTGCCGTGGCAGCCGGCGGCGGCGGCGCGAAAACCCCCGATGATATCATCGCCAAGCACTGTAACGCGTGCCACGGCAGCGGCCTTTTGGGTGCGCCAAAGATTGGCGACACCGCCGCATGGAAAGAGCGCGCCGACCATCAAGGTGGCCTCGATGGCATCCTGGCAAAGGCCATCACCGGTATCAACGCCATGCCGCCCAAAGGCACCTGCGCTGATTGCTCGGACGACGACCTCAAGGGTGCGATCAAGAAGATGTCCGGGCTGTAATCGGTCGATCTTCGTCAAAAATGCCGCTTACGAGCGGCTTTTTTGTGCCCGCGATTTGGTATTCAGGCTGTTCATTGCAGCAAAGACCCGGCAAGCTCGGTCCAACCCCTAATTCATGGAATGTTCGGGAGCAGTCGGATGGTGCAGTTGTGTTCAATCGAGCAAGCAGTTGACGACGTACTGGAGCGCCTGCCGGCGCATATTCACATGGGCATGCCGCTGGGGCTGGGCAAGCCCAACCTGTTCGTCAACGCGCTGTACCGGCGTATCGCAAAGTTGCCCGAACGGGCGCTGACGCTTTATACCGCGCTGAGCCTGGGTCGGCCTACGCAGGGTGATGGTCTTCAAAAGCGCTTTCTCGAACCCTTCATCGAACGGGTGTTTGGCGACTACCCCGAACTGGATTTCCTCGCGGACCTGCACAGGGGCAGCCTGCCGAAGAATATCCGTGTGCAGCAATTCTTCATGCAGCCCGGTAGCCTGCTCCACAGCGCCGCGGCGCAGCAGGATTACGTCAGCAGCAACTACAGCCATGCGGCCCGCGACATCAATGCCGCCGGCCTGAACCTGGTGGCGCAATTGGTTGCCAGTAGCAGCGAGCATCCCGACCGCCTGAGCCTGAGCTGCAACCCGGATATCACTCTCGACCTGCTGCCCATGATCGCCAAGCGCCGCGCGGCCGGGGAGACCATCCTGGTCGTCGGCCAGGTCCATAGCGATTTGCCCTACATGCCTGGCGATGCCGAGTTGGGCATGGATGAGTTCGACTACCTGCTGGATGAAAAAGACAGCACCACGTTGTTCTCCACCCCGAATATGCCGGTGGGCTTTCAGGATCATTTTATCGGCCTGCATGCCAGCACCCTGGTGCGTGATGGCGGTACGTTGCAGATTGGCATCGGCTCCATGGGCGATGCCCTGACGGCTGCCCTGCTGGCGCGCCAGGCCGACAACGAAGCCTATCGCCTGTTGCTCACCGACTTGGATGTGTACCAGTGGGCACCGTTGATCAGCCGCGAAGGCGGCGTTGAGCCGTTTGCCCGTGGCCTTTACGGTTGCAGCGAGATGTTCGTCAACGGCCTGCTGGTATTGGCCGATGCCGGGATCGTGCGGCGCAAGGTCTACCCGGATGTGGCGACCCAGATGCAGGCCAACGCGGACACCCTGGACGACGCGGCGCAACCTGATGGCGTGTCGATTCATGGCGGTTTCTTCCTGGGACCGCGCAGTTTTTACCAGCGCCTGCAGGAAATGACCCATGCCAAGCGCCAGGCATTCAACATGACCCGCATCAGCTACATCAACGAGCTGTACGGGCAGGAAGAACTCAAGCGCCTGCAGCGCCTGGATGCTCGGTTTATCAACAGCGCCATCATGGTCACCTTGCTCGGTGCTGGCGTGGCTGATCAGTTGGAAGACGGTCGCGTGCTCAGTGGTGTGGGCGGGCAATACAATTTCGTGGCCCAGGGGCATGCGCTGGAAGGTGCACGCTCAATCCTGATTTTGCGCAGCTGGCGTGAGTCGGCGGGTGAGGTCAGTTCCAATATTGTCTGGGAGTACGGCCACTGCACCATTCCCCGGCACCTGCGGGATATCGTCATTACCGAATACGGTATTGCCGACTTGCGCGGTCAGACGGATGCCAAGGTGATCGAAGCGTTGCTGAACATCACTGACTCAAGGTTCCAGCACGACTTGATTGAGCAGGCGCAAAAGGCCGGCAAACTGCCCAAGGATTTCCAGTTGGATCCGCGTTTTGCCGACAACACGCCAGAGCGGCTTCAGGCGATTCAGGCCAGGCATCGTCGCCTGTTCCCGGAATACCCCCTGGGCAGCGACTTCACGAATGAAGAGCGGGATTTGTTACGAGCGCTGAACTGGCTCAAGAGCAAATTCAAGCTCACGGAAATTCTGGAGTTGGGCAAGGCGGCACTCGACGCGCCGGAGCCGGAGGCGTTTCCCGAGCATTTGCAGCGGATGCGCTTGGATAAGCCGGAGGGCATCAAGGAAGACCTGTATCAACGCTTGCTGCTGGCCGGACTGCAGGCCACCGCCCACTGACAGCGCAACGCAAAAGCTAATGTGGGAGCTGGCTTGCCTGCGATGAGGGCCTGTCAGTCGACATCTCTGTCGACTGACACATCGCTATCGCAGGCAAGCCAGCTCCCACACAGTGATTACTCGATAAAGGTCACGACACCACCGGCCAGCGACTTCACCCGCGCCAGCGACTCAACCCGATAACCCTGTGCATCCAGTTCTGCACGCCCACCCTGGAACGACTTCTCGATCACAATGCCCAAACCGGCGACGGTCGCGCCGGCCTGCTTGATGATCGAGATCAGCGCCTGGGACGCCTTGCCGTTGGCCAAAAAGTCATCGATCACCAGCACGCGGTCGCTGCTGGTCAGGTGGCGCGGGGAGATCGCCACGGTGCTTTCGGTTTTCTTGGTGAAGGAATACACCGTGGCCGACAGCAGGTTTTCCGTGAGGGTCAACGACTGCTGCTTGCGGGCGAAGATCACCGGCACACCCAGGTTCAGCCCGGTCATGATCGCCGGGGCAATGCCCGACGCTTCGATGGTGACGATCTTGGTGATGCCCGAATCCTTGAACAGTGCGGCGAACTCGTCGCCGATCAGTTTCATCAGTGCCGGGTCGATCTGGTGGTTCAGAAAGGCGTCAACCTTGAGGACCTGATCGGAAAGCACGATGCCTTCTTCGCGAATTTTCTTGTGCAGTGCTTCCACGGAAAGCTTCCTCTAATGGCGCGTTGTGCGCCGAAAGTAGATTAAAAAGTAGTCGATTCTAGCGTTTTAACATCGCGCGTATGTCCGCCAAGGCGGTGTTGCCGCGAACGGCCTTCACCTCGGTGGGCGTGTCGTCATTGCCTTCCCAGGCCAGGTCGTCCGGCGGCAGTTCATCCAGGAACCGGCTGGGGGCACAATCGATGATTTCACCGTATTGCTTGCGCTTGGCGGCAAAGGTGAAGGCCAGGGTCTGGCGTGCGCGGGTAATACCCACGTAGGCCAGGCGGCGTTCTTCCTCGATGGTGTCGGCTTCGATGCTGGAGCGGTGCGGGAGGATTTCCTCTTCCATGCCCATGATGAACACGTAGGGAAATTCCAGCCCCTTGGAGGCATGCAAGGTCATCATCTGCACGCCTTCGGCACCGTCTTCCTCTTCTTGCTGGCGCTCGAGCATGTCGCGCAACACCAGCTTGCCGATGGCGTCCTCGACGGTCATCTCGCCGTCTTCGTCTTTTTCCAGGGTGTTCTTCAGCGCTTCAATCAGGAACCAGACGTTGCCCATGCGGTAATCCGCGGCCTTGTCGCTGGAACTGTTGGTGCGCAGCCAGTTTTCATAGTCGATGTCCATGACCATGCTGCGCAAGGCGCTGATCGGGTCTTCGCCGGCGCACTGCTCGCGCACCTTGTCCATGAAACGCTTGAAGCGCGACAGGCGATCGGTGAAGCGCGTATCCAGGTGTTCGCCCAGGCCGATTTCGTCGGTGGCGGCATACATGGAAATCTTGCGTTCGGTGGCGTAGTTACCGAGCTTTTCCAGGGTGGTGGAGCCGATTTCCCGGCGTGGCACGTTGATCACGCGCAGGAAGGCGTTGTCGTCGTCCGGGTTCACGATCAGCCGGAAGTAGGCCATCAGGTCTTTGACTTCCTGGCGTCCGAAAAAGCTGTTGCCGCCCGACAGGCGATACGGCACCTGGTGATGCTGCAATTTCAGCTCGATCAGCTTGGCCTGGTAGTTGCCGCGATACAGGATCGCAAAGTCGCTGTAGGGCCGGTCGGTGCGCAAGTGCAGGCTGAGGATTTCCACGGCCACGCGCTCGGCTTCGGCGTCTTCGTTGCGGCAGCGGATCACACGGATCTCGTCGCCATGGCCCATCTCGCTCCACAGTTGTTTTTCAAACTCGTGGGGGTTGTTGGAGATCAGCACGTTGGCGCAGCGCAGGATGCGGCTGGTGGAGCGGTAGTTCTGCTCCAGCATCACCACTTTCAAGGAGGGGTAGTCTTCCTTGAGCAGCATCAGGTTTTCCGGGCGGGCGCCGCGCCAAGCGTAGATCGACTGGTCGTCGTCGCCCACTACGGTGAACTGGTTGCGCGTACCGATCAGCAACTTCACCAGCAGGTATTGGCTGGCGTTGGTGTCCTGATATTCGTCCACCAGCAGGTAGCGCACCTTGTTTTGCCACTTCTCCAGAATGTCCTTGTGCTCTTGGAACAGCTTGACCGGCAGCAGGATCAGGTCGTCGAAGTCCACCGCGTTGAACGCCTTGAGCGTACGCTGATAGTGGGTGTAGACGATGGCGGCGGTCTGCTCCTTGGGGTTGCGTGCGGCCTCCAGGGCTTCGGCGGGCAGGATCAGGTCGTTTTTCCACGAGCCGATCATGTTCTTGATTTCGTCTACGCCGTCGTCGCCCGCGTATTCCTTCTGCATGATGTCGGTCATCAGGGCCTTGACGTCGGTCTCGTCGAAGATCGAGAAGCCGGGCTTGTAGCCCAGTCGCACATGCTCCTTGCGGATGATGTTCAGGCCCAGGTTGTGGAAGGTGCACACGGTGAGGCCGCGGCCTTCGCCGCCTTTGAGCAGGGTGCCGACCCGCTCTTTCATTTCCCGTGCCGCCTTGTTGGTGAAGGTCATGGCGACGATGTACTGGGCGCGGATGCCGCAGTTCTGGATCAAGTGCGCGATCTTGCGCGTGATCACGCTGGTCTTGCCGGAGCCTGCACCGGCGAGCACCAATAGAGGGCCGCCGACGTAGTTCACGGCTTCTTGCTGCCGGGGATTGAGTCGGGACATACGGAATTTTAGGGGTCGTTGTTCAAAAGGGCGGGCATTTTAACAGGCTGGAAAGATTCTGCTGCCATAGAACGACGGTGTGACGTACCACTCGATCTAAATTTGCCGGTTTTGCTACTTTGCCGCAGGATGTGGAGGAATATCCGAGACGATTATTTACAGTCTGCGTATTTGATAACACCTATCATTTGTCATCCTTTGTCATTGTCAGGCCGCACGTCATAATGGCACCGCTAATGAAATTTTGCAGAGTCTAGGGAGTTAGCGTGTCTACGCCTGTCGAACCCTTGCGTTTGCTGCTGCTGGCCGATGAGCCTGAGTGGGCAGCGTTGTTGCGCGAGTGCCTGGCGCCGATGGGCGAAGGGGCTGTGCTGATCAGTGCGCCCAACTGGGACTCGGTAAGCCGCCTGTTCGATGACGACCAGGGTGCTGTGTTATTGACCACGCCCAGCCTGCAGCCAGGCCCTGGCCGGTGCAGCCTGCCGTGTGTATTGCTGCTGGAGCAGGAGCCACTGGTGTCGCCGCTGGGTGTCAGCGATTGGTTGGTGCTGGAGGCATTGGACACCGACACATTGCGCCGCTGCCTGCGCCATGTGCGCGAGCGCGGCGTGCTGGAGAATACCTTGCAGCGCCTGGCCGAGCAGGACCCGCTCACCGGTATTGCCAACCGTCAGGGCTTCCAGACCTTGCTGGCTGCACGCTTGGCCGACAATGACGGCCGTGGCCTGGCCCTCGGTCATCTGGACCTGGACAATTTTCGTCATGCCAACGATGCTCTCGGCCATCAGGCGGGCGACCGGTTGATCCTGCAAGTGGTGTCGCGGCTCAAGAGCCAGCTCGAAGCCGGGGACCAACTGGCGCGCCTGGGCAGCGATGAGTTTGCCTTGTTGATCGATACCCGCCGGGCGCCTCAGCGCGCCGAGTGGATGGCTGAGCGCATCACCGAAGTGATGGCCGAGCCCTACTGGGTGGATGGTGAAAGCCTGTTGATCGGTTGCAGCCTGGGTATGGCCCATGCTCGAGCCCGCGCTGGCGCCGACCCGTTGATGTGGCACGCCCATATCGCCATGCAGCAGGCCAAAAGTACCCAGGGCTGCACCTTCCATATCTTCAATGAGCGCATCAACCGCAACGCCCGCAGCCTGGCCGACCTGGAAAGTGAACTGCGCCGGGCTTTGCGTCGCGATGAGTTGGAGCTGCATTACCAGCCGCGCCTGGACCTGGACGACGGTCATATCGTTGGCCTCGAAGCCCTGGTGCGCTGGCGTCACGGCGAGCGCGGCTTGTTGCCTCCCAGCGAGTTCGTGCCGCTGGCCGAACAGAGTGGCTTGATCGTGCCATTGGGCTACTGGGTGATCTCCCGAGCCCTGCGCGACATGCAAGACCTGCGTGAACGCGGCCTGCCGCCGCTGCACATGGCGGTCAACCTGTCGTTTCGCCAGTTCCAGGACAGTCAGTTGCTGTCTACCCTCAGCCGCCTGATTGCCGAGCGCGGCGTGGAAGCGCAATGGCTGGAGTTCGAATTGACCGAAACCGCCGTGATGCGCCGCAGCGACCTGGTCAAGCAGACCATGGACGCCCTTGGCCGGCTGGGTGTGCGGTTTTCCCTGGATGACTTCGGCACCGGTTTTTCGTCGTTTGTGCACCTCAACAGCCTGCCGATTGCCTTGTTGAAGATCGACAAGAGCTTTGTCGGCGGCATGGAAGAGCGCGAAGAAAACCGCAAGCTGGTGCACGCCATGATCAACCTGGCCCACAACCTCAACCTGGAAGTGGTCGCCGAAGGCGTGGAAACCCCTGAGCAACTTGAACTTTTGCGCTTGTTTGGGTGCGATCAGGTCCAGGGTTACCTGATCAGCAAGCCGTTGCCGTTGCCGGAGCTGGTGGAATATCTGCTGTTTGGTCAAAGCCAGCAGGCGCTGTTGGGCTAAGCCTTCAAAGTGGTTCAAATGTGGGAGCAGGCAAGCCAGCTCCCACATGGACCGCGTGCACTCGCTAGTCAGGCAGTGCCGCTTGGAAACCAACAGGAGCATCTGGCTCCTGCCGAATCATCCGCTTCATCTTCGCCTCAAACGCCCAGGTCAGGCTCACCGCCGCACACGCCAGGCCCAGTGCCAGGCCCCACCAGACGCCGGTGGGCCCCCAGCCCAGGGTGAACGCCATCAACCAGGCCGACGGTGCGCCAATCAGCCAATAGCAACCCAGCCCCACCAGGAAGGTGGTCTTGGCGTCCTTCAAACCCCGGATACAACCCATGGCGATGGTCTGCACACCGTCGAATAATTCGAACCAGGCGGCGACGGCCAGCAGGCTCACCGCCAGGACGATGACGTCATGGAACGCCGGGTCGTCATGGTCGAGGAACAGTCCGATCAGCGGGTCGGAAAACAGCCACAGTACCGCCGCAAACCCCAACATCACCATGGCCCCGAATCCTATGCCGACTCGCCCGGCCAGGCGTGCCATCAGCAACTGCCCGGCGCCGTAATGCTGGCCGATGCGCATGGTCACCGCGTAGGACATCCCCGCCGGCACCATGAAGGCCACCGAGACAATCTGCAGGGCGATCTGGTGCGCCGCCAACTGCGTGCTGCCCATGGTGCCCATGCACAACGCCGCAAAGGCAAACAACCCGACCTCTACCGCATAGGTGCCGCCAATCGGCAGGCCCAGGCGCCACAGCTCGCGCAGGTAATGGGTATTCAGGCGCAGCAGGCCGGTGCCCAGCGGGTAAGCGGCGTAGGCCCGGTTGCTGCGGATGTACCACATCAATGCCAGCGCCATGCCGTTGGCGACGATGGCAGTCACCAGGCCGATGCCCATCAGGCCCAGTTTCGGCAGGCCGAACATGCCTTCGATCAAGGCATGGTTGAGCAGGTAGTTGACCACGGTGCCGCACAGGCTGATCACCATCACCGGAGTGGCCTTGCCGATGGCGCTGGTAAAGCCGCGCAGAGCCATGAAGCTCAGGTAGCCGGGCAGGGCAAAGGGCAGGATCGTCAGAAATTGCCCGGCTGCTTGCACGTTGGTTTCGGTCTGGCCAAACATCAGCAGTACCGGCTTCAAGTTCCATAACAGCAACGCCGCCGCCAGCGCCATCAACCACGCCAGCCACAGCCCGGCCTGGGTCAGGCGGGTGGCGCCGTCGATATCGCCCGCGCCATGGCGAATGGCGACCAGGGTGCCCACGGCTGCGATCACGCCGATGCAGAAGATCGCCACGAACGAATAGCTCGCCGCGCCCAGGCCGCCGCCTGCCAAGGCCTCGGGGCTCAGGCGCGCCATCATCAGGGTGTCGGTCAGCACCATCAGCATGTGCGCCAACTGTGAGGCAATCAACGGCCCCGACAGCCGCAGAATGGCCCAGAGTTCGGTACGTGCCGGATGTTGCATGATCATCACACTCGAATAATCAGGAAGGTGGGGAAGGGTTGATTCTCGGCGCATTCAGCGCATTGCACAAAAGGATAAAAGCGATCGTTGGCATGATTAAAACTCATGCTTGAGCGATTCTGGTAGGGTTTCCAGATTGCGCAGTCGGAGCTTTCAGCATGTCTCGTCGTCTTCCTCCTCTTTATGCCTTGCGGGCATTTGAAGCCGCCTCCCGGCACCACTCCTTTACCCGCGCGGCTGCGGAGTTGTCGATTACCCAAAGTGCGATCAGCCGGCATATCCGTACGCTCGAAGATTATTTCGCCTGCCGATTGTTCCAGCGCAGCGGTCGCACATTGCAGCTCACGGAAGCGGCGCGGTTGTTGCTGCCTGGCGTACGGGAAGGCTTCGCTGCCCTGGAGCGTGCTTGCCATACCTTGAATGCCGAAGATGACATCCTGCGTATGAAGGCGCCGTCCACTTTGACCATGCGCTGGCTGCTGGCGCGGTTGAGTCGCTTCCGCGCATTGCAGCCAGGCAATGAGGTACAACTCACCAGTGCGTGGATGAGCATCGATGAAGTGGACTTTAACCAAGAGCCGTTCGACTGTGCGGTGTTGCTCAGCAACGGGCACTTTCCGGCGGACTGGGAGGCCAGTTATCTGTTTGCGGAAATGCTGATCCCGGTGGGAGCGCCGAATCTGTTGGACGACGGTCCCTGGGACGTGACGCGGCTGGCAACCGCCGAACTGCTGCACCCGACCCCGGACCGCCGCGACTGGCGTTACTGGCTGCAGCGCATGGGGTTGTCATCTCACGTTTCACTCAAGGGTGGGCAGGTGTTCGACACGCTCGAGCTGGGCATGATCGCTGCGGCGCGGGGCTATGGCGTCTCCATGGGTGACTTGCTGATGGTGGCCGAAGACGTGGCGCAGGGACGCTTGAGCCTACCGTGGCCCACGGCGGTCGCCAGTGGGGAAAGCTACTACCTGGTGTGGCCGAAAACTCGCCCGGGCGGGGAGCGTTTGCGACGGCTGGCGGAATTTCTTCAGGGCGAAGTCAAGGCGATGGAATTGCCCCAGGTTGAACGCCTCGATTGAGTAGGGCCGGACCGGGTGTGCAATCGTTTGCGGGATACCCCTGTGATTCGCTCAAGTATTGCCAAATGCCGCCGAAGAAGGAGGTTGGAACCATCGTGCATCAACGCTTCCCACTAGATAATTTGCCGAGCAGCGCTATGAGATCAGGATGATCCTGGCCTCGGCCAGGAGCTGTCATGTCTCAACCTCGTGCCCGGATTGCCTCCCAGTTAGGCCTTGCACTCGCCGTGATTCTCGCTGTCGTCATCAGCGGCAGTACGGTCTTTGCCTTGCGTACCCTCGACTCCGCCAACCTCGCCACCCGCGAGGAACACCTGGCCAGCGAGGCGCGTCTGCTCGCCGACCAACTCAACACCTTCCACAGCACCTTGCGCGAAAGCACCCAGCGTTTGAGCGGGCTGTTTGAAAAGCGCTTCGGTGCCGGCTTGAGTGTACGTGCGGACCAGCCCGTGGCCGTGGCCGGCGTGCAGACGCCAAGCCTCTACCTGGGCAACGAGGTATTGAATAACAACTTCGAAGAGGTGGATGAGTTCAAGCAGATGTCCGGCGGCGTGGCCACGGTATTCGTGCGCAGCGGCGACGACTTTATCCGTGTCAGCACCTCCCTGACCAAGCAGGATGGCAATCGCGCCATTGGCACCGTGCTCGACCGTCAGGGCGCGGCCTACCAGCGCGTTGTGGGCGGCCAGACCTACATCGGCCGTGCCGTGTTGTTCGACCGCTCCTACATGACCCAATACAGCCCCGTGCGTGACAGCAGTGGCCAGGTCATCGCCGTGCTGTTCATCGGTTTCGATTACACCGATGCTCAGAACGCCCAGTTTGAAAACCTCAAGCGCTTCCGCATTGGCCAGACCGGCTCCCTCGCGCTGCTCGATGAGCAAAAGCACTGGCTGGTGCCGCCGGCTGGCGTGCAAGCGCCGGATCAGGCGATTGCCGTGATGCTCGACCTGGCGAAAAAGCCGGGCGCAGGCCGTTTCTGGAGCGACAAGAACGAAGATTTCTATAGCGTATCGGTGCCGTTCGAAGGCGGCCCTTGGGCGGTGGTAGCGAGCATGCCCAAGGCTGAGATTCGCGCAGTGACCTGGGAAGTCGGCATCCGCCTGGTGATCGGCAGTGTGTTGGCGATGTTGCTGGCAGTGGGCGCCACGGTGTGGCTGTTGCGCAGCAAGCTGGCGCCATTGAGCGAGCTGGTGCGCCAGGCCCAGGCGCTGGGCGCGGGCGATTTGAGTGCGCGCCTCAACGTTTCCAGCCATGACGAAATCGGCCAGTTGGCGCGCAGTTTCAACCAGATGGGTGAAGCGCTGTCGACCATGGTGTCGCATATCCGTACCGCGGCCGAACAGGTCAACAGCCGCGCACAGGCGTTGTCGGGCTTGTCCGGTGGAGCCTATGAAGGTATGGAGCAGCAGTCCGGTGAGATCACCAGCATGGCCGGCGCGGTGGAAGAGTTCAGTGCCACCTCGCTGAACATTGCCGACAACATGGGCAACACCGAGCGCCTGGCCCAAGAGAATGCCCAGCAAACTCGTATCGGCCGCACCTCGATGCAAGAAGCGTCATCGTCCCTGGAACATATCGCCACTGCGCTGAACAGCACCGCTGCAGTGATCAACACCCTGGGCCAGCGTTCCCAGGAAATCGGCGGGATCGTCGGCGTGATTACCGCCATCGCCGAACAGACCAACCTGCTGGCGCTCAACGCCGCCATCGAAGCCGCCCGCGCCGGTGAGCAAGGCCGTGGTTTTGCCGTGGTCGCCGACGAAGTGCGCAATTTGGCTTCGCGCACCCGCCAGGCCACCGATGAAATCTCCGGCATGATCCAGAGCATCCAGCAGGAAACCGGCAACGCCATCAGCACCATGGAACACGGCAATGCGCTGATGCAGGAAGGCTTGTCGCGCAACGCCGACGTGGCCTCGGCCCTGGCGCGTATCGACGAGCAAAGCCGCTCGGCCGGTCAGCAGTTCGCGGCGATCACCACCGCCACCCAGGAACAGAGCAGCACCGCGACCTTGCTCAGCAGCAACCTGCAGAGCATTGCGCTGGCCAACAGCGAGCAGCGTGAAGTGGTGTCCAACCTGGCGGTTACCGCCAAGGAGCTGGAGACCTTGGCGGCAGGTTTGCGACATGAGGTGGATCGGTTTCGCTGAAGCACCGCCAAACAAATTGTGGGAGGCTCAGCTGAGAGATGCTGGGCGGTATTGCAGGGCCTCCTTCAGATGATCACGGGTGATGGCGTCCATCTGGTCCAGGTCCGCCAAGGTGCGCGCCACCTTCAGCAGCCGATGGGCCGCCCGCAGTGACAGTGTCAGTCGCTCGCAGGCGGTCTCTAGCCAACCCTCGTCGACCTTTGGCAGCTTGCAGTGCTGGCGCAGCCCCGGCAGGTCCAGAAAAGCATTGGCACACCCCTGGCGTTGCTGTTGACGCTCGCGTGCTTCGGCTACCCGCACCGAGGCATCGGCCGTTGTATCGCCCGCCGGTTGAGTGGGGCTCAGCGCAGTGGCCTCCCGCGCGACGGTCAGGTGCAAATCAATCCGGTCCAGCAAAGGGCCGGATAGCTTGTTGCGATAACGCTGGATCTGCTCCGGCGTACACCGGCAACGCCCGCTGGGTTCGCCCATGTAGCCGCAGGGGCAGGGATTCATCGCCGCGACCAGTTGAAAGCGAGCCGGGAAGCTCACCCGGTCTCGGGCTCGGGAGATCACGATATGCCCCGACTCCAATGGTTCGCGCAGGACCTCCAGTACCTTGCGATCGAACTCTGGCAGCTCATCCAAGAACAAAACCCCGTGATGGGCCAGGGTGATTTCCCCCGGTTGTGGCTTCGAGCCGCCCCCCACCAGCGCCGGCCCGGATGCCGAGTGGTGCGGCTGGCGAAACGGGCGGTTTGGCCAATGGCTCAGCGGTGCCAGGCTGACCACGGACTGGATCGCGGCCACTTCCAGTGCTTCCTGCTCGCTCAACGGCGGCAGCAAGCCCGGTAGCCGGCTGGCCAATAACGTCTTGCCGGTGCCCGGTGGCCCGCTGAAAAGCAGGTTATGCGCGCCCGCCGCCGCGATCAGCAATGCTCGCTTGGCCGCGAGTTGGCCCTGCACTTCACGCAGGTCTGGGTAAGGCTTGTTCACGTACAGCAAGCCGTCGGACCTGTAGGGCTCAATCGGCACGTGCCCATTCAGGTGCGCCACCACTTGCAGCAGGTGGTCCACCGCAATCACCTTCAACCCCGATGCCAGGCACGCCTCTTCGGCGTTGGCGCGCGGCACTATCACGGTGCGCCCGGCCTTGCGCGCCGCCAGCGCGGCCGGCAATACCCCCTTCACCGCGCGCACCTCGCCGGACAGGGCCAATTCCCCAAGGCACTCCACGTCATCGAGCATCAAGGCCGGCACTTGCACACTGGCCGCCAGGATGCCCAGGGCAATCGCCAGATCAAAACGCCCGCCGTCCTTGGGCAGGTCGGCGGGCGCGAGGTTGAGCGTGATGCGCCGGGCCGGATATTGCAGCGCCGAGTTGAGGATGGCACTGCGCACGCGGTCCTTGCTTTCCTTCACTGCGGTTTCGGGCAAACCCACCAAGGTGAGAGACGGTAGGCCATTGGCCATATGCACTTCGACAGTGACGGCTGGGGCTTCCACACCGACCTGGGCGCGGCTGTGGACAATGGCGAGGGACATGCTCGTTCCTTGAATGGGAGGGCCGCTTCCTGCGGTTTTTTCAAGGGTAGACGAGGTGGGATGGAGCGGGGCGGGGGAGGTTTTACAGAACGTATCCGGGCGGCAACGCAAAACAAGTGTGGGAGCAGGCAAGCCAGCTCCCACAACAATCGCGTTCACTCAGCAGAAGGTGGCGTCAACCGGGCTTCAAGTTCAGCCACCTTCGCCTCCAGGCTCTCCAGCCGCGCACGTGTGCGGGCCAGCACCACCATCTGGCTGTCAAACTCTTCCCGGCTGACCAGGTCGAGCTTGCTGAAACCACTCTGTAGCAAAGCCTTGAACTGGCTTTCGATTTCATTGCGGGGCAGCGGCGTGTCGCCGCTGAACAGGCGAGAGGCGTGGCCGCTCAGGGCGTCTAGGAAGTCTTTGGGCGCGAGCATTGGACATATTCCGGAAAACAGTTGGCCGGCAGTGTATCACGCAGCGCCTATAGTCATTTTCAGGCCCCGTTGCGCACGGTTTTCGCGCATTGGGGCGGGCGGCCTCGCACTGTTTTGATGCGCATTGCGGCCGCGCAGGCGCCCCGTAGGTGGGCACAAGCGGGTAAAGGATTGATTTCGGTGGTTTTTACGGAGCTGGCAAGGTTTCTGCTTAGACGATCATGACCCATGCACTGATGCAGTCGCTGTGACGAATGCAGTGCGCCGACGGATCCGGGGTACAGGGCTCGTCACCAGTGGTTCGCTGGCGTCGCGACGGCAAATGCCGAGGCGACGATGCGTTACAAAGCCAGGCACTGCGCTTAGACTTGAGACGGGTTTGTTTTCCTGGGGCAAGTCCACCAAATTCGGGAGAGAGTTTTCATGAAGCTAGTCACTGCCATCATCAAGCCGTTCAAGTTGGACGATGTTCGCGAGTCACTGTCCGAGATCGGCGTGCAGGGCATTACCGTTACTGAGGTCAAGGGCTTCGGTCGGCAGAAGGGTCATACCGAGCTGTATCGCGGCGCGGAATACGTGGTCGATTTCCTGCCGAAGGTGAAGATCGATGTCGCCATTGACGACAAGGATCTTGACCGGGTTATCGAGGCGATAACCAAGGCGGCCAACACCGGCAAGATCGGTGACGGCAAGATCTTCGTGGTCAATCTGGAACAGGCTATTCGCATCCGTACCGGCGAAACCGATACCGACGCAATCTAAGCCGCCAAACCCCAACGCCCCAGGAGAAAACAACATGACTCTGCGTAAATTCGCAGGGCTCGGAGCCCTGCTGTCCATCGTAATGCCAAGCCTGGCCATGGCGGCAGATGAAGCGGCTGCTCCAGTCCTCAATTCCGGCGACACCGCCTGGATGCTTACCGCCACCGCGCTGGTGCTGTTCATGACCATCCCTGGCCTAGCGCTGTTCTACGGCGGCATGGTCCGCTCCAAGAATATTCTGTCGGTGATGATGCAGTGCTTCGCCATCACTGGCCTGATCAGCATCCTCTGGGTCGTCTACGGCTACAGCATCGCGTTCGATACCACCGGTATGGAACAAGGCGTGGTCAACTTCAATTCCTTCTTCGGCGGCATGGGCAAGGCGTTCCTGGCGGGTGTTACCCCGGCCAGCATCACCGGGCCGGCGGCGCTGTTTCCGGAAGCCGTGTTCATCACCTTCCAGATGACCTTTGCCATCATTACCCCGGCGCTGATCGTCGGTGCTTTCGCTGAGCGTATGAAGTTCTCCGCAATGCTGATCTTCATGGCTATCTGGTTCACCCTGGTCTACGCGCCGATTGCGCACATGGTCTGGAGCGGCAACGGCGGCCTGATGTGGGACTGGGGCGTGCTGGACTTCGCTGGCGGCACCGTTGTGCACATCAACGCGGGTGTGGCTGGCCTGGTGGCGTGCATCGTGCTCGGCAAGCGCAAAGGCTTCCCGACCACCCCGATGGCACCGCATAACCTGGGCTATACCCTGGTGGGCGCGGCCATGCTGTGGATCGGCTGGTTTGGCTTCAACGCCGGTTCCGCCGCGGCGGCCAACGGCACCGCGGGCATGGCGATGCTGGTAACTCAAATCGCTACAGCAGCTGCGGCCCTGGGCTGGATGTTTGCCGAGTGGATCACCCACGGCAAGCCCAGCGCACTGGGTATCGCCTCGGGCGTGGTCGCCGGCCTCGTCGCCGTGACGCCTGCGGCGGGCACCGTGGGCCCGATGGGCGCCCTGGTGATTGGCCTGGTCGCCGGTGTGGTGTGCTTCTTCTGTGCTACCAGCCTCAAGCGCAAGCTGGGTTATGACGACTCCCTGGACGCTTTCGGCGTGCACGGTATCGGCGGCATCGTCGGTGCGATCCTTACCGGTGTGTTCGCTGCCCCGGCGCTGGGCGGCTTCGGCACCGTGACCGACATCGCAGCCCAAGTCTGGATCCAGTGCAAAGGCGTGGGCTTCACCGTGATCTACACGGCGATCGTGACCTACGTCATCCTCAAGGTGCTCGACATGGTCATGGGCCTGCGTGTCACCGAAGAAGAAGAGGCGGTTGGCCTCGACCTGGCGCAACACAACGAGCGCGGCTACAACTTGTAACTACGCGAAAAAAACATGCCCGGCTTGCCGGGCATTTTTTTGTCTGGTGTTTGTCTTTGGCTAAAGGTGTATGGGTTTTTTATCAACTTTGTGATGGGATCCACACGGCACTTTTCAGAGTGCAAATGTCTTACAGGCATGAAGGCGTATTCGGCACTTTGTTTTTTCCCAGAGCGCGCTAGAATGCGCGCCGATGGGCGGAGAACTGTATGTGGCAACAGACCCTGATTACCCTGCGGGCCAAGCCCCGGGGCTTTCACTTGGTAACGGACGAGTTGCTTGCCGGCTTGCCTGAGTTGAAGGCGTGCCGTGTGGGCCTGTTGCATCTGTGGCTGCAGCACACCTCGGCCTCGTTGACCGTCAACGAGAATGCCGACCCGGCGGTTCGCCGTGACTTCGAGCGTTTTTTCAACCTGCTGGTGCCACAGGGTCGCGCAGGGTTTGAACATAACGACGAAGGTCCGGATGATCTGCCGGCTCACTTCAAGGCCAGTCTGCTGGGCTGCCAGTTGAGTTTGCCGGTCAAGGCCGGCCGCTTGGCGATAGGGACCTGGCAAGGTGTTTATCTGGGCGAGCACCGTGATCATGGCGGTGCTCGTAAAGTCCTCGCCACCTTGCACGGTGAAGGGGCATAAGCCACTGGTTATCTGGTGGATGTTGATTTTTTTCCGGCGACCTCGACAGAGGGTGAAGCTGGGCTATAACTAATCTGCTTTTCGCAAGTCATGAGGTAGAACATGAGCGACGATGATCTGGAACAAGACGACCTCGAAGTAGGTGATGAAGACGACACCGAAGACGGTCTTGAAGTTGCGGCCGAAGACGTTGCTGAGGACGTCGATGACAGTGTTGGCGATGACGCGGCTCCCAAAGCCAAAGGCAAAGCCAAGGCGGCTGTGTCGGTAGACGAGTTGCCGAGCGTTGAAGCCAAGAACAAAGAGCGCGATGCCCTGGCCCGTGCGATGGAAGAATTCCTCGCTAAAGGCGGCAAAGTGCAGGAAGTCGAGGCCAACGTGGTGGCTGATCCACCGAAGAAGCCGGATAACAAGTACGGAAGCCGACCTATCTGAGGTCTGCCTTCTGCTTGTAAGAAAAAGCCCGCCGTCGCTGCGGGCTTTTTCATGCCTGGAGCAATTTACCGGTTTGCTGCAATACCCTGTGGGAGCAGGCAAGCCAGCTCCCACATTGGGGCCAGTGTTAGCTCCAGCGACTCAGCAGTGGCGGCAACTCCGTCAGGCTGCGAATCTGCGCATCCGGGCGCTTGTCACCCTCCCAGGCCTTGCCCGTGGGGTTGAACCACACTGCCCGCAGTCCCGCCTGCTGCGCGCCGGCGATGTCATCCCCAGGATGATCGCCCACATGCACTGCCGCGCTGGCGTCCACACCGCCACGTTGCAGTGCTTCATGAAACAGCCGTGCGTCCGGCTTGGCGATGCCGATATCTTCAGCGCGCAGGGCAAAGTGAAAGTAGTCCGCCAGGCCCACACGCTGCACATCGGCATTGCCATTGGTGATCACGCCGAGCAGGAAGTGCTGGCGCAGCGCCTTGAGCATCGGCTCGGCTTCCGGAAACACGGTGAGTTGGTGGCGTGCGTGGATGAACGCTTCGAAGCAGACATCCGCCATCTCTGTGGCCTCAGGTTGGGGATAACCGGCCTCCTCGAACGCATGCATCAACACGCGGTGGCGCAGCAGGCTGATACGGTGTTTGAGTTCGGGATGACGCTGCAGCACCTGCTGGCGCAGGCTGGCAAAATGCTCAAGGGGCAGGTCGCCGACCTTGGACGCGTGGGTCGCCAGCCATTCACGCATCGACGCTTCGGCGCTGATGATGACAGGTACGTTGTCCCAGAGGGTGTCGTCCAGGTCGAAGGTGATCAGCTTGATACTCATGAGTCGCCGCCCTTGATGCGTTTGGCCCGTGGATGGGCGCTGTCGTACACCGTTGCCAGGTGCTGGAAGTCGAGGTGGGTGTAGATTTGCGTGGTCTTGATATCCGAGTGCCCGAGCAGCTCCTGCACGGCGCGCAGGTCCTGGGAGGATTCGAGCAGGTGGCTGGCAAAGGAATGACGCAACATGTGCGGGTGCAGATTCTGCCCCAGCTCGCGCTCGCCGGCAGCCTTGACCCGCAGTTGAATCGCCCGCGGCCCCAGGCGCCGGCCTTGCTGGCTGACAAACACGGCATCGTCTGCCGGGTTGGTCAGAAGGCGTAGCGGCAGCCATAGCTGCAAGGCTTCGCGGGCTTTCCTGCCCACGGGCAGTACGCGCGTCTTGCTGCCTTTGCCGAGCACTTGCACCAGGCCATCGGCGAGGTCCAACTGGTCGAGGTTCAGGCCCGTCAGCTCCGACAGGCGCAGGCCCGAGGAATAGAACAGCTCGAGGATTGCCTGGTCGCGATGGGCCAGGAAGTCATCCTCGACGGCACCGTCGAGCAATTGCAGGGCTCGGTCTGTGTCCAGGGTCTTGGGCAGGCGCCGTTCGCCTTTGGGCGGTGACAGGCCATTGGCCGGGTCGTGGTCGCACAGCCCTTCGCGATTGAGGTAGTGATAGAGGCCGCGCACCGCCGACAGCAGGCGAGACAGGCTGCGGGAGGATTGGCCCTGTTGGTGCAACCGGGCGATCAGGCTGCGCAGGGCCTGGATATCCAGGGCCTTCCAGCTGCTGACGTGCTGCTTTTCGCAATAGGCCAGGACCTTGTTCAAGTCCCGCCGATAAGCTTCCAGCGTGTGGGACGACACCTGGCGCTCATTGCGCAGGTGAGCGCAGTAAGCGTCCAGTTGCCGCTCCATGATCAGCGCACCGCGCGCAGGGTGGTGGTGTGGCGTGGCAGGACGCGGCCCAGCACTTCGGCGATATAGGTCAGGAACAACGTGCCCACCGAGCTTTTGTAGTGCGCCGGGTCGCGGCTGGCGATGGCCAGTACCCCGTGCAAGCCTTGATGGCTGAGGGCGATGACGGCCGTAGAGCCGATCTGCTTGCGCTGTTCGGCGCCAAACAGGAAGTCCAGCTCATGCTCGCGCAAGGTGCCGCTGACGGTCTTGCCTTCGGACAGCAGGCCGCCGATGGCCGTCTGCGCTTCGCCACCTGTGACCCAGCGGCCCACCGGCATCGGGTTGTCGCTGAACAGGATCAGGCTGACGAAGGGCACCTGGAAATCCTCACGCAGGCTGTCTTCCACGGCGATCACCGTTTCTTCCAGGCTGGTGGCATCCATCAGGGTCAGAATCAGGCGGCGGGTCTTGTCGAACAAGCGGTCGTTGTCGCGGGCCACGTCCATCAGATGCGAGAGCCGGTGGCGCATTTCAATATTACGCTCGCGCAGGATCTTCATCTGCCGCTCCACCAGCGATACGGTATCGCCGCGCTGGTGAGGGATGCGCAGGGCCGGCAGCAGTTCTTCGTGCTCGACGAAGAAGTCCGGGTTAGCCTCAAGGTACGCCGCGACAGCAGCGGCCTCCAGGCTTTCACTCGGGGTAGCGTGTGCGGGTACTTGAGGCTTATCGGTCATTAGCTTGGCTCACTCATAGACGGACCTGTCCTTCGTATACGCGCGAGGCCGGCCCGGTCATCATCACCGGGTGGCCAGGGCCTGCCCATTCGATGGACAAACGTCCGCCGGGCAGGTCGATCAACAGCGGCGAATCCATCCACCCCTGGCTGATCGCAGCCACGGCAGCGGCGCAAGCACCGGTGCCGCAAGCCTGGGTTTCGCCGACGCCGCGTTCCCATACGCGCAATTGCGCACGGTTGCGGTCGATCACCTGCAGGAAGCCCACATTGGCCCTTGCCGGAAAGCGCGGGTGATGTTCGATCTTCGGCCCCAGTTCGTGCACGGGGGCGTTATTGATGTCGGTGACCCGCAGCACTGCATGAGGGTTGCCCATGGACACGGCGGCGATGTCGACGGTCTTGCCGTCTACATCCAGTGCATAACTGGTGGCCTGCTCGCTGGCCTGGAACGGAATATCCGCCGGCACCAGGCGTGGGGCGCCCATGTTGACGCTGATCTGGCCATCGTTGCGGATGTCCAGTTCGATCACGCCGCCTTTGGTTTCGACGCGAATCTGGCGTTTGGCAGTCAGACGCTTGTCGAGCACAAAGCGCGCAAAGCAGCGCGCGCCGTTGCCGCACTGTTCCACTTCGGAACCGTCGGAGTTGAAGATCCGGTAGCGGAAATCCACCTCCGGGTTGCTCGGCGCCTCGACCAGCAGCAACTGGTCGAAACCGATCCCGGTGTGGCGATCACCCCACTGTTTGGCGTGCTTGGGCAGGATGTGCGCGTGCTGGCTGACCAGGTCGAGGACCATGAAATCATTACCCAGCCCGTGCATCTTGGTAAAACGCAGCAGCATGGCTTACTCCGGCAGCAGGCTTTCGCCAGCATACAACTCGGCTACCGTCTCGCGGCGACGCACTTCAAATGCTTGATCACCGTCCACCAGCACCTCGGCGGTACGCCCGCGGGTGTTGTAGTTGGAACTCATGACAAACCCGTAGGCACCGGCCGAATGCACGGCCAGCAGATCACCTTCCTCAAGCGCCAACTCACGATCCTTGGCGAGGAAGTCGCCGGTCTCGCAGATGGGCCCGACGATGTCATAGGCGCGGGCTTCGCTTGTGCGCGGCGTCACGGCGGTGACATCCATCCAGGCCTGGTACAGCGCCGGGCGGATCAGGTCGTTCATCGCCGCATCGACGATGGCGAAATCCTTGTGTTCGGTATGCTTGAGGTACTCGACCTGGGTCAGCAACACGCCAGCGTTGGCGACGATGTAGCGGCCCGGCTCGAACATCAGCGTCAGGTCGCGGCCTTCGATGCGTTCGCGCACGGCCTGGATATAGTCGGCAATCAGTGGCGGCTCTTCATCGCGATAACGCACGCCCACGCCACCACCGAGGTCGATGTGGTGCAGGTAGATGCCGCACTCGCCGAGGCGGTCGATCAAGGCCAGCAGGCGGTCGAGGGCATCCAGGAACGGTGGCAGGGTGGTCAGTTGCGAGCCGATATGGCAGTCGACGCCCAGCACTTCCAGGTTCGGCAGTTGGGCTGCGCGGATGTACACGTCCTCGGCGTCGGCGATGGCAATGCCGAACTTGTTCTCTTTGAGACCGGTGGAGATGTACGGGTGGGTGCCGGCGTCGACATCCGGGTTGACGCGCAGGGAGATCGGCGCGCGAACGCCCATTTCGGCGGCAACGACTTGCAGGCGCTCCAGTTCGTCGGTGGATTCGACGTTGAAGCAATGCACGCCGACTTCCAGGGCGCGGCGCATGTCTTCGCGGCTCTTGCCGACGCCGGAGAAGACGATTTTGTCCGCCTGGCCACCGGCGGCCAGTACGCGTTCCAGCTCGCCACGGGACACGATGTCAAAACCAGCGCCAAGACGCGCCAGGACATTGAGTACACCCAGGTTGGAGTTGGCCTTGACTGCGTAGCACACCAGGTGCGGCACGCCGTCGAGGGCGTCGGTGAACGAGCGGTATTGGGCTTCGATATGCGCACGCGAGTACACATAGGTCGGGGTGCCGAAGCGCTGGGCAATCGCGGACAAGGCCACGCCTTCCGCGAACAGCTCGCCGTCCCGGTAGTTAAAAGCGTCCATAAGTTTCCCTTAACTTAGTAGGTGTCGTGCTTATGGGCTTTTGACGGCTTTTGCGACGATTGCGCCTGTTCGTTTGGATCTTTGCTGTCATCCGGCAGGTACAACGGGCCTTTCTGGCCACAGGCACTAACGAGGCAAGCGACCGCGACGAGCGCAGCAAGGGAAGAGATCAGGCGCTTCATGGCGAAATCCTTGAATATGCATTAATTGCGCCCGAGTATACCGACCACCCGCCAGCTTGCCTATGCGCCGCAACACCCGTCCGGCGGGGGTTTGCCGAGACAGTAGGGAAGCAGGCTACGATGCCTGGGGATATTTCGTACCGTCATCCGTGATCAAATCAGTATCCTTTGCAATCGGCGAGGCTCGCCCGTATCGTGCGGCGCTTGAGCAAAACCAGACACTTTTGAGGTTGCCACAATGAGTTTGACCGAAGCCCGTTTTCACGACCTGGTGGATGCCACCCAGGAGAAGCTGGAAGATATTTTCGACGACAGCGACCTGGATGTGGATCTGGAAAACTCGGCCGGTGTGCTGACCGTCAAGTTCGAGACTGGCCCGCAATTGATCTTCAGTCGCCAGGAGCCTCTGCGTCAGCTGTGGCTGGCGGCGCGCTCCGGTGGCGTTCACTTCGACTACGATGAAGAAAGCGGCAAATGGCAGTGCGACAAGAGTGAAGAGTTGCTGGGTGAGATGCTCACCCGACTGGTCCAGGAATACACCGGCGTCGAGCTGGATTTCGACGAGGTCTGATGGTGAGTGAGCCTGCAACCGTACGCCCGCCCAAGCCGCTGTTCAGCAATGTCAGCCCGGCAGTGCCGTCACCTTGTATCAGTTTGTGTCGCCTGGACGAGCAGAAAGTCTGCCTGGGCTGCTTCCGCCACGTGGAAGACATCCGGGAATGGCGCTCTGCCGACGATGCGCGGCGCCGGGTGATCTGCGCCGAGGCTGAACAGCGCAAGGCGAGCGCCTGACGGCGTCTTGTTTATTTGTGTCGCTGTGGTAGTGTCCGGATACACCTCCATTCATCGAGGTCCGTGAGAACCCCGCCTTTTCCTGGCGGGGTTTTGCTTTTTTGTGCAGAAAAAAGGAGTCTGCCTGAATCATGACCACCGCACCGTCCATCATTCTTACCCGTCTTGACGTGCAGCGTCTGGAGCAACTGATCGACCGCTTGGGCGACGAGTTTCCCGGCGCCCGAGCGTTGCAAGCCGAACTCGACCGCGCCGAAGACGTGGTTGGTCACGATGAAGTGCCTGCGGGTGTCGTGACCATGAACTCCAGCGTGCATTGCCGTGAGCAAAGCAGCGGCAAGGACTATCACCTGACGCTGGTCTACCCCAAGCACGCGAACGCCGACGAAGGCAAGATTTCGATCATGGCACCCGTGGGCAGCGCATTGCTCGGCCTGCAAGTGGGCCAGCACATCGACTGGCCGGCGCCAGGCGGCAAGACCTTGAAGCTGGAATTGCTCAGCGTCGAAGGCCAGCCCAAAGATGGCGGCGCCTTCCCGCTCTAAACCTGATTCAAGGCCGCATTGAGTGACTGTTCCAGTTCGGCTTTATAGCGCAGGTACAGATTGCTTGGGCTTTGCACATCACCGAGCAGCCCCGACAGATCCAGATCAGTGATATAGCAGCGGTAACGCTCGGTTTCCCGACGTTGCCCGACGATCTCCCGGGCGACCACCGTAAACAGCTGGTCGCCAAATTCCAGTTCGCAAAACTCCCGCTGATTGCAGTACAGGGTGATCCCTACGTGGCCTGGCGTGCCTTTGCCGATAATGGCCTGCACGTCATAAAACGCCTTGTTGGCCGGGTCTTGCGGGGCCGGCCTTGGCTCAACGCCCCGCGCACGGCCGCTGCCCGATGGCAACAGTTGGTAATACAGGATCTGTATCTCGCCCGCGGGTTGCTGGGTGTCCAGGGACGATAGTGCTTCGCGGCGATACAGGATCGATTGCAAAAAGCGCTGCAACGGCGCCAACAGGCTTTGCTCATCATGAAATGGCAAGCGCTGTTGCCAGAGCGCGTTGAATTCGTCGAGCACGTAGACGTCGGCGAAGCCTTCATTAACGCGGTAGAACACCTGCACACACTCGGCTTGGCCCATGGGCAGCAGCAGCGCCAGGTCGTGGTCTTCCAAGGCCATGGCGTCCAGGTGCCACGGGCTATAGCTGACCAGCTCCTCGCTGAGGTAGGCGATCAGCGCGTCCTGGGTCGGCAGTGACACATGGGTGGCCTGGCCCGGTACCAGTTCCATGACGTGATAATGCTGCTGCACCTGGAGCAGGTAGCGATGATTGCCCTGGCCGAGCAGCAGATGCTGCGCGGTGTCGAATACCTCTTCCACCCGCTGGGCAATGAACTGTGCCCGGTTGTGGCAAAAACAACGCACTCGCAGGCGTGGCAGATGGTTCGAGGGCAGTTGGTTGAGGTAGTCGCGCAGGCAGTCGAGCAGGGCGTGGGGGCCGTCATAGCGGCTGACCATCACTTCGTTCCAGCTGTTGAGCGTGACCTGGTCCAGGGTCAGCACCAGATTGTCGCGCACGCCGGCATAGCTCAGGGAGTCGGTGCGCTCTGTGGTCATCAGGATATTCAGGTCGCGATGATGTTTGAGCGGGTCAACCCCAACGTTGATCAACAGCAGCACCTCTTCCGGCACTGCCGGGCGCAGCAAGCGGCTCTCATCGACACTGGACAGGGGCAGGGCGATGGTCTGTTGCAGGCTGCCCAATAGGTTGAACAGCTCGAACTCGGTCATGTCGCTGGTGCCGGGGTGCAGCGCCAGGCGGGTGCTGCTGTCGATCACGCCGTTGCGATGGCACCAGGTGAGCATTTCCAGCAGGTCGCGGCTGCGTTTGATCGGGGCGAAGTGTTCCCACTCCAGAGCGGTAAGGTTGCCGTTATACAGGCCCCAATGTTGCTGGCCCGGCTCCTTGCGGTTGGGCGACTGCACCAGGGTCAAAGTGTCTTCGGCCAGGTCCGGGGCGATGCCGGGGTTGATGAACTCGACCTTGCCGGCCTTGCGCTCGAACGCCGCATACAAGCGGCGGCCCAGTACATTGAGTTCGCGTTTATTGACCGCGCTGGCGGTGTGTTCGCTGCGGGTGAACTGGGTGAGGAAGCGGTAGCTGTAGTTCAACTCATTGACCAGAGCACGGCGCTCGGAGGCGACCTGGCGCACTTTCCATTGGCTGCGGCTGTCCAGCAGGGCCAGTTGGCGCGTGTCCCAGCCCCACTCATGCGCCAGGCGTTCCAGCAGCTGCCGTTGCCAACCGGCAGTGCGCTGGCCGGCGCTGAGCTTGCGGTTGACCTTCAGGTACAGGCTGCGGCGCACCAGTTCCAGGCGCTCCAGCTCGTTGCGGGCCTTGAGGTATTCCTCGATGCGGCGGTAGACCATGATGTACGGGTCCAGCTCATCCAGGTCTACCTGATGGCTGAACACCGCCTGTTTGAAGCGCAGGCTCAGGCATTGCACCTTCGGGTGTTCGCTGGCGTAGACCTCGGTCAGCAGCAGCTTGAGCACCGATTTATAGGGCGACTCGATGCCCTTGAACAGTTGCCACAGCCCGGCGCCAATAAACTCCCCCGGAGGAATATGAGCCAGATGGCCGAGGTCGAGGGTTTCATCGGCGCGGATAAAGCGCTTGGACACCAGGGCGTGAGTAAATTCGGCGTAGCGGTTTTCTTCGTAGACCGGCACCAGCCACCAGATGGGCGTGCGCCCGGCCAGCCAGATCGCGGTGCGATAGAACTCATCCAGCAGCAGGTAGTGCTGGGTGGTGCCGCAGTCGTCGGAACTCAGTGGCGTATCGCGATCACCCAACACAAAGCGCGTCGGGTCGATCAGGAAGAAATGCGCCTCGGCGCCCATGCTCAAGGCCCAGGTTTCCAGCAGTTGGCACTTTTTGCGCAGCTCGGCCAGCTCGGTCTCGCTCAGGTCGGGAGCGTGGCATACCCACACGTCCATATCGCTTTGATCGGCCTGCGCCAGCGTGCCAAGGCTGCCCATCAGGAACAAACCGTGGATCGGCGTAGGCGGGTTGCCATGGCGCGGTTTATAGGAGAACGAGCGTGTCAGGCGTTGGGCATCGGCCAAGGCCTGGACGTCCGGTTCGAAATTCGACAGGCCAGCCGGTGTGTTACTGGAGACATAGCCCGGCAACAGCGGATGATTGACGTGGAAAAACAGCGGCAACAAAGCCAGCACGCTTTGCTGGCGTGGCGTCAGCCCCTCGACGGCCCGGGCCATGCGGCCTTGATTGAGGGTCATGAAACGCGCGCGCAGTTGGGTCAGCACCTTACGGTCGATGCCTTCGTCCAGATCGGGGCGGATTTCATGGGTGCGGGTCATGTCGAACTCGGTGGCTCGCAGCCCGACGCGGGCGGCCATGCAGGAGTTTACAGACAGTAGCGTAGGAGTTTTAGAGGGAAGTGGCTTTTTGGCGTCAGAATTTCGTATGCCGCGCAGCAACACCCGCGGAATCCGCAGGCGGCGGACTCCATGGGTGGTATCAAGTATCAGGCGGCTTCTTTGGTGTTGGCAGTGGTCAGGATGGTCAGCAGGGTTTGGGCTTGCTCGGCAGCGTCCCGGCCAAGGCTCGTCAGGTAGCCCCCGTCCGGTTGGTCAATCAGCCCTTTGGCATGGAGGCGCTTGGCAGCGGCGATGGCAGTAGGGGCGGCAGTCTGATGGACTTTCAAGCCTTCCTTGGTGCTGTCCAAGGGGAAGAGTACAAGGATTTCCAGTTCGGCAACCAACTCAGGGGTATACGACATAAGGACTCCAGACTTTCTAAAATTTATTAGAGGCTAGCAGGCCATAAGGTGAACGCACTTTGCCGAACTGTCCAGCGTGTTGCTGCGTGCCGGGGTTATTCCTTTTCCGGCGGCAGCTCGGGCAGTGCCCGCAGTGCCGTTTCATACCACTCGGTATTGAAGGCGCGGTCATCTTCGAGCATGGCGTCGATCTCGAACGCCAGCACGTGAGCCATCAGATTCAGGATATCTTCGCGCTCGTAACCCACCAGGGTCAGTTTGTTGAACGTAGCCTTGGCCGCTGGCGGGTTATCGCTCTCGATCTGGTTCTCGATGGCTTCGATCAGCGTGGTCTCGGTGAATTCTTCTTCGTCGTTGTCGATATCGGTCGGCTCGCTCATGGCAGGCTCCTCAAGGAAAGGGCGTCAGTCTACCCCCATTCAGGTGGGTGATGCTGCTGGTCAGGGTGCCCTCGAGGATCTATAACTCTTGCAGCCAACCCCACACCCGGCCTGGAGGCTTTGCGATGCTCAAGCTTTACGGATTTTCGGTCAGCAACTACTACAACATGGTCAAGCTGGCGCTATTGGAGAAAGGACTGCCCTTCGAAGAGGTGCCTTTTTATGCTGGGCAAACTCCCGAAGCCTTGGCGGTAAGCCCCCGCGGCAAAGTGCCGGTGCTGGGTGTGAAGCAGGGGTTCATCAACGAAACCAGCGTCATTCTCGAATACCTCGAACAGACCCAGGAAGGTCCGGCGCTGTTGCCCGCCGACCCGTTTGCGCGGGCTCAGGTGCTGGCGCTGTGCCGTGAGATCGAGCTGTACATCGAACTGCCTGCGCGGGCGTGTTTCGCCGAGGCTTTTTTCGGCATGGCGGTGCCGGAGGCGATCAAGGAGAAGTCCAGGGCCGAGCTGTTGCTTGGGATGGGTACGTTAGGTCGGCACGGTCAGTTTGCGCCTTATGTGGCAGGTGAGAGCTTCACCCTTGCGGACCTGTATTTCATGTACAGCCTGAACCTGGCCTGCGGTGTGGGCGAGAAGCTGTTTGGGCTGGACCTGCTGGAGCAGTTGCCGAAGGCGAAAGCCTTGTTGGCGCGCCTGAATGGGATGCCCAATGCGCAGAAGGTAGAGGCGGACAGGCAGGCGGCGATGCCTGCATTCATGGCGATGATTGCGGCCAAGAAATAACCAATGTGGGAGGGGGCTTGCTCCCGAAGGCGGTGGGTCAGCTAAGATTTTCTTGTCTGATACACCGTCTTCGGGAGCAAGCCCCCTCCCACAATTTTAGCGGCTGGCGAGCAATTGCTGGCCGCGCACGACCGCCGCCTTGACCTGTGCCGGCGCAGTGCCGCCCACATGATTACGGGCATTCACCGAGCCTTCCAGGGTCAGCACGGCAAACACATCCTGCTCGATCTGGTCGCTGAACTGGCGCAGTTCTTCCAGGCTCATTTCCGCCAAGTCCTTGCCGGTGTCCACACCGTACTTCACGGCGTGGCCGACAATTTCGTGGCAGTCACGGAACGGCAGGCCCCGGCGCACCAGGTAGTCCGCCAGGTCGGTCGCGGTAGAGAACCCGCGCAGGGCCGCTTCACGCATGATCGTATGCTTGGGCTTGATCGCCGGAATCATGTCGGCAAAGGCACGCAACGAGTCGCGCAGGGTGTCGGCGGCGTCGAAGAGCGGTTCCTTGTCTTCCTGGTTGTCCTTGTTGTAGGCCAATGGTTGGCCTTTCATCAGGGTCAGCAGGCCCATCAGTGCACCAAATACACGGCCGCTCTTGCCACGCACCAACTCTGGCACGTCGGGGTTTTTCTTTTGCGGCATGATCGAGCTGCCGGTGCAGAAGCGGTCCGGCAGGTCTATGAACTGGAATTGCGCGCTGGTCCATAGCACCAGCTCTTCGGAGAAGCGCGACAGATGCATCATCGCGATGCTGGCGGCGGCGCAGAATTCGATGGCGAAGTCCCGGTCCGACACGCCGTCCAGGGAGTTGCCGCCCACGGCGTCAAAGCCCAGCAACTGTGCGGTGTACTCACGGTCAATCGGGTAAGTGGTGCCGGCCAGTGCAGCGCTGCCCAGCGGCATGCGGTTGGCACGCTTGCGGCAATCGACCAGGCGCTCGTAGTCGCGGCTGAGCATTTCGAACCAGGCCAGCAGGTGGTGGCCGAAGGTCACAGGCTGTGCGGTCTGCAGGTGAGTGAAGCCGGGCATGATGGTGTCCGATTCACGCTCGGCCTGCTCCAGCAAACCTTTTTGCAGGCGGGTGATTTCGCCCAGGATCAGGTCGATCTCATCGCGCAGCCACAGGCGGATATCGGTGGCGACCTGATCGTTACGGCTGCGACCGGTGTGCAATTTTTTGCCGGTCACGCCGATGCGATCGGTCAGGCGTGCCTCGATGTTCATGTGCACGTCTTCCAGGTCGACGCGCCAGTCGAACGTCCCTGCCTCGATCTCACCGCGGATGGTGGTCAGGCCGTCGATGATGCTGTCACGCTCGGCGTCGGTCAGCACGCCGACCTTAGCCAGCATCGTGGCGTGGGCGATGGAGCCCATGATGTCGTGGCGGTACAGGCGTTGATCGAAGGTGACGGAGGCGGTGAAGCGCGCGACGAAGGCGTCGACGGGTTCACTGAAGCGGCCGCCCCAGGACTGGTTGGTCTTGTCGGTGCTCATGGATTCGCTCGTGATCTGCTTAAAAGAGGCATGAAGGTGTGCCGGCGATCATAACAGGGTTGCCCGTGGAGGCGGTGCTGCGGGTGATCGGCAATTTTATTTGTGTAAGAGATGGCTAAGTGCCTTGCCGCCGACCGCATCCGGGACGAGACTGGGGGCAGGTACTTATTGAAACGATATTTGACGATTGAGCAATGTCGCCTCAGTGAGCGTCTACAGTTGGACTGATAGTGTGTGAATGCACCAAAGTCGGGTGATGCGGTCATAACCAGACTATCCATTAAACAGGGGGGTATTCGGATTGTTTATCAGTGAACCCTACGACGATGCCCGAAGGCAGCGGGTCTTGGGCGCTATTGAACAGGTCCGGGTAAATTTGGGTGCCATTCTCAGGGCACTTTTTGCCGCTCGCGCTAGTCTTAGCGTGGATCGCTGTGACGTCAGTCACCGCACCTGTCTACGCTATCCTTGTGCGAGACTCACGCAGGAATCCAGCGCAATATGAATGTCCTGATCGTTGATGACGAACCCCAAGCCCGCGAGCGACTGAGCCGTCTGGTCAGTGAACTCGAGGGTTATACAGTCCTTGAACCGAGCGCCACCAGCGGCGAAGAGGCGTTGACGCTGATCGACAGCCACAAGCCGGATGTAGTGCTGCTCGATATCCGCATGCCGGGCTTTGATGGCCTGCAGGTCGCCGCCCGCTTGAGCGAACGCGAATCGCCGCCCGCCGTGGTGTTGTGTGCGGCGCAGGATGAGTTTTCTGCACAAGCGCTGGAAGACAGCGGTGTCAGTTTTCTCGTCAAGCCGGCCACTGCCGAAGCCTTGCTCAAAGCCTTGAAAAAAGCCGAGCGTCCCAGCCGCGCCCAACTGGCTGCCTTGACGCAACCGGCTGCGCAAAGTGGTAACGGGCCACGCAGCCATATCAGCGCACGTACCCGCAAGGGCATCGAGCTGATCCCACTCGGCCAGGTGGTTTACTTTATTGCCGATCACAAATACGTGACCTTGCGCCACGAGACCGGTGAAGTGTTGCTTGATGAACCGCTCAAGGCGCTTGAAGACGAGTTTGGCGAGCGTTTCGTGCGCATTCATCGCAACGCGCTGGTCGCCCGTGAACGCATCGAGCGCCTGCAGCGCACGCCCCTGGGGCACTTTCAGCTATTCCTGAAGGGGCTCAATGGCGATGCGTTGATCGTCAGCCGACGCCATGTCGCTGGCGTGCGCAAGATGATGCAGCAGCTTTAGCCCAAGGGTTGCGGCGCGGTCTGCATTCCTTATCCCGGTGCGACGTGGCCAGGGAGGCCCCGCACTTGCTGATTCAAATCAAAGCGTATTTGCCTGAGCTGTTATTATCCGCCGTATCTATTCAGTACGGATTGATCCATGTCCTCTCGCGAAATCCGCATCGCCACCCGTAAAAGCGCCTTGGCCTTGTGGCAGGCCGAATACGTCAAAGCACGCCTTGAACAGGCCCATCCCGGCCTCAAGGTCTCCCTGGTGCCCATGGTCAGTCGCGGCGACAAGCTGCTGGACTCGCCATTGTCGAAAATCGGCGGCAAGGGCCTGTTCGTCAAGGAGTTGGAAACTGCGCTGCTGGACAACGAAGCCGACATCGCCGTGCATTCGATGAAAGACGTGCCCATGGACTTCCCTGAAGGCCTGGGCCTTTTTTGTATCTGCGAGCGCGAAGACCCGCGCGACGCCTTCGTTTCCAACACCTTCGCGTCCCTGGACGAATTGCCGCTGGGCAGTATCGTTGGCACCTCCAGCCTGCGTCGCCAGGCCCAGTTGCTGACGCGGCGTCCCGACCTGCAGATCCGCTTTTTGCGTGGCAACGTCAACACGCGCCTGGCCAAGCTCGACGCCGGCGAATACGACGCGATCATCCTCGCCGCTGCCGGCTTGATCCGCCTGGGCTTTGAAGACCGCATCACCTCGGCCATCAGCGTCGAAGACAGCCTGCCCGCTGGCGGGCAGGGCGCAGTCGGAATCGAATGCCGCACCGCCGACAGCGAAATTCATGCGCTGCTAAAACCTCTCGATCACGCAGACACCGAAGTGCGCGTCACCGCCGAGCGTGCCTTGAACAAACACCTCAACGGTGGCTGCCAGGTGCCCATCGCCTGCTATGCCGTACTCGAGGGTGAGAACCTGTGGCTGCGTGGCCTGGTTGGTGATCCGGACGGCGGTAACCTGCTGACCGCCGAGGTACGTGGGCCGCAACGTGATGCCACGGCCTTGGGGATTCAGGTCGCCGAAGCGTTGCTGGAAAAAGGCGCGGGTACCATTTTGCAAAAAGTCTATGGCGAGGCCGGCCCGCAGTGACCGACTGGCGAGTGCTGCTGACGCGGCCTGCCGAGGAGTCGACGGCCCTGGCGGCGTTATTAGCCCAGAGCGGTATTCACAGCAACTGCCTGCCTTTGCTGGAGACTGAAGCCTTGCCGGTGACCGCAGAGCAACACGCGGTGTTCGGCGCGCTGCCGCGCTATCGCGCCGTCATCGTGGTGAGCAAGCCGGCTGCGCGCCTGGCGTTGCTGCGGTTGGGGGGCAGTGTGCCGCCAATGCCCTGGTTCAGTGTCGGCGCGGCCACGGCCCAGATATTGGCCGATCATGGCCTCAACGTTCACTTTCCCGCCACGGGCGATGACAGCGAGGCCTTGCTTGAACTGCCCGCCTTGCGCGAGGCTATTGCAGCGCCGGGTGCCCGGGTGTTGATCCTGCGCGGCGAGGGCGGGCGTGAGTTGCTGGCAGAGCGTTTACGCGAGCAAGGTGCTAGTGTCGATTACCTGGAATTGTATCGGCGTTTTCTTCCGGTGTATGAGAAGGGCGCGTTGATGCAACGCATCCAGTTGGAACGCTTGAACGGCCTGGTGGTCAGCAGTGGGCAGGGTTTTTTACACCTGCACGCGTTAGCCGGCCCCGATTGGCCAGAGGTGGCACAGCTGCCGTTGTTCGTGCCCAGCCCGCGTGTATATGAAATGGCGCGGGCCGCGGGTGCAGAAAAAGTTGTGGATTGTCGCGGCGCGAGTGCCGCGGCTTTGTTAGTGGCGTTAGGGAGCTATCCCGTTCCCACTCTCTGATACGCAAAGGACGGATACGTGAGCGAAACAGCCTTGCCTAAAGATGAAGCTCAGCCCGCGCTTGATGCGCCGGTCGAGACACCGGTCAGCGCGCCACGCCGTGGCAATGGCCTGGCAGTCGTCGCCTTGCTGTTGGGCGCTGCGGGCGTAGCCGCCGGCGGCTGGGGGATCTGGCAGGTCCGTGCCCTGCAAGCCAGCAGCCAGCACCAGCTGGGCCAGGTGCAGACCCTGGATGACCAGTCCCAGAGCCTCAAGCAAGGCCAGCAACAGCTGGCCGCCCGCCTGGCGCAGTTGCCGGGTGCGGATGAGCTGGAAGAGCGTCGCCGCCTGGTCACTCAGTTGCAGGGTGATCAGCAGCGTCTCAACCAGCGTCTGGAAACCGTGTTGGGTGCCAGCCGCAAGGACTGGCGCCTGGCAGAGGCCGAGCATCTGATCCGTCTGGCCAGCTTGCGTTTGTCCGCCTTGCAAGACATCACCAGCGCCCAGTCGCTGGTGCAGGGGGCCGACGAAATTCTTCGCGAGCAGAGCGACCCAGGGGCTTTCGCTGCACGGGAGCAATTGGCCAAGAGCCTGGCCGCGCTGCGCAGCACCGAGCAACCGGACCGTACCGGCCTGTACCTGCAATTGGCTGCCTTGCGTGACCAGGTGGTGCAACTGGCGGCGATTGCCCCGGAGTATCAGCTCACGGAGCCTGCTTCCCAGGGGCGTCCCACCAGCGATACGCAGAACCAGTTGAGCCAGTGGTGGGAGCAGATCTCCCGTTATTTCCGCATCGACTTCAACCCGGATGACAACATCCGTCCCTTGTTGGCAGGCCAAGGCCTGAACCAAGTGCGGCTGGCCTTGAGCCTGGCGCTGGAGCAAGCCCAATGGGCTGCGCTTAACGGCGAGGCGGCGGTGTACAGCCGCTCGTTGGGAGAAGCGCGCAGCGTATTGCAGGACAACTTCAACCAGGACAACCCGCAGAGCAAGGCGATGCTGGCGCGTATTGCCGAGCTTGAGCCCAAGGCGGTGTCGGTGGTCACGCCTGACTTGGCTGCGAGCCTGGCTGCTGTGCAGGCGTACCTTGAACGCCGTCATCAGTCTGCCGACGAAGCCAAGGCTTCGGCTGGCAAACCGGCGACCCAGGAGTAGAGCTGATGAAGCGTTTCTATGTGATCCTGGTGCTCGCGATTGCGCTCGCGCTGGCCCTGGGTGTGGGCATTTCGAAACACACCGGCTACGTGTTGATTACTTATCCTCACCTGCTGCATTACGAATCAAGCCTGTGGGCGACATTGGTGGCGGTGTTCGCCATTGGCCTGGCGATTTACCTGATCCGCGTGTTATGGAGCCTGGTCAGCACATCCGGTGGCGTGGTCAACCCCTGGTCACGACGCAACCGCAGCCGTCGTGTGCAGATCGCTATCGAGCAAGGCCAGATGGACCTCGCCGAGGGCCGCTGGGCCAGCGCCGAACGCCACCTGCACCGCGCCGCCGAAGCAGAGCGCCAACCCCTGCTGTATTACATCGGTGCCGCCCGTGCGGCCAATGAACAGGGCCGTTATGAGGAATCCGACGGCTTGCTGGAGCGTGCGTTGGAACGCCAGCCCCAGGCCGAACTGGCCATTGCACTGAGCCATGCGCAGTTGCAGATGGACCGTGGCGATACGGAAGGCGCACTGGTCACCCTTCAGGCGATGCATGAGCGTCACCCGCACAACGCGCAAGTACTGCGACAGTTGCAACGTCTGCATCAGCAGCGTGGCGATTGGTCGTCTGTGATTCGCCTGCTGCCTGAGCTGCGCAAGGACAAAGTCTTGCCCGCCAATGAGCTGGCCGAGCTGGAGCGTCGCGCCTGGGGTGAGAACCTGAGCCTGGCGGCCCAGCGTGAAGAGCAAGGCGAAGCAGGGTTGCAGTCTCTGGAGCGCGCATGGGAGCAACTGACCGCAGCCCAGCGCCAACAGCCACAACTGGTATTGGCGTATGCCGACCAACTGCGTCGATTGGGCGCAGATGCCAAGGCCGAGGAAGTGCTGCGTGGCGCCCTTAAACGCGGTTATGACAGTCACCTGATCCGGTTGTATGGCCTGCTGCGCGGCAGTGATCCTGCGCGGCAACTGAAGTTTGCCGAAGGCTGGCTCAAGGACCATCCAGGCGATGCCAGCCTGCTGCTGACGCTGGGTCGTCTGTGCCTGCAAAACAGTCTGTGGGGCAAGGCGCGGGATTATCTGGAAAGCAGCCTGCAAGTACAGCGCAATCCCGAAGCCTGCGCCGAATTGGCTCGCCTGCTGGCCCAATTGGGCGATACCGAGCGCAGCAACCAGCTGTTTCAGGAGGGCTTGGGGTTGCTCGACAATCGTCTGCTGTCCTCGCCGCTGCCAGTGCCTGCGCGAGTTTGAAGTAGGAAAGGGTGGATGGGTTGGCTAGGACCGATCTGACACCCAACCCTTCAAACCCTGCAACCCCTCGGCTTAACTGGCTTTGTTACTAATTCCTACTTGTCTTGGCTGATTTTCCTCGGGCCCGTGGCGGGATGTCCTTATGTTTTCGAGGAAAAGTCCGCTCTAGGGCGTATTGAAAGGGGTCGGGCCTTTCCTCTACCGTAGCGACCTATCTCTTGCAGTGCGGATAAACAATGTCTCTGGCCCCTTTACGCTCTTTGTTTTTCCTGGCGTTCATGGCGGGTGCGCTGACGTTGGGCGCGTCTTACTACCTTCAATACGGTGCGCTGCTACGACCTTGTTTTCTATGCCAGGTACAACGCCTGTTCCTCGCCTCTTTTGCCTTGATCAACCTGATTGCCGCGCTTCACAAACCTGGGCGTTCCGGCCTTTGTCTTTATGGGTTGGCGAGCATGGGCTGTGCGTTGCTGGGCGCCATCACCGCAGGCCGGCAAGTCCTGTTGCAGAACAGGCCGGCAAGCCAGGTGGGGGATTGCTGGCCCAGCCTGCAGGACATGCTTGAAAACCTGTCTGTCTGGCAGGCAATGCGCTCGGTGTTCAATGGCACGGTCGATTGCGTTGAAATCAACTGGACGCTGTTTGACTTGAGCCTGCCTGAGTGGAGCCTGCTGTTTTTTGTGGCGATGCTGATCCTGGGGTTCATGCAGGTGTCACGGCTGTTGTTCGGCAGGCATTTGCGCCTCGCAACACCTTGAAAACGAGACTCAGATTGTAGGAGCGGATTAAACACTTGTATGAACATTCTCTCCTGCGTACCTTGAAGCCATAGTCATGCGGGCATAATCTGGCCCGCACGCGTTATCCAAACCGCTTGTCAGACGCGGCCTTGTCCGTCTGCTGCTTCATCCTTGAAGTGTTGCGCAGGTACAGAGCTGCGGCGCCCCAATAGGGAAGAGAGATCATCATGTTGGAAAGTTGTCAGAATGCTCAGGAACGCTGGGGTGGGGTGCACAAGCTGATCGACAGCTGGTTGAAGGCACGTCACGAACTGGTTCGGGCCTTTGATGCTCTCGGCGCCAAGCCCGAAGCGTTGGGCGAGAATCGCAAGCCGTTGCAGGAGTTCTGTGAGGTGTTGGTGGACTACGTGTCTGCCGGCCATTTCGGCGTCTACGAGCAACTGACCAAGGAGGCCGAAGCCTTCGATGATCAGCGTGGCCTGGAGTTGGCCGAGACGCTTTATCCGCGCATCGATGTGATCACTGAAAAGCTGCTGGCGTTCACCGACCTGTGTGATGCCGGGAAATGTGTCGCGGAAAAATTCAAAGAGTTGGGGGCGCTGTTGCATGAGCGTTTCGAGCTGGAAGATTGCTTGATCGAAGTGCTGCACAACGCTCATAAGGAAGAACCCGCCACCCAGGCTTGAAGCTGGTGGCGAGGTAAGAAAAACGGTGCGCATGTCGCACCGTTTTTTTATGGGTCAGTGGCGAGTGCCGATTAGTTCGATCTCGAACACCAGCGGCGTATAGGGGGGGATCAACTCACCTGCGCCGTCTGCGCCATAGGCCTGGGCTGAAGGAATCACCAGACGCCATTTCGCACCCACCGGCATCTGTTGTAATGCACTGCTCCAACCGCTGATCACGCTGTTGAGGCGAAACCATTGCGGTTGCGTACTTTTGTCGAAGACAGTTCCATCAGGCAGTCGGCCCACGTATTTAACCTGCACTTCATCGCTGGCCAACGGCTTGTTGCCAGTGCCGGGTGTCAGCTCGGTGAGCAGGATCCCATCGGCCAACTGACGAACGCCGGCTGCGGCTTTTTCCCTTGAGAGAAATTGCTGCTCGGCAGCGAGTGCTTTTTCGCTTTGAGGTCGTTGGGCGTCGGCGGCGTTCTGCGTTTCGTGCTGCGCGAGGATCTGTTCGATGCGCGCGTTATCCAGCGCCAGTGGCTTGCCTTGGTAGGCTTGCTTGAGTCCGTCGAGCAGGGCCTGTATCTGCAGGTCGGGGACTTCCTGGCGCAACCGTTCGCCAAGGCTTGCGCCCAGGCTATAGGCAAGATCGTGCGGGGTTGCGGCGGTGGTGTTTGACGAGGGTTGCTCGCTTGCATCGGCCACGCAGATCGCCAAGCCGAACACTAGAAAAAGGTAACGCGACATGGGCATTCTCCCGGCGAAAGTGCGACGGATTATGCCAGTGCGAGTGCGTAAAAAGTGGCGCGGTTTTCCGTTATATCGATAAGAATTTTCGCACGTTGCAACGCAACGCAAAGGATACTGTCAACATGCCCTAGCGGCGGTAAGAGCAGAGGGCTAGTATGAGCCGCACCCACGTCAGCCAGGAGGTAAACCATGTCGGCCAAACAGAAGCCTGTAAATACCCCGTTGCACTTGCTCCAACAACTTTCGGGCAGCCTGCTCGAACATCTGGAAAGCGCGTGCTCCCAAGCCTTGGCTGATGCAGAAAAGCTGCTCGCCAAACTGGAAAAGCAACGCGGTAAAGCGCAAGAAAAGCTGCACAAATCCCGCACCAAACTGCAAGACGCCGCCACTGCCGGCAAGTCCAAGGCACAAGCCAAAGCCAAAGGCGCGGTCAAAGAACTTGAAGAGCTGCTGGATGCTCTCAAGGATCGCCAAGCCGAAACCCGCAGCTACATTTCCCAACTCAAAAAAGACGCTCAAGAAAGCCTGAAACTGGCCCAAGGTGTTGGCCGTGTGAAGGAAGCCGTAGCTAAAGCACTGGGTGCTCGTACGCCTGCAAAAGTAGCCGCCAAGCCAACTGCTAAAACTGCTGCTGCCAAACCAGCTGCCAAGCCAGCCGCTAAAACCGCTGCTGCCAAACCAGCCGCGAAGCCAGCTGCTAAAACTGCTGCCGCCAAACCAGCTGCCAAGCCAGTCGCTAAAACCGCTGCTGCCAAACCAGCCGCGAAGCCAACTGCTAGAACGGCTGCTGCCAAACCAGCTGCCAAGCCAGTCGCTAAAACCGCTGCTGCCAAACCAGCCGCGAAGCCATCTGCTAAAACTGCTGCTGCCAAACCAGCTGCCAAGCCAGTCGCTAAAACCGCTGCTGCCAAACCAGCCGCGAAGCCAGCTGCTAAAACTGCTGCTGCCAAACCAGCTGCCAAGCCAGTCGCTAAAACCGCTGCTGCCAAACCAGCCGCGAAGCCAGCTGCTAAAACTGCTGCCGCCAAACCAGCTGCCAAGCCAGTCGCTAAAACCGCTGCTGCCAAACCAGTCGCGAAGCCAGCCGCTAAAACCGCTGCTGTCAAACCGGCTGCCAAGCCAGCCGCTAAACCTGCGGCTGCTAAACCAGCCGTGAAGCCAGCCGCCAAGCCAGCGCCCGCAAAGCCAGCCGCTCCAGCAGCACCCACTGCCACCCCGGCAGCAGCCACCGCTCCAACTGCATCGGCCAGCAGCACCCCTGCACCGGTAGCGCCAAGCACCACCCCAACCAGCGCTTCCTAAGTGTTGGTGGCCATGACGCGCAATTGCAGCAGCGCGTCGTGGTCAAGGTTGGCGGCTTCGGTCGCCAGGCCTTCAAGCCAGTCTTGCTGATCCACCACCTCATTGATCGGCCATGTCTGCGCCAGCGCTTCCAAGCGCGCCAGCAACGTTCTTTCGGCCTCCAGCTCCAGTGTCTTGATCTGCTCGCGTAGCGATGCCAATTGCGCATCCTGCTGGGCCAAGGCTCGCCATTGCACGCGCACTTGTCGTAGCGGTTCGACTACCTGCACCCGCCACGGATGAGCCATCTGTTGCAGTGCCTGAACGCGTTCGGGCTTGTACGCCACACCTCGTTGCTCCAGCCAAGCACCACACAACAACAGGCACACGTCTGCCCCTTGCTCCTGCAAGCGCAGGCACGCGGCCTCCACGCCTGGGCGGGCATAGGTCGAAAGGGCAAAGCTCCACAGGTCAGCGCACATATTCACACCCAAGCCAGCGGCCAACGAAGCTGGTAGACTCCGCCGCCATTATGATCCGACTTCAAAGCCTAACATTACAGCGTGGCCCGCAACGTCTTCTTGAAGACGCCGAGCTGACCCTGCACGCCGGTCACAAAGCCGGCCTGATCGGTGCCAACGGCGCCGGCAAATCCACGTTGTTCGCCCTGTTGCTGGGGGAGCTGACCCCGGATTCCGGGGACTGCCTGCTGCCTGCCGACTGGCGCATTGCCCATATGCGCCAGGAGATCGACACCCTGGACCGTATCGCCATCGACTACGTGCTCGATGGCGACCTGCGCCTGCGCCAGGTGCAACACGACCTGGCTGAGGCCGAAAAAGCCCAGGACGGTGCCGCCCAGGCGCGCCTGCACTCGGAGCTGGACAGCGCCGACGGCTACACGGCCGACGCTCGCGCTCGCAAGATGCTCGCTGGCCTTGGGTTTACCAACGAACAGATGGACCGCCCGGTCGCCGACTTCTCCGGTGGCTGGCGCATGCGCCTGAACCTGGCTCAAGCGCTGATGTGCCCCTCTGACCTGCTGCTGCTCGACGAACCGACCAACCACTTGGACCTCGATGCGATCCTGTGGCTGGAAGATTTCCTCAAGAGTTACCAGGGCACCTTGCTGCTGATCTCCCACGACCGGGATTTCCTCGACGCCGTGGTCGATAACATCGCCCATGTCGAACAAAAGAAAATCACCCTTTACCGTGGCGGCTATACCGCGTTCGAACGCGCCCGCGCCGAACGCCTGGCCCAGCAGCAACAGGCCTTTGAAAAGCAACAGGCGCAACGTGCGCACATGGAAAGTTACATCGCAAGGTTCAAGGCCCAGGCTACCAAGGCCCGCCAGGCCCAGAGCCGGATCAAGGCCCTGGAACGCATGGAAGAGCTGTCGGCGGCCCACGTCGATTCGCCGTTCGACTTTGTCTTCCGTGAGTCGGTGAAGATCTCCAGCCCGCTGTTGGACCTCTCGGACGCTCGCCTTGGCTATGGCGACAAAACCATCCTTGAGAAGGTCAAGCTGCAGCTCACGCCGGGCGCACGCATCGGTTTGCTCGGCCCGAACGGCGCAGGCAAGTCGACACTGATCAAGAACCTTTCGGGTGAGCTTGAGCCGCTGGCCGGTCGCCTCACTCGTGGCGAGAACACGGTGGTGGGTTACTTCGCCCAGCATCAACTGGACTCGCTGGACGCCAAGGCAAGCCCGTTGTTGCACCTGCAACGCCTGGCGCCGACCGAGCGCGAGCAGACCCTGCGCGACTTCCTTGGCGGTTTCGACTTCCGTGGCGCGCGCATTGACGAACCTGTGCTGAATTTCTCCGGTGGCGAAAAAGCCCGACTGGCCCTGGCCCTGATCGCGTGGGATCGCCCGAACCTGTTGCTGCTCGACGAGCCGACCAACCACTTGGACCTGGAAATGCGCCTGGCGCTGACCATGGCCCTGCAGGAGTTCAGCGGTGCGGTATTGGTGGTGTCTCACGACCGTCACCTGCTCAAGAGCACCACCGACAACTTCCTGCTGGTGGCCGACGGTAAGGTCGAAGAGTTCGATGGCGACCTGGACGACTACGCGCGCTGGCTGACGGAGTACCGCCTGCGCAATGCGCCGGCCAGCAACACGCCGGTCAACCCGGACAAGACCGACAAGAAAGCCCAGCGCCAGGCCGCCGCCGCGCTGCGCCAGCAGTTGGCGCCGCACAAGCGTGAGGCCGACAAGCTGGAAGCCGAACTGGGCAAGGTGCATGAGCGCCTGGCCAAGATCGAAGCCAGCCTGGGCGACAGCGCCGTGTACGAGGCGGCGCGCAAGGACGAGCTGCGTGACCTGCTGGCCGAACAGGCCAAGCTCAAGGTGCGCGAGGGGCAGTTGGAGGAAACCTGGATGGAGGCCCTCGAATTGCTCGAAACCCTGCAAGCGGAGCTGGAGGCGCTGTCCTGATGGAGGCGTTGCAATTACCGGTACCGGTGCAATGGATCGAACCCATCTGGATCGGCGTGCAAATCCTGCTGATCCTGCTGGCTGGCTACCTGGCTCAGCGCTTCGTCGCAAAAGGCCTTACGCGCCTGGGTGAGCGCTACCCGTTCCCGCCGCAATTGCTGATGCCCCTGCGGGGCGGCTTGCGCTGGCTGATCATGGGCAGTGCGCTGATCTTTGTGCTGGGCCGCCTGGGTGTGTCTGCCACGGTGTTGTGGACGGCCCTGTCAGGCTTTGTCGCGGTGGCGGCCGTGGCGTTCTTCGCCATGTGGTCGGTGCTGTCCAACCTGCTGTGCGCGATCCTGATCTTCACGGTCGGGCCGTTTCGCCTCGGTGATATCGTCGAGTTGGTGGACACCGTCGACAAACCGGGCGTGAAGGGCCGGGTCGTGGCGATCAACTTGCTCTACACCACGCTGATCGAAGTCGAGGAAGCCGGGACCAACAGCGCGATGGTGCAGGTGCCCAATAGTCTGTTCTTCCAGCGTTCGGTACGCCGTTGGCCCGGCTCTGGCACTAATATCCTGTAGGCGCGAGCAAGCTCGCTCCTACAGAAATCTATAGCCAGCCTTTGGTCGCTGGAGTTAGCTTAAGGTACAACCGCTAACTCCCTTACGAGGTGTGCAATGGCTCTCGATACATGGCTGGCCTTTTTCCTGGCCAGTTGGATCATCTCCCTTTCTCCTGGCGCCGGTGCCATCGCCTCGATGTCCAGCGGCCTGCAATACGGTTTTGTGCGTGGCTACTGGAACGCCATCGGTCTGCAACTGGGCCTGGCGATGCAGATTGCGGTGGTCGCCGGTGGTTTGGGTGCCATTCTGGCGGCCTCGTCTACTGCGTTCTATGCGATCAAATGGTTTGGCGTGGCCTACCTCGTGTATCTGGCCATCAAACAATGGCGTGCCCTGCCCATGGACATGACCGATGACGCCGCCGTGCGCCCGATCGGCAAACCGATGGCGATGATGTTCCGCGGCTTCCTGGTTAACGCCAGCAATCCCAAGGCGCTGGTGTTTATGCTGGCGGTGCTGCCGCAGTTCGTGAACCCGCAGGCGCCGTTGTTGATCCAGTACCTGATCCTCGGTGCCACTATGATCAGCGTCGATATGATCGTGATGGCGGGCTATACAGGGTTGGCGTCGAAAGTCTTGCGCCTGTTGCGTACGCCCAAACAACAGAAACGCGTAAACCGCACCTTTGCTGGCTTGTTTGTCGGCGCTGCCGGTTTCCTGGCGAGCCTGCATCGCGCCACGGCCTGACCAAGCGACTGGCTCAAAAATGTGGGAGCGGGCTTGCTCGCGAATACGGTATCAGTCAAAGAAAATAGTGACTGAAGCACCGCGTTCGCGAGCAAGCCCGCTCCCACATTGGTTTTAGGGTGATATGAAATAACACCTTGAGTCGAATCCATTAAAGCTCAACAATAGTGTTACTTCGTATTTCCACTTGAGATTCATTCATGACCGCCCCTTTCCGCTTTCTCGCCTGGCTGCTGTTGCCGGCGTTGCTGTCGTGCAGCTTCAATCTGTTGGCCGCGACCGCCGAGGGCGCGCCGCAAGCCCTGCATTTGCTGGACTACATTGGCGCCGACTACCCACCCACGGTGGAGGCGGGCAAGGTGGTGGATGACTCGGAATACCGTGAACAAGTGGAATTTCTCGGGGTGTTGCAGGGGCTGGTGGCGGATTTGCCAGACAAACCCGAGCGCGCCGAGCTGATAAAGGGCGTTGATGAACTGCTGGCCGCGGTCACTGCCCACCAGGATGGCGCAAGCGTTGCCCGCCAGGCCCGCCAATTGGGTGCCAAGCTGGCCGTGGCGTATGAAGTCAGCCAGGCCCCGGCCATCACGCCGGACCCGACGCGCGGCGCGCCGCTCTACGCCCAGCATTGTTCGGTGTGCCACGGCACAGCAGGTGCCGGCGATGGCCCCGCAGGCATGGGCATGACGCCACCACCCGCTAACCTGCGCGATGCCACGCGCCTGGATCGCCTGAGCCTCTACGCGATCTACAACACCCTCGGCCTGGGCGTGGAGGGCACCGACATGCCGTCGTTCGCTGACCAATTGGACGACCGCCAGCGCTGGGACCTGGCAACCTATATCGCCGGCTTCACGGCCGACCCGGCCGCCGCCAAAGGCGAGCAGACATTCAACCTTGCCGACCTGGCCCGCCAGACCCCCAATGAAGTGCTCGCCGCTGACGGCCCTGGCGCTGCCGCGACATTCCGCGCTCAACGTGCCCAACCGCCGCAGGTTCAGCGTGGCCCCGCGCAGTTGCTCGACTACACCGCCGCCACCCTGGACAAGAGCCTCGCGGCCTTCCGCAACGGCGACCATGAGCAGGCTTACGATCTATCCGTCGCGGCCTATCTGGAAGGCTTCGAACTGGTGGAAAGCTCCCTGGATAACGTCGATGCCAATGTGCGCAAAGACACCGAGAAGGCCCTGATGGCCTATCGGCAATCGTTGCAGGACGGCTTGCCTATCGAGCAGGTGCAGCAGCGCTTGGACTTGGCCAAAGGCAAACTCACTGAATCGGCCGGTTTGCTGGGCGGCGATGGCCTGAGCTGGTCGTTGAGCTATATCTCCGGCTTGCTGATCCTGCTGCGCGAAGGCCTGGAAGCGATTCTGGTGCTGGCAGCGATCCTCGCCTTTCTGCGTAACACCGGCCAGCAATCGGCGGTGCGCAGCGTCAACGTCGGCTGGGGCCTGGCGCTGTTGGCAGGCTTGGGTACCTGGGCTTTGGCGGCCTATGTCATTGACGTCAGCGGTGCCCAGCGTGAGTTGCTTGAAGGCTGCACGGCGTTGTTCGCCAGTGTGATGGTGCTGTGGCTCGGCGTGTGGATGCACGACCGGCGTCACGCGGCAGCCTGGCAGGACTACATCAAGAGCAGCCTGGTGGGCGGCGGTGGGCGTTTCGGTTTTGCCGTGCTGGCGTTCTTCTCGGTGTACCGCGAACTGTTCGAAGTCATCCTGTTCTACGAAACCCTGTGGCTGCAAGCCGGCCCTGCCGGGCACAACGCGGTGCTGGCCGGTGGTGCCACGGCGTTGGTGCTGCTGGTGGGCCTGGCCTGGGTGATCCTGCGCGGTTCGGCGAAGTTGCCCCTGGCGCTGTTCTTCGGCATCAACGCCGCGCTGCTGTGTGCGCTGTCGGTGGTGTTTGCCGGGCACGGTGTGAAAGCCTTGCAGGAAGCAGGCATCTTCGGCACGCGGCCGGTGGCGTTCTTTGACTTCGACTGGCTGGGCATCCACGCCGATGCGTACTCGTTGGGGGCACAGGCCGTGGCGATCCTGGCGATTGTGGTGTTGTATGGCCGTAGCCGCCTGACCGAAAAGCGCCGGGCGGCGGCGTAGCATGCGCGTGTGGATCGACGCCGACGCCTGCCCTCGGGCGGCCAAGGACCAAGTGGTGAAGTTCGCCCTCAAGCGCCAGTTTGAGGTAGTGCTGGTGGCAGGGCAAAGCCAGATCAAACCGAGCTTTGCCTGTGTGAAGCTGATCGTGGTGCCCAGCGGGCCGGATGCCGCCGATGATTACCTGGTGGAGCACGCCGTGCCCGGCGAGCTGGTGATTTGCAGCGACGTGCCCTTGGCCGACCGCTTGGTGAAGAAGGGCGTGACGGCCCTTGACCCGCGTGGCAAGGAATTCAGCCCAGCGAACATGAGCGAGCGGTTGGCGGTGCGTAACCTGTTTACCGACCTGCGCGAGCAAGGCCAGATGGGCGGCGGCCCACCGCCCCACAGCGAAAAGGACAAGCAGGCGTTTGCCAATGCGCTGGACCGAATCCTTACCCGCTTGATGAAACCACTGTAGGAGCGAGCAAGCTCGCTCCTACAGAAAGAGGGCGTCAGTCGTTCTCGTGAGTCAACTCCAACACCCGATCCACCAGCTTGTTGATGCCTGACGCCACCTCGCTGATGTTCTTGCCCAGCATGTAGGCCGGCGTACTCACCAGCTTGCGCGCCTGGTCTTCGACGATGTCCTCCACGGTGCATTCGAGGTGGGTGGCGCCCATCTTGTCCAGGGCTGCCGCGGTGTCGGCATCGTTGCCGATGGTACAGGTCACGCCAGGGCCGTAGATCTTGGCGGCCAGGGCCGGCGAAATGCAGATCAACCCCACCGGCTTGCCCGCTTCGGCAAAGGCTTCAGCCAGTGCCAGCACCTGGGGGTTGATGCTGCAACCGGCGCCTTCCACGGCAAAGTTCGACAGGTTCTTGGCCGCACCAAACCCGCCCGGCACGATCAGCGCGTCAAAGTCTGCGGCGTTGGCTTGGCCTATATCCTTCACGGCGCCGCGGGCAATGCGCGCCGATTCCACCAGCACATTGCGCGACTCGGGCATTTCTTCGCCCGTGAGGTGGTTGATCACGTGCAACTGCGCAACGTCGGGTGCAAAGCATTCCACTTGAGCGCCGCGCTGGTCCAGGCGCAGCAGGGTGATCACGCTTTCATGGATCTCTGCGCCGTCGTACACGCCACAGCCGGAAAGGATCACTGCAATCTTTTTGCTCATGGGCATTTCTCCTGATTCATGGCGTTAAATGTCTACTAATTTGTAACCTGTTGCCAATGGGATCTCACGTCGCTGCACCTAATCTTGATGTAACAAAAATAGACCGGACTAGCCCATGGACTTCGTGCCTTACGCAGTACCGTTTTTTATCGCCCTGATTGTGGTGGAGTTGCTGGCCGACCGTTGGCGCGGCGCGCGCAACTACCGAGTGGCGGATGCCATCAACAGCCTCAGCACCGGTGTGCTGTCTACCACCACCGGCTTGCTCACCAAGGGTGTGGGCCTGCTGACCTACGCCTTCGCCCTCAAGCACCTGGCGTTGTTCGAGCTGCCGACCCAGAGCGCCTGGACCTGGGTATTCGCCTTTGTATTTTATGATTTCTGCTACTACTGGCTGCATCGCATGGGGCATGAACGCAACATCCTGTGGGCCGCGCATTCGGTGCATCACCAGAGCGAGGACTACAACCTCAGCACTGCCTTGCGCCAGACCAGCACCGGTTTCCTGCTGAGTTGGATCTTCTACTTGCCCCTGGCGGTGGTTGGTGTGCCGCTGGTAGTGTTTATCAGCGTAGCGTCGCTCAACCTGCTGTATCAATTCTGGGTCCATACACGCCATGTTCCCAAGCTCGGCTGGGTCGAATGGTTTTTCGTCACACCGTCCAATCATCGGGCCCACCATGCACAGAACGCTCTCTACATGGATCGCAACTACGGCGGGGTGTTCATTATTTGGGACCGGCTGTTCGGCACCTTCCAAGAGGAAGACGATAACGAACCGGTGATTTTCGGCGTAACCACACCCCTGGCCAGTTGGAATCCGCTGTGGGCCAACCTGCAGTTTTATGCGCAGCTCTGGAGCGACGCCAGGCGTACTGAGCGTTGGTGGGACAAGCTGCGCATCTGGTTCATGCGCACCGGTTGGCGGCCGGCGGACGTCAAGGCCAAGTACCCGATGGCCAAGCCGGACCTGAGCCAGTTCCGCAAATTCGAGGTGCCGCTGGACGTGCGCCACCAGGTCTACATCGCCTTGCAGTTTGCGGCTTATGTGGGGTTTGGCAGCTATCTGATGAATGTGGGTGAGGGCTCGCCCACCTCGGCGCTGGTCCTCGGTTGGGGCGCGATGGCACTGGGATTGTTTACCCTGGGGGTTGCGCTGGAGAATCGCCCATGGGCACTGAAGGCCGAGCTGGCGCGCCTGGTGCTGAATGTTCCCTTGGTATGGCTGGCGCCGCTGGCAGGGTTGTGGCCCGCCAGCAACCTGGGCTGGCTGGGCCTGGCGAGCTACAGCCTGCTCAGCCTCATCGGCCTCTACTGTTGCAGAAGCCGGCTTACTCGGTGGGTGTCTTAGGCGTTTCGATCGGGGCTGGCTCGTTAGCCAGCCGAGCCTTGGCCTCGGCACAGGCTTGGCGGGCGATGCGGGCATTCTTGAAGCGACGGCGCAGCCACAGGCCAAAGCCCAGCACCAGCAAGGCGCCCAGTACCCACAGCTCGTATTTCTTGACGCTGCCGAGCATCCCTTCCAGCACCGCGCCAAAGTGGTAGGCCGCCGCCCCCAGTGCCGCGGCCCAGATCGCCGCGCCAATACCGTTGAGGACCAGGTAGCGCAACGGTGGATAGCCGGACAGGCCAATCGCCACGGGCATCACCGTGCGCAAGCCGTAGACGAAGCGGAAACTCAATACCCAGATATCCGGATGCTTGCGGATATGTTCCAGCGCCTTGTCGCCCATCAATTGCCAGCGCGGCTTGCGCGCCAGCAACTTGCGGCCGTGCTTGCGCCCCATGTAGTACCAGAGCTGGTCGCCGGCGTAGCTGCCAAAAAAGGCAACGACCACCACCAGGTTGATATCCATGTAGCCACGGAACGCCAGGAAGCCTGCGAGTACAAGGATGGTCTCGCCTTCGAAGAACGTGCCGAGAAAGAGGGCAAAGTAGCCGAAGTCATGCAGAAATTGTTGAAGCATGGTCTAGGGTGCTGGCGAAATGAACGCGCAGCCTACGCCTTCACGAAGATTCATGAAAGTATCGAGATGTGTCACGAAGTGAACAATTCCTATGCAAATGACGAATGGGACTACAGGTCGCGTCGATAAGCACAACTGTCATTCATTCGTCATAATGGCCGCTTATAACTGCAACGCTCGCCCGTAAACACGGGCTCAGGAGTCTGTCGTGAGCTTTACCCCTGCCAATCGCCTGTTCCCTGCCACCCGTCTGCGTCGCAATCGTCGTGATGATTTTTCTCGTCGCCTGGTACGTGAAAATGTACTGACCACGAATGATCTGATCCTGCCGGTTTTCGTGCTCGACGGCGAAAATCGCCGGGAAGCGGTGGCGTCGATGCCGGGTGTGGAGCGTCTGACCATTGATTTGTTGCTTGAAGAAGCGGCGAATTGGGTCGAGTTGGGCATTCCGGCGCTGGCGCTGTTTCCGGTGACCCCGGCGGAACTCAAGTCCCTGGACGCCGCTGAAGCCTGGAACCCCGACGGGATTGCCCAGCGCGCCACCCGTGCCTTGCGCGAGCGCTTCCCGGAGCTTGGGGTGATCACTGACGTGGCCCTGGACCCGTTCACCACCCACGGCCAGGATGGCATTCTTGACGAAGACGGTTATGTGCAGAACGACATCACCGTCGATGCACTGGTCAAGCAGGCGTTATCACACGCGGCTGCGGGCGCCCAGGTGGTTGCACCGTCGGACATGATGGACGGGCGCATCCAGGCGATTCGCGAAGCCCTTGAGCTGGCCGGTCACGTCAATGTGCGGATCATGGCCTATTCGGCCAAATACGCCAGCGCCTACTACGGCCCATTCCGCGATGCGGTAGGCTCGGCGCTGAACCTGGGCAAGGCCAACAAGGCCTCGTATCAGATGGACCCGGCCAACAGCCAGGAAGCCCTGCACGAGGTGGCTGCCGACCTGGCCGAAGGCGCCGATATGGTGATGGTCAAGCCGGGGATGCCCTACCTTGACATTCTTTACCGGGTCAAAGAGGAATTCAAAGTGCCGACCTTTGTCTATCAGGTCAGCGGTGAATACGCCATGCACATGGCGGCCATCCAGAATGGTTGGTTGAGTGAAGGGGTGATCCTCGAATCCCTGACTGCCTTTAAACGTGCCGGCGCTGATGGCATTCTGACCTACTTCGCCGCCCGCGCCGCCCAATTGCTTAGAGAGCAACAATAGCCCTCACAGGAACACTCGATGAATACCGAAGGACTCTCAGAAGTTGCCGTAAAAGACGCTCACCCGGTGGTTGAACAAGTCGCCCAGACCCCGCCGGAGCTGGAGCCCGCACCGCCTGCGGTGGTGGCCGAAGCGCTTGCGCCGGCGCCGGTGGCCGTGGTCACCAACCTGGATGACAGCAGCCTGTACATCCACCGCGAGTTGTCACAACTGCAATTCAACATCCGCGTGCTTGAGCAGGCGCTGGATGAGTCCTACCCCTTGCTGGAGCGGCTGAAATTCCTGCTGATCTTCTCCAGTAACCTGGACGAGTTCTTCGAGATCCGTGTTGCCGGCCTCAAGAAGCAGATCACCTTTGCCCGTGAACAAGCCGGTGCCGATGGCCTGCAACCGCACCAGGCCCTGGCGCGTATCAGTGAGCTGGTGCACGGCCATGTAGACCGCCAGTATGCGATCCTCAACGACATCCTGCTGCCGGAGCTGGAAAAGCACCAAGTCCGCTTCATTCGTCGTCGTCACTGGACCGCCAAGATCAAGACCTGGGTGCGCCGTTACTTCCGGGACGAGATTTCGCCGATCATCACGCCTATCGGCCTCGACCCGACGCACCCGTTCCCCTTGCTGGTGAACAAGAGCCTCAACTTCATCGTCGAACTCGAAGGTATCGACGCTTTCGGCCGCGATTCGGGCCTGGCGATCATCCCGGCGCCGCGTCTGTTGCCTCGGATCATCAAGGTACCGGAAGAGGTAGGGGGCGCTGGCGACAACTATGTATTCCTGTCATCGATGATTCACGCGCACGCCGACGACCTGTTCCAGGGCATGAAGGTCAAGGGCTGCTACCAGTTCCGCCTGACCCGTAACGCCGACCTGGCGCTGGACTCCGAAGACGTTGAAGACCTGGCACGTGCCCTGCGCGGCGAACTGTTCTCACGGCGCTATGGCGATGCGGTGCGCCTGGAAGTGGCGGACACCTGCCCGAAACATCTGTCGGACTACCTGCTCAAGCAGTTCAACTTGGCAGAATCGGAGCTGTACCAGGTCAACGGCCCTGTGAACCTCACGCGCCTGTTCAGCATTACCGGCCTGGACAGCCACCCGGAGCTGCAATACAAGCCGTTCACGCCGCAGATCCCGAAACTTTTGCAAAACAGCGAGAACATCTTCAGCGTGGTGAGCAAGCAGGACATCCTGCTGCTGCACCCTTTCGAGTCGTTCACCCCGGTGGTCGACCTGCTGCGCCAGGCTGCCAAGGACCCGCACGTCCTGGCCGTGCGCCAGACCCTGTACCGCAGCGGCGCGAACTCGGAAATCGTCGATGCGCTGGTGGATGCGGCGCGTAATGGCAAAGAAGTCACTGCGGTGATCGAGTTGCGTGCGCGTTTCGACGAAGAGTCCAACCTGCAACTGGCCAGCCGTCTGCAAGCGGCCGGTGCGGTGGTGATCTACGGCGTGGTCGGCTTCAAGACCCACGCCAAGATGATGCTGATCCTGCGCCGTGAAGCCGGTGAGATCGTGCGCTACGCCCACTTGGGTACCGGTAACTATCACGCCGGCAACGCCAAGCTCTACACCGACTACAGCTTGCTGACGTCCGACGACGCGCTGTGCGAAGACGTCGGCAAGTTGTTCAGCCAGTTGATCGGCATGGGCAAGACCCTACGCATGAAGAAGCTGTTGCACGCGCCGTTCACGCTCAAGAAGGGCATGCTCGACATGATTGCCCGCGAGACCCAGTTTGCCCTCGATGGCAAGCCGGCGCACATCATCGCCAAGTTCAACTCGCTGACCGATCCGAAGATCATCCGTGCTCTGTACAAGGCCAGCCAGTCCGGTGTGCGCATCGACCTGGTGGTACGTGGCATGTGCTGCCTGCGCCCCGGCATTGTGGGCGTGTCGCATAACATCCATGTGCGCTCGATCATCGGCCGCTTCCTGGAGCACACCCGCGTGTTCTACTTCCTTAACGGCGGCGAAGAACAGATGTTCCTCTCCAGTGCCGACTGGATGGAGCGCAACCTCGACAAGCGCGTGGAGACCTGCTTCCCGGTGGAAGGCAAGAAGCTGATCATGCGGGTCAAGAAGGAGCTGGAAAGCTACCTCACCGACAACACCCACAGCTGGAGCCTGCAGTCGGACGGGCGTTATGTACGCAACACCCCGACCGGCAACCAGAACCCGCGCAGCGCGCAGGCGACATTATTGGAGAAGTTGGGTAGCCCGATTCTGACGGTGAACTAGCCCAGGCATACGCAACTCCATGTGGGAGCGGGCTTGCTCGCGAATGCGGTGTGTCAGTCAATGCATCTGGTGACTGATCCACTGCATTCGCGGGCAAGCCCGCTCCCACATTTGTTTTGCAGTGGGCTTTAGCGCAGGTTCAGGCTGAACCCCACCCGTGTCAGCCATTCCGCTTCCTGGGCGAAGTCCGCCTGGGTCAGCTGATTTTCATCCAGCCAGCCTTTGGGGAACATCACTTCCAGGCTATCGCCATCGGCGTGCAGTTTGACCTGGGGCATTTCCTGGGTGCCGCGGATGTGGTGGAACAGGATCGCAAAGCGCAGCAGCGCGCACAGGCGGATCAGCTTGATGCCGTCTTTACCGAATTCGGCAAACTTGTCCTTGGGAATATTACGGCGATGGCCGCGTACCAGCAGCGCGAGCATCTGTTGGTCTTCCCGGGAGAAACCGGCCAGGTCCGAGTGTTCGATCAGGTAGGCGCCGTGCTTGTGATAATGGTAGTGGGCGATGTCCAGGCCGACTTCATGCACCTTGGCTGCCCAGCCGAGTAACTCGCGCCAGACGCCGTCTTCCAGGTCCCAGTCCTCGGCCACCTGGTCGAACGCGTGCAGGGCTTTGCGCTCCACGCGTGCGGCTTGTTCCAGGTCAACGTGATAACGCTCCATCAGCGAGCTGAGGGTGCGCTCGCGCACGTCTTCGTGGTGGTGCCGGCCCAGCAGGTCGTAGAGCACGCCTTCGCGCAGGGCGCCGTCACAGTGGTCCATGCGTTGCAGTTCGAGGGCGTCGAAGATGGCTTCGAGAATTGCCAGGCCCGCAGGGAAAATCGCACGGCGGTCGGGCTTGATGCCATCGAAGTCGATTTTCTCTGCATCCCCCAGCTTGAACAACTTGCGCTTGAGCCACGCCAAGCCCTCGGCGTTCACCTCGCCGGTGCCATGGCCACCGGCTTTCAAGGCCAGGCCGATGGCACGGATGGTGCCGGACGAGCCGATGGCTTCATCCCAGGTCAGTCGGTGCAAGGCGTGTTCGATGCTCATGATTTCCAGACGCGCTGCGGTGTAGGCCTGGGCATAGCGCGCCGGAGTGATCTTGCCATCCTTGAAATAACGCTGGGTGAAACTCACGCATCCCATCTGCAGGCTTTCACGCAGCAGCGGTTCGAAACGCTGGCCGATGATGAACTCGGTGCTACCGCCGCCAATGTCTGCCACCAGGCGTTTGCCGGGCGTATCGGCCAGTGTGTGTGACACGCCGAGGTAGATCAGGCGAGCCTCTTCACGGCCCGAGATGACCTCCACCGGATGCCCGAGGATTTCCTCGGCGCGATGGATGAACTCGTTGCGGTTGCGGGCCTCGCGCAAGGCATTGGTGCCAACGATACGCACTGCGCCAGGGGGCATGCCGTTGATCAGTTGCGCAAAACGCTTGAGGCAATCGAGGCCGCGCTGCATGGATTCTTCATTGAGCTTGCGCTCGTCGTCGATCCCGGCGGCCAGTTGCACTTTTTCGCCGAGCCGCTCAAGGATGCGGATCTCACCGTTCTGGGCCTTGGCCACGACCATATGAAAGCTGTTGGAGCCCAGGTCGATGGCGGCGATCAAGGACAGATTCTTGGCTTGGGATTGCGGCATGGTTTGAGGATCTCGGTCGATAACCTTGCCATCGTGCCACGATCGACCGCTGACGCCAACGCGTTGTGCTTCGGTAATTGGACCGATGCTGTCTGTAGGGAAATCTCTGGGAAGTGTAGGGCAGCTTCGCAAGCTTTAAACGAATAGGTAATCCGATACCGTGAGGCGTTTTAACTGTATGTCGTCGTAAGTTGTGTATGACATTGCTTACAGTGATCGGGGCTGTAGATCATGCGATTTCAGTCAGAGGACTACTTTGCTGATCGATTAAAACCGTTGCCTAATTTAATACGGCCCACAGCAAATACCGTGTTGTCTGATTTTTTTGCCAGGCACCAAGGCGCCAGACTGTCATTCGGCAATTCTGCCTGGGTGTTATTTATTTATAGTTTTGTGTTACGGAAGATAAAGCGTTGAGCGACGGAGTCGCTAAAACCAAAATAAAGAACGCCTGTTAATTCCTAATGACAGGACGAGCATGAAAAAAATTATTGGATTAACCGTCGGTATGGTGTGCCTGGCTGCAACCCTCAATGCCCAGGCAACCACCAGTGCGCAGTTGGTCGTCAGGGGCACCATTACACCTGCTGCCTGCAACCTCAGCCTGGCGGGCAGTGGCATCATCGACTACGGCACGATTCGCTCGGGCGAATTGTCCCAAACAGCGTTTAACCCGCGCGAAGAGAGGACCACTTCGCTGGTGATCAATTGCGGCACCACGCCTGCCAGGTTCGGGCTCACGTTTACCGACCTGCAAGCGGGCAGCAAGGTGACGGGCATCCTCGGCGCGGGCTTCACCGAAGCACAGAACTATGGTTTGGGTATGGTAGGCGCCCGGCGTACCGGTGGCTATTCGGTGACTCTCAAGGACCTCAGGTCCTCCGGCACAACGCTGTTTCCGATCATGCGCAGCGGCCTGGGGGCCTGGTACAACAGCGATGGCAAAGTGGCCCAGTCGCCGAGCCAGTACTCTTGGCGTAATGGCACGACGATTACCCCTGCCGCTATCAGCCAATTGACCGGTACGCTCGCGGTGAAAGCGGTAATCAACAAGGCTCGGGATCTGGATTTAAGCCGCGACATTTCCATTGATGGGCGCGCCACGCTTGTATTGAGTTACATCTAAATAACTGAAAGCAGCCGATCAAGAAACTAACCCTTTCTTATTGGCTGTTTTTCTATGGCTGCGCGATTGCCAATCGTCAATGGCATGAGTTGAGGGGAATACTGAGTGCGTGGTTATTTAATAAGTTGTGTATGGCTGTGGCATCTTTTTTTTAGTGCTGTTGCCACCGCCGACGGTATGTTGCCGGAAACAACAGTGGTGGTGCTTTATGAAGAGGACGGCGAAGCCACCCTGAGTATCAAGAACACCGATGCGGGGCCCGCGCTGCTGCATTCCGTGGTTGAGAATGTGCCTGAAGACCTGGAGCCGCTACTGATTGTCACACCGCCAGTTACCCGTGTGGAGGCAGGCGACACCCAGCTGGTGCGTTTTATCAGCACCCTGAAACAGCCGCTCAAGACCCAGCGGCTCAAGCGCGTGTCGTTTGAGGGCATCCCCCAGGCGCGGGCTGCGGGTGGTGCAACCATTGGCATCACCCTGCGGCAGAATTTGCCGCTGATCCTGCACCCCCAAGGCCTGCCGCGACACCATACGCCGTGGGAATTGTTGACCTGGAAGCGCGTCGGGGACCGGCTCAGCGTCCATAACGACAGCGCCTATGTGGTGCGCCTGGCGCCAGATGTGCAGCTGCTGCCACAAGGCACACTGGCGACATTGCCGCGCACTTACATCTTGCCGGGTGAGGCATTGGTGGCGAAGGGCGAAGGTACTCTGGGCAATGTGGCTCAAGTAGAGATCCAGCCCGCCACGGTCTACGGGTTTTCGGTAGACAGCTACCGAGCGCCGGTCATCACCGATGAAGGTTGATCGGTTCATGAGGCTTCCTTCGAGGCGCGACATTGCCGGTACTGCCTGGCCCGGTCGATCCACGTTATCCATCGGCTTTGCGGCGCTCTGGAGTCTGCCTGGTATGGCGACCGCGCTGGAACTCGGGGAAGGGTTTGACCTGGCGGCCCTCACAACCCACGGCATAGACCCCAAGGTTGCCGATTACTTTCGCAGTGCGGCGCGCTTTCGCGAAGGTGTCCAGGTGGTGGGGTTGCGGGTCAATGGCAACCCGCTTGGGCGGGTGGATGCCCGGTTTGGTTCGCAGGGTGAGTTGTGTTTCACCCCAGGTTTACTTGAGAAGGCCGGGCTGGTTAAACCCGGCGCAATCCTGCAGCCCGGCGCCAGGCCCGACCAGGCCTGCCATGACTTTCTCGGCGCATTCCCGGCGACGATGGTGCGGCTGCGCCCCGGCAACGACGAAGTGGTGCTGGTGGTGCCGACCCAGGCCTTGCGCGAACCCCAGTGGGAAAGCGGGAATTTTTCCCACGGCGGCGCGGCAGCGTTGTTCAACTATGACGTGCTGGGTTACGACAGCCATTTGCGCAGTGGGCCCAGCCGGTTCGTGTCGGCTTATACAGAGGCGGGCTTCAACCTCGACGACTGGATTGTCCGCAGCCGTCAGTTCTATGTGTCTGACAACGGCCAGACCCGTACCGAACACTTGCACGCTTATGCCCAGCGGGATATCGCCGGGTTGCAGTCGACGTTCCAGGCAGGCCAGATCTCCAGCAATAACCCGTTGTTTGGCGGGATCCAACTGTCGGGCGTGCAGTTCTCCCCCGATGGGCAGGCCAGAACACCCGCAGGCGGCACTAACGCAGTGGTCGAGGGGTTGGCCCAAAGCCAATCGCGGGTTGAAATACGCCAGTCCGGTGTGTTGGTCCACAGTACGTTGGTGCCTGAAGGACCGTTCCGGCTGACGGGCTTGCCCCTGCTTAACACCACCAGCGACCTTGAGGTCAGTGTAATTGACGTGCGGGGTGCCAAGCGCAGTTTCGTGGTGCCGGCGGCATCGTTCGCGGGGGCTACCCCGGCGGCGCCTGGATACTATTTGTCGGTGGGCGAGTTGCGCAGAACGGCGGGTGAGGAAGGGCCTTCACCGGTGATCGCCATGGGCAGTGGTACCTGGGGGCTGGGGAGCCACTCGTCTGCGGGTTTTGGCTTGTTGAGTACCGATGACTATTGGGCGGCAGGGGGCACCCTGAGCAGCGTGTTTTTCCAGCGGGTTTCTGTCAACGCACGCCATAACCTGTCCCGGGACAGCCAGAAAGCCGTGTCCGGCTCACGCAGCAGCCTGTCACTGAGCAGCCCGGTCGGGGCCAATATCGACGTCAACCTCAGCGCCACTACCCAGACGCATGGTTACCGTGAAGTCACTGAAGTGGGCCAGTCGCTCAGGGCCGATGATCTCGATTCCCACTTTAAAAACCAGTACACCGCGGGCGTGAGCTGGGCCGACCCCACGCTGGGCGTATTTTCTTTGAATTACACCCGCAGCGCTCAGTTTGGCGGGCAAACCAGCGAGCATGTGTTTGCCTCATGGAACAAGTCGTTTGGCCATGCCGATGTGGCGCTGATCGCTGATTCACAGGTAGGGGGTTCACGGGCTGGCCGTGACGCCACCTATACAGGCAGCCGGCGTGATCGTGCCGTGGATAACGATGTGTCCCTGCGGTTGCAGGTCAGCGTGCCGCTGGGCGGCGATCGCCGTGTGAGCAGCTACACCAGCCGCCGTGGGGAGCAATTTACCGCGGGCACTGCACTGAGCGAGCGGGTCAACGAGTATATGAACTACGAAGTGGGAGTTGAGCGTGACATGCGGGCCAGGGAGCAATCGTTGCGTGGGCAAGTGGACTTGTTGCCACGCTATACGCGAGTGGGCCTGGGCGTTAGCCGTGACCCGCTGGGCACCAGCTACACCGGCCAATGGCAGGGTGGTGCGGTGGCTCACGAAGGCGGGCTGACCTTTTCGCCCTACAGCGTGCAGGACACGTTCGGCATCGTCTCGGTCGGCGATATCGGCTCGGCGAAAGTCGAGACGCCACAAGGCCCGGTATGGACCGACTTCAGCGGCCAGGCGGTAATCGCCGGCTTGCCGGCCTACACCAACAGCCGCGTCCAGGTGCAGACCCCTTCCTTGCCCAAACGGGTGGACCTGAAAAACGGCACCCAGGTCCTTGCGGCAGGCCGAGGCTCGTTCAATAACGTGGATTTTGACGTGGTGAAAGTACGCCGGATGCTGGTAACCGCCAACGATCAGCACGGCCGACCATTGCCTCAGGGCGCCTCGGTCTTGGGCAAGGGCAATCGCTTCATCACCAGTGTGGTGGGCGAGGGCATGATTTTCCTCAACGACGTCTCCGAGTCGCAAAGCCTGAAAGTTTCATTGCCGGACTCTTCCACTTGCCTGTTGCACATCGACCCCGAGGCCAAGCCTGACAATGACAAATTCTATGAAGCGGTATCGGCTGTGTGCCAGGGTGGTTAAGCGTGCAAGCCTGCCCTTGGCCCTGTTATGCATGTTGCTGGCAGCACTTGATGCGCAAGCTGAAAACTGTCGGCTATCGCTGAGCCAGTCGCGCATCGACTATGGGCCGATATACCGGGATGCAGTGGTTGAAAATGCCACTGTGGTGCTGGCTACCCGCACGTTCAGCATGACCGTGCTCTGCGCGGAGCCGGCGGCAATGGCCCTGCGTTTTGTCGCAGCGCCTGCCGATGGGCAAGGGTTTCGGTTTGGTCGTGAGGGGCGTTTGCGCTTGCGTCTCAAGCATGCCCAGGTCGACGGGCGAGCAGTCGGCTGGTCGTCTGCTCAAGCACCTGATGAGTCGGCCAGCGGCCAGTTGTTACCCGGCCAGGCCTTGATTGCGCGAGTCTCAGGTGTGCCGGTGACAGGGCGCAGGCTCACCGCCCAGGTCGATATCGACACCGAACTGCCCTTCGACGCGTTGATGGTACGCACGCAGGCCCACCTTGAAGGGCAGGGCCGTTTCGAACTGGTTAGCCCGGCTGTTCCACCGAGCCAATGAAGTTAGCCAGCTCGGCCGTTTTCGGGTTGGCGAACAATACCTTCGGGTCACCGGTTTCATGTACCTTGCCCTGGTGCATGAACACGAGCTTGTCGCCGACCTCACGGGCAAAACGCATTTCGTGAGTCACCATGATCAGGGTCATGCCGTCCTGAGCCAGTTGGCGCACCACGCTCAGCACTTCATTGACCAGTTCGGGGTCCAGGGCTGAAGTGATCTCGTCGCACAGCAGCACCTTGGGCGACATGGCCAGGGCGCGGGCAATGGCGACGCGCTGTTGCTGGCCGCCGGACAGGCGATCGGGAAAGGCGTCGAATTTTTCGCCCAGCCCGACCCGGTCCAGCATCTGCCTGGCCAGTTGGGCGGCCTTGGCCTTGGGCACTTTCTGCACCACTTGCGGCGCCAGCATCACGTTCTCGCCCACGGTCAGGTGCGGGAACAGATTGAATTGCTGGAACACCATGCCGACCTTCTGCCGCAGGCTGCGCAGGTCGGCGCGGGCGGCGTCGAGGTATTCGCCATCGACTTCGATTACACCGTCGTTGATCGACTCCAGGCCATTGAGGGTGCGCAGCAAGGTGGACTTGCCCGAGCCGCTGCGGCCGATGATCGCGACCACCTGGCCTTCGTCCACCGTCAAGTCGATGCCCTTGAGTACGTGGTGATCGCCGTAATACTTATGCAAGGCAGAAATTCTAAGCAGAGGCATGCAGTCTCCTTTCCAGGTAGCGCGCACTGAGGGACAAGGGGTAACAGAGCAAAAAGTAACCGAGGGCCACCAGGCCGTAGACCATGAAGGGTTCAAAGGTGGCGTTGGCGAGCATGCCGCCCGTCTTGGTCAGTTCGGTGAAGCCGATGATCGAGGTCACGGCGGTGCCTTTGACCACCTGCACCGAAAAGCCCACCGTCGGCGCGACAGCAATGCGCAGCGCCTGGGGCAGGATCACATAGCGCAGTTGTTCAAGCGGGTTGAGGGCCAGGCTGGCCGAGGCTTCCCATTGGCCGTGGGCAATGGAATCGACGCAACCGCGCCATATTTCAGCCAGGTAGGCACTGGTAAACAGGGTCAAGGCAATTGCCGCTGCCAGCCAGGGCGATATGTCCACGCCAAGCAGGGCAACGCCGAAAAACACCAAGAACAGCTGCATCAGCAGTGGCGTGCCCTGGAACAGTTCGATATAGGTGCGGGCCATATTGCGTGGGAACGCTTTGCGGCTGATGCGCAGGGTCATCACCAATAAGCCGATCAGGCCGCCGCCCACAAACGCCACCAATGACAGCAACAGCGTCCATTGCAGGCCGGTCAGCAGGTTGCGCACAATGTCCCAGAACGAAAAATCACTCATCGGCTGTTCCTCATGACAAACCGTCGGCCGATCCAGTTGAGCAATTGGCGAATCATCAGCGCCATGCACAGGTACACCAGGGTGGTCAGGGCATAGGTTTCAAAGGCACGGAAATTACGCGACTGGATAAAGTTGGCGGCAAAGCTCAATTCTTCAGTCGCAATCTGCGAACACACCGCCGAACCGAGCATCACGATGATGATCTGGCTGCTCAGGGCGGGCCACACCTTGCCCAGGGCCGGCAGCAGCACCACATGGCGAAACGCTTCAAAGCGCGTCATTGCCAGTGCCGCGGCCGCCTCCAGTTGCCCCCGTGGGATGGCCTGGATGCCGGCACGGATGATCTCGGTGGAGTAGGCCCCCAGGTTGATCACCATCGCCAGCACGGCGGCTTGCCACTCGGTAATTTTCAACCCGAGGGATGGCAGGCCGAAGAAGATGAAGAACAGTTGCACCAGGAACGGCGTGTTGCGGATCAACTCGACATACACACCAAAGACCCACGCAAACGGTTGGATCTTCCACGCCCGTACCACGGCGCCGACAGTGCCCAGGGCCACGCCGAGGATGGCGCCAATGGCCGTCAGCTCAAGGGTGAACAGCGCGCCACGCAGGAGCAGGTCGGTATTGGCCAGCACCGGCACAAAGTCGAATTGATAGGCCATCTTTGAGCTCCGCGTCAGAGGTCGGCAGGCAGCGGTTCTTTGAGCCACTGCATCGCGTTTTTCCCAAGGCTGCCGTCAGCCTTGGCTGCCACCAGGATCTGGTTGACCTTTTCCAGCAGCGCCGGCTCGTTCTTGTTCACGCCTACGTACACCGGCGAATCCTTGAGTTTCACCTTCAGTGCCGGTACGCGCTTGGGGTTGCGTTCGCTGATGGCCACCATGACCACGTTGCCACTGGCGATCAGGTCGACCTGGCCGGCCAGGTAGGCGGCGATGGTGGAGTTGTTGTCTTCAAAACGCTTGATCGTGGCTTCCTTGGGCGCTACCGCGGTCAGCTCGATGTCTTCGATGGCGCCACGGGTCACGCTGATGGTCTTGCCCTTGAGGTCGTCGAGGCTGGCGATGGCGGCATCAGGCGGCCCAAACACGGCAAGGTAGAACGGCGCGTAGGCGTTGGAGAAGTCGATGACCTTTGCGCGCTCGGGGTTCTTGCCCAGGCTGGAAATAACCAGGTCGACTTTGCCAGTGGTGAGGAACGGTATGCGGTTGGTGCTGTTGACCGGCGTCAGTTCCAGCTTGACCTTGAGTTGGTCGGCCAGCAGCTTGGCGGTGTCGATGTCCAGGCCCCGGGGTTGCATGTCAGGGCCGACCGAACCAAACGGCGGGAAGTCCTGGGGGACGGCAACCTTCAGGGTGCCACGAGCGACGATGTCATCCAGACCACTCGCCTGGGCGGGTGCCTGGCTCAGCATCAGGCTGGCAAACAGGGCAGTGAGCAGGGCGCTGTAGCGCTTGGTCATGGCAACTCTCCGAAAAAGGCGAAGGAATTTTCTGAGTTTGCCCAGTGCACAGCCCATGCCAGCACCGTTCGGATCGTCTGCAAGGCTGATGTTTGTTGAGGTGCAGTGGTCTTACTGGTCTGAACAGTGGTCAGGTTTCCCGCACCCTTTTCGAGCGTTTGCAAAAAGCCGCGAGCGCCTTTGGGGCGTGGCTTGCAGCCAGCTATGAATAGTTTTACAACGGGTCACACACGCTATCGGGAACCCTGAGCTTTTTATGAATTCCATTGCCCAAGCCGTACCGGAAGCGGCCTTGCAGGCCATCCGCAAACTGATCAAGGAGCAAGGCTTTGGGCCGGGCGACGCGCTGCCATCCCAGCGCGACCTGGCCCTGCAATTGGGGGTGAGCCGGGCGTCATTGCGTGAGGCGCTGTCGTCCCTCAGCGCTTTGGGCGTGGTCAACGTGCAGCCGGGCAAGGGCGTGTTCGTGCAGGACGTGCAAGAGGCACCGGGGTTCGCCTGGCCCTTCGCGGCGCAGGCCACGCCGCCGGATATCTTCCAGCTGCGCTACGCCTTGGAGGGGTTTGCGGCGGGGTTGGCAGCAGTGACACTGACCCTCGATGCACTGGACAGCCTGCAAGACAACGTCCAAGCCATGCGCAAAGTGCTCAAGGCGGGCGACTTCGAAGCGGCCGCCCGCCTGGACTTCGAATTTCATCAGCGTATTCTGCTGGCCAGCGGTAACCAGGCCATGGTGAGCATCCTCAGCGCCAGCGCCGAGGTGTTTCTGGAAAGTCAGAAGCTACCGTTCATCCGGCCGGAACGGGCCATGGAAACCTGGCAGGAACATCGCAGAATCCTGCGCGCCCTGGCCCGCCGCAACAGTACGGCGGCGCAGAAAACCATGCAGGAACATATACGTAATGCAGCGTTGCGCACGGGCATTGCGTTCATGACGCCCGCCACGCCGTGACAGAGTCATACCCACGCTCATTCAACCTCATAGCAAGACTCAATCAGACGCGGCTTCCTGAACAGGGGAAGGGCGGCTATGATGGGCAACGTTTTTTTTGCTTACAATCCGGAGACATCCATGAGCAGCGATCTTATCAAGCACGTCACCGACGCGACCTTTGAAGCCGAAGTCCTCAAGGCTGACGGCCCGGTGCTGGTTGACTACTGGGCTGAATGGTGCGGCCCTTGCAAAATGATCGCTCCGGTCCTGGACGACATTGCAACCACCTACGCAGGCAAGCTGACCATTGCCAAGCTGAACATCGACGAGAACCAGGACACCCCGGCCAAGCATGGCGTGCGTGGTATCCCGACCCTGATGCTGTTCAAGAACGGCAATGTCGAAGCGACTAAAGTGGGTGCTCTGTCGAAGTCCCAGTTGCAAGCTTTCCTCGACGCGAGCCTCTAAGCGTCGTCAAAAAAGCCCCGCAAATTGCGGGGCTTTTTCGTAAAACAGGGCTAGACGCTCCGAAATCCAGGTGGTACATTCGGCCCCGCAGTGGTTTCTCCACTGCCCCCTGCAAGCCGTCGCCGACGCATTCCTTTTCGATTAGTACGCGATCCTGTCGCCTTCTCTGCGGCGCGGCCTCATTAAGCCAAAAGCTTAATTTCCCCCCTCCATAAATGATTACGTCATTCCTATATGAATCTGACTGAACTCAAGCAAAAGCCGATTACCGACCTGCTCCAACTGGCCGAAGAAATGGGCATAGAAAATATGGCCCGTTCGCGCAAGCAGGACGTGATTTTCTCCCTGCTCAAGAAGCACGCGAAAAGCGGCGAGGAAATCTCCGGTGATGGCGTGCTGGAGATTCTCCAGGACGGCTTCGGCTTCCTCCGCTCTGCAGATGCGTCCTATCTCGCCGGCCCAGATGATATCTACGTCTCGCCGAGCCAGATCCGTCGCTTCAACTTGCGCACCGGTGACACCATCGTTGGCAAGATCCGTCCTCCGAAGGAAGGCGAGCGTTACTTCGCCCTGCTCAAGGTCGACACGATCAACTTCGATCGCCCCGAGAACGCGAAAAACAAGATTCTCTTCGAGAACCTGACGCCGCTGTTCCCGACCGTGCGCATGAAGATGGAAGCCGGTAACGGCTCCACCGAAGACTTGACCGGTCGTGTGATTGACCTCTGCGCTCCAATCGGCAAAGGCCAGCGTGGCCTGATCGTCGCACCGCCGAAAGCCGGTAAAACGATCATGCTGCAGAACATTGCAGCGAACATCGCACGTAACAACCCTGAAGTTCACCTGATCGTACTGTTGATCGATGAGCGTCCGGAAGAAGTGACCGAGATGCAGCGCACCGTGCGCGGCGAAGTGGTTGCCTCGACGTTCGATGAGCCGCCAACCCGCCACGTGCAGGTTGCCGAAATGGTGATCGAGAAGGCCAAGCGCCTGGTCGAACACAAGAAAGACGTGGTGATCCTGCTCGACTCCATCACCCGTCTGGCCCGCGCCTATAACACCGTGATCCCGAGCTCCGGCAAGGTGCTGACCGGTGGTGTCGATGCCCACGCCCTGGAAAAACCAAAGCGTTTCTTCGGCGCTGCGCGCAACATCGAAGAAGGCGGCTCGCTGACCATTATCGCCACCGCGCTGGTTGAAACCGGCTCGAAGATGGACGAAGTGATCTACGAAGAGTTCAAGGGTACCGGCAACATGGAACTGCCTTTGGACCGTCGCATCGCTGAAAAGCGTGTGTTCCCTGCGATCAACATCAACCGCTCCGGCACCCGCCGCGAAGAGCTGCTGACCGCAGACGACGAACTGCAGCGTATGTGGATCCTGCGCAAGCTGCTGCACCCGATGGACGAAGTCGCTGCCATCGAGTTTCTGATCGACAAGCTGAAAACCACCAAGACCAACGACGAGTTCTTCCTGTCGATGAAACGCAAGTAATACAGCGTTTCAGGTCCAAAAAAATGGCGCCCTTAATGGGGCGCCATTTTTTTTGCGTCGAGATTCTGCGATTTTTGTGGCATAAGTATCCGTTAAGTAACAAAAATTGACGCGTGACTTCGCTCATCCCTTTCGTCGCAGACTGACCACATTCTTATGACCACCCTTGCTTACCGCAGAGACATCGATGGCCTGCGTGCCATCGCTGTCCTTGCAGTCGTGTTGTTCCACTTTGGTGTCCCTGGCATTACTGGCGGTTTTGTTGGCGTTGACGTCTTCTTCGTCATCTCAGGTTTCCTGATCACGTCAATTATCTGGCGTGAGCGTCAAGCTGGACGCTTCAGCTTCATCGACTTCTGGGCTCGTAGAGCCCGGCGTATCTTGCCTGCGCTGTTTGTGATGATCGCCGCGACACTGGCAGTGGGTTGGTTTCTGTTGGCGCCCAAGGACTATGAAGAGTTAGGGCGGTCTGCGCACTATCAGGTGACCTTTACGTCGAACCTGTTGTTCTCGCGCCAGCATGGCTACTTTGATGCCTCATCCGACATCAAGCCCTTGCTGCATACCTGGTCGCTCGCAGTAGAAGAGCAGTTCTATATTTTCTTCCCATTGCTGTTGACCTTGCTTTCCAGCCGTTTGAAGCACTGGCGCCTGGCATTGTTCGCGGTGCTGCTGGCGTCGTTTGGCATGAGCGTCTGGGCGGTTCAGCATGAGCCACAGAAAGCTTTCTTCCTGTTGCATCTACGGGCCTGGGAGCTACTGGCCGGTGCGATGCTGGCGGTGCAGCCCAAGCGTGAGTGGCGCGCGTCGCGGGCCTTGGCGCAAGGGATCAGCCTGGCTTCCCTGGCATTGATCCTCATCGCTGTGCTGGGCTACGACGCGAAAACGCCGTTCCCAGGCGCGACTGCGTTGTTGCCTGTGCTGGGTGTGGTCGGGTTGATCTGGGCCAACGGCCAGCAACAGACTTGGGTCGCTCGCCTGTTGGGCACGCGGATCATGGTGGGTATCGGGCTGATCTCTTATTCCTGGTACCTCTGGCACTGGCCGGTATTCGTGTACGCCAACTACGCCGCGGTGGATGGCTTGAGCGCGCTGGAACTGGGGGGGCTGATGCTGCTTTCGCTGGTGCTGGGCTATCTGTCCTGGCGCTTCGTGGAAACGCCGTTCCGGGAAAAACGTTTGCTGGCTTCGCGTAAGGCGATTCTGGCGTCAGCCATGGTCGGCATTCTGGGGCTGGGCTTCACTGGCCTTGCGATACGCGAAGCTGACGGCGTGCCTTCGCGCTTGTCCGAACAGGCGTTGCGTTTTGCCCAGGCCAAGAAGTGGAGCCCTGACCTGCTGGCGTGCATGGCCGACAAAGATACGCCCGATGAACGCTTGTTCTGCCATTTCGGCCCGAAAGACCAATCGGTTTCGGCGTTGGTATGGGGTGACAGTCACGCTACCGCGCTGATACCGGCACTCAAAGAGGGCGCTGATCGTCACGATATCAGCCTGGTCGAAGCCAGTTTTGCCGGCTGTATTCCCCTCGATGGCCTGGAAAATATTGCCCGCTGCGCGCATTTCAACCGGCGCGTCGAGAAGGCCATGGCCGAGCAGACGTTCAGCGATGTGGTGTTGGCCGCCCGCTGGAGCCTGTATGTGTATGGGCAAATGTCCGGTGACAAGGAGCATGCACTCAAAGATCCTGGCACCGGCCAGTATGTGCGTGCCGTCGCCGAACAACGCTTTGCCCAGGGCCTGCGCGAGCGCATTCAGGGCTTGCGCGCTGCCGGCCACAAGGTCTGGTTGGTTAAGGAAGTGCCGCTGCAGGAAATCATCGTGCCTTACCGTCTCAGCCGCCTGGCCATGATGAACCGGCCCGTGGACGGTGAAGGGCTCGCCGTGGCCGAGCATGTGAAGCGCCAGGCCTTTATCACGCAATTGTTTGATGAATTGGCGGCTGCCGACAGCGGTGTCGCGGTGCTGGACCCCGCGCCATTACTGTGCGGCGCCGATGGGTTGTGCCGGGTCGAACTCAATGGCCGCGCGTTGTATACCGACGATAACCATCTTTCGGACGTCGGCGCGCGACACATCGAAGCCTTCCTGGAACCGTTGTTCAGTTCGTTGCAATCACGTGGATTGACGGCCAATTAAGCTGCCAGCCGCCCTCAGAGCAGGTAGGATGTACGCCTATTTTACGGGTGGCATGGTTAATGAAATTCAAGGATCTTCGGGATTTCGTGCAGCAACTTGAGCAGCGCGGAGAGTTGAAACGTATCCAGATGCCGATTTCTCCGGTGCTGGAAATGACTGAGATTTGCGACCGCACCTTGCGCAACAAGGGCCCGGCGCTGTTGTTCGAAAACCCGACCGGCTTTGATATCCCGGTGCTGGGCAACCTGTTCGGTACTCCCGAGCGCGTGGCCTTTGGCATGGGCGCCGAGTCTGTCAGCGAACTGCGCGAGATCGGCAAGCTGCTGGCCTTTCTCAAGGAGCCCGAGCCGCCCAAGGGCTTGAAGGACGCCTGGTCCAAACTGCCGATCTTCCGCAAGATCATCGCCATGGCCCCCAAGGTGGTCAAGGACGCGGTGTGCCAGGAAGTGGTCATTGAAGGCGATGATGTCGACCTGGCCATGCTCCCGGTGCAAACCTGCTGGCCCGGCGACGTCGGCCCGTTGATCACCTGGGGCCTGACTGTCACCAAGGGCCCGAACAAGGATCGCCAGAACCTTGGTATCTACCGTCAGCAAGTCATTGGCCGTAACAAAGTGATCATGCGCTGGCTCAGCCACCGTGGCGGAGCCCTCGACTTCCGTGAGTGGTGCGAGAAGCATCCCGGCAAGCCGTTCCCGGTGTCCGTGGCCCTGGGTGCCGACCCGGCGACCATTCTCGGTGCCGTCACTCCCGTACCTGACAGCCTCTCCGAGTACGCCTTCGCCGGCTTGTTGCGCGGTAATCGCACGGAGCTGGTGAAGTGCCGCGGTAACGACCTGCAAGTGCCGGCCACCGCCGAGATTATTCTTGAAGGCGTGATTCACCCTGGTGAAATGGCCGATGAAGGCCCGTACGGCGACCACACCGGTTACTACAACGAAGTCGACAGCTTTCCGGTGTTCACCGTCGAGCGCATCACCCATCGGGTCAAGCCGATCTACCACAGTACCTACACAGGCCGTCCGCCCGATGAGCCGGCCATCCTCGGTGTGGCGCTCAACGAAGTGTTCGTGCCGATCCTGCAAAAGCAATTCCCTGAGATCACCGACTTCTACCTGCCGCCCGAGGGCTGTTCGTATCGCATGGCCATCGTCACCATGAAGAAGTCGTATCCGGGGCATGCCAAGCGGGTAATGCTCGGTGTGTGGTCGTTTTTGCGACAGTTCATGTACACCAAGTTCGTTATCGTCACCGACGACGACATCAATGCCCGGGACTGGAACGACGTGATCTGGGCCATCACCACGCGCATGGATCCCAAGCGCGACACGGTGATGATCGACAACACGCCTATCGACTACCTCGACTTCGCGTCGCCGGTATCGGGCCTTGGCTCAAAGATGGGCCTGGATGCCACGCACAAATGGCCGGGCGAAACCACGCGTGAGTGGGGTCGGGTGATCGTCAAGGATGAAGCCGTCACGGCGCGGGTCGATGCGATCTGGAAAGAATTGGGAATAGATTGATGCGTGTAACCCTGCAACCTTCCGGTGCTGTGCTGGAACTGGCCCCTGGCGAGCGAATCCTCGAGGGCGCCCGTCGCCTGGGCTATGAGTGCCCTCAGGCCTGTCGCAATGGCGTGTGCCATGTCTGCGCGGCGTTGCTGGTGGAGGGCCGGGTACGCCAAGCCGGGGAAGTGCGCGATCATGGTGAGTTCTACACCTGCATCGCCGAGCCCCTGGAAGACTGTATTGTGTTGTGGGATGGCGTACTGGCGCCAGGAGAGTTGCCGTTGCGCAGATTGTCATGCCAATTGATCGAGTGCGTGGAAGTCGGCGGCGATGTCTGGCGTGTGCGCCTGCGCGCCCCGGCCGGTAAGGCGGTGCGTTACCACGCCGGGCAATACTTGATGCTCGAACGGGAGAACGGCGAAAAGTCGGCGTTTTCTCTGGCTTCTGCGCCCCATGCCGGGCGTGAGTTGGAGCTGCATGTGCTGGTGCGCGAAGACAGTGCGCGCAACCTGATCGAACAATTGCAGCGCAACCAGATGGCTCGTGTGGAACTGCCGTTCGGTGACACCCACCTGGCCGAGTTGCCGGACGGGCCGCTGGTGCTGATGGCCGCCGGTACCGGTATGGCGCAGATGCACAGCCTGATCGAGCACTGCCGCGCTTCGGGCTTCAAGCACCCGGTGCACCTGTATTGGGGCGTACGGCGCCCGGAAGATTTCTACCAGATCGAGCACTGGGATCAGTGGCTGCAATTGCCCAATCTGTTCCTGCACAAAGTGGTCAGCGACCTGTGTGGCTGGGAAGGGCGCTGCGGTTTGCTGCATGAGGTGGTGTGCGAAGACATTGCCGACCTCAACACGGTACATGTCTATGCCAGCGGCTCACCGGCGATGATTTATGGCACCTTGGATGCATTGGTCGATGCCGGTATGGATGCTCACCGGATGCGCGCTGACGTGTTTGCCTACGCCCCAAGGCCCTAACACCTTGCGCTGAATAATGTGGGAGCAGGCAAGCCAGCTCCCACCCGCGACCGTGCTGTGTCAGAAGCGCACTCCAGTCGTCACCATTGCCGCGTTGAACCCGAGCAATACCAGCTCAGCCGCCACCGGCCCGTAATGCGTTCCCACCGATGGAATGATCACTGGCGCTACGCCAAAACGATTCAATGGGATCTTGTCGCGATACTCGCCGCGATAGCCCTGGATCAGCCCGCCGGTCAACTTCGCATACACCGGATAGTCGGCCATGTCATAGCGCTTGCCCGCATAGGCGTAGTACGAGCGTTGGCGGAACGAGTTGCGAAAGGTCACCCCGCCATACACCAGGCCCGACGCCTCATTGCGCTCCAGGCCGATCAAGTCCTGTTTGTTGTTGTGTTGCGGGTCGGGTGCAAAGTGCCGGGTGTAGATGCTGGTCTGGGCGTACCAGAAGCCTTTGTCGTCAGTGACCGCTGGCGTTTCGCTAGCCAGTGCTGTGGTGGCCTGGGCAAGCAATAGCAGGCCAGGCAATCGGAATTTTTTCATGGGCGACCTCGGTAGTCGATTTGATGAGCGGCTAAGTGGGTCGTTATAGGCGCGTCAGTTTGACGGCTTGGCGCCCGCCCAGGCTGAACCGGGGCTGAAAGTACCGGGATTAGCCGCGTGGATCCTGACGAATGGGCGAGTGTGCTTATGCTTTTGCTTATTCTTTTAAGGTATTTATTCTGGCTGATGAATATCTTTAAGCTATATCGCAACGGACTACCGACTTCACCGACCATAACCAGATACTGACCGCCACCGCCCGCCAGCCGGATCGATCGTACGAACTTCGCGCATTGCAGTTCTATTTTTGATTCAAAGGGGAGCGGTATGGGCAGCTACAGGAAACACGCGCGATACACGGCGATTTTGTCGGCAAATTTGCTGACCGTTGTGGGATTCAATCCAGTTCTGGCAGACGAAACATCTGCGGTTGATGCACCTAAACTCGACACCGTGATCGTCACCGGCACCCGCGCCCAAGAGCGCACCGCCAGTGCATCGCTGTCGCCAATCGACGTAATCTCCGGTGAATCCCTGCGCAGCACCGGCTCCGATGAGCTGGGTGCCGTATTAGCGCGCCTGATTCCGTCGATCAACTTCCCCCGACCAAGCCTGGTGGACGGCGCCGAACTCGTGCGTCCGGCGCAGTTGCGCGGCTTGTCGCCGGACCAGGTATTGGTACTGGTCAACGGCAAGCGTCGCCATACCAGTGCCTTTGTCAATCTGGGCGGTGCGGTTGGGCGCGGTTCGGCTCCGGCAGACTTGAATGCCATCCCGCTGTCGGCGGTGGACCATATCGAGGTGCTGCGCGACGGCGCTTCTTCCCGTTACGGCTCCGATGCGATCGCCGGGGTGATCAACGTGATCCTCAAGCACGCCGACCATGGCGGCTCGGTTTCCAGCAAGTTTGGCGAGTACAAAAAGGGTGACGGCATCCAGCGTAATGTCAGCGGTAATGCGGGCCTGGCATTGGGCGACAATGGCTTTATCAACCTGTCTGCCGAAGGCGCCGACAACGATTACACCAACCGCGCCGGCAACGACTACCGCCCCGGCAGCATCGGCTCTACTACTTACGGCCAGCGTGTGTTCCGCCAAGGTGAGCCGGCCACCAATGAAGGCAAATTCCAGTTCAACTCGGAGTATGCCTTCAACGATGCCGCCGAGTTCTACACCTTCGGTGGCTACAGCAAGCGGCGCGGTGAAACGGCAGCCTTCTACCGGGCAAGCAACGCGTCCAACAACATCAAGGCGCTCAACCCCAACGGCTACCTGCCACTGATCAAAGGCAACCTGGAAGACACCTCGCTGGTGGTGGGCTTGCGCGGCCTGCTGGCCTACGACTGGCATTACGACTTGTCGGCCAACTACGGCAAGAACCAGTACGAACTGGGGACTGAAACCATCAACACCTCACTGGGCCTGGCGACGCCGCGTAAATTCAATAACGGCACACTGAGCAACGATCAGAAGCAAGTCAGCCTGGACCTGTCCCGTGAATTCGATGTGGGCTTTCTGCCGTATCCGGTCTCTGTGGCGTTCGGCGGTGAGTACCTGCATCAGGGCTATGAAATCGAGGCGGGCGAGCCCGCGTCCTATTACCAGACCGGCAGCTCCGGCCTGGGTGGTTTCCGCGATGCCGATGCCGGTACCAGCACGCGGCATAACTGGGCGCAGTACCTGGACCTGGAAACCAACTTCACCGAAAAGCTCAGCGCCTCGGCTGCCGTGCGCCATGAGGATTACAGTGACTTTGGTTCCAACGTCAGCGGCTCGCTGTCGGCCCGCTATGACTTCACCCCCCAGGTGGCCGTGCGCGGCAGCATCTCCAACGGTTTCCGTGCGCCGTCCCTGGCCCAGCAGAATTTTGCCTACACCTCATCGCAGTTGATCGGTAGCACCATCCAGGAAGCCGGCACCTTCCCGGCCAACAGTCAGGTCGCGCGCCTGCTGGGTGCCGAAGACCTCAAGGCCGAAAAGTCGCGCAACTACAGCCTCGGCCTGGTGCTCGAGCCGGCCGATGACCTGACCGTCACGCTCGATGTGTACCGCATCGACATCCGCGACCGCATCAGCCTGTCGTCCAACCTCAATCTCAACCCGGCCACGGTGGCCTACCTGCAAGCCAATGGCGTCGGCAATATCAACTACACCACGGCCCGTTACTTTACCAACGCCACGGACACCAGCACCGATGGCGTCGATCTGGTAGCCAACTATCGCTACCAGCTCGATAACGGCATTCGCTGGAACAGTACCGTGGGCTACAACTACAACCACACCAAAGTCACCGACGTGAAAGCCAACCCCGCGATTCTCGACAGCCTGGGGGCCAACCTGGTGCGGGTGGACCGCCGCGAGCGTATCGGTTTGCTGGGCGATACCACGCCCCAGCACAAGCTGAGCCTGGGCAATGACTTCACCTTCGGTAATTGGGCGCTGCACACTAACCTGGTGCGCTATGGTGAGTTCACCAGTTATCAGACGGACAAGGTCAACGATCAGACCTTCAAGGCCGCCTGGGTGCTGGACCTGTCAGCGGATTACAAGTTGAAGAACTGGACCTTCACCCTGGGTGGCGACAACGTCACCGATAAGTACCCGGAGAAGGTTAACGCCTTCGCCAGCAGCGGCGGCAACCTCGCCTACAGCACTTTTTCGCCGTACGGTTACAGCGGCGCGTTCTATTACGGTAAAGTCGCTTACAACTGGTAACACACAGGAGGCGCACCGCTTTTCGCCATGACCGCCATTGAAACCGATCTTCTGCAATTGGCTTACCCTCCGCGGCTCGATCTGGGGCCGCAACTCACTCACGAACAATTGATGAGCTCGATGCAAGCCACCATGGCTCGGCACAACGGTGGGCCGGTGTGGCTGTTTGCGTATGGTTCGCTGATCTGGCGCCCTGAATGCTCGTCGACCGAGCGGGTGCGTGCACGGGTTCACGGTTATCACCGTGGCTTGTATTTGTGGTCACACGAGCATCGCGGTACGCCGGAGCTGCCGGGGCTGGTGTTTGGGTTGGATCGCGGTGGTTCCTGCAGCGGGTTTGCCTACCGCTTGCCGGAGGACCAGTTGGAGGCCTCGCTTTACGCCCTGTGGCAGCGTGAGATGCCTTACCCCTCGTACCGGCCGCACTGGCTCAGTTGCCGATTGGAAGATGGCAGCACCGTGCAGGCGTTGGGGTTTGTGTTGGAGCGGCATTTGCCCAGCTATGCCGGCAACTTGCCCGATATCGTGCTTAATCATGTACTGCAAAGCGCTTGCGGGCGTTACGGTACGACTCGCGATTATGTCGAGCAGACCGTGAACGCCCTGCGTAGCCACGCCATGCCAGATAAAAACCTGGAGGCGCGGCTCAAGCGTTGTGCCAAGGATTGCCTGGGCGGTTAACGCGCCGAGCTGACACTGTTGGTGTGCCACAGCGTAGGGATCAGGAACGCGATCGCCAGTACGCAGGCGCTGATCAGCAGTACAAAGCCGCCGTCCCAGCCGAAATGGTCAACCGTATAGCCCATGGCGGCACTTGCCGCTACCGAACCGCCCAGGTAACCGAACAAGCCGGTGAAGCCTGCTGCGGTACCGGCGGCCTTCTTCGGAGCCAGTTCCAGTGCCTGCAGGCCGATCAGCATCACCGGGCCGTAGATCAGGAAGCCGATGGAGAACAGCGCAATCATGTCGATCATCGGGTTGCCCGGCGGGTTGAGCCAGTAAACCAGGGTTGCCACTGTCACCAGGGCCATGAACACGATGCCGGTCAGGCCGCGGTTGCCACGGAAGATCTTGTCCGACATCCAGCCGCATAGCAGCGTACCCGGGATACCTGCCCACTCGTAGAAGAAGTACGCCCAGGACGACTTATCGACCGTGAAGTGCTTGGCTTCTTTCAAGTAGGTCGGCGCCCAGTCCAGTACGCCGTAACGCAACAGATAGACGAACACGTTGGCGAAGGCGATGTACCAGAGCATTTTGTTGCGCAGCACGTACTTGACGAAGATTTCCTTGGCGCTGAATTCGTCTTCGTGGCTGGCGTCGTAACCTTCCGGATAGTCGTTCTTGTACTGCTCGATAGGCGGCAGGCCCACCGATTGCGGGGTGTCGCGCATGGTGAGGAAGGCAAACGCCGCCACCGCCAGGGCCACGGTGGCCGGCACGTAGAACGCCGCATGCCAGTCGTTGAACCACGCCATGCCGAGCAGGAACAGCGGGCCGATCAAGCCACCGCCGACGTTATGCGCCACGTTCCACACGGACACCACGCCGCCGCGTTCTTTCTGCGACCACCAGTGCACCATGGTCCGCCCACTTGGCGGCCAGCCCATGCCCTGGGCCCAGCCGTTGATGAACAGCAAAATGAACATCATGGTCACGCTGGACGTTGCCCAAGGCGCGAAACCGAAAATGAACATCACCCCCGCCGAAACCAGCAGGCCGAAGGGCAGGAAGTAACGTGGGTTGGAGCGGTCGGACACCAGGCCCATCAGGAACTTGGACAAGCCGTAGGCAATCGCGATCGCCGACATTGCCAGGCCCAGTTCACCACGGGTGTAACCCTCGTCGATCAGGTAGGGCATGGCCAGGGAGAAGTTTTTACGCAGCAGGTAGTAGCCGGCGTAACCAAAGAAAATACCCGCGAAGATCTGCCAGCGCAGCCGTCGGTAGGTACTGTCTATTTTTTCTTCAGGCAGGGGCGCCTGGTGTGCGGCAGGACGAAAGAAAGCAAACATTCAAGAGCTCCAAATTTCTTGTTTTGACTGCGGATGCGAATGTTACAGTTTCGTTACCGAAAATAGCATCGCCTCTTATCCGCAAACACAGGAAACGAGAGCAATTGCATGTTCTTTTACGAACATGTCGCCTATAGATAAGTGATGGTCGTGGTTAGGTCCTAAGACCGCGAAGTAACTACTGTGGGAGCTGGCTTGCCTGCGATAGCGGTGGGTCAGCTTCATCTGTAGCAGCTGACCCACCGCTATCGCAGGCAAGCCAGCTCCCACATGGATTGCATTTCAGGTGTGTTATCGGGTTTGGACAACTATTTTACCCACCGCCTTGCGCTGTCCCAGATCATTGATCGCCTGGGCGGCCTGTTCCAGCGGATACACCTGCGACACCAACGGCTTGAGCTTGCCCTCGCCATACCAGGTGAACAGCTGCTGGAAATTCGCTGCATTGTCCTGCGGTTGGCGCTGGGCAAACGAACCCCAGAACACCCCGACCACCGCTGCGCCCTTGAGCAACGCCAGGTTCACCGGCAGTTCAGGAATACGCCCGCTGGCGAAACCCACCACCAACAGGCGCCCATTCCAGGCGATCGAACGAATGGCCTGGTCAAACAGGTCACCCCCCACCGGGTCGTAAATCACGTCAGCGCCATTGCCATCGGTCAGGCGCTTGACCTCATCCTTGAGGCTGGCTTCGCTGTAGTTGATCAGCTCATCGGCGCCGGCCGCCTTGGCCACTGCGAGCTTGTCGGCGCTGCTGGCGGCGGCAATCACCCGGGCGCCCATGGCCTTGCCGATCTCCACGGCGGCCAGGCCCACGCCGCCGGACGCGCCAAGCACCAGCAGGGTCTCGCCAGGTTGCAGGTTGGCGCGTTGTTTCAGCGCATGCATGGAGGTGCCGTAGGTCATGCTGAAGGCGGCGGCGGTGTTGAAATCCATGCTCGGCGGGATCGGCAGCACGTTATAGCCGGGCACCGCGACCTGCTCGGCAAAGCTGCCCCAGCCGGTCAGCGCCATCACACGGTCACCGACTTTCAGATGGCTGACTTTCTCACCCACTTCACTGACCACGCCTGCCGCTTCACCACCGGGTGAGAACGGAAAGGGCGGCTTGAACTGGTATTTGCCTTCGATGATCAGCGTGTCCGGGAAATTCACCCCGGCCGCGTGCACGTCCAACAGGATTTCGTTCTTCTTGATCGCGGGGCTGGCGATCTCTTCCAGCACCAGGGTTTCGGCGGGGCCGAAGGCTTTGCACAGCACAGCTTTCATCGGACTATTCCTTTTGGCGTCGTGGCCGATAAGTGTAGGAGGGTACGCCCGTGGGTCAACGAGCATGCCCGCGCCTGATAAGCCCCCATAAGCTTGTGCTCAGCCTTGCTAGCGTTATGCTACCCGGCAACCGAATTCGAGGAATGAACTGTGAAAGCGTGGATCCTGTTGATGCTGGCCCTGACCTTGCCGATGGCAGCCCAGGCCGAAGAGGCCAAAGAGGGCGAGGCGCCGAAGGTCAGCTATATCAGCCTGAGCCCGCCGTTCGTGGGCAATTACGGCCTGGATGGCACCGCCAAGCTCAAGGTCTACAAAGCCGACATTGCACTGCGCGTGACGGGTGATGAGGCGGCGAAGTTGGTCAAGGCCAACGACCCGTTGATTCGCAACCAACTGGTGGCGCTGTTTACCCAGCAGACCAACGAGACCATGAGCAGTGTGGAAGGCAAGGAAAAGCTGCGTCAGGAAGCGTTGAAGCAAACGCAGCAGGTGATGAATGATGAAACCGGCAAGCCAGTGGTAGAAGACCTGCTGTTCAACAACCTGATCATCCAGTAAGTCGCTGCGCGACTATCGCGGGCAAGCCCGCTCCCAGAGGGGTTCGCATTTCCAGTGTGGGAGCGGGCTTGCCCGCGAAGAGGCCCTGACAGGCACCGCAAGAAGCCAGTTTCAATTAAAGCAACTGGAGGACCGCTGCCCACTGCTCCGGTGTGACCGCCATGACCGAAAGCCGACTGCCCTTTTGCACCAGCGGCATTTCAGCCAGTGCAGTTTGCTGTTTTAGATAGCCGAGCCCCAGCACCTTGGAGAAGGTTTGCACATGTGCGACATCGATCGCGCTCCACGGGTTTTTCTCCGGGGTGGCCTTGGCGTCGAAATAGTGGCTTTCTGGTTCCAGCGCAGTGGGGTCCGGATAGGCGGCCCGGATGATTTTGCCGATGCCGGCAATCCCTGGCTCCGGGCAACTGGAGTGATAGAAAAAAAACTCGTCGCCCACGGCCATGGCGCGCAAAAAGTTGCGCGCCTGATAGTTGCGTACCCCGTCCCAGCGCGCTTCGCCGAGCTTTTCCAGGCCGTTGATGGAGAGTTCGTCGGGCTCGGATTTCATCAGCCAGTAGGCCATGGTTGGGCTCCTGAAAAAGGCATTGGGTAAGTTGTCGGGCAATTGCATGACAAACCGACAGTCGGTTGGCGTCAAGGTTTGCGTGTTGGTTCACGTTACCGCAGAATGCGCGCTTTTAAGCTTGACGCAGCTGCAACGGACTACTTTGGAACGTTGTTGTCATCGTGTACGAGGTGCCTGAAAGGGGGGCAATCGATGCAACGTAAGCCGGATTTACTATGGATTTTGGTTATTTTGTTTGGTCTGGGCGTCGTGACCACCGGTTATGCCCAGAGCCTGTGGTCGAACAAGACCGATGCACCGGTTGAACTGGCTCAGCAGCAGCCACAACCGTTCAAGCGTTAACTCAAGCATTCACCAAGGCGCCGCTGTTTCCAGCGGCGTTTGTGCGACATACCACTGCTTATCAGTCACCGTCCCCGCCAACGGCACATCCCAGCTTGCCTGCGCCAGGCGTTCGACTTTCTGGCATTCATGGGCCAGCCCCAGCAGCGTTGGCTTGCGCCAGCTCTGGCGGCGGGCAAGATAGGCCAGGCTGCGATCGTAGAACCCGCCGCCCATGCCCAGGCGCCCACCCAAATCATCGAACCCCACCAACGGCAACAATACCAGGTCCAGCGCCCAGACTTGGCGCTGGTGATGGGCATTGACCCGTGGCTCAAGGATGCGAAAGCGGTTGGGCAACAACCTATCCCCAGGGCGTACGCGCTGGAACACCATCTTGGTGCGCGGCCAGGCGCTGAGCACCGGCAGGTAAGTGGCTTTGCCGCGACGCTGGGCCGCACGCAGCAGCAGGCGCGGATCGATTTCACCGTCCGTGGGCAGATATAAAGAGATATGTTTGGCCCGGCGAAACAGCGGGTGCTGTGCCAGTTGCCGGTACAGACCCTGAGCGGCCTGGCGCTGCTCGCTTGGCGTGAGCGCGCGGCGGGCCTTGCGCAACATGCGTCGAAGTTGCGGACGGGAAAGCGGCGCAGGTTCGGTCATGATTTTTCGGCTCATAAAACAATGCCAGTCCGGGGACTGGCATTGAGTTTGGGAATTCAGGCTCCCCGACAGAGCCGCTGTCGACTTAGCCCTTGAACCCGAAAGTTCAAGGTGGAAGAAGCAGTAGGCTTTAAGGCTTTCCGTCTAGCGGACATGCACACCAGCCCAACGTGCAACTTCCAGGGTAGTGCGAATCGGCTCAGGGACATCGCCGACTGGCAAACACGCCAGGGAGTGGGGCGAGTATACCTTAAACCTGCTCGGCAATCAGCCCTTGGGTGTGTCTGAATCGGTGGAAAGCACCAGATCCACGCGATCGAGCAGGTCACGCACCTGCTCGCGCGTCGAGCCGCTGGCCTGTACGTCAGGGCGCTCCTGCTTATGCAGCAGGTCATGGGTGATATTCAGCGCGGCCATCACGGCGATGCGGTCGGCGCCGATCACTTTGCCGCTGCTGCGGATTTCGCGCATCTTGCCGTCCAGGTAGCGGGCAGCGCTCACCAGGTTGCTGCGTTCTTCCTGGGGGCAGATGATCGAATATTCTTTGTCGAGGATCTGCACGGTAACGCTATTGCTTGAACTCATGAGTCTTGCTCCAGGGCCTTCAGGCGCGAAATCATCGATTCGACCTTACGCCGGGCGATTTCGTTTTTTTCAATGAGGTGAGCGCGTTCCTCGCGCCAGGTCTTTTCCTGAGCTAATAGGAGTCCGTTTTGACTCTTAAGTTGCTCGACCCGATCAATTAGCAGTTCGAGTCTGGCCATCAGCGCTTGCAGGTCGGTGTCTTCCATTGGGTTCCACTGGATTTGTCTGATGAATGGCAACTGCAGGATAAACGATCTGACGCCCTCGATAGTCTTGGTGCGTCTGCCGGTGCTAGGATACAGCGCTCCATTCTAGACATTGCGCCGTCTGGCGCCTAGCTCACCATGCCCATTCAGAACTCCCCGTACGATGCTTTTTCCAAACTGCTGAGCGCCAGCGGCCATCCATGCTCGCCTGCTGAACTGCACGGCGTGCTGTTGGGCCGCAGTTGCACCGGTGTCGGCTTTGATGCCGACAACTGGCTGGCCGATGTGGCCGAGCTGCTGGAAACCGAACCCACCGACAATGTGCGCAACGCATTGATCGGCCTGCAAGAAATGGTCAAGGGCGAACTGACCGGTGATGACGTCACCGTGGTCCTGCTGCTGCCCACCGACGACGCCCCGCTGGCCGATCGCGCTGCCGCGCTGGGCCAATGGTGCCAGGGTTTCCTCCACGGTTTCGGCGTGAATGCCGGCGGCCTGGAGCTGAGCACCGACGCCAAGGAAGTGCTGCAGGACCTGGCGGCCATCTCCCAGGTGCAAGATGCCCTGGAAGAATCCGAAGACGGCGAAGGCGACTACATGGAAGTCATGGAGTACCTGCGCGTCGCGCCGCTGCTGCTGTTCACCGAGACCCGCAAGTCCGCTGAGCCCGCTGCTCCCAAGCCGTCGTTGCACTGAGAAAGGACACCCATCTGCCCATGATCCATATCCCCAAAGCGGAATACACCCGGCGCCGCAAAGCGCTCATGGCGCAGATGGAACCCAACAGCATCGCGATCCTGCCGGCCGCCGCCGTGGCCATCCGCAACCGCGATGTCGAGCATGTTTACCGCCAGGACAGCGATTTTCAGTACCTGAGCGGTTTCCCCGAGCCCGAAGCGGTGATCGTGCTGATGCCCGGTCGCCAGCACGGCGAGTACGTGCTGTTCTGCCGCGAGCGCAATGCCGAGCGCGAATTGTGGGACGGCCTGCGTGCGGGCACCGAGGGCGCGATTCGCGACTTTGGCGCGGATGACGCCTTCCCCATTACCGATATCGACGACATCCTGCCCGGCCTGATCGAAGGTCGCGACCGCGTGTACTCGGCCATGGGCAGCAATGCCGAGTTCGACCGGCACGTGATGGAGTGGATCAACGTGATCCGTTCCAAAGCGCACCTGGGCGCCCAGCCGCCGAACGAATTCGTTGCCCTGGATCATTTGCTCCACGATATGCGCCTGTATAAATCGGCGGCAGAAGTGAAGGTGATGCGCGAGGCGGCGCGAATCTCCTGTGCGGCCCATGTGCGGGCGATGCAGGCCAGTCGTGCCGGCCTGCATGAGTTCAGCCTGGAAGCCGAGCTGGATTACGAGTTTCGCAAAGGCGGCGCGAAGATGCCGGCCTATGGCTCCATCGTCGCTGCTGGGCGCAACAGCTGCATCCTGCATTACCAGCAGAATGACGCGGTGCTCAAGGACGGCGACCTGGTGCTGATCGACGCCGGGTGTGAGATCGATTGCTACGCCAGCGATATCACCCGTACCTGGCCGGTCAACGGCAAGTTTTCGCCCGAGCAAAAGGCGATCTACGAGATTGTGCTGGCCTCCCAGGAAGCCGCCTTCAAGCAGATCGCGCCGAACAAACATTGGAACCAGGCCCACGAGGCGACCGTGCAGGTCATCACCGCCGGCCTGGTGAAGCTGGGGTTGTTGCAAGGTGACGTTGACGAACTGATCGCCAGCGAAGCCTACCGCGCCTTCTACATGCACCGTGCCGGCCACTGGCTGGGCATGGATGTGCATGATGTGGGCGAGTACAAAGTGGGCGGTGAATGGCGCGTGCTGGAAGTGGGCATGGCCTTGACCGTGGAGCCGGGTATCTATATTTCCCCGGACAACCAGACAGTGGCAAAGAAATGGCGTGGCATTGGCGTGCGCATCGAGGACGACGTGGTAGTGACCAAGCAAGGCTGTGAAATCCTGACCGGCGGCGTGCCCAAGACCGTTGCCGAGATCGAAGCGTTGATGGCGGCTGCCCGATGAGCCGGGTCAACCTGGCGATTGTCGGCGGCGGCCTGGTGGGGGCCAGCCTGGCCCTGGCATTGCAAGCCGGGGCCAAGGCGCGGGGTTGGAAGATCGTGCTGATCGAACCCTTTGCACCGGGCGACAGCTACCAGCCGAGCTACGATGCGCGCTCTTCCGCGCTGTCGTTTGGCGCGCGCCAGATTTACCAGCGTCTGGGCCTGTGGCAGGCCATTTCCCGACGGGCGGAGCCGATCAAGCAGATCCATGTATCGGACCGTGGGCGCTTCTCCACCGCGCGTTTGTCCGCGATGGAGGAGGGCGTGCCAGCCCTGGGTTATGTGGTGGAAAACGCCTGGCTCGGCCAATGCCTGTGGCAAGGCTTGGACAAGGACGTGGTGAGCTGGCGTTGCCCGGCAGAAGTCACGCGCATGGAGCCTCTGCCCGATGGCTATCGCCTGACCCTCAACGATGAAACCGTGCTGGAATGCGACCTTGCGGTACTGGCCGATGGCGGCCGTTCCGGCTTGCGTGAGCAGCTGGGCATCGGCGTGAAAACCCGGCCCTACAACCAGAGCGCGCTGATCGCCAACATCACGCCGAGCGAAGCGCACAATGGCGAGGCGTTCGAGCGCTTTACCGATGAAGGCCCCATGGCCTTGCTGCCGCTGCCGGACAACCGTTGCGCGCTGGTCTGGACCCGCATCGGCATGGACGCCCAGCGCTTGGCCAGCCTCGACGAGCGTAGCTTCCTGAGCGAACTTCAGGGTGTGTTCGGGTATCGCCTGGGCACCCTCAAGCAAGTGGGCGCCCGCCACCTGTACCCGTTGACCCTGGTGGAAGCCGAAGAGCAAGTGCGTTCGCACCTGGTGGTCCTCGGCAATGCCGCCCACAGCCTGCACCCGATTGCCGGGCAGGGGTTCAACCTGTCCCTGCGCGATGCCAATGCCTTGGCCGAAGCCCTGTTGGCCGGGCCTGCTGTGCCGGGTGACCTGGCGACCTTGCAAGGCTATCGCGAGCGCCAGCGCCTGGACCAGCAACTCACCGTAGGCTTCTCCGACCAGGTCACGCGCCTGTTTGGCAGTGCCCAACCGTTGATGGCGCTGGGCCGCAATATGGGCTTGCTTGGCCTCGACCTGTTACCACCGGCCAAACGCTGGTTCGCCCGTCAGGCCATGGGCCTGGGTACGCGTTCCGATGCGTAAGTGGCTAACCCAACGCGTGGGCAAGGCGCGGCTGTTGCGCTGGTTCCTCACCCTGTACCCGCCGTACCTCGGCGCCGGGGTGCGGGTGCAGGCATTGAGTGCCGATTTCCGACATGCCAAGGTGCGCATGGGCCTGGGTTGGTACAACCGCAATTACGTCGGTACGCAATTTGGCGGCAGCCTGTATTCGATGGTCGATCCGTTCTACATGTTGCTGTTGATCGAGAACCTGGGCCGCGACTACATCGTGTGGGACAAGGCTGCGAGTATCGACTTCATCTCGCCGGGCAAAGGCCCGGTGTATGCCGAATTCTCCATCGACGACGCTTTGCTCGATCAGATCCGGCGCCAGACTGAAGGTGGCGAGAAATATCTGCCCCACCTCAAAGTCGAGATTCGTGACGGCTCCGGCACTCTGGTGGCGCGGGTCGACAAAACCCTTTATGTGCGGCGCAAGCCGCCAGCGAGACAGGCTTGAATATGGACATGCGCGCAGATGTGCTGATTGTCGGGGCCGGAATGGTCGGAAGCGCCCTGGCGCTGGCGTTGCAGGGCAGTGGCTTGCAAGTACTGCTGCTCGACGGCAGCCCGTTGAGCGTCAAGCCATTTGACCCGGCTGCGGCGTTTGAACCGCGGGTGAGCGCGTTGTCGGCGGCCAGCCAGCGCATTCTTGAGCGCCTGGGCGTGTGGGACGGTATCGTAGAGCGGCGTGCCAGCCCCTATGGCGAAATGCAGGTATGGGACGGCAGCGGCACCGGGCAGATCCACTTCTCGGCGGCCAGTGTGCATGCCGAGGTGCTTGGGCATATCGTCGAGAACCGCGTGGTGCAGGATGCCTTGCTCGATCGCCTGCATGACTGCGACCTCGGCCTGCTGGCCAGTGCGCGCCTGGAACAGATGCGCCGCTCCGGCGATGACTGGTTACTGACCCTGGCCGACGGCCGCAAGCTGCGCGCGCCGCTGGTGGTGGCTGCCGACGGTGCCAACTCCGCCGTACGCCGCCTGACCGGTACACCTACCCGTGAATGGGATTACCTGCATAACGCCATCGTCACCAGCGTGCGCAGCAGTCAGCCGCACCAGCGCACCGCGTGGCAACGCTTCACCGACACCGGTCCGCTGGCGTTCCTGCCGCTGGTGCGCGATGGGCAGGAAGACTGGTGTTCGATAGTCTGGTCGACCACGCCCGCCGAATCCGAGCGCTTGATGGCGCTGGATGAAGAAGGCTTCTGCCGTGAGCTGGAGCGTGCTTTCGAGGGGCGCCTGGGCACCGTGCTCAGTGCTGACCCGCGTGTGTGCGTACCGTTGCGCCAGCGCCATGCCAAACGCTATGTGGCCGAAGGCCTGGCACTGATCGGCGACGCCGCTCACGTCATCCACCCGTTGGCGGGGCAGGGCGTCAACCTGGGTTTGCTCGATGCAGCCGTGCTGGCCGAAGTGCTGTTGGCGGCAACCGAGCGCGGCGAGCGCCTGGCCGATGTGAAAGTGCTGAGCCGTTACGAGCGGCGCCGCATGCCCCATAACCTGGCGCTGATGGCGGCGATGGAAGGCTTTGAGCGCTTGTTCCAGGCCGATCAACTGCCGCTGCGCTGGTTGCGCAACGCGGGTTTGAAAATCGTCGACCAGATGCCCGAAGCCAAAGCCGTGTTTGTGCGCCAGGCACTCGGATTGACTGGCGATCTCCCCGAACTCGCCAAACCCTGAACTGACAATACAACCCTCTGTGGGAGCCGGGCTTGCCCGCGATGAGGCCGTCAGCTCCGGCGCATATTCTGGCTGTGCAACATCTGGTAACGCCTCCACCAAGCGTTACCAAATGTGAGTCCTTATCATTTGCCCTCCATTTGCAAATGAGAGACCGCACCCATGTTGGCACCCAAGCGCCTCCTGACTGCCCTGGCACTCACCCTGATCGGCAGCACCACCGTGCAGGCGGCCGACGAAGTCGTGGTCTACTCCTCGCGTATCGACGAACTGATCAAGCCTGTGTTCGACGCCTACACCAAAAAGACCGGCGTACAGGTCAAGTTCATCACCGACAAGGAAGCCCCGTTGATGCAGCGCATCAAGGCCGAGGGCGAGAACGCCACCGCCGACCTGCTGCTCACCGTTGACGCCGGCAACCTCTGGCAGGCCGAGCAGATGGGCATCCTGCAACCGTTCACCTCTCCTGTGATCGACAAGAATATTCCTCTGCAATACCGCTCATCGGCCCACGCCTGGACCGGTTTGAGCCTGCGGGCGCGAACGATCGCCTATTCCACCGACCGGGTAAAACCGGGCGACCTGACCACCTACGAAGCCCTGGCCGACAAGCAGTGGGAAGGCCGCCTGTGCCTGCGCACGGCGAAAAAAGTTTACAACCAGTCGCTGACCGCCACGTTGATCGAGACCCATGGCGCGGCCAAGACCGAAGAAATCATCAAGGGTTGGGTGAATAACCTCTCCACCGACGTGTTCTCCGATGACATCGCTGTGCTGGAGGCCATCAACGCCGGGCAGTGCGACGTGGGTATCGTCAACACCTATTACTACGGTCGCCTGCACAAGCAGAAGCCAGACCTGGCAGTGAAGTTGTTCTGGCCGAACCAGGGCGACCGCGGCGTGCATGTGAACCTCTCCGGCATCGGCCTGACCCAGCACGCACCACACCCGGAAGCGGCCAAGGCGCTGGTGGAGTGGATGACCACGCCTGAGGCGCAGAAGATCTTCGCCGACGTCAACCAGGAGTTCCCGGCCAACCCGGCGGTACCGCCATCGGCGGAAGTGGCGACCTGGGGCAAGTTCGTGGCCGATACCTTGCCAGTGGAAGTGGCAGGCAAGCGCCAGGCCGAAGCGATTCGCCTGATGGATCGTGCTGGCTGGAACTGAAGCTGCGCCGCTCGACTGTGGGAGCTGGCTTGCCCGCGATTGCATCACGTCGGTATCACTGATACACCGGGGTGCTTGTATCGCAGGCAAGCCAGCTCCCACATTGGTTAGTGGCCGCTTCAACATCTTTATTTTTCTGAGAGCTTTTCCTTGGCCCACCCCGCCCAACGTCGCTGGTACCTGCCGGTTTTCAGCGTCGCCGCCCTGGTGCTGTTGCCGCTGAGCGTGCTGCTGCTGTCCTGGCAAAGCATCGACCCGCAGATCTGGTCGCACCTCTGGGACACTCAGATGCCCCGCTTGCTGGGCAACACCTTGACCCTGGTGCTCGGTGTCGGCCTGGGCGTGACGCTGCTGGGCGTCAGTCTGGCCTGGCTGACCAGCCTGTGCGAGTTCCCCGGGCGGCGCTGGCTCGACTGGGCATTGATGTTGCCCTTTGCAATCCCTGCCTATGTGCTGGCCTTCGTGTTTGTGGGCCTGCTGGATTTCGCCGGCCCGGTGCAAACCCTGCTGCGCGAGTGGTTCGGCACCGGGTTGCGCTTGCCGCGGGTACGCTCTACCAGCGGCGTGGTCATCGTGTTGGTGCTGGTGTTCTATCCCTATGTCTATCTGCTGGCGCGCAGCGCGTTCCTGGCTCAGGGCAAAGGCTTGATGGAAGCGGCGCGGGTGCTGGGGCAATCGCCATGGCAAGCGTTCTGGCGTGTGGCATTGCCAATGGCGCGGCCAGCGATTGGTGCCGGTGTGGCCTTGGCGTTGATGGAGACACTCGCGGATTTTGGCGCGGTCTCGGTGTTCAATTTCGACACCTTCACCACCGCTATCTATAAAACCTGGTACGGCTTTTTCAGCCTGTCCAGTGCCGCGCAACTGGCGAGTCTGTTGCTGCTGGTAGTGATGTTGGTGCTGTATGGCGAGCGACGTGCGCGCGGGGCCAGTCGACCGAGCAATGAGCGCCCGCGGGGCAAGGCGTTGTACCACTTGCGCGGGTTCAAAGCCGTGGCGGCCAGTGCGTGGTGCAGCCTGGTCTTCGCCTGTGCGTTCGTGATTCCGATGCTGCAACTGGTGGCGTGGTTCTGGCAGCGTGGCCGCTTCGACCTAGATGAACGTTACACCGGGCTGATCGTGCATACCCTCTACCTGGGCGGTATCGCAGCCCTGATCACCGTCAGCGTCGCGCTGATACTGGCCTTTGCCAACCGTCTGGCGCCCACCCGGGCGATTCGCTCTGGTATCAGCCTGGCCAATGTCGGCTATGCCTTGCCAGGCTCGGTGCTGGCGGTGTCGATCATGCTGGCGTTCAGCTATCTGGACCGCGAGCTGGTGGTGCCGCTCTCCGGCTGGCTGGGCGGGGCGGGCAAGCCTTTGCTGCTGGGCAGCCTGTCGGCACTGGTGCTGGCGTACCTGGTGCGGTTCCTGGCGGTGGCCTACGGGCCGCTGGAAAACAGCCTGGCGCGAATCCGACCGTCTTTGCCCGAAGCGGCACGCAGCCTTGGGGTGAGCGGCCCACGACTGTTTTGCAAAGTGTATCTGCCGTTATTGCTGCCGGGCGCGTTGAGCGCAGCGCTGCTGGTGTTCGTGGATGTGCTCAAGGAAATGCCGGCCACCTTGCTGATGCGCCCGTTTGGCTGGGACACCCTGGCGGTCCGCATCTTTGAAATGACCAGTGAAGGCGAATGGGCACGGGCGTCTTTGCCGGCGCTGACCCTTGTGCTGGTCGGCTTGTTGCCGGTCATCGGGCTGATTCGTCGCTCGGCTCGGCAAATCGGTTAGGTGCCAGTCCTACGGCTTGAGGCTACAATGCGCGGCATTCGGTGCGCTCCGTCTTTCGGATCGACCTGCTGTATGTGGCTGCGGGCCTTGTAGTACAAGGTGTTCGGCGCACGTGGCAGCTCTGCGCGCCTTCGCCAAGCCCGGAAGGAGAAACCCATGGGACAGCGTACGCCTCTGTATGACCTGCATCTCGCCCTCGGCGCGAAAATGGTCGATTTTGGCGGTTGGGATATGCCTTTGCATTACGGCTCGCAAGTTGAAGAACACCACCAGGTGCGACGCGACTGCGGGGTCTTCGATGTATCTCATATGACCGTGATCGATGTCACCGGCCCCCAGGCCAAGGAATGGCTCCAGTACCTGCTGGCCAATGATGTCGACCGACTGCACGGCTGTGGCCGTGCGTTATACAGCGCCATGCTCAACGAGCAGGGCGGGGTGGTGGACGACATGATCGTCTACCGCACCGAAACCGGTTACCGCCTGGTGGTCAACGCCGCCACGCGCGATCAGGACATGGCCTGGATGCAGGCGCAACTGGGCAGCTACTCAGTGCAACTGCATGAGCGCTCCGAGTTGGCCATGCTCGCCATCCAAGGCCCCCACGCCCGGCAGAAAATCGCCGAACTGGTGACCCAGTCCCGTGGCATCCTGATCCATCAGCTCAAACCGTTCGAAGGCCGGGCCGATGGCGACTGGTATATCGCCCGCACCGGCTATACCGGCGAAGACGGCCTCGAAATCGTGCTGCCGGCCGACCAGGCACCGGGCTTTTTCAACGACCTGGTGGGCGCTGGCATTTCCCCCATCGGCCTCGGTGCGCGCGATACCTTGCGCCTGGAGGCCGGCATGAACCTGTATGGCCAGGATATTCACCAGGCCGTCTCGCCGCTGGCGGCCAACATGGCCTGGAGCATCGCCTGGGAACCTGTCGAGCGTAACTTCATTGGCCGCGCTGCGCTGGAAGCAGAAAAAGCAGCCGGCGTGCAGTTCAAACTGGTCGGGCTCGTCCTTGAAGAGCGTGGTGTGCTGCGTGCTCACCAAGTGGTTCGTATCGCCAATGTTGGCGAAGGAGAGATCACCAGTGGTAGTTTCTCGCCTACGCTAAGCAAATCCATTGCGCTGGCGCGTGTGCCGACGGCGACTGCCGACCGGGCCGAAGTGGAAATCCGCGGCAAGTGGTATCCGGTTCGAGTGGTCAAGCCGACCTTCGTGCGTCATGGCAAAACCCTGATCTAACCAATTCCGGCAGGCCAATGGCCGCTGACATTTCATCTTGAGGACACAGACTATGAGCAATATCCCTGCCGACCTGCGTTTTGCCGAAAGTCACGAATGGGCCCGTCTGGAAGCTGACGGCACCGTGACCGTCGGGATCTCCGACCATGCACAGGAAGCTTTGGGTGATGTGGTGTTTGTTGAACTGACCGAAGTGGGCAAGGTGTTTGCCGCTCAAGACCAGGCGGGCGTGGTGGAGTCGGTCAAGGCCGCTTCGGATATTTACTCGCCGATTGCGGGCGAAGTACTTGCCGTCAACGAAGAATTGGGTGGCAGCCCTGAGCTGCTGAACTCTGACCCGTACGGCGCCTGGATCTTCAAGCTCAAGCCAAGCGACAAGGCCGAGCTGGACAAACTGCTGGATGCCGCCGGCTACAAAGCCGCGATCGGCGAATAAACGCAACAGCTGCAACAGCACACCTCAATGTGGGAGCTGGCTTGCCTGCGATTGGATCACCCGGGTATCACCGATACACCGAGGTGCCAGCATCGCAGGCAAGCCAGCTCCCACAGTTGATTTGTTGTGATCAGTCTTTTTTCAGTACGGCTTTAACCGCCGCTACAGCCCGCTCCACATCCGCCTCTGTCATCGCCGTGAACATCGGCAACGACACGATCAAACGCCCAACACGTTCGGCCACTGGGAACATGCCTTCCTTGAAACCCTGTGCCCGATAGAGGCTCAGCAGGTGGATCGGCGGGTAGTGATAGCCGATACCCACGCCGTGGGCCTGCATCTGCTCCATGAACGTCGCACGGGCTGGCAGGCCATCCTGGCGCTCCGGCAATACCAGTTGGAACAGGTGCCAGTTGCTGTTTTCGAAGTCGGCCGGCGGCAGTTGCGCGCCGTATTGGGCTTCGAAATTGCTGCCGAAGCATTTGAAGTAGTGCCGTGCCAGGTTCTGACGATGGGCGGTGATTTTCTCGATGTGCGCAAATTGCCCCAGGCCGATGGCGGCGGCAATGTCGGTCATGTTGAACTTGCCACCCAGCACATCCACATCCAGGCCATCGAAGCCGCTGCGGGTGACGCCTTGCAGGCGGTACTTCTCTGCCAGACGGGCCTCCTCGGCATTGTTCAACACCAGGCAGCCGCCTTCGGACGACGTAATGTTCTTGTTCGCCTGGAAGCTGAAGGACACGAAGTCGCCAGTTGCGCCGATGCGTTCTCCATCCCAGCTGGACCCCAGGGCCTGGGCAGCATCTTCGACAATGCGCAGGTTGTACTTGTTGGCCAGCGCGTAGAGCATCGGCATATCCAGGGGCAAGCCGGCCAGGTACACCGGGATGATCGCCTTGGTGCGCGGAGTAATGGCGGCTTCCACCTGGGCCAGGTCGATATTGCGCGTCACCGGGTCGATGTCGGCGAAGACGGGAGTGGCGCCCACTTCGAGAATCACGTTGGCCGTGGCAACCCAGGAGATTGGCGTGGTGATGACTTCATCCCCAGGCCCGATCCCGGCGATGCGCAAGGCGATCTCCATGGTGCAGGTGCCCGAGTTGAAGGTGCGCACCGGACGTCCGCCAAAATAGTCTGACAACTGTGCTTCGAACGCCTGCACCTTTGGCCCGCTGGTGATCCAGCCGGAACGCAGAACATCGCCGACCGCCGCGATGGTGGCTTCATCAATGGTCGGTTTGGAAAACGGCAGGAAGGGCTGTTGGCTCATGACGAAGAAGGCATCCGTTTCAGGTAGGCAATGAAAAATAGACGTGTCAGTAGGGCATGGTTGCACGCTGAGACTGAATATAGCCTGTCATCCATGAACGATTCGTCATGCAGCAGGCAAAAAAATGCCGCTTGAAAAAGCGGCATTTTTTATGAGGGCAGTTGTTACTCGGTTACAGCATTCTTCGCCAGGATGGCGTTAGCCAGTTCCATGTCGGTGGCTTGGAGGCCAGGGTTGTCGGCGCGGACCTTCTGCATGGCCGCTTCCAGGTACGGGCCGCGAATGCCGCCGTCGCTGGCGACGAAGCTGCCTGCGTCGTCCTGGGCGGCGACCACCAGCTTGTGGTCCTTGAACGTCAGGTAAGTCGAGCCAGTGGTGGCGCCCGACGAGATGACATTACGCCAGAAGCTATCGGCCATGGCTGAGCCGACAGGTAGGGAAAGCACAGCGAGGGTTGCGACAGCATATTTGAGACGCATGATGGGTGACTCCGGTGGGTTATCTGTACGTTTTGATTGTAGTTAACCCGATCCAGTTCCATCACTGACTAAACAGTTTCAACCTTCAAAATCACCCCATCCTGGCCAACCACGCGGACTTGAGCGCCCACGGGGGCGTCGGCACCGGTGACCATCCACACGCCATCGCCGACTTTGACCTTGCCGCGGCCATCCACTATGGCTTGATGCACCACGAAAGTGCGCCCGACCAACTCTGAACCGCGCTCGTTCAACCCCGGTTGATCGCTGGCCTTGGCACTGCTGCGTTGGCGTTTCCACCAGTACACGGCGGTCAGTATCGACAACACCGCAAACAGCAGCAGTTGCCATTCCAGCCCCAGCGGCGGGAACAGGAACTTGATCACGCCCACGGCTGCGGCGGCGATGCCCATCCAGAGCAGGTAGCCTCCGGCACCGAACACCTCGAGAATCAACAGCACGGTGCCTAGGGCTAACCAGTCCCAAAACGACAAATGCAGCAAAAAGTCCCACATGGTGTTGGCCTCAGCCTTTCTGGTTGCCGAAGGTTGCCTTGACGATTTCGCCGATACCGCCCACGGCGCCAATCACCTGGCTGGCTTCCAGCGGCATCAGGATGACCTTGCTGTTGTTGGCAGACGCAAGCTTGCCCAGGGCGTCGATGTATTTTTGCGCGACGAAGTAGTTCACCGCCTGCACGTTGCCCGACGCAATGGCTTCGGACACCACTTGTGTCGCCCGCGCTTCGGCTTCGGCCTGGCGCTCGCGGGCCTCGGACTCCAGGAACGCTGCCTGGCGGCTGCCTTCGGCTTCAAGGATTTGCGCCTGCTTTTTGCCTTCCGCTGTCAGGATCGCCGACGCCCGCAGGCCTTCGGCTTCGAGGATCTGTGCGCGCTTGATCCGTTCGGCTTTCATTTGGCCGGACATGGCGGCCATCAGGTCGGCAGGCGGGCTGATATCCTTGATCTCGATACGGGTGATCTTGATGCCCCATGGCGCAGTGGCTTCATCCACGGTGCGCAGGAGTTTTTCGTTGATGCCGTCGCGCTGGCTCAGCATGGCGTCCAGTTCCATGGAGCCGAGTACGGTACGGATATTGGTCTGCAGCAGGTTGCGGATAGCATGTTCGAGGTTGTTGACCTCATAGGCGGCCTGGGCGGTGTTGACCACCTGGAAGAAGCACACGGCATCGATCTGCACGGTGGCATTGTCGGCGGTGATGACTTCTTGAGGCGGGATATCCAGCACGCTTTCCATCACGTTGATCTTGCGACCGATGCGGTCCATGACCGGGATGATGATATTCAGGCCGGGCTTGAGGGTGTTGGTGTAGCGGCCGAAACGCTCGACGGTCCATTGGTAGCCCTGGGGCACCACTTTGAACCCCATGAACAGGATGGCGATGGCCAAGCCCACGAAAAGAAGCAGTACGGTTCCGATCTGCATAGCGATTCCCTATCTGAAGGTGTCAGTGAATGACATTAGGCCGATTGTAACGGTCTGGTCACGGATAAGGACGGTTTCATGGCCCAACAAAAAAAGGATTTGTTTCTGAATCCCCTGGCGTGACCCGCAACACCTCCGTCATCGTGGTCAGCCCGGCCTTCACTTTCTCGATGCCGGCCATGCGCAGGCTGCTCATGCCCTGCGCCAGTGCCCCACGGCGCAGGGCTTGTATGTCCGCGCCTGGAGTGACCAGCGCCTGGAGTGCCGAGTCCATGAGCATGATTTCATACAGTCCGGCCCGGCCTCGATAACCGCTGTCACGGCAGTGTGCACAGCCGACAGCTTCGTAGCCGCCATCGTCCTCCAGGCCCGCGGGGTGCTTGCAGTGGCTGCACAGAAGCCGCACCAGGCGCTGCGCCATCACACCTATGAGCGTGGCTTTGATCAAATAGTGAGCAATGCCCAGTTCCTGCAGGCGGCTGATGGCACTGGGTGCATCGTTGGTGTGCAGGGTCGAGAGCACCAGGTGCCCGGTCAGCGCGGCCTGGATAGCCATCTCTGCGGTTTCCTCGTCGCGGATTTCGCCGATCATGATGATGTCCGGGTCCTGGCGCAGCAGGGCGCGGATGCCGCTGGCGAACGTGAGGTCGATGTTGTGCTGGACCTGCATCTGGTTGAAGGCCGGCTCGACCATTTCAATCGGGTCTTCCACCGTGCACAGGTTGACCTCGCGGGTCGCCAGTTGCCTGAGGGTGGTGTAGAGGGTGCTGGTCTTGCCTGAGCCGGTCGGGCCTGTGACGAGGATGATGCCGTGGGTGCGTCGCGTCATGGCGTGCCAGCGTTGCTGGTCGGCGCTGGACAAACCCAACTGGTCGAAATCCTTGAGCAGCACCTGTGGGTCGAAAATTCGCATCACCAGTTTTTCGCCGAATGCCGTGGGGAGGGTGGAAAGCCGCAATTCCACTTCGACACCCGCAGGGTTCCTGGTCTTGACGCGGCCATCCTGGGGCTTGCGTTTTTCGGCCACGTTCATTCGCCCCAGGCTTTTCAGGCGGCTGACCACGGCCATGGTGACCTGCGGGGGAAATTGATAGACGTCATGCAGCAGCCCATCAATGCGAAAGCGCACCCGACCCTGGTCGCGGCAGGGCTCGATATGGATGTCGCTGGCTCGTTGGCCAAAGGCGTATTGCAGCAGCCAGTCGACGATGTTGACGATATGCGCGTCGTTGGCGTCCGGCTCCTTGTCGCTGGCGCCGAGGCTGAGCAAGTCGACATTGCCAGGCGCCGTCATTTTTTGATCCGCACCGCTGACGGACTTGGCCAAGCGGTAAAACTCGTTGATACAGCGCTGAATATCCTGAGGGTTGGCAACCACGCGCTTGATCGTGCGTTTGAGTACCTGGGACAGCCCGGCTTCCCAAGTGGTGATATGGGGTTGGGCACTGGCGACCGTCACGCTGTGGGCATCCACCGCGACTGCAAGAATGCCGTGGCGCTGAGCAAAGGCGTGGGACATCAAGGGCACCACGGCCGCCACATCAATCTTCAATGGGTCGATGCGCAGGTAAGGCTGGCCGACCTGCCGGGCCAGCCATTGAATCAAGGTCTCCAGACAAGGGCCCTGGGCTGCGATGCATTCCAAGGGATGCTGGCTGCCGGACGCTGGCGCTACCTTTTGCGCCGCCTGCGCCGTGATCAACCCTTGCTCGACCAGCGCCGGCAACAATTGCTGCAGTTCCAAGAGGTGATCGTGAGCGGCGACGGGCATGCAGGTTTTCCTGGGGCGTGGGGGTAATCCCAGGCTAGCCAGCCGCTGAAGGTCCTGCTGGCGCGTGTGTTGCCGGTTTTTACTGCGCCATCGCCGCCAGCGCTTGAGGCCGCTCGGAATCAGCCGACCACAGCTCCAGGGTGCAGACGCTGATCAGGTTTCGAATCTTTTCACCGATCACCTGGGCGCGGTGCCAGCTCAGGCCGGTCATCACGATATCGATGCTCAGCAGGTCGGCTTCCCGGTTCATGCTGACCTGGGTGGGCGTGAGCAATTGCAGCGCGAAGTAGTTCAGCACCCGGCACAGCACGTCCGGTTCAGCCTCGGCGACGATGCGATAGTGCGCCTGGCAGTGGCTGCTATTGGCGGCCCACGCATCGACGCGGGTGGCGGGGTAGGCGGTTTCGACGGCATGCATGCTGACTCTCCAGTTTAGACTGGAGAAATTTTTACATTCGCCTCGGGAGATTTCTTATCTAAAATAAGCCTGTTTGGCGATAAATCGACCAGAACAATTCAAGATAAGCCTATTCATGGGTACGTTTATGCACAGTGAGTTGGACGCCTACGACCGCCGTATCCTGGCCTTGCTGCAAGAGGATGCCTCGCTCTCCAGTGCACAGATTGCCGAACAGGTCGGCCTGTCGCAGTCGCCATGCTGGCGGCGTATTCAGCGGCTCAAGGAGGAGGGGGTGATCCGCGGCCAGGTCACCCTGCTGGACCGCAAGAAAATCGGGCTCAACACGCAGATTTTCGCCGAGGTCAAACTCAACGCCCACGGTCGCTCCAATTTCACTGAGTTCACCGAGGCGATTCGCGGTTTTCCGGAAGTGTTGGAGTGCTACGTGCTGATGGGGGCGGTGGATTTTCTGCTGCGTATCGTCACCTCGGATATCGAGGCGTACGAGCGGTTTTTCTTCGAGAAGTTGTCGATGGTGCCGGGGATCCAGGAGGTCAACTCGATTGTGGCGCTGTCGGAGATCAAGTCCACCACCAGCCTGCCAGTCTTGCGCTGACAGGGAGGGCCTCATCGCGGGCAGCCCGCTTCCACAGGAAATGTGGGAGCGGGCTTGCCCGCGATAGCGGTATTACAGGCGCAGAAGGGTCTTCCAGGCACGATTCTGATACACCGCAATCGCCTGATGCATACGCGCATCCAGGGATTCATCGGTAATCGGCTGGTTGGCCAGGTGCGCCAGCTTGTTCAGTTCGCCGTACAATCGGTCCAGCTCAGGAATGTCCACCACATGGCGCGCATGGTGCAGCCAGGCCTGGATGCGTTCGATACGCGGCAGTTGCTCGGCCAGATCTTCTGGCTGTTGCTGGTAGCGCTGCAGTTGCAGGGCGACGGCGTCGTCAGCCAACAGGCGTGGCAGCCAGTTGGTGATTTGCGCAGCGCCCTGGCGGTTGCCACGCACATTACGCTCGGCCGTCCAGGTGCGGGCCAGCAGCCAGCGCGAGAGGTTGAGTGAGAACAGGCCCCAGCGCACGTCTTGCAGCTCTTCGATGAACTGCTCGGGCGCGGCTTTGCGAATGTCTTCATCGTCGTCACCGGCCTGGACCAGCGGGCGCCAGTCTTCCAGCAACGCATCCAGGGCGCTGCGCAGTTCGCTGGTGGATTGGCGCGGCGCGGCCTGACCGAGGCTGCCGATCAGGGCGCGCAACTCGCCGAGGTTCTCGACCCAGTCCTGCAGCAGGCGCCAGTGGCCATTGAAGCGGTATTGCTCAGCCAGGCGCTGGCTGCTGCCCAGCAGGTGCCACAGGATCGCGGCGAAGGCGTCGTCCAATGGCATTTCGGCGTGGATCTGTGGCGCCGGCAGGCTCAGGGAGTAGCTGCTGGCGTCATACAGGCGATAGCCGCGTTCGGCCTTGCTGATGTCGCACGGCATCAGGGCCAGGGTTGCGGCCAGCTCGGCGGCCAGTTCCAGCAGGGCCGCCGGTTCGCCTTCGCGCAGTTCCAGTTCCAGCTCGCAGATTTCTTCTTTCTGCTTGCCGACCACCACATGGCCCAGGTCCAGGGCGGCTTCGATCACCACCTTGGCCTTGCCACGGCCCCAGGCGATCTCGGCGCGTTCACGCACGAAGTCGGTGGTGAAGATCGGCTTGAGGGTCTTTTTGTCCAGCTCGGCCAGTTGCTCGGGCCAGCACTCGCCATCGAGTTTCTTCACGTCGAGCTTGGCTTTGGGCAGGTCCCAGTTGTATTCGTTGCGTTCCGACAGGCCGGCGACGCTTTGGCCGCGGGTCTTGAGGGTCTGGATGATGTCGTCACCGTCCTTGCGCAGGCGCAGGGCAACCTTGGCCTGGGCCAGGTCGCGCTCGGGGGTGTCGAAGTACTGGTTCATCAACTCACGGCGTTCCCAGCCACTTTTGTTGCGTTTTTTCAGTAACGGGTGCTCACGCAGCGCGGCGAGTGTTTCGCGGCTGACGCGTAGCTTGATTTCGGTTTCTTTCTGCATGGCCGGAAAATCCAGGATCGGGAGCGCAGCCGGGGAAAAGTGTGGCTGCCAAGGTCGTGCAGTGTACAGGACTGAGCCCGGCAACGTGCCGCAACGGTTTATTGTGTCGCGCAGATGCCTCTATAGTGAGGTTCATCCGGGAAGTTGGGAGACCGCGCATGCCGTTACCGTCCATGAAAGAGCAGTTCGCCGCCTTGATCGCCGCGCCGTCGGTGAGCTGCACCCAGGCGTCTCTCGACCAGAGCAACCGCCCGGTGATCGACCTGCTCGCCGCTTGGCTGGGCGACCTGGGCTTTGCCATCGATATCCAACCAGTCAGCCCCGGCAAGTTCAACCTGTTGGCCAGTTTCGGCAGCGGCCCCGGTGGCTTGGTGTTGGCGGGGCATAGCGATACCGTGCCGTATGACGCGGCGCTGTGGAAGACCGACCCGCTCAAGCTGACGGAAGTCGATGGTCGCTGGGTAGGGCTGGGCAGTTGTGACATGAAGGGGTTCTTCGCACTGGTTATCGACGCGGTGTTGCCGCTGCTGGACCAACCCTTCAAGCAACCGCTGTTGATCCTTGCCACCTGTGATGAGGAAAGCTCTATGTCCGGTGCCCGTGCGCTGGCCGAGGCGGGGCGCCCATTAGGTCGTGCAGCTGTGATCGGCGAGCCGACCGGGCTCAAGCCTATCCGCTTGCACAAAGGCGTGATGATGGAGCGCATCGACATCCTCGGGCGCAGCGGCCACTCGTCGGACCCCAGCCTGGGCCACAGCGCCCTGGAAGCCATGCATGACGCCATCGGCGAACTGCGCGGCCTGCGCCTGGCGTGGCAGCGCGAGTACCGCAACGCGCAATTCAGCGTGCCGCAGCCGACGATGAACTTCGGCTGCATTCACGGCGGCGACAACCCCAATCGCATCTGCGGCCAATGCTCCCTGGAGTTCGACCTGCGCCCCCTGCCGGGCATGGACCCCGAGGTGCTGCGCGCCGCGATTCGCCAGAAGCTCGAACCCGTGGCCGAGCGGCATAAGGTCAAGATCGACTACGCGCCGTTGTTCCCCGAAGTCCCCCCCTTTGAGCAGCCCGAAGACGCCGAGCTGGTGCGGGTGGCGGAACGTTTGACCGGTCATCGTGCCGAAGCAGTAGCGTTCGGCACCGAAGCGCCTTATCTTCAGCGCCTCGGTTGCGAAACCCTGGTGCTCGGGCCTGGCGACATTGCCTGCGCTCACCAGCCGGGCGAATACCTTGAAATGTCACGCTTGACGCCTACAGTGCGTCTATTGCGGGAACTGATCGAACACTACTGCCTGAAACCTGCATAAATTTGCCCTTGCCCATTCGTACATAAGGAGAGTGAGCGTGTCGCCAAGCCTGTTCCGACGATAACCATCAGCCGCTGTGCGCTTTCACGATTGATCCTTTATTTGGCTGCTTTTTATTACAGGCCCAGGTGTTATGCCCGAATACGTCAATTGGCTTCGTCACGCTTCGCCCTACATCAACGCCCACCGCGACTGCACCTTTGTGGTCATGCTGCCCGGCGATGGTGTGGACCACCCCAACTTCGGCAATATCGTCCACGACCTGGTGCTGCTTCACAGCCTGGGTGTGCGCCTGGTGCTGGTGCATGGCTCGCGCCCGCAAATCGAAACCCGCCTTCAAGCACGCGGCCTTACCCCGGCTTACCACGAAGGCTTGCGCATCACCGATGCTGCGACGCTGGAGTGTGTGATCGACGCGGTGGGCCATCTGCGTATTGCCATCGAGGCGCGCTTGTCCATGGACATGGCGTCCTCGCCGATGCAGGGCTCGCGCCTGCGCGTGGCCAGCGGCAACCTGGTCACCGCACGGCCAATCGGCGTGCTTGAAGGCGTGGACTACCACCACACCGGCGAAGTGCGCCGGGTCGACCGCAAGGGCATCAACCGCCTGTTGGATGAGCGCTCTATCGTGCTGCTGTCGCCGTTGGGGTATTCGCCCACCGGCGAGATCTTCAACCTGGCCTGCGAAGACGTCGCCACCCGCGCCGCCATCGATCTGGGCGCCGACAAATTGCTGCTGTTCGGCGCCGATCCCGGTCTGATCGATGAGAACGGCCGCCTGGTGCGTGAATTGCGCCCACAACAAGTACCCGCGCACCTGCAACGCCTGGGCAGCAACTATCAAGCCGAACTGCTCGATGCCGCTGCCGAAGCCTGCCGGGGTGGAGTAGGGCGCAGCCATATCGTCAGCTACGCCGAAGATGGCGCCTTGCTCACCGAGCTGTTTACCCGCGACGGCGGCGGTACGCTGGTGGCCCAGGAGCAATTCGAACTGGTGCGCGAAGCGGCGATCGAAGACGTCGGCGGTTTGCTGGACCTGATCAGCCCGCTGGAAGAGCAGGGCATTCTGGTGCGCCGTTCGCGGGAAGTGCTGGAGCGGGAGATCGAACAGTTCAGCGTGGTCGAGCGCGAAGGCATGATCATCGCCTGCGCGGCGCTGTATCAGATCGCGGATTCGGATGCGGGGGAGTTGGCGTGCCTGGCAGTGAACCCGGAGTACCGCCACGGCGCGCGAGGCGATGTGTTGCTCGAACGCATCCAGACCCGGGCACGCGCCCAGGGCTTGAAAACCCTCTTTGTACTCACCACCCGTACGGCCCACTGGTTCCGCGAACGCGGTTTTGTGCCGAGCAGCGTGGACCGCCTGCCGTCGGCGCGGGCGTCGCTGTACAACTATCAGCGCAACTCGAAGATTTTCGAGAAGGCCCTGTAAAAGAATACTGCTCTGTGTGGGAGCTGGCTTGCCTGCGATAGCGGCGCCTCGGTTTAACTGCAGGACCGAGATGCTGGTATCGCGGGCAAGCCAGCTCCCACCAAAGACTGTATTTATTGTGGGATGAATTTGTCGGTCACATAGGCCGAATAATCCGGCAGCACCGTCTCTACCTTCCCCTGTTCCTTCAGGAACTTCGCCGTTTCCTCAATCGCCTTCGCCGTGCCGCCCTTGAGCAGCGCAGCGGTTTGCTGTGCCTGCGCATCCGGAAACGTCGTACCGGCCAACAGTTCCGGAATGTCGTCGGCATTTGAACCTGTCAATTTGGCGATTTTCTGCACTGGCTCGGAATCCACCGTCCAGCTGTCTTTGTGGGCGGCATAGTCGGCAAAGGCATCCAGGGTAACTTTGGCGAACTTGGCCACTACCTCAGGATGTTTTTGCGCAAAATCCTTGCGCGCCACCCACACCTCAAACGTCGGTGCGCCCCATTGGCCCACCTGCGCCGCGTCTGTCAGGGTTTTTCCGGTCTTGCGGATTTCGCCCAGGGCCGGTGACCACACAAAAGCCCCATCAATATCGCCACGCTTCCAGGCGGCGGCGATTTCGGCCGGTTGCAGGTTCACCACTTTGACTTGTTTGGTGTCCAGCCCCCAGTGTTTCAGCGCGCCGAGCAGGCTGTAATGGGAGGTGGAGACGAAGGGCGTGGCGATGGTTTTACCAATCAAGTCCTGGGGGTTGTCGATGCCACTGCCGTTGCGCACCACCAGGGCTTCAGAAGCGTTGATCTGTGCCGATACGATAAACGCCACAATCGGCAGGTTGCGCGAGGCCGCCGCCGCGAGCGGGCTGGAGCCGAGGTTGCCGATTTGTACATCACCGGAAGCGATGGCCGTGACTACCTCTGGCCCGCTGTTGAAGCGGCGCCAGGCGATTTTTTCGCCGATGGCTTTTTCGTACAGGCCGTCGGCCTGGGGAACCTTGCTGGGATCGATGCCGGTCTGGTAGCCCACCGTCAGGTCGGCGGCGTTGACACCAAAAGAAAGTAATAGCGATACAAAAACTGTAACAAATTGACGGGAGGATGTGCGTTTGGCCATGATGGCGTCGCCTTTTTGATCGTGAGTGACGTATGCAACCGTACGGCAACACTAATCGATCTAAAAAAGCACCAGTAAATACCCTTTAGGAATTAGCTTATGGAGCGGCGCGTCTATCCTGACCGACCAGCTTCACGGAAAGTCTTATTCCTGGATCGTATGAAAAAGAATGAAATAATTCTTTTTGGGTGTATGAAAAACTCATTACCCTGCAGGGACCAAATCAACTGCGATTAGACGAAGGTAGTAGACACACAAGGTTACGATTGACTTGGTGGTCACTATCTGGCGCTAATCGCGCATCTGTGGATCGAGGGCGTCAGACCCGAGACCAAAGAAATACAAAAATTAGAAATGAGAGGAGCGGTACATGAAGAAGTCCACCTTGGCTGTGGCTGTAACGTTGGGCGCAATCGCCCAGCAAGCAGGCGCTGCCGGTTTCATCGAAGACAGCAAGGCCACACTGGGCCTGCGTAACTTCTACATCAACACCGATAACCGCGAAGGCACGGCCAACCCGAGCAAGAACGAAGAATGGGGCCAAGGCTTCGATCTGCGTTTCATCTCCGGTTACACCCAAGGCACTGTTGGCTTCGGTCTCGACGCTATCGGCCTGTTGGGTGTTCGCCTGGATTCCGGCGGCGGCACCAACGGTGCGACTGCCAGCTCTTACGGCGGCACTATCTTCCCGAGCAAGTCCAATGGCGAAGCCGTTGATAACTACTCGAGCCTGGGCCTGACCGCCAAGGCCAAGATCTCCCAGACCGAACTGAAGCTGGGTACCTTGCAGCCCAAGCTGCCGGTCATCGTCACCAACGATGGTCGTATGCTGCCGCAGACTTTCCAGGGTGGCCAGATCACCTCCAGCGACATCAAGGACCTGACCCTGGTCGCCGGCCAGATCGAAAAAGCCAAGGGCCGTAACTCCAGCAACAACGAAAGCCTGTCCATCTCCGGCGCCAACAGCCGTGGTGTGAACTGGCGTTCGAGCAACAAGTTCTACTACGCCGGTGGCGACTACAAGATCACCAAGGATCTGACCGCCCAGTACTACTACGGCAACCTGGAAGATTTCTACAAGCAACACTTCCTGGGCCTGACCCACAACTGGGCCATTGGTCCTGGCGTGCTGAAGTCTGACCTGCGCTACTTCAACAGCTCCGACGATGGTAACAACGGCAACCAGTCCGCTTACTTCTCGACGGGCAACTACAGCGGCGTGAACTCCGGCCGTGGCAAAGTCGACAACAACCTGTACAGCGGCCTGTTCCTGTACTCGGTTGCCGGCCACACCTTCGGTGGCGGTTACCAGGTCAGCAACGGCAGCAGCGACTTCCCTTGGCTGAACCAGGGTGACGGCTCGTCGGCTTACATCACCACCGACATGCAGATCCAGAAGTTCGCCCGTGCCGGCGAGCGCACCTGGCAAGCTCGCTACTCCTACGACTTCGCCAAGGTGGGCGTACCTGGCCTGACCGCTGGTGTGGTTTACCTGAAAGGTGATCATATCGACACCGTCGCCAGCAACCGTACCGAGTTCACCGGCCAGTCCGAGTGGGAACGTGACATCACTGTTGCCTACGTCGTACCGGAAGGTCCGCTGAAAAACGTCGGCGTGGCGTGGAAAAACGCTATGTGGCGCAGCGACATCGCCAACGCACGTAACCAGGACGAAAACCGCCTGATCGTCAGCTACTCGATCCCGCTGTTGTAAGTCTGTAAAACCTTGCCCGGCGCAATGCCGGGCAAGGTGTCTTGCTGTTCAAGTCGGGCTCAACCCCCGCAAGCCCTTCCTGAGTTCCTCTTTTTTGCAGCGTCTCAAGGCCTTCTCGAACCTTGTAAGCGATGTTGGCCTCAGGCCGTTCCCAAGTCCAATGAACTGATTTTTAATATTCCTTTATCGTCTAGAGAAATCGATATTTATTCTTTTTAAATCAGCAAAAATCCATGCACAGTGGGCTCCATAAGCACTCATCAGGAGCCACACCATGAGCCTAAGACTGGGCGACATCGCCCCCGACTTCGAACAGGATTCCAGCGCCGGCAAGATTCGCTTCCACGAATGGCTGGGCGACAGCTGGGGAGTGTTGTTTTCCCACCCGGCGGACTTCACGCCGGTGTGCACTACCGAACTGGGTTTCACCGCCAAGCTCAAGGACGAATTCGCCAAGCGTGGGGTCAAGGCCATCGCCCTGTCGGTAGACCCAGTGGACTCGCACCACAAGTGGATCGAAGACATCAACGAGACCCAGAACACCGTGGTCAACTTCCCGATCCTGGCCGACGCCGACCGCAAGGTCTCGGACCTCTACGACCTGATCCACCCGAATGCCAGCGATACCCTCACCGTGCGCTCCTTGTTCGTGATCGACCCGAACAAGAAGATCCGCCTGACCATCACCTACCCGGCCAGTACCGGGCGTAACTTCCATGAAATCCTGCGGGTGATCGACTCGCTGCAACTGACCGACAACCACAAGGTGGCGACGCCGGCCAACTGGCAGGATGGGGATGAAGTGGTGATCGTGCCGTCACTCAAGGACGAGGAAGAGATCAAGAAACGCTTTCCCAAGGGCTATCGCGCGGTGAAGCCGTACCTGCGTCTTACCCCACAACCCAATCGTTAAGGCTGATATCGCCATCGCGGGCAAACCCGGCTCCCACAGTTGACCGCATTCCCCTGTGGGAGCCGGGCTTGCCCGCGATGGCGGCCTCATGAACAGCACAGGCTTCAAGTTGCAAACCGTCTCACACAGCAGGGGTTTTCAGGCCGTTTCGACGGCCTTTTTTTTCGCCTGGCGATTGGTTAAACGCTTATGTGTTTATGGAATAAACAAATGAATAAATAAGATTTATAGATATATAAATCTGCTGATAAGGTCTATCCCATCTTGGCGCCATCGCCGCACAGCGAACCGCCGACACTTGCTCAAGGAATCTCCTGCATGCTGGTCGTAACACTTGGAGGCAGTCCCAGCCAGCGTTCCCGCTCTGGGGTCTTGCTGGATAAAACCCGTCAGTGGCTGCAACAGCAGGGCGTGGAAGTGGTGAGTTACCAGGTACGGGACTTCCCGGCTGAAGACTTGCTGCACGCACGCTTCGACAGCCCCAAGGTCATCGACCTGCTGCAACAAGTCGCCAATGCTGACGGGCTGGTGATCGCCACGCCGGTGTACAAGGCGTCGTTTTCCGGGGCGTTGAAAACCGTACTGGACCTGCTGCCGGAGCGTGCGCTGGCCCATAAGGTGGTGCTGCCGATGGCGACCGGCGGCAGCATCGCCCACATGCTGGCGGTGGACTACGCCCTGAAGCCGGTGCTGTCGGCCCTCAAGGCGCAGGAATTGCTCCACGGTATTTTTGCCGAAGACAGCCAGATCGCCTATGGCGAAGGCAGTGTTCAGGCGCAACTGGTGCCGGTACTTGAACAGCGTCTGCACGAAGCCCTGGAGCAGCTCTACAGCGCCATGGCGCGACGGCCAAAACCTTTGGACCCTGACGTATTGAATGAACGTTTGTTGAGTGCTCGCTGGAGCATCTGAGCCTCACCCCGAAAAGCTGGAAACCCTCACCTTACTCAGCCGACAACGGCCAAGCAGGTGCAGCCAAAACCCTAATCGCACAGTTGGAGAGAGCGCCATGCGCACTGTCATCTTGCGTCGTGGTCTGGTCGCACTCTTTGCTGCGGCTGTGTCCTTCGGCGCCATCGTTCAAGCCCAAGCCGCCGAGACCTTGCGGATCGGTTATCAGAAGTACGGCACCCTGGTGCTGCTCAAGGCCAAGGGCACCCTGGAAAAACGCCTGGCCGACCAAGGCGTGCAGGTGCAGTGGACCGAATTCCCCGGTGGCCCGCAATTGCTCGAGGGCCTGAACGTCGGCTCCATCGACTTCGGCGTTACCGGCGAAACCCCACCGGTGTTTGCCCAGGCGGCTGGCGCCGATCTGCTCTACGTCGCCTACGAACCACCCGCGCCTACCAGCGAAGCGATCCTGGTGCCCAAGGACTCGCCGATCAAATCGGTGGCCGAGCTCAAGGGTAAAAAGGTCGTGCTCAACAAAGGCTCCAACGTGCACTACCTGCTGGTGCGTGCCCTGGAAGATGCCGGCCTCAACTACACCGACGTAAAGACCGTGTTCCTGCCCCCCGCCGATGCCCGTGCCGCATTCGAGCGTGGCAGCGTGGACGCCTGGGTAATCTGGGACCCGTACCAGGCCGCCGCCGAGAAGCAACTGCAAGCGCGCACCCTGCGAGACGGCACCGCAATTGCCGACAACCATCAGTTTTACCTGGCCACCAAATCCTACGCCGAACAGCACCCGCAAGTGATCAAGGCGTTGGTGGAAGAGGTGCGTGCGGTAGGCGAATGGTCCAAGGCCAACCCGCAGGAAGTGACTGAGCAGGTCGCCCCACTGCTCGGCCTGCCGGCAGATATCACCCTCACATCGGTGAAACGCCAGGGCTACGGCGCGCTGTTCCTGACCCCGGAAGTGGTCGCCGCCCAGCAGAAAATCGCAGACACCTTCTACCAACTCAAATTGATCCCCAAGCCCTTGAGCATCAAGGACGTGATCTGGACGCCACCCGCCGCGGTTGCCAAAGCGCCGTAATCCGACTTCATTCAGGAGACAACTCCATGAGCCTCAATATTTTCTGGTTCCTGCCCACCCACGGCGACGGTCATTACCTTGGCACCGCCGAAGGCGCCCGCGCTGTCGACCACGGTTACCTGCAACAAGTGGCCCAGGCTGCCGACCGCCTGGGTTTCGGCGGGGTGTTGATCCCTACGGGCCGCTCTTGCGAAGACTCGTGGTTGGTGGCCGCCTCGCTGATCCCCGTGACCCAGCGCTTGAAATTCCTGGTTGCCCTGCGCCCTGGGATCATCTCCCCGACCGTGGCCGCGCGTCAGGCCGCGACCCTGGATCGCCTGTCTGGTGGCCGTGCGCTGTTCAACCTGGTCACCGGTGGCGATCCGGAAGAACTGGCTGGCGACGGATTGTTCTTGAGCCATGAAGAACGCTACCAGGCGTCGGTGGAATTCACCCGCATCTGGCGCCGTGTGCTGGAAGGCGAGACCGTGGACTACGACGGCGAGCACATCAGCGTCAAAGGCGCCAAATTGCTCTACCCACCGATCCAGCAGCCACGCCCGCCGCTGTATTTCGGCGGTTCCTCCGAGGCCGCCCAGGACTTGGCGGCCGAACAGGTGGAGATGGTGCTGACCTGGGGCGAGCCGCCGGCAGCCGTTGCGGAAAAGATCGCGCAGGTACGCGCCAAGGCTGCAAAACTGGGACGCACGGTGCGCTTTGGCATTCGTTTGCATGTGATCGTGCGCGAAACCAACGACGAAGCCTGGAAAGCCGCCGACAAACTGATCTCCCACCTGGACGACGAGACCATCGCCCGCGCCCAGGCGTCCTTGGCGCGCTTCGATTCGGTGGGCCAGCAACGCATGGCAGCCTTGCACGGCGGTAGCCGTGACAACCTGGAAGTCAGCCCCAACCTGTGGGCCGGCGTCGGCCTGGTACGTGGCGGCGCAGGGACGGCGCTGGTGGGCGATGGCCCCACGGTTGCGGCGCGGGTCAAGGAGTACGCGGACCTGGGTATCGATACATTTATCTTCTCCGGTTATCCACACCTGGAAGAGTCGTATCGGGTCGCCGAGCTGTTGTTCCCGCACCTGGATATCGAACGTCCCGAGCTGCCAAAAAGCGCCGGCTACGTCAGTCCGTTTGGCGAGATGGTGGCCAACGACATCCTTCCCAAAGCTGCGTCACAGAGCTGAGGCGCCGTTATGGACTTAGAAAAAATCAGCCATCGCGTGGCGCCCTGGGTGCTGCCGATCTTATTGCTGGCGGTGTGGCAGTTGTCGGTGTCGGCGGGTTGGTTGTCGACGCGCATTCTGCCAGCGCCGAGTGCAGTGATCGAAGCCGGGGTGAACCTGGTGGTCAGCGGCGAAATCTGGACGCACCTGGCCATTAGCGGCTGGCGCGCCGGCCTGGGCTTTGTGATCGGAGGCAGCATCGGTCTGGCCCTGGGCTTTATCACCGGCTTGTCGAAGTGGGGCGAGCGCTTGCTCGACAGCTCCGTGCAGATGATCCGCAACGTGCCGCACCTGGCGCTGATTCCGCTGGTGATCCTGTGGTTCGGCATTGATGAGACCGCGAAAATTTTCCTGGTGGCCCTGGGGACCTTGTTCCCGATCTACCTGAACACTTACCACGGCATTCGCAATGTCGACCCGGCATTGGTGGAGATGTCGCGCAGCTATGGCTTGTCCGGTTTCAGCCTGTTCTGGCAAGTGATTCTGCCGGGCGCGCTGCCGTCGATCCTGGTGGGGGTGCGCTTCGCCCTGGGCTTCATGTGGCTGACGCTGATCGTGGCGGAAACTATCTCGGCAAGTTCCGGCATCGGTTACCTGGCGATGAATGCCCGTGAATTCCTGCAAACCGACGTGGTGGTGCTGGCCATCGTCATGTACGCCATCCTCGGCAAGCTGGCCGACCTGGCAGCCCGTGGGCTGGAACGTGTGTGGCTGCGCTGGCACCCGGCGTATCAAGTCAAAGGAGGTGCAGCATGACGGCCCAACAACCTCCGCGTCTGTTGAAGGGTATCCCACTGGCGGTGCGCAAATTGCGCAAGGCCTTTGGTACCCGCCAAGTGCTCAAAGAGATCGACCTGCATATTCCCGCGGGGCAGTTCGTGGCTGTGGTCGGCCGCAGCGGTTGCGGCAAAAGTACCTTGCTGCGCCTGTTGGCGGGGCTGGACAAAGCCAGTGGCGGCGAGCTGCTGGCCGGCTCCGCGCCACTGCACGAAGCGATTGAAGATACACGGTTGATGTTCCAGGAAGCGCGTTTGCTGCCCTGGAAAAAGATCATCGATAACGTCGGCCTGGGCCTCAAGGGCGACTGGCGGCCCAAAGCGCTGGATGCGCTGGAAGCGGTTGGCCTGGCCGAGCGCGCCAATGAATGGCCGGCGGCGTTGTCCGGTGGCCAGAAACAGCGCGTGGCACTCGCCCGGGCGTTGATCCACCAGCCGCGCCTGTTGCTGCTCGATGAGCCGCTGGGCGCACTGGATGCCCTGACCCGCATCGAGATGCAGCAACTGATCGAAAACCTGTGGCGCAAGCACGGTTTCACGGTGTTGCTGGTGACCCACGACGTCAGCGAAGCCGTGGCGATTGCCGACCGCGTGATTCTGATTGAAAACGGCGAAATCGGCCTCGACCTGAACATCGACCTGCCACGCCCACGGGCCCGTGGCTCACATCGCTTGGCCGCGCTGGAAGCCGAAGTGCTCAACCGCGTGCTATCGCTACCCGGTTCCCCACCGGAACCCGAACCTGTTTCACCGCTGCCGACGCAATTGCGTTGGGCTCAATAACTCACACAGGAAAAACACCATGACTATTAAAGCCATCAACGTGCGTAACCAGTTCAAAGGCACCATCAAGGAAATCGTGGTTGGCGACGTGCTGTCGGAAATTGACGTGCAGACCGCGTCCGGCATTGTCACCTCGGTGATCACCACCCGTTCGGTCAAGGAGTTGGAGCTGGTGATCGGCAGTGAAGTGATTGCCTTTGTGAAATCCACTGAGGTGTCGATTGCCAAGTTGTGATAACGCCACTGATCGTTCCCACGCTCTGCGTGGGAATGCCGCCTGGGGCGCTCCGCGTCCCGCTGTGCCAAAGGTGACGCAGAGCGCCACGGGATGTATTCCCACGCAGAGCGTGGGAACGATCAGCGCTTGGGCAGATAGGCCGGCAAATAAAGCCCCACATACGCGTCAAACACCCGCATCCCTTCCTCCGCCATGCGCGGCGTAATCAGCCCATGCTGATGCACCGAGCGCGCGTACACGCGGTCGCTCAACTCCAATGCCAGGGCAAACACGTCCACATCGCTCGGTAGCGTTGGCACTTCAAAGTGGCGATTGAACACCGCCAGCATCAAGTCGCCCAATTCCAGATCATGCTGGCGATCGGCCTGGGTCACTTCGGTCAACCCGTGCTGAGCGAGGATCAACTGGCGCGCCGCGGCATCGTTGCTGTAGATGCTGAGCATGCGTTGTTCAACGATGTAGGACAGGTCGCGCCAATGCTTGAGCGATTCATGCTCGATGGGTGCCTGGATGGCGGCGCGAAAGGCTGCGTGAACGTCAGCGGTCAACGCCTCCAGCAACGCCGGCACACTGGCGAAAAAGTGGTACACCGATGACGGTGGTATCTGTGCTCGTTCGGCCACGCTGTAGATCGACAAACTGGCCACACCTCCGGCGGCCAGCAAGGTGCGGGCGGCTTCAAGGATCGCATCGATCCGGGCCTGGCTGCGGGCGCGGGGTTTGCGAGGGGCGGCGGGGCGGGTGGTCATGGATGTCTCCTACAAGGCAGCGGGCATTGTATGAGCAGGAAGGTGTGTTGTCTGCCAGGCCGCTATCGCAGCGATGCGGCGACCCGACAAGCCAGCTCCCACAATGGAACGCATTTGAAGGTTGGAACGCGATCAAATGTGGGAGCTGGCTTGCCTGCGATGAGGCGAACCCGGTTTCCAAAATAAACCCATAAAAAAACGCCACTGACCAAAATCAGCGGCGTTCTTTTATTGCAGCAACCGCTTACACGGTATGCAGGTACCAGTTGTACTCAAGGTCGGAGATGGAGTGTTCAAACTCCTCCAGCTCACTTTCCTTACAGGCGACGAAGATATCGATGTATTTAGGATCGATGTACTTGGCCATTACCTCGCTGTCGTCCAACTCACGCAGGGCATCGCGCAGGTTATTCGGCAGGCTCTGCTCGTTCTGCTCGTAGCTGTTGCCTTCCACCGGAGCGTTCGGCTCGATCTTGTTGGTCAGGCCGTGGTGCACGCCCGCCAATACCGAGGCCATCAGCAGGTAAGGGTTGGCATCGGCGCCAGCCACACGGTGTTCGATACGCACGGCATCGGACGAGCCGGTGGGTACGCGAATCGCCACGGTGCGGTTATCCAGGCCCCAGCACGGCGAGTTCGGCACGTAGAACTGTGCGCCGAAACGACGGTAGGAGTTGACGTTGGGGCACAGGAACGCCATCTGGGCGGGCAGGGTCTCCAGCACACCGCCGATCGCGTGACGCAATGCGGCGTTCTGCTCGGGATCCTCGCTGGCAAAGATGTTCTTGCCGTCCTTGTCCAGAATGGAGATGTGCACGTGCAAACCGTTGCCTGCCTGGCCTGGGTAAGGCTTGGCCATGAAGGTGGTGTCCATCTCATGGTCATAGGCGATGTTCTTGATCAGGCGCTTGAGCAGTACCGCGTAATCGCAGGCCTTGATCGGGTCGGCAACGTGGTGCAGGTTCACTTCGAACTGCGCCGGGGCACTTTCCTTGACGATGGCGTCCGCCGGGATGCCTTGCTCCTTGGCACCTTCCAGAATGTCCTGGAGGCAGTCGACGTATTCGTCGAGGTCGTCGATCAGGTAGACCTGTGTCGAGTGCGGGCGTTTGCCGGAGATCGGTGAGCGGGGCGGTTGTGGCCGGCCGTTCACGTTCTCCTGGTCGATCAGGTAGAACTCAAGCTCGAAGGCGGCGCAGATGGTCAGACCGAGGTCGTCAAACTTGGTAACAACTTGGCGGAGCACTTCGCGCGGATCGGCGAAGAAAGGTTCACCTTCAAGTTCGTGCATGGTCATCAGCAGTTGCGCGGTAGGGCGCTTTTGCCAGGGTTCATTGCACAGGGTGTCGGGGATTGGATAACAGATTCGGTCAGCATCACCGATGTCCAGGCCCAGGCCGGTGCTTTCCACCGTAGAGCCGTTGATATCCAGGGCAAATAAAGAGGCAGGCAGGTTAATGCCCTTCTCGTAAACCTTGTGGAGGCTGGTGCGTTCGATGCGCTTACCGCGCACCACACCATTCATATCCGCAATTAGAAGGTCTACGTACAGAACCTCAGGATGATCCTTAAGGAACGCGTTCGCTTCGTTAAGCTGAACGGCACGCGGGGGTACCGACATGATGCAACACCTTTGTTGTTAAAAATATCAATCATTGATCTTTTCTGGTTTCAGTCAACCCGAACGGCTTGCCGAAGTCAAGCGAGGCATTTTTTGCCCTAAAAAAGCGCCATGGAGCCTTTTTTGCGGGGTTTTGGGGCGGTTTTTTGGGTTTTAGGGGCTTGGGACCTGCAGGCTTGAGCGGGCCGTGTAGGATTTTTTACGGGGGTGTTGTGTAAAAAAATGAACAAGGCTAAGCTCGATTCAAACCCATAACAGCAATAATACCGGGGTGCTTCATGTTTCACCTGCCGCCAATCGGCGTCTGCGCCTGCTCCAGCCAGGCTTTGTCCGCAGCTCGTTCGCCCCGTGTGAATGCCCAGGCACCGGCCAATATTCTTGACGGCCCGGCCGATCTCCTTTTTGCCATCTCCGACGCCACTGAGCGACCCTCATCCGCCGTGCCGATCATAATTGCGCACAACTTTGGCCTGAGGAATGCAACCTGCGGGCAAATGGCAGGTAAGCTCCTACCCTGAATGAAAAAACGACGCGGATGCTGCGTCAACCAACGCCTGGCCTTTAATGGATGCCAGGAAACCCAGCCCAGAGGCATTTATGAGTAACAACCTCGACCAGCTCACCGATTGGTTGAAAGACCACAAGATCACAGAAGTCGAATGCATGATTGGCGACCTTACCGGCATTACCCGGGGCAAGATCTCGCCGACCAACAAGTTCATTGCCGAAAAAGGCATGCGCCTGCCCGAGAGCGTTCTGTTGCAGACCGTGACCGGCGATTATGTCGAAGACGACATCTATTACGAATTGCTCGACCCGGCCGACATCGACATGATCTGCCGGCCCGACCAGAACGCGGTATTCCTGGTGCCCTGGGCCATCGAACCGACCGCCCAGGTGATCCACGACACCTACGACAAGCAAGGCAACCCGATCGAGCTGTCGCCGCGCAACGTGCTCAAGAAAGTCCTCAAGCTCTACTCCGACCGCGGCTGGCAGCCCATCGTGGCGCCGGAGATGGAGTTCTACCTGACCAAGCGCTGCGAAGACCCGGACTTCCCGCTGCAACCGCCGATTGGCCGCTCCGGCCGCCCGGAAACCGGTCGCCAGTCCTTTTCTATAGAAGCAGCCAACGAATTCGACCCGCTGTTTGAAGACGTCTACGACTGGTGCGAACTGCAGGAGCTGGACCTCGACACCCTGATTCACGAGGACGGCACCGCGCAGATGGAAATCAACTTCCGTCACGGCGATGCCCTGTCCCTGGCCGACCAGATCCTGGTGTTCAAGCGCACCATGCGTGAAGCCGCGCTCAAGCACGACGTGGCCGCCACCTTCATGGCCAAGCCCATGACCGGCGAGCCCGGCAGCGCGATGCACCTGCACCAGAGCATCATCGACATTGCCACCGGCAAGAACGTCTTCTCCAATGAAGACGGGACCATGAGCCAGCTGTTCCTCAACCACATCGGCGGCCTGCAGAAGTTCATCCCTGAATTGCTGCCTTTATTCGCCCCCAACGTGAACTCGTTCCGCCGCTTCCTGCCCGATACCTCGGCGCCGGTGAACGTGGAATGGGGCGAAGAAAACCGCACCGTCGGCCTGCGCGTACCGGATGCCGGCCCGCAGAACCGCCGCGTGGAAAACCGCCTGCCGGGAGCCGACGCCAACCCGTATCTGGCGATTGCCGCCAGCCTGTTGTGCGGCTACATCGGCATGGTCGAAGGCCATAACCCGAGCGCGCCGGTGGTGGGCCGTGGTTATGAGCGGCGCAACCTGCGCCTGCCGTTGACCATCGAAGACGCTCTGGAACGCATGGAAAACAGCAAGACCATCGAGAAATACCTGGGGCAAAAATTCATCACGGGCTACGTCGCGGTCAAGCGGGCCGAGCATGAAAACTTCAAGCGCGTGATCAGTTCGTGGGAGCGGGAATTCCTGCTCTTCGCCGTCTGATGCGCCGGGCGCGCCTTTTAAATGGCGCGCCTTCACTGAAAAGTCTAGGAGATTGGTATGTCCAGCAACAACCCGCAAACCCGTGAATGGCAAGCCTTGAGCAATGATCACCACCTGGCGCCGTTCAGCGACTTCAAGCAATTGAAAGAGAAAGGCCCAAGGATCATCACCAAAGCCCACGGTGTTTACCTGTGGGACAGCGAAGGCAACAAGATCCTCGACGGCATGGCCGGCCTGTGGTGCGTGGCGATCGGTTACGGTCGCGATGAACTGGCCGATGCCGCCGCCAAGCAGATGAAAGAACTGCCGTACTACAACCTGTTCTTCCAGACCGCACACCCGCCGGTATTGGAGTTGGCCAAGGTCATTTCCGATGTCGCGCCGGCAGGCATGAATCACGTGTTCTTCACCGGCTCCGGCTCCGAAGGCAACGACACCATGTTGCGCATGGTCCGCCACTACTGGGCGATCAAGGGCCAGCCCAACAAGAAAACCATCATTGCCCGCAAGAATGGCTACCACGGCTCTACCGTGGCCGGCGCCAGCCTGGGCGGCATGACCTATATGCACGAGCAGGGCGACTTGCCGATCCCGGGCATTACCCACATCGCGCAGCCGTACTGGTTTGGCGAAGGCGGCGACATGAGCCCCGAGGAATTCGGTGTGTGGGCCGCCAACCAGTTGGAAGAGAAAATCCTGGAGCTGGGCGTGGACAACGTCGGCGCCTTTATTGCCGAGCCGATCCAGGGCGCCGGTGGCGTGATCGTGCCGCCTGCCACGTACTGGCCGCGCATCAAGGAAATCCTCGCCAAGTACGACATCCTGTTTGTCGCCGACGAAGTAATCTGCGGCTTCGGCCGTACCGGTGAGTGGTTCGGTAGCGATTTCTACGACCTCAAGCCGCACATGATGACCATCGCCAAGGGCCTGACCTCGGGCTACGTGCCCATGGGCGGCCTGATCGTGCGTGACGAAGTGGTGGCGGTGCTCAACGAAGGGGGCGATTTCAACCACGGCTTTACCTACTCCGGTCACCCGGTGGCCGCGGCTGTTGCGCTGGAAAACATCCGCATCCTGCGCGATGAAAAAATCGTTAACCGAGTGCACGACGAAACGGCACCGTATTTGCAGAAACGTCTGAGGGAACTGGGCGATCACCCGCTGGTGGGTGAAGTACGCGGCGTCGGTATGCTCGGTGCGATCGAGCTGGTGCAGGACAAGGCGACGCGCAAGCGTCACGAAGGCAAAGGCGCCGGCATGATCTGCCGAACCTTCTGCTTTGAAAATGGCCTGATCATGCGCGCCGTGGGCGACACCATGATCATTTCGCCGCCACTGGTCATCAGCAAGGCTGAAATCGACGAGCTGGTCACCAAGGCCCGCCATTGCCTGGACCTGACTTTGGCTGCCTTGCAGGGCTAAGTGCTAGGCTCAGTGCGCGGTGCACTGGGCAGTTAAAAATGCAGGGGCTTTGGTTGAAAGCCAGCCCCTGAACTTGCCAGACTGTCGCCCTGTTTTGTTGCCCTTCGGTTGGGCCGTAAAACATACAACGCTTGTGGCCCAAAAAAGAAAAAATTGGAGCATCACCAAATGAAGGCATTAGGTTTGAAGAACGCTGGCAAGACTCTCCTCGCCTTGTCCCTGATGGGCGCAATGGCGGGCGCGGCCCAGGCAGACAATAAAGTGCTGCACGTTTACAACTGGTCCGACTACATTGCACCGGACACCATCGCCAACTTTGAAAAAGAGTCGGGCATCAAAGTGGTGTACGACGTTTTTGACAGCAACGAAACCCTGGAAGCCAAGTTGCTGGCAGGCAAGTCCGGCTACGACATCGTCGTGCCGTCGAACAGCTTCCTCGCCAAGCAGATCAAGGCCGGTGTCTACCAGGAGCTGGACAAGTCCAAGCTGTCCAACTACGGCAACCTGAACAAATCCCTGCTCAAGGCCGTATCGGTCAGCGACCCGGACAACAAGCACGCCTTCCCGTACATGTGGGGCTCGATGGGCATCGGCTACAACCCGGAGAAGGTCAAGGCCGCACTGGGCGTGGACAAGATCGACTCGTGGGACGTACTGATGAAGCCGGAAAACATCGCCAAGCTGAAAAGCTGCGGCGTGAGCTTCCTCGATTCGCCGACCGAAATGCTGCCGGTAGCGCTGCATTATCTGGGCCTGCCGACCGACACGACGAAGAAGGCTGATCTGAAACAGGCCGAAGACCTGTTCATGAAAATCCGTCCTTCGATCGGCTACTTCCACTCCTCCAAGTACATCTCCGACCTGGCCAACGGCAACATCTGCGTGGCTGTGGGCTACTCGGGTGACATCGAACAGGCCAAAACCCGCGCGGCTGAAGCCGGTGGCAAGGTCAAGATCGCCTACGACATTCCCAAGGAAGGTGCTGGCAGCTTCTTCGACATGGTCGCCATTCCCAAGGATGCCGAAAACGTCGAGGCTGCCTACGCATTCATGAACTACCTGCTCAAGCCAGACGTCATGGCCGCGATCACCAACAGTGTGCGTTTCCCGAACGGTAACGAGAAAGCCACTGCCCTGGTCGATAAAGACATCACCAGCGACCCGGGTATTTATCCGTCGGCCGAAGTGCAATCCAAGCTCTACGCCATTGCCGACATGCCAGCGGCAACTCAGCGTGAAATGACCCGTAGCTGGACCAAGATCAAATCGGGCAAGTAAGCCTTAAAACCTGTGGGAGGGGGCTTGCCCCCGATGACGGAGTGTCAGTCGGCGATTCTCTCGGATGGTACATCGCCATCGGGGGCAAGCCCCCTCCCACAAATTAGATCAAAGAAAGTTTTGCCGGATCGGTTTATCGACGGTAAGTTGCGCGCCGGTTTTGTTGCCGGGCAACAACTTCAAGGCCCCAACTATTCAAGAGGACCTCCACTTGCCAATTTCTTTATTTCGCAAAGCCATGCTGGTGGGTGCAGGTATCACGCTGGCTGCCAGCGTACAGGCCGCACCGACGGTGCATATTTATAACTGGTCGGACTACATCGGCCCCGACACCCTGGCCAACTTCGAAAAGGCCAGCGGTATCAAGCCTGTGTATGACGTGTTTGACTCCAACGAAACCCTGGAAGGCAAGTTGCTCGCCGGGCGCACCGGCTACGACGTGGTGGTGCCGTCCAACCATTTCCTGGGCAAGCAGATCAAGGCCGGGGCATTCCAGAAGCTCGACAAGTCACTGCTGACAAACTACGCCAACCTCGACCCGGTGCTGCTCAAGCGCCTGGAAAAGAACGACCCGGGCAACCAGTACGCGGTGCCGTACCTGTGGGGCACCAATGGCATTGGCTACAACGTCGACAAGGTCAAGGAAGTGCTGGGGGTCGACAAGATCGACTCCTGGGCCGTGTTGTTCGAACCGGAAAACATGAAGAAGTTGGCCACTTGCGGCGTGTCGTTCATGGACTCGGCCGATGAAATGCTGCCCGCAGTACTCAACTACATGGGCCTGGACCCCAACAGCACCAACCCGGCCGACTACAAGAAGGCCGAGGAAAAACTGCTGAAAGTGCGGCCCTACGTGACCTACTTCCATTCCTCCAAATACATTTCGGACCTGGCCAACGGCAACATCTGCGTGGCGGCCGGTTTCTCCGGCGATGTGTTCCAGGCCAAGGCCCGTGCGGCGGAGGCGGGCAAAGGCGTGAACATCGCCTACACGATTCCCAAAGAAGGCGGCAACCTGTGGTTCGACGTGCTGGCGATTCCCAAGGATGCCAGCAACGTCAAGGAAGCCCATGCCTTCATCAACTATTTGCTGCAGCCTGAGGTGATCGCTCAGGTCAGCGATCAAGTCGGTTACGCCAACCCTAACCCAGGGGCGGACAAACTGATGGAGCAATCGATACGCACCGACGCAGCGGTTTACCCACCGCAGGCGGTTCTCGAGCGGACATTCGTCAACTTTGAGCTACCCCCGAAAGTGCAGCGTTTAATGACCCGTAGCTGGACCAAGGTCAAGACGGGCAAGTAAGGCTCAAACTATCCAAGGCTGGCCCGCATTGGGCCGGCTGCACAGTTTTTTTTGGGAGTTTCGTAAATGGCAGTTGCCTCCGGCGCCTATAAGAAAGCCCTCGAGGGCGACCAGACACCGAAAAAGGTGTTGGTCAAAATCGACCGGGTCACGAAGAAGTTCGACGAGACGATTGCCGTGGACGATGTGTCCCTGGAAATCAAGAAAGGCGAGATCTTCGCCTTGCTCGGCGGTTCGGGTTCGGGCAAATCCACCTTGCTGCGCATGCTTGCAGGTTTCGAGCGCCCAACCGAAGGTCGCATCTACCTCGACGGTGTGGACATCACCGACATGCCGCCCTACGAGCGGCCGATCAACATGATGTTCCAGTCCTACGCCTTGTTCCCGCACATGACCGTGGCGCAGAACATCGCCTTCGGCTTGCAACAGGACAAGATCCCCAAGGCTGAAGTCGACGCACGCGTGGCCGAGATGCTCAAGCTGGTACAGATGAGCCAATATGCCAAGCGCAAGCCGCACCAACTGTCCGGCGGTCAACGCCAGCGCGTGGCACTGGCCCGCTCCCTGGCCAAGCGCCCGAAACTGCTGCTGCTCGATGAGCCGATGGGCGCCCTGGACAAGAAGCTGCGCTCGCAGATGCAACTGGAGTTGGTGGAAATCATCGAGCGCGTCGGCGTGACCTGCGTGATGGTGACCCACGACCAGGAAGAGGCCATGACCATGGCCGAACGCATCGCGATCATGCACCTGGGCTGGATCGCCCAGATCGGCAGCCCCATCGATATCTACGAAACGCCCACCAGCCGCCTGGTGTGCGAGTTCATTGGCAACGTCAACATTTTCGACACCCAAGTGGTGGACGACGCTGAAGGCCACGCGGTGCTCAAGTGCCCGGACCTGGACCGCGACATCTACGTGGGCTACGGCATCGCCACCTCGGTGGAAGACAAGTCGGTGACCTACGCGATTCGCCCGGAAAAGCTGCTGGTGACCACTGAAATGCCAACCTGCGAGCACAACTGGTCCAGCGGCAAGGTGCACGACATCGCCTACCTGGGCGGCCACTCGGTGTTCTACGTGGAGCTGCCGAGCGGCAAGCTGGTGCAGTCTTTCGTCGCCAACGCCGAACGCCGTGGCCAGCGCCCAACCTGGGGTGACCAGGTGTACGTGTGGTGGGAAGACGACAGCGGCGTGGTACTTCGCTCATGAACATGAAGAAATTCAAGCGGCGCTTGGATCGCATCGTGCCCAATGGCAAGCAGGTGGTCATCGGGATTCCTTTCCTCTGGCTGTTCCTGTTTTTCGCACTGCCGTTTTTCATCGTGCTGAAAATCAGCTTTGCCGAAGCCGATGTGGCGATCCCGCCCTATACCGAGATCTATACCTACGTTGAGCAAAAGCTGGAGGTGGTGCTGAACCTGGCCAACTACAGCTTGCTGGCGGGCGACGAGTTGTACATCGCCGCCTACCTGGGCTCGCTGAAGATGGCGTTTTTCAGCACGCTGCTGTGCCTGCTGATCGGCTACCCGATGGCCTACGCCATTGCCACCGCGCGCAAAGAGATGCAGACCGTGCTGGTGCTGCTGATCATGATGCCCACCTGGACCGCGATCCTGATCCGGGTGTATGCGTGGATGGGCATCCTCAGCAACAACGGCCTGCTCAATGGCTTCCTGATGTCCATGGGCTTGATCAACGAGCCGCTGCAGATCCTCAACACCAACATCGCGGTGTACATCGGCGTGGTCTATTCGTACCTGCCGTTCATGATCCTGCCCCTGTACGCCAACCTGGTGAAGCACGACCAGAGCCTGCTGGAAGCTGCTTCGGACCTCGGTTCGAGTACCTTCAACAGCTTCTGGAAAATCACCGTGCCGCTGTCCAAGAACGGCATCATCGCCGGTTGCATGCTGGTGTTTATCCCGGTGGTGGGCGAGTTCGTGATTCCTGAACTGCTCGGCGGCCCGGAAACCCTGATGATCGGTAAGGTGTTGTGGCAAGAGTTCTTCAACAACCGTGACTGGCCGGTGGCGTCTGCCCTGGCGGTGGTGATGCTGGCGATCCTGATCGTGCCGATCATCCTGTTCAACCGCAGCCAGGCCAAAGAGCTGGAGGGCAAGATATGAAGCGCTTTCGTTTCTCCAGCTTCATGCTGGTCGCAGGCCTGTTGTTCATCTACCTGCCAATGTTGATCCTGGTGATCTACTCGTTCAACGAATCCAAGCTGGTGACAGTGTGGGGCGGTTGGTCGATCAAGTGGTACGTGGGCCTGTTGGACAACACCCAGTTGATGGGCTCGGTGGCCCGCTCCCTGGAAATTGCCTGCTACACGGCGGTGGCGGCGGTGGCGTTGGGTACCCTGGCGGCCTTCGTGCTGACGCGCATCAGCCAGTTCAAGGGCCGCACGCTGTTCGGTGGCCTAGTGACGGCACCGTTGGTGATGCCCGAAGTGATCACCGGTCTGTCGCTGTTGCTGCTGTTCGTGGCCATGGCACAGATGATCGGCTGGCCCCAGGAACGTGGCATCGTCACCATCTGGATCGCCCACACCACCTTCTGTGCGGCGTATGTGGCGGTGGTGGTGTCGGCGCGCTTGCGTGAGCTGGACCTGTCGATCGAAGAGGCGGCGATGGACTTGGGCGCACGGCCATGGAAGGTGTTCTTCCTGATCACCATCCCGATGATCGCGCCATCGCTGGCAGCGGGCGGCATGATGTCGTTCGCGCTATCGCTGGACGACCTGGTACTGGCCAGCTTCGTGTCGGGCCCTGGTTCCACCACCTTGCCGATGGAAGTGTTCTCGGCGGTGCGTCTGGGGGTTAAACCCGAGATCAACGCCGTGGCGAGCCTGATTCTGTTGGCGGTGTCGCTGGTGACCTTCCTGGTGTGGTTCTTCAGCCGTCGGGCCGAAGAGCATCGCAAGAAGGCTATTCAGCAAGCGATTGAAGAAGCCGCAGCGGATGGCTGGCAGCAGCCGGACAAGCGCCGGGCGCCAGCGCCGGTCTGACTGCCGGAGCAGGGTGAAAATGTGGGAGCTGGCTTGCCTGCGATGGCGGTGTATCAGTCACTTATAAGGTGCTGACTCACCGTCATCGCAGGCAAGCCAGCTCCCACATTTGATTGCATTTCAGGTTGATTACATCGCCCACGGCGACGTGCGGATCACCTGCACAAAATTCATCGGCTTGAACCCCGGCTCCTGGTCCACCAGCACGTCGGTCTTAACATTGCCAAACGTGGTCTGCGGGCGATGGCGCAAGCCGTCGGCGAACGCGCAGATGATGCACTCCTTGAACCCTTCACCCCGTGGATGCGCGTGCACCACCGCTTCGCGCTGCGCGCTGCTGAACGCGGCGTAGTCCATGCCCAGCACATCCATCTCCACACCAGCGGTCACCAGCGCTACGGTGGGACGCAAGTGTTTCGGCACGCCCGGCGTGGTGTGCAGTGCGATGGACAACCACACTTGTTCGATATCGTCATCGCTCAACCCATAGGGCTTGAGAAATGCGGCGGCGGCGTTGGCGCCGTCCACTTCGAAGCGCTCGTCGTCACTGCGGTGGCCTTCCACCAGCCCCAGGTCATGGAACATCGCGCCGACGTAGAGCAATTCTGGGTCGTAGGCCAATTGCTTGCGCTCACCGCTCAAGGCGCCGAACAGGAAGACTCGGCGCGAATGGTGGTAGAGCAGGTCCGATTCGACGTCGCGGATGTATTCGGTGGTGGCCCTGGCCAAGGTGCTGTCAGGGATCTGGATACCGGCTATGGTGGTGCTCATGGTGGATCTCCTCTGGAAAGATTCCAGTCTGGTCCCATGACCCTGAAGCGGCTATCGCCACAGGGAGGCGATCCCGGCCAATGTGCCGCCACATCGTGCCAAGCATGTAGGCGATCCCCTGTGGGAGCTGGCTTGCCTGCGATAGCATCACCTCGGTGTACCTGAGGTACCGAGTCGTCTGCATCGCAGGCAAGCCAGCTCCCACAAGGGGGTCGCGTTTATCCAGTTGGAAAAAGGTGTTTGTGACCATGGGCAAAACCGTCGCCATCCTGATCTTCCCCGGTGTCCAGTCGCTGGACGTGACCGGGCCGATGGATGTGTTCTGCGAGGCCAACCGCTTCCTGGCGCCCGAGGATCACTATCGGCTGGAAGTACTCGGCTTTGGCCACGGCGCCATGGCGGCCTCCAACGGTTTGTCACTGCAGGCGCACAAGCACTACAGCGAAGCCCGGCAACCCTATGACCTGTTGCTGGTCGCCGGCGGCCCGCAGTTACCCTTCGAGGATTTCGGCTTCGAGTTTGACGCTTGGCTGCGCGCGGCCGCCGCGAAGGCGCAGCGCTTCGGCTCGATCTGCAATGGCGCCTTCATGCTGGCCCGCGCAGGCTTGCTGGACGGCAAGACCGTCACGACCCATTGGAACGATGCCGCCAGCCTGGCGCGCCTGTGCCCCTCGGCCCAGGTCGAAGCCGACCGCCTCTATGTGCAGGACGGCAAGCTCTACACCTCCGCCGGGGTCACGGCAGGTATCGACCTGTCGTTGTACTTGCTGGCCCAGGATCACGGCCCGGAAGTGGCCCTGAGCGTGGCCAAGCGCCTGGTGGTGTTCACCCAGCGCTCGGGCGGGCAATCGCAGTTCAGCCCGTTCCTCACGCCCCATGCCGAAACCACCTCGGCGGTGGCGCTGGTGCAGCTGTACGTGCTGGCCAACCTGACGGGAGACTTGACCATTGCCGACCTGGCCAAGGCGGCCAATATGAGTGCGCGCAATTTCTCCCGGGTGTTTGCCCGTGAAGCGCGGATTACGCCGGCGGAATTTGTCGAGAGGGCGCGCGTGGATGCGGCGCGCGTGATGCTTGAAAGCAGCCACGCACCGCTTAAGACCGTGGCCTTTCAATGCGGCTTTCGCGACGCCCAGCACATGCGCAGTGTGTTCAACCGCCGGCTGGGGGTCACGCCGCAACAGTTCAGGCTTAACTTTGCGGCGCCGGTTTGAGCGTGCGTGATCGTTCCCACGCTCTGCCTGGTAACGCCTCTTGGGACGCTCTGCGTCCCGTTTCTAAGGGCCGACGCGGAGCGTCCATGGCTGCATTCCCACGCGGAGCGTGGGAACGATCATCGGGCGGGCAGCAGTTTCAAGGTGCCGCGGGTATTGGCCGTCACTTCCTCCTCACTGAAGTGCGCCTGCTCATACCTGCCCTCGATATAGCTCTGCGCCTGGTCGCCATAGTGCGTATCAAAGGGCACACCGCTTTGCCCCACCGGGTTGATGGTGAAGGCGTGGGCCGGGTCGGCGAAGTCGATCAGGCGTCGTGTCGACGGGCCGTAGGTTACCGGCCACGGTGCTGGGCCAATCGGAGAGGTCTGGTTGTTCGGAACCTCATGGCTGCCCGGTGCCGGGAACGGGCCGACGTTGAAGATTTTATCCAGCGGTTTTTGCAGGCCCAGCGGGTGACCGTGGGTCAGGGTGTGCGCCTTGCCCCACTGCCACTGCGCCGGGTCATCGCCGAACGTCGCCTTGAGGTGGGTCAGGCTGTTGTCCCAGGCGAGCTTGACGGTGTCGGCCCGATTGCCGTTCCACCAGGGTGAGTCTGCCGATGCGGCCAGGCGTGGCAAGGCGGCGTCGATCACGCGGGTGCCGAGCAGGGTCTTGAACAAGGCATCGCCGAGTTTGGGGTGAAAGGTCGCGTCGCTAAGGTTGAACAGCAACTGGTTGAACAGCGTGGCACTGGTGGAGTCCAGCGGGTAGTCACCCTTCCAGTTGGCAAGCTGTTCCACCAGTTTGAGTTGCGCCGGGTCCTTGACCACCTCGCGCAGCACCGGCAACAGCGGCGCCAGCAGGCGTGGGCCGTAGGCGGTGGTGGTGCCCAGTTGCAGGGCCTGGCTGTTGGTCACATCCCACTTCACGCTTGTGTCGCTCAACTGCGCGTTCAACTGCTGGCCGCGGTCAGCCAGGTTGTAATAGCCGGGAATCGGCATGCCGGTGGGCGATGCCGGCTGGGCATTGGCGGACACCACATAGCCGCGCGACGGATTTTCTTCCTGGGGGTTGGCACTGAAGGGGTAGAAACCCAGCTTGTCGGCCTGGGTAGTACTGCCGTCGAGGATGAACGCAGGGTTAACGCCGGCCGGGCGGATCGGCAACTGCGCCGCTGCCCACCAACCGATATCGCCCTTGGCATTGGCCCACACGATGTTCAGGCCCGGTGCCGAGACCTTGGCGGCTGCGGCACGTGCCTTGGCCAGGGTGTCGGCACGGTTGAGCTGGTAGAAACCATCCAGGATCGGGTTTTCACTGTCGAGGAACGCCCACCACATGGCAATCGGTGTGCTGCCGGCGTTCTCACCGAGCACGTCGTTGATGATCGGGCCGTGGGGCGAGCGGCGCAGGGTGAGGGTCACCGGCGCCTGGCCCTTTACCTGGATCTGCTGCTCGCTGCTGCTCATGTCCACCCAGTGGTCGTGGTACCAGACCTGGTTGGGGTTGTCCGGATTGACCTTTTCGGCGATCAGGTCGAGATCGTCATTCTGGAACATGGTCAGGCTCCAGCCGAAGTCCAGGTTGTGCCCCAGGAACGCCACCGGTACCAGCGCGTTGTGGTAGCCGTACAACTCGAAGCCTGGCGCCGACAGCTGCGCCTCGTACCACACCGAAGGCACCGAGAAGCGGATATGAGGGTCACCCGCCAGCAACGGTTTGCCGCTTTGGGTATGGCTGCCGCTGACGGCCCAGGCATTGCTGCCTTCGAACTGCGGCAGGCCGTTGTCGGCCAGGGCCTGTTCGCTCAGGGCGGCGATGGCGCCAAGGGTCTGCCAATCGCTGGCGGCCAGGTTGAGAGCGCCCTTGGGTTGCCAGTCGAGATCGAAGACGTTCAAGTAGGCGCTGCCCAGTCGGTCGCGCACATAGGTCAGTACCGGCTCGGTGCGAAAGGCTGCGGCAAAGCTGTAGGCCATGTACCCGGCGACGCTGATGCTGTCTTCGGCGGTAAACGGGCGCTTGGCGATGCCCAGCACATCGAACTCCATGGGGCTGGCGTGGCTGTCCTGATACTGGTTGATCCCGTCCAGGTAGGCTTGCAGGGCCTTGGACGAGGCCGAGTCAGGGTCCATGTGCTCCACATAGCTCAAGGCACGCTCGCGAATGCGCAGGCTGCGAAACAGTTTGTCGGTCTCCAGCAGCTTGGGCCCCAGTACCTCGGCCAGTTCGCCACGGGCCAGGCGCCGCATGATCTCCATCTGGAACAACCGGTCCTGGGCATGCACATAGCCCAGGGCGCGGTACAGATCGGCCTCATTCTCGGCGCGGATATGCGGTACGCCACGGTCGTCGTAGCGCACCGTGACCGATCCTTGCAGGTGCGCCAGCGTCACCGTGCCCTGGCGCGTGGGTTGTTTGCTGTAGACGTACCAACCGGCGCCCAGGGCGACCAGCACAATCAGCACCGCAAAAACCTGCAGGACGCGCTTCATGAACATTCCTTACCAAAGTGGACGGGCTACAGATCCTTAGGCCACGAACAATAGCAGCCTACCGCGAGGGTGTGAGTGGCATTCACTTCGCGTCCGGTTCCAAGCGCCTTGAGGATCGGCTCGATAAAACTGTTGCTGGCGTTGCACGTCAGGCCTTCGCTGTAGGGGCCGAAATACGCCAGCTTGCCGGTGCGATCCCAAATGCCCACGGCCGGGCTGGCGGGGATCTGGTCCGCGCCGGGGAGGGCATCGAGGACTTTCATGTGGCGCAGGTTCTCGGGCAACTGGCCGTGGCTGCCGGGTTTTTGCAGGGCATAGAACTCCACCCCTTGGGGCGCGTACTGCTCGATCAACTCGCCCAGGTGCTGCTGGTTACCGACATTGCACGGGCAGGCCGGGTCCCAGAAGTGCACCAGGCGAATCGGGCCCGGGCCACTGAGGGCGGCGGGCAGTTGCAGCGCATCGCCGGAAAATACCGCGGTGTGTTCGCTGAAGGCACGCAGGTAGCGGCCTTGGAACCAGTCATAGGCCGCCCACAGCACCCCGGCGCAGATAACCAGGATCAGGCTGGCGAACAGGGCGTTACGGTAGGGCGGTCGCATTGGATGTATCCTCACAGGTCGCGTAGCTTGCCATGCTTGTCCTGACAGATGAATATCGCAGCTCGATATTCATCTTCACCGCAAGTCTGGAAGCCTTTATGCCCGTCACCTTTGACCCTGATCATCTGCGCGAAAGCTTGCGCCCCCTGGTGGATGCGCAGCCGCTGTCAGCCGAGGCGAGGGTTTACCAGCGTTTCTACGGGCTCGACCTGGCCGCACGTCAGGTGCCGGCGGTGAGCCGCCTGGGGCGCTTGCAGGTGGATGGGTTCGAGGTGGTGGCCCAGGTCTGGTGGCCGCCAGCGCCGGTCGCGACCATGTTCCTGTTCCACGGTTTCTACGATCACATGGGGCTGTATCGCCATGTGGTGGATTGGGCGTTGGACCAGGGCTTCGTGGTGATCGCCTGCGACCTGCCGGGCCATGGCTTGTCCAGCGGCGTGCGCGCCAGCATCGATGACTTTGCGGTGTACCAGAGCGTGGTGCAGGCGTTGTTCGTCGAGGCCAAGGCGCTGCAATTGCCGCAACCCTGGCACCTGTTCGGGCAAAGCACCGGCGGCGCTATCGTGGTGGACCACCTGCTCAACCACGGCGCCCAAAGCCCGGCCCAGGGCAAGACCTTTCTCTTGTCGCCGTTGGTGCGGCCGCGTGCCTGGGGTTGGTCCCATGTCAGCTATTACCTGCTGCGCCCGTTCGTCAAAGGCATCGCCCGGCGTTTCAGCGATAACTCCAACGACCCTGCGTTCAAGCCGTTCCTGGAAGCCGACCCGCTACAGCCTCGCCAGCTGCCTACCGCCTGGGTGGGGTCGCTGGCGCGCTGGATCAAACGCATCGAAGCCGCACCACGCAGCCCCCGGCGCCCGGTGATCGTGCAGGGTGAGGAAGATATGACGGTGGACTGGCAGCACAATTTGCAGGTGTTGCGAGGTAAGTTCGACCGGCCTGAGGTGTTGATGCTCAAGCGGGGTCGGCATCACTTGGCCAATGAAATTCCGCAGATTCGCGAAGCATATTTTAACTTCCTCACGGATCACCTGAAATAACGCGGTTCAAATGTGGGAGCTGGCTTGCCTGCGATAGCGGTGTCACTGACAGATCGCAATCGCAGGCCAGCTCCCACAGGGTTTACTGCGTCAGGCTTGAGGTGCTTTGGCCGACAGCCAGCCCTGCGCGAATGGCCGCCAGGGCAGCCTGGTAATACGCCTTGCCCTCCGGCGACTCGGCAAAGGTGGCGAACTCTTCCAGCTCAGGGTCGGACAAATCCCGATAGACATACAGCAAGGTATTGTTCAAATCCTTGTCGATCTGCTGCATCAACCGCTCGCGCTGGCCATTCAACATTCCTTGCGCCTGGCTACCGCCGAGCAGGCCGGGGATCATCTGGCTCAAGCTGTCGGCCGCCACGCCTGCAATCGCCAGGCTGACCTCGGCACCGGCCTCGCGGGCGGGCAGGGCCTGGGCCAGGTGGCCGATGATCAGGCTGCGGGTGGCATCGGCTTCGAGTTTGGGCAGACCCTGTGCGTTTTTCGCCAGTTGATCGCGGCGCGTGGCCAGCAACTCAGCGGCGACGATCTTGCGGCCCAGGGGCGACTGGAAAAACGCCAGGGCAGGTTTCGGGTCGGGCAAGTGCTTGCGCAGTTGCGCCTCGGCACGCTGGTCCATGGCCTGGGCGGCAAAGCGTTTATTGCTGTTGTCCACCAGCGCCTGGTACACCACCGGCGGCAGGCTATTGCGGTAGCGCTGCTGGGCGGCACTGAGGGCGTCATTGAAGTGCGCACGTTGTTCGGCCCAGCCGGCGACCTTGTACAACTGGTCATGGCCGTCTGCCCAGGCGGGCAAAACGCAGAACATCAACACAGAAAAAAACAAACGACGCATAAGGACTCCTGTCAGTCGGCCACTATTGTCCGTGTCGGGCGTAGGATTTGTCGAGAAGTCCTATCGGTCACCTGACTAAAGTGCATTCAGACGCTCAACGGCGCTGTCGGATTTTCAGGCGTATGGATACTATGCGCGCCATGCAAATACCCCTCGATCACCCGCTGCTGCAACGCATCGTCGACGACTTGGCCGAAAAAGGCTGGTCGCAGCAAAATGGCTTCCTGCCCCAGGCTCTGACCCTGGAGCTGGCGGCTGAGTGCCGTAAACGTGCGGCGCAGGGTGAGCTGGCGCCCGCAGCGGTAGGGCGTGGGCCGGCCCAGGAGATTCGCGAAGGCATTCGCGGTGACCATATCCAGTGGTTGGAGGAGGGGGACGCGCCTATCTGCGACACCTACATGGGCGTGATGGACGGCCTGCGCCTGGCGATGAATCGCAGCCTGTTCCTGGGCCTGGAAGATTTCGAAAGCCACTTCGCGATGTACCCGCCGGGCGCGTTTTACCTCAAGCATGTAGACCGTTTTCGCGACGATGACCGGCGCATGGTCTCGGCGGTGATCTACTTGAATGACGCCTGGCTGCCCGAGCATGGCGGCCAACTGCGCATGTACCTCAAGGGCGGTGTCGAATACGACGTGGTGCCCACCGGGGGTTGCCTGGTGGTATTCCTGTCGGGCGAGGTGCCTCACGAAGTCCTGCCCGCTACGCGCGAACGCCTGTCCTTGACGGGCTGGTTTCGCCGGCGGGGCAACGAGCCGTTTTAAACATGGAAAAGATTCTGGTCAGCCGCTGCCTGCTCGGGCACAAGGTGCGCTATGACGGCGGGGCCAGCGGCCCATTCGACCCACTGGCAGCGTGGCAAGCTGAAGGCCGCGTGGTTGCCATCTGCCCGGAAGTGGCGGGGGGCTTGCCCACACCGCGCCCGCCGGCCGAAATCCCAGGCGGGCAGGGCATCGACGTGTGGGAAGGCCGCGCCCAGGTGCTGACGGCCGAGGGCGAAGACTTCACCAGCGCCTTTCTCGACGGTGCCCGCCAAGCCTTGGCGCTGGTGCAACGCCATCACATCCGCATCGCCATTCTCAAGGCCAACAGCCCATCCTGCGGCAATCTGTTGACCCATGACGGCACCTTCAGCGGGGTGAAGGTCAGTGGCGAAGGCGTCACGGCGGCGCTGCTCAAACGCCATGGTGTGCAGGTGTTCAGTGAGTTGGAGTTGCCACAGGCGGCGATTGCCCTCACGCAGCTTTAAGAAGTTTAAACAGATCAAGTGTGGGAGCTGGCTTGCCTGCGATAGCGGTGTATCAGCACCTTATGTGTAACTGACAGACCGCTATCGCAGGCAAGCCAGCTCCCACATTTTATTGCACCTTGAGCCATTTCTGCGCCAGCGCCTTCAACCGGCCATCGTCCTTAACCCGCTTCAACGCCCCGTTCAAACTGGTCTTGAACGCCGGGTTGCCCTTCTGGAACGGGATCGCCAATGCCGGCTTCTGGTGGTAAGGCTCACTGAAATCGAAACGATCCTCAAGCTCGGCAGTCATAGACATATGGTTAATGGCCACGTCGTACTTGCCGGTTTCCACACCGGACAGCAGGTCCGCGTTATCGGTGGTAATAAACGAGGAGCGCACCTCCATCTCCTTGGCCAGCAGTTCACCCAGCTCCACTTCAAAGCCGGCGAGTTTGTCGCCCTCTTTGAAATTGTACGGCGGGGTGTTGGCTTCCAGGGCGATGCGCAGTTCACCGCGATCGTTGACGTCGTCAATCAGTTCGGCATGAGCCAAGGGGCTCAGAAGAGGAAGCAACAGCAACAGGCCAGGCGAAAAGCGCATGGTCACTCCTAAAGAATTCGTACAGGCGAGGCGCCGTTCAGCAACGTTTTGTTATGGTGTCGGGTGCCTTGGACCGCAATTTATCGCGAAGTTGTCATAACCCTACAGATTTCACCGAAAAACTGGAGAAGCGAATGAAAGCCCTTTTGTCCCGTGCAACGATTGCCAGCCTTTTGCTGGGTACCTCGATGTTGGCCAGTGCCGCAGACCTTCCTCGTACACCTGCGCCTGAAGGTGCCGAAGTGTTCATCGTCTCGCCGAAAGATGGCGCCACCGTTGATAAAACCTTCACCGTCAAATTCGGCGTCAAGAAGCTGGACCTGGAACCGATCGACAAACAAGTGCCTAACGCCGGGCACCACCACCTGTTGGTAGACCAGAAGGTGGAGTCGCTCAACGCCAATGAGGCGATCCCGGCCACGCCTACTTCGATTCACTTCGGCAAGGCGCAGACCGAAACCGAGCTGACCCTGACGCCAGGCAAGCACACCCTGCAACTGGTGGCCGGCGACAACGTGCATCGCCAGTTCGAACCCACAGTCGCCTCGAAAGTGATCACCATTAACGTCAAATAAGCGTTATTCGGGCAAAAAAATGGGAGACCCCTGCGGGTCTCCCATTTTTTATCCAGCGCTTGAAGCCTTAGAACAACACGCGGCTACGAATAGTGCCGTTGATGTGCTGCAGCTTCTCTTGCGCCAGGTCCGAGTACTCGGCGTCGACGTCGATCACCACGTAGCCGACCTTCTCGTTGGTCTGCAGGAACTGACCGGAGATGTTGATGCCGTTTTCCGCGAAGACCTTGTTGATCTCCATCATCACGCCAGGGATGTTCTGGTGGATGTGCAGCAGACGGTGCTTGCCCGGGTGAGCCGGCAGGGCCACTTCCGGGAAGTTGACCGACGATACCGAGGTACCGTTGTCGCTGTACTTGACCAGTTTTTCCGAGACTTCCAGGCCGATGTTGGCTTGGGCTTCAGCGGTGGAGCCGCCGATGTGCGGGGTCAGGATCACGTTGTCCAGGCCACGCAGCGGGCTTTCGAAGATGTCATCGTTGGAGCGCGGCTCCACCGGGAACACGTCGATGGCAGCGCCGATCAGGTGCTTGTCCTTGATCGCGTCGGCCAGGGCATCCAGCTCGACCACGGTGCCGCGAGCGGCGTTGATCAGGATCCCGCCTTTCTTGATCGCGCGGATTTCCTTCTCACCGATCATCCACTGGGTCTCGGCCGTTTCCGGAACGTGCAGGGTGACGATGTCGGACATGCCCAGCAGCTCGGTCAGGCTGGCCACTTGGGTGGCGTTGCCCAATGGCAGCTTGGTCAGGGTGTCGTAGAAGAACACCTGCATGCCCAGGCCTTCAGCCAACACCGACAGTTGCGTGCCGATCGAGCCGTAGCCGACGATACCCAGCTTCTTGCCGCGGATTTCGAAGGAGTTGGCCGCGCTCTTGATCCAGCCGCCACGGTGGCAGGAAGCGTTCTTCTCAGGGATACCGCGCAGCAGCAGGATGGCCTCGGCCAGCACCAGCTCCGCCACGGAACGGGTGTTGGAGTACGGTGCGTTGAACACCGCGATGCCGCGCTCGCGCGCTGCATTGAGGTCGACCTGGTTGGTGCCGATGCAGAAACAGCCGACAGCCACGAGTTTCTTGGCGTGGTCGAAGATCTCTTCGGTCAGCTGAGTGCGGGAGCGAATGCCGATAAAGTGCGCGTCGGCGATCTTTTCCTTGAGCTGGGCTTCCGGCAGAGAACTGGTGATGTACTCAATGCTGGTGTACCCGGCGGCTTTCAGAACGTCGACAGCCGATGGGTGGACGCCTTCCAGAAGAAGGAACTTGATCTTGCTCTTATCGAGAGAAGTCTTGCTCATCTGCGTAAACCTGTATCCCGGAGAAAATTGGCAGGGAGTCGAGCAGCGCAAGCTGACCCGGACGGCAGGAAAGCCGTCACCGCAGAAACGCCCTTTGGGTCTGTCCTGCGGGGGCGGTATGCTAGCATACGCACCCCGCTAAACACCTATTCCTGCGACGTGAAGCGTTCTCAGGATGACCATGAATTGTTCGAGAGTTCTGTCGATGACCCATCCTGCCCTGATTGATGAGCTAAAGACCCTGGTTGAGCCCGGCAAAGTGCTGACCGACGCCGACTCCCTGGAGGCTTACGGCAAGGATTGGACCAAGCACTTCGCTCCCGCACCTAGCGCCATCGTGTTCCCCAAGACCACCGAGCAGGTACAGGCCATCGTGCGGTGGGCCAATGAGCACAAGGTGGCGCTGGTGCCCTCGGGCGGGCGCACCGGTCTGTCGGCTGCTGCCGTTGCCGCCAATGGCGAAGTGGTGGTGTCGTTCGACTATATGAACCAGATCCTCGACGTGAACCTCACCGACCGCACCGCCGTGTGCCAGCCGGGTGTGGTGACCAAGCAACTGCAGAACGTCGCTGAAGAAAACGGCCTGTATTATCCGGTGGACTTCGCCTCGTCCGGTTCCAGCCAGATTGGCGGCAATATCGGCACCAATGCCGGCGGGATCAAAGTAATTCGCTACGGTATGACCCGCAACTGGGTGGCCGGCATGAAGGTCGTCACCGGCAAAGGCGATGTGCTGGAGCTGAACCGCGACCTGATCAAAAACGCCACCGGCTACGACATGCGCCAGCTGTTTATCGGCGCCGAAGGCACCCTGGGCTTTGTGGTCGAAGCCACCATGCGCCTGGACCGTGCGCCAAAGAACCTCACGGCAATGGTGCTCGGCACGACTGATTTCGACTCGATCATGCCGGTGCTGCACGCCTTCCAGAGCAAACTGGACCTGACCGCCTTCGAATTCTTCTCGGACAAAGCCCTGGCCAAAGTCCTTGGTCGTGGCGACGTGCCGGCGCCGTTCGAAACCGAGTGCCCGTTCTACGCCCTGCTGGAATTCGAAGCCACCACCGAAGAAGTCGCCAACCACGCCCTGGAAACGTTCGAACATTGCGTGGAGCAGGGCTGGGTGCTGGATGGCGTGATGAGCCAGAGCGAAACCCAGCTGCACAACCTGTGGAAACTGCGCGAGTACATCTCCGAAACCATTTCCCACTGGACGCCGTACAAGAACGACATCTCGGTGACCGTGTCGAAAGTGCCAGCGTTCCTGAGCGAAATTGACGCGATCGTCGGTGAACACTACCCGGACTTCGAAATCGTCTGGTTCGGCCATATCGGTGACGGCAACCTGCACCTGAACATCCTCAAGCCGGAAAACCTGAGCAAGGATGAGTTTTTCGCCAAGTGCGCCACCGTTAACAAGTGGGTATTCGAGACCGTCGCCAAGTACAACGGCTCGATCTCCGCCGAACACGGCGTGGGCATGACCAAGCGCGATTACCTGACCTACAGCCGTTCACCGGTTGAAATCGAATACATGAAGGCCGTCAAAGCCGTGTTCGACCCTAACGGGATCATGAACCCCGGCAAGATCTTCGCTGTTTAACCGCACCTGAAGGAGTCGTTCCCATGAGCTACCAGCACAAGTATGTCGACGGCACCAACATCCACTTCCCGGTGGGTAAAGTGGTGTGCATCGGGCGTAACTACGCCGAACACGCCAAGGAACTGGACAACCCGGTACCCACCGAGCCGCTGCTGTTCATCAAGCCGGGCAGCTGCGTGGTGCCGTTGGAAGGTGGCTTTGCCATTCCGACCGAGCGTGGTTCGGTGCACTACGAAGCGGAAATCGCCGTATTGATCGGCAAGCCTTTGTCCGCCAAGCCGAGCCGGGAAGAAGTGCTGGACGCCATCTCCGGCTTCGCTCCGGCCCTGGACCTGACCCTGCGCGACAAACAGGCCGAGCTCAAAGCCAAGGGCTTGCCGTGGGAAATCGCCAAGTCTTTCGATGGCGCGGCGGTGATTGCCCCCTTCGTGGTCAGCAGTACCTTTGCGGACGTGACCGATATCGGCATTCGCCTGAGCATCAACGGCGAATTGCGCCAGGACGGCAACAGCGCGCAGATGCTTAACCCGATTGTGCCGATGATTCAGTACATGGCGGGTTGCTTCTCCCTCCAAGCGGGCGACGTGATCCTGACCGGCACCCCGGCGGGCGTTGGCCCGTTGAATGTGGGGGATGAAGTGGTGTTGGAGCTGGCGGGTGTCAATCGCTTCGAAAGCGTTGTGCGCTAAATCACTGCCAAACTGCGATCAAACTGTGGGAGCGGGCTTGCCCGCGATGGCGGTGTGACAGTCACTGAATAGTTGACTGAACGCCCTTAATCGCGGGCAAGCCCGCTCCCACAGTTGTTTGTGTACATCTGCAGGATCCAGCGTTTTGCATTTTTTTCACACACTATCCGGATAATTCCCTGCTCTTGCGCGCGGGTCCTTGAATCCTGTGCTATCCCCTACAGCTGACTTTCCGGAAAAGCGCTCAATGGTCGTGCCTCTGCCCACTTCGAAAACCTCGCTTCGCTCTCGCTTGTCCATGCGCTGGTATTCCTGGGTATTTTTGGCTGGTGCCATTTTGTATGGCATCGCCTGGGCCATGCACTGGGATGATCGCGGCCTGCTGTGGGTGCTGGAGCGTTTCGAGAGTTCGGCCGAACGCCGGGAAAGTGTGTGGCTGCCGGACTATCACGCGGTGATCGACGCCAAGTTGCTGCCCGGTATGGAGAAGGACGAGGCATCAGACCTGTCCTATAACCCGCAGACCAAAACCCTGTTTTCAGTGATGGGCAAGAATCCCTTCCTGGTCGAACTGAGCCTGCAAGGCGATGTGTTGCGCAAAATGCCGCTCAACGGTTGGAACAATCCGGAAGGCGTGGCAGTGATGGAAAACGGCTTGATGGCGGTGGTCGATGAACGCGATCACAGCCTGACCGTTGTCAAGGTCGACGCCGGCACTACGGCGCTGAACAAGGCCGATTTCCCCAGTTATGACCTGGGCCCGTCCAAAGATCAGAACAAAGCCTTTGAGGCCGTTACCTGGGACAAGCGCAACCAGCAGTTGGTGCTGGGCGAAGAACGTCCCCCGGCCCTGTTCACCTGGAAAAGCGATGGCAATACGCTGACCGGCGACAAGCAAAAACTGGCCAGCACCGAACTGGATGTGCGCAACCTGTCGGCCCTGTCCATCGACCCACGTACCGGACATTTGCTGGTGCTGTCGGCCGATTCCCACCTGCTGCTGGAACTGGATGAAACGGGCGAGCAAGTCAGCTTCATGACCTTGCTTGGCGGCTTCAATGGCCTGAAAGACACGATCCCCCGTGCCGAAGGCGTGACCATGGACGAGAGCGGCAACCTGTACATGGTCAGTGAGCCAAACCTGTTCTATCGCTTTGAAAAGCAGAAATAACTGACGAATTACGTCAGAGTTTTCTTTATAAACGGCATTCGCCAGGCAGTCCGGTGCGTTTAAGTTTAAATTCAGGTGACCTTGATATCTATTCGCCAGTTTTTTCTCTGAGCCCGCCCCGATGCGTCGACTTGCCCGCCCTAAACCTGCTGTTTTTATCCTGCTGTTGCTCGCCCTGGTCACTGCCGGGCTGGTGGCACAGCAGTTCCGTCTGTTCGAACGCGCCTGGTTCAACTGGCAGGTGTGGTACCAGCCTGCGGATGAGCGCGCCATTGGCCTGGCGGACTACCGTGTCACCCTCGAAGGCCAGGTGATCGAAGGGCTCGACGACGATGTCTCGGCCCTGACCTACGACCCCGTGCGCAAAAGCCTGTTTACTGTCACCAATAAAAACGCCGAACTGGTCGAGTTGTCGCTGGAGGGCAAGATCCTGCGGCGCATTCCGCTGGTGGGCTTTGGCGATGCCGAAGCGGTGGAATTTATCAGCGACAACATCTACGTCATCAGCGATGAGCGCCAGCAGCGCTTGATCAAAGTGCATGTGGACGATGACACCAAGTTCCTCGACGCCGCCGATGCGGAGCAAATGACCCTGGGCGTGCACGTCGGCGGCAACAAGGGCTTTGAAGGGTTGGCCTACGACTCGGTGGGCAAGCGCTTGTTCGTGGCCAAGGAACGCGACCCCATGCTGATCTACGAGGTGCACGGGTTTCCCCATTTCAAGCCGGAAAAAACCTATTCGGTACATGTGATCAACAACCCCAAGCGCGATGCCGGCCTGTTTGTGCGCGACCTGTCGAGCCTGCAATACGACGAGCGCAGTGGCCATCTGTTGGCGCTGTCGGATGAGTCGTTCCTGGTCTTGGAGCTGGATATTGATGGTCGCCCTCTAAGCAGTCTGTCGTTGCTTAAAGGGCGCCATGGCCTGAGCAAGCGCGTGCCCCAGGCCGAAGGGATCGCCATGGATGACGACGGCACGCTGTACATGGTCAGCGAGCCCAACCTGTTTTACGTGTTCAAGAAACCCTGATCAGAACATCCATTGCACACCCAGCGAATAACCGGTCTGGCTGCCTTCAGCATGCCCGAGGCGGCCATTGACCTCGGCAAACACGCCCAACTGTGGGGTGATCGCCAGTTGGCTGCCCAGTTGTGCGCGAGCGAAGCTCTTATCCACTGAGCCCAGCCTGGCGGTGCGGGCCTGGCCATCGGCGCGTGCGGTGAGTTGCAGGTCGTCCAGGCGGCCGTCGGCCAATTCCTTGACCCAGGCGATGTCGCCGTAGGGCATCAGGTTCAGGCCATAGGGCAGGGCAACAGCGCCGCGCACGCGCCAGCCGAGGCTGGCTTCCAGGGAGTCGAAAGACTGCTCTTCGTACTCTAGGGCCGTGCGCAGGTTCTGCTTTTCGTGGAACTTGTCGATGCGGTAATGGCTGTAGTCCAGGCCGGCGAACGGCCCGCTCTTGATCGCGCCAAAGTCAAAGTCATAGCCACCCAGCACCCGTGCGCCCAACGCCAGGGCATCGGTATCGCCCGTCAGTTGCTGGTTGAGCAGGATCGGCCCGCCATTGGCCTGGATGACCAGGTTGCGCTTGGAGTCGAAGCGCGTGTGGCCCACGCTCAGGTCACCGGCCAGCCAGCGTGGCCCGCCATCGTTGAGCAGTGCATAGACGGCTGCCTGCCAGGTGTCGCTGTCGAGCTTGCCGCGATGCTCCAGTTTGTCGCGCCCATTGAGGTAGCTGAGGCTGGCGCCGATATTCAGGCTTGAAGTCAGTTGGTAGTCGCCGAGGGCATGCAGGCCCACGCGCCGGGCTTCGGGGTTGGGGGCCGTGTCGAAGCCGCTGTCCGGGTTGTATTCGCCATCCACGCCGATCTCGCCATCGAAGCTGCCGACCCCGCGGCTGCCCGCTTGCAGGGTCAGCCAACGGCGATCATGCAGGCGCACCAGGGCCTGATGCTGGCGCTGCAGGTTGTCTTGCATATTGCGCGCAACGGCACCGCCAGAAGCGGTCGAGGCCATCAGGTCGGCGTTGGTCAGTTCCAGCACCAGGCGGCTGAGCAGGCGTGAATAGTCGCGCAGGCGCTGGTCGATGCGCGCCTGGCCGAATGCATCGGTCAGCACGGCTTTGTTGTCTTCGTTCGGGTCGTGCCAGGTCGAGCCGCCGGGGATTTTCGGGTTGTCGGTCTGGGTGTAGCCGTCCAGGTCGCCCAGTTCCCAGTTGGTGGCCTCTATATAAAGGATCGGGATATTCAGCGGTTCAAACGCTTCACCATCGCTGCAGCAGCCGGTGCCCTTCGGGTACTGCGGGTCCAGGCCGGGGTTGCTGAATAAGGGGATGTTCAATTCCCTGGCGATCTGGAAGGTGTGCTCGCGCAAGGAGGCCAAGGCCGGGTTGGCGGTGCTGTTCTGGCCGGCGTGGGCGTACATCATGTCGCCGGTGATCAGGCTGTCGAGGTTGATCATCGCGAGCATGTTGGCGCGCTGGCTGGTGTTGAGTGAGTCGACAAAGGCACGGGAGCCGCGCAGGCCTTCTTCTTCGGCGCCGAAGCCCACTACCTGCAGGCCATTTTCCAGTGACAAGCCGCTGAGGTTCTTCGCCACCTCGGTCAGCACGCTGGCGCCGGAACCGTTGTCATCCAGGCCTTGCAGGGTCGGGCGGCCGAAGTAAGTGTCGAAATGCGCGCCAATCACCACGTACTGGGCCTTGGTACCAGCGGCAGAGGCCACCACGTTTTGCGAAGCCCGGCTGCCGTTGTTCCAGGTGAAGTCCTGACGGCTGATGCTATAGGCCGTGCCCATCTGGCTCTGCATCCAGTCGGCTGCCCCGGCAAAATTTGCCGTGCCGCGATATCGGCCAGGGTAGTCGTTGATCAGTTTTTCCAGGGTGGTGTTGGCGTGCTGGCCGTAATCGTAGGCCTGGGTATGCGTGGACAGCAGGGCACCGGCAACGCTGATGGCGAGGGCTAGGGGCTTTATCACAAGGTCTTCCTTGAGGTGATGGGAATGTGCAAGCCCAGACCCTTTGCACAATGCGCGCCTCATTCCATGGGCGGCTGCGAATTGGCGCATTGTTAAACGCGTGGGTCGCGTGGCTGTAATTTGTAACGGATTGGATACCAGGCTGGGCAGGGGATGCCGTGACAGAGCGCACGGTTTTGGCGAGGAGTGCTGCGAAAAGTAGCGTTTTTGTTACATCGCTCTAGAGTCGAGCGCAAACACATGTGGGAGCTGGCTTGCCTGCGATGGCATCGCCTCGGTATTCATTGATACACCGAGTCGTCTGCATCGCGGGCAAGCCCGGCTCCCACAGGGTCAGGCCTTGAGGGTTTTCACGCCTTCCGGGGTACCCAGCAGCAATACATCCGCCGGGCGCGCCGCGAACAGGCCGTTGGTGACCACACCCACAATGGCGTTGATCTGCGTCTCAAGCTCCACCGGGTTGGTGATCTGCATATTGAACACGTCGAGGATGATGTTGCCGTTGTCGGTCAACACACCTTCGCGGTACACCGGGTCGCCGCCCAGTTTCACCAGCTCGCGGGCCACATGGCTGCGGGCCATGGGGATGACTTCCACCGGCAGTGGGAACGTGCCCAGCACGGGTACCAGCTTGCTCGCGTCGGCGATGCAAATGAAGGTCTTGGCCACGGCCGCGACAATCTTCTCGCGGGTCAGGGCCGCGCCGCCGCCTTTGATCAGGTTCAGGTGCTCGTCGCTTTCATCGGCGCCGTCGACGTAGAACTCCAGGTCGCTCACGGTGTTGAGTTCGTACACCGGAATACCATGGCCCTTGAGGCGGGCAGCGGTGGCTTCGGAACTGGCCACGGCGCCGTCGAACGCGCCCTTGTGCTGGGCCAGTGCGTCGATAAAGCAGTTGGCGGTGGAACCGGTGCCGACACCGACGATGCTCTTGTCGTCGAGTTTAGGAAGGATTAAATCGACAGCGGCCTGGGCCACTGCCTGTTTGAGTTGATCCTGGGTCATGCGGGCTCCGGAACGGGCGGGGAATTAACGAGGGCGGCGAGTATAACCCAACAAAACCTCGGGATTCGTGTGGTCGCCCGGCCAAACGCTGGGTTAGACTCCTTGGCCCTGCCCAACCCGTGAAGTAGATGCCTGCCGATGCTTGAACACTACGTCAAAAAAATCCTCACCTCGCGTGTTTACGACATCGCCGTGGAAACCCCCTTGCAGACTGCCCGCCAGCTCTCCGAGCGGCTGGGTAACAAGATTTGGCTCAAGCGCGAAGACTTGCAGCCGGTGTTCTCGTTCAAGATTCGCGGCGCCTACAACAAGCTGACCCAGCTCAGTGCCGAAGAACGTGCACGCGGCGTCGTCACCGCGTCGGCCGGCAACCATGCCCAGGGCCTGGCCCTGGCGGCCAAGGTGCTGGGGGTGAAAGCCACCATCGTGATGCCCAAGACCACCCCGGAGATCAAGGTCGAAGGCGTGCGCTCCCGGGGCGGCAAAGTGGTGCTGCACGGTGATTCCTTTCCGGAAGCCCTGGCCTACTCGCTCAAGCTGGTCGACGAAAAAGGCTACGTGTACATCCACCCCTACGATGATCCGCACACCATTGCCGGGCAGGGCACCGTGGCGATGGAAATCCTGCGCCAGCACCCAGGGCCGCTGGACGCGATTTTCGTACCGGTGGGCGGCGGCGGTCTGATCGCCGGGATTGCGGCGTATGTGAAATACCTGCGCCCGGAGATCAAGATCATCGGCGTGGAACCGGACGACTCCAACTGCCTGCAAGCCGCCATGGCGGCGGGCGAGCGCGTGGTATTGCCGACCGTGGGCATCTTCGCCGACGGCGTGGCGGTGGCGCAGATCGGCCAGCACACCTTCGACATTTGCAAAGACTACGTGGATGAAGTGATCACCGTCAGCACCGATGAAATCTGTGCGGCGATCAAGGACATCTACGATGACACTCGCTCCATCACCGAGCCGGCCGGCGCGCTGGGCGTGGCCGGGATCAAAAAATACGTCGAGACCCGCGGTGTCAGCGGCCAGACCTTTGTCGCCATCGACTCGGGCGCCAACGTCAACTTCGACCGTTTGCGCCATGTGGCCGAGCGCGCCGAACTGGGTGAAGGCCGTGAGGCCATCATCGCCGTGACCATCCCCGAGCGGCCGGGCAGCTTCAAGGCCTTCTGTGAAGCGGTGGGCAAGCGCCAGATCACCGAATTCAATTACCGCTACCACTCCGGCAGCGAAGCGCACATTTTCGTCGGCGTGCAGACCCACCCGGAGAACGACCCGCGCAGCGCGTTGGTGGCCAGCCTGACCAGCCAGGGTTTCCCGGTGCTGGACCTCACCGAGAACGAACTGGCCAAGTTGCACATTCGCCATATGGTCGGTGGGCATGCGGCCAAAGTCAGCGACGAGTTGGTGTTTCGCTTCGAATTCCCGGAGCGGCCGGGGGCGTTGTTCAACTTCCTCAACAAACTCGGCGGGCGCTGGAATATCTCGATGTTCCACTACCGCAACCACGGCGCGGCTGACGGCCGAGTGGTGGCGGGCTTGCAAGTGCCGGCGGACGAGCGCCATCTAGTGCCTGCCGCGCTGGCGCAAATCGGTTACCCGTACTGGGATGAGAGCGAAAACCCGGCTTACCAGCTGTTCCTCGGTTGAGCGACTACGCTGACTGAGCGGCCTATAAGGAATAGAGACCATGGAAACGCTGACCACCCTCAAGGTGATCCACATCACCGCCACCGTATTGCTGCTGCTCAGCGGCCTGGGCCTGGCGGTATTGGCGTGGCGTAAACGCAGCGCCGGCCCGGCCGCGACCGTGCAGCGCCCCTGGGCATTTGTATGGCTGCTGATGGGGATTTGCCTGGTGAGCATGCCCTTCACCGGCTGGTGGCTGGTGCACCTGCTCGGCTGGCCATTGGGGCAAACCTGGATCTTGGGCTCCAGCATCCTCTACACCGTGGCGGCGCTGGCCTGGTTCTGGCTGGTGGCGCGGCTCAATCGGCTGCGCAAGGGCGAGGGCGGGAGCCTGAATTTCACCCTGGTGCTGGCGGTGGTCAGCCTGGTGGGGTTTGTGGCGATTGCAGGGCTGATGGGCGCCAAGCCGGTTTAAAGCGTTAGACCGCGTCGCGTTCATCGCAGGCAAGCCAGCTCCCACAGGGGAATGCATTCCAAATGTGGGAGCTGGCTTGCCTGCGATAGCGTCATCAGCTGCGCAGCGTAATCACCGGCCAACCACGCTTTTCAGCCTCGGCGCGCAAATTCTGATCCGGATCCACTGCCACCGGGTGCGTTACCTGCTCCAGCAACGGCAAATCATTCATCGAATCGCTGTAGAAGTAGCTGTCTTCCAGGCTATGCCCGGTTTCTTCCAACCAGCGGTTCAAACGCGTCACCTTGCCTTCACGAAAGCACGGCACATCAGTGCTGCGCCCGGTATAGCGGCCATCCACCATTTCGCACTCGGTGGCGATCAGGGTCTCGACGCCCAGGCGTTCGGCAATCGGCGCGGTGACGAAGCGGTTGGTGGCGGTGATGATCACCAGCTTGTCACCGGCGGCGCGGTGCCTGGCCAGCAGTTCAACGGCCTTGGGAAGCATGATGGGCTCGATGCAGTCGCGCATGTAGTCGTTGTGCCACGCGTCCAACTGGGCCATCTCGGTGCGGCCGAGGATTTCCAGGCAGAAGTTCAAGTAGGCGGCGTTATCCAGCCGCCCGGCCAGGTAGTCCTGGTAGAACTCGTCGTTGCGGGCCTTGTAGGCTACCGCGTCGAGAATCCCGCGTTCACACAGGTAATCGCCCCAGGCGTGATCGCTGTCACCGCCCAGAAGGGTATTGTCCAAGTCGAATAAAGCCAGGCGCATTGCAGTTACTCGCTGAAAAGTCTGTAAAAAGGCGTCCAGAATACGGTCTTTTCACAAGAGTGCACATAAGGTAAGAAGCCTCGTTGCCGCTGGAACAACCTTTGTGGAACAATGCGGCGACATGCGTTTGCGAGGTTGTTGCCGTGATCGACCCCGATGGTTTCCGTCCTAATGTCGGCATTATTCTGACGAATGATGCCGGACAGGTGCTATGGGCTCGCCGAATCAACCAAGATGCCTGGCAGTTTCCTCAAGGTGGAATCAACCCCGACGAAACCCCTGAAGACGCCTTGTACCGTGAGTTGAACGAAGAAGTCGGCCTTGAGCGCGAAGATGTACAAATTCTGGCCTGTACCCGTGGCTGGTTGCGCTATCGTTTGCCGCAACGCCTGGTGCGTACCCACAGCCAACCGCTGTGCATCGGCCAGAAGCAGAAATGGTTTCTTTTGCGCCTGATCTCCAACGAGCAGCGGGTGCGGATGGATTTGACCGGTAAACCGGAGTTCGATGGCTGGCGCTGGGTCAGCTATTGGTATCCGTTGGGCCAGGTGGTGACATTCAAGCGCGAGGTTTATCGTCGCGCTCTCAAAGAGCTTGCCCCGCGCCTTTTAGCGCGCGACTGACGACGGAGTTCGACCCCGAGCCATGCTCAATACGCTGCGCAAGATCGTCCAGGAAGTTAACTCCGCCAAGGATCTCAAGGCGGCGTTGGGGATTATTGTGTTGCGCGTCAAGGAAGCCATGGGCAGCCAGGTCTGCTCGGTTTACCTGCTGGACCCCGAGACCAACCGTTTTGTGCTGATGGCCACGGAGGGCTTGAACAAGCGCTCCATCGGCAAGGTCAGCATGGCGCCCAATGAAGGTCTGGTGGGCCTGGTGGGGACGCGTGAAGAACCCCTGAACCTCGAGAACGCGGCCGATCACCCGCGTTATCGCTACTTTGCCGAAACCGGCGAAGAGCGCTACGCCTCGTTCCTTGGTGCGCCGATCATTCACCACCGCCGCGTTGTCGGCGTGTTGGTTATCCAGCAAAAAGAGCGTCGCCAGTTCGACGAAGGCGAAGAAGCCTTCCTGGTGACCATGAGCGCGCAACTGGCCGGGGTTATCGCCCACGCCGAAGCGACCGGCTCGATTCGCGGCCTGGGGCGCCAGGGCAAGGGTATCCAGGAAGCCAAGTTCGTCGGCGTACCGGGTTCGCCAGGCGCTGCGGTGGGTACTGCGGTGGTCATGCTGCCGCCCGCCGACCTCGATGTGGTGCCGGACAAGACCGTCAGTGACATCGACGCCGAAATCAAACTGTTCAAGACCGCCCTCGAAGGCGTGCGCGCCGACATGCGCAACCTGTCGACCAAGCTGGCCACCCAGCTGCGCCCCGAAGAGCGTGCGCTGTTCGACGTGTACCAGATGATGCTCGACGACGCGTCCCTGGGTAACGAAGTCAAGACTGTGATCAAGACCGGCCAGTGGGCCCAGGGCGCGTTACGCCAGGTGGTCACCGATCACGTCAACCGTTTCGAAATGATGGACGACGCCTACCTGCGCGAGCGCGCATCGGATGTACGCGACCTGGGGCGACGTCTGTTGGCGTACCTGCAGGAAGACCGCAGCACCAACATGGTCTTCCCCGATAACACCATTCTGGTCAGTGAAGAGTTGACCGCCACCCAGCTTGGCGAAGTGCCTGAAGGCAAGCTGGTGGGCTTGGTTTCGGTATTGGGTTCGGGTAACTCCCACGTGGCGATCCTGGCCCGGGCCATGGGTATCCCGACGGTGATGGGCCTGGTGGACCTGCCGTACTCCAAGGTCGACGGCATCGACATGATCGTCGATGGGCATCGCGGCGAGGTGTTCACCAACCCCAGCGACGTGCTGCGCAAGCAATACGCCGAGGTGGTGGAAGAAGAGAAGCAACTGGCCCAGGGCCTGGATTCGCTGCGCGAGCTGCCGTGTGTCACCCCCGATGGCCACCGCGTACCGCTGCTGGTCAACACCGGCCTGCTTGCGGATGTAGCCCGTGCGCAACAGCGCGGCGCCGAAGGGGTGGGGCTGTACCGCACCGAAGTGCCGTTCATGATCAACCAGCGTTTCCCGAGCGAGAAGGAGCAGCTGGCGATTTATCGCGAGCAATTGCAAGCCTTCCACCCGTTACCGGTGACGATGCGCAGCCTGGATATTGGCGGCGATAAGTCACTGTCCTATTTCCCCATCAAGGAAGACAACCCCTTCCTTGGCTGGCGCGGTATTCGCGTTACCCTCGACCATCCCGAAATCTTCCTCGTCCAGACCCGCGCTATGCTCAAGGCCAGCGAGGGCTTGAACAACCTGCGCATCCTGCTGCCGATGATCTCCGGCACCCATGAACTGGAAGAAGCCCTGCACCTGATCCACCGTGCCTGGGGCGAAGTGCGCGACGAAGGCGCCGATGTGCCGATGCCGCCGATTGGCGTGATGATCGAAATCCCGGCGGCGGTGTACCAGGCCAAGGAACTGGCGCGGCAGGTGGACTTCCTGTCGGTAGGCTCCAACGACCTGACCCAGTACCTGCTGGCCGTGGACCGTAACAACCCACGGGTGGCCGACCTCTACGACTACCTGCACCCGGCGGTGCTGCAAGCGCTGCAACACGTGGTGCGCGACGCCCATGCCGAAGGTAAACCGGTGAGTATCTGCGGCGAAATGGCCGGCGACCCGGCGGCGGCGGTGCTGTTGATGGCGATGGGCTTTGACAGCCTGTCGATGAACGCCACCAACTTGCCGAAAGTGAAGTGGATGCTGCGCCAAGTGGAATTGAGCAGGGCCAAGGATTTGCTCGCCGAGTTGATGACCATCGACAACCCGCAAGTTATCCACAGCTCGCTGCAATTGGCGCTGAAAAACCTGGGGTTGACCCGGATGATCAACCCGGCCTCGGCCAAAACCCTGTAGGAGCGAGCTTCTAGCAGATCGTTCCCGCGCTCTGCGTGGGAATGCAGCCCTAGACGCTCCGCGTCGGCTTTTAGAGCGTGACGCAGAGCGTCACAAGAGGCGTTCCCACGCAGAGCGTGGGAACGATCAAAGACCCAGGCGCCTTCATCGCAGGCAAGCCAGCTCCCACCTGTGGAATGCATTCCCCTGTGGGAGCTGGCTTGCCTGCGATAGCGGTGGTCCAAGCAGCGCTAAAACATCAGGTCCACCTCACCCAGCCGCCCCCCGTGCGGGCCAAAGCTGCGCTCCAGCATCCGCCGCGTCCCATCGGCATTCACGATCAGCGCTGTGCTCGCCCGTGTCCCATAACTGGGGCTGGCGATAAACACGCTCGACAGCAGGCTTTCGGTCGCCAGGCCTACGCCGGTGTCCGGCAGCTCAGCAAACGGCGCGGTCTGCGGGTCGCTGAGAATCCCCAGCAGTGCCTCAGGCTCGGGGTTCTCCAGCACGGCGCTGAACGCTGCTTTGGCCTTCACTAGCTTCGGCCAGGGCGTATCCAGCCCGGCATTGGCTAATCCATACACGCCAGCCTTCAGCAACGTCGGCTCGGTGTCATTGGCGTTGTAGTGCCACAGCTCATCCCGCGTGCCCACCAGCAGGTTGAACCCGGCATATTCAATCGAGCGGCCGTTCACATCGGCCAAATAATCGTCGATCGGCAGCGAACCGCTGAGAAACCGCGCAACCAGTTCGCCGCGAGACTTGCGTGCCGGTGGCTGGTGCGGGTCGCGGATGTTGGTCAAGGCGGCAAAGCGCCCATCCGCGTTCACCCCCAGCCAGGTGCCCCCGGCCTCCTGATCGCGACCGGCATAGACCTGGGGCGCATCCGCCCACTGGGCCAGCGGCAGGCTGGGGCGGGCGTAGAACTCATCGCGGTTGGCCGCGACGATCAGTGGCTGGGCATGGCCCGGTCGCCAGGCGAAAACAATCAGGCACATCGGGTGACCCCTTTTGTGTTTTTGCCACTCTACCCACAGACGCGCCGGTGTTCCATCGTCTCGAAGTTGGGCCGTGCACCTCTGATCCGTTAACATGCCGGGCTATTTGGCGTGTATGTGAACTTCTTAATTTGATCTCGCCGCTGTAACGCAGGCTTAATCGCACATCGGCATGGTCCGGTGCGTCATGACTAAATGTTTTAACGAGGAGTCGCAATGCTGCCTTACCCGCAGATCGACCCGGTGGCCCTGGCCATCGGTCCGCTGAAAATCCATTGGTACGGGTTGATGTACCTGATCGGCATCGGCGGCGCCTGGCTGTTGGCTTCCCGGCGCCTGAACCGTTTCGACCCGACCTGGACCAAGGAGAAGCTCTCCGACATGGTGTTCTGGATGTCGATGGGGGTGATCGTCGGCGGGCGCCTGGGGTATGTGCTGTTCTACGACCTGTCTGCGTATCTCGCCAACCCGACCCTGATCTTCGAAGTGTGGAAGGGCGGCATGGCGTTCCACGGCGGGTTTATCGGCGTGATGATCGCCGCCTGGTGGTTTGGCCGGCGCAATGGCAAGTCGTTCTTCCAGCTGATGGACTTCGTCGCCCCCTTCGTGCCGATCGGCCTGGGTGCCGGGCGCATTGGTAACTTTATCAACGCCGAGCTGTGGGGCAAGCCGACCGACGTGCCGTGGGCGATGGTGTTCCCGCCGTTCAGCGACCCGGCGCAACTGCCGCGCCACCCGTCGCAGCTGTACCAGTTCGCATTGGAAGGTGTGGCGCTGTTCCTTATTCTCTATATCTTCTCGCGCAAGCCACGCCCAACCATGGCCGTGTCGGGCATGTTCGCGCTGTTCTACGGGATTTTCCGCTTTATCGTCGAATTCGTACGGGTACCGGATGCGCAGTTGGGCTACCTGGCATGGGGCTGGCTGACCATGGGTCAGGTGCTTAGCTTGCCAATGATCCTGGCGGGCCTGGGCATGCTGTGGTGGGCGTACAATCGCCCGCAGCCGCTGAAGAACGCCGCGCTTTAAATTCGAATGCCAAGACCAGGAGGTCTTGGCTTCAACGATACGGGTAAAAACATGAAGCAATATCTCGAACTGCTGCAGGACGTCGTGACCAATGGCCTGACCAAGGGCGACCGCACGGGCACCGGCACCAAGGCTGTGTTTGCGCGTCAGTATCGGCATAACCTGGCCGACGGCTTCCCGCTGCTGACCACCAAGAAGCTGCACTTCAAAAGCATCGCCAACGAACTGATCTGGATGTTGAGCGGCAACACCAACATCAAGTGGCTCAACGAAAATGGCGTGAAGATTTGGGATGAGTGGGCCACCGAAGACGGCGACCTGGGTCCCGTGTACGGCGAGCAGTGGACCGCCTGGCCGACCAAGGACGGCGGCACGATCAACCAGATCGACTACATGGTGCACACGCTCAAGACCAACCCCAACAGCCGCCGCATCCTGTTCCACGGCTGGAACGTCGAATACCTGCCGGACGAAACCCAGAGCCCGCAGGAAAACGCGCGTAACGGCAAGCAAGCCCTGCCGCCGTGCCATTTGCTGTACCAGGCGTTCGTGCATGACGGCCATCTGTCGATGCAGCTGTATATCCGCAGCTCCGACGTATTCCTGGGGCTGCCGTACAACACTGCCGCGCTGGCGTTGCTGACCCACATGCTGGCCCAGCAGTGCGACCTGATCCCCCACGAGATCATCGTCACCACGGGCGACACCCACGCCTACAGCAACCACATGGAACAGATCCAGACCCAGTTGGCGCGTACGCCGAAAAAACTGCCGGAACTGGTGATCAAGCGTAAGCCTGCGTCGATCTACGACTACAAGTTCGAAGATTTTGAGATTGTGGGCTACGACGCCGACCCAAGCATCAAGGCCGACGTAGCTATCTAAAGCCTTACTCGGTGAAAAACTGTGGGAGCTGGCTTGCCTGCGATAGCGCAGTGTCAGGCGACATCAATGTCGCGGGCCCGCCGCTATCGCAGGCAAGCCAGCTCCCACATGGGTTTGGTGTTCGCTTGAGTTAATGGCCGTGGCTTCTGCCCACATGCGAAGGCTCGGCCTCGCTGGCCGCAATCCCGCCGCTGACTTCCAACTGCTGCAAGATCCCGCACTGGTTCCCACCGCCGCAACGTTGGCGCAGGTCCAGCAGTTGTTCCTGCAAGGCCAACAACCCGTCGATCCGCGCTTTCACATGGTGGATATGCTCGTCGATCAAGGCATTCACGCTTTCGCATTGGTCCTGGGGGCTGTCGCGCAGACCCAGCAGGCTGCGGATTTCTTCGAGGGTCATGTCCAGGCTGCGGCAGTTGCGAATAAAGGTCAGCCGCTCGGTGTGCGCCTGGGTGTACACGCGGTAGTTGCCGTCGGTGCGTGCCGGGGGCGGCAGCAGGTTTTCCTTCTCGTAATAACGGATGGTTTCCACCGGGCAATCGGTGAGTTTGGCCAGTTCGCCGATCTTCATCGCAGCAATCTCCAAATGGGCGCTTGACCCTATAGTGGCTACAGGGTCTTTACTTGGCAACAGGCACCTTTACGGACGCGACCTGATGAGCCACTCCATTCATACCCCGCACAAGCACGACCACAAGCATGATCACGATCACGATCACGGTCATGACCACGGCGATGATCACAAACATGACCATGGGCCCGCCAAACTCACGCCTGTGGATAACCACGGCCATTCCGGCTCCTGCTGCTCCGGCGCTGCCGGGCCTGCCATCGTGACCCTGAGCGAGGCGCCCACCGCCGGCTCGCGCCTGAGCACCTTCCGCATCGAAGCCATGGACTGCCCTACCGAGCAGACGCTGATCCAGAACAAGCTGGGCAAGCTCGCTGGCGTGCAGCAACTGGAATTCAACCTGATCAACCGCATCCTCGGCGTCACCCATGACCTGCCGAACACCGCGCCGATCATTGAGGCAATCAAGTCCATCGGCATGCAGGCCGACCCTATCGAAGAAGGCAGCCCTGCCGCCGCGCCGCCCGCCAAGAAACATTGGTGGCCGCTGGCGGTGTCGGGCGTGGGTGCCCTGGGGGCCGAGGTGCTGCACTTCACTGGTGTGGCGCCCACCTGGGTAATCGCGCTGGTGGCGTTGGTGTCGATTCTCAGCGGCGGCCTTACCACCTACAAGAAGGGCTGGATTGCCCTGAAGAACTTCAACCTCAATATCAATGCCTTGATGAGCATCGCGGTGACGGGCGCGATCCTGATTGGCCAGTGGCCCGAAGCGGCGATGGTGATGTTCCTGTTCACCGTGGCTGAGTTGATCGAGGCCAAGTCCCTGGACCGTGCGCGCAACGCCATCAGCGGCCTGATGCAGATGACTCCGGAACAGGCCACGGTGCGCCAGGCTGACGGTTCCTGGCTGGAACAGGAGGTCAAAAGCATTGATCTTGGGGCGATTGTGCGGGTAAAGCCTGGCGAGCGCATCGGGCTCGACGGGGAAGTCACGGCCGGCCAGTCCACCATCGACCAGGCACCGATCACCGGGGAAAGCCTGCCGATAGAAAAAACCGTGGGCGATAAAGTGTTTGCCGGCACCATCAACCAGGCCGGCGCCCTGGAGTACAAGGTCACCGCCGCGGCCAACAACTCCACGCTGGCGCGGATCATTCACGCCGTGGAACAGGCCCAAGGGGCACGGGCGCCAACCCAGCGCTTTGTTGACAGTTTCTCCAAGGTCTACACCCCGGCTGTCTTCCTGTTTGCCCTCGGTGTGGCGGTAATTCCGCCGCTGTTCATGGCGGGCGTGTGGTTTGACTGGATCTACCGCGCCCTCGTGCTGCTGGTGGTGGCCTGCCCTTGTGCCTTGGTGATTTCCACCCCGGTGACCATTGTCAGCGGCCTGGCGGCAGCGGCGCGCAAAGGCATCCTGATCAAGGGCGGCGTGTACCTGGAGGGCGGCTACAAGCTCGACTACCTGGCCCTCGACAAGACCGGCACCATCACCCACGGCAAACCGGTGCAAACCGACTACCTGCCGCTGTTCCCGAACATCGAAGACAGCGCGCCGGCCCTGGCGGCCAGCTTGGCATCGCGCTCCGATCACCCGGTGTCCCTGGCGATTGCCAACGCAGCTGTGGATAAAAACCTGTCGACTCACGCTGTGGATAACTTCGAAGCCCTGGCCGGGCGCGGTGTGCGGGGTGATATCAACGGCCAGACCTATCACCTGGGTAACCACCGCCTGGTGGAAGACCTCGGTCTGTGTTCCGAGGCCTTGGAAGAGAAACTCTTTGCTTTGGAAAAACAAGGCAAGTCCGTGGTGTTGCTGTTGGACAAGTCTGGCCCGCTGGCGCTGTTTGCCGTGGCCGACACGGTCAAGGAGAGCAGCCGCGAAGCTATTCAGCAGTTGCACGACCTGGGCATCAAGACCCTGATGCTCACCGGCGACAACACCCACACTGCCAAGGCCATTGCGGCCCAGGTGGGTATCGACCAGGCCCAGGGCGACCTGTTGCCCACCGACAAACTGCAAGCCATCGAAACCCTCTACGGCCAGGGCCGTCGGGTGGGCATGGTCGGTGACGGTATCAACGACGCCCCGGCCCTGGCCCGTGCCGAGATCGGCTTCGCCATGGCCGCGGCGGGCACCGACACCGCTATCGAGACCGCCGACGTGGCGCTGATGGACGATGATTTGCGCAAGATTCCGGCTTTCATTCGGTTGTCGCGGCAAACGTCGAGTATCCTCAAGCAGAACATCGCCCTGGCGCTGGTGATCAAGGCGATCTTCCTGGCCGTCACGTTCATGGGCATGGCGACCATGTGGATGGCGGTCTTCGCCGACATGGGCGTGAGCCTGCTGGTGGTGTTCAATGGCCTGCGCCTGGTGCGCAAATAGCGGATGAGAGGGTGGTGTGCTGAGTGCTGAGTTAAAGGCGTTTTTCATGGTCGCCCGCCTGGGCAGCATTACCCAGGCGGCGAAGAAACTCGGCTTGAGCCAGCCCACGGTGACCACCCAGATTCGCAACCTCGAAGGCCACTACGGCGTCGAGTTGTTCTACCGTGGCGGCCGCCGCCTCACCGTCAGCGACGAAGGCGCGCGGCTGTTGCCGATGGTCAAGGCGCTGTTGCAGCAGGAAGCGGATATCGAGTTTTTCCTGCGCAACAACGGCCAGGTCCAGGGTGCGCTGAGAATTGCAGCAACGGCGCCGTATTACATCCTCGATCTGGTCAAAGCTTTTCGTGAGCGACTGCCCCAGGTGGAAGTCTCGGTGGAAATCGGCAATTCCCAACAGGTGCTTGAGGCGTTGGACGATTACCGCGTCGATGTCGCGGCCTCATCGCAATTGCTGGAAGATGCCCGTCTGATCCGCCGCGTGCTGGGCACGGACCCGCTGGTGCTGGCGGTGCACCGCAATCACCCGTTGGCCAAGCTCGATCACGTACCGTTGAGCGCGCTTATCGGGCACACCTTGCTGATGCGTGAAGCGGGCTCCACCACCCGCCGGCTGACGGAAGAGATGTTGAAGAACGCCGGCGTGGGGTACGGGCCGTTGCTGGAGATTGGCAGCCGTGAGTCGATTCGCGAGGCGGTGCTGCGCAACATCGGCATTAGCATCATCGCCCGCCAGGAAGTGCCCCATGACCCGCAGTTGCGCGTGCTGACCATCGAGAATGCACCGCAGATTCCGGAGTATCTGTATTGCCTCAAGGAGCGCAAAGGTGCGCGCCTGCCGGCGGCTTTCCTTGGCCTGGCCCAGGAAATGTCACCCCTCTGATCGTTCCCATGCTCCGCGTGGGAACGCCGCCCAGGACGCTCCGCGTCCGTGACGCGGAGCGTCACTAGAGACATTCCCACGCAGAGCGTGGGAACGATCATGAGTCCTACACAAATCCACCAATACCACTATCACCTCGTTTTGCCTTCCTGCCACACCCGCTACGCATTCCCTCCCTAGCATGGCCTTCATCCGTTCGATGAGGTGCCACCATGCACACAGCCCTGACCCAACCCGGCGCACCGATGAAAGTGCGCGCAATCCAGAAACGCTTTGGCGCCTTCACCGCGCTGGACAACGTCTCCCTGGACGTCGCTGCCGGCGAGCTGGTGTGCCTGCTGGGCCCGTCCGGCTGCGGCAAGACCACACTGCTGCGTTGCATCGCCGGCCTGGAGCGCCAGGACAGCGGTGAGCTTTACCTGGGCGAGCGGGACGTGTCCCTGCTGCCACCCCAGGCGCGGGACTACGGCATCCTGTTCCAGTCCTATGCGTTGTTTCCCAACCTCAGCGTTGAAGCGAACATCGGCTACGGCCTTACGGGCAGCGGCCGCGATGAAGTGCGCAAGCGGGTCGCGCAGATGCTTGAGCTGGTGGGTCTGGTGGGCAGCGAAAAGAAGTACCCCGGCCAACTCTCCGGCGGCCAGCAACAGCGCGTCGCCCTGGCCCGCGCACTGGCGCCGGCGCCGTCGTTATTGCTGTTGGATGAGCCGATGTCGGCCCTCGATGCCCGCGTGCGCGAGCACCTGTGCACCGAACTGCGCCAACTGCAGCGGCGCCTGGGCATCACCACCTTGATGGTGACCCACAACCAGGACGAAGCCATGTTGATGGCCGACCGCATTGCCGTGATGAACAACGGTAAGGTCGAGCAGTACGCCACGCCCCAGGAAATCTACGACCGCCCGGCCACGCCGTTCGTGGCGGAGTTTGTCGGCCAGGGCAACTGGTTGCCGTTCAGCCGTAACAGCGCCAGCCATGCCCAGGTGGGTGGGTTGAACATGCGCCTGGCTGAGGACGCGGGTGTCGCCCGATCGGGCCGCTTGTTCTGCCGCCCGGAAGCGATCTGCGTCAACCCACCGGTGCATGAAGAAAACCTGTTCCCGGCCAAGGTTCGCGAGATCACCTTCCTCGGCAACCGCTGCCGCATGAGCTTTGAGCTGGAGCAGTTGCCAGGCCATCCGTTGCTGGCTGAACTGGCGCCGGAAGCCATGCCGCGCCTGGGTGCACAGGATATCTGGGTGGCGTTGCCGCCGCGCAGCCTGCAGGTGTTTGCCTGAGATGGGGGCGGTGATGACATTGCCGGTACCGCGCCAGGTGTCCCGCGCCGAGTGGGGCGACCGCCTCTTCGTGGTCGGCGGCAAGTGGCTCTGGCTGGGCCTGTTGGTGGTGGCGGTGCTGTTGCCGCTGTTGGCGATCTTCTGGCGCGGCTTCAGCAGCGAAGCCGGGCAGGGCGGTGGGCTGGTGGCAGCACGCGAACTACTGAGTAGCGCCAACTTCCACTGGTTGCTGGGTAATAGCCTGAAAGTTTCCCTCAGCGTGGCGGCCATCGTCGTGCCGCTGGCCTACTTGTTTGCCTATGCCCTGCAACGCACGCTGATCCCCGGCAAGTCCATCTGGCGCGGCCTGTCCTTGCTGCCGTTGATGGCGCCGTCGATGTTGCCGGGCATTGCCCTGGTCTATTTGTTCGGCAACCAGGGCCTGCTGCGCGGCTTGTTCTCGGAGAATATCTATGGGTTCTGGGGCATTGTGCTCGGTGAGGTGATCTACACCTTTCCCCATGCCTTGATGATTTTGCTGTCGGCGTTGTCCCTGGCGGATGCGCGTTTGTTCGACGCCGCTTCGAGCATGGGCGCCAGCCCCGCCCGGGCGTTTCGCAGCATTACCTGGCCGGCCACGCGCCAGGCGGTGTTCGCCGCGTTTTGCCTGGTGTTCACCCTGACCATCACCGACTTCGGGGTACCGGTGGTGGTGGGCGGTGATTACCAGGTGCTGGCGCTGGAGGCCTACAAGGCGGTGGTGGGCCAGCAACAGTTCGGTCGCGGCGCGTTGATCGGCATGGTGTTGCTGCTGCCGGCGCTGTTCAGCTTTGGCGTGGATGCGTGGTTGCGCCGTCGGCATGGCGACGCGATGAGCGGCCGCGCCCAGGTGTTCCAGCCAGCGCCATCGCGGCTGCGCGACGGCTGCTACCTGGCCATCGTGCTGCTGATCTGCGCGGCGTTGCTGCTGGTGTTCGGCATGGCGGTGTACTCCTCGCTGGTGAAATTCTGGCCGTACAACCTGTCGCTGTCGCTCAACCACTACCAGTTCGAAGACACCGCCGGCGGCGGCTGGTTGGCCTATCGCAACAGCCTGACCATGGCGCTGTGCACCGCGTTGATCGGCAGCGTGCTGATTTTCACCGGCGCCTACCTGATGGAAAAGACCAAGGGCCAGAAGAACCTCAACCTGGCGCTGCGCATGCTCAGCTTCGTGCCGATGGCCGTGCCGGGCCTGGTCCTGGGGCTGGGCTACGTGTTCTTCTTCAACCTCAACGGCAACCCGCTGCATGTGTTGTACGGCAGCATGGCGTTGCTGGTGGTGTGCACCATTGCGCACTACCTGACCACCGCGCAGATGACTGCGACCACCGCCTTGCGCCAGTTGGACGCCGAGTTCGAAGCTGCCGCGTTGTCCCTCAAGGCACCGTTGTACCGCCATTATCTGCGCGTCACGGTGCCGATCTGTCTGCCGGCGCTGCTGGACATCCTGCGCTACCTGTTTGTCTCGGCGATGACCACCGTGTCCGCCGCGATTTTCCTCTACAGCCCCGACACCATCCTCGCCGCGGTCGCGGTGCTGAACATGGACGACGCCGGCAATGTGGGCGGCGCGGCGGCCATGTCGACCCTGATCTTGTTCACCTCGGCCAGCGTCTCGCTGCTGCTGGCGTGGGCTTCACGTGGCGCGCTGCGCCGCTCCCAAGCCTGGCGCCAGCGCGCACCTGGCCAATAAACATCCCTGAAGGAGGTGCTCCATGTTCAAGCCCCTGGCGCTGGTCGCTGCAGTCCTCACGGCATTCAGCCTGAATGCTTTGGCCAAGACCGAGTTGACGGTGTACACGGCCCTTGAAGCCGAGCAATTGAAGACCTACAAAAAAGCTTTCGAACAGGCCAACCCCGACGTCGAGATCAAGTGGGTGCGCGACTCCACCGGCATCATCACCGCCAAACTGCTGGCCGAGAAAGACCGCCCCCAGGCTGACGTGGTGTGGGGCCTGGCCGCCTCCAGCCTGGCGATCCTCGATCAGCAAGGCATGCTCGACAACTACGCGCCCAAGGACTTGGACAAGATCGGCAAAAACTACCGCGACGCCGCCAACCCTCCGGCCTGGGTCGGCATGGACGTGTGGGCCGCCACCCTCTGCTTCAACACCGTCGAAGCCGAGAAGCAGGGCCTCACCAAACCAATAAGCTGGCAGGACCTGACCAAGCCTGAATACAAGGGCAAGATCGTGATGCCTAACCCGGCGTCTTCAGGCACCGGCTTCCTGGATGTCAGCGCCTGGCTCCAGACCTTCGGCGAGAAGCAAGGCTGGCTGTACATGGACGACCTGCACCGGAACATCGGCCAGTACGTTCACTCCGGCTCCAAGCCGTGCAAGTTGGCGGCGTCCGGTGAGTTTCCGATTGGTATTTCCTTCGAATACCCGGCGGTTCAGCTCAAGCGCCAGGGCGCGCCGCTGGACATCATCCTGCCCAAGGAAGGCCTGGGCTGGGAGATCGAAGCCACCGCTGTGATCAAGGGCACTGCCCATGCCGACGCGGCGAAAAAACTCGCCGACTTCTCTGCCAGCACCGCGGCGATGGACCTGTACAAGGAAAACTTCGCCGTGCTCGCGCAACCGGGTATCGCCAAGCCGCAGACCGAATTGCCGGCGGACTATGAGCAACGGTTGATCAAGAACGACTTTATCTGGGCTTCCAAGAACCGTGACAGCATCTTGGCCGAATGGCGTAAGCGTTATGACGGCAAGTCGGAAAAACAGTAACCGATCGTTCCCACGCTCCGCGTGGTAACGCCGCTCTGGACGCTCCGCGTCCGCTTTTAAAGGTCGTGACGCGGAGCGTCACCGGATGAATTCCCACGCGGAGCGCGGGAACCAGAGGACAGTATGAGTAGTGATCTGTTAGTCGTCGGCGCCGGCGTTCTCGGTCTCTCCCACGCCTATGCCGCCGCCATGCGCGGCCTCAAGGTCAAGGTGTTCGAGCGCAGCGCCACGCCATTGGGCGCCTCAGTGCGCAACTTCGGCCAGGCGCTGGTCACCGGTCAACCACCAGGGCCAATGCTCGACCTGGCGCGAGAAAGCCGCGAAATATGGGGCCAGTGGGCGCAAGCGGCGGGCCTGGCGCTTAAACGCAATGGCTCGTACCTATTCGCCCGCACCGAAGCCGAAGAGCATCTGCTCGAAGCCTTCTGCGCCGGGCGCGCGCGGGAGCACGGCTACAACGTCCAGCTGCTGCAAGGCGCTGCAATGAACGACCTGTACGCCGGCCAGTTCCGCCATCACCGCGCCGCCCTGCATGGCAAGGATGACCAGCAGTTGTACTCCCGCGAGGCGATCCCGGCGCTGATCCATTACCTGAGCCAGGCGCTTAACGTGGAGTTTCACTTCTCTACCCTGGTGCGCGAGGTTGAACCGGGCCAGTTGCACAGCACGGCAGGCCGCTTTCGCGGCGAGCAGATCATTGTTTGCTCCGGCCATGACTATCAAACCCTGCTGGCCGACGCCATCGCCGCGCTCAACCCGCAAACCTGTCGCCTGCAAATGCTGCGCGCCCGGCCGGTGCTCAACCTGAACCTGCAACATGCCTTACTCACCGGCTTAAGCTGCGTGCACTACGGCGCCTTTGCCGACCTGCCGGAAGCGGCCGCGGTGCAGGCGCAGATCTTGCGCGAAACGCCGTACCTGCACGAGCACGGCATTCACCTGTTGATCAGCCCTACGCCCCATGGCGAGTTGATCATCGGTGACTCCCACCATTACGACAGCGATCCGTCGCCCTTCAACGCCGAGCAGGTGGATGACTGGCTGATCGAACTGGCGCAACAGACCCTGGGTTGCAAGGTCCAGGTGGTGGAGCGCTGGCAGGGCGTCTACGGTTCGCGCGGGCCTGGGCCTTTTTCGTTTGTTCAGGCGGCACCTGGCGTCAGCGCTGCCTTGATGCACACCGGCGTAGGGATGAGCGTGGGGCCGGCGATGGCCGAGCGTAATATCAGCACACTGTGGGGCGCGACGCGATGAGCCCGGAACAGGCGATTGACCAGGTGTTTGGCTTGTACGAGCAACATGGCACGGCTGACTACATCGGGGAGCCGGTGTCGCAAATCGAGCACATGTCCCAGGCCGCGCAATTGGCCATGGCCGAAGGTTTTGACGACGAGGTGGTGCTGGCGGCGTTTTTCCACGACATCGGCCATCTCTGCGGCCAGGGCGGCGCGAACATGGGCGGTTATGGCGTGGTCAGCCACGAGCGGCTGGGCGCCGATTACCTGCGCCGAGCAGGCTTCAGCGAACGCCTGGCCAGGCTGGTGGAATACCACGTCCAGGCCAAGCGTTACCTGACCTTCAGCCAACCGGACTATTTCGCCCGCTTGAGCGAAGCCAGCCGTCGCACTCTGGCTTACCAAGGCGGCGTCATGAGCGCAGAAGAGGCTCGGACCTTTGAGCAAGACCCGTTGTATGCCGTGAGCTTGCGTATGCGCCACTGGGACGAGCAGGCCAAGCAAATGCAGGTGCCGGTGCTGGACCTTGAGGTGCTTAAGGCCAAGGCCCGGCAGGTGCTGATGACTGCTTAGGTCTCGTCGAGGCGCATGGCAAGGGCTTCGACCTGTTCTTGACGCTCGGCCTGGCTTAGTTTGGCGTGGGGATTGAGGGACGACCATTGCGGATAGGCGCGGGCCTTGTTCAAGGCGTCAGGCAGTTTGCCCTCGCGCCAGGTTTTGTCCTGGGGCGTGTCGACCTTGATGCTGTGCATTGCCGCATGGCCGCGCAGGTTCAGGGCCTTGAGCAACTGGCGCTGGCGCAGGGCGAGCAGGCGCAGCACGCTGTCATCGACGGTGAGTTCGCGTTGGCCCTTGATCTTGCCCATCAGGCGGCTGCCGTAGCTGCGCGCGGTTTGCAGCGCACCGCCGGCAATCGCGCCCGCCAGGGCAGCAGCGCCCAGCGTCAGGCCGCCGACCAGGAGGTCCACGCCCGCACCGGCGGCTGCGCCGGCGGCGATCCCGCCACCCACCCGCACGCCCAGTTGCTTGAGGGTTTCGGGGTTGAACAGGTCGTCGCCCCAGCGCCCATCCAGTAGCGGCAGGTCGCTGGCCGCCGCGTCCTGTGGGCGAAAGCCGTACAGCTTGAGCAGGGCATCAACACACTTTTGTTCCCGTTGGCGCACCGCTTTGCGCAAATCGCCGATGGCTTGCTGTTCATCTTCGGTGACGACATTGCGACGGCAGGCCGCGCAGTCGATCAACAGTTCGGCGATCAAGCGGGCGGCGCTTTGCTGGCGGGCCTGGCGCTGGGCTTCTTGATCGAGGATCAGGCGTTCCAACTGCGGCCGTGAGTTTTCCAGCAGCAGGGCCAGGCTTTCATACAGCCGGCGTTCCCCGTCTTCGGGCGGTGCCACGCTGTCGAAACGCACCAGCGCATGCAGGCCGAGGCGGGCCAGGGCTTCGCGCCAGTCCGGTTCACGGTGGTCGCTGCTGCTGACAAAGTTGAGCACCGGCAACAACGGCTTGCCGCAACTGGCCAGCACTTGCAGTTCGTCGCGGTACTTGGCCAGCACCGGCTCGCGAGCGTCGATCACGTACAGGCCGGCATCGGAGGCCAGCAACTGGCGCAGCACCTTGGCTTCCTGTTCGAAACGCTGGCGCGCCTCGCTGCCTTCCAGGAAACGCGCCAGCCGCGCAGGGCCATCCAGGCGTTCGCCGGGGCGGTCGAGGCGTTCCAGGTAATCGAGCAGGGCGATGGCGTCTTCCAGGCCGGGAGTGTCGTACAGCTCCAGCAAAGCTTCGCCATCTACCGATAGGCGTGCACCTTCCACGTGCCGCGTGGTGCTGGGGCGATGGGACACTTCGCCAAAGCCGACATCGCGGGTGAGGGTGCGCAACAATGAGGTTTTGCCCACGTTGGTATGGCCGACCACGGCGAGTTTCAGCGGTTTAGTCATGACCTGTCTCCAGCCAAGTGAGCGGCGCGCAATCGGCAAACGACACTTCAAGCTGTTGCAACGCGGCATGCCAGTCGCCCAGGCGCTCGGCGTCCAGCGCCTGGCCCGGTGGTGCCTGCAGCAGCCATACGCGGGTGTCGGTGGCGCTGCGTGCCAGCTCGGCGATCAGCGCCAGGCTGCCACGGTCGGGCGAGCGGCGCGGGTCACAGGCGATGGCCAGGCGCGCGGGTGGGAAACGGCTGAGTTGCTCCAGCAGTTTGTGGCGTGATTCGCGGCTGTCGAGGATGCCGGCGTTCTTGACGTTGGCAGGCAGTTTAGGGGGCCAAGGGTGCTGGTCGTCGAGTTCGATGGCGACCAGCAAGGCGCCATCACTCTGCAGCTCACTTGCGCCGCCGCTGATCGGGTGCAGGTGTTCGGGCGCCACATCGTTGACCCCCAGGCGCTCGCTGCTGGGCATCAGGCGTTCGCGCAGTTGGGCGTAGCCGGGCAGGTTGAGGTCCAGGCGCAACGCTGCGCGCCCGCGTTTCCATCGCCACAGGCACAGCAAGGCAAGGATCAACCGCGGCAGCAGGCCGTAGACCAGCAACACGCCCACCAGCCAGGCCGCCCAGGCCTGGCGGGCGCTTTCGATATTCAGCGCGGAGTCGCCGCTGGCGCGGATCATCTCCACGGTGGGCACATTGAAACCGAGCAGCGCCGGGAGTGTGCCAAGGGCCTGGGTCACGGCGACAAAGGTATCGGCGCCGAGAATGGTGGTTTCCCACACAAACCCGTAGCGGCGGGTGGCGAGCAGGGTCAGCAGGATCACTAGGGCGCTGAGCAAGGCCAGCAACCACAAGCTGTTGACCAGCACACCCACCGCCCAGCGATTGAGTTTTTGCCGTTGCAGCAACAGCAACAATGCTGGGGCCAGTTGCGCGGCCTTGGCGTCACGCGCCAGTTTCTCGCTGAGCCACAACCACAGCCGGCCAAGGCTGGCGCTGTGTTCACCGGCAAACAGCAGGCCCAGGGCCCAACTGATCAGCAAGATCAGGTTCAGGCCGAGCAGGCTGCCCAAGGCCCAGAACACATTCACCGGAGCCAGGCCATTGCCCAGCGCGGCGAACGCCAAACCGGCGCCGCTGATGACGGCGACCGCCGCCAGTAACAACAGCGCCAGGCGTGCGCCTTGCAGCCAGCGGCTGAGTGCGGCGGCCAAACCATCGCGCTCGGCCAGGTGCAGCGCACGCTGCTGGATGCGCGAGGGCAGGTCGCCCCCGGCGGTGCGGGCCAGGCGGTTGGCTTCCAGGTCTTCCAGGGGGCCGGCGTGTTCTTCGCGCAGGCGCACGGTTTCTGTCAGCCAAAGTCTGTGCAGCGGGTTCAGTGCAGTCACGCGCCGTCCTGTCGAGTTGATGAGGTTGGAGCATAACCGCTGGCTCGCCGCTCTGGTATTCTCGTCGCCATGAAAAAAACACTCCCTTTAAGCCTGATCGCAGCCCTCGGTGAAAACCGTGTGATCGGCGTCGACAACAGCATGCCCTGGCATTTGCCGGGGGATTTCAAATATTTCAAGGCCACCACGCTCGGCAAGCCGATCATCATGGGGCGCAAGACCTGGGACTCCCTGGGCCGACCGCTGCCGGGGCGCTTGAACCTGGTGGTCAGCCGTCAGACCGATCTTGTGCTGGAAGGTGCGCAAGTGTTTCCGTCACTGGACGCAGCGGTAGAGCGGGCTGAGGAGTGGGCCAAGGCGCAAGGCGTGGACGAGCTGATGCTGATCGGCGGCGCGCAGTTGTATGCGCAGGGGCTGGAACAGGCCGATCGCTTGTACCTGACCCGCGTGGCGCTGAGCCCGGAAGGGGATGCGTGGTTTCCAGAGTTTGATATGAACCAGTGGAAGCTGGTGTCGAATGTCGAGAATCCGGCTGAAGGTGATAAGCCGGCCTACAACTTCGAAGTGTGGGAAAAAGCCTAAAAGCATCGCAGGCAAGCCAGCGCCCACAGTTTGATGTGTGAATACATTCAAATGTGGGAGCTGGCTTGCCTGCTATAGCGGTCTATCAGACCTGCGCTAACTCGGCATGCTCATCGGCATCCAGCAAGGCCTTATCCGTCTGCCCCATGATCTGGCTGGTAATCGCCCCCGCCGTCATCGAACCATTGACGTTCAACGCCGTGCGGCCCATGTCGATCAGCGGTTCCACGGAAATCAACAGCGCCACCAGTGACACCGGCAAGCCCATGGCGGGCAGCACGATCAGCGCGGCAAAGGTCGCACCGCCGCCTACGCCGGCAACGCCCGCCGAACTCAAGGTCACAATCGCCACCAGGGTTGCGATCCACAGCGGGTCCAGCGGGTTGATGCCCACGGTCGGCGCGACCATCACCGCCAACATGGCAGGGTAAAGACCGGCGCAACCGTTCTGGCCGATGGTCGCGCCAAACGAGGCGGCGAAACCGGCGATGGATTGCGGAATGCCCAGGCGACGGGTCTGCGCTTCAATGCTCAGCGGGATGCTTGCAGCGCTGGAGCGGCTGGTAAAGGCAAAGGTCAGTACCGGCCACACCTTGCGGAAGAAGCGTAGCGGGTTGATCCCGGCCAGGGACAGCAGCAGGCCATGCACCACGAACATCAGGCCCAGGGCCAGGTACGACACCACCACGAAACTGCCCAGCTTGATGATGTCTTGCAGGTTGGAACCAGCGACCACTTTGGTCATCAGCGCCAGCACGCCGTAGGGGGTCAGCTTCATCACCAGGCGCACCAGGCGCATCACCCAGGCTTGCAGGGTGTCGATGGCGTTAAGGACTTTCTGGCCTTTTTCCACGTCGTCCTTGAGCAGTTGCAGCGCGGCAACTCCAAGGAACGCGGCGAAAATCACCACGCTGATGATCGACGTCGGCTTGGCCCGGGCCAGGTCGGCGAACGGGTTGGCCGGTACGAACGACAGCAGCAACTGCGGGATATTCAGGTCGGCAACCTTGCCAGCGTAATCACTCTGGATCACTTGCAGGCGCGCCATTTCCTGGGTGCCGGCCACCAGGCCTTCGGCGGTGAGGCCGAACAGGTTGGTCAGGCCGATGCCGATCAGCGCTGCGATGGCCGTGGTGAACAGCAGAGTGCCGATGGTCAGGAAGCTGATCTTGCCCAGGGACGAGGCGTTGTGCAGGCGCGCCACGGCACTGAGGATCGAGGCGAACACCAGCGGGATCACGATCATTTGCAGCAGCTGCACATAGCCGTTGCCGACCAGGTCAAACCAGCCGATGGAGGCTTTGAGCACCGGGTTGCCGTCGCCATAGATCGTGTGCAACGCCGCGCCGAACAGCACGCCCAGCACCAGGGCGAACAGCACCTTCTTGGCCAGGCTCCAGTTAGTACGGCGAGTTTGTGCCAGGCCCAGCAACAGGGCCACGAACACCAATAAATTGAGAATCAGGGGCAGATTCATTGAAGCTCCGTTGAGAAGGCAGCCAATCGCGTGAGCCTGCGATTGCGAACCGGGAAGCCTAACAGCTTGAAATATATTGATTTAATACCAATATGGAATGGCGACTGTCGTTTTTGGAATAAGCGTTTGACGCCCAGGCGTATGCCCTTGGCGCAATCGCGACGTCAGCGGTCGCGCTCCGGCGATAACTGTCATACGGATTTGTTAGCGTCGATTTCTTTCACTTGAGGGAGACAACGCCTATGAAGCTCGCGCCGAAACTACTGTTATCCGCCGCCTTTTGCCTCGGGCTCGCCAGCCAGGCGTTTGCCGCCACCGAGTTGAAACACTGGCCGGCACCTGCCGCCAAACAACTCAACGAAATGATCGCCGCCAATGCCAACAAGGGTAACTACGCGGTGTTCGACATGGACAACACCAGCTACCGCTATGACCTTGAAGAGTCGCTGCTGCCGTTCATGGAAAACAAGGGCCTGATCACCCGCGAAACCATGGACCCTTCGCTCAAGCTTATCCCCTTCAAAGACACCGCCGACCATAAGGAAAGTCTGTTCAGCTACTACTATCGCCTGTGCGAAGTCGACGACATGGTCTGCTACCCGTGGGTTGCGCAGATTTTTTCCGGCTTTACCCTCAAGGAACTCAAAGTGCAGGTCGACGAGCTGATGGCCTCCGGCAAGCCCGTGCCGGTCAGCTATTTCGAAGGCGACGTGGTGAAAAAATCCGAGATACAGCCGCCGAAAGTCTTCACCGGCCAGGCCGAGCTGTACAACAAACTGATGGAAAACGGCATCGAGGTCTATGTGATGACCGCCGCGTCCGAGGAGCTGGTGCGCATGGTCGCGGCTGATCCGAAGTACGGCTACAACGTCAAACCCGAGAACGTCATCGGCGTGACCACGATGCTCAAGGACCGCAAGACCGGCGAGCTGACCACCGCACGCAAACAGATCACTGCCGGCAAGTATGACGAGAATAGCAACCTCGGCCTGGAACTGACTCCCTACCTGTGGACCCCGGCGACCTGGATGGCCGGTAAGCACGCGGCGATCCTCACCTACATCGACGAATGGAAAAAACCAGTGATTGTCGGCGGTGACACACCGACCAGCGATGGCTACATGCTGTTCCACGATGTGGACGTGGCCAAGGGCGGCATCCACCTGTGGATCAACCGCAAAGACAAGTACATGACCCAACTCAACGGCATGATCGCCAAGCACGCGGCGGCGCAAGCCAAGGAAGGGCTGCCGGTGACGGCGGACAAGAACTGGGTGATCGTGAAACCGGAGGAGATTCAGTAAAGAGCCTTAAGTCGAAGTGCAGTCACTGTGGGAGCTGGCTTGCCTGCGATGCAGACACCTCGGTACTTCATGTACTCCGAGGTGATGCAATCGCAGGCAAGCCAGCTCCCACATTTGATCTCCAATGTCTTGGGGAATTTCTGCAGACAAAAAAAGCCCCGCACCTGGCGGGGCTTTTTTATGCGCGGGGCTTACAGGCCGTCGAGCATGGCTTTGTTGCGCACCGCACCCTTGTCGGCGCTGGTGGCCAACAACGCGTAGGCCTTCAACGCGGTGGTGACTTTGCGCGGGCGCTTCTCCACCGGCTTCCAGCCTTTCTTGTCCTGCTCAACCCGGCGTGCTGCCAGTTCTTCATCGCTGATCAACAGGTTGATCGAGCGGTTCGGAATGTCGATCAGCACCTTGTCGCCATCCTGCACCAGGCCAATCGCGCCGCCGGCAGCGGCTTCCGGCGAAGCGTGGCCGATGGACAGGCCCGACGTGCCGCCGGAGAAACGGCCGTCGGTCAGCAGGGCGCAGGCTTTGCCCAGGCCTTTGGATTTCAGATAGGACGTGGGGTAAAGCATCTCCTGCATACCCGGGCCGCCTTTAGGGCCTTCGTAGCGGATGATCACGATATCGCCTTCCTTGACTTCGTCCGCGAGGATGCCGCGTACCGAGCTGTCCTGGCTTTCGTAGATCTTGGCGCGGCCTTCGAAGACGTGGATGGACTCATCCACGCCTGCCGTTTTGACCACACAGCCGTCGAGGGCGATGTTGCCGTACAGCACGGCCAGGCCGCCTTCTTGCGAGTAGGCGTGCTCGACACTGCGGATGCAGCCGTTTTCACGGTCGTCATCCAGGGTGTCCCAACGGGTCGACTGACTGAACGCCGTCTGCGTCGGGATACCGGCCGGGCCGGCCTTGAAGAAGGTGTGCACGGCTTCGTCGTCGGTCTGGGTGATGTCCCACTTGGCGATGCCTTCGGCGATGGACTTGCTGTGCACGGTTGGCAGGTCGGTGTGCAACAGGCCGCCACGGGCCAGGGAGCCGAGGATCGAGAAGATCCCGCCGGCGCGGTGCACGTCTTCCATGTGGTACTTCTGGATGTTCGGCGCGACTTTGCACAGTTGCGGCACGTGACGGGACAGGCGGTCGATGTCGCGCAGGTCGAAATCGATCTCGGCTTCCTGGGCGGCAGCCAGCAAATGCAGAATGGTGTTGGTGGAACCGCCCATGGCGATGTCCAGGGTCATGGCGTTTTCGAACGCCTTGAAGTTGGCGATATTGCGCGGCAACACCGACTCATCGTTCTCGCCGTAGTAACGCTTGCACAGCTCGACGATGGTGCGGCCGGCCTGCAGGAACAACTGCTCGCGGTCGCTGTGAGTGGCCAGTGTGGAACCGTTGCCCGGCAAGGCGAGCCCCAGGGCTTCCACCAGGCAGTTCATCGAGTTGGCGGTGAACATGCCGGAGCACGAACCGCAGGTCGGGCAGGCGCTGCGCTCGTATTCGGCGACCTTCTCGTCAGAAGCGCTGGAATCGGCGGCGATCACCATGGCGTCGACGAGGTCGAGGCCGTGGGAGGCGAGTTTGGTCTTGCCGGCTTCCATCGGCCCGCCGGAGACGAAGATCACCGGGATGTTCAGGCGCAAGGCAGCCATCAACATGCCGGGGGTGATCTTGTCGCAGTTGGAGATGCACACAATGGCGTCGGCGCAGTGGGCGTTGACCATGTACTCCACGGAGTCAGCGATGATCTCGCGGCTCGGCAGGGAATACAGCATGCCGTCATGGCCCATGGCGATGCCGTCGTCCACGGCGATGGTGTTGAATTCTTTAGCCACGCCACCGGCGCGTTCGATCTCGCGGGCGACCAGTTGGCCCAGGTCCTTGAGATGGACATGGCCCGGCACGAACTGGGTGAACGAGTTGGCAATCGCGATGATCGGCTTCTTGAAGTCGTCATCTTTCATCCCCGTGGCACGCCACAGTGCGCGCGCGCCGGCCATGTTGCGGCCGTGGGTGGATGTTTTCGAGCGGTAATCAGGCATTGGAGCACTCCGGGCGGCTAATCAAGTACTAAAGGGGAGTGAGCTTCTAATTGACGACTGGAACACTCAGAAAATGGCCGTGTGTCCGGAAGTTGCCACTCGCGTCGCGGGATCGCCGCGTGCTTGGGCCTCGAGCTCATAAACCCGCCGGGGGATGACTGGCGATGAATAGGGCCGATTCTACACCGCTGGCGGCTGGAGGGAATGGGCGCAACCTTGAAGTTAGCCGCTACAGGACGTGCGGGCGCCGCCGTGCCCATGAGTTCAACGCAAGGGCGGCAAGGCTCAGGATCAGAAAACACAAGCCAAGCGCAGTACTCAACTGGTGGGTAAAGGTGCTGATAAACGCACTGATACAGCCGCCAGCAATGAACAGCACTGCCGCAACGGCGGAAGCTGCGGCTCCCGCATTGTCTGGAAACAGGCTCATGGCCTTGGAGTTGGAAATGGGCCGGGTGATGGTGGTGCCCGCCGTGCAGAGCAGCATGGGCACCAACACTGTCGGGGTTGATAAGCCGAACAGGTAGGCCAACAGCAGCATGACCACGCCAGAGATAGCGATCAGAACCAGCCCGACTGCCATCTGGGTAGCCGCCGCCAGCCGTTTGTGCAGGACGCCGGCACAGAGGCCTCCCACTACGTAGGCGGCGCCGTAGAGAAGCAAGGTCAATGAGTACTCATGGGGTGACAGCTTTAACTGGTCCATGAAAATGAGCGGTGACACAACGATGAATGAGAAATGACAGGCGAAGGTGATCGCGGAGATCGTGGCGTAGCTGGCGAAATGTCTGTTGGCGAAAACCTTGGCGTAGGCCCTGAAAATACCCCGCTCGCTTGGCGCGGTTGGAGGGAAGCCGCCATGCAGTAATCGGTGAGCCATAATCCACGTTGCAGCACAGAGGGCGATAAACGCGTAGAAGCTGGCTTTCCATCCCCAGTGCGATTGCAGCCATGCGCCCAGCACTGGGGAAATCGAGATGAAAATGCCTCCGGCCGTGGCCATTGCTATGCGCAACCGCTCCTGTTCCCTGCCGAAAAAAAGGTCCTGCACCAGCGCTTGGGACAGTATGAAACCACCGCAGCCTATGGCCTGAATGACTCGAAAGAACAGGAATTGGGGCGTGTTTCTGGCGGCCAGACACCCGACTGCACCCAGGATGGCTACTACCATACTGGCCAGGAGTAGCTTCTTGCGACCGATTCTGTCGGACAGCGGGCCGATCAGCAGCATTGAGCAGGAAAATCCAATGGCGAACAGGCTGACGGATCGAGCGATATGGGTGGTCGAGGTATGGAAGTGTTCAGCCAGGGCGGGAAAGGAGGGCAGTACGACGTCAAGGGGGAAGACGCCCAGCAAAGTCATGGTCATCAGCCAGAAAACCAAGAGCGGTTTTTCAGCCTGTGTAATTGCCTTCGACATACGCGAGCCTCGGTTCCATGAGAGGGGCGAGGATCGAGTCTGCGCTACGGAAAGTCAAAGCCTGGGGCAGTACGACATTTCCTAAAAACCTGTAGGAACCCGCAAGTCCCTACAGGGGAACAGCATCAGCTATTGGGTAGCAACCGGCAGGTAATGCTCTTGATGTAGCGCGTCTCGACAATCGCCGGATGCACCGGGTGGTCCGGGCCTTGGCCGCCGCGTTCGAGCATCTGGATGTTGCGGTCCAGATGGCGGGCGCTGGTGAGCAGGATGTTTTGCAGGTCGTCTTCCGGCAGGTGCATGGAGCACGAGGCGCTGACGAGGATGCCGTCTTTGCTGAGCAGGCGCATGGCTTGCTCGTTGAGGCGGCGGTAGGCGCCTTCGCCGTTTTTCATGTCTTTTTTGCGCTTGATGAAGGCCGGTGGGTCGGCGACGATCACGTCGAAGCGCTCTTCGCTGGCTTTCAGTTCTTTCAACGCCTCAAAGACGTCGCCTTCGATGCAGGTCATCTTCTCGGCAAAGCCGTTCAGCGCGGCGTTGCGCTCTACGCCGTCGAGGGCGAAGGCCGAAGCGTCGACGCAGAACACTTCACTGGCGCCAAAGGCTGCAGCTTGCACGCCCCAGCCGCCGATGTAGCTGTACAGGTCCAGTACACGCTTGCCCTTGGCATACGGGGCCAGGCGGGCGCGGTTCATGCGGTGGTCGTAGAACCAGCCGGTTTTCTGGCCCTGGATCACCGGGGCTTCGAACTTGACGCCGTTCTCTTCCAGCGCCACCCACTCCGGCACCAGGCCGAATACGGTTTCGACGTAGCGGTTGAGGCCTTCGGCGTCGCGCGCGGCGGAGTCGTTCTTGAACAGGATGCCGCTGGGCTTGAGCACTTGGGTCAGCGCGGCGATCACATCTTCTTTATGCGCTTCCATGGTCGCCGAGGCGATCTGTACCACCAGGATGTCGCCGAAACGGTCGACCACCAGGCCCGGCAGCAGGTCGGAATCACCGTAGACCAGGCGGTAGAACGGCTTGTCGAACAGGCGGTCACGCAGGGACAGCGCGACGTTGAGGCGGTGCACCAGCAGCGACTTGTCCAGCGGCAACTTGATGTCGCGCGACAGCAGGCGGGCGCAGATCAGGTTGTTCGGGCTCATGGCCACGATGCCCAGGGTCTTGCCGCCGGCCGCTTCCAGGATAGCCTGGTCGCCTGCCTGGAAGCCGTGGAGTGGGGTGGCGGCCACGTCGATTTCGTTGCTGTAGACCCACAGGTGGCCGTTGCGCAAACGACGATCGGCGTTGGCTTTGAGACGCAGGCTTGGCAGGGACATGACGTCGCTCCGGAAAAAAGAGCGGGAGTATACCCTTTGCGCACTCTTTCATGTGGGAGCTGGCTTGCCTGCGATGCGGGCGGCGCGGTGTATCAGACGTACGGTGGTGATGCTATCGCAGGCAAGCCAGCTCCCACATTCGATCGGGTTTCACTTGGGTTTTTGGGTGTCGGCCACATCGGCATAAGGGGTAGAATTCGCGCCTAGCCCAGAGTGTGTACTTATGTCCCAAGAGCTTTCCCCCGAGCAGATCCAACAGGCCCTGCAAGGCATCAGCGTGCCGCCTCAACCGCAAATCATGGTGGATTTGCAGATGGAGCAGTACATGCCCGATCCGGACCTGGAAGTGATTGCGCGGCTGATCTCCCAGGACCCGGGCTTGTCCGGTGCACTGCTCAAGATCGTCAATTCGCCGTATTACGGCCTGAGCAACAAAATCGCTTCGATCCAGCGTGCGGTGAACCTGCTGGGCAGCCGTTCGATCATCAATTTGATCAACGCGCAGTCGATCAAGGGTGAGATGTGCGACGACACCATCGTCACCCTCAACCGCTTCTGGGACACCGCCCAGGATGTGGCCATGACCTGCCTCACCCTGGCCAAGCGCACCGGTTCCCAGGCCGTGGACGAAGCCTATGCCTTGGGCCTGTTCCATGATTGTGGCGTGCCGCTGATGCTCAAGCGCTTTCCCAATTACATGGCGGTGCTGGAAGAGGCCTACGCCAATGCCGCCCCGGATTGCCGCGTGGTCGACACCGAAAACAAAGCGTTCCACACCAACCATGCGGTAGTCGGCTACTACACCGCCAAGTCCTGGCGCCTGCCGGAGCATGTCACCGACGCCATCGCCAATCACCATAACGCCCTGGCGATTTTCAGCGATGAGACGTCGCGCAACCCACAGCTCAAGAACCTGCTGGCCATTTTGAAGATGGCCGAGCATATCTGTTCGTCCTATCGCGTACTGGGCAATCAGCCAGTGGATCATGAGTGGAACGCCATCGGCCATCTGGTGCTGGATTACGTGGGCCTGTCGGACTACGACTTCGAGAGCCTGAAGTTGTCGATCCGCGAACTGGGCGCGCACTGACCCGTCATTCAAGAGGTACATATGCCCGAGTTACCAGAAGTCGAAACCACCCGACGCGGCATTGCCCCGCACCTGGAAGGCCAGCGCGTCAGCCGCGTGGTAGTGCGTGAGCGGCGCCTGCGCTGGCCGATTCCGGAAGACCTGGATGTGCGCCTGTCAGGGCAGCGCATCGTGCTGGTGGAGCGCCGGGCCAAATACCTGTTGATCAATGCCGAAGTGGGCACCTTGATCAGCCACCTGGGCATGTCGGGCAACTTGCGCCTGGTGGAAGTCGGCATGCCCGCGGCCAAGCATGAGCACGTGGATATCGAGCTGGAATCGGGCATGGCCCTGCGCTACACCGACCCGCGGCGCTTCGGTGCGATGCTCTGGAGCCACGACCCGCACAACCATGAGCTGCTGATGCGGCTGGGGCCGGAGCCGTTGACCGACCTGTTTGATGGCGAGCGCTTGTTCCAGCTGTCTCGCGGTAAGTCCATGGCGGTGAAGCCGTTCATCATGGACAACGCGGTGGTGGTGGGCGTGGGCAATATCTATGCGACCGAGGCGCTGTTTGCAGCTGGGACTGACCCACGCCGCGCCGCCGGGGGTATTTCACGCGGGCGTTATCTGAAGCTGGCGATTGAAATCAAGCGGGTGCTGGCTGCTGCCATCGAGCGGGGCGGCACCACGTTGCGGGACTTTATCGGCGGCGATGGGCAGCCGGGGTATTTCCAGCAGGAACTGTTCGTGTATGGCCGGGGCGGCGAGGCATGCAAGGTCTGCGGCACTGAGCTGCGCAATGTGGTGCTGGGGCAGCGGGCGAGTGTGTTTTGCCCCAGGTGTCAGAGCTGATTGCTGGGTGAAGGCTGATATTGCTATCGCAGGCAAGCCAGCTCCGACATTTGAATGTATTCATATATCCAAGTGTGGGAGCTGGCTTGCCTGCGATGAGGCCCTTAGGGGCAATGAAGAGGTTTAGGCCTTACCGGTAATCTTGCGGTACTTCTCCATCAACTGCTCTTCCGTCTCAGGGTGTGCCTCGTCCAGCGGAATGCAATCCACCGGGCATACCTGCTGGCACTGCGGTTCGTCGTAGTGACCGACGCACTGGGTGCACAGGTTAGGGTCGATCACGTAGATCTCTTCGCCCTGGGAAATGGCGGCGTTCGGGCACTCGGGTTCGCAGACGTCGCAGTTGATGCAATCGTCGGTGATGATCAGGGACATGGAAACTCCTGCCAGGGCACTCTGCCAAGGCATCTGAAAACTAATGCGCGCAATTGTGCCGCATTGGCGCCCGCAGTGCGAGCAGGCACCGACCGAGCAGCCTTACTTCTTGAAGCGCAGCGTCAGCGCATCGGCCACGGCTGGATGCACGAATTTGGTGATATCTCCGCCCAAAGCGGCGATTTCACGAACCAACGTCGAGGAAATGAACGAATAACGCTCCGACGGCGTCAGGAACAGGCTTTCCACGTCCGGCGCCAATTGGCGGTTCATGTTGGCCAGCTGGAATTCGTATTCGAAGTCCGACACCGCACGCAGGCCACGCAGGAACACATTGGCGTTCTGCTCCTTGGCGAAATGCGCCAGCAATGTCGAAAAGCCCACTACTTCCACATTCGGCAGGTGCTTGGTGACCTCTTGCGCCAGCTCCACACGTTGTTCCAGGGGAAACAGCGGGTTTTTCTTGGGGCTGGCCGCGACCGCGATGATCACATGGTCGAACAGGCGAGAGGCGCGTTCGACCAGATCGCCATGGCCTTTGGTAATCGGGTCGAAGGTACCTGGGTACAACACTCGGTTCATCGCGTCGTCCTGGCGGAGTCCGTTGGGGAACCGGATGGTATCGCAGCATTACCGGTGGGCCAAGTCGACTTATGTAGATAGATACCGTGAATACCCTGTCTTTTCATGCCGTTTTCAGACGTTCGGCCAATGCGCTCGCCAGTTGCGCGGTCAGTCCGTACACCGACAATTGCGGGTTGGCGCCAATGCTGGTGGGGAACAGCGAGCCATCGTGGATCGACAGGTTGCGCAACTGATGATGGCGACCCAGGCTGTCGGCAACGGCATTTTTTGGGTCTTCACCCATGGCGCAACCGCCCATCACGTGAGCGCTGCCCAGGGTGGTGCGATGCAGTTCCAGGTTCAGACCGTCGATCACGCTGCGGGCTTCGGCCAAGTTGTTCACAAAGCGCGCGTCGTGATGCAGGGGCTTGACCGATTTGGCCCCCGCCGCGAACTGAATCTCGGCCATGCTGTGGAAGGCCCGGCGCAGGCCGTCCCAGGCGTAGGGCGAGACCTGATAGTCGAGCACTGGGGTGCCGTCACCGCGTAACTCCACCGTGCCGCCTGGGCTGTCGGGGTGAAAGCCGTCGCGCAGCAGGGCGAGCATGGCGTGAGTGTGGGGTAATTGGTTCATGTCCAGGGCGTTCTGGTTGCCATAGCCACCAAACAGGGTGCTCGCCAGGCCTGGATGCAGGGGCGGTGCTTCCAGTTTGTAGGACATTTTTCCGGTAGTGCCGTCCTGCCATTGGAAATGGTCGGAGTAGATGGATTGCGGCGCACCGTAGAAGGGGTTGATCACCTCGTCGAACAGCCCGGCGGAGAAATTGACCAGGTGCAGGAAGGTGCGCTTGCCCAGCCGCGAGTGTGGGTCGGGCGCGTCGGAGCGCATCAGCAGGGCCGGGCTGTTGATGCCGCCGCCCGCCAGCACATAGTGCTTGGCTTTCACGCTGATCTTGCGCCCGGTGGGCGCTACGCAGCGTTCGTCCATGGCCACGCATTCGAGGCTGCTGATGGTGTCGCCGCTGTATTTCAGCCGTTCGGCGCGGGCCAGGTAAAGCAGTTCGCCACCTTTTTCCAGAGTGGACGGGATGGTGGTCACCAGCATTGACTGCTTGGCGTTGACCGGGCAGCCCATGCCGCAATACCCCAGGTTGAAGCAACCGCGCACATTGCGCGGGATCACATGCCAGCTGTAGCCGAGCTTTTCGCAGCCTTTGCGGATCACATCGTTGTTGGCATTCGGCGGCAGCGCCCACGGCGCGATGCCCAGGCGCTGCTCCATTTTTTCGAACCAGGGCGCCATTTCGGCGCTGCTGTGGCCTTTGACCGCATATTCGCTGGCCCAATGCGCGAGGGTAGCGTCAGGGGTGCGAAAGCTGGAGGTCCAGTTGATCAAGGTGGTACCGCCCACGGCCCGGCCCTGCAGGATGGTGATAGCGCCGTCCTTACTCATCCGCCCGATGCCTTCCTGGTAAAGGCTGGCGTAGGCTTCGTCTTCCAGCAGTTTGAAATCACTACTGGTCTTGAGCGGGCCTTCTTCGATCAGCAACACTTTGTAGCCGGCGGCGCTGAGGATTTCAGCCGTGGTACCGCCCCCGGCGCCGCTGCCGATGATGGCGACATCCGCTTCCAGGGTCAGGTCGTTATCCAGGGCGGCGCCATTGTGGGTTTTCCAGCCACGGGCCAGGCCGTCGCGGAACAGATCGGGTACGGGCATAGGTGTGCTCTCTTATTCTTGTAGGAAGATGCAATCTTGGGGGATGGCCCAGGCTAGATCTTGGGCGGGCCGGGGTAGCCGCAATGGGCCCAGGACTCGGGCCGGAAGTACCAGGCCATGATCACTAGCTTGAGCAGCGAGCCCTGGCCCATGCGCAGCAGGTTCAGGTAGCTGTTTTCCCAGCGGTGCAGGAAATTGCGGATCTGTTCGCTGCTGGCATTTTCCCAACTGCCCCAGATACCGGTCAGCGGGCCACGGGTGATGCCCATGCCCAGTACGTCGAATAATTGCTGGGTGAGCTTGAACATCTCGGAGGACAAGTGCTGCAGGCTGTAATCGAGCTTTTTCAGGGTGCCCTCAATACCGGCAAGCACTTGTTCAGCACTGGCCGCGCCTTCTAGCAGCACCGGGATTACCGCCCGCAAGAACGGCAAGTCGCTGGCGCGCAACATCGCAAAGCCGCTGGCCGGCGTACTGCTGGAGCAACCGCTGAGGCTGGCGCCCAACCCGGCGGTGGCGAGGAAGGCGCTGGCACACAGGCCGATTTTCAAGACGCCGCGCCGTGACAGCGCGGGTGAATCAGTCAGGCTGGGGTTCATTGTTTTTATAGTCCCGAAGGTGGCGGTTATCAGCGGATAAACAGCTTCTGGATCAGCTTCTGGATCGACTTGCCATAAGGCGGGTAGATCAACTTCGCTGCGTTCAGGCGCTGTTTGACCAGCACACCCTTGGCCTTGCTGAACGTCAGGAAACCTTCGTGACCGTGGTAATGGCCCATGCCTGACGGGCCGATGCCACCGAACGGCATATCGTCCTGAGCGACGTGCAGCAAGGTATCGTTCAGGCACACGCCACCGGAGTGGGTTTCGTGGAGCACCCGCGCTTGTTCGCCTTTGTTGTAGCCGAAGTAATACAAGGCCAGTGGGCGAGGTCGCTGGTTGATGTAGGCAAAGGCTTGGTCAAGGCCGCGATACGGCACGATGGGCAGGAGCGGGCCGAAGATTTCGTCCTGCATCACGGTCATGTCGTCGCTGACATTCAACAGCAGGCTGTGGACCATTCGCCGCGCCTGGCCCTGCTCGTACAGCGGGATCAAGGTGGCGCCTTTGTCGGTGGCGTCCTTGGCGTAGGCATTGAGCCGGGCCAGTTGGCGTTCGTTGATGATGGCGGTGTAGTCCGGGTTGTCGACCAGCGTCGGATAAAACCCGCGCACGGCTTTGGAATAGGCCTCGACAAAGCCTTCCACGCGATCTTCCGGTACTAGCACATAATCTGGCGCCACGCAGGTTTGCCCGGCGTTCAAGGTTTTGCCGAAGGCGATGCGTTCGGCGGCGTCCTTGAGTGGCACATCGGCCGAGACAATGGCTGGCGATTTGCCGCCTAGCTCCAGAGTCACCGGCGTGAGGTTTTCGGCCGCCGCACGCATCACGTGCTTGCCTATGCTGGTAGCGCCGGTGAACAGCAGGTGATCGAAGCGCAACTTGGAAAACGCCATGCCCACGTCAGCTTCGCCCAGCACGACGCACACCAGGTCCTCGGGGAAGATCTTGGCCAGCAACGCCTTGAGCAGCTCACCGGTGGCCGGCGTGGACTCGCTGAGCTTGAGCATCACTCGGTTACCGGCCGCCAATGCCCCAACCAGCGGGCCGATGGCCAGGTATAGCGGGTAGTTCCACGGCACGATGACGCCGACGACGCCCAATGGCTGGTAAATGACTTTGGCTGAGGCGGGCTGGAAGGCAATGCCTACAGCGCGGCGGGAAGGTTTCATCCAGCCCTTGAGGTGTTTGCTCGCGTAGTGAATGCCATGCAGGCTAGGCATCAATTCGGCAAACAGGGTTTCGTCGGCGCTGCGATGGCTGAAGTCCTGGCTGATCGCATTGATCAGCGCCTGGCGTTCGTCGCTCAGCAGATCCCGCAAAGCCTTGAGCCATTGCTGGCGCTGCCCGGCCGGCGGCATCGGGTTGGCGACGAAGGCGCGGCGTTGGGCGTTGAACAGGTTCTGGAGCTGATCCAGCGCCTGGGAATCTTGCAGGTAGGCAACGTTGGCAGACATGGCGCGGCACCGATTGTTATTGGTCTGCCTGGATTTTTAGAGTCATTGCTCTAAATTGTCAAATAACATTGCAGTAACATCCAGATTTATCCTGGCCGGGTTAGGCCGTAAGATGCCCCATCCCGTGTATAGAAGCTGATCCCCTATGGCACCACGAGTAAAGACCAGCGAGCGCATTGTGCAAACCAGCCTGGAGCTTTTTAACCAGCAGGGCGAGCGCAGTGTCAGTACTAACCACATTGCCGCCCACATGGAAATTTCCCCGGGCAACCTGTACTACCACTTCCCTAACAAGCAGGCGATCATCGCCGTGCTGTTCCGCGAATATGAAGCGTTGGTAGACAGTTTCCTGCGCCCACCCCAGGGACGCACGATGGTGGTGGAGGATAAACGCTTTTACCTGCAAGCCGTATTGGCCGGCATGTGGCGTTATCGCTTCCTGCACCGCGACCTCGAACACCTGCTGGAGAGCGACCCGGAACTGGCGACCGGCTACCGGCGGTTTTCCCAGCGTTGCCTGATCCAGGGCGGCGCGATCTACCAAGGCTTTGTCGATGCCGGCATTCTCAATATGGACCCGGTGCAAACCGAAGCCCTGACCCTGAATGCGTGGATCATCCTCACCTCGTGGGTGCGCTTTTTGTGTACCACCAATGAAAAATCCACCCACCTGAGCGCCGAGGCGATCAAGCGCGGGGTGTACCAGGTGCTGGTGCTGGAGGCGGGGTTCGTTACGCCACAGGCTAAAGAGGCGGTGGATGCCTTGTTCAAAGAGTTTTACGTGCCGTTGAATCAGGCACTGGAAGAAGTGAAGTAAGACCTTTCCCCTTTGTATGCACAGGAGTCAGTCATGCCGCTTGCCCAACTGATCAGCCCCCCGCAATTGGCCGAGCGCCAACAGTCGAGTGGGTGGGTGATCCTGGATTGCCGCTTTGCCCTGGAAGACCCGGACTACGGCTTGTGCAGTTACGCCGAAGGGCATATCGAGGGCGCGCAATACGCCGACCTTGAGCGCCACCTGAGCGGCCCGGTGACCAAGGGCGTGACCGGTCGTCATCCTTTGCCGGCGGCGGACACGTTCGCCAGGCAACTGCGGGCCTGGGGCATCAGTGCCGACACCGATGTGGTGCTGTATGACGACGGCCCCGGTGCCTACGCCGCCCGTGCCTGGTGGCTGCTGGCCTGGCTGGGCAAGCGTGATGGCGTGTTTATTCTGGATGGTGGCCTCAAGGCCTGGCATGCCGCCGGTTTCCCCTTGAGCCTGGACGCGCCTGTGGTTGCGCCAGGTACCTTCGACGGTACGCCGGATAATCGTCTGTTGCTGGATGCCGAACACCTGCAAAAACGCCTGGGCCAACCTGGCCTGACCTTGATCGACGCCCGCGCCCAGCCGCGCTTTCGTGGCGAAGTGGAGCCCATCGATCCGATTGCCGGGCATATCCCTGGTGCGCAATGTGCGGCGTTCAGTGAAAACCTGGGCAGTGATGGTCGTTTCTTGCCGGCTGATCAGCTCAAGCAACGCTTTGCCGCGCAGTTGCAAGGGCGCCCGGCTCAGGAGCTGGTGGCGTATTGCGGGTCTGGGGTGACGGCGTGCCATAACCTGTTTGCGTTGAGCCTGGCGGGGTACCCGTTGGGCAAGTTGTATGCGGGGTCGTGGAGTGAGTGGATTACCGATCCAGCCCGGGAAATTGCGCAGGGCGACTAAACGATAGGTGTGAGCACTTCATGAAAGTGTGGGAGCTGGCTTGCCTGCGATAGCAGAGTGTCAGCCACCTCAACGTTGGCTGGCCCACCGCTATCGCAGGCAAGCCAGCTCCCACACTATTGACCGTATTGGGTCTGGAGCCATTGCGGGATCCGGCGCTCCAAATAGTAACCAGGACGCTTCAGCGAACCCTCCACAAACCCCACATGCCCGCCCTTGGCCAGCAACTCGAACTCGGTGCAGGCCGACAGCTCACTGGCGTCAGGCAAGCTGTGCGCAAACACAAACGGATCATCAGCCGCCTGGATAATCAGCGTCGGCGTGCGGATACCGCCCAGGTAATAGCGACTGGAGGCGCGGCGATAGTAATCCTCGGCACTCAAGAAACCGTGCAGCGGCGCGGTTACCCGCCCGTCGAAGTCCCAGAACGTGCGCATCTTTTCCAGAGAGCCAAGGGCCTCCAGGGTTTTGAGCCCATCCTCACGACCGTCCTGCAGGAATTGGCGTTGCTTGACGCGGATATACGCCAGCATCTCGCGCATGAAGTGCTTCTGATACACCCGCGAGAACCCCAGGCCGATGCGATCGGCGCATTGATCCAGGCGAAACGGCACCGATACCGCCGCCGCGCCCTGCAGACCCGAGGCCTTGCCGGTTTCCCCCAGATGCTTGAGCAACACATTGCCACCCAGGGAATAACCCACCGCATACAAGGGCGCCAACGGCCGCTTGGCGCGCAGATGAGCAATCGCCGCCGCCAGGTCTTCGCTGGCGCCGGAGTGATAACTGCGAGCCAGCAGGTTGGGCTCGCCCGAGCAGCCGCGCCAGTTCAACGCGGCACTGGCCCAGCCTTGGGCCGCGAGGACTTTTTGCAGGCCGGCCACATAGGGTGAATTGGACGAACCGGTCAGCCCATGCAGCACCAGCACCAAGGGCGCTTGCACGTCATGGGGGCCATGCCAGTCGAGATCGAGGAAGTCGCCATCCTCCAGCCACAGGCGCTCACGCTGACGCTCGATGTGGGTGGTCGGCCGCCACAGCGGCCCCCACAGTGTCTGCAAGTGGGGGTTGCCGAGGCCGAAGGCGGGTTTGAATAAATCGGAAGAGGGGGTCATGAAACTCTCGGTAGCCAGTGAGCTCGCCGTGGCAAGCTCCCCAGCCACAGGTTAAGCGGCGTTTTCGACCAAACGATGCCACAACGCGTAATACACCCGCCCGGACTTCTGCTCCCGGTGCAGGCGCCAGCCACTTGGCAGGCCGAGCGTGGAGGGCGCGGTCTCGCTCTCAGTGTAGATCCAGGCATCCGGTGCCAGCCACTGGCGTTCTTCCAGCAGAGTGCAGACGGCCGGTAGCAGGTTCTGGTTGAACGGTGGGTCGAGGAACACTACATCGTATTCAGTCGCCGCCTGGGTTTCCAGGTAGCGCAGCGCGTCGGCCGTCTGCACCTGGCCGGTGGTGCAACGCAGCGTGCCTAGGTGCTCCTTGAGGCTGGACACCGCCACATTGCTGGCGTCCAGCGCCTGGCCCTGGGCCGCGCCACGGGACAGCGCCTCCAGGAACAGCGCGCCGCTGCCGGCGAACGGGTCCAGCACTTTGGCCCCGCCTATGTACGGCGCGAGCCAGTTGAACAGGGTTTCACGCACGCGATCAGGCGTCGGGCGCAGGCCCACAACGTCGGGGAAGCTCAGCTTGCGGCTGCCCCATTCACCGCCAATGATGCGCAGTTGGCCCACACCGTTATGCACGTTGTGGACAGGTTTTTTCGGGCGAGATGAACTGGCCATTAATGCTCCGGAACCCCGAGCGGCTGCTCGGCAGGTTTATCAGTGGGGGGCGGTAGTGGCTTTTGCGCAATCGTCGGGCCGGCGGTCACGATGACCATCTTGTCGGCGCTCAAGTGTTTGTTCATTGCAGCCTTGACCTGATCGACGGTCAGGGCCTGGGATTGTTTCATGAAATCTTCCAGATAGCTCAGCGGCAGGTTGTAGAAACCCATGGCGCCCAACTGCCCGACGATATCGGCGTTGCTGGCGGTGGACAGCGGGAAGCTGCCGGCCAGCTCGCGCTTGGCGTCGTCCAGTTCTTTTTGTGTTGGGCCGTTCTTGAGGTAATCAGCCAGTACATCCTCAACCAGGCGCAGGGTGCCGCCGCTCATTTCGGCGCGGGTCTGCAGGTTGATCATGAACGGGCCGCGCACCTGCATCGGTGAGAAACCGGAGTACACGCCGTAGGTCAGGCCGCGTTTTTCACGCACCTCGCTCATCAAACGGGTACCGAAGCCGCCGCCGCCAAGGATCTGGTTGCCCAGGGACAAGGCTGCGTAGTCCGGGTCGGCGCGGTCGATGCCCAATTGCGCAAACAGCAGGTGGGTTTGCTTGGACGGAAACTCGATACGGCTCAGGCCGGCTTTTGGCTCGGTCGGTTGAGCGATCTTGACCATGGCCGGGCCTTTGGGCAGCGATGCCGACACTTTGGCCGTCATGGCCTCGGCTTCTGCACGGGTCAGGTCGCCGACGACCGCAATCACCGCATTACCCGCCGCATAGGCTTTGGCATGGAACGCCTTCAGCTGTGCCAGGGTAATTTTCGGCACGCTTTCTGGGGTGCCTTCGCTCGGATGCGCGTAAGGATGGTCGCCGTACAGACGCTTGAACAGCTCGATGCTCGCCAGTTTGCCGGGGTTCTGCTTCTGGTACTCGAAGCCGGCCAGGATCTGGTTCTTGATGCGTGCCAGAGAGTCTGCCGGGAAAGTCGGCTGGCCAATCACCTGGTTGAACAGTGACAGGGCGGCGTCGCGCTTGGCGCTGTCGCTCAGGCTGCGCAGGGTCACCAGCGCCATGTCACGGTAGGCGCCGTTGCCAAAGTCGGCTCCCAAGCCTTCGAACCCGCTGGCGATCTGGCTGACATCCTTACCCGGCACGCCTTCGTTGAGCATGGCGTTGGTCATCAGCGCCAGGCCTGGCACGTCGCCATCTTGGCTGCTGCCGGCGGCGAACAGCAGGCGCATGTCGAACATCGGCAGTTCATGGGCTTCGACGAACAGCACCTTGGCGCCTTCGGTGGTGGTCCAGGTTTGTACGTCGAGCTTGCGGTTGGTCGGTGCCTTGCCATCCAGTTCCGCCAGGGATTGCAGGGTGCTGGCCGTTTGAGCCTTGTCCAGGGCCTGGCTGGCGACCGACTCGCTGGGGCGCAAGAAGTAAACGGCGCTGGCCGCCATCAGGGTGACGGCGATCAGGCCGGGCAGGATCAGGCGGCTGTTTTTGCGATCACTCATGAGCGGTCTCCTCAGGCAAAACATGGGCGACGCTCAGACGTTCGCGGGTGAAATAAGTGCGTGCGGCTTTCTGGATGTCTTCCGGGGTCACGCTTTGCAGGTCGGCAAGCTCGGTGTCCATGAGTTTCCAGGACAGGCCGACCGTTTCCAGGGAGCCGATGGCCGTGGCCTGGCTGGTGATGGAATCACGCTGGTACACCAGGCCGGCAATCACCTGGGCACGGATGCGCTCCAGTTCTTCGGCGGTCGGCGGCTTGGCCTTCAACTCATCGAGCAGGCGCCACAGGCCGGCTTCGGCCTGGGCCACGGTTTTCTTCTTCTGCTGGTTCGGCGTGGCCGAGAGGGTAAACAGGCTGTCGCCACGGGTGTAGGCGTCGTAGTTGGTGGAAGCCGCGGACACCAGTTCCTCACCGCGTTCCAGTTGCTCGGAGATCCGTGCACTGTAGCCGCCGTCCAGCAGGGCCGAGATCAGGCGCAGGGCCTGCACCGAACGTTTGTCTTCAGCGGTGGCCAGGCCGGGCACGTTGAAGCCCAGGATCACACTCGGAAGTTGGGTCTGCACGTGCAGGGTCAGCAGGCGCTCGCCGGGCTCGGCCAGTTCCATCGGGATTTTTGCCGGCGGCACGTCACGCTTGGGGATCGGGCCGAAGTAACGTTGGGCGAGGTTTTTCACCTCGTCCGGGGTCACGTCGCCGACCACCACCAGGGTGGCGTTGTTCGGCACGTACCAGGATTGGTACCAGTGGCGCAGTTCCTCGACCTTCATGCGGTCCAGGTCGGCCATCCAGCCAATGGTCGGCGTGTGGTAGCCACTGGCCGGGAACGCCATGGCCTTGAAGCGCTCGAACGCCTTGGACATGGGGTTATCGTCGGTGCGCAGGCGGCGTTCTTCTTTGATTACCTCGATTTCACGGCTGAACTCGTCGGCCGGCAGGCGCAGGCTGGCCATGCGGTCGGCTTCCAGCTCAAAGGCCACGCCCAGGCGGTCACGGGCCAATACCTGGTAATACGCGGTGTAGTCGTCGCTGGTGAACGCATTTTCTTCGGCGCCCAGGTCGCGCAGGATCAGCGAGGCTTCGCCGGGGCCGACCTTGGCGCTGCCCTTGAACATCATGTGTTCCAGGGCGTGGGACAAACCGGTCTGGCCCGGGGTTTCGTAGCTTGAGCCAACCTTGTACCAGACCTGGGAAACCACCACCGGCGCGCGATGATCTTCGCGCACGACCACTTTAAGGCCGTTATCGAGGGTGAATTCATGGGTGGGTTGTGGATCGGCAGCCAAAGCTGAGAGAGGCAGACAAACTGTGCTGAACAGCAGGCCTGCGGCGCGGCGGGCTAGAGCATTCATTCGTTTTTAAACCTGTTGGGCTGCCCGCTTGGTCTTAGCGTCGGCGGGCGAGGAGGTGCTAGGATACTGGTCCGACTTAAGGACGGCCACTGCGGCTGTCTTGTGAAGGCCCTATTTAGGCCTTACAAAATGTTGCGCATGAACGAGCTGGCTAAAAAACAGTCTGTTACGCATCGAATTTTATTTACCGGCGCGCCCTGTGGCGCGTCGCTACCTTGAGATAGCCGTCTCCATGTTTGGTTCCAACGACGACAAGAAGACCCCAGCTGCGGCTGGCGAGAAGAAAGGCCTGTTCGGATGGCTGCGCAAAAAGCCGCAGGAAACCGTCGTCGAACAGCCACAGGTTCACGCTGAACCGACCCCTGAACCCGTAATAGAAGCCGAACCGGTTGCCGAGACGCCAGTTCCGGTGGTGTTACCGATGGCTGAGCCGGTGTTGCAGCCGGTCGTTGAGGCCGAGCCGGAACCTGAGCCTGAGCACAAGCCCTGGTTAGAGCTGCCGGTGGCCGAAGAACCCGTGGCATTGGTTGAGGATGTTCAGGCCGAGCACGTCGTGCCGCCGATTCCTGCAGTGGTTGAGCCGGCGCCGGTAGAGGCTGTGGCTGAAATACCGCCCGTCGTTGAAGTGCCTGCACCGGTTGTCGCTGCACCTGCCGTTATCGAGCCAGAGCCTGTCGTCGCCACCACCGAAACCAGCAAAACCGGATTCTTTGCACGCCTCAAGCAGGGCCTGAGCAAGACCAGCGCCAGTATTGGCGAAGGCATGGCCAGCCTGTTCCTGGGCAAGAAAGTCATTGATGACGAGCTGCTCGAAGACATCGAGACCCGCCTGCTCACCGCCGACGTGGGCGTCGAAGCCACCGCCGTGATCATTCAGAGCCTGACGCAGAAGGTCGCGCGCAAGCAGTTGACCGACGCCGATGCGCTGTACAAATCCCTGCAGGCTGAGCTGGCCGCCATGCTCAAACCGGTTGAAGCGCCGCTGGTGATCACGCCGAAAAAGCCGTTCGTCATCCTCGTTGTAGGGGTTAATGGCGCTGGCAAGACCACCACCATCGGCAAGCTGGCCAAGAAGCTGCAAGGTGAAGGCAAGAAAGTCATGCTCGCCGCCGGTGACACCTTCCGTGCCGCCGCCGTCGAGCAGTTGCAGGTGTGGGGCGAGCGCAACAAGATCCCGGTGATCGCCCAGCACACCGGCGCCGACTCGGCTTCGGTGATCTTCGATGCCGTGCAGGCCGCCAAGGCCCGTAACATTGACGTGCTGATCGCCGACACCGCCGGTCGCCTGCACACCAAAGACAACTTGATGGAAGAACTGAAGAAAGTGCGCCGCGTGATCGGCAAGCTCGACGCCGATGCACCCCATGAAGTCCTGCTGGTGCTCGACGCCGGTACTGGCCAGAACGCCATCAGCCAGGCCAAGCAATTCAACCAGACGGTGCAGCTGACCGGCTTGGCATTGACTAAGCTCGACGGCACGGCCAAGGGCGGTGTGATTTTCGCCCTGGCCAAACAGTTCGGGTTGCCGATTCGCTATATCGGCGTCGGTGAAGGCATCGACGACCTGCGCACCTTTGAAGCCGAACCCTTTGTACAGGCACTGTTTGCCGAGCGGGAGCGTTCATGATTCGATTCGAACAGGTCGGTAAACGCTATGCCAACGGGCATGTGGGCTTGCATGAGCTGAGCTTTCGAGTGCGTCGCGGCGAATTCTTGTTTGTCACCGGCCATTCGGGCGCGGGCAAAAGTACGCTGTTGCGCCTGCTGCTGGCCATGGAACGCCCGACGACCGGCAAGTTGCTGCTGGCGGGCCAGGACCTGGCCACTATCAGCAATGCGCAAATTCCATTCCTGCGCCGCCAGATCGGCGTGGTGTTCCAGAACCACCAGTTGCTGTTCGACCGTACGGTGTTCAACAACGTGGCCCTGCCGTTGCAGATCCTCGGGTTGTCCAAGGCCGAGATCGTCAAGCGCGTGGACTCGGCCCTGGAGCGCGTGGCGTTGTCGGACAAGACCGACCTCTTTCCCGGCGACCTGTCCACTGGCCAGCAACAGCGTGTCGGTATCGCCCGCGCCATCGTCCATCGCCCGGCTTTGCTGCTGGCGGACGAACCCACCGGTAACCTCGACCCGCGCCTGGCGGCCGAGATTATGGGGGTGTTCGAAGACATCAACCGCCTGGGCACCAGCGTCTTGATCGCCAGCCACGACCTGGCCCTGATTGCCCGTATGCGCCATCGCATGCTGACCCTGCAACGCGGCCGCCTGATCGGCGACGGGGAGGCTGGCGTATGAGTGCTACACGCAGCCCTAAAGTATCCGAACGGGTGGCTCCGAAGCCGGCCGACCCGCAACCGAAAAAGAAAAAACACGACGAAGACGACGGCCCGGACTTCGGCACGCTGGTGCACGCCTGGATCGAAAGCCACCGCGCCAGCCTGCTGGACAGCCTGCGGCGCCTGGGCAAGCAGCCGATCGGCAGCTTTTTCACCTGCCTGGTCATGGCCGTGGCCTTGAGCCTGCCGATGGGCTTGTCGCTGTTGCTTAATAACGTGGAGCGCCTGGGCGGTTCCTGGCAGCGGGCGGCGCAGATTTCGCTGTACCTGAACCTGGACACCAGCAGCAAGGAAGGCGAAGCGCTGCGTGACGATATCAAGAACATCCCGGGGGTAGCCGAGGCCGAGTACATCAGCCGCGACCAGGCCCTTGAAGAGTTCCAGCAGCAATCGGGCCTGGGCGAGGCGCTCAAGGAGCTGCCGCAGAACCCGCTGCCGGGCGTGGTGCTGGTAACGCCGAACGAGGTCGACAAGCCGGCGCTGGAAGCCCTGCGACAAAAACTCGCAGGGATGCCGAAGGTGCAACAGGCCCAACTTGATCTAGTCTGGGTAGAGCGCCTGGCCGCGATCCTCAAGCTGGGCGACCGCTTTGTGTTCGGCCTGACGGTGTTATTAGTGTCTGCATTACTTTTGGTGATAGGTAATACCATTCGTCTTCATATTGAAAACCGTCGCACCGAGATAGAAGTGATTAAACTGGTGGGCGGCACAGACAGCTATGTGCGTCGGCCTTTCCTGTACATGGGCGCGCTGTATGGCCTGGGTGCGGGGATCTTGTCCTGGGGCGTACTGGCGTTTGGCCTGGATTGGTTGAACGACGCGGTTGTCGGCCTGGCGGGGCTCTACGGCAGTGATTTCGCGTTGGCCGGTGTGCCGGTAGCCGATGGTCTGAGTCTCTTGCTTGGCGCGGTGTTGTTGGGGTATATCGGTGCGTGGATTGCGGTGGCACGGCATTTACGTGAACTGGCGCCGAAGTAGTTAATGCCAGATTAATGTGGTTTCGTTTGTATTGACCGTATCAGCGGTTTAGGGAACTTGTCCTACGGTTCCCAGGTCAATTTTCGCAGTGCTGAACTGCACGAGTTATGTGAGTCGGAGGTTTTTTCGTATGACCACTTCTTTGCAACCTGCTTATGCCTTGGTCCCGGGTGCGAACCTGGAAGCCTATGTGCACACGGTCAACAGCATTCCATTGCTGACGCCCGAGCAGGAGCGTGAACTGGCCGAGAGTCTCTACTATGAGCAGGATTTGGGGGCGGCTCGGCAGATGGTGCTCGCCCACCTGCGTTTTGTCGTACATATCGCCCGTAGCTATAGCGGCTACGGTCTGGCCCAGGCCGACCTGATTCAGGAAGGCAACGTAGGCCTGATGAAGGCTGTGAAGCGTTTCAACCCTGAAATGGGCGTGCGCCTGGTGTCGTTTGCCGTGCACTGGATCAAGGCGGAAATCCACGAGTTCATCCTGCGCAACTGGCGCATCGTGAAAGTGGCCACCACCAAGGCCCAGCGCAAGCTGTTCTTCAACCTGCGCAGCCAGAAAAAACGCCTGGCGTGGCTGAACAACGAAGAAGTCCACCGCGTGGCCGAAAGCCTCGGTGTGGAGCCGCGTGAAGTGCGCGAGATGGAAAGCCGCCTGACCGGCCATGACATGGCCTTCGACCCAGCCGCCGAAGCGGATGACGACAGCGCCTTCCAATCGCCGGCCAACTATCTGGAAGACCACCGGTACGATCCGGCGCGTCAACTGGAGGACGCCGACTGGAGCGACAACTCCAACCACAACCTGCACGAAGCGCTGGAAGTGCTGGACGACCGCAGCCGTGACATTCTCTACCAGCGTTGGCTGGCAGAAGAAAAAGCCACGCTGCACGACCTGGCGCAAAAGTACAACGTGTCGGCAGAGCGGATTCGTCAGCTTGAGAAAAGCGCGATGAACAAGCTGAAGTTGTCGATCGCCGCTTAAAACGCAGCGAACAAAAAATGCCCCGGTCGAAAGATCGGGGCATTTTTGTATGTGTTCGAAAAGTCTCAAGTACAACTCGGCTTATGTGGGAGCTGGCTTGCCTGCGATGAGGCCGTGTCAGATGAAGCATGGGTTACTGACCCACCGCTATCGCAGGCAAGCCAGCTCCCACAGGTCTCGTATTGTGTCAGTCGGACCAGGGTGCCTTTCGAGAGTTGTTCAGCTCCACCAGGTAACCCTCCCCACCCAACTGGCTCATCTGCTGGCGAATCCACGCCGCTCGCCGTGCCACATAGGCGGTCGGATGACTGGCACTCCACACCCGTGGATTGGGCAACACCGCCGCCAGGTAACTGGCCTGCTGCCGCGAAAGCCCCTTGGCACTTACGCCAAAATGGTGCCGCGCCGCCGCCTCTGCGCCAAACACACCTTCATCCCATTCCACGCTGTTGAGGTACACCTCAAGAATCCGCTGCTTGGGCCACAATACCTCGATCAAACCGGTAAACCACGCCTCCAGGCCTTTGCGCAAATAGCTGCGCCCGGCCCACAGGAACAGGTTTTTCGACACCTGTTGGCTCAAGGTGCTGGCACCGCGAATCGAGCCGCCGCGTTCGTTGTGCAGAATCGCCGCCTGGATCGCGCCGAAATCAAAACCCCAATGTTGCGGGAAGCGCTGGTCTTCACCGGCCATCACCGCCACTTTAAGGTCGTCGGAGATTTCATCCCACGGCACCCAGCTGCGTTGCAGGTCGATAGGCTCACCGTCGACCCAGGACTCGACCTTGCGCTCCACCATCAGCGCAGTGAACGGTGGCGGCACCACACGAAACAGCAGCACCAGCAACACACTACCGATGGCAAACCATTTCACGACGTTGAGAAAGCGTTTGAAGAGGACACGCAGCATAGAGATGGCTTGGCCGAACCCGTTGAGCGGGCCATTATACAGACCCTGCCCGATGAGTCTGACTGGAGTTCCCCATGCTGCGTAGCTTTCTGATGCTGGCTGCCTTTTTCGGCTTTACCGGCGTTGCGCTGGGCGCTTTCGCCGCCCACGGCCTGAAAAACCGCCTGAGCGCCGACTACCTGGCGATCTTCCATACCGGCGTGACCTACCAGTTGGTGCATGCCCTGGCACTGTTCGGCGTGGCCTTGCTGGCGGCGCATATTCCGGGCCGGTTGGTCACCTGGGCGGGTATTTCGTTTACCGTCGGTATCCTGCTGTTCTCGGGCAGCCTGTATGTGCTGACGATGACCGGCATCAGTAAACTGGGGATCATCACGCCGTTTGGCGGGCTGGCGTTCCTGCTCGGCTGGTTCTTCCTGGGCCTGGCGGCGTGGCGTTTGCAGCTTTGACCGCTTGACGCTTGGAGCTGACCTTCAGGTTCCAATCGCGCTAGAATGCGGGCCCCTAAAAACGATGGCGGCCCGTGGCATGCGCATTCAGTTGAACGGCGAACCCTTTGAACTGCCCGACGGCGAAACCGTTGCGGCCCTGCTGACCCGCCTGGACCTGACCGGGCGTCGCGTCGCAGTGGAGCTCAACCTGGATATCGTCCCGCGTAGCCAGCACGCCGAGACCTTGTTGAAAGACAACGACCAGGTCGAAGTGGTCCACGCCATCGGCGGCGGCTAGCCCGCCACGGCCGCAACGCATTCTGCAGAACCTCATCCAATCAGAGGATTTCCCATGAGCATCGTTCGTAGCGACAAGCCTTTCGTCCTGGCCGGTCGTACCTACCAGTCCCGTCTGCTGGTCGGTACCGGCAAGTACCGCGACATGGAAGAAACCCGCCTGGCCATCGAAGCCTCGGGTGCCGAGATCGTCACCTTCGCCGTACGCCGCACCAACCTCGGCCAGATCGAGGGCGAGCCGAACCTGCTCGAAGTGCTGTCGCCGGAGCGCTACACCTTTTTGCCAAACACTGCTGGCTGCTACGACGCCATCGAAGCCGTGCGCACCTGCCGCCTGGCTCGTGAGCTGCTCGACGGCCACAACCTGGTGAAGCTGGAAGTGCTGGCCGACCAGAAAACCCTGTTCCCCAATGTGATCGAAACCCTCAAGGCCGCCGAGACCTTGGTCAAGGAAGGCTTCGACGTGATGGTCTACACCAGCGATGACCCGATCATCGCGCGCCAACTGGCAGAAATCGGCTGCATCGCGGTGATGCCGCTGGCTGGTCTGATCGGTTCCGGCCTGGGCATCTGCAACCCGTACAACCTGCAGATCATCCTTGAAGAAGCCAAGATCCCGGTGCTGGTTGATGCGGGCGTGGGCACTGCCTCCGACGCAACCATCGCCATGGAACTGGGCTGCGACGCGGTGCTGATGAACTCGGCCATTGCCCATGCCCAGCAACCAATCATGATGGCCCAAGCCATGAACCACGCCATCGTCGCGGGCCGCCTGGCCTACCTCGCCGGGCGCATGCCGAAAAAACTCTATGCCAGCGCCTCTTCGCCGCTGGATGGTCTGATCAAGTAAGAGCTATTGATGACTGAATCAAACGAAACGCCGAACACCGTGGAAGGGGGCGACGAGTCCAAGCACCGCCGCATCAAGAGTTTTGTGATGCGCGCCGGCCGCATGACCGAAGGCCAGCAAAAGGGCCTGGAGCAGGGCACGCCGCTGTTCGTGTTGCCCCTGGCCGATGCGCCGGTGGATTACGACCAAGTGTTCGGCCGTTCGGCCCCGCGCTCCCTGGAAATCGGTTTCGGCATGGGCCATTCCCTGCTGGAAATGGCCGCAGCCGCGCCGGAGCAGGATTTCATCGGTGTGGAAGTGCACCGCCCAGGCGTCGGCGCACTGCTCAACGGTGTGCTGACCCAAGGCCTGAAAAACCTGCGGGTCTACGACTGCGATGCGATTGAAGTGCTCAACCGCTGCATCGCCGACAGCAGCCTCGACCGCCTGATGCTGTTCTTCCCCGACCCATGGCACAAGGCCCGTCACCACAAGCGCCGCATCGTCCAGGCGTCCTTCGCGGAACTGGTGCGCAGCAAGCTGAAAGTGGGCGGCATCCTGCACATGGCCACCGACTGGGAACCGTACGCGGAATACATGCTGGAAGTGATGAACGTCGCCCCCGGCTACCGCAACCTGGCCGAAGACGGCAAATGCGTGCCACGCCCGGCCGAGCGGCCGATCACCAAGTTCGAACGCCGTGGCGAGCGGTTGGGGCATGGGGTGTGGGATTTGAAGTTCGAGAAGCTGGCTTAAACAGTCATCAGCTTGAAACGCAATCAAATGTGGGAGCTGGCTTGCCTGCGATAACATCACCTCGGTATCACTGATACACCGAGGTGTCTGTATCGCAGGCAAGCCAGCTCCCACATGTGTTTTGTAGTGCCTGCTGGGTCAGCGGCGGTCTGCTACCACGCCAATCAACACCAGCACCACGATCAACACCGGCGCCAGGCTGTAGTTATTGAACTGGCTCAATCCCCGCACAATCCACGGCGTAGCGTAGATCAACGCCGCACCACTGCCGATCAGGCACAGCAGGGCCATCAAGGGTACGCGCAAGGCGCCGGCGATGCTGCCCAGGCGTGCTTCGACCCAGCCCTTGATGTCGGCGCCGAACAGCACCAGCAAACAGCCCACAAGGGCCAACGAGATTTCCGACAGGTTGCTACGGCTCCAGCGGGATACGGTGGCGAGCAGGTCGAGTACCAGATCCATTCGATTTCCTTAAGAGCTATCAGCTCAAAAACTTCTGCAACAGGTCATTGAGAAAGAGTTGCCCGCGGTCGGTGGCCGCCAGGCGTGACGGTTCGACCTGCATTAATCCACTTTGTTCTGCGTCGCGGCGGCCTTCATCGAGGCTCGCCAGATCGAGGCCGGTGCGCTCGGCGTAGAGCTTGGCATCAACCCCTTCGGTGAGGCGCAGCGCGTTCATCAGAAACTCGAACGGCAGTTCATCGTTGGTCAGTTCTTTCGCGCCGGCCTGGAAGCTTTTGGCCGGGTTGAGGTAGTCCTTTGGTGCACGGGTTTTCCAGGTGCGGATGATGCGCCCGTCCGGGTGGCTGAGCTTGCCGTGGGCGCCGGCGCCTATGCCGATAAAGTCGCCAAAGCTCCAGTAATTGAGGTTATGCCGCGCCGGCCGCCCCGGTTGGGCGTAGGCCGAGACTTCATATTGTGCGTAACCGTGTTCGGCGAGCAGTGCCTGGCCGGCTTCCTGGATATCCCACAGCGTGTCGTCTTCCGGCAGCGCGGGTGGCTGGTTCCAGAACACGGTATTGGGTTCCAGGGTCAGTTGGTACCAGGACAGGTGCGTGGGCTTGAGTGCAATGGCCTGGCGCAGGTCGCCCAAGGCGTCCTCCAGGGACTGGTTGGGCAAGCCGTGCATCAAATCCAGGTTGAAGTTATCGAACCCGGCCTGGCGCGCCATGCCGGCTGCGCGCACGGCTTCATCGCCATTGTGGATGCGGCCCAGGGCTTCGAGCTTCTCTTGCTGGAAGCTCTGGATGCCGATGGACAGGCGATTGATCCCCAGTTTGCGGTACGCCACGAACTTCTCTTGTTCGAACGTCCCGGGGTTGGCTTCCAGGGTGATCTCGATATCGTCGGCAAACGGGATACGCGTTTGAACGCCCTTGAGCAGGCGGCCCAGTGCAGCAGCGCTGAACAGGCTGGGCGTGCCGCCGCCAAAGAAGATCGAACTCAGTTTACGGCCATACACGGCGTGCAGGTCTTGGTTCAGGTCCGCCAGCAGGGCGTCCACATACTCTTCTTCCGGCAGCACTTTGCTGGCGGTGTGGGAGTTGAAGTCGCAATACGGGCATTTGCGCACGCACCACGGGATATGGATGTACAGCGCCAGGGGTGGCAGATGGGGCAGGGCCGCCCGTGGTGTTTGCGCGCCACCGTGGATCAGCGGCTGCGCAGAGGTGTTCTGGGTCATTTCAAGCCCAGGCGCTGGCGCAGCAACGCCATGGCGCGGGCGCGGTGGCTGATCTGGTTCTTGTCGGTCGGGCTCAGTTCGGCGCTGGAGACATTGCGCTCCGGCACCCAGAACAGCGGGTCATAGCCAAACCCATGCTCACCGCTAGCGGCTTGCAGGATGCGCCCGTGCCACAGGCCTTCGCACAGAATCGGCAACGGGTCATCGGCATGCCGCACCAGGGCCAGCACGCAGACGAACTGCGCACCACGCTCGGACTCCGGCACGTCCTTGAGGGCGTCGAGCAGCTTGGCGTTGTTGGCTGCGTCGCCCTTGCCGTCGGCGTAACGGGCGGAGTAGATGCCAGGGGCGCCGCCGAGGAAGTCCACGGCCAGGCCCGAATCATCCGCCAGGGCTGGCAGGCCAGAGATACGTGCGGCATTGCGGGCCTTGAGGATGGCATTCTCGACGAACGACAGGCCGGTCTCTTCCGGTTCGACCTGGCTGAACTCGCCAATCGAACGCAGGTGCACAGACTCACCGAGCATGGCTTGCAGTTCTTTGAGTTTGCCGGCGTTGTGGCTGGCGAGTACGAGTTGGGTAAGGTTCATCATTCGGCCGGGAACAGTTCTTGGTTGAATTGGAAACCATGGGCCTTGCCGCCGGTTTCAACGTTGATGGTAAACGTCTTGTATTCCCGCTGGGTCACCGAGTAGGGCGCGAGGTAGCTGATGCCGCTTTTCTCTTCGATCTGCTTGAACGTCAGGATCTCGCTCTTGCCGCCCAAATCCTTGACCGTGCCAGTGACTTGCGCGGCCACCGGGCTTACGCCCTTGATCACGGTCACGTTGATCAACCCCTTCTCCTTGCTGCGCACCACACCGACTTTTTGGGCGGTCTCAGCGGGCAGGAAGCTAGAAGTGAAGGTGTTGTAATGAACGGTGATATCGCCGAAGTCTTTTTTGCGATTAGCGTCGATAGCGTCGGCGGCCATGGCGCTGGCGCCCAGGCATGCGGTCAATAGAAAAATAGCCAAACGACTCATGAACGTCCCTCTTGAAGATGATTAGACGGCAACTTTGTGGTCGGTCAGGCCAGGGCTGCTGACCCGGTAAATACCAATTTCGCCCAACAGGTTGGGCCATAGCTTACTCGCCCAGCCGTGGCGGTGCTGTTGATCGACGGCAAGGCGGTTGATCACCTTGGCTTCACGCTCGCCACACAGGGCTTCGAAGTCTTCGAAGGTGCAGAAGTGGATGTTCGGCGTGTTGTACCAGGTGTACGGCAGGAAGTCGGAGACCGGCATGCGCCCCTTGGTGGCCAGGTACCAGCGGCAGCGCCAGTGGCCAAAGTTGGGAAAGGTGATGATGCATTGGCGGCCCACGCGCAGCATTTCGTCGAGGATGCGGTCCGGGTAGTGCACCGCTTGCAGGGCTTGGGTCATCACCACGATATCGAAGCTGTTGCTGGCAAAGTTGCCCAGGCCCTTGTCCAGGTCCTGCTCGATCACGTTGATGCCCTTGGCCACGCACTGGGCGATGTTGTCCGGGTCGTTTTCCAGGCCGTAGCCGGTGACTTGCTTGTGGTCGCGCAGCCAGCTCAGCAATTCGCCATCGCCACAGCCCAGGTCGAGCACGCGGCTGCCGGCGGGGATCCAGTCTTGGATGATTTCCAGGTCGGCTCTCATGGCGTTCTCACAGTGCGATTCGGTTCATGTAGTTGCTAAAGGCCTGCAGGTAACGCGGGATCGGAATCAGGAAGGCGTCGTGGCCTTGCGGTGCATCGATCTCCAGGTAGCAGACGTCTTTCTTGGCGGCCATCAGGGCATCCACCAGTTCGCGGGAGCGTGCCGGCGAAAAGCGCCAGTCGGTGGTGAACGACATCACGCAGAACTTGGCCGTGGCGTGCTCGAAGGTTTTTGCCAGGTCGTCATCGTGGTTGGCGGCCGGGTCGAAGTAGTCCAGAGCCTTGGTCATCAGTAGGTAGGTGTTGGCGTCAAAGCGCCCTGAGAATTCCTCGCCCTGATAACGCAGGTAGCTTTCCACCTGGAACTCGACGCTGTGGAAGTCGTAGTTGAGCTTCTCGCTCTTGAGGCCTCGGCCGAATTTCTCGCCCATGGAATCGTCGGACAGGTAGGTAATGTGGCCGACCATCCGCGCCAGCATCAGGCCGCGCTTGGGGATCACGCCCGCTTCCTGGAACGAACCGCCGTGGAACTCGGGGTCGGTGAGGATCGCCTGGCGCGCCACTTCGTTGAAGGCGATGTTCTGCGCCGACAACTTGGGCGCCGAGGCGATGGCCAGGCAATGACGCACGCGGTCTGGGTAAGTGATGGTCCATTGCAGGGCCTGCATGCCGCCCAGGCTGCCACCAATCACGGCGGCCCACTGGCTGATGCCCAGCAGGTCGGCCAGGCGTGCCTGGCTGTGCACCCAGTCCTCTACCGTCAGCACTGGGAAGTCGGCGCCGAACGGTTTGCCGGTTTCCGGGTTGAGGCTGCTGGGGCCGGTGGAGCCGTTGCAGCCGCCGAGGTTGTTCAGGCTGACCACAAAGAACTTATTGGTGTCGATGGGCTTGCCGGGGCCGATGCAACTGTCCCACCAGCCGGGCTTGCGGTCGTCAACGCTATGGAAGCCGGCGGCGTGATGATGGCCGGATAAGGCATGGCAGATCAGCACGGCGTTGTTCGCCGTGGCGTTCAGTTGGCCATAGGTTTCGTAGATCAGGTCGTAGGCTGGCAACGAACGGCCGCAGGCCAGGGCCAGGGGTTCGCTGAAATGCGCCACTTGTGGCACGACCAGTCCAACAGAATCGGGGGGGAAGGCAGCTGGCATCGACCCTGCTCTCGTTTAAATGAGGCGTAAGTCTAAAGAGCGGGGACCCTAGCGGCAAGCAATGGTCGGGGGTTAGCGTGATCGTTCCCACGCTCCGCGTGGGAATGCCTCTTGGGACGCTCTGCGTCCTGCCCTGGTGACGCGGAGCGTCACGGCTGCATTCCCACGCAGAGCGTGGGAACGATCAGCACAAGCCATGCTATCGCAGGCAAGCCAACTCCCATAGGGGCTACGGCATTCAGATCAGGCCAAACAACTCTTTTGGCATGTAAGCAAAGTAGGCCAGGCGCGGAATCACCCAGCTTTGCAGCAACTGAATCACGATAAACGCGAAGATCGGCGAGATATCCAGGCCACCCAGGTTCGGAATCAGGCGACGGAAGGGTGCCAGCACGGGCTCGGTGATCTGAGCCACCAATTCGGCACCTGGGCTACGGCTGCCCGGTGCGACCCAGGAGAGGATCACGCTGATGATCATCGACCAGAAAATGATCTTCAGGAACAGCGAGAAAATCCCGATCAGGCCCCATGGCAACAGCAGGACGGTGAAGGCCTGGTAGCCATTGAGCATCAAGATCACCACGAACAGCAGGATTTGCAGCAGCAACGCCAGCACCAGCGACGACATGTCCAGGCCGAACAGGCTCGGGATCACTCGGCGCAGCGGCTTGAGCAGTGGTTGGGTGGCCTTCACCACGAACTGGCACAGCGGGTTGTAGAAGTTTGCACGCACCAGTTGCAGGATAAAGCGCATCAGCACGATCAGCAGGTACAAGCTGCCCAGGGTCTGGATGATGAAAATGGCAGCGTCATTGATTCCGAGCATGTTTGATTACCTTGGTAAGGGACGACTATTTGCCCAGTTGCTCAGCCATCTCGGCTGAACGATGTGCGGCGGCACCCAGTGCTGTTTCCACCAGGGCTTCAAAGCCCCCGGCCTGGAACGACTCGATAGCCGCTTGTGTGGTGCCACCGGGCGAGGTGACGCGACGGCGCAGTTCGGCGGCATCCACCTCGCTGCCGACCGCCATTTTCGCGGCGCCCAGGGCGGTTTGCTCCGCCAGTTGCTCGGCCACGTCGTGGGGCAGGCCCAGCTTGACACCGGCGGCGGTCATGGCCTCGATCAGCAGGAAGAAGTAGGCCGGGCCACTACCGGAAACGGCGGTAACCGCATCCAGTTGCTGTTCCTGCTCCAGCCACACGGCGAGGCCCACCGCAGACAGCAGTTCCTGGGCCTGGTCACGTTGCTGCGCGGTGACTTCGCCGGTGGCATACAAACCGCTGACGCCCTGGCGCAGCAGCGCCGGGGTGTTGGGCATGCAGCGCACGATGGGCTGGGCGCCGAGCCAGTTGGTCATGCTGGCGCAGGTGATGCCAGCGGCAATCGACACCACCAGTTGGTGAGGTTGCAGACTCGGGCGCAGGCTCTCGCACACAGCCTTCATGGCCTGGGGCTTGACCGCCAGCACGATCACATCGACGCCGTAGATGGCCTCGGCATTATCAGCGAAGGTCTGGATGCCGTGTTCGGCGCTGACGCGCTCGCGGGTCTCGGCGCCCGGGTCGCTGGCGCGGATCTGCTCGGCGTCCAGGCCCTTGGCCCGCAGGCCACCGATCAGGCTGGCCGCCATGTTACCGGCGCCGATAAAGGCAATACGCGTGTTGCTCATGACAGGTCCTTATTTTCGAGGGATGTCAGCCATTTCACGGCTGGCCGTAGTCGCGGGCGCCAAACAGCGCGGTACCGATCCGCACCCAGGTGGCGCCTTGGGCAATGGCCGACTCAAGGTCGTGGCTCATGCCCATGGAAAGTGTGTCCAGCGCCAGGTTCAAGCTGGCTTGCAGGTCGCGCACCGTGGCAAACGCCGCATCCTGCTCTGCCCGATCTTCAGTCGGCTCGGGAATCGCCATCAAGCCCCGCAGCTTCAAGCGCGGCAGGGCGCTGATCGCCGTGGCCAGGGCCGGCAGGTCGGCGGGTGTGCAGCCGGACTTGCTGGCTTCGCCACTGACATTGACCTGAATGCAGATATTGAGCGGCGGCAGGTCGGCCGGGCGTTGTTCGGACAGGCGTTGTGCGATTTTCAGGCGGTCCACGGAATGCACCCAAGCGAAGTGCTCGGCGATAGCGCGAGTCTTGTTCGATTGAATGGGGCCGATGAAGTGCCAACTCAAGGGCAGGTCGGTTAAATCCGCCTGTTTGCCCAGGGCTTCCTGCAGGTAGTTTTCGCCAAAGTCGCGCAGCCCGGCGGCATAGGCTTCGCGCACTGCCTGCGCGGGTTTGGTCTTGCTCACGGCCAGCAGGTGGATGCTGCTTGCGTCACGTTGCACGGCGTCGGCTGCGGCGCGGATGCGCTGGCTAACCAGGCCGATGTTGTCTGCTATCGTCGACATTCAAGATGCGCCCGTGGATATGGAGTCCGCGGCATTCTACTGGAAATGGAAAGCCCTATGGATATCACGCAATTGCTGACGGCCAGCGTAAGCCGAGGCGCCTCAGACCTGCATCTGTCAGCTGGCCTGGCACCGATGCTGCGCATTGATGGCGAGGTTTGGCCGCTGGATGGGCCAGCGCTGAACGCTACCCAAGTGGTCGACTTATTGAGCCCGTTGCTGAATAAACATCAACAAAAGGATTTCGAAACATCTCTTGAAACGGATTTTGCCTTCGAATTGCCAGGCGTCGCCCGGTTCCGGGCGAACGTGTTCCGCCAGGATCGCGGCGTGGGTGCAGTGTTCCGGGCTATTGCGACTGAGGTCCAGAGCCTGGAGGCGCTGGGATTGGGCGAGGTGTTCCAGCGTATCGCCCGCCTTCCTCGCGGCCTGGTGCTCGTGACCGGGCCCACCGGCTCGGGCAAGTCCACGACCCTGGCGGCGATGATCGACGACCTCAACCGGCATCGACGCCAGCATATCCTCACGCTGGAAGACCCCATCGAGTTTATCCACAGGCCGAAACTGGCGCTGGTCAACCAGCGCCAGGTGCATCGTGACACCCACAGTTTCTCGGTGGCCCTGCGTTCAGCCCTGCGAGAAGACCCGGATGTGATCCTGGTGGGTGAATTGCGCGATCTGGAAACCATCCGCCTTGCGCTGACGGCGGCAGAGACCGGGCACCTGGTGTTCGGCACTCTGCACACCTCGTCGGCGGCAAAGACGATAGACCGGCTGGTGGACGTCTTCCCGGCCGGGGAAAAGGCCATGGTCCGCTCGATGCTGTCGGAGTCGTTGCAGGCGGTGGTCTCTCAGGTGTTGGTGAAGAAGGTGGGCGGTGGGCGTGTGGCCGCCCATGAAATCATGCTGGGTACGCCGGCGATTCGTAACTTGATCCGTGAGGACAAGGTGGCGCAGATGGTTTCGGCAATTCAGACCGGTGGGGCGTTGGGGATGAAGACCCTGGATATGAGTTTGAAGGCGTTGGTGGGCGCGGGCCTGGTCAGTCGGGAAGAGGCGCGGGAGAAGGCGAGGGTGCCGGCAGATATCTAAAACGCACAGATACACAATGTGGGAGCTGGCTTGCCTGCGATAGCGGACTGTCAGGCACTCTGTCTGCCAACTGACACACCGTCATCGCAGGCAAGCCAGCTCCCACATTTGATTGCATTTCAAAGGGGGAGCTTCAGTGGTGCCTGGCTTAGCGCTGCACGATCCGCAGGTTGCTGTTCTGCTCTTTAGGCAGTACCCGCTTGGCAATCACGTAGTTCTTGTCCCAGAACGGCTTTTTCAGCGTGTCGATGCTCACCGACTTGCCACGGCGCGGTGCGTGAATAAAGCGGTCATTGCCCAGGTAGATGGCAACGTGGTTCACCTGGCGGCTCTTCAACTTGAAGAACAACAGATCGCCCGGCTTCAGGTCTTTGCGGTCAACCTTCAACCCATGGCCGGCCGCCATGGCGTTGGAGGTGCGTGGCAGGTCCACCGCTTTTACATCGTTAAATGCATATTTCACCAGCCCGCTGCAGTCGAACCCTTTACTTGGGCTGCTGCCGCCCCAACGATAAGGTGTACCGAGCACGTTGACGGCACGGCTCAAGACGTTGCTGCTTTGCTTGGTGTTCACGGCCAGCTGGGTGGAAAGCACTTTGCCGTGGGCCTTGCTCTGTTGAGTCGGGCGGCTGACGGTCGGCTTTGCCGCTTTGGCAGTGCTGGGCGTGCTATGGACTTTAGGGGTGAAACCGTTAACGTTCGGAAGTCGTTGCTCACGATTGGTGGCGTGGGCGGCCAGTGGCATTAATAGGCAAATGGTTAGCCATGTCTTGAAAAATGGTCGCATTAGGCGTGGCTCTTATGGGTTTGCGCGCAACTTTATAACAGCTTTTTGTGCTGTTCTCAGGCCGTTTGTCGACTGAACCTTGGGGTCAAATTCAGGAAAAACGCGACGATTCGCCGCAATTGTCCTACACAAGGCAGGCGGTACAAGGCTTTGAGGGCAGGAAGATACCATTTACCGTACGTCGGGCGCCCGTAAAAAAGTCACAAAGAAAATGAAAAAATTTATCTATCGACGCAAAAGAGGTCCTTCATGAACACCTATCAACAGGTTGGTCAGCAGCACGACACCCACAGTAAGGCGATTGGTTACCTACTGTGGATTTTCGGTTTTACCGGGGCTCATCGCTTCTATTACGGCAAGCCGGTGACCGGTACGATCTGGTTTTTCACCTTCGGCTTGCTGGGTATTGGCTGGCTGATCGACTTGTTCCTGATCCCGGCCATGGACCGTGAAGCCGACCTGCGTTTTACCGCTGGGCCCATTGAATACAACGTGGCCTGGATTCTGTTGGCGTTCCTGGGCGTGTTTGGTGTGCACCGTATGTATCAGGGCAAATGGATCACCGGCCTGATCTACCTGCTGACCGGCGGTTTGTTCCTGATCGGGGTGCTCTATGACTTCTGGACGCTGAACACGCAGATCTCGATCCGCAATGCCGAGCGCAACAGCGGGCGCTGAGCACTGATCGTTCCCACGCAGAGCGTGGGAACGAGCTTGCGCGTCAAGCCTGGTAGCTGATCCGCCCATCCATCAAGGTGTACCGCACCGTCGCCGGCAGGCTGTGGCCGATGAACGGGCAGTTTTCGCCCTTGGACAACCAACGCTCACCAGCCACCGTCGAGCTTGCCAGGTCGAACAGCACCAGGTCCGCCGGTGAACCCACCGCCAACTGGCCCGCTGGCAAGCGCAGGGCCTCGGCCGGGCCGGCGCTCAGGCGCGACAGTAGTGTCGGCAAGTCCAGCAAGCCGTCTTCCACCAGCGTCATCGCCAATGGCAGCAACAACTCCACGCTACTGATGCCCGGCTCGGTCGCGCCAAACGGTGCCAGCTTGGCGTCTCGCTCGTGAGGTTGGTGATGGCTGGAAATCGCCGACACCACACCCGACTTCACCGCCGCACGCAAACCGTCACGGTCTGCCTTGGTGCGCAGCGGGGGCTGTACGTGGTAAAGGCTGGAGAAGTCGATCAGCGCCTCATCCGTCAGGATCAGCTGGTACAGGGCGACATCCGCAGTTACCCGCAAGCCACGGGCCTGGGCCTGGGCGATCAGAGCCACGCCCCGGGCGCTGGTCAACTGGCTGAAATGCGCACGCACGCCGCTTTGTTCCACCAGCAACAGGTCACGGGCGAGGGCCACGGTTTCTGCGGTTTCCGGAATGCCCGGCAGGCCGAGGAAGCTCGCCACTGCGCCTTCATGGGCCAGGCCGCCTTCGGCCAGGTCGCGGTCTTGGGAATGGAAGATCACCGTCAAGTCGAACGTGGCCGCGTATTCCAGGGCGCGGCACAAGGTGCGCGTGCTGCGAAAGCTTTCCAGGCCATTGCCGAAGGCCACGCAACCGGCGTCACGCAGGGCGATCAATTCGGCGAGTTGTTCGCCATCCAGGCCCTTGCTCAAGGCGCCAATGGGAAACACTTTGCAATTGCCGGCTTCGCGGGCGCGGTCGAGGATCAGCTCGGTCACAGCAGAAGTGTCCAGTACCGGCTTGGTATTGGGCGGGCAACACAGGCTGGTCACGCCACCGGCTGCCGCGGCCTGGGTTTCGCTGGCGATGTTGCCTTTGCGACTGTAGCCCGGTTCACGCAGGGCGACATTCAGGTCCACCAGCCCAGGTGCGACCACCAGGCCCTTGGCGTCAATGCTCTGGCCGGCGTTGAAGCCGGCGGGGGCGGCGCCGATGGCGACGATCTTGCCGGCGTCCAGGTGTAGATCGGTAACTTGGTCCAGGCCGCTGGCCGGGTCGATGACTCGGGCGCCGAGAATGCTGAGCTTCACTGGGCCTGCTCCTGCTCGAATTGACGTTGCGCGGTTTGTCCGCTCATGGCCATGGACAGCACGGCCATGCGCACGGCGATGCCGTAGGTCACTTGGTTGAGAATCACCGATTGTGGGCCGTCGGCCACCGCCGACTCAATTTCCACGCCGCGGTTGATTGGCCCCGGGTGCATCACGATGGCATCCGGCTTGGCCTTGGCCAGGCGTGCGGTGGTCAGGCCGAACAGGCGGTAGAACTCACCTTCGCTGGGCAACAAGCCCCCGGCCATGCGCTCGCGTTGCAGGCGCAGCATGATCACCACGTCCACATCCTTGAGGCCTTCGGCCATGTCGGTGTAGACCTTCACGCCATACTGTTCGATGCCGATGGGCAATAGGGTCTTGGGCGCGATCACGCGGATATCCGGGCAACCCAGGGCCTTGAGAGCCAGCATGTTCGAACGTGCCACCCGCGAATGCAGGATGTCGCCGACGATGGCTACCGAGAGGTTTTCAAAGCTGCCCTTGTGCCGACGAATGGTGAGCATGTCGAGCATGCCCTGGGTCGGGTGCGCGTGACGGCCGTCGCCGCCATTGATGATCGCCACGTTCGGGCACACATGCTCGGCGATGAAATGCGCAGCGCCGGAGTCGCCGTGGCGTACCACGAACATGTCGGCGGCCATGGCTTCCAGGTTGCGCAGGGTATCGAGCAGGGTTTCGCCCTTGCTCGCCGACGAGGTGGACACGTTCAGCGTGATCACATCGGCCGACAGCCGCTGGGCCGCCAGTTCAAAGGTGGTGCGGGTGCGGGTGGAGTTTTCGAAGAACACGTTGCAGATGGTTTTGCCGCGCAACAGCGGGACTTTCTTCACTGCCCGGCCACCGACTTCCAGGAACGAGTCGGCGGTGTCGAGGATTTCGGTGAGCAGTTCGCGGGGCAAACCGTCGAGGGACAAGAAGTGTTGCAACTGGCCCTGAGCATTGAGCTGCAGCGGGCGCTTGGCATCTAGAGGCGTCATCGCGGGGACTCTTTACAAGGCGGTTTAAAGGGCAAGGTCTTGCAGTTCGAGTTCGAGCGGCGTAGGACCGGACAATTTTACCCGCTGCTGGGGTGCAAGCGACAGGGTTGCACCCACGACGTCCGGGCTGATCGGCAGTTCGCCAGCATCCAGGTCCAGCAGGCACACCAGGGTCACGCTGGCAGGGCGGCCATAGTCGAACAATTCGTTCATGGCGGCGCGGATGGTGCGGCCGCTCATCAGCACGTCGTCGATCAATACCAGGTGCTGGCCTTCGATCTCGAAGGGCAGGGCCGATGGGCGCACTTGTGGATGCAGGCCGTTCTGGCTGAAGTCGTCGCGGTAGAAGGACACGTCCAGGGTGCCCAGAGGCGAATCGCTGCCCAGTGCTTCCAGCAATGCCTGGGCTACCCACACGCCACCGGTGCGTATGCCGATAAAACGCGGTTCGCCGATGGCACGGTGTTCCAGGTGCGCCTTGAGGCGTATCGCCATCTGGCTGATCAGTTCGGCAGGGTTCGGCAAGCTCATAGTGGCTCCTTATCAAGTGTGTAGGAGCGAGCTTGCTCGCGAAAAACTCATGGGCACCGCGTTCATCCAGCCTTCTCGCGGTATCGTTAACGTTCTTCGCGGGCAAGCCCGCTCCTACAGGATCGCGGCGGGTCAGGATTCAAATAAAGCGGTGTTTTCATCCAGCCAGCCCTGCAACAGCAAGGCCGCGGCGATAGCGTCTACCGGGTTGTCGCGGTAACTGCCCTTTTGCCCGCCACGGTCGCGGCGCTCTCCCTTGGCTTCGAAGGTGGTGAGGCGTTCGTCGTGGGTATAGAAGGGCAGGTTGTAGCGGCCATTGAGGCGGCGCGCGAACTTCTCGGCGCGCAGGCACATGTCACTGGGGGTGCCATCCATGTTCAGGGGCAGGCCGACCACCACCGCGTCAGGCTTCCACTCTTTAATCAGGGCTTCGACCTGGTTCCAGTCCGGCACGCCGTTCTGGGCCTTGAGGGTGCACAATTCGCGGGCCTGGCCGGTGATGACCTGGCCAACCGCTACGCCGATCTGTTTGGTGCCGTAGTCAAAACCGAGGATCAGACGCAAGGCCATCAGGCGTGCCCCGCCTGGCTGGTCAGCAGGCTGAGGTTGACCCGCAGCTTGGCTGCTGCCGCTTCCAGGCGCAATTCGCTGGCGGTGTTGAACAAAATATCAGCGTCGAACGGGCAGGTCAGCCAGGCATTGCTGGCCAGTTCGGCCTCCAGTTGCCCGGCTTCCCAACCGGCGTAGCCCAGGGTGATCACACTCTGCTCGGGGCCGATGCCGTCGGCGATGGCGAACAGCACATCCTGGGATGTGGACAGTGACACCCCATCAAGGTCTACCGTGGCCTGGAACGTCGGCCCGGTGGGGTGCAGTACAAAACCGCGATCGGTCTGCACCGGCCCGCCGAAGTAGATCGGTACGCCCTGGCAGCGCGCTGGCGGGTCGATTTCCGGGCGCAGTTGCTCAAGGATATCGGCCAGGTTCAGCTCCTGCGGGCGGTTGACCACCAACCCCATGGCACCATTGGCCGTGTGCTCGACGATGTAGGTCAAGGTCTGCGCAAAGTTCGGGTCGGCCATATGGGGCATGGCGATCAGGAATTGGTGCTTGAGGTAAGTCGGGCTGACGTTTTTCATGTCCGCTAGTGTGGCGTTGGAGGGACGAACTGACAAGTGCGGGCGCGAGCCTGGTCGCTGATCGTTCCCATGCTTTGCGTCGGAATGCATCCCGGGGCGCTCCGCGTCCCAAGAGCAGACGCAGAGCGTCCATGGCGGCATTCCCACGCGGAGCGTGGGAACGATCTGTGCGATCAGTTGCTGGACAACCGGTCGCCCTTGGCGAACCGCCAGGTGCGGATGATTTCCAGGCGGTCCACGTCGTTCAAGTCGCCGCTGAACGGCGCAAAGGGCGCGGCCAGGCGCACGATGCGTTGCGCGGCCTGGTCCAGCAGCGGCTGGCCGGAGGACTCCAGCACCTGCACTTCATACAGCGAGCCGTCACGGTTGATCGACACCAGCAAGCGCAAGTTGCCATAAATCTGCTGGCGCCGTGCCTCGTCCGGGTAGTTGAGGTTGCCGATGCGTTCGACCTTCTTGCGCCACTCGTCCTTATACCAGGCGCCTTTGTCGCGCATGGTCGAGGCCGCGTTCAGGCGGTAGATGCGCGGGCGCTTGGCATACAGCTGTTGTTCATGGGCCAGTTCGGCTTCGAGGCTGGAAATTTCGTCGGACAGCGTCGAACTGTCGAACGTCGGCGCAGGTTTCACTGGCTCGGGCTTGGGTTCGGTCTTGGCCTTTTCGCGCTGGGTCGGGGCTTTTTGCGGCTTGGGCGCGACGGTGGCTACCGCAGCCTTGGGCGTGGCCTGCTTGACCTCGGGCTTTGGCGCCGGCGGTGGGGTGACCTTCTTGACCTGGTTGTCGTGGAAGGGCGCCACTTCGGTGGTCTTGGGCACGGCTTTCTTGTCGAGGGTGCCGCTGCCTTGCTGGTTTTCCTGGGCGAGAAAGTCAGCCTTTTCGGGCTTCTTTTCGCTCTTGAACGTAGCAAGTGTGATTTCCAGGGTCTTGGTGATCTGCTTGGGTTCCACCAGGGTGAACCCCACGCCCAGGAGCAGGGCGAGGTGAATCAGCGCAGCGAGAAACAGGGTAAAACCGAGACGATCAGCCGGGCGCACGCCGCTATGGGTGAATTCGGGGGGCAGATCGGACGGGAGTGTCATGACAAGAAAACCAACATCGCGCGTTTCACAGGTGGCGCATGATAACGCAATGTTGGTATGTGTCCGGCTGTTCTATGTCACTTGGCTTTTAGCTTGCGCTCAATGGCGGCCATCAGCATTTCGCCGATGTTCGTACCAAATGCATTGTCGATCTCGCGAATACAGGTCGGGCTGGTGACGTTGATTTCAGTGAGGTTCTCACCAATTACGTCCAGTCCGACAAACAGCAGGCCTTTTTCCCGCAGGGTCGGACCGACTTGAGCGGCGATCCAGCGGTCCTTGTCCGACAACGGCCGCGCTTCACCGCGACCACCGGCGGCCAGGTTGCCACGGGTCTCGCCGGCTGCCGGGATGCGCGCCAGGCAGTAATCCACCGGCTCGCCGTCGATCATCAGGATGCGCTTGTCACCGTCCTTGATCGCCGGCAGGTAGGCCTGGCCCATGATCTGCTGGGTGCCCAGGGCGGTCAGGGTTTCGAGGATCACCGACAGGTTCGGGTCGCCGGCGCGGTGACGGAAGATCGAGGTGCCGCCCATGCCGTCCAGCGGCTTGAGGATCACGTCGCCATGCTTGGCGGCGAATTCACGCAGTACATCGGCGCGGCGGCTGACCACGGTCGGTGGTGTGCACTGCGGGAACAGGGTGGCGAACAGCTTTTCATTGCAGTCACGCAGGCTTTGCGGCTTGTTGACGATCAACACGCCGGCCCGTTCGGCTTGCTCCAGCAGGTAGGTGGAGTACACAAATTCCATGTCGAACGGCGGATCCTTGCGCATCAGGATCACGTCGAGGTCGCTAAGGGGGCTGTCGATTTCGTCAGAAAGCTCGAACCACTTCTCGGGGTTGGCGAACACCTGCAGCGGGCGCATGCGTGCGCGGGCCTCGCCTTCACCCTGGTAAAGGTCGCGCTGCTCCATATAGAACAAGGTCCAGCCGCGGGCCTGGGCGGCCAGGAGCATGGCCAGCGAACTGTCCTTTTTATAGGAAATGCTGGCGATAGGGTCCATGACAATGCCGACGCGAACGCTCATGGGGGATTTCCTCTAGCAAATTGGGGCGCATAAAAGTGGCGTCAGAGTGGCGCTGCGGCTGTTGTGGGTCAAGGAAAAACCACTGGGTGGGTGCCTCGATAGATTGCGCTTGGAGACTGTGCTAAAAAGGCTGGCACGGCGCAGCAGCCCTTGAATTCCAAGGCTTGCGGCGTTCATCCTGTGCAACATCAGGCAGTACACACCGAAAACCGATTCGCTGTGGCGATGGTAGAGCAGATATGGAACAGCATTCCAACGCCTTGAAGGTGATGGTGATCGACGATTCGAAAACGATCCGCCGCACCGCCGAGACGCTGTTGAAGAACATGGGGTGCGAGGTCATCACGGCGATCGACGGTTTCGACGCCCTGGCTCGTATTGTCGATCATCACCCGCACATTATCTTTGTCGACATCATGATGCCGCGCCTGGATGGCTACCAGACCTGCGCCCTGGTGAAGAACAACCCGGCGTTCAAGTCGATCCCGGTGATCATGCTGTCCTCCAAGGACGGCCTGTTCGACAAGGCCAAGGGGCGCATCGTGGGTGTCGATCAATTTTTGACCAAACCTTTCAGCAAGGAAGAACTGCTGGGGGCGATCAAGGCCTATGTGCCTGGGTTCGCCGCAGTAGAACAAGCACACTGACGCCGCCTCACGAGGGCCGGCGCCGACCAATGTAGCGGGGAAAACCATGGCACGTGTTCTGATCGTCGACGATTCGCCGACTGAAATGTACAAACTCACCGGCATGCTGGAAAAGCATGGCCACCAGGTGCTCAAGGCCGAAAACGGCGCGGACGGCGTGGCCCTGGCCCGCCAGGAAAAGCCCGACGCGGTGCTGATGGATATCGTGATGCCCGGCCTCAACGGCTTCCAGGCCACGCGCCAGTTGTCCAAGGAGCCAGAAACCAACGGTATCCCGATTATCATCATCACCACCAAGGACCAGGAAACCGACAAGATCTGGGGCGCACGCCAGGGCGCCAAGGATTACCTGACCAAGCCTGTGGATGAAGAGACCCTGATTGCCACCCTGAACAAGGTGCTGGCCGGCTAAGGCTTGCGATCATGACCGAGTCGCAAACCGCCTTTGAGCTGTTGCTGGACATCGACCGCCGCTGCCGCTTGCTGGCCGCGGACCTGCCGTCCCAGGAAACGCGCCTGCAACGCTGGAGCGGCATCGCCTTCCGCGTAGGGCCAAACGCCTACGTGGCGCCCATGGGCGAAGTCGCCGAGGTGTTGCATGAGCCGCGCTGCACCTTGATGCCGGGGGTCAAACCCTGGGTCAAGGGCGTGGCCAACCTGCGCGGGCGCTTGCTGCCGGTGATGGACCTGGGCGGTTTCCTGGGCCTTGAGTTGTCCAGGGCGCGCAAGCAACGGCGGGTGCTGGTGGTGGAGTTCAGCGACCTGTTTGTCGGGCTGCTGGTAGACGAGGTGGTAGGCATGCAGCATTTCCCATTGGACGCCTGGGTGGCGAGCACCGCCTCGAGCGCCCCGTTTATCCAGGGCCAGTTCGACGGCGAGCCGCAATGGCAAGTCTTCAGCCCCTTCGCCCTGGCCCAGGCCCCTGGCTTCATGGATGTTGCCGCATGAGTACCGCTACCACGCCCAAACCTCAGGCCGCTTCGCGCAGCCGTTCGCAGATCATCGTGCTGTTTATCGCCTTGATCGTGTTCATCATGTTGCTGTTCGCCAACTTCGCGTACCTCAACACCCAGTCCACCTACGATAAACAGTACATCGGCCACGCCGGTGAGCTGCGCGTGCTGTCCCAGCGCATTGCCAAGAACGCCACCGAGGCCGCTGCCGGGAAAGCGGCGGCGTTCAAGCTGCTGGGCGATGCGCGCAACGATTTTGCCCAGCGCTGGGGTTACCTGAAAAAAGGTGACCCGCAAACTGGCTTGCCGGCGGCGCCCAGTGCGGTGCGCGCCGAAATGCGGGCGGTGCAGACCGACTGGGAGGCGCTGCTCAAAAACACCGACGCCATCCTGGCCAGCGAGCAGACCGTATTGTCGTTGCACCAGGTGGCGGCGACCCTGGCCGAAACCGTGCCGCAACTGCAGATCGAGTCGGAAAAGGTCGTGGATATCCTGCTGCAACGCGGCGCCCCGGCCAGCCAAGTTGCCTTGGCCCAACGCCAGTCGCTGCTGGCCGAACGTATCCTGGGGGCGGTCAACACGGTGCTGGCGGGGGATGAAACCGCCGTGCAGGCCGCCGATGCCTTTGGCCGCGATGCCAACCGTTTTGGCGTGGTGCTCAATGGCATGCTCAACGGCAACCCGGGCCTGCGTATCACCCAGGTCGAAGACCCGGACGCCCGTGCGCGGCTGGCGGACATCGCCGAGCTGTTCGAATTTGTCTCCGGCTCCGTGGATGAAATTCTCGAGACCTCGCCACAGTTGTTCCAGGTGCGCGCCTCGGCGAGCAATATTTTCAACCTGTCGCAAACCTTGCTCGATGAAGCCTCGCACCTGGCCACGGGTTTTGAAAACCTCGCCAGCGGGCGCAGCTTCGACACCATCGGTGGTTACGTGCTGGGCTTGCTGGCGCTGGCCTCGATCATCCTGATCGGCCTGGTCATGGTGCGCGAGACCAACCGCCAACTGCATGAAACCGCGCAGAAGAACGAGCGCAACCAGAACGCGATCATGCGCCTGCTGGATGAAATCGAAGACCTGGCCGACGGCGACCTTACCGTCACCGCCTCGGTCACCGAAGACTTCACTGGCACCATCGCAGACTCCATCAACTATTCCGTGGACCAACTGCGCGACCTGGTCGCCACCATCAACCTCACTGCCGGGCAGGTCGCCGGTGCGGTGCAGGACACCCAGGCCACCGCCATGCACCTGGCCCAGGCATCGGAGCATCAGGCCCAGCAGATTGCCGAAGCGTCCACGGCGATCAACCAGATGGCGCAGTCCATTGACCAGGTATCGGCCAACGCGGCCGAATCCTCGGCGGTAGCTGAACGTTCGGTAGAGATCGCCAACAAAGGCAACGAGGTGGTGCACAACACCATCCACGGCATGGACAACATTCGCGAGCAGATCCAGGACACCGCCAAGCGCATCAAGCGTTTGGGCGAGTCGTCCCAGGAAATTGGCGACATCATCAGCCTGATCGACGATATCGCCGACCAGACCAATATCCTCGCCCTCAATGCCGCGATCCAGGCCAGCATGGCCGGTGACGCCGGGCGCGGTTTTGCGGTGGTGGCCGATGAAGTGCAACGGTTGGCCGAACGCTCCTCGGCGGCCACCCGGCAGATCGAAACCCTGGTGCGCACCATCCAGGCCGACACCAACGAAGCGGTGATCTCCATGGAACAGACCACCACGGAAGTGGTGCGCGGCGCGCGCCTGGCCCAGGACGCCGGGGTGGCGCTGGAAGAGATCGAAGGCGTGTCCAAAACCCTGGCGGCGCTGATCCAGAGTATTTCCAACGCGGCGCAGCAACAGACCTCATCGGCGGGGCAGATTTCCCTGACCATGAACGTGATCCAGCAGATCACCACCCAGACGTCGTCGGGTTCCACCGCCACCGCCGAAAGCATTGGTAACCTGGCGAAGATGGCCAGCCAGTTGCGCAGGTCAGTATCGGGTTTCACCTTGCCGCCGCCCAAGCAGGTCGATGATTGAAATACGACCTGAAGAACACCACAGTCCAACTGTGGGAGCTGGCTTGCCTGCGATAGCGGTCTGTCAGATACAGATATAGTGCTGACCCACCGCTATCGCAGGCAAGCCAGCTCCCACATCGGATCTCCATTGTTTGTGAGATACCAGCAACTCATGAATTCTAAGCGGAGCAGTTATGGTTGATCGGCACGACTACGTGGCCCTCGAATGGGTCAAGGGCGATATTGCCGAAACCCTGAAACAGGCCCGGTCGGCGCTGGACGCGTACGTTGAAACCCTTGACGACGACGCCCTCAACCAATGCCTGGCCGGTATCCACCAGGTGCATGGCGCGCTGCAAATGGTCGAGTTCTACGGCGCGGCGCTGCTGGCCGAAGAGATCGAAGAACTGGCCCTTGCGCTCCAGGCCGGGCACGTCGGCCAGCGCGATGAAAGTATCCGCCTGCTGCAACAAGCCCTCGGCCAATTGCCGCTGTACCTCGACCGCGTGCACAGTGCCCGCCGCGACCTGCCACTGGTGGTGCTGCCGCTGCTCAACGACCTGCGCAGCGCCCGTGGTGAAAGCCTGCTATCGGAAACCAGCCTGTTCAGCCCGCAACTGCTGTCGATCGAGCCGTTGCCTGAGCAAGCCCTGGCCCAACGGGCCACGCCGGATCTGCATGAGCAGTTGCGCCAATGGCGCCACCTGCTGCAACAAGCCCTCGCCGGGTTGCTGCGTGAAGACCACGGCCCCAGCAACCTGGAAGACATGGCGCGGGTGTTCGCACGCCTTGAAGCGCTGTGCCAGGGTGCGCCGCTGCTGCCGTTGTGGCAGGTCACCTCGGCGCTGGTCGAAGGCATGCTCACCGGCGTGGTCGCCAACAGCCCGGCGCTGCGCAGCCTGCTCAAGGCCAGCGACAAGCAACTCAAGCGCTTGCTGGTTCAAGGCATCAATGGTATCAACCAGCCGGCGCCGGACGAGTTGCTTAAGAGCCTGTTGTTCTACGTCGCCAAAGTCACCCGGCCGACGCCGCGCATGCAAAGCCTGAAGGAACGCTACGGCTTGGACGAAGCCTTGCCCGACAGCGCCGTGGTCGACGCTGAACGTGCACGGCTGGCCGGGCCGGATCGCAATGCCATGGGCTCGGTGCTCGGCGCGTTGTGTGAGGAGCTGGTGCGGGTCAAGGAGCGCCTGGATCTGTTCGTGCGCAGTGATCGCCAGCACACCCAGGACCTCGACCCCTTGCTGGCGCCGCTGCGGCAGATCGCCGATACCCTTGCGGTACTGGGTTTCGGCCAGCCGCGCAAAGTGATCATCGACCAACTCGCTGTGGTGTTGAGCCTGGTCCAGGGGCAGCGCGAACCCAATGACGCGGTGTTGATGGATGTGGCCGGTGCGTTGCTGTATGTCGAAGCGACGTTGGCCGGGATGATCAGCACTGTCGAACCGCAAAGCCGTGAAGACAGCCGCTTGCCCACCACCGACCTGACCCAGATCCATCAGTTGGTGATTCGTGAGTCGTGCCAGTGCCTGCGCCAAGCCAAGGAACTGGTGATCGACTGCATTGAGGCTGATTGGGATCGTCAGCGCCTGGAGTCCTTGCCCGAGCTGCTGAGTCAGGTACGTGGTGCCCTGGCGATGATTCCCTTGCCGCGTGCGGCGAGCCTGATGCGCGGTTGCACCGACTACGTCGATGAGCAGTTGATGGTCAATGAAGCCGCCCCTTCGGCGACACAACTGGCGCATTTTGCCGAGGTGGTCAGTAGCCTGGAGTACTACCTCGAACGCATGCTTCAAGACCCTGACGCGGCAGGGGAAAAAGTGCTGGAGTTGGCCACCCAGGGCTTGAATGCATTGGGCTACCTGCCGGTGGAAAAACCCTGGCGTCAGGCCCTGGTCGCGCCCGAGGGGGCACTGTCCTCCGAGGCCGTATCAAACCAATCCCAATTCGATGCCTTGGCCAGCCCTGCATCACGTCTCAACCCTCCGGCCTTGCAGCGTCCAGGCAGCCTGTTGCCGCCGCCGGCCGGCGAGGAACCGATTGACGATGAATTGCGCGAAGTCTTCCTTGAAGAAACCGATGAAGTCCTCGACGTGTTGCATCGCTACCTGCCCGACAGCGCGGACAAAGCCGCCCAGGGCGAAATGCGCCGCGCCTTCCATACCCTCAAGGGTAGCGGCCGCATGGTGCGCGCCCTGGTGCTGGCCGAGCTGGCCTGGGCCGTGGAGAACCTGCTCAATCGCGTGCTGGAACGCAGCTTAGTCCTTGGCCCTGAGGTGCAGCAGGTGTTGGATGAGACCGTGGCCCTGCTGCCGGAGCTGATCGCCGATTTTGCCAGCGACGATCAACGCCAGCGCGATGAAGCCGACGCCTTGGCCGCCCGTGCCCATGCCCTGGCCAGTGGCGCTGCAACGTCGACCACCGAGCCCCATGACCCAATGCTGCTGGAGATCTTCCGCAACGAAGCCCAGGGCCATCTGGACAGCCTCGGCCACTTCCTGCAACAGGCCGCCGAGCAGGTGCCGCTGCAGGTCAGCGATGAACTGCAACGCGCCTTGCACACCCTCAAGGGCAGCGCCTACATGGCTGGCGTGTTGCCCATCGCCGAACTGGCGCGCCCGCTGGATCACCTCACCCGTGAGTACAAGGCCCACCGCCTGCCGCTGGACAAGGACGAAGTGGCGTTGTTGCTTGAGGCACAGGGGCTGTTCCAGCGCGGGGTGCGTGACCTGGACAACAATCCCCTGGCACCGATCCACGGTGCGGCCAGCGTGATCAGCCGCACCCAACACCTGCTGGAGCATCAACTTGCCGCCTTGCTCGACGCGCCCACGACCGGCCTGCGCGTCAAGCGTGACCCGCACTTGATCACCAACTTCCTGGCCCAGGGCATGGACATCCTGCTCGACGCCGAAAGCCTGCTGCGCCGCTGGCAGCAGCACCCCGGCGACCGTCAGGAGCTCACGGCATTGCTGGACGAGCTGACTACGTTGGGTGAGGGCGCTCACCTTGCCGACCTGCACCCTATCGACGCGTTGTGCGAGGCCTTGCTCGACCTGTATGGCGCGGTAGAAGAAAGCAGCCTGGCGGTCAGTGCCCGGTTCTTCCACGAGGCTGAACAGGCCCACGACGCGCTGATCAACATGCTCGACCAGTTGGCCGCCGGCCAGGAAATCAGCCCCGCGCCCGCACGTCTGCAGGCGTTGCGCGAGTTGCTGGACGAAGCCTTGGACCCGTCCGCCACGGGCCTGATCAAAAGCGACGGCAGCCGCGCCCTGAGTATCTCCGAGTTGGGCGCGGCTACTGCGCAGTTGGATCACGCCACCGCGATGGACGACGAGATTGTCGAGATCTTTCTTGAAGAGGCCGTAGACATCCTCGACAGCGCCGGGCAGTCGCTCAAGCGCTGGTTGCTGGAACCCGAAAACGCCGCGCCCTTGTCCTCGTTGCAGCGGGACCTGCACACCCTCAAGGGCGGCGCACGCATGGCCGAAATCGACCCGGTGGGCGACTTGGCCCATGAGCTCGAATGCGTTTATGAGGGGCTGGTGGATCGCCGCTACAGTTATTCCGTGGAGCTGTCCCAGGCACTGATGGCCAGCCACGAACGCTTGGCCCAACAGTTGGACGAACTGCAACAGCAGCAACCCTTGAGTGACGGCGTCGAGCTGGTCGAAAGGTTGCGGGAGTTGCGCCAGGCCAGCAGCCCGGCAGCGCCGGCTGCGGTGGCAGCCGCCTCGGGTGCCGACCCGGAATTGCTGGATATCTTCCTCGAAGAAGCCACCGATATCCTCGACAGCTCAGGCAGCGCGTTAGTGCGCTGGCAGGGCGAGCCGGGCAATCGCCAAGAAGTGGAAACCCTGCTGCGGGACCTGCACACCCTCAAGGGCGGTGCGCGTATGGTCGAGATCGGGCCAATCGGCGATCTGGCCCATGAGCTGGAATTTCTTTACGAAGGGCTGTCCGCCGGTTTGCTCGCGCCGACCCCTGAGTTGTTCGCACTGCTGCAAGGCTGCCATGACCGCCTGGCGCAGATGATCGACGCCGTGGCCGAGGGTCTGCCGGTGGGTTCGGTGGATAAACTCATCGAGCGCATCAAGAGCCTGGTGCACCCCAGTGATGAGCCGGTCACACCGGTGGCGCTGCCGGCTGGCAAGGCCGAAGCGGTCGCCGATCCGGCTGCCGACATGGTGAAAATCTCTGCCGACTTGCTCGATGACCTGGTCAACCTCGCCGGCGAAACCTCGATCTTCCGTGGGCGGATCGAGCAGCAAGTCAAGGATGCGCGCATTGCCTTGAGTGAGATGGAAACCACCATCGAGCGCATGCGCGACCAGCTGCGCCGGCTCGACAGCGAAACCCAGGGCCGCCTCCTGAGCCGCCAGCAAGCCGAGGCCGAACGCCTGGGCTACGAAGAATTCGATCCGCTGGAAATGGACCGCCATTCGCAGCTGCAACAGCTGGCCCGTGCGCTGTCCGAATCTGCCTCCGACCTGCTCGACCTCAAGGACACCCTTGAGCGCCGCAACCAGGATGCCCACAACCTGCTGCAGCAACAGGCGCGTATCAACACCGAGTTGCAGGAAGGCCTGATGCGCACGCGCATGGTGCCTTTCGAGCGCATGTTGCCACGCCTCAAGCGCATCGTGCGGCAAGTGGCGGGCGAGTTGGGCAAGGACGTGGAGTTTATCGTCGGCAATGCCGAAGGCGAGATGGACCGCAATGTGCTGGAGCGCATGGCGGCACCCTTGGAGCATATGCTGCGCAACGCCGTCGACCACGGCCTGGAGTCGCGCGAAGTGCGGCTGGCGGCGGGCAAACCGGAGAAGGGCCGCATCACCCTGGACCTGACCCACGAAGGCGGCGACATCGTCTTCGACATGCGCGACGACGGCGCCGGCGTGCCCCTCGAAGCGGTGCGACGCAAGGCGATCAAGCGCGGCCTGCTCGCGCCCCATCAAGAGATCAGCGACCGTGACGTGTTGCAGTTCATCCTGCAGCCGGGCTTTTCCACCGCCGAAAAAATCACCCAGATTTCCGGGCGCGGCGTGGGCATGGACGTGGTGCATGAAGAAGTGCGCCAGCTCGGCGGCTCCATGGTGATCGACTCGACGCCGGGCATGGGCGTGCATTTTCGCATTCGCCTGCCGTTTACCGTGTCGGTCAATCGTGCGCTGATGGTGCACTGCGCGGACGACCAATACGCGATCCCCCTCAACACCATCGAAGGCCTGGTGCGCGTGCTGCCCCACGAGTTGGCGGGGCACTACCAGCAAGACCCGGCGCACTATGAATATGGTGGCCAGCGCTACGAGTTGTTCTACCTCGGCGACCTGCTGCACACCGCCAGCCGCCCGAAACTGCTGGGCCAGTACCAGCCTGTGCCGGTGCTGCTGGTGCATTGCAATGAACGCCGCGTGGCGGTGCACGTGGATGCCATGGCCGGTACCCGCGAGATCGTGGTCAAGGGCCTGGGGCCGCAATTCTCCGGGGTGCAGGGCGTGACCGGCGCGACCATCCTGGGCGACGGCCATGTGGTGCTGATCATCGACCTGCTGGCGCACATCCGCGCTCGGCAACCTGCCTTGCCGGCCCAGGCAGTGGATGCGCCGCTGGTCCTCAACGACCCACTGAAAAAACGCCCGCTGCTGGTGCTGGTGGTGGACGACTCGGTCACCGTGCGCAAAGTCACCAGCCGCCTGCTGGAGCGCAACGGCATGAACGTGCTCACCGCCAAGGACGGTATCGACGCCCTCGCCATCCTGGAAGAACACACCCCGGACCTGATGCTGCTCGACATCGAAATGCCGCGCATGGACGGCTTCGAAGTGGCCATTCAGATACGCAACGACCCACGCCTGATGCGCTTGCCGATCATAATGATCACCTCACGCACCGGCCAGAAACACCGCGACCGCGCCATGGCCATTGGCGTCAACGACTACCTCGGCAAGCCGTACCAAGAGTCGGTGCTGCTGGAGAGCATCGCCTATTGGAGCAAGTCCCATGCTTGAGCACCGCACCAGCCAACTCACCGGCCTGCTGCTGCCCCTGGCCGACCGCCACCTGGTGCTGCCCAACGTCGCCGTCGCCGAGCTGATCGACTTCCAGCGCGGCGAACCGGCCAGCGATGCGCCGCCGTGGTATCTGCGGCAGGTCACGTGGCGCGATCGACAGATTCCGCTGATCAGCTTTGAAGCGGCCTGCGGCGAAGCCAGCATGACGGGCGAACGCTCGCGCATCGTGGTGTTGAATGCACTGGGCGGGCGGCCGACCTTGAAGTTCATTGCTCTGGTGATCCAGGGCATTCCCCGCTCGTACAAGCTCGATAGCGAGTTGAGCTACGTGGACGTGCCCCTGTGCCCGCTGGAACTGGCGGCGGTGCAAGTGGGCGAGCAGGTGGCGAAGGTGCCCGATTTGATGGGGCTTGAAGCGCTGCTGGTAGAGTCCGGCCTGGCCTGACTGATCGTGACTGATCGTTCCCACGCTCCGCGTGGGAATGCCGCCGGGGACGCTCCGCGTCCCGCCAGTCAGCACAAGGGTGACGCAGAGCGTCACAGGATGCATTCCCACGCGGAGCGTGGGAACGATCATAAATCATAGGCACTTTGCATCGACAACCATTACTGGGCGATATGTCGGAATAGGATGGAGTTGCTGTAGGCGAGTTCTGAATTGGGAATAGGCGGGTTTTCAGGCCGCAGTGGAGTGGCTAGTTTCTGCACTCCTCACTGCCAGCAAGGACTCGCAAATGGCCGTACCGTTAATGCCGCCCGGTGTTTCAATTCTTGAAAACATGGCGATCTCCAACTGCAAGCGCATTCATCTCAAGCCCGGCTCGGCATTCGCCTATTCCTGGTTTTACTCCCAGGTCCGTGCGGCCGGCCCTTGGAACTACAAGAAGCAGGGGCGTCAGTACGAAGCTTTTGGTAACTTCAATTACGGTGCCACGGGCACGGTTCTGGGCATTCCCGAAAATGTGTTGCTGCGAGCCGCCGGTGTGGCTCAAACCGTCGCCAGAACGACTCGTCCGGATTTTGGATCATGGTGGGGCGGTGAGCCTTTTGGTGATGACCCACGGGACCAATATTGGATAAGAAGAGGTATCGAATATGCCATTTCGCAAGGTCACTAAGCGCCTCATACCTGTTCTGCGTAATTGCCTGCTTGTGATCTGCCTGATCTATATCGGCGGCAGTTGGGTCCTGTCGCCCGGAACACCGGACCTGGATGAAGTGGTGTTGAAGCATTCCCTGGGCAACGGTATGTCGATCTATGGTGCGCGAGATGGCCAAGGTGGCGCGACGGTGGGGTTTTCCTACAGGTATTACGTGCATAAGGATTTGGGAAGTGATCAGGAAATACTCAGCACATTAGTGTCGGCCCCTCCTTTTCTCAAAACAAAAGAGCCCGATGTTCAAGTCAATAATGAGGGTGGTGCCCTGCAGCTGGTTATTCAGGGAGAAGTGTATGAGTACCACAGCTATGCGCTGGAGGGCCTGGGGAAGGTCAAGGTGATGATGGTGTTGTGATGGGCTAGTGCTCAGACTTTTCCTGCAAGCGGGCCTTTTTTATGTCTGCCGTACTCGTTATGACAGCTGTGCGTGGGAGAATCTTCGGAATCTGCCGGGGTCCGATATGCCCGGTCTTGCACACCTGCGCACGGCTGCCACCTTATCTGCGTGCAAGCGAAAGAGGGCAGCCTCCATCACATATCGGAGCTGTAAATCATGGTCAAACCTACGCCCAATCCACCCCTCTTCACCGTAAAAGTCCACCAACACACCGAAACCTTACTGGTCAATGCCAGCGAAACCCTGTCCTCGCTCAATGCGCTCACCTGCAACCTGGCCTTCGACCTGGACACTTCCCAGCACGCCTTCATGCTGAGGATCCAGCAAATGGCAGAGTTGGGGCAGTTGTTGGTCGATAGAGCGCTGGAGCAAGTCAGCCGGTCGCCAGCAACTTGAAACGGTCCCAAAAAGGGGCTGATCGTTCCCTCTTTGGGACAGCCACCTAACCAACACCACCGACCAATGTGGGAGCAGGCAAGCTCCCACAACGAGCTGCGCTCATCTCTAGGTCTCAATCAATCCGCGCAAACCGTTCAATCACTGGCTGCTCCCGGTGCTCGGCCTGCCATAAGTCATAAGCACTTTGCATCGACAACCATAACTGGGCGGTACTCACGCCCGCGCGCTCCAACCGAACGGCAAGATCCGGGCTGACCGGGGCGTGGCCATGCAAGATCCTTGAAAAAGTCTCACGGGCGAAACCCAGGCGTCTCGCCATCTCGGTGATGGTGATGCCCAAGGCAGGGATCACATCTTCAAGCAGGATCTCACCTGGGTGAGGTGGATTGTGCATACCCATATCGATGCCTCTACTCAGTGGTAGTCAAGATAGTCGACTAGTTCGACCTGATCGTCGAACATCCGAAAAATAATGCGCCAGTTACCACTTATGCTGACGGACCAGTAGTCAAGCAGGTCGCCCTTCAAACGATGGAAGCGCCAGCCGGGCAGGTCCAGTGCATCTGGGTGCTCGGCTTTGTCCAGAATGAGCAGAACGCGGCGCAAGCGCTTTGCATGATTTGCGTTGATGCCTCTGGTTGAACCGGTCTCATAGAAGGCCCTGAGTCCCTTATGTTTCCAGCTAACGATCATGGCATGATTGTGATGTGATGCATCACGCTCTGCAATGGCCTTGCATCGGGTTTAACGGTCGGATTCATGATGTCTGCCCGTGGCACGATTCGGATGGAAAAGGCTAGAGAGGCGAGTTCCGAGCAACAACCTGAAAAGCCTGTCGGAGCATTCTTTGCTGCCTATCGGAAGGATGATGGTGGAGGTGGACTTAGGATTTTTCCCGCAAGATTTTGGGCTATGCATGAACTTGTGGTGAGAGGTCCGCACGCCTAGTCTTCGCTCCGTCATCGCAAAAAACGGTGACACGGACGTGCAAGTCCGAGAAACCTGTTTAGGCGCACAAAACGCCTAGAACCAAAGGCGTTCCTTAATGAGACATTCAGGAACCGCATACCATGTCGAACTCCTCCTCATCCAACCTCTTCACCGTAAACCCGCACCAAGACACCGAAACCCTGCTGGTCAACGCCAGCGAAACCCTGTCCTCCCTCAACGCACTCACCTGCAACCTAGCCTTCGACCTGGACACTTCCCAGCGCGCCATCATGCTGGGGATTCAGCAAATGGCCGAGCTGGGTCAGTTGCTGGTCGATAGAGCACTGGAGCAAATCAACCCGTCGCCAGCAACTTGAAACGGTCCCAAAAAGGGACTGATCGTTCCCTCTTTGGGACCGCTATTTAACCAACACCACCGACCCATGTGGGAGCTGGCTTGCCTGCGATAGCGGCCTGTCAGTCAACATCTCAGTAGCTGACCTACAGCTATCGCAGGCAAGCCAGCTCCCACAGTTTGATCTTCGTTACTCCAGGCGTAACGGTTCGTCCTCCAGCTTGATTGATGCCTTTGCGCTTCACTCCTAAGGTTAGCCCCACGACAGCAACCCCCCGTGGAGCGACCATGACAACAACCATCACCCCCGACTCGCGCTGGACGCGGCGGCGCGACGAGAAGCAGCGGCGGCTCGGGCTGGTCAAACAGTATGCAGACGGGGCGGTGTTGCCCAGTGACAAGATCGTCGAGGCCCTTGAAGCCCTGATCCTCCCCGGCGACCGCGTGGTGCTGGAGGGCAACAACCAGAAGCAGGCCGATTTTCTCTCGCGCTCCCTGGCCAAGGCCGACCCGGCCAAGCTCCACGATTTGCACATGATCATGCCCAGCGTCGGGCGTTCCGAGCACTTGGACCTGTTTGAAAAGGGCATCGCTCGCAAGCTCGATTTCTCCTTCGCCGGCACCCAATCCCTGCGCATCAGCCAGTTGCTGGAAGACGGCCTGCTGGAAATCGGCGCGATCCACACCTACATCGAACTTTACGCCCGGCTGGTGGTGGACCTGATCCCCAACGTGGTGCTTTCTGCCGGCTTCATGGCTGACCGCGCCGGCAATATCTACACCGGCGCCAGCACCGAAGACACCCCGGCGCTGATCGAACCCGCTGCCTTCAGCGATGGCATCGTCATCGTGCAGGTCAACCAGTTGGTGGACGACGTTACCGACTTGCCTCGCGTCGACATTCCCGCCAGTTGGGTGGATTTCGTGGTGGTGGCCGACAAGCCGTTCTACATCGAGCCGCTGTTCACCCGCGACCCACGCCATATCAAGCCGGTGCATGTGTTGATGGCGATGATGGCGATCCGTGGCATCTACGAAAAACACAATGTGCAGTCGCTCAACCATGGCATCGGCTTCAACACTGCTGCCATCGAATTGATCCTGCCCACCTACGGCGAATCCCTGGGTCTGAAAGGCAAGATCTGCCGCAACTGGACACTCAACCCGCACCCCACATTGATCCCGGCGATTGAAAGCGGTTGGGTGGAGAGTGTGCATTGCTTCGGCACCGAACTGGGCATGGAAAACTACATTGCCGCACGCCCGGATGTGTTCTTCACCGGCCGCGATGGCTCCATGCGCTCCAACCGCATGTTCTGCCAACTCGCCGGCCAATACGCCGTGGACCTGTTTATCGGCGCCACCCTGCAAGTCGATGGCGACGGGCATTCCAGCACCGTGACCCGTGGCCGCCTCGCCGGTTTCGGTGGCGCGCCGAACATGGGCCACGACCCACGGGGCCGCCGCCATGGCACACCGGCCTGGCTGGATATGCGCCACGACGATGCCCCCGAAGCCTTGCTTGAACGCGGCAAAAAACTCGTGGTGCAAATGGTCGAGACCTTCCAGGAAGGCGGTAAACCCACCTTCGTCGACACCCTGGACGCGGTGGAAGTGGCCCGCAAAAGCGGCATGCCCCTGGCGCCCATCATGATCTACGGCGACGACGTCACCCACTTGCTCACCGAAGAAGGCATCGCCTACCTGTACAAGGCGCGCTCCCTGGAAGAACGCCAGGCAATGATCGCCGCCGTCGCCGGGGTGACCGCCATCGGTATGCGCCACAACCCCAAGGACACTGCGCGTATGCGCCGCGAAGGCTTGATTGCCTTGCCCGAAGACTTGGGTATTCGCCGCACCGACGCCACCCGCGAGTTGTTGGCCGCCAAGAGCGTGGCCGACCTGGTGGACTGGTCTGGTGGCCTCTACAACCCGCCCGCCAAATTCAGGAGCTGGTAAATGCGCGCGCTCAAACAGCATGAACTGAGCCTGGCCGATCGCCTGGCGGATATGGCCGTGGATGCGCTGATCGACGAAGCGGATTTGTCGCCCAAACCCGCTCTGGTGGACCGGCGCGGCAACGGCGCCCACAGCGATTTGCACCTGGGGCTGATGCACGCCTCGGCGCTGTCGCTGTGGCCGATGTTCAAGGAAATGGCCGAGGCCGCGCTCGACATCGGCGAAGTCGGCCTGCCCCTGCGCGAGGCGCTCGGGCGTATTGGCCGGGAAGGCGAGCAGGCCATGCTCGCCACCACCCAGGGCGTGAACACCCATCGCGGTGCGATCTGGGCGCTGGGGTTGCTCACCGCTGCGGTGGCCTTGGAACCGCGTGCCATAACCCTGACCGCCGCCAAGCTGGCCCTGCTCAACGACCGCTTCGCCCCGCAGCCCATGAGCCATGGGGCCCAGGTTGCGCAGCGCTACGGCGCACGCGGTGCCCGTGAAGAAGCCCAGCTCGGCTTCCCTTCGGTGATTCAACGCGGCCTGCCGCAACTGCACAAGAGCCGCCGCGAAAACGCCGGTGAGCAGAACGCCCGCCTGGATGCTTTGCTGGCGATCATGACGGACCTGGCAGACACCTGCGTGCTTTACCGCGCCGGTACCGAAGGCCTGGCCACCATGCAACAGGGCGCCCAAGCCGTGCTCGACGCCGGTGGCAGTGCAACCCTGGCCGGACGCCGCCAACTGCATGAGCTGGACCTGCAACTGCTGGCCTTGAATGCCTCCCCCGGCGGCGCCGCCGACCTGTTGGCCGCCTGCCTGTTTATCGACCGCCTCGACGGAGCGTTGTGATGGAAACCTTATCCTTTGAATTCCCCGCCGGGCAGCCCCCCAAAGGCCGTGCGCTGGTGGGTTGCGTCGGCTCGGGCGACCTGGAAGTGCTGCTGGAGCCGGGCACGCCCGGCACCTTGACCATCCAGGTGCAAACCTCGGTCAATGGCGCGCAGCAACGCTGGCAGCACCTGTTCGAACGCATCTTCCAGGAGCAGACGCCGCCGGCCCTGAACATTGATATCCACGACTTCGGTGCCACGCCCGGTGTGGTGCGCTTGCGCCTGGAGCAAGGTTTCGAGGAGATCGGCCATGACTGACCTACTCGCTAAACACAGCTTTGTGGAACTCGGTGCCCGCCAGCGCGCCAAGGCGCTGTTGGATGCAGGCACCTTCCGCGAGTTGATCGACCCGTTCCAGCGGGTCATGTCGCCGTGGCTCAGCCGCCAAGGCGTGGTGTCCCAGGCCGATGACGGTGTGGTGATCGCCAAGGGCAGCATCGGCGCCAAGCCTGTGGTGATTGCCGCGATCGAAGGCAATTTCCAGGGCGGCAGCCTGGGTGAAGTTGGCGGCGCAAAAATCGCGGGCGCCTTGGAGCTGGCCGCCGAAGACAACCGCAACGGCATCCCCACCTGCGCCGTGTTGCTGTTGGAAACCGGTGGGGTGCGCTTGCAGGAAGCCAACCTGGGCCTGGCCGCCATTGCCGACATTCACGCGGCGATTGTCGACCTGCGCCAGTATCAGCTAGTGATCGGCGTGGTGGCCGGCAGTGTCGGTTGCTTTGGGGGCATGTCCATTGCGGCTGGCTTGTGCAGCTACCTGGTGGTCACTCGCGAAGCACGCCTGGGCTTGAATGGCCCCCAGGTGATTGAGCAGGAGGCTGGCCTGGAGGAATACGACTCCCGTGACCGCCCCTTTATCTGGAGCCTTACCGGTGGCGAGCAACGCTTCAACAGCGGCTTGGCCGACCGTTATGTGGCGGACGATGTGGCGCAGATCCAGCAGACCGTCAGCACACTGTTGCAGCAAGGTGTACCCGCACAACCGCGTAGCCGGCGCGCTGATTTTTACCTGGCACGCCTGGCCGAACTGGACGCGAGCGCGCAAATCGAGCCGGCCACTGTTCGCGCGCTGTATGAGGGAGAACGCTCATGAGAGGCTTGCAGTGGTTCAACGCGTTGAGCGCCAACGCAACGCCGGTGGAAGGTTTGCCGGGCTCATTGAAAGTGGCGGATGGAGTATTGGGTGAACAGGCGGTGCGCTATATCGCCGTGGTTCCCGACCCGCACAACCGCTTCCCCCGCGCCCGCAATGGCGAAGTCGGCCTGCTGGAAGGCTGGGGCTTGGCCAAGGTGGTGGACGAAGCCATCGCCCGGGGTGACAAGCGTCCTATCATCGCTATCGTCGACGTACCCAGCCAAGCCTATGGCCGCCGCGAAGAAGCCCTGGGCATTCATCAGGCCCTGGCCGCCGCGGCTGACAGCTACGCACGCGCTCGGCTTGCCGGCCACCCGGTGATCGCCCTGCTGGTGGGCAAGGCCATGTCGGGGGCGTTCCTCGCCCACGGCTACCAGGCCAATCGCCTGATTGCCCTGCGCGACCCCGGCGTGATGGTGCATGCCATGGGCAAAGCCTCGGCCGCCCGGGTGACCTTGCGCAGCGTCGAAGAATTGGAAACCCTGGCCGCCAGCGTGCCGCCGATGGCCTATGACATCGACAGCTATGCCAGCCTGGGATTGCTGTGGGAGACGTTGTCAGTCACCCGGATTGAACAACCCACGGCGGATGACGTGGCGCGGGTCAGCGATTGCCTGGTGCAGGCGGTCAAGGATATCGGCAGTACCGACTTGAGTTCACGCCTCGGCGCCACCAACCGAGCCGCCTCCAGCCATGTGCGCCAGCTGTTGCGGGAGCAATGGTGAACGCCCACGACTTGCTCTGGGGCATGACCCTGGCGCATCTGCCTGCCGATGCCCCGGTCTGGGTGCGGGAGGCGATCCGTGCCGGGCATCCGGTGGTGGTGCGGCGTGCCATCGCCGAGCCGGACCATGTGGCGGTCGGTGTGCGTGGGCGTTTGCGTGAGCAGCGTTTTGCCGCCCGGATGCCCGTGGCGGCGGTGCATCGGCGGGTGGTACCGCAAGCCTTGCGCGAGGTGCTCTCACCACGGGATTTACCGGCGCTGCGGGCCCTCGATCAACTGCGGCCGGTGCTGGCGCAGCAAGACTGGGGCGTCAGCGGCAGTGCCGGGTTTGAATTGGCCAGTGGCATTGAAGCGCTGCATGCCAGCAGTGACCTGGATTTGATTCTGTGCACGCCCAATCCTTTAGGTCGTAGCGAGGCGCAAGCGTTGTTGGCGATCCTGGACACCGCGCCCTGCGCCGTCGACCTGCAACTGCAAACCCCGTTCGGCGCCGTCGCCTTGCGCGAATGGGCCGGGCCCTCACGCCGTGTACTGCTCAAGACCGTCAGCGGTGCGCACCTTGTGCTCGACCCTTGGCAGACCGTGGCATGAGCAGCCTTCTGGTGTTTCCGGGGCAGGGCGCCCAACGCAGCGGCATGCTCCAGGGGCTGCCGGCCGACATTCTGCAAGAGGCCAGTGATGCCCTGGGTGAAGACGTTCGTCTGCTCGACTCGGCGCAGGCGCTGGAATCGACGCGGGCTGTGCAACTGTGCCTGTTGATCGCCGGCGTGGCCCATGCCCGGCAATTGGCGTGCACGCCGGATTACGTGGCGGGCCTGTCCATCGGCGCCTACCCGGCTGCGGTGATCGCCGGCTCCCTGGGTTTTGCTGATGCGATAAAACTGGTCAGCCTGCGTGGCGAGTTGATGCAGCAGGCTTATCCACAGGGCTATGGCATGACGGCGCTGATCGGCCCTGATCTCTCCAGTGTCGAAGCGCTGCTGGCGGATATCCACAACGCGCAAACGCCGGTGTACCTGGCCAATATCAATGCCGATAACCAGACCGTCATCGCCGGCAGCAACGAGGGGATGAAGCGGGTTGCCGAGCGCATCAAAGGCAACGGTGTCGCCAAGCGCTTGGCGGTCAGCGTGCCGTCTCACTGCCCGTTGCTGGAGCAACCCGCCCAGGCTCTGTTCCAAGCTTTCGTCCCACTCAAGGCGCCGCGCATCACTTACCTGAGCAGCACCCGCGCGCGACCTATCCACAACCCCGAACAACTGCGTGACGACCTGGCCTTCAATATGTGCCGCGTTGTCGATTGGCGCGGCACGGTGCAGAGCGCCTACGAGCGCGGTGTGCGCCTGCAAATCGAACTGCCTCCGGGCGCGGTGCTCACCGGTCTGTCACGCCGTGTTTTTGAACAAGGCACGGTGATCGCCTGCGAAGGCGCCCGCCTGGACACCTTGCAGGCCCTGCTGCAAGAGGAGGAGCGCCGCCACCGATAACGCAGTACCCAAGGCTTTCGAAGCACAAAAACAACAATTTCGAACGAGCACTTTGAGGACAACAACCATGATTATCTACGGTGTGGCTTTTTTGGCGTTCTGCACGTTGGCAGGGCTGTTGGTGGGTGAACTGCTTGGCAAGCTGTTGGGTATCCCGGCCAACGTCGGCGGGGTGGGTATTGCCATGCTGCTGTTGATCGGCCTGGGCAGCTACCTGAGCAAACGCGGCCTGTTTACCGGCAAGTCAGAGCAAGGCGTGAGTTTCTGGGCGGCGGTGTATATCCCGATTGTGGTGGCGATGGCTGCCCAGCAAAACGTGTATGGCGCCATCAGCGGTGGGCCTATGGCGATTCTGGCCGGGACCCTCGCCGTGGTGCTCGGCTTTGCCCTGGTGCCCGTGCTGGTGCGTATCGGTAACCGCGAGCCGGTTGCTCCTGTTCCCACCAAAGAAGCCGGGTGATCGCCATGTACGAATCGATGATGAAAGTGATCACCGGCTACGGCTTGATCAGTGGTTTCGCCGTGATCGGCCTGACCATGTGGGTGTCTTATTGGATCTCCGATACCTTCACCAAGGGCCGCCTGCATGGTTCGGCCATTGCCATTCTGCTGGGGTTGGCGCTGTCGTATGTGGGCGGTGCGTTTACCGGTGGTTCCAAGGGCGTGGTGGATATTCCATTGTTGTCAGGCATCGGCCTGCTCGGTGGTGCGATGTTGCGGGACTTTGCCATTGTCGCCACGGCGTTTGGTGTGAGTGTCGATGAGCTCAAACGCGCCGGCTACGTGGGTGTACTGGCGCTGTTTGTCGGCGTGGGCTCGTCGTTCGTTGCAGGGGTCGGGGTGGCGATGGCGTTCGGGTACACCGATGCGGTGAGCCTCACCACCCTCGGTGCCGGGGCCGTGACCTATATCGTCGGCCCGGTGACCGGTGCGGCGATTGGGGCCAGCTCCGAGGTGATGGCGCTGTCCATTGCCGCGGGGTTGATCAAGGCCATTCTGGTGATGGTGATGACGCCGTTCGTAGCGCCGCTGATCGGGCTGAACAACCCACGCAGTGCGGTGATCTTCGGTGGCTTGATGGGCACCTCCAGCGGTGTGGCGGGCGGCCTGGCGGCGACTGATCCGAAGCTGGTGCCTTATGGGTGTCTGACGGCGGCGTTCTATACGGCGCTGGGGTGTTTGTTGGGGCCGTCGTTGTTGTTTTTGCTGATGCGTGGGTTGGTGGGCTGACGGGGGATGATTGTTCCCACGCTCCGCGTGGGAACGCCTCTTGTGACGCTCTGCGTCACGGTCAAAAAGCGGACGCGGAGCGTCCTAAGCTGCGCTCCCACGCAGAGCGTGGGAGCAATCGTCCTCAGCTTTGGCGATTGGCATACATCCGACACTCCGCCAATAACGCCAGCAGGTTCGGATCGCGCTCCTTGGCTTTCAAAAACACCACACCGATCTGCTGCTGCAACCGATACCTGGGTTGCAGCGGTATCAGCTTCACGCGGTTCTCATACACCGCTGCAATTCGCCCCGGCAGCAGTGCATAACCCACCCCCGAGCTGACCATGCTCAGCAAGGTGAAGATATCGTTCACCTGCATCGCAACCTTCGGCTCGAACCCGGCCTGATGGAACACCCGGTTGCCGTCCTGATGCGTGGCGAAGCCCTGGGTGAGGGTGATGAAGGTGGCATCGCGCACGTCGGCCAGGTCGATTTCCTGATCTCGGTCCAGGGGCGAATCGGCCGGGGTGGCGAGGAAGATGTCATCGCTGAACAGCGCGATTTGCTCGCAGTCGGGGTCGTGGGCGTGTTCGTCGAGGGAGATGAGGATCGCGTCCACCTCCATGTTCTTGAGCTTGTAGAGCAGGTCGAAGTTGGAGCCCAGGATCAGGTCGATATTGAGTTCGCTGCGCCTGATTTTCAGACCCATGATCAACTGCGGCACGGTCTTGACCGTCAGCGAATACAGCGAGCCGAGCTTGAAGCGTTCGGCCGAGAACCCGGCGGCTTCGCGGGTCAGGCGCACGCTGTCGACCACGTCGGCCACCAGTTTTTGCGCACGCTCTTCGAGCACGTAGGCGCTTTCCAGCGGGGTGAGGTTGCGCCCCTCGTGTTTGAACAGCGGGCAGCGCAGGGCACTTTCCAGGGAGTGAATGGCGCGGTGCACGCTGACATTGCTGGTTTGCAACTCGGCGGCCGCGCGGGCCAGGTTGCCGGTGCGCATGAACGCCAGGAAGATCTCCAGCTTCTTGAGGGTGAATTCTTCGTCGATCAGCATGGCCTTGGGCTCTTGTTCGATTGCGCTCGATTGTGCCTGCAAACGCGGCCCTCGTCGCTGGAACGTCACACGCCGCTTGCACTCTGATACGCAAGGCTGGAGGCTTGCCGACAGTCGTCAACGGTGAGGGGAGGTCAACGATAGATGTATCACGGGGAACGGTTCAACGCCTGGAGCCATTTGCTCGGTGCAGTCGCGGCGTGTATTGGCGCCGTGTGGATGTTGGTGGTGGCGAGCCTGGACGGCAGCCCCTGGAAAATCGTCAGCGTGGCGATTTATGGTTTTACCCTGATGGTGCTGTACAGCGCGTCGACGGTGTACCACAGCGTGCGGGGGCGGCGAAAAGAGATCATGCAGAAGGTCGATCACTTCTCGATCTACCTGTTGATCGCCGGCAGCTACACACCGTTCTGCCTGGTAAGCCTGCGCGGGCCGTGGGGCTGGACGCTGTTCGGGATCGTGTGGGGGCTGGCGGTGATTGGCATCCTGCAAGAGATCAAGCCGCGCTCGGAGGCGCGGATTCTGTCCATCGTGATCTACGCGGTAATGGGCTGGATCGTGCTGGTGGCGGTCAAGCCGCTGATCGCGGCGCTGGGCACGGCAGGGTTTATCTGGTTGGCCGCGGGTGGGGTGTTGTACACCGTGGGCATCATCTTTTTTGCCTTGGAAGATCGCCTGCGTCATTCCCATGGCATCTGGCATTTGTTTGTGATTGGCGGCAGCCTCCTGCATTTTGTGGCGATCATGCATTACGTGCTGTGAATGCTGGTGGCTGCTCTTTAAAGGCGCTCGAGCAACTCACGGGCACGATTGCCGAAAATCTGCAGCAGCTTGGCCAGCATATGCGGCGGTGGCTCATCGCCGCGGGTCAGGGCGTAGAGGGTGATCGGCAGGGGGGGCGTGAGGGTGCGGATACAGGTGTTTGCCGTCGATGCGCCGAGGGCGGTAAAGGGGTCGATCACCGTCAAGCCGGCGCCGGACTCCACCATCGCCCGGGCCAGGGAATAGGTTTGCACCGAGATGGTCACCCGTGGCGGTGGATCAACGTTCTCCAGGTAGCTGTCCAGCTTGGTCGCCAGCGGATCGGCACTGGAGAGCCCGATCAATGGCGCGCCCGCCAGTTCGCTCAGCGGCAATGGCCGGTTGATTTCAGCCGCCGACCAATAGCCCTTGGACGCCAATGCAACCAGCACGCCATTGGCCAGCACCTGTGTGGTCAACCCCGGATGTCCGGAAAAATTGAGGGTCAGCGCCAGGTCGATTTCGCGCATTAACAGCTTCTGGACCAGCTCACGGCTATGGTCGCTGGACAGCTCGCAAGCCATGTCGGGGTATTCGCGCTTCCATTCCAGAATCGCTGGAGGCAGCAGCGACAAGGCCAGCGCGGGTATCGCACCAATGCGTACGCTTTGCCCTGGGGCGCGGCGCAGGCTCTTGGCCAGGCGCCGTACACCTTGCAAGCTCTCGGTGACTTTCTCGACTTCGCGTTCCAGCGCCAGGGCTTCCGGCGTGGGTTGCAATTTGCCGCGTACACGCAGAAACAGCGCAAAGCCCAGCTGCAATTCGGCGTGCTGCAACACTTTGGTCACCGCTGGTTGCGAGACGTGCAGCAACTGCGCGGCGGCACTGATCGAGCCAGTCTGGCGAATGGCCTGGAAGATTTCGATATGACGCAAGCGCATGGCAGGTCCATAACCTTTGTTTATAGGTGACCCATCTTTATTCATTGTCGGTGGCCTGTCACCTGCGCCTACGCTTGGCCTTCAGTTAATCAACGGTCGGGGGCTGGGATGGCGAGGCAGGTTTGCATCATCGGTGGTGGGGTCATCGGCCTGGCCAGTGCTTACGCACTGGTGCGGGCAGGCCACGAGGTCACGGTGATAGACGCCCGTGACACCCTGGGGAGCGAAACCAGTTTCGCCAACGGTGGGCAGCTGTCCTATCGCTATGTTGCACCGCTGGCCGACGCGGGCGTACCGCTGCAGGCGATGGGGTGGCTGTTGCGTGGGGACTCTCCGCTCAAACTGCGCCCTCGCCTCGACCCCCGGCAATGGCGCTGGATGGCTGCATTCGTCGGCGCATGCCGGGGCTCGGTGAACAAGCGCAACGCTGCCCACTTGCTGCGGCTGGCGAGCCTGAGCCAAGGCACCTTGCAGCAATGGCGTGTCGACGATCGGCTGGACGGCTTCGACTGGCGGTGCAACGGCAAGCTGGTGACCTTCCGTAATGCCGGGACCTTTGAGCGTGCGCGCGCCAACGTCACAGACATCCTGCAGCAGCAGGTACTGTCGATGGCCGACTGCCAGCGCCTGGAACCTTCCTTGGCGGCGCGGGATTTTGTCGGAGGCATCTATACGCCCAGTGAAGAAGTTGCGGACTGTCATGCCTTTTGCCAACGCCTGGCCGCCAGGTTGGAAGCGTCCGGGCGTTGCACATTTTTGCTGGGGCGCAAGGTTACCGGGGTTCGTCACGCCGACGGTGCGGTGCAGGCCATCGAGTTGGGCCATGAAGTGATGCCGGTCGATCAACTGGTATTGGCTGCCGGGCATCGCAGTGCCGAGCTGGCATTGCCGCGCTTGTCGCTGGCGCTGTATCCGCTCAAGGGCTACAGCCTGAGCGTGCCGATCGGCGAGCAGCACAAAGCACCGAACGTAAGCATCACCGACTACGACCGCAAGATCGTCTATGCACGCATAGGTGAGCAACTGCGGATCGCGGCCATGGTGGATATTGTCGGCTTTGATGCGCGTCTTGAGCCCAAGCGCCTGGCGTTGATAAAGCGTCAGGCGCTGGAAACGTTTCCTTTGGCCGGTGACTACACCCAGGCGGTCGAATGGGCCGGTATGCGCCCGGCAACACCGACGGGCGTGCCATTGATCGGTGCCAGCGCCTACCGCAACCTGTGGCTGAACCTGGGGCATGGCGCACTGGGCTTCACCCTGGCCTGCGGCAGCGGCCAACTGCTGGCCGAGCTGATCGACCAGCGCCCCCCTTCCATTGATATGCAGGGCCTGACGCCCCGCGCCGCTTGAGGATGCAGCCATGACCATTACCCGAATCAATAGCAACGAACGACTCAGCGGCGCCGTGACGTTCAAGGACCTAGTGTTCCTTTCGGGCCAGGTACCGGGCGACGGCCTGGATGTGGCTACTCAGACCCGGCAAGTGCTGGCCAGGATCGACGCGCTGTTGGCCGAGGCGGGCAGCGATAAGGATCACTTACTCAACGCCACGATTTACCTGAAGGACATCGGTGCCGGTTTTGCACCGATGAATGATGTCTGGTCCGCATGGCTCTCGCCAGGCATGGCGCCCACGCGCACTACCTTGCAAGCAGAGCTGGCGCGGCCGAGTGTGCTGGTGGAAATCAGCGTGATTGCAGTACGTAAATAACCTCAAAGACCAACGGAGAATAACAATGAAAAAGATCCTGTTGACCGGCTGCACCCTGGGCTTTTTGTGGGGCGCGCAGGCGCATGCAAGCGAAGCGCCGCTGGCGGGCACTTTGAGCAAGATCGCCAGCGCCAAGTCCATCACCCTGGGTTACCGCGATGCGTCGGTGCCGTTTTCCTACGTGGGGGATAGCAGTGGTAAACCGATGGGCTACTCGGTGGACCTGGCAAACAAGATTGTCGAGCGTATCCAGCAGAAAACCTCAGTGGGCGACCTCAAGGTGAAATACAACCTGGTGACGTCCCAAACCCGCATCCCTCTGGTGCAGAACGGCACTGTCGATCTGGAATGCGGCTCAACCGGCGTGACGGCTGAACGGCAGAAGCAAGTGGCGTTCTCCTACGGGTTTATCTACGTAAAAGGCCAGTTGCTGACGGCCAAGGACAGCGGGATCAAAGGCTTTGCCGACCTAGTGGGCAAAAATGTGGTGACCACTGCCGGCACCACCAATGAGCGCTTCCTCAAAAGTTATAACGCTGAACACAAAGCCAATATGTTCGTGATCAGCGCCAAGGACCATGGCGAAGCGTTCAAGATGCTCGAGACTGGCCGGGCCGTAGCGTTCTATATGGACGACGCGTTGCTCTACGGCGAGCGTGCCAAGGCCAAGGACCCGCATCACTGGGTGGTGGTCGGCGAGGAGCAGTCGCGGGAGATCTACAGCTGCATGGTGCGCAAGGATGACCCGCAGTTTCTCGCGGTGGTCAACGAAACCCTGGGCGAGCTGTACCGCTCGGGAGAGATCAACGGGATTTACCAGCGCTGGTTCGAGCAGCCGATTCCGCCCAAGGGCTTGAACCTGGAGTTCCCGATGACCAGCGAGTTGAAAGCGATCATCGCCAAGCCGGTGAGTGACCCAGTGGAGTAAGCCTTGGGTAACCCGATAAAACTGTAGGAGCTGGCTTGCCTGCGATAGCGGTCTGTCAGTTGTAAATTAACTGCCTGAAACACCGTTATCGCAGGCAAGCCAGCTCCCACAGTTGATTGGGTTTACAGGGTGAGGTTAGAAGTCGCCCCAGAGTTGTTGGGCGACGGAGAGTGCGACGACGGGGGCGGTCTCGGTACGCAACACCCGCGGGCCGAGGCGAGCGGCGTGGTAGCCGGCGTCTTGGGCGGTCGCGACTTCATTATCGGTGAGCCCCCCTTCGGGACCGATCAAGAACGCCAGGCTCGATGGCTTGGCGTGGCTGATCATCGGCTCTGCCACCGGGTGCAGCACCAGCTTCAAGTCCGCCTCGGTTTGCTTGAGCCAGTCTGCCAGCAAGAGCGGAGGGTGAATCACCGGCACCGTTGAGCGCCCACATTGCTCGCACGCGCTGATTGCCACCTGGCGCCAGTGCAGCAAGCGCTTGTCGGCGCGTTCGTCCTTGAGGCGTACCTCGCAGCGGTCGCTGAAGATCGGTGTGATCGCGTTGACGCCCAATTCAGTGGCCTTCTGGATCGCCCAGTCCATGCGCTCGCCCCGGGACAGGCCCTGGCCGAGGTGAATATGCAGGGGCGATTCGGCTTGGCCGGCAAAGCTATCGGTGAGTTGCACGGTGACGCGTTTTTTACCGACTTCCAGCAAGGTGCCACTAAACTCCTGGCCAGAGCCGTCGAACAGTTGCACGGCATGGCCTTCACCCATGCGCAACACACGGCTGATGTAATGCGCCTGGGCTTCGGGCAGTTCGTGATCGCCGAGGCTCAGCGGGGTGTCGGTGAAAAAGCGGGACAGTCTCATTTCTGTTCTCTGAAGAAGTTTATGTAGGCGCAGCGGCGCGCCTGGAATGCCTTCGCGAGCAAGCTCGCTCCTACAAGGATTTAGGCAATCAACCCGGATCACGGAAGCCTGGATGGAAATCTTTCGGCACCGCCACACTGACCTTGCTGTTGGTGGCGATATCGATCCCCTCGCTGGCCACCTCGGCCAGAAAGTCGATCTGCTCGGGGGTAATTACATAAGGCGGCAGGAAATACACCACGCTGCCCAACGGCCGCAGCAGCGCACCGCGCTCCAGCGCGTGCTCGAAGACCTTCAGGCCACGGCGCTCCTGCCACGGGTAGGCGGCCTTGGTGGCTTTGTCCTGCACCATCTCGATGGCCAGCACCATGCCGGTCTGGCGCACTTCCGACACGTGAGGATGGTCCACCAGGTGCGCGGTGGCGGTGGCCATACGCTGGGCCAGGGCCTTGTTGTTCTCGATGACGTTGTCTTCTTCAAAGATATCCAGCGTTGCCAACGCCGCCGCACAGGCCAGCGGGTTGCCGGTGTAGCTGTGGGAGTGCAGGAAGGCGCGCAGTGTGGGGTAGTCATCGTAGAACGCGCTGTAGACGTCTTCCGTGGTAACCACCGCGGCCAGCGGCAGGTAACCGCCGGTAAGGGCCTTGGACAAGCACAGGAAGTCCGGGCGGATGCCGGCTTGTTCACAGGCAAACATACTGCCGGTGCGGCCGAAGCCCACGGCGATTTCGTCGTGGATCAGGTGCACGCCGTAGCGGTCGCAGGCTTCGCGCAGCAGCTTGAGGTACACCGGGTGGTACATGCGCATGCCACCGGCGCCCTGGATCAGCGGTTCGACAATGACGGCGGCAACGGTGTCGTGATGGTCGGCCAGGGTCTGTTCCATCGCCAGGAACATGGTGCGCGAGTGTTCTTCCCAGCTCATGCCTTCGGGGCGCAGGTAGCAGTCCGGGCTCGGCACCTTGATAGTGTCGAGCAGCAGCGCCTTGTAGGTCTCGGTAAACAACGGCACGTCGCCCACCGACATCGCGGCGATGGTTTCGCCGTGGTAGCTGTTGGTGAGGGTGACGAAGCGCTTTTTGTTCGGCTGGCCGCGGTTGAGCCAGTAGTGGAAGCTCATCTTCAGCGCCACTTCGATGCAGGACGAACCGTTATCGGCGTAGAAGCAGCGGGTCAGCCCTTCGGGCGTCATCGCGACCAGGCGTTCGGACAGCTCGATCACCGGTTGATGGCTGAAACCGGCGAGGATCACGTGCTCCAGCTGATCGACCTGATCCTTGATACGCTGGTTGATCCGTGGGTTGGCGTGGCCGAATACGTTGACCCACCAGGAACTGACGGCATCGAGGTAGCGCTTGCCTTCGAAGTCTTCCAGCCATACGCCTTCACCGCGCTTGATGGGCACCAGCGGCAGTTGCTGGTGGTCTTTCATCTGGGTGCAGGGATGCCACAGCACCGCGAGGTCGCGTTGCATCCACTGGTTGTTCAAGCCCATCGGTGATCTCCTCGAAGCGGTCCTGCGGCGGGCACAGGCGAAACAATCGCGCAAGCCTATGCAATGGTGGCTCGGGTCACAAGCCATTGTGGGGAAATTCGCAGTAAATGCAGGACGGTCTGTCACGTTTCCCAGGGATAGTCTTAATCCCTTGTTAATTTATGATGCCTAGCCTCTTTATCGTATTTCTCGATATTTCAAAGCAAAATTTTCCGCTTTAATTCGATAGGTAAAGCGCTAGTCTTGGGCACAGTTCTTACGGGATTAAGTACATGCAGCTACGTAATTCGCCGGCCCGCTATGGTTGGGTCAGCATGGTTCTGCACTGGGGCGTAGCCCTGGTGGTGTTCGGTTTATTTGCCCTGGGCTTGTGGATGGTCGGTCTCGATTACTACAGCGCCTGGCGCAAAGATGCGCCCGACTTGCACAAGAGCATTGGCATCACGCTGTTCGCCATTATGCTGGTGCGGATCGTCTGGCGCCTGGTCAGCCCGCCGCCCCCACCGCTGGCCACCTATAGCCGCATGACGCGGATCGGCGCCGCGTTTGGGCACGCGTTCCTTTATGTCGGGCTGTTTGCCGTGATGATTGCCGGTTACCTGATTTCCACCGCAGACGGTGTCGGTATCCCGGTGTTTGGCCTGTTTGAAATTCCTGCCGTGGTTTCCGGTCTACCGGACCAGGCAGATACCGCGGGTTGGGTGCACCTGTACCTGGCCTGGGTGTTGGTGGTCTTCGCCGGCTTGCACGGCGTGGCGGCCCTGAAACACCATTTTATCGATCGTGATGCGACCCTTGCGCGAATGCTGGGACGCAAAGCCTGATGTTCAACCTCGACTCACAAGGAATAGAAAGCATGTTGAAAAAAACACTCGCTGCGCTGGCAATCGGTTCTGCCCTGCTGTCCGCAGGTTCGGCGATGGCCGCTGACTACGTGATCGACAAGGAAGGCCAGCACGCCTTCGTCGATTTCAAAATCAGCCACCTGGGCTACAGCTACATCACCGGTACCTTCAAGGACCTGGATGGCAAGTTCAGCTTTGACGCCGCCAAGCCCGAAGACGCCAAGATTGAAGTCAACGTGCGTACTGCCAGCGTGTTCTCCAACCACGCCGAGCGCGACAAGCACGTTAACAGCAAGGACTTCCTGGAGTCGGGCAAATTCCCTGATGCCAAGTTCGTTTCCACCAGCGTCAAGCCAACTGGCAAAAATGCTGATGGCAAGCTGACTGCTGATGTGACCGGGGACCTGACCTTCCACGGCGTGACCAAGCCGATCCTGGTCAAAGCCACGTTCCTGGGCGAAGGCAAGGATCCATGGGGCGGCTACCGTGCCGGCTTCGAAGGCACCACCAACATCAGCCGCAAGGAATTCAACAAGGACGGCATGGACGTAGGTCCACAGTCTGACAACGTGCAGTTGTACATCACGTTTGAAGGTGTGAAAGCGAAGTAATGCTTCGTATGTAGGAGCGAGCTTGCTCGCGAAGGCCGCAAGGACACCGCGTTAAACCAGGATGCCCGCGTTATCGTTGACGACCTTCGCGAGCTAGCTCCTACAGGCAAAAAAAAACCCGTATCTCACGATACGGGTTTTTTTTATGCTTCGCGGTTGCGAGTCAGCAGCGCTGGTTTCTCACCACGAGGGCGGCCTGGCAGTTGATCCAACTGCTCAGGTGTCGGGAAGCGATCCGCTTTCGACTCCTTGTGGATGATCTTCGGCGCCGGGCCACCCCGTGGGTTTTGTACTGCAGGCTCGGACGAGCGAGGCTGATCGTCACGGGCAGGGCGGCGGTTGTTGCTGCGTGAATCTTCGCGACGGGCCTGGCCGTCACGCGGTGCGCCATTACGCGGGCCGCTGCGCTTGGCAGGCGGGGTGCCAGTGGTGCCGCCGCTGCTGTTGCGCGGGGCGTTCTGGCGACCGCCCTGTGGCTGGCCGCTACGTGGAGCGCCTGCGCCCTGGGCAGGAGCCCCTGGACGACGGCCACGGCCCTGGGCCGGTTTGGCCTGGGGCACGTAGTCGACGCGGTTACCGAAGTTATCGATATCGTCGTCAAGGAACTCGTCCGGGGCGCGGTCGGCCGCGGCGCGTGGTGGCTGGCTCGGCTGGCGCTGTTCGCGGGCCGGGGTGCCTTCACGGGGCTTCTGCTCACGGGCCGGGCGTTCGCCACGGCTGCTGCTCGCGGTTTTTTCCTTGCCCTTGTCCTTGCCTTTGTCGCGACGACCACCGCCACCACCGCCGCCGTTCGGGCCATCGCCCTTCGGACCACGTGGGTTGCGCGGGTTGCGCACGTCTGGACGCTCGCGCGCTTCTGGCTTCTCGGCCTCCACGGCGCTGGCATCAAAGCCCATCAGGTCGCCATCGGCGATTTTCTGCTTGGTCATGCGTTCGATGCTTTTCAGCAGCTTTTCTTCATCCGGCGCGACCAACGAAATGGCCTCGCCCGAACGACCGGCACGGCCGGTACGGCCGATACGGTGCACATAGTCTTCATCGACGTTTGGCAGCTCGAAGTTGACCACGTGTGGCAACTGGTCGATATCCAGGCCGCGTGCGGCGATATCGGTGGCCACCAGGATACGCACGCTGCCGGCCTTGAAGTCGGCCAGGGCTTTGGTGCGTGCGTTCTGGCTCTTGTTGCCGTGGATGGCGACGGCGGTGAGGCCGTGCTTGTCCAGGTACTCTGCCAGGCGGTTGGCGCCGTGCTTGGTACGGGTGAACACCAGCACCTGTTCCCACGCGCCGTGGGTGATCAGGTGCGCCAGCAGCGAGCGCTTGTGGCTGGCGGCCAGGCGGAACACGCGTTGCTCGATACGCTCGACCGTGGTGTTCGGCGGCGTGACTTCGATGCGTTCCGGGTTATGCAGCAGCTTGCCGGCCAGGGCGGTGATGTCCTGGGAGAACGTTGCCGAGAACAGCAGGTTCTGCCGTTTGGCCGGTAGGCGGGCGAGGACTTTTTTCACGTCATGGACAAAGCCCATGTCGAGCATGCGGTCGGCTTCGTCCAGCACGAGGATTTCCACGTGGGACAAATCGACGCTGCCTTGGCCGCACAGGTCGAGCAAGCGACCCGGGCAGGCTACCAGCACGTCGACACCACGGGACATGGCCTGAACCTGTGGGTTCATGCCGACGCCGCCGAAGATGCAGGCGCTGACGAACTTCAAGTCGCGGGCATACAGCTTGAAGCTGTCGTGCACTTGGGCTGCGAGTTCGCGGGTTGGGGTCAGGACCAGTACGCGCGGTTGGCGCGGGCCGTGACGTTGGGATTTGTCCGGGTGACCGTTGGGAAACAACCGCTCCAGGATCGGGAGGGCGAAACCGCCGGTTTTACCAGTACCTGTCTGAGCCGCAACCATCAGGTCGCGACCTTGCAACACGGCGGGAATGGCCCGCTGTTGCACCGGAGTAGGCTCGGTATAGCCCGCTGCCTCGATGGCGCGGACTAAAGCCTCGGAGAGACCGAGGGAAGCAAAGGACATGAGTAATCCTGTTTTAGTTAGGGCTTGGCCCAAAGGGATAATCTTGCCGGGCGTGAATGGCGCTTAGGGGAGCGCAACCCCGTCCGGTCCTGCTGTGTCTGGCGGGCACTCCATCGGCTCGCGCGGGCTGCAAAGCTGCGCAGTAGCTGGGTTGGGTGCCGTTTTCAAGACCCGAGCGGCCGGGCGTAAGCCTGGCGGAAAGGCCGCAGTATAACAGAGCAATCACCGCGCGCTGCTTTCCTGCTGCTCAACGGCGTGTTCGGGGGCCGGTATTGGCACCGTTTGCTCGTGCATCCGGCGATATTTGGCGCTCAATGTGGCATAGGCGGGCTCTTGCTTGAAGCGCTTGAGCTCGGCGGCAAAGCGTTGCACCAGCAGGTCCATGCCTGCGCCACGGCGTACCGCAAGGAATTGCTGCTGGCGGCTGACCACCACCGACGCCTGGCTGACTTTACCTTCCAGGCCCAGCGCCTTGATCACGTGGTGCCCCACGCGCCGGTCAGTCACCACCATATCGATGCGCCCCAACATGAGTTTGCCAAAGTTGGCTTCATGGCTGGGGGCGGGTTCACGCTGGAAGGTGTTGGCCTCACTGAACGCGTCGCCATACAGGTAGCCCGGGGAAACGCCAACCGTCAGGCCACGCAGGTCGTCGAGCGTGGTGGCGGGGTGAGGGCGTTCGTTGGCATAGAACAAAACGAATTCGACTTCCGACAACGGCTCGCTGGGATAGAGCAGCGACGCGTCGCGCTCCTGGCTGTGAAAGATATCCAGCGCGCCGTCGGCGTGGCCCTGGTCGAGCATCGCCAGGCAGCGCTTCCAGGGCAGGAACTGCCATTGCACCTCCACCCCCAGGCGCTGGAACACGATCACTGTGGTTTCATAATCCAGGCCGGCCATGGTGCCGTTGTCTTCGTAGACATAGGGCGCCCAGGGTTCGGTGACAATGCGCAGTTTCTCGCCATGAGCGGCCAGGCTCAGGCAAGAAAAAAACACAGCGGTCAACAGCTTGAAGAGGACGGGCATAGCCTGAGGTTACGACGCTCCCCGAAGAAAGAGAAGCTCTGGCACGCGCATTGGCGGGCGGTCTTACTTCGCGGGAGCGTTCAGCAGGTGTTCGTGGATCGCGGCGCGGCGCTCGCCCAGAATCAGGCGCACCAGGGGGTTGGCAAACCAGTGTTCCAACTGGTGTGCATCAAGCGGGCGCTTCTGGCGTTCTTCCTGGTTTTGTCGGGCCTTGTCCCACCAGACCGGACCGCAGGCCTGGTCGAACTCGTTTTCGTGTTCGTAGCAGCCGTAAAGGATTTCGCGGATGAATTGTTGCTGGTGCTTGGGCAGCAGCAGGGTGATCAGCTTGTACATCAAGCGTTGCAAACGCGGCGGGCGCGGCAGGTGCGAGGAGACCTGACGCGTATCGGCCAGGGCCTGCGCACTGGTGGGGGCGCTCACGTGCTTGGCGATCCACGCCTTGACCTTGGCCCGGAACAGCTGTTTGCGGCTCCAGTAATGGTGGATCAGGTCCGGGCACTCGCGCACCTTTACGGTACGGTAGGCGGCGATCGACAGGCAGAACTCTTCCAGGGTGTAGGCGCCTTGGGCATGGGGGAACAGTTCATCCATCAACTCGATGGAGCGGTCGAGGATGTGCGCATCCTGTTGGGTCAGGCCCATGACGCCGGAGTTGAGGGTCATCATGTCATCGTCGGCCACGCCCATGTCCAGCAGGCGCTGACGCAGGGCGGTGTAGAGGATGCTTTCGTGGTTGTCGCCGTACTTGGTGTAAAAGGCGTTGCACAGCAGGGTGCCGGGCTCTACGCGTTCGAACAGGGCCATGGGCGAATGATGGAAGAAGGTGTCAGTGTCGATCAGCAGCGCCACGGGGGATTCTTGCAGGACTTGGCGCAGCACCACGTGCTTGGTGCGAAAGTGATAACCGTGGGGCTCGCTCCAGCGTTTGCGGGTGGCTTCGTCCAGTGGGCGCACGCGCACCGGCAGCAAGCGATAGGGCTCGGGGTTGTCGCTGAATACCTGGATGTCGATGTTCGCATCCGGTGTGTCCTGCAGGAACGCCAGTGCGCTGGCGATGCTGAATACCGCTTCCTGATGGTAGGTGTCGGCGCCGAAGACCAGGTAAACCAGTTGCGGGCGGGACGTCGGGGGCACTGTATTCATGGACTGCGGGGTTCCGTGGGTAACGTAAAACGACAAAGGCCCTCGTCAGAACGAGGGCCTTGGTACAACCGGTCAAGCGTTAACGTGGCAGCTTGAGGTTGTTCCAGATGGCAAGGCTGGGTTCAGCCTGGTTCAGGGTATAGAAATGCAACCCTGGCGCACCACCTTGCAACAATTGCTCACACATCTCGGTGATAACCTGCTCGCCGAACGCCTGGATGCTTTTGACGTCATCGCCATAGGCTTCCAGTTGCTTGCGCACCCAGCGTGGGATCTCGGCGCCGCAGGCGTCGGAGAAGCGCGCCAACTTGCTGTAATTGGTGATCGGCATGATGCCCGGCACGATTGGGATGTTCACGCCCATCGCCCGTACTCGCTCGACAAAGTAGAAGTAGCTGTCTGCGTTGAAGAAATACTGGGTGATTGCGCTGTCGGCACCGGCATTGGCCTTGCGCACGAAATTCTGCAAATCGTCTTCGAAATTGCGCGCCTGGGGGTGCATCTCCGGGTAAGCGGCTACTTCGACATGGAAGTGATCGCCACTTTCTTCGCGGATGAAGCTCACCAGGTCGTTGGCGTAGCGCAGCTCACCGCTGGCCATGCCCATACCCGATGGCAGGTCGCCACGCAGGGCAACGATGCGCTTGATGCCGGCGGCTTTGTATTGGATCAGCAGGCTACGCAGGTCGGCCTTGCTGTCGCCCACGCAGGACAAATGCGGAGCGGCGGGAACTTTGACTTCACTTTCCAGCTGCAACACGGTGTTGATCGTGCGATCACGGGTCGAACCGCCAGCGCCGTAGGTGCAGGAGAAGAAGTCAGGGTTGAAGCTGGCCAACTGCTTGGCAGTGGCCATCAGTTTTTCATGCCCAGCATCGGTCTTGGTCGGGAAGAACTCGAAGCTGTAGCGACGGTCTTGGGACATGGTAATACCCTTGGAAACTCGAAAGCCTGGAAGGCATACGCAATCGATGCGGGTGCCTGGCTTTCTGTGGGAGCTGGCTTGCCTGCGATAGCATCAGCTCGGTGTTACTGGAACACCGAGGCGTCTGCATCGCGGGCAAGCCCGGCTCCCACAGAAGAGCCGGCGCCAGCAAGGCCGATCAGTAGCGGTAAGCGTGCGGCTTGAACGGACCTTCAACCGTCACGCCGATGTAGTCGGCCTGGGTCTTGGTCAGTTGAGTCACGACGCCGCCGAAGCCGCGGACCATTTCCAGGGCCACTTCTTCGTCGAGTTTCTTGGGCAGTACTTCCACGGTCAGGCGCTCGGCTTTCTGGGCGGGCGACAGGTCGGCGTACTTCTGTTCGAACAGGAAGATCTGCGCCAGCACCTGGTTGGCGAACGAGCCATCCATGATGCGGCTTGGGTGACCAGTGGCGTTGCCCAGGTTCACCAGGCGGCCTTCGGCCAGCAGGATCAGGTAGTCGTCGTTCTGTGGGTCGAAATCACCAGCGCCGGTACGGTGAACCTTGTGTACCTGCGGCTTCACTTCTTCCCATGCCCAGTTCTTGCGCATGAAAGCTGTGTCGATTTCATTGTCGAAGTGGCCGATGTTGCAGACAACGGCGCGCTTCTTCAGGGCCTTGAGCATGTTCGCATCGCACACATTCACGTTACCGGTGGTGGTGACGATCAGGTCGATCTTGCCCAGCAGGGCTGCGTCGATGCAGGCGGAGGTGCCGTCGTTCTGGCCGTTGATGAACGGCGAAACCACTTCGAAACCGTCCATGCAGGCTTGCATGGCGCAGATCGGGTCAACTTCGGAGACCTTGACGATCATGCCTTCCTGACGCAGGGACTGGGACGAACCCTTGCCCACGTCACCGTAGCCGATCACCAGGGCTTGCTTGCCCGACAGCAGGTGGTCGGTGCCGCGCTTGATCGCATCGTTCAGGCTGTGACGGCAGCCGTACTTGTTGTCGTTCTTGCTCTTGGTCACCGAGTCGTTGACGTTGATGGCCGGGATTTTCAGCTCGCCCTTGGCCAGCATGTCCAGCAGGCGGTGTACGCCGGTGGTGGTCTCTTCGGTCACGCCGTGGACACGGTCGAGGATCTGCGGGTATTTCTTGTGCAGCAACTCGGTGAGGTCGCCGCCGTCGTCCAGGATCATGTTGGCATCCCAAGGCGCGCCATCTTTGAGGATGGTTTGCTCCAGGCACCACTCGTACTCTTCTTCAGTCTCGCCTTTCCAGGCGAATACCGGGATACCGGCAGCAGCGATAGCGGCAGCGGCCTGGTCCTGAGTCGAGAAGATGTTGCACGACGACCAACGCACTTCGGCACCCAGGGCAACCAGGGTTTCGATCAGCACGGCAGTCTGGATGGTCATGTGGATGCAGCCGAGAATCTTGGCGCCCTTGAGCGGCTGCTCAGCGGCGTACTTGCGACGCAGGCCCATCAGGGCCGGCATTTCGGATTCGGCGATAAAGGTTTCGCGACGGCCCCAGGCAGCGAGGGACATATCGGCGACTTTGTAGTCATTGAAATCAGCAGGCGTCATTACAGCGCTCATAGAGAGCCTCCATTCGTAGTGTGCGAATGGGCGCCGTTGTGCGTTTAGTATCAGGCCAAGGCAACCAGGCCGGACAACGCCCCATCCGAGCCTGACAGGTTTAACCTGCTGCAGCGCCCCTCGGACAGGTGGCGGGAGAACGGTATCAATCGAAGATGACCGTTTTGAGTCGGGTAGCCCCATTCCATTGCTGGAATGAGGCCCCCTAAGAACCGTACGTGCGCCTTTCAGCGCATACGGCTCAAGCCTTGCAAAACCTCAAATTGAGGCCGGTTTGTTCACTGTCAAACCCAACACATGTAGCCGTTGGTGACAAACTGGGTGCAATAGTACCCGATTTGCCAAAGAGTCGTCACCACCGCGTGAGCGGTAGATGATGTGATGATCATGCCATCCTGTCTCTTTGGTTACCGATTCCCCACATAGGGCACATCGTCCTTTTTGATTCTGAAACAGACTGACAACCTGTTTACGGTACTTCAGCTTCGTCAGCATTCGTTCCATACGCAGCTTCTCACCTATCTCTTCCATTGAAGGATCAAAGGGGTTGTAGGCCCCGCTCACCTTCTTGTGTCGCTCAATGGGGGTATCAGACAACGGGTACAGCTTCAGGCTTACCATCTCGCCTTTCCGGTTCGCTACCATCCCAGCGAACACCCAACTTTTCTGCTCGTACGTGTGGAAGTATTTACTTCTTATCCACACCGCGTCCTTGTTTGGGTGTCGCCGTTTGGCCCAGCGCCAAAGCGCATAATGTAATAGATGCTCCATGCGGCTGTACGTTTGCTTGGCTACTACCGGCTGGTGATACGTCGCCCAACCCCGCAGTATTGGGTTCAGCAATCGGATCAAAACCTCTTGCCTTGCCGTTTTGTTAGTGCTGATGACTTCTTTTACCTTCCTGTAGAACGCTTTCACGTTCTTTTTGGCAGGTTTGATCAGGAGTTTTCCGCCGTATTTACGGAAATTCCAGCCAAGGAAGTCGAAACCTTCATCAATGTGGACGATGTGGGTTTTCTCAGGCGACAGCTGCAATCCTCGCACCGCGAGAAACTGCTCAACCCAAGGTCTGATATCATTTTCGAGCATCTCTTTCGAGCTGCCGGTAATCACAAAATCATCCGCATATCGCACCACGTGGATTTTCAGCTTCTTCGCCTTTGTCACGCCCAGATGTTGCTTGAGCTGTGATTCCAGTCCATCCAGCACCAAATTTGCTAAGGTGGGCGAGATAACCCCGCCCTGTGGTGTACCGGCATTCGTTGCCTGTAGCTGGCCTTTGTGAATCACTCCAGCTTTCAACCATTTTCGGAGGATTTCTTTGTCCGTTGGGACATTTTCGATCAGCCAGTCATGGTTGATGTGGTCAAAGCAGCCTTTGATGTCCGCTTCCAATACCCATTGGGCCGAAGCCTTCTTGGATAGACAAACGAACAACTGTCCCATCGCATCCGCCGTGGAGCGTTCGATCCGAAAGCCGTAGCTGTTTGGATCGCCGGTGGTCTCAGCGATAGGTGCCAGGGCTAGCAGGTATAGCGCCTGCATAGCTCTGTCAGTCATGGTTGGAATGCCCAGAGGGCGTTCTTTTCCATTCGACTTCGGGATAAACACACGCCGTAGTGGCCGTGGCTTATACCCGTGGCGTTTCAACCCATTTGCCGCTTTCCATTTGGCATCGGGTGTATCCCAGAGCACGCGGTCGACTCCCGCCGTGCGCTTGCCCTGGTTTTCAGTGACTCGCCGTATGGCCAAGTATCTGGCCGAACGAGAGCGGGTTAGCATCCGCTGCAGGGCTTTCACCCGGCGCCAGTTGCCTTCCCGACAAGCCTTCGCAATCCGTATCTGCATCGCCCGTACGTTCTGCTGCACACGACACCAATCGATGTCATGCCAATGCTGCGGAACGCCGGAAGGCGCAGACCCGGCCAGTTGGCTAGGTACTAACATGCTGCCTTCCTCTCAAGTTTCCCGAGCAGAAGACGTACGCATCCCCTGACGGGAATGGACGCTCCCGTCAGGGTAGGATTAATAAAAGATCCGTTACAGCTGGACCTCTGGGTTCACTGAGATAGGCCTACTCAGAGTTCATGCGACGAAAGACCACGCAGAAGTCTGCCCGGTTTCCCGTGGAGTAATATTCCAACTCCTATCCGTGCCATTACAGCCCGGCGTTCGCTTTTTCTGCGATCCCATACCCGCACAGCCAACAGATCCCCTTGCGGTTCACCTGCCCGAAGGCAGCCATACGGGCTTACCACGTTCCCTGCTTGTCACACGACTGGGTTAGGGTCTGCCTTTCCACCGGTGGTCTTATGGCGACGTATCTCTTTCCGCTACAGCGATATCCGACCACGTACTTTTTGGTTCGAGCCTAACAGCAGTTTTGGCTCGTCAATCGTTACGATGTTTATCAGCAGTTCACTTTCGTTACCCGTGTCAGTCAGCCTAGCACCTCAACCCGGTACTGCTCCGAGCATCTACGTCCTGCCTCACGGCTAGAACGCACCCAATAGAGGGGCACATTGTCGAAAGAGCTTCACACCTCACCGTTACCAGTGACGCATGTCTTTCTAGGCTATCGTTGGTCGCACAACGAGTCCGCTACCATTCCGCGAGGGCAATGGGTGGACAATGACAAGCAGAGCTTTCGCTCATGTCTTCGATATTGATGAGAGCAGGAACTGTGTGAACAGCATGCTCCATAAGAGAAGTGTTACCTCCTGTTTCAAAGGCAGGAGATAACCCCAGCGGGGATTGTCTCCCACCTGGGTTGAGCCCTAAGGCTTGATGTGTAAGATGCACTCCAAGACCGGGGGTACCGGTCCTGCGGTCGTGCCTCCGAGAGCTAAACGACCTTAGGGTTTCTGCCACCGCCGCTGCGGCAAGTCCTTGTAGGCATTGGACTTCTGGGCTGGTTTTGTTTCTCGGGACTGGGTACCCAAGCTCTCGGCTATCTTTCGAAGGCCCTTCAAGATGACTCCTCACCTCGAAGTTCGAAGACACGCTACGCGTGTCGCACAACGGAGGCGATTATAGCCGTGTATGTGGCACTTCCCAAGCCTTTCTGTCGGTGGCAATGAAGATCGCGCATGGGGTTGATAGGCAATGGCTCATAGAGCTTGGGCCTGGGCTCTGCCATGATGTTGCCCATCATTTCGCAAGACGCTTTGGAGTGACCATGAACTTCCACACCCGCAAATGGGTAAAACCCGAAGACCTCAACCCCAACGGCACTCTGTTCGGCGGTAGCTTGCTGCGCTGGATCGACGAAGAAGCGGCCATCTACGCGATTGTCCAGCTCGGCAACCAGCGCGTGGTCACCAAGTACATCTCGGAAATCAACTTTGTCAGCGCTTCACGCCAGGGCGACATCATCGAACTGGGCATCACTGCCACCGAGTTCGGCCGCACCTCCATCACCCTGACCTGTGAAGTGCGCAACAAGATCACGCGCAAAAGCATCCTGACCGTGGAAAAAATGGTCTTCGTCAACCTGGGCGAAGACGGTTTGCCGGCGCCCCACGGCCGTACCGAAATCAAGTACGTGAAGGACCAGTTCAAGGACGACAGTCTTCCCGAGTAACAACCCCGCGGCCTGATTTGCTTTACCAAATCATTCCGCGTGGATCTATCTGAGGCTCTCTCATCACTCAGGCCTACATCCTGTAGAGAGAGCCTTGTGTATGAAAGTCTCCAGTTCTGTTGTAGAGAATCACCCCCCATCGCCGCAAATCAGCGACCAGGGCGCCAAGGTGCCCTTGGTCAAAGGTGTGGGCGAGCGCAACCTGAGTATTTATCGTCACAGCGATGGGCGTGTGGAGGTGGTGGTGTCACCGCCGCCGCCCGCTCACCTGGTGCTCAGTGGTGGTGGCGCCAAGGGCATCGCCTTTCCAGGCATGGTGCAAGCGCTTGAAGAGGCCGACAAACTCAAAGGCGTAAAAGTGGTTTCCGGCTCATCTGCCGGTGCGATTTGCGCAGCACTGCTCGCCAGCGGCATGGATGCCAAGGCCTTTACGCAACTGTCGAATAACCTAGACCTGCCCCGCTTGCTCAACAGCAAAGACCCGGTCACGGCTTGGTTGCAGGAAGCCAGTTCCGAGCTCGGCAAGCTCGTCAGAAGTCTGCCCGGGCCGGTTGGAAATATCTCTCAACTGCTGCTGACGTTGCTGCCGCGCCTACAAACCGAGGGGCAGCCGCTGGAGGACTTGATCCGCAACGAATCGCGTCAATCGATTCTCGCCCATATCGCCGGTATGCCCCCAGCCAACCGCCCCCCGGAAGTTACAGCAATTGCCGAACGGCTCAGCGCTGGTGGTGGGGCGACTTTTCGCGACTTGGAAGTGTTGAGCCGGCATATTCCGGCGATCAAGCAACTGAACATCACCGGCACGGGCATGTTCGATGGCCGCCCGCAGTTGGTGGTGTTCAATGCCAACCTGACACCGGATATGGATATCGGCCGCGCCGCGCTTATTTCGGGCGCCCTGCCTGGGCTGTTCAAGAGCCCCACCGAGCAGGGTCACGGGTTCCAGGCGGCGTCGCAGGTCACGGCGTTTCAGGACGGCGGGTTGCTGCTCAATACCCCTGCGCCAGGTGTCATCGAGCGCTCGTTCCCGGAAAGCCCCCTGGGCAAGGACGAAGCGCTGATCGTCAAGTTCGAGTCTGACAAGGCATCAGCGCCGCCCAGGAGCGGTGGTTTTTTCAGCTTTCTGGCCGACACGTTCACCGGCACGCCACACACCGCCGCTGAAAGCTACCAGAATGACCGGCTCCAGGCGTTCTCGGAACAAACGGTCACGTTGCCGCTGAACTCGGACAAAGGCGACTTTCGCGGCCTGCTCTGTGGTACCGTCAACTTCACCATGACCCCCGAGCAGAAACAGCATTTGCAGGCCCAGGCTCGCCAGGCGGTGTCAGGGCATCTGCAACAGCGTGAGCTGGAGCGTGAGCGCCATGAGTTCCCCTCGCTGAACGATGCCGTGATGGCGATGGATGATCAAATGCTCGCCAGCGTGCAAGTTGACCTGCAAAACGATGCGGCCGGCGCCGAGGCGTTGCGCTTTCGCAAAGACACACAGCAGGCGTTACAGGCGTTGGACACTGCGATTGCCGAGGCGAATCAAACCAGCACGTCGCTGGTGATCACGCCGAAATTAGCCTCGGCGCTGCGCAATCTGGATGCGCTCGCCCGTAGGCCCGAGGATATCGAGTGGCTGGGCAAGCGCCTGAATGCGCCAGGCCAGCGTAATTTCCAGCAACTGCTGCAGGTGGGCACCAAGCAGGCGTCGAGCAATGGCTCAGGCCTGTCCAAAGTGTTGACCAGCGCCGTCGCGGAAATGCAAAAACGCGATATCGGCGTGAAGGCAGAGAATTTTATCCGCGAAGTCATTTACCCCTCGCTATACCGTCCTGGCCAACCGGCTGCCAACGTTGAGTTATTGCAACGTGCGGTGCGGGATTTGGGCGAGGCGACGACGCCAGCGGAGTTCAACCGTGTGCTTGATGGCATCGTCAAACATTACCGAGCGCGCAATAAACCCTGGAGTAAACCCTTCAGCTCTACCACCGTGGAGCAGGCCAAGGCCTGGCGTATTCCGGTTTAGTTGCGGTGCCACTGAACAGCCATCGTCGCGGCGTGTCGTAGCTACAGGCACCCCTTGGACTCAGGTACATCATGGCCACTCAAGCAGACGGCAAGACCCCCAACCTGTCGCAGGAAGAGCAGCAAAACGTTGACGAGAACCAGCCGCCTCGCGCGGCTGTATTACACGAAATTATCCGCACCCAGGGCGATCAGGAGCTAGAGCGCAGTGTGGCAGCGTTGTGGTGGTCGGCGCTGGCCGCTGGCCTGACCATGGGCTTGTCGCTAATGGGCATGGGCCTGCTCAATTCACGCCTGCCGGACGGTGATGAATTCAAGGTCATTGCCAGCTTTGGCTATTGCGCAGGCTTTCTCGCGGTGATTCTTGCTCGTCAGCAGTTGTTTACCGAAAACACCCTGACCGCCGTGCTGCCGGTGATGAGCAAACCGACTCTGGCCAACGCCGGGCGCTTGTTACGGCTGTGGACGGTGGTGCTGGTGGGCAACCTGTGCGGCACCTTGCTGGTGGCCTACGTGATGCTGCACCTACCGATCTTCGATACCAAGACCGACCTGGCCTTCCTCGAGATCGGGCGCAAGGTCATGGAGAACGACCCCGCGCAGATGTTCGCCAAGGGCATCGTCTCCGGTTGGATGATCGCCACCATGGTCTGGATGATTCCGTCGATGGAGAGTGCCAAGCTGTGGATTATCATCCTGATCACCTACTTCATGGCACTGGGCGACTTCACCCATATCGTCGTCGGTTCAGCGGAAGTGTCCTACCTGGTGTTTGCCGGCGAGTTGCCGTGGAAGGATTTCTGGCTGGTCTTCGCCGGGCCGACCCTGGCCGGCAACATCATCGGGGGTAGCTTCATCTTTGCGTTGATCAGCCATGCGCAGGTTCGCAGCGAGGCGTCCATGCCTGCTGTTGCTCAATCTCACACACAGGCGAAGCCCCGTCAGGATAAGGGCAAAGTCTGACAGTACCCTGGCTGACGCGTCAGGCCTTGAAGGGCACGCTGGGAGGTTCGCAGGCCAGCGTGCTGTCGGGTGCCTTGAGCTGACCTTCCCAGCGAGCAATTACCAGCGGGGCCAATGCGTTGCCCAGTACATTCAGGGCTGTGACGGGCATATCCATCAGACGATAGATGCCCGCGATGATTGCCACACCCTCCACGGGAAGCCCGGCCGTGGTCAACGTCGCGGTCAGGATGATAAACATGAAGCCTGGCACGCCCGCCGCGCCCTTTGATGTCAGCACCATGATCAAGACCAGCATGCCTTGATCCGCCAGGCTCAAGTCGATGCCATACGCTTGGGCGATGAACAGCGTGCCGAGTGCGGCAAACAGCGATGCACCATCCAGATTGAACGAGTACCCCAGTGGGATCACCATGCTGGTAATGGGCCGTGGCGCGCCATAGCGCTCCATCTTCTCGATCAGTTGAGGCATGACCGTCGCCGAGGCGGCACTGCTGAAGGCCAGCAGCAGTTCACTGCGTATTTCCCGCACCAGGTGAAAAAAGCCGACGCCGGCCAAGCGTGCCACTGCACCCAATACACACAGGGCAAATAAGAGCACCGCGACATAGGTCGTGCCGATCAGTTTGGCCAGCGGCAACAACGCACTGAGGCCAAAGCTGGCGACGGTGACCGCGATCAGGCCGAAAATACCTATCGGCGAGTAATGCATGACCAAGTGGGTGACTTTGAACATGGTGTCGGAGACGCCTTGCATCACATTGATCAAGGGCGCTTTGCGCTCCTCGGGCAACAACGATAAGGCACAACCGAACAGGATCGCGAAGAACAGCACCGACAGCAGTTTGCCCTGTGACATGGCCAGGACGATGTTATCCGGCACGATCGCCAGCAGTACCTGGCCCAGGTTCTGTGGGGTGCCACTGGAGGCCAGTCCCGTCGCCGGTGCCTGCAGCGTGCTGCCGAATTCGGCGCCCGAGCCGGGCTGCACCACATTGCCAACCAACAGCCCGAAGACGATGGCAATGCTGGTGATGGTGAAGAAGTACACGAAGGTCTTCAGGCCGACGCGACCCAGGGCAGACGGGTTGCCCATGCCGGCGATGCCGACGGTCATGCAGGCAAATACCAGGGGAACGACGATCATCTTCATCAGCTTGATAAACAGGTCGCCAGCCGGTTGCAGCAGATTGTCGATGAACCAGGTTTTTTGCTCGGGGAATTGATTGAGCAGGAGGCCGACGATTATCCCGGCAGCCAGGCCGATCATGATGCGAGTGATAAGACTGGTGGGTTTTCTAGTGGTCATGGGGGTGTCCCTTATTGTTGTGATTGTCAGGGATTTACGGGGCGAACAACCCTTCGAAGTGCTTGAACCCTTTCACTTCGATGGGGTTACCGCTGGGGTCGAGAAAAAACATCGTGCGCTGCTCGCCAGGTTCGCCGGCAAAGCGGGTCACGGGTGGAATCTCGAAGCGCGTGCCCAGGCGGGTGAGGCGCTCGGCAAGCGTCAGCCACTCATCAAGTGGCAGCACCACCCCCAGGTGCGGCATCAGTACCTGGTGCTCACCGACCAGGCCGGTGCGTGTGGTTGGGAAGGGCGTACCGAGGTGCAGTGAAAGTTGATTGCCGAAAAAGTCGAAGTCGATCCAGGTCTCGCTGCACCGGCCCTCGGTGCAACCCAAAACATCTCGATAAAAAATGCGCGCCTCGTCTAAGTCATAAACATGGTATGCAGCGTGAAAGGGTCTGTTCATGGCTGGTTCTCCAGATGGGGAACTGTCAGGTTAAACAGGCGATGCCGCCAGGGTAAAACGGGTTTGCCTTGGTCTGAGCGAAAGGAAAACTTATGGATGTTCGATTCCTGAGGAGCCTGGTCGCTGTCATTGAAACCGGGTCGATAGCCGCCGCTGCGCGCCGTGAAAATCGTAGTGCTGCGGCGATCAGCCTGCGGGTCAAGGCGCTTGAGCGCACGCTGGGTTGTACGCTGCTCACGCGCACGGCACATGCCGCTTGGCCTTCGGATCAATGCTTGCTGCTCTTGCCCAGAATCCAGGCAGTTATTGAACAGGCGCGCCAGCTGCAGGAGCATCTGAGCCAGGACGAGTTATCGGGGGAAATTAAAATCGGGGCCATTTCCACGGCGCTGACCGGCGTCTTGCCGGGGGTGATCGAGCGTCTGACAATGTCAGCACCCAAGCTGAGGCTGAAGATCACACCCGGCGACTCCAGAAGCCTTTATGAGAAGTTACTCAACCAGGAGTTGGATGCGGCGATACTGGTACGGCCGCCGTTTCAACCGCCCAAAGCCTTGTCGATGGCCTTGCTGCGTGCCGAACCCTTGATTCTGGTTGCGCCCGCCCAGTGGGGTGCGCAGGCGCTGGCTGCCTTGTTACGTGAACGCCCATTCATCCGCTATGACGCACGCTCCTGGGGCGGTCAGATTGCCCAGCGCTTTCTGGATGAACAGTCCTTCGACCCAGAGGTGCTATGTGAGCTGGATGCGCTGGAAACTATCCTGATGCTGGTCGCCCAAGGGATGGGGGTTTCGCTGGTGCCGCAGTGGGCGGGCATGCCCTCCAACGGCATCAGTGTGTTACCGGCCGGCAACCCGCAGTGCTATGCGCGCGAGCTGGTAGTCATGTACGGCTCGACACCGCGCCGTCCACTGGCGATGCGGCACCTACTTGAAGTGTTGCGCGGCGCGGTTACTGCGGCCCAGTAACGCGGCTGACAACGCGACCGATCGTCAACCCCTGCAACAGGATCGAAGACAGCACCACGATATAGGTGATGCTCAGCAACAAGTCACGCTCAGGGCCCAGGGGCAGGGCCAGGGCCAATGCCACCGAGACGCCGCCGCGCAGGCCGCCCCAGGTGAGGATGCGGATAGTGCCGCGTGGTACCGAGCGCCAACGGCGCAGCAACAGGATCGCCGGGGCCACGGTCAGCAGGCGCGAGAGCAGGATCGCCACCGCCAGCAGGCTGGCCGCGAACACGTGCAGCCAGTTGAATGGCAATAGCAGCAGCTCCATGCCGATCAGTGCAAACAGCAAGGCGTTGAGCATGTCATCAAGCAGTTCCCAGAAACCATCCAGGTAGCGACGCGTCATGTCGTTCATCGCCAGCTTGCGTCCCAGGTTACCGATGATCAGCCCCGCGACCACCATCGCAATCGGTGCGGACACATGCAGCTCCGAAGCCATGGCCGAGCCGCCGATCACCAGGGCGAGGGTCAGCATGACTTCGATCTGGTGCTGTTCGATGCTCTTGATCATCAGGTACACGAGGTAGCCGATCAGCCCGCCAAACAGCACGCCGCCAATGGCTTCGTGGGCAAACAGCATGGCCGTGGCGCCCACGGTGGGTGTTTCACCCAACTGCGCGATGCCCAGCAGCACGGTAAACACCACCACGGCGGTGCCGTCATTGAACAGCGACTCGCCGACGATGGTGGTTTTCAGCGGTTTGGAGGCATTGGCGGTCCGCAGCACGCCGAGCACCGCAATGGGGTCGGTGGGGGAAATCAGCGCGCCGAACAGCAAGCAGTAAAGGAAGCTCACGTGCCAGCCAAACAGGGCGAAGATGTAGTACGCCAGACTGCCGATCACCACGGTGGCGATCAACACGCCAAAGGTTGCCAGCAGGCCGATGGGCCAGCGGTAGCTGCGCAAGTCGTTCAAGTTGACGTGCAAGGCGCCGGCGAACAGCAGGAACGACAGCATCCAGTTCATCAGCAAATCGCCGAAGTCGATCTGGCCGATCAGCTGTTGGACGCGTTCCTCTAAGCCTGGGTAGCCGAGCACGCTCAGGCCTTGCAGGATCAGCGAGAACAGCAGTGCGGTGACCATCACGCCGATGGTGGGCGGCAGGCCGATAAAACGGAAGTTCACATAAGTGAGCAGGGTGGTGAGGCAGATGAAAGCGGCGACAAGTTCAAGCATCCGGGGTCCTTGGAGCAGGGAAATATAGGCGCACGGGGTGCGTCGAATCGGGGTTTAGTATAAACAGGTGCTGTTACATGACGTATCAATTAAGGAGGTTCTGGTGGTAGCGACAGCCCTGGTGCTGGTAGCGGCGCTGTTGCATGCGACGTGGAACACCTTGATCAAGTTCAGTGGCGAGCGCCTTTTAGTCATCGCTTGCATGGACAGTGTGGCGCTGCTGTTCGTGGTATTGGCGGTGGGGTTCGTGTCTTTGCCGCCGCTGGAACTCTGGCCGTGGCTCGTTGCCTCGGCGCTGTTTGAATTGCTCTATCGCTATTTGTTGATCCAGGCCTATCGGGTGGGTGACTTGGGCCTGGTATATCCGTTGATGCGCGGTTTGTCGCCGCTGGTGGTGCTGGTGCTGACCCTGGTGTTTGCCGGCGAAGTGCTGAGTAACCAGCAAATCCTGGGGATTCTGCTGATCCCGTTCGGTATGGTGTGCCTGTTGTGGCAGGGCGGCGGCGGTGACCGGTTGCCCTGGTCGATGCTACCCGTGGTGTTGCTGATCGGCCTGTGCATTGGCTGTTACACCTTTTTGGACGGGCAGGCGTTGCGGCGCTGGTCGCACCCGCTGGATTACCTGGTGTGGTTGACGCTGATCAGCGCCTGGCCGTTTCCGCTGCTGGCGCTGGTGCGCAAGCGTGCAGCCTTCAGCCTGTTCTGGCGCACCCAGTGGCGGTTGGGGTTGAGCGTGGGGTTATGCGTGTTGTTGAGCTACGCTTTGGTACTTTGGGCCATGCAGTTGGGCTCGATTGCCGAAGCCGCCGCGCTGCGCGAAGTCAGTGTGATTCTGGTGGTGCTGTTCGGTATGCGTTACTTGAAAGAACCTTTTGGCCGTCCACGGCTCATAGCCTGTGGGTTGGTGTTGATTGGCATGTTGGTGATGAAACTCTAACCGTCGGATAAAACTAAAAGGAATCGGTGATGACAGTCGCTTTATGGTGTGTGTTGATCGCAATCTTTCTGCCGTACATCTGCACCGGTGTGGCCAAGTTCAGTACAGGCAAGTTCGGGCCACGGGATAACCACGACCCGCGTGCCTTCCTCGAGAGCCTGGAAGGCGTCGCCAAGCGTGCTCATAGCGCGCAACTCAACAGTTTCGAAGTGACCCCGGCGTTTGCCGCCGCAGTCATCATTGCGCACCTGGCCGGCAACGCCGAACTGGTGACGATCAACGTGCTGGCAGTGCTGTTTATCACCAGCCGCCTGCTGTACATCATTTGCTACCTGGCGGACTGGGCGATCTTGCGTTCGCTGGTGTGGGCCGTGGGTATGGCGTTGATTGCGAGTTTCTTCTTCGTCTCGATCTGAGGGATGACGCCGTCGCTATGCGGGAGGGAGCAAGCCCTGCTGTTGATCAATTAAATGTGGGAGCTGGCTTGCCTGCGAAAGCGGTCGTGCCGTAACAGATGCACTGACTGACACACCGCCTTCGCGGGCAAGCCCGCTCCCACAGGGGATTTGCGATAACTGGCTGGGATCAGGGCAAGCCCCCACCCACATTGACTATCAGAGGTTGTCAGGTGCCGGCAGGCGCATCCGGCACCTGGGGCAACGCCGCGCCTTTGGGCCACAGCATCCAGATCTGCCCTTGCTGTTTCATGTTTCCCGCCAACTCGCCTGCGGCATTGCCTGTGCCCCAGAACAGATCTGCGCGCACTTCGCCGGTGATTGCGCCGCCGGTGTCCTGCGCGGCGACCGGGCGTGCCAGTGGCGTGCCGTCCGGCTTGGTGGTCGACAACCACAACAGGCTGCCCAGCGGAATCACCTTGCGATCGACCGCCACGCTGTAGCCGGCGGTCAATGGCACGTTCAGCGAACCGCGCGGGCCTTCGTTACTGTCGGGGCGGGCGCTGAAGAATACGTAGCTGGGGTTGCTCGCCAACAGTTCTGGAATGCGCTGCGGGTGGGCCTTGGCCCAGGCGCTGATGGCGGCCATGGTCACGTCTTCTTTTTTCAGTTCGCCTTGCTCCACCAGCCAACGGCCTATGGGGCGGTACGGGTAGCCGTTCTGGTCGCCGTAACCCACACGCAGTTGGCGCCCACCGGCCAGTTGAATACGCCCCGAGCCCTGGATCTGCAGGAATTGCAGGTCCATCGGGTCGGTCAGCCAGGCGATCGGCTTGGCGGTGGAGCCTTGGCTGTTGAGGGTGCTGGCGTCGTCATACGGCTTGAGCACACGACCTTCCAGGCGCCCGCGCAGGCGCTTGCCCTTGAGTTCCGGGTAGATGCTGTCGAGGTTGACGATGATCAGGTCGTCCGGCACGCCGTATACCGGCACGTGGGCGGTGGCGGTCTTGGTCAGGCTGCCGGGGTAGACCGGCTCGTAATAACCTGTGATCAAGCCGTTTGGCGTGTTGTCCGCCGAACGCAGGCCGAAGACATCCAGGTGTTCCTTGAGAAAGCCACGAACCGCCACGGCATCGCCCGGAACGCTGGTCGCTGCCGCGCAGGTCGGGCCCCAGATCGGGTCGGCCTTGAGGCGCTGGCAGGCGCTGCGCCAGGATTCGAAGCCGGCGAGCAAGTCGCTGTCGGAAACGCTCGGCAAGGCTTCCCACGGTGCGCTCACGTAGGTGGCAACGGCGTGAGGTTTGGTGGGTTCCTGGGCAGCTTCTTTGCCGGCGTCTTTACCGGCATCGCAGCCGGCCAGTAGCGCGAACATTGGCAGAGCCCACGCCAGGCGCCGGCCCCAGGGTTTGAAGGTGACATTCATGCAAGCAATTCCTGAAACGATTGCCCGTGCTTCACTGCATTCGGGCAACCCTTATTATTAATAGGGCTATTGGTCTTTGCGGGCGGTGCGAGGATACTGGCCGCCGTTTCCCGTGACCTTGAAGCCATGATGATGTTAAAAAAATTGACCGTTGTATTGCTGGCCTGCCTGGCAGTGTCTGCCTGTGGCGGTGTTGATCCCAATTCCCCGCTGGGCCAGCGCAAGGCGATCTTCAAGCAGATGCTCAAGACTGGTGAAGATCTGGGCGGGATGCTGCGCGGGCGTATCCCATTTGACGGCGCCAAGTTCGCCGAGGGTGCGGTCAAACTGGATGCGTTGTCCCATGAGCCGTGGAAGCATTTCCCGAGCGTGCGCGAAGAAGACCACACCAGTGCCAAAGATGATGTGTGGCAAAAACAGGCGCAGTTCCAACAATTGGCCCGCGATCTTGAGGCGGCCACCGGTGAATTGGTGATCGCCAGCCAAGTGCAGCCCTACAAGGCCAGCAGCCTGCAACCTGCGGTGCAAAAAGTTGAAGATGCCTGCAGCGCCTGCCATAAACAGTTCCGCGATCATTGACCGGTTTTACTGGTCAAGTTCTTCCACCGCGTCTTGCAGCTCTTTGCGCGAGTCGGCCAGCTTCTCCTTACGCTTGTTGATCTTGTCCGGGTCGCCTTTTTTCATAGCCTTGTCGAGGTCGGCCTGACGGCGGCTGACTTCGTGCTTGGCGTCGAGCACTTTGTTTTCACGTTCTTTCTTCAAGCCGGCATCGGTGCAGTGGGTAGTGACTTCGTCCAAGGCTTTTTCCAGACCGGCCTGCTGGGCGCGGTTACCGTGGGCCTTGGCCTGTTCGATCTGGCTGCTGATGGCCTGGCGCTTGGCGGCGCAGCCGGTGAGGGGTTGTACGTCTTCGGCGGCCAACAGCGGCGTGGCCATGAAGCTTGCGACGGTCAGCAAGGCAAAGGGGGCGAGAAATTTCATATAAAGCTCCAAGTTCGCAATCAGGTGGCCGGGGGTGTTCAAAACCCATCTATCCCGGCTACGCGTAATGTTTCAGCCAAGGCTTGTACCTGCGGGTCGCGAAAAAAAGCGCTGAGTTGCGCCGCGCGTCCCGGGCCAATGCCGTCTGAGGCCAGCCAGGCTTGGGGGTCTTTGGCGACCAGCGTCTGCCAGTTACCTTCCAAGTTGTTGCGCGCCGCTGGCGGTATGCCCAAGGCGCGGAGCCATTGTAAAAAAGGGCGTCGCCGGGCGCTTTGAATACTGTCGAGCACCCGCGCACGGGTCCGCTCGCCTAAGCCCTCAATGGTAGCAAGCTCGGCCGCATCCAGGGTCAACCAATCGAGAAAGCCTGCGATTAGACCGGCCTGAATCAATACGTTCCAGGTTTCACGGCCCATATGGGGTAAGGCCAGGCCGTGTTTGCCGCTCAGCCAGGTGAGGCGGGCGAGCAACTGATCTTCGCAGCCGGGGTCCAGTTGCCAGCAGCTCAAAGCGTGGAAGTCTTGAGGGTCGGGTACCTTCAGGTCCACGCGCGTCTCGTTGCGCAGGATCACCTCGTCCAGTCGCGGTATCACCTGGCCCGCCAGGCTGATCGACACATGATCGCCGGGGCGGATATCCAGGGCTTGCCAGCGTTTCAGGGAGCTGGCACTGACCCGGCTGATCTGCCGATCATCCAGCCGCACGGGTTCCAGTTCGAGGATTGGAGTAATGCGCCCGGTGCGCCCCACCCTGAACTGGACATTGCGTACCAGGGCCAGGGCCTTGATGGCAGGGTACTTCCAGGCAACCGACCAATACGGCGCACTGGCTTGCCAGCGCTCGGCGGGCGCTCGCGCAGCCTGGTGCAGCACCACGCCATCGCTGGCGAAAGGCAATGCCGCGTTGTACCAGTGCGTGCGCCAATGCGCAGCTTCGCTAATGGAAGCGACGGGTTGGCTGTACTGCTGGCTGTCGCTAAACCCCCAGCGCGCCAGGGTGGCCAGGCGTTCGGTGAAGTCCTTCGGGCCGTCGGGCCATGCCCAGACGAACAGGCCGATCCCTGCCGCCTCGGCGTCGCTCAATTGGCGACGGTTCATCAGGCCAGCCACTTTACTGCGTGCATTGAGCCCGCCCTTGAGCGCTTGCACATGGTGATTGAGGCGCCAATAGAGTTCGCCTTGCAGCACCACGTCAACGGCGTCGGGCAACTGTTGGACAATGCCGGGGATCTTGGCGGCGGAGGCTGACCAGTCGTGCCCCAGCAGGCCGTCGCCCCGACTGATGAGCTGGTGCAAGCGGCCTTGGCGATACACCAGGGTCACCGCGACGCCATCGACCTTGGGTTGGACCCATACATCCTGGCGTGTGCTAAGCCAGTCACTGACGGCAGGCTCGCCCGGCAGCTTTTGCAGGCCGGTGTGCGCGACCGGGTGACGTAGGGTGCCGCGCGCACTGGCTAGCGGGTTATCAGCCTTGGGGGGCTGCTGGCGGGCGCATTCTTGCCAATGCGCGAGGCGCTTGCGGGCCTGGTCGTAGAGTTCATCGCTGATCAGGGATTGGCCCTGCCGATGGTAGCTGTCGTCCCACTGCTGGATTTGCCTGGACAGGGTTTCCAACTGCAAGTGAACGTTATCCGGACAGGCTTCGGCCCAGGCCCAGGCTGGCAGGGCGCTTATGAGAGCAGCCAGTAATACGTGCATCATGAGCATCCTTGCTCGAAAGGGGGCGCCCAGCCTAAGTGATCCACGCGCCCACAAAAAAGCCCCGACCGAGCGGGGCTTTTTACCGGGTATTTCTGTTTACTTGAACAGGCCGCCCAAGGCCTTCACAGCGTCGTTGTTTTCAGCCTTGGCCTGCTGTTTTTGCTGCTTGGCGTCGACTTTTGCCTGGCTGTCGGCGAGTTTGTTGCAAGCTTTGTTGACCTGCTCCAGCGCAGCCTCATATGCCCGCACTTTCAACAGATCGTTCTTGGCATTGGCCGCGTCGATCTTCGCTTGCAGGTCTTTGGGTTGCTGCTGGCAGTCGCCGGCGTTGCCGCCACCGAGCTGGGCACTCAGGGCGCCGCTCAGCGCGTTCAGGTCAGCGGCCTGGGCCGACAGGGTGAACAGGCTGAGCAGAAGGGCGGCAGGGGCGAGCGTGGAAATGCGCATGAAAACCTCAATGTTCGATTGCCTGCGCGCTTATCCATCCCGGGCGGGCGCAGTGCAATATCCAAATAAGGTGAAGGGCCCGAGAGGGCGCGGATTCTAGTGGGCCATCATTTTGCCTGCAAGCCTTGGATCCAAAAAAGCCCGAAGAGGCCCTGCAGGCAACAAAAAGCCCCGCCAGGCAGACTTGGCGGGGCTCTATTTACCGCGAACGATTACAGGCCGGCGGCGGTACGCAGGTCGTTGGCGCGGTCGGTTTTTTCCCAGGTGAAGGTACTGAAGGTGTCATCACCCACAGTCTTCTGCGCCGGGGTGCGGCCGAAGTGGCCGTAGGCTGCGGTTTCCTGGTACATCGGGTGCAGCAGGTCGAGCATGGTGGTGATCGCGTAAGGGCGCAGGTCGAAGATCTCACGCACCAGCTTGACGATCTTGTCATCGCTGATCTTGCCGGTGCCGAAGGTGTTCAGCGAGATCGACGTAGGCTGGGCGACGCCAATGGCGTAGGAAACCTGGATTTCGCAGCGCTCGGCCAGGCCGGCAGCCACGATGTTCTTGGCCACATAACGACCGGCGTAAGCGGCAGAGCGGTCAACCTTGGACGGGTCCTTGCCGGAGAATGCACCACCGCCGTGACGGGCCATGCCGCCGTAGCTGTCGACGATGATCTTGCGGCCGGTCAGGCCGCAGTCGCCCACGGGGCCACCGATGATGAACTGGCCGGTCGGGTTGATGTGGAACTGGGTGTCCTTGGTCAGCAGCTCGGCAGGCAACACGTGCTTGACGATCAGTTCCATCACGCCTTCACGCAGGTCGGCGTAGGACACATCCGGGTTGTGCTGGGTCGACAGTACGACGGCGTCGATGCCCACCACTTTGCCGCCTTCGTAGCGGCAGGTCACCTGGGACTTGGCGTCCGGGCGCAGCCATGGCAGTACGCCGGATTTGCGCGCCTCGGCCTGGCGTTGTACCAGCTGGTGCGAGAAGGTGATCGGTGCGGGCATCAGTACGTCGGTTTCGTTGCTGGCGTAGCCGAACATCAGGCCCTGGTCGCCGGCGCCCTGGTCTTCAGGTTTGGCCCGGTCAACGCCCTGGTTGATGTCTGGGGACTGCTTGCCGATGATGTTCATCACGCCGCAGGTTGCGCCGTCAAAGCCGACGTCGGAGCTGTTGTAGCCAATGTCGGTGATCACGTCACGCACGATCTGCTCCAGGTCGACCCAGGCAGTGGTGGTAACTTCGCCGGCGATGATCGCCACGCCCGTTTTCACCAGCGTCTCGCACGCCACACGGGCGAACTTGTCTTCAGCGATGATAGCGTCCAGCACCGCATCAGAAATCTGGTCGGCGATTTTGTCCGGATGCCCTTCAGACACGGACTCGGAGGTGAAAAGGGAGTATTCGCTCATCTCGATGTTTTCCTGATATTTACCGATGGTGAGTGTCGCCAGCCGGTCGCTGAAAATGGCGGACCTGAATCTGGAAACCATTACGTAAACCTACATAGAGGCTTTCCCCGGGAACGAGTCCCGCAGCGGTGGCCCAACGGGCCAGATCGTCCTGTTCAAAACCCAGCCAGAGATCACCGCAGGCCTCCTTGGCCCAATTCTGGTTGTGGCTGCATAAATCCGTAACCAGCAGGCTACCGCCGGGGTGCAGCAACCCGGCCATTTGCTTGAGCGCTTCTGCCGGGGCGGCGAAATGGTGCAAGACCATGTTCAGCACCACGCAATCGGCTCGCAGGCCGGTGTCACTCAGGGCGTCGGCCAACTGCAGGCGCACATTGCCCAAGGCTTCGCGCTCGCAGAGTTGGCGCGCCAGTTCAAGCATCGCCGGGCTGTTATCCAGCGCGGTGACCTGCTCGAAGCGACGCGCCAGTTCGGGCAGGAAACCGCCGTCGCCAGGGCCGACTTCCAAGGCCGTGGCCTCTTCACTGAAGCTCAGCTTGTCCAGCAGCGCCAGTACGCTTTCGCGGTACTGGGCCAAGCCGGCGATCAGATCCTGCTGGGCGCGAAACTTGTCGGCCACCCGTGAGAAAAAATCCTGGCTGGCGGCGGCGCGTTGTCCGTGCACCTGGCCGATGCGCGATTGCACATCGCCGGGCAGGCACAAGTTATCCACTTCGTCGAGCAGGGCAGCGTGCAATTTGCCGCCAAGCAGTTCGGTATGGGGCAGGGCACGCCGGTAGAAAATCGCATTGCCTTCGCGACGGGTAGCCACCAGGTCAGCCTGGGCCAGCACCTTCAAATGGTGGCTCATGCCGGACTGGCCGATGGCGAAGATCTGCGCCAGCTCCAGTACCCCGAAAGAATCGTTGGCCAGTGCGCGCAGTACGTTCAAGCGCAACGGATCGCCAGCGGCCTTGCACAAGGCAGCCAGTTCATCGCCGTCATCAGGACGCAGGGAGGGCACGGGTAGGTTCATAAGGCCAGCAGTCTAGTGACGGGTGTAGATCCCCGCAAGGCCAATATCAAAAAGTTTTGATATTGATCGATAAGTGGCGGTTATAAGCCGTCGCTATAACCTTTAGACGAACCGGTTAAAGGTTTCTGCAAGGGATTGGTGCCCAAAGCACAGGAAAAACGCCCACAAGTAACTATCTGTCATTGCCCGCAGGCGGTGGCTGAGGGAAAATGCCGGTCCTTTTTTCCGTTTCTTTATAAGCAAACTCCAGGAGATCAGCGATGCCCAGCCGTCGTGAGCGTGCCAACGCCATTCGTGCCCTCAGCATGGATGCCGTGCAAAAAGCCAACAGCGGCCATCCCGGTGCCCCGATGGGCATGGCGGATATCGCCGAGGTACTTTGGCGTGACTACCTGAAACACAACCCGAGCAACCCGTCGTTCGCCGACCGTGACCGCTTCGTGCTGTCCAACGGCCACGGCTCGATGCTGATTTATTCGCTGCTGCACCTGACCGGCTACGACGTCACCATTGACGACCTCAAGAGCTTCCGTCAGCTGCACAGCCGTACCCCGGGCCACCCGGAATTCGGCTACACCCCAGGCGTGGAAACCACCACCGGCCCCCTGGGCCAAGGCCTGGCCAATGCGGTTGGTTTCGCCCTGGCGGAAAAAGTCCTGGGCGCGCAGTTCAACCGCCCTGGCCACGACATCGTTGACCACCACACCTACGTATTCCTGGGTGATGGCTGCATGATGGAAGGCATTTCCCACGAAGTCGCCTCCCTGGCCGGCACCCTGGGCCTGGGCAAGCTGATTGCCTTCTACGATGACAACGGCATCTCCATCGACGGCGAAGTCGAAGGCTGGTTCACTGACGACACGCCTAAGCGTTTCGAAGCCTACAACTGGCAAGTGATCCGCAACGTCGACGGCCACGATCCGGAAGAGATCAAGACCGCCATCGACACCGCTCGCAAGAGCGCGCAGCCAACCCTGATCTGCTGCAAGACCACCATCGGTTTCGGCTCGCCGAACAAACAGGGTAAAGAAGACTGCCACGGCGCCCCACTGGGTGACGCGGAAATCGCCCTGACCCGCGAAGCACTGAAGTGGAACCACGGCCCGTTCGAAATCCCGGCCGATATCTACGCCGAATGGGATGCCAAGGAAAAAGGCCTGGCGGCTGAATCCGAGTGGGACCAGCGTTTCGCTGCGTACTCCGCCGAATTCCCGGAATTGGCCAACGAGCTGGTACGCCGCCTGGCCGGTGACCTGCCTGCCGACTTCTCGGAAAAGGCCTCGGCCTACATCGCTGAAGTCGCGGCCAAGGGCGAGACCATCGCCAGCCGTAAAGCCAGCCAGAACACCCTGAACGCCTTTGGCCCGTTGCTGCCTGAGTTCCTCGGCGGTTCGGCTGACCTGGCCGGTTCCAACTTGACCCTGTGGAAGGGGTGCAAAGGTGTCTCTGCCGAAGACGCCAGCGGCAACTACATGTACTACGGCGTGCGCGAGTTCGGCATGAGCGCCATCATGAACGGCGTGTCCCTGCACGGTGGCCTGGTGCCTTACGGCGCGACCTTCCTGATGTTCATGGAATACGCACGTAACGCCGTACGTATGGCGGCGCTGATGAAGAAGCGCGTGATCCACGTCTACACCCACGACTCCATCGGCCTGGGCGAAGACGGCCCGACGCACCAGCCGGTCGAGCAACTGACCAGCCTGCGTACCACGCCGAACCTCGATTGCTGGCGCCCAGCCGACGCGGTGGAATCCGCTGTGGCCTGGAAGCACGCCATCGAGCGCAAGGATGGCCCTTCGGCGCTGATCTTCTCGCGTCAGAACCTGCAGCACCAGGTGCGTACCGACGCGCAGATCGCCGACATCAGCCGTGGCGGTTATGTGCTCAAGGACTGCATCGGCGAGCCGGAGCTGATCCTGATCTCCACCGGTTCCGAAGTGGGCCTGACCGTTCAGGCGTACGACAAGCTGACCGAGCAAGGCCGCAACGTGCGCGTTGTGTCCATGCCCTGCACCAGCGTGTTCGAAGCCCAAGACGCCGGTTACAAGCAATCGGTATTGCCGTTGCAGGTCAGTGCGCGTATCGCCATCGAAGCGGCTCACGCCGACTACTGGTACAAGTACGTGGGCCTGGAAGGCCGTGTGATCGGCATGACCACCTACGGTGAGTCGGCGCCGGCGCCAGCGTTGTTCGAAGAGTTCGGTTTCACCCTGGAAAACATCCTGGGTCAGGCTGAAGAGTTGCTGGAAGACTAAGTCAGTCTGCGTTGTCTGTATTGGCGCCATCGCGGGCAAGCCCGCTCCCACATTTGGATCGCGGTCCACTGTGGGAGCGGGCTTGCCCGCGATGGCGCCAGTACATTCATCACTGAACTAACCTTGATCGAGAACCCCATGCCCCAACCGCGTCCCTACAAAGTTGCACTCAACGGCTACGGCCGCATTGGTCGTTGCGTCTTGCGTGCTCTGTTCGAGCGAGGGGCGGCGGCCGGGTTTGAAATTGTTGCGATCAACGATCTGGCCGACATGGCCAGCATCGAATACCTGACACGCTTTGACTCCACCCACGGCCGTTTCCCTGGCGAAGTGCGGGTTGAAGGCGATTGTCTGCATATCAATGGCAACTGCGTGCAAGTGTTGCGCAGTGCCACCCCCGAAGGCATCGACTGGAAAGCACTGGGCGTCGACCTGGTGCTGGAATGCTCCGGTGTTTATCACACCCGTGCCGATGGCCAGCGTTTTCTCGACGCCGGCGCACCGCGTGTGCTGTTTTCCCAGCCGATGGCCAGCGAGGCGGATGTCGACGCCACCATCGTCTACGGCATCAACCAGGACTGCCTGACCGGCGATGAGCTGCTGGTGTCCAACGCGTCGTGTACCACCAACTGCAGCGTGCCGTTGCTGCGCCTGCTGGACCAGGCGATCGGCCTGGATTACGTGTCGATCACCACGATTCACTCGGCGATGAACGACCAGCCGGTCATCGACGCCTATCACCACGAAGACCTGCGGCGCACGCGTTCGGCGTTCCAGTCAGTGATTCCGGTGTCCACCGGCCTGGCGCGTGGCATCGAGCGACTGCTGCCGGAACTTGCCGGGCGAATCCAGGCCAAAGCCGTACGGGTGCCGACGGTGAATGTGTCTTGCCTGGATATCACCATGCAAACCGTCAGTGACACTGACGCGGCCGAAGTCAACCGGATCCTGCGCGACGCCGCCACCAGCGGCCCGCTCAAAGGTCTGTTGGCCTACACCGAGCTGCCCCACGCCAGTTGCGATTTCAATCATGACCCGCATTCGGCGATTGTCGATGCCAGCCAGACCCGCGTTTCCGGCCCCAGGCTTGTGAACATTCTGGCCTGGTTCGACAACGAATGGGGCTTTGCCAACCGCATGCTGGATGTTGCCGAACACTATCTGCACATCGCTTCTAAACAACCTCAACAGTAATTCAGGAACTGCGACCCATGACCGTGTTGAAGATGACCGACCTCGATCTGCAAGGTAAGCGCGTACTGATCCGCGAAGACCTCAACGTCCCCGTCAAGGACGGTGTTGTCACCAGCGATGCGCGAATCCTGGCCTCGCTGCCGACCATCAAGCTGGCCCTGGAAAAAGGCGCGGCCGTGATGGTCTGCTCCCACCTGGGTCGCCCGACCGAAGGTGAGTTCTCTGCCGAAAACAGCCTCAAGCCGGTCGCCGAGTACCTGAGCAAGGCCCTGGGCCGTGACGTGCCATTGGTCGCAGACTACCTGGGCGGCGTGGACGTGAAAGCCGGCGATATCGTGCTGTTCGAAAACGTGCGCTTCAACAAGGGCGAGAAAAAGAACAGCGACGAACTGGCCCAGCAATACGCCGCCCTGTGCGACGTGTTTGTGATGGACGCGTTCGGCACCGCCCACCGCGCCGAAGGTTCGACCCACGGCGTGGCCAAGTTCGCCAAGGTCGCCGCGGCGGGCCCGTTGTTGGCTGCCGAGCTGGATGCGCTGGGCAAGGCCCTGGGCGCTCCGGCCCAACCGATGGCGGCCATTGTTGCCGGCTCCAAGGTGTCCACCAAGCTGGACGTGCTCAACAGCCTGAGCCAGATCTGCAACCAACTGATCGTCGGCGGCGGCATTGCCAACACCTTCCTGGCTGCTGCCGGCCACCCGGTGGGCAAGTCCCTGTACGAGCCAGACCTGCTCGACACCGCCCGCGCCATCGCCGCCAAGGTCAGCGTGCCGTTGCCGGTGGACGTGGTGGTTGCCAAGGAATTCGCGGAAAGCGCCGCGGCGACCGTCAAGCTTATCGCTGACGTGGCCGACGACGACATGATCCTGGACATCGGCCCGCAAACGGCAGCCAACTTCGCCGAGCTGCTCAAGGCATCCCAGACTATCCTGTGGAATGGCCCGGTGGGCGTATTCGAGTTCGACCAATTCGGCAACGGCACCAAAGTGCTGGCTAAAGCGATCGCTGAAAGCTCGGCGTTCTCCATCGCTGGCGGTGGCGATACCCTGGCGGCTATCGATAAATATGGTGTGGCTGATCAGATCTCCTACATTTCTACCGGTGGCGGCGCTTTCCTCGAGTTCGTCGAGGGCAAGGTGTTGCCAGCTGTGGAAGTGCTGGAAACCCGAGCCAAAGGTTAAGGCTCGCGTGATCAGGAAAAGGAGCGTTCCCATGATCAAGTCGTTGGCACTGGTGATCGCAGCGGGCCTGTTGGCCGGCTGCGGCAGCACACCCAGCGCGGCGCCCGAGGCGGATAACGCCAAGGCACCGTTGAGAAAAAGCTGTTACCAGGCTGACTGGCAAGCCGAGACCATGCCGGTGATCAACAAGCGCATCGGCAACGAACGGCTGGAGAAATACGACTCCGCGCCCAACGGTCAGGAACAGGGTTGCCCATGACGGGTCTGATCCACTAACCGACAGCAACGGCGGCCCATAGGCCTCCCTGCGAGGATTGGCAATGAAAGGCGTTTTCGCCCTGGCAGCTCTGGCCCTGTTGGCCGGCTGCAGCAGCATGAACCTGTTCAACAAGGCAGAGCCAGCCGACAAATGGACCACCTGGACCTGCGACAGCAAGGCCGAGGTCAACTGGCGCTTTGCCAACCAGGCCCGTTCCGAAGTGGATGTACGCCTCGGCGGTTCGGACCAGGTTTATCGGCTCAAGCAAGAGGTAGCCGCCTCCGGCGTGCTGTATAGCGACGGCCAGTTGGCGTTTCACACCAAAGGTGAGGAAGGCCTGGTGTACTGGGTGGCGACGGATGATTTGATTGGGCGCGGCTGCAAAGCCAACTGAACCCAACAGCAATAACGATTCAGCAGCACAAGGCTCAACCCCTTGATCTGCAATAACTTGAATAGCAGCCGCCGCTACGGCAGGCTTGCACGATTAACGACCCTCGACCGGGAGAGACAACACAATGGCACTTATCAGCATGCGTCAAATGCTGGACCACGCAGCCGAGTTCGGCTACGGCGTCCCAGCCTTTAACGTCAACAACCTTGAGCAGATGCGCGCCATCATGGAAGCCGCTGACAAGACCGACTCCCCAGTGATCGTCCAGGCTTCGGCCGGTGCGCGCAAATACGCTGGCGCCCCGTTCCTGCGTCACCTGATCCTCGCTGCCATCGAAGAATTCCCGCACATCCCGGTGTGCATGCACCAGGACCACGGCACCAGCCCTGACGTGTGCCAGCGCTCGATCCAACTGGGCTTCAGCTCGGTGATGATGGACGGCTCCCTCGGTGAGGACGGCAAGACCCCAACCGACTACGAGTACAACGTACGCGTGACCCAACAAACCGTGGCCATGGCCCACGCCTGCGGCGTTTCGGTTGAAGGCGAGCTGGGCTGCCTGGGTTCGCTTGAAACCGGCATGGCCGGCGAAGAAGACGGCATCGGCGCCGAAGGCGTGCTGGATCACAGCCAGATGCTGACCGACCCGGAAGAAGCCGCCGACTTCGTCAAGAAGACCCAGGTCGACGCCCTGGCTATCGCCATCGGCACCAGCCACGGCGCCTACAAGTTCACCAAGCCGCCTACCGGCGACGTGCTGGCCATCGACCGCATCAAGGAAATCCACAAGCGCATCCCCAACACCCACCTGGTGATGCACGGTTCTTCCTCGGTACCGCAAGAGTGGCTGGCGATCATCAACCAGTATGGCGGCGACATCAAAGAAACCTACGGCGTACCGGTTGAAGAAATCGTTGAAGGCATCAAGTACGGCGTGCGCAAGGTCAACATCGACACCGACCTGCGCCTGGCCTCCACCGGTGCGATGCGTCGCCTGATGGCCACCAACCCGAGCGAGTTCGACCCGCGCAAATTCTTCGGCGCCACTGTGACGGCGATGCGTGATGTGTGTATTGCACGTTATGAAGCGTTTGGTACGGCGGGTAATGCTTCGAAGATCAAGCCGATCTCGTTGGAAGCGATGTACCAGCGGTATTTGAAAGGTGAGTTGAACGCTAAGGTGAACTGAGCCTCAAGTGTTAATAAAAAGCCCGCAGCGATGCGGGCTTTTTTATGGACACCATTTAATCAACTTGCAGATGAAGCGCCGAAACCACGGTGTTCAATGACCCGAAACACATCACTCACGTCCTGCACCAGAATGCGTGCGGTATTGGCCATGTTGTTCAGGTCGCGCTCGGCAAAATCCGGCAGGCTGGAGCAAGCCATCAGGTTCAGGTGTTCCAGAGCGGCGTTGAGGCGTTCGCGCAGGCAGGCGTGGAGGTCGAGCAGTGGGGCTTCGCTGTCGATCAGCAGCACGGGGTAGTCGGTGGCGGTTTCTGTGCAAGGAGTGAAGCGACGAAGTGGTAGTTGCTGGGTCATGGTGAACCCTTAACTCGAGAGAAGAATGACCGCCGTTTGCTGCGAAACAAGTTGGGTGGCAGCTGTACGCGGGTTCGCAGACCGAGGAGTTAAGACCCGGCAGACCCGAAGGTCTCCCACGCACAGCCGCCATAACAAAGACGACCTTCGGCAAGGGTACCGGGGTTGTTTTGACGGGTGCGGTTTTAACTCTGTAGGGCTGCGAAACCCTATCGCCGATCAATGCCAGCGACGGGGCGAACTATAAGCGGCGATGTGGCTGGCCGCAACGGTGCTGTAGGACTCACACCGGACCTTGAAGTCGATGCACGGTCAATGTGGGAGCCGGGCTTGCCCGCGATGGCGGTGTGTCAGGCGCCTAGGATAGTGGCTGATGTGCCGCCATCGCGGGCAAGCCCGGCTCCCACAGGGGGCGGCGGTGTGTTTAAGGCTTTGGATTTATCTGGGAAAAATCCGGTGTCTCACGGGACGATTCACTCATGATCAATATCCAACTTCGCAAACGTCACCCGCGCGCCCTCATTGGTGTCGCCCGAATTGTCCTGCACGTACACCCCCGCCTTGAAGTACAACGGCTTGTCACCCCAGGCCGCGCCTATGCGTTCATTCCACTCACTGTCGGCGGCATACACGCTCAGCAGCCCGGCTTTGTTGAGGTTGATCACGTAGGTGAAGCTCTTCTGCAGTGGCACATTGGAGGCGACGATGATCACCTGGCTTTCGGCTTCGTCCGGGCGCATGCGCACTTTGGCGACGATGTTGCCGGTCTGGGTTTTCTCCTTGAATTGGTACTCCAGCTTGATCAACGGTTTCTGGCTGTCGTAGGCGTGGATCTGGCCGATCACGATCTTGCCGGAGGAGGGCACCTGGTTGACGGTGAGGGTGGCGCGCAGGAAGTTGTCGGCTTCGGGGTAGGTCCAGTTACGCAGGCGGCCGTCGGCGTAGGTTTCACGCAATTCGCTGCGTGGGTAGATGGCGTTTTCGGTGCGCGAGCCCGTCACAGGCGTCCAGAACTGCACATCGCTGCCTTCGGCCTGGAAGTATTGATCGTTGAAGCCGCTCATCAGCCTTGGCGTTTCAATGGTCGTGGGTGGGGAGCCGACCGGGATGCTCAGGTTCCAGGTGGAAAGGTCGATCATGGTGTTGGCCTTTTTACAGAGGGTGTAGGCATTGGCCCAAAGGGCCTTCCAGGTTCTTTATAGGCGGTGCGGGTGAGATTGTTAAACAATTGCTGGCAATTTATTGGCGTCAGAGGAATGCCAAAAAGCCATGTTGCCCGTGAACCGCGGGCTACAGGGCCTTACCGTTAGTCGGCTTCCTGGTCTTTGGCACAATGAGGGCACCCACGTCACTTCTGCTTTTTTGGCCGCGCGGCTAGAGTGAGCCCTCAGTGTTTATCCGGCCTTGGTAGCAAAAGTGACCGGTGCAGCTCCCTAAGGAAGAGACGTAGCATGGATGGCGCTCCGCAACACGACGATGCAATTTCGGTTCTGTTGGTGGTCGATGACTACCCGGAAAACCTCGTCAGCATGCGTGCGCTGTTGCAGCGTGACGACTGGCGGGTGATCACTGCTGCGTCTGGCCTGGAAGCCTTGGAGTTACTGCTGGCCCATGACGTCGACTTGGTGCTGCTGGACGTGCGCATGCCGGGCATGGACGGCTTTGAGGTGGCGCGCCTGATGCGGGGCAGCCAGCGCACGCGCATGACGCCGATTATCTTTCTGACCGCCACCGCCCATTCGCCCGACGCGGTGCTTGAAGGCTACGCCAGTGGGGCGATCGACTATCTGTTCAAGCCCTTTGACCCGCACATCCTCAAGCCCAAGGTGCAGGCGTTGCTCGAGCACCAGCGCAATCGCCGTGCCTTGCAGCGCCTGAGCCATGACCTGGAGTTGGCCCGCGCTTTTAATGCCTCCGTGCTGGATAACGCCGCCGAGGGCATTTTAGTGGTGAGCGAAAACAGTGTGATCGAGTACGCCAACCCGGCCATTTCCCGGCTGTTGAATGCGACGATGGCTGAGTTGCAGGGCGAGAGTTTCCTCAGTTTCCTGCAAAAGCCCCATGTGCCAGCCTGGTTGGGCTTCCCCCTGTACGAGGCGTATCGCCGGGGCGAGACGTGGCGCCAACACGACGCCATTTTGCGCACCGGTCGGGGCCAGCAGGTGCCGGTAGCGTTGTCCTGCGCGCCCTTGCCTGGGGAGCAGAAGGCGATGGTGGTGACGGTGCTGGACATGTCCGAAGTACGGCATCTGCACCAGCAACTGGAGTTCCAGGCCGTGACCGACCCGTTGACCGGGCTGCTGAACCGGCGCGGTTTCCATCAGGCGATGGAGAATACATTGCTGCGCAGCGAACGTAGCGAGCAGGCGCTGGTATTGCTGTACCTGGACCTGGATGGCTTCAAGCGGGTCAACGATACGTTGGGCCATGACGCCGGGGATCGCGTGCTGCGTTGGGTTTCGGAGCAAATGCAGGCGTGCCTGCGTTCCTACGACATTCTGGGGCGCATGGGCGGGGATGAATTCACCGCGTTGCTGGAGCTGGAGTTTCCCGAACAGGCGGCGAAGATCGCGGAAAAGCTCATCGAGCGGGTTTCTGTGTGCCAGCAGGTCGATGGGCTGGAGGTGATGCTTGGGGTCAGTATCGGCATCGCGACCTTCCCGGATTGCGGCTCGGACTTGAGCGGCCTGCTGCGGGCGGCGGATATTGCCATGTACGAAGCCAAGCGCGCCGGCCGTCAGCAGTATCGTTACTACGACCAGGAAATGAACGGCCGCGCCCGCTCGCGGTTGATGCTGGAAGACAGTGTGCGTACCGCCATTGCCAACAAGGACTTCACCTTGGTGTACCAGCCTCAGGTTTGCCTGGAAGACGGGCGTTTGCGCGGCGTCGAAGCGCTGTTGCGCTGGCAGCATCCCAGCGTCGGCGATGTGCCGCCGGGCCTGTTCTTGCCGCTGCTGGAAGAGGCGCGGTTGATCAACCAGTTGAGTGCCTGGATCTACCAGCAAGTCGCTGCCCAGCGCCAGGCCTGGCAAGCCACCTTCGACCCCGAACTGGTGTTGAGCGTGAGCCTGAGCAGCAGCCAGTTCAACATGCCCAACCTGGCCAACCAACTGCAGCAGATGCTGGAGCGGCATGGATTACAGGCGCGGCAACTGGAGGTGGAAATCGGCGAGGACTGCTTGATGAGTAATCTTGCCGAGTCTACCAAGCAACTCCAGTTACTGCGCCGGATCGGGGTGCGGATTGCCCTGGACGACTTTGGCTGCGGCCAGTGCTCCCTGGCCCATTTGCGCGACCTGGCATTCGATACCCTCAAGCTTGACCCTCAATTAGTGGCGCGCCTGCCTGGCTCGGCGCGGGATGGGGCGATGGCGCGCAGCATCATCCAACTGTGTGAGCATTTTGGTGTGCTGGTGATCGCCGAAGGCGTGGAGACCCTTGAGCAAACACAGTGGCTAAAGGCCAATGGCTGCGCGTATATCCAGGGGCCGTGGGCGGCGCTGCCGTTGATGGCCGAAGACGTTGCCGGCTGGTCTTACCCTCGCGCGCTTTGAATTCGCTACACTGGCGCCCGTCCCAATTGCGTTGCAGAGCCCATGACCGCGTTGAAATACCTCCAGGCCTATCCCGCCGCGCTCCAGGAGCAAGTGCGTCAACTGATCGCCAAGGACCAGTTGGGGGCTTACCTGGAACAGCGCTACCCCGAACGCCATGGGGTGCAGAGCGACAAGGCCCTGTACGCCTATGCCCTGGCCTTGAAGCAGGAGCACCTGCGTAACGCGCCGTCTATCGACAAGGTGCTGTTCGACAACCGCCTGGACCTGACCCATCGTGCCTTGGGTTTGCACACCACGATTTCCCGGGTGCAGGGCGGTAATCTCAAATCCAAGAAAGAGATTCGCATCGCGTCGCTGTTCAAGGAGGCGGCCCCGGAGTTTCTGCGCATGATCGTGGTACACGAGTTGGCTCACTTCAAGGAGTCGGACCACAACAAGGCGTTCTATAAACTCTGTCAATACATGATGCCGGGCTACCATCAGGTGGAGTTCGACCTGCGTGTGTACCTCACCTGGCGCGATTTGCAGGGCAAGCCCTAACCCCAAGGCGACTGACCATGGATGTGAGCAAGACCAAAAGCAGCTTCTACCGCCGCCTGTACGTGGCGTACTTGATCGACAGCCAACTGGCCAGCAGCGTCCCGGCGCTGACCGAGGCCACCGGCATGCCTCGGCGTACCGCCCAGGACACCATTGCGGCGTTGGCCGACCTGGATATTGTGTGTGAGTTCGAGCAGGAGGACGGTGCGCGTCACCATGCCGGGCGCTATCGGATCCGGGACTGGGGGGCGATTGATCGGGGGTGGATCGAGGCTAATCTGGCGTCGATCAAGCAGGTGTTGGGCTATCCCTGAAGGTCGGCTTTGGCAGGACTGACGCTATCGCGGGCAAGCCCGGCTCCCACAGTTGAATGCGTTCCAATGTGGGAGCTGGCTTGCCTGCGATGGCGCGCTCAGAGGCGCCGCATACCAATATGCGGAATATCATCTTCCAGGTATTCCTCACCCGCCACCACAAACCCATACCGCCCGTAATACCCCTGCAAGTGCGCCTGGGCCGAGAGAAAAATCGGCGTTTGCGGCCAGATATCCTCAATACGCTCAAGCGCCTCTTCCAGCATTTGATGCCCCAGCCCGGTGCCCCGTGCCGCTGGCGAAACGATGACGCGGCCAATCACCACATCGCCGCCCTGGGTCTCCGGGTCCAGCAGCCGCAGGTAAGCCACCAGCTCGTTATCATTCCAGGCCATCAGGTGGTGGGTGTCCCCCGCCAGGTCCTGCCCGTCGATGTCCTGATACGCGCATTTCTGCTCGACGACGAATACCTCGCTGCGCAAGCGCAGGACGGCATACAGCTGGTCCTTGCCCAAGTCGTCGTGATGTTTGCAAACCCAATCAACCGTCATGATGTGTGCTCTTATAAAGACGTGCCTGGATAGTAAGCGTGACGGGCGCCGCTGTCTAAAATTGACAAATGTGTGAATGGCGTCAATTTGCCATCATTCAGTGCGTGCGCCGTTGGCTTCTTTGTGTAATCTGCAATGCAAGCTTATTGATGAGCTACTGTTATCAGGCCACCGCCTGCCCGCCAAGGACTTTGAGCATGCCGCGATTGACTCGTGCCGTTGCTTTGATCGCAGTGCTGCTACTGGCCCAACCAGTGCTGGCACAGCGTCTGCGTCTGGTGGCGGATGGCTGGCCGCCATTCACCGATGCCACCTTGATCAATGGCGGCTTGGCCACGGATATCGTCAGCACGGCCCTGGCCCGTGCGGGGTACGCGAGTGATTTTGAACAGGTGCCTTGGGCTCGTGCGCTCAAGGGCGTGGGCGATGGGCGCTACGATGTGCTGATCAACGCCTGGTACGACGAGGCCCGCACGCAGTTTGGCCAGTTTTCTGCTGAGTACCTGCTTAACCGTGTGCGCTTTCTCAAGCGCAGCGACGATGACATCGTTTATCAGAACCTGGCCCGACTGCACGACGAGACCATCGCCGTGGTACGCGGTTACGCTTACTCGGCTGCGTTCGATCAAGACACCCAGCTACAGAAAGTACCGGTGCACAACTTCGCCATGGCGGTGCGCATGCTCGCGGCGCGGCGTGTGCGGTTGACGCTGGAAGACGAATACGTAGCGCGCTATTACCTGGCTCGGGAGTCGCCGCGGGTGCGCAATGCCGTGGCGTTTGTGGGCAAGCCGTTGAGCGAGAACAGCCTGCATATTCTGGTCAGTTTGAAGAACCCCGAGCATGCGCAAATCGTTGCCAGCTTTGATCGGGAGATTGCCAGGATGAAGGCTGATGGCAGTTATGCGCGCTTGATGAAGGCGCATGGGATGTAGCGTGCTTGCGGGCCTCATCGCGGGCCAGCCCGGCTCCCACATTTTGCCCGCCTTCTTATATTGGAACTCGGTCAAATGTGGGAGCTGGCTTGCCTGCGATAGCGGTCTAAGCCGCGCCGGTCTCCTTGATCAGATGCGCCGCCAACGTACGCAACGGCCCCAACTGCCGGCAAATCAACGCCAACTGCGTCTGCACCAACCGCTGCGCCTCATCGATCTCATCGGGCATTTGCTCCAGCTCGGCCGCCAACCCTTCCTCGGCATCACTCTGGATCGCAATCGGCTGTTTATTGGCCAGGCCGGTGGCGATCTCATCGATGCTCGTCGCCAGGCTGTTGCCCGCGCCTTCGATCAAGTGCTCGCGTACGTCGGTCGGTAGCTGAGTATCGCGGTGTGCACCCAATCCGGATAAGTAGCTGAGCAAGGTGTGAGACAGCACCAGGAAGCGGAAGCCCACGTCGGCTTCCTTACGGAAGTGCCCCGGCTCCATCAGCATATTCGCCAGGGTGGTGGACAACGCGGCATCGGCGTTGTGGGCGTTGCGGCGGGCCAGGCGGTAAGCCAGGTCGTCACTCTTGCCGGCGGCGTATTGCTGCATGATCTGGCGCAGGTAGATGCTGTTGCAGGTCAGGGTGTTGGCCAGCACTTTGTTCAAGCGTCGGCCTTGCCAGTCCGGCAAAAACAGGAACACCGCCAGGCCCGCGATCAGGCTGCCGAGCAAGGTATCGAACAGGCGCGGCAGGAACAGCCCGTAGCCATCGCCCACCTGGTTGAAGCAGAACAGCACCATCAGGGTGATCGCCGCCGTCGCCAGTGTGTAGCGGGTGGTGCGGTTGATAAAGAACACCAGGCCCGCGGCGATAGCGAACATCGACTGCACCACCGGGTTGGGGAACAGATCGAACAGCGCCCAGGCCACGGTGAGGCCGATGGCGGTGCCGATAATCCGCTGGCCGAGCTTGCGCCGGGTGGCGCCGTAGCTCGGTTGGCACACGAACAGGGTGGTGAGGATGATCCAGTAACCCTGAGACGCGTGAATGGCGTGCAGGGTGGCGTAGCCGACGGTCAACGCCAGGGACAGGCGCAGGGCGTGGCGAAACAGCAGCGAGGTGGGCGTCAGTTGGGTGCGCAGGCGCGTCCACATTTCCTTGAGGTTGCGCGGGGCGCGGTCCAGCAGGTTACTGTCGGTGGCGTCCGCCAGGGCATCGGGGTTGCTGGCGTCGCCCAGCAGGCGGTCGAGGGTGGACAGGTTGGCCGCCAGGGCGCGCAAGGAGCGCAGCAGGCCACGCCAGGCCGGGTTGCTCTGGATGCGCAGGTGCTCCAGGGACGCGTTGAGGTCGCCCAAGGCTTGGGCAAAGCTGTCGTCATAGATGAACGGTTGGCGCAGTTGGATCGACTCAGCCAGGGTCTGGCAGGCCTTGCCTTGCTGGCGCAGCAAGCGCTGGCAGCGAAACAGCACATCGCTATGGAAGAAGGCTTCAGTGAGGGCGTTGTAGGGGTAGTGGGAGGAACTGGCGCGCTCGTGGATGTCCTGGGCCAGGAAGTACAGTTTCAGGTAGCGGCTGACCTTCGAGCCCGGCCGGCCATTGCCGACGCGGTGCAGGATGATTTCCTTTGCGGCATTCAGCGCAGCCACTACCCGGCCGTTTTGCTGGGCCAATTCCAGGCGTCGCGCTTCCACATCCAGCTGCCGGATCGGTTCGAACAACGATGACTTGAGCTTGAGGTAACGCCCCAGCTCGCGGAACAACCGCGCCAGGCTCTGCTGCACCGGCTGGTTGGAAAACAGCGCCTGCCACAGCACGGACAGCACGCCGTACCAGGCGGCACCGGCGACCAGCAGCAGCGGCTCATGCCAGAAATCCGTGACGGCGCCGCCGCGCTGGTCCACGCCGATCATGGTGTAGACCGACAGAATCAAGGTGGCCGAGGCAATCGCGCCATAGCGTTCGCCCAGTGCGCCGAGCATGGTCAGGCCGAAACTGGCCACGGCCAGGGCGACGGCAAATATCCAGGGGTAGGGGAACAGCAGTTCTACCGACAGCGCGGCGATGCTGAAACACACCAGTGTCACCGCCAGCGCATTGAGACGGCCTTGCCAGCTGTCATCGGTCTCGGCCAGGGCGCTGGCGATAATCCCCAGGAACAGCGGGATCAGCAGCGTCATTTCATCCTGGTACCAACACAATGCCATGCTGCCGGTGAGGGCGATGAACACCCGTACGCTGTAGCTGAATTTATCCAGCGCCCACAGGCGCCGCATGGACTGCTTGAACGAGGTCGATGACATGAAGTCTGGAGTCTTCCGGGACGTTGTCGCTAAATTGAGCCAGTAATGACGCCACGGCAAGCGTGGCGATCACATCGGACAGCAAAATTTTCAGGATCACTGCAAAACCCCTGTGGGATTGCATTTCAAGATGAAGGTCAGGCGTATTGCGCGGCCGCGTAACCCGAGGCCCAGGCCCACTGGAAATTGAACCCGCCCAGGTGGCCGGTCACATCCAGCACTTCGCCGATAAAGTACAGGCCGGGGCTTTTCAGCGATTCCATGGTCTTGGACGACACTTCCCGCGTATCCACCCCGCCCAATGTCACCTCGGCAGTGCGATAACCCTCGGTGCCGGCCGGTACCAGTTGCCAGCTCCCCAGCTTTTGCGCGATATCGGCCATTTCAGCGTGGGTGTACTGCTTCATCGGCTTGGATTCGAACCAGCTTTGGGCCAGCAGGTTGGCCATCTTCTTGGTGAAGATCTCGCCCAGCAGGGTTTTCAACTCGCTGTTGGGGTGTTCGGCCTGTTGCTGTTGCAGCCAGGCATGGGCGTCGTGGTCGGGCAGCAGGTTGATTTCCACCGTGTCGCCGGGGTGCCAATACGAGGAAATCTGCAAGATCGCCGGCCCGCTCAGGCCGCGATGGGTGAACAGGATGTTCTCGCGAAAACTCTGGCCGTTGCAGCTCACCAGGCAGTCGACCGAGGTGCCGGACAACTCGCCGCACAACTCCTTGAGCTGGTCGGTGATGGTGAACGGCACGAGCCCGGCGCGGGTCGGCAGCAGTTCATGGCCGAATTGCCTGGCCACTTGGTAACCGAAACCGGTGGCGCCCAGCGTCGGGATCGACAAACCGCCCGTGGCGATCACCAGGGATTCACAGCGCAGTTCACCCAGGGTGGTTTGCAGTTGATAGCCGCTTTCGAGCTTGGCGATTGCCTCGATGGAGGTGTCCAGGTGCAGGCTCACGCCGGTCTGGATGCACTCGTCGAGCAGCATGCCGAGGATGTCGCTGGACTTGTTGTCGCAGAACAGCTGGCCGAGTTTCTTCTCGTGGTACGGCACGCCGTGTTTGGCCACCAGCCCGATAAAATCCCACTGTGTATAACGGGCCAGGGCCGATTTGCAGAAGTGCGCGTTGTACGAGAGGAAGTTGGCCGGCTCGGTGTACATGTTGGTGAAGTTGCAGCGGCCGCCACCGGACATCAGGATTTTCTTGCCGGCCTTGTTGGCGTGGTCGATCAATATCACCTTGCGCCCACGCCCGGCGGCGGTCAGCGCGCACATCAAGCCTGCGGCGCCGGCGCCAATGATCACAACTTCGGTCGAGCGCACAGCCATGTCCTCACAAAACTATTGATTTGAAATGCCATCAACCCTGTGGGAGCTGGCTTGCCTGCGATAGCGGTAGTGGATTCACCGTCGCTATCGCAGGCAAGCCAGCTCCCACATTCATTCGGTTCCTGTAATGGGAACTCGGTGTTATTACAAAATGCGCACGCGCAGCGAACGGCCTTTGATCTTGCCGTCATTCAAACGCTGCAACGCCTGCTTGGCGATGCCGCGTTCCACGGCCACGAAGGCCTGGAAATCAAAGATAGCGATCTTGCCGACCTGGGCACCCGGAATGCCGGCTTCACCGGTCAATGCGCCGAGGATGTCGCCTGGGCGAACCTTGTCCTTACGCCCGGCAGCGATGCACAGGGTGCTCATCTGCGGCAACAGCGGGCCACCGCTTTGCGGCTTGAGGTTGTCCAGTTGGTCCCAGTTCAGCGGCGACTTCTGCAGTTGCTCGATGGCCTGGGCGCGGTGGGCTTCGGACGGCGCCACCAGGCTGATGGCGATGCCGGTCTCACCGGCACGACCGGTACGGCCTACACGGTGGATGTGAATTTCCGAGTCGCGGGCCAGTTCGACGTTGATCACCATGTCCAGGGCGTCGATGTCCAGGCCTCGAGCGGCGACGTCGGTGGCCACCAGCACCGAGGTGCTGCGGTTGGCAAACATCGCCAGTACCTGGTCACGGTCGCGCTGTTCCAGGTCACCATGCAGGCCAACAGCGGAAATGCCCTTGGACGTCAGGTGGTCGACGGTTTCCTGCACTTGCTGCTTGGTAAAGCAGAACGCCACGCAGGAGGCCGGGCGGAAGTGCGCCAGCACCTTGGTCACGGCGTCCATGCGCTCTTCCGGGGAGATCTCGTAGAAGCGTTGTTCGATCTGGTCGTCGGAGTGGAACGCTTCGGCTTTCACTTGCTGAGGCGCACGCATGAACTTGGAGGCCAGTTGCTTGATGCTCACCGGGTAGGTGGCCGAGAACAGCAGGGTCTGGCGGCGCGGTGGGGTCTTGCTGATGATGTCTTCGATGGCGTCGTAGAAGCCCATGTCGAGCATGCGGTCGGCTTCGTCGAGAATCAGGGTGTTCAAGCCGTCCAGCACCAGAGAACCTTTACGCAGGTGCTGCTGGATGCGTCCCGGGGTGCCGACGATAACGTGGGCGCCATGCTCCAGGGAGGCGATCTGCGGGCCGAGGGACACGCCGCCGCACAGGGTCAGTACCTTGATGTTGTCTTCGGCACGGGCCAGGCGGCGGATTTCTTTGGCGACCTGGTCGGCCAGCTCACGGGTCGGGCACATCACCAGCGCCTGGCAACCGAAGTAGCGCGGGTTGATCGGGTTCAACAAGCCGATGCCGAAGGCGGCGGTCTTGCCGCTGCCGGTCTTGGCCTGGGCAATCAGGTCCAGCCCTTTGAGGATCACCGGCAAGCTTTGCGCCTGGATCTGCGTCATCTCGACGTAACCCAGCGAGTCGAGGTTAGCCAGCATGGCGGCGGACAGGGGCAAAGTATTAAAAGCGGTGGCGATGGTAGTCACGGGACTGGCTCTGCAAAACAAAATGTCGCGCAGTGTACCAGTCTCGTGGGATTTTCCTCGCAAGTTCTCGACGAGACGCCCGTTAGTGCTCGATATCGTGCTCGCGGCTGACCACCCGTTTGCCGTCTTTAGGCGACAGTTGCAGGAAGATCGCCGCCGCCAGCATCGCCATGATGCCCACGGTGAGGAAGGTCAGCTGGAACGCGCCGAGGACACTTTCCACACCGTCATTGCCGGCCTCGGCAGTAAACCCGCCAAGCAACGCGCCGGCACAGGCCACGCCGAGGCTGAGGGACAACTGCGCCACCACCGACAGCAAGCTGTTGCCGCTGCTGGCCTGGGCGTCGTCGAGGTCGATCAGGGTGACGGTGTTCATCGCGGTAAATTGCAGGGAGTTGATGGCCCCCAGTACCGCCAGCATGGCCAACAGCAGCGGGTAGGGCGTTTGTTCGCTGACCAGGCCCATGCTCGCCAGCATCAGGCCCAGGGCCAGGGTGTTGCCGGTCAGGACGATGCGGTAGCCGAGGCGCTCGATAAGCGGGCGTGCGATGGACTTGGCGAACATCGCCGCCGCCGCCAGCGGCAACATGCTCATCCCGGCTTCCGACGGCGAATAGCCCAGCGCCACTTGTAACAGCAGCGGCACCAGGAACGGCAAGGCGCCGCTGCCCAGGCGCGCAAACAGATTGCCCAGGATCCCCACGGCAAAGGTGCGCGTCTTGAACAGCACCGGCGAGAACAGCGGGTTATCGATATGCCCGGCGCGCAGCCAGTACGCCGCCAGGCAGGCGAACCCGCCGAACAGCAGCAATATCACGCGCAGGTGTGGCAGATGCAGTTCGCCCAGGCCCTCCATGGCGATAGTGATCAACACCATCGCCGCGCCGAACAGCAGAAAGCCCAGGCCGTCGAAGCGCGTGCGCTCGCTGCCGCGCAGGTCGGGGATGAATTTCCACACGGCGTAGCAGCCGATCATGCCCACCGGCAGGTTGATCAGGAAGATCCAGTGCCAGGTCAGGTATTGCACCATCCAGCCGCCCATGGTCGGGCCAAGCAAGGGGCCGAGCAGGCCGGGAATGGTGATGAAGCCCATGATCCGCACCAGCTCGGAACGCGGATAAGCCCGCAGCACCACCAGCCGCCCGACCGGCAGCATCAGCGCACCGCCCAGGCCCTGGATCACCCGTGCGCCCACCAGCATGCTCAAGCTACTGGACAGCGCACACAGCAGCGACCCGATGCTGAACAGCATGATCGCGCCAAAGAAAATCTTCTTGGTGCCAAAGCGGTCAGCGATCCAGCCCGACGCCGGAATCAGCAAGGCAACGGTGAGCATGTAGGCGATCACCACCCCTTGCATGCGCAGCGGGTTTTCCGCGAGGTCCTGCGCCATGGCCGGTAGCGCGGTGTTGAGAATCGTCCCGTCCAGCGACTGCATGAAGAAGGCAATCGCTACCACCCAGGGGAGCCAGCGGGCAGTCTTGGCATCGAGAGGGGCACGATTCGGCATGGGATCCCTTTTAATTAGCAGGCTATGTGTCGGCGATTATGCGCCATCCGTCGCGCCTTTTCCCACTGGCGGTTCGTCTATATCTGACAATGTCACATGTTCGCCCACCAGGAAATCCAGCAACGCCCGATGCACTGCCAGCGCGGATTCGCGGGACTCCAGGTCGAGCAGATGGCCGGTGTGTTCGGCCACCGCAAAGCTGCTGCGGCCTACGTAGTGTTTGAACAGCTGGGCCTCGTCAGCCGGCGTGTATTCGTCCAGTGCGCCGTTGAGAAAGTGCACCGGTGTTTCAATCTGCTTGAGCGCCGGCAGGTAATTGCCATCACCCAAGGCCAACACTTGATGGATATGAAAGCGCGCCTGGCGGTACTCGGTGGTGGCCATGGTCGACAGGTGCCGATGGTTGTTGCGCTTGAGGCGCGGCGACAGGTATTTGCCAACCGTTTCGTTGAGCAGATGGCCGACCGCCGACTTGTCATCGGCCTCGATCAGCACACGCACACGCTCGACATACTCCAGCATCGCCTGGTTGAGGTTGGGCGCCAGCGCCATCACCACCGAGCTTTCGATGGAGGGCGGGTTATGCGCCAGGGTCAACAGCGTGGAGATGCCGCCCCAGGAGGCCGAGACTAGATGGTTGACCTCAAAGCGATCCACCAAGGCACGCAGGATTTGCACCTCGTCGTCCTTGGTGACCAGGTCGAGTTCGGTGTTGTGCTCGCGTGACAAGCCAGAGAAGGGCAAGTCGAACAGCAGCACATTGAAGTGCTCGGCCAGGCATTTGCTGGTACGGGCAAAGGAGCGCGTGGTGGATAACGCGCCATTGACCATCAGTACGGTTTTTCTATGTGGGTCGTTACCCAGTTGCTCCACGTGAACGTTGTATTGCTTGAACAGTTTTTCTATGACGAAACTTCCATGGTTCATCTCAAGACTCCAGCTTGCCCAGTCCAGGCAAGGTCATGCATCACGTGCAGGCACGTGGGCGGGTGGCAAGATTTATAAGGTCAGGGTCAAACGCTTGATCAAGGCTCCCGGCAATAGATTGGAGGCAGTATTACGCTGGCTGTAGGTACTGGGCGACAGCAGCAGTTCTCGATCAGTGGTCAACGCTTCAAGCTGTGAGCCAAGCAGGCTGTAAACACTGTCATCAAAGCGCATGGTGCTGACCGGTGCCTTGATTTCGCCATTCTCCACCCAGAAGGTCGCAAAGCGCGTCATGCCGGTCAGGCGCGCTGCCGGCAGGTCGGAGTAGTTCAGGTACCAGAGGTTGCTGATATACAGCCCTGTGCCCAACTGCTTGAGAATATCGGCCTGGACCAGGTTGCCTGCGGCCATTTGCAAGGCGCTGGGCGACTCGTCGCTGCTGGCGCCGTTGGTGCTCAAACCGTATTCGGCGGCGCTGCGAGAGTTGATCAACTGGCCCTCGGCCTTGCCTGCGTTGATCAGGGTGACATCCTTGCGCGGGTAGCCTTCAGTGGAAAACGCCTGGCTCAGGGAGCCGCTGATCTGCTCATCCACCGTCACCAGCGGGCTCAGTGACTGATCACCCGCGTACAGGCGTTGCAACGAACTGCCTTTGCTCGCGATGGCCTGGGCCGAAAAACCACCCCAGGTGATGATGCTGATGATTTCTTCCAGCGCTGCCGGCGCCAGGTAGGCGCGGTATTGGCCGGGTGCCAGGGTGTGGAGCGGGCGACCGAGAAACGCCAGTTGCTCACGGGCCTGTTGGAAACGGGCGGCGAATTCGACGCTGTTCCAGGTGTGCCCGGCGTAGCTGGCTTTTACCGCTTCGCCATTGGCGTGGAACAGGCTGAAGTCGAAATTGAAGCTGTTAGCCCGGTGCCAGCCGAACGCCCCCGATGAGCTGGCGAAACCGCGGCTGATCGGGCCGGCGGCGTAGAAGCCAACCAGGTCCACGCCATCGGCGGCCCGGCTGATATCGTCCAGCACTTGGGCCAGTTCCGGCAGCGGGCGCAGCTGTTCGTTATGGTTGTGCCAGGCGTCGGGGTTCAGCAGCAGGTACGGGTCAGGCGGCAACAGCGGCAAGGTTTCGCGCAGTTGTTGCAGGCCATTCGCCAGGCGCTGGCGATCCAGCTGCGCCTCGCCGGACAGGGTGATACCCAGGTCGGCGTGGCGCCCATCGTTGATCAGCTTGAGGTTCAGGCTGGCCTGCTGTACCTGGCCGGCCTGGCGTACCTGCGCGTGGTTGAAGCGCACGAACTCGGACGCCTCATCCGCGTAGCCGAGGTGAAATTGTTCTTGATCGGTGACCGCCTGCTTGAGCCAGTCCACCAGTGCCTTGAAATGGTTCATCAGGCATCGCCCCCAAATACATCCACATTGCTGAATACACAGGCCGGCGACGCATGGCCGACACGGATCACCTGGTTGGGTTCGCCCTTGCCGCAGTTCGGCGTGCCCAAGACCTTGAAGGTGCTGGCGTCGCCTACCGCGCTGAGCTTGCGCCAGAACTGCGCAGAAATCGCCCGGTAGTTGGGGTTCTTCACCACGCCCTTGAGCTCGCCGTTTTCGATCAACTGGCCCCACTCGCAGCCGAACTGGAACTTGTTGCGCGCATCGTCGATGGACCACGAGCGGTTGGTCGACATCAGGATGCCGCTCTCAATGCCGCCCACCAATTGCGCGAGGCTTTTATCCCCAGGCTCGATATTCAGGTTGGCCATGCGGTCGATGGGTGCACGGTTCCAGCCGCAAGCGCGGCTGTTGGCGACGCCTGGCAGGTTGGCGCGAAATTGCGATAAGGCCCCGCCCAAGGGCTTGAGCAGCAGGCCCTCGCGAATCAGAAATTGCTTGCTGGCAGGCGTGCCGTCGTCGTCATGAGCGTAGCTGGCAAGCTGTTCGGGGATGTCCGGGTCGAAAGTGACGTTGAGCAGCGGCGAGCCATATTGCAGGTGGCCGAAATCGCTGGCTTTCACAAAACTGGTGCCGGCGTAATTGCGCTCGTCACCGAGGATGCGATCCAGCTCCAGCGGATGGCCGATGGACTCGTGGATCTGCAGGATCATCTGGTCGGGCATCAGCAGCAGGTCACGCGGGCCGTGCGGCGTATTCGGTGCGAGCAGCAATTGCAGGGCTTCGTCGGCCACCTTGCGGGCGGCGCCCACCAGGCCAAAACGCTGGATCACCCCGGCACTGCCTTGCTGGCCGAAGTTGGTACCGCCCAGGGTACGGGTCTGGCTGTCGTTGCCGTCGAAGGCGGTCACACTCAGGCCCGGAAAGACAAAGCGCTGGGCCTGACGCAATTGGGCGCCGGCGCTGTTGAGGTAGATCTGTTCAACCCGCGTGGTCCCCAGGCTGACTTCCCAGCTCACCAGGCGCTCATCCTTGGGCACGGCGGCGGACTCATCGCCGAGCAATTGGTAGCAGTCGCTCAGGGACGGGAAGGGCTGGTCGAGGTCGGGCGACAGGTAGTCGGCGACGTCGCTGGACACCGGTTGCTGGTGCAGGTCGAGCAGGGCGTGGGGCTTGATAAGCCTGGCTTGTTGTTCAGCGCGCTCAAGGGCGGCCTGCAGACCGGCAAGGGAAATATCGTTGGTCGCGGCGTAGGCTTCCACGCCGTTGAGACGCACGGTGAGCATGGCGCCTTCATCATGGCCCAGGTGAGGCGGCTCGGCGACGTTCTTGCGTACCGACAGGTACTGGCCGGATTCGCGCACGTAGCGCAGGGAGAAAAATTCGGCGGTGGTGCGCAGGGCACCGAAGTGTTTCTTGAGCGTGGCGTGGTGTTCGAACATGGGGCCTTCCTTGTGGGCGGCTCGGCGCGGGCAGGCAAACAGAGTAGGCCTGGGCGAGGAGCTGATCAAGGAAAGTGTCGGCGGGTAATTTTGCGGTGTCTGGTCGGGCCTCATCGCGGGCAAGCCCGGCTCCCACAGTTGACCGAGTTGTTCAGGCGAACTCGGTCAACTGTGGGAGCTGGCTTGCCTGCGATGCAGGCGCCGCGGTGCTGGAGTTACTGCGCCAACGGCCCCACTTCACGCAACGGCTTGCCACGCACCGGCGCATCGCCTGCCACGTAGTAATCCGCAGTGCTGCGCGGCAGCGGCTTGCGGCCACGGATCTTGTCGGCGATTTTCTCGGCGATCATGATCGTTGGCGCGTTCAGGTTGCCGGTGGTGATGATCGGCATGATCGAGGCATCGACCACCCGCAAGCCCTGCATACCATGTACGCGGCCTTCGCCATCGACTACGGCCATCTCGTCGGTGCCCATCTTGCACGAGCAGGACGGGTGGAACGCGGTCTCGGCGTGCTCGCGGATGAACTTGTCCAACTGCTCATCGGTTTGCACTTCGATACCCGGGCTGATTTCGCGGCCACGGTACGGGTCCAGTGCCGGCTGCTGCATGATTTCACGGGTCAGGCGGATGCCGTCGCGGAACTCCTGCCAGTCCTGCTCGGTGGCCATGTAGTTGAAGAGGATGCTCGGGTAGTCCCGTGGGTTCTTCGACTTCAGCTGAATACGGCCACGGCTTGGCGAACGCATGGAGCCCATGTGCGCCTGGAAACCGTGCTCTTTCACACCGTTGCTGCCGTTGTAGTTAATCGCCACCGGCAGGAAGTGGTACTGGATGTTCGGCCACTCGAACTCTTCACGGGTACGAATGAAACCGCCCGCTTCGAACTGGTTGCTGGCGCCGATGCCGGTGCCGTTGAACAGCCATTCGGCACCAATTGCCGGCTGGTTGTACCAGAGCAGCGACGGGTACAGCGACACTGGCTGGGTGCACGCGTATTGCAGGTACAGCTCAAGGTGGTCCTGCAGGTTTTCACCCACGCCCGGCAGGTCGTGGACCACCGGGATATCGAGGCTTTCCAGCAGTTTGGCCGGGCCGACACCGGAGCGTTGCAGCAGTTGCGGCGAAGCGATTGCGCCGCTGCACACCAGCACTTCTTTGCGCGCACGGGCTTCAACACGCTCTTCGGCGGCGCCGATCAGGTAACGCACACCGACCGCACGCTTGCCTTCGAACAACACTTTGTCGGTGAGGGCATGGGTGACGATGGTCAGGGTCGAACGCTTTTTAGCCGTGTCCAGGTAACCGCGTGCGGTGCTGGCGCGACGGCCGTTCGGCGTAACGGTACGGTCCATCGGGCCGAAGCCTTCTTGCTGGTAGCCGTTCAAGTCTTCGGTACGTGGGTAACCGGCCTGTACGCCCGCTTCAACCATGGCGTGGAACAGCGGGTTGTTGCCCGCTTTCGGCGTGGTCACGCTGACCGGGCCGTCACCACCGTGCCAATCGTTGGGGCCGATGTCGCGGGTTTCGGCTTTGCGGAAATACGGCAGGCAGTCCAGGTAGGTCCAGTCTTCCAGGCCCGGCAGCTTCGACCAATTGTCATAGTCCATGGCGTTGCCGCGGATGTAGCACATGCCGTTGATCAGGGAAGAGCCACCCAGGCCCTTGCCGCGACCGCATTCCATTCGGCGGCCGTCCATGTGTGGCTCTGGATCGGTTTCGTAGGCCCAGTTGTAGCGGCGGCCTTGCAGCGGGAAGGCCAGGGCGGCTGGCATCTGGGTGCGGAAGTCGAGGCGGTAGTCGGGGCCACCGGCTTCCAGCAGCAAAACGGTGACGCCTTCGTCTTCGGTCAGACGGGTCGCCAGGGTGTTACCGGCAGAGCCGGCACCCACAATGATGTAATCGTATTCTTGGGACATGAATGTACCCTCTTTGAAGTGTGGTCAGGTCTGGCGAGTGTTTCGCACTCGATCGCAGGCAAACCAGCTCCCACATTTGATCGGGTTCACACAGAACAAATGTGGGAGCCGGGCTTGCCCGCGATGGCGGCCTTACAGGCAATACAAGGCTCGGGTGTTAGAACACCGAGGCGTAATCGCCCAATTCAACCTGTACCGATTTGATGCGGGTGAAGTTGTTCAGCGAGCTGATGCCGTTCTCACGGCCCACGCCCGACTGCTTGTAGCCGCCAACCGGCATCTTCGCGTCGGACTCGCCCCAGGCGTTGATCCAGCAGATACCGGCTTCCAGTTGATGAATCACGCGGTGGGCGCGGTTCAGGTCCTTGGTGACCAGGCCAGCGGCCAGGCCGAAGTCGGTGTCGTTGGCGCGGCGGATCACTTCTTCTTCGGTTTCGTAGGTGAGGATGCTCATCACCGGGCCGAAGATTTCTTCACGCACGATCACCATGTCATCGGTGCAGTCGGTGAACACGGTCGGAGCCACGAAGGCGCCTTTGGCGAAGTCACCCTCGGTCAGGCGGTCGCCGCCGCACAGCAGACGGGCGCCTTGCTCTTTGCCTTTGGCGATGTAGCCCAGCACGCTTTCCATGTGGGCGAAGCTGACCAGCGGGCCGAAGTTGGTGTTTTCGTCTTCCGGGTTGCCGATGCGAATACGCGCAACACGCTCGACGATCTTGGCTTCGAACGCGGCTTGCAGGTGCTTGGGCACGAACACGCGGGTGCCGTTGGTGCAGACCTGACCGGAGCTGTAGAAGTTGGCCATCATGGCGGTGTCGGCGGCGCGGTCGAGGTCGGCGTCGTCGAAAATGATCAGCGGGGACTTGCCGCCCAGCTCCATGGTCACGTCCTTGAGCGAGGAGCTCGACGCGCTGGCCATGACTTTCTTGCCGGTGTCGGTGCCGCCGGTGAAGGAGACTTTTTCGATGCGCGGGTGCTCGGTCAGCCAGGTGCCGACTTCACGGCCGCTGCCGGTCAGTACGTTGAACACGCCCGCTGGAACGCCAGCCTCGGTGTAGATCTCGGCCAGTTTCAGAGTGGTCAGCGAGGTGACTTCGCTTGGCTTGAAGATCATCGCGTTACCGGCGGCCAGGGCCGGTGCGGATTTCCACAGGGCGATCTGGATCGGGTAGTTCCACGCGCCAATACCGGCAACCACGCCCAGTGGCTCGCGGCGGGTGTAGACAAACGAGGTATCGCGCAGTGGGATCTGCTCACCTTCGATGGCAGGTACCAGGCCGGCGTAGTATTCCAGCACGTCAGCGCCAGTGACGATGTCGACGTACTTGGTTTCGGAGAAGGCTTTACCGGTGTCCAGGGTTTCCAGGGCAGCCAGTTCATCGTTGCGCTCGCGCAGGATGTCCACGGCACGACGCAGGATGCGCGAACGCTCCATGGCGGTCATGGCGGCCCAGATTTTCTGGCCTTTTTCAGCGCTGACCACGGCACGTTCAACGTCATCTTTGGTGGCGCGTTGCACTTGGGCGAGAACTTCACCGTTAGCCGGGTTGATGGCTTCGAAGGTGGCATCGCTGCCAGCGTCGCTGTAGCCGCCGTCAATGTAGAGTTTTTGCAGGTCGAAACGGGCCATAAAGTCCTCGCAAGTGCATAAGTGGTTGGCGTTACCCGCCGAACAGTGGGCCATGGGGGTGTGGCAACACTGAGCGGCGGACGTTCAGGGGTTGAGCGGTTATGTGTGCTCTAACTCACCTGCTTGGCCAATTGGAAATCCATGTATTCGTAAGCGATCCGTTGCGCCTGCTCCGTGTCGAAAGCGTCTCCCGACAGGGCGCCGCGCAACCACAAACCGTCGATCAGGGCCGCCAGGCCTCGGGCTGCTTTGCGTGCGTGCGGCAGCGGCAGCACTCGGCGGAACTGGCAGCACAGGTTGGAATACAGACGTTGATCGTTGATCCGCTGCAACCTGTGCAATGACGGGTGGTGCATGCTGGTGGCCCAGAAGGCCAGCCAGGTTTTCATTGCCGGGCCATTGACCTGGCTGGCGTCGAAGTTGCCTTCGATGATCACCTGAAGGTGCGCCCGTGGGCTGTCATCCTTCAAGGCACGCCTGCGTTCTTGCACGTTCTCGATCAGCGCATTCATCAGGTAGCGCATCGTCGCTGCGATCAGGCCGTTCTTGTCCTGAAAGTAGTGGCTGATGATGCCGTTCGAGACGCCGGCCAGACGGGCGATCAGCGCAATGCTGGCATCTCCCATCCCGACCCGATCGATGGCCGTCAACGTGGCTTCGATCAACTGCTGGCGGCGTATGGGTTGCATACCGACCTTGGGCATGTAGCACCTCTCCTTAGGCCTGCCGATGGGCGATCCACGTCCGTCGGCTTGAGGGCCAGTCTATTTTGTTTTGATTGAACGTTCAATCAACAAAGAATAAGATCTGCGACAAATGGTCGCTGCCTACAGATGTTTCCTACCTGCGAGCTGCAACCTTCGACACCTGCAAAAACCCTTGAAACAGGCCACTTCAGAGCCTGATCACCGCTTAGGCGGGCTCAAGAATTTTGGGGTGTCTTTATAACACCCGTCCGTCGACTGCCGAAAAATCGATGTCCCGGGATAACCGTTGCCTTGTGTTTCTCTCTCGCACTGCCTGGAGCATCTGCGCCATGAGTTCTGCCTCTCTTATAAAGACCCCACCGGAAAAGGTCCGGGTCAACGGTTGGGTGTTCTACACCTCCACCGCGCTGATTTTGTTGTTGACCGCCATTCTGATCGTCGCCCCGCAGGAGGCCGGGCGCCTGCTCGGTGTCGCACAGGCCTGGCTGTCGAAAAGCTTTGGCTGGTACTACATGGTGGTCATCGCCGCCTACCTGGTGTTTGTGGTCGGCCTGGCGTTTTCGTCCTATGGGAAACTTAAGCTGGGTGCGAAGGACGATACCCCAGACTTCAGCTATGGCGCCTGGGCCGGCATGTTGTTCTCGTCCGGTATCGGCATCTCGCTGTTGTATTTCGGTGCGTCCGAGCCGTTGGACCACTACTTCAACCCGCCCGAAGGCGCTGCCGCCAGCAATGGCGCGGCACGCCAGGCGCTGCAACTGACCTTCCTGCACTGGGGCCTGCACGGCTGGGCGATCTATGCGCTGGTCGGCCTGGCCGTGGCGTACTTTGCGTACCGTCACAACCAACCGCTGGCACTGCGTTCGGCGCTGTACCCGCTGGTGGGCGAGCGTTGGGTGAAGGGCGCGGCGGGGCATGCTGTAGACGGTTTCGGCATGTTCGTGACCCTGCTGGGGCTGGTGACCAACCTGGGGATCGGCTCGATGCAGGTGTCGTCGGGGCTGGAAAACCTGTTCGGCATGGAGCACAGCAATACCAACCTGCTGATCGTGATCATCGTGATGAGCACCGTGGCGACCATTGCCGCCGTGTCGGGTGTGGAAAACGGTATTCGCCGCCTGTCCAACCTCAACATCGTGCTGTTCAGCGGTTTGCTGATCTTCGTGCTGTTGTTCGGCCCTACCTTGCACCTGCTCAATGGCCTGGTGCAGAACACCGGTGACTACCTCAACGGTATCGTGCTGAAAACCTTCGACCTGTATGTGTACGAAGGCGACGGTGCCAAGACCGAACGCTGGATGGGTCTGTGGACTCTGTTCTACTGGGCCTGGTGGATTTCCTGGGCGCCATTTGTGGGCATGTTCATCGCGCGTATTTCCCGTGGTCGTACCGTGCGCGAACTGGTGGCTGGCGTATTGCTGATCCCGCTGGGCTTTACCCTGGCGTGGCTGTCGATCTTCGGCAACTCGGCCCTGGACCTGGTGTTGAACCATGGGGCGGTGGAGTTGGGCAAGACGGCGCTGGAACAACCGTCCATGGCCATCTACCAACTGCTTGAGCATTACCCGGCGTCGAAAGTGGTGATCGGCGTGTCGATCTTCGTGGGCTTTGTGCTGTTCCTGACCCCGGCGGATTCCGGCGCGGTGATGATGGCCAACCTGTCCTGCAAGGGCGGCAACGTGGATGAAGATGCGCCGCACTGGTTGCGTATCTTCTGGTCGGCGGTGATCACCCTGGTGACCATCGGTCTGCTGTTTGCCGGTAACTTCGAAGCCATGCAAACCATGGTGGTGCTGGCGGGGCTGCCGTTCTCGGTGGTGCTGGTGTTCTTTATGTTCGGTTTGCACAAGGCCATGCGCCAGGACGTGGCCATCGAACAGGAGCAGGCGCAATTGGCTGAACGCGGGCGTCGTGGTTTCAGCGAGCGCTTGAGCGCCCTGGACCTGCAACCGAGCCAGGCCACCGTGCAGCGCTTTATGGACAAGCACGTAACGCCGGCGTTGGAAGAAGCCGCGAGTGCGTTGCGTGATCAGGGCCTGGAAGTGCAGACCCTGCTGGGCAAATCCAAACGCTGCATCGGCGTGCGGATCGAGATGGACGAGGGTAACCCGTTTGTCTACGAAGTGAGCCTGGATGGCTACTCGGCGGCGCCGGCTGACCTGCCTGAGGAAGAGCGCACCCGTTACTACCGTGCCGAGGTGTACCTGCACAACGGGCCGCAGGAGTATGACCTGATGGGCTTCACCCAGGAACAGATCACCCGGGATGTGCTCGATCAGTTTGAAAGCCATCGGCAGCTCCTTGGCCGGGTCTATAGCTGATAATTGAGCTGGCGGCGCCCTCACTGGCGCCGCTGTTGCAAGCATTGAATGCGGTCGAATGTGGGAGCTGGCTTGCCTGCGATAGCAAGGGTGAATCCAACATAGCTATCGCAGGCAAGCCAGCTCCCACATTGACCGCATTCCTTCAGTTGGGGCCTTAGCCCAAGTTCTTGCCTAAGAGGGCATGGTAGAGCTCACTGTCCCCCAGTATCCCCACCACCTTGTTGTTGTCGTGCAGCACCAGCTTGTTGCCTGTCTGGTAGCGAATCTGCAGTGCATCGCGCATACCGATGGTCGAGTCCACCAGCGTCGGTACGCGGCCCAAGCCTTCCACGGCCTCCCCTGGCGCCCAGTTTTGCAGGTTCATCGCCACGCCATTCTGGCGTGCGCCCTGGATGGTGTTGCCTTCGGCCAGGTCCAGCCAGGAGTCGCCACCCGGATCAAGACACACCGAACCGTTCACGCGCTTGCAGTTGTCCAGCGTGCGCATCAGGCTACGTCCGCACAGCACGTTCAGCGGGTTGGTATGCGCGACGAAGGTGCGCACATAGTCGTCTGCCGGGTTCAGTACGATTTCTTCCGGCACGCTGTACTGGATGATCTTGCCGTCTTTCATGATCGCGATACGGCTGCCCAGTTTCAGCGCTTCATCCAGGTCGTGGCTGACGAACACGATGGTCTTGCTCAACTTGCGTTGCAGTTCCAGCAGTTCATCTTGCAAGCCTTGGCGGATCAGCGGGTCGAGGGCCGAGAAGGGTTCGTCCATCAGCAGGATATCGGCGTCCATCGCCAGGGCGCGGGCCAGGCCGACGCGCTGCTGCATGCCACCGGACAACTCGTCGGGCTTCTTGTTGCGCCATTGGCTCAGGCCCACCAGTTCGAGTTTCTCGTCCACCAGCGTGCGCCGTTCTTTCTCCGGTCGGCCCTGCATTTCCAGGCCGAAGCTGATGTTCTCGCGCACCGTCAACCAAGGCATCAGGGCGAACTTCTGGAACACCATGGCGATGCGTTTGGTGCGCATCATTTTCAGCTCGGCGGGAGTGCAGGAGGCGATGTCGATCTGACGCCCTTCATGCTCCACAAACAGCTGGCCACGGCTGACGGTATTGAGGCCGTTGATGCAGCGCAGCAAACTGGATTTGCCTGAGCCCGAGAGGCCCATCAGCACACAGATCTCGCCTTTCTCGATATCCAGGCTGGCGTTCTCGACGCCGACGATCTGCCCGGTCTTCTTCAGGATTTCGTTACGGCTCATGCCCTGGTCCAGCAGCTTGAGCGCTTCGCGTGGGTCTTTGGAAAAGATCACGTCGACTTTGTCGAATCGGATAATGCTCATGCATCACCCCCTACTTTAGCGTCGGGTTGTTTGCAGATACGGTCGAGCATGATGGCGAGCAACACAATGGCCAGGCCCGCTTCAAAGCCCAGGGCAATATCGGCGGTGTTGAGTGCGTTGACCACCGGCTTGCCGAGGCCGTCGGCGCCTACCAGGGCCGCGATCACCACCATCGACAACGACAGCATGATGCATTGGGTAATGCCGGCGGCGATGCTCGGCATGGCGTGGGGCAGTTCAATGCGCGAGAGCAACTGGCGGCGCGAGCAGCCAAAGGCCTTGCCGGCGTCCATCAATTCTTGCGGGACGTCGCGGATACCCAGGTAGGTCAGGCGGATCGGCGCGGCAATCGCGAACACCACCGTGGAAATCAACCCAGGCACCACACCCAGCCCGAAGAGGGTCAGGGTAGGGATGAGGTAGACGAAGGTCGGCACGGTCTGCATCAGATCGAGTACCGGCCGCATCATGGTGTAGAACATTGGTTTATGCGCGGCAACAATGCCCAGCGGCACACCGATGACCACGCAGACCAGGGTGGCGAACAGCACCTGTGCGAGGGTTTCCATGGTTTCCTGCCAGTACCCCAGGTTGAGGATCAGCAGGAAGGAGGCGATGACAAAAACAGTCAGTCCCCATTTACGTTGAATAAAGTGAGCCAGCAGCGCAATCAGACCGATCAATGCCAGTGGATTGAACCAGGTCAGCGCAAACGTCACGCCGTGGATCATCGTTTCCAGTGTCGATGCGATTGCGTCGAAGTAGTTGGCACCGTGTTGGGTCAACCAGTCGACGAAGGCAGCGATGTACTGGCCTAGTGGGATTTTCTGTTCAGTCAGCATGGTAGTGAATGTCCACATGCGAAGGGGAAAACATCCCAGGCCAGCGCACCGGCCTGGGGTCAGCGGGTGCTATTTGGCGAGGTAAGCTTTAACGGCATCGAGCCCTGGTTTGCCATCAACGGTGGTGACACCGGCGAGCCAGGTGTCGAGCACTTGCGGGTTCTTCTGCAACCAGGCCTTGGCGGCAGCGTCGGCCTTCATCTTGTCGTCCAGGACGTTCCCCATAAGGGTGCTTTCCATGTCGAGGGTGAACACCAGGTTTTTCAGCAACTGGCCGACGTTGCTGCATTCCTGGGTGTAGCCTTTGCGGGTGTTGGTGTAGATGGTGGCCTGGCCGTAATTGGGGCCGAACGAGTCGTCACCACCGGTCAGGTACTTCATCTTGAAGCGGGTGTTCATCGGGTGCGGTTCCCAGCCGAGGAACACGATGGCCTGGTTGCGCTTGGAAGCGCGTTCAACCTGGGAGAGCATGCCGGCTTCGCTGGATTCGACCACCTTGAAGCCGGCGGTTTTCAGGCCGAAGGCATCTTTGTCGATCAGTGTCTGGATGGTGCGGTTGCCATCGTTGCCCGGCTCGATGCCGTAGATCTTGCCGCCCAGCTCATCCTTGAATTTGGCGATGTCGGCGAAGTCTTTCAGGCCCTTCTCATACAGCGCTTCTGGGACCGCCAGGGTGTACTTGGCGTTCTCCAGGTTGGCGCGCACGGTTTCCACGGTGCCGGCATCACGGTACTGCTTGATGTCGTTTTCCATGGTCGGCATCCAGTTGCCGAGGAAAATGTCCATGTTCTTGCCGTCGGCCAGGGACTTGTAAGTCACAGGTACCGAAATCATCGTGGTGCGCGGCTTGTAGCCCAGGCCCTTGAGGATCTCGCTGGTGGTCGCGGTGGTGACGGTGATGTCGGTCCAGCCGACATCGGAGAAGTTGACGGTCTTGCACTGTTCCGGTTCTGCGGCGTATGCCACGACTGGCAGACTCAGCATGGCGGCCAACAACAACGAGGGTGAACCTTTCATGTGGGTAGACTCCTGTGTCTTTTCTGGCGGCATTCGCCGCGCTTTATAAGTGTTGCGGTTGGAGCGTGCGACAACAGCTCTGGCGCGGTGCCTTGCAAACGAGTCGAGACTGATCATGTACCAGTGAAAATCTGACGCCTACAGGGGGCGTCGTATCCAGTACAGGGAGGGTCGCATCCAGTACCGATGACGTCGCTTACAGGTTTTTCCTAAGGTAAAACTGCTGTTTTTACCCGTCTGCACCGCAAAAAACGGCCAAAACTGGCGTTCGCACGCGAGCGCCGCTGGTGAGCATGAGTGCGTCGGTGTGAGACGCCGTGATGACGAATAAAAGCTTGATGATGCCGCCATCTGGGCGATCTGAGCGTAGCACCTCGTTCAAGCCCGGCCCGTGCTTATCGAGGAGTTTCACGTTAATGGCTATCAGCGTTTTCGACCTGTTCAAGATCGGCATCGGGCCTTCGAGTTCGCACACCGTGGGGCCCATGCGCGCCGCGGCGTTGTTCGTTCAAGGGTTGCGTGAGCGTGGGTGGCTGGAACAGGTGCAGCGTGTCGAAGTGCAACTGTACGGCTCGCTGTCGGCCACCGGCATCGGCCACGGCAGCGACACCGCCACCATCATGGGCCTGATGGGCGAATGGCCAGACGCAATCGACCCCACGCAAATCGGCGCCCGCATTCACACCCTGCGCGAAACCGACACGCTGCTGCTGGACGGGCGTTTGCCGGTGCCCTTTGTGTGGGCGCGGGACATGCGCTTGCTCGACGAAAACCTGCCGTTCCATCCCAACGCCATGACCCTGGTGGTGTTTGGCGAAAACGGCGAGCTGCACCGCGACACCTATTACTCGGTGGGTGGCGGTTTCGTGGTGGATGAAGCCCAGGCCCAAAGCGGTGTGGCGGACATGGACCGTACCGAGCTGCCCTATGATTTTTCCAGTGCCGTGGAGCTGTTGCAGCTGTGCAAGACCCACAACCTGCGCGTTGCCGAACTGATGCTGGCGAATGAAAAAACCTGGCGCAGCGAAGAAGAAATCCGCAGCGGCCTGATGAAACTCTGGCGCGCCATGCAAGATTGCGTGGAGCAGGGCCTCAAGCACGAAGGTATCCTGCCCGGCGGCTTGAACGTGCGCCGTCGCGCTGCCAAGTTACACCGCAGCTTGCAGGAGCTGAACAAGCCCAATGTGATCGGCTCGACCTTGAGCGCCATGGAATGGGTCAACCTGTTCGCCCTGGCGGTCAACGAAGAAAACGCCGCCGGTGGGCGCATGGTCACGGCGCCCACCAACGGCGCGGCGGGAATCATCCCGGCGGTGCTGCACTACTTTATGAAGTTCAGCGAAGAAGTCACCGAAGCCAACGTGGTCGACTACCTGCTGGGCGCGGCGGCGGTGGGCATCCTGTGTAAAAAGAACGCCTCGATTTCCGGTGCCGAAGTCGGTTGCCAGGGCGAGGTCGGTTCCGCGTGCGCCATGGCAGCAGCCGGGTTGGCTGAAATCCTCGGCGCCACGCCGGAGCAACTGTGCAACGCCGCCGAAATCGGCCTGGAACATAACCTCGGCCTGACCTGCGACCCGGTGGGCGGCCTGGTGCAAGTGCCGTGTATCGAGCGCAATGCAATTGCGGCGGTGAAGGCGATCAATGCGGCGCAAATGGCGTTGCGGGGCGATGGCCAGCACTTCATCTCGTTGGACCGGGTGATCCGCACCATGCGTGACACGGGGGCCGATATGCATGACAAGTACAAAGAGACATCGCGAGGTGGGTTGGCGGTGAGTGCGGTTGAATGTTGAGTCAGTGACATGATCGTTCCCACGCTCCGCGTGGGAATGCCGCCCCGGACGCTCCGCGTCCCAGGGGTGACGCAGAGCGTCACAGGATGCATGCCCACGCAGAGCGTGGGAACGAGCTGAACAGAGGAGCACCATTGCTCACAAAGTGAACACCCTCAGCCAAAATCGCCACCTTTTAGCGCGTCGCAAATAGATAAGTAGCTTCCGAACGAATTCCTCCACGATCACACGCCTGATGTGCTTTGGGTGACAGACTTCTCCTACGCCCGCAAAGCGCCTTCCCACAAGTGCTACCGATCTGCTCACACCCCTTGAACCTCGTCCGTTATGCGTCATATCTCGCACTTCACGCGTGGGCTCATATAGACGCATAAACAGGTCGTTTTCAGGAGTTCTTGAATAGCCATTCAATTTTAGGCATGGCATTTGCTCTATCAATTTCAAAGCCTCGCCTTTCCAGGACGAGTGCAATAACAAGAGCCTCGCCTGAGGCCACCACCCGCTTTGTGTGATGTGAGGAGATACCGCGATGACGTCGACCAACTCCGGGGCCCAACCCCAGAACCGTGCGCCTCAATCCATCGGCTTTTTGCTGCTGGACAATTTCACGCTGATTTCCCTGGCGTCAGCCGTGGAGCCACTGCGCATGGCCAACCAGCTGTCCGGCCGCGAGCTGTATCGCTGGACAACCCTGAGTGTCGACGGCAACCAGGTGTGGGCCAGTGATGGCCTGCAAATCACACCCGATGCCTCCATGCACAAAGCCCCCGTCCTGGACACGGTCATCGTGTGCGGCGGCGTCGGTATCCAGCGCACCGTCACCCGTGAACATGTGTCGTGGCTGCAAAGCCAGGCACGCCAGTCTCGTCGCCTTGGCGCGGTGTGCACCGGCAGCTGGGCCCTGGCCTGCGCCGGCTTGCTCGATGGCTTTGATTGCAGCGTGCACTGGGAATGCCTGGCGTCGATGCAGGAAGCCTTCCCGCGGGTGGCCATGAGCACGCGTCTGTTCACCCTCGATCGCAACCGCTTCACCAGCTCCGGTGGCACCGCGCCCCTGGACATGATGTTGCACCTGATCAGCCGCGACCACGGCCGTGAATTGTCGGCCGCCATCTCCGAGATGTTCGTGTACGAACGCATCCGCAACGAACAGGATCACCAGCGTGTGCCGCTCAAGCACATGCTTGGCACCAACCAGCCGAAGCTGCAGGAAATCGTCGCGCTGATGGAAGCCAACCTCGAAGAGCCGATCGACCTGGACGAACTGGCGGTATATGTCGCCGTGTCGCGCCGGCAGTTGGAGCGGCTGTTCCAGAAATACCTGCACTGCTCGCCGTCGCGTTATTACCTCAAGCTGCGCCTGATTCGTGCACGGCAACTGCTCAAGCAGACCCCCATGTCGATCATCGAAGTCGCGTCGGTGTGCGGGTTTGTGTCCACGCCGCACTTTTCCAAGTGCTACCGCGAATACTTCGGCATTCCGCCACGGGATGAACGCGTAGGCTCCAACACCACCCAGCAAGTGGCGATGATGCCGATTCCGCCGGCACTGGTGTTGTCACCGTTGTCGGGGCCGATGTCGGCGTTGAGCCAGGCGCGCAATGAGTCGACCTTTGCCAGTGTAAGGCTCTAAACCGAGCCGTCTGCATCGCAGGCAAGCCAGCTCCCACCTTGGAATGCGTTCCCCTGTGGCAGCTGGCTTGCCTGCGATAGCGGTATTTCAGGCGCCAGAGTTCTGTTTGAACTGCATCAGCGCCGGCAGCAACTGCTTGTCGATCGCCTGCCTCACCGCCGGCAAAATCGTCGCGCTGCCGCTGTACATCTGTTCCACCATGCCCTTGAGCGCCTTGGCCCGCGCTTCGCTCAACCCGCGCACCGCACATTCGCAAGCCTGCTCGGCGGTAGCGCCGCTGGACACGTCAAAACCCAGTGAGCGCAGTTGGCTCAGCAGGTCATCCTGGTCAATCAAATCCGCGTGCATCATGACGGTCATCCTGGTGTAGAGAGCGGGAATTGACTTGGATTCTGGTAGGCCCCAGGACTGGCGGCAAGGGCAGAATCCACCGATGGCTCGGATGGCTATGAACAGGTCGTTTTCGAGGTGCTTGACCCGGCCCGTAACGGGCACACTGAACCCAGGCACGCAGCTTGAAGGTTTGGTCACCCTCGAAATGCACGGCTCACACAAAGCACTCTGCCCCGATCCCGTCACGGCTGGATCGGGGCTTTTTTTTGCGCGGGCAGCCCGATCACCCGGCCGAGCAGGGCTGGCCGGGGTAGATCGGCGTGTGCCTGGCTGAGAGCGATGAGTTTTTCCAGGGTCGCGCCGGCAAACGGCGCCGACTGCGGCCCGGCCAGATCGACATGCAGCAGCATTTGTTCGTTACCCGCCAACTCGCGCTCTTCGCCCACAAGGTGCAGGCTGTGATAGAGGTGCAGGCGCTTGGCGTCGTGGGCGATCAGTTGGGTATGCACCTCAACCTCGGCGCCGAGCTTTACCTCATGCAGATAGTTCAGGTGCAACTCCAGGGTGAACAGCGAGTGGCCGCTGGCTTCGCGGTTTTCGCTGTCCAGCCCCAGGGTGTCCATCAGCGCATCGGTGGCGTAGCTGAAGATCAGCAGGTAGAACGCGTCACGCAGATGGCCGTTGTAGTCAACCCAGTCGGGCAGGATTTTGGTGGTGTAGGTGGTCAGTGCGGGCATGGCATGAATCCAATTTGGTATGCGGTCAAATGTGGGAGCTGGCTTGCCTGCGATAGCAAGGGTGAGGCCACCGCCATCGCAGGCAAGCCAGCTCCCACAGGGTTATTCGGCGAAGCTCATGCCGTGCTTGGCCTTGGTTGTTTTTACGGCTTCCAGCACCGCCAGCAGGCAGTCATCACGATAGCGCTCCAGCGCCGAGATGCTGCGGTTACCCAACTGCTCAGCGGTGCCATCGACCACATCATCAATCAATTTTTCAGTCAATTCAGGCGCCGGTAGATAAGTCCACGGCAACTGCAACGCCGGGCCGAACTGTGCCATGAAGTGGCGCATGCCGGCATCGCCACCCGCCAGCGTGTAAGTGAGGAAGGTGCCCATGAACGACCAGCGCAACCCGGCACCAAAACGAATGGCATCGTCGATTTCGCCGGTGGTCGCCACCCCGTCATTGACCAGGTGCAGCGCCTCTCGCCACAGCGCTTCCAGCAGGCGGTCAGCAATAAACCCAGGCACTTCCTTGCGTACATGCAGCGGGCGCATGCCGAGGGATTCATACACGCTGATTGCTGCCTGGATCGCCTCTGGCGCGGTGTTTTTACCGCCCACTACCTCTACCAACGGCAACAGGTAGACCGGGTTAAAGGGGTGGCCGACCACGCAGCGTTCCGGGTGGGTAGAGCCCTCATAGAACTCGCTGGGCAACAGCCCGGAGGTGCTCGAACCAATCAAGGCATTCGGCTTGGCCGCGGCGCTGATCTGGCTGTGCAATTGCAGCTTCAACTCCAGGCGTTCGGGAGCGCTTTCCTGGATGAAGTCGGCGTCTTTTACGCAGTCTTCGATGGTAGCGACAAAGCGCAGGCGGTCCTGGGAGGCGCCGGGCGCCAGGCCCTGTTGTTCAAGGGCGCCCCAGGCGTTGGCGACGCGTTTACGCAAGGCCGCCTCGGCACCGGGGGCGGGGTCCCAGGCCACTACATCCAGGCCATGGGCAAGAGCACGGGATACCCAGCCGCTGCCGATGACACCGCTGCCCAACGCAGCAAAGGTTTTGATTTCGGTGATAAAGCGCATGGCGACATTCCTGAAAAGTTTGGTAATTCCTTGTGGGAGCCGGGCTTGCTCCCACAGGGTTGTGTGGTGTCTGTGTTAGCCGCGTGGGGTCAGGCCCATCTTGATGCGGCCTTCGGCTGGGGTCAGGACCCGTGCGCCCAACCGGCTGAGAATTTCACTGGCGCGTTCCACCAGTTGGCCATTGGTGGCGAGCACGCCCTTGTCCAGCCACAGGTTATCCTCCAGGCCCACCCGTACGTTGCCCCCCAACAGCACGGCTTGCGCGGCCATTGGCATTTGCATGCGACCAATCCCGAACCCTGCCCACACCGCGTCGGCGGGCAGGTTGTCGACCATGGCTTTCATGGTGGTGGTGTCGGCCGGTGCGCCCCAGGGAATGCCCAGGCACAGTTGGAACAGCGGGTTATCCAGCAGTCCTTCCTTGATCATCTGCTTGGCGAACCACAGGTGGCCGGTATCGAAAATTTCCAGCTCAGCCTTTACGCCCAATTCCTGGATACGTCTGGCGCCAGCCCGCAGTTGCGCCGGGGTGGACACGTAAATGGTGTCGCCATCGCCGAAGTTCAGCGTGCCGCAGTCCAGGGTGCAGATTTCCGGCAGCAGTTCTTCAACATGGGCCAGGCGGGTCAGCGGGCCCACCAGGTCGGTATTGGGCCCGAACTCCATGGGATTCTCGCCGCCACCGATCTCCAGGTCGCCACCCATGCCGGCGGTGAGGTTGACGATGATGTCGATGTCGGCCTCGCGGATGCGCTCCATCACTTCGCGGTACAGCGCGACGTCGCGACTGAACTTGCCGGTCTCGGGGTCGCGTACGTGGCAATGCACGACCGTGGCGCCGGCCTTGGCGGCCTCCACGGCAGCGGCGGCGATTTGTTTGGGTGTGACCGGCACGTGGGGGCTTCTGGCGGTCGTGTCGCCAGCACCGGTGAGTGCGCAGGTGATGATGACGTCGTGGTTCATGATGCGGTTCCTTACAGGCGGGTGATTTCAAGGCGCAGGGCGCCGTGTCGCTGCCTGGAGCAGCTGCGACACGGTGGTCCAAATAGGGTTATTTGCGGGTCAGTTGCAGGTTGGCAGCAGCCGGCTTGCCGTCGAAGGTGGTCACACCCTCCAGCCAGCGCGCCTGGTCTTGTGGGTGATCCTTGAGCCACTGCTTGGCGGACTCGATGGCGTCCTTGTGATCCAGCAGCGGTTGCATCATGCGGCTCTCGTCGGCGGCGGTGAACGTCAGGTTGGTCAGCAGCTTATGCACGTTGGGGCACTGCTCGGCGTAGGCCGGCGCGGTCACGGTCCATACGGTGGCCATGCCTTCGTTCGGGCCTAGGGCATCTTCGCTGCCGGTGAGGTAAGTCATCGCCACATTCACGTTCATCGGGTGCGGCGCCCAACCAAAGAACACCACGGCTTCCTTGCGGCGCACGGCACGGTCCACGGCCGCCAACATGCCGGCTTCGCTGGACTCCACCAACTGGAACTTGCCCAGGCCGAACTGGTTCTTGGCGATCATCGCCTTGATCTGCGTATTGGCGCCCGAGCCCGGCTCGATGCCATAAATCTTGCCGCCCAGCTCTTTCTCGAACTTGGCGATGTCGGCAAAGGTTTTCAGGCCCTTGTCCGCCAGGTAGGTGGGTACTGCCAGGGTGGCGCGGGCGTCTTGCAGGCTGGGTTTTTCGAGGACCTTGACTTGCTTGGCGTCGACGAACGGTGTGATGGTCTGGGTCATCAGCGGGTTCCAGTAGCCAAGGAACAGGTCCAGGCGCTGATCACGTATACCGGCAAAGATGATTTGCTGGGACGCGCTGGTTTGTTTGGTTTTGTAGCCCAGGCCGTCGAGCAGTACTTGAGCCATGGCGCTGGTGGCGATGACGTCAGTCCAGTTCACCACGCCCATGCGCACGTTCTGGCAAGAAGCGGCGTCCGCTGCCATGACGGTGTTACTCAAGATGGCGCTGGCGCTGAGTGCGAGTGCGCAGCGGCTGATCAGTCGGTTCATGGGTGGAGCCCTCGGCAGGTCGTTATTGTGGGTGCCGGCGTCTTTGTGCGCCGTGGGATCACGTTACGCAGCTTGGCGCCCCGCAAAGCGCACGGCGGCGACCCGCTCTTGCACTGCAGCGACCTGTGCTCTTGAATGGCCGGTTGAACTGGCGTATCACAGTGACCACGCTGCCCGTCCGACGAGAGCGCCACCATGTTCCAGGATGTCTATTTCTTGCTGATGCCGGGGTTCTCGGCCCTCGGTTTTATCTCCGCGCTGGAACCGTTGCGCGTGGCCAATCGCTTTCGCGGCGAGCTGTACCGCTGGCACATCTTGAGTGCCGATGGCGGCGCGGTACTGGCGAGCAACGGCATGTCGGTCAACGCCGACGCCGCGCTTGAACCATTGAAAAAAGGCGCGACTTTACTGGTGGTGGCTGGCTTCGAACCCCTGCAGTTCGCCACGCCCGCCCTGGAGCATTGGCTGCGCCGTCTCGACCATGAGAGTGTGACTCTTGGTGCCATCGACACCGGCGCCTGCGTGTTGGCCGAAGCGGGCCTGCTTGACGGCCACCGCCTGACCTTGCACTGGGAAGCCATCGACGCCTTCAAGGAAGCCTATCCGCACCTGAGCGTGACCCAGGAACTGTTCGAAATCGACCGGCGCCGCATCACCTGCGCCGGCGGGACCGCGTCCATCGACTTGATGCTCGATCTCATCGCCCAGGCCCACGGCCCGGAGCTGGCGATCCAGGTTTCCGAGCAATTCGTACTTGGCCGCATCCGCCCCCGCAAGGACCACCAGCGCATGCAGATCGCCACGCGCTACGGCATCAATAACAAGAAACTGGTGCAGGTGATCGGCGAAATGGAACAGCACACCGAACCGCCCCTGAGCACCTTGGCCCTGGCCGAAACGATCAAGGTCACCCGACGCCAACTGGAGCGGCTGTTTCGCCTGCACCTGAATGACACCCCCAGTAATTTCTACCTGGGCCTGCGCCTGGAAAAAGCCCGAAAACTGCTGCGCCAGAGCGACATGAGCGTGCTGGAAGTGAGTATTGCGTGCGGGTTTGAGTCACCGTCGTATTTCACCAGGAGCTATCGCGCAAGGTTTGCCAAATGCCCGCGGGAGGATCGGCGACGGGAGGTGGTTTGACGGACAATTATAGTCAATTATACTCTTGGCTATAATTTATAGTCATTTCCATAATTGAGTATAAAACCATGTCCAAGCACAGCGGCTTTGTGTTTCGCCGCCCCACCCTGGCAAGCAGTATTGCCGATGGCCTGGTGGGGGCCGGTATTCAGGATTTCACCTCCGGCCTGTTTCTCGCGGCGCCCCGACGCACGGGCAAAAGCACTTTTTTGCGCGAAGACCTGATTCCGGAATGTCAGCTGCGGGGCTGGCTGGCGGTGTATGTCGACCTGTGGGCCGACAAGGAAAAAGACCCCGCCGAGCTGATCGCGAGTGCCATTGCGGGGGCGTTGGTGCCGTTTGAAAAGGGCATTCGCAAACTGGCAAAGAACATTGGCATCGAGAAACTAAGCTTTCTGCGTACGCTTTCCTGGGACTTTACCAAGCCACAATTGCCTGTCGGTGCGACGCTGACCCAAGCGTTGGAAGTGCTCCACAGGGCTGCAGAAAAACCCGTTGTACTGGTGATTGACGAAGCACAGCACGCAATAACCACCGAGTCGGGTATCAATGCGATGTTCGCGTTGAAGGCTGCCCGGGATCAGCTCAACCAAGGCCGTGACGAGGAGGGCAGCGGTTTGCGCCTGGTGTTTACCGGATCCAATCGCGACAAACTCGCCCATTTGGTATTGGGTAAAAGCCAGCCATTCTTCGGTTCCAGCATCACGCCGTTTCCGCTGCTGGGCAAAGCGTTCACCCAGGCCTACACCGTGCACCTCAACGCGCACCTGGCCCAGAACAACCAATTCAACGCGGCTGATATTGATGAGGCGTTTGAGCGGGTAGGTCGGCGTCCCGAGATGTTGCGCACGATCATCGGTGAAGTCGCATTGGAGTTGGGCGAGGCGAGCAATCTTGGCCAACTGCTGCACAGTCGCGCAGAACTGCTGCGCGCGGGTGTATGGACCGAGTTCGAAAGCGCCTGGAACGCCCTGACCATCCCGCAGCGCGCCGTGCTGGAGGTGATGGTGGAGCGTTCTCAAAACAACGAACCCTTCGCGCCATTCACCGATAGCACCCTCACGGCGGTCAGCAAGGCGCTGGAAAAGATGGGTAGCGACGTGGTGCCGGGTACCCAGACCATCCAGGCCTGCATCGATGCCCTGCGCGACAAGGAACTGGTGTGGAAGTCGAGCCGAGGCGGCTATGCCCTGGAGGACAACACCTTCGGTGACTGGCTGCAACACAAGAGCCTTACACCGCGCTAAAAGGCCGGCGTCTAAAGAGAGCGGAGGTGGTTTATTTCTTTACCAGGGCCGAGCATGCCGCCTTGTAGGCTTCATGCTGGTACTTGTTAAGCGTCGCTGGCAGATCAAAGGTGTGCTTTTTGTTCTGCGCATTGATGGTCTGCGGCGACAACAGCGTCACCTCCACCCCCTCCAGCAGTTGAAGCACCCCTTCAATCTTGAACGTCGTTGGGCCACCGGCGAATTCACCTTTTTTGCTGCGCTTCTTGATGGCGATGCGAGTGATGGCGTTGTCCTGCACAAACGCTTTCACCTGAGCGGCGAAGGCTTTGACGTTGGCCGCTTCATCGTCATCGTCGAGGGCGATTTTCTTGGTCGCCAGGGCGACGTGGGTCAGCGCCTGGTTGTCCAGGGCGGCGAGGGCGATGATGGCTTCGCTGCCTTTGATTTCGATGCCGCAAATAATCATGGCGTTGCCTTGAGCAGGAAAAGAGGGCACGGATGGTAACAGGCTCGGTTCGTTCGAGAGGAGCTGACCATCCGTCGGAGATAGTGCTGATACTGTCAGATCTGACAGTAGATCTTGATGGGTTCCCCAACTAGATTCGCAGCAGGGGCCGGCACGCGGTCCCATGTTTTTGCGACGAGGGGGGCGGGCAATGAATATTCGCAAGGAAATTCGAAAACTGAGCGGGCCTGAACGGCTAGCGTTTACCAATACGCTGTTGGCCCTTAAGGGTAATGGCGGATACGACAAGTATGTGCATTGGCATCACGCAGTGATGGTACCTACCGTTCACCCTGATGAACCCCAAGATCCCGACTATCGTAATGGCGCCCACTTGGGGCCGGCTTTTTTACCCTGGCATCGTGAAATGTTGTTGCAGTTGGAAGCCGACCTTCAGGCCATCACGCCCGGTATCACGCTGCCTTACTGGGATTGGACATTGGACGCGGCAGACCCGACGAATTCGCCGGTGTGGGAGCAAAGCCTGCTGGGGGGGGACGGTGACGCTGCCGATGAATTCAGGGTGCAGGATGGACCCTTCGCGTACCGATACGGCAATTGGCCGGTGCCTGCCTATCCGGAAGATGGGCTGCCGGGGGCGGGGTTAAAGCGCCAGTTCTCACGTTTGGTCAACTCGCTGCCGACGGCCGCGGACTTGCAGATGGCAATGAATGAAGAGCTGTATGACGAGCCGAACTACACGTCGAGTCCGTTCAATAGAGGCTTTAGAAACCGACTCGAAGGCTGGATCACTCAGAAGGGCGACCCGCAAGTCACCACCCCTGGTTCTCAATTGCACAACCGCGTCCATTTATGGATTGGCGGCAACATGCTGGCGATGACCTCGCCCGAAGATCCAGTATTTTTTCTGCATCATTGTTTCATCGACAAAATCTGGGCCGACTGGCAGGCGCAAATGATGCTGGATAAGCCCGCACTGGCGCCTCATTACTGCCCGATGCAGGATGGCCCCACCGGGCATAATTACGATGATGTGATCAAACCCTGGACTCGTCGTATCCGTGAGGTGATGGATATCACCGCGCTGGGGTATGCCTACGAGCCAGCCTCACCCTTGACCAAAAGGCCGTTCAAGTCACCTTTCATGGCTTGAGCGTGGCGCAGCCCTTTGCGCGGCCTGGTCGCGTGAAGGGTGTTTACTCCTGCCCAATCGACTCCAAAAACTCCGACCGCTCATCACTCATCCGCGCCAGGCAGTCGTTGTGCGCAATCGCATAGGCCTTGGTGCCGGTGACTGCCGGGAAGGTGTCCACCGCACAATCGGCATCCCGCAGTTTTTCCCACTTTTGCTGCGCGTCCTTCAGACGGGCGGTAATGTCCGCCAGTTTGGTCTTGTCGCTGCCGTAGGTCGAACCCATGCGCTCCAGCAACCCCTGATAGTTATCCTTGAGCAATTGCTCGGCGGTGGTTTTGTTATAGGTGGCGCATTCCAGGGTTTGCTGGTCGTTCTCGATGCCGTCGCACGGCGTGCTGTCGGTGTCTTCGGCCGCGTGGGCGGTGGTTGCGATGAGTGCCAAAGCCAGGAAAATCGATTTCATTGCGCCGTCTCATATCACGTGATGCGCAATTCTGGCTCAAGCGTAAGACAAAGAACAGCCGACCGTGGGGCCTGTCTTCGCAGGCTTTGTCGCGGATTGACGCTTTCGGCAATTCCCCTGTCGTTTTTGCACCCGGCTCCGTCGGTGCCTGGGCATATGCTGGCCCCAAAGCGCCGGCAGACGATTCGGCGCATGAATCGCCAATAAGGGGACGCCTGATGAGCCCAGCCGAGTTGCACGCCGACAGCATCGTTATCGACGGTCTGATTATTGCCAAGTGGAACCGCGACCTGTTCGAAGACATGCGCAAAGGTGGCCTCACCGCCGCCAACTGCACGGTGTCGGTGTGGGAAGGCTTCCAGGCCACGATCAATAACATTGTCGCCAGCCAGACCCTGATCCGTGAGAACAGCGACCTGGTGATCCCGGTGAAAACCACCGCTGACATCCGCCGCGCCAAGGAGCAGGGCAAGACTGGCATCATCTTCGGTTTCCAGAATGCCCATGCCTTTGAGGACCAGCTCGGCTATGTCGAGATCTTCAAGCAGCTCGGCGTTGGCGTGGTGCAGATGTGCTACAACACCCAGAATCTGGTGGGCACCGGTTGCTATGAGCGCGATGGCGGCCTGTCGGGTTTCGGTCGTGAGATTGTCGGCGAGATGAACCGCGTCGGCATCATGTGCGACCTGTCCCACGTGGGCTCCAAGACCAGCGAAGAGGTCATCCTCGAATCGAAAAAGCCAGTGTGCTACTCCCACTGCCTACCGTCCGGGCTTAAAGAGCACCCGCGCAACAAGTCCGATGAAGAGCTGAAGTTCATCGCCGACCATGGCGGTTTTGTCGGCGTGACCATGTTTGCGCCGTTCCTGGCCAAGGGCATCGACTCGACCATCGACGACTACGCCGAAGCCATCGAATACACCATGAATATCGTCGGTGAAGACGCCATCGGCATCGGCACCGACTTCACCCAGGGCCATGGCCAGGATTTCTTCGAAATGCTCACCCATGACAAGGGTTACGCCCGCCGCCTGACCAGCTTCGGCAAGATCATCAACCCGCTTGGCATCCGCACCGTGGGTGAGTTCCCCAACCTCACCGAGACCCTGCTCAAGCGCGGCCACAGCGAGCGCGTGGTGCGCAAGATCATGGGCGAGAACTGGGTCAACGTGCTCAAGGACGTCTGGGGCGAATAAGCCACTGCTCGCTTAATCCTTCACCCGCCGCCATCCGCGTGGCGGGCATCAAAACGAATTTTCTGGAGTTAAGTTTCCATGGCCAAGATCGCCCCGCAATTGCCAATTGAAGTCGACAGCGAAACCGGTGTCTGGACCTCCGACGCCCTGCCGATGCTGTACGTGCCGCGTCATTTCTTCGTCAACAACCACATGGGTATCGAAGAAGTGCTGGGCGCTGATGCCTACGCCGAGATCCTTTACAAGGCCGGCTACAAATCCGCCTGGCACTGGTGTGAAAAAGAAGCCGAATGCCACGGCCTGGAAGGCGTCGCGGTGTTCGAACACTACATGAAACGCCTGTCGCAACGCGGCTGGGGCCTGTTCAAAATCCAGGACATCGACTTGGACAAAGGCACCGCCAGCGTCAAGCTGGAACACTCGGCGTTCGTCTACGTGTACGGCAAGGTCGGCCGCAAGGTGGACTACATGTTCACTGGCTGGTTTGCCGGCGCCATGGACCAGATTCTTGAGGCCCGTGGCAGCAAGATCCGCACTGTCGCCGAACAAGTCTACGGAGGCTCCGAAGAGGGCCACGACGATGGCCTGTTCACCGTCAAACCGTTGTAAGCCGAGGACCGTGCCATGGCTTTCGAAGCAATGTTCCAGCCGATCCAGATCGGCAAACTGACCATCCGCAACCGCGTGCTCAGTACTGCGCATGCCGAGGTGTATGCCACCGACGGCGGCATGACCACCGACCGCTATGTGAAGTACTACGAAGAGAAAGCCAAGGGCGGTATTGGCCTGGCGATCTGCGGTGGCTCCTCCGTGGTGGCCATCGACAGCCCGCAGGAATGGTGGGCGTCGGTGAACCTGTCCACCGACCGCATCATCCCGCACTTCCAGAATCTGGCCGATGCCATGCACAAGCATGGCGCCAAGATCATGATCCAGATTACCCACATGGGCCGGCGTTCGCGTTGGGACGGCTTCAACTGGCCGACCCTGATGTCGCCGTCCGGCGTGCGTGAGCCGGTGCACCGTGCCACCTGCAAGACCATCGAGCCGGAAGAAATCTGGCGTGTGATTGGCAACTACGCCCAGGCTGCGCGTCGGGCCAAGGCCGGTGGCCTGGACGGGGTGGAGTTGTCGGCTGTGCACCAGCACATGATCGACCAGTTCTGGAGCCCGCGGGTCAACAAGCGTACCGACGAGTGGGGCGGCAGCTTCGAGGGCCGCATGAAGTTCGGCCTGGAAGTGTTGAAGGCCGTGCGTGCCGAAGTGGGGGATGACTTCTGCGTGGGCATGCGCCTGTGCGGCGACGAGTTCCACCCGGACGGCTTGTCCCACGAGGACATGAAGCAAATCGCCAAGTATTACGACGACACCGGCATGCTCGATTTCATCGGCGTGGTGGGCTCGGGTTGCGACACCCACAACACCCTGGCCAACGTCATCCCGAACATGAGCTACCCGCCGGAACCGTTCCTGCACCTGGCGGCCGGCATCAAGGAAGTGGTCAAGGTTCCGGTGCTGCACGCGCAGAACATCAAGGACCCGAACCAGGCCACGCGTATTCTGGAGGGCGGCTATGTGGACATGGTCGGCATGACCCGTGCGCACATCGCCGACCCGCACCTGATCGCCAAGATCAAGATGGGCCAGATCGACCAGATCAAGCAGTGCGTGGGCGCCAACTACTGCATCGACCGCCAGTACCAGGGCCTGGATGTGCTGTGCATCCAGAACGCTGCGACCTCCCGTGAATACATGGGCGTGCCGCACATCATCGAGAAGTCCACCGGGCCCAAGCGCAAGGTGGTTGTAGTGGGCGCCGGCCCGGCCGGGATGGAAGCCGCGCGCGTGGCGGCTGAACGTGGCCACGACGTGACGCTGTTCGAGAAAAAGGAGTTTATCGGCGGGCAAATCACCACGGCATCGAAAGCGCCGCAACGTGACCAGATCGCCGGTATCACTCGTTGGTATCAACTGGAGCTGGCGCGTTTGAAAGTCGACCTGCGCCTGGGTGTTGCAGCCGATGCCGAGACCATCCTGGACGTGCGTCCGGACGTGGTGGTGCTGGCGGTGGGCGGGCACCCGTTCATCGAGCAGAACGAACACTGGGGCGCCGCCGAAGGCTTGGTAGTGAGCAGTTGGGACGTGCTCGACGGCAAGGTTGCGCCGGGCAAGAACGTGCTGGTGTACGACACCATCTGTGAATTCACCGGGATGTCGGTGGCCGACTTCCTGGCCGACAAAGGCAGCCAGGTGGAGATCGTCACCGACGACATCAAGCCAGGCGTGGCAATCGGCGGTACGTCGTTCCCCACGTACTACCGCAGCATGTACCCCAAGGAAGTGATCATGACCGGCGACATGATGCTGGAAAAGGTCTACCGCGAGGGCGACAAGCTGGTGGCCGTGCTGGAAAACGAATACACCGGCGCCAAAGAGGAGCGGGTGGTGGACCAGGTGGTGGTGGAGAACGGCGTGCGTCCGGACGAGGCCATTTACTACGGGCTCAAGGAAGGTTCGCGCAACAAGGGCCAGATCGACGTTGAAGCGCTGTTTGCGATCAAGCCGCAGCCATGCTTGAGCGAGGCGGGCGAGGGGTACTTGCTGTTCCGCATTGGTGACTGTGTGGCCCAGCGCAACACCCACGCCGCCATCTATGACGCCCTGCGCTTGTGCAAGGATTTCTGACGCACCTGATCGTTCCCACGCTCTGCGTGGGAATGCCGCCCTGGACGCTCCGCGTCTGCTTTTAAGGTCGTGACGCAGAGCGTCACAGGATGCATGCCCACGCAGAGCGTGGGAACGATCTTAGTGGGAGCTTCACCATGCTGAATACCCTTCTTCCCATCCTGCTTTTTGCCGCCCTGGGCCTCGCCGTCCTCGGCGCCTTGCGCCGGGTGAACATGTGGCGCCGTGGCCGCTCGTCCAAAGTCGACCTGCTGGGCGGCCTTTTGGCCATGCCCAAGCGCTACATGGTCGACCTGCACCACGTGGTCGCCCGTGACAAATACATCGCCAACACCCACGTAGCCACGGCGCTCGGCTTTGTGCTGTCGGCGCTGCTGGCGATCCTTGTGCACGGCTTCGGCCTGCAGAGCCGCATTCTTGGCTATGCGCTGCTGCTGGCATCGACATTGATGTTTGTCGGCGCGATCTTCATGTACCTGCGCCGCCGCAATCCGCCTGCCCGCTTGTCCAAAGGCCCGTGGATGCGCCTGCCGAAAAGCCTGATGGCGTTCTCGGTGAGCTTCTTCCTGGTGACCTTGCCGGTGGCCGGGATTCTGCCCGCCGATTTCGGCGGCTGGCTGCTCGCGGCTTTGCTGAGCGTGGGCGTGCTGTGGGGCGTGTCCGAAATGTTCTTCGGCATGACTTGGGGCGGGCCGATGAAACACGCCTTCGCCGGTGCCCTGCATCTGGCCTGGCACCGTCGCGCCGAGCGCTTTGGCGGTGGCCGCTCCACCGGTCTGAAGCCGCTGGACCTCAGTGATAAAACCGCGCCGCTGGGCGTAGAAAAACCCAAGGACTTCACCTGGAACCAACTGCTCGGCTTCGACGCCTGCGTGCAGTGCGGCAAGTGCGAAGCAGCATGCCCGGCGTTTGCCGCCGGCCAGCCACTGAACCCGAAAAAGCTGATCCAGGACATGGTGGTCGGCTTGGCCGGTGGCACCGATGCCAAGTTCGCCGGCAGCCCGTACCCCGGCAAACCGGTGGGCGAACACGGCGGCAACCCGCACCAGCCGATCGTCAACGGCCTGGTGGACGCCGAGACCCTGTGGTCGTGCACCACCTGTCGCGCTTGCGTGGAAGAGTGCCCGATGATGATCGAGCACGTAGACGCCATCGTCGACATGCGTCGCCACCTCACCCTGGAGAAAGGCGCCACGCCGAACAAGGGCGCCGAAGTCCTGGAAAACCTGATCGCTACCGACAACCCCGGCGGTTTCGCACCCGGTGGTCGTCTGAACTGGGCGGCAGACCTGAACTTGCCGTTGCTCAGCGACAAAGGCAGTTGCGATGTGCTGTTCTGGGTCGGCGATGGCGCCTTCGACATGCGTAACCAACGTACCCTGCGCGCCTTCGTCAAAGTGCTCAAGGCTGCCAAGGTCGACTTCGCCGTGCTTGGCCTGGAAGAACGCGACAGCGGTGACGTGGCGCGGCGCCTCGGCGATGAGGCGACATTCCAGCTGCTGGCCACGCGCAATATTCAGACCCTGGCCAAGTACAGCTTCAAGCGCATCGTCACCTGCGACCCGCACAGTTTCCATGTGCTGAAAAACGAATACGGTGCCTTCAACGGCAACTACCGGGTGCAGCACCACAGCACCTTCATGGCCGAGCTGATTGGCGAGGGCGCGCTGAACCTGGGCCAGCACAAAGGCAACAGCGTGACCTACCACGACCCCTGCTACCTGGGCCGCTACAACGGTGAATACGAGGCGCCGCGCCAAGTGCTGCGGGCGTTGGGTATCGAGGTCAAGGAAATGCAACGCTCGGGCTTCCGTTCACGCTGCTGCGGTGGCGGTGGCGGCGCGCCGATCACAGACATCCCCGGCAAGCAACGTATCCCCGATATGCGCATGGACGACATCCGCGAGACCGGTGCCGAACTGGTGGCCGTGGGTTGCCCGCAATGCACCGCGATGCTTGAAGGCGTGGTCGAACCGCGCCCGTTGATCAAAGACATCGCCGAACTGGTAGCCGACGCGTTGCTTGAAGACGCCGCGCCGGCCAAAGTCCCCCTCAAGCGTGAACCTGCGGAGGTGCACTGATGAGCGATATTATCCGCCGCGACCCCCGGGCCGAATGGATCGCCCGTAACCGCCTGCACCCGTTGCACGCGGCGATGCAGCCGGTGCAACACAGCTGGATGGGGCCCAACGGTATCATTCGCAAAAACGTGCATGGTGTCGGTTTTATCGGGCCCAACGGCATCAAGCGCATCGACCGCAGCGGTGCCCAGCAGGGCGGCGCGGCCAAGCGCAGCGCGGCAGTGCAAGTGCAATTGCCGCTGCATCAGGTGCCGACCCCGGCGTTCTATATCAACGTGGTGCCGGACATGGTTGGTGGCCGTCTGAGCAGCCACGACCGTGACCTGCTTGGCCTGGCGCGCCAGTTGGCTGGCAGTGACGGCGCGGTATTGGCGGTGGTATTCGGTGAACACAAGGAAAGCGCCTTTGCCACGGCCGGCGTCGACCGTCTGCTGGTGCTGGAAGGGCATGAGTTCGAGGGTTATGCACCGGAGCAACGGGTGCAGGGCCTGCGCGCTGTGGATAACCAATTCAGCCCGCGCCACTGGTTGCTGCCAGATAGCCGCAGCGGTGGTGGCGAACTGGGGCGACGCTTTGCCGCCAGCCTCAAGGAACGCCCGGCGACGCGGGTGTGGCAGATCAAGGGCGAGGAGTGCATCGGCCGTGCCGGTGCCGGCCAGGAAGACCTGGCGCGACCGTTGCCCCGTCTGATCCTCGCCGCCGCCGAATGTGCCGATCCGGTCAGCGAAACCCGCCACGAAGTCTTGCCCGTGGAGTTATCCACAGGCCTGGCGCGCAGTTTGCCGCGTATCGAAGATCTCGGCGCGGTGGCGGTCGACCCGGCAGCGATTCCAATGGCCGAGGCAGAGTTCATTTTCTCCGGTGGCAACGGCGTAAAGGACTGGGCGCTATTCCACCAGACCGCCGCGGCCCTGGGCGCCACCGAAGGCGCCTCGCGGGTGGCAGTGGACGATGGCTTCATGGCGCGCGATCGCCAGGTCGGCGCCAGCGGCACCTGGGTCACTGCGCGGGTGTACGTGGCCGTCGGGATTTCCGGGGCGATCCAGCACCTGCAAGGCATCGGTGCCTGCGACAAGGTGGTGGCGATCAACCTCGACCCAGGGTGCGACATGATCAAGCGTGCCGACCTGTCGGTGATCGGCGAAAGCGCCGCGATACTGCACGCCTTGATCGCGGCGGTCGAGACCTACCGCAACGGCGCCAAGCGCGATGCAGCCTGAGGATATGACCATGACCAACACTGTATTCAGCCTGGTGTCCATCGGCGCTCACCCCACCTCCGGGCGTCCACGCCGTGCCGAGCAGGACGCGCGCGCGGTAGAGTTGGGGCTGCAACTGGCTGGGGATAAGTTGCAGGTGCTGCACGCGGGTGATGTCAGCGAGCCGACCCTGCGCAGCTACCTGGGCATGGGCCTGCCGCAACTGCAGGTACTCGAACAGCCGGCGGGCGCCGATGCGTTGCCGGTGCTCAGCGAGTATCTGCGCGACGCGGGCGCCCAAGTGGTACTGACCGGAAGCCAGGCAGAAACCGGCGAAGGTTCGGGGATGCTGCCGTTCCTGTTGGCCGAACAACTGGGCTGGCCGCTGATTGTGGGGCTGGCGCAGGTGGAGTCCATCGACGCCGGCGTAGCCCTGGTGCTGCAGGCGCTGCCTCGCGGCCAGCGGCGGCGCTTGAAGGTGCGCCTGCCGTTTCTTGCCACTGTGGATAACGCCGCGCCCAAACCACGCCAGAGCGCCTACGGCCCGGCGCAACGGGGTGAGTTGGCAGCCCATGACGTCGAGATTGAACAGGATGAGTTATTCACAGACGCACTGCTGCAACCGGCCAAACCGCGGCCCAAGCGCCTCAAGGTGATCAAGGCCAAGAGCGGCGCCGATCGTATGAAAGCTGCCACAGCCAAGGCCAGTGGGGGTGGGGGGCAGGTGCTCAAGGGCGTCAGCGCCGAAGAGGGCGCGCAGGCGATTCTCAAGTTGCTGATAGAGGAAGGCGTGGTTCGCTAAGCTCTTCTGAAAAGATAGCGAGGCAAACGCTGTATACACCACAGCGTTTGTCTCGCAACAGACATTTTACTTCTCAGTCTTTCTTATCCCACGCATCGTTCCATTGGCTGCCTACACCAGGTTCGTAATAGCTGGGTGATTGCGAGCACCAGCCGCTATTTGGGTAGGGTTTGCACACATAATTGGCGCCCTTGTTAGATACAACGTCACCTGGCTTGTAAGGGGGGCTCTTGTTCGGCACGTACGCGGGGTATTCCCCACCGCCCGCTTCGACTATCGCCATGGCCTTGGAGTAACCCTTGACCTGTACGAATACCGAATTGACCTGCGGATCAGCCGTGTTGAACACAATGTCATTGCCGTCTTTTTCCCCTACTTTGGCGATGCTTGAAGGGATTTGATTGGCCAGTTGCGGGCCCCATATCTTCGCGTCCAGATTGTTTGCGTCAATGGGCAGGGTAATGTCTACGACCTCTTTCGCTTGTGGCGTGTTGTCCAGAATACGGAAGTGAACGGCGTTTCCTGGGGTGAGGTCTTTCATGACGGCATCGATGAATTGCCCCAGATCAAACCACCGCTCGGGAACGCCTGCCCCGATAATATTGATATCACTGCAGTTGTAGAATCCTTCCCCGGCCGGGTCAATTCGTTGCCATTGCACGAAGAGGGTCGCGTTGCCGAATTGTTCTGCAGGGATAGGCACTGGAAATCTGAAGTACCCCGAAGACGAAATGGCAGGCGGCCTGGTGCCCCAGTCGGTTTGAGCGACTGTCAGTTGCTCGGTATGGATAAGGACCAAATCATTCCAGGTCAGCGGTGCTGTGGTCGGATCAAAGCCAGGTTTTGTCAGGAATACCTTTGCAAAACTGGGGACGTGAGGGGCCGTACCGATGATGCGAACGTTCATTTTACCGTCGTGAGGCGTGACGTCCGTCCGGTACCAATCATTTGACACCAAGTTAAGGCCGTCTTTCTTCTTGTCACCTGCTGAACATAGCTGCCCATCTGGAACTGCTTTTTTAACGATTTCCGGGTCGTTATACCCCGGGGCAGCAATTAAATGGGCAACTTCATTCCATTGCTGGCCTGGATACTGTCCGCTTGTTTTGGCTAACGCCGCGCATCCTGGATCGCTGGGGTTTCCCGACCAGAAATCTGGAAGCGCTTTGCAATGAACCTGGCGTGATACCGGCTCATCGACGGCACCGTGTGCCATGACCAACAGGGGGGCCAGAAGCACCGCTGCCAGCAGCCACTTGATGAGAACGTTCGTATGTTGCTGTAAATTATTCATGCTCTAGTCCACCTTCAATTCAGACAAACAAGTTCCGAACTGCTGGAACGCTCAGTGTGTTGTTAGCGTTTTGTAAGCATCGATGGCATAGCGAATGTCTCGCAGCGAACGCTGCAAGTCGAGTTCCCGAATGTGTTGACCCATCAGCGCCGTCAGCGGATAAGCCACTGTCGAAAGCGTGGCCAGTGAGGCCAGCGTCAGTAGTAATTCAATCAGCGTAAAACCTTTGGCGCGGTGATGGCTGGGATTGCCCTGCCACGTCACCGGTCTATCTCCTCTTTTGCGCCAAGGACTTCTGTACTCACCTGGGCCAATGGATATAACTGCAAGAAAGAGTGTAGATGAAGTTTAAATTTGAGCGTTTCCGCACAAGGAACGGACAAGCGGGCAATTACCCACAATCGCTGTGCACGTGCCTGTGGATAAGGTGTTTGTGTTTGTCCGCAGGGCACGTATTTAAAGGCCTGTGCGCTATTGGCTGAAAAATGATCAGGCTAAGTGGCGGTTTTCTCTAGGGTTTTGGTGTGGATAAAGCTAAGCGGATTTTATAACTTGCCCCCAAAGTCTGTTGGCGGATCTGTGGATAAGATGTTCGCTATCCGTTGTAGGCCAGGTAATACGAGGCCTACAGAGGGTTGGTTAAAAAATCACCAAAACACTGTATTTAACCCTTAAAACGTCTCATGACCCGCGGAAATAGCGACTTTAGGTGGTTTTCCACAGCCCAGACAAAGTTGCCCCCAAAGTCTGTTGGCGCATCTGTGGATAAGGTGTTCGCTTACCGCTGCAAGCCACGCCAAACAAGGCTCTTGGAGGTTTGATCAATAAATGATCAGCTTGAGCTGAAACCCGGAAGTTTGAATAAGTCACGGATTTTCTTGATTTAATTTTCGTCCACGACGCAATTGCCCACAATTGCTGTGGGTGGCTTTGTGGATAAGTTGTTGGGTAAAGGCTGGAGGGCAGGGTGGTAAAGGGCTGTATCAGAGCTGATCGAATTTTGAACAGCTAATCTGTTCAAATGTGGGAGCTGGCTTGCCTGCGATAGCGGTCTATCAGCCAATACAGACTTTGACAGACACCATGCCATCGCGGGCAAGCCCGCTCCCAAACAAGCGTTATTCGTGAGCAGCTACGCCTTTGAGATAAGGCGCCGGCGCCGCACCCAGGTTGCTCAGCATGCGCTCGCTGTACCAATCCACAAAATTCACCACGCCAAATTCATAGGTCTTGGAGTACGGGCCGGGTTGGTAGGCGGTGGAGTTGATCCCGCGCTGGTTCTCTTCGGCCAGGCGGCGGTCCTGGTCGTTGGTGGCGTCCCACACCTGGCGCATGCGTTCCACGTCGTAGTCCACGCCTTCCACGGCGTCCTTGTGCACGATCCACTTGGTGGTAACCATGGTTTCCTGGGCGCTGATGGGCCACACGGTGAACACAATGATGTGGTCGCCCATGCAGTGGTTCCAGGAGTGCGGCAGGTGCAGGATGCGCATCGAGCCCAGGTCCGGGTTCTTGATGCGGCCCATGAGCTTGGCACAACCTTGTTTGCCATCCAGGGTCATCGACACGGTGCCCTTGAGTAGCGGCATGCGCACAATCCGGTTACGCAGGCCGAAGCTGGCGTGGGCGTAAGGGATCTTCTCGGCATCCCAGGCGGCGGCGGAGGCGGCTACGTGGTCCTTGAACGCCTGGTCGGCACGTGGGTCGGTGACGTCGTCCCATTCCAGCAGGGTTTTGAGCAGCTCCGGGTGCGACGCGTTGCAGTGGTAGCACTCGCGGTTGTTTTCCAGCACCAGCTTCCAGTTGGCTTTTTCGAACAAGGTGGTCTGGATCGCCACCTTGGTGTTCTCCATGTCGTAGGGCTCCATGTAATGGCTGAGCGTCGACAGGAAGTCATCGATGGCCGGCGGGTTTTCGGCCAGGCTGATAAAGATATAGCCGCCAGCGGTCTTCACGTTCACCGGCTTCAAACCGTACTGCTTCATGTCGAAATCGGCGCCCATCTCGGTGCCGGCGAACAGCAGGCGGCCGTCCAGCTCGTAGGTCCACTGGTGGTAGTGGCAAACCAGCTTGGCGACCTTGCCCTTTTCGCTGGTGCACAAGCGCGAACCACGGTGGCGGCACACGTTGTGAAACGCATGCACCACGCCATCGGCACCCCGGATCACGATGATTGGGTTCTTGCCCACTTGCAGGGTCAGGTAGTTGCCCTTGGTAGGAATTTCGCAGGTCATGCCGGCGATCAACCACTCTTTCTGGAAGATCTCCTGCATGTCGATATCGAACAGCCGCTCATCAGAGTAGAACGGCTGCGGCAGCGAAAAAGTGCGCTCGCGCTCTTGCAGCATTTGCGCGGTGGCCTTGCGTGCGGGTTCCAGCGGATCGCCCAAGCTTAAGGTTGCGGTGACGTCCATCGTGTGTGTCCTCATGGCCATTCTGTGTGGCCGGCGAATAGTGGCTACGGTTGGTGCTGTGCAAGGCGTAAAGAACGCGTCTTTGTTGGGAGCGAGTGTGGGCCCGGCGTAACGTCGAACCTTATCCATGGGCGACATGGCCCAATCTGATCCCGACGCGCAAGCCCCTGTCTTTGGGGGCTGGTCGCCGTAAGTATGTGAATGTCGCAGATAGGTAAATGGGTGGTTCTCGCGTTACGCAGAATCGCCACCATAAGGCCGACGTCGGCGGTGGAGAACAACATGTCCAATAATTTCCTGAATCCGGTAACCACCCAGACCTGGGCCAATGGTCGGCACATCGTCCGCTGCGTCAAAGTCATCCAGGAAACCTGGGATGTGCGCACCTTCTGTTTTATGGCCGATCAGCCGATCCTGTTCTTTTTCAAGCCGGGGCAATTCGTCACCCTGGAGCTGGAAATCGAAGGCCAGCCGATCATGCGTTCGTACACCATTTCCAGCTCACCGTCGGTGCCTTACAGCTTCTCGGTGACCATCAAGCGCGTACCGGGCGGCCGGGTTTCCAATTGGCTGCACGACACTTTGCACGAAGGCCAGGAGTTGGCGGTGCACGGCCCGGTCGGGCTGTTCAATGCCATCGACTTCCCAAGCCCGAAAGTGCTGTACCTCAGCGGTGGCGTTGGGATCACGCCGGTGATGTCCATGGCGCGCTGGTTTTACGACACCAACGCGAACGTCGACATGACGTTTATCCACAGCGCCCGCTCGCCCAAGGACATCATCTATCACCGCGAGCTGGAGCACATGGCGTCGCGGATCGACAACTTCAGCCTGCACCTGATTTGCGAAAAACACGGCCTGGGCGAACCCTGGGCCGGGTATCGCGGCTATCTGAACCACAAGATGCTGGAGCTGATGGTGCCGGACTTCCTTGAGCGCGAAGTGTTCTGCTGCGGCCCTACGCCGTACATGAACGCGGTGAAGCGTTTGCTGGAAGTTGCCGGTTTCGACATGACCCGTTATCACGAGGAATCGTTTGGCGCGACGCCGCCCGAAGCCCGTGCCGATGCGGTGGAGCAGGCCGAGCAAGCGGCGGATGCGCCGGAGATCGACCTGGCAGACCTGCATCAAGTGGAATTTATCGCGTCCGGCAAAAGCATTCGCGTGGCACCGGGGGAAACGGTGCATGCCGCAGCGGCCAAGCTCGGCCTGCTGATCCCCAAGGCCTGCGGCATGGGCATCTGCGGTACGTGCAAGGTGATGAAACTGGGCGGCGAAGTGGAGATGGAGCACAACGGCGGGATTACCGAAGAAGACGAGGCTGAAGGCTACATCCTGTCGTGCTGCAGTGTGCCGAAGGGTGATGTACGCATCGAATTCTGATCTGCTCGTTCCCAACGCTCTGCGTGGTAACGCCGTCCAGGACGCTCCGCGTCCGGCCGCGTTGAGGGTGTGACGCGGAGCGTCACGGGGCTGCATTCCCACGCGGAGCGCGGGAACGATCTTCCCGGCAGCAGGCACATGCTCGTTCCCACGCTCTGCGTGGTAACGCCACCTGGGACGCTCCGCGTCCCGCCGCAGTTGAGGGGTGACGCGGAGCGTCACGGGCTGCATTCCCACGCGGAGCGCGGGAGCGATCTTTCCGGCAGCAGGCACATGCTCGTTCCCACGCTCTGCGTGGTAACGCCACCTGGGACGCTCCGCGTCCCGCCGCAGTTGAGGGGTGACGCGGAGCGTCACGGGCTGCATTCCCACGCGGAGCGCGGGAACGATCTTCCCGGCAGCAGGCACATGCTCGTTCCCACGCTCTGCGTGGTAACGCCACCTGGGACGCTCCGCGTCCCGCCGCAGTTGAGGGGTGACGCGGAGCGTCACGGGCTGCATTCCCACGCGGAGCGCGGGAACGATCTTCCCGGCAGCAGGCACATGCTCGTTCCCACGCTCTGCGTGGTAACGCCACCTGGGACGCTCCGCGTCCCGCCGCAGTTGAGGGGTGACGCGGAGCGTCACGGGCTGCATTCCCACGCGGAGCGCGGGAACGATCTTCCCGGCAGCAGGCACATGCTCGTTCCCACGCTCTGCGTGGTAACGCCACCTGGGACGCTCCGCGTCCCGTCGTAAGGGAAGGGGCACGCGGATCTTCAGAGCCAAGGTTGGATGTCGATCAGGCCTGGCATACCTGCATAGTTGCGCGCGCTGGAGTAACGCCAGTGTTCAGCCAGGTCCACATAGCCCCGCTTTATGGGGTTGTGATGGATGTAATCAAGCTTCTGGCGCATGACTGCCTCGCTGTAAACCAACTCCGCATGTGAACCTTCCTGCCACAGTTGATAAACACGATCTGTCTTATGTGCACGCTTGCAGAAACGCAGGCGCTGCAATACCCGCTCCGCGCCTTTGCTTTGCAGGTCGTCAATGATGGTTCGGGCGGTGAAGGATTTGAATTGGCTGACGCACTTTCCCAGATCTGGCGCTTGAGCAATAAAGTGCAAGTGATTTTCCAGGATGACGTAACCAAACAAGTTTAAAGCGTGGTTGCTTTGTTGATATCGCCAGCAATCCAGAAGATGGTCCACCAGGTAGTTGCAGGTGAAGAGGGGGAGCCATTCCATGACAGTGCAGGTGAGGAAGTGGGGTTTTTCGGGTTCGGTGATGACATAGCGGCTTCTGCCCACGTGTTCATCCTTGATTTCGGGTGGACGCGGAGCGTCCGAGGAGGCATTCCCACGCGGAGCGCGGGAACGATCATGATTCAGCGTCGCGTCGCAGGCCATGAATCTGCGACGCGGCGCTTAGGCGTTAACAGTTATTGGGCATAGATATGAACAACGAAGTGCTGGCCTGAGTTTGTCAATTCGTAGGCTTTGTCGTAGATGGTCAACGTCCTTGAGGGCTCCTGAATGGTGTCCCCGATCTTGGCGTGTTTCCTGAACTCGTCCCAGTCTATGACCGTGGTGCTAGTGCCGCCGCCGCTTTGCAGTGTGTTGCCATTACTTTGATATTCCATGATAAAACTCTCCATTGATGTGCCTTTGCGGCCGATTATTCGGCTGGCGATGAAACCCGAAAGGCGGCAGTTATCGCTGCGTTTTCCTTGCGGGTAACAAGAGGCTAGACAATGAAAGCGAGCTACGTAGCGGTCGGAAATATCAAAAAACAGTCTCGGCAATCGGCCAGTACCAACTGGCCGAATTCGTACGTTAAGCGTTCATTACTTCCCGAATATCGGCAGCCAATTCCCTCACACGCTCTTCCTCGGTATCCCACGCACACATGAAGCGCGCACCGCCTTTGCCGATGAAGGTGTAGAAGCGCCAGCCCTTGGCGGTCAGCGCTGCAATCGCGGGTTCCGAGAGTTGCAGGAACACGCCGTTGGCCTGTACCGGGAACATCAATTCCACGCCGGGAATATCCGACACCAGGCTGCTGAGCAATTGCGCGCAATGGTTGGCGTGGCGTGCATGCTTGAGCCACGCGTCATTTTCCAGCAGGCCCACCCATGGCGCAGAAAGGAAGCGCATTTTCGACGCCAACTGACCGGCCTGTTTGCAGCGGTAGTCAAAGTCTTCAGCCAGTTTGTGATTGAAGAACAGGATGGCTTCACCTACCGCCATGCCGTTTTTGGTACCACCAAAGCACAGCACGTCGACGCCGGCTTTCCAGGTCAGGTCGGCCGGTGAGCAGCCCAGGAATGCACAGGCATTGGCGAAGCGTGCGCCGTCCATGTGCAGGTTCAGTCCCAGTTCCTTGCAGGTGGCGCTGATGGCGCGGATTTCTTCCGGGGTGTACACGCTGCCGACTTCGGTGGCCTGGGTCAGGGTCACGACGCGCGGCTTGGGATAATGGATATCCTGGCGCTTGAGGGCGATTTCGCGGATCGACTCCGGGGTCAGCTTGCCGTTTTCGGTACGGGCAACCAGCAGTTTGGAGCCGTTGGAGAAAAACTCCGGCGCGCCGCATTCGTCGGTTTCGACGTGGGCGGTTTCCGAGCAAATCACGCTATGGTAGCTCTGGCACAACGAGGACAGCGCCAGGGAGTTGGCAGCCGTACCGTTGAAGGCGAAGAACACCTCGCAGTCGGTCTCGAACAGATTGCGGAAACCGTCGGCGGCGCGGTGGGTCCATTCATCATCGCCGTAGGCGCGTTGATGGCCCTGGTTGGCTTGTTCCATGGCGGCCCAGGCTTCCGGGCAGATGCCGGAATAGTTGTCGCTGGCAAATTGTTGGCTCTTGTCGGTCATGGCCCGTTCCTGTGGTCGATGTTGGTGCGCACTTTACCCAAGATTGCCGGGGGCACGCACGCACTGTAAATGCAAAGTCGTTGGGGAATTATGCACGGTACTCACACCTTGCCTGTCGGACCTGTCCGAGATGGCGCTTTGGATCTGCTCAAGTGGCTGGCGCTGTTGAGTATGGTGCTCGATCATCTGCGCTATGTGGGGCTGAGCCTGGATGGGCTATACGTGCCGGGGCGTCTGGCGTTTCCATGGTTTTGCCTGGCGATTGCGGCCAATGTGCATCGTGTCCGTTACGTCCCAGTGACCGGCCATTGGCGCTACCTGGGTTGGTTGCTGTTGTTCAGCGTGATCAGCGAAGTGCCATATCGGCTATTTATCGAGGACGCCGATACGTTGAACGTGCTGCCGACTTTGGTGTTAGGTTTGCTGGTTGCCCGAGGTTGGCAGCAAAAGGCGCTTTTTGATCGAGGATTAGCGCTGTTAGCGCTCAGTATCGCGGGGGCGTTTGCGACACATTTGATGTTCGGTTTTTTCGGTGTGTTGCTGCCCGTGGCGATGTTGCTGGTGTTCAGTCGCCCTTGGTATTTCAGTGTGCTTCCAGGCTTGGTTTGTGTTGCCGCCAACCAATGGCAGATTTTGCTGAATAGCGGCACACCGGTGGCGCTGTTGGGGTTGGCAACATGCCTGATTGCGCCATGGGTGGGTTTGGTCTTGTTGCGACATGCCAAAAATGTCTCGCCACCAGCGATGCGGCGTTGGGCCTATGCCTTATATCCACTGCATTTCTTGCTGCTGCTACTCATCCGCCAGATCATCGCCTAACCCCTGTGGGAGCTGGCTTGCCTGCGATGCACACACCTTGGTCTGCCAGTTGCACCGCAGCGATGCCATCGCAGGCAAGCCAGCTCGCACACAAGCGTTTGCACATTCTTCAGTCCATGTCGTAAACGCACCTTTGCGTGGCGTGCGCAGGCATTTGGCCCGCACGCGCCAGCCCTACCATCGCATCAAAGGGCCCTGCGAGGGCCTCAACAATACGAAAGGCTGGGAGAGACGCGATGTTCAGCAAACAAGACCAGATCCAGGGATATGACGACGCACTGCTGGCGGCGATGAATGCCGAGGAGCAGCGCCAGGAAGATCATATCGAGCTGATCGCGTCGGAGAACTACACCAGCAAGCGCGTGATGGAAGCTCAAGGCAGTGGCCTTACCAACAAATACGCCGAAGGCTACCCGGGCAAGCGCTACTACGGCGGCTGCGAACATGTGGACAAGGTCGAAGCCCTGGCCATCGAACGCGCCAAGCAGCTGTTCGGCGCCGATTACGCCAACGTGCAACCGCACTCCGGTTCCTCCGCCAACAGCGCCGTGTACCTGGCGCTGATCAATGCCGGCGACACCATCCTGGGCATGAGCCTGGCCCACGGCGGTCACCTGACCCACGGCGCCAAAGTGTCGTCCTCGGGCAAGCTGTACAACGCGGTGCAATACGGCATCAATACCGACACGGGCCTGATCGACTACGACGAAGTCGAGCGCCTGGCGGTCGAGCACAAGCCGAAGATGGTCGTGGCAGGGTTCTCGGCCTACTCCAAGACCCTGGATTTCCCACGCTTTCGTCAGATCGCCGACAAGGTTGGCGCGCTGCTGTTCGTCGACATGGCCCACGTCGCCGGCCTGGTTGCCGCTGGCCTGTACCCGAACCCGCTGCCTTACGCCGACGTGGTCACCACCACCACCCACAAAACCCTGCGCGGTCCACGGGGCGGCCTGATCCTGGCCAAGGCCAACGAAGAAATCGAAAAGAAACTCAACGCTGCGGTATTCCCCGGCGCCCAGGGCGGCCCGCTGATGCACGTGATCGCCGGCAAGGCCGTGTGCTTCAAGGAAGCGCTCGAGCCCGGCTTCAAGGCGTACCAGCAGCAAGTGATCGATAACGCTCAGGCCATGGCCGAAGTGTTCATCAAGCGTGGCTACGATGTGGTCTCCGGCGGCACCGACAACCACCTGTTCCTGGTCAGCCTGATCCGCCAAGGCCTCACCGGCAAAGAGGCGGATGCCGCTCTGGGTCGCGCCCACATCACCGTCAACAAAAATGCGGTGCCCAATGACCCGCAGTCGCCGTTCGTGACCTCGGGCCTGCGCATCGGTACCCCGGCGGTGACCACCCGTGGTTTCAAGGTGTCGCAGTGCGTCGAACTGGCCGGCTGGATCTGCGACATCCTCGACAACCTCGGCGACGCCGACGTCGAGGCCAACGTGGCCAAGCACGTGTCTGCCCTGTGCGCTGATTTCCCGGTTTATCGCTGAGCGCGGTTTTGGAGTAATGACTATGCAACGCTACTCAGGCTTCGGCCTCTTCAAGCACTCCCTCAGCCATCACGAAAACTGGCAGAAGATGTGGCGCACGCCGACCCCTAAAAAGGTCTACGACGTGGTCATCGTCGGCGGCGGCGGGCATGGTCTGGCGACCGCTTACTACCTGGCCAAGGAACACGGCATCACCAACGTGGCGGTGGTCGAGAAAGGCTGGCTGGGCGGCGGTAACACCGCGCGCAACACCACCATCGTGCGTTCCAACTACCTGTGGGACGAGTCGGCGCACCTGTACGAACACGCCATGAAACTCTGGGAAGGTTTGTCCCAGGACCTGAACTACAACGTGATGTTCTCCCAGCGTGGCGTGTACAACCTGTGCCACACCCTGCAGGACATCCGTGACTCCGAACGCCGCGTGAGCGCCAACCGCCTCAACGGTGTGGACGGCGAGCTGCTGAATGCCCAGCAAGTAGCCGACGAAATCCCGTATCTGGATTGCTCCAAGAACACCCGTTACCCCGTGCTCGGCGCCACCGTGCAACGTCGCGGCGGCGTGGCCCGTCACGATGCCGTGGCCTGGGGCTTTGCCCGTGCTGCCGATGCCTTGGGCGTGGACCTGATCCAGCAGACCGAAGTGATCGGGTTCCGCAAGGAAAACGGCGTGTGCATCGGCGTGGAAACCAACAAGGGCTTTATCGGCGCCAAGCGTGTCGGTGTGGTGACTGCCGGTAATTCCGGGCACATGGCTTCGCTGGCGGGCTTCCGCCTGCCGATCGAATCCCACCCGCTGCAAGCCCTGGTGTCGGAGCCGATCAAGCCGATTATCGACAGCGTGATCATGTCCAACGCCGTGCACGGTTACATCAGCCAATCCGACAAGGGCGACCTGGTGATCGGCGCCGGTATCGACGGCTACAACGGTTACGGCCAGCGCGGTTCGTACCCGGTGATCGAGCACACCATCCAGGCCATCGTCGAGATGTTCCCGGTGCTGTCACGGGTGCGCATGAACCGCCAGTGGGGCGGCATCGTCGACACCACGCCGGATGCCTGCCCGATCATCTCCAAGACCCCGGTACCGAACATGTTCTTCAACTGCGGTTGGGGTACGGGCGGCTTCAAGGCCACCCCAGGCTCAGGCAACGTGTTTGCCGCCAGCCTGGCCAAGGGTGAAATGCACCCACTGGCCGCACCTTTTTCCATCGACCGTTTCCACAACGGTGCGTTGATCGACGAACACGGCGCTGCGGCCGTCGCCCACTAACAGGAGAAATTCCCTATGTTGCATATCTTCTGTCCTCACTGTGGCGAACTGCGCTCCGAAGAGGAATTCCACGCGTCCGGCCAAGCGCATATCCCGCGCCCGCTGGACCCGAATGCCTGCACCGACGAGCAGTGGGGCGACTACATGTTCTTTCGCGATAACCCGCGCGGCCTGCACCACGAACTGTGGATCCATGCCGCCGGTTGCCGCCAGTATTTCAACGCCACCCGCGACACTGTGACCTACGAAATTCTTGAAACCTACAAGATCGGTGAGAAGCCTCAGTTCACCGCCAAGGCCTCTGGAGAGAAGGTATGAGCCAGATCAATCGCCTGTCCAACGGTGGCCGCATCGACCGTAATAAAGTCCTGACGTTTACGTTCAACGGTCAGAGCTACAAGGGCTTTGAAGGCGACACCCTGGCCGCAGCCCTGCTGGCCAACGGTGTCGACATCATTGGCCGCAGCTTCAAATATTCGCGCCCACGGGGCATCTTTGCCGCGGGCGCCGAAGAGCCGAACGCGGTGCTGCAGATCGGCGCCACCGAAGCCACGCAGATCCCCAACGTGCGCGCCACCCAACAGGCGCTGTACCAGGGCTTGGTTGCTACCAGCACCAACGGCTGGCCGAGCGTGAACAACGACATGATGGGGATTCTCGGCAAGGTCGGCGGCAAGCTGATGCCGCCGGGTTTCTACTACAAAACCTTCATGTACCCGCAATCGTTCTGGATGACCTACGAGAAGTACATCCGCAAGGCGGCGGGCCTTGGCCGCTCGCCCACCGAGAACGACCCGGACACCTACGACAACTTCAACCGTCATTGCGACGTGCTGGTCGTGGGCGCAGGCCCTGCGGGCCTTGCGGCTGCGCTGGCCGCTGCGCGCAGCGGTGCTCGGGTGATCATCGCCGACGAGCAGGAAGAGTTCGGTGGTTCGCTGCTCGATTCCCGCGAAAGCCTCGACGGCAAGCCCGCCACTGAATGGGTTGCCGGCGTCATTGCCGAATTGAAAGCCCTGCCGGACGTGGTGCTGCTGCCCCGCGCCACCGTCAACGGTTACCACGACCACAACTTTCTGACCATTCACGAGCGTCTGACCGACCACCTGGGAGACCGTGCGCCGATTGGCGTGGTGCGTCAGCGTATTCACCGCGTACGCGCCAAGCGTGTGGTGCTGGCCACCGGTGCGTGCGAGCGTCCGCTGGTGTACGGCAACAACGATGTGCCGGGCAATATGCTCGCGGGTGCGGTGTCTACCTATGTGCGTCGCTACGGCGTGGCACCGGGTAAAAAGCTGCTGCTGTCGACCAACAACGATCATGCCTACCGCGTTGCGCTGGATTGGTTCGATGCGGGCCTCACCGTTGTTGCGGTGGCCGATGCGCGCCACAACCCACGCGGGGCACTGGTTGAAGAAGCTCGCGCCAAAGGCATTCGCATCCTCACCGGCAGCGCCGTGATCGAGGCCCGTGGCAGTAAGCACGTGACCGGTGCCCGCGTGGCAGCCATCGACGTCAAGGCGCATAAAGTCACCAGCCCCGGCGAGTGGCTGGACTGCGACCTGGTCGCCAGCTCCGGCGGTTACAGCCCGGTGGTGCACCTGGCCTCGCACCTGGGCGGCAAACCGACCTGGCGTGAAGATATCCTCGGGTTTGTACCCGGCGAAGCACCGCAAAAACGCGTGTGCGTGGGCGGCATCAACGGTGTCTACGGCCTTGGTGATTCCCTCGCCGATGGCTTTGAAGGCGGCGTGCGTGCGGCCAGCGAAGCCGGTTTTGCCCCGGTTGAAGGCACGCTGCCAAAAGCCTTGAGCCGTCTGGAAGAACCGACCCTGGCGCTGTTCCAGGTGCCCCACGAAAAAGCCACTGCACGGGCGCCGAAGCAATTTGTCGACCTTCAGAATGACGTCACCGCGGCCGCCATCGAACTCGCGACCCGCGAAGGTTTCGAGTCGGTGGAACACGTCAAACGCTACACCGCGCTGGGCTTCGGCACCGACCAGGGCAAGCTGGGTAACGTCAACGGCCTGGCCATCGCGGCCCGTTCGTTGAACGTGACTATCCCGCAGATGGGCACCACCATGTTCCGCCCCAACTACACGCCGGTGACGTTCGGCGCCGTAGCGGGCCGTCACTGTGGGCATATCTTCGAGCCGGTGCGCTACACCGCCCTGCAGGCCTGGCACGTGAAGAACGGCGCCGAGTTTGAAGACGTCGGTCAGTGGAAACGCCCGTGGTATTTCCCGCGTAACGGTGAAGACCTGCACGCCGCAGTGAAGCGTGAATGCCTGGCCGTGCGTGCCAGTGTCGGCCTGCTGGATGCCTCCACCCTCGGCAAGATCGACATTCAGGGCCCGGATGCCCGCGAGTTCCTCAACCGCATCTACACCAACGCCTGGACCAAGCTCGACGTGGGCAAGGCGCGCTACGGCCTGATGTGCAAGGAAGACGGCATGGTGTTCGATGACGGCGTCACTGCCTGTCTGGCCGACAACCACTTCCTGATGACCACCACCACCGGCGGCGCCGCCCGCGTGCTGCAGTGGCTGGAAATCTACCAGCAGACCGAATGGCCGGACCTCAAGGTGTACTTCACCTCGGTCACCGACCATTGGGCAACCATGACCCTGTCGGGCCCCAACAGCCGCAAGCTGCTCAGTGAAGTCACCGACATCGACCTGGACAAGGACGGCTTCCCGTTCATGACTTGGAAGGAAGGCCTGGTGGGTGGCGTGCCGGCACGGGTGTTCCGTATCTCGTTTACCGGTGAGTTGTCGTATGAGGTCAACGTGCAGGCCGACTACGCCATGGGCGTGCTGGAAAAAATCGTCGAGGCCGGCAAACAGTACAACCTGACCCCGTACGGCACCGAGACCATGCACGTACTGCGCGCCGAGAAGGGCTTCATCATCGTCGGGCAAGACACCGACGGCTCGATGACCCCGGACGACCTGAACATGGGCTGGTGCGTTGGCCGGACCAAGCCGTTCTCGTGGATCGGCTGGCGCGGGATGAACCGTGAAGACTGCGTGCGTGAAGAGCGCAAGCAGTTGGTGGGGCTCAAGCCGATCGACCCGAACGTGTGGCTGCCGGAAGGCGCGCAGTTGGTGTTCGATCCGAAGCAGACGATTCCGATGAAGATGGTGGGTCACGTTACCTCAAGTTATGCGCATAACTCCCTGGGCTATTCGTTTGCCATGGGTGTGGTGAAGGGCGGCTTGAAGCGCATCGGTGAGCGAGTGTTCTCGCCGCAAGCGGATGGCAGCGTGATCGAAGCCGAGATTGTGTCTTCGGTGTTCTTTGACCCGAAAGGTGATCGGCAGAACGTCTGACACCTGATCGTTCCCACGCTCTGCGTGGGAATGCATTCCGGGGCGCTCTGCGCCCCAAGGGCGGACGCAGAGCGTCCATGGCGGCATTCCCACGCAGAGCGTGGGAACGATCAACAGAATTCAGAACAGGTGCTTTATGACAGCAGCCAATGTTTACCAACAACGCCCCACCACCGGCGCCAAGGCCGAGTCGTCGCTGCACCATGCCGACCTCGCCAGCCTGGTCGGCAAGGGCCGCAAGAATGCCGGCGTGACCGTGCGTGAAAAGAAACTCCTCGGCCACCTGACTATCCGTGGCGATGGCCACGACGCCGCCTTCGCCGCTGGCGTACACAAGGCCGTCGGCATTGAACTGCCCGGCCCGCTGAGTGTGGTCTTCAAAGGTGAAACCAGCCTTCAGTGGCTCGGCCCGGACGAGTGGCTGTTGATCGTGCCGAGCGGTGAAGAATTCGCCGCCGAACAGAACCTGCGTGCCGCCCTGGGCGACCTGCATATCCAGATCGTCAACGTCAGCGGCGGCCAGCAGATTCTTGAACTGAGCGGCCCTAACGTGCGCGATGTGCTGATGAAGTCCACCAGCTACGACGTACACCCCAACAACTTTCCGGTTGGCAAAGCCGTGGGTACGGTGTTCGCCAAGTCGCAACTGGTGATCCGTCATACGGCTGAAGACACCTGGGAACTGCTGATCCGCCGCAGCTTCTCGGATTACTGGTGGTTGTGGTTGCAGGATGCCTCGGCTGAGTTCGGCCTGAGCGTTGTCGCATGATGATCATTCCCACGCTCCGCGTGGGAATGCATACCGGGACGCCCCGCGTCCCAAAAGCGGACGCAGAGCGTCCATGGCGGCATTCCCACGCAAAGCGTGGGAACGATCAGCCTGAGGAGTGACCCATGAGCCGCGCACCCGATACATGGATTTTGACCGCCGACTGCCCCAGCGTGCTCGGCACGGTGGACGCGGTCACCCGCTACCTGTTCGAGCAGGGCTGCTACGTCACCGAGCACCATTCGTTCGATGACCGCCTTTCTGGCCGGTTTTTCATTCGTGTGGAGTTCCGCCAGCCCGACGGTTTCGACGAGCAAGCCTTTCGCGCAGGTCTGGCGACCCGTGGTGAAGCGTTTGGCATGATCTTCGAACTGACGGCGCCGAACTACCGGCCCAAAGTGGTGATCATGGTCTCCAAGGCCGATCACTGCCTGAACGACCTGCTGTACCGCCAGCGCATCGGCCAATTGTCGATGGACGTGGTCGCGGTGGTGTCCAACCACCCTGATCTCAAACCGTTGGCCGACTGGCACCAGATTCCCTACTACCATTTCCCACTGGACCCCAACGATAAACCGTCCCAGGAACGTCAGGTGTGGCAGGTGATTGAAGACACCGGTGCCGAATTGGTCATCCTTGCGCGCTACATGCAAGTGCTGTCACCAGAGCTGTGCCGCAAGCTGGACGGCAGGGCCATCAACATTCACCACTCGTTGCTGCCGGGCTTCAAGGGCGCCAAGCCCTATCACCAGGCGTACAACAAGGGCGTGAAATTGGTGGGCGCCACGGCGCATTACATCAACAACGATCTGGATGAAGGGCCGATCATCGCCCAAGGCGTGGAGGTGGTGGATCACAGCCACTATCCCGAAGATTTGATTGCCAAGGGGCGGGATATCGAAGGGCTCACATTGGCGCGGGCGGTGGGGTATCACATCGAGCGGCGGGTGTTCCTGAATGCCAATCGCACCGTCGTTCTCTAGATCGCTGTCGCAGGCAAGCCAGCTCCCACATTCCTGGATGTGTGAACCCGATCCACGGTGGGAGCTGGCTTGCCTGCGATGAGGCCCTTACAAGCAACACAAGAAACAGCATCTGTACCCGAGCACTTAACGCGCTGCCCCAAGGGCAACGCAGTTCCATAAAAACAACAGCGAGGTGAAAGCATGTCTGGTAATCGTGGTGTCGTGTATCTCGGCAACGGCAAGGTCGAAGTACAGAAAATCGACTATCCCAAAATGCAGGACCCGCGCGGCAGGAAGATTGAGCACGGCGTCATCCTGCGCGTGGTCTCCACCAACATCTGCGGCTCCGACCAACACATGGTGCGCGGCCGCACCACGGCCCAGACCGGCCTGGTGCTGGGGCATGAAATCACCGGTGAAGTGATCGAGAAGGGCAGCGACGTAGAGAACCTGAAAATCGGTGACCTGGTCTCCGTGCCGTTCAACGTTGCTTGCGGGCGCTGCCGCTCGTGCAAGGAACAACACACCGGCGTGTGCCTGACCGTCAACCCGGCCCGTGCCGGTGGTGCCTATGGCTACGTCGACATGGGCGACTGGACCGGTGGCCAGGCCGAGTACGTGCTGGTGCCGTACGCCGACTTCAACCTGCTGAAACTGCCGGATCGCGACAAGGCCATGGAGAAAATCCGTGACCTGACCTGCCTCTCCGACATCCTGCCCACCGGCTACCACGGCGCTGTTACTGCCGGCGTCGGCCCAGGCAGTACTGTCTATATCGCCGGTGCCGGCCCGGTGGGTCTGGCGGCTGCCGCCTCCGCTCGCTTGCTGGGTGCAGCGGTGGTGATCATCGGCGACGTCAACTCGATCCGTCTGGCCCACGCCAAGGCCCAGGGTTTTGAAGTGGTCGACCTGTCCACTGACACCCCGCTGCACGAACAGATCGCCGCGTTGCTCGGCGAGCCGGAGGTGGACTGCGCCGTGGACTGCGTGGGCTTTGAAGCACGCGGCCACGGCCACGACGGCGTCAAGGCCGAAGCCCCGGCCACGGTGCTCAACTCGCTGATGGGCGTGGTGCGCGTGGCGGGCAAGATCGGTATCCCAGGTCTGTACGTGACTGAAGATCCAGGTGCGGTCGATGCCGCCGCGAAAATGGGCAGCCTGAGCATCCGCTTTGGTCTGGGCTGGGCCAAATCCCACAGCTTCCATACCGGGCAGACGCCCGTGATGAAGTACAACCGTCAACTGATGCAGGCGATCATGTGGGACCGTATCAACATCGCCGAAATCGTCGGTGTGCAGGTGATCAGCCTGGATGATGCGCCACGCGGGTATGGCGAGTTCGATGCGGGTGTGCCGAAGAAGTTTGTGATTGATCCGCACAAGTTGTTCAGCGCTGCATAAGCATTGGCCAAATGAAAAGGGCGACCCATGGGTCGCCCTTATTCGTTGCCTGGAGCCAATTTTCAACGCACTGATGAGCCAATGTGGGAGCGGACTTGCCCGCGATAGCGGCTAATCAGTCGACATCTATGTCGCTGACCCACCGCAATCGCGGGCAAGCCCGCTCCCACAGTTTGAAACGAGTGTGCGGCCCGATCAGCGAGTGGCCAATGCACCCTGGTAGACGGTCGGGCCTGTTGGCTGCTTGCTCACCGAACCACCCTTGGTTTCCGAGCTCACCATCAATTCCACCGGCTTGCTGATGGTTTCCTGTTGGCGTGGGTTCAGGCCGATGATGCCTTTGCCATCCTCCGGCAACAGTCCAAGGGACACCGGTGTGCCGTCTTTGGGAATCGCCCAGAGTTCAAGGCTCTGGTCCGGTGCTGGTGCCGTGGAGGCAATCGGTTCTACTTCCAGGTAGTCCTTGTGGGCCATGATCTGTGCGGCCGGCTGTTGGGTCGTGGTCACCAATGTCGCCGCGGATTTGACGCTGTCCTGGGTGTAGAGCGCGCCGCCGATACCGGCAACCACCACCACGCAGGCGCCGATGAACAGGCGAGGGCGGCTCCAGAACGCAGGCTTGTGCTCAATCACTGGGGGTTGGATCGCAGTCATAAGTCTCTTCTCGACAAATTCTATAGTCAGTTCATGGACCCGCTTATCCTCGATGGGTTCCTGAGGGGCTCCGGAACAACCGACGGGTTACCCAGTCCAACGCCTGCTTTTACCCCTATACCCAGAGGTTGTTTCGATGAAGATTTCACGCGGTTTTGCCCTGTCCTGCCTGTTGACCGTGGCCGCTGGCCCGGTGTTCGCAGCAGGTTTCAGCCTTGGCGATGCAGCCAACGCCATTTCCGGCATGCAGGGTGGCAACAACAAGGCCGCTGCCGCCGCGCCTACGTCGGAGACGGCTGACCTGTTGACGGCCCTGACCTCGCAACTGAACATCACCCCCGAGCAAGCGGTGGGCGGCACGGGCGCCATGCTGGGCCTGGCCAAGAACAAACTCAGCGGCAACGACTTCTCGCAGTTGAGCAGCACTGTGCCGGGTCTCGACAAGTTGTCAGGTAATAACGCATTGGGCAGCCTCGGTGCCCTGAGCGGGATGCTCGGCCAAACCGGCGGCAGCAAGACCAGCGGCCTGGACGGCCTATTGGGCAATGTGAAAAGCACCAATGACTTGAACACCGCCTTCAGCGCCTTGGGCATGGACAGCGGCATGATCGGCCAGTTTGCCCCGGTAATCCTGAAATACCTCGGCGGCGAGGGCGCCAGCAGCTCCGTATTGGGCAAATTGGCTCAAGCCTGGGGAACCGGTAGCTAGTTACCTGCGCAAAGGTCGTTTTTATAACGAGCAAGACTGAAATGTCATACCGGTAAATATCACAAGGTTGTAGGGAACCGTAAGAGGCAAGACACCACAATAAAGGTACCTTCCAAGGTCTCGTTTACGACGACCTTGGAAGGTTTCATTAATGACCTATGAGTGGTGGCGTTTTGAATATCAACGGGACACAAACTCCAGACATCAAAAACTATTTCAGTCCGCCTCCTCTTTCACGCAGTGGCGCTGATGATCAAGCGTTGCGCTCGCGCCTGGAAGAGATGGGGATTCACTCTGACAGCTACACAGCATCGGCGAGTCGCTTCAAAAAAAATGACGAAGATCTGTCGCCTGGGCTTCGTTCTATTGTGCTGGGTGGAATTGATAATGCTTGGTCAGCGACAGCTCTGTTCAACGGCCTTGCCCGAAAGCACGCTTTCCGCTGTCTATAGTCAGGTTTCGTAGCATCTTGCGGGGCCAGGCGGTCATCGTTGCTCCCCACTGTTTTCCAGCAGTTCGTGAATTCGACGGTCCTTTTCCCTCCAGAGCTGGTTGACCCAGTTCTGGAGGGTCTGGCGAAACGCCGGATCGTTCTCGTAATCCCCTTGCCACAACGCCGGGTCCAGCTCGCGGGTGCGGATATCCACGATCACCTTCGGCACCGCGCCGCTGATCAGGTCCCAGAACCCTGGAATCTTTTGTTGTGGGTAGGCCACGGTCACGTCGAGTACCGCGTCCAGCTGTTCACCCATTGCTGCCAGCACAAACGCCACGCCGCCTGCCTTGGGCTTGAGTAGTCGAGTAAAGGGTGAACTTTGCTGCGCACGCTTGGCCTCGCTGAACCGCGTGCCTTCCAGGTAATTGACCACCGTCACCGGCTGACGCTTGAACAGCTCGCAGGCCTCTTTGGTGATTTTCAGATCCTGCCCCGCCAGCTCCGGGTGCTTGGCCAGGAATGCCTTGGTGTAGCGCTTCATGAAGGGGTAATCCAGCGCCCACCAGGCCAGGCCGAGGAAGGGCACCCAGATCAGTTCTTTTTTCAGGAAGAACTTGAAGAACGGCGTGCGCCGGTTCAATGCCTGGATCAGCGCCGGGATATCCACCCAGGATTGATGGTTGCTGATGACGAGGTAGGAGGTGTCCCTGCGCAGGTCCTCACCGCCGCGAATATCCCATTGGGTTGGAATGCACAGCGAGAAGATCAGCTTGTCGATCTCGGCCCAGGTCTCGGCGATCCACATCACCGCCCAGGACGCATAGTCACGCGAGCGGCCCGGCGCCACCAGCTTGAGCAAGGCGAAGACCATCAAGGGGCCGATCAGGATCAGCGTGTTGAGTAACAGCAGCAGTGTAACCAGACAGCCGGTGAGCAGGCGGCGCATAAGCAACTCTTGGAATTCTGTGGGCGGGCCATGATAAGCAAGGTGAGTCTAGAGGCCAAATCGCAAAATGCCGCACGAATGTTTCACACTGTGCGCGATATGCTCGCTCAGCCAACTAAGTGCCGTGTTTGCGGTCTAGACTCCGCCCACTTCTTTCGAGGAAATCCTGCCGTGAAATTGCTCCTTGCCGCGTTCGCCCTGGTTGCTGTGCCTGTCATGGCCGCCGAACCGACCCTCTACGGTCGCTACGAATACATCCAGTTGCCGGAGATCGGCCAGACGTTCAAGGCCAAGATGGACACCGGCGCGCTGACCGCCTCGCTGTCGGCGCGCGACATCGAAACCTTTCAGCGCGACGGCGATGACTGGGTGCGCTTCCGCCTCGGCGGTGAAGACGCGGGTAACAAGGTCTATGAGCACAAGGTGTCGCGCATCAGCAAGATCAAGAGCCGCGCCGACGAAGATGATGACAAGGACGAAGCCAGTGTGGCCAAGCGCCCGGTGATCGATCTGGAGATGTGCCTGGGCGACGTCAAGCGCACCGTCGAGGTCAACCTCACCGACCGCAGCAGCTTCAACTACCCGCTGCTGATCGGCGCCAAGGCCTTGCGTGAATTTGGCGCTGCGGTAAACCCGGCACGTCGCTACACTGCGGACAAACCGGACTGCTGATTGAACCCATGCCGCACATCCTGATTGTCGAAGACGAAGCGGCGATAGCCGACACGCTGATCTTTGCCCTGCAAGGCGAGGGCTTCACCACCACTTGGCTGACGCTCGGCCAGGCGGCGCTGGAGCATCAGCGCCAGACCCCGGCTGACCTGATCATTCTCGACATCGGCCTGCCGGACATCACCGGCTTTGAAACCTGCAAGCAATTGCGCCGCTTCAGTGAAGTGCCGGTGATGTTCCTCAGCGCACGGGATGCCGAGATCGACCGGGTGGTGGGGCTGGAGATCGGTGCCGACGATTATGTGGTCAAGCCTTTCAGCCCGCGGGAAGTGGCGGCGCGGGTCAGGGCGATTCTCAAGCGGGTCGGCCCGGGTGTGGCGCCAACCCTGTTCCAAGTGGATCTGGAACGCATGCAGATTCTCTATCGCGGCCAACCCTTGAGCCTCACGCGGCATGAGTTCCGCCTGCTGCAAAGTCTGCTGGACCAACCCGAGCGCGTGTTCAGCCGCGAACAACTGCTGGATGCGGTGGGCGTACCCTTTGATGCCGGTTATGAGCGCAATATCGATAGCCATATCAAGAGCCTGCGCAGCAAGCTCAGGAGTGTGGCGGCGGATGCCGAGCCGATCCAGACCCATCGCGGCCTCGGCTACAGCTACAGCCCGAGCCACAGCTGATGCGCCTTGGGCTGCGGATTTTCCTGGTGTATGCGCTGTTTATCGGCCTGACCGGCTACTTCGTGCTCAACACCGTGATGAAGGAAATCCGCCCCGGCGTGCGCCAGTCCACCGAAGAAACATTGGTGGACACCGCCAACCTGCTGGCTGAAATCCTGCGTGCAGACGTTAAAAACGGCACCCTCGGCCAGAGCCATTGGCCCGAATTGCTCAAGGCTTATGGCAGTCGCCAGCCGGGAGCGACGATCTGGGGCCTGCCGAAAAACCAGGTCAACCATCGCATCTACGTGACCGACGCCACAGGCAGGGTATTGCTCGACTCCAGCGGTGAAGCAGTCGGCCAGGACTATTCGAAATGGAACGACGTGTACCTGACCCTGCGCGGCGAATACGGTGCGCGCTCCACCCGCAGCGACGCAGACGACCCCACCTCATCGGTGATGCACGTGGGGGCGCCGATTCGTGACAACGGGCAGATCATCGGCGTGGTCACCGTAGCCAAGCCCAACAGCTCGTTGCAACCCTACGTGGATCGCACCGAGCGGCGCCTGCTGTGGTACGGCGCCGGGCTGGTCACCCTCGGGCTGCTGCTGGGCGCGCTATTGTCGTGGTGGCTGACGGCGGCCCTCAGACGCCTTACCGCCTATGCCGAAGCCGTGAGCGAGGGCCGCCGCGCCGAGTTGCCGCATTATCGCGGCGGCGAGCTCAAGCAGTTATCCACCGCCGTGGAGCACATGCGCACGCAGCTGGAAGGCAAGGCTTACGTAGAGCGCTACGTGCATACGCTGACCCATGAATTGAAGAGCCCGCTGGCGGCGATTCGGGGTGCGGCGGAGCTGTTGCAGGGCGACATGAGCCGTGAGCAGCAGCAGCGGTTTGTCGGCAATATCGACAGCGAAAGTGCGCGCCTGCAACAGCTGATCGAGCGCCTGTTGAACCTGGCCCAGGTGGAACAGCGCCAAGGTCTGGAAGAGCAGTCGAGCATTTCTTTGGCAGCCCTGGTTGAGGATGTGTTGAAGGCTCAATGTGCGCGGGTCGAAGGCGTCGGCTTGCACGTCGAGCAGGCCATCGCTCCCGATGTGCGGGTATTTGGCGAACCTTTCCTGCTGCGCCAGGCCCTGGGCAACCTGCTCGACAACGCTCTGGATTTCACCCCACCCGGCGGCACGCTGAGGTTCAGCGCGCAGGTGCGGCATAACGAGGTGCAGGTCAGCCTGTTCAACCAGGCGCAGGCGATTCCCGATTACGCCTTGCCGCGCCTGAGCGAGCGTTTCTACTCGCTGCCGCGCCCGGCCAGCGGGCGCAAAAGTACGGGCCTGGGGCTCAACTTTGTCGAGGAGGTGATGAAGCTGCACGGCGGCTCGTTGCAGATCGGCAACGTACCGGGCGGCGTGCAAGCGGTGCTGCATCTCCACACAGTCTCCACATTGCCCACATAAACCTCCCATACCCACTGGGCAGACTCTCCCCATCAAAACAGGGAGAGACCCATGAACCGCAACCTGCTTTTCAAATTGGGCGCGATTGCGCTGCTGATCCTGCTGTTGCTGATTCCATTGTTGATGATCAACGGCATCATCAGCGACCGTCAGCAACTGCGCGACGGCGTACTGATGGACATTGCCCGCAGCTCAAGCTTTGCCCAGCGCCTCACCGGGCCGGTGATGGTGGTGCCGTTTCGCAAGACGGTGCGCGAGTGGAAGCTCAATGAGAAGCTCAACAAGCGCTACGAAGAAACCCGTGAAGAACGCGGCCGTCTGTATTTCCTGCCGGACCGTTTTGAGCTCGACGGCAAAGTGCAAACCGAACTGCGTGCGCGCGGCATTTACCAGGCGCGGCTGTTCCATGCCGACAACCGTATCAGCGGGCGTTTCGAGTTGCCGGCGCAGTTGGGGATCACCGAAGACTTTGCCGACTACCGCTTTGAACCAGCGTTTCTGGCGGTGGGGATCAGCGATATTCGAGGTATTGAAAACGCGTTGAAGCTGGAACTGGGCGATCAGCGCCTGGAGTTCTCGCCGGGTTCGCAAGTGGACTGGCTGGGTGAGGGCGTGCATGTGACGTTGCCTGCGCAAGACGGCAAGAAAGCGGCCGTGCTGGACTTCGCCTTCGACCTGCGCCTGCAAGGCACCGAACAACTGCAAGTGGTGCCCGTGGGCAAGACCAGCCAGGTATCACTGGCGTCCAACTGGCCGCACCCGAGTTTTATCGGCAACTTCCTGCCGGCTCAGCGTGAAGTTACCGACCAAGGCTTCAGCGCCAACTGGCAGACGTCCTTCTTCTCCACCAACCTGGAACAAGCCCTGCAGAACTGCCTGGACGGGCAAGGCTGTGAAGATTTCAGCAACCGCAGCTTTGGTGTGAACTTCATCGACCCGGTAGACCAGTACCTCAAGAGCGACCGGGCGATCAAATATGCGTTGTTGTTTATCGCGCTGACCTTCGCTGGTTTCTTTCTGTTCGAAGTGCTCAAGAGTCTGGCGGTGCACCCGATTCAGTACGCCTTGGTGGGCGTGGCGCTGGCGTTCTTCTATCTGTTGCTGTTGTCGTTGTCCGAGCATCTGGGCTTTGCCCTGGCCTATCTGATATCGGCCAGCGCCTGTGTGGTGTTGATCGGCTTCTACGTGTGCCATGTGCTGCGCAGCGTCGCCCACGGCCTGGGGTTTTCGGCAGGGTTGGCGGCGTTGTATGGCTTGCTGTACGGCTTGCTCAGTGCCGAGGATTACGCACTGTTGATGGGCTCGCTGCTGCTGTTTGGCCTGCTGGGTACGGTGATGGTGCTGACGCGCAAACTGGATTGGTATGGGGTGGGCAAGCGTAAGGTGGGGGAAGTGCAATGATCGGGCTGCGCGAAGATCAGCGGATGAAAGCGAGGATGGTCAACTTCCTCAATCACACCGTCTCTCACTGTAGGAGCGAGCTTGCTCGCGAAGAACGCAAGGACCCCGCGTTTAACCAGATGACCTGCGTTATCGTTGACGATTTTCGCGAGCAAGCTCGCTCCTACAGGGGGCTGGTCAAACCGGGGGTTGGGTCTGCTGCATCGAAGCCCGCTGGCTGACTTCGGCGTACCAGGCGGCGAGCTTGGGAGTGTCCGAGCGCCACTGAATATCCGGGTGGCGAAAGTCGATATAGCCCAGGGCACAGGCCACGCTGATGGCGGCGACGTCGAAGTGGCTGGCCAGTTCGGCAATGGCGTCCCGCTCCAGCTCGGCGAGGGCGCGGCGGATCTTGTTGCGCTGTTCATCCAGCCAGGGAGCCCAGTGTTTTTCTGGCGGGCGCATGGCGGTCTCGTAACGTACCAGCACGGCGGCATCCATGATGCCGTCAGCCATCGAGGCCAGGGTCAGGCGCCGCCAGCGGGCCGAGCCGTCGCGGGGGATCAGCGGGTTGCCGACATGCTGGTGGTCGAGGTAATCGAGAATCACCCGGCTGTCGTGCAATACCGAGCCGTCGGCCAGGCGCAGGGCCGGGATCTTGCCCACGGGGTTGCCTTGCAGCACTTCGGCATCCGGGTTGACCGGAGTGGGCAGGCACGCGTGCAGGGCCACACGATCCTGCTGGCCGGTCTCGATCAGCAGCACGCGCACTTTACGCACGAAGGGCGAAGCGGGGTTGTGGAACAAGGTCATGCTGGGGGCGGACATGGGCATTCCTCGAGGTGAAGTGTGGCTAGCCTAGAGGGTTGTGCGGTGCCTGGCGAGGGGCCGCGTTGTTTTTGCGGGCCTCATCGCAGGCAAGCCAGCTCCCACATTGGGCTGTGTTCACAGGTCAAAATGTGGGAGCTGGCCTGCCTGCGATAGCGACCTCAGGCGCGCCGCTTAACCAACCCCCATACCCCCATCATTGCCGGTATCCCGAGCCCGATCCAACTCAACGAATCCCACCACCCATCGCCCAGCAACGCCGCAAACAACCCGGCAGCACTGAGCAGGCCGATCCCCAGCGGTATGGCAAAGACCTTCCAGACATTCGACTGCCGCGGCTTCATACCTTGGCCGCCTTGCGCCGTACGATCCATAAGTAAATGCCGCTCACCAGCACGATGATGGTCAACACATCCAGCACCGCCCACAGGACCTTCATTGGCATGCCGCCGTAATCACCGAAATGCAGGGGTTGGGACATGCCCATGGCGTCCATGTACCAAGGCCGTTCGGCGATGGCGGTGACGGCCAGGGTGCTGGCGTCGATCAGCACCGGGGTCAGCAAATGGGAGGTCAGGTGGGTGCTGCCCTTCATGAACACGGCGTAGTGATGTTCGCTGGAAAAACGCGTGCCGGGGAAGGCGATAAAGTCTGGCTCCATACCCGGAGCGGCCTTGGCGGCAATGCTCAACAACTCGGTGGCGGGCGCGCGTTGGGTCAGCGGCGGGGCGTTCTTGTAAGGTTCGATCATGGCGCTGAGGCTGTCCTGGCGCCAGGCGGCGATGATCAGGTCGGCGCAGGCGCTGATCACGCCGGTTACCCCCACCACCAACGCCCAGGTCAAAGTGACCACGCCGATCAGGTTGTGCAGGTCGAGCCAGCGCAGGCGAGTGGACTTGTCCTGGCGCACCGTGGCGAACTTCAAGCGACGCATGAACGGCAGGTACAACACCGTGCCCGAGATAATCGCCAGCACAAACAGAAGGCCCATGAACGCCAGCAACAACTTGCCCGGCAACCCGGCAAACATATCCACATGCAGGCGCAGCAGGAACAGGGTCAGCCCGCCATTGGCTGCGGGGGTTTCCACTGCTTGGCCAGTGCGGGCGTCGAGCATGAAGGTGTGCGACGAATTCGGCTCGGTACCGGCTGTGGCGGCCATGATCGCGATCACACCGTTCTTGTCGTCTTCGTCCCAGGCAAGGTACTGCATGGCGTCGCCGGGGCGATGGGCCTGGGCTTTAGCCACAAGCTGCTCAAGGTTGAGCCGGGGCGTATCGGCAGGCATCTGCGCCAGTTCGGGTTCATTGCCCAGCAGGTGGTCGATCTCGTGGTGAAACACCAACGGCAGGCCGGTGAGGGCGAGCAGCAGCAGGAATACGGTGCAGATCAGGCTGGTCCAGGTGTGGATGAAGGACCAGCGGCGGATGGTTTTGCTTTTCATTGTCTAGCCTTCAGATGCACCAAAGCCGCCCTGTTGGGCGGCCTGGTGGTTAGCTCAGCTGATTACCACTGGTAGGTGGCGCTGGCGACTACGCTGCGTTGGTCGCCGAAGTAGCAATAGGAGCCATCGCAGGTGGAAATGTAGTCTTTGTTGAACAGGTTGGTCGCGTTCACTTTCACCGACGCGCCCTTGAGGCTGTTGTCCAGGCGACCGAGGTCATAGTGCAGCGCGCCGTCGAAGACGGTGTAGGCGTTGGCCTTGCCGGCCCAGGTATTGGCCTGGTCGCCGTAGGTGTTGCCGGTGTAGCGGGCGCCGAAGCCGATACCGAAACCGTCGAGCGCGCCGGTGTGCCAGGTGTAGTCGGTCCACAAGGACGCTTGTTGGTTAGGCATCAGTTGCAGGCGGTTGCCTTTGAACTCGCCTTTTTGCACTTCGGATTTGGCCAACGTGTAGGCAGCGATCACTTTGAGGTTTTCGGTCACGTCAGATACGGCTTCCAGCTCCAGGCCTTTGACTTTCACTACGCCGGTCTGGTCGGTGACAGAAACACCACCGGACTGGAAGCTGCTGACCAGAACGTTCTTCTGGGTCAGGTCATACAGCGCGGCACTGAGTAGCGTGTTCGAACCCGGCGGTTGGTACTTGATCCCCAATTCCCACTGCTTGCCTTCGGTGGGCTTATAGGATTCTGTAGGAGAGGCGCTGGCGTTGCTCGCCGGCTGGAAAGATTCGGCGTAGGAGATATACGGTACGAAGCCCGAGTCGAACACATAGCTCAGTGCCGCGTTACCGCTGAAATTCTTGCTGCGGTCAGTATTGGTCGCGTCGTTTTTGTTGAGGTACGTAGTGCCTTGGTGCACCCAGTCTTCACGGCCACCCAGGGTCAAGCGCCAGTTATCAAGAGCCATCTGGTCTTGGACGTAGAGGCCGGTCTGGACGGTTTTCTGATTGTAGTCGTAGAAAGCGCCGGAGCGTGCGGGGCGTTCAACTGGCGTGGTGTTGACCGGGTTGAAGATGTTGACTCGTCCGGCCTGCCCGTAAATCGACAGGTACGAGGTATCGGTACGCTGGTGGTCAAGCCCGAGTAGAAGGGTGTGGGTGACGTCGCCGGTGGAGAAGTCGGCCTGAAAGTTGTTATCTACCGCCAATTGTCCGATGTTCTCGTCCACGTTGGTCGAAGAACGGTCCATATTGCCTTCGGCGTCGACCGGTGCCCAGGCAAAGGCGCCCACGGTCAATTGTTGGAACGACAATTCTGATTTGGTGTAACGCAGATTCTGTTTGAACTGCCAGGTATCGTTGAAGCGGTGCTCGAATGCGTAGCCGAGTGCGTAATAGGTACGGTCGTAGAACTCGTAGTCCGGATCGCCCAGGTTTTTATGATGCGAAACGTCACCCAGTGGCGACTTGATCTTGGTGCCGACTATCGGCAGGAACTGGCTGGTCGCCCCGGTATCGTCGCGGGTGAACTGCGACAGCAAGGTCAACTTGGTATCGGTGTCGATATTCCAGGTCAAGCTCGGTGCGATGTTGTACCGCTTGTTGTCGATGTGATCGACCTGGGTACCGGCATCGCGCACCACGCCGCCAACGCTGTAGAGAAACTGGCCCTCATCATCGATCTTGCCAGTGCTTTCGAAATTGATCTGGCGGTGGTTGTCACTGCCGTATTGCACCTGGATAGCACTGCTCTGTTCGGCGCTGGGACGGCGGCTGACCATGTCCAGCAAGCCACCAGGTGGAGTTTGACCATAAACCGATGAAGCCGGACCGCGCAGCAGGGCGAGGCGGTCGAGGTTCCAGGTTTCGGCTTTTGGGTTGGCGTACACGCCACGGGGCAGTGGCAGGCCATCGAGGAATTGCGTCGGCTCGAAGCCGCGTACGCGCATCCAGTCGTAACGGGTGTCGCTGCCGTAGCTGGCAGACACAATACCGGGCATGTATTTGACCGCATCGTCGAGGTTCTGCACGTTACGGTCCTGCATTTGCTCGCGGGTGGCTACCGAGATCGAGCGTGGTGCCTCGACCAGCGCAGTATCGGTTTTGGTGCCGGCGGCGGTGCGCTTTGCAACATATCCCTCCACCGGCCCCCAAGCGCTTTCATAGCTGCCTTGGCCGGTGATGTTGGTGGTCGGCAAGGCAACGACGCCCTCCGGGACCGGCATCAGGGTGTAAGTGCCCGCACTGCTCTGCTCCAACTGCAACCCCGTCCCCCGCAAGGCTTCCCGCAACGCGCCCTGCGCATCGAACTGGCCTTTGACCGGTGCCGAGGTCTTGCCGGCGGCGAGTGCGGGGTTGAGGGTCAGCGCCAGGCCGCCCTGGCTGGCGATCTGGTTCAGGGTGGTGGCCAGGGGCGCAGCGGGCAGGTTATAGGCGCGCACGCTGGAGGCTTGTTCGGCGGCGATCAGCGGGGTGCTGGCGAGCGGGGCGCTGAGGGCGATCGCCATGGCTAACAGGCTGGGGCGCAACAAGGTGTCTAGCGTGCGGGACATAAGGGCGGCTCCTGAATGGAAATATTTCTCAATTGCCTAGGTGCCGAGCGAGAATCGAAAAGTGATAGGGGTGAGTGAAAATATTTTTCGCAGGTGTGCTTGAGGGCCTCATCGCAGGCAAGCCAGCTCCTACAGTTGAAGGTGTTCGCAATTCGAAATGTGGGAGCTGGCTTGCCTGCGATAGCAATCGCCCAGGCGCTGCAGGACCTAAGGCTTACCCTTGACGGTCACCCACCACGGCGTGTGCTGCTCGATCTGCACCGGCAAAGTCGGCAACAGCGCATTCAATGCCAACGTGGTGTCATGCAGCGGGAAACTGCCGGTGATGCGCAGGTCGGCCACGTTGTTATCCACCCCCAGGTAGCCGGTGCGATAGCGCGCCAACTCCTCGATCACATCCCCCAGCCGAGCGTTGTCCACTACCAGCATGCCGCGCGTCCAGGCATCGGTGGCCGGGGTGACGGCCAGCAACGGGCCAAGGCCGTCGCTGCGCATCAGCACCTGCTGGCCCGCCTTGAACACCTGTTCGTGGTGCAACGCCTCGGGCTGGGCGGCCACGGCTGACTGCAACACACTCAGGCGCGTAGCGTCGTCTTCGCGCTTGACGATAAACCGAGTACCCAGCGCCCGCAGGCTGCCGTCGCGGGTTTGCACGTAGAAAGGGCGTGAATCATCGTGGCCGGTTTCGACGAGAATTTCGCCTGCCTGCAACACGATCAAGCGGCGTGTTTCGTCGAAGCGCACATCAATGGCGCTGTGGGTGTTGAGGTTGATCCGCGTGCCATCCGCCAGCTTCAGCGTGCGCTGTTCACCGGTGGCGGTGCGCTGGTCGGCCAGCCAATAGTGAATAGGCACGTAACGCTCACCGGCAAACAGCGCCAGGCCGCACACCAGCACGATACTGGCCAGGCCCCGGCCCAGTTTGCGCACGCGCTGGCGAATGCCGTGGCGCGACTGCAGCAGCGCCGCCCGAGCCGGGCCCGAGGCCACGCTGAAACGCTGGTCGAGCATGCCCAACTGGCGCCAGGCGCGGGCGTGTTCCTCATCACTGGCCAGCCACTTGCTGAACTCTTCCTGTTCCACCGCGCTGCCGTCGCCCGAGTCGAGGGACAGTTGCCAGGCAATCGCGGCATCCAGCACGCGCGACGACACCGGTTTGGAGCCGATCGCGGTCACGACGGCTCGCCATACAGTGCGATGTAGCACTGGCGAATGCCCTGGGCCAGGTATTGGCGCACGCGGGGCACCGACACGCCCAGGCGCTGGGCGATTTCGGCATGGCCCAGGCCGTCGAGGCGGTTATAGAGGAACGCGGCGCGGGCCTTGCTCGACAGTTTGCCGAGCAGGCGGTCGATGGCCTTGAGGTCTTCGAGGATCAGTTGCTGGGCTTCCGGCGAAGGCTGTTCGCTTTCCGGGATCAGCATCAATTCGATGAGGTAGGCCTGTTCCAGGGCCGCACGTCGGAAATAGTCGAACAGCAAACCCTTGGCGATGGCCACCAGGAACGCCCGCGGTTCGCGGGGCTCGCGCAACTCGTCACGGCCCAGCAGGCGCATGAAGGTGTCCTGGCTCAGGTCTTCGGCGCGGCTTGGGCACCCCACGTTGCGTCGCAGCCAAGCCAACAGCCAGCCACGGTGGTCGCGATATAACGCACCAACAAGCTCACTGCGTGGGGTCTGGACCGACGACAAGGCATCACCGAATAAACAAGAGGTTTAAACTAACGAGAATTATTCGCGATTGTGTCAGAGGCGTAGGGTGGGCGCAATTGGCGTCTGTCGGGTGATCGTTCCCACGCTCGGCGTGGGAATGCATCCCGCGATGCTCCGCGTCGGGCGCGAAGCGTTAAAGGGAAGGGGACTGTTTGCGCCGTTTCCATTGGGCCAAACGCTCTTGCAGCGTCTGTGGCGTGTCTATCTGTTGCTGCCGCGCACGGCTGAACAGGATCAGCATCAGCTCTGCCGCCGCCAGTGCATCGGCGCTGGCATGGTGGCGTTCGCCAGCCTGTAGCCTGAAGTGGTTGAGCCAATCATCCAGCCCGGCCTCGCGGATATGCGCCTCAGGGCACAACAGCGGAGCCAGGTCTGCCACATCCAGGAATGGATGGGCCAGGCGATACCCCAGGCTGTCCTTGAGCGCCCGGCACAGCATGTGTTGATCAAACGGCGCATGAAAAGCCAGCAGAGGGCTGTCGCCCACGAACGCCATGAAATCCAGCAACGCCTCGGCCGGGTCGCTGCCGGCGGCAATTGCACTGGGCCCCAGCCCGTGGATCAGCACACTGGGGCTGAGCTTGGTGTCGGTGCGCTGCAGGGTGCGTTCGAACAGTTGGGAGAAATCCACCGCACCGTCTTCGATGACCACGGCGCCGATGGACAGCACCTGGTCGCGGTGAAGGTTCAGGCCGCTGGTTTCCAGGTCCACCACTACCCAGCGCTGGCTGCGCAATGGGCCGTTGCCCAGTTCGGCGGGCTTGGGTAACTGCTCCAGGCGCTGCTGTTGCGCGGGGTTGAGCCCGGGCTTTTTGGCGCGCAGCCAGCCAAACAAACTCACAGCTGATACCGCAAGCTCAGGCTGCTTTGCAGGCGTTGGGCCTGGCGCAGGGACTCACGCAGGATGCGCCGGTCCAGGTGGTTGAGGCTGTCGGGGTCGACGCGGTTGGAATAGGGCAAGTTCTCGCGGGTCTGCAATTGGTGCTGCTGCATGCGGGTCTGCTGGATAAAGTGGTAGGCCTCTTCATAGGCGGCGCCATCCAGGGGTTCGATCACGGCCTTATCCACCAACTGGCGCAGGCGTTCCAGGGTGTTGTTGGCGTGGATGCCATTGGCCAGGGCCAACAGGCGCGCGCCATCTACAAAAGGCGTAAGGCCCTGCACCTTGAGGTCGAGGGTGGCCTTTTCGCCATTTTTGCGGGTCAGCACGAACTCGCGAAAACGCCCTACCGGCGGGCGTCGTAGTAGCGCGTTTTCGGCCAGCATGCGTTGGAACAAGCGGTTATCCGCCACCTGATCGAGAATGCCCTGGCGCAGTTGCTCGCAACCGCGCTCTTCGCCCCACACCACGCGCAAGTCAAAATAGATGCTTGAGCCCAGCAGGTTTTCCGGCGTCGCCTCACGAATGAACGCGCCGAAGCGCCGCGCCCACTCCACGCGGGACAAGCACAGCTCGGGGTTGCCGGCCATGATATTGCCCTTGCACAGGCTGAAGCCGCACAGCGCCAGGCTTTGGTTGATGTGCTGCGCCAGCGGTAGCAAGCGCTCACGCCTTTCGGCGGCTTCGACGGCGTCCTTGGCCTCGAACAGGATGCCGTTGTCCTGGTCGGTGTACAGCGTTTGTTCGCGGCGGCCTTCGCTGCCAAAACACAGCCAACTGAAGGGCACGCCGGGGTCGCCTTTTTCCGCGAGGGTCAGCTCGATCACCCGGCACACGGTGTGGTCGTTGAGCAGCGTAATGATATGGGTGATCTGGGTGGATGAGGCGCCATGGGCGAGCATGCGCTCTACCAACTGGCCGATTTCACCGCGAATCGCCACCAGGTTTTCCACCCGGGGCGCGTTGCGGATGGTGCGGGCCAGGTGCACCAGGTCCACACGCTGCAAGGAAAACAAGTCACGCTCGGAGACCACGCCACACAGGCGCTGGTCTTGCACCAGACACACATGGGCGATATGCCGTTCGGTCATGGCGATGGCCGCGTCGAACGCGCTGTGCTCCGGGCTCAAGTAAAACGGCGCCTGGGTCATGTGCCCGGCAATGCTCTGGCTGAAGTCGCTGGTGCCATCGGCGACCACCTGGCGCAGATCGCGCAGGGTGAAGATGCCCAGGGGCGCTTTGTGTTCGTTGACGATCACAATGCTGCCGACTTGCTGTTCGTGCATCAAGGTCACCGCTTCGCGCAACGCTGTGTGCGGGCTGCAGGTGACCGGGTGGCGCATGGCCAATTCACCCAGGCGGGTATTCAAGGAATATTGGGTGCCGAGGGTTTCCACGGCTTTTTGCTGTACCTGCTGGTTGACCTGGTCGAGCAGGCTGCTGACCCCGCGCAAGGCGAAATCACGAAACGGGCTGGACAGGGCGAACAGCTTGATAAAGGCCGGTTTGTTCAATTGCAGGCAAAAGGTGTCTTCAGCGGCTTTGTGTTCTGTACGGGTCGCGCGTTCACCCAGCAAGGCGGCGAGGGGGAAGCATTCGCCGGTGGCGATTTCAAAGGTGGTGTCTGCCGAGTCTGGCCGTTCACCCACGACCCGCCCCTGCTTGACGATATAAAAATGCTCGACCGGGCCGCCCGACGGTTTGAGGATGCTGTCGCCGGGGCCGTAGAAACGCAGTTGGCACTGTTCCACCAGGAAGGCCAGGTGCGCCTGTTCCATCTGGTTGAACGGCGGGAAGCGTTGCAGGAATTGCAGGGTGCCGTGGATGTTCTGCAACACAGCGGTTTTACCCGCCTGTGCGAATGCATCAGCTTTACTCATAACAGTGACCGCAGTGTTTTTGTCGTTATCGTGCTGCATGGTCGACTCCTGCGCAGTGGGTGCCCATTGGACGTAAGTCTAGGTCGAGGAATACCGCGCAAAACTAGGGAAAAACCTTACATGACAATCGTCCAAAACCCGTAGAAAGCCCACTAGGCAAACTTTCCGACGAAGTGCACATTGTTCGCCCTTCCGCAGATGTCTGACGAGTGTGCTGGGAGATTGATGAGAACTGCTGAGAAACGTATGTCCGACCACGATATTTTGAGTGATGCCGAGCGCGAGGCGCTGAGCGCCGTGATGCTGGAGCCCGATTTACCCCCCCAACGCGTTTTGATCGTGGACGACGACAAGGACGCGCGTGAATTGCTGGCGGAAATCCTTGGGCTCGATGGTATTCGCTGCATGACTGCCGAAAGTGGCGAGGCTGCGTGGGATTTGTTGAAGACGAGCAGTTCCATCGGTTTGCTGATCACCGACCTGCGCATGGCGCCCAGCAATGGCCTGGAATTGATCCGCCAGGTGCGTGAGTCCACCCGTGCGGCGTTGCCGATCATCATCATGTCTGGAGACGCGGAAGCGCCGGATGTGATTGATGCGATGCATTTGAGCGTGGTGGATTTCTTGCTCAAGCCGATTGATAGCGTGAAGTTGGCGAAGTTGGTAAAGCGGGAGTTGGGGATGGTGCCCTGAGTGTGGGGTGACTGGCCTGGCCTCTTCGCGGGCAAGCCCGGCTCCCACATTTGAAATGCATCCCCCTGTGGGAGCTGGCTTGCCTGCGATTCAGGCAACGCGGTCTAACTGACACACCTGATAAAAAAGCCCCGATCTTTCGATCAGGGCTTTTTTCCATTACAGGCCGTTCTTGGCCTTGAACTCCCGACGCCTGCGATGCAACACCGGCTCGGTATAGCCATTGGGCTGCTTGGTCCCTTCAATCACCAACTCCACCGCTGCCTGGAACGCGATGTTGCTGTCGAAGTCCGGAGCCAGTGGGCGGTACAACGCATCCCCGGCATTCTGGCGGTCCACCACCGGCGCCATGCGCTTGAGGCTGTCCATCACTTGAGCTTCGTTGACGATGCCGTGGCGCAGCCAGTTGGCGATGTGCTGGCTGGAAATGCGCAGGGTGGCGCGGTCTTCCATCAGGCCGACATCGTTGATGTCCGGCACCTTGGAGCAGCCCACACCCTGGTCGATCCAACGCACCACATAGCCGAGGATGCCCTGGGCGTTGTTGTCCAGTTCGTTGCGGATCTCTTCTTCGGACCAATCGGTGTTGCTGGCCAGAGGAATGGTGAGGATATCGTCCACCGAAGCGCGCTCGCGCTTGGCCAGTTCGGCCTGGCGGGCAAACACATCAACCTTGTGGTAGTGCAACGCATGCAGGGCCGCAGCGGTCGGCGACGGTACCCAGGCGGTGTTGGCACCGGCCAACGGGTGGGCGATTTTCTGCTCAAGCATCAAAGCCATCAGGTCGGGCATGGCCCACATGCCTTTACCGATTTGTGCACGCCCTTGCAGGCCGGTGCTCAGGCCGATATCGACGTTCCAGTTCTCATAGGCGCCGATCCATTTTTCCGCCTTCATGGCCGCCTTGCGCACCATCGCGCCGGCTTCCATGGAGGTGTGGATTTCATCGCCGGTACGGTCGAGGAAACCGGTGTTGATAAACACCACACGCTCGCTGGCCGCCTTGATGCAGGCCTTGAGGTTGACCGTGGTGCGGCGCTCCTCGTCCATGATCCCGACCTTGAGGGTATTGCGCGCCAGGTTCAGCACCTCTTCGATGCGACCGAACAGTTCGTTGGTGAACGCGGCTTCTTCCGGGCCGTGCATCTTCGGTTTCACGATGTACACAGAACCGGTGCGGCTGTTCTTGCGGGTGTTGTTGCCGTTGAGGCTGTGGATCGCCGCCAGGCTGGTGATCAGGCCGTCGAGGATGCCTTCGGGTACTTCGTTGCCGTCTTTATCGAGGATCGCGTCGATGGTCATCAAGTGGCCAACGTTGCGCACGAACAACAGCGAACGGCCGTGCAGGGTCACGTCGCTGCCATCCACGCCGGTGTAGACGCGGTCAGGGTTCATGGTGCGGGTGAAGGTCTGGCCGCCCTTGGCCACTTCTTCGGCCAGGTCGCCCTTCATCAGGCCGAGCCAGTTGCGGTAGATCACCACTTTGTCATCGGCGTCGACGGCGGCCACAGAGTCTTCGCAGTCCATGATGGTGGTCAGCGCGGCTTCCATCAGCACGTCTTTGACGCCTGCGGCGTCGGTTTGGCCGACTGGGGTGCTGGCGTCGATCTGGATTTCGAAGTGCAGGCCATTGTGCTTGAGCAGGATCGCAATCGGCTCGGCCGCAGGGCCCTGGAAACCGATCAACTGGGCATCGTCACGCAGGCCGCTGTTGCTGCCGCCTTTGAGGCTGACGATCAGCTTGCCATCGACGATTTTGTAGCCGGTGGAATCGACATGGCTGCCGGCGCTGAGCGGTGCGGCCTCGTCGAGGAAAGCGCGGGCGAAGGCAATCACCTTGTCGCCACGCACTTTGTTATAGCCCTTGCCCTTCTCGGCGCCGTTGGCTTCGCTGATGGCGTCGGTGCCATAGAGCGCGTCGTACAGCGAGCCCCAGCGCGCATTCGAGGCATTGAGGGCGAAGCGGGCGTTCATCACCGGCACGACCAGCTGTGGGCCGGCCATGCGTGCGATCTCATCATCGACGTTTTGGGTCGAGGCCTCAAAGTCTGCGGCTTCTGGCAACAGGTAGCCGATGTCTTGCAGGAAGGCTTTGTAGGCCACCGGGTCATGGGCCTGGCCGGCGTGGGTCTGGTGCCAGGTATCGATCCGCGCCTGGAAGTCGTCGCGTTTGGCGAGTAGGGCTTTGTTCTTCGGGGCCAGGTCATGGATGACCTTGTCGGCACCGGCCCAGAACTGGTCGGCAGTGATGCCGGTACCGGGAATGGCTTCGTTGTTCACGAAGTCGAACAGGACTTTGGCGACCTGCAGGCCACCGACTTGAACGTGTTCAGTCATTGCTTGCCTCACTCTGCGGAGCTTATGCGCTTTATCAGATTTTCATTATGTAGTGCACGGTTGGGCATACTACATGATGACTTGCGGTTGTGAAAATTAGACTAAATACGTCGTTTAGCGACCCACTTTGGTCGTACGGTCACAGCGGAGAACCGGATGTTCTCAAAAAACTATTGGATTGTTCCAGATAAATATAAAAATGGTACACGATTTGTCTGGGGGAGCTGGTTTGCCTGCTATGGACGTTAACGATCACGCGTCCCTTCTGGATAAACGCGGCATGTCTATAATCGAGGATCAACCAACCGAGGGACTGCGCCATGGACCATCTTGTACTCACTATTATCGCCGCCGACAAACCCGGCCTGGTTGAACGCATCGCGCAGAACATTGCCAGTCATGGTGGTAACTGGCTGGAAAGCCGCATGGCGCACATGGCCGGGCAGTTTGCCGGGATCCTGCGGGTCAGCGTGCCGAGCGAGCAGCGCCAGGCATTGGTGGGGGCATTGGAGGATTTATCCACCCATGGCATTCGCGTGTTGGTGGGTGAGGGCAGCAGCGGCCAGGCATCGGCGTCCAAGCCGATCCTGATGACCCTGGTGGGCAATGACCGCTCGGGCATCGTGCGTGAGATCACCGCGCTGCTGAGCCAGCAGGGCGTCAACCTGGAACGCCTGAGCACCGATGTGCGCCCGGCGCCCATGAGCGGTGATCCGCTGTTCAACGCCGAGGCGTTGTTGCAAGTGCCGGCCACGCTATCGCTGGAAACCCTGCAAGAGGCTTTGGAAACCTTGGCCGATGACTTGATGGTGGAGTTGCGTCAGGAGGAATAACGATCCGCAAGGTTATGCAGGGAAATCTTGCATGGGCCTGTGGATAACCTGTAGAGACCCGACGCCAGGCCACGTCCGCCGGCCTTCTGCGCAAGTTGAGCAAAAAACGAGCAGTTTCAAGGGCTTGTGCACAAATGGCGGGGATCAGGTTGTGGATAACCTTGGGGTCGAACGCTACAAGCCACGAAAGCCGTGGCTTGTAGAGGTTTGTACGTTATTTGATCAGCGTTTACGCACGGTCAGCCAGGCATCCAGGCTGTACACCACCAACCCGGCCCAGATAAAGGCGAAGGCGATCAGCGTGCTCGGCGCCAGGTGTTCACCGAACAACAGCACGGCTTCGAGCAACACCAGCGTCGGCGCCACATACTGCAAAAAGCCCAGGGCGGTGTAGGGCAAATGCCGTGCAGCGGCGTTGAAGCACACTAGGGGAATCAGCGTCACCGGGCCTGCGGCCACCAGCCACCAGGCCTCTGAGGTGCTCCAGAACGCCAGTTGCGCGCTGTGGGCGGTCGGGTTGAACAACAACCAGGCGACGGCAATGGGTACCAGCATCCAGGTTTCCACCACCAGCCCTGGCAGCGCCTTGACCGGCGCCTGCTTGCGGATCAAACCGTAGAAGCCGAACGTCAGCGCCAGCGCCAGCGACACCCACGGCAGGCTACCGACTTGCCACACCTGCTGCGCCACACCCATCGCTGCCAACCCCACCGCTACCCATTGCAAACGGCGCAAGCGCTCGCCGAGGATCAGCATGCCCAGCAGCACATTCACCAGCGGGTTGATGTAGTAACCCAGGCTCGCTTCAAGCATGCGCCCGGTGTTCACCGACCACACATAGGTCAGCCAGTTAGCGGCGATCAACGAACCGCTGAGGGCCAGGATCGCCAGGCGCTTGGGGTTGTCGCGCAGTTCGCGAAACCAGCCGGGATGTTTCCACACCATCAGCAACAGCCCACCGAACAGGGCCGACCACAACACGCGGTGCACGATGATCTCGGCGGCGGGCACGCTGGCGATGGCTTTGAAGTAGAGCGGGAACAGACCCCAGATGACATAGGCGCTCAGGCCCAGGATGTACCCCTTGCGGGGGTTGGCGGCTTGCATTGCAGAATCCTTGCTCAGGCAGCTAACAAAGCGCAATTGTAAGGATATTTGTCAGACAACGCTCGTTCCCACGCTCTGCGTGGTAACGCCGCCTTGGACGCTCTGCGTCTGCTCTTAAATCGTGACGCGGAGCGTCACAGCGCCCACGCAGAGCGTGGGGGCGAGCATGGACAGCCAGCTCCCACAGGAGGCAGGGCCAGGTCAGAAGAGCTTCAGCGGTTCTTCATTGAGCGCCGACAGTTGCTCGCGCAACGCCAGCACCTGGTCACCCCAATACCGTTCGCTGCCAAACCACGGAAAGCTATGGGGAAACGCCGGGTCGTCCCAGCGTCGTGCGAGCCAGGCACTGTAGTGCATCAGGCGCAGGGCGCGCAGCGGCTCGATCAGCGCCAGTTCGCGTGGGTCGAAGTCGTGGAATTCCTGGTAGCCATCCATCAGCTCCGAGAGCTGGCCGAGGCATTCCTGGCGGTCGCCAGCCAGCATCATCCACAGGTCTTGCACCGCCGGGCCCATGCGGCAGTCATCCAGGTCGACGATATGGAACATCTCGTCGCGGCACATCATGTTGCCGGGGTGGCAGTCACCGTGCATACGGATGTTCTTGTGCGGTGTGGCCTTGTAAACCTCTTCCACACGCTTGAGCAAGTCGCGGGCCACGGACTCGTAGGCCGGCAACAGGCTTTTGGGAATGAAGTTGCCTTCAAGCAAGGTGGTGAGGGAGTCGTGACCGAAATTCTTCACCCCCAGGGCTTCGCGGTGTTCGAACGGGCGGGTGGAGCCCACCGCGTGCAAACGCCCCAGCAGTTGCCCGAGCCGGTAAAGCTGATCGAGGTTGCCTGGCTCCGGCGCGCGGCCGCCACGGCGGGGGAACAGGGTGAAGCGGAAACCTGCATGTTCGAACAGGCTCTCGCCGTTGTGGACCAAGGGGGCGACCACCGGTACATCGCACTCGGCCAGTTCGAAGGTGAAGCGGTGTTCTTCCAGGATCGCCTCGTTGGTCCAGCGCTGGGGGCGATAGAACTTGGCGATCAGCGGTTCGGCGTCTTCGATGCCCACTTGGTACACGCGGTTTTCGTAGCTGTTGAGCGCCAGAACCCGCGCGTCGCTGAGGAAACCGATGCTTTCGACGGCGTCGAGCACCAGGTCTGGGGTGAGTGTTTCAAACGGGTGGGCCATGCGAACTCCTGCGCGCAGCAGGGCGCCGCGTCCGGCCGGGTATGGTAACAGCATAGATAGCCGGTGGCTGTGCGGACGCCTTCGCAGGCAAGCCAGCTCCCACACTGGCATGTATTTACACATCGAAATGTGGGTGCTGGCTTGCCTGCGATAGCGGTCTATCAGGCGCCTACGATCCCGCCATCATCCCGCCGAATCGCCATCACCGAAGACCGGGGTTTGCCATTGGGCAGGTGTTCCGGCCAGGTCGAACCACCGGTTTCCCCTGGGTGCTGAATGCCCACGAACAAGGTTTTCTGGTCCGGCGAAAAGCTGATCCCCGTCACTTCACACGCCACCGGCCCCACCATGAAGCGACGGATTTCACCCGTGCTCGGGTCGGCGCACAGCATCTGGTTATTGCCCATGCCCGCAAAGTCGCCGGCGTTGCTGTAGTCGCCATCGGTCAGGATCCACAGGCGCCCGGCTTTGTCGAAGCCCAGGCCGTCGGGGCTGTTGAACATGTTTTGCGGGTTGATGTTGGACGAGCCGCCCTTGGGGTTACCGGCATGCACGCCGGGGTTGCCGGCCACCACGAACAGGTCCCAGGTGAAGTCCGTGGCACCGTGGTTATCGGCGTCGGCTTTCCAGCGCAGGATCTGGCCGTAGACGTTCTTCTCCCGTGGGTTGGGGCCGCCCACCGGCTGGCCCTCTTCGCCGCGCTTGGCGTTGTTGGTCAGGGTGCAATAGACCTGGCCATCGGTAGGGCTGACCACGATCCATTCCGGGCGGTCCATGCGTGTGGCTTTCACCACGCTGGCGGCCAGGCGCGCATGAATCAGCACCTCGGCCTGGTTAGCGAAACCGCTGCTGGCGTCAATGCCGTTTTTGCCATGGGTGAGTTCGACCCACTGGCCTTTGCCCTTGGGATGGTCGGCGTTGCCGTCGCCCGCGTCGAAGATCGCCACGTACAAGGTGCCGTGGTCGAGCAGGTCTTTGTTGGCCTTCGGGTTGTTGTGGTTGATCTGATCGCGGCTGACGAACTTGTAGATGAATTCACCGCGTTCATCGTCGCCCATGTACACCACGGCGCGGCCGTCACGGGTTTCGGCGAGGGCCGCGTTCTCGTGCTTGAAGCGGCCCAAGGCCGTGCGTATTACCGGGGTGGATTGCGGATCGAACGGGTCGATTTCCACCACCCAACCATGGCGATTGAGTTCGTTGGGGTTCTTGGCCATATCAAAGCGCGGGTCGTGCTGATGCCAGTTAATGTCCTTGCTCGCGGCCACCACGCCGTAGCGCTTCTGCCCTGCGTCGAAGGTTTGCTGCGGGTTGCTGCTGCCGAAGCAGTCGGTGAAGTTTTCTTCGCAGGTCAGGTAGGTGCCCCACGGGGTCCTGCCGTTGGCGCAGTTCTGGAACGTGCCGAGGACTTTTTTGCCGGTCTTGTCGGCGGTGGTTTTCAGCCAGTCATGGCCGGCGGCAGGGCCACTCAAACGGATCGGTGAATTGCCGTGGATGCGCCGGTTGTAGCGTGAATCCTGGACGAACTGCCAGGTGTCGCCTTTGCGGCGTACTTCGATCACCGACACGCCTTCGCTGGCCAGCGCCTTGCGCACGTCTTCGGCCGATTGTGGCGCGCCGCCGTGGGCGTAGAGGTAGCGATAGTTGGTGTATTCGTTGTTGATCGCCATCAGCGCGCGGTTGTCGTCACCGGGGAATGGAAACAGGCTCATGCCGTCGTTGTTGTCGCCGAACTGTTGTTCCTGAGCCTTGGCGGTGCCATGGCCGGACGGGTCGAAAGCCGGGGCGTTCTTGTGCAGGGGCTGGCCCCAACTGATCAACACCGAAGCACTGTAGCCCGGTGGCAGGGTGATGGTGTCGCTGGTGGCGGCGGCGATGCTGGTGAACCCCAGCAGCGGGCTGGCGGAAGCGGCATTCACGGCCAGGGCGCTGCGGCTCAGCAGGTTACCGCCGAGGAACATCGCAGCGCCGCACAGGGCGCCTGCGCCGATAAAGCGACGGCGGGTCAGGCCCACCATCTGTTCAAGGTCGGTGGCTTGGTTTTCTTCTAATAGGCTCATCACAGGCTCCTTAAGGTTTTTGCAAACACCTTAAGCAGCGCTTGTGACCGAATTGTTGCAGCTTGAAGACGCGCGCCCGTTACACCGGGGTGCCAAGCAATACATGGCTGGGTGCAAACTGCACGCGGATCGGCTGGCCTTGCGCTGCATCAATGGCCTTGAGCGCGACGGGCGGCGCCAGCGCGCACAACACTTGGCCGTTGGGCAGGGCAATACGCACCTCGCTGGGGCCGTCTTCGGCGGCGAGAATGGTCTCGATCCTGCCTTCCAGGCAATTGTGTCCAAGTGTTTCAGCTTGCCCGTCCACCAGTAATTCAAGCCACCCGGCCTTGATCAGGGCCACTACTTCCACGCCGGTCTGCAGTTCCAGGCGCAGGGTGCTGTCGTGGGTGATCTGTGCGTCGAGGTGCAGGCCGCCGGCCAATTGCAGGCGGATCATGTCGTTGTGGCCATGGCTCTCTATGGTGCTGACCTGGCCGTGCAATTGGTTGCGCGCGCTGGTGCGCAGCATCAAGCGGCCCAGCAGGTTGAAGTCGCTGGCCGCTTCGTCCGAGCCAAGGATTTCGGCCTGAAGCAGTTGCAGGCGCTGATAGAGGCGCAGGACCCGTTCCCCTTCCTGCGTCAGTTTGGCGCCGCCACCGCCCTTGCCACCGACGCTGCGTTGCACCAGCGGTTTTTGCGCCAGGTTGTTCAGCTCATCAATGGCGTCCCAGGCGGCCTTGTAACTCAACCCGGCACTCTTGGCCGCACGGGTGATGGAGCCCTGCTCGGCGATATGCCCCAGCAAGGCAATACGCTGGGGGCGGCGGATGATGTGTTGGCTGAGAGGGCTGGGCACAGACATGGCGGATACGCTTGGGTGAGATGCGCCGACGTTGCCGCGCTGGCGCAGGGGAGTCAAGTCAGCTGCCGGACTTGGGCGTACGGGCCAGGCAATAAACGTCCACCTGGCGTGCGCCGGCATTTATCAACAAGCGCGCCAGGCTGTGGGCGGTGGCGCCGGTGGTGAGGACGTCGTCTACCAGCGCTACATGTTGCCCGGCAACTCCGATGCCGGGGGCCAGTGCGAAGGCGTTGAGCAGGTTGCGTTTGCGGGTCTTGGCATCGAGGTCTTGCTGCGCCACGGTTTCATGGGGGCGCAACAGCGCATGCTCATCAAAGGGAATGTCGAGGGCGTGACTGAGCCAGCGGGCCAGCATCAACGCTTGATTGAAGCCGCGTTCGCGCAGGCGTTTACGCGCCATGGGCACGGGCAGCAGGCAGTCGGGGCGCTCCAGTTCGGCGTTATCGAAGCGATGCTGCAAATGCTGCCCCAGCAGGCGCGCCAACAGATGCCCCAGCGGCCAACGCGCCTGATGCTTGAAGCGGCTGATCAGGGTGTCCACTGGAAAGCTATAGGTCCATGGCGCGATCACTTGGTGAAAGGCCGGAGGCTGTTTTTGGCACTGGCCGCAGATCAACCCATCCATGGGCAAGGGCAGTGCGCAGCGCTCGCATTGTTCCATCAGCCATGGCAATTCTGTTTCGCAGGCGCTGCACACGGCCTCGGCTGATTCAGTGCTCTCATCGCAAATCAGACAGGGGTGTATGCTTTTTAACCAGATGTAAACTTGGTGCTTGTGTGCAGGTTGACAGTGCATGAATCTTCCTTAAATATGCCGAGCATCCGTGTCGTGCCTGTGGGTATTGCCCTTCCCACAGCGCTTGCCAAAGCATAATCAAGGAATCGCCCATGAGCGCCAGCACCTCTGCCACCCTGCGTCACGATTGGTCTTTAGCTGAAGTCAAAGCCCTGTTCGTGCAGCCCTTCAACGACCTGTTGTTCCAGGCGCAGACCGTGCACCGCGCGCATTTCGACGCCAACCGAGTGCAGGTCTCGACCCTGCTGTCGATCAAGACCGGCGCCTGCCCGGAAGATTGCAAATATTGTCCGCAGTCGGGCCACTACAACACTGGCCTGGAAAAAGAGAAGTTGATGGAGGTGCAGAAGGTCCTCAAGGAGGCCGCTCGTGCCAAGGCCATCGGTTCGACGCGTTTCTGCATGGGTGCGGCATGGAAACATCCGTCGGCCAAAGACATGCCCTACGTGCTGGAAATGGTCAAAGGCGTGAAGGCCATGGGCCTGGAAACCTGCATGACCCTCGGTCGCCTCGACCAGGACCAGACCGAAGCCCTGGCCCAGGCCGGCCTTGACTACTACAACCACAACCTCGACACCTCGCCGGAGTTCTACGGCTCGATCATCACCACCCGCACCTACAGCGAGCGCCTGCAAACCCTGGCCTATGTGCGTGATTCGGGGATGAAGATCTGCTCGGGCGGTATCCTCGGCATGGGCGAGTCCCTCGACGACCGTGCCAACTTGCTGATCCAACTGGCCAACCTGCCGGAGCATCCGGAGTCGGTGCCGATCAACATGCTGGTGAAGGTAGCGGGCACGCCGTTGGAAAACGCCGATGACATCGACCCCTTCGATTTCATCCGTATGCTGGCGGTGGCGCGCATCCTGATGCCGCAGTCCCATGTGCGCCTGTCGGCCGGCCGCGAAGCCATGAACGAGCAGATGCAGGCCCTGGCGTTTTTTGCCGGCGCCAACTCGATCTTCTACGGCGACAAACTGCTGACCACCGCTAACCCCCAGGCTGACAAGGACATGCAACTCTTCGCACGCCTGGGCATCCTGCCCGAAGCCCGTGAAGAGCATGCCGATGAAGTGCACCAGGCGGCGATCGAGCAGGCGTTGGTGGAGCAAAAGAGCAGCGAGCAGTTCTACAACGCTGTGGTGTAACCACCTTTGGAATGCATTCCAGCTCCTCCAGTGGATTGAGTTGAACCTGTTAAATCGAGGCCAGCATGTCTTTCGATCTCGCCGCGCGCCTCGCTGTTCGCCGTGCCGACCATCTTTACCGCCAGCGCCCCTTGCTGCAGAGCCCCCAAGGCCCGCATGTGGTGGTGGACGGGCAACCGTTGTTGGCCTTCTGCAATAACGATTACCTGGGCCTTGCCAATCACCCGCAAGTGATCGAAGCCTGGCGCGCCGGTGCGTCCCGCTGGGGCGTGGGCGGTGGGGCTTCGCATTTGGTGGTGGGCCACGCCACACCGCACCATGAGCTGGAAGAAGCTCTGGCTGACTTGACCGGTCGCCCGCGTGCCTTGCTGTTCACCACCGGCTACATGGCCAACCTTGGCGCGGTCACGGCGCTGGTGGGGCAGGGCGATACGGTATTGGAAGACCGGCTTAACCACGCGTCCTTGCTGGATGCTGGTTTGCTGTCCGGTGCGCGTTTCAACCGCTACCTGCATAACGACGCAGGCAGCCTGGCCAAGCGCCTGGAGAAAGCCACCGGCAATACCTTGGTGGTCACCGACGGTGTGTTCAGCATGGATGGCGACCTCGCCGACCTGCCCGCGCTGGCCCGTGAAACCCGGGCCAAAGGTGCCTGGCTGATGGTGGATGACGCCCATGGCTTCGGCCCGCTGGGCGCCAATGGCGGCGGTATCGTCGAGCATTTCGGCTTGAGCCAGGACGACGTGCCCGTGCTGGTTGGCACCTTGGGCAAAGCGTTCGGCACCGCCGGGGCCTTCGTGGCCGGCAGTGAGGACTTGATCGAGAGCCTGATCCAATTCGCCCGCCCGTATATCTACACCACCAGCCAACCACCGGCACTGGCCTGCGCCACCCTCAAAAGCCTGGAACTGCTGCGCAGCGAACATTGGCGACGCGAGCACCTCAACGCGTTGATCCGCCAGTTCCGTCATGGCGCCGAGCAGATCGGCCTGGGCTTGATGGACAGCTTTACGCCGATCCAACCGATCCTGATTGGCGACAGCGCCCGGGCACTGCGCCTGTCGCAGATGCTGCGCGAGCGTGGCTTGATGGTGACTGCCATTCGCCCACCGACCGTGCCCGCCGGCAGTGCCCGTCTACGGGTGACATTGACGGCGGCCCACAGCGAGGCGCAGGTGCAGCTATTGTTAGATGGGTTGCAAGCGTGTTTTCGCTTGTTAGACGCCTCGGAGCCCGGCCATGCGTAATCGACTGATATTGCTGCCGGGCTGGGGACTGGGTGTGTCCCCGCTGGAACCGTTGGCCGCTGCGCTGCACGGCCTGAACGAGCATTTGCAGGTACAGATCGAACCCTTGCCGGCGCTGCAAGCCAGCGAACTCGGTGAGTGGCTCGATGAACTCGATGCGATGCTGCCGGACAATGCCTGGCTCGGGGGCTGGTCGCTGGGCGGCATGCTCGCGTCCGAGTTGGCGGCGCGCCGTGGCGAGCGGTGCTGCGGCTTGCTGACCCTGGCGAGCAACCCGTGTTTCGTCGCCCATGACGGCTGGCCCCATGGGATGCCTGCTGAAACCTTCGATGCATTTCTGGCCGGCTGCCACGCCGACTCCCAGGTCACGCTCAAGCGTTTTGGCCTGTTGTGCGCCAAGGGTGCCGAAGACCCGCGCGGCTTGTCGCGGTTGTTGGTCAGCGGTGCGCCGAATACCTCCCCCAGCGTCTTGATGCCCGGCCTGGAGCTGCTGGCCCAACTGGATACGCGGGCGGCCTTGCAGGCTTTTCGCGGGCCGCAGTTGCACCTGTTTGCCGGCCTGGACGGGTTGGTGCCTGCCGAAGCCGCCAGTGATCTGCTGGCCTTGCTCCCCGATGTAGAAATCGGCCTGATTGAACAGGCCGGTCACGCGTTTCTTCTGGAAGACCCTCACGGAGTAGCCGGGGCTATCCAGGCTTTTTTGCATGAGTGTGTCGATGACTGACCTATCCCACCCGCCCTTGCCTGGGGGCTTGCCGGACAAGCGCCAGGTCGCAGCCTCGTTCTCCCGTGCGGCGGCCAGTTACGACAGCGTGGCCGAGTTGCAGCGTGCGGTCGGGCATGAACTGCTCAGCCGCTTGCCGCACGGCCTGGTGCCCCGGCGTTGGCTGGACATGGGCTGTGGCACGGGTTACTTCAGCCGCGTATTGGGCAAGCGTTTGCCCGGCAGCCAAGGTGTGGCGTTGGACATTGCCGAGGGCATGCTCAACCACGCGCGTCCGCTGGGCGGCGCCGCGCACTTTATAGCCGGTGATGCAGAACGCTTGCCGCTTGCAGCTGACAGCGTTGAGCTGCTCTTCTCCAGCCTCGCGGTACAGTGGTGTGCCCATTTTGATGCGGTGCTCAGCGAAGCCCGGCGCGTGCTGCGACCAGGTGGCGTGCTGGCCTTTGCCAGCCTGTGCGTAGGCACCCTGGATGAGTTGCGCGAGAGTTGGCGGGCGGCGGATGGCCTGGTCCACGTCAATCGCTTCCGCACCTTCGAGGCTTATCAGCAACTGTGTGCGGCCAGTGGTTTGCGCGTGATCAGCCTGGAGCGAAAGCCCCATGTGTTGCATTACCCGGATGTGCGCAGCCTGACCCATGAACTCAAGGCACTGGGCGCCCATAACCTCAACCCAGGCCGCCCGGGAGGGTTGACGGGCCGTGCGCGGATTGTCGCGCTGGTAGAGGCCTACGAGCAGTTCCGCCAGGCCCAGGGCCTGCCCGCCACGTACCAGGTGGTGTATGCCGTACTGGAGAAACCGTTATGAGCGCCGCTTACTTCATCACCGGTACAGACACCGATGTTGGCAAGACCACCATCGCCGCCGGCCTGTTGCATGCGGCCAGGCTTTGCGGCAAAAGCACGGCCGCCGGAAAGCCGGTGGCGTCGGGCTGCCAACTGACGGCCCAGGGCCTGCGCAATGCCGATGCGTTGGCGTTGCTGGCCGAGTGTTCCGTGCCGCTCAGTTATGCCGAGGTCAACCCGGTGGCCTTCGAGCCAGCTATCGCGCCGCATCTGGCGGCGCGCGAGGCGGGCGTCGGGCTCACGGTGCAATCGCTGCTCAAACCGATGCAGCAGATCTTGGCACGGGGCGCGGACTTCACCTTGATCGAAGGGGCAGGCGGTTGGCGCGTGCCCTTGGCCGACCAGGCCAACCTGTCGGACCTGGCCATGGCGCTCAAGCTGCCGGTGATCCTGGTGGTAGGCGTGCGCCTTGGGTGCATCAGCCACGCGTTGCTCACCGCCGAAGCCATCGCACGGGATGGCTTGCCGCTGGCGGGCTGGGTGGCAAATATCATCGACCCCAAGACCTCTCGTCTGGAAGAAAACCTCGCCACCCTGGCTGAGCGCCTGCCCGCGCCTTGCCTGGGGCGAGTGCCTAAACTCAAGCACGCCGGGGCTGCCGCTGTGGCGGAGTACTTGGAACTGGACCTGCTTGACTGATTTTGGCTATCACTAAGGCAATATGCCATTAGTGTTTTTGACGGGCCTTTTGCCAGGATGTCTGGTTCAATCGGGCTTCACGATTCTCTAAAGGCAGGCTTACGCCATGGACATCTCTGGAAGCAGCGCGTTTTATTCGGGCCTGAGCACTATTCAGACCGGGCAGAACCGCGTCGACCAGGCGGCCGGCAAGATTGCCAGCGCCGCGACCACCCAGCCTTCGGCCGCGCAAAGCGACCGTCTGCAAGCCAATGACCGCGCCCAAGCGTCCAACTCGGCGAGCAACATGGTGGAAATGGCCCAGGGCAAGTTTCAAATCGAGCTGGGGGCGAAAGTCGCCAAGGCTTCGGACGAAATGCTCGGTACGTTGATCGATACCTACGCTTAACTTCTCTATCGCACGCCCGCTTCTCTCTGTGGGAGCTGGCTTGCCTGCGATAGCATCAACGCGTACTGCCTGATACACCATGGCGCCTGCATCGCAGGCAAGCCAGCTCCCACAGTCGTACTGCGACATTCTGCTCTTCCTTAAATCCATGAGGCATCCTGCCAGGCCTCGCCGTGCCTGGCTGACCCGCGTCAAGACAAACGGCATCTGGCCGACGCTTGACAACCCTGGGTGGTAAACGTATGTTTCAAACACCTGTTTGACCGCCATAACAAATCCACGCGGTTGTTCATCCCAGTTACATCAGCAGAGGTTTATCGCTATGCCTGACTACAAGGCCCCCTTGCGTGATATTCGCTTCGTTCGTGACGAACTGCTCGGTTATGAAGCGCACTATCAGAGCCTGCCGGCTTGCCAGGACGCTACCCCGGACATGGTCGACGCCATCCTCGAAGAAGGCGCCAAGTTCTGTGAGCAAGTACTGGCACCGTTGAACCGCGTGGGCGACATCGAAGGGTGTACCTGGAGTGAGTCAGGCGTTAAGACCCCTGCGGGTTTCAAAGAGGCCTACAAACAATTCGTCGAAGGCGGCTGGCCAAGCCTGGCCCACGACGTGGAGCACGGTGGCCAAGGCCTGCCGGAATCCCTGGGCCTGGCTGTGAGTGAAATGGTCGGCGAAGCCAACTGGTCGTGGGGCATGTACCCTGGCCTGTCCCATGGTGCGATGAATACCATTTCCGAGCACGGCACTCCCGAGCAGCAAGACGCTTACCTGACCAAGCTGGTGTCGGGCGAATGGACCGGCACCATGTGCCTGACCGAGCCACACTGCGGCACCGACCTGGGCATGCTGCGCACCAAGGCCGAGCCTCAGGCTGACGGTTCCTACAAAGTCTCCGGTACCAAGATCTTCATCTCGGCCGGCGAACACGACATGGCCGACAACATCGTCCACATCGTACTGGCCCGCCTGCCGGATGCACCGGCTGGCACCAAAGGCATCTCGCTGTTTATCGTGCCCAAGTTCCTGCCCAACGCCGATGGCTCGGTGGGCGAGCGCAACGCGGTCACCTGTGGTTCCCTGGAACACAAGATGGGCATCCACGGCAACGCCACTTGCGTGATGAACTTCGACGCGGCCACCGGTTTCCTGATCGGCCCGGCGAACAAAGGCCTGAACTGCATGTTCACCTTTATGAACACCGCTCGCCTGGGCACCGCGCTGCAAGGCCTGGCTCACGCCGAGATCGGCTTCCAGGGCGGCTTGAAATATGCGCGTGATCGCCTGCAAATGCGCTCCCTGACCGGCCCGAAAGCGCCAGATAAAGCTGCTGACCCGATCATCGTGCACCCTGACGTACGCCGCATGCTGCTGACCATGAAAGCCTTCGCCGAAGGTAACCGTGCGATGGTGTACTTCACTGCCAAGCAAGTGGACATCGTCAAGTACGGTACCGACGACGAAGCCAAGAAACAGGCAGATGCCCTGCTGGCCTTCATGACCCCGATCGCCAAGGCATTCATGACCGAAGTCGGTTTTGAATCGGCCAACCATGGCGTGCAGATCTACGGTGGCCACGGCTTTATCGCTGAGTGGGGCATGGAGCAGAACGTTCGCGACAGCCGCATTTCGATGCTGTACGAGGGCACCACCGGTATCCAGGCGCTGGACTTGCTCGGCCGTAAAGTGCTGATGACCCAAGGCGAAGCGCTCAAGGGTTTCACCAAGATCGTGCACAAGTTCTGCCAGGCCAACGAAGGCAACGAAGCGGTTAACGAGTTCGTGGCACCGCTGGCGGCACTGAATAAAGAGTGGGGCGAGTTGACCATGAAGGTCGGCATGGCCGCGATGAAAGACCGTGAAGAAGTCGGTGCTGCTTCGGTGGACTACCTGATGTACTCCGGCTACGCGTGCCTGGCGTACTTCTGGGCCGACATGGCACGCCTGGCCGCCGAGAAACTGGCCGCTGGCACCAGCGAAGAGGCGTTCTACACCGCCAAGTTGCAGACTGCGCGCTTCTACTTCCAGCGCATCCTGCCTCGTACCCGCACCCACGTGGCAACCATGCTGTCGGGCGCCAACAACCTGATGGACATGAAAGAAGAAGACTTCGGCCTGGCTTACTAAGCCTTACCGGGTTCTTCTGAAAACCGCCGCCTCCTTCGGGACGCGGCGGTTTTTTTGTACGTGTGTAGGCGCGAGTCTAAAAAACCACAGCAATGCACTCAGGGATTGCGATGAGCTGCCGTTACAGTGATGGCAATGTGATACATGCCCGGTCGGTTGTGCTTAACTGACCGCCTAGAAGCACAGTGCCATTATTTGTTTGCGGGTCGGAGTTTTACCCTTGTCACGCGTGTCCGCTGTACGTTTCAGCCATTTCCTACCGTCGCTGCTGCTGTTGCTGGCCGGGCTCTCGGCTGCGTACGTCAAGGACCTCAGCGTCTTCTTCACCTCGCTGTTCAACGTGCTGCCCACCCTGGTTCTGCTGCTCGGTGGCGCTTACTGCGCGGTGTATCGACGCCAACGTGAACTGTTCCTGATGGTCACGGTGTACGTCGCCTATTTCCTGCTGGACACCCAGACCGACTTCTACCGCGACAATGGCCGCGTGCGTGAAGACGCTGCGGTGGTGTTCCACCTGTGTTGCCTGCTGTTGCCCTTGCTGTTCAGCATTTATGCGCTGTGGCAGGAAAAAACCCATCTGTTTCGTGACTTCGTCGCCCGCTGCGCGGTGCTGCTGGCGGTGGGCAGTGTGGCTCTGGCCCTGGAACAAAGCTTCCCCCAAGCCTTGCTGGGCTGGCTAGCGGAGATTCGCTGGCCGATGCTGCATGGCGCCTGGATGAGCCTGATCCAACTCTCGTACCCAATGTTCCTGATCGGCTTTCTCACCCTGGCCGCTCAATACTGGTACCAGCCGCGCCCGCTGCACGCCGCACAACTGGTGGGGCTGCTGGGCATGTTCTGGATGTTGCCGCAAACTTTCATCCTGCCGTTCACCCTCAACATCATGTGCAGCCAAGTGATGCTGATGATCGCTGCGGGCGTGGCGCACGAGGCGTATCAAATGGCGTTCCGTGATGAACTCACCGGCTTGCCGGGGCGCCGTGCCCTCAACGAGCGCATGCAGCGGCTAGGTCGCAACTATGTGCTGGCGATGAGCGACGTCGATCACTTCAAGCGTTTCAATGACACCCACGGCCACGACGTGGGCGACCAGGTGCTGCGCCTGGTGGCGAGCAAGTTGTCCAAGGTCAATGGAGGCGGGCGGGCCTACCGTTACGGCGGTGAAGAGTTTGCCGTGGTGTTTGCCGGCAAGACCCTGGATGAGTGCATGCCGCACCTGGAGGAGATCCGCGAGATCATCGCCAGCTACGACATCAAGTTGCGCAACCCGGACCGCCCCCAGGACGATCATCAAGGCCGCCAGCGCCGTGCGGGCAGCGGCGCGTCCAGTGTGTCGGTGACGGTAAGCATCGGCGTGGCCGAGCGCCAGGCCGAGCAACGCAGCCCCGACGAGGTGCTCAAATCCGCCGACCAGGCGCTTTACACCGCCAAGGGCGCGGGGCGTAACTGTGTGGTCGCAGCCGGGCAAACCCGCCGTGGCGCGGTGCGCATGGAGAGCGCTGCCGGTTGAGTAATGGCGCTGTATTCAGCAGCGCTACAGTGATTGTCCACGGCCATGGCCGGCAGTAGGTTAACCCTATCTGCTGCCGGAGACATTGCCATGCCTGAGTACAAAGCTCCCCTGCGCGACATGCGCTTTCTGATCGACAACGTGTTCGATTTCCACGGCCACTACGCGGCCCTGGGCGCCACGGATGCCAGCCCGGACATGGTCAGTGCGATCCTCGAAGAAGGCGCCAAATTCTGCGAAAACGTACTCGCGCCGCTCAATCGCAGCGGCGATGAAGAGGGCTGCCATTTCGATAATGGCGTGGTGACCACGCCCAAAGGCTTCAAGCAAGCCTTTGCCCAGTATGTGGAAGGCGGCTGGCACGGCGTGGCGGCAGACCCAGCCTACGGCGGCCAGGGCCTGCCCCATTCCCTGGGCCTGGTGCTGAGCGAGATGATCGGTTCCAGCAACACCTCCTGGGGCATGTACCCTGGCCTGACCCACGGTGCGATGTCCGCCATCCACGCCCACGGCACCGACGAACAGAAAGCCACTTACCTGAGCAAACTCACCGCCGGCGAATGGACCGGTACCATGTGCCTGACCGAAGCCCACTGCGGCACCGACCTGGGCTTGATCAAGACCCGCGCCGTACCGCAGGCAGACGGCAGTTACGCGGTCACCGGCAGCAAGATCTTCATCTCGGCCGGCGAGCACGACATGAGCGCCAATATCATCCACCTGGTGCTGGCCAAACTGCCGGATGCGCCGGCGGGCACCAAGGGCATTTCGTTGTTTATCGTGCCCAAGTTCCATGCCGACTCCGGCGAGCGCAATGCGGTGCACTGCGGCTCCATCGAACACAAGATGGGCATCAAGGCCTCGGCCACCTGCGTGTTGAACTTCGATGGCGCCAAAGGCTATTTGATTGGCGAGGCGAACAAGGGCCTCAACTGCATGTTCACCATGATGAACCACGCACGCCTGGGCACCGGCATGCAGGGCCTGTGCAACGGCGAGGCGAGCTTCCAGGGCGCGATCAAATATGCCAACGACCGCCTGCAAATGCGTTCGCTCACCGGCGCCAAGGCTCCGGAGAAAGCTGCCGACCCGATCATCGTGCACGCCGATGTACGCCGCATGCTGCTGACCATGAAAGCATTCAACGAGGGCAACCGCGCGTTGACCTATTTCACCGCGCAACTGCTCGATACCGCGCACCTGGGCAGCGACGCTGGCCAACGCCAGGAAGCCGAGGACCTGTTAGCCTTCCTCACGCCGATCTGTAAAGCCTTCATGACCGAAACCGGCCTGGAGGTGACCAACCACGGCATGCAGGTATTCGGTGGCCATGGCTATATTCGAGAGTGGGGCATGGAGCAACTGGCCCGTGACGCACGGATTGCGCCGATCTATGAAGGCACCAACGGCATCCAGGCCCTCGACCTGCTTGGGCGCAAGGTCCTGGGCAGCCAGGGCAAGTTGCTGCGTGGGTTTACCAAGATTGTGCATAAGTTCTGCGCGGCCAATGCCGAGCATGCGCAACTCAAGGCCCATGTGGCGCAACTCAATGAACTGAACCAGCAATGGGGCGAACTGACCCTGAAGGTCGGCACGGCAGCGATGAAAAACCCTGACGAAGTGGGCGCGGCGGCGATGGATTACCTGATGTACAGCGGTTACATCATCCTTGCCTACCTGTGGCTGCGCATGGCGATCGCGGCGCACGCGCAGGATGACGAAGGGTTCGCCCAGGCGAAGCTTGCGACCTGCGACTTTTATTTCAAGCGCTTGTTGCCGCGTACGTCCATGCACCGTGCTGCGGTGGAGGCGGGGAGCGAATGCCTGATGAGCTTACCGGCGCAGGCCTTTGCACTTTAGAGGTCACTGATTGCTCGGGGTCAAAATGTGGGAGCGGGCTTGCTCGCGAATGCGCTAGTACAGTCAAAGATGTAGCGACTGACACGCCGCATTCGCGAGCAAGCCCGTTCCCACAATGGTTTGTATGTGACTTATAAATACTTAATGGTCACGAATGGACCCTATGTGTCTGAAAAGTTGTTCGGGTACACTCGGGGTCTGTAAAACCGATCCTATCGAATTACTTTTCACGTTCTCACGAGGTTTGCCATGGCTGATTACAAAGCGCCGTTGCGTGATATGCGCTTCGTCCTCAACGAAGTGTTTGAGGTCGCTGATACTTGGGCCCAGTTACCGGCATTGGCAGACAGCGTTGACGCCGAAACCGTCGAGGCGATTTTGGAAGAGGCGGGCAAGGTCACCGCCAAATCCATTGCCCCGCTCAGCCGCGGCGGCGATGAGCAAGGCTGCCACTGGGCGGACGGCGCCGTGACGACTCCCGACGGTTTCCCCCAGGCCTACAGCACCTACGCCGAAGGCGGCTGGGTCGGTGTGGGCGGCGACCCGACCTACGGCGGTATGGGCATGCCCAAGGCCGTGTCGGCGCAGGTTGAAGAGATGATCAACTCGTCGAGCCTGGCTTTCGGCCTGTACCCGATGTTGACCTCCGGCGCCTGTGTATCGATCAACACCCACGCCAGTGAAGAACTCAAGGCTACCTACCTGCCGAAGATGTATTCCGGTGAGTGGGCCGGTTCCATGTGCCTGACGGAAGCCCATGCCGGTACCGACCTGGGCATGATCCGCACCAAGGCCGAGCCTCAGGCGGACGGCTCCTACAAGGTCAGCGGCACCAAGATCTTCATTACCGGTGGCGAGCACGACCTCACCGAAAACATCATCCACCTGGTGCTGGCCAAACTGCCGGACGCACCGGCCGGGCCCAAGGGCATCTCGCTGTTTCTGGTGCCGAAGTTCCTGGTAAATGCCGATGGCAGCCTGGGCGCGCGTAACCCGGTAAATTGCGGCTCCATTGAACACAAGATGGGCATCCAGGCCTCCGCTACCTGTGTGATGAACTTCGACGAAGCCGTGGGTTACCTGGTCGGTGAGCCCAACCGTGGCTTGGCGGCGATGTTCACCATGATGAACTATGAGCGCCTGGGTGTTGGCATTCAGGGCTTGGCGTCGGGTGAGCGGTCCTATCAGAACGCGATTGAATATGCCCGCGACCGTCTGCAGAGCCGTTCCCCGCTGGGCGCGCAGGCCAAGGACAAGCCGGCAGACCCGATCATCGTGCATCCGGATGTCCGCCGCATGTTGCTGACCATGAAGGCGGCGAACGAAGGCGGCCGGGCGTTCTCCACCTACGTGGCGACGCAGTTGGACATCGCCAAGTTCAGCGACGATGCCCAGGCGCGCGAGCGTGCCGATAACCTGGTGGCGTTGCTGACGCCGGTGGCCAAGGCGTTCCTCACCGACCTGGGCCTGGAAACCACCGTACTTGGCCAGCAGGTGTTTGGTGGCCACGGTTACATCCGCGAGTGGGGCCAGGAGCAATTGGTGCGTGACGTGCGCATCACTCAGATCTACGAAGGCACCAACGGCATTCAGGCCCTGGATCTGATGGGCCGCAAGATCGTTGGCAGCGGCGGTGCGTTCTATACCTTGTTCGCTGATGAGATCCGCCAGTTCATCGCCGCATCGGGCCCTGAGTTGGCCGAATTCACCGAACCGCTAAGTGCGGCAGTGGATAACCTGGATGAGTTGACGGCCTGGGTGCTGGACCGCGCCAAGAGCAATGCCAATGAAATCGGTGCGGCCTCGGTGGAATACCTGCATGCGTTCGGCTACATGGCCTATGCCTATATGTGGGCGCGCATGGCCAAGGCGGCGTGGGGCAAAGAAGGCGGAGAGGATTTCTACGCCAGCAAACTGGGAACTGCGCGTTTCTACTTTGCCCGACTGTTGCCGCGTATCCACTCGTTGAGTGCATCGGTAAAAGCTGGCAGCGAATCACTGTTCCTGATGGATGAAGCCCTGTTTTAAGGGCGAGGAGGGCGTGTAAGCATTCTCTTACATGACGTGCTGCTAATCGTCCTCTATCGCCACATTGGATCCACGGCTAATCTACTTCACATGGACGTCGCGCAGGAAGCGCAAAGCAACAACACGGACACGTAGGATTCTGCCAGGACGGCGGAGTGAAATGGATGTCAGGGAAACAGTCTGCAAAGCCCCGCTTCGGCGGGGTTTTCTTTTGCCCGCGAAAAAGTCAGGCGGTTGTCGACGGGGCATTCATCACGTCTTCCAGCAGGGTGCGCAGCAACGCCACCGTCGCCTGCTGGCGTTGCACATCGCGGCATACCAATCCTACTTTCAGCGGTACCCTGGGCTCGCTCAAGGGTTTCCACAGCAGCGCCTTGCTGTTGTGTTCATCCTGGGACCGCCCAGGCAGCACGGTCGCCAAACGGGTGTGAGGCAGGCTGTCGAGAATGCCCACCATGGTATTGAGTTCCGCCTGCACTTGCGGACGCCGCCCGAGGTTGGACAGTTGGCCTTGCCAGATCTGCCGAACCTGAAACTCTTCCCCCAGCAGCAACATCGGTAATTCGGCGGCTTGTTTGAGCGAGACTTTCTTGAACTCGCGCAACGGATGATCTTCGGGTATCACCACCTTCAGCTCGTCTTCATACAGCAACACGCCGTGCAGGCCCGGCTGACGGGGTGGCAGGTAGCTGATGCCGATATCGAGTGAGCCATTGAGCAACCGCCGCTCAATCTCAAGCCCGGTCAGCTCGTAGATCTGCACCACCAGATGGGGCTGGGCCTTGCGCACGCGCTCAAGCATCTGCGGTACCAGGCTGGTGTGCACGGTTTGCAGCACGCCGATGGCCAGGGTGCGCATGGCCTGGCCCTTGAAGTTGCGCAGTGCCTCCACGGCTTGCTGCATCCCATCAATGAGCGGCAACGCGTGGTTGTATAAAGTGTGCGCCGCCAGCGTTGGCAGCAGACGCTTGCTGCTACGTTCGAACAGACTTACATCAAGGTTCTGTTCCAGTTGGCGAATCTGTTGCGACAACGCTGGCTGGGAGATCGACAGACGCTCCGCGGCACGGCCTACATGGCCTTCCTCATACACCGCGACGAAATAACGCAGTTGCTTAAAATCCATAAGGTTTGCTTATCGAAAAAGCTGGAAAATCGAAATGGCCGCTGGCCCCCGAGGCGCCTAGTCTAGCGCCTATTCGCAGGGCTTACAGGGCCGGATCGGACAATGAACAGCGTTTTTGTTGATAGCGTTTACATAGGCAACGCAAAAAATCTGAAGGCCTTATTGGCAGGCGGCATCGACCAAGGTCAGGTTGCCAACGGAGGTGAAGTGTGAACTTGTTCCGTCGCTTCGCGCCGAGTCTGGATGACCTGCTTGTGCATGCCCCGCGTGCAGAGGTTTCCAGCCAGTGCCTGATGCCCACTGTGGCGCGCCCGCCCCAGGTGTTTGTGCAGGGGCAGGGCTCCTGGCTTTCGGACGCTGACGACCGCGCCTATCTGGATTTCAGTCAAGGCGGTGGCGCCAACAGCCTGGGCCACAGTCCTCAGGCCGTGCGCGACGCCATTGCCGAACAGATGCATACCGTGATCAACCCTGGCCTGGGTTTGCACAACCGCGCGCAACTGGACCTCGTCGACCGTCTGTGCCACCACACCGGCAGTGATCAGGCCTATTTGCTCAACACGGGTGCCGAAGCCTGTGAAGCGGCCATCAAGTTGGCACGCAAGTGGGGCCAGCTGCATCGTGGCGGCGCTTACCACATCCTCACGGTAAGCAATGGCTGCCACGGCCGGAGCCTTGGGGCGATGTCGGCGTCGGCCATGGCCTGCGAAAACCGGTTCGAACCGCAGCTGCCAGGTTTCAGCCAGGTGCCGTTTAACGATCTGCCGGCCCTGCATGCAGCGGTCGATGCGCAGACCGTCGCCATCATGCTGGAGCCGATACAAAGCGGCGGCGGTGTCGTCCCTGCGACAGAACATTACCTCAAAGGCGTCGAACGCCTGTGTCGTGAGCTCGGGATCCTGCTGATCTTCGACGAAGTGCAAACCGGTATCGGCCGCTGCGGCAGCCTGCTCGCCGAACAGCAATACGGCGTGCGCGCCGACATCATTGCCCTGGGCAAAGGCCTGGGCGGCGGTGTGCCCTTGGCGGCGCTGGTGGCGCGTGGTAATGCCTGTTGCTTCGAACCGGGCGAGCTGGACGGTACACATCACGGCAATGCACTGATGGCATCTGCGGGTATCGCCGTACTCGACGCTCTATTGGAGAACGGCTTTCTCGAGCACCTACGTGAATCTGGCTTGTACCTGGCAGAAGGCCTTGCCCGGCTGGCCTACCGTTACGACCATGGGCCCTTGCGCGGCAACGGGCTGCTTTGGGGCCTGACACTGTCGGACGATTGCGCCGCAGCAGTGGTCAAGGCCGCGCTGCACGAAGGCCTGATTCTCACTGCCTCACAACCTGACTGCCTGCGCTTTACCCCTGCGCTGAACATCAGCAAAACCCACATCGACGAAATGCTGCTGCGGCTTGCCCGCGCCTTTTCTCGGGTGCGCACCGCTCAAGTGCAATGCCGCAAGGGCATCGCCGTTTGACCCCAGTTTCCTGAACCGTCTCGCGGCATACGCGGCGCCTCCAGCCTGATTCTTTTGGCTGGGGGCGTTTTTTTTGTATGGGTAATTTCTGGTGTGAAAACGTTGATTGAGCCTCCCTGGGAACAGTGGTTTCTTAGCGGACGTCGGCAAGGACCGTCGATGGGGCACAGCGTGCTCGACTTTTAATCTATACCACTGGGTGGTATGTTTTTGGGAAGGGACCTCCATGAAGCTCAGGTTGTTTAAAACACGGCGATTTGCCGAGGCGGCCAACAAAGCCTGGATCTGCGATTCGGAGTTGAGGGAGGCGTTTGGCGAAATGCTGAGGGGGCAGGCAGATAATCTGGGCGGTGGTGTCTGGAAAAAACGCCTCAATCAAAATCGACATCGTTCAATCATATTGGCCAAGGGTAGGCACTATTGGGTTTATCAGTTGCTGTTCGCGAAGAAGGATCAAGGCAACATTACGCAGAGCGAACTTGTTTGGTTTCGATCACTGGCCAAAACTTATGAAAGGTTAAACGAAGCACAGATTCAGCAAATGCTGGATCTCAAGGAGTTTGTGGAGATACATCATGACCAAGAAGTATAAAAGCGAGGCGTTTGAGTCCATTCACCAGTCAGCCAAGGCACTTCATGCTGTCGGCGCCATCAGCAAAACCACTCTGCGAGAATATGATGAGGCGTGCTTATCCATGCCAGACCAAATACCTGCCGAACAGATCAAGCAACTACGTGAAAGCAGCCATGTCAGCCAACCTGTGTTCGCCCGCTACCTGAACACCAGCGCGTCCACCGTCAAAAAATGGGAGTCGGGAGAGAAACGGCCTAGCGGCATGGCGCTCAAATTATTGAGCATCGTGCAAAAGCATGGCCTGCAGATTCTGGCCTGAGATGGCCCAATGCCAGAATCCACTGAACCCTCACGAACCGCCAAGGTCGATTAGCTACACGGCTCACACGAGCCGATTTTCTGGAGCTGACCCATGGACATCATTCGTATCATCATCGCCATTCTGCTGCCGCCATTGGGTGTGTTCCTACAAGTAGGTTTCGGCGGTGCCTTCTGGCTGAATATCCTGCTGACCCTGTGCGGTTACTTCCCGGGCATCATCCACGCGGTGTACATCATCGCCAAGCGTTGAGGCCCTCAGCCTTTTGCAATGAGCCTTGAGTTGCGCTCATTGCGAAAGGCCAGTTGCTCGATGGTCTGGGTGGCCTGTTCGGCTTCTTCCCGCGCCTGAAGGATGATGCCGTGCTGCTCGGATTTGCTGCATACCGGGTCGGCGTTGCTGGCGTCACCGGTGAGCATGAAGGCCTGGCAACGGCAGCCGCCGAAATCCTTTTCTTTTTCGTCGCATGATCGGCACGGCTCGGGCATCCAGTCGTAGCCACGAAAGCGATTGAAGCCAAACGAGTCGTACCAGATGTGCTGCATGCTGTGGTCGCGCACATTGGGAAACTGCACGGGCATTTGCCTTGCGCCGTGACAAGGCAGGGCGGTGCCGTCGGGTGTGACTGTCAGGAATATGCTGCCCCAGCCGTTCATGCACGCTTTGGGGCGCTCCTCGTAATAATCCGGTGTCACGAAGATCAGCTTACACGGGTGGCCTTCGGCTTCCAGTTTGGCGCGGTATTCATTGGTGATGCGTTCGGCGCGCACCAACTGCTCGCGGGTGGGCAGCAAGCCCACGCGATTGAGCTGTGCCCAGCCGTAGAACTGGCAAGTGGCGAGCTCGACGAAATCTGCTTCCAGCGCAATGCACAGCTCGATGATGCGGTCGATCTTGTCGATATTGTGGCGATGGGTGACGAAGTTCAGCACCATCGGGTAGCCGTGGGCTTTCACCGCTCGGGCCATTTCCAGTTTTTGCGCGAAGGCTTTTTTCGAGCCGGCCAGCAGGTTGTTCACCTGTTCGTCACTGGCCTGGAAGCTGATCTGGATATGGTCCAGGCCGGCTTTCTTGAAGTCGCTGATTTTTTGTTCGGTGAGGCCGATGCCAGAGGTGATCAGGTTGGTGTAGAAACCCAGCTTGCGAGCCTCGCCGATCAGTTCGGCCAAGTCCTGGCGCACCAGCGGCTCACCGCCGGAAAACCCCAGCTGCGCAGCACCCATTTCACGGGCTTCGCGAAATACCTTGATCCATTGTTCGGTGCTCAACTCCTTGCCCTGCTCGGCGAAATCCAACGGGTTGGAGCAATACGGGCACTGCAACGGGCAGCGATAGGTCAGCTCGGCCAGCAGCCACAACGGCAGGCCGATGGCGGGTTTTTCAGGCAAGGGTGATCCAGTGCTCAGCACGGGCGACCTCCATGAATTGCTCGATGTCGTCACCCAGCTCCGGTACGCCGGGGAACTGCTTGTCCAGCTCGGCAATGATGGCCGCCACGTCGCGCTCGCCGTCGATCAGGCCGCCGATCAATGCGGCGCTGTCGTTGAGCTTGATCATGCCTTCGGGGTAGAGCAACACGTGACCTTTCTGTGCAGGCTCGTACTGGTAGCGATAGCCCTGGCGCCAGGTCGGTTTTTTGCTGCGATCAAAGCTCATAGGGTAATCCCTTTATGCCATACCCGCTGTTCGGTCACGCTGTGATACGGCGGGCGTTTGAGTTCGTAGGCCATGCTCATGGCGTCCAGCATGCTCCACAGGATGTCCAGTTTGAACTGGAGAATTTCCAGCATGCGCTCCTGCCCCTCGCGGGTGGTGTAGTGCTGCAGGGTGATGGCCAAGCCGTGTTCCACATCGCGACGGGCCTGGCCCAGTCGTGTGCGGAAGTACTCGTAACCAGCCGGGTCGATCCACGGGTAGTGCTGCGGCCAACTGTCGAGGCGCGACTGGTGGATTTGCGGCGCGAACAGCTCGGTCAGCGAGCTGCTGGCGGCTTCCTGCCAGCTGGCGCGGCGGGCGAAGTTGACATAGGCGTCCACGGCGAAGCGTACGCCGGGCAGCACCAACTCTTGGGAACGCAGTTGGTCGGGGTCCAGGCCCACAGCCTGGCCCAGGCGCAGCCAGGCTTCGATACCGCCGTCTTCACCGGGCGCGCCGTCGTGGTCGAGCAGGCGCTGGATCCATTCGCGACGGATTTCACGGTCTGGGCAGTTGGCCAGGATCGCCGCGTCTTTCAGCGGGATATTCACTTGATAGTAGAAGCGATTGGCGACCCAGCCCTGGATCTGCTCACGGCTGGCGCGGCCTTCGTACATCGCCACATGGTAGGGGTGATGGATATGGTAGAAGGCGCCCTTGGCGCGCAGGGCGGCTTCGAACTCAGCCTTGCTCAACGGTGTGTCGGTCATTTCGATCGCTCCTACAATTCAATGCTCATGCCGTCGTAAGCCACTTCGACATTGCGCCGCACCAGCTCCGCTCGCTCGGGGGAGTCTTCATCGAGGATCGGGTTGGTGTTGTTGATGTGGATAAGCACTTTGCGCTGTTTGGGCAGTTGCTCGAGCACTTCAAGCATGCCGCCGGGGCCGTTCTGTGCCAGGTGGCCCATCTCACGCCCGGTGCGGGTGCCGACGCCACGGCGTTGCATTTCATCGTCGTCCCACATCGTGCCGTCCACCAGCAGGCAGTCACTGCCGGCCATGATGTCCAGCAGCGGTGCGTCGACCTTGCCCAGGCCCGGGGCGTAGAACAATTTGCCGCCGGTGCGCAGGTCTTCGACGATCAGGCCAATGTTGTCACCGGGGTGCGGGTCGAAACGGTGCGGCGAATAGGGCGGTGCGGCGCTGCGCAACGGCAGCGGGGTGAAGCGCAGGTTGGGGCAGGCCGGGATGGTGAAGCTGGCGTCCAACTCGATGCGGTTCCAGGCCAGGCCACCGTTCCAGTGGGTCAGCATGGTGAACAACGGGAAACCGGTGCTCAGGTCTTCGTGGACCATGTCGGTGCACCACACCTGGTGCGGGCAGCCTTCGCGCAGGCTCAGCAGGCCAGTGGTGTGGTCGATCTGGCTGTCCATCAGGATGATTGCGCTGATGCCGGTATCGCGCAGGGCGCGGCCCGGTTGCATGGGCGCAAAGCCCTGGAGTTGCGCGCGGATATCCGGCGAGGCATTGCAGAGCACCCAATTCACGCCATCGTCGGAGATCGCGATGGACGACTGGGTACGCGCGTGGGCCCGCAGGCTGCCATCGCGAAAACCTGCGCAGTTCACGCAGTTGCAGTTCCACTGAGGGAAGCCACCGCCGGCGGCGGAACCTAGAATCTGGACAAACATGATCGCTCCATCAAGCACAGCTCAAAACAAAAACGCCCCGGGCGAACCGAGGCGTTGTATCACTCAGCCAATCAACGGCTGGCGAAGTACATGGTGACTTCGAAACCAATACGCAGATCAGTGTAAGCAGGTTTGGACCAGGTCATATTCTTACTCCTATCAAGGGATGGGACGTTCACTACCAAGTAATACATATAGTCCACCTCCTGTTGGAGATGTTCAGATATTGCTGCGCAATGTTACGCAATTTTATTCAAGTTAGCGCTGTCTCGGTGGAGAAAGCCTGTTGCAGGGTTGGCAATGATCACGGCGCTGCTTGCCAGTCGTCGCTGATACGCGGCCCGTTGGCCACGCATTGCCAGCCGCCTGCCGCGTCATTGAGTTGTTGCGCGGCGCGCTGCACATCCTCGCGTGTGCACGCTTGGATCAACTGTTGAAGCTGATCCAGATAACCCGACGAATGACCTGCCAGGTGCGCATGCCACAGCAAGTCGGCAGCTTCGTTGATGGGCAGCGTCTGGGCCGCGAACTGCTGTGCGAGGGCCTGGTTACCCAAGTCGGGGCTGCGTTCGATCAACGACGGCAGTTGCCCCAGGAAAGCCTGCAACTGTTGGACGATGCCGTCCAGGGAGGCGCTCGGCGATTGCACCCCAAACAGCAGGCCGGTTTGGCCGTTGATATGTCGGATGCCGCTGAACACGGCGTAGCCGATTTGCAGTTCGACTCTCAAACGCTGGTAGAACGGCCCCTGGAGCACGTGCCCGAGCAACCGCCAGTGGGCTTCATCGGCGAGGGATTGAGTCGGCGTTGGGCAAAATAGCAGTAGCGCTGCTTCGCTGGATTCGGTGCTGACTGCGTGCCAGCGCTTTCGTCCGTCAAGGGACTGAGGTGTAGAAGGCACGCTTGCCGGTTGCCCAGGCAACCGGACCGCTGCGGCTTTGATCGCGGCTTCACAGGCGGGTGGCAGGCCTGCGCCCAGCGCCTGCCAGCGCGCGGTAGCCCATGATGCTGTCGTCTCCTGAGGCTGGGGCTGAACACCCGCGCAGCAAGCGGGCAACGCCTTGAGCAGTTCCCGGATGGCGATCATCGGCACGGGAGCGGTCGGTGGCAAAGGTTCATCCGAGTCACTCAGACACCGCGCCAACGCTTCGAGCACCGCCGGCATGGGCTCGTGGAGGCCGTGCATCTTCACCTGCCAATCCGTGGCGCAGGTTTCGCAAGACAACTCGACGCCGGCCTGGCGTGCCTGCTCGCGCAACGGCCGCAACAGACTTTCCAGCCCGCTGGGTACCGCCGAGTCAAACCGCCAGTGCAGGTACAGCGCGCCTTCGCCAGTGTCATCCGCCAACGCCTGGCTGAAGGTCAACGCTGACAGCTCCCGTCGGCCCCGTGAGCGATCCTGGGCAAAGGTGCGCAAGCCACGGTGGACGCTGGTTTGGCCACGAATCAGGCCAGCGCGTTCTTCCTTGGCGGGCGCACGAAGCAAGGGGTTATTGGGCGGCAGTTGCCAAGGGTGCCGGGAGGCGGGCAGGTGCAGTGAATCGAGTATGGCCTTGAGGGCTACGACGCCTTGTTCCGACAGGTCTTGGGCATCGTTGCGCGCCAACGCCAGGGCGCCTTGGACCTGTTGCTGGCGAGCATTGAGCAAGGCGAACTCTTCGCGTAACGCTGTCCAGTCGCTGTGTGCGAAGAAACCCAGCCAGTCGTGCAGCAACTCTTCAATCTGCGTAGCCGGTTCGCGTTCGCTGGCGAGGGTGAAGTCTATATCCAGCACGGCTTGATCCGCGAATTGGTACAGCACGGACGCCTGCAGCGCGGTGGCCAGTCGTCGCGCTTGCAGTTCAGCGAGCAACCCGCCGGGGGCCGAGGCGTTGAGCCAGGTGCAGAGAAACGCCAGCGCTTCCCGTGGCGCGTTACACGTAATGACCTGATGCAGGTGTTGGCCGGCGACGTGCTGATAACGGCGCGCCGGGCCATGCATCAAGGCCGGTGGAGCGGCCTGCGGGTGCAATGGGCCGGGCGTCAGTTGGTCACTGAACTGCTGGGCCAAGGCCTGCAGGTCGGCCAGCGATTGTGGACCGGCGAGGCTCAGGGTCATCTGCCCGCTTTGATAAAAGCGTGCGTGGAACCCTCGCAAGGCGTGCTGAAACTCGTCGCTTTCCACCGGCAGGCTGTCGCGGTTGCCGGCATGAAAACCTCGTAGAGGATGATCCGCCGCCAAGCCTTGCAGCAGCGCCACTTGTTGTTGGGCCTTGGCATCCTGGGACCAGGCGATGAACTCCGCCTCCAGCACTTCGCGTTCACGTTGTTGATCGTCGAGGGCCAGGCGCGGGTGAGCCAGCATATCCGCCAAACGCGCCAGCCCGTCTGCAAAAGCCGGCACCGGCAGTTCAAAGAAGAACTCGGTGGTGCGCTCACGGGTGCTGGCGTTGACCTGCCCACCGTGGCGCTGCACGTAGGCCATCAGCCCTTCGCCGACTGGGAAACGTTCGGTACCGAGAAACAACAAGTGCTCAAGAAAATGCGCCAGGCCAGGCCAGGCCAATGGCACGTCATGGCTGCCGGCAGCCACGTGTAAAACGGCGGCGCAGCGCTTCAAGCGTGGCGCATGGCGCAGGCAAACCCGCAGGCCATTAGCGAGAGTCAGGTGAAGGGGATGAGGGTGAACCGGCGCAGGCATGGGCACTTCCGAGGCGTGGGAAGTGCCTATGCTAGCAAACCCAATGGGTCAGGGCTTGTGCAGTGCGCCGTAGAGTTCGGCGCGACGGTCTTGCAGGTAGTGGTTGGCGGCGCGGGCGTCGACAATAGATTGGCGATCCAGGGTGCCGACGATCAAGGCTTCATCCAGGCCGGCCTGGGCAATTCGCTGGCCGTCCGGCGCGGCAATGCTGCTTTGCCCGCAGTAGTGAATCTCGCCTTCGTGCCCGCAATAGTTGGCATAGGCCACGAAGCATTGGTTTTCAAAGGCTCGCGCCCGCACGGTGACGTCGGCAACGAAGTCGAACGGCACCATATTAGCGGTGGGCACCAGAATCAGTTCGGCACCGGCGAGGGCCAGGCGCCGGGTGTTTTCCGGAAACTCCAGGTCGTAGCAAATCAGCATGCCCACCTTCCACCCGTTCAATTCCACCACCGGGAAATCATCGGGGCCGGCGCTGAACATTGAGTGGTCAAGATCGCCAAACAAGTGGGTCTTGCGGTAGTTGCACAGGCGCTTGCCCTGGGCGTCGATCAACTGCACGGCGTTGTAGACCTGGCCGTCTTCGGCCCGCTCCGGGTAGCCATACAGGATCGCCAGCCCGGCACTTTGCGCCAGTTCGGCAATCGCCTGCGCCGATGGCCCATCCTGTGCCTCTGCCAGTGCGCCAACGGCTTCGGCGCCAATGTTATAGCCGCTGAGAAACATCTCTGGCAGCACCAGCACATCGGCGCCGTGTGCCTCATGGGCCAGTTGATGCAGGCGCTGCAGGTTAGCGGCCACATCCAGCGGCAGCGGCGGGCATTGGTACAGGGCGACACGCATGCTCAACTCCTTATTCTGCCAGGGCGATTGGCCCTATTTCATCGAATACGTCGCCTGGGCCTGGGTTCTCCGGGTGGGTGCTGCCACCGAAGTGATTCATGATGCCCCATACCGCGTTGAGCGAGGTTTGTACCGCGCCTTCGACCCAGGCGGGCGTCCACGATACATCATCACCCGCGATGAAGATCCCGCGTTGTTCGGCGGGCATATCCTTCTGCATGAAGTGCGCATACATCCGCTGGTTATAGCGATAGTGACCGGGCAAGGCGCCTTTGAAGGCCCCGAGGAAATGCGGATCGGCCTCCCAGGACACGGTGATCGGGTCGCCGATGATGCGCGCCTTGATATCAACGTTGGGGTAGATCTTCTTCAGCGCATCGAGGGCCAGTTTCACCCGCTTGTCGATAGGCTGGGGCAGCATCTTCAGTGCGTCGCTCATCCACGAGTAGGACAGGCAGATCACCCCCGGCTTGTCGTCACCGTTATCGAACAGGTAGGTGCCCCGGGTCAGGCGGTCGGTGAGGGTCATGCTCATCAGGTCGCGGCCGGTTTGCGGGTCTTTGTCTTTCCAGAATGGGCGATCAACCATCACGAAGGTTTTCGATGACTGCATGTAGCGAGTGCGATCCAGGGCCATCCACATTTTTTGTGAGAACAGGGTTTCGTCGCATTCGATTTGTGTGGTCAGCAGCCAACTTTGGCAGGTGGTCAGCACCGCCGCGTATTCGCGCGTGTCGCCATAGTTGTCGGTAACAGCAAAGCGGCCATCGGCGGCGTGGGCAATGCGCTTCACGCCTGCCCGTGGTGCGCCTCTATGCAACGAGCTCAGGCTGGTGCCGGCCGGCCAATGGGCGCAGCGCTCTGGCACATGGCGCCAGATGCCCATGGGCACTTGTGCCACGCCACCGACGATCAGGTGTTGATGATCATCGCAGTTGGTCATTACCACACGGAAGATTTCCAGCATGGAGTTGGGAAAGTCAGAGTCCCAACCGCCGGTGCCGAAACCGACCTGGCCAAACACCTCGCGGTGGTGGAAGGACAATTTGGCGAAGGCTTTGGAGGTGGCGACGAAGTCGTAGAAGGTACGGTCATCCCACAGCGGCACGAGCTTGTTCCACAGTTCCTTGAGCCGTGGCACGTCGCGGTCGCGGATTGCCTGCTGGATATCGCCGAACTGCGAACCGGCCTCCAAGGCGTCGGCCCAGGCATCGGCGACTTCCTGGAACAGTGCCGGTAAATCGGAGAGTTTTTGCGCATAGTGAGTCTGGCCTTCCAGATCGATCACGGTGCTGCCGGACGCCGGTGTCAGCGGGTTGGGAAAGGGCTTGGTCTCCAGTCCAAGTTTGTCCACGTAATGGTAGAACGCCGTGGACGATACCGGGAACCGCATGCCGCCCAACTCGGCGATGATGCCTTCGGCGCCTTCAAAGGCCTGCGAGCGCAAGCGGCCACCCATCTTCGAGGCTTCATACACAACGGGCTTGAGCCCGAGTTTCATCAGCTCGTAGGCCGCAACCAGGCCCGCGATCCCGGCGCCGACGATCGCCACTTCGGCGCCATGATTGGCCGCAGGAATACTGCCCAGCCCGGCGGGGTGTTCGATCCAGTCATCAAAGGCAAACGGGAAGTCCGGGCCGAAGATGGTGATGGGTTTCTTACCGTCGCCCGGGTGGCGATTGGGCTTGCTGAGGGTGCTGGACGGAATGCTCATGGCTGACCTTACTGACGGCTCGGCGGGAGGAGGGCCCGTTGAGTATAGGAAAAGATGGCAGCCAGTTTAGGGAGCGTTGCGCTCGTTAATAAGACGCAATGTGTCGTCGGATTGTACTGGTTTTAGTCAATATGACGAAGGTAGTGATCAGATTGGTTGTCCGCGATCCAATTTGTTACTGAGGATGATCGAGGTGGTGGTTTTTTCCACGCCGTCAACACTGCCGATCTGGTCCAGCAATTGGTCCAGTTGCTCTGGCGAATCGGTGCGCAGCCAAGCCACGTAATCGAACTCTCCACTTACCGCGCACAACTGCTGCACTTGCGCCATGGCGCTCAGCCTGCGCAACACCTCTTTGCCCGAACGGGGTTGCACGGTAATGCCCACATAAGCTTGCAACCCCCCATCCGCAACGCGCTGGCCCAGGCGCACGCCGTAACCGGTGATGACCTGGGTTTTCTCCAGGCGGGCCAGACGCGACGTGACGGTGGTGCGCGCGATGCCCAACTGCCTGGCGAGCATGGCCACGCTTTCACGGGCGTTGAGCTGCAGGGCGGCGATCAGTTGGCGGTCGATTTCGTCTAGGGCGGGCAAGGGGGGGGGCTCCAGTGCGGGGGCAATGAGCAAGCATGGTACAGGCTTGGCCTGGCTGAAAGAACCGTGATGCCAGATACGCAAAAGCCGCGCAATGCGCGGCTTTTTTTGTGTGGTGGGCCCAGTAGGACTCGAACCTACGACCAAGGGATTATGAGTCCCCTGCTCTAACCAACTGAGCTATAGGCCCTCAGTAGGTCGCGGATTATAGCGATGGTTTGTTCACTGTGCCATCCGAAAAATCCTTGTGCCGTGTACGAAGGAAGCTGGCGGCAAAAAGCTCCGGCGGCAGGGGCAGGCTGACGATGTAGCCTTGCATCTGTTCACACCCCTCGCTTGCGAGGAATGCTTGTTGCGCCGGAGTCTCCACGCCTTCGGCGATGATGGTGAATTGCATGCTGTGGCCGAGGGCGATGATGGCGCGCACGATGGCTGCATCGTGAGGGTCGTCGGGCAAGCCGCGCACGAAGGATTGGTCGATTTTGAGGAAGTCCAGGGGCAGGCGTTTGAGGTAGCTGAGGGACGAGTAGCCGGTGCCGAAATCATCGATCGCCAATTGGACGCCCAGGCGCTTGAGTTGGTGCAACACCGCTAGCGCTTCTTCGGCTTGGCTCATGATGAAGTTTTCGGTGATTTCCAGTTGCAGGCAGCCGGGTTCGAGGCGGTAATCGTGCAGCAGTTGTTCGATGCGTGATAGCAGGTTGGGGTGACGCAGTTGCGCGCCTGCGAGGTTGACCGACAGGGGGCCGAAATCCTCGAAAGCCGCTTGCCAGGCGTGCAGTTGCCGGCAGGCCTGTTCCAGTACCCAGTCGCCGATTTGCAGGATCATGCCGTTCTCTTCGGCCAAGGCGATAAAGTGTTCGGGCGGGACGTCGCCCAGAGTCGGGTGGCGCCAGCGGATCAAGGCTTCGGCGCCGATCAGTTGTTGGGTGACCAGGTTGCGCTTGGGTTGGTAATACAGGCTCAATTCTTCACGTTCGATGGCGCGGCGCAGTTCGTGCTCCAGCGCTACGCGTTCATTGGCTTGGGCAGTCAGGTCGCGGGTATAGCGCTCGACCCGGTTACGCCCCTTGGCCTTGGAGCGATACATTGCGGCGTCGGCATTTTTGACCAGGGTGGCGACGTCGGTACCGTCTTGCGGATACAGGCTGGTGCCGATACTGGCGCTGATAAAGAACTCATGCTCGCCGGCTTGGAATGGCGGGGTAAAACAGTCGAGCAGTTTGTTCGCCAAGTGCTGGGCGTCGCTGGCCTGTTGCAAGCCGGGCAACAGGATAATGAATTCGTCGCCGCCCAAGCGAGCAACGGTGTCTACGTCCCGCAACTGCTCCTTGAGGCGTACGGCGATGTCTTTGAGCAGCAGGTCGCCGACCGGGTGGCCGAGGCTGTCGTTGATGTGTTTGAAGCGATCAAGGTCGAGAAACAACACCGCGCCCTGTTTACCACTTTCTTGCTGGCCGTTGAGGGCGGCCTGCAGCCGGTTTTCAAACAGGGTGCGGTTGGGCAGGCCGGTCAATGGGTCGTGGTGGGCCTGATAATCCAGGCGTGCCTGGGCCAGCTTGAGGCTGGAGATGTCGGCGAACACGGCAACGAAGTGCGTGACCAATTGCTCGCGGTTACGCACGGCGCTGATGGTCAGCCAGCTCGGATACACCTCGCCGTTCTTGCGGCGGTTGGAGATCTCTCCTTGCCAATGACCGTGGGCCGTCAACTGGTGCCACATCGCCGCATAGAACGCGCTGTCATGCAGGCCGGAGGCGAGCAGGCGCGGGGTATGGCCAAGGGCTTCAACCTCGCTGTAGCCGGTTATCTCAGTGAAGGCGCGGTTGACGGCGCTGATGTTCTGCCGTGTGTCGGTGATCAAGACGCCTTCGGCGGTGCTTTCGAACACCGTGGCGGCCTGCTGCAGTTTTTCCTGCATCAACTGGCGTTCGGTGATGTCCCGGGCGATGGTCAGCATGCAATCTTCGTCGCCAATCGGCAGTGGGCGGCTGGACACTTCGCACAGGCGAATCTGGCCGTCGGCACGACGGATATGACAGATGAAATCGCGGACAAAGCCGTCGCGCTGCATCAACTCCAGCATGTGCTTGCGTTCGTTGAGGTCGACCCAGATGCCTAGGTCCAGGGTTGATTGGTCAAGTGAGGAGGCGCTGGTGAAACCGGTCAGGTGGCTGAAACCTTCGTTCACTTCAATCAGCAGGCCATCCCTTTGGCGACTCAGTAGTAAACCGTCAGGGGAAGCATGGAATGCCTTGGCGAATTTCTCTTCGGAGGTTTGCAGCTGCTGTTGGGTTTCCTTGAGCTCGGTGATATCGCGCACCACCACCACCAGGGCTTCAGTGGTATCGAGTTGGAACGGCTCAGCTGAGATCAGCCCGGTAAATGCCTGACCATTGCTGCGCAGAAAGGACATTTCCAGGTTACGGATACTGGTGGTCTGTACCCGCTGCAGCAAATCCGGACCGACGCCCTGAATGCCCCATATATTCAGATCTGAGGCGGTTTTGCCTACCACCTCGTCGGCGCGCAGCCCAATCTGGTCCTCGAATGCCTTGTTGACCTCCAGCAGGCAGCCATCAGATAACTGGGCAATCACCAGGATGTCCGGGCACTGCTGAAACACCGAGGCAAATTTCTGCTCGGACAGTTGCAGGGCTTCTTCGGTGCGCTTGGCTTCGCTGATGTCGATCATCAGGCCGCGCAGCACTGGCTCGTGGCCGTGTTCGATCAGGCTGACAATGTCACGTACCCACAGGCAGCGGCCATCAGCGGTGATGACCCGGTAATCAATGCTGTGATCACGGTTAGCACGAGTTTCCCGATAGCAATAGGCCTCGGCGCGGGTCAGGTCGGCGGGGTGGATGATGTTGCGCCAGAAGCCTGGAATCAACCAGTGGGCGCGGGGATAGCCGAGCAGGTCTTCGGCATGGGGCGACACGTAGCTGTAGGTGAAATCGCTGATGCTTGCTTCCCAGGCGATGGCGGACAAGCTCTCCACCAAGCCGCGATAGTGGTACTCGCTGCTTCGCAGTTCTTGTTCAAGGGCGACCCGGCGGGAAATTTCCGAACTGAGCCGGCGATTGATCCGAATAACGATGGCCAGCACCGTACTCAATAGCAGCACCGCTGGCAGGCCGTACGTGAGCAAGTCAGCCCAGAAGGTGCGGTGATCGGTGAAGCTGCCGACCCAATGTTGCTGGATTGCATCCGTTTCGGCTGAGCTGAGGTCGGCGAGGACTTTGTCCAGGATGCCCACCAGGATTTTTTCATCCCGCGGGACACCCATCGCCAGTTGGTAGCGGTAGGGCGTTTCGCCGCTGACGTATAAACCGTCGAGCTTGAGTTGGCGCAGGCTCCAGACGCTGGAGGCGAGGTCGCCGACCACGGCATCCACTTCATCGGTGGCCAGGGCTTGCAGCGTCGAACTGACGTTGGGCAGGGCGACCAGATTCAGGTCCGGATGGTGGGTGCGGAGCAATTCATGGGGCGCGTAGTTTTCCACCACGGCAATTTTAAGCCCGTACAGATCCTTGAGGCTGCGTGGTTTCGCGCCGCCTTCATGGGCCAGGATGACGATGGGAAAGTCGAGATAGGGGCGTGTGAACGCCAGGAAGTTTTGGCGTTCGGGGGTGGACATGATGCCAGGCAGCAGGTCGAGCTGATTATTGCGGGCTTGTTCAAGCACCGCAGTCCAGTTAACCGGTTCGATCAGTTTGATACGCACACCCAGGCGGTCCTGGAGCAGGCGTACGTAATCGGCTGCCAAGCCCTGATATCGGCCATTTTCATCGCGATATTCAAAAGGTGGCCAAGACGCATCCACGCCTAGGCGCAGCTCCTGATGGTCCGCCAACCAGCTACGCTCATCATCCGTAAGAGTCAACGCGCCAGCCGTTGCGGTCCAGGTCAGCAGCGACAGCAGTATCACGGTCGGCAATCTGGGCATAACGGTCTCGTTATGGCACGGGGAATGTCTCGAGTGTAGACGGGCATTGCGAGGGCGGGGTGGTGCGCGGCAGTTAATCTGTGCAAAGCAATCGGTAGAAAGCAAAACCCCCGGCCTGGGCCGGGGGTTCTGGTATCACTCGTCGAGGAAGGAGCGCAGATGCTCGCTTCGCGTCGGGTGGCGCAACTTGCGCAGCGCCTTGGCTTCGATCTGACGGATCCGCTCACGGGTCACGTCAAACTGCTTACCGACTTCCTCAAGGGTGTGGTCGGTATTCATGTCGATGCCGAAACGCATGCGCAGTACCTTGGCTTCACGGGCAGTGAGGCCGGACAGTACGTCGCGAGTCGCTTCTTTCAAGCTCTCAACAGTGGCGACATCGATTGGCGACTGCATGGTCGAGTCTTCGATGAAGTCACCCAGATGGGAGTCTTCGTCATCACCAATCGGCGTTTCCATGGAGATCGGCTCTTTAGCGATCTTCAATACCTTGCGGATTTTATCCTCAGGCATTTCCATGCGTTCGCCCAGCTCTTCCGGGGTCGGTTCGCGGCCCATTTCCTGCAACATCTGCCGGGAAATGCGGTTGAGCTTGTTGATGGTCTCGATCATGTGCACCGGAATACGGATGGTGCGGGCCTGGTCGGCGATCGAGCGAGTGATCGCCTGACGGATCCACCAGGTGGCATAAGTCGAGAACTTGTAGCCGCGACGGTATTCGAACTTGTCCACCGCTTTCATCAAGCCGATGTTGCCTTCCTGGATCAGATCAAGGAATTGCAGGCCACGGTTGGTGTACTTCTTGGCGATGGAGATCACCAGACGCAAGTTCGCTTCAACCATCTCTTTCTTCGCGCGGCGGGCCTTGGCCTCACCGATCGACATGCGACGGTTGATGTCTTTGATTTCTGCAATGGTCAGGCCGGTTTCGGTCTCAAGCGCTGTCAGCTTCTGCTGGCAACGGATGATATCGGGCTGCAGGCGACCGATGGCTTCGGCGTATTTCGCCTTGCCCTTGGCCAGTGCGTCGCTCCAGCTTTCGTCAACTTCGTTGCCCGGGAACTGGCGCAGGAAATCGGTACGCGGCATGCGCGCATCACGCACACAGAGCTGCATGATCGCACGCTCTTGTGCACGCAGACGCTCAAGGGCGCTGCGAACACGCTCAACCAGGCCTTCGAATTGCTTGGGCACCAGCTTGATTGGCATGAACAGCTCAGCCAGGGCCACCAGCTCGGCAATCGCCTGCTTGTTGCCACGACCGTGCTTCTTCAGGGCCTTGCGGGTGATTTCCATTTGATCGGAAACCGCACCGAAGCGCTGGGCAGCGATGACCGGGTCTGGACCGCTTTCGGCTTCTTCTTCGTCGTCGCTGCTTTCAGCTTCGTCGTCGTCGGAGTCGTCGTCCGCTTTTGCGGCTTTCGCATCAACAGGCGGCGGTACTTCGGCGGCAGGCGGCGCAATGCCGTCGTCCGGGTCGATATAACCGCTCAGGACGTCAGACAGGCGGCCACCTTCGGTGGTGACGCGAGTGTACTCGGAGAGAATGTGGTCAACCGTGCCAGGGAAGTGCGCAATGGCGCCCATCACTTCACGGATGCCCTCTTCGATACGCTTGGCGATTTCGATCTCGCCTTCGCGTGTCAGCAGCTCGACGGTACCCATTTCGCGCATATACATGCGCACAGGGTCTGTCGTGCGGCCGATATCGGTCTCCACCGCAGCCAACGCGGCGGCAGCTTCTTCAGCGGCGGCTTCGTCGGTATCGGCGTCGGCCAGCATAAGGGAATCCTTATCTGGCGCAGTTTCGAATACGTTGATCCCCATGTCGTTAATCATGCGGATGATGTCTTCCACCTGCTCAGGATCTGAAATATCCTCAGGCAGGTGGTCGTTGACCTCCGCGTAAGTCAGGTAACCCTGCTCACGACCAAGAAGTATCAACTCTTTGATACGAGACTGCTGTTGCGCTTTTCCGGACATAACACCCTATCCACTGAAGGTCTTGGCGGGCAAAAAACAAGCCGAGGATTATACCCGAGCTATGACCTCACACGCCAGCTGAGGTCGGGTTTGATGCGTAAACATTCTGTTTTAAGAGGTCGCGCATCTGTTTTGCTATCTGAATTTGCTCTTCAGCCGATAATCCCGGCTGCCTTGCTCTCTTGATAAGTTCGTCGAGGGTCTGAGTGTGTTGACCCGCGGATAACCTATTAATGGTGTCTAAAAACTGTTGTTCAAGGTTGTCGCCGTCAATTAGCCACTCCTTTTCCGCCAGTGCCCGCAATAAACGGCCCTGTTCCGTGCCATGCCAGCGAGCCATCAACTGGATTGAGTTTAGCTTAGGGTTTTTCTGCACGGCTTCGATCAGTGCAATAAGCACCTGAGCATAGGTATTGCTCTCGTTGGCAAAGTGGTCGGCACTTTCAACCTTGCCGGCCAATTGTGGGTGGTGAATCAGTGTGCGCAGTGCAATCAGTGTGGGGGCTTCCACCGCTACGGGCGTGCGTGGCGCGTAGGCTTCATCGCGATCACCGCGCTTGCCGTTTTTGCTCCACGGCTTTTTATCCCACTTCTTGCCACCTGCGCCGGGCTTCTTTGGCGTCCATTCCTGCTGGGGCGCGAAGGCCTCCTGAGGTTGGTGGAAGTCGGCATAGTCCGGCATGGCGTCGTAATCCATGCCGGGGTCGTAGGCTGGCGGCGCCTCTTGCGGGGCGCTGTGCACCAGCTGGCTGACGGCTTCACCGCTCAAACCGGTGATCTCCAGCAGGCGCTGGCGCATCAGTGTGCGCAAATTGGCGCCGGGGACTTTGTCGATCAGCGGCGCCGCAAGGGTTGCCATATGGGCCTTGCCCTCCAGGGAGCGCGGGTCGGCTTCTTCGGTCAGTTGCTGGAAAAAATAATCCGCCAGCGGCTGTGCATGTTGATTGATGCGTGCACGGAACGCATCGGTACCTTCCGAGCGCACCAGCGTGTCCGGGTCTTCGCCTTCGGGCAGGAACAGGAAGCGTGCGCGACGCCCATCCTGCAGGCTCGACAGCGTGGCTTCGAGCGCGCGCCAGGCGGCGTTGCGGCCAGCCTGGTCGCCGTCGAAGCAAAACAGCACGCTGGGCACGACACGGAACAGGCGCTTCAGATGTTCTTCGCTGGTGGCGGTGCCGAGGGTCGCGACCGCGTTGCGCAGGCCTTGTTGGGCCAGGGCGATCACGTCCATATAACCCTCAACCACGATGATTTCGTCGAGGTTGCGGTTGTTCTTGCGCGCTTCGAACAGGCCGTAGAGTTCCTGGCCTTTGTGAAACACCGGGGTCTCCGGGGAGTTCAGGTACTTGGGTTTGTCATCACCAAGCACGCGGCCGCCAAAGGCGATGATGCGGCCACGGCTGTCGCGGATCGGGAACATCACGCGGTCGCGGAAGCGGTCATAGCGCTTGCCGGTCTCGGCGTTTTCCACCAGCAGGCCGGCGTCGATCATGGCCTTTTGCTGGAGGGTGTCGCTGCTAAGGTGTTTATACAGATTGTCCCAGCCCGGCGGAGCGAAGCCGAGACCGAAGTCCCGAGCGATTTCGCCGGTGAGGCCACGGCCTTTGAGGTAGTCGACAGCGGCCTTGCGCTGCGGATGGCTCTTGAGTGCCTGGCGGTAAAAATCGGCGGCAGCGGTAAGCAGCGGGTACAGCGGCGAATCGGTGGGTTGCCGGGGTTTGTGCGGGCGGCCACTTTCTTCGCGTGGCACTTCCATTCCTGCGGCTTTAGCCAAGTCCTCGACAGCCTGGGGGAAGTCCAGGTTGTCGTGGTCCATCAGGAAACCCAGGGCATTCCCGCCCGCCCCGCAACCGAAGCAGTAATAGAACTGCTTGTCGGGGCTGACGCTGAAGGATGGGGTTTTTTCTTTATGGAACGGGCAGCAGGCGGTGTAGTTTTTGCCGGCTTTTTTCAGCTGTACGCGTGAGCTGACAACATCGACGATGTCGGTGCGGTTCAGAAGGTCGTCAATAAAGCTCTGGGGAATCAGCCCGGCCATGGCGTTCTCGTCATCACTGCGTGTAAATGAGGACCCGTGAGGTGTTCAAGCGCACGTATAGGGGGCTTGATCATCATCGTCTGCATGGGTCATCAGGAAGTGTATCTGCCGAATATTCACTGAGGGTAGTTTCTGATCAGTCTTCGGCATGGAAATGTTGCCCGGGCGTCCGGTCTTGGCCAATGGCAGCCTCGGAAACGCATCGATGGGCACAGCCGACACGGTTGATCGTCTGTTTGAAGAATAGGTGTGCTCGTCAGTAGCCTTGTTAGGCTCGTCAGAGAGACGTGCACCGCTGGCAAAAGAGCCAGCCCTGACGTGTGAAGCAGTGTCTCGGTCGCGTGTGCGGCGTCGACGGTGAAGCATCAAGCGATATCCGCAAATGCCAACAGCCCGGCTGAGGGCCGGGCTTGGCAGAAGCTTGCTACGAACGTCTGTGTATTAGTACAGACGAACGGCGCGGCGCTGTTCGCGCTGAACTTTCTTAGCGTGACGCTTAACAGCGGCTGCTGCTTTGCGCTTACGCTCAGAAGTTGGCTTCTCATAAAATTCGCGGCTACGAACTTCAGCCAGAACACCGGCTTTTTCGCAGGAGCGCTTGAAACGACGCAGAGCTACGTCGAAGGGTTCGTTCTCTTTTACTTTGACGGCTGGCATCCAGAGCTACCTTCTTTCATTACCGGGAATCAACGTTCTCGTCGCAAAAAATTCGCGGCTGAGGTCGTCGGTTTTTAAGGGTTGCGGATGTTAACCCCTCATTGCCCGGAATGCAAAGCCTCTGATCGAAAACCGCTAGTCGGGAGGGGGAGTGGCGACTATTATGCGCGCCTTCGAATTCAGCCTCTACAAGGCGCAAACCCATGCTAGTACTGGGACTTGAAACCTCCTGCGACGAAACCGGAGTCGCACTATACGACAGTGAACGCGGGCTTTTGGCCGATGCACTGTTCAGTCAGATCGACCTGCATCGCGCCTATGGCGGCGTGGTGCCGGAGCTTGCCAGCCGCGATCACGTCAAGCGCATGCTGCCATTGATCCGCCAGGTGCTGGATGAGGCCGGTTGTGTGGCAACCGAGATCGATGCCATTGCCTATACGGCAGGGCCCGGATTGGTCGGAGCCCTGCTGGTTGGGGCCTCTTGCGCCCAGGCGCTGGCCTTTGCCTGGGGTATTCCTGCTCTTGGTGTGCACCATATGGAAGGCCACTTATTGGCGCCCATGCTGGAAAAAACACCGCCGGAGTTCCCGTTCGTCGCTTTGTTGGTTTCGGGCGGGCATACGCAGCTGGTTCAGGTGGATGGGATCGGTCAATACACACTGTTGGGCGAGTCGCTGGACGATGCCGCCGGTGAAGCGTTCGACAAAACCGCGAAGATGATGGGGCTTAATTATCCGGGGGGGCCGGAAATCGCCCGTCTTGCCGAGAACGGCGTTGCCGGTCGCTACACCTTCCCGCGGCCGATGTGTGATCGTCCTGGCTTGATGTTCAGTTTCAGCGGTTTGAAAACCTCTGCCTTGAACACCTGGCAGCAGAGCGTCAGCGCCGGGGACGACGGCCAGCAAGCCCGTTGCGACATCGCGCTGGCGTTCCAGCAGGCTGTGGTGGAGACTTTGACCATCAAGTGCAAGCGCGCCCTGAAACAGGCGGGCATGAAGCGGCTGGTGATCGCAGGCGGCGTCAGCGCCAACAAGGCGTTGCGCAGTTCCCTGGAAAAAATGCTCGGCGACATGAATGGCAACGTGTTTTACGCACGCCCTGAGTTCTGCACTGACAACGGCGCGATGATTGCCTACGCCGGTTGCCAGCGCTTGCAGGCCGGGCAGCACGAAAGCCTGGCGATCAGCGTGCAGGCGCGCTGGCCGATGGAGCAATTGCCGCCGTTGTAAGGTTCAAGGGCACCGGGTCCAGGCGGGGTATTTAAAAATGCCGTTCGCGCCCGGCAAACAGGTCGCGTAGATTGCCGCGGTGGCGCCAGACGATCAGCAGTGTCAGCACGCTCATCGGTAGCAGCGCTTCTGGTTCCTGCCAGGCCAGCAGCGGCAGGGTCAGCGGCGTGGCAATCAGCGCGGCCAGCGAGCTGGTGCGGGTCAGGTAGAACGTCAGCAGCCAGGCGAGCATGGCCAGTAACGCCGCAGGGGGGTAAATGCCCAGCAGCATGCCGGCCGCCGTGGCGACGCCCTTGCCGCCGCGAAAGCGGAAGTACAACGGGAACAGGTGGCCCAGGACGGCACACAGGCCCACCCAGGCTTGCTGTTGCAAGCTAAGGCCGACGAGGCTGGCGATGAGCACGGGCAGCAGGCCCTTGCAGACGTCGCCCAGCAAGGTCAGGACGGCGAGTTTCTTGCCGGCCAGGCGCAACATATTGGTGGCGCCGGCATTGCCTGAGCCACTCATTCGCGGATCGGGATTTCCCGTCAAGCGGCTGAGCAAAATGGCGAAGGACAGCGAGCCGAGCAGGTAGGCGAAAATCGCCAGTGACCAAAACATGCTAACTATTCCGGGCGAGGACGCCCTGATTCTAACGGGGCATCGCGCCCTTGTCGTGCTGCGGAGAAAAGTGCTTGGACAGAGTGTTTATCGAAGGCCTGGAAGTCGACACCGTGATCGGGGCTTACGACTGGGAGCGCGGAATCCGGCAATGCCTGCGCCTGGACCTGAGCTTCGCCTGGGATAATCGCCCAGCTGCGGCAGGTGACGACCTGACCCTGGCACTGGATTACGCCAGGGTGTCTGCGCGTATCCAGGCCTTTGCCGAGCATTCCCAGTACCAACTGGTGGAAACCTTTGCCGAGCGTCTGGCCGAAGTGCTGATGAGTGAGTTCCAGATTCCCTGGCTGCACCTCAAGTTGACCAAGCCCGGCGCGGTACCGGCTGCCAAGGGCGTGGGCGTGGAGATCGAGCGCGGATGTCGTTGACTCAGGTTTACCTCGGGCTTGGCAGCAATATCGACCGCGAGGCTCGTCTATGCGCCGGCTTGGATGCGTTGGCGGGCTTCTTGACGGATATGCGCTGTTCGGCGGTGTTCGAAAGCCAGCCGGTGGGGATCAAAAGTGGGCCGTTTTTCAATCTGGTGGTGTCGGCTTATACCGACCTGCCGTTGATGGAACTCGATCGCCGGTTGAAATCCATCGAGGCCGACAACGGCCGCTACGCGCCCGACCGCAAAGGCCTGCCGCTGGATATCGATGTGTTGTTGTATGGCGATTGGGTGGGCAATTTCGATGGCTTGATCTTGCCGCGAGCCGAAATTCTGAAAAACGCCTTTGTGTTGTGGCCGCTGTCGATGATGGCGCCGGAGCGTCTGCACCCGGAGGCGGGCAAGACAATGGCCGAGTTGTGGCGAGACGCGCAAATTGATCAGGTATTGGCGCCTGTGGCGTTCGAGTGGCAGGGTCAGCCACTCACGCCACAAGCTCTTTTGTAGGAGCCGAGCGTGCTCGCGAAAAACCTGAGGGCGCTGCGTCATCGTTGAGGTTCTTCGCGAGCAAGCTCGCTCCTACAAGGGCTTTTGCTGTTCTTTGTAGGCTTTAAGCGCCTTGAGCCGTTCGCGCTTGAGCGCCTCGCCCAGTTCGGGGCCTTTGAAACCCTTTTCTAGCAGCGGCGCGACCGGCACTTCGCGTGCCACCTTTGCCGCTCCGCGCAAATAATCGGCCTGTGGATAACTGCGTTGCTCAAAACCCTCGCGGCCACGAGCGTCCATTTCGCAGGCCGCCACGAACTCTTCAAAGCGTTGCGGCCGACGGTACACGTCGAAGCTTTGCAGCAACTCCAGCAACGTCGAGGCCTTGAGTTCAAGCGCGCGATGCCCGTGAGTATGATATTGCCCCACCAGCAACGCCAACTCCTGGCAATCCCTGGGCACCTTGAAACGCTCGTTCACCGCTTTGATCAGCTTCAAGCCGCGATGTTCGTGGGCAATGTGCTGCGGCAACTTATCCACAGGCGTCAGGCCTTTGCCCAGGTCGTGCAGCAGGCAGGCCCAGCGCACGCTCAGCGGTTGCTTGTGCAGGGCTGCTTGCTGCAGCACGCTCAAGGTATGCAAGCCGGTGTCTATTTCCGGGTGGTGAGCTGCGGGCTGCGGCACGCCGAACAGCGCATCCACCTCCGGCATCAAGGTTTTCAGTGCGTCGCAGTCACGCAGTACTTGGATAAATACCTGGGGTTGATCTTCCATCAGCGCCCGTGAGATTTCCTTCCAACTGCGCTCGGGGGTAAGGGCCTCCAACTCGCCGGACTCACTGAGTTGGCGCATTAATTCGAGGGTCTCAGGGGCGACTGTGAAGCCGAGAGGCGCATAGCGCGCGGCGAAACGCGCAACGCGTAGTACGCGGAGGGGATCTTCGGCGAACGCGGGAGAAACATGCCGTAAAAGACGCGCTTCAAGATCGCGTTGTCCCTGATAAGGATCAGTCAGGCTACCCTCGTCATCCTCCGCCATGGCATTGATGGTCAGGTCACGCCGGATCAGGTCTTCTTCCAGCGTAACGTCGGGGCTCGCATGGAATATAAAGCCACCGTAACCCCGGCCATTCTTGCGTTCGGTGCGAGCGAGGGCGTATTCGTCACCGTTTTTCGGATCGAGAAACACCGGAAAATCGGCGCCCACCGGTTTATAACCCTTGGCGAGCATCTCTTCAGCCGTCGCGCCAACGACGACGCGGTCTATATCGGTGACCTCGATGCCCAGAAGGCGATCACGCACGGCGCCGCCGACTTTGTAGATTTTCATGAAAAAGCCTCCATTAGCGGCACAGGATAACGCCTGAGCCTGGCCAATGGAGGCTTTGCTGTTTCAGAGATGCACGACGGCCATGTCCAGGCGGCCATAGTCGTTGTCGTTATGATCGCTGCGCGGTGGTACATGGTGGGTCTTCATCACTTGGTCGCCCTGCAGGGTTTCCAAATGAATATCAAAACCCCAGAGCCGATGCAGGTGCTTGAGCACTTCCTCAGTGGATTCGCCCAAGGGTTTGCGGTCGTGTTGCTGGTGACGCAGGGTCAGCGAACGGTCGCCACGCACATCAATGCTATAGATCTGAACGTTAGGCTCGCGGTTACCCAGGTTGTATTGCGCGGCCAGGGTTTCGCGAATGATGCGGTAGCCGGGTTCGTCGTGGATGGCAGGCACCACCAGGTCATCCTTGAGGTCGTCGTCCAGGATGCTGAACAACTTGAGGTCGCGGATCACCTGAGGCGACAGGTACTGCAGGATAAAACTCTCATCCTTGAAGCTGCTCATGGCGAACTTGATGGTCGATAGCCAGTCGCTGCCGGCGATTTCCGGGAACCAGCGGCGGTCTTCCTCCGTGGGGTGCTCGCACATGCGGCGGATATCGCGGTACATGGCAAAACCCAGTGCATAGGGGTTGATGCCGTTGTAGTACGGGCTGTCGAAGCCTGGCTGGAAGACCACGCTCGTATGGGACGTGAGGAACTCCATCATGAAGCCGTCAGTGACCAGGCCTTCGTCGTACAGGTCGTTCATCAGGGTGTAATGCCAGAAGGTTGCCCAGCCTTCGTTCATTACTTGGGTTTGGCGCTGGGGATAAAAATATTGCGCGATCTTGCGCACGATGCGCACGATTTCGCGCTGCCAGGGCTCCAGCAGCGGTGCGTGCTTTTCGAGGAAATACAGGATGTTTTCCTGCGGTTCGGCGGGGAAGCGGGCATTGTCCTTGTCGCTGTTCTTGTCGGCGCGCTTGGGGATGGTGCGCCACAGGTCGTTGATCTGTTTCTGCAGGTGCTCCTCGCGCTCCTTCTGGCGCAGGCGTTCCTCTTCGGCGGAAATAGGATAGGGACGCTTATAGCGATCGACCCCATAATTCATCAGCGCGTGGCAGGAGTCCAACAGGTCTTCCACCGCATCGATACCGTGGCGCTCCTCGCACTGCATGATGTATTGCTTGGCGAACACCAGGTAATCAATGATCGAACTGGCATCGGTCCAGGTGCGAAACAGGTAGTTGCCCTTGAAGAAACTGTTATGCCCATAGCAGGCATGGGCCACTACCAGCGCCTGCATGCAGATGGTGTTTTCTTCCATCAGGTACGCGATGCACGGGTCGGAGTTGATCACGATCTCGTAGGCCAGGCCCATCTGGCCGCGTGTGTAGGACTTCTCGGTACTGAGAAAGTGTTTCCCGTAGGACCAATGGTGATAGCCCAGGGGCATGCCCACCGAGGCATAGGCATCCATCATCTGTTCAGCGGTGATGACTTCTATCTGATTGGGATAGGTGTCCAAGGCATAACCCGCCGCGATACGGCTGATTTCCCGGTCATAGGCCTGGATCAGTTCGAAGGTCCACTCGGAACCGGTGGAAATGGGTTGGCGCTTGTTCTCTTTTTTGGCGGTCATGTCACTAACCTGCGCTGGAAGAGTTCACGGAAGACCGGGTAGATATCGCCGGCCGAGACCAGTTGCTGCTGGGCGAACGTGTCGGCAAAGGCTTCGCCGATGCGCTCGTATTCGAACCACAGGGCCTGGTGCTCACGGGGGGTAATTTCGACGTAAGTGTAGTACTGCACGAACGGCATGATCTGGTTGATCAAAATGTCCCGGCAGATCGGCGAGTCGTCGTTCCAGTTGTCGCCGTCAGAGGCTTGGGCGGCGTAGATGTTCCACTCGTTGGCGGGGTAGCGCTCGGCCATGATCTCCTGCATCAGCTTCAGTGCGCTGGAAACAATGGTGCCGCCAGTTTCCCGCGAGTAGAAAAACTCCTCTTCGTCCACCTCTCGCGCGCTGGTGTGATGGCGGATGAACACTACGTCAATCTTGTCGTAGTTCCGTTTCAGGAACAGGTACAGCAGGATAAAGAAGCGCTTGGCGATGTCCTTGGTGGCCTGGGTCATGGAGCCGGAAACGTCCATCAGGCAGAACATCACCGCCTTGGAGCTGGGGTTGGGTTGCTTGACCAGCAGGTTGTATTTCAAGTCAAAGGTATCGAGGAACGGCACGCGGTGGATGCGCGCGCTGAGTTTTTCGATTTCCGCCTCGATTTCCTGGATATCGCCGAAGTTATCCGGTTCTTCGCGCTTCAAGCGTGCCAACTCTTCCTTGGCCTGCTTGAGTTTGGCGCGGCTACTGCCGGAGAGGGCGATACGCCGTGCGTGGGCTGAACGCAGGGTGCGGATGATGTTGATGCGCGACGGGTTGCCCTCGTTGCTGATCCCTGCACGTACGGTCTTGAAGGTATCGGTGCCGGTCAGGTTGCGTTTGACGAGGTTGGGCAGTTCGAGGTCTTCGAACATGAATTCGAGGAATTCTTCCTGAGTGATCTGGAATACGAATTCATCCATGCCTTCGCCAGAGTTGCCGGCTTTGCCCGGGCCTTTGCCGCCGCCACCGCCTTGTGGGCGCTGGATATGTTCGCCAGTGGTGAATTCCTTGTTACCCGGGTGCACCACGGTCTGTTTGCCGCCGCGGCCATGGTGAAGTACCGGTTCGTCGATGTCCCGTCCGGGAATGCTGATTTGTTCGCCATGCTCCATGTCGGTGATGGAACGGCGGCTGACGGCCTCTTCTACCGCCTTTTTGATGTGGTCACGGTAACGCCGCAGGAAACGCTGGCGGTTTACCGTGCTCTTGTTCTTGCCATTGAGGCGTCGGTCGATCACATAGCTCATGGGGAGCCCTCCGGGCAGCTTCACGTTACAAGCTTCAAGCCGCGGGCTGGAAGCTTAGAGACAAGCGGTCAACTGCCAGGCCGGATGCCTGGCAGTGCGCGCTTGCCGCTGCCTTACTGCGATTTGCGAACCCGCAGGTACCACTCGGAGAGCAGTCGTACCTGTTTGTCGGTGTAGCCTCGCTCGACCATGCGTGTGACGAAGTCGTTGTGTTTTTGCTGATCCTCCTTGCTGGCCTTGGCGTTGAAGCTGATGACGGGCAGCAGGTCCTCGGTGTTGGAGAACATTTTCTTCTCGATGACCACCCGCAGCTTCTCGTAGCTGAGCCAAGTGGGGTTCTTGCCGTTGTTGTTGGCACGGGCGCGCAGTACGAAATTGACGATTTCGTTGCGGAAGTCCTTCGGATTGCTGATGCCGGCGGGTTTCTCGATTTTTTCCAATTCTTCGTTGAGGGCCACGCGATTGAGGATTTCGCCGGTTTCCGGGTCGCGGTATTCCTGATCCTGGATCCAGAAATCGGCGTACAGGACGTAGCGGTCGAAAATGTTCTGGCCGTATTCGCTGTAGGACTCCAGGTAAGCGGTCTGGATTTCCTTGCCGATGAACTCGATGTAGCGCGGCGCCAGGTATTCCTTGAGGAAGCGCAGGTAGCGCTCACGAGTTTCGGCCTGGAATTGCTCCTGTTCAATCTGTTGTTCCAGCACATAGAGCAAGTGCACCGGGTTGGCGGCAATCTCGTGGGGATCGAAGTTGAAGACCTTGGACAAGATCTTGAACGCAAAGCGCGTCGACAGACCGTTCATGCCCTCGTCCACACCGGCTGTATCACGGTATTCCTGGATCGACTTAGCCTTGGGATCGGTGTCCTTGAGGTTTTCGCCGTCGTAGACGCGCATCTTCGAATAGATATTGGAGTTCTCCGGCTCCTTGAGGCGCGACAGTACGGTGAACTGGGCAAGCATTTTCAGGGTGTCGGGGGCGCAATGGGCCTTGGCCAGGGAGCTGTTGAACAGCAGTTTGTCGTAAATCTTGATTTCGTCACTGACCCGCAGGCAGTACGGCACCTTGACGATATAGATCCGGTCGATGAAGGCTTCGTTGTTCTTGTTATTGCGGAAGGTATGCCATTCCGATTCGTTGGAGTGAGCCAGCAAGATCCCGGTAAATGGAATCGCCCCCAGGCCTTCGGTACTGTTGTAGTTACCTTCCTGGGTAGCGGTGAGCAGTGGGTGCAGCACCTTGATCGGTGCCTTGAACATCTCCACGAACTCCATCAGGCCCTGGTTGGCCCGGCACAATGCGCCCGAATAGCTGTAGGCATCGGCATCGTTCTGCGGAAACTCTTCCAGTTTTCGGATATCGACCTTGCCCACCAGTGCCGAAATGTCCTGATTGTTTTCATCGCCGGGTTCGGTCTTGGCCACGCCGATCTGGTTGAGGATCGACGGGTAGAGTTTCACCACCCGGAACTGGCTGATGTCACCGCCGAACTCGGCCAGGCGCTTGGTGGCCCAGGGCGACATGATGGTGTTGAGGTAGCGCCGCGGGATACCGAAGTCTTCCTCGAGGATCGCGCCATCTTCCGTGGCGTTGAACAGGCCCAAGGGGGACTCGAAGACGGGCGAGCCCTTGATCGCATAGAAGGGCACCTTCTCGATCAATTGCTTGAGCTTTTCCGCCAGGGACGATTTGCCGCCGCCGACCGGGCCGAGCAAATAGAGGATCTGCTTCTTCTCTTCCAGGCCTTGGGCGGCATGGCGGAAGTAGGAAACGATCTGGTCGATGCATTCTTCCATCCCATGGAAGTCTTCAAAGGCCGGATAGCGGCGGATCACCTTGTTGGAAAATATCCGCGACAGGCGCGAATTATTGGCGGTTTCCACCAGTTCTGGCTCGCCAATCGCCAATAGCAAGCGTTCGGCGGCAGAAGCGTAGGTGCTGCGGTCCTGTTTGCACAGCTCGAGATACTCCTGAAGCGTGAGTTCTTCCTGCTGTGTGGACGCGAAGCGTTGTTGGAAGTGGCTAAAGATACTCATGACGTCGTCACCTCGCTCGATACGTGGAGCCGACGCCGGATCAATCAGTCGATGCTGGCAGTCATTGACGCACGCCAATGGCTGTTTTCCCCCCAGAACACCCTGAAACGCTACCGATGACCCGTACGCCGGTGTACCGGCTCTCCCCTGATTCGGATGGCCTGCGCTTAAGGATAGTTCGGAATCCGGGAGGTCAAGGCGCGATGCGCAATTAGTTTAGCCGCGCCGTTCGTCAGAAACGGCGCAAGCCCAAGCGTCACGCGGGGTAGCGGGGTGTGAAAAAAATTATTGCGAATCGCCCGAGGAAATTTCCGCGGGATAGGTCGTACGCCACAGCTCAAACCCGCCGTCCAGGCTGTAGACGTCAGAGAAACCCTGGCTGATCAGATACGCGGCTGCACTCTGGCTGGAATTGCCGTGGTAGCAGGCGACGATCAGCGGTGCATCGAGGTCGGCGGCGCGGATGAAGTCGGCGATGTTGACGTTGTCCAAGTGCTGGGCGCCGGTGATGTGAGCGGCGGCATAAGTAGGCTGGTCGCGGATGTCGACGACTACGGCACCTTGCTCGCGCAGGGTCTGTGCTTCTTGGGGAGGGATACGTTTGAATTCGGTCATGGCGGGCTCCTATTGCTTGGCGGTGGCCGGCAGGGTAATGGAAAGGGGCGATTCGCACTGGCAGTCGAGGCGCTTGCCCGTGTCGATGTTCATCAGGGTCATGGCACCGCCCCACACGCAACCGGTGTCGAGGGCGAACACGCCGGGTTCATCGCACTTGCCTTCCAGCGCGGCCCAGTGGCCAAAGATGATCTTTGTGTCTCGGGTCTTGCGTTCCTTGTAGGCGAACCAGGGCTTGTAGCCGGGCAGGGCGGTGTCGGCGCCTTCCTTGCTCTTGAGGTCCAGTTTGCCTTCGGCCGTGCAGAAGCGCATCCGCGTGAAGTAGTTGGTGATGACTCGCAGGCGGGCCACGCCGGTGAGGTCGTTGTCCCACTTCACTGGGTCGTTGCCGTACATGCCGTCGAGGTAAGCGGTGTACAGGTTGTCATCAGCCAATGCACTTTCAACTTCGGCGGCGCACTTGAGGGCTTTTTTCAGCGTCCACTGCGGCGGGATACCGGCATGCACCAAGGCCATGTTGCGATCCTCGTCGTAGTGCATGAGTTTTTGCCGGCGCAGCCAGTCGAGCAGTTGAGCGCGGTCTGGGGCTTCGAGAATTTCCCGCAGGGTGTCGCCTTTTTTGAGGCGCTCGATAGTGTTGCCGGCCGCAAGCAGATGCAGGTCATGGTTGCCCAGCACGCATACCAAGGAATCACGCAGGCTATAGAGGTAGCGCAGGGTTTCCAGGGACTGTGGGCCCCGGTTAACCAAGTCTCCCACCAACCACAAGCGATCATTTGCCGGGTCGAAGGCTACGCGCTCCAGCAGGCGCTTGAGAGGGTCCAGGCAGCCTTGCAGGTCGCCGACCGCGTACGTTGCCATCAGTGCAGGGCTCCTGGCACAGCCAGGCGGAAGGGCTTGATGATTGCATCGAACAGTTGGCCGTCGGTGGCCTTCATTTGATACGAGCCTTGCATGGTGCCGACCTTGGAGGTCATCACCGTGCCGCTGCTATAAGTGTGGCTGGCGCCGCTGTCGATCAACGGTTGCTGGCCGACAACGCCTGCCCCGCGCACTTCCTCGACCTGGCCGTCGCCATCGGTGATGACCCAGTGGCGCGACAGCAGCTTGGCCGGCACCAGCCCGTTGTTCTTCACCGTAATGGTGTAGGCAAAGGCGAAGCGGTTATGTTCGGGTTGCGATTGGTCCGCCAGGAAGCGGGTGACGACGCTGACGTCTATCTGATAGCGAGGATCGGACATGCAAGAGGCCTTAAAAGCGAAGGACAGCAGATGCGGGTCAGTCTAGGCCAAGAGGTGGGCACTAGGCCAGACATGCTGTCTGGGCTCTTGAACTTGATGAAACGACTCTATCAACGTAACGCGGTTAAACCTGTGGGAGCGGGCTTGCTCGCGAATGCGGTGCGTCAGTCAACTGATCTATAACTGATCCACCGCATTCGCGAGCAAGCCCGCTCCCACATTGGAGGGTGTTGAACCCTATTGCGCTGTTGGCGCTGGCTGGATGGCAAGCTGGTCAGCCAGGCGCACGAACGCGGCCAGGTCCAGTTGCTCGGGGCGCAGGCCGCCGTCGACGCCGGCGGCTTCGATTTCAGCATTGCTCAGCAGGGCTTTGAGTGTGTTACGCAAGGTCTTGCGGCGTTGGTTGAACGCTTCGCGTACCACACGTTCCAGCAGTTTGTGATCCTTGGCCGGGTGCGGCAGTACGGCATGCGGCACCAGGCGCACGATGGCTGAATCGACCTTCGGTGGCGGGTTGAACGCGCCCGGGCCGACGTTGAACAGGTGCTCTACGCGGCAGTGATACTGGACCATGATCGACAAGCGGCCCCAGTCACCACCGCCAGGGCCTGCGGCCAGGCGCTCCACCACTTCCTTTTGCAGCATGAAGTGCATGTCGCGGATGATCCCGGCGTTGTTCAGCAGGTGAAAAATCAGCGGCGTGGAGATGTTGTACGGCAGGTTACCCACCACCCGCAGGCTGTTGGGCGCAGCGCCAAGGCTGTTGAAGTCGAACTTCAGCGCGTCGCCCTGGTGCAGGTTGAAGTTGGTTTTGCCGGCGAACTGCTGGTTGAGGATCGGGATCAGGTCCTTGTCCAGTTCCACGACGTCCAGTTGCCCGCCGCTGGCCAGCAGGCCCTGGGTCAGCGCGCCCTGGCCTGGGCCGATTTCCAGCAGGCGGTCTTCTGGCTTGGCATGGATGGAGCGCAGGATGCGATCGATTACGCCAGCGTCATGCAGGAAGTTCTGCCCGAAGCGCTTGCGCGCCCGGTGTTGGTAATGCTCAGTCATATACGGGTCTCGGCCATCTGATAGGCGGTTTCCAGGGCCACGTGCAGGCTGCCGGTATCGATCTTGCCGCTGCCTGCGAGGTCCAGGGCGGTGCCATGGTCGACGGAAGTGCGGATGATCGGCAGGCCCAGTGTCACGTTGACTGCGGCGCCGAAGCCTTTGTATTTCAGCACGGGCAGCCCCTGGTCGTGGTACATCGCCAGCACTGCGTCGCAGTGCTCCAGATATTTGGGGGTGAACAGAGTGTCTGCAGGCAATGGGCCGCGTAGGTCCATGCCTTCTTGGCGCAGGCGCTCTAATGTCGGTTCAATGATGTCGATTTCTTCATGGCCCAAGTGGCCGCCTTCACCGGCGTGGGGGTTAAGCCCACAGACCAGGATACGCGGTTGGGCAATGCCGAATTTGTGTTGCAGGTCGCTGTGCAGGATGCGCGTGACACGCTCCACACGCTCGGCAGTGATGGCCTCGGCGATTTCACGCAGCGGCAAGTGGGTGGTCACCAGCGCCACACGCAGGCCGCGGGTGGCGAGCATCATCACCACTTGAGCGGTATGGGTCAGTTCCGCGAGGAATTCGGTATGGCCGGAAAAGGCGATACCGGATTCGTTGATCACACCTTTGTGCACCGGTGCGGTAATCATGCCGGCGAAGTCGCCGTCGATGCAGCCTTGGCCCGCACGGGTCAACGTCTCCAGCACAAATGTCGCGTTGGCCGTATTCAACTGCCCTGCAACCACTTTGGCTTGCAGCGGGGTGTCCCACACATACAGGCTGCCGGCGGGGGCGGGAAGGTCGGGCCAGTTGCCCGGCGCCACGTCCAGCAGGTTGACGGCCACACCCAGTTGCGCGGCCCGCTCAAGGAGCAGGTCGCGGCTGGTAATGGCAATCAGGGGGTGTGGCTGGGGTTGCGAGGCGAGCAGCAGGCACAGGTCTGGACCAATGCCGGCTGGCTCGCCGGGTGTCACCGCGAAACGCTGGGGTTTCACTGGGGTGCCTGGTCGGTGCCTGTTTGCTCGGCGCCTGGCAGCTTGTTCTCTACATACGCTTCGTCACGGATCTGACGCAGCCAGGTTTGCAGCTCTTCGTCGTATTTGCGGTTACGCAACACGGTCAGGGCTTGCTGCTCACGCGCCTGGGTGGTGTTGTCAGTGGCGCGACGGCCAAGGACTTCCAGCACATGCCAGCCGTACTGAGTCTTGAACGGCTTGGACAATACGCCTTGCGGTGTCTCGGCCATAACCTGCTGGAACTCAGGCACCAGAGCTTTCGGGTCGATCCAGTTCAGATCGCCGCCGTTAAGGGCAGAACCTGGGTCTTCCGAGAAGCTTTTAGCCAGGGTGGCGAAGTCTTCACCGCTTTCAATGCGGTCGTAGATCTTCTGGGCCAGTTCCTTGGTTTGTGCCTCGGTGCGGATTTCGCTCGGTTTGACCAGGATGTGACGAACATGGACTTCGTCTTTCAGCGAAGTCTCGCCACCGCGACGTTCCAGCAGCTTCAGGATGATGAAGCCACCCGGGGTGCGGGCTGGCTGGGTAATGCCACCGACTTCCATGGCGCTCAATTCGCGATCAAACGGAGGTGGCAATTGAGCGGCTTTACGCCAGCCCATGTCACCGCCTTCGAGGGCGTTGTCGCTGCCGGACTGAGCAATGGCCATCTGGGCAAAATCTGCACCCGCTTTCAGGCGCTCATAGATCGCCTGGGTTTTAGCGGCGGCGGCATTAAGCTGCTCAGAGTTGGCTCCGTCCGGGGTTGGGATCAGGATATTGGCCAAGTGCAACTCTTCGGAGAGCTGCATCTTGCCCAGGTCCGAGGCCAGGAAGTTCTTCACTTCCTGCTCGGACACCTGAACCCGCTCGGCCACACGGCGCTGGCGCACACGGCTGATGATCATTTCGCGCTTGATCTGGTCACGGGCGTCCTCGTAGGACAAACCATCGCGAGCCAGGGCAGCGCGGAACTGATCAATGCTCATGTTGTTACGCTGAGCGATGGTGCCAACGGCCTGGTTCAATTCTTCGTCTGAAATACGGATGCCAGAACGGTCGCCAATCTGCAATTGCAGGTTCTCGACGATCAGACGCTCCAGCACCTGGGGTTCCAGGACGCTGCTCGGTGGCACACCACCGCCACGCTTGGCGATGGTTTGCTGAACTTCCTTGACCCGTTGGTCCAGCTGGCTCTGCATGATCACGTCGTTGTCGACGATGGCTGCTACTTTATCCAGCTGTTGAACCGCGGCGTGTGCCGAAACAGTACCCAGGAACAGCGCGCCCAGCACTAGCGGGCGCAAACACTCAGAAAGCTTTGTCTTCACGTTCACGATAACCTTCAATGCCTTTGTCGAGGAAGCTCTCTACCTTGGCGCCGGTCAGGCCGCCGAGTCCTTTAAGGACGATCTGGAAGAAGAGCCCGTGGTCACCCTTTTCGTTCTGAGGGGCGATCTGCGTGTATTCGTCGTTGGAAACCCAGTAACGGTTGATGACGCGCAGTTTCCAGCAGCAGTTGTCGTACTCGAAACCACCAAAGGCTTCCAGGGTACGGTTGCGAGCATAGTCATACTGCCAGCGCGTGATCAGGTTCCACTGGGGAATGATCGGCCACATCATCGAGAAGTCGTGTTGTTGGATTTTGTAGTAATCCTTCACGTAGTTCTCTTGGCCCGGGCTGCCGAAGTCTCCGCCGAACTGCCATTTACCGGTCAGTTGGTTGTAGACAACCTGGTCGTTGCGATAGCGGTAGCCCAGGTTGACGACCTTGTTCGGGTTGTCTTCCGGCTGGTAGTGGAACATCGCGCTGCCGGAGCGAGGGCTATGGCTCTCGGTGTCCCAGTTGTAGTCGGCTGTGGCGCGCCAGTCGCGGTTGAAGCGGAACTCGTACTCCAGTGCAACAGGAGATACGTTTGAGTGCGCGTCATCACGTGTCTTGGCGTCGATGCCAGGCAATTGAACTTCACGATCCTTGAAGTACACCGCTTGGCCGATGGAAGCGCGTTGACGTTCGAAACCGTTCTCTTCAATCCAGCGGCTGGTGAGACCAAAGGACAGCTTGTTTTCGTCGCCGATACGGTCGGAACCGCTGAAGCGGTTGTCCCGGAACAGCGAGGAGTAGCTGAACGAGTTCTCGCTGGTGTCGAAGACAGGGATCTCGGTCTGGTCTTTATTCGGTACGTAGAGGTAGAACGCACGAGGTTCGAGGGTCTGGTTGTAATCTTTACCAAACCAATTGGTTTTACGGTCGAAGTACAGGCCGCTGTCGATGCTTGCAATAGGTACTGAGCGGTCCTGTGAGCTATTGAAGGTTTGACCTCCTGCAGCCATCTGGCTCTTGCCTGTACCGTCAAGGTCAAGATCGTACTTGGTATATACGTACTTCAACTTCGGCGTCAAAAAGCCGTAGGACCAGTTCATCGGATAAGAGACAGCTGGCGCAAGGTTCAGACGAGTGCCGTTTGCACGGGTCAGGCCGGTAACGTTGGTATCCAGACGACGCGAAACCAAGCCATTTTCGTCCGTAAAGTTACCGTTCTCCAAGTCTCGATCAAAGCGTACGGCTTCGGTTTCATAACTGAAATCCAGCCCGCCCGGATGAAATGGCAGTTGGCCATTCAGTGTGAGTTGCGGCAACCGGTCATACGGTGTGATCTGAGTGATTGTCGCCAGTTGATAGGCTTGGACATTCAAACGGGCCTGATAAGAATCGCCCCGATATGTCAAAGATCCCTGCTGGTTCAGAGCGTCTTGGCTCTCAACCCCTTCCTCAAACGACTTCAAATCCTGGAAGTAATAAGGATCGCTGATCCGGGTGTAATCCACCTGCGACGTCAGACGTGAATCCAACCCACCCTTATGCTGCCAATTGAGCATATAGCGGGTCTTTTCGTAATCAGTCTGGTTCTTCCGCTCGTCGTTATCGTCGTTGAGGTACGCCCCACCAAACTGCCCTTCACTCGACTTGGTCAGATAGCGGAACTCGCCTTCCATCAACAAGCCACGTTTAGTCATGTACTGCGGGTACAACGTGGCATCGTAGTTCGGCGCCAGGTTGAAGTAGTACGGTGTTACCAGCGTAAAGCCAGTTTCCCCACCGGTGCTGAAGCTCGGCGGCAGGAAGCCGGATTGGCGACGGTCGTCGATCGGGAAGTAGATGTACGGGGTGTACAGGATCGGGATGTTCTTGACCCGCAACGTCGCGTTGGTCGCCGTACCGAAACCGGTGGCCGGGTTCAACGTGATGTTGTTGCCCTTGAGCTGCCAGGCGTTGCTGTCCGGCTCGCAGGTGGTGTACGTACCGTCCTTGAGACGGATGATCGCATTCTCTGCACGCTTGGCGTACAGCGCGTTACCGCGGATACGTGACTTGTGCATCACGTATTCGGCGTTATCGATCTGGGCGGCGCCGGTGTCGAGCTGGACTTGAGCGTGGTCACCCACGATCAGGGCGCCGTTGTCGCGCAGGCGCACCTTGCCATTTAGTTCGCCACGGTTCTCAGCCTGGTACAGGCTGGCTTCGTCCGCTTCCAGTTGCATGCTGCCCTGGCGCATGACCACGTCACCGGCCAGGGTAGCGACTTGCTGCTCCTGCTCGTAACGCGAGGCCTTGGCGCCGATGAAGGTCGGCGCATCGCTCTTGTTCGTCTTGTCGTTCATGCCAGGACGAGTCGGCTCGATGTACGCGCCGCCGCAGTAAGGGCCGGTTTCGGCCAACTGTGCTGCGGTCAGCTTGTCGCGAGGTACCCAGTCCAGGTGGCTGTAGTCGGCGCTGCGCGAGCGCAGGCCACGGCCCTTGGCTTCGGTGACCAGCATGGTCTTGGGCTCGGCGTCGACGCTGCCGCCAGCTTTGCCTTGCGGCGTGCTGTTGGCCGAGCTGACGGCAGCACCGTCATGCACCGGGCGCGGTGGCAATGGGGCGGCGGCCGTCTTCGGCGCACAATCCCAGGCACCCGAAGCAGAGACTGAGCAGTCATACTGTTCCGCGGCGACCACGAATGAGGTGGCGAAAGGTTGCAAGGCCAGCAGACTGCCGGTTACCAGCAACGGAAATTTTCTACGAAACGCGGGGGATTTCAATGCCATCTTATTAGTCCGGGCTTCCTGCGTGCCATCTGCCCGCGGTTTGGGCCGCACGCCTCTCGATGGTCTGAAAGTTGGGTAGGAACAGACCATTTCTGGTCTGCTCCCCCCTAAAAACCGTACGTGCGCCTTTCAGCGCATACGGCTCAAGTCTTTACGAAGCCCCCCCTTGGGGGAGCCGGTTTGTACACTGTTAGTCCACGAGCGTGAAGCTGCTGGTGGCAAATGGGATGCAATAGTACCCGGTTGTCCAGCGAGTCACCACCGCCTTGTGAGCGATAAATGATGTGGTGGTCGTGCCACCCAGTCTCCCTAGATATTGGGCTTTTGCATAGTACGCACAGTCCTTTTTGGGATTGAAATAGATGAAGAATTTGTTTGCGGTACTTCAATTTCCCGAGCATCCGGGACATCCGCAATGCCTCTCCCATTTCTTCCATAGAGGGATCAAACGGATTGAAATCCCCGCTGATCTTCCTGTGCCTCTCAATCGGCGTGGCTTCTAGGGCGTATAACCGAATTGCCTCTTTGCCTCCTGACTCCGTTATGACCGTGGTGGCAAACACCCAGCTTCGATTTTCGTAGGTTTGGAAATACTTCTCCCTTACCCAATCGAGACTTTTGTTTGGGTGCCGCCTTTTCGCCCAACGCCAAAGCGCTTGGAATATTTGGTGGTCCATGCGGCTGTACGCCTTCTTGGCGACCACAGGCTGGTGATACAGCGCCCAGCCTCGCAGTATCGGATTAAGCAGGCGGATCAACTCCTCCTGTTTCACCGCTTTGTTAGTGCTGATGACCTCTTTTACCTTCCTATAGAACGCTTTCACGTTCTTTTTGGCAGGTTTGATCAGGAGTTTTCCGCCGTATTTGCGGAAATTCCAACCAAGGAAGTCGAAGCCTCCATCTATGTGGACGACGTGGGTTTTCTCAAGCGACAGCTGCAATCCTCGCACCGCGAGAAACTGCTCAACCCAAGGTTTGATCTCATTTTCGAGCATCTCTTTCGAGCTACCGGTAATCACAAAATCATCCGCATATCGCACCACGTTAATTTTCAGCTTCTTCGCCTTCGTCACGCCCAGATGTTGCTTGAGCTGTGATTCCAGTCCATCCAGCACCAAATTAGCCAAGGTGGGCGAGATAATCCCGCCCTGTGGTGTACCGGCATTCGTTGCCTGTAGCTGGCCTTTGTGAATCACTCCAGCTTTCAACCATTTTCGGAGGATTTCTTTGTCCGTTGGGACATTTTCGATCAGCCAGTCATGGTTGATGTGGTCAAAGCAGCCTTTGATGTCCGCTTCCAATACCCATTGGGCCGAAGCCTTCTTGGATAGACAAACGAACAACTGTCCCATCGCATCCGCCGTGGAGCGTTCGATCCGAAAGCCGTAGCTGTTTGGATCGCCGGTGGTCTCAGCGATAGGTGCCAGGGCTAGCAGGTATAGCGCCTGCATAGCTCTGTCAGTCATGGTTGGAATGCCCAGAGGGCGTTCTTTTCCATTCGACTTCGGGATAAACACACGCCGTAGTGGCCGTGGCTTATACCCGTGGCGTTTCAACCCATTTGCCGCTTTCCATTTGGCATCGGGTGTATCCCAGAGCACGCGGTCGACTCCCGCCGTGCGCTTGCCCTGGTTTTCAGTGACTCGCCGTATGGCCAAGTATCTGGCCGAACGAGAGCGGGTTAGCATCCGCTGCAGGGCTTTCACCCGGCGCCAGTTGCCTTCCCGACAAGCCTTCGCAATCCGTATCTGCATCGCCCGTACGTTCTGCTGCACACGACACCAATCGATGTCATGCCAATGCTGCGGAACGCCGGAAGGCGCAGACCCGGCCAGTTGGCTAGGTACTAACATGCTGCCTTCCTCTCAAGTTTCCCGAGCAGAAGACGTACGCATCCCCTGACGGGAATGGACGCTCCCGTCAGGAGTGGATGAATAAGAAGCCCATTACTGCCGGACTTCGAAGATGATTGAGACAGGTTTACTCAGCGTTCATGCGATAAAAGACCACGCAGAAGTCTGCCCGGTTTCCCGTGGGGTAATGTTCCAACCCCTATCCGCGCCATTACAGCTCGGCGTTCGCTTTTTCTGCGATCCCATACCCGCACAGCCAACAGATCCCCTTGCGGTTCACCTGCCCGAAGGCGGCCATACGGGCTTACCACGTTCCCTACCTGTCACACGATTGGTTTAGGGTCTGCCTTTTCACCGGAGGCCTTGTAGCGACGTATTCCCACATCCCACAGGAATAACTGGCCCCATACCTTTTGGTCCATGCCTGACAGCAGTTTTGGCATGTTTATCATTACGGCGTTTATCAGCAGTTCACTTACGTTACCCATGCCAACCAGCCTAGCGTCTCGACCCGGTACTGCTCCGAGCGTCTGTACTTTGCCTCACGGCAAAAGCACACCCTGATGGGGACTACATTGTCGGAAAAGCTTCACACCCCACCGTTACCAGTGACGCATGTTTTCCTAGGCTATCGTTGGTCGCACAACGAGTCCGCTGCTATCTCAAAATAAGATAGTTGGACAATGACAGACAGAGTTTTCGCTCGTGTCTCCGGTTTGATGTGAGCGGAGGACTGCAAGGCAGCACGCTCAAAGAGTATTTCCTCCTGTTTTAAGGCAGGAGGAATCCCTGCGGGGATTCATCCCGCAAGGGTAGGCCTAGGGCCTGAGTGGATTCGCTATCTGATGTAGAAGACGGCGCAAATAATGACGACCGTAAAGGCCGATATCATTCCCGCAAATTTCCAAGTCAGTCGATACAAGACGTCATCGAGAGCTTTGGAGATATCTGTCTGACTTGCCGATACATCAGCTTTAAGGGCTAGACGTTTCCGCATAGAGACCTCATCAGTAGTGAAGTAGGCACTCCCAGTCCGAAATTCGGACCATAGCCGCGCTTCTGAGTGCTAAGCGGCTTTGGGGTTCGCTATTGTCGCCGCAGCGACAACGAGTCCTTCTAAGCAGTGGGACCCCTGGGCTGTTTTGTTTCCCGGATTGGCTACCGGGCTATCGGTTTTCTTGGGGAAAACCATTGACGGTGACGTCTCACCGCCAACCTGGAGACACGCTACGCGTGTCGCACAAGATGCGTGATAATAAAGCATGCCCCGCTTGACGGCTAGCGCCGTCGGAGACCCTTGTAATGCCCGAGCACGATCTACGTTTACAACAGCTGGAAGTCTGGCTGGATGAGCAGTTGCCGATTCTTTTCAACGCTCAGGACTGGGGCCCCGTGCCCCCGGCCACATTGACCGCGGCCAGCAGCGACGCGAGTTTCAGGCGTTACTTCCGATGGGAGGGCGGTGCCCATACGTTCGTCGTCATGGACGCGCCACCCCCCCAGGAAAACTGCAAACCTTTCGTCGATATTGCGCATTTGCTCGCGAAATCGGGAATAAATGTGCCAAAAATTTATGCAGAAGATTTGCCCCGTGGCTTTCTTTTGCTCAATGACCTAGGCACAAAAACCTATCTGGACGTGATTGACGGTGAAAATGCCGACCAATTATTTGCCGATGCCATCGACGCGCTGCTGGCTTTCCAGCAATTGCCGATGGATGCACCGTTGCCCAGCTATGACGTGGCTTTATTGCGTCGCGAGCTGGAACTGTTCCCAGAATGGTATGTGCGCCGTCACTTGGGCATCGACCTCGACCCTGAGCAACAAGCCCTCTGGCAACGTGCCAGCCAGCAGTTGATCGACAGCGCCCTTGCCCAGCCCAAGGTGCTGGTGCACCGCGACTACATGCCGCGCAACCTGATGATCAGTGAGCCAAGCCCTGGCGTGCTGGATTTCCAGGACGCGGTCTACGGCCCGGTGACCTATGACATCACCTGCCTGTTCAAGGACGCCTTCCTCAGTTGGCCCCAGGCCCGCGTGCGCGAATGGCAGCGTGGCTATTGGCAGCGTGCCGGACAATTGGGGATTCCAGTACAGGACGACTTTGAGGAGTTCCTGCGTGCCAGCGACCTGATGGGCGTGCAGCGTCACCTCAAGGTTATCGGCATCTTTTCGCGTATCTGCCACCGCGACGGCAAACCACGCTACCTAGCCGACGTGCCGCGTTTCTTTGCTTATATAGAAGCGGTGCTGGCCGACCGACCCGAGTTGAGTGACCTGGGCGAGTTACTCGCCAGCCTGCGCGAACCTGCCGAGGCCAGCGTATGAAGGCGATGATCCTGGCGGCGGGCAAGGGCGAGCGCATGCGTCCGCTCACCCTGCATACGCCCAAGCCGCTGGTGCAAGCCGGCGGCAAGCGGCTGATCGAGTATCACCTTGAAGCCTTGGCGAAGGCCGGCTTTACCGAGATCGTGATCAACCACGCCTGGCTCGGCGAGCAGATCGAAAGCTACCTGGGCGACGGTGCCCAATTCGGTCTGCGCATCCGCTACTCGCCGGAGGGTGAACCGCTGGAAACGGGGGGTGGGATATTCCAGGCGTTGCCGCTGCTGGGCGACGAACCGTTTCTGGTGGTCAATGGCGATATATGGACCGACTACGATTTCATCCAGCTCAAGCAGCCGATCCGGGGCCTGGCGCACTTGGTGATGGTCGACAACCCAGCACACCACCCCTCGGGCGGGGATTTCTACCTGGATCACGGTGTGCTTCATGATGCCGCGCCCGGTGCCGATAACCTGACCTTCAGTGGCATTTCAGTGCTCGACCCTAAATTGTTCGCGGGTTGCAGCGCCGGTGCCTTCAAGCTGGCCCCGCTGTTGCGCGAGGCCATGGCCAAAGGTTTGGTAACGGGGGAGCACATGGCAGGACGCTGGGTGGATGTAGGGACGCTGGAGCGATTGGCGCAGGTCGAAACCTTGCTGACAGCGGGGCAGTAGGATGTTGTGGCCAGGGACGCTGATCGGCGCCGGGGCTGGCTTTGCCATTGCCAGTATCCCGGGGGCTCTGTTGGGGGCATTGCTGGGGCAGGCGCTGGATCGCCGTCTGCAACTGCACAGTTGGGCGCAGTTGCGTGAACGCCTGGGTGGGCGCCCGGCTTTGCGCAACGATGAACTGCTGTTTGTGCTGCTGGGACGCCTAGCCAAGAGTAATGGCCGGGTTGTCGATGGGCATATCCAGCAAGCGCGCCAGGAGATGCGCGCACTGGACATGAGTGAGCCGGCCCAGCGCCGCGCGATCAGCGCCTTCAACCGTGGCAAGTCCGGCAGCGACCGGGTTCGCCGTTACCTGCGGGTGCTCAAGACGCAGCCCCATGCGGCGGAAGGCGTGCTGCGCGCCTGTTGGCGCATGGCGTGGGCGGACGGTCGAGCGGATGCTGCCGAGCGCGACCTGATCGACCAGTGGGGCAAGTGGTTGGGCTGGACGCCACAGCAGCTTCAGGCATTGGCGACCGATTACGCGCCGGAGCGCAAGCCATTGGCCAATCGTGGCGGTGTCTATCAGGAGGCGTTGCGTATCCTGGGGGTGACGGCAACCACTGAGCCTTCGGTGATCAAGCGCGCCTACCGCCGCCTGCTCAGCCGTCACCATCCGGACAAGATCGCCGGCACGGGTGCCAGCCCCGCGCAAGTGCGGGAGGCGACCGAACGAACCCGAGAGTTGCATAACGCCTATGCGCTGATTCGCGAGCGGCGGGATTTTCGTTGAGACTATCGCCACTCAACGCCATGTGGGAGGGGGCTTGCCCCTGCCACATCGTTGTGCGACATGGTCGACTATGTGATCAGTCTGCGCTGCCCTTCGGGCTCAGCCACCCGCGAACCCTGCGGTACAACTGCTCTTGCTCCGCCGCGCTATTGCCGGGTAACGCCGTGAGCGACACCTGCTTATAGCTGTCATTCTTCGAGCGCTTGGCCGCCTGGAGTCGCTCCAGGGCGTTCTTGCGATCCTGGGCGCCCTCTTGATAGAACACGTCCGCCGTGGGTACCTTCAAGGCCGGCGCCAGTTGCTGCAGGTCCGGTTGGCGAGCCGCAGGCGTCTTGCCGGCCACCATCACCAACCTCTGCACCTGGGAGGGTTGTTTCTCGCTGAGGTAGCGTGCCGCCCACCAGGCCCCGGTGCCATGGCCGAGCAACACCACACTGCGGGCGCTTTGGGTCTGGGCGAAGGCGACAGCGGCGTCGATACGGTCGAAGATGCGCTTGGCGTCGGTCTTGTCCTGCTCATCCGCCCCCGGCACCACCGCCGGGTCAGTGCCTTCGGCCTCGGCACTGGCGGCCTGTTCGACCGGCTTGGCAGCGGTGCTGCCTTCTTTGCTGCTGGTATCGACCGCCGCTGTCGGCGGTTCGATGAGCCGTGGCGGCAGGGTGTCCACACTGACGTCAGGCAATGACAGGCTGAGGGTGCCCCAGGCGGCGTCCGGTAACTTGCGCCGCAGAGGCGCGATGGCCTGCGGCCAGTCCGCGTTCTCCCCGGCACCTGGTATGAGAATCACCACACCCTCGGCTTCGGCGCTGTTGGCGGGTTTCCATAGCGCCAGGAACGAATCGCTACCAGCTTGCAATTGCTGTTGCTCCTGCTGCGGCACCTGCCGTTCGAGCGCACTGGCTTCTTGCTGGCTACGCTCGGGCAAGGCCTGGCGTTCAGCCGGTTTTTCGACGGCAGGCGAGGGTGCATCCTCGGCCTGAACAGGCAAGACGCTGGTAAACAGCAGTGACAGGCACAATGCTGGCAGTGCCGAACGGTGAAGAAAAAGCATCGTTGATTCCCGGCCAGAAGTGATTCCAGCAGCCTAATGGGTTGGTCGGTATTTGTCAGGGGTATGAGGCGCGGTTCTCGCTACCGACAGGCTATCGGCGGTTTGTTAGCTGTCTTGATGGTCGCGGCGCGGCCATTCAACCAATGAATGGCAGACAACACGCCAGGGGCAGCTATTCTTGTGCCAGCCCATCATTCATAAGAGGCCGCGCACATGAGTACTTCCTCATTCAAGATCGCCCACAAACTGCTGACCGGTGCAGGTGCCATCGAACAACTGGCTGCCGAACTCACGCGCCTGGATGTGGATAACCCACTGATCGTCACTGACGCCGCGCTGGTCCAGTCCGGTACCGTGGCGCTGGCCTTGGAGCATCTGGGTGATCGAGCCTACGAAATCTTCGACCGCGTGCTGCCCGATCCGGAAATTGCCATCGTCGAAGACTGCATGCGTGCGTACCGCGAAGGGGGGCATGACGGCCTGATCGGTGTGGGCGGCGGCAGTGCCATCGACATCGCCAAGAGCGTGGCGGCCTATGCCGGTTATCACGGCGCGCTGGCGGACTTGTTTGGCGTCGATCAGGTGCCGCGCAAAGGCCCGCCGTTGATCGCCATCCCCACCACGGCCGGTACCGGCTCGGAGGTGACCAATGTGGCGATACTGTCCGACAAGGCTGCACAGCTGAAAAAAGGCATCGTCAGCGATTACTTGCTGCCGGATGTCGCGCTGATCAGCCCGCAAATGACCTTGACCTGCCCGCGAGGTGTCACGGCCGCCAGTGGCGTGGACGCCTTGGTGCATGCCATCGAGTCCTACCTGTCGCTGCATGCCTCGCCGATTACCGACGCCCTGGCCATCGGTGCGATCAGATTGATTGCCAGCGCGTTGCCCAAGGCTTACGCCAACCCGGCCAACCTGCAGGCCCGTGACGACATGGCCACCGCCAGCCTGATGGCCGGCATGGCCTTTGGCAACGCGGGCGTCGGTGCCGTGCATGCGCTGGCGTACCCGTTGGGTGGGCGCTTCAATATTGCCCATGGCGTCAGTAATGCGCTGTTGCTGCCGTATGTCATGCACTGGAACAAATTGGCCTGCGTCGAGCGTATGCAGGACATCGCCCAGGCCATGGGCGTCAATATCGCCGGGCTGAGTGTGAATGACGCTGCCGACCAGGCTGTAGAGGCGATGACGCGGTTATGTGCGGCAGTGGAGATCCCGTCCGGCCTGCGCAGTTTCGGCGTGCCCGAGGACGCCATCCCGGCCATGGCCAGCGAAGCTGCAGGCATTGAACGCTTGATGCGTAACAACCCGCGCAAGCTCAGCGCCGCCGATATCGAAAAAATCTACCGGGCAGCTTACTAACCGTTGAGATAGGTCACGGTGCGCGCAGCAAAGCATGAGGTATACAATGCGCGCCATCGTGATTTAGCTCAAAAAAGGTGCGTCATGCAGCCCTTCGTCATTGCTCCATCGATTCTCTCTGCCGACTTCGCCCGCCTGGGTGAGGAAGTGGACAAGGTGTTGGCCGCCGGTGCCGACTTCGTGCACTTCGATGTCATGGACAACCACTACGTACCCAACCTGACCATCGGCCCGATGGTGTGCGCCGCGTTGCGCAAGTACGGCATCACCGCGCCGATTGATGCGCACCTGATGGTCAGTCCGGTAGACCGTATCGTCGGTGACTTCATCGAGGCGGGTGCGACTTACATCACCTTCCACCCGGAAGCTACATTGCACGTTGACCGCACCTTGCAACTGATCCGCGAAGGCGGCTGCAAGGCGGGCCTGGTATTCAACCCGGCCACTCCGCTGAGCGTGCTTGAGTACGTGATGGACAAGGTCGACATGGTCTTGCTGATGAGCGTCAACCCAGGCTTCGGCGGGCAGAAGTTCATCCCTGGCACCTTGAACAAGCTGCGTGAGGCCCGTGCGCTGATTGATGCGTCGGGGCGTGACATTCGCCTGGAGATTGACGGCGGCGTTAACGTCAACAATATCCGTGAGATCGCCGCAGCGGGTGCCGATACCTTCGTGGCCGGCTCGGCGATTTTCAATGCCCCGGACTACCAGGCCGTCATTGACAAGATGCGTGCCGAACTGGCGCTGGCGCGTCCATGAGCGGTTTTGAGCAGTTGTTCCCCGGCAAATTGCCACGGCTGGTGATGTTCGATCTGGACGGTACCTTGATCGACTCGGTGCCCGACCTGGCGGCCGCGGTGGACCAGATGCTGCTCAAGCTGGGGCGCAAACCGGCAGGCATCGAGTCAGTGCGCAAGTGGGTCGGCAATGGCGCGCCGATGTTGGTGCGCCGGGCCCTGGCCAACGACATCGATGCCACGGGCGTGGATGAGGTCGAGGCAGAACATGCCTTGGAGCTGTTCAATGCCGCTTACGAAAGCAGCCACGAACTGACCGTGGTTTACCCCGGCGTGCGTGACACCCTCAAGTGGTTGAGCAAGCAGGGCGTGGAAATGGCCCTGATCACCAACAAGCCGGAGCGCTTCGTTGCGCCGTTGTTGGACCAGATGAAAATCGGGCGCTACTTCCGCTGGATCATCGGCGGCGATACCTTGCCGCAGAAAAAACCAGACCCTGCGGCCCTGTTTTTCGTAATGAAAATGGCCAATATTCCGGCGTCTCAGTCGCTGTTTGTCGGCGATTCGCGCAGTGATGTGTTGGCGGCTAAAGCGGCGGGCGTGCAGTGCGTGGCCTTGAGTTATGGTTACAACCATGGCCGGCCGATTGCGGAGGAGTCCCCCGCTCTGGTCATTGATGACCTGCGACTGCTAATCCCCGGTTGCTTGGGCGCGGGCGCTGAGATAACGTTGCCCGACATTGATTCGTCCCCTTCTGGAAATTCCATCGTGGTGGTCACTCGCAAACTCTGGATGAAAGTCATCAAGGCCCTGGCCCGCTGGCGTTGGCGCGCCTGACTGATCCAGGCCGCGTGTGCGGCACGTTTGCCTACCTGACTTGACCCTCACACCACGAGGCACCTCATGACCCGCGAAGAATTCCTGCGTTTGGCCGCTGCCGGCTACAACCGTATCCCCATGGCTTGCGAAACCCTGGCCGACTTCGATACGCCGCTGTCGATCTACCTGAAGCTGGCCGATGAGCCCAACTCTTACCTGCTTGAGTCGGTACAAGGCGGCGAGAAGTGGGGCCGTTACTCGATCATTGGCCTGCCATGCCGCACGGTGCTGCGGGTGCACGACCATCATGTGAGCATCACCCATGACGGCGTGGAGATCGAAAGCCATGACGTAGAAGACCCGCTGGCCTTTGTCGAAACCTTCAAGGCGCGCTACAACGTGCCGACCATTGCTGGCCTGCCGCGCTTCAATGGCGGTCTGGTGGGGTACTTCGGCTATGACTGCGTGCGCTATGTGGAAAAACGCCTGGGCAAATGCCCGAACCCGGACCCGCTGGGGGTGCCGGACATTTTGCTGATGGTGTCCGACGCGGTGGTGGTGTTCGACAACCTCGCCGGCAAGATGCATGCGATTGTCCTCGCCGACCCCGCCCAGGCTGATGCCTTCGAACAAGGCCAGGCCAACCTGGAAGCGTTGCTGGAAAAACTTCGCCAGCCGATCACCCCGCGTCGCGGCCTGGACCTCAGCCGCCCCCCGGCGGCCGACCCGGTGTTCCGCTCCAGCTTTACCCAGGATGACTACGAGCGCGCCGTCGATACCATCAAGGAATACATCCTTGCCGGTGACTGCATGCAAGTGGTGCCGTCGCAACGCATGTCCATCGACTTCAAGGCGGCGCCGATTGACCTGTACCGCGCACTGCGTTGCTTCAACCCGACGCCGTATATGTACTTCTTCAACTTCGGCGACTTCCACGTCGTGGGCAGTTCGCCGGAAGTGCTGGTGCGGGTTGAAGACAACCTGATCACCGTGCGCCCGATTGCCGGCACGCGCCCCCGTGGGGCGACCGAAGAAGCCGACGTGGCGCTGGAAGAAGACCTGCTCAGCGACGAAAAGGAAATTGCCGAACACCTGATGCTGATCGACCTGGGGCGCAACGACACCGGGCGTGTCTCGGAAATCGGCTCGGTGAAACTGACCGAGAAGATGGTTATCGAGCGGTATTCCAATGTGATGCATATCGTGTCCAACGTCACCGGCGAGCTGAAGGCCGGGCTGACGGCGATGGACGCCCTGCGAGCGATTTTGCCGGCGGGCACATTGTCGGGGGCGCCGAAGATCCGTGCGATGGAAATTATCGACGAACTGGAGCCGGTCAAGCGCGGTGTCTATGGCGGCGCCGTCGGGTATTTCGCCTGGAACGGCAATATGGATACCGCCATTGCGATCCGCACGGCGGTGATCAAGAACGGCGAGCTGCATGTGCAAGCTGGTGGCGGGATTGTGGCAGACTCGGTGCCGGCCCTTGAATGGGAAGAAACCCTCAACAAGCGTCGGGCGATGTTCCGTGCCGTGGCATTGGCAGAGCAAACTCCACAAGACTAAAGCTGGAATAAAAAATGTGGGAGCGGGCTTGCTCGCGAATACAGAGTGTCAGTCGATACATGTGTGACTGATACACCGTATTCGCGAGCAAGCCCGCTCCCACATTAGTTTTTCACCGGTCTTGGGATTTGTTTAGAAATCCAGACTGAGTCCGACATTGATGCCTTGCTGGGTCAAGTTGTCATCCTTTCTCACGTTATACGCCGCCCGCAACGCCAGGTCCTGAGTCAGCTTGTGGCTGACACCCAGGCTCAAGCGGTCAGAATTACTGCGAGGCGTATACCCGTCGAGCTTGAAGTCGATCCCCTGCACGCTGTTGAGCGAAATGTTCACCTTCTGGGTGTCATTTTCAAACTCATGCTCGTGGGCCACTTCGCCAAAAACCTGGGTTTGCGGCGTGATGCGGTAGCTGCCTTGCAGGCCGACGCCCAGGCGTTTGGAGTCGCGTTGTTGATCGTCAAAGGTCAGGGCGGTGGAGCGGCTGCTTTTCTCCGAGTAACCATTGACTTCAACCCGCGCGTAATCGGCGCTGATGAACGGCGAGAGGTGCCAGTCGCTGCCCGGCGCGGCGATGTCATACCCCACGCGGCCGCTCAGGGCCCAGAGCCAGCCATCGGTGTCACCTTTCTCCGAGCCTTCGCTGATACCCAGGGCAAACTTGCGTTTGAGGCTGTCGAAGTCCAGCTTGCCGCCGGTCAATGCGGCATCGGCCCACCAGTGGTTCTGCTGATACTGAGCGAATGCCGTGCCCATATAGCTGTTGAGCTTGTAGTCTGAATCATTGGCGCCGGCTTCGAGTGTCTGCCGATACAGGCCGGCGGCAACGCCCACGCGCCAGTTTTCATCGAGCCGGTAGCTGCCACCGATATTCAGGTTATAGCCGCTGCCGTCGCCACTGGCCGAGCTGCTCTGATCATCGAAATCCAGGCGTTGGCCGCCGCCGGCCACTATGGCGCGCCATTGGCCGACGGCTTGCCAGCTGCCGTTGTCTGCTTGCCATTGGTTACGCAACTCGTCCTGGTGGGCGCGCAATGTGCCTTGGGCCATTTCCGGCAGCAAGGTCAGTTCCCACGGCGCGGCGAGTAGCGAATAGGCGTAGTCGGCAATCAAGCGTTGCCCGGCCACGGTAGGGTGGACCGAGTCGTTGTAGATCAGCTTGGTTGGGTCCGGGTTGGTGCCGCCGATGCCATAGGTTGGGTTGGCGGTGCAACTGTTACCGCTGAAGCAGGTGCCCGTCAGGTTCTGCTCGGTGGCTAGGCCGAAGCGCGCTGGATCGGCGAAGGCCTCGTTCAACAGCAGCGGGATGTTCAGCGGGATAACCTGCGCATCCACTTGTGACAGACGCTGTACCAGGGACTGGTTGAAAATAGTGCTCAGGGCCGAAGTCGCTGCTTGCTGTGGGGTGCCGTTGATGGCCGGCGTCAGGCCCAGGTCGGGTAGCATCCACACCATAATGTAACGCGCGCCGGCTTGTTGCAGGGCCTGGGCGCTGTCCGCCAGCCTGCCGCCGGCGGCGACCGCTTGAGCGGGGCTGAGTACCCGGCCTTGCAGGAAGTCATTGCCGCCACCGGAAAGGAAGTAAAGTGCGTTCGGGTCGGCTCTCCCACCATTAGCCGGCAGATAGCCCTGCCGACTGCGCAACACAGTGCCGCCCCCGGGGTTGCCTGGGGGAATCGCAGCATTGGAGACTGAGGTAATGGACTCGAGGATATTGTCGGTACGGTAGCCACCCACTGCCCAGTTGTTGCCGTCTGGCAAACCCTGGGCTGCGCGAACCGGTGAGGTGGAAGCATTCAGGTCGTTGGGAGCGACGCCCAGTTTCGTGCCCAGCAGGGTCGATGAGACCAGGCCGTATTCACCCTGGAAGGTCGGCCCGGTTCGGTTGGTAAAGCGCAATGTGGCGCCGGCCGAACCGTCGGGAAACTGGCCTGCATCCGCCAGGCTGTCGCCGAAAACCACCATGGTTGAATAAGGTGACGGGGCTGCGAACGCCTGGGCGCAGGCCAATGACAGGAGGCAGCCGGCAAGGGGCGCGAAAAACGCTGGTCTGAGCATGCAAGATTCCATTGGGTTGTTTTTATGTCGGAAGTGAAACACTAGCAAAATTTCTGGCATTTTCTGTAGGGAAATCCGGAATCCACCTACGTTGCGTCCCCGTATTTGCGGCTCCATATTGCACCGCTGGCGAGCCTACGTTACTGTGCCTGAACGTATGAATGAGACCCTCCCCGTGTTGATCATCAGCAAACTCTTGATGCGAGTAGTCAAGGCACACGCCCGTTGGCGTTGGCGCGCCTGACATTTTTCTCTGCCGGCCTGGCCGGACCTGTACCGATTTGCCTTCTTCACCCGTTGTCTGACGCCCCTTGCCAACTCACCCTGGCAACCGGAACGTGCGTCTGGCAGCGGGTCACACGCTTGGAAGGCGGTCATTTGAAATCAGTGAATTCAAGAGGTTTGAACCCACATGTTGCTGATGATTGATAACTACGACTCCTTTACCTACAACGTTGTGCAGTACCTGGGCGAACTGGGTGCCGAGGTCAAGGTGGTGCGCAACGATGAACTTACCGTTGCTGAAATCGCTGCGCTGAACCCCGAGCGCATCGTGGTTTCGCCTGGCCCGTGCACGCCGACCGAGGCGGGCATCTCTCTGGAAGCTATCCAGTATTTCGCCGGCAAGCTGCCGATCCTGGGCGTCTGCCTGGGCCATCAGTCCATCGGCCAGGCGTTTGGCGGTGATGTGGTGCGCGCGCGCGAGGTCATGCACGGCAAGACCAGCCCGGTGTTCCATCGGGATTTGGGTGTATTCCATGGCTTGAACCTGCCGGTGACCGTGACCCGTTACCACTCTCTGGTGGTCAAGCGTGAAACCTTGCCCGAATGCCTGGAACTGACCGCCTGGACCCAATTGGAAGACGGCTCGGTCGACGAGATCATGGGCCTGCGCCACAAGACACTGAACGTCGAAGGGGTGCAATTTCACCCTGAATCAATCCTGACCGAGCAGGGCTACGAGCTGTTCGCCAACTTTCTCAAGCAGAGCGGCGGCACGCGCTAAGGACTTTTCATGGATATCAAGACTGCCCTGAGCCGTATCGTCGGCCATCTGGACCTGAGCACCGCGGAAATGAGCGATGTGATGCGCGAGATCATGACCGGTCAATGCACCGATGCTCAGATCGGCGCTTTTATGATGGCGATGCGCATGAAGAGCGAAAGCATCGACGAAATCGTCGGTGCGGTGTCGGTGATGCGTGAGCTGGCGGACAAGGTCGAACTCAAGACCCTCGACGGCGTCGTCGATGTAGTGGGCACCGGCGGTGACGGTGCGAATATTTTCAACGTGTCGACCGCCTCATCCTTCGTGGTGGCCGCCGCTGGTTGCACCGTCGCCAAGCACGGGAACCGCGCAGTGTCTGGCAAGAGCGGCAGTGCCGACTTGCTGGAAGCTGCCGGTATTTACCTGAACCTCACGCCGGTGCAAGTAGCGCGCTGCATCGACAGCGTTGGCATTGGCTTCATGTTTGCTCAGTCCCATCACGGCGCGATGAAGCACGCTGCCGGCCCGCGCAAGGACCTTGGCCTGCGTACCCTGTTCAACATGCTCGGCCCGCTTACGAATCCGGCCGGTGTGAAGCATCAGGTGGTGGGCGTGTTCAGCCAGGCGCTGTGCCGGCCGCTGGCCGAAGTATTACAACGCTTGGGCAGCAAGCATGTGCTGGTGGTGCACTCCAAGGATGGCCTCGACGAATTCAGCCTGGCGGCGCCGACCTTCGTGGCGGAGCTGAAGAACGACGAGGTCACCGAATATTGGGTCGAGCCCGAAGACCTGGGTATGAAAAGCCAGAGCTTGCACGGCCTGGCGGTGGAAAGCCCGGCCGCTTCACTGGAGCTGATTCGTGACGCCTTGGGGCGTCGCAAGACCGAAAACGGTCAGAAAGCTGCGGAAATGATTGTGCTCAATGCTGGCGCAGCCCTTTACGCCGCCGACCATGCCTATAGTCTCAAGGAAGGTGTCGCCTTGGCCCACGATGCGCTGCACACCGGCCTGGCTCGTGAGAAGCTCGAAGAGCTGGGAGCATTCACCGCCGTATTCAAGATGGAGAATGAAGGATGAGTGTGCCAACTGTTCTGGAAAAGATCCTGGCCCGTAAGGCTGAAGAAGTGGCCGAGCGCCGCGCCCGCGTGGGCCTGGCCGAGTTGGAAGCCCAGGCGAAAAGCGCCGATGCGCCACGCGGCTTTGCCAATGCCTTGATCGCCCAGGCCAAGCTCAAGCAGCCGGCCGTGATCGCCGAGGTTAAGAAAGCCTCGCCGAGCAAGGGGGTGATTCGCGAGAACTTTGTACCCGCCGAGATCGCCGCCAGTTATGAGAAGGGTGGGGCGACTTGCCTGTCCGTACTGACGGATATCGACTACTTCCAAGGTTCAGACCTGTTTCTGCAACAGGCGCGCGCCGCGTGCAAGTTGCCGGTGATCCGCAAGGATTTCATGGTGGACCCGTACCAGATCGTTGAAGCCCGAGCCTTGGGTGCCGACTGCGTGTTGCTGATTGTCTCGGCATTGGATGACGTGAAGATGGCCGAGCTGGCGGCCGTGGCCAAAAGCGTCGGCCTGGACGTGCTGGTCGAAGTACACGACGGCGACGAGCTGGAGCGCGCATTGAAGACCCTCGATACTCCGCTGGTGGGCGTCAACAACCGTAACCTGCATACCTTCGACGTCAGCCTGGAAACCACCCTCGACCTGCTGCCGCGTATCCCGCGTGATCGTCTGGTGATTACCGAGAGTGGCATCGTCAACCGCGCCGATGTGGAACTGATGGAAATCAGTGGCGTGTACTCGTTCCTGGTGGGCGAGACGTTTATGCGCGCAGAGAACCCGGGGGCGGAGCTGCAGCGCTTGTTCTTCCCGGAGCGCGGTACGACGATCAGCGGTTCGACACTAGACTGATTTGAAATACGCTCGGAACTGTAGGAGCTGGCTTGCCTGCGATAGCGGCGGGTCAGCCAACCTCTGTGTAGCTGACACACCGCTATCGCAGGCAAGCCAGCTCCCACATTGGTTTTGTGTTTATTCAGGTAGGTAGGTGTTCGATGCTCCAGCCCGTGATCATGACTGTCGAAGCAGGCCTTGCCGCCGAGCAAGACCTATTGGCAGCCGTTTGCGCGGGTGAGCAGGCATTCGGATTGCTGTTCTGGCAGCCCAGTGACCAAGCACTGGTCATGCCGCGCCGTTTGAGCCGGCTGCCGGCATTCGCGGTGGCGAGCCAGGTTTCGGCCGATGCGGGTTGGCCGGTATTGCTGCGTGAAACCGGTGGTGAGCCGGTGCCGCAGTCCGGCGCCACGGTCAATATCGCCCTGGTCTATGCCCCACCGCGCAGTGAAAGCGACCAGGGGCGCATCGAAACCGGCTATCAGCGCTTGTGCCAACCGATTTGTGATCTGTTGATCGAGTTGGGTGGCGATGCGTCCGTCGGCGAAATTGACGGTGCCTTTTGCGACGGCCGTTACAACGTCAACCTCAATGGCCGCAAAATGGTGGGCACTGCCCAGCGTTGGCGACAAAGCGGTGGCCGCCCGGTCGGGTTGGTGCACGGGGCGATGTTGCTGGAGAATGATCGTGAGCAATTGATTGCGGCGGTCAACCGCTTCAATCAAGCCTGCGGTTTGGAGCAGCGGGTTCGCGCCGATAGCCATATCGCACTGCACGAAGCGTTTACGGCGCCGGATGCGATCCGTCGGCTCGACACGTTGTACCGTCAGATGCTGGCTGGCTTCCTGCCGGTTTAACGGGTACCGAACACCACCATCGTCTTGCCTTTGACGTGCACCAAGTTGCGTTCTTCCAAGTCCTTGAGCACGCGGCCGACCATTTCTCGTGAACACCCGACAATACGTCCGATCTCCTGGCGCGTGACTTTGATCTGCATGCCGTCGGGATGGGTCATGGCATCGGGTTGCTTGCATAGGTCCAACAGGCAGCGAGCGACGCGGCCGGTGACATCAAAGAACGCCAGGTCGCCGACTTTGCGGGTGGTGTCGCGCAGGCGCTGGGCGATCTGACCGCTCAGGGCGTACAAGATGTCCGGATCATGCTGGGCCAATTCGCGAAATTTTGCATAGCTGATTTCGGCCACTTCGCACTCAACTTTGGCTCGTACCCAAGCACTGCGTTCCTGCTCTTTGCCTGCTTGTTCAAACAAACCCAGCTCCCCGAAGAAGTCTCCGGCGTTGAGATAGGCAATGATCATCTCACGGCCATCCTCATCCTCGATCAGGATGGTGACTGAGCCCTTGATGATGAAAAACAGGGTTTCTGAGCGCTCGCCGGCGCAGATGATGTTGTGCTTGGCCGGATGACGTCGGCGCTGGCAATGCAGCAACAGCTTGTCGAGGTTCTTGATCTTGGGTGTGGGAGTAAGAGCAACCATGGTTGTATCCCGAAAAGACTGCGCGGTGTAGTTGGCGTTGTTTTTATCCAGCGGCATCTCATTGATATACGCTGTACAAGTCATGGCAATGCGCCATTCATTTGGCGCCAGCTTACCAGACACCTTCTGTCGCGATTAGCCAATTTAGCGGCAAACGCTGTCATTTATCGAATTTATGCAGAGCGCTGTTGTTTCAAGGCCCTGTGCTAAGCTGGCGACCCTTTTTTAGCAGTGGAGTCTGGGCGATGAAGGCACGCATCCAATGGGCGGGCGAAGCCATGTTCCTCGGTGAGTCGGGCAGCGGCCATGTGGTGGTCATGGACGGTCCGCCGGAAGCCGGCGGTCGTAACCTGGGTGTACGCCCCATGGAAATGTTGCTGCTGGGTGTGGGCGGTTGCAGCAATTTTGACGTGGTCAGCATCTTGAAGAAGTCCCGCCAGGCCGTAGAAAGCTGCGAAGCCTTCCTGGAAGCTGAACGCGCCACTGAAGACCCCAAGGTTTTTACCAAGATCCATATGCATTTCGTGGTCAAGGGCCGGGCGCTAAAAGAAGCCCAGGTCAAGCGTGCCATCGAGCTGTCGGCAGAGAAGTACTGCTCAGCATCGATCATGCTGGGGGCCGCGGGCGTGGTCATTACCCACGACTACGAAATCATCGAGCTGGGTTGATTGCAGCAGGCAAAAGAAAGGGCGCTTCGGGCGCCCTTTTTTTCGGTTCAGATTCGATAAGTGCTTTTGGTCATGACCTTGGCCAACAGGCTCATGCCGAACCGTACCGGGGCTGGAAAGCGGAAGCCGCCCGCGTCCAGCGCGCTTTCTGCATGGTGCTCTTCGTCAATGCGCATCTGCTCAAGAATGGCCCGTGACTTTTCGTCTTCGGCCGGCAGTTGCTCCAGGTGTTCATCCAGGTGCTTGCACACCTGATGTTCTGTCGCGGCCACAAACCCCAGGCTGACTTTGTCACTGATCAGCCCGGCAGCCGCGCCGATACCAAACGACAAGCCATAAAACAGTGGGTTGAGCACGCTGGGATGGCTGCCCAACTGGCGGATGCGTTGTTCGCACCAGGCCAGGTGGTCGATCTCTTCCTCGGCCGCATGCTCCATCGCCACGCGCACTTGCGGCAACTTGGCGGTCAGCGCCTGGCCCTGGTACAGCGCCTGGGCACAGACTTCACCGGTATGGTTGATGCGCATCAGGCCTGCGACGTGACGGGTGTCGGTCTCGCTCAACTGTACATCCGGCTGCACGATGGCGGGCGATGGGCGGTAGGGCTGGCCACTGAACGGCAGCAGGGTGCGCATGGCCATGTCGGCTTGCAGCAACAGACGGTCAATTGGCGAGTAGTGACGTTGGGTAGTCATGCTGACCTCCGGGAAGAATCTCGGCGGCCAGTTTACCGCAAGAGAGCGTCCAGCGTTTGTGCTGAGTCAATTTGCCCTTGTGCACTCAGCCCGGTGGCCAGTTCATCTGGCGCTGACCCAGCACGTGCATATGGATGTGGTAAACGGTTTGCCCGCCGTCTTCATTGCAATTCATCACCACACGAAAGCCTTTTTCGCAGCCTTGTTCCACGGCCAGGCGTTGGGCGGTGAACAGGATATGGCCGGCCAGCGCCTTATCGTCCTCGGTCAGGTCGTTGAGGGTACGAATGGGTTTTTTCGGGATAACCAGGAAATGCACTGGTGCCTGGGGGGCGATATCGTGAAAAGCCAGGACTTGGTCATCTTCATAGATGATCTTCGCCGGTATTTCCCTGTTGATGATCTTGGTGAACAGAGTATCCACAGCTGTATCTCCATCGTGAAAAGTGAGGTAAGTGTACGTAGGCCGTCAGCGCGGGCAATAGGCCTTGTTGATGGCACCGGCAATTTTGCGGGTCAGCCAGCGGGGGCTCAGGCGTGGGCTGAACGTCAGCCAACGATTGCGGCGCCCGGGAATGATGATGGCCTTGTTCTTTTCCAGCGCCCGCACGGTGTAGAGCGCGACTTCTTCCGGGCTCATCAGTTGCTGGCTGCGGTCGAGTTTCGCCGTATCCATCTGCGCGGTGCCGAAGAATGCGGTGCGCGTAGGGCCAGGGCACAGCACTGAAACCTTGATGCCGCAGGTCTTCAATTCCTCGCGCAACCCTTCGGAGAAGTGCAGCACGTAGGCTTTGCTGGCGTAGTAGCTGCTCATCCACGGCCCAGGCTGGAAGGCCGCGACCGAAGCCACATTGAGGATTTGCCCGCCGCCATGCAGGGCCATGGCATTGCCCAGTGCGTGGCACATGCGGGTCAAGGCCAGGATGTTGACTTCGATGAGGTCCTGCTCGGTCATCCAGTCCTGGGCCAGGAACGGCCCGCTGGTGCCGATGCCGGCGCAGTTGACCAGCAGGTCGATCTGTCGCTCACCCTCTTCGAGCTCCAGCAAAAAGCCGGACAAGCGCAGCGGCTCGCCCAAATCACAGGCGCGAAACAGTACCTCGACGCCGAAGCGTTGGGTCAATTCCAATGCAATGCTTTCCAACTGATCACGCTGGCGGGCCACCAGAATCAAGCTACGGCCACGCCGTGCCAAGGCTTCGGCCAATGCCAGGCCGATGCCACTGGAGGCGCCGGTGATCAGAGCGTAACGGGTCATGCCTTTCTCCATCGCAACGCCGCCGGCCCATGACAGTGCGTCACAGGCGGCGGGCGTTTCTTCACTGTTCTGGAGAGTCTACAGGTTCGGCTGCATCGTCAGCACTTTGCGCTGCGGCTTCGTCAACGATAGCGCTTTGATCGGCGTCTGCATCGGAGGTGATGGAGCTGCTTTCGTAGCTGCTGTCCATGTTGGCTTCAAGCTGGTCCAGGTAGCCGTTCATGCCCAGGGTGACGACGATGATGAGCATCAAGGGAATGAACGCCAGCCACAGCGAGGCCAGGATTTTCACCGCAGTGGAGTTGCGTGGTGGTGGCGCGCCGTATTGGTTGGCGCCCGTGTTGCCTGGCAATACCAGCAACAGCAGCGGGAAAACACTGTTAACCAGCGGAACCAGGTTGAGCAGGTAAAGCCAGCCAGACCAGCCCAGGTCATGCAGGCGCTGCACGCCGATTTGCACGCTCACCACTACCAGTGCCACAAACAGCGCGAAACCCAGCAGTGAGCCAATAATGATGGCGATGGTTGGCGAGGCTGTCGCCACCGCGAAGCCCACCGTACTGATGATGCCCGCGGCCACCAACATCGCGACGGTCAGTGCCAGCGTCCAGGCCAGGTAGCGCAGGCGCCCGATGCGCCCGTGGATGGTGAAGACCTTGAGGGTTGCGAACTCCGGCAGGTCGTCGCCAACGGCAGCGCGTGGGGGAGCATAAGGTGAGGCGGCGGCGCGGTCAGCGGTTGACGAGCTTGTTTCGTGGGTTTCTGCCAGGCTGAATGCCACAGGTTGTTCGGCCTCGATGCGAGCGTCGACCCCGGCGTTGTGCAGTGCCGTGAGGTAAGTTTGCGCGTCGGGGTGGGACAGGTCGCGCTTGAGCGCGACGGGGCGGCCGGTGAAGAGCTTTTCGATCGCTTCAACATCGCTTTTGAATAACTCGGCGAGGTTCAGCTTGGCGGTGGTGCTTTCGACACCTGGGCGCAAGGCTCCATCAAACACAATCTTGAAACGGCTGTCGCTCATGCGGGCATCCTTGTCACTTAATCAGGGAGAGTATGCAGGCCTGTCCAATCGGCAGGCCTGCCAGTGGGTCAGCGTGGCCAGCGCAGTTGCGCGGCGTGCTCGCGTGCTTTGCGGTATTCGGCATCCAGGCGGGCAACGAGGTCATCCACACTGGGTACATCATTGATCTCACCGACGCCTTGGCCAGCAGACCATACAGTTTTCCACGCTTTGGCCTCGTCGCTCAATGGCTTGAGCTTGGAACCGAAGTTGACTTCACCTTTGCCTTGAAGCGCAGCGAGGTCAAACCCGGCATTTTCCAGGCTCTGGCGCATGAAGCTGGCAGGTACGCCGGAGACTGCTGGAGTGTGCACGATGTCGGCGGCGCGCGATGTGAGCAGCATCTCCTTATACGCATCCGGTGCCTGGCTTTCGGTGGTGCCGATAAAGCGCGTGCCGAAATATGCCAGGTCTGCCCCCAGCACCTGGGCGGCGAGGATTTCGTGCCCATGGTTAAGGCAGCCCGCCAGCAGTAGGGTTTTGTCGAAGAACTGGCGAATTTCGGCAATCAGTGAAAAGGGGCTCCAGGTGCCAGCGTGGCCACCCGCACCAGCGGCGACGGCAATGAGGCCATCAACACCCGCTTCAGCGGCTTTCTCGGCATGGCGTCGGGTAGTGACGTCATGAAATACCAGGCCGCCGTAGCTATGAACCGCGTCCACCAACTCCTTTACCGCACCGAGACTGGTGATGACGATGGGCACCTTGTGCTCGACGCAGATCGCCAGGTCTGCCTCCAGGCGCGGGTTGCTGTTGTGCACGATCAGGTTCACGGCATAGGGCGCAGGGTTGTCCAACTGAGCCAGGCCCGCTTCGATTTCTTCCAGCCAGGCCTTGAAGCCACAGCTTTCGCGTTGGTTGAGCGCCGGGAAACTCCCAACTACCCCGTTGCGACAGCAGGCCAGGACCAGTTGCGGATTAGAGATCAGAAACATCGGCGCGGCCACCACGGGCAGGCGCAGACGTTGTTCCAGCAGAGCGGGCAGCGACATTGGAGGTTCCCCGAGTAATTGACGTTAGAACGGTTTGACCACGACCAAAATTACGATAGCCAGCAATATCAGAACCGGGACTTCATTGAACCAGCGATAAAAGACATGGCTGCGGGTGTTTTCGCCACGGGCGAAGCGCTTTACCTGTGCGCCGCACATGTGATGGTAGCCAATCAGCAGGACGACCAGGGTCAGCTTGGCGTGGATCCAGGCGCCCGACTGGAAAATGCCGGGGTTGAGGGCCAGCATCCAGATGCCGAAGACCAGTGTGGCAACCATCGCCGGGCCCATGATGCCCCGGTACAACTTGCGCTCCATGATGCTGAAGCGTTCCTTGCTGACGGTGTCTTCGCTTTGGGCGTGGTAGACGAACAGGCGCGGCAGGTAGAACAGCCCGGCAAACCAGCAAACGATGCTGACGATATGGAAGGCTTTGACCCATAGATAGAGCATTTTAGTTATTCCCAGGTTCACGGTAGCGAAGATAGTAGTGGCTCATGCGCCCGTACGTCACGTTGACGGTTGTCGCAGGACGATACGGCCCCTATTATCGACGGCTTTCCAGTGGGTTCGTTGAGGGCAGGTTTATGGTCAAGGTCGGTATCGTCGGCGGCACGGGTTACACCGGTGTCGAATTGCTGCGTCTGTTGGCTCAGCATCCGCAAGCTGAGGTGGTGGTCATCACTTCCCGATCCGAAGCCGGGCTGGCCGTGGCCGATATGTACCCGAACCTGCGAGGCCACTATGACGGTCTGGCGTTCAGTGTGCCGGACACCAAGACTCTGGGTGCCTGCGACGTGGTGTTCTTCGCCACGCCTCACGGTGTCGCCCATGCTCTGGCCGGTGAGTTGCTGGCGGCCGGTACCAAGGTTATCGACTTGTCGGCAGACTTCCGCCTGCAAGACGCCGATGAGTGGGCCAAGTGGTACGGCCAGCCCCATGGTGCGCCGCAGCTGTTGGAAGAGGCGGTTTACGGCCTGCCGGAAGTCAATCGCGAGCAGATCAAGCAAGCACGCCTGATTGCGGTGCCGGGTTGCTATCCGACGGCGACGCAATTGGGCTTCCTGCCATTGCTGGAAGCTGGCCTGGCGGATGCGTCGCGGCTGATCGCCGATTGTAAGTCGGGCGTCAGTGGTGCGGGCCGTGGCGCGGCGGTCGGTTCTCTGTACTCCGAAACGTCGGAAAGCATGAAAGCCTATGCGGTAAAAGGTCATCGTCACTTGCCGGAAATTCGCCAGGGCCTGCGCCGCGCTGCCGGCCAGGATGTGGGTCTGACCTTCGTGCCGCACCTGACGCCGATGATCCGCGGGATTCACTCCACGCTGTATGCGACTGTCACTGATCGCTCGGTAGACCTGCAGGCGTTGTTTGAAAAACGTTATGCCAATGAGCCGTTCGTCGACGTGATGCCGGCCGGCAGCCATCCGGAAACGCGCAGCGTGCGTGGTGCCAATGTGTGCCGTATTGCGGTGCATCGTCCGCAGGATGGCGACCTGGTGGTGGTGTTGTCGGTGATCGACAATTTAGTCAAGGGCGCTTCGGGCCAGGCGGTGCAGAACATGAATATCCTGTTCGGCCTGGACGAGAAGTTGGGCCTGTCCCACGCGGGGATGTTGCCTTAACGCGGGATCACCGTTGCGCAAAAGGCCCTTTGATCGGGCCTTTTGCATTTTTAATGGTCGCTGGGCGGATTGATATACCGTAACAATAGTTGACCGCTTTTCTAGGAGAAGCGGATAATACCCGCCATTACGCATATGGCGGCGCTACGCCGGGAGATTATCAGCATGAGCGTTGAGTCCTTCACCCCCACGGCTTTGCAATTCACCCACGGTGCTGCGCACAAGGTGAAGAGCCTGGTCGATGAAGAGGGTAATGATCGCTTGAAGCTGCGCGTATTCGTTACGGGCGGCGGTTGTTCAGGGTTTCAGTACGGTTTTACCTTCGATGAAGATGTGGCCGATGACGACACTATCGTTGAGCGCGAGGGTGTAAGCCTGGTCGTGGATCCGATGAGCTTCCAATACCTGGCAGGTGCCGAGGTGGATTATCAGGAAGGTCTGGAAGGCTCGCGTTTCGTGATCAAGAACCCTAATGCCACCACGACGTGTGGTTGCGGGTCTTCGTTCTCGATCTGATCGGTAGCAGATACAAAAACGCCGCTTGGCTTTTACGGGCCAAGCGGCGTTTTGCTGTCTGGGGTTCAGGCGGGGTAGATCGCGCCAAGCACTCGAAGCCCACGTGCGCCAGTGACGCTGGGACGATTGGCGGCAATGCCTTCAAGGCAGCAATGGGCCAGCCAGGCGAAGGCCATTGCCTCTACCCAGTCAGGGTCTACGCCATAGGCCGCTGTAGTGCTGACATGGGTAGAAGGCAGCAACGTTGTCAGCCTGCCCATCAGTGCCCCGTTATGGGCGCCGCCGCCGCAGATCAGCAAGGTTGTTGTGTCAGTCTGGGCGCTTTGCAGGGACTCGACGATGGTCAGGGCCGTCAGCTCCAGCAGGGTGGCCTGTACGTCTTGGGGTTCAAAGGTGGGCAAACGGCCAAGGTGCTGCTGCAGCCAGGCCAGGTTGAACACCTCTCGGCCCGTGCTTTTCGGGCCTTTGGTCATGAAGAACGGATCGCTGAGCAGCGTATTGAGCAGCTGGGGCTGGACCTTGCCGCTGGCCGCCCATTGCCCGTCCCGATCAAAGTGTTCTCCGCGCTGCAGGTGAATCCAGGCATCGAGCAGCACGTTCCCCGGGCCGCAGTCGAAACCGGCGACAGGCTTGCCCGTCTCGATCAGGCTGAGGTTGCTGAACCCGCCGACATTCAATACCGCGCGATTGCCCGTCTGCTCGCCGAACAAGGCTTCATGAAAGGCTGGAACCAAAGGAGCGCCTTGGCCGCCGGCAGCGACATCGCGGCTGCGGAAGTCGCTGACGACAGTGATGCCTGTCAGTTCGGTGAGTAGGGCAGGGTTGCCGATCTGAACGGTGAAGCCTCGGGCGGGTTCATGGCGAATCGTCTGGCCATGACTACCAATCGCCCGAATGTCCTGAGGCTTGAGGTTTTGTTGCTCCAGCAAGGCGATGATCCCTTGTGCAGCGAGCGTCACCCATTGCTGCTGGGCAATTGCCGAACGGGCGATTTCATCCGGGCCGCTGGCGCATAGGCTCAGCAGTTCTGTGCGCAAGGCGTCGGGCATTGGGATATAGCGAGTGGCGATCAGATTGATCGCCGCGCCTTGTTCGATAAGGGCGATATCCAGGCCGTCGAGGCTGGTCCCGGACATCACACCGATATAGAGCGGCATACCTTAACGCTTCGCCGAAGCCAGCAAGGTGGAGCGCTCTTGATCCATCCGTGCCATCAGCGGCTGGCTCTGCTGCATGAAGCGCGCGCGTTCGGCCTTGGCAATCGGGTCAGCCATTGGGAGCTTCTGGCCCAGTGGGTCGACGTGTACGCCGTTGACCTGGAACTCATAGTGCAAGTGCGGGCCGGTGGAGAGGCCGGTGGTACCGATGTAACCGATCACTTGGCCCTGTTTCACGTTGCCGCCAGTCTTGACGCCCTTGGCAAAACCTTGCATGTGGCCGTACAGCGTGCGGTACGTGTTGCCGTGCTGGATGATCACCGTATTGCCGTAACCACCACGACGCCCCGCCAACAAGACCTTGCCGTCGCCTGCCGCTTTGATTGGCGTGCCACGCGGCGCGGCATAGTCGACACCCTTGTGCGCGCGAATTTTGTTCAGAATTGGATGCTTGCGGCCCATGGAGAAACGCGAGCTAATACGGGCAAAGTCAACGGGGGTACGGATGAAGGCCTTGCGCATGCTGTTGCCATCAGCTGTGTAGTAGCTGCTGTTGCCCTGTTTGTTGGTGTAGCGCACGGCGGTGTAGGTTTTGCCACGGTTGGTGAAGCGTGCAGACAGAATGTTGCCAGTGCCGACCACTTTTCCGTTGGCTACTTTCTGCTCGTAGATCACGTCGAATTCGTCGCCTTGACGGATGTCCTGAGCGAAGTCGATGTCGTAGCCAAATACGCTGGCCATGTCCATGGTCATGCTATGCGAGAGGCCCGCACGCGCGGCCGATTGCGACAGGGAGCTGTTGATCACGCCGTGTACGTAGGCGGAACGCATGACGGGTTTGGTGGTGATTCGGTTGAATGCGAAGCCTTTGGCGCCTTTGCTCAGGCTGATACTTTCCAGGTCACTGATGCTGGTGTGCAGGTTGTTCAACTGGCCGTCTGGCGTCAGCTCAAATTCAAGCTTCTGGCCACGTTTGAGCTGAGTGAATTGCTTGGCTTGCTTATCGCTGGCGAGCACTTCATTTACAGCGGCGGCAGGCAACCCAACCTTTTCGAACAGGGTAGATAGTGTATCGCCTTTGCCCACGATGACTTCGCGATGCTGGGGATTCTTGGCTGCGGCTGCTGCAGGTGCTTCCTGGGCGGCTTGCTGGGTGTCTTCGGGAGTGCTTTCGATCTGTGCGAAAGGTGACTCAGTTGCAGTGTTTGTGGCTTGTTGAGCGTCGGAAGCGTCTTGATCTTGTGTCAGTTGTTCAACTGGGCTTTCCAGATCGAGGCTCAGGGATGTTCGTTTGGCTTCAACGTCACTGGAAGGGAATACCAACAGTGCCAGGCTGAGAAGGGCGGCGATACCACTTGCGGCGAGCAGGTGGGTCTTCGGGTAAAGCGGCGGCGCTTTAGACGGTTCAGTGGTCATAAGTAATTTTGACTTTGAAGATGAAATGGAAAAGATGAATGACATGATGAAGATGAAATAACTGTATAAAATATAACCAAATCATCTGTGGCGCAAGCTCGCGAACGCTGGGCTTGCTGAACGGTGTCCGTGCGCAGGGCAAAACTTGTAATTAGTCCCTGATCTTGTATGGTTGGTTCCCTTTTGAATCTGAGCCTTGCGGGTCTGTTATGAAGTCGGTTGAAGAGCAGCTAGCGCTGATAAAACGTGGTGCGGAAGAACTGTTGGTCGAGGCCGAGCTGATCGAAAAGCTCAAGCGTGGCCAACCCCTGCGTATCAAGGCTGGCTTTGATCCGACCGCGCCGGATCTGCACCTGGGTCATACCGTGCTTATTAATAAGCTGCGTCAGTTCCAGGAGTTGGGCCATCAGGTCATCTTCCTTATAGGTGACTTCACCGGGATGATCGGTGATCCAAGCGGCAAGAGCGCTACGCGCCCGCCGCTGACTCGCGAACAGGTGCTCGATAATGCCGAGACCTATAAGACCCAGGTATTCAAGATTCTTGACCCGGCCAAGACCGAGGTGGCGTTCAACTCCACCTGGATGGACAAAATGGGGCCGGCAGATTTCATTCGCCTGACGTCCCAGTACACTGTGGCGCGCATGCTCGAGCGCGATGACTTCGACAAGCGCTACTCGACCAATCAGCCAATCGCCATTCATGAGTTCCTTTACCCGCTGGTTCAAGGGTACGACTCGGTGGCGCTGCGTGCGGATGTCGAGCTGGGTGGCACCGATCAGAAGTTCAACCTGCTGATGGGGCGTGAATTGCAGCGCGCCTATGGTCAGGAGGCTCAGTGCATTCTGACCATGCCATTGCTGGAGGGCTTGGATGGCGTCAAGAAGATGTCCAAGTCCCTGGGTAACTATGTCGGTATCCAGGAAGCGCCGGGTGTGATGTACGGCAAGCTAGTATCTATTCCGGATGCGCTGATGTGGCGCTACTTCGAGCTGTTGAGCTTCCGCTCGATGGACGAGATCAATGGGCTGCGTGCGGATGTCGAGGCGGGCGCTAATCCTCGCGATGTGAAGATTAAGCTGGCTGAAGAAATCGTTGCGCGTTTCCATGGTGAGGAGGCTGCGGCCAGCGCTCACCGTGCGGCAGGTAATCGCATGAAAGATGGCGAGCTGCCTGACGATCTGCCCGAGATTGAGCTGACTGCTGCCGAGGCGATGCCGATTGCCGCTGTGCTTAATAAAGCTGGCCTGGTTAAGAATTCAGCGGTCGCGCGTGATCTTTTGGGGGCCGGCGGTGTGCGTATAGATGGTGAGGTGGTTGATCGCACCTTTATATACGAGCTGGGCGCCACTCACGTTTGCCAGGCGGGCAAGAAGGCATTTGCGCGAATTACGCTCAAATCCGAATAAGTCTGAAATAGGTGTTGACGGCGAATTATATCTGTCTATAATTCGCCCCACTTCCGGCGCAGTCGAAACGGAAAACTCCTTGATAAACAATGAGTTACGCAGTTCTCGACAGCAAGTTGCTTCAGTTCATCGAAGCCAAAAGGAAGTTGAAAAAGAGGTGTTGACAGCAGCGTGTAACGCTGTAGAATTCGCCTCCCGCTTACGAGAGATCGCAAGCGCAAGTGGTTGAAGTTGTTGAAGAAATCTTCGAAAACTTCTGAAAATAACCACTTGACAGCAAATGAGGCTGCTGTAGAATGCGCGCCTCGGTTGAGACGAAAGATCTTAACCAACCGCTCTTTAACAACTGAATCAAGCAATTCGTGT